>Ga0208898_1000004_pt1 | contig 1100095 bp, 957 predicted proteins | sample VirMetDEL_Mar_4_FD_184513 | JGI IMG/M metagenome (GOLD analysis project Ga0208898, IMG submission 184513) | Aqueous microbial communities from the Delaware River and Bay under freshwater to marine salinity gradient to study organic matter... | ecosystem: Environmental > Aquatic > Marine >... | reverse complement strand
GATTCATGGGGGACTCTTGGTTCCAGGGCATGATCAGTTACCTCCTGATCATGCGTATTAGCCTGTAAACCATGTCCCCGGTTAGAAATGTAAACGATGTCCCCGGTTTGTACCGGGGCAAGCCCCCTCCCACAGTTTTGTCTGCGCCAGGCTTGGTGGTGGGTGCTGTTTTCGATGTATGTTGGTCAGGGGCACGGCATTCAAGAGGCAGTGTGGAGCCCGCCAAAGCGGGAGCAAGCTCCCTCACCTCCGTTATTCATTCACCCGGGCGGGCAACGGAAATCCATGAAGGAAGGACCCCATGCTGGAAATAAAACGCGCCACCCCCACCGACGCCAACGCCGCTTTTGACATCCGCCGCGCAGCCATCCGCAGCCAATGCATCGGCGCCTACACCGCCGAACAAATGGCGCTCTGGACCCGTGGCAAGGCCGAGGACGGCTACAGCGCGCTGATGGACAAACCGTTCTACCTGGGCTGGTTGAACGGTGAACCGGTGGCCACCGGCATGCTCGACCTGGCCAACAACGAAGTCGGCGCGCTGTTCGTGTTGCCCGCATTCACCGGACGCGGGTATGGCAAGGCGATGCTGGATCACCTTGAGCAGGTCGCGCTGGAACTGGCGATTGAAGAGGTGGTGCTGGACGCGACGTTGAATGCCGCGAGTTTTTATCGCGCGTGCGGCTACGTGGGCGATGAACAGGCGATTTATCACTCGCCGTCGGGGTTGCAGTTGGCGTGTATTCCGATGAAAAAACAGCTGCATCAGTGACGCAAATGCACGCGCAAGTTGCCGATAACCTGCGCGACTGAAGGCCCGTGGATCACCGGCGGCATCGGGCTTTCACCAAACTCCCGCCACACAAACAGCGTCAGTTCCGCGCCATCGGTTAGGGTTTTTGCCAGGTCCTGGGAACCCAAATCCTGCAACCGCCGATAACGATCATCCCGCCAGAACGCATCTTCCACCCAGTCATACACCGGGATGAAATGAAAGTGCAGCGGGAACCCCGGCAGATGCCCATAGCGGCTGATATACAACCACTTGGGCTTGAGTTGCGCCTCCATGACCCGCTGGGTTTTCGCCAGCAGTCCACCCAGTTCGGCCAGCGCTGCATCCGACATGTCGGCGAGGGAATCAACAGGCGCCTTGGCACCCAGCATCAGGTAACCCGGCAGCTTCGAAGCCAGGTGATGGTTGAGCAGCCAGTGCTCGGTCTCAAACAGGATATAGGCGGGGTCGATCTGCATCAGCGCGCGTCCTTGGGAGCAGGGTGGGCAGGATAACAAGCACGCTCGCCTGTATCCCACAAAACCATGGGATCTGTGTCTATCGCGCACGTTGTCAGGTGGATAGCCTCAGGCCACGTTAACTGACGACCGAGCAAACCATGGAATTCACCGCTGTCCCGTTTGGCATCACCGACTGGTCCACCCTCGAACCCGAGCTTCACCCCGGCGTCAGCGGCAGTGCCTCATGGCGCACCTGCCACTTCGGCACCACCCGCGTGCGCAGGGTGGATTACAGCCCCGGCTACCTGGCCGATCACTGGTGCCGGCGCGGGCATGTGCTGCTGTGCCTGGAAGGCGAGTTGCACACCGAGCTGGAAGACGGCCGCCGGTTCACGCTGACGGCCGGGATGAGTTACCAGGTGGGCAATGACATGGAGGCGCATCGTTCCTCGACGAGTGTCGGGGCGAAGCTATTTATCGTGGATTGAAGGGGGACCTTTGTGGTGAGGGAACAAGCTCCCTCACCACAGGAACAGGCCCCCCCAATCCGCTGCATCAATGCATCTTGCTATGGTCCATGCCATCCAGCCCACGCGCCTTGGCCTGAACCTCAACGGTCTGCTTCTCGCCCTTGGCGTTCTCCACGGTCAACGTCAGCGGCACCTGGTCGCCTTCCTTGATCTGGCCGGTCAGGCCCATCAGCATCACGTGGTAGCCGTCCGGGTCGAGCTTGACCGCCTTGCCCGCCGGCAGGGCCACCGCGTCCACCGGGCCCATGCGCATCACGTCGTCCTTCATGCTCATTTCATGGATTTGTACGTCCTTGGCCACCGGCGAGGCCACGCTGAGCAGCTTGCTGTCGCTGTCGGCGGTCACGGTCATGAACGCGCCGCTGGACGGTTGGCCCGGCACCGAGGCGCGCACCCAGGCGTCGGTGACTTGCACCTGGGCACTCGCGTGGGCGGCGAGGCCCAGCAGGGTCAGGCCAAGGGTGAAGCGCTTGAGGTGTTGAACGGCAGTCATTAGCAGACCTCCATGACGGTGAGCAGGTCTTCTGCGCACTCTTTAGCGGTAAGGGATGCCTGCAACCCCAGGCGCAGGTTGCCACGGGTGTCGAAGACAAAACTGGTGGCCGTGTGGGACAGGGTGTAGGTGTCGCCGGCGGGGATCTTTTCATAGAAGATCCCGAACTCCTTGGCGGCCACGGCGATTTCTTCCGGGGTGCCGTACAGCGCTTCGAAGCTGGGGTCGAAGGCCTTGACGTACTTGTCGAGGATCTGCGGCGTGTCGCGTTCCGGGTCCAGGGTGATAAAGATCACCTGCATGATCTCGCCGTCACGGCCCATCAGCTTCTTGGCCTGGGCGGCGCGGGCGAGGGTGGTCGGGCACACGGCCGGGCACTGGGTGAAACCGAAGAACACCACCGGCATCAGGCCACGGTAGGAACTGAGGGTGACGGTGTCGCCCTCGGTGTTCTTGAGCTTGAAGGTGCGGCCCATGATCTTGTCGCTCAAGTCCTTGCCGTACTTGAAGTTCAACTTGGGGCTGTTGTCACAACCGGCCAGCAGGCCCAGGCCCAACAGGCCCATGCCGGTCAGGACCTTGCGGCGGGTGAATAACGTACTCATCAACGGTGCATCCTGTGAAACGCCCGCATTGCGCGAAATCAACTCGGCGGGCTTTGAATAGGAGTAAACGAGGAGGGCGCCAAGTCTACCAACCCTGGCCAGCCCGCGTAATCTGCGACGTTCTGCCACAGGGGCACGCTGGATTTCATCCTTTTGCACCGCTGGTGGTAGAGTCGCCGCCATGAAATCGAGCCGCCCCGACCGTTCCCTGATCGTCTGGACCCTGTACTTCTGCGTGCTGATGAACCTGTTCGTGTGCGGTTTGGGCCATGGCCAGATGACCGGCCAGCAACTCAATGGCATCGGTGGCGCGTTCTGCGCAGTGGACGGCCAACAGGCGCCACTTTCCGACAAAGGGCTGGGCGCCCCGTCTTCCAGTAACATCTCGAACTACTTTGCCTGCCCGGTGTGCAACGCCGTGACCGTCGCGCTGGTGTTCCTGATCGGCCTGGCCTGGTTGCTGGGCCTGGGGCAGGCCCCACGCCCGGCCCATGAGCAGCGCAACAAGGCGCCGCCGCGTTATTCCTGGCCTTCGGCCAACCCCCGCGCATCCCCCGCATTCTGACGTGTGCCTTGGGCCTCCTGTGAACAGGGGGCGTTCTATCGTCACGACTGTGAGTGCGCTTTATGAACCATCACTTGCCTGCCGGCGCCAGCCGTCTGGTCAGCCAGGCGTCCCGTCGCCTGCGCGCGGAACCGGCACGCCCGGACTACCCGAGCAATGCCCGCTGCTTTGTGCACCTGGATGCACGCCTGTTGCCGTATTGGCACACCCTGTTCGACATCTGCCCGACGCTGCTAAAGCTCGACCCGCCCGAGGGCCTGAACCTGTTTCGCAGCTTCATGACCTGGGCCTATCGCAACCAGCCGGCCCAGGACTGGACCTGGCACCTGAACCTGTGCCGTTGGCTGCTGGCGTCGCCGTATCGCGGGCAGATTGATGAAGAGCCCATCGAGACCTTCATGGCCGCTGCGGCGGCGCGTTGGATCAGTACGGATGACAGCCAGGCCCAGGGGGTGGTCCTGGCCTGGCAAGGCCTGACGGTGTTCGATTGGAAGGGCGCGCGCAGTGCCACCGCCGAACAACAGGCACTGCCCGCCACGCAATGGGATTTTGCCTGGTGTGCGCTCGCCTCCCCAGGGGTCTTCCAGGGCTGGTTACCGGTGCCTTGAATGAGCGGGATTGTTACGTAAACCGCAACAGTGATTGACGGTTTTAGCGGCTGTTTCCCCAAGGCCCAAGGCTATACCGTGCGCGCACCCGTTGAATGCAGCACCACCCGACCGACAAACAACAGGGTTGGGCTGTAACGGGGTCGCCTCAATCACTTCACGGAGCCTTCATGAAACACACCACGTGCCTGGCGCTCGCCGTCTCCTTCGGCGCCGCGCAGCAGGCGGCTGCATCGGGTTTTATCGATGACAGCAAAGCCACCCTCGACCTGCGCAATTTCTATTACAACCAGGACACCCGCAACACCAGGGCGCCGTCGGACAGGGAGTGGGGCCAGGCCTTCATGTTCAACTACCAGTCCGGTTTTACCGAGGGCCTGGTGGGCTTCGGCCTGGACCTGCAGGCCATGTATGGCCTGCGCCTGGATGCCTCGGGGCGCGCCGGCAAGGCCGGTGAAGACAACACCCCCGGCAGCGTCTTCCCGTTGTCCGATGGCAAGGCCGCCCATGACTTCAGCAAGACCGGCGCCACCGGCAAGGTGCGCATCTCGCAAACCCAGCTCAAGGTCGGCACCCTGATGCCGAAGATGCCGGTGCTGATGTCCGAAGACGGCCGCTTGTTGCCGCAGACGTTCCGTGGCTATCAGGTCGACTCCGGGGACCTCAAGGACTTCAACCTGATCGCCGGCAAAATGGAGCAGGTGCTCGACCGCAACTCCAGCAACGGCCAGGGCCTGTCGATCGCCGGGGCCAACGACCCGGCCAAGGGCCGGTTCAGCAACCAGTTCTACTACGGCGGGGTGGATTACGCCGTCAGCAGGCAACTGCAAGTGCAGTACTACTACGCGACCCTGGAGAATTTCTACCAGCAGCATTTCGTCGGCCTGGTGCACAACTGGCAGTTGCCGGTGGGGCAGCTCAAGACCGACCTGCGTTACTTCTACAGCACCGCCGACGGCAAGAACGGCAGCGCCGCCGGGCGCGATGAAGGCTATGTGAGTTCCGGGTATTACGCGCCGGGCGTCAACTCGGGCAAGGTCGACAACCGCCTGTGGAGCGCGATGTTGACCTATGGCGTGCACGGGCATTCCGTGGGCCTGGGGTATCAGAAAACCACCGGCGCCAGTGACTTTCCCCACATCAACCAGGGCCAGGGCCGTTCGCTGTACCTGATCACCAACGCCCAGTCGTTGAAGTTCGTCAACGCCGGCGAACAGGCGACGGTGGGTAACTACACCTATGACTTTACCGGCCTGGGCGTTCCGGGCCTGAAGTCGAGCGTGACCTATATCCACGGCAGCAACATCCGCGCGGCGCGTCGCGACAACAGCGAGTGGGAGCGCGATGTGCGTGTCGACTACGTGATCCCCACGGGCACGTTCAAGGGCCTGGGCCTGACCTGGCGCAGCGCCGTGCTGCGCGGCAATGACACCGCCGACAAGGATGAGACGCGGCTGATCGTCAGCTACAGCCTGCCGTTGCTGTAAGCCCGGCAGGAGCAACGCTTGACCGGCATCAAGGCCGCCCCGTGCGCCAGCCCGCACACTGGGCTCCCCACGGCCGGTCCCTCTGCGAGGCTTGCATGCTCTACCTCCTGTTGCTATTGGCCCACCTGTTCGCCGCGCTGATCTTTATCGGCACGGTGTTCTTCGAAGTGCTGATCCTCGGGCACTTGCACCAGCACTTGCCTATGCGGGTGACGGTGCTGGTGGAGCAGGGCATCGCCCGGCGTGCCCGGGTGCTGATGCCGTGGGTGTTGCTGGTGCTGTTCGGCGCCGGGCTCGGCATGGTCTGGCTGCGCTACCTGCCGGCGTTGTCGGCCCCGTTGGCGTCCGCGTTCGGCACGTTGCTGGGCCTCAAGTTGATCCTGGCCGCCAGTGTGCTGCTGCACTTCCTGATGACCATGGCGCGGATGCGCCGGGGCAAGGTCAGTGCGCGCTATAGCCATTTCATTCACCTGAGCTTGTTTGTGCACATGGTCGCCATTGTGCTGCTGGCCAAGGGCATGTTTTACCTCAGCTGGTAACGACCTTGATGCATATCAAGGTGCGCGCAGCGGTCGCACCGGACAATGGACCACCGCCGCCCGTTCCGGAGTTCGCCATGCGCACCCATCTTCATCCCACCCGCTTTCGTCAGGACCAGGGCGTGCTGGACCTGGCGTGCCAGACGGACACGCGCCGCTTCCATGCCGGCGTCGGCTCCCTCGACCTGCTGCGCGCCCTGCGCGACAGCCGCCAGCGCCAGCGGCCCCTGGCGCTGAACCTGCACTGGCCGGCAAGCGATGCCGGCGCTGAGTACCTGCAGAGCCTCACCCAGGAAATCCAGCTGATCGGCTGCCAGCTCGGCCCGCGCCAACCAGTCGAGCACTTTCACCTGCGCGGCACCACACCGACGATCGAGCAGGTGTGCACGGTGCTGGAACACCTGCACAGCCGCTTCAACTTTCTCGACCACGACCGTGGCGACTACCGAATCGACCTCGACCCCTGGCACATCGACTGGGCCACCATGGGCCTGTTGCGCGACCAGGGTTTCAACCACGCCAGCATCGGCGTGCCCGACGCCAACCGGGACGGGCCGCTGTCCCAGGCACGCTATCAGGACCCGGCGCCCATCGAGTCGCTGGTGGATGCGGCGCGGACCTTCGGGTTTCGCTCAGTGAACATCGACCTCGGCTACGGCCATGCCTGGCAGACGCCGGCCAGTTTCGAGCAGAAACTGGCCAGCCTGATCGCCCTGGAGCCTGACCGCCTGCAACTGTTCGATTACGCCCAGCCACCGGTGCGCTACCAGGGCCGGCAATCCCAGGCGTTTTGCAGCGCGGCGGATAAACGCGCGATGCGCCGCAGCGGTTTTGAACACCTGGCCGCCGCCGGGTACCACTACATCGGCCTGGGCCAGTTCGCCCGCACCGACGATGACCTCAAACAGGCCCAGGAGCGCGGCCGCCTCAGCCGTAATTGCGAAGGCTTCACCCTGCACGGCTACTGCGATCACATCGGCTTTGGCCTGGGGGCCATCAGCCAGATCGACACGCTGTGTGTCCAGAACACCCTGGATGCCCGTGAGTACTGCGCTCAGCTGAGCAACGGCCAGCTCGCCACCTGTTGTGGCGGGTTTCACGAAACCGCCGACCCGGCGCGTCTGTACGTCACCCAGCCCCTGACCACCCCCGTCAGCGCCAACGACGAGGTGATCGACCATGACGGCGTTTGAGTTCGACCGTGCCCTGGTGCACAAATACGACCGCCCGGGGCCGCGCTACACCTCGTACCCGACCGCGCCGCAGTTCAACAGCGCGTTTGCCCTGGACGACTATCACCAGGCCGTGCGCGCCAGTCACCAACTCGCCGCGCCCAAGGCGTTGTCGGTGTACATCCACATTCCGTTCTGCCAGAGCCTTTGCTACTACTGCGGCTGCCACAAGATCATCACCCGCAAGACCCATCGCGCCGTCGAGTATGTGGCGTACCTCAAGCGCGAGATCCAGATGCAGGGCGCGTTGTTCGAGCGCTCGCGGCGCCTGACCCAGTTGCACCTGGGCGGCGGCACCCCGACGTATCTGGACGATGCGCAACTGGCCGAACTGATGGCCTGCCTGGCGGACAACTTCAGCCTGGATGACAGCGACGCCCATGAGTTCTCCATCGAGGTCGACCCGCGCACCATCAGCCTCGAGCGCATCAACACCCTGCGCCGCCTGGGCTTCAATCGCCTGAGTTTCGGCGTGCAGGACTTCGACCCCGACGTACAGGCCGCCGTGAATCGCGTGCAAAGCGAAGCGCAGATCCTGCAACTGGTGGCGGCGGCCCGCGAGGCACGCTTCAAGTCGGTGAGTGTCGACCTGATCTACGGCCTGCCCCTGCAAACCGTGGCCAGCTTCGACGTGACCTTGAGCAAGCTGATCGCCCTGCGGCCCGACCGCGTGGCCGCCTACAGCTACGCACACTTGCCGAGCCAGATCCGCGCCCAGCGCATGATCCGTCCCGAAGACATGCCACCCCCGGCGCGCAAGCTGGAGCTGCTGGAACTGACCATTCGCCGCCTCACCGAGGCCGGTTACATCTACATCGGCATGGACCACTTCGCCCTGCCCGACGATGAGCTGGCACTGGCCCGCGCCAACGGCAGCCTGCAACGCAACTTCCAGGGCTACTCCACCCATGCCGATTGCGACCTGATCGGCCTGGGCGTATCGGCCATCGGCAAGGTCGGCGACAGCTACAGCCAGAGCGTCAAGGAGCTGTCCCAGTACTACGCGCGCATCGATGCGGGCATGTTGCCGGTGCACCGCGGTTACCGGCTCAACCCCGATGACGTACTGCGCCGCGAGGTGATCAATGGGTTGATGTGCGACGGCCGCGTCGATGTCGCCCAGGTGGAAGCGGCCCATGGCATTCGGTTCAATGAGTATTTTGCCCAAGCGTTGACGCAGCTGGACGAGCAAGTGGCGGACGGCTTATTACTGGTCCAGGACGACGCGCTGCAACTGCTGCCCAAGGGCCAACTGATGGTGCGCAGCGTGGCCATGGCCTTCGACGCCTACCTGGGCGGCGCCCACAAAGGCCAATTCTCCCGTACCGTCTGACACTCCTCGTTAGCAGTGTGTCAGCCAACACCTCTACCAGCTGTGCCGCCGCCATCGAAGCCTCGCTAAAGCTCGACATCTCCCACAGGGATCAGCGGCGCCCATCAGATCTACAGCCGGGCCACTTTCTACCTGCCAACCGCGACCAAATGTGGGAGGGGGCTTGCCCCCGATAGTGGTGGGTCAGCCAACCTCTCTGCCGGCAGTGCCACCGCCATCGAAGCCTCGCTGAAGCTCGACATCTCCCACAGGGGACCGGCGGTGCCCATGCGCTCTACGACCTGGCCGCTTCCTGCCTGTCACCCGTGTTCAATGCGATGTCCCTTCCGCAAACTCCACCTTATTGCCCACGTTGTACTTGCCCGACGGCTTATTCATGGGAATGCGCTTCACCTCCTCGAGCGTCTGGCTGTCATACACAATCAGCGCCCCCTCCGTGGCCCAGATGCTCAGCAACACATACCGCCCATCCCGGGTGAATTCCACATGGGCTGCCGTCTTGCCCGGCACTGGCCTCAGGGTGTGGGCGATCTCGAGGGTCTGCTTGTCGATCAGGTGAATCGCATCATTGTCCGGCCCGAAAAACACGTCGCTCCACACATAGCGCGAGTTCACATGGCTGCGCATGAAAAAGCCCGGCCCGAGGGTGGGGGTCTGTTTGATCAGGCTCCAGGTCTTGAGGTCGATCACCGAGATTTGCCCCTTGCTGATATTCGGCGTGGCAAACACCCATTGTCCGTTGCGTTGCCAATACGTCCCCGAGCCCAGGTGCGGCATACCGGACAGCGGGATATCGGTGACCACGCGGCCGCTGCCCAGGTCGATCACCTGGCCGCCGCCGGCCTTGCGTGAGGTGGCGATCAGTTGGCGGTAATCGGGCGAGAACGAGAAGTCATCGAGCACATCCTGGGCCTGGATGCGCCGGGGCTCGAAACTGGGCCGAGCATCGGCATAGGACAATTCCCAGACCTCGTTCACGTCCTTGAGCGCGACGATAAAGCTGTTGCGCGGTGGCGCGGTGTACACCGCACTGACCCGTGAGCCGGTGTCCAGGGTCTTGACCAGCGACAGGTCGCGCGCATCCAGCAGCACCAGGTTGCCCGGCAGGTAATTGCCCGCCAGCACCCAGCGGCCATCCTTGCTCACCGCCAGGTTGCGGGTGTTGAGGCCCACGCGGATCTCGGCGATCAACTTGAGGTTGTGCAGGTCGTACTGGCTGATCCAGCCGTCCCGCGAGGCGAAGTACACAAAGCGTCCGTCCGGGGAGAATTTCGGCCCGCCGTGCACCGCGAAGTGGGTAGGGAAACGGTCCAGCACGGCAAAGGTGTCGCCGTCGAGAATATCCATGTGATGGTCGCCGGACTCCACCACCACAAACAGGTTGAGCGGGTCGGCGTGATGTTGCGGCGTGCTCGGCAATTGGCGCAGGTCCGCCAGCACGCTGTGGCTGGTGCGGATGTCATGCTCGTTCCACGTCGCCGGTGAGTCAGGCGGCTGTTGCAGAAACTGCGCCAGCCCATCCATCTGCGCGGCGCTCAGTTGCGCACTGAACGCGGCCATCTGGCTGGCGGGCCGGCCTTGTTCGATGACCTTGCGCACTTCATCCGGCTTGATTCGCCCCAGGCTCTCCGGCAGCAGCGCCGGGCCGGTGGCGCCGATGCGATTAAGCCCGTGGCAGCTTTCGCAATACTGGCGGTAGTCCTGCGCGGGCGTAGCGTGTGCGGCCGTCGCCCACAGCAGCGGCACCAGCAGCAGGCGTTTCATACCGCCACCGCTTCACGGGCCGGTGCCAGGCTGGCGGGGAAGTGCAGGGCGGCGTCGGCAAACAGGTTGACGACGTGGCCGATCACCGTCAGCGTCGGTACGCCGGGTTCGCAGTCGGCGGCCAGGGTGGGCAACTGGCGCAGGGTGCCACGGGCCACCTGTTGATCGGCGCGTGCACCGTTGCTGATCAGGGCGGCCGGTGTGTCCCCGGGCAAACCGGCCGCCACCAAATGCTCGGCGATCAGTGCCAGGTTCGACAGGCCCATGTAGAACACCAGGGTCTGGCTCGGCTCGGCCAGGCTGGCCCATGGCAGTTTCAACGCACCGTCGCGTTGCAGGTGGCCGGTGACGAAACGGCACGAATTGACCAGCTCGCGGTGGGTCAGCGGGATACCGGCATAGGCGCTGCAGCCGGAGGCGGCGGTGATGCCCGGCACCACCTGGCACGGGATACCGCGCGCGAGCAGGTACTCCAGCTCCTCGGCGCCGCGCCCGAAGATAAACGGGTCGCCGCCCTTGAGGCGCACCACCCGCTGGCCCTGGTCGGCCAACTCAGCCAGCAGTTCATTGAGTTGATCCTGGGGCAGGCTGTGGCAACCGCTGGCCTTGCCCACGTAATGACGGGCGCAGGTCAACGGGATCAGCGCGAGCAGTTCGGCACTGATCAGCCGGTCGAACACCACCGCGTCGGCCTGCATCAACAGGCTCCAGGCGCGCAGGGTCAGCAGGCGCGGGTCACCGGGGCCGGCGCCCACCAACGCGACTTCGCCGGGGTGCAAGGGGCTGTGCAGACTGGCTGGCAGGCCAGTGGAGAAGTGGGCAGTTGAAGTGTGCATGGGACGTCCTTGGTTCATCATCAGGTAGGCGGCCCCCGGTTGTGTCACCGGGTGGTCGAGCAAGGGATCAGGTTGAGGGGCTGGCGCGCGATCTCGGCGTCGCTGAAATAGCAACCGGGGTCCGGGCCCCACAGGTCGCCATCGGCCCAGGCGCGGGTGCGGGTATTGCCGTTGCAGATCGCCAGCCAGCGGCACTCGGCGCAGCGCCCGCCAATGCTGCGCGGGTGTTCGCGCAGGCGCAGCAGCAACGGGTCGGGCTGCTCCAGCCAGAGTTGGCGGAAGGTGGTGTTGCGCACATTGCCCACCGATTGCTGCCACCAGTAGGTGTCCGGGTGCACCTCGCCGGTGTTGTCGATATTGGCGATGCCGCTGCCCGAGGCATTGCCGCCCCAGGCATGCAGCAGGTGTTCAAGCTGCGGGTAGTGTTCGGGCAGGTGCTGGTGCACCCATTGCAGCAACAGCACGGCGTCGGCGTCGTTGTTGCCGCTGACGAAATCGCTGTCCACGCCGTGTTGAATATCGCTCCAGGCCTGCTGGAAAATCAGCGCCATGGCCTCGCGGCTCATCTGCCGGTGCGCATCCAGTTGGCGGCTGCGTTTGCCGCGCCCGCTGTAGTTGAGGTGCGACAGGTAGAACTTCTGCACGTCATAGGTGCGCATCAGCGCCAGCAACTGCGGCAGCTGCCCATGGTTGTCCTGGGTCAGGGTGGTGCGCAGGCCCACGCGAATCCCGGCTTCGCGGCACAGGCGGATGGCGTGCATGGAGCGCTGGAAACTGCCGTGCAGTTGGCGAAACGCGTCGTGGGTCGCCTCCAGGCCGTCGATGCTGATGCCCACGTAGTCGAAACGGGCGTCGGCGATCTGCTGGATGTTGTGCTCATCGATCAGCGTGCCGTTGGTCGACAGTGCGACGAAAAAACCTTTGTCACGGGCATAGGCACTCAGCACGAAGAGGTCTTTGCGCAGCAGCGGCTCGCCCCCGGACAGGATCAACACGCGCACCCCGGCGTCGTGCAAATCGTCGATCACCCGCAATGCTGCCGGGGTGTCGAGCTCATCGCGAAACACGCTGTCGGCGCTGGTGGCGTAGCAGTGCTTGCAGGTGAGATTGCAGCGCCGCAGCAGGTTCCAGATCACCACCGGCGGCCGCTCACTGCCAGGGGGCGAGGTGCGCGGCGGCGGGCATTGACCGGCGAGGGTGCGCAGGTACTGACTGATTCGCAGCATGGGCTATTCCTTTGAGTGCGCCGGCGTCAGGCGCAGGCCGGTTTTTTTCAGGATGCGGCTGCTCACCAGCATCTCGTCGGCGCGGCAGGCCTCCCCCAGCAAGAAACGCAGGTGCTCGCGGTAGCTGTCGATTTCTTCGCGGCTGCGGCCATGCACCATGGCGAACAGGTTGTAGGGCCAGTCCGGGCGCCGGGGGCGACGGTAGCAATGGCTGACAAACGGCTGGGCGCCGAGCAGTTCTCCCAGGCGCGGCAGGTGCACATCGGCCACGTCCCACACCGTCATGCCGTTATGCCGATAGCCCAGGCGGTAGTGGTTGGGCACCGCGGCGATACGCCGGATCGCGCCTTCGGCCTGCAGGCGCTTGAGCAGGTCGAGGGTCGACTCGACGCTGATGCCCAGTTGCTCGGCGAGCCAGGCCCATGGGTCCTCCACCAGCGGCAGGCCGCTTTGGGTGAGGGCGACCAGTTGCAGGGCCAGGGTGTTGTCAGACCGGGAAATACAGACCGACATGGTAGGTGTGCTCCTTCGGCAGGTTGAGCACCGCCAGCCCGGTCAGGGCCTCGATGCACGACAGGGTATCGGCCAGCTCCTGCGCGGTGGCGCAGGCCAGCACGAACCACATGTTCCAGCGGTGTTCGCGGCGGTAGTTGTGGGCCACCTGGGGCAGGGCGTTGAGCTGCTCGGCGACCGCATCAAAGCGCGCCTCGGGTACGGCGAGCGCCGCGAGGGTGAAAGCGCCGCCGAGACGCTCGATATCGAACATCGGGCCGAAGCGCGTGAGCATTCCGTCTTCGAGCAAGTCGTGCAGGCGGTCGAGCAGTTCGCTCGCAGGGCAATGCAGTTCCTCGGCCACCTGCTGCCAGGGCTGGCGCACCAGCGGCAGGCCGTGTTGCAGGCGGTTGATCAGTTGTCGATCCAGCTCATCCATGGGCCCATACCTGTGACGGCGGCGGCGCGAAACGCCCACCGCATTGCTTGAAGGCGCGGGTGCTGAACAGCAGTTGGTGGGGCAAGTCGCTGAGCAGATGCTGCTCCAGCAACGCCTGGATCTGCGCCTCGACCACCGCGCGCTCGCGCCCGTGCACCATGCAGAACAGGTTGTAGCGCCACTGCGGCAGGCGCCGCGGGCGCTGGTAACACAGGTTTACGCCGGGCGCGCGGCCCAGGCGCGCACCGACTTCATCGACCAGCGCATCCGGCACATCCAGCACCAGCATGGCATTGGCCACATAGCCCAGGGCGCGGTGATTGAGCACCAGGCCGACGCGACGGAACAGGCCCTGGTCGTGCCATTGCTGCATCTGTTGCAGCACCTGATCGTGGTGGGCACCGATCTGCTCGGCGAGCTCGTCGTAGGGCCGTGGCACGATGGGCAGGCCGCGCTCCAGGCACTGGCGCAGGTCGAGCATCTGCTCGTGGTTCAGTGGCGCGATCACGGCTGCTCTCCGAGGGAGAATCCAAGGTCGATGCGATAGGCGGTGAGCATCGGCAGGTCCAGGGGCGTGAGGCCGGTGTCTTGCTCCAGCTCGTCGAGGATCTGCTGCAGGTGCTGGCGGTGGGGCCCGGTGAGCACGAACCACAGGTTGTAACGGTGCTCGCGGGCATAGTTGTGATTGACCTCCGGGTACTGGCTGACCCGTGCGGCCACTTGTTCCAGGCGCTCGATCGGCACCGCCAGGGCGGCCAGGGTGCTGGCGCCGGCGCGGGAGTGTTCGAACACCGGGCCGATGCGCGACAAGGCGCCGGCCAGTTCCAGGCGTTGCAGGCAGGCCATCACCTCGGCCGCGCTGCAGCCCAGCACCTGGGCCATTTCGCGGTAGGGCTCGGCGCACAGCGGCATGCCGTGCTGGAAGCGCTCGATCAATTGCTGGCTGAGCGAATCAAGGTCCATTTCAATACCCCATTTTTTGCGCGCGCAGGCTGAAGAAAATCCCGCTGGGACTCCGGGCCGGCAGGCTTTTCAGCAGGGTCAGGCGGTACGGATCCCACACTTGCAACTGTTCGCCATCGCGCACCGACAGCCACAGTTGCTCGCCACGCCCGGTGAATTCCATGTGCAGCACACCGGGGCCGGGGCGCAGGTCGGCGACCACCTGGTGGGTTTCGGTGTCGAGCACCTGCACCCGGTCGTTGTCCGGGTAGGCGAAGTTGACCCACAACTGGCGCCCGTCGGGCCGCGCAGTGACAAAGATCGGCTGCCCGGCCACCGGGATCGCCGCCGTCTGCCGCCAGGTGCGCGCGTCCATCACCAGCACCTGGTGACGTCCCACCGCCGGCACGAACGCCTGGTCATCGGCGACGGCCCAGCCCTCCAGGTGGGGCATCTTGTACACCGGCAGCTTGGCCTGGTCCCGGCCGTAGTCCTTGAGTACGTGCACCACGCCGCGCTCCGGGTGCCACAGGTCGAGCTGGGCCATGCCGTCCTCACCGAACAGCCCGGCCATGTAGTAGCGGCCGTCGGCGGTGATCAGCGCGTCATAGGGTTGCTCGCCGACGTCCTTGAAGCGGGTGATGCGCGGCGGGTTGCCGTGGCTGAAGTCGGCGCTCCAGATCTCGCCGGTGTCGAACAGGCTGAACACGAAGCGCTGCCCGGGCGCATCCACCAGGCCGACTACCCGCGAGCGCTTGCCATCGGCCATTTCCGTCGCGGGGATGTCGGCAATGAGTGCCAGGTTCTCGGCGTCGAACACCTTGACCCCGCCCGGCACGTAGTTGGACACAGCGATCAGGCGCCCATCCTGGCTGATGGCGCCGCCGATGCTGTTGCCGCCCTGGACGATGCGCCGCTCGATGCGTTGGCGCAGCAGGTCGATCTTGGTCAGCCCGCCATCGCGGGCAAACACGTAGGCATAGCGCTGGTCGCGGGAAAACACCGCCGAGGCGTGGGACAGGTCGCCCAGCCCCTCGATACGGGCCAGTTCGGTCATGCCGGTGCTCTCGATAATCTGCACGCTGCCACTGGCGCGTTCGATCACCAGGCCCAGGTCGCCGCTGCCGCGCAATGCAGGTTGGGCGCAGGCACCCAGCAACAGGCACAGGGATAACAGGGTGGGACGCATCATGGTGGGGGGCTTCCTTGCAATAGGCGGTCGACCAGCCAGGCAATATCGCCGGCACTCAGCAGCGGGCCCCACCCGGGCATGGCGCGGGCGGGGCGGCCGTAGGTCACGGTGGCGATCAGGCTGTCGCGGCTGTGGTGGGCCAGGGCTTGCGGTGTGAGGGCCGGGCCCAGGCCGCCGGTGAGGTGCAGGCCATGGCAGGCCCCGCAATCCTGGGTCAACAGGTGTTCAAGGCGGGCAGCGTCCGGGGTGGCCGCTGCCCGCGCGGGAATCAGCAGGAGCAGCGCCATGGCCGTACCGATCATCGATGCTTGCATGGCGTGCTCCTTGTGCTTATTTCAAGGTCAGGACCCAATCGGCCAACACCTTGGCTTCATCATCGGTGACCTGGTTCGGCGGCATCGGCACCGGTCCCCAGTTGCCCTGGCTGCCGTTCTTGATGTGGCTGGCCAGGGTGGTGGCTGCGTCTTTCACGCCGGCATTCTTGGCGGCGACGTCCTTCAAGGCCGGCCCCACCAGTTTGCTGTCAATCGTGTGGCAGCCCACACAGGGTTTGCTGTTGAACAACCCCGGGCCGTCTTGTGCCAACACCGGTTGCAGGCTGAGCGCAGCGGCGGATGCCAGCAGTGCGAGGAGCATATTTTTCATTCGGTGACCTCGTGTTGATGGGGCTCAATAAATGTCGTGTTGGGTGTTGTAGACGTTGAATTTTCCGGTCGGCGTGATCAGGCGCTTGTCGCGGATCACCTGCTTGAGCTTCAAGGTCTTGTCATCGATCACCACCAGCGCCGACTCTTCGGTCTGGCCGTTCCACACCGAGAACCACACCTCGTCACCGGCCTTGTTGTATTCCGGTTGCACCACCCGCAGCGCGCCTTGCTTGATGCCCGAATACTCGGCAATCGGCAGCACGGTGTAGCCCTTGTCCAACTGGTTGATGTCGAACACCGCCACCGACTGGCTGAGCTTGGCGTCGGGGTTGAGGGTGGTGTCGACATACAGGTGATGGGAGTTGGGGTGGGTCTTGATAAACAGCGAACCGCCGCCCTGGCCCTTGAGGGATTCCACCTGTTTCCAGGCGTATTGCGGGTGCTTGACCGGGTCGGTGCCGATCACCGAAATACCGCCGTCGCCCAAGTGGCTGGTGGCCCATACCGGCCCATATTTTGGGTGATTGAAGTTGGCGCCACGGCCGGGATGCGGGGTCTTGCCGACCTCCACCAACGCGGTGAGCTTGCGCTCCCTGGAGTCGATCACCGCGACCTTGTTGGAGTTGTTCGCGGCGGTCATGAAGTAGCGGTGGGTGCTGTCCCAGCCGCCGTCATGCAGGAACGGCGCGGCGTCGATGGTGGTGATGGTGAGGTTCTTGATGTCCTGGTAATTGACCAGCATCACCTTGCCGGTTTCCTTGATATTGACGATGAACTCCGGCCACTCGTGGGAGGCGATGATCGCCGCCACGCGGGGTTCGGGGTGGTATTCCTGCTTATCGACGGTCATGCCCCGAGTGGACACGATCTGCCTGGGCTCCAGGGTTTCGCCATCCATGAGGGTGAACTGCGGCGGCCAGTAGGAACCGGCAATCGCGTACTTGTCTTCGTAGCCCTTGAACTTCGAAGTCTCCACCGAGCGGGCCTCGATGCCCACCTTGATCTCGGCGACTTTGGTCGGCTCCAGGGGCCACAGGTCGATCATGTCGATCTTGGCATCGCGGCCGATCACCAGCAGGTAGCGGCCAGACGCGGAGATACGCGAGATATGCACGGCGTAACCGGTGTCGATCAGCTTGATGATCTGCTTGGTGTCGCCGTCCACCAGGGCGATCTTGCCGTCGTCGCGCAGGGTGACCGAGAACAGGTTTTGCAGGTTGAGGGTGTTCAGTTGTTTTTTCGGCCGGTCTTCGGGCTTGACCAGCACTTTCCAGGTCTTGAGGGTTTCGGCCATGCCCCATTCCGGCGGGGTGGGCGCGGTGTGCTGGATGAAGGTGGCCATGCTGGTGATCTGCGCCTTGGTCAGCGCATTGGACGTGCCCCAGTTGGGCATGCCGGCCGGGGAACCGTAGGTGATCAGCGCTTCCAGATACGCCTGGCCACGGGCCTGGGTGATGTCCGGGGTCAGCGGCTTGCCGGTGGCGCCTTTGCGCAACACACCGTGGCAGCCGGCGCAGCGTTCGAAGTAAATCTGCTTGGAGGCGTCGAACTCAGCCTGGCTCATATCCGGCGCGCCGGGGCTTTTCACCATCCCGGTCGGCGCGTCGCCATGGGCGTTGATGGGCAATGCGAGGGCCAGGGCGCAGCTCAGGCTGGCAAGACTCAGGACCCAGGGTTTTCTGTTGCGAGTCAGCATTCCATATCTCCTCAGGCAAGACCTTTGCGATGCCCGGCGAAGGCGGGGTAGAGCGCAGGTTCTTAGTGCCAGGCAAGACTATGTTGCAGTCGCGCAAGGCTCGCTTGACGGCGATCAAGTTTGCCGTTGTACGTGCTTGCCAGGTTGTCGCAGGGGCCCTTAGCGTGGGGGCCGAACCCGTTGCGAGTACGCGTGATGACCGAGCCCTTCTACCAACCGCTGGATAACGAACAGCAGCTGTTCGAACACGCCTGGCGCCACCACCTGCCGGTGCTGATCAAAGGCCCCACGGGCTGTGGCAAGACGCGCTTCGTGCAGCACATGGCGCACCGCCTGAACCTGCCGCTGTACACCGTGGCCTGCCACGACGACCTCAGCGCCGCCGACCTGCTCGGCCGCCACCTGATCGGCACCGACGGCACCTGGTGGCAGGACGGCCCACTGACCCGCGCCGTGCGCGAAGGCGGGATCTGCTACCTCGACGAAGTGGTGGAAGCGCGCCAGGACACCGCCGTGGTGCTGCACCCGATTGCCGATGAACGCCGCGAACTGTTCCTGGAACGCACCGGCGAAGTGCTCAAGGCGCCGTCGTCGTTCATGCTGGTGGTGTCGTACAACCCCGGCTACCAGAACCTGCTCAAGGGCATGAAACCCAGCACCCGCCAGCGCTTCGTGGCGATGCGGTTTGGTTACCCGCCGGTGGCCGACGAAGAACGCATCGTCGCCCGCGAGGCCGGTGTGGATGTGGCGCTGGCCGCCCAGGTCGTGCGCCTGGGCCAGGCGCTGCGTCGGCTTGACCAGCATGACCTGGAGGAGGTGGCCTCCACCCGGCTGCTGATCTTCACCGCCCGCCTGATCGGCGCCGGCATGAGCCCACGCGAAGCCTGCCTGGCGTGCCTGGCCGAACCGCTGAGCGACGACCCGCAGACCGTCGCCGCGCTGATGGACGTGGTGGATGTGCACTTTGCCTGAACCGCGCCGGCTGCCAGGCGACCTGGCGATGTGGTTTTTTATCCTCGCCGAGCTGTTGGTGTTCGCGATTCTGATCCTCACGTTTGCCGTGACCCAGGCGCTCAAGCCCGAGCTGTTTGCCGCCGGGCGCGCACAGCTGGATACCTCGACCGGGTTGGCGATGACCTTGAGCCTGCTGACCGCAGGCTTGTTGGCCGCGTTGGCGGTGCAGCAGGTGCGATTGCAGTGCTGGCGACGCGGCGCCGGTTTGTTCGTCGCGGCGTTGTTGGTGGCGCTGGTGTATGTGGGGATCAAGCTTGGCGAGTACGCCCACCTGGGCGCTGCCGGACTGGGCCTGGAGCACGGCACGTTTTTTACCTTGTACTGGATACTCACGGGGTTTCATTTCCTGCATGTGCTGCTGGGGATGGTTATTCTCGGGTGGCTGGCGCTGGGCTGCTGGCGCGGCGGGCTGTCGGTCGGCGGGCTGGAGTCGGGGGTGCTGTATTGGCACATGGTGGATCTGGTGTGGGTGGTGTTGTTTCCGCTGGTCTATGTGATTCGCTGAGGTGTGTATGACGGGTTCCCGGACGCTGATCCTGTGTTGGCTGATGTTGGTGGTGCTGAGCGTTGGCACTGTGCTGACGGGGGCGTCCGGGTTGTGGTGGGCGGTGTTGCTGCTGGCGGTGGTCAAGGGGTGGGTGATTGTGGATGGGTTTATGGCGTTGCGGCGTGGGCCAGTGTTGTGGAGATTTTTGATGCTGGGGTGGGGGGTGGTTGTGGTCGCTTTACTGAGTACATATCCGTTATTTGCGTAGCGGCTGCTTACGAGGCTCGGTATGCCCTCACTCCAGATCAAAAGCCAAGCCGCGGCGGCCTTAGAGCCGACCGGTGTTGGGTCTGGTGTACTCGGTTAAAAATGTGGGAGGGGCGGTGCGACGATTCGACTTGCCCCCGATTGCAGTGGGTCAGTACCAAATCCATCAACTGACACTCCCTCATCGGGGGCAAGCCCCCTCCCACATTTGGATCTCCATCCAGCAGGCAGGCCGAGCCTAGGCGAGGCACCGAGTGTTGGGGCAAGAGCCCTTTGGTTACTTTGGGGCTCTTTTCCAAAGTGACCCGCTGTAAGAGCGGAACCATAGGCCGCCGTTACCTAAATAACGGATATGTACCCAACCCAACCCCCAAAAAAATACCCCACCAAAACCATCAACAATTCTTGATCGCCATCAAGCAGTTTCCACCCCCCACCTCCCTATCATTCCCTGGCCAAGCCATGAGGAAGCGACCATGTCAGAGACCTTCACTAAGGGCATGGCCAGGAATATCTATTTCGGAGGAAGCGTGTTCTTCTTCCTGATTTTCCTGGCCCTGACCTACCACACCGAACAAACCTTTCCCGCCCGCAGCAACGTCGACCAACTCACCGAATCTGTCGTGCGCGGCAAAGGCGTCTGGGAGCGCAACAACTGCGTCGGCTGCCACACCTTGCTGGGCGAGGGCGCTTATTTCGCGCCGGAGCTGGGCAATGTGTTCAAGCGCCGGGGCGGCGAAGAAGGGTTCAAGCCGTTCCTGCATGCCTGGATGAAGATGCAGCCCCTGGGTGTACCGGGGCGGCGGGCCATGCCGCAATTCAATCTCAGTGACCAGGAGGTGGACGATATGGCCGAGTTCCTCAAATGGAGCTCGAAGATCAATACCAATAACTGGCCACCGAACAAGGAGGGCTGAGCCATGCGCAGTGCCAATCCATACTTGAAATTCCAATCCCAGGCCGTGGCCAAACCCTACTTTGTGTTCGCCCTGATCCTGTTTCTCGGTCAGGTGCTGTTCGGTTTGATCATGGGCCTGCAATACGTGATCGGCGACTTTCTGTTCCCGTTGATCCCCTTCAACGTGGCGCGGATGGTCCATACCAACCTGCTGATCGTGTGGCTGCTGTTCGGCTTTATGGGCGCGGCCTACTACCTGGTGCCCGAGGAGGCCGAACGCGAGCTGCACAGCCCGAAACTGGCGATCGTCCTGTTCTGGGTGTTCGCCGCCGCCGGGGTGTTGACCATCCTCGGCTACCTGCTGGTGCCGTATGCGGCGCTGGCCAAGTTGACCCACAACGAGCTGCTGCCGACCATGGGGCGTGAGTTCCTGGAGCAACCGACCATCACCAAAATGGGCATTGTCGTGGTGTGCCTGGGCTTTCTGTACAACATCGGCATGACCCTGCTCAAGGGCCGCAAGACCACCGTCAGCATGGTGATGATGACCGGGCTGATCGGCCTCGCGGTGTTCTTCCTGTTCTCCTTCTACAACCCCGGCAACCTGGCGCGGGACAAGTTCTACTGGTGGTGGGTGGTGCACCTGTGGGTCGAAGGCGTGTGGGAGCTGATCATGGGCTCGATGCTGGCCTTCGTGCTGATCAAGGTCACCGGCGTCGACCGCGAAGTGGTGGAGAAATGGCTGTACGTGATCATCGCCATGGCCTTGATCACCGGGATCATCGGCACCGGTCACCACTTCTTCTGGATCGGCGCACCCGAGGTGTGGCTGTGGGTCGGTTCGATCTTCTCGGCCCTGGAGCCGCTGCCGTTCCTGGCGATGGTGATGTTCGCCTTCACCATGGTGAAGCAACGTCGGCGCCAGCACCCTAACCGCGCGGCCACGTTGTGGGCCAAGGGCACCACGGTCACGGCGTTCTTCGGCGCGGGCGTCTGGGGTTTCCTGCACACCCTGGCACCGGTCAACTTCTACACCCACGGCACCCAACTCACTGCCGCCCACGGGCACCTGGCGTTCTTCGGTGCCTACGCCATGATCGTGATGACCCTGATCAGCTACGCCATGCCCCGCCTGCGCGGTATCGGTGAAGCGCCGGACGCGCGTTCGCAGACCCTCGAAATCCGGGGCTTCTGGATGATGGTGCTGTCGATGGTGATGATCACGCTGTTCCTCACCGCCGCCGGGGCCGTGCAGGTCTGGCTGCAACGCTGGCAGGTGGATGGGGTGGCCTTGCCGTTCATGGCCACGGTGGAGCATTTGCAGGGACTGTTCTGGGCGCGGTTGGTCAGTGGGGTGGGCTTTCTGATGGGGTTGCTCTGCTACCTGTTCAGCTTCCGGCAACGCGCCCGGATGGCTGGAGCACCGGTGCCGATCGTCTACTGAAGGTAACGCGGTCCAAATGTGGGAGGGGCGGTGCGACGATTCGACTTGCCCCCGATGGCGGCCTGTGGGCCGACCGCTTTTTGGGGGGGAGTACATATCCGTTGCTGCGGTAACGGCTGCTTAGGGTTCCGCTCTTACAGCGGGTCACTTTTGGAAGAGCGCCAAAAGTAACCAAAAACGCTTCGCCCCAACACTCGGCACCTCGCCTAGGCTCGGTGTGCCCGAACGAAGGCTTTGGAGCGTGGGCCGCCGCGATGGGCCATCCTTGGCCCAGCGCGGCTAACCCGGCGTCCTGCCGGGTTACCCACGCTCCAAAGCCTGCGTTCGGCCAGCGTGTTTGACGGGGCGATTTGAGATCAAAAGCCGAAGCGCGGCGGCCTTAGAGCCGACCGGAGTTGGGTCTGGTGTACTCGGTAAATGTGGGAGGGGGCTTGCCCCCGATGAGGGAGTGTCAGTTGGTGGATTTGGTACTGACCCACTGCAATCGGGGGCAAGTCGAATCGTCGCACCGCCCCTCCCACATTTGGATCTCCATATATCAGCTGGACCTCGGTCTGCTTTTGCTCTGGCTTTTGATCTTGATCCTAGGCGCCCCGTCAAACACGCTGGCCGAACGCAGGCTGGAATCCGTGGGTAACCCGGCAGGACGCCGGGTTAGCCGTCCTGGGCCAAGGATGGCCCATGACGGCGGCCCACGGATTCAAGCCGGAGTGAGGGCACACCGAGCCTAGGCGAGGTGCCGAGTGTTGGGGCAAGAGCCCTTTTGGTTACTTTTGGGGCTCTTTTCCAAAAGTGACCCGCCGTAAGGGCGGAACCCTAAGCCGCCGTTACCGCAGCAACGGATATGTACTCAATCAAATCCAACGACATGGTCGGCCCGAAGGCCGCCACGGGAGCAAGTCGAATCGTCGCACCGCCCCTCCCACATTTTGACTGCAGTGTGCCTGTCAAACATCAAACAGTTGGAGCCCATCCCATGGCCTTTACCCTTGAATTGGAAGAATGGGTCGGCAGTGCCTGGCACCGCTTTATCACCCGCCGCGCCAGTGTCGATTTTCCGCACGCGCGGGTCGATCTGGTCGACCGCCAGCGCAGCCTCGCCGTATTGTTTCGCGCCCTGGGCGGTGCCAGCGGGATCGCCCTCGAAGCCGCCAGCGAACGCGACCTGCTGCTGCGCCGCAACCTGTTGATGCGCATCGCCGGCACCTGCAAGCATGCACCCCTGGCCTCCTGCGATGGTAACCGTCTGCGCCTGCCGTCGAGCCTGGCGGTGTACCCCACCGTCGCCTTGAACCGGGAGCTGTACCGCTGGCTGGCGCTGCTGGCCGCCCATGCCGGCCCCATGACCCATTGGGCCCGGGACAACCAGCGCTGGACCTGGCTGCTGCTGCAACGCTACCCGGCGCTGCTGCCCAGTTACCAGCGCCTGGTGGACGCCCATATTACGCTGCGCCCCGACCCGGCCAGTCTGAGCCCCGCTGAAGCGGCTCTGGAAAAAGCCCTGCGCAAGGCCCTGCGCGAACCCGGCAGCGTGCGCCATTTACCCCGCAGCGAACGCGCCGCCTGGCCGTTGCCCTTATGGCTGTACCCGCCGTTGCACCTGGACACGCCCCAGGCCCTCGATCTTGAAGACGACGGCGACGACCTCGCCACCCCGTCCGGGGAGCAGCAGGGCGCGCCCAAACGTGCCAGCCGTGTGGATGATCACGGCCGTGATGGCGGCCTGCTGGTGGTGCGCCTGGAAAACCTGTTCAGCTGGACCGAGCACGTCGACCTCGATCGCTGGGCCGACGACAGTGAGGACCCGGACGCCGCCCGCGTCGCCGAAGACCTCGACCAGTTGAGCCTGTCGCGCCAGCGCGTGCGCAAGAGTGGCGGCTTGAAGCTGCACCTCGACCTGCCGCCCGCCGATGTGGATGACATCCCCCTCGGCGAGGGCATCAAGCTGCCCGAGTGGGACTACCGCCAACAATGCCTTCGACCCGGTTTCGTCAATCTGCAGCTGATGCAGCCACGTGCCGATGCACCGCAACCGTTACCGGCCCGATTACTCGGCCCGGCCCAGCGCCTGCGCCGTCAATTCCAGCAACTGCGCACCGACCGCCAATGGCTGCGCCGGCAACCCCAGGGCGCGGAGCTGGACCTGCAAGCCTGGGTGGATTTCTACGCGCAACGCCAACACGGCGCCTGCACCGAACGCGGCTTGTACCAGGAGCAACGTCACACCCGACGCGACCTGGCATGCCTGCTGCTGGCGGACCTGTCGATGTCCACCGACGCGCATTTGAACGACGAGCAAAAGGTCATCGACGTGATCCGCGACAGCCTGTTGCTGTTCGGCGAAAGCCTGGACGGGCTGGGGGATGCGTTTGCACTGTATGGCTTCTCGTCCCTGCGCCGCCATCAGGTGCGCCTGCACCAGCTCAAGACCTTCGAGCAAGTCTATGACGACCGCACGCGTGGCTGTATCCAGGCCCTCAAACCGGGGTACTACACGCGCATGGGCGCCGCGATTCGCCAGGCCACCCAGTTGATGGGCGCGTGCAAACAGCGGCGCAAGTTGTTGTTGCTACTGACCGATGGCAAGCCCAATGACCTGGATCTGTATGAGGGCCGCTACGGGGTCGAAGACACCCGCCAGGCAGTGGTCGAGGCGCGGCGCCAGGGCCTGATTCCGTTCTGCATCACCATCGACAGACAGGCCGGGGACTATTTGCCCTATATGTTCGGTGCCCATGGCTACACCCTGATCCGCCAGCCGGAGCAGTTGCCGCTGCGGTTGCCCCAGCTGTACCGGCAACTGACCGAGGGTCAGTAGAAGTCGCGGGGCAACCAGAAGAACATCGCGATGCAAAACAGCGCCAGGCCCAGGCAGAACCACTGGAAACGCCGTAGCCGCCGCGCTTGCAGGCTGGCATCCGCGGCGGGCAGGGACGTTCCGCAGCCGGCGCATGCCTCGCGCACGTCGGCATTGCGCTGCTGGCAATACAGGCAGGTTTTCACTCGAATTGCTCCAGGCGCAGCCGGTCCAGAATGGCGATCTGACGTCCGTCCTGGGTGATGATCTTTTCGTCGATCAGGCGCCGGATAATCCGCGAAAAGGTCTCCGGCTGGATCGACAGATGCCCGGCAATCAACTGCTTGGCCATGGGCAGTTCGAAGGTGGCGTCGGTGCTGTGCAGGCGCATCAGTTGGGTCAGCAGGTAGCGCACCACGCGGTGGGTGGCGTTTTTCAGCGACAGGGTCTCGATCTCGTTGACCCGCTGGTGCAGGCGCACGCACAACGTGCCGAGCAGGGCGAAGGTCAGGCGGCTGTTGCTGTGCAGCAGGCGCATGTAGGTGGCGTTGGACAAACGGTACAACTGGGTGGGGCACACCGCTTCGGCGCAGGCCACGTAGTTGGGGGTGTCCATCAGCATCATGGCCTCGGCGAAGGTCTGGCGCTCGCCGATTACTTCGAAGACTTTCTCCTGGCCATCGGGGGTCAAACGGTAGACCTTCACCGCACCGGCGATCACAAAGTAAAACGCCTCGGCCGATTCGCCCTGGCGGAACAGCGGCTCGCCTTTGTCGATGCTCAGCAACTGGCTGTTGCCCATCAGCTCGTCGAGTTCTTCGTCGTTCAGCGGTTCGAACAGGTGATGGCTGCGCAGGATCTGGTGGTGCACGCGATGCAGCACCATGCCCGGTTCCTTGAACAGCAGCGGGGCGTTCACACCAGCACCAGCGAGAGCCCGCTGGCGGCGGCCAGCATGGAGCCGAGGATCACAAACCAGGCGAGGGGGACATAGGCGTTTTTCATCATGGCTCCGGGGTGCGGTGTGGATATAGGCGCGAGGGTAATCCCTTGGCCCCGATAGCGACTTGATCTACGACAAGGGCAATACGCAGGTATCGGCGCAAGATTGCCGCAGTCCTGAAGGGAGACCGTGTCATGCAAGTGCTCGATCGGCGCAAGGCCATGTCGATTACCCCGTTGTTTCGCCTGGCCTTCCGGCCATTCTTTCTCGGCGCCTGTGTATTGGCAGCGCTGGCAATCCCCCTGTGGCTGCTGGCCCTGGGCGGGCACCTCGGCACCTGGCAACCCGCTGGCGGCTGGCTGGCCTGGCATCGCCATGAGCTGCTGTTCGGCTTTGGCGTGGCGATCATCGCCGGGTTCCTGCTCACGGCAGTGCAGACCTGGACCGGCCGCCCAGGCATCAGCGGCAATGCCCTGGCGCTGCTTGCCGGCGTGTGGCTGGCGGCGCGCCTGGGCTGGTTGTTCAACCTGCACTGGCCGCTGCTGGCGGTGCTGGAACTGACCTTTCCCTTGGCCGTCGCCGCGGTGATGGGCTGGACCCTCTGGCAGGTAAGACAGAAGCGTAATTACCCGATTGTGCTGGTGCTGGCGCTGCTGACCGTGGCCGATGCGCTGTCGCTGTATGGCTTGCTGCGCAATGACCCCGGCCTGCAGCGCCAGGCGGTGCTCACCGGCCTGTGGCTGGTGGCGGCGATGATGGGCCTGATCGGCGGACGGGTGATTCCGTTTTTCACCCAGCGCGGTTTGGGCCGGGTCGAAGCGGTCAAACCCTGGGTGTGGCTGGACCTTATATTGCTTGGCGGCTCGCTGCTGATCGCCGTGCTGTATGCCGCAGGGCCCGCGTTGGGCGCCAACCTGTGGATCGGCCTGCTGTTCGCCGCCCTCGGGCTGGGGCACCTGGTGCGCCTGGTCCGCTGGCATGATCGTGGCCTGTGGCGCGTGCCGTTGCTGTGGTCATTGCACCTGGCGTATGCCTGGCTGGCCGTGGCCTGCCTGGGCATGGCGCTGTGGCACTGCGGCGCGCCGCTCAATCCCAGCCTGGCCGTGCATGCATTGACCATCGGCGCCATGGCCGGGCTGATCCTGGCCATGATCGCCCGCGTCAGCCTGGGCCACACCGGCCGCCCGTTGCAGCCGCCCGCAGGGATGACCCTGGCCTTTGGGCTGCTGAACCTGGCGTGTGTGTGCCGGGTGGTGCTGGTCCTGCTGTTGCCGATGGCCGCGTTGTGGCTGGCGGGGGTGTGCTGGACCCTCGGGCTCGGCCTGTACCTGTGGCGGTATGGCCCGATGCTGTGGCAGGCACGGGTCGATGGGCATCCGGGCTAGGAGGACGTCATGCTCTATTCCACCTTGTTGATCGTGCATCTGCTGGCGGCGATTGCGTTTATCGGCACGCTGTTTTTCGAAGTGGTGATCTGGCACAGCGCCCGCGAGGAGCTGGCCTGGTCGGCGCAGTTCACCTCCGACCATGCCATTGCACGGCGTTCGCGCCAGGTACTGCACGGCGTGGTGGTGTTGCTGTACGGCGCGGGCATCGGCCTGGCCTGGCACTATCGCGGGCTGTTGGCGGTGCCCTGGGCCAGCCACTTCGCCGCGCTGCTGAGCCTGAAAATCCTGCTGGCCCTGAGCATCATCGGTCATTACCTGTGGCTGGCGTACCTGCTGAGTCACCAGCGCTTGAGCCCCCGGCGTGCGACGTGGATTCGTCGCAGCATCCTGGGGCATATGGTCGTGATCGTGATCGTGGCCAAGCTGATGTTGCGTTGATCAGGCAGGCGGACTGAGCGCCCTGGTAAACAACACGTCGTTCTCCAGGCGGATGTGGTCGCGCGGGTGTTGCTGCGGTAATGGAGTGAGATCCAGAGCAGACTAGTATCTACCTGACTGTATGGAGATCAAATGTGGGAGGGGCGGTGCGACGATTCGACTTGCCCCCGATGGCGGCCTGACAGCCGACCAGGATGTTGGATCAGGCCGAGTACATATCCGTTGCTACGGTAACGGCCACCTATGGTTCCGCTCTTACAGCGGCTCACTTTTGGAGGGACCCAAAAGTAAGCAAAAGGTCCTCGCCCCAACACTCGGCACCTCGCCTAGGCTCGGTGTGCCCTCACTCCGGCTTGAATCCGTGGGCCGCCGTCATGGGCCATCCCTGGCCCAGGACGGCTAACCCGGCGTCCTGCCGGGTTACCCACGGATTCAAGCCTGCGTTCGGCCAGCGTGTTTGACGGGGCGCCTGAGATCAAGATCAAAAGCAGAGCCAGAGCAACAGCCAGAGCAACAGCAACAGCAACAGCAACGCGATCCGTTGTGTAGCCCCCCACACCTCAAGCAATCACATGCGGCGTCATGCCACGGGCGAATGTTGATCGCGGTCAAGGGATAACTTCGTGGTAGTTCCCACACTGTGGCGAACTTTCTGGAGGACTGCGCCATGCCCCTGTCTCTTGCGCAATTGCGCCGCAACTACACCCTTTATGGCCTGCGTGATGACTTGGTGCAGGACGATCCCTTGGTGCTGTTCGGCCAGTGGCTGGATCAGGCGCGTAAAACCGAGGTGCCGCCGGCGGAGGCCAATAGCATGGCCTTGGCTACGGTCGATCATGATGGGCATGCCCACTGTCGCATCCTGCTGCTCAAGGGTTTCAGTGCCGAGGGCTTTTTCTTTTTCGGCCACTACCAGAGTGCCAAGGGCCAGGAGTTGGCGAGCAATCCCCATGCGGCCATGACGTTTTTCTGGCCGGGGCTGGAGCGTCAGGTGCGTATCGAAGGCCCGGCGGTTCGAGCGGATGCGCAGCTGTCGGACGATTATTTCGATGCGCGACCGGCCGCCAGCCAGTTGGGCGCCTGGGCGTCGCCGCAAAGCCAGCCCCTTGGCCATCGCAGCGAGTTGGAAAGCCGCCTGCGTGACGTCACCGAGCGTTTCGCCGGGCAGCAACCACCACGGCCCGAGCATTGGGGCGGTTACCGCCTGCAACCGCAGCGCATCGAGTTCTGGCAGGGCCGGCCCGACCGCCTGCATGACCGTCTCGACTACCGCCTGCACGCGGGCATTTGGCAGCGCACGCGCCTGGCCCCCTGAACGAGATACCTCCTTGGAGGAATAGGCCCTGCGCCCGTTGCGGCGCAGGCTGACAGCAACTTTCTTGACGCCTGGAGCCTTGATCATGGCCCATTTGAAACAACGCACGTTCGTGCCCCTGAACATCGCCGTGCTGACCATCAGTGACACCCGTACCCTCGACACCGACACCTCCGGCCAGACCCTGGTGGACCGCCTCGAAAGTGCCGGGCATGTGCTTATCGACCGTGGCCTGGTGATCGACGACATCTACCAGATTCGTGCGCAGGTGTCCCTGTGGATCGCCGACCCCGAGGTGCAAGTGGTGCTGATGACTGGCGGTACCGGTTTCACCGCCCGCGACAACACGCCCCAGGCGGTGCTGCCGTTGCTGGACAAACATGTCGAAGGCTTCGGTGAGCTGTTCCGCCAGGTGTCCCTGGCCGAAATCGGCACTTCCACCTTGCAGTCCCGCGCCCTGGCCGGCATCAGCAACGGCGTGCTGGTGTGCTGCATGCCGGGCTCGCCGGGCGCATGCCGCACCGGCTGGGACAGGATCCTGGCGGAACAGTTGGACAGCCGCACCGGCCCGTGCAACTTCGTGCCGCACCTCAAGCCTCAGCCTGAGCAAATCCTGCAAGCCTGCGAGTCGCGTTCATGAGTGTCTCGGTGTGTGACAGCGGCCACCTGATGCCGGTGGACGAGGCCATCGCCGCGCTGCTGGCCCAGGCGCCGCCGCCGCCGAGCACCCAGGTGATTGGCCTGGAGCAGGCGCTGGGGCGGGTGGTCGCCGAAGAACTGTTCTCACCCCTGGATTTGCCCGGCTTCGACAACAGCGCCATGGACGGCTACGCCCTGCGCGCCGAGGACGTACCGGCCGAAGGCGGCTACCTGATGCTCGCCGGGCGCATTGCGGCGGGGCAGCACAGCAAGGTGAGGGTGCAGGCCGGGCAGGCCGTGCGCATCTTTACCGGTGCGCCGCTACCGCCCGGCGCCGACACGGTGGTGCCCCAGGAGCGTTGTCGCCTGTACGGCCAGCGCATCTGGTGCCCGCCGGTACGTCTCGGCGAGCATGTGCGCAAGCAGGGTGAAGAGTTGCAGCGTGGGCAGACCCTGATCGCCGTCGGCAAGCGCCTGCGCGCCCAGGACATCGGCTTGCTGGCCTCGGCCGGCATCCCTCGGTTGAAAGTCTATCGCCCGTTGCGGGTGTGCCTGCTCAGCAGCGGCAACGAGCTGCGTGACCCGGGCGAGGCGCTGGTGCCGGGGCAGATCTACAACAGCAACCGCTATGCCCTGGCTGCCTTGTTGCGTGGCTGGGGCGTGGACGTGCACGACTACGGCGTGATGGCCGACGAGTTGGCCGCCAGCCGTGATGCGCTGGCCCTGGCCTCGTCCGAGTGCGACCTGTTGCTGACCTCGGCGGGGGTGTCGGTGGGTGAGGAGGACCATCTCAAGCAGGCCATCGAGGCGCTCGGCCGCGTGGACTTCTGGCGCCTGGCGATCCAGCCCGGCAAACCCCTGGCATTTGGCGACGTGGCGGGCAAGCCGTGGCTGGGCCTGCCCGGTAACCCGTCGGCGGCGTTGATCACCGCGCTGGTGGTGGTGCGTCCGTTCCTGCTGCGCGCCCAAGGAGTGGAGCGGGTGCTGCCGGTGCCGATCCAGGTGCCGGCCGCATTCGAATGGCTCACGCCCAACAAGCGCCGCCAGTACCTGCGTGCACGCCTGAGCCCTGGCGAGGACGGGCAATTGCGCGCCGTGCTGCACCCCCAGCAAAGCTCGGCGATGCTCACCGCCGCCTGTTGGGCCGATGGCCTGGTGATCGTCGAGCGTGAGCACCAGGTGCTCAAGGATGAACCGGTGCCGTTTGTGTCTTTCGCTGAATTTCTCTGAGGAGCCCCCATGCAACTGGTCTGCCCGGCAGGCAACCTGCCTGCGCTTAAAGCCGCGGTGCGCCAAGGCGCCGATGCGGTGTATGTCGGTTTTCGCGATGACACCAATGCCCGGCACTTTGCCGGGTTGAACATGGACGACAAACAGTTCGACGGTGCCGTCGCCTTTATTCGCCAGCACCAGCGCAAGCTGTACGTGGCGGTCAATACCTACCCGCAACCGAAGATCTGGGCGCGTTGGCAACGCGCCGTCGACCGCGCGGCGGACCACGGCGTGGACGCCCTGATCGCCGCCGACCCCGGCGTGCTCGACTACGCCAGCCGCCAGCATCCGCACATGGCCTTGCACCTCTCGGTACAGGGCTCGGCCACCCACGCGGCGGCGCTGAAGTTCTATGCCGAGCGCTACGGCATTCGCCGCGCGGTATTGCCCCGTGTGCTGTCCCTGGCCCAGGTCAAACAGGTGGCGGCGAGCAGCCCGGTGCCCATCGAAGTGTTCGGTTTCGGCAGCCTGTGCATCATGGCCGAGGGGCGTTGCCACCTGTCTTCCTATATCACCGGCGAGTCGCCGAACCTGTGCGGCGTGTGCTCGCCGGCCAAGGCGGTGCGCTGGAGCGAAGATGCCGAGGGCTTGAGTGCGCGCCTGAGCGAAGTACTGATCGACCGCTATACCGCCGACGAACCCGCCGGTTACCCGACCCTGTGCAAGGGCCGCTTCCTGGTCGGCGGCAAACGCTTCCATGCCCTCGAAGAACCCACCAGCCTCGACACCCTCGACCTGCTGCCGGAGCTCAGCGCCATCGGCGTCAAAGCGGTCAAGATCGAAGGCCGGCAACGCAGCCCGGCGTATGTGGAACAAGTCACCCGGGTCTGGCGCGCCGCGCTCGACGCCCACCGCAGCGCACCGGCCAGCTTTGTGGTCAAGGACCAATGGCGCCAGGTGCTGGCCGGGTTATCCGAAGGCAGCCAGACCACACTCGGCGCCTACCATCGTGCATGGCAGTGAGGAGACACAGATGAAACTCAGCCTGGGACCGGTGCTGTTTTATTGGGATAAGGAACACCTGGGGCGCTTCTACTCGGACATGGCCGGCTTGCCCCTGGACGTGATTTACCTGGGCGAAACCGTGTGCGCCAAGCGCCGCGCGTTTTCCCTGGACCGTTGGTTGGGGCTGGGCCGGGAGCTGCAAACCTGCAGCTCGGCGCAGATCGTGTTGTCGAGCTTGACCTTGATCGAAGCCGCCTCCGAACTGTCGAGCCTGCGCCGCCTGTGCGACAACGGCGAGTGGCTGGTGGAGGCCAACGACATGGGCGCGGTGCAGATGCTGATCGAGCGAAAATTGCCCTTTGTCGGCGGCCCGGCGCTCAACCTCTACAACGGTCACGCCCTGGTGCAACTGCTTGACGCCGGCATGCAGCGCTGGGTGCCGCCGGTGGAATGCTCCCAGGGCCTGATCGCCGACGTGCTGGAACAGGTGCGCGAATTGGGCCGGCCGTTGCCCGAAGTGGAGATCTTCGCCTACGGCCATTTGCCTCTGGCGTACTCGGCGCGTTGCTTCACCGCCCGCGCGGAAAACCGCCCCAAGGACGATTGCCAGTTCTGCTGCATCAACTACCCCGACGGCATGCCCCTGACCAGCCAGGAAGGGCAGGCGCTGTTCACCTTGAACGGCATCCAGACCATGTCCGCCGACGTTACCAACCTGCTGGCCGATTACCCCGGCCTGGTGTCCAGCGGCGCCGACCTGTTGCGCCTGAGCCCACGGGCCGAGGGCATGGTCGAGGTGGTACGTGCCTACGACCAGGTACGCCAGGGCGCTACGCCGCCGCTGTATGTCGAAGGCTGCAACGGCTACTGGCACGGCCAGGCGGGCATGTTGCGGGTTGAGGAGGTGGGCCTGTGCTGAGTCGTAAACCATGGCTGCTCAAGGGGGCCGACCGGTTGTTGCCATTGATCCGCCGCGTGCCATTTGGCGTACAGCGCCTGGTCTTGCAGCAAGCCCTCAACCGCTGCCTGGCCGAACCCCTGCGCGACGGCGGGTTTGACCTGCTGCGCGGGCGTTGGCTGTGTTTGCGTATTCCTGACCTGGGGTTGTGCTGGTACCTGACCCTGGGGCGGGATGGGTTGCGGATTGCGCAAAAGGCTGAGGCGCAGGTCAGCATCAGTGGTAATTGGCGGGAGTTTCTGTTGCTGGCCAGCCGCCAGGAAGATCCGGATACGCTGTTCTTTCGCCGCCGGTTGGTGATCGAGGGGGATACGGAATTGGGGCTGGGGTTGAAGAATCTGATCGACAGTTTGGACCCGGATGTGTTGCCGCCCTGGTTGTGGCGGAATCTGGAGCGGGCGGGGCGGGCGTCAGCGGTCCACAGCGGGCACTGATCAGCCGGCCTGATAGCCCATCAACTGTTCTTCGCAGAGGATTCGAATGGTGCGCCGCTGCACCTCGATCAACCCGCCTTCCACCAGCCGGTGCAGGATCCTTGAAAAGGTCTCCGGCTGGATCCCCAGCTTCGACGCCACCAGGCGCTTGGGCACTTGCAGCACCACCTCGCCACTCAGTGCATCGCGCTCCTGGAACAGGAAGTTGATCACCCGACGGCTGGCGCTGGCCAGGGTCAGGGTGTCGATGTCCTTGAGGCGCTGATGCAGGTGGATGCTCATGCTGGCCAGGATCGCCAGGCAGATTTTCGGCTGGTCTTCCAGGGCCCGGCGGTAGTGCTGGCCTTCGATGCTGACCAGCACGCTGTCCTTGAGCGCGGTGGCGCTCACCGGATAGGCCTTGGCCTGGGTGAACAGCAGGGCTTCGGCAAAGGTCTGGCCGGGCTGGATGATTTCCACCAGGTGTTCCTGGCCTTCGCCCGTAACCCGATGCAGCTTGATCTGGCCGCTGACCAGCAGGAAGAAACGCTCGGCCGCGTCGCCCTGGTGCATCAACGGCACATGGCCGGGCAGGCGCTTGAGATTGGCCAGGGTGCAGACGTCCTGGAAGGTTTTTTCCGGGAGCTGGCTGAACAGGTGATGGCGACGCAGGGTGAGCACGATGTGGGGATGGGTGAGCATGGTTGGGCCTCCGCAATGGGGTAGCGTAGGGGGCATGGCGCGGGGTTGATATGCCTCTGTGGGGGTACCTCTTGCGGGGTTTGTGTAAACAATGTGGGAGGGGGCTTGCCCCCGATGAGCAAGGGTATCCACACAACTTTTCAGCCCCTGACAAATCTCCCTGTGGTGAGCGGGCTTTTTGTGGTGAGCGGGCTTGTCCCGCGCTGGGCTGCGTAGCAGCCCCAAAACCAGTGTCTACAGAGTGTCTGATACACCGCATTCTTCTGGACTGGGGCTGCTGCGCAGCCCAGCGCGGGACAAGCCCGCTCACCACAACAGCCCTATCTGCCGCGCGTTCAGCCTCAAACAGCCTCACCCCGCCTGCCGCAAATGCTCCATCGCCCAGACCGCCGCCTCGACCCGCGACCGCAATCCCAGCTTATGCAGCAGATTCTTCACATGCACCTTCACCGTGCCCTCGGTAATCCCCAATTTGTGCCCGATCACCTTGTTGCTGTGTCCACTGGCAATCGTCCTCAGCACCTGGCGCTCGCGCTCGGTCAATTCCACTGCCGCATGGGGCTGCGGCGAGCGCAGGGCCTGGGCCAGGACGCGGGTCAGGCCGGGGCTGATGACCAGCGCGCCATGCAACGCATCGCGGATGTACTGGATCAACAACTCCGGCTCCATGTCCTTGAGCAGATAGCCATTGGCATCCAGGCGCAGCGCATCGCGGATGTCGTCCTCGGCGTCGGACACGGTAAACAGCAGCACCTTGCCGGCATAGTTCATGGCCCGCAGGCGGCGCAGGGTTTCCAGGCCGTTCATGTGCGGCATGTTGTTGTCCAGCAGGACCAGGTCCGGTTGCAGCCCGTCGATCTGGTCCAGGGCTTCCTGGCCGTTACCGGCTTCGCCGACCACTTGCAGGTCGTCTTCCAGTTCAAGCATCTGGCGCATGCCGTGGCGCATCATCGGGTGATCGTCGACCAGCAGGATACGGTGGCGGGTGAGGGTGTTCATGAGGCGGTGCCTTGTAGGGAGTGGCCGAGAAATTCCGGTTGGAAACGCAATTGCACGCGGGTGCCTTGGGGCTCGCGGGGGCTGATGTCGAGGTGGCCATGCAGGCTGCGGGCGCGCTCGTCCATGATGGTCAGGCCGTGGTGTTCGCGGGTGTCGACCTCACCGCAGAAGCCCCGGCCGTCGTCCTCGATGCTCAGGCTCACGGTCTCGCCTTCCTGGCGCAGTTGCAGCCAGGCGTTTTGCGCATGGGCATGGCGCAGGCAATTGGACAGGGCCTCGCGGGTGACCTGCAACAAGTGGATCTGTTCGCTGGCCGACAGTTGGAAGGCCAGGGCGTCCACATGCAGGTGCACCTGGAACTCGCCACGCCGCGAGAACTCCTCGGCGGTGTCCTGCAGCTCCTGCACCAGCCCGGCATCGTGGATTTGCAGGCGGAAGGTGGTGAGCAATTCGCGCAGTTGGCGGTAGGCGTTGTTCAGGCCGTCGCGCAGTTCGGCGGTGACGGTGGCCAGGGTTTCCACCGGTTCGCCACGGCGGATCAGGGTTTGCATGCGGCTGACCTGCAGCTTCATGTAGGACAGCGCCTGGGCCAGGGAATCGTGCAGTTCCCGGGCGATGATGGTGCGTTCGTCGAGCAGCAGCAGGCGGTGGTCCTGTTCGCGCTGGCGCTTGAGCGACAGCGAGGTGCCGATCAGGTTGGCCAGGGCCTGGATCAACTGTTTCTCCCAGTCCTGGGGCGCATGGCCGTCGAGGAAGTGCGCCTTGAGTTCGCCCAGTTCCGAGCCCTGGTTGCTGATGCTGAATACCTGGGGGAGCGCCACTTTCTGTTTTTGGCACGTTGCGCAATCACCGATGGCGCAGACGTTGCGGCTATCCCCTCCATTCAGGGAGAGCATCTGCTGGGCCGGCGCCAGGAAGTGCCCTTGCAGGCACAGCGACAGGCGCAGCCCCGGCAGGCGTTTCTGGAAGCGCCGGATCAGTTCATCCAGGCCCTCGGCGTTCGCCAGGCGCGTGGCCAGGCTGCGGCTGCTCTGGTAAAGCAGCTCCAGGGCAGCGTTGGCTTGTTGCAGGTTGAGGGTTTTCTGCCGCACCTGGCTCTCGAGGGTGCGGTGGGATTGTTCAATGGTTTCGGCCATGGTGTTGAAGCTCAGGGCGAGTTGCCCCAACTCGTCTTCGGAGCGGTGATTGACCCGGGTCTTGAAGTCGCCATCACGAAAGCGCCGGGTCGCGTGCACCAGCTCTTCCAGGGGGTTGACCACGCCGTACTGCAATTCATACAGGCCGATCAGCAGGATGATCAGCGTACTGAACAGAGCCAGGCCCTGGATGCTTTGCTGCCAGCCCTGTTTCTGTTCGCTGTGTTGTTGCAGGAGGCTGACGAATTGGTTCAATTGCTCGACGAACCCCGGTGCGCTGGCCTGGAACAGCATCGCGTCGCCACGGGCCAGCGCCGGGCGCAGATCGGTGTCCCAGCGCTGCTGGATCTGTTGGTAGCTCTGCAGCAGGGCACTGCGCGGGCCGTCTTCAAGCACCGCCTTGAGCGATTGGCTGTCGAGGCGCCCTTGCAGGCTGTGGGTGATGGCGTCGATCTCGTCGGCAGGCGCGCCGGCCGCCAGTTTCCAGCTCAGGTGGTAGGTCTCCATGCGCACCGAGCCGGCGGTGTTGATGGCGGCGGCATCGCCCTGGCTGAACCAGGCGATCAGGCCGGCGCTCAAGGAACTGGCAAGGGCGAGGATGGCGATCAGGATCACCGCCAGCCCGGCGCGAGCGGGCAGGGAGCTGCGCAGCCAGTTAAACATGGCGGCGTAAGCGAAGGGGGTTGGAAGCCTGCATGGCGGCACCTGCAAAGGGAAAAGGGCTGAAAAACCGCAATCCCTGGCGCACTACCTCTAAAGAGTTGCCGGCAAACCCTCCCACGGGAAAACGCCGGCACAAGAGACCAATCCATTGATAAATAAAGACTTTCTCTTGTTGTTAGGACTACCTCCTTAGAGGTATGTGGGGCCAGCATAGCCCCATACCCCCCAGGCGGACGTTGACCTGGGTCAAGTTCCACGGGGGTGTCGCCCCTAACCTGCGCCCATGGAATCACTTTCTGGAGCGCATACCGTGACTCAACCCCGTATAAGACAAGGCCTGGTGCTGGGCATGAGCACCCTGGCCTTCACCGTCTGCTTTATGGTGTGGATGATGTTCGCCGTGCTGGGCGTACCCATCAAAGAGCTGCTGCAACTCAACGAAACCCAGTTCGGCCTGCTGGCCGCCACGCCGGTGTTGACCGGCTCCCTGGTACGCCTGCCCCTGGGCCTGCTGACTGACCGCTTCGGCGGGCGCATCGTGTTCTTCCTGTTGATGCTCGCCTGCGTGCTGCCGCTGTACCTGATCACCTACGCCACCGCCTATTGGCAGTTCCTGGTGCTGGGCCTGTTCGTCGGCCTGGCCGGCGGTTCGTTTTCGGTGGGCATCGCCTACGTGGCCAAGTGGTTCGACAAAGACAACCAGGGCTTTGCCATGGGCGTGTTCGGCGCCGGCAACGCGGGCGCCGCCGTCACCAAGTTCCTGGCCCCGGCGCTGATCGCCCTCGGCACCTGGCACCTGGTGCCCAAGGTGTTCGGCGCGATCCTGTTTATCACCGCGCTGCTGTTCTGGTTCCTCACCAGCGAGAACAAGGCCCAACGCAGTGCCGGCGGCGCCAGCCTGCGCCAGCAGTTGCTGTGCCTGAAAGACCCGGCCGTGTGGCGCTACTGCCAGTACTACTCGATTGTGTTCGGCGGCTATGTGGCCCTGGCGCTGTGGATGACCAAGTACTACGTGCAGGAATACGGCTTCAGCCTGCAAAGCGCCGCGTTGCTGGCCGCGTGTTTCTCCCTGCCCGGCGGCGTGCTGCGTGCGGTGGGCGGCTGGATGTCCGACCGCTGGGGCGCCCAGAGCGTGACCTGGTGGGTGCTGTGGGTGAGCTGGATCTGCCTGTTCCTGCTCAGCTACCCGCAGACCCAATTGCAGGTGCAGACCGTCAACGGTCCCCTGGATTTCCACATCGGCCTCAACGCCACCCTGTTCACCGTGCTGCTGTTCGTGATGGGCATCGCCTTCGCGTTCGGCAAGGCCTCGGTGTTCAAGTACATCGCCAATGACTACCCACAGAACATGGGCGCGGTGTCCGGCATCGTCGGCCTGGCCGGTGGCCTGGGCGGCTTTGTGCTGCCGATCCTGTTTGGCGCCCTGGTGGACCTCACCGGCGTGCGCTCGTCCTGCTTCATGTTGATGTACGGCGTGGTCTGGGTGTCCCTGACCTGGATGTACTTCAGCGAAATGCGCAAGCAACCGCTGTTGGGCAAAACCGCCCAACCTCTCCAAGGAGAATGAACATGTCCATCGCGCAAAAGCCCGGCTCGGGGCCGGTGATCCACGACTGGCGCCCTGAAGACCCGGCGTTCTGGGGCGCCAGCGGCAAGAAGACCGCGACCCGCAACCTGTGGATCTCGATTCCTGCACTGTTGCTGGCCTTCGCCGTGTGGATGGTGTGGAGCACGGTGATCGTGCGCCTGAACGCCATCGGCTTCACCTTCAGCACCGACCAGTTGTTCTGGCTGGCGGCGTTGCCGGGCTTGTCCGGTGCCACTTTGCGGGTGTTCTACTCGTTCATGGTGCCGATCTTCGGCGGCCGCCGCTGGACCGCCCTGAGCACCGCGTCGCTGCTGCTGCCGTCGCTGTGGATGGGCTTTGCGGTGCAAGACCCCAGCACCCCCTACAGCGTGTTTGTACTGATCGCACTGCTGTGCGGTTTCGGCGGCGGCAACTTCGCCTCGAGCATGTCCAACATCAGCTTCTTCTACCCCAAGTCGCAGCAAGGCACGGCCCTGGGCCTGAACGCCGGCCTCGGCAACCTGGGGGTGTCGGTGATGCAGTTCTGCGTGCCGCTGGTGATCACGTTCGGCGTGTTCGGCCTGGTGGGCGGCCAACCGCAGACCTTGGCGGATGGCAGTCAACTCTGGCTGCAGAACGCCGGTTTCATCTGGGTGCCGTTTATCCTCACCGTCACCGTGGCGGCCTGGTTCGGCATGAATGACCTGTCCAGCGCCCGCGCTTCGTTCAGCGAGCAGGCGGTGATCTTCAAGCGCAAGCACAACTGGCTGATGTGCTGGTTGTACCTGGCGACTTTCGGCTCATTCATCGGCTTTTCGGCGGCGTTCCCGCTGCTGATCAAGACCTCGTTCCCCGATGTGGTGGCGCTGAAATTCGCCTTCCTCGGCCCGCTGGTCGGTGCCCTGGTGCGCCCACTCGGCGGCTGGCTGGCGGACAAGCTGGGCGGCGCACGGGTGACCTTGTGGAACTTCGTGCTGATGATCGTGATGGTGTTCGGCGTGCTGCACTTTTTGCCGCAGAACGGGCAGGGCGGCAGCTTCTACGGCTTCCTCGGTATGTTCATGCTGCTGTTCATCACCACCGGCGTCGGCAACGGCTCCACCTTCCGCATGATCCCGGTGATCTTCCGCACCCAGCACGAGAAGGCCAGTGCCGGTAAGTCCGCCGCCGAGCGCGAGCAGGCGATCAAGGATGCCGGTAAGGAATCCGCCGCGGTGCTGGGCTTCAGTTCGGCCATGGGCGCCTTCGGTGCGTTCTTCATTCCCAAGTCCTTCGGCACGTCCATGGCCGCCACTGGCAGCCCGGCGATGGCCTTCTACATGTTTGTCGGTTTCTACCTGAGCTGCATCGTCGTGACCTGGTGGTGGTACGCCCGCAAAGGCTGCGCCACACCCTGCTGATCGACCACGAATTCGCGGGGCAACGCACCCCACGGCACGCCTGATGAGGAAAGCATCATGAGTCACTTACTGGATCAACTGCGGTTCTTCAACCGCAAGCAAAACGAATTCTCCGACGGTCACGGCGAGACCCGCAAGGAGTCCCGCGACTGGGAAAACGTCTACCGTTCGCGCTGGCAGTACGACAAGATCGTGCGCTCCACCCACGGCGTGAACTGCACCGGCTCGTGCTCGTGGAAGATCTACGTGAAGAACGGCCTGATCACCTGGGAAACCCAGCAGACCGACTACCCGCGCACCCGCAACGACCTGCCCAACCATGAGCCGCGCGGCTGCCCACGGGGTGCCAGCTACAGCTGGTACATCTACAGCGCCAACCGCCTCAAGTACCCGAAGATCCGCAAGCCGCTGCTCAAGCTGTGGCGTGAGGCGCGCCAGACCCTGTCGCCGGTGGAGGCGTGGGCGAGCATCGTCGAGGACAAGGTCAAGGCCGACTCGTACAAGAGCAAACGCGGCATGGGCGGTTTCATTCGCTCGAACTGGGAGGAGGTCAACGAGATCATCGCCGCCTCCAACGTCTACACCATCAAGCAATACGGCCCGGACCGCATCGTCGGCTTCTCGCCGATCCCGGCCATGTCGATGGTCAGCTACGCGGCGGGTTCGCGTTACCTGTCGCTGCTCGGCGGCGTGTGCCTGAGCTTCTACGATTGGTACTGCGACCTGCCACCGGCCTCGCCGATGGTGTGGGGCGAGCAGACCGACGTGCCGGAATCGGCCGACTGGTACAACTCCAACTACATCATCGCCTGGGGTTCCAACGTCCCGCAGACCCGTACCCCGGACGCGCACTTCTTCACCGAGGTGCGCTACAAGGGCACCAAGACCGTGGCCATCACCCCGGACTATTCGGAAGTGGCCAAGCTCACCGACCTGTGGCTCAACCCCAAGCAGGGCACCGACGCCGCGTTGGCCCAGGCCTTCAACCATGTGATCTTCAAGGAATTTCACCTGGATAAACCGAGCGCCTACTTCACCGACTACGCCAAGCGCTTTACCGACTTGCCGGTGCTGGTGATGCTCAAGCCGATGACCGGGTTCGCGCCCGGCGCCGGCTTCCAGCCCGATCGCTTCCTGCGTGCCTCGGACCTCACCGGCAACCTCGGCCAGGACAACAACCCGGAATGGAAAACCATCGCCCTCGACGAAAGCGGTGAACTGGTGTCGCCACAAGGCTCCATCGGCTACCGCTGGGGCGAGAAGGGCAAGTGGAACATCCTCGCCAAGGAGGGCGGTGAAGGCCGTGCCATCGACCTGAAACTCAGCTTGATCGGCGATGACATCGCCGAAGTGGCCTTCCCGTATTTTGCCGGCGAAGCCCACGAGCACTTCCAGCACGTGGCCGGCGATGCCGTGCAGTTCCGCCGCGTGCCGGTGCACAGCGTGACCCTGGCTGACGGCAGCGTGGCCAAAGTGGCGACGGTGTTCGACCTGTCCGCCGCCAACCTGGCCATCGACCGTGGCCTGGGCGGCCAGAACGTGGCCAGGGACTACGACGACGCCAGCGTGCCGGGCACCCCGGCGTGGCAGGAAGCGATCACCGGTGTCAGCCGCGAGAAAGCCATCCAGATCGCCCGTGAGTTCGCCGACAACGCCGACAAGACCAAGGGCCGTTCGATGATCATCGTCGGCGCGGCGATGAACCACTGGTACCACATGGACATGAACTATCGCGGGCTGATCAATATGCTCATGCTCTGCGGTTGTGTCGGCCAGACCGGCGGCGGCTGGGCCCACTACGTCGGCCAGGAAAAACTGCGCCCGCAATGCGGCTGGCTGCCCCTAGCCTTCGGCCTCGACTGGAACCGCCCGCCACGCCAGATGAACGGCACCAGCTTCTTCTACGGCCACAGCTCGCAATGGCGCCACGAGAAGATGAGCATGCACGACGTGCTCTCGCCGCTGGCCGACAAGTCGCAATTCCCGGAACACGCCCTGGACTACAACATCCGCGCCGAACGCGCCGGCTGGTTGCCGAGTGCGCCACAGCTCAACACCAACCCGCTGCACATTTGCCGTGATGCGGCTGCAGCCGGCATGACGCCGAAGGACTACGTGGTCAAATCCTGGCAGGACGGCAGCCTGCGCTTCGCCTGCGAACAGCCGGACAGCCCGGTGAACTTCCCGCGCAACATGTTTATCTGGCGCTCCAACCTGCTCGGTTCCTCGGGCAAGGGCCATGAGTACATGCTCAAGTACCTGTTGGGCACCAAGAACGGCGTGATGAACGAAGACATCGGCCACAGCACCGAATGCAAGCCCACTGAGGCCGAATGGGTCGAAGACGGCGCCATCGGCAAGCTCGACCTGGTGACCACCCTCGACTTCCGCATGTCCTCCACCTGCGTGTATTCCGACATCGTCTTGCCGACTGCCACCTGGTACGAAAAAGACGACATGAACACCTCGGACATGCACCCGTTCATTCACCCGTTGTCGGCGGCCATCGACCCGGCGTGGGAGTCGCGTTCCGACTGGGAAATCTACAAGGGCATCGCCAAGGCGTTCTCGGCCATGTCGGTCGGCCACCTGGGCGTGGAGCAAGACCTGGTCACCGTCCCGTTGATGCACGACAGCGTCGGCGAACTGGCCCAGCCGTTTGGCGGCACCGACTGGAAAAGCGCCGGTGTGGCGCCGGTGCCGGGCAAGAACGCGCCGAACATGGCGGTGGTGGAGCGCGACTACCCGAACATCTACAAGCAGTTCTCGTCCCTGGGCCCCATGCTGGAAAAACTCGGCAACGGCGGCAAGGGCATCAACTGGAACACCGACGAAGAAGTCGAGTTCCTCGGCGAGCTGAACCATCACGAAAGCGCTGCGGGCATCAGCCACGGCCGGCCGAAAATCGACACGGCCATCGACGCCGCCGAAGTGATCCTGTCCCTGGCCCCGGAAACCAACGGCAAGGTCGCCTTGAAAGCCTGGGCCGCGCTGTCGGAATTCACCGGCATCGACCATAGCCACCTGGCGATCTCCAAGGCCCACGAAGCGATTCGCTTCCGCGACATCCAGGCGCAGCCGCGCAAGATCATCTCCAGCCCGACCTGGTCAGGCCTGGAAGACGAGCATGTGAGCTACAACGCCGGCTACACCAACGTCCATGAAAACATCCCATGGCGCACCATCACCGGCCGCCAGCAGTTCTACCAGGATCACCCGTGGATGCAGGCGTTCGGCGAGCAGCTGATGAGCTACCGGCCACCGGTCAACACCCGCACCATCGAAGGGGTGAAGGGCAAGCGCAGCAATGGCGAGACCGAGATCGTGCTGAACTGGATCACCCCACACCAGAAGTGGGGCATCCACAGCACCTACAGCGACAACCTGCTGATGCTCACCCTGAGCCGTGGCGGACCGATCGTGTGGCTCTCGGAAATCGACGCCAAGCGCGCGGGCATCGAAGACAACGACTGGATCGAATGCTTCAACGTCAACGGCGCATTGACCGCCCGTGCGGTGGTCAGCCAGCGCGTCAAGGAAGGCATGGTGATGATGTACCACGCCCAGGAACGCATCGTGAACGTGCCGGGTTCGGAAACCACCAAGACCCGCGGCGGCCACCACAACTCGGTGACCCGCGTGGTGCTCAAGCCGACCCACATGATCGGCGGCTATGCCCAGCAGGCCTACGGTTTCAACTACTACGGCACGGTCGGTTGCAACCGCGATGAGTTTGTCGTGGTGCGCAAGATGGCCAAGGTCGACTGGCTCGATGGCTCCAGCGGCGATGATTTGCCGCGCCCATTGCCGACTGACATCGAGGAGAACTGAGATGAAAATTCGCTCACAGATCGGCATGGTCCTCAACCTGGACAAATGCATCGGCTGCCACACCTGTTCCATCACCTGCAAAAACGTGTGGACCAGCCGTGAAGGCATGGAATACGCCTGGTTCAACAACGTCGAGTCCAAGCCCGGTATCGGCTATCCCAAGGAGTGGGAGAACCAGGACAAGTGGAAGGGCGGCTGGGTGCGCAACGCCAATGGCTCGATCAACCCCCGCATCGGCGGCAAGTTCCGCGTGTTGGCGAACATCTTCGCCAACCCCGACCTGCCGAGCCTGGACGACTACTACGAGCCGTTCGACTTCGACTATCAGCACTTGCACACCGCACCATTGGGCGAGCACCAGCCGACCGCACGCCCGCGTTCGCTGGTGTCCGGCAAGCGCATGGAAAAGATCGAGTGGGGCCCGAACTGGGAGGAAATCCTCGGTACCGAATTCGCCAAGCGTCGCAAGGACAAGAACTTCGACCAGATCCAGGCCGACATTTATGGCGAGTACGAAAACACCTTCATGATGTACCTGCCGCGCCTGTGCGAGCACTGCCTCAACCCGGCGTGTGCGGCATCCTGCCCGAGCGGTGCGATCTACAAGCGTGAAGAAGACGGCATCGTGCTGATCGACCAGGAGAAGTGCCGGGGCTGGCGCATGTGCATCAGCGGTTGCCCGTACAAGAAAATCTATTTCAACTGGAAGAGCGGCAAGTCCGAGAAGTGCATCTTCTGCTACCCGCGTATCGAAGCCGGTATGCCGACCGTGTGCGCCGAAACCTGCGTGGGTCGGATTCGCTACCTTGGTGTGTTGCTGTACGACGCCGACCGTATCAGCGAAGTGGCCAGCACCGCCAACGAGCGGGACCTGTACGAGAAGCAACTGGAGATCTTCCTCGACCCGAATGACCCGGCGGTGATTCGCCAGGCCCTGGCCGATGGCGTGCCGCAGTCGGTGATCGACTCGGCCCAGCGTTCGCCGGTGTACAAAATGGCCGTCGACTGGAAGCTGGCGCTGCCGCTGCACCCGGAATACCGCACCTTGCCGATGGTCTGGTACGTGCCGCCGCTGTCACCGATCCAGAACGCCGCCGCGGCCGGCACCGTGGGCATGAACGGGGTGATCCCGGATGTGGACAGCCTGCGTATTCCGCTGCGTTACCTGGCGAACATGCTCACCGCCGGCGATGAAAAACCGGTCAAGCGTGCACTCAAGCGCTTGTTGGCGATGCGCGCCTACAAACGCTCCCAGCAAGTCGATGGCGTACAGGACCTGCAAGTGCTCGAAGACGTCGGCCTGAGCGCTGAACAGGTGGAAGAGATGTACCGCTACCTGGCCATCGCCAACTACGAAGACCGCTTCGTGGTACCGAGCGCCCACCGTGAAGACGCCATGAGCGACGCGTTCGCCGAACGCTCCGGCTGTGGTTTCAGCTTCGGCAGCGGTTGCAGCGGCAGCTCCGACACCAACATGTTCGGCGCCAAGAAAGCCAACCGCCGTGACGTGCTGAAAACCGTCCAGATCTGGGAGGACTGAGCCATGCGCATTCTTAAAGTGATTTCGTTGCTGCTGGACTACCCCACTGAAACCTTGGTGAACGGCCGCGACGAACTGGAACAGGCGATTCTCGAATCCCGGGAAATCAGCCCCAAGCAGCGCGGTGCGTTGTTCGAGCTGCTGGAACTGATCTGCGCCAATGACCTGATGGACGGCCAGGAACACTACGGCGCGCTGTTTGGCCGGGGCCGTTCGCTGTCGCTGTTGTTGTTCGAACACGTGCACGGCGAGTCCCGCGACCGTGGCCAGGCCATGGTCGACATGATGGCCCAGTACGAAGAAGCTGGCTTTGCCATCGGCGTCAAGGAGCTGCCGGACTACATCCCGTTGTACCTGGAGTTCCTGTCCACCCGCGAAGACATCGAGGCCCGGGAGGGCCTGGCGGATGTGGCGCACCTGTTGGCCTTGCTCGCTGCGCGTCTCGACGAGCGTGAGAGCGGCTATGCCAGTTGCTTCCGTGCGCTGTTGCAGATTGCCGGCGCCGAGCCGCACCAGGCCGTGGCCGAACTGCGTGCCCAGGTCGCCGCCGAACCGCGCGACGACTCCCTCGAAGCCCTGGACAAAATCTGGGAAGAGGAAGCGGTGGACTTTATGCAGGCTGAGCAACAGGACCGCTGCAGCTCGATGCCGAGCAGTCCGGGCAAGGCCCGCGAAGAAAGCGCGGTGCCGTTGCACTGGGTGGATTTTCAGCAAGAAGGCCGGGCCGCAGCGCCCGCCGGGGAGGTGGGTAATGTCTAAGTGGAATTTGCTGGTATTCGGGGTGTACCCCTATGTGGCCCTGGCGATCTGCCTGTTGGGCAGTTGGGCACGGTTCGACCTGTCGCAGTACACCTGGAAGGCCGGTTCCAGCCAGATGCTCAACAACCGTGGCATGCGCGTGGCGAGCAACTTTTTCCACATCGGCGTGCTGTTCGTGCTGGCCGGGCATTTTGTCGGCCTGCTGACCCCGGCGTCGGTCTACCACCATGTGATCAGCACTGAGCACAAGCAGTTGCTGGCGATGGTCTCGGGCGGCTTCTTCGGCCTGCTGTGCCTGGTGGGCCTGCTGATGCTGGTCAAGCGTCGCCTGGGCGATCCGCGCGTGCGGGCGACCTCGAGCCCGTCGGACATCCTGATCCTGCTGGTGTTGCTCGCGCAGTTGCTGCTGGGCCTGCTGACCATCGTCGCCTCCACCGGGCATATGGACGGCTCGGTGATGGTGATGCTCGCCGACTGGGCGCAGAACGTGGTGCTGTTGCGGCCGGTGGAAGCGGCCGAGTCGATTGCGCCGGTGTCGCTGATCTACAAGGCCCACGTGGCGCTGGGCTTGACCCTGTTTGTGCTGTTCCCGTTTACCCGCCTGGTGCATATGGTCAGCGCGCCGATCTGGTACCTGGGGCGTCGTTATCAAATCGTGCGGCAGAAGTATTGAGGAGAACGTCATGACTACAGGATGCGGATGTGGTGGCGGTAACGGCGGCAGCGGTGGTTGCGGCTCGTCGGCCAAGGAACCGGTGATGGCCGAGGCTGTGGCCCAGGCCTCTTTCGAGGAGATCAAGGCGCCGGAATTGATCGCCAGCAGTGAACAGGAATGGCCGATCATCAGCGTCAACGGCGTGGCGGTCACGCCCGAGGCCATGGCCCTGGAGTTGCAATACCACCCGGCCGCCAGCCGCGAGGAAGCGGTGTACCTGGCCGCCCGCGCGCTGGTGATCCGCGAGCTGTTGCAACAGCGGATCGCCGAGCTGGGCCTGGCGGTGGAAATCGCCGCCGGCGAGAACGAAGAAGAAGCCGCCACGCGCCTGCTGCTGGAGCGTGAGGTGACGGTGCCCGACTGCGACGAAGCCACCTGCGTGCGCTACTTCGAGAACAACCGTGGGCGCTTTCACAGCGCGCCGTTGCTGGCGGTGCGGCATATCCTGCTCGAGTGCGCGCCGGACGACGCCGAGGCGCGCCACCTGGCGCACACCCAGGCCGAAGTCCTGCTGCTGACGCTGGAAGAACATCCGGGCCAGTTTGCCGAACTGGCGCTCAAGTACTCGGCCTGCCCGTCCAAAGCACAGGGTGGTTCGCTGGGCCAGGTGAGCAAAGGCCAGACCGTGCCGGAGTTGGAGCGCCAGTTGTTCACCCTGGCCCCGGGCCTGGCCGCCAAGCCGCTGGAGAGCCGTTATGGCTGGCACGTGATCAGCGTCGACCAGCGTATCGAAGGCCAGCCGTTGCCGTATGAAGCGGTAGCCGTCGCGATTCGCACCCAGTTGCAGCAAGGGGTGTGGCAGAAGGCATTGGTGCAGTACCTGCAAACCCTGATCGGCGCGGCGGACATCCGCGGCATCGCGCTGCAGGGCGCCGACTCACCGTTGGTGCAGTGACATGAGCCTGGTGGATGGGGTGGGCCGTTCGATCGATTACCTGCGTTTGTCGGTGACCGACCGTTGCGATTTTCGCTGTGTGTACTGCATGGCGAAAAACATGACATTCCTGCCGCGCCAGCAGGTGTTGACCCTGGAAGAACTGCAACGCCTGGCCGCGCTGTTCGTGGGGCAGGGCGTGCGCAAGATCCGCCTCACCGGGGGCGAACCGCTGATTCGCCCGGGCATTGTCGGGCTGTGCCGCAACATCGCGGCACTGCCGGGCTTGCGTGAACTGGTGATGACCAGCAATGGCTCGCAGTTGGCGCGACTGGCGCGGCCATTGGTGGAGGCGGGGGTCAAGCGCATGAACATCAGCCTCGACAGCCTGGATGCGCAACGCTTTCGCGGGATTACCCGCAACGGTGATCTGCGCCAGGTGCTGGACGGTATCGAGGCCGCGCGGGATGCGGGGTTCGAGCGGGTCAAGCTCAACTGCGTGGTGATGAAAGGGCGCAACTTCGACGAGGTGCCGGCGTTGGTGCGGTACGCCATCGACCAGGGTGTCGACATCAGTTTTATCGAGGAAATGCCCCTGGGGGACGTGGGGCGATCGCGGGGCGAGACGTTCTGCTCCAGCGATGAAGTACGCGCGGTGATTGCCCGTGAGCATGGGCTGATCGATAGCACCGAGAACAGCGGCGGGCCGGCGCGGTATGTGCGGTTGGCCGGGCATCCTGGGACGCGGGTGGGGTTTATTTCGCCAAATTCCCATAATTTCTGTGGCGGTTGTAATCGGGTACGGATGACGGTGGAAGGGCAGTTGCTGTTGTGCCTGGGGCAGGAGGATGCGCTGGATTTTCGCGCGTTGTTACGGCGCTATCCGCTGGAGGATGGGCCGTTGGTCGAGGCGTTGCACAGGGGGTTGAAGGGCAAGCCGTTGCGGCATGATTTCAGTGGGGAGGGGGAGGTGCAGGTGGTGCGGTTTATGAATATGAGTGGGGGGTGAGGGGGGTGAGGGGTGTGTGGGGTGTGTGGGGTGGTGTGGTATTGAGTACATATCCGTTTCTTCGGTAACGGCTACTTAGGGTTCCGCTCTTACAGCGGGTCACTTTTGGAGGGACCCAAAAGTAACCAAAAGGTCCTCGCCCCAACACTCGGCACCTCGCCTAGGCTCGGTGTGCCCGAACGAAGGCTTTGGAGCGTGGGCCGCCGCGATGGGCCATCCATGGCCCAGCGCGGCTAACCCGGCGTCCTGCCGGGTTACCCACGCTCCAAAGCCTGCGTTCGGCCAGCGTGTTTGATGGGGCGATTTTAGATCAAGAGCCAAAGCGCGGCGGCCTTAGAGCCGACCGGAGTTGGGTCTGGTGTACTCGGTAAATGTGGGAGGGGGCTTGCCCCCGATTGCAGTGGGTCAGTACCAAATCCATCAACTGACACTCCCTCATCGGGGGCTAGCCCCCTCCCACATTTGGATCTCCACATATCAGCTAGAACTCGGTCTGCTTTTGCTCTGCTTTTGCTCTGGCTTTTGATCTTGATCCTAGGCGCCCCGTCAAACACGCTGGCCGAACGCAGGCTTGAATCCGTGGGTAACCCGGCAGGACGCCGGGTTAGCCGTCCTGGGCCAAGGATGGCCCATGACGGCGGCCCACGGATTCAAGCCGGAGTGAGGGCACACCGAGCCTAGGCGAGGTGCCGAGTGTTGGGGCAAGAGCCCTTTTGGTTACTTTTGGGGCTCTTTTCCAAAAGTGACCCGCCGTAAGGGCGGAACCCTAAGCCGCCGTTACCTAAATAACGGATATGTACCCAATCAAAAAACCTTGACCCCGATCAAGGGACCCCCACCCCATTCTCCGTAACCTCACTGCATATTGTGTCTGTAAACCTAAAAATATCTACATGTAGTGCCTGGAGCCCGGAAAATGCAAAACACGCTCACCCCGCTGGTCAGCACCCGCCTACACAAACGCGACGGCAGCCTGGTCCCCTTCAACGCCGAAAAAATCCACCACGCCCTGACCGCCGCCGGCACCGCCACCGGCGAGTACCAGGAGGCCGACGTCGACCTGTTACTGGGCGCTGTCCTGGCTCGCCTGAGGGGCATCGAACACCTGGACGTCGAACAAATCCAGGACAGCGTCGAACGCGTATTGATGGACGCCGGCTACTTCCTTTCCATGCGCGCCTATATCGTCTACCGCGAACAACACGGCCGCCTGCGCCGCGACCGCAAGACCCTGGTGGAAGTCGCCACCTCGATGAACGAATACCTCGACCGCGAAGACTGGCGTGTGCAAGCCAATGCCAACCAGGGCTACTCCCTGGGTGGGCTGGTGTTGAACGTGTCGGGCAAGGTCACCGCCAACTATTGGCTCGACGAGGTCTACAGCCAGCAGATCGGCCGCGCGCACCGCGAGGCGGATTTGCATATCCATGACCTCGACATGCTCGCCGGGTATTGCGCCGGCTGGTCGCTGCGTTCGCTGCTGCACGAAGGCCTCAATGGCGTGCCGGGCCGTGTCGAAGCGGGGCCGCCCAAGCACTTGAGCAGCGCCCTGGGGCAGATGGTCAATTTCCTCGGCACCCTGCAAAACGAATGGGCCGGCGCCCAGGCGTTCAGCTCGTTCGATACCTACCTGGCGCCCTATGTGCGCAAGGATCAACTGACTTACGCCGAGGTGCGCCAGGCGGTGCAGGAGTTCATCTACAACCTCAACGTGCCGTCGCGCTGGGGCACCCAGACGCCGTTTACCAACCTGACCTTCGACTGGGTGTGCCCGGAAGATCTGCGCGAGCAGGTACCGGTGATCGGCGGTGAGGAAATGCCGTTTGCCTATGGCGACCTGCAAGCGGAAATGGAGCTGATCAACCGCGCCTATATCGAAGTGATGCAGGCCGGCGATGCCAAGGGCCGGGTCTTCACCTTCCCGATTCCCACCTACAACATCACCCACGATTTCCCCTGGGACAGCGAGAACGCCGACCGTCTGTTCGAGATGACCGCGCGCTACGGCCTGCCGTATTTCCAGAACTTCCTCAATTCCGATATGCAACCCAACCAGGTGCGCTCGATGTGCTGCCGCCTGCAACTGGACGTGCGCGAGCTGCTCAAGCGCGGCGGTGGGTTGTTCGGTTCGGCGGAGCAGACCGGCAGCCTCGGCGTGGTGACGATCAACTGCGCGCGCCTCGGTTACCTGTTCAAGGGCGACACCTCGGGCCTGTTGCAACGCCTGGACAGCCTGATGGACATGGCCATGGAAAGCCTGGAGGTCAAGCGCAAGGTGATCCAGCACCATATGGACGCCGGCTTGTACCCCTACACCAAGCGTTACCTCGGCACCCTGCGCAATCACTTCTCCACCATCGGCCTCAACGGCATGCACGAGATGCTGCGCAATTTCACCGGCGACGAGCAGGGCATGCACACCGAGGAAGGTCGCGAATTTGCCCTCAAGTTGCTCGACCATGTGCGTGCCACTTTGCTGCGCTTCCAGGAAGACACCGGCCACCTCTACAACCTCGAAGCCACCCCGGCGGAAGGCACCACCTACCGCTTCGCCAAGGAAGACCGCAAGCGCTACCCGGACATCCTGCAGGCCGGCAGCGACGTCGCGCCGTACTACACCAACTCCTCGCAACTGCCGGTGGGCTTTACCCAGGACCCCTTCGAAGCTCTGGAGCTGCAAGACGAACTGCAATGCAAATACACAGGCGGCACCGTGTTGCACCTGTACATGGCCGAGCAGATTTCCTCGGCCCAGGCCTGCAAGCAGCTGGTGCGCAAGGCGTTGGGACGTTTCCGCCTGCCGTACCTGACGATCACCCCGACGTTCTCGATCTGCCCGGTGCACGGTTACCTCGCCGGTGAGCATGAGTTCTGTCCCAAGTGCGATGAAGTGCTGGCCCTTGCCGCTGCGCACTGAACCGATCTTCCAACCCGCAAGGAGATTCACCATGCAAGCATCCCAGCCACAACGTCAGCGCTGCGAAGTCTGGACCCGGGTGATGGGCTATCACCGGCCCGTGTCGGCGTTCAATCCCGGCAAACAATCCGAGCACAAGGAGCGCGTGCATTTCACTGAAACGGCCGCCGTGGCCGGGCGCCAATGAGTCGAGCGCTACGGGTCGGGGGCCTGGTGCCCCTGACCACCCTCGACTACCCCGGCATGCTCGCCTGTGTGCTGTTTTGCCAGGGCTGTGCCTGGCGCTGTCGTTACTGCCACAACCCGGACCTGATCCCGCCGCGCGGTAGCACGGAGGTGGATTGGCGCCGGGTGTTGCTGTTCTTGCAGCGGCGCAAGGACTTGCTCGACGCCGTGGTGTTCAGCGGCGGCGAGCCGACCTTGCAGGAAGGCTTGCCGGCGGCCATGGATGAAGTGCGGGCGATGGGCTTTCGTGTCGGCCTGCACAGCGCCGGGATCAAGCCGGCAGGGTTTGCCAATGCGTTGCGGCATGCCGATTGGGTCGGCTTTGACGTCAAGGCGCTGGCCGAGGATTGCCAGTCGATTACCCAGGTCAGGAACAGCGGTGCCGCCAACTGGCGCAGCCTCGACACCCTGTTGGCCAGCGGCGTCGAGTACGAGTGCCGCACCACGGTGCATTGGCATTTGATCGACCCGCCTCGGTTGCTGTTGCTGGCCCAGCGTTTGCAAGCGAATGGCGTGCAACGCTTTGCGGTGCAAATGGTGCGCACGGCCAGCATGCTCGATGCGCAATTGTCGAGTTCTCCGCCACAGGCTGCCTTGCCGGAGTTATGGAGCCGATTGCGCGAGTTGTTTCCTGCCTTTGTATTGCGAGGGTGATCGGCGCCCTCAAGCGGATTTTTATAGATGCTGCCCATGACGGGCAGGTGTTCATCAGGGACTATCACAATGAAGCAATTAACCACGGCACAACGCATTGTCATCGGCTTCGCGATTGCGCCGCTGGCGCTGGTCGGCTTGGTGTTTTACGCCCTTCACGACCTGGCGACCCTCAAGCAGCAGTCCGAGCAGATCGTGCAGCAGGACTGGCCCAGAATTGCGCCGATCATGGTGATCGCCACCGGGGTGCGCGATAACGGGCGCAACACCCGCGACCTGCTGATCGACCAGGACAACCAACAGGCCCAGGCCTCCATCGGCACCACGCGCGAGCGCATCACCCAGGCGTTCGCCACCCTCGAACCGCTGCTCGACACCGCCGAAGGCAAGGCCGCCTATGCCACCTTGAAAACCCACCGTGAGGCCTACGTGGCGGCCTTCACCCAGGTGCAGGCGCTGATCCGGCAAGGTGCGCGCGAGCAGGGCCTGGCCCAGCTCAAACAACAGGTGATCCCGGCCGAGCTTGAGGTGTTCAAGAGCCTGGATGCGCTGATGGCCATGCAGGGGCGGTTGTTCGCCGAGCGTCAGCAGGCGGCGCAAACCCTGTATGACGAGGCACGACGCACCATGCTCGGGCTGTTCCTGCTGTGCCTGGCCCTGGTGGTGGTGGCGGCGGTGATCGTCACGCGCAGCGTCACCCGCCCGCTGGGCGGCGAGCCGGATGAAGTGGCGCGGGTGTTGAGCCATATCGCCGAGGGCGACCTGACCCTCGAGGTGCCGTTGGGCAACAGTATCGACGGTAGTGTGATGCGCAATCTGCACCAGATGCAGCAGAGCCTCAACCAGATGGTCCGCCATATCGCCGCGTCGGTGGACGGCGTGGCCAGCTCGTCGGAAGAGTTGAGCGCGGTCAGCGGCCAGACCAGCAGCAGCCTGCAGTTGCAGGGCCAGGAAATCGAACAGGCCGCCACGGCGGTGAACGAAATGACCGCCGCCGTCGACGAGGTGGCACGCAATGCCGTGAGCACCAGCGAAGCCTCGCGCCTGTCGGAGCAGACCGCCCAGCGTGGACAGGCGCAGGTGCAGGAAACCGTGGCGTCGATCAATACCTTGGCCACCGGTGTGGTGGAAACCTCGGAGCGTATCCAGCAGTTGGCCGGCCGTGTGCAAGACATCAGCAGCGTGCTCGAAGTGATCCGCAGCATTGCCGACCAGACCAACCTGCTGGCGTTGAACGCGGCCATCGAAGCGGCCCGCGCCGGGGAAGCCGGACGCGGGTTTGCGGTGGTCGCCGATGAAGTGCGCGCGTTGGCCCATCGCACCCAGGTCTCGACCCAGGAGATCGAGCAGATGATCGGCAATATCCGCCAGGACACCGAACACGCCGTGGCCGCCATGCACAGCAGCAGCGAGCGGGTACAGGCGACCTTGAGCGTGGCGCAACGTTCGGGAGAAGCGCTGGACGAGATCACCCGGTCGATCTCGCAGATCAACGAACGCAATATGATGATTGCCAGCGCCACCGAAGAGCAGGCGCTGGTGGCGCGGGAAGTGGATCGCAACCTGGTGGGCATTCGCAACCTGTCCCAGCAGGTGTTGCAGGGCGCGATACACACCGAGACGGCCGGGCATGACCTGGCCGGGATGGCGGGGACGCTGCATCAGACGGTGGCGCGGTTCAAGGTGTAACTTCGGCTGGTGCGGTCAGGGGGCTTGTTTCCGTGGCGGCCTTCGGGCCGACCATGTCGTTGGATTTGATTGAGTACATATCCGTTGCTGCGGTCACGGCCACTTAGGGTTCCGCTCTTACAGCGGGTCACTTTTGGAAGAGCGCCAAAAGTAACCAAAAACGCTTCGCCCCAACACTCGGCACCTCGCCTAGGCTCGGTGTGCCCGAACGAAGGCTTTGGAGCGTGGGCCGCCGCGATGGGCCATCCTTGGCCCAGCGCGGCTAACCCGGCGTCCTGCCGGGTTACCCACGCTCCAAAGCCTGCGTTCGGCCAGCGTGTTTGACGGGGCGATTTGAGATCAAAAGCCAAAGCGCGGCGGCCTTAGAGCCGACCGGAGTTGTGTCTGGTGTACTGGGTTAAAAATGTGGGAGGGGGCTTGCCCCCGATGAGGGTGGGTCAGTGATACTTGGGTTGACTGACTCACCGCTATCGGGGGCAAGCCCCCTCCCACATTTGGATCGGTGTGCATCAGCCAGCCCATCCCCAGAACTGCAACCACCAGCCATAGCCCACCAGGCCGTTGCTCAGCAGTACGCACAACCACCCGAGGCAACGGCGCCGGATTCCAAGCCCCTGGAGCTGTCGCCACCCCAACCACAAGCACCAGCCAATCGCCGCGCTCAACACCAGTGCACGAGCCGGTTGCACCCACGCCAATGCCAACCCTTCATAGCGCAACAACTTCACCGTCGTCGCCGACAGCCCCAGGAACAGCCCTGCACCACCCAGGGGCGTGAGTGTCAGCGCCAGGGGCCGAAACAGTGCGCGATCGCCGGCCACAGACGCGGCCAGGCGCAGCAGCAGCCAGCAGCCACCGCCGAGCAGCAGTGCGCTGCCAGCCAGGTACAGCAGGATGCACAGGCCATCGAGCCAGCTGAAGCTGTCGTTGAGTGGCGGGTAGTGGGTGAGCAGCCACCACGGCGCGTTGTCTTGCAACGGCCACAGCCAGTCGCGGCTCACCAGCCATTCGGCGAATGTCTGTTTCAGCGCGATAAACCACGGGCTCAAGGTCCATTGGAATGCGCCCATGGCCAATCCGATCACGCCAAACAGCAGCAGGCGCGCATCCCACGCCGAGCCGGGTTGACGCGGCGCCTGGAGAATCTCCTGGTTGCAGGAGCGGGCGATCAGTTGCACCGCGCCGCGTTGCCCGCTGCAACGGCCACAGGCGTGGCAGTCGCTGGCGCCCTGCAGGCGGCGGATGTCCAGGAGTGGCGCGCAGTTGGGCAGGGGCAGGCGCGGGGCGTCGTTGGCTTTCCAGCGCTGTTCATCCACGGCGAAATGCACCGGCGCCAGGCGGGCGAGCAGGGCGAACACGCCGCTGACCGGGCACAGATAACGGCACCACACGCGCTTGCCGCGCACGAACAACAGGCCGACCGCCACCGCCGCCAACGTCGAGCCGCCCAGGATCAGCAATGCTGCCTGGGCATAGTCGTACACGCTGATCAACTGGCCGTAGAGCGTGGTGAGGCAAAAGCCCAGGGTCGGCCAGCCGCCCCAACGCAGCCAGCGCGGTATGCCCAGGCCACGCCCGTGCTGGCTGGCCCACTCGCTCAACGAACCCTCCGGGCACAGCACGCCGCACCACAGGCGCCCGAACAGCACCATCGACAGCAACACGAACGGCCACCAGATCCCCCAGAAGATAAATTGCGCCAGCAGTGTCAGGTTGTTCACCATGCGCGCCTGGCTATCCGGCAACGGCAGCGCGGCGGGCAGTACCAGCAGCACGGCATACGCCAGCACCACCGCCCATTGCATGGCACGGATCAGCCGGGCATGGCGGCGCATGCCATCGCCCAGTTGCTGCAGCCAGCTCATGCCGCGCGCCGTGAGCGACGCAGGCCGTTGCCCACCCATAGCCAGTAGCCGAGCAGCACCAGGACGGTGATAAGGCTGGGGGCCGCGCGGTAGCCGGCAAAGTCGGCCAGCAGTGCGCCGAGGCCATGGCTGTCACTGAGCAGTGCACTGCTGTCCCAGCGGCTGTCACCGAAGGCGGCGTAGACCCACTCGGGCATGTCCATGCCCAGCAGTTGCCCGCTGATACGGTCCACGGCCGCGACCAGCAAGGCCCCGCCAAGCAGCAACAGCAGCACCTCGCTGAGGGCGAAAAACAGTGACCAGGAGATAAAGCGCCGACTGCCGCGCAACAGCAGCACGGTGAGCCCCGCCAGTGCCAGGCCGAGCACACTGCCGACGGCGAACAGGCCTTGCGCCTCGGCGTGCAGGCGCGCCCCGGCGCCATACAAGAACACCACGGTTTCACTGCCTTCGCGGCTCACCGCCAGCAGCGCCAGTAACAACACGCCCCAGCCGCCCTGGCGCGCCAGGCGCGCGTCGGCCTCGCGTACCAGGCTGTGTTTGAGCGTGGCCGCGTTGCGGTGCATCCAGAACACCATCTGCACCATCAAACCGCTGGCCAACAGGGTCAGCGCCGCTTGCAGCCACTCGCCCTGTGGGCCGGTCATGGCGTCGCTGGCCCAGAGCATCAAACCGGCCAGCCCGGCCGAACACAGCAACCCCAGCAACACCCCGGCCCAGAGGAAGCGGGCCAGTTGCGCATGGCCGGCCTGGCGGCTGATCCAGGCCTGCAGGATACCGATCACCAGCAGGGCCTCGACGCTTTCACGCCAGACAATAAACATCGATTGATTCATCAACGGCTCCTATTGGGCGAGGATGCTGCCTTCGGGCAATTGCGGGTTGAACTCGTCGAAGAACGGGTACAACCCCGGCTTGAGCGGGTGGATCACTACAAAGGTGGTCACCCCCGCAGACAACACCTTCTCGACCCGCAACGGCGTGCTTTCGAATTCGGCCGGGACTTGGCCGATGTTCTTGAGCACGATCTTGAAACGCTCATCGGCCTTGACCACCAGTTGTGGCGGGTCGAAGTGACCGTCCTGCAGGCTCAACTCATAGGTGGGCAACGGCGCCGCCACTGCCGCGCCGCTTAGCAGCAGGCCGCCCAGCAAGAGGGCGCGGCGCATCAATAGCCGCCTTTTTTGCCGATGCCGGCGTAGACGAATTCATAGTGCACTTCGCAGCGTTCGAACCACGGGGCGACCCCGGTTTCCTTGTCGGTATGACGGCCCAGGGAGTGGTGGCCGGCAGGCGGCAATACGTTGAAGGTGAGGGTGTATTTGCCCGGGCCTTGCAGCTTGACGTTATCGCCGTAGTGCGGCCCGTCGTTGGCGACCATGGCGTGGAAGTCGCCGCTGATGGGGGTGTCGCTGCCTGTTTTCTTCAGGGTGAAAGACAGATTGAGGTAGGGCACGAAACTGCCTTCCTGAAACCCTTGGACGTTGTCCGCCGTGGCGCGTACGTCGGCTTCCAGGTGCACATCGGAATCGGCCGTGGCGCGCATCATGCCGGCGGGTGCCATCTCGATCGGTTGCAGGTACACCGCGCCGATTTCCAGGCCGGGACAGTGTTGCGGTTCGCCGATGGGGTACTCCTTGGCAACTGCCACGGAGGTGCTCAGCAGCAGGGCAAGGCACAGCAAAGAAGGGGTACGCATGGAGGCTTCCTGAGGGGTGTGGAGAGAGAACCCGAGTCTAGGAAGGTCAGCAGTAAATAATAATGATTCTTGTCAAGTTCCGAGGATATTTCATCTTGGCCAGGCTTGATGCCGGTCAAGGTTGTACAGGCTGGATGGGGGTAGGTTGCAGGGAGTGTTCGTCGCCAGGGAGTCGACTCATGGCCAAGCCTTTCCCGCTGCACCCCAAGCATCCCGAACGTATCTGTTGGGGCTGTGATCGCTACTGCGCGGCCGCCGACCTGGCGTGCGGCAATGGCGCCGACCGCACCATGCACCCGGCCGAGATGCTCGGGGATGACTGGTACGAGCATGGCGACTGGGGGCTGGCGCCCGAGCCGCCGGTGGCGGATGAACCGTCAGCTGCCTGAGCGGGGTTTTTCCTTGCCGTCTTTAGGGGGGGCAGCCGGCCTGGCGGGTTTGCTCGGCGGTTTGGCGGTGTCCTTGGTTTTTTTGTCGCTGTCCGAGGGGCTGCTGGGGTAAGTCCCCGGTGGCAGGGCGGAGCCGGCGGCGCTGTCGCCACTCAAGGCGTTGGCGGCAGGTTCCGGGTTATCGCCAAAGGCGGCGAGGGCGGGGCCGGCGAGCAGGGCCGACAGGCCGACGATAAGCACAATCCGTTGGGACGATCTGGTCTTCATGACGCTATCCCCTATCGTGTGGATGTATCAGGAGCCTGGATGAATTCCAGGCTCCGGTCCTGCCTCGATCAAGCCGCCATCGGCTTGCTCGATTGCGACTTTTTATGCGCCGCTTTCATGGCTTCCATTTCGGCGCCCAACTCTTCAAGCAATGCCTTGCCCAGCAGCTTTTTGGCCTGGGGGAACATCTCGGTTTCCTCTTCTTCGATATGGTGCTCGAGCAGTTCCTTGACCACTTTGACGCGGCCGGAAAACTCGGTGGTCGAAGGTTCGGTCTGCTTCAGGTCGGGCAGCACCAGGGCGTCAACGGTGCGGTGCTCTTCCTTGGCCTCGTGGTACATGATGTCCTGTTCCTTGCCGCCGGCCTTTCTGAACGCCGGGTAGAGGATTTCTTCTTCCAGCCTGGTGTGCAGGCTGATTTCCGCTTCCAGCTTGGCCAGCAGCTCGGTGCGCTTTTTCACCCCGCGTTCGGTGGACTCACTCAATTGAGTCAACAGGGCCTTTACGCGTTCGTGGTCGGCTTTGAGCAGGTCAATGGCATTCATCGGTGACACCTCACGGGAAACTCAGGGCGCGTCGATATGCACGCCTCGTCCCGTGCAGTGGTGCATCAGGCGTACCAACTTGAGGGATTTTAAATTGGCCTTTCAATTCAATTGGTTGAAGAGGATTGCAGAGAGTGCCTGTCGTGCAGGTTGCATGGTCGGCCTGGGACCACGTTGCATTCCACCACCCAGGAAAATTTAAATGAACCCTCGCGGCCGATGCTTGAACTAACGCATACGACCTAGGAGGTGAAGCATGGAAATTCAATATATCTGGATTGCGTTGGCGGTGATTCTGCTGCTGTTGGAGTTGTGGGCGATCAATATCGTATTGCGCAGCACCAGTGGCTGGGAGACCAAGGGCTTATGGCTGGTGATCCTGATCTTCGTACCGCTGGTGGGCCTGATTGCGTGGGCTATGTTCGGGCCCAAGCGGGAGATGCCGGAGCAGCGTAAAAGCTGAGTGGCAGGGGTAACGCAAAACAGGCGCCGAAAGGCGCCTGTTTGCGTTCAACGTTGGCGGTTCAACCAGCGACAGCCTGGGCAATCGCCTCGTTGAAAGCAGGCAGATCGTCCGGTGTACGCGAGGTGATCAAGGTCCAGCCATTGGCCTGGCATTGCTTGACTTCGGTATCGACCCACCCGGCCGCGCCGGCGTTTTCCAGGTCGATGCGCACGCTTTTGTACGAGGTCAGGGTCTTGCCCTTGATCACGCCGGCGTCGATCAGCGTCCATGGGCCGTGGCAGATCGCCGCGATGGTTTTACCGGCGTCGGCGAAGTCCTTGATCAGGCGCAGCGCCGCCGCGTCCTGGCGCAGGGTATCGGCATTGACGGTACCGCCAGGGATCACAAGGGCGTCAAAGTCGCTGCTGGCCACGTCCGACAGCTGCACGTCGGATTCCACGGTTTTGTCCTTCTCGGTGTCGCCGACAAAGGTCTGGGTGGAGCCGCCTTTGCTGGACGCGTGGGTCACCGTGGCGCCATGGCCGCGCAGTGCTTCCAGGGGCTTGAGCAGTTCGTCGCGCTCGATGCCGGTGTTGGAGGTGATGACCAGAATCTTCTTGCCGTTAAGGTGTGAGCTCATGATCGAGTGTCTCCTGAGGGGGGATGATTGAAGAGGCGATATGGGAGAGTGGATCGAGTCCGGGCGGCAAAGGTTTAAATTAATTTGCGCTTTTTTCGTGGGCGGTTGGTGCGGGCAATTTCCTTGAACTATCGAAACTCACCGGCCTCTGCTGCATAAGTGCCCGGCGCTTTCGCGGGCCTTCAACTGCCAGGAGATTTCACTGTGACCGCCACCTCGATCAAGGACACCGAACGCCAGGCCGACGCCATCAACGAACGGGCGGATGATGCCGAGCGCAAGCTGGGGCACTGAGCATGGCCAAGGCTATTTCAGCGGCTGAACTGGGCATCGATCTCAAGCCTGGGGATGACGCCAGCCTGTTCAAGTGGCTTGTCGCCAGCTTCCTGATGGGCAAGCGCATCCAGGCACCGATTGCGGCCCAGGCCTACAAGGTGATCGTTGAAGAAGAGGGGCGCGATACGGCGCGCAAGCTGCAACATTGCACCTCCAAGGAATTGGTGGCGATGTTGGGGCGTGCCCACTACGTGCGGTACGACGAAAGCACCGCACAGCGCCTGCTGGACCTGAGTGCCAAGCTGAACGCCGAATACGCCGGCAAGATCAGCCATATCCGCAGTGCCAGCGAAAACCGCCAGGCGTTCGAACAGCGCCTGGGTGAATTTGACGGCGTGGGGCCCAAGACCATCGAGATTTTCATGCGCGATGCGGCCAAGGTGCTGTCGTGGTGAGCGGGCTTGTTGTGGCTAGTGAGCTTGTTGTGGTGAGCAAGCTTTTTTTGTAGTGAGCAGGCTTTTTGTGGTGAGCGGGCTTGCCCCGCGCTGGGCTGCGAAGCGGCCCTAAAACCAGTCACCGCGTTCAGGCAGGCAGGATAATGGCGGTGGCCTTATGAGGGGCCGCTACGCGCCCCAGCGCGGGGCAAGCCCGCTCACCACAGCAAGCCCGCTCACCACAAAAAGCCTGCTCACCACAACAAGCCCGCTCACCATAAAAAAAGCTTGCCCACCACAAAAAGTCCGCGGGCCACAACAAAGCCTGCCAGCCACACCGCCATTTGATGCCCTGTACCTACTCGACCTCCACCCGCAACACCTCCACCCCCAACTGCTCATACGCCTCCACACTCGGCACATGCCACTCGGTGATCAGCGTGTGGATACGGTTGCACGGCGCCACCACAAACGGTTCCACCGCACCGAGTTTGTCGGCCGTGGTCACCGCCACCACATGGGAGGCGCTGTCGAGCAGGGCCTGCTTGACCGCGACTTCATCAAAATGCAGCGAGCTGATGCCCACTTGCGGATGCAGTGCGCACACCCCGGTAAACAGCAGGTCGGCCTTGATGCCCTGGATCAGGCGCACCGCCTCGTGACCGCTGGTGGACAAGGTGGCCGGGTTGAGTTGGCCGCCGGCAAGTATCACTTTTACATCGCGGTGGTCGGCCAGGGCGATGGCGATCATCGGTGACGGCGTGACCACCGTGAGGCGGATCGAATGCGGTAATGACTGGGCGATCTGCAAGGTGGTGGAGCCGGAATCGAACAGCACGATCTGGCCGTCTTGCACCTGGTCGGCGGCGAGTTGCGCGAGTTGACGCTTGGCTTCATTGGTCTCACCGACGCGGGTGAAGAAGTCCTTGCCGGTGTCCTTGGGCCGGGGCAGGGCGCCACCGTGCACGCGCTGCAACAGGCCGGCGGCGGCGAGTTCGCCGAGGTCGCGGCGGATGGTGTCCTGGGACACGGCGAAGTGGTCCACCAGCTCCGAGGCAGTGACTTTGCCGTCGCGTTCCAGCAGTAACAGGATCTTTTGTTTGCGCAGGGAAGGCAGGTCGATAGCGTGATGGGTGTTGTGCATGTTTGTGCGCTTTTTTGCGGGTTTGTGCGAGATTAATCTGCAGTCGATATAAACGCAATGGCTGGTTGCCCACCCGTGGGGCGGTTACTCTCTGCGCTCAGTTCAGGGAGAGGTGACCTAGATGTCGTTGATTACAACCATCGAAGATTTACGCAAGCTGGCGCAAAAGCGGGTGCCACGGATGTTCTACGATTACGCCGATTCCGGGTCCTGGACTGAAAGCACCTACCGCGCCAATGAAAGCGATTTTGCCCGGATCAAATTCCGCCAGCGCGTGGCGCGCAATATCGATGAACGTTCGATCCGCGCCACCATGCTCGGCCAGGACATGGCCATGCCCGTTGCCTTGGCCCCCACCGGTCTGGCGGGCATGCAGCATGCCGATGGCGAGATTCTTACCGCCCGGGCCGCCGCCGCGTTTGGCCTGCGCTATACCTTGTCGACCATGAGTATCTGCTCGTTGGAGGACATCGCCGAACAGGTCGGCAAGCCGTTCTGGTTCCAGCTGTATGTGATGCGCGACCGTGGCTTTGTCGAGCAATTGATCGAACGTGCCAAGGCGGCCGGCGTGGACGCACTGGTGCTGACCCTGGACCTGCAGATCCTCGGGCAGCGTCACAAGGATTTGATCAACGGCTTGTCGGCACCGCCCAGGTTGACCTTGCCGAACCTCCTCAACATGGCCACCAGGCCGCGCTGGGTGATGGGCATGCTCGGTACCCGGCGGCGTGGCTTCGGCAATATCGTCGGGCATGTGAAGGGCGTCGCGGACATGCGGTCGCTGTCGTCGTGGACCGCCCAGCAATTCGACCCGCGCCTGAGCTGGGACGATGTGGAATGGATCAAGCAGTGCTGGGGCGGCAAGCTGATCATCAAGGGCATCCTCGATGTGGAAGACGCGCGCCTGGCCGCCAATTCCGGTGCCGATGCACTGGTGGTGAGCAACCACGGTGGCCGCCAGTTGGATGGTGCGCCGTCGAGCATCAGCCAGTTGCCGGCGATTGTCGAAGCGGTGGGCGAACGCATTGAGGTGTGGCTCGATGGCGGCATTCGCTCCGGCCAGGACGTGCTCAAGGCGATGGCACTCGGCGCCAAGGGCACCATGATCGGTCGCCCGCATTTGTATGGTCTGGGCGCGATGGGCGAAGCAGGGGTGACCAAGGCACTCGAGATCATCGCCCGTGAATTGGACGTGTCGATGGCGCTGTGTGGCTATAACGATATACGCGATGTGAATCGCGAGATTCTGCTGCCGGGTACATTTCCAGAAACCGTTTAATCAGCAAAAAAATCGTAAAAAAATAAAAAGAGTTGTCCACGAAAACCGTGGGTATCTCTGTGGATAACTTTGCGAACGCCCGGCAGGGTTGGCGATTTAACCAAAGGTTAATATTTGATCAACTGCCGGCGAGGGCCAGTATGGGCAGGGTTTGCGCTTGACAGCCCAGCGCGAACCCAGTGCCGAAAAACGGATTTATGACTCGTTGTCACGGCCGGTTGTGTGGGTGACAACCTGGGCGGGCATCTTCGCTTGCATCAGGTTGTCGAGTGCCTGGCGATAGCTGCGACCGGCCAGGCTCATGCTGTTGTTGTGGCTGGCACCCGGCACCAACAAGAGGCGCTTGGGTTGCCGGGCCGCTTCAAATAGTTGCTCGCTGAAACGGGGCGGCACATAGCGATCATCCAGGCCATGCACCACCAGCAATGGCATATGGATATCGGCGATCTTGTCGATGGAGTCGAACTTCTGCGACAGCAACCAACGCACCGGCAGCGAGGTGTTGGCCACCGCCGTGGCCACATCGGCCAGGGAGGTGAAGGTGGACTCGATCACCAGCCCACGTACCGGCAGTGGCGTTTGCTTGCCCAGTTCGGCGGCCAGGTCGATGGCTACCGCGCCGCCGAGGGAGTGCCCGTAGATCAGGCGCTTGCCGGGGTCCGGCTGCAGCACCTGGAAGCGTTCCCAGGCGATGCGCGCGTCTTCGTAGACCGTGGTTTCCGAGGGCAGCTCGCCGTGGCTCTGGCCAAAACCGCGATAGTCGATGGCCAGCACCGAGTAACCCAGGGCGTGCAACTGCTCGATGCGAAACAGCTGCCCGGTGAGGTTCCAGCGTACGCCATGCAGGTAGAGGATCGCCGGTGCGTCCTTGTTGGCTGCCGGGTACCACCAGCCATGAATGTTCTGCCCCGATTTGAAACTGGCGGGCTTGAGCTCGAATTCCTGCACCGCCTTGGGCAAGCCGCTGTACCAACTGGCGGTGCCGGGTTCGATGCGAAACACCAGCTCGCGCTCCTTGTGTTGCAGCACCGCGCAGCCCACGGGCAGGCCGACGATCAACAGTGCCATGCACAGCAGGGGAAACCAGCGCAGGCTCAGGCGCGATAGAAAACGAGAGGGCATGGAGATTCCTGGGCAAAGGTGAAGCTGGGGTTTTACCAGATGGCCTGCACAGGCAGGTATAAATTCGACGGCCGCGCAGGGGGATTGCTTGCAAAGTGTTACAGCATTTGACGCCATTGATGTCGGCGCGACATGCTCGTGCTCTTTTGAGCAAAGGCCTGACCATGGACAACAGCCCCGTTCGCATCACCGCCGAAGAGACCCTCTCGGACAACTGGTACCTGCTGAAAAAATACAGCTTCGACCTGCGTCGCCGCGACGGCAGTTGGCAAGCCCAGACCCGCGAGGTGTATGACCGCGGCAATGGCGCGACCATCCTGCTGTACAACCGCGAGCAACGCACGGTGTTGCTGATTCGCCAGTTCCGCATGCCCACCTTCGTCAATGACTACCACGGCTATCTGATTGAAGCGGCGGCGGGGCTGCTGGACAACGCCAGCCCCGAAGAGCGCATTCGCCTGGAGGCCGAGGAAGAGACCGGCTACCGCGTCGGCCATGTAGAGAAGATCTATGCGGCGTTCATGAGCCCGGGGTCGGTCACTGAGCGGATTCACTTTTTTCTCGGCGAGTACCAGCCGGGGGACCGGGTCGGCCATGGCGGTGGCCTGGAAGAGGAGGGCGAGGACATCGAGGTGCTGGAGCTGGGTTTCGAGCAGGCACTGGCCATGGTGCAGAGCGGCGAGATCGCCGACGGCAAGACCATCATGCTGTTGCAGCACCTGGAGTTGCGCATGTTGAAAGAAGGCTGGTGAGCCCTTTCCAGCGCTCCCCCTCAAACAGCACGTACATGCAATTTTCCTGACGCTGTCCTCGGCAAACTCCCCTCATCGCTGATATTTCAAGGCAGAGGGGCATCCCATGGACCCAGCACCACAGACAGGGCCCGACGAAGTCGTCACCCTGGTCGTCAAACACCTGATCAAGGCCGGCCGCGAAGCCGACTACGAAGCCTGGCTCCGCCGCACCGTGCGCATCGCCGGCGAGCGTCCCGGCCACCTCGGTGTGGATGTGGTGCGCAGCAAACAGAACGGCCTGGCGCTGTTCACCTGCGTATTGCGCTACCGCTCTACCGATGACCTGGAAACCTGGCTCAATTCCCCCGAGCGCAACACCCTGATCGCCGAAGCCGCGCCGATGCTGGCCGACGGCGACAAGACCGAAATCGGTGCGCTCAACGAGTTCTGGTTCACGCCCCTGGCCGACAGCGCCGCCAAGCCGCCGCGCTGGAAACAGGCGGTGGTGACCCTGTGCGTGATCCTGCCGCTGACCCTGCTGGTGCCGATCGTGTGGGCCCCGATCCTCGGCCTGCACCCGTTCCTCTCCAACTACGTGGTCGCGACCTTCCTGGTCACCGTGACCATCGTCCTGCTGGTGGTCTACCTGCTGATGCCGGCCGCCACCCGCCTGTTCGCTCCCTGGCTTGAAGCCTCTGTAAAGGAAACCCTATGAACGCCGATCTGATTCTGTTCAATGGCCAGTTCCACACCGTGGACCGGGAAAACCCGCGGGCAACCGCCGTCGCCATCCGCGAGGGGCGCTTCGTTGCCGTCGGCACCGATGGCGAGGCCATGGCCCTGCGTGGCAGCGGCACCCAGGTCATCGACCTCAAGGGCCGCACCGTGATCCCCGGTCTCAATGACTCGCACCTGCACCTGATCCGTGGCGGGCTGAACTACAACCTCGAGCTGCGCTGGGAAGGCGTGCCGTCCCTGGCCGATGCCCTGCGCATGCTCAAGGAGCAGGCCGACCGTACCCCGACGCCGCAATGGGTGCGGGTGGTGGGTGGCTGGAACGAATTCCAGTTCGCCGAAAAACGCATGCCGACCCTGGAAGAACTCAACCAGGCCGCGCCGGACACCCCGGTGTTTGTGCTGCACCTGTATGACCGTGCCTTGCTCAACCGCGCCGCCCTGCGCGTGGCCGGCTACACCAAGGACACGCCGAACCCGCCGGGCGGCGAGATCGTGCGCGACAGCCACGGCAACCCCACCGGCATGCTGGTGGCGCGACCCAACGCGATGATCCTCTACTCGACCCTGGCCAAAGGCCCGAAACTGCCGCTGGAATACCAGGTCAACTCCACCCGCCAGTTCATGCGTGAACTCAATCGTCTCGGCCTGACCAGCGCCATCGATGCCGGCGGTGGTTTCCAGAACTACCCCGATGACTACGCGGTGATCGAGCAACTGGCCAAGGATGAGCAACTGACAGTACGCATCGCCTACAACCTGTTCACCCAGAAGCCCAAGGAAGAACTCAGCGACTTCAAGAACTGGACCGGCAGCGTCACCCTGCACCAGGGCGATGACTACCTGCGCCACAACGGCGCCGGTGAAATGCTGGTGTTCTCGGCGGCGGACTTTGAAGACTTCCTCGAACCCCGTCCCGACCTGCCGCTGACCATGGAGCAGGAGCTGGAACCGGTGGTGCGCCATCTGGTGGAGCAGCGCTGGCCGTTCCGCCTGCATGCCACCTATGACGAGTCCATCTCGCGCATGCTCGATGTGTTCGAGAAGGTCAACCGCGACATCCCGTTCAATGGCTTGCCGTGGTTCTTCGACCATGCCGAAACCATCACCCCGAAGAATATCGAGCGGGTCCGCGCCCTCGGTGGCGGTATCGCGATCCAGGACCGCATGGCGTTCCAGGGCGAATATTTTGTCGAGCGCTACGGTGCCAAGGCCGCCGAAGCCACGCCACCGATCAAGCGCATGCTGGCCGAAGGCGTGCCGGTGGGGGCGGGCACCGATGCCACGCGGGTGTCGAGCTACAACCCGTGGACTTCGCTGTATTGGATGGTGAGTGGCCGCACCGTCGGTGGCCTGGAGCTGCACGCCGAAGGCCTGCCGCGCCTGACCGCGCTGGAGCTGTTCACCCATGGCAGCGCCTGGTTCTCGTCCGAGCAGGGCAAGAAAGGCCAGATCAAGGTCGGCCAACTGGCGGACGTGGCGGCGCTGTCGGCGGACTTTTTCAGCGTCGATGAAGAAGCCATCAAGTGGATCGAATCGGTACTCACCGTGGTCGGCGGCAAGGTGGTCTACGGCGCCGGCGACTTCGAAGACTTTGCACCGCCACGCGTACCGGTGCTGCCGGACTGGTCGCCGGTGGTCAAGGTGCCGGGGCACTGGCGCCCGAATTCGCCTGTGCAGGCTCAAGTACACCAATGCAGCGGCCCGTGCGGCGTGCATTCCCACAGCCACGAAAAGGCGCGCCTTTCCAGCGTGCCGGTCAGCGACTTCCAGGGTTTCTGGGGGGCGTTTGGCTGCTCGTGCTTTGCGTTCTGATACCTAAACCCACAAAGGAGTTAACCCATGACTTACAAGCGCTTGAACAAAGATGACGCCGTGGTGCTGTTGGTGGATCACCAGACCGGCCTGATCTCCCTGGTGCAGGATTTCTCCCCCAACGAATTCAAGAACAACGTACTGGCCCTGGCCGACGTGGCGAAGTTCTTCAACCTGCCGACCATCCTCACCACCAGTTTTGAAGGCGGTCCCAACGGCCCACTGGTGCCGGAACTCAAGGAGCTGTTCCCGGACGCGCCGTACATCGCCCGTCCTGGCCAGATCAACGCCTGGGACAACGAAGATTTCGTCAAGGCGGTCAAGGCTACCGGTCGTAAGCAGATCATCATTGCCGGTGTGGTGACGGACGTGTGCGTGGCGTTCCCGACCCTGTGCGCCCTCGACGAAGGCTTCGAGGTGTTCGTGGTCACCGACGCCTCCGGCACCTTCAACGAGACTGTGCAACAAGCCGCCTGGGCGCGTATGACCGCCGCCGGTGCGCAACTGGTGAACTGGTTCGCCGTGGCCTGCGAGCTGCAAGTGGACTGGCGCAACGACATGGAAGGGCTGGCCAACCTGCTGTCGCCGCGTATTCCCAACTACCGCAACCTGATGAACAGCTACTCGGCGTTTACTGCCAAGTAACCGGTTTTCAAGCCTGTCGGTAATCCCCTGTGGGAGGGGGCTTGCTGTGGTGAGGGGGCTTGTCCCCCGATGGGTTCACTGAGGAATCCGGTGGGTCTGCTTCGCAGACCAGCGCGGGACAAGCCCGCTCACCACAGCAAGCCCCCTCCCACATTTGATTTGTGGTGTGGCGACCATCCAGTTATAAAACAGCCCATCGTCTACCGAGAAGCGACAATGAACCCCTTCGAAGACATGCGCCTGTTCTGCCAGGTCATGGAATCCGGCAGCTTCACCGCCGCCGCCGAACAATTGGGCCTGTCCAAGCAATTCGTCAGTCGCCGCCTGATCCAGCTGGAAGATCGCCTCGGCGTGCGCCTGCTCAACCGCTCCACGCGCCGCCTGGATGTCACGCCCCTGGGCCAGAGTTACTACGAGTCCGCCTTGCGCCTGCTCGGTGAGGTCGAGCAAGTGGAGCAGGGCATCGCCGGCCAGAACAGCGAACCGCGCGGCACCATTCGTCTGAGTGCGCCGTTGTCGTTCGCCATGGCGCACCTGGGTTGCCTGTTGCCGGTGTTCCTGCAGCGCCATCCCCAGGTGTCGGTGGAAGTTGACCTCAGCGACCGCCCGGTGGACCTCATCGGTGAGGGCTACGACCTGGTGCTGCGCATCGGCACCCTGGAAGATTCCACCCTCATCGCTCGGCGTATCGCCAGCATCGAGCGCGTGTATTGCGCCAGCCCCGAGTACCTGGCACTGCGCGGTACGCCGCTTAAACCCGAAGACCTCGCCGAACACGACTGCCTGCCCTACGGCCATGGCCGCCAGGTGCAATGGCGCTTCAAAGGCAAGCTGCAAGCACTGAATGTCACCGGCCGTATGCGCGTGAATAACGGCGAGTTGCTGCGCGATACCGCCGTCGCCGGCCTGGGCGTCACCTACCTGCCGACCTTTATCGTCGGCGACGCCTTGAAGGACGGCCGGCTGGTCACGCTCCTCGATGATTTTGCCCCCGAAGCCCTGACCCTGTCGGCGGTGTATCCCCAGCACCGGCAAAGCTCACGGCCGGTGCAGGCGCTGGTGGAGTTTCTGCGCGAACGCCTGGCTAGCGGCTGTTGAACAGCTGGCGGATCAGGTTCGGTGTGCTGCCGGTCCAGCGCTTGAATGAGCGCCGGAAGTTCGCCGCATCGTTGAAATTCAGGTACGCCGCCACCTCATCATTGCTGTAGCCCTTGACCTGGTAAAGGTGCAACGCCACCTGCTTGCGCACCCGGTCCACCTGCTGTTGAAAACCGGTGTCGTGCTTGTGCAGCTTGCGCTTGAGGGTCGCCGGGCTCATGGCGAAGGCCTGGGCTGCCTGTTCCAGGCTGGGCGGCTGGCGCACCTGGTCGCGCAGGTACTCGTAGAGGCGGTCGAGAAAGCTGCCGGCAAAGCCCAGCTGCTCGATCTGCTCGCGGGCTTGGCGGCGCGCCACCTGGCCGGCCGTGGCCGAGGCGCCCGGCCAGGTGCGGGTGAGGTATTCGCGCGGGATCGTCATCATGTCCAGCGGGCGCTCGAAGCGCGTGTCCTCGCCCAGGTGCACCCAGTACTGTTCGATGTAGCGCGGTTCGGCATGGCTGAAACTGCACGCCCACGGCAGGCGCTCGCCGCTGAGCCATTGGCTCATGGCAACCAGCGAGGTCATGCTGGCTTCCAGCAGGAAACGCCAGTGCTCGCCGGCGCCGCAACTGTCCAGCCAGTACAGGTAGGCGTGGTGCTCATCCAGCTCCAGTTGCAGGCTGGCCAACGGGCTGAGCAGCACCTGTAGCTGGATCAGGATCTCCAGGGCCTGGTGCAGGTTCTGCGCATGGCCAAGGGCGTGGCTGGCGGCGCCGTAATAGCCCGGTAGCAGGCGCTGGCCAAACAGGAAACTGCTGTCGTCGGCGTCCAGTAACTTACGGCTGTTGCCGATCAAGCCGAAAAATTGCTGCGGGCTCAAGTGCGCGGTGCCGGCCAGGATGTCCTCGTGAAACAGCCCGGTGCCGCGCAGCAGGCGATGGCTGTCGATGTCCCGGGACAAGGCCAGGTCGATCAGCGTGGCGGGTTGGTAATGCCCTGGGATAAAGCGGCTGTCGGCTTCATACCAGCTGGTTTTCACGGCCATCTCAGGCACTTTTCGCAAGGGGTTGCTTGGCCCTGGCCAAGGCCAGGTTCAGGCGCTTGAGCAAATCCTGGGGCGGTTCTTCAAGGGCCATGACCACGGCGGTGGTCGCCGCCAGTTGCAGGCGTTCGCCCTGTTGCCGGGTCTTGTGGGCCAGGCCGCGCACCGCTTGCTGCAACTCCAGCGCCAGCTCCTTGGCCTGGCGCTCGCCGGTGTTGGGCAGCAGCACCACAAAACGGTCGCCGGCCAGGCGGCACACCAGGTCCTGGCGGCGCAGGTTGAGCAGCAGCAAATGGCTGAGGGCCTGCAACACCGCGTCGCCTTCGGCATGCCCGTAGGCCTGGTTGATGGCGGCGAAGTTGTCCAGGTCCAGGGCCAGCAGCGACAGCGGTTGTTGCTGCTCGCGGCTGTCCTGCAGGCTGTCGGCCAGCTGGCGCTTGAGGTAGTCGGCGCCGGCCAGCGGCGTGAGTTTGTCGAACAGTCGATGTTCACGGAACAAGCGCTCGCGCTTTTCCATCTGCGCGCTGATCGCCAGTTGTTCGCGGTGCCAGTGGTAGATGCCGATGGTCAGCAGGATCATGCCCACCGGCATCGGCCCGGACTCGAGCCAATGGTCCCAGGTGATGCTGTCGGGCAGGCGGATAAATTCGTCGAGACTGTCGATCCACCAGGAGAAAAAGATGCACGACAGGCCCAGCGCCAGGTAATTGGTGACGCGCCCGGCGGGGCGGCTCTTGAGCACCAGGCCCAGCCACACCAGGGCGAGCAGGGCGGAACCGCCTTCGCCGAAGATATCCAGCCACACCCATTCGCTGACGCTTTTCAACTCGCCGCAGGCCAGATGCAGGATCAGCCCGAGGTTGGCCGCGATCAGCAGCAACGAGAGTTTCCAGCGGTGGGGCTTGAGCACGGAAAACATGGCCGCAGGTCCTTGGGCAAATGAGTGGTGGGCGCCAGCACAGCAGATGGATGTGACCGTTGGATGACGGTGGAGGAGGGTCGAATCAGCTCAGCTCAAACACACTGGCGATCAAAAAATGTGGGAGGAGCTTGCTGTGGTGAGCAGGCTTGATGTGGTGAGCAGGCTAGCTGTGGTGAGCGGGCTTGCCCCGCGCTGGTCTGCGAAGCAGGCCCCCCGTATCCTCAGTGAACCCGTCGGGGGACAAGCCCCCTCACAACAGCAAGCCCCCACATTCGATCTACTGAGGTCATTTCAGCTCATTTCAAAACGGAAATCGGCTAAACCCCCCGGTTTATGGGCCTGCCACAGACCTACTGTCACAGAACCGTCATCCCCCACCCCTAGCGTGCCCTCCCAGTTGCCGGGCCCCTTGCCTGGCGCCAACGGATTCTTGGGGAGGATTGCATGTACAAGCGCACCGGGCTCGTCAGCTTTACGCTTACCGCCTTGGCCCTGGCGATGGCCAGTGAACGGTTGAGCGCCGCCGAAGCGAGCGCCACCGAGCACGTCGAGGTGGTCGGCCAGGCCGCCGCCATCGACCAGGCGCTCAAGGAACAACGCAGCGCCGACAGCATCAAGAGCGTGGTGCATGCCGACGGCGTGGCCCAGTTGCCGGATCAGAACGTCGCCGAAGCGGCGCAGCGCCTGCCGGGCATCAGTGTGGAGCGCGACCAGGGCGAAGGGCGCTTTGTCAGCGTGCGCGGCCTGGGCCCGGACCTCAACAGCGTGACCATCAACGGCACCCTGGTGCCCGCCCCGGAAAGCGCGCGCCGCGCCGTGGCCCTCGATGTGCTGCCCTCGGAACTGGTGCAGTCGCTGTCGGTGATCAAGACCCTCACCCCGGACATGGACGCCAACTCCCTCGGTGGCACCGTCGATGTGCAAAGCCTCTCGGCCTTCGACCATAAAGGTTTGTTCTACACCGGCAGCAGCGAAGCCAGCTACGACAAGAATACGCGCCAGACCAGCCCGAAATTCTCCGGCGCCGCCAGTAACCGTTTCAGCCTCGGCGACGGCATCGACAACTTCGGCGTCGCCGCGGCACTGAGCTGGCAAAAGCGCGACTTCGGCTCGGACAACGTCGAAACCGGCGGCGCCTGGGACTTCACCGACGGCGTCCGGCTCAACGAGTTCGAACAGCGCGACTACGACATCAGCCGCGAGCGTGCTGGCGGTGGACTGAACTTCGACTACAAGCCCGACGACCTCAGCAGCTACTACCTGCGCACCCTCTACAGCCGCTACACCGACACCGAAACCCGCAACTCCACCAGCATCGAGTTTGCCGACCCCCAGGCCCCGGGCCAACTGGGTGATGCCGAGGGCAAGCGCAAGCTGAAAAACCGTGAGGAAACCCAGGAAATCCAATCCTATGTATTCGGCGGCGAACGCATGCTCGGCCTGTGGACCTTAAGCGGCCAGGCCGGCTACAGCCAGTCCAGCGAAGACAGCCCGGCGCATATCGCTGGCGCCACCTTCGACGGCGGTGACTTTGCCAACAGCGGTTTCTACGACAAGGACAAACCCCGCCCGATCATCGGCAGCGGCTTCTACGACGCCAGTAATTTCAGTCTCGACAAGGTCGACTGGGAAAAACAGAACACCACGGACACCGAGAAAAACCTGCGCCTGGACCTGGCCCGCGACTATGACCTGAGCGGCTATGCGTCCCAGGTCAAGTTCGGCGGCAAGGTCAGCCGCCGCAACAAGGACAACGACCTGGAGGCCTGGGTCTACGAAGACTTCGACACCCTCGGCTTCAGTGCCGACCAACTCAACCTCAGCCGCTTCCAGAAGGGCAGCGTCGACTATCGCCTGGGCAACTACGGCCCCGGCATCAGCCCCAGCGCCATCAAGCAGCTGATCGGCAGCCTCAACCCGGCGGATTTCTATGACGAGACCGAATCGCGGGTCAACGACTTCACCATTCGCGAGGACATCAACGCCGGCTACCTGATGAACACCCTCGATATCGACGACTGGCGCTTTATCGCCGGCCTGCGCTACGAGGGCACCGAGTTCGAAGCCAAGGGCACCGGCGCCACCGATGGCGTGTTCACGCCCACCGAGACCAAGCGCCGCTATCACCATTGGTTGCCGGGGCTGCATGCGCGCTACCAGATCGACAAGAACACCCAGGTGCGCGCGGCCTGGACCAAGTCGGTGGTGCGCCCGACGTTCGGCCAGCTGGCGCCGGGTTTCGTGATCGACGATGACGAAGCCACCTTCGGCAACCCGGACCTCAAGCCCCTGGAATCGAGCAACCTTGACCTGGGTATCGAGCACTTCATGGGCCGCGCCGGGACCGTGTCGGCATTCGTGTTCTACAAGGACATCAAGAATTTCGTCTACAACACCGACCTTGCCGGCACCGGCGCCTGGACCAATTTCTCCGAGGCCCACACCTACGCCAACGGCGACAGCGCCAAGCTCTACGGCCTGGAACTGGCCTACTCACAGAAGTTCGACTGGCTGCCCGCACCATGGAACGGTTTGCTGATCGGCGCCAACAGCACCTTCAGCCGCTCCAGCGCCGATATCGAAGGCTTCGACGCCGCCAGCGGCACGAATCGCAAGCGCAACATCAGCCTGCCCAACCAGTCGGACACCGTCGGCAACCTGATGCTCGGCTGGGAGGACGACAAGCTCAGCCTGCGCCTGTCGGCCAACTACAAGTCGGCCTACCTGTATGAACTGGCCTCGATCAACGACAAGGCCCACGACCTGCACGTCGACGCGCAGACCTTCGTCGACTTCAGCGCACGCTACTCGCTGACCAAGAACCTGCAAGTCAGCTTCGAAGCCCAGAACCTCACTGATGAGTCGTACTTCGTCTACACCGGCCACCGCAGCTACAACGGCCAATACGAAGAGTACGGCCCCACCTACAAAGTGGGCCTGACCTTCACCCATTTTTGAATTCAACACATTTGATCTCCATTGTTTTTGAAGGATTTGCTTGTCCATGAGAATTTCCAAGCTGTACCTGCTGATTGCCCTGGTCACCAGCGGCAATGCGTTCGCCGCCGACCTGGCGCTGACCCCGTGGGCACCCAGCCTGAAGGCCGAAGCCGTGGCCTTCCTGCCCAACACCACCGAGCGCCTGGCCGCCAGCACCCGCGACGGCCTGCAACTGCTCGACAGCCAGGGCGCCGAGCTGGCGCGTTTCAAGGGTAACTTCAGCAGCCTCGACACCCGCGCCGCAGGGGCCCAGGTGCTGGTCGCCAGCCTCGACAACGAGCGCCAGCAGGCGTTGCTGATCAGCCTGGACAGCGCCAGCAAAAACTGGGGCAAACCGCTGTACCTGCCGACCCGCGACTACCCGGTAAATGGCCTGTGCCTGTACCGCGATGCAGCGGCCAACCTGTTTGTGTTCCTGGTGGGCGAAGAGGGCAAGGGCGAGCAATGGCTGGTGGGCAACGGCTCGACGCTGCTCACCGACCCGCAGCGTGTACGGGGTCTGCCGCTGCCACCGTCGGCGCAGTTCTGCCAGGTGGACGATGCCACCCAGCAGTTGCTGGTGAATGAAGAGAATGTCGGCTGGTGGGCCTACCCGGCGCACCCGGAAGCCGAGGTGAAACGCACGCCGGTGGCGCTGTTCGACACTCCCAGGCGCGAAGCCGGGGCCATGGCGCTGGTACCCGGTGGCCTGGTTGCGCTGGACCCGAAGACCGCCCGGTTACACCTGTTCCAGCACACCGGCGAGCGCTGGGTGGAGCAATCGAGCCTGGGCCTGCCGGGTCTGAAAGAGCCGGAGCAATTGGCGCTCAATGGCCGCCAGTTGCTGGTGCGCGATGATGACAGCGGCACGCTCTACCAGGCCAGGCTCGACTGGCAGGCCACGCCCGTCGCGGCGGCGCCGGTGCTGCCGGAAGTCGCGGCCGTGCGCCAGAGCGACCCGGTCGGCCGCCAGGGCGATGCGGCGGATGACCCGGCGATCTGGATTCACCCCGAAACCCCGGCCAACAGCCGTGTGCTTGGCACCAACAAGAAACAGGGCCTGCTCGCCTACGACCTCGACGGCAAGCTGTTGCAGGAACTGGCGGTGGGCCGCCTGAATAACGTCGATGTACGCCCCAACTTCAAGCTTGGCGCGCAAACGGTGGACCTGGCCGTGGCGAGCAATCGCGATCACAACAGCCTGAGCCTGTTCAGCATCGACCGCCAGAGCGGCGAGCTGCGTGAGGCCGGTGAAGTGCCCACGCCGCTAAAGGAAATCTATGGCATCTGCCTGTTCCAGCCCGCCAGCGGCGAGATCTACGCGATTGCCAACGGCAAGGACGGCACCTTCCTGCAATACCGCCTCAGTGCGCCGGACGGCCGTGTACACGGCGAGCTGGTGCGCCAGTTCAAGGTCGACAGCCAACCCGAAGGCTGTGTCGCCGACGACCAGCGCCAGCGCCTGTTTATCGGTGAGGAAGACGTCGGCGTGTGGGCGGTGGATGCGCGCGCCGATCAACCGGCGACGTTGACCAGCGTGATCAAGGTCGGCGCGCAATTGCATGCGGATGTCGAGGGCCTGGCGCTGTACCAAAGCGATAAACATGACTACCTGGTGATCTCCAGCCAAGGCAATGACAGCTACCTGGTGGTGGATGCCGAACCGCCGTTTGCCGTGCACGGCGGCTTCCGCGTCGGCTTGAACGCCGCCGCCGGTATCGACGGTGCGTCGGAAACCGATGGCCTGGAAGTCACCGCCATCAACCTCGGCGGGCCATGGAGCCAAGGCATGCTGGTGGTGCAGGACGGGCGCAAGCGCATGCCCGAGCAGACCCAGAACTTCAAGTTCGTGCCCTGGGCCGAGGTCACCCGCGCATTGAAATTGCCGTGAACCGTCATCAACCGGTCATCACTTTTTAATCGAATGGGAGATTCACTATGCACGCGACGATGGAACATATGACGATCTGGGGTTTGATCAGCGACGCCAGCCTGTTGGTCAAGGCTGTCATGCTCACCTTGCTGTTGGCGTCCTTGCTCAGCTGGTACCTGATTATCCAGCGCGGCAGTGTGCTGCGCCGCCTGGAGCGGCAGTTGAATACGTTTGTGCAGCGCTTTCGCGCCGCGCCGGATCTGCAGGCACTGTCCCGTGAGGTCCAGCAGGCGGGCGAGGGCGGCATTGCGCCGATCTTTATCGCCGGGGTCCAGGAATACCAGCACCTGCACAGCCATGACCCGGCGGTGCTCGAAGGCGTGGAGCGGGCCTTGCAGGTGGCGATCACCGAGCAGGAAATCGAACTGGAAAAGGGCCTGCAATTTCTCGCGACCGTGGGTTCGGTCAGCCCGTACATCGGCCTGTTCGGCACGGTGTGGGGCATCATGAATTCCTTTATCGGCTTGTCCCAGGTGCAACAGGCGACGTTGTCCACCGTAGCGCCGGGCATTGCCGAAGCCTTGATCGCCACGGCCATCGGCCTGTTTGCGGCGATCCCGGCGGTGATCGCCTATAACCGCTTCGCGGCGCGCGGCCAGACCCTGCTCACCCGTTACTACGCGTTTGGCAATGAGCTGCAGGTACGCCTGCACCGCACCCTGCGCGGTACGTCGATCAACCTGGCCGTCGCCGCCTGAAAGGAGCAACTCCCATGTTAGTCAGGCCGCAACGCAAGCACGGGCCCAAGGCCGAGATGAACGTGGTGCCGTATATCGACGTGATGCTGGTGCTGCTGGTGATCTTCATGGTCACCGCACCGATGCTGACCCAGGGCGTGAAGATCGACCTGCCCAAAGTCGCCGCCGAGGCGTTGGCCACCGACACCCGCCAGCAGATCCTCACGCTGTCGGTAAAGGCCGACGGCGGCTACTACTGGAACCTCGGCGGCGAACTCGATACCCAGCACCAGACCGACAGCGCCGTGAGCCTGGATGAAATGGGCGCCAAGGTCATGCAGGTGGTGGCGGCGCGCAGCGACACCCAGGTCTATATCCGCGCCGACGACAACGCCGGTTACGGCCGTGTGGTCGCGGCCATGGCGGTGTTACAGAAGGGTGGAGTCAGTAACCTGGGGCTGGTGACCGAGGCCCCGCAATGACGGCGATGATCATGCACAGTCCCACCCTGACGATGGCGCCCCGGGATGCTTCCGGGTTTTGGAGAAACAGCCTCGCCGCCAGCCTGGCGGTGGCCCTGCACGTCGGCGTGCTGGCCGCGTTGATGCTGGGCTGGTCGACGGAGAAGCCCGTGGTGGATGCCCCTCGGGTGATGCACACGCAGTTGGTCATGCTGCCACCGGCGCCAGCACCCGAGCCTGAACCGGTGGTGGCTGCCCCCGCACCGCCGGAACCGGTGGTGATACCGGTGCCGGTGCCGGCAAAGCCCGTGGTCGACCCGCAGGTCCAGGCGCAGAAACTCGAGAAAGCCGCCCTGGCGCGTAAACGCGTCGAAGACAAGAAAATCGAGCAGCAGGAACGCCTGGCCAGCGAACAACGCAACCGCGAGCTGGAACAACAACGCCTCGATCAGCAACGCCTGGCCGCTGAAAAAGCCCGGGCTGCCACACCCGCGCCAGCCCCGGCACCCGCCTTCGACAGTCGCCAATACCAACCCCTGAGCAAGGAGGCACCGGACTATCCCGAGCGCGCCCTGGACAAGAACATCGAGGGCGACTGCACCTTGGAGTACAGCGTGAACACCCAAGGCCGCGTGGAAAACCCCAAGGTGCTGGACGGCTGCCACCCGTTGTTTATCCGGCCTTCACTGGCGGCGGCGAACACTTTCCGCTACCAGCCGAGGATCGTTGATGGCAAGGCCGTGGCCGTACCGGCGGTGCGCAATACCTTCCACTACCGCATCAAGTAACGCACTCAGAGGTCATAGCGCACCGACAGCAACAGCGTGCGCGGATCGTTGACCGAGTAATAACGGGCGCCGCTGGACGGCACATAGCCCACCGATTGCGGGTAAGCGCGGTCCAGCAGGTTTTTCACCGCCAGGGTGGTGGTCCAGTGGCCGTCGCCGCTGATGTAGCGAGTGTTGGCGTTCCAGAAGGTTTGCTGCGGCACTTCCTGGATGTCGTCGTTCAGCGCGTTGGCGTAGGACTTGGTCTGGAACTGCGCATCCGTGCCCGCCAGCCAGGTGCCCGGCAGGCCTGCGGGAATGGTGTAGTTCAGGCCGACACTGGCGTTCCAGCGCGGCGAGAACACCAGTTGCTTGCCATTGGCATCGACCCCGGCACCGCTGGCGTTCTGGAAGTCGTCGTACTGGCTCTCCAGGTAGCCGAGGTTGGCGCTCAGTTGCAGGTCGCGGCTCAGGGCGGTGAGGGTTTCCAACTCGACACCGTAGGTGTGGGCCTGGCCGACGTTGGTGCGCAGGCTCACCCCCAGCGCCGGGTCGTAGGCGTTGGTCTGCAGGTCTTTGTAGTCGTTGTAGAACAGCGCGACGTTGGCCCGCAGGCGCTGGTCGAAGAAGTCGCCCTTGAAGCCGGTTTCCCAGGTGGTCACGTCTTCCGGCGAAAACGCCTGCTCGGCGGCGGCGCGGGTCGGCGCACGGTTGTCGTATCCGCCGGCCTTGAAGCCCTTGGCGACGTAGGCGTACTGGTTGAGGTGCGGCGTCCAGGCATATTCGAAGCCGATTTTCGGGCTGGTGGACTGCCAGGATTTGCTCGACTCGGCCGCGAAGTTGGTGCCGGTAATCTGCCGGTCGGTATTGATCGCGTAATTGGTGAACTCGAAGTTCTTGTGTTCGCGGGTAAAGCGCAGGCCGGCGATCAGCGACAGCTGCGGGGTGATCTTGTAGGTGCCCTGGCCATACAGCGCGTAGCTTTCGGTGTTGGTGGTGCTGTACTGGCCCTGGCCGATCACCCGGTTGCGTGCGATGGAGTAGGTGAGGTTGTCGCGGTCGGCATCGAAGCGTTCGCGGTACAGGTACAGGCCGGTGCTGAAGCTGAAATCGTCATAGTCGCCGTTGAGCTGGAATTCCTGGGTGGCGTAGTTCTGCTTGTAGAGGATCAGGTTGTTCTGGATCAGCGCGGCCTGCCCCGAGTTGTCGTAGTCCACCGGCTGGTTGAAGGACGACCAGGCAGTGACCGATTTGACATTCAAGTGATCGTTGATCGCATAGATCGCGCGCAACACCGAACTGCCCTGGTCAAGGCGGTTTTTCGGGTCGAGGCTGCTGTAGCTCTTGAACTTGTCGAAACGGCCGTTGGCGTCGAACGGCGAGTAGCTGGTGGTGTCGCCACGGTCAAAGGTGCCGGCCAGGGTCAACTGCACATCCCAGGGTGAATCCTCGGGCTTGTAGCGCAGCTTGCCGCGATAGGACTGGATATCGACGTTGTTCACATCCTTGCCCCGGGTCGGGTTGGACACCGTGCCGTCGCGGCTCAGGCGGATCGCCGAAAAGCTGCCGAACAAGGCGTTGTCCACCAGCGGGCCGCTGATCAGGAAACGGCCGTTCTGCGCATTGTAATTGCCCGCACCGAGCTCGACGAAACCACGGGTTTCCTGGTTGGGGTCGCGGGTGATCACGCGGATCGCCCCGGCGCTGCTGTTGCGCCCGTACAGGGTGCCCTGGGGGCCGCGCAGCACTTCGACGCGCTCGACGTCATTGAAGTCGAGCATCGAGGAAATCGCCCGGGGGATGTACAAGTCGTCGGCGTACACCGCCACGGCGGCTTCCTGGATCGGGTCGGTTTCACCGATGCCGCGAATGCCATAGGTCTGGGCGCTGTAGGAGATCGACTGGCGGCTGAGGGTCAGGTTCGGCACCTGGCCCGACAGATCGCGCACGCTGCGGATCTGCTTGTCGTCGAGGCTCTTCTCGTCGAAGGCGGAAATCGCCAGCGGGGTTTTCTGCAAGTCTTCACTGCGGTGCTCGGCCGTGACATTGACCACCGGCAGCGCGGCGTCATCGGCGTGGGCGTACGCGCCGAACAGGGCGAGGGAGACAGCAAGGGTGAGGCGATTGGGCGCGGCGATGTGGCTCATGGTAGGTCCCTGAGAAAGTGGTGGTTCAGGCAAGGCCTCCACCTGGTCAGGGGTCGGTGCTGGACATAACAATATGGATAGGAAAGGCGTTCGTAAAAGTCTGTTTTGTTATATGCTCATTATTAAAGATATGCAGTTAATTTTTATTTATGATGCGTATATCTGATGATATTTCTCGCCTGGCCGCATAACCAGATGTGGGGCTTGCCCCCGTGGCGGCCTTCGGGCCGACCATGTCGTTGGCTTTGACCGAGTACATATCCGTTGCTGCGGTAACGGCTGCCTATGGTTCCGCTCTTACAGCGGCTCACTTTTGGAGGGACCCAAAAGTAAGCAAAAGGTCCTCGCCCCAACACTCGGCACCTCGCCTAGGCTCGGTGTGCCCGAACGAAGGCTTTGGAGCGTGGGCCGCCGCGATGGGCCATCCTTGGCCCAGCGCGGCTAACCCGGCGTCCTGCCGGGTTACCCACGCTCCAAAGCCTGCGTTCGGCCAGCGTGTTTGACGGGGCGATTTGAGATCAAAAGCCAAAGCGCGGCGGCCTTAGAGCCGACCGGAGTTGTGTCTGGTGTACTGGGTTAAAAAATGTGGGAGGGGGCTTGCCCCCGATAGCGGTGAGTCAGTCAACCCAAGTATCACTGACCCACCCTCATCGGGGTGTAGCCCCCTCCCACATTTGGATCTCCATCCAGCAGGCAGACCTCAGCCTGCTTTTGCTCTGCTTTTGATCCTAGGCGCCCCGTCAAACACGCTGGCCGAACGCAGGCTGGAATCCGTGGGTAACCCGGCAGGACGCCGGGTTAGCCGTCCTGGGCCAAGGATGGCCCATGACGGCGGCCCACGGATTCAAGCCTTCGTTCGGGCACACCGAGCCTAGGCGAGGTGCCGAGTGTTGGGGCAAGAGCCCTTTTGGTTACTTTTGGGGCTCTTTTCCAAAAGTGACCCGCTGTAAGAGCGGAACCCTAAGTGGCCGTTACCGCAGCAATGGATATGCACTCGGTCCAATCCAAAAAAATGGTCGGCCCAGAGGCCGCCATCGGGAGCAAGTCGAATCGTCGCACCGCCCCTCCGACATTTTTGAACAGCGTCAGGCGTTAGCCAGATTCGCCAGTTCAACCCCTGAAACGTAGCGCTCCAGATTCGCCAAGAACGTATCGGCAATCTCGTTGCGGCTATTGGTCGAAATCGCTGACGTGTGCGGCGACAACCGTACCCGTGGGTGGCTGTACAGCGGGTGCCCGTCCGGCAAGGGCTCCGGCTCGGTCACGTCGAGCGATGCCAGGCCGATCTGGCCGTTATCCAGGGCCTCCAGCAACGCCTCCTGATCGAGCAAGCCCCCACGGGCGATGTTGATCAAGTGCAGGCCCGGCCTGGCGCTGCCCAGCACATCGCGGTTGATGATATGCCGCGTGGCGTCGGTCAGTGGCGCGGCCACCACCAGGTGGTCGGCGCGGGCGAACAGGTCGTGGATGTCCTGGGCGGCGTCCACGCCGGCGCCGAGCGGTGCCTGGCTCTGACGCAGCGCGACCACCTTGATGCCCAGGCCCAGGGCTTTTTGTGCCAGGCTTTCACCAATCGCGCCAAAGCCAAGGATGCCCAGGGTGGTGCCCTTGAGGGGGCGCAGGGCGGTGAAGTTCCATTGCGAGTCCTTCACCCAGATGTCCGGCAAATGCTTGGAGGCGGCAAAGATCGCTGCCAGGGCGAACTCGGCCAGGTTGTCGGCGGCGCTGCCTCGGGAGGTGGTCACCGGCGGGCCGTTGAACAGCCATTGCGGGTAGAAGTCGATGCCGGACGATACCAAATGCACCCATTGCGCGCCGTAGGGCCAGCCCGGTGGCGGGGTGTCCGGTGCGGTGTAGCCGCGCACGTTGATCGGGCGCAGCAGCAGGATATTCGCCTGGGGCGGCAGGTCGCTTGGCACGCCTGCCGGCACGCCGATCACCTGGGCTCCGGGGTGGATCGCAGTGAGGCGCGCGCGGATCACGTCGTTGTAGTCTTCGTCCAACTGGCTGGCAATAATCACCTGGGTCATGTGCGTTCCTTCTGGCGTTGGGCGAACACGGCTTTACCCACGCCCTGCAGCACCGCATCGTTCTGCGGGGTATGCACACGACTGCACAGCACATCGCGGTAGTGGCGTTGCAGCGGGCTATGACGTGACAGACCGGGGTTGCCGGAGGCCTCGATGGCCAGCTCCACCGCGCGAATAGCGTTGTGGGTGACCAGGTACTTCAACTGCGCGGCGTTGGCGGCCGGGGTGTGGCCGTCGGCGGCGGCGTCGAGCAGGCTGCGGTTGGCGAACAGCAGGGTGTCGATATGGCCGACGGTTTCCTGGAAACGCGGCAGTGTCGACAGCGCCGCACCGAGATTGGATGGCTGGCGCTCTTCCAGCCAGTTCACCAGCCAGTCCCGCGCAGCCTGGGCCACGGCGTCATACACCGAGGACAGCAGCACCGACATCCACAGGAAACCCTCGGCATCCAGTTCCGGTTGCGGCGCGCTCCAGGGGCTGACGCTGACGGCGTGGTCCAGTGGCACCAGCACATTGTCGAGCACCACTTCATGGCTGCAGGTGGCGCGCATGCCGAGGTGGTCCCAGGTGTCGATGATGCTTACGCCGGGGCTGTCCTTGGGCACCAGCCAGGCGCCCACCAGCGGGTCGGCGTCATCGCTGCGCGCCCATACGCTGAACCAGCTCAGGCCATGGCTGCCGGTGGAGTAGATCTTACGCCCGCTGATGCGCCAGCCCTCGGCAGTGCGCACGGCAGTCGTCGCCGGCAGCCCGCCACGGGCCGGGGTGCCGAGGTCGGGTTCGACGCGCAGGGCATTGATCAATGCACCGTCGCGCACCGCGTCCTCGGCCACTCGGGTACGCAGGTGGGGCGGCCAGGTCTTGCTGTCTTGCAGGCGCGTGTGTTGCAGGTATTGCATCACCAGGATCAGTGCGGTGGACGGTTCGCCCTTGGCAATCGCACTGATCGCCTTGCGCGCCTGGGGCAGGCTGGCACCACCGCCGCCGAGGGCCTTGGGCACGGTGAGGGCGACCAGGCCATGGTCGTGCAGCCGCTGGAAGTTGGCATGGGGGAAGGCGCCGCTCTCGTCATACAGGTGCGCGGTGCCGGCCAGCTCGGTGCTGAGGCGTTCGAGCAGGGCCTCGAAGTTGGCGACCTCCACGGAGCGTAGAGACGGTTGGGTCATGAGAATGTACTCGGTCAAAATGTGGGAGGGGCGCTGGGCCTAAATGGCGATGCGTACAGGCTGTTGGCCCAGCAAGCGCTCCACCACCTGCACCACCGGCTCGGCTTCGGTACGCACCAGCCAGTCCGGGCTGACGTCCACGAACGCCACCGTGCCGTCCTGGGCAATCACCACCACGGTCGGTTGCGGCAACTCCCAGGTTCCCGTACCGGTGGTTTCACCGATGTGATTGCCCTTGGCCAGGGCTGCATTGCGCGAGGCTTCGTCGAAGCTGTAGAGGATGCCCAGGCGGCGACCGAGTTGGTTGTCCGGGTCGCTGGCCACCCGCAATTGCAGGGCGTGGCGGCTCTTGATCTCAACCAGGCGTTCAGGCACTTGCGGGCTCACCGCGACCAGGGGTACGCCCAGTTCTCGCAGGCGTGGGTAGAGTTGGCGTTCGTAATAGGGCAGGGCGATATTGCACGCCGGGCAGCCGGCAAAGCGGAAGAAGATCAGCACCGCCGGGCCGTCGGCCAGCAGCCGTTCGCGGGTCAGTTCGCCGCCTTCCACAGTGAGCAGGGTGAAGGGGGCCAGTTCATCGCCGAGCTGCACATAGTCGTCTACCCGTGCTTCATTCACCAGGCGCTGGCGCTGGTCGATATTGACCTGCAACGCCGCCGGCGCCCAGGTCGCTACACGTTCGGCGTGCAGCGCCGCCAACTGACGGTTGAGGGACTCGCTCATGCCAGCGCCTCCTGTTGCGTTTCGACCTCGGCGGTGACGCTGTAACGGTTGGCCGGCACGTCCAGGCCAAGGTTGTCGCGCAGGGTGTGGCCGGTGTATTCGCTACGGAACAGGCCACGCTGTTGCAGCACCGGCACCACCAGTTCGGTGAAGTACTGCAAGCCGTCCGGCAGCACCGAGTTGATGATGAAACCATCGCTGGCCCCGCGCTCGAACCAGGTCTGGATCGCGTCGGCGACTTGCTCCGGGGTGCCGACAAAATCACGCTTGGGCCGCGAGAAGCGCAGCGCCACTTCGCGCAGGGTCAGGCCTTCGTCCCTGGCCAGTTGCTTGATACGGTCGGAGCCGCCTTTCTGGCTGTTGGCGCCCAGGTCGCCGAGCTCCGGGAAGGGCGCGTCCAGCGGGTACTGGCTGAAGTCATGGTCGTTGAACGGGCGACCGAGGGCGACGATGGCATCTTCCACGGTGACCAGCTCCACGGCCTGCTGGTAGCGACTTTCCACTTCGGCCTCGTTGCGGCCGACAATCGGGCGGATGCCCGGCAGGATCGACAGGCTGTCGGCGTCGCGGCCAAAGCCTTTGGCGCGGCGTTTGAGGTCCTGGGTATAAGCCAGGCCTTCTTCGATGCTTTCCACATGCACGAAGATGGCGTCAGCGTTCTGCGCCGCAAAGTTACGCCCGTCTTCGGAGGTGCCCGCCTGGAAAATCACCGGCTGGCCCTGGCGCGAGCGCGCAATGTTCAGCGGGCCTTTGACCGAGAAAAACTCGCCTTTGTGGTTCAGCGCATGCAGCTTGCCCGGGGTAAAGAATTCACCGCTTTGCTTGTTGTAGGCAAAGGCGTCGTCTTCCCAGGAGTCCCACAGGCCCTTGACCGTGTTCAGGTGTTCCTTGGCGATGCGGTAGCGCACGGCATGGGGTGGGTGTTCGGCCTTGCCGAAGTTGTCGGCGGTGCCGCTGAGCCACGAGGTCACCACGTTCCAGCCGGCGCGACCGCCGCTGATATGGTCCAGGGACGCGAACTGGCGCGCCACCTGATAGGGCTCGGTGTAGCTAACGGTCACGGTGGCCACCAGGCCGATATGGCTGGTGAGTGCGGCCAGGGCCGAGAGGATGGTCAGCGGCTCGAAGCGGTTGAGGTAATGCGGGCTGGATTTGGCGTGTATGTGCAGGCTGTCGGCGATGAACACGAAGTCGAACTTGGCCGCTTCGGCGAGTTCGGTCTGCTGCTTGTAGAAGCCGAAATTCGTACTGGCATTCGGTTGCGCCTGGGGATGGCGCCATTCGCCCCAACCGTGGCCGACACCGTGGACCATGGCGCCCAGTTTCAAATGGCGGGGTTTCAATGGATGTGGCGTGCTCATGTTCTGCTCCTTCAGCGTGATGCTTGGTTGTTGGGGGCGCGCTTGGCGTTAAAGCTCGTGTCGAAGCCCTGGGACACGTCGATGTGCCGGGGCAGCAGGCCTTCTTGCTGGTAGGTGTCGGCGGTGGCCTGCAGGCCACTGATCACGCTGTCGTCAATCAGCACCGGGCTCAGGCGGGTTTCCTTGGCCACGGCCAGATGCACGGCCAGCGGCAGCCCGGTGATTTTGGCCTGGGCGGCGGCGTACTCGTCGGGGTGGGTATTGGCCCAGGCGTAGGCGCGGTCGACGCGGGCGACAAAGTCGTCCAGCTGCGTGCGCTTGTCGGCGATGGCCTGGCGGGTGGCGGCGAGGTATAGGTGGTTGCTCAACAGGGTGTTGCCGCTGGCCAGGATCCGCGCCTGGCTTTGGGACGTGACGACGGTGGTGTAGGGGTCCCAGGTCGACCAGGCGTCGACGGTGCCGTTATCCAGCACCAGGCGCGACTCGCTGGGCAGCAGGAAAATGAACTGCACATCCTTAGTGGTCAGGCCGGCCGTGGCCAGGGCCTTGATCGCCAGGTAGTGGCCGATGGAGCCGCGGCCGGTGACGATTTTCTTGCCCTTGAGGTCGGCCACCGTCTTGATCGGCGAATCCTTGGGCACCAGCAGGGCGGTGGTGTTACGCCCTTCGGCGTGGATGATGCTGACCACCTTGAGCGAGGCGCCGGCGCCAAGGGCAAACACGTAGGGCGCATCGCCCAGGGCACCGATATCCACGGCACCGGCATTCAAGGCTTCGCCCAGGGGCGAGGCGGACGGGAATTCCGACCACTGGATTTCATAGGGCACGTTTTTCGTTTCGCCGGAGACTTCCAGCAGCGTCTTGATCGTCGATTTCTGATTGGCCACCCGCAGCGGTTGCAGGTCGGCGGCGTGGGCGCCGGTGGCCAGGCCAAGGGCCAGGGCGGTGCCCAGGAGCAGGCGTTTGAACGGAGTGAAAAAGACCATGGGATGCAGGCTCCAGGCAGATCGAAAAAGGGTTCGGCTACCTCCGCCTGGAGAAGGGGTCGGTGAGGAGTTCACGTTATGCCCATAAAAACCTGCTGTGAAAGTCTTTTTGGTTATATGTTAATTATGAAAAATATTAAGATAATTTGTTATCTAATATGCGTTTAATGTATTTTTGAAGTGCGTAATTGCGGCTGGGGTGCCTGGGTTTCCAAAGGGACGGTGCCAATCGCTCTCAGCGCAGGTTTGCATAGTGCGAAGTTGTCTAGGCCACTGTCATTCTTCACAGGTGTCCAGGCGTTGCGCCGGGCAGAAAATGACAGTACGCAGCCAAGTCAGCTGTGAGTAAACGATGGGGGTATTTTTACCCTCTCAGCGAACCAGTGAGGATTCGTCATGTTCAAATTATTGGCAACCACATGCGTCATGTTCAGCCTGTTGCTCGGCGCCCAGTTCAGCGTGGCCTCGCAAATGGAGGCGGGTGTCCACGCCATGCAGTCTCAGTTGAGCGGTAGCTCGGGGACGGTTTCTTGCACCGACACAGAAGAAAGTAACGCAGTACCCCCACCCCATCAGCCTGGGGTAGCGCCTGCTCCCGCAATGGGGGCAGGCGTGCCTGGGGTCAAATGACGTAAAACCCATGGGTCCCATCGCGGGCCAGTTGCTCCACCAGACCGAACTCCCAATCCAGATAAGCCTGCATGGCTTCCTTGGGGTTGTCGGTGCCTTCGTACGGCCGGCGGTAGCGGTCGATGCGCGGCGAGGCCAGGTGGGTTTCGCCTTCTTCCAGTGGCAGTTGCGCGTTGATCCAGGCGGCGGTGCCGTCTTGCAGCAGGAACACCTGTTTGCCGGTGATCGCTTCGACTTCGGCCACCGCCAGGCGCGCCAGTTGGCTGCTGCCGCAGGTCAGCACATAACGCTGGGCGGCGGGTATCTTGGCCAGGGCCTCGGGCAGTTGCGCACGCAACGCCCACCAGGCGCCGGGGATATGGCGTTTGACGTAGTTGGCGCTGGCGGTGAAGTCCAGCACCACCGTGTCGCCATGGGTGAGCCATTCGGCGAGGGTGTGCGGGCTGATCAGTTCGGCCTGGGGCGGCGCGGGCACCGGGGCGACCCAGGCGCCTTTCGCGCTGAAATGCGCTGCCTGCAGGTCATCCAGCACATGCACCTCCCAGCCCAGTTGGGCCAGCCAGGACGCGGACATATTCGCCCGCACGCCATCGTCGTCCGCCAGTACCAGGCGTGCCCCGCGCACGCTGGCGACATGGTCGGTTTCCTGTACCAGCTGGCCGCCGGGTGTGGAGCGTGCGCCGGGCAGGTGGCCGGCTTCGAATTCTTCCGGGGTGCGCACATCGAACAGGTAGGTGGTGCGGGTGGTGTCCTGCTGCCAGGCTTGCAGGTCGGCCAGGGTGGCACGACCGACGCGGGCCTTGTCGGCGACGCGGCGGGCATCGACGGCGGCGATCTGGCGATGTTCTTCCGAGGTCGGGGCAAAGCGCCGCGACTGGCCGTGGGCGAGTTTCTGCCCGGCGAGGGTCCAGCCGATGGTGCCGTTGCGCAGCGCAGACACCGGGTTGGCCACGCCGGCATTGATCAGCGACTGGGTACCGATAATGCTGCGGGTACGCCCGGCGCAGTTGACGATGATGCGGGTGGCCGGGTCGGGCGCCAGTTCGCGCGCGCGCAACACCAACTCGGCACCGGGCACGCTGATGCCGGTGGGGATGCTCATGGTTTGGTATTCGTCGAAACGGCGGGCGTCGAGCACCACCACATCGGCCTGGCTGTCGAGCAGCGCCTGCACTTCTTCAGCGGCGAGGGACGGCGTGTGGCGCTCGCTTTCCACCAGCTCGCCAAAGGCCTTGCTCGGCACGTTCACATCGATAAACAGCTCGCCACCGGCCCGGCGCCAACCGTCCAGGCCACCTTCCAGCAGGCTGACCTGGGTGTAGCCCAGCGCAACCAGGCGTTCGGCGGCACGGGCGGCCAGGCCTTCACCGTTGTCGTAGACGGTGACCTGGGTATCGCGGCGTGGAATGCGCGAATACACCTCCAGTTCCAGCTTGGACAGCGGGATATTCGCCGCGAACAGCGGGTGGGATTCGGCAAACGGCGCTTCTTCGCGCACGTCCACCAGGGCGACTTCTTCACGGTCCAACAGGGCCTGGCGAATCCGGGCAAAGCTACGGGTCGATACGGTGGTCATAGGGCAGGGCTCTTTTCTTTGGACAAATCCCAGATATTCGGGAGGAAGGCATTGGAATAACCGGAGATAAACAGTTTCTCGCTGCCGTCGGGCTGGTACACCGCACGGCGCACCGCGCCGATATTGGCGCCGTACACATGAATGCTGATCGACACCTGGTCGCTGTGGGCATTGCTCACCTGGTGGATGTCGCCGACCTTGGGAGACACCGCTTCGACCTGGCCCGGCACCAGTTGAATCGGCTGGCCTTCGGCGACCAGGCTGCCGTCGGGTGCGCGTTGGAAGCCTTGGGAGAACTCTGCGCCGCGCAGCATGCCGATCAGCCCCCACACCCGATGGTCGTGGATCGGCGTGCTTTGCCCCGGCCCCCAGACAAAGCTGACGATGCTGAAACGCTGGCGCGAATCGGCATGCAGCAGGAACTGCTGGTAGCGCTCGGGGTCGGGTTGGGCAAATTCATCGGGGAGCCAATCGTCATGGCTGACCAGTTGCGCCAGCAGCTTGCCGCCACGGTGCAACAGGTCGCCTTCCCGTGGGTTGCCGTCGATCAATTCCGCCAGGGCGCCTATGAAGGCTCTGAGTCTCTCGGGGTGTCGGGCCTGGGTCATGGCACTTCCATCGTGTGGTCGCAGGGATGGGGTTATCTAAGCATAATGTTTATAGTTAATATGCTATTTTTTAATGATTAGCTTATAGCTGAAGGTAATTTAGAACCGGTCTGAATAGCGTTAGACGTTATCGATTGCAGTGCGGGCTATTCACGCCACGTTCCTGCAACTATGCTTCACACACATCTTAATGACTGTTCTCTATGTGCGGCCCAAATGAAAATTGACGATATCGATGCCTTTGTCGAAGTGATTCGTTGCCAGTCCATCAGCCATGCCGCCGAGTCGTTGCAATTGACCCAGCCGGCCATTACCCGCCGCGTGCAGAACTTCGAGCAGGCGCTGGGCGTGGAGCTGTTCGACCGCAACACCAAACCCCTCAAGCCGACGTTGATCGGCACCCGTGTCTATGAGCAGTGCCGGCTGATCCTGCGCGAGATGGACGCCCTGCGCGAGCTGGTGGCCACCGACGCACCGCCCACCGGCCTGCTGCGCCTGGGTGTGCCGCAGACCATCGGCGACGTGGTGCTGTTGGACGCGCTCAAGCACCTGCGCAGCGAATACCCCGACTTGCGTGCCCAGGTCGCCACCGGCTGGGGCAGCCAGTTGGTGGGCAAGATCGAACGCGGCGAACTGGACGCGGCGGCGGCGCTGTTCCCGGCAGGCAAGATCTTCCCGGACAACATCGTCGGCGAGTCCATCGGCAAGATGGAACTGGTGGTGGTCTGCGCCAAGGCCCAACTGCCGAAGAAACCCTGCAAGCTGGCCGATGTGTACCAGAATGGCTGGGTCCTCAACCCGGACGGCTGCGGTTTCCGCGCCGGCTTGCAGCGCACCTTGTCCGATCAGGGCCTGGCCCTGCGGGTCAACCTGGAGACCTTCGGCACCGAACTGCAACTGGGCCTGGTGGCCGACGGCCTGGGCTTGGGCCTGGTGCCACGGCCGTTGCTGGAACGCAGTGCGCACCGTGAGCAGCTGGCGGTGATGCCGCTCAAGGATTTCAAGCCGGTGATGGACCTGTGGCTGATCTACCCGCACTTCCTGGGCAACCTGCAGGGGCCGGTGGATGCGTTTGGCAAGCGGGTGGCGGCGTCGTTGCACAAAGTCCGCGACGCCGCCTGATCATGTGGGAGGGGGCAAGCCTGCTCCCATTTGCCTTGTGCTGTTGCTGAGGGTTATATGAAAAAAAATAATAATTAGCTTAGATTAAAATGTGCTTTTTATTATTTTTGGCCATCCCCTAGGCTTGCCTGGAAGTCCTTAAGGCCATCCAGGAAGTTTTGCCATGAGCAGCGTCACCTCGATCACCAATCTCACCAGCAATGTTCGCCAGCGCGTTACCCCGCAAGAGTGGGAGGTGCGCGTCAAACTGGCCGCCGCTTATCGCCTGGCTGCCTTGTACAAGTGGACCGACCACATCTATACCCATTTCTCCGCCCGCGTGCCGGGGCCGGAGGAGCATTTCCTGATCAACGCCTTCGGGTTGTTGTTTGATGAAATCAGCGCGTCCAACCTGGTCAAGGTCGACCTCGACGGCACTATCGTCGATGACCCTACCGGCCTGGGCATCAACTACGCCGGTTATGTGATCCACAGCGCGATCCACGGCGCACGCCATGACCTGCAGGCGGTGCTGCACACCCACACCCGCGACGGCATTGCGGTGTCGGCGCAGAAGGACGGCCTGCTGCCAATCTCCCAGCATTCCATTGGTTTTTCCGGGCGCGTGGCGTACCACGGGTATGAAGGCGTGGCCCTCGACCTGGACGAACGCGAGCGGCTGGTGGCGGACCTGGGCGACAAAAGCGTGATGATCCTGCGCAACCATGGCTTGTTGACCGCCGGCGTCAGTGTTGAACATGCGTTTGCGCAGCTGCAACAGTTGGAGCGCGCGTGCAATATCCAGGTGGCGGCGCAGGCGGCGGGGAATGCGGAGTTGATCTTCCCGCCGGCCGAAGTGGTGGCGAAAGTCGAACAACAGGCCAAGGTGTTTGCCAGTGGCGAAGGAGCGGGGGTGGCGCGGCATTGGAATGCGCTGATTCGGCAGTTGGAGCGGACTGATACCGACTACAAGAACTGATTTCGAACCAGGTGAAAATCAAAATGTAGGAGAGGGGTTGCCCCCTCCCACATGGGTTTTGTGGTGTTCTTGCTCACGCGACCTGTTTGGCCTGCTCGCGTTCAGCAATCAACTGCCGGGTGAGGGGGATCAACCGCTTGCCATAGTCGATCGCATCATTGAGCGGATCAAACCCACGGATCAGGAAGGTGGTGATGCCGAGGTCGTAATAATCGACCAATGCCTCTGCCACCTGTTCGGCGGTCCCCACCAACGAGGTGGAGTTCCCCTGCGCCCCCAGCAACCCGGCAATCCCCGTCCACAAACGCTTGTCCAGCCGCGAGCCTTGGGCTGCCGCCGCCAGCAACCGGCGCGAGCCTTCATTCGGCGGTTCACGCCGCACAAAGCCATTCTTTTCGGCCAGCTCGGTGGCCTGTTGCAGGATGCTGTCGGCACGGGCCCACGCCTGTTCTTCGGTCGCGGCGAGGATCGGCCGCAGCGACAGGCTGAAGCGAATCGTGCGCCCATGCCTGGCCGCTTCGGCGCGCACCTGGGTCACGATCTCGCGTACCTGCTCATAGGTTTCGCCCCACAGCGCGTACACATCGGCATGCTTGCCCGCCACTTCAATCGCGGCCTTGGACGATCCGCCAAAGTACAACGGGATATGCGGCTGCTGCGGCGACTTCACCGCGGAGTGGGCGCCTTCGACCTGGTAGTAGGTGCCGGCAAAGTCGAAGGGCTGATCGCTGGTCCATTCCTGGCGGACCACGCTCAGGTATTCATCGGTGCGCGCGTAGCGTTCGTCCTTGCCGATATGGCTGCCATCGGCGCGCAGTTCGCGGTCGTCGCCGCCGGTGATGATATGCACGGCGGTGCGCCCGCCATTGAACACATCGAGGGTGGCGAACTGGCGGGCGGCCAGGGTGGGTTGGGCGAAGCCCGGACGGTGGGCGATCAGGAACTGCAGTTTTTTCGTCACGCTGGCGGCATGGGCGGCGATCAGCGTGCTGTCCGGGCTGTTGGAATGGAACGCCACCAGCGCGCGGTCGAAACCGGCTTCTTCGTGGGCGCGGGCCACGGTTTCCACGTAGTCCGGTTGCAGGGTAGGGCCGCTGCGCGGGTGGATCTCGGAAGCGTGGTGACCGCCGATATAGCCGATGAATTCAATGCTCATGGTCTGTCCTTGTCGAGTAGGGAGTGAGTACCTCCGCCGGGCAGGGGGTCGGTCATGCTCGTCCACGGTAGGGGCCGCGACAGCCGCTGTAAAATGCCGTTTGGTTCTAACCTAATTATTAAAATATAGAATCATATTTAGGTGTTATGATCAGTAAATTGCATTTTGAGCGCGTTGCTGACCCTAGATAACGTTGTGTTTTTGCCGGGCCTGAGGTCTGATGAGCGCCGAAAATGGCACGTCGAAGGTTAAGCAGTGATGCGGGCAGAACTTGCGCAATATGGCGGCATTACCGTCATGATTCCGGCCGCACTGGTGATTGCTGTCTGGTTAAGGTATTCCACGCCGTGGGCATTGCGGGCCTGGATAATAACGCTGGGTATTACTTATTCGATCGTGGCGGCCAGCAAGTTGCTGTTTAAAGGTTGGGGCTTATCCTTCCAGCACTTGGATATTGCTGTAATAAGTGGCCATGCCATGAACACCTGTTTGATGGTCACGGTGGCAACGAGTTTGTTGGCCCGCCAGTTCAACCAGGCCTGGCGTTGGCCGGCGGCGCTGGCGGGGTTAGTGATAAGTATCGGGTTCAGTGCTTATTGTGTCGCGCCTTATATACATCCGCTGAATGAAGCCCTGGCCGGTGCCGCACTGGGTGCGACAGCGGCCAGTGTGTTCCTGTGGCGTATTGATGCCGCGCCCATCAAGGTATCCCCCGTGTTCATCGGCGGCGGGCTGGTGTTTTTGCTGGTCTGTGGGCTGGTGCCCAAGTACAACGCGGAGTGGCTGCTCAACCGCGTCGCAGTGACCCTCTCAGGTGCCGACCAGGCCCATCAGGAGCCTGCCTGGCGCCTGGAAACCGCGCACCGGAAGGCCGAGTAGGTCGCCAGGTCCAGCGCCAGGTTGCTTTCCACCATCAGCGCCAGCAAGGTCGTCTGCGCGTTGAAGCGCCGCGCATTGCCACGGCGCTGCGCGCGTTTCATCTGCTGGAACAGTGCATGGGTGATCTGCTGCGGGGAGCTGCCGCGCAACAGGTCCAGCCAATGGCCGATGACCCGGGTGTTGCGCTGGTACTGCGCGCCCTGCACCGGTTCGGCAAACCCCTCGAACATCCCCGTCAGCCTGCGCAACGCATAGCCGCGTCTCAAGCCCGCCCACAGGCTCATGGCCGCTCCTCGGTGCCGCAGATATTGGCCAGCAGTTCGGCCGTCTTGACCTGCATGAACTGGCTGTCGCCGCGACTTTCCACGCACAGGCACACCGACAACGGGTCACTGACCTGCAACTTGAAGCGCCAATCGGCGAACACCATGGAAAACCCGGCACCGGACGCGTCGCTGTCCAGTGAGTTATCGGCATACAACACCTGCAGGCGTTCGACGACATGGGATGAATCATGCACTTCCACTTGAATATTTCCCGAAGAAGGAAATAGGCCAATACGCTCTACCAATAACTTTGACGTGTTCATGGCCGTCCCCTGTCTGGTGCATTCAAATCGCACTTTATTATGGGACGGTACAAAAATACCGGAATGTTAGTTTTAGTCGGTTAATGCCGGGATTGTTATTTTTTGTCTTGCGCGATAGATGGTCTCGGTTTGTAGGCTGTGGTCATAATTACTCGGTCGTTAGTTGCAACTCATTAAATAAGGTCGTCCCTTTTGCCGAAGAATAAGTGTGCGGTGCGTGGGAGGTTGCCTTGTTCAAAAAGATATTGATTGTGTGCATCGGCAACATCTGCCGCAGCCCCACGGCGGAACACTTGCTGGGGGCCGCACTGACCTCCTCCGGAATCACGGTGAGTTCGGCGGGCTTGGCGGCGTTGCGTGACCATCCGCTGGAACCGACGGCCGGGCAAGTGCTGCAGGAGCATGGACATGTTCCCCGGGCACACAAGGCGCGGCAACTCAGCGTTGAAGCCGTGAGTGAGGCCGACCTGATCCTGGTGATGGAGCAACGGCACATCGACGGCGTGCTCGACCTCGCCCCCGAGGCGCGGGGCAAGGTGTTCCTGTTGGGCAAGTGGCAGCACGATCGCGAGATCACCGACCCCTATCGCCAGGGCAAGCCCGCCTTTGTGCAGGCCTATGCCTTGATCGAACAGGCCGCACAGGCCTGGGCCCAGCGCCTGGCGCGCTGACGCTCCCTCTTTAAACGATTGCAAGGACGAAGACGCGATTTATGTATTCACCCCAGAACGCTTCCCCTGAAAGCCCTCACCGTGACGAGATCGATGTGCTCGGCATGCTTGGCAACCTGATCGATCACAAATGGCTGATCGCCGGGATCACCGGCACCTGCATGCTGATCGGTGCCGCTTACGCGATTCTGGCGGCGCCGGTGTTCCAGGCGAATGCATTGATCCAAGTGGAACCGAAGAAGAACGACATGCTCGGTTTCTCCGACGTCAGTAGCCTGCTGGGCAAGGAATCGCCGGCGGTGACCGAGATCGAGCTGATCAAGTCGCGCACCATCATTGGCAAGACCGTCGATACCCTGGCGTTGGACATCACTGTCACGCCGCAGCATTTTCCGTTGATCGGTGGCTTCCTCGCGCGGCGTTATGCGCCTGAAAACAAGGGCGATATTGCGCCGCCGCTGTTCGGTTTCAGCCGCTGGTCGGCAGGGGGCGAGGCCCTGGCGCTGAGCCGCTTGAACCTGCCGACGGCGTTGCTCGGGACCACCCTGGTACTGGTGGCCGGCGAGGCCCAGGCCTACACGTTGTTTGATGAGGACGGCGTCGAGATCGCCGCAGGAAGCGTCGGCGTGCCGTTTGCCGCCGACGGCGTCGAGGTGCTGGTCAAGGAGCTGCGGGCCAATCCGGGCGCGCATTTCAAGATCGTGCGCAAGCCGCGCCTGGACGCGGTGGCCGACTACCAGGATCTGCTCACCGTGATCGAGCGCGGCAAGGAGTCGGGCATCATCAGCCTGTCCCTGGAGAGCACGCGCCCGGCCCTGGCGGTGCGGACGCTGAATGAAATCTCCAACCTGTATGTGAAGCAGAACGTCGACCGCACCTCGGCCGAGGCGGCGCAGAGCCTGTCGTTCCTCAATGACCAGTTGCCCCAGGTGCGTCGCGACCTGGAGAAGGCCGAGAACGCCTTGAACCGCTTCCAGACCCGCAGCAAATCCATCGACATCAGCCTCGAAGCCAAGGCCGTGCTCGACCAGGTGGTGGCCCTGGACACCGGCATCTCCGAACTCAAGCTGCAACAGGCCGAGATGGACCGCAAGTTCACCCCCCAGCACCCGGCTTATCGCGCCTTGATCGCCAAGCTGGCGGAACTCAATGCCAAGCAGGCGCAGATGACCAAGCGCGTCGAAGGTTTGCCCACGACCCAGCAGGAATTGCTCAGCCTGACCCGCGACGTGCAAGTGGGCACCGAGATCTACACCCAGTTGCTCAACCGCTCCCAGGAGCTCGACGTAATGCGCGCCGGCACCGTGGGCAACGTGCGTTTGATCGACAGTGCCGACGTCAACCTGGCCAAGCCTGTGGCGCCGCGCAAGGTCATCGTGGTGCTGCTGGCGATGCTGCTCGGCGGCATGCTCTCGGTGGGCATCGTGCTGGTGCGCAGCCTGCTCAACCGTGGCCTGGAAAGCCCGGATGAGATCGAGAAACTCGGCCTGCCGGTGTACGCCTCGATCCCCTTCAGCCTGTTGCAAAAGGCCGAGGAAACCAACGCCGCCAAGGGCCGCTCCGGTGCACCGTCGCTGCTGGCGGTCAATCACCCCCATGACCTGGTGATGGAAGCCATGCGCAGCCTGCGCACCAGCCTGCACTTCGCCATGCTCGAGGCCAGGAACAACCGCCTGATGATCACCGGCCCGAGCCCCGAGGTGGGCAAGACGTTTGTCTCGGCCAACCTGGCGGCGATTGTCGCGCAGTCGGGCCAGCGCGTGCTGTTGATCGATGCCGACATGCGCAAGGGCTACTTGCACAAGATGCTCGGCAAGGCGGTGGAGGCGGGGTTGTCCGACCTGCTCGCCAAGCGCTGTGATCTGCAGGAAGCGATTCACCCGACCGCCGTGGAGCGCTTCGATTTCATCGGCCGTGGGCAGATCCCGCCCAACCCATCGGAACTGCTGATGCACCCCAACTTCGCCGCGTTGCTGGCCGAAGTCAGCGAGCGCTATGACCTGGTGATCATCGACACGCCGCCCTTGCTGGCGGTGACCGATGCCGCGATTGTCGGGCGCCAGGCCGGCACCAGCCTGATGGTCACCCGTTTTGGCGTGAACTCGGCGAAGGAGATCGAGTTGACCCTGCGCCGCTTCCATCAGAACGGCATCGAGCTCAAGGGTGCGATCTTCAATGGTGTGGAAAAACGCCGGTCCGCCAGCTACGGCTATGGCGACTACGGCTACTACAGCTACGCCTATCAGTCCGACAAGGCCTGACGACCATGAGCAAAGTGCTTGAAATGCCGCGCTCGTTGTCGCGACGGTTTCGCCTCAACGTGCTGAGCTACGGCTACACCCAACTGGTGACGCTGGCGGCGCAACTGGTGCTGGTGCCGTTCTTCCTGCACGCCTGGGGCACCGGGCGCTATGCCGATTGGCTGGTGCTCACCGGTATTCCGTCGATGCTCAGCCTGCTGGACCTGGGTGTGGCCCAGGCGTCGGCCACCAGCGCCACGCTGCGTGCGAGCCAGGGCGATGTGCCGGGGGCGCGGCGCAGTGTGCAGACCGCGCTGGCCTTTACCCTGGCGGTGGTCGCGCTGGTGCTGGTATTCGCCCTGACCTTGGGCCAGTGGCTCGACTGGGTGTCACTGCTCGGGCTCAAGACCTTGACCGCCGAGCAGGCCGGCCTGGTGGTGCTGTTCATGTCCGGCTACCTGTGCACGCGCTTGCTGGGTGGGCCGATCGACGCCTGGTTTCGCACCATCGACAGAACCGTCGGCGGCGTCTTCATCATGGCCAACCGCAGGACCCTGGACATTGTGCTGTCCATCGTCGTGCTGCTGCTGGGTGGCTCCGAACTGCAATTGGCCCAGGGCATGTTTTTCAGCCAGGTGCTGTTCCTGGTGCTGGTGACCCTGTTTGTGCGGCGGATTTCACCCTGGCCGCTGCTGGGGCTGGGGTCGGCGTCCTGGGCCGAGTTCCGTGGTATCTGGAAACCGGCGCTGGGCAGCGCGGCGATCCCGCTGGCGCAGGCGATCACCCTGCAAGGCGGCCTGCAAGTGCTCAACCAGATCGCCGGCCCGGCGGTGGTGGTGGGTTACACCATGGCGCGCACCCTGATGCGCCTGATCATCCAGTTGGGCATCACCTGCAGCAACGCCCTGACCCCGGAGATCTCACGGCTGGCCGGGCGCGGCGAGTTCGAACAGGCACGACGCTTTACCCAGCGCGCCAGCTCCCTGGTACTGGGCCTGTGCCTGCTGGTGTATGCCGCGGGGATCTGGGCCGGGCCGCAGGTCATCCTGCTGTGGAGCCATGGCCTGGTGCAGGTCGATCGCCTGTCCTTGGCGCTGATCGGCTCCCATACGATTTTGAATGTGGCCTGGTTCATCCTCGCGGCGATGCTGATTTCCACCAATCGCCACACCCTCACCTCAGTGATCTATGCGCTGAGCAGCGTGGCAGCCTTGCTGCTGTGGCTGGCATGCAAGGAGCGCATCGATCCGCTGCTGGGCGCGTCGCTGTTGCTGTCGCTGCCGGAACTGGTGGTGTTGGTGTACCTGCGGGTGATTCGCGTGGGGGAGGTCGGCCCATGATGCTGTCCCAGGCGCGCCTGACCCTCTACCTGCCGCTGACGTTCTTCGCCTTGCCCCTGGCGCTGAGCAACAACCTCTCGCAACCGGTGGCGTTGCTGCTGTTGCTGCCGTTCGTGGTGTACGCGGCGCGTGGCTTTACCCGCGCGCTGCCATTGCTGGCGCTGGTGGTTGCGTCCAGTGTGTTGCAGGTATTGGTGAGCAGTGGGGCGAACATCTCGCTGTACCAGTTCCTGCGCTCCGGCATTCCGTTTTTCTATTTTGTGCTGCTGCTGGCCGGGTACCGCCATGTGCTGGCCCATGTGGAAACAATCGCCCGGGCCCATAGTGTCAACTACCGGCGCATCCTCGAACGCATCATCTACATCTTCGCCCTTGGCCAGTTGCTCCAGGTCAGCCTGTATGGCGTGGGCATCGACCTGACCAACGCCGCGTCCAAGTCCAGCGACGAAGTCGGGCGGATCATGTTGTTCCCCACCAGCTCGGCGGTGCTGCTGTTTTTCTATGCCTGTTGCCAGCGCAGGATCGGCCTGATGCTGATTCTCGCGGTCACGCTGCTGGCGGCCGGGTCCAAGACCATCCTCGCGGCGATGGCGGTGATGATCCTGTTGTCGGCGATTACCCAGCGCAAGCTCAAGTCGTTGGCGGTGCTGGTGGTGGCCATCGGCGCGCTGGGCACGCTGACGTTCTATGCCAGCCCCTTGGCGGTGTCGCGCTTTGCCACTTACCTGTTCGAGGAGAAGGGCGAGGACGTGACCCGTGCGTTCGAGATCGCCCATGCCAAGGAATCGTTTCTCGACAACCCGGCCACGGTGTTCCTGGGCAATGGCCTGGCGAAGCAATTGACCCCCGGCGTGCCCACCAATGACGAGCGCTGGTTCGAGAACTCCAAGTTCGATATCGAGAACGGCTACTGGGGCGTGACCGCCAAGCTGGGGGTGCTCGGCGTGGCGCTGTTTTGCCTGCTGTTCAGCGGTTTGCCGCGCAGCCCGGTATCCCTGGCCGTGGTGGCGATCCTGCTGATTTTCTCGTTCAAGACCAGCTACCAGTTCTTCACCACCTTCGATGGCAGCTACCTGCTGGTGTGGTCGATGTTCATCGGCCTGCTCAACAAGGCTGCGCCTGCACGCCAGGCGGTTTACCCCAATTACTTACTGAAACAGGCTGGATCATGAACGCACCTGCTAGCCCCATCAGGGCCGGGATACTGACGTACCACTTCAGCGAAAACTTCGGCGCGGTGCTGCAAGCCTATGCCTTGCAGCGCTGGTTGCAGCAACAGGGCTTGCAGGTAAGCCTGATCAACTACCACCCGGCCTACGTGGAGGATGGCAGCGAGATCCGCCAGCTGTTCAACCCGCGCCAGCTCAAGGCCAACCTCAAGGCCCTGTACCTCAAGGCCCTGGCGTTGAAAACCCGGGTGCTGGGGCCGAATGCCCAGTCGCGCCAGTTCGAGGCGTTCAAGACGCGCTTCCTGAATATCCAGGCGCCGCGTTACGCCCACGCCCACCAGCTCCACCAGGCGGTGGCCGGCCAGCAGTTGCTGGTGGCCGGCAGCGACCAGATCTGGAACCCCTCGGGCCAGACCGGCCTCGACCCGGCGTACTTCCTGGCCTTCGACTGCGACAAGGCGATCCGGCGCATCTCCTACGCCGCGAGTTTCGGCAAGGAATACCTGGAGCCGCAGTACCATGCCGAAGCCGAGGGTCTGCTCAGGCAACTGTCGGCGATCAGTGTGCGCGAGGAGAGCGGGGTGAGCATCGTGCACCAGGTCTCGGGGCTGGCTGCCCAGTGCGTGCCGGACCCGACGCTGCTGCACCGCGACTATTCGGCGCTGCTCGCCACGTCCACCCAGACCCGCACCGGCCACGTGTTCTGCTATGCGCTGCGCACCGGCGTGGGCGTGCGCGAAGTGGCCCAGGCGCTGTCGCGGCAGGTGGCCGGGCCGATTGTCTCGCCGTACAACGCGCACCGGCGCTGGCGGCAGATCGGCGAGACCGTACAGGTGGGCCCGCAGGATTGGCTCAAGTTGCTCAAGGAGAGCGCCTACGTGGTGACCAACTCCTTCCACGCCACGGTGTTCGCGATCATTTTCGAGAAGCCGTTTATCGCCGTGGGGTTGCCGGGCAACAAGGCCTCGCTGAACGCCCGTGTGCGCAACCTGCTGGAGAAGCTGGAGCTGTCGCAACGCTTCCTGCCGGCAGACGATGCCGACCAGGTGCACGCCTTGATCGCGGCGCCCATCGACTGGGTGGCGGTGCGGGCCCGGCGCCAGGCCCTGCAACAGGTGGGCGAGCGCTACCTGTTGGAACAACTGGCGGCGCTGCGGTCATGAGCGACTTCGCGCAACTCAAGTACGTCGACACCCTGCCGCGCAGCAACAAGGCGCGCCGGCTGTTGTGGGGCATCGTCTACCAGCTGCTGTTTCGTCCCACGCCGCGCTGGATGCTGCACAACTGGCGGCGTTGGTTGCTGCGCTGCTTTGGCGCCAAGGTCGGCGTGGGCTGCCGCATCGCGCCCACGTGCAGCATCTGGGCACCGTGGAACCTGGAGATCGGCGACTACACCGCCATCGGCGATGGGGTCGATGTGTACGCCATGGCCAAAATCACCCTGGGCTCCAAAGTCACCATCAGCCAGCGCAGCTTCCTGTGCACCGGCAGCCACGACACCCGCAGCCTGCTGCGGCCCTTGGTGACTCGCGAGATCGTGATCAAGGACCACGTGTGGGTCGCCGCCGAGGCCTTTATCCACCCCGGTTGCGTGCTGGAGGAGGGCTGCGTGGTCGGCGCGCGCTCGGTGGTCACGGCCAGCCAGCCGGCCTGGATGATTTGCGTCGGTGCGCCGTGCCGCCCCCTCAAAACGAGAGACATCGCACTATGAAACAGGTGAAACCCATGATGGATAAGGCATGGAAGTTGATGTATTTCGTCAGCGAGTTCTTTCGCGACATGCTCACGTTTATTCGCCACAACGGTTACTCGCCGTTGGAAAGCCGCAACAAGAAGCTGTTCTACAAAATCCTCATCGAAACCCACACCGTGGAAAAGGGCCTGTCCCTCAAGGAACCCAAGCCGCTGTTCGGCAAGGACAAGATCAACGGCATCATCCATATGCTCAACGAATACGACCGCACGTATTCGGCGCTGCCGGTGGAGATGGCCCTCGGCGCGTTCCAGGGTTACCTCGAGCTGCACCGCACCCTCGGCATCAGCGACGACTTCGTGTTTTACCTGGATGCCTATGTGGAGCACCTCAAGCGCGACGGCACCGCCGGCAGCGGCGGCATCAAGCGTGCGGCGCCGTGGCTGGGCAATGGCGGGCTGGATGCCAAGGCGTTCCTTCAATCGCGCTCCAGTTGCCGCATGTTCCAGGCCGGCAAGATCGACAGTGGCCTGCTGACGTCCCTGGTGGAGCTGGCGCAGTCGTCACCCTCGCAATGCAACCGGCAGTCGTCGCGGGTGCATGTGTATCAGGACCGCGCGGTGATCGCGCAGCTGCTGGAGCTGCAAGGCGGCTCGCGCGGGTTTGCGCAGTCGGTGGACAACCTGTTTGTGGTCACGTCCGAAGTCACCGCCTGGGGCGGCGCGGGGCAGCGCAACCAGCTTTACGTCGACGGTGCGTTGTTTTCCATGGGCCTGCTGCTGGCCTGCCACGCCAATGGCCTGGGCGCGTGCCCGCTGAACCTGGCGATCCTCAATTCGGTGGAAAAGAAGATCCGTGGCATCGGCGCCATCCCGGCCAGCGAGCGGTTGATCATGATGATCGCCGTGGGGCTGCCCCTGGAAAGCCACTTCCGGGCCGCGCGTTCACCGCGCCGGCTCACCACAGAAGTCCTGCAGATGCACGGTGGCTGATATGAAGCGCGAAACCGTCAGTGTGATCATCCTCACCTACAACGAAAGCCTGCATATCGCCCGGGCCATCGAGTCGGTACGGGCCTTCAGCGACGAAGTGCTGGTGGTCGATTCGTTTTCCACCGACGACACCTGCGACATCGCCCGGCGCCATGGCGCGCTGGTGGTGCAGCACGCCTTCGTCAACCAGGCCAAGCAGTTCCAGTGGGCGCTGGATCACCTGCCGATTACCGGCAACTGGACGATGCGCCTGGACGCCGACGAAATCATCGAGGCCGACCTTGCCGCCGCGATCAATACCCGGCTGCCGACCCTGGCCCGGGACATCACCGGCATCAACTTCAAGCGCAAACATATCTTCATGGGGCGCTGGGTGCGCCATGGCGGCCGCTACCCGTTGAAGATGCTGCGGCTGTGGCGCACCGGCCAGGGGCGCATGGAGGACCGTTGGATGGACGAGCACATCTCGGTCGCCGAGGGCCGCACCATCACCCTCGACGGCGGGTTTGCCGACCATAACCTGCATGACTTGACCTTCTTCACCCACAAGCACAACCAGTACGCCACCCGCGAAGCGATTGAAGTGCTTAACGCGCGGCTGGGGCTGTTTGCGATACGCGATGAACTGCATGCCGGGCAGAGTTCGTTCCAGGCCAAGGCCAAGCGCCTGGTCAAGAACCGCGTGTACAACCGCGTGCCGTTCACCCTCAGTTCCACCGCGTATTTCCTGTGGCGCTACATCATCCAGCTGGGGTTTCTCGATGGCCGCAGCGGCCTGGTCTATCACCTGCTCCAGGGCTATTGGTACCGCTTTCTGGTGGGCGCCAAAGTGCTCGAACTGGAAACCGCGATTGCGCACTTAAACGATAAGGAAGCCATTGTCCGGGAACTCTCAAAGTTGACCGGACATAACTTGAACCTGCCCACACCGAAGTAACTGAGCGTTTTTAACAAACACCCAAGTCTGGGTGTCGGCCTTCGCTCGCCTATCAATTGGGAGACAGACATGAATAAAGTCGCGCTTATTACCGGGATCACCGGTCAGGATGGCTCGTACCTGGCCGAGCTGCTGCTGGAAAAAGGCTATACCGTGCACGGCCTCAAGCGCCGTTCTTCGTCGTTCAATACCCAGCGCATCGATCATATTTACCAGGACCCCCAGGCCCTGCGTAAAAACCTGATCCTGCACTATGGCGACCTGGCGGATTCGTCGAACCTGACGCGTATCATCCAGCAGATCCAGCCCGATGAAATCTACAACCTCGGCGCCCAATCCCATGTGGCGGTGAGCTTCGATTCGCCGGAATACACCGCCGATGTGGATGCCCTCGGCACCTTGCGCATCCTCGAGGCGATCCGCCTGCTGGGCCTGGAAAAGAAGACCCGTTTCTACCAGGCCTCGACCTCCGAGCTGTACGGGCTGGTGCAGGAAACCCCGCAGAAGGAAACCACGCCGTTCTACCCGCGTTCGCCCTACGCGGTGGCCAAGCTGTACGCCTACTGGATCACCGTGAACTTCCGCGAAGCCTATGGGCTGTATGCGTGCAACGGCATCCTGTTCAACCACGAGTCGCCGCGTCGCGGTGAAACCTTCGTGACGCGCAAGATCACCCGCGCCCTGAGCAACATCGCCCTGGGCCTGGAACAGTGCCTGTACATGGGCAACATGGATGCACTGCGCGACTGGGGCCATGCCAAGGACTACGTGCGCATGCAGTGGATGATGCTGCAACAGGAACACCCCGAGGACTTTGTCATCGCCACCGGTGTGCAGTATTCGGTGCGCGACTTTATTCGCTGGTCGGCGGCGGAGCTGGGGCTGCATCTGCGCTTTGTCGGCGAGGGCGTGGAAGAGGTAGCGGTGGTCGAGCGGATCGACGGCGACCTAGCGCCGGGCATCCTGGTGGGCGATGTGATTGTGCGCGTCGACCCGCGTTACTTCCGCCCGGCGGAAGTCGAGACGCTGTTGGGCGACCCGTCCAAGGCCAAGCGCCTGCTCGGCTGGGTGCCGGAAATCAGCGCCCAGGAAATGTGCGCGGAGATGGTCCGCGAAGACCTCAAGGTCGCCCAGCGCCACGCCTTGTTGCGCCTGCACGGGCATGACGCACCGATTGCCGTGGAGAACTGAGCATGGCACGTGACTTTGATGCGCGGATCTTCGTGGCCGGCCATCGCGGCATGGTCGGCTCGGCCATCGTGCGGCGCCTGTGGGCCTTGGGCTACACACAGTTGCTCACGGCCGGTCGTGACGAACTGGACCTGCTCGACCCGGCCGCGGTGCAGGCGTACTTCGCCCGGCACCGTGTGGACCAGGTGTACCTGGCGGCCGCCAAGGTCGGCGGGATTCACGCCAACGCAACGTACCCGGCCGATTTCATCTACCAGAACCTGATGATCCAGGCCAACGTGATCCACGCCGCCCACAGCCATGGCGTGGAGAAGCTGTTGTTCCTGGGCTCGTCCTGCATCTACCCGGTGCATGCCCCGCAACCGATGATCGAAGCGGTGTTGCTCGACGGCGCGCTGGAACCCACCAACGAACCCTACGCGGTGGCCAAGATCGCCGGGATCAAGCTGTGCGAAAGCTACAACCGCCAGCATGGCCGCGATTACCGCAGCGTGATGCCCACCAACCTGTACGGGCCGGGCGACAACTACCACCCGCAGAACAGCCATGTGATCGCCGCCTTGCTGCGGCGCTTCCATGAGGCGACCCAGCGCGGCGATGAGGAAGTGGTTATCTGGGGCAGTGGCAAGCCACGGCGCGAGTTCCTGCATGTGGATGACATGGCGGCGGCCAGCGTGCATGTGATGGAGCTCAGCCAGGAACGCTACCGCGAGCAGACCCAGCCGATGCGTTCGCATTTGAACGTCGGTACCGGGGTGGATTGCACCATCGCCGAACTGGCCCAGGCGCTGGTGCGGGTCACCGGCTTCAAGGGGCAGTTGCGCTTCGATGCCAGCAAGCCCGACGGCGCGCCGCGCAAGCTGCTGGATGTGAGCCGGATCAACGCCCTCGGCTGGGAAGCCTATGTGCCGCTGGAAGAGGGCCTGCGCGACGCCTACAACGCCTACCTCGCGGCCCTCGAACAGCCTCGGGGCCACTGATGAAGATCCTCCTGTACGGCATCAACTACAGCCCGGAGCTCACCGGCATCGGCAAGTACAGCGGTGAACAGGCGCGCTGGCTGGCAGGCCAGGGCCATGAGGTGCGAGTGGTGACGGCGCCGCCGTATTACCCGCAGTGGCAGGTGGGCGAGGGCTATTCGCCGTGGCGCTTTCGCACCGAGCAGGACGACGGCGTGACGGTGATTCGCTGCCCGCTGTATGTGCCACGCCAGCCCACGGCGTTGACGCGCCTGCTGCACCTGATGAGCTTTTCCGCCAGTTCGTTTTTGGCGGTCATGGGGCAGTGGCGCTGGAAACCGGACCTGGTGATCCTGGTGGTGCCCACGCTGTTTTGTGCGCCCCAGGCACTGTTGTTGGCCAAGCTGAGTGGCGCGCGCTCGGTGCTGCATATCCAGGATTACGAAGTGGACGCGATGTTCGGCCTCGGCATCGGTGGCGGCTCCCTTGTGCGGCGCCTGGCGTTTGGGCTTGAACGCTGGCTGTTGCGGCGCTTTGACCGGGTCTCGACGATTTCCAGCGGCATGCTCGACAAGGCCCGGGGCAAAGGCGTGAACGGCAAGCGCCTGCTGTTCTTTCCCAATTGGTCGGAGACCGCCCGCTTTCGCCAGGTGCCCCGCAGCCCCGGGCTGCTGCAGCGCCTGGGTGTGGCGCCGGGCCAAAGGGTGTTGTTGTACTCCGGCAATATCGGCGAGAAGCAGGGCCTGGAACTGATCCTCGACGCTGCCCAGGCCTATGCCGATCGCCCGGAGCTGGTGTTCCTGATCGTCGGCCAGGGCACCGGCAAGGCCCGCTTGCTCGAGCGTGTACAGCGCGATGGCCTGCGCAACGTGCTGTTTGCGCCGTTGCAGCCCTACGAGGATCTGCCGGTGCTGCTGGCCTCGGCCGACGTGCACCTGGTGATCCAGAAGCGCGGGGTGGCGGACGCGGTGCTGCCTTCCAAGCTGACCAATATCCTCGCGGTGGGCGGCCACGCCATCATCACCGCCGACCCCGGCACCACCCTCGGCCGCCTGTGCGAGGAACACCCGGGCATTGCGGTGCTGGCTGAACCGGAGTCCGTCGCCGCGCTGAACACCGGGATCGAGCGGGCACTGGCATTGCCTGCGCGCAATGAGGTGGCGCTGAACTACGCCAAGGAGTTCCTCGACAAGGAACGTATTCTGCAACGCTTTATGGCACAGGTCTGATGGGTATGTGGCTTGATTTACCGACCTTCAATACGGTCGTGGCATCGACGCCGCTGGTGGCGATCGACCTGGTGGTGAGAAACGCCCGTGGCGAGGTCCTGCTGGGCCTGCGCGTCAATCGGCCGGCCTATGGTTTCTGGTTCGTGCCCGGCGGGCGTATCCAGAAAAACGAACACCTCGACAACGCCTTCCGGCGCATCACCCGCGACGAACTGGGACACCCGTTCGAGCGCGCCGAGGCGCGGCTGATGGGGGTGTACGAGCACTTCTACGACGACAGCGTGTTCGCCAACGCCGGGGCCGGGCCGGACACCCATTACGTGGTGCTCGGCTATTGCCTGGACCTGGGCGAAGGCCAGACCCTGCAACCGCCCACGGAGCAACACCAGCATTACCGCTGGTGGTCCGAGGACGAACTGCGCATCAGCCCGCGGGTGCATGAACACACTCGCGCCTATTTCTGACTCTCTCTCCCGAGGACGCTCTCATGTTGTTACCGGTGATCATGGCAGGCGGTTCGGGGTCGCGCCTGTGGCCGCTTTCGCGGCAGCTGAACCCCAAGCAGTTCCTGCGCCTGACCGACGCGCACCTGTCGATGCTGCAGCAGACCATCACGCGGCTGGAAGGCGCCAACGTCGCGCTGCCGCAGTTGATCTGCAATGAGCAGCATCGCTTCCTGGTGGCCGAGCAATTGCGCCAGTTGGGCATGGAACAGGCCAGCATCCTGTTGGAACCGGTGGGGCGCAACACGGCGCCGGCCATCGCGCTGGCGGCGTGCAAGGCGCTGGCCGAGCACCAGGACCCGATCCTGCTGGTGCTGGCGGCGGACCATTTGATCGAAGACATCCCGGCGTTTCATGCCAGCCTGGAAGTGGCGCTGCCGCTGGCCCGCGACGGCAAGCTGGTGACCTTCGGGATCACGCCCACCTGCGCCCATACCGGCTACGGCTATATCGAACAAGGCGCGGCGGCGGGCGAGGGCGGTTATCGGGTCAAGCGCTTTGTGGAGAAGCCGGACGCCGCCACCGCTGCGGCGTACCTGGCCAGCGGCGGGTATTACTGGAACAGCGGCATGTTCATGTTCCGCGCCAGCCGGTACCTGGAGGAGCTGGAGCGCTTCCAGCCGGCCATCCTCGAGGCCTGTCGCGTGGCGCTGGAGGGCGGCAGCCAGGATCAACCCTTCACCCGCGTGCATGCCGCGACCTTTGCCGCGTGCCCGGACGATTCCATCGATTACGCGGTGATGGAAAACACCCATGACGCGGTGATGGTGCCGTTGCAGGCCGGCTGGAGTGATATCGGCTCGTGGTCGGCGTTGTGGGAGGCCAGCGAAAAAGATGCCAGCGGCAATGTGATACGCGGCGACGGGCTGAGCCTGGACACCCGTGACACCTACGTCCACGCCGACAGTCGGCTGGTGGCCACGGTGGGGGTGCAGGACCTGATCATTGTCGAGACCAAGGACGCGGTGCTGGTGGCCCACAAGGACCAGGTGCAGCAGGTCAAGGCCATCGTCGACCTGCTCAAGCAGGCCGGGCGCCATGAGCATCTCAACCACCGCGAGGTGTATCGGCCATGGGGCATGTACGACTCGGTGGACAATGGCCAGCGCTATCAGGTCAAGCGCATCACGGTGAAACCGGGGGCCAAGTTGTCGGTGCAGATGCACCACCATCGCGCCGAGCACTGGATCGTGGTCAGCGGTACGGCGCGGGTGACCAATGGCGAACAGACTTACCTGGTGTCGGAAAACCAGTCGACCTATATCCCCATCGGCCAGGTGCACGCCCTGGAAAACCCGGGGGTGATCCCGCTGGAGTTGATCGAAGTGCAGTCGGGCTCTTATCTGGGCGAAGACGATATTGTGCGCTTCGAAGACAAGTACGGCAGGGCCTGAGGTTTTCCGACAATTAATAACGTTTTTAATAACTTTACCGGGCGCAATGCATTGAAGGCCGGGGCTTGCCGGGAAAACGTTATTTTCAACTAAGTCGGCTGAATATTATCTGTCTGGTGTGCTGTTTAGTTGAATGGCACTATCGGTTTGCCTGCTCACTGATGATAAGGAGTCTGAAATGAGAAAATCACTGGCTATTCTGGTACTCAGTGTCTTGAGTACCTCGGCGATGGCCGACGAGTTGCCGTTGGGGCTTGATACCACAGTGGCCGGAACCGTTACGGTGGGGCAAACGTTGTTGGTCGGCACTGCCCTGGTTGCCGGTGTTGCCGCTGTTTCCAACAGCGGCGGCAGCTCCAATGGCGGCACCACCACGGGTACTACCGGCACCACCGGCACTACGGGTACCAGCAACTAGTCGTACACCTTCCGCTTTTAAGACCGCTTGGAATCCCCGCCCAAGTGGTCTTTTTTTCTTGTCGTCTATCGCGAGTGTCCTAGCACTATGATGCGTATTTTTTCTATTGCAGCCGTGGCCGCTGCATTATTGCAAGGCTGCATGTTTGCCCCGGGTCAATCTATGGACACGGCCGCCCTGACCGAAGAGGGCGGGCCTGAAAACAGTCGCGTGGATTTAATTCCGATCACCCCAAAGTTATTGGCCATGGACGCGGCAAGTCATGTGCCTTATTCCATTCCAGCAGAACTCTTGAGTTATAAACCCGGGCCGTATTTGATCGGCGCCAATGACGCGCTGTATATCACGGTGTGGGATCACCCTGAACTTACCGCGCCGTCCGGCCCGCAGCAGCAGATCGATGCCAACGGTCGCCTGGTCAGCCCCGAGGGCAACCTGTTTTATCCCTACGTCGGCGAGGTGGTTGCCAAGGGTCGCAGCATTGAAGCGCTGCGCAGCGAGATCACCGACAAGCTGCGCCAGTACATCGACAGCCCCCAGGTGGATGTCAGCGTGTTGCGCTTTGCCAGCCAGAAAGTGGTGATCAGCGGCGCGGTGCTCAAGGCCGGGCCGGTGCCCCTCACCACCATTGCCATGAACGTCAGCGAGGCCCTCGGCGCCGCCGGTATCGACCCGATCAACGCCGACCTGTCGAACCTCACCCTCACCCGTGGCGGCAAGCGCTACACCCTGGACCTCGACACGCTCAACCTTGAGCAGTCGCGCCTGAATGACATCTACCTCAAGGACGGCGACCAGCTGTACCTGGCCTACAACGACCGCAAGCGCATCTACGTGATGGGCGAGGTGATGCAACCCCGCGCGCTGAGTTTCAAGACCCGCAGCATGAACCTCTCCGACGTGCTGGGTTCAGTGGGCGGGGTCAACCAGAACACCTCCAACGCCGATGCCATCTACGTGATTCGCGGCGCGCAGAACATCGATGTGGAACCGGCCAAGGTGTTCCAGCTGGAAGCCGGCTCTCCATCGGCCATGGCCCTGGCCACGCGTTTTGATGTGCAGCCCCAGGACGTGGTGTTTGTCGGCCCGGCGAATATCACGCGCTGGAACCGCTTTATCAGCCAACTGGTGCCGTCCGCGTCGATCATCGGCATTGGTGCATCCACCCAGAACAACCTGAGCGAAGCCAGCAGCCGATAGGGTGGTACCTGCGTGAACAGTCTGAAAATCGGTACGTACGCAGGGTTGGCGTGGCTGTTGGCTGGCTGCAATCCGCTGATGCAGGCCTCGCTGGATACCTTCAGGGCTGCCGTCGGCGGGCCGCCGCCGCTGGTGTTGAGCCAGGCCCAGGTGGATGCGGTGCCGTTCCCCCAGATCAAGGTCACCACGGTGTCCGGCGCAGGGGTAATGGCGCTGATCCGCCAGCGTGACGACCTGCAGTTCTGGGTGGCATCCGGCAAACAGGTGCTGCTGCTGCGCGACGGTCTGGTGGTGCGCACGGTGGGCCTGGGCACTGACCTGGATGGCACGCGCTGGCAAGGCCGGTCACCGTTCCAGCAAGGGTTGCATCGTGTCCCGGACGGCTATCGCAGCACGCGCCAGATTGACGTGGTCGACGGCTATCGCCTGGGCGTTACGGTCAACAGCCGCATGACGCGCCAGGGGCTGGAGAGCGTCGAGATTCTCGACAAATCCTATGCCTTGCTGCGGGTGGATGAAGACATCGAGGCCGCCGGCTTTCACGCGCGTAACCGTTACTGGGTCGACCCCGGCGACGGTTTTATCGTGCAGAGCGAGCAGCACCTGACGCCCGACCTGACGCTCACCATTACCCAACTGCAACCGACCCGCAAGGATGCCCCATGATGCTGCGAAAATTGGCCGCGCTGGTGCTGTTGTGCAGTGGCGCCAGTGTGTCCCTGGCGGCGCTGACCGTCAGTGGCGAGGTGCGCAATCCGGGGCCTATCCCCTTGGCGCCCGAGGCGCGCTTGCTGGATGTGATCACCGCGTCGCAACCGGATGCCCAGGGCTATTGGCTCGGTGCGGCCTGGCTGCGCCAACCCTTGCTGGCACAGCAGGCACGGCTCAAGGCCGGTGTGCTGTTTGACCTGCAAACCCTGCAGCGTGCGGCGTTGGCGGCCGGTCGCGAAGGTCGCGCGCATGCGGCGACTCGGCTCTATCAACAGGTGCAGGCCTTGCCGGTGACCGGCCGCCAACGGGCGATGCTGGATCCGGTGGCGGTGGAAGTCGGCTTTGCGCCGAACCCGCTGGTCAGTGAGGGCGACCGCCTGGTCTATCCGCCGAGGCCGCACAGCGTGCGCGTGGTGGGGGCCGTCGCCGCAGCCTGCACGTTGGCATTCCAGCCGATGCAGCGGCCCCTCGATTACCTCCACGCCTGTCCGGCCCTGGCGGAAGCGGACCGCGATTACCTGTGGCTGATCCAGCCCGACGGCCATGTCACGCGCCTGGGTATCGCGGCATGGAATCGCGAGGAGGGCACGCCTCCCGCGCCGGGCAGCACGTTGCTGGTACCGATCCGCAGCGACGACCTGGACCCGCTCACCCCCGAACTCAATCAGCAACTGGCCGAGTTTCTTGCCACCCAACCCCTGGCCGAGGTCACGCCTTGAAATTATGTATTGCAGCCGTGCTGCTGGTGCCTTGTGGCGTCGCCCATGGCGATCCCCGTTACACCCAAAGCGATTTCGGCGGCGTCGGGCTGCTGCAAACCCCCACCGCCCGCATGGCGCCCGCCGGCGAACTCAGCGTGAATGCCAACCGCACCGAACCCTACAGCCGCTACAGTTTTTCGGCGCAACCCCTGGACTGGCTGGAGGGCACCTTTCGCTACACCGCGATCACCAACCGCCCCTATGGCGCCGAGTCCTTCAGCGGCGGCCAGAGCTATAAGGACAAGGCCGTCGACGCCAAAGTGCGCCTGTATCAGGAAAGCCACTGGCTGCCCGAGGTGGCGCTGGGGTTCATGGACCTGGGTGGCACCGGGTTGTTTTCCAGCGAGTACCTGGTGGCCAACAAGCGCTACGGTGACGTGGATTTCAGTGCCGGCATCGCCTGGGGGTACCTGGGCAGTCGCGGTGATTTCGGCAACCCGTTGGGCGCCTTGGATGATCGTTTCAACCAGCGGCCCACCGCCGAAGGGTCCGGCAGTTTTTCCAACGGCTACTTTCGCGGCCGGCCCGCGTTGTTCGGCGGGATTGCCTATCAGACGCCCTGGGCACCGCTGAGCCTCAAGCTGGAGTACGAGGGTAACGACTATCAGAACGAACCCCGCGACAACAACCAGCGCCAGGACTCGCCCATCAACCTTGGCCTGGTCTACAAGCTGGCCGACTCCATCGATGTGAGTGCCGCCTGGGAACGTGGCAACACCGCCATGTTCGGCATCACCCTGCACACCAATTTCGTCAGCCGCAAAGCCCCGGTAAAAACCTACGACCCACCGGCCCCCAAGCTGCCTGCCAGGGCCCCGACCACACCGATGGACCAGGTGGATTGGGCCGCCGTATCCCGGCGCCTGCACGATAATGCCGGCTACAACGTGCAGCGCATTACCCAGCGCGGGCCGGAATTGTTGGTGTACGGCGAACAGCAGCGCTACTTCTACAGCGCCAAGGCGGTGGGCCGCGCCAGTCGGATTCTCGATAACAGCGTGAATGACCAGATCGATTGGTTCACCCTGGTGAGCGAGCGCTACGCCATGCCGATCGAAGAAACCAGCGTGCCGCGCGAGACCTTTCGCGAGGTGGTCAACCACCGCGAGGACCTGCAGAACCTGCATCGCCAGGTCGAGGTCAATCGCGCCAGCAACCGCAGCCAGACAGTGCTGTACACCCAGCCACCCAAACCCTTCACCTATGGTGTGGGGCTGGGCTACAAGCAGAACGTCGGCGGGCCGGATGGCTTGCTCTACCAGGTGTCCGCCGACCTCGACGGCGAGTATCGTTTCACCCGCAATACCTGGTGGAGCGGCCTGCTCAGCGTCAACCTGCTGAACAACTACGACGGGTTTACCTACGATGCGCCCAGTGGCTTGCCCCGGGTGCGGACCGACCTGCGCCGGTACATGACCACCTCCGATGTGACCCTGCCGACCTTCCAGCTCAACCATGCGCAGCAGTTGGACCAGGACCTCTACGGCATGGTCTACGGTGGTTTGCTGGAGTCGATGTACGCCGGTGTCGGCAGTGAAGTGCTGTACCGCCCCATGGGCCAGCGCTGGGCGTTGGGAGCCGACCTGAACTACGTGCGCCAGCGCGGTTTCGAGCAGGATTTCAGCTTGCGCGATTACCGCACCGTCACCGGGCATATCACCGGCTATACCGATCTGCCGTTCAACATTCAGGGCGCCTTGAGTGTGGGGCGCTACCTGGCCAGGGACTGGGGCGCGACCCTGGACCTGTCGCGGGAATTCAACAATGGTGTGCGGATTGGCGCGTGGATCACCCGCACCACTGCATCCAGCGCAGAGTACGGCGAAGGCAGCTTCGATAAAGGCCTGTACCTGTCCATTCCGTTCGATGAGTTGATGAGCCTGTCGACGATGCGGCGCGCCAACCTGGTATGGGCGCCACTGACCCGCGATGGCGGCGCTCGCTTGAACCGCGCCTACTCACTGCATTCGATGACCGATGGGCGCGACAGTGAGCTGTTCTACAAGAACATCGACAAGATCACTGAATAGACCCCGCTACCTCTTCGACGTAGCGCTGTCGCGCAGCAAACTGGGACCTTTGTGGTGAGCGGGCTTGGCGAAGCGTCGCACCGCCCGCGTTGGGGTGCGAAGCGCCCCTGATGAAGACGAATGCGGTGTATCAGGCACTCCTCTGGGCCTGGTTTTGGGGCTGCCGCGCAGCCCCTCCCACATTTGAACTGTATTGATTGTCGGCTATCAGTAGATGTCCTTGGACAGCAGCGTAAACGGCGTCTTCAGCAGAATCTTGATGTCCAGCCACAGCGACCAGGTGTTGATGTAGCGCAGGTCGATGTCGACGCGCTGTTGCATCTTTTCCAGGGTCTCGGTCTCGCCCCGGCAGCCATTGACCTGGGCCAGGCCGGTGATGCCGGGTTTGATCCGATGGCGGGCCATGTAGGCGCGGATTTTCCCCGAGTAGTAGTCGTTGTGTGCAATCGCATGGGGGCGTGGGCCGACCAGTGCCATGTGGCCTTGCAGCACGTTGAACAGCTGCGGCAATTCGTCGATGGAGGTGCGCCGGATAAACCGGCCGACCGGCGTAATGCGCGAATCGTTGCGACTGGCCTGGCGTACCTCATGGTCGTCATGCACACGCATGGAGCGGAATTTCCACACCTTGATCACCTCGCCATTCCAGCCGTGGCGGTCCTGCTTGAAGATCACCGGGCCGGGGGACGTCAGCTTGATCAGCAGGGCGACCAGCAGCAGCAGCGGGCTCAGCACGATGATTGCCAGAGCCGCCAGGCTCTTGTCCAGCAGCGACTTGCTCAGCGCCGCGGTGGGGCGGCTGGTCAGCGGGCTTTCGTTGAGGTAGATCGCCGGCAGTCCATCCACTTCGGCCACGCAATGGTTGAGCAGCAGCATGTTATTGAGGTCGGGCACCCAGATCACATCCACGCTGATCTCCAGCAGGTTGAGGTACAACGCCTCAATGTGGGTGGCGTCCTGCAATGAATGGGTGATGTAGAGCCGACGGATGCCGTGTTGCCGGATCAATTGGGGCAGTTGCGGCAGCTCGCCGAGGATCTGCGCTTGCGCATCCTCGGTCGCCTCGGCACGGCTGCCGACCAGACCCACCAGGGGCGAGCGTTTTTGCCGTGAGAGGGTCCTGGCCAGGTCCACCGCAAGCTTGCCAGTGCCCACGATCAATGATTTTTGGCGTTCGTGAAGTTGGCGGTGGTAATACCGGGACAGGCTGTGCAGCGGTATGTAACACAATGCCAATAACGGGTAACTGACCGCCGCCCAGAGTAATAAGGTTTCCACAGGGAACAGTGCGCTGGCATTACAGGCTACGCCCACGGCAAACAATATACCCATGGTTAACAGCCAGCCCATGAACAAGCGTCCAAGGCCCACGGCATAATCATCTTTCTTGCTGTAGACATCGCACAAGGTATACGCCGGGAGAGAGGCCAATATCGTAAAGGCGGCCAGGACGCGGTAGTAATACTCCAGTTGGCCAGTCTTCAAGATAACCAGCGTAAATAACAGTGCAACAACTAAGCTCGATGCGAGTGTCCATTGCCCCCAGAACGTCAAACCCCTGGGGGTCAGGTTGCGATGCATTCTAGTGTTATTAAGCATAGTTCTGCTCCCGGTGATGACCGCGCACGTGGTGGCAGGCGTTAAGGGTTAACGGTTAACTTTTATAAACGACAGGCACGCGCAGGCGCGTGCCCATTGATAGTAATGAACGGCAGGGGGCAGTGGCTGACGACTTATAACAAGGTCAGGAGGGTCTGGCGAAGTGGATGTTATAAAAGGGCAGGTAGAAGAGTTTTTAATAGGCAGGGTGAATTAAAAAGTCTGGGTTGTTTTTATTTTTGTTAACGGCGTGGCTGACTAAGCTCGAGCGGCTTTTTGATTTTTTGCGTCAGGCAATAACCACGGTTTCTTACCGCACGAAACAGGCGTTCACCGTCGTTGACCCGCTTGAACTTTTCCTGCAAACGACTCAGGCACATTTCCAATCCGCGATATAAATCGGGTTCACGACCTATATTACGGATCAACTCTTCTTTGCTGACCACGCGTTCTTCATGGTGCAGCATCTTTTTAATCAGCGCCGATTCAATAGTGGTCAATGAAATGCGCAGGCCGCCCTTGACCAGTGCGCGATCATGTTGGGTGAGCAGCCAGAAATCCTGTGGATACAGTGGCGTTCGTTCGGCGCTGATCTCTTGAGTACGCGTATGGTTATTCGGCGCGCTGTCAGGGGCCTTGGCGGTTGGCATTCTGGATTCTTGCCGCTTGGGGTTAAACGATTGTGAGGGCAAGTTAAGGGTGTGGGTAATAATGTAGGTATTAAAATGCGGGGTGATCTGTGGTTGGGAAAACGCCGGATTTGTATCGGCGGGGTCCGTGGTTGCCGGGGCGTTTACATCGTAATAGAAGAACTCTGCGTTGGGCGTGAAGTCCTGCAGTGCGATAGACGCAAGTGTTGGAGCGAAGGCGTGTTTCTTGAAAGAACTCATAGGGTCCACCCATATCAGGAAGATGCAGTTGTTAAAGGCAGTCAGCGGGGGAGTAATAGCCGCCCTGAAAGTATTCGAACGGCAAGTTTTTAGCCAGCATGGCGCTGTCGGCAAACTCGACCTGATCGGCGATGAAGCAGACCCTGCAGGCACTGATCAGTTCCAGCATGTGATCGTAAAGCCGGTCGTACAGGTCCGAACGCGTGTTGAGGCTGAGCCTGAGGGCAGAATCCGGAAAGGGCATTTTTATATAGTCGTAGAGCTCGAGGTCGACCAGCAGGTCTGCCGGCTTTGTATCGAGTCTGTAGTTGTTGTAGGCCAACGTGATACCGCTATGGTCTTTCAACTTATACAACTGACGTACCATCGCCCGGCGTTCTACCGGACCGGGCAGGGCGTCCAGTGGGTTGTCGAGACTGAGGGTGAAGGGTTGTTTGTGGTCTTCCAATGCCCGCGCGGCTTGAATGATCGCCTTGAGAATGTCGTCGTTCATCAGGGCCGATTGACCCATGCGCAGAAGCGTATGACTCGTCGCCGGGCTGACTGCCTTAAGCGTTTTGCGCGGTGGGTGGATATGGCGCAAGGCCTCAGTGCAGGCACTTTCAAGTTGTGCGGGATCAACGCCGTCCGCTACGCTGATTTCGCTGCCCCACCAGGCATGACCGCGATCAACGATGGCTTGCCTGATGATCTTGAAGTGCGGGGTATGTACAGGGGGCATTTTTTCACTATTCACGGCTCGGCCCCTCCTTAGTGGGTTGGAAATGGCTGGCGCAAATAAGACCCCGGCTGAGTTTATAACCATAACCGCGAATATTTTGGATGATGTTTTCACCGTAGTGCGCCTTGATTTTACTGCGCAAACGGCTGATGGATTTTTCCAGTGCGCGGGAGTCGTAGTACTTGGTATTAAGTCCCATGACACGGGCGATCTCATTATGACTGAGCAGTCGGTTCTGAATAAGCGCTTCCAATACTTTCATTTCGACGAAGGATATTTCCAACTTTTTCCCGTCGCCATACAGGCACATGCGGTCCTGGTCGAGAATCAGGTCGCACTGATTGAGTCGAGCGCTTTCACTGAGAAAGGCATCAAACAGGTTCAACTTTTTTTCGGGTGAAGTTTCGATTACCTTGATGCAGTAATCGGCGCCAGCCAGGTAGTATTTTGTTTTGCTCAGGGTCGACGCAAAGGTGATCACGACGAATATCGTGCAGTCGGGGTTTTCAGTTCGCGCTTTTTTTATTATGTCCAGGCTCATATTGCTGGCGGAGGGTGTATCAATTTCTATAATGATGGCACGGTAATGTACGTGGCTTTCCTGGGTGTCAATTAGTTGTCCGTAGCAACGTGTATCGACTTTTAAATTATTCGCTACAGTGCGAACTAAAAGCGCCCGAAAGTCCTCTGATTTCGATTGAGTCCGTGCAATAGCGAGGACGTTGGAAAAATGCATCACCTACTCCCTTTTCCGGCATGCAAGGCCGTCAGTTCAATCGCTGCTAGCGTTTAGATACTAATCGAATTGATTCCGCTAAAACGTGACAAATTTTAACATTTACCACTTGGTTTTTACGAGCGCAGGGGGGATTAGGGGAATATTTCACGGCAGGTTGTACCGACTTACACATATGCTAGTGCAAACTCTTAATGCTCGATAAGTATTTTAGTTCCAACGATTTTTTTTGACGGGTGCAGGTTTAAGCGTTGACCTTCTCAGGCAAAAAAACGCCTGCAGAGCGCCCCGAAGGTTGGCGGCCGTCCCCTCGGATGGGCTCAACGGCGCAACTGCACTTCGGCCTCGATGCACGCCACCAGAAACTCCATGACCACCTTCACGGACGGCGAGCGGCGCATGTCGGGGTACACCGTGAGCCAGATATCACGCAAAGGGCCTTCGACCGCAGTGGGCAGCCTGACCAGCAACGGGTCGTGATCGCCCACCAGGGTCGGCAGCACCACCGCGCCGACCTGGGCCCTGGCCGCCATTTGCTGGGTGGCCAGGTCGCTTGCGGCAAACGCGATCTCACGGCCGGCGCGCAGTTGGTGCATCCAGGCTTGCTGGGGCAGGTGGTCACGGCTGCTGTCGTAGGCGATGAAAGTCCACTGCGCAGCCGGCAATTGCTGGAACGTCGGCGGGCCATACAGCCCGAAGCGCACCACCCCGACTTTCCTGCGTACCAGGGCTTCCTCATCGGGACGCACCGTGCGCAGGGCAATATCCGCTTCACCTTTGTCCAGCGCGGCCAGTTGGGTCGACGGCATCAGTACCAGGTTCAACTGCGGGTATTGGGCGCGCAGCCGCGCTATATGGGGCGCAATGCAATAGTGGGCGATAGACGGCGGGCAACTGACCCGCACCGTGCCGGCCATTTCGATCGACGCGACCCGCGACAGGCGCATCACCTGGGTCGCCATTTCGTCCATGCCCGCCGCCAACTCCGCCAATGCCAGGCCTTGCGCGGTCAGCGGGCGGCTGCGCGGCAGGCGGTCCACCAGTTTGACGCCGAGGGCTTTTTCCAGCGCATCGACGCGGCGCCCGACGGTGGCGTGCTCCACCTGCAACTCGCGGGCGGCCGCCGACAACGACTGGCTACGTGCCAGTACCGTGAAGTAATACAGGTCCTGCCAATCGAACATCGGGTTATTTCCGCACGGAGGTTGGGAAGCTTTGGGGAATTTTCCTACTGAGAGCGTCCTTTTACCATGGCCGCTTCCCAGTGCACACGGAGTTGTCCCCGATGAAAGCCATTACCTTGCAAACCTACGGCGGCCCTGAAGTCGCCCAATTGCGCCATGACGTCCCCAAACCCCAGGTGTTGGCCGGGCATGTGCTGGTCAAGGTGGCGTGCGCCGGGATCAACTTCATGGATATCCATACCCGGCAGGGCAAATATGCGCAGTCGTCGACCTATCCGGTGCGCCTGCCCTGCACCTTGGGTATGGAGGGCGCCGGCGTGGTGGTGGAAGTCGGCGCAGGCGTCAGCCATTTGGCCGTCGGCGACCGGGTGGCGTGGTGCATCGCCTGGGGCGCCTTCGCCGAGTACGCCCTGGTGCCCGCGGCCAGGGTGGCGCAGATTCCCGGTGCCATCGCCTTCGATCAGGCGGCTGCGGCGATGTTTCAAGGCTGTACCGCCCACTACTTGATCGAGGATGTCGCCAGGTTGCAGGCCGGCAGCACCTGCCTGGTCCACGCTGCGTGCGGCAGCATCGGCCAGTTGCTGGTGCAGATGGCCAGGCGCTCAGGGGCTACGGTGTTCGCCACCGGCAGCACCGATGAACGCTGTGCCATTGCCCACGAGCGCGGGGCCCACCAGGCCTGGGTCTATGACGGCGGCCGATTTGCCGAGCGGGTGTTGGAGGCCACGGGCGGGCAGGGAGTGGATGTGGTCTTCGATTCGCTCGGCAAAAGCACCCTGCGTGACAGCTTCCGCGCCTGCCGCACGCGCGGCCTGATCGTGAACTATGGCAATGTCTCGGGTTCGTTGACCGACCTCGACCCGATGGAACTGGGGGAGGCGGGCTCGCTGTTTTTGACGCGCCCCCGGCTGGCCGACCATATGGCTGACGGCGCGAGCGTACAACGGCGCGCCAACGCGGTATTTGCGGCGATGCTCGAAGGTACGTTGACGGTGGCTATCGAAGGGCATTACACGCTGGAAACGCTGCATCAGGTACATGAGCGCATCGAAGCGCGGCAACAGATCGGCAAGGCTGTGGTGTGGGTGGACCGCGACCTGCATTAATCGAAGGCGAAAAAAAACCGGCTGATCAGGCCGGTTTGGGGTGCCCCGCGAACAGTGCGGGATTAAGCGTGGTTGTCCAGCAGGCGATCGGCACCGCCTTCAACAATACCGCGTTGCTGCAAACGATCGGCACCGCCTTCGGCTAGGCCACGTTCCTGCAAGCGATCAGCGCCACCTTCGGCAACGCGGTTGCCTTGCAGGCGATCGGCACCATCTTCGGCGACGCGGTTGCCTTGCAGGCGGTCGGCGCCATCTTCGGCGACGCGGTTGCCTTGCAGGCGATCAGCGCCACCTTCAACAATACCGCGTTGCTGCAAGCGATCAGCACCACCTTCGGCAACACGACGTTCCAGCAAGCGATCCGAGCCACCTTCGGCAACACGACGTTCCAGCAAGCGATCCGAGCCACCTTCGGCAACACGACGTTCCAGCAGGCGATCCGAGCCACCTTCAGCAACACGGCTTTCGATCAGGCGAGCCGCGCCGCCTTCAGCAACAACAGGGTGGGCAAATGCGTTTGCAGCGAGTACCGAGAAAGCGAGGCTAAGCAAGATTTGGCGTTTCATGAGGGTGTGCTCCGAGTGTTTTAGTTGGGTGTTGCCTGGTATGGGTTTGATGTTACGCGTTGCATTTTTTAAGAGAACTTCATTGGGATGATGGTGACTATCGATGCCAGCGATGGCCCGTTTCAAAGGGCCAACGCCGAGCCGGTCACGGCATCTGTGGCCGTTCCTGGGGGCGCAGGTCGAACACCAGCACCTCGGCATCCTGGCCCTGGCTCAGGCGGATTTGCCGCTCATCGCGCACTCGGGCACCGTCGCCTTCCTGCAAGCGCTGGCCGTTGATGTCCACGCTGCCCCGAGCCACATGGATGTACACGTGACGATCCGGCGGCAGGTCGAGGGTCGCGGCTTCGTCGCCGTTGAACAGTCCGGCGTACACCCGGGCGTCCTGGCGCACGGTCAGGGAGCCGTCGCTGCCGTCCGGCGAGATGATCAGTTGCAGGCGCCCTTGTTTCTGCGCTGCGCTGAAGTGCTCCTGTTGATAGCGCGGCTCGGCGCCGGCCACGGCGGGTACGATCCAGATTTGCAGGAAGTGCACGCCACGGGTCTGGCTGTGGTTGAACTCGCTGTGGGCCACGCCGCTGCCGGCGCTCATCAGTTGCACATCGCCGGGGCGAATCACCGAGCCGGTGCCCAGGGTGTCCTTGTGTTCCAGGGCGCCTTCAAGCACATAGGAGAAAATCTCCATGTCGCGGTGCGGGTGTTGGCCGAAGCCTTTGCCGGCCGCGACGCGGTCGTCGTTGATCACCAGCAGGTCGGAAAAACCCTGTTCATCGGGGTTCCAATAGTTGGCGAACGAGAAGGTGTGGAACGACTTCAACCAACCGTGATTGGCGGCGCCGCGTTCGGAAGCTTTGCGAAGGGTCAGCATGGTCTTGTCCTCAAGTGAGCGCGGGCTGCGAGATGCAGGGCGCTTGCGTTGAGAAGAAGGTTACTGGCAACCTGAAAATTCATTAAGAAGCTGAAATTTGAATAACTGTCTCCTTGAGATTGACAGTAAAAGCCATGCCATAATGCCTTTCGCTTTCTTCCCCTCGATGGATGCTTCCCGTATGAAAACCGTGGCCATGGCGCTGTTCCCGGACTTCCTCCTGCTTGACATGGCCGGGCCGCTCGAAGTGTTTTCCATTGCCAACCGCTACCTGCCGGCGGCCGAGCATTACCAGATCCTCACCCTGGGTACCGAGCCCGGTCCGTTGCGCGCCTCCAATGGGGTGCTGGTCCAGTCCGACCTGCTGCTGGACCAGGCCCAGGCGGCTTATGACCTGCTGCTGGTGCCCGGCGGCCCGGGTGCCTATAACGAATGCCATCCGGCGCTGCTGCCCTGGCTCAAGGCGGCGGCGCCACGGGCGCGGCGCTTCGGCTCGATCTGCACCGGCGCCTTTGTGCTGGGCCACGCCGGGCTGCTCGACGAACGCCGCGTGACCACCCACTGGCACTACACCGAGCGCCTGATCAAGGCCTTCCCCAAGGCCATCGTCGAGACGGATCGCATCTACCTGCAGGACGGGCGGTTGATTACCTCGGGCGGGGTCACCGCCGGTATCGACCTGGCGCTGTCGATCGTCGCCCAGGACCATGGCAAGCAAGTGGCGGTGGATGTGGCCAAGGTGCTGCTGGTGGTGATGAAGCGCCAGGGCGGCCAGGCCCAGTTCAGCCCGATGACCGCGTCCGTGGCGCCCCAGGAAACCGCGATCACCCGGGTGCAGAACCATGTGCTCGCCCATCTGGACCAGCCCTTCACCATCGAGTCCATGGCCGAACTGGCCGGCATGAGCCCGCGCCACTTTGCCCGGCTGTTCGCCAAGGACGTGCAGATGACGCCCATGGCCTTCCTGCAGGGCGCGCGCATCGACCGCGCCCGGCAACTGCTGGAAACCACCGACCTGCCGCTCAAGACCGTGGCGTTCCACGCAGGCTTCGGCAGCGTGCGGCACATGCGCTTTCTATTCAGTGAAAAACTCGGCCTCAACCCGACCCAATATCGCCAGCAGTTCAGTTAACGACAGGATGTCCGTCTCGCGCACCCGATTGTCCGTATCGCTCCCTGTGCCAGCATTGCCCTGTTACAGGTAGCTGGCAAGATAAGGTCGAGCCCATGGAAAAGGATGCGCGGAAGCCCAAGATCGGGCGTTTCAGCGCGATTGCAGACATGAATATGCCTCAGGCGATTGACGCGGATAGCACGGTGCGCTTCGGTGACTATGCCTTTCATCGGCAGCAGCGGCTGGTGAGCAAGGCGGGTTGGCCGGTGCCGTTGGGCGGGCGGGCTTTGGATATTCTGGCGGTGCTGCTGGAGTCGCCAGGGCAATTTATCAGCAAGGCCACCCTGATCGAGCGGGTCTGGCCGTGCAGCGTGGTGGAAGAGAACAACCTGCGGGTGCACATCGCCGCACTGCGCCGTGCCCTTGACGGGCAACGCTTGATTATCAACGACCCCCAGCGCGGTTACTGCTTCGCCGCCCCCGTGCGGGTCGCGGCTGCCGCGCTGCTGCCCCGGCATAACCTTGCCCCCCGGCTCAGCCCGCTGATCGGTCGCGATGAACTGCTGGGCGTGCTGGTGCGGCGGGTGTCCGGGCAGCGCCTGATGACCCTCACCGGGTGCGCCGGCGTGGGCAAGAGCACCTTGGCCCTGGCCCTGGCCGAGCGCGTGTTGCCGCGCTACCGCGACGGTGTGTGGTGGGTCGACCTAGCCACGGTGGAGGCGCCGCTGATGATGCTGCGCCACCTGGCCACGATCCTGCACCTGGAACCCGGCGGCAGTGTCACGCAGTTGTGCCGCCAACTGGTCTCCCGGCAATTGCTGCTGGTACTCGACGGCGCCGACCTGCTGCTCGGTGCCTGTCGACATCTTTTACGGGCGCTGCGCGAAAATGCGCCCCAGGTCAGCGTGCTGGTCAGCAGTCGCGAAGCGTTGCAGGCCCCAGGCGAATGGGTGCTGCGCGTGCCCCCGCTGGGCGTGCCGGCGCCGTCGGCGCTGGGCAGTGTTGAACAGGCGATGGCGTTCCCCGCCGTGCAACTGTTCGTCGCCCGGGCGTGTGCCGGCCAACAGGGCTTTGTGTTGCGCCGACAGGACCTGGCGCCGTTGCGGGACATCTGCCGGCGCCTCGACGGTATTCCCCTGGCCCTTGAACTGGCGGCGGCCCAAGTGGATGCGCTGGGCGTGCGCGGTCTACAGGCGCAGTTGCACAGTGGATTGCAGGTACTGACCCGGGGCCGCCGCACAGCGGTGGAGCGCCACCAATCCCTGACCGCCGCCCTGGACTGGACCTACGAGCGCCTGAGCCTGCCGGAGCGCTGGCTGTTCCTGCAACTGAGCCTGTTCAAGATGGCCGTGACCTTGCCCACCCTGGGTAAGCTGGTGGCCGGCACCGAGCTGGAACACGCCGATTTGTCGTACCTGCTCGGGCGGCTGGTCGGCACCTCGCTGCTGAGCCTCGAACCCGGTCCGGGTTATCCGCGCTATCGTCTGCTCAACAGCACGCGCAGCTATGGCCTGGCACTCCTGCGCAACCCGCAGCAGGTGGCGCGTTTGCAGCAGGGCTATGGGCATTACCTGGGAGCGTTCTCAGGCCGGCCGTTTGTCCTGCAACTCGTCGAGCAGGCGGCGTACGCGGACTAGGTCCTGGGTGGCGAAGCCTTCGCTGAATCGCGCGTAGACCGAACCCAGCAGGTCGCGGGCGGCCTGCACACGACCCTGCTGTTGCCACCGCCGCGCCAAGGAGTCCGCACAGCGCAGCTCCCAGGCCAGCGCGCCTTGCTGGTGTGCCAACTCCAGGGCTTCGAGCAGCAGCGCCTCAGCCCCTTGGGGATCGGGCATGGCCTCGGCGCGCACGCGCAGGATTTCCGGGCTGCACCAGCCGGCCGCACCGCTCCGGGCGCGTTCGAACAAGGCTTCATCCACGGCTCGGGCGTTGAAGGTCACCAGGATGTCTGCGACCAGCCCCAATCCCTGCATATCGGCGATCTGCGCCGTGCCTTCGTAGCATTGCGCCCAGGTGTGGAACAACTGCACCGAATGCTTTTGCGCCTGTTGCAGGAGGAGGTCCAAGCGGTCGCGGGCCGCGAGGGTGTCGCCGTTGCAGTGGGCGATGACCACCCCGGCCAGGGCCAGGGTGTAGCAAATCGACGTGCCGTGGTTGATCTGCAACGCCAGCTCCAGCGCCTGGCTGGCGGTGCGCCACGCACGTTCGGGAAAACCGCGCAGCCACAGGATGCGCGCGAGGATGGTCAACGAGGCCACGCTCTGGTCGTACTGCACGCCAAAGCCGTGGGTAAACCGGTTGAGATGGCCGCTCTGGGCCATGCGCTGGATCACCTGTTCGGCATTCTGCTGCGCCAGTACCTGATTGCCGGCGAAGTGCTGCGCCAGCACCCTCAGGCGTTGGGCGCTGAGGGCCAGCAACGGTTCGGCCTGCGGCCCCAACCGGTCGAAATGCAGGCTTTGTTCCAGGGCCTCGCGGTAGTTGCCGCCACACAGGCTGACCGCCATTTGCCCCGACACCGCGCGCAGTTGGCCAACCAGGTTGCTGTCGGCTTCGGCCAAGCGCCGTGCATGGGCAAAGGCTTCGATGGTCTGCGGCGTACCGCCCTGGGTGTGGTAGGAAAAACTGCCGAAGGCCAACTGCAAGGCCATGTTCAAGTGCGGGCTCGGCGTGCTCGATTGCCCCAGCCGCGCCAGGGCCTTGCCCACGTACAGTCCGTGTTCGCGCAGCAGCGACAGCTCCTGCCACAACGGCATGGCGCTGACGGTGAGACGAATACCCAGCAGGTGCACGCCCTGGTCGCCCAGGCCCCAGTCGAGGGCGGCACGAATGTCTTCGCGCAGCGGCGCATAGCGGTCGATCCAGGTTTGGGTGGCGGTCTGTTCCCAATCGTCCTGCGCCTGGTTCATCAGCACCAGGCAGCGCTTGGCGTGGTGTTCACGGGTGGCGTCGAGTTCATTGGCGACGCTGAGTTTTTCCAGGGCATAGGTGCGGGTGATGTCCAGCAGGCGGTAGACCACCTCGTCATCCCCGGCTTCCACCGTGAGCAGGGATTTCGCCACCAGCTGGGTGATCGAACCCAGCACCTCGGCCGGTGCAACCTGTTGCCCGGCGATCACCGCCGCCGCACTGGCCAGGCTGAAACCACCTCGGAACACCGCCAGGCGACGCAGGCAGATTTGCTCGCAGCCGGTGAGCAATTCGAAGCTCCAGTCCAGGGTGGCACGCAGGGTTTGATGGCGGGGCAGGGCGCTGCGTCGGCCACGGGTGAGCAGGCGGAAGTTGTCTTCCATCTGCACCAGCAGGCCGGGCAAGCCGAAGCGCTCGATCTGCGCGGCCACCAACTCGATTGCCAGGGGGATGCCGTCCAGGCGTTGGCAGATATCAATGGCCAGGGGCAGTTCGGCTTCGCTCAGTTCGAAGCTGTCCTGATGGGACATGGCCCGCTCGATCAGCAGTTGCAGGGCCGGATAACCCAGGGCCTGGGCGCGGTTACCGGTGGCGGGCGGGCAGGCCAGGGGTTCCAGGCGCTGCACCGACTCGCCCTCGGCGCGCAAGGCCTCGCGGCTGGTGGCGAGGATGTGCAATTGGGGCGCGTGGCGCAGCAGGGCCTCGCTGATCAGCGCGATGTCGTCCAGCAGGTGTTCGCAGTTGTCGATCACCAGCAGCAACTGGTGCTCCTGCAGGCGGCGCGCAAACACGGGCAACGGTTCATGCTCGGTGTGGGTGAGGTCGAGGAGCGCGGCGAGATTGGGCAGGATCATCGACGGCGCGCTGAGGGGCGCCAGGTCCAGCAGGCGAATACCGTCGCGGTAATGTCCGATCAACAATTCCGCCACGCGCAAGGCAACGGTGGTCTTGCCGATGCCGCCGGCGCCGGTCAGGGTGATAAAGCGTTTCTCGGGCAGCTGCTGTACCAGGCTGTCGATCAGGGCCTGGCGGCCAAGCATGCGCGTGCGTCGCAGCGGCAGGTTGTGGCTCGGGCGTTGGGGGGCGCCTTCGGTCGGTAGGCTCATCGGCTCGATGCTCAGTGGCGCCACAAAACTGTAGCCGCGCTGGGCCACCGTAACGATATAGCGCTGCCCGGCCTGGCCATCGCCCAGGGCCTTGCGCAGCGCCGCCATGTGCACCCGCAGGTTGCCGTCTTCCACCACGCTCTTGGGCCAGACCCGGGCGATCAGTTCCTGCTTGCTCACCACTGTGCCGGCCTGCTCCAGCAGGATCAGCAGGATGTCCACGGCCCGCCGTCCCAAGCGCAATGGGCGACCAGCCTCCAGCACCAGGCGCTGGCGCGGGTGGACACGGTAAGGACCGAAATGCACGGCCTGGTCGCGTGGGTCACTCATGGGTGGCCATGCTCTGGGAAAAGTAAGCGGCCAGCATATTCCAGGTGCGTGCCGACCACTAGGCAGCGATCTCCCGAGGCTTGTGACGCAGTTGGTGATTTCGCCAGGTCATCGGGTTGACGCCCTCGCTGCGCGTGAACATATGGCAGAAATGCGCCTGGTCGCAAAAGCCGCACTCCAGGCTGATTTGCGTGAGGCTCAAGGAGGAACCGGTGATCAACTCCTTGGCCCGCTGGATGCGTTGCTGGCGTATCCATTCCTGGGGCGACAGCCCGGTGGTGCACTTGAACGCGCGGGAAAAATGGCTGCGCGACAGGGCGCAGGCCTGGGCCAGGTCGGCAATCGCCAGGCTTTCACCGAGGTTGGCGAGGATCAATTGCTTGGCGATTCGTTCGCGCCGGGGGCACAGGCCGCCGGTGGCGGATAAGCGAGGAGCACAATACGCAGGTCGGGCCATGACGGATATCCGCAGTCGATGGGAGCGTTCCCGGTGAATGGATGCAGTGTAGACCGGCTCATTTTTGGCGCCGCACCGGCTGGCTGGCGAGTTAATCGTTGTTAATTTCGCCAGGTTCGGTCGCGGAAAAGACAGCACAGGCATGCAATCCAGGCAGTGTCCTGTCTGCTTAGCTGGGAGCCTGCTAACCGTTTGGATACCGCCATGAACCGCAATGACCTGCGCCGCGTCGACATGAACCTGTTGGTGATTTTCGAAGCGCTGATGTTCGAGAAGAACCTGACCCGGGTCGCCGAAAAGCTCTTCATGGGCCAACCGGCGGTGAGTGCGGCATTGGGCCGGCTGCGAGATTTGTTCGACGACCCGTTGTTGCTGCGCAACGGCCGGGGCATGGAGCCCACGCCACGCGCCGTGGCGATACTCAAGGAGCTGCAACCGGCCATGGACACCATTTCAGGCGCAGTCAGCCGCGCCAAGGATTTCGACCCTTCCACCAGCTGTGCGGTGTTCCGCATCGGCCTGTCCGACGACGCCGAGTTCGGCCTGTTCCCGCCGCTGCTCAGCCAACTGCGCGAAGAAGCCCCGGGCATTATCGTGGTGGTACGCCGCGCCAATTACCTGCTGATGTCCGCGTTACTGGCCAGTGGCGAGATCTCGGTGGGCGTGAGCTACACCACTGAACTGCCGGCGAATGCCAAGCGCAGGAAACTGCGGGACATTCCCTGCAAGGTGCTGCGCGGGGATGACGGCGTCGAACCGCTGACCCTCGACGACTATTGCGCACGGCCCCATGCGATGGTGTCGTTCTCGGGGGACTTGAGCGGCAACATCGACCTGGACCTGGCCCGTATCGGCCGTGCCCGGCGGGTGGTGCTGGCGGTACCGCAGTTCAGTGGCTTGCGGGCGCTGCTGGCCGGTACGCAGATTATTGCCACGGTGCCCGACTATGCGGCGTGTGCGTTGACCGAGGGCACGGCGCTGCGGGCAGAGGATCCGCCGTTTGCGATCGATGCGGCGGAGTTGTCAATGGTGTGGAGCGGGGTGCATGACAATGACCCGGCGGAGCGGTGGTTGAGGGGCAGGATTGCGCAGCATATGGCGGGAGGGGGGTGAGCTTGGCGGCTTCTGGGCCTCCCCCGGTTTGATCTGCATACCCCCCCAACCCCGACTACCGGCTCTTGTAAGAAATTTCCCAGAGGAGTACAAATGTACTCCATGACGACCCTGACCCCCCGCCGCACCGCCATCCTGACCTTCATCCGCGACCGTATCGCGCAGCAAGGCCAACCCCCCAGCCTCGCCGAGATCGCCGAGGCGTTCGGCTTTGCCTCCCGCAGCGTCGCACGCAAGCACGTCGTGGCCCTGGCCGAAGCCGGTTTCATCGAGGTCAACCCCAACCAGGCGCGCGGCATTCGTTTGCTCAACCAGCCCCCGCGCCCGGAGTGGCTGGATGTCCCTGTGCTCGGCCGAGTGGCGGCCGGCCGGCCCATCGGCGCGGATGCCGACGTGCACAGCCGCCTGCAACTCGACCCCGCCACTTTCGCGAAAACCCCGGATTATCTGTTGCGGGTGCAAGGCGACTCGATGATCGAGGACGGCATCCTCGACGGCGATCTGGTGGGCGTGCGCCGCAGTGCCGAAGCGGTGAACGGGCAGATTGTGGTGGCGCGCCTGGACGGTGAAGTCACCATCAAGCGTTTCGAGCGCAGTGGCGAGCGTGTTCGCCTGCTGCCGCGCAATCCTGCGTATCAACCCATTGTGGTCGGGCCCGACCAGGACCTGGCCATCGAAGGGGTGTTCTGCGGCCTGGTGAGGCAAGGCTGATGGGCGCCGTGGTTGCACTGGATACGCTGTTCAATGGCGGCCGCGTCTGGAAAGGCCGGCCTGTCGCGCCTCCGGCCAGCGTGCAGCCTACGGGGCTGGCGGCGCTGGATGCGGTGCTGCCCACGGGCGGCTGGCCGGAGTCGGCCTTGAGCGAAATCCTGATGGCCAGGGACGGTATCGGCGAACTGCAACTGGTGCTGCCGACCCTGGCGCGGTTATCGGCGGCGGGGGAGCGCATTGTGCTGGTGGCGCCGCCCTACACCCCGTACCCCCACGCGTGGCAGAACGCCGGGGTGGATTTGCGCCAGCTGTCGGTGGTCCAGGCCGAGGCGCGCGATGTGCTGTGGGCGGTGGAACAATGCCTGCGCTCCGGCAGTTGCGGCGCGGTGCTGTGCTGGCCGCACAAGGCGGATGACCGCGCCTTGCGTCGCTTGCAGGTGGCTGCGGAAACCGGGCAGACCCTGGCGTTTGCCTGGCGCGCCTTGAGTGAAGCGATCAACCCTTCGCCCGCCGCCCTGCGCCTGGCCGTCGAGGCCAAACCTGCCCGGGTGCGGGTGCTCAAGTGCCGGGGTGGCTTGGCTCATCCGGCGCCGATTGCACTGGCGGGGCACTGAGGTTGCCATGCGCTGGGTGTGTATTGTCTTCCCGCAATTGGCGCTGGACGGGGTGCAGCGCCTGCACCCCGAGCCCGACCAACCCCTGGCGCTGCTGGCCGGCACGCCGCAGCGGCGCGTGCTGCAAACCGTCAATGACGCCGCCCGCGCATTGGGCCTGCGCCCGGGGCAATCGCTGACGGCCGCCCATGCCCTGGCCAAGACCTTTGCCTGTGCCGAATACGACCCCGTGGAGATCGAGCGCTGGCAGCAGTTCCTCGCCGCCTGGGCCTACCGCTTCAGCTCCCAGGTCAGTGTGTATTACCCGCGTGCCTTGCTGTTCGAGATCGAATCGAGCCTGGGCCTGTTCGGGCCCTGGCCTCGGTTCGAGGCACGCCTGCGCCAGGAACTGAGCGAGCTGGGCTTTCGTCACCGTATCGTCGCCGCCCCCAACCCGGCGGCGGCGCGGGTGCTGGCCAATCTCTACGATGGCCTGGCCGTGGCCGATGAGGATGCGTTGCTCCAGGCCCTGGCGCCACTGCCCATCGACCGCGCCGGCCTCGACCCGCAAGCGGCCACCGCGTTGTCGCGCATGGGCCTGCGTACCCTGGCCCAAGTGCAGGCGTTGCCCCGGCACACCCTGGCGCGGCGCTTTGACGCCAGCCTGCTCAAGCACCTCGATGCCTTGACCGGACAACGGCCGTTGGCCCTGGCGTTCTATCAGCCGCCGGACCAGTTCGATGTGCGCATCGAGCTGAATTTCGATGTGCAATCCCACCAGGCCTTGTTATTCCCCCTGCGCCGTCTGACCGGCGACCTCTCGGCGTTCCTCTGCGGCCGTGACAGTGGCGTGCAGCGTTTCGACCTGCACCTGGAACATGCCGATGCACCGGACAGTGTGATCAAGGTCGGCCTGCTGAGCGCCGAGCGTGAGCCGGCGATGCTGTTCGAACTGGCCCGTGGGCGCCTGGAGCACGTGCAAGTCACCTCGCCGGTGCGTGGTTTTCGCCTGGTGGCCCAGGACCTGCCGGTGTTCGTGCCGCAACGCCAGGACCTGTTCGACGATCGCCCGCAACAGACCCTGCCGTGGGAACAATTGCGCGAACGCCTGCGTGCACGCCTGGGGGATGAGGCGGTGCAAGGCCTGCGCTTCCATGCCGACCATCGCCCCGAATGCGCCTGGCAAATGGCGGCGGATAAAAGCCCGTGCGCCACCTTGGGCAAGGTGCGGCGTCCCGGCTGGTTGCTTGACGAACCGACCTTGCTGGCCGAGCAGGGCGTGCAGATCCTCATGGGCCCGGAGCGCATCGAATCCGGCTGGTGGGACGGTGCTGATATTCGCCGCGACTACTACCTGATCCAGACCCGCGCCGGCCAGCAAGGCTGGGCCTATCGCTGCGTGGGGCAAAGCGATGGGCTGTGGCTGCAGGGCTGGTTCGCATGAGTTATGCCGAGCTGCACTGCCTGTCCAACTTCAGCTTCCAACGCGGTGCCTCCAGCGCCCTGGAGTTGTTCGAGCGGGCCAAGCGCCAGGGCTACAGCGCCCTGGCGATCACCGATGAATGCACCTTATCGGGCATCGTGCGGGCCTGGCAGGCGGCGAAGGCGGTGGGCTTGCCGCTGATTATCGGCAGCGAAGTGCGCATCGAAAACGGCCCGAAACTGGTGCTGCTGGTACAGGACCTCAGCGGCTACCAGCACCTGTGCCGCTTGATCACCGTGGCCCGACGCCGGGCTGAAAAAGGTCGCTACCGCCTGCTGCTGGAAGACTTCGAGCAGCCGTTGCCCGGCCTGCTGGCGCTGTGGGTCGCCGAAGACAGCGACACCCAGGCCTCGATCCACTGGCTGCGCCGTACCTTCGCCGAACGCCTGTGGCTGGCGGTGCACCTGCACTGCGGCCAGGACGATGCGCGGCATCTGGAGCAACGCCTGCACCTGGCCGCCAGCCTGCAGATTCCGGCGGTGGCCTGCGGCGATGTGCATATGCATGCCCGTGGCCGCCGCGCCCTGCAAGACACCATGACCGCGATCCGTCATCACGTGCCGGTGGCCGACGCCGGCACGCGCCTGCACCCCAATGGCGAGCGGCATCTGCGCAGCCTCGACGCCCTGGCCACGCTGTACCCGCAGGCGCTGCTCGACGAAACCCTGGCCATCACCCAGCGTTGCAGCTTCGACCTTAGCCAGTTGCGCTACCACTACCCGCGCGAATTGGTGCCCGAGGGCCATGATGCCGAATCCTGGTTGCGCGCCGTCACCGATGAAGGCATCGCCCGGCGCTGGCCCCACGGGGTCGACGCCAAGACGTTGCAGCAGATCCATCACGAGCTGACACTGATCAGCAAACTGGGTTACGAAAGCTACTTCCTCACGGTGCACGACATCGTGCGCTTCGCCCGCAGCCGGTCGATCCTGTGCCAGGGCCGGGGTTCGGCAGCCAACTCGGCGGTGTGTTTTGCCCTGGGCATCACCGAGATCGACCCGAGTCTGACGAGTACGTTGTTCGAGCGCTTCCTGTCAGAGGAGCGCAACGAGCCGCCGGACATCGACGTCGACTTCGAGCACGAACGTCGCGAAGAAGTGCTGCAGTACGTGTTCCAGCGTTATGGCCGTACCCGCGCGGCGCTGACGGCGGTGGTCAGCAGTTACCACGCCGCCGGTGCGGTGCGCGATGTGGCCAAGGCCCTCGGCTTGCCGCCGGACCAGATCAACGCGCTGGCCGAATGCTGCGGGCGCTGGAGTGACGATGCGCCGCCCCTGGAACGCCTGCGCGAAGGCGGCTTCGACCCGGACAGCCCGATCCTGCGCCGTGTGCTGACGCTCACCCAGCAACTGATCGGTTTTCCCCGGCACCTGTCCCAGCACCCCGGGGGCTTCGTGATTTCCGAATATCCGCTGGATACCCTGGTGCCGGTGGAAAACGCCGCCATGGCTGAGCGCACCATCATCCAGTGGGACAAGGATGACCTCGATGCGGTCGGCCTGCTCAAGGTGGATATTCTCGCCCTGGGCATGCTCAGCGCGATCCGCCGCTGTTTCGATCTGCTGCGCCGCCATCGTGGCCGTGACCTGTCGCTAGCGACGATCCCCAAGGAAGACCCGGCCACCTACGCGATGATCAGCAAGGCCGACACCATCGGCGTGTTCCAGATCGAGTCGCGAGCGCAGATGTCGATGTTGCCCAGATTGCGGCCGCAAAAATTCTACGACCTGGTGATCGAGGTGGCCATTGTGCGCCCCGGGCCGATCCAGGGTGGCATGGTGCATCCGTACCTGCGCCGACGGAACAAGGAAGAACCCACGACTTACCCGTCGCCGGAGTTGGAAACCGTGTTGGAGCGCACCCTGGGCATCCCGCTGTTCCAGGAACAGGTGATGCAGATCGCCATGGTCGCCGCCGACTACAGCCCCGGCGAGGCCGACCAGTTGCGCCGTTCCATGGCCGCTTGGAAACGCCACGGTGGCCTGGAGCCGCATCAAGCACGCCTGCGCACCGGCATGTTGAAAAACGGCTACACCGAGGCTTTTGCCGCGCAGATCTTCGAACAGATCAAGGGCTTCGGCAGCTATGGTTTCCCCGAGTCCCACGCCGCCAGTTTTGCCTTGCTGACCTACGCCAGTTGCTGGCTCAAGTGCCATGAACCGGCGGCCTTCGCCTGTGCGTTGATCAACAGCTGGCCCATGGGGTTCTACAGCCCGGACCAGATCCTGCAGGATGCGCGGCGCCATCGCTTGCAGATCCGCCCGGTGGATGTGCAGGCCAGCGACTGGGACTGCAGCCTGGAGCCCATCGATGGCCAGCAGCCGGCGATTCGCATGGGGTTGCGCATGATCTCGGGGTTTCGCGAAGAGGATGGGCGGCGTATCGAAGCCGCACGTCAGCGCCGGGCGTTCAGGGATATTGCCGATCTGGACGCCCGCGCCGGGCTGGATGCGCGCACCCAGGCATTGTTGGCGGATGCCGGGGCCTTGCGTGCCCTGGCCGGCAACCGGCATACGGCGCGCTGGGCCGTGGCAGGGGTGCATAAGCAGCTTGGCTTGTTCGCCGGCCTGCCCAGCCCCGATGAGGCGCGGGTGGAACTGCCGAAACCGACGGTGGGTGAGGATCTGCACGCCGACTACGCCCTGCTTGGCACCACCCTTGGCCCGCACCCATTGGCGCTGCTGCGCGCCGAGCTGCGTAAACGGCGTTGCCGCAGCTCGAATGAACTGCAGGCGGTGGAGCATGGGCGCACTGTCAGCGTCGCCGGGCTGGTCACCGGTCGCCAGCGCCCCGGCACGGCCAGTGGCGTGACCTTTGTCACCCTCGAAGATGAATTCGGTAACCTCAACGTGGTGGTCTGGCGCGACCTGGCCGAACACCAGCGCCAGGCCCTGGTGGGGTCGCGGTTGCTCAAGGTGGACGGGCGTTGGGAGGCGGTGGGCGAGGTGCGGCACCTGATCGCCGGGCGCCTGACCGACCTGACGCCGCTGCTGGACGGCATCACGGTGCGCAGCCGGGATTTTCACTGAGGCGGGTAGCGCTGGCGGTGATTAGCCCCTAATTTATAGAAAATGAAACCATCGCCCCTTGATACGCTCCAAATTTTGCGACCGTCCTTTCTCTGCGCAGAGCCGAACGATGCAATTCTTATCCGACCCCCACGGCTGTGAAGGTTGGGCCGGCGAAATGGCCCAGCGCATTCGCGCATTTGACTGGTCCACCACCGACCTGGGACCCCTTGACCGCTGGTCCACCAGCCTCGCCTGTACCGTGCAGATGATGCTGGCATCCCCCGTGCCCATGGTGATGCTCTGGGGGCCGGCGGGGTACATGATCTACAACGACAGCTATTCGGTGTTTGCCGGTGGCCGCCATCCTTATTTGCTCGGCACGCCGGTGGAGCTGGGCTGGCCGGAAGTCGCCGACTTCAACCGCCATGTGGTGGACACCTGCCTGGCCGGCGGCACCTTGTCGTTCAACAACAAAGACCTGGTACTGCTGCGCAACGGCCAGCCGGAAACGGTGTGGCTGGATCTCTATTACAGCCCCGTCGCCGGGGATAACCAGCAACCGGCCGGCGTGCTGGCGATTGTGGTGGAGACCACCGCCCATGTGCATTCCGAACGCGTGCGCCAGGAACTGACCCATAACCTGGAGCAACGGGTGGCCGCCGAAGTCCAGGCGCGTTCCGCCGCCGAAGACCAACTGCGCCAGTCGCAAAAGCTCGAAGCCATTGGTGGCCTGACCGGTGGCGTGGCCCATGACTTCAATAACCTGTTGCAAGTGATCGCCGGCAACCTGCACCTGCTGGCTCGCCATGAACCGGAGAATGCCCAGGTGCAGCGGCGGGTCACGGCGGCCATTGCCGCGGTGGAGCGGGGCGCCAAACTGTCCTCGCAGCTGCTGGCCTTTGCCCGGCGCCAACCGTTGTCACCGGCCGTGTACAACCCGCAACGCATCTATGCCGGGCTGGGCGAACTGCTGCAACGTGCCTTGGGTGAAACCATTCATATCGACGTGCAGCTGCCCCAGGATTCCTGGTGCATCAACGTCGATCGCAACCAGTTGGAAAATGCGCTGCTCAACCTGGCGATCAACGCCCGCGACGCCATGAAAGGCGAAGGCGTGATTCGCATCACCGGCGAAAACATCATCCTCAATCCCAAGGATTGCCGCGGCAAAAGCATCAAGCCAGGCGAGTATGTGCGCCTGGCCGTCACCGACATTGGCGTGGGCATGCCGGCGGCGATCCTGTCGCGGGTGTTCGAGCCGTTTTTCACCACCAAGCGCGATGGCCACGGTACCGGCCTTGGCTTGAGCATGGTGTTTGGTTTTGTCCGCCAAAGCGGTGGGCATGTGGACGTGTGGAGCGAGGAGGGCAAGGGCACCGTGGTGCAAATGTACTTTCCGCGCAGCCTGGGCGAAGAAGTCCAGGAGACTCACCCAGAACCCGTGTCCCACGACATGGGCCAGGAGACCATCCTGGTGGTGGAGGACAACGAGGATGTGCGGGTGACCGTGGTGGACCTGCTCGAACAGGCAGGCTACACGGTGTTGACCGCCGAAGACGGCGACCGCGCGATGCAAGCCTTGCAGGACGGCGTGCGGCCCGACCTGATCTTCACCGATGTGGTGATGCCCGGCCGTATCAAAAGCACCGACCTGGCCGAGTGGGCCCGCGTCCAGACGCCGCCGGTGGCGGTGCTGTTCACCTCGGGGCACACCCGCGACATCCTCTCCAGCAATCACCTGCTCAGCGCTGATATTCATTTGCTGAGCAAACCCTACAGCCCCGAGGCCCTGACGCAACGGCTGCGCAGCGTGCTCACTGCCAGACAAGGTTGTTCATGACGTCACAGCGCAACATGCCTCCGATCACTGCCCAGCACCTTGGATTCGTAAAGGTGCGCGGCGCCCGCGAACACAACCTGAAGAACGTCGACGTAGACATTCCCCGGGATGCCCTGGTGGTGTTTACCGGCGTCTCCGGCTCGGGCAAATCGTCCCTGGCGTTCTCCACGGTGTATGCCGAGGCCCAGCGCCGCTATTTCGAATCGGTGGCGCCCTATGCACGGCGCCTGATCGATCAGGTCGGCGTGCCGGATGTCGACAGCATCGAAGGTCTGCCGCCCGCCGTGGCGTTGCAGCAGCAGCGCGGCACGCCGAGTGCGCGTTCCTCAGTGGGCAGTGTGACCACCCTCTCGAGCCTGATCCGCATGCTGTATTCGCGTGCCGGCAGCTACCCGCCGGGACAGGCGATGCTGTATGCCGAGGACTTTTCGCCGAACCTGCCCCAGGGCGCGTGCCCGCAATGCCATGGCCTGGGCCGTGTGTATGAAGTGACCGAGGCGCTGATGGTGCCCGATCCGTCCCTGACCATCCGCCAGCGCGCGGTGGCGTCCTGGCCCCTGGCGTGGCAGGGCCAGAACCTGCGCGACATTCTCGTGACCCTGGGCTATGACGTGGATGTCCCCTGGCGCGACCTGCCGAAAAAGCAGCGCGACTGGATCCTGTTCACCGAAGAAACCCCCACCGTACCGGTGTATGCCGGTTTCACCCCGGCGCAAACCCGCGATGCACTGAAACGCAAGCTGGAGCCAAGCTACCAGGGCACGTTCAGCGGCGCGCGGCGCTACATTTTGCACACCTTCACCCACACCCAAAGCGCGCTGATGAAGAAGCGCGTGTCGCAGTTCATGCAGGGCAGCGCCTGCCCGTTGTGCGAGGGCAAGCGGCTGACCCGGGCGGCGCTGTCGGTGAAGTTTGCCGGGGTGGACATTGGCGAGTTGTCGCAACTGTCATTGACGCAATTGGCCACGTTGTTGCGGCCGGTGGCGGCGGGGCAGGACAAGATGAAGCTGTCGGTGGAAAAACGCCTGGCGGCCCAGCGCATCGCCGAGGATCTGCTGGAGCGGGTCAGTACCTTGATCGAATTGGGGTTGGGCTATCTGTCCCTGGAGCGCAGCACGCCGACCCTGTCGTCCGGGGAGTTGCAGCGCCTGCGCTTGGCCACGCAATTGGGTTCGCAATTGTTCGGGGTGATCTATGTGCTGGATGAACCTTCGGCAGGCCTGCACCCGGCGGATGGCGAAGCGTTGTTCACCGCGCTCGAACGCTTGAAAGCGGCGGGCAATTCGTTGTTTGTGGTGGAGCATGACCTGGAAACCATGCGCCGCGCCGACTGGTTGATCGATGTGGGCCCGGCCGCCGGCGAGCATGGCGGGCACGTGCTGTACAGCGGGCCACCGGCCGGTCTGGCGGACGTTGAGGCGTCGCAGACCCGGGCCTATCTGTTCGCCGACAAGCGCCCTGGGAACCCGGCGCGCCGTGAACCCAGCGGCTGGCTGAGCCTGGAAGGCGTGACGCGCAATAACCTCAAGGACCTGAGCGTGGATGTCCCGTTGGGCTGCTTTACGGCGGTCACCGGTATTTCCGGCTCGGGCAAGTCCAGCCTGGTCAGCCAGGCGCTGCTGGAACTGGTGGGCAGCGGCCTCGGCAGCCGGGTGGAAAACGACGAAGAGCCGAGCCTGGAAGACGACGCCCCGCAAATCAGCGGCGGGCGCATCAGTGCCGGCCTGGAGCACATCCGCCGCCTGGTGCAGGTGGACCAGAAACCCATCGGCCGCACCCCGCGTTCCAACCTGGCGACCTACACCGGTTTGTTCGACAACGTGCGCAAGTTGTTCGCCGCCACGCCAGCGGCGAAGAAGCGCGATTACGACGCCGGGCAGTTCTCCTTCAACGTCGCCAAGGGCCGTTGCCCGAACTGCGAAGGCGAGGGCTTTGTCAGCGTCGAATTGCTGTTCATGCCCAGCGTCTACGCCCCGTGCCCGACCTGCCACGGCGCGCGCTACAACCCTGAAACCCTGGCCGTCAAATGGCAAGGCCTGAGCATCGCCCAGGTGCTGGGGCTGACCGTGGAACAAGCGGTGGAGGTGTTCGCCGAACAACCTGGGGTACTGCGTTCACTGCACGTGCTGCGGGATATCGGCCTGGGTTACCTGCGCCTTGGGCAGCCGGCGACGGAACTGTCCGGCGGCGAAGCGCAACGCATCAAACTGGCCACCGAGCTGCAACGCAATGCCCGTGGCGCGACGTTGTATGTGCTGGACGAACCCACCACCGGGCTGCATCCACGGGATGTCGACCGCCTGCTCAGCCAGCTCAATCAACTGGTGGATGGGGGGCATACGGTGGTCGTGGTGGAACATGAAATGCGCGTGGTGGCCCAGAGTGACTGGGTGATCGACATCGGACCGGGAGCCGGGGACCTGGGCGGCAAGGTGGTTGCCAGTGGGACGCCGCAGAAGGTGGCCAAAAACAAAACCAGCCGCACCGCGCCATTCCTGGCCCGAGAGCTGCTCTGACTAGCGATGTTGTCCAAATGTGGGAGGGGGCTTGCTCCCGATGAGGGAGTGTCAGTCGCTAATAATTTGACTGAGCCACCGCCATCGGGGGCAAGCCCCCTCCCACATTTTGCTCAGCGTTAGGTCAGGTTGATCTGTGCCCTGGCCTGCTTCACCACATTCTCAACCGTAAACCCGAACTGCTCCTGCAACTTCGCCAACGGCGCCGACGCGCCGAAGCTGTTCATCACCACCTTGGCGCCGGTCTGGCCGACATAGCGGTCCCAGCCCAGTGGCCCGGCCTGTTCCACCACTACCCGGGCCTTCACTGCCGGCGGCAACACGCTGTCGCGGTAGGCCTGGTCCTGGTCTTCGAACAGTTCCCAGCTGGGCATTGATACCACCTGCGCGGCAATCCCTTCGCCTTTCAACTGCTCATACGCCGCGACCGCCAGGCTGACTTCACTGCCGCTCGCCAGCAGAATCACCTGAGGATCATCCGCCTTCGCCAGCACATAGGCGCCCTTGGCCGCCCCCGATGCCGCCGCGTACTGGGTACGATCCAGCGTCGGCAGGGGCTGGCGGGACAGCACCACGCAACTTGGCCGGTGGGTCTGCGCCAGCGCGACCTTCCACACTTCCAGGGTTTCATTCGCGTCGCCGGGGCGCAGGGTCAGCAGCCCCGGCGTGGCGCGCAGTTGGGTCAGGTGTTCGATGGGCTGGTGGGTCGGCCCATCTTCGCCCACGCCAATCGAGTCATGGGTAAACACGAACACCACCGGCAGCTCCATGATCGCGGCCAGGCGGATCGGCGGTTTCATGTAGTCGCTGAACACCAGGAATGTCGAGGTGTACGGCCGCAGGTAGGACAACGCCATGCCGTTGGCAATCGCGCCCATGGCGTGTTCGCGGATGCCGAAGTGCAGGTTGCGCCCGCTGTAGTCGTCGGCACTGAAACGCCCGGCACCGTCGAAGGTGAGGTTGGTCTTGGTCGACGGCGACAGGTCCGCCGAGCCGCCGAGCAGCCACGGGATCTGCCGGGCAAAGGCATTCAGTACTTCGCCACCGGCGGCACGGCTGGCCACGCCCTTGGTGTCGGGGTCGAAACCGGGCAGGTCATCCTGCCAATGCTCCGGCATTTCGCCGGCACGCATGCGGCGCAGCTCTTCGGCCAGTTGCGGCTCGTGCTGCTGCAGCTGCGCCAGGCTATGCTGCCAGGCGTCATATAACGGCTGGCTGCGCTCCAGCAGGGCGTCACGCAACACCGTGCGGGCCTCGTCGGGGACCAGGAAGCTGGAATCCTGCGGCCAGCCATACGCAGCCTTGGTCAGGCGGATCTCTTCATCGCCCAAGGGCTCGCCATGGGCGGCGGCGGTGTTGTGTTTGTGTGGCGAACCGTAGCCGATCACGCTGTCGACCACGATCAGGGTCGGCGCGCCGGTGTTGCCCTTGAAGGTGTTCAGCGCCTCGCTCAAGGCCTGCAAGTCATTCGCATCGGTGACGTGCACGGTGTGCCAGCCATAGGCCTGGAAGCGCTTGATCACGTCTTCGCTGAAGGCCAGCTCGGTGTGGCCTTCAATGCTGATGGTGTTGTTGTCGTAGATCCAGCACAGGTTATCCAGCTTCAGGTGCCCGGCCATGGACGCGGCTTCGCTGCTGATGCCCTCCATCATGTCGCCGTCGCCGCACAGGGTGTAGACGTTGTAGTCGAACAGCACCTGGCCGTCGCGGTTGAAACGCTTGCCCAGCCAGCGCTCGGCCATGGCCATGCCGACGCTGTTGGCGCAGCCCTGGCCCAGCGGCCCGGTGGTGGTTTCCACACCGGTGGTCATGCGGTACTCGGGGTGGCCGGGGGTCTTGGAACTCATCTGGCGGAACTGCTTGATATCGTCCAGGCTGATCGCCGGTTGCCCCGAACGTTTGCCGTGGGCATCGATCTCGACCACACCGGCCAGGTGCAGCAGCGAATACAGCAGCATCGACGCATGCCCCACCGACAACACAAAGCGGTCACGGTTGGGCCAGTCGGGATGCTCGGGGTGGTAACGCAGGAAGCGGCTCCACAGCGTATACCCCACCGGTGCCAGGCCCATGGGCGTGCCGGGGTGGCCGGAGTTGGCCTTCTGCACGGCGTCCATGGCCAGGGTGCGCAGGGTGTTGATGCATTGGGTGTCGACAGCGGTGGCAGCATGAGTCATGAAACCGTTCTCCCTCGGGTGGCGATTTACAGTGGAGGGCGGGGTGTGGCAAAGGTTTGATCCCATTGCCCGCGCCGCGACGAACGGGGATGGATTGACCCTGAACATGACAAGACCGGCTGGAATGGGCTAGCTTCAAGGGGGTAAGCCATTGATCAACTTGCGGAGGTACGCCATGCCAGTGAAACACGACCTGTATCAGGATTTGGGGTTGAGCAAGGAAGCCGTTCACGAACGCAGGGCGAACGACAAACGCCTGGACTCGCTGTTCACTCAATACGATGCGGCCGATGGGGAGGTGCTGAAGGCGGAATCGGCCAAGGCCAGCGATGAGGAGGTGGAGAAGCTGAAGAAGAAACGCCTGTTGGTCAAAGACGAGATTGTGGGGCGATTGGGTTAAGCGCAACACTGCGCCTGCCATAGCGGGCGCAGATTTTTTCAGAATTGCCTGAAAGACATCTCTGCGCCGCCTGCCTATGATCCCTCTCGCCCTCCCGGCTCTGGGGACTGTTGCGGCGCAAGGATTGCGCCGGTGAGCCGGGTGGGCACTTTCCGTTTCTACACCAGCAGTGCCCGAGTGCATTCATCTATGGAGCGCTGCTGCGTCTCGCCATACACCTTCAATTCATCGACAGTCGTGCGCCCCAGGGCCTTCTCGAATTCGGCCTGGTTCGAATTGGCCGCGTAGTGACTCTGCGCCCCATCCCCCAGGTTCGACTGGAAAATCCCCGCCGCACTCACCGGCAGGAAATCCTCATACACCAAGGGTTCGACAGCCACATGGCCGGCGGCGACCAGTGCCTCCAGTGTGCGCGGTTGATCGGCCTGGCCGCGTGCCGCCAGGCCTTTCTCCGTGGCGAAGTAGCGGAAGTAGGCCAGATCCTGCTCACGCATCTGCCCGTGGTTATCCGGGAAGGCCTGGAAGTGCTGCTCCATCAACTGCATGTAGCGCGCGGCGTTGCCCTCGTTGGGGAAGGCACCCAGTTCGTCGCGCGCGGCATTCAGCAGTTGGTCGTACAGCGCGCGGCCCTTGGGCGTCAGCGCCACGCCACGCTGTTCGATTTCGCCGAAACGCGCGCTGTGGCTGCCCTGGGCATCGGTGAAGGCGATGGGTTCGTCGAGGGCCTTGAAGCTGGTCTGGCGCAGCAGGATCGGGCACTGGCGGCGGGGCGGGCCTTCGATCACGGCCTTGGGGGTGATGCCCTTGCCGGGCATGGCGGCCTGGACCTGGTCGATGTCCAGGGTGCGCGGGGTCAGGTGGTTGATGTGCGGGCCCTTGAAGGCCACCACGTCGGCGATCAGGCGGTGCTGGTCGCTGAGTTGCTGGTACTGCGCGGCGGTCACGGTCGCGGTGTGGTGCCAGCGGAAGGTTTCCAGGGCCTGGCGCACAAACTCATCGGCATCCGCAGGGTTGAGGCCACCGTCCTTCTCCGCTTGCTCGATCAGCGCCAGGGCGCGGGGAGTGAAGATCGAGCGCTTGGCCAGGGCGGTTTCGGCAAACCTGCGCAGCTCGGGGTTTTCGATCAGCTCCAGGCGTAGCAGCGAGGTAAACACGCGAAACGGGCTGGTCTGCAGCGCGCTTTCGTGCACGGCGCGGAACGCCGTGGAATGCACCGGCACGCCGGCGGGGGTCAGGTCGTAGTAACCCACCGGCTGCATGCCCATCACCGCGAACAGGCGGCCGATGGTCGCCAGTTCCGCCGCGGTGCCGAGACGGATGGCGCCATGGCGTTCCATGTCCAGGCGCTGGATCTCACCGGTGCGTTGCAGCTGTTGCGCCAGGTCCGGTTCGCTGGCGAGTACGCGGGCGTTGGTGGCGGCGACCAGCTCCATCAGTGCGCCATACAGCGGAACTTCATCTCGGTACATGTCGGACATGGCCTTGGAAAAGCCCTTGCGGATCTCGTCGGGGCTGACATGTGCGGTGCTGTGCATAGAAAAATTCCTGATCACGATGCTGATGGGAGCGGCCGATACCTGGATTTTGTTGGGCTGTGGGCGGGCGTGCAAACGAAGAATCCTCTGGACTTCATTCTGCAAATGAATGAAATGACGTGAATATGACAAAAAACGGCGGCAGGGAAATTTCATTTTCCAGGCCCTTTTCTAAAGAAAGCTTCACGAGGTCCGCCCTGGCCGGCATGAAAGAATCGTCACGTTTGCAGAGCCGACAGTGGGTTTGCACGCCAAACACGATAAAAAAACATTCAGGGGCCGCAGTTAATGAAAATTTCTACACTGGCGCTGTCGATCACCGCCGCCGTTCTTGCACAACAGGCTTACGCTGATGACTTCGGGCTCGGCGCGCTGGGCACGGGCAATGGCCACAGCGGCTTTCTCGAAGACAGCCATGCGTCCGTCAGTTCGCGGACCATGTACTACAGCGCAGATAACCGCTCGGGGACCAATAACGACTTGCGCGAAGCTGCTACCGCACTGCGTTTCGACTACAAATCCGGCTTCACCCAAGGCACCGTTGGCCTGGGTTTCGACGTGATGGCCTTCGGCGCCCTGCGCCTGGACGGTGGCGATGGTCACACTGCGGGCCCGGGCCTGGCGGGTAATGGCAACAGCTTCTTCCCAACCAAAAACAACGGCACCGAGCCGGCCGACTCCTTCGGTCGCGCGGCCGGCAACGTGAAGTTCCGCATTTCCCAGACCGAGTTGCATGTCGGTGGTGGCCTGGCGCCGGTGTTGCCGATCCTGGTCTCCAACGACAGCCGCGTGGCGCCGCAAACCTTTGACGGCGGCATCCTCACCTCCAACGATATTCCCAACGTCACCTTCACCGGCGGCGAGCTGAACCGCGCCGAAGGCCGTGCCTCCAGCAACTCCACGGGCTTGAGCGTGGCCGGCGGTACGCGCGACAGCGACAGCTTCAAGTTCGGTGGGGTGGACTACAAGCCGTTTGGTTCGTCCGACAACGCCATCGCAAAAAACCTGACGTTGCAGTACTACTACGCCCAGTTGCAGGACTTCTACAAACAGAACTACGTCGGCCTGGTCCACGTGCTGCCCCTGGGCAACGACCAGTCGTTCAAGACCGACCTGCGTTACTTCGACAGCAGCAGCGACGGCAAGAATGGCGAGAGTGGCTACCAGTTCAACAACAACGGCGGCTACGCCAAGCACGCCAACGAAGTGGACAACAAAACCTACAGTGCCGCGTTCACCTACCAACTGGGCGGCAGCAGCCTGATGCTCGGCCACATTGGCGTGGGTGACGATGGTGGTTTTGTGTGGGTCAACCAGGGCAGCCTTGCCGATCCCCACGCCCAAGGCGCCGGCGGCAGCGACTTCTACCTGTTCACCGACGCAGTGGTGGGCCAGTTCTCCCGGGCGGGCGAGCAGGTCAACTTCGGGCAGTACGCGTATGATTTCAAGGCCTACGTGCCGGGCCTGAAAGCGTCCGTGGCCTACCTGGACGGTACGGATATCAAGTCGAAGGTCGCCGGTGGCCCTGACCAGAAAGAAAACGAAACCGACTTCCGCCTGGACTACGTGGTGCAGGCCGGTCCTCTGAAAGGCTTCGGTACCACCTTGCGTACCGGCACCTATCACGGCAAAAACACCGGCACCGCCGACCAGGACCAGACCCGCCTGATCTTCAACTACACCTACGCCATCTTCTAAGTCTTCATGTGCACCCGGGCGTCATTGGGCTCTACACTGCTCCTCACCTGGTAGGCGATGGAGGACCCGATGACGGCCACACCCGACACCCGAATACTGGACACGATCGAAGGCCAACGCCTGGCGACGCCGGAGGCCGAGCGTTGGCGCGAGTGGGGCCCCTACCTGAGCGAACGCCAATGGGGCACGGTGCGCGAAGACTACAGCGCCGACGGCGATGCCTGGGCTTACTTCCCCCATGAACATGCACGCAGCCGCGCCTACCGCTGGGGCGAGGATGGCCTGGCCGGGTTCAGCGACAAGGCGCAACACTGGTGCCTGGGCCTGGCCCTGTGGAACGAGCGCGACGCGATCCTCAAGGAGCGCCTGTTCGGCCTGAATAACGCCGAGGGCAACCACGGTGAAGACGTCAAGGAGTTGTACTTTTTCGTCGACGGTGTGCCCAGTCATGCCTATATGCGCATGCTCTACAAATACCCCCATGCCGCCTTTCCCTACGCCGACCTGATTGCGGAGAACGCCCGGCGTGGTCTGGCCGATGCCGAGTACGAGATCCTCGATACCGGTGTGTTCGAAGACAACCGCTACTGCGACGTCAGCGTCGAATACGCCAAGCACCAGCCTGACGATATTTTCATGCGCGTCACCGTGCACAACCGCTCGCAACAGCCGACGCGCCTGCAGGTGCTGCCGCAGCTGTGGGCGCGCAATGACTGGAGCTGGACCTCGGATGCGCCCAAGCCACAGTTGAGGCTGGACGGCGAACACGTGCTGGCCCGTCATCATGCACTGCCCGATCTGCGTCTCAGCGCCTGGGGGCAGGCGGGCGTGGAATGGCTGTTCTGTGAAAACGAGAGCAACTTCCCGCGACTGGGCGGGCAACCGGCGCCGGGGCCGTTCAAGGACGGGATCAACGATTATGTGGTTGAAGGGCTGGACGCTGCGATTCGCCGCGACACCGGTACCAAGGTGGCCGCACGCTTTATCCTTGAGCTGGCGGGCCTGCAAAGCAAAAGCCTTTACCTGCGCCTTGCACCCGTGGACGCGCCCGAGGTCAACGCGCGCAAACTGTTTGAACAGCGGCGCCAGGAGGCCGATGACTTCTACGCCGCCTTGCAGCAAGGCATTACCGATGACGACGCACGCAATGTGCAGCGCCAGGCCCTGGCCGGCTTGCTGTGGTCCAAGCAGCTCTACTATTTCGATGTGAACCAGTGGCTCGACGGCGACCCGGCCCAGCCCGCGCCACCGCCCGAGCGCCTGCATATCCGCAATACCCATTGGCGGCACCTGTCCAACTTCGACATCCTGTCCATGCCCGACACCTGGGAATACCCGTGGTACGCCTCCTGGGACCAGGGCTTCCAGGCGGTGGCGTTTGCCCTGATCGATCCGGGGTATGCCAAGCAACAGCTGTTGTTGCTGGTGAAGGACCGCTTCATGCACCCCAACGGCCAACTGCCCGCCTATGAATGGCGCTTCGACGACGCCAACCCACCGGTGCATGCCTGGGCCAGCTGGCGCGTGTACCAGCAGGACAAGGCGCTGACCGGTGTGGGCGATCTGGATTTCCTCGAGCGGATCTTCCACAAGCTGCTGCTGAATTTTTCCTGGTGGGTCAACCGCAAGGACGCCGAGGGTCGCAACCTGTTCCAGGGCGGCTTCCTGGGGCTGGACAATATCGCCTTGTTCGACCGCTCGGCCGCGTTGCCGCCGGGGTATCAGCTCGATCAGGCCGACGGCACCGCCTGGGTGGCGGCGTATGCGCTGGACTTGATGCGTATCGGCCTGGAGTTGGCCAAGCGCAATGTCGTGTACGTCGATATTGCGGTAAAGTTTTTCGAGCACTTCCTGTACATCGCCGGCGCCATCAACCGCGTCGATGACAGCGCCGAAGGCCTGTGGGACGAACAGGACCTGTTCTTCTACGACGTACTGCACCGTCCCGACGGCCAGAACGAGCCGGTGCGCCTGCGCTCCATTGTCGGCCTGATGCCGTTGTTTGCCGTGCTGGTGCTGGAGCAGCGCGAACACGAAGGGCTGGAGGGGTTGCGTGAACGGCTGTTGGGGTTCATGCACCACCGGCCGGACCTGGCCAAACTGGTGTCGCGCTGGAACGAACCGGGGCAGGGCAATCGCCTGTTGCTGGCGCTGTTGCGTGGCGAGCGCACCAAGGATTTGCTGCGGCGCATGCTCGATGACGACGAATTCCTCTCGGCCTTTGGCGTGCGCTCCCTGTCCAAGGCGTTTGCCGAGCAGCCATTGGCGCTGAAGATGAATGGCGACACCCTGTGCGCCCGTTACCAGCCGGGTGAATCCGACTCGCGCCTGTACGGCGGCAATTCCAACTGGCGCGGGCCCTTGTGGATGCCGGTGAACTACATGCTGATCGAATCGCTGCGGGAATTTCACCGCTACTACGCGGACAACTTCTCGGTGGAATACCCCACGGGCAGCGGGTATCTGGCATCCCTGGAGGACGTGGCCGACAGCCTCAGCCAGCGCTTGACCCGCCTGTTTCTGCGGGATGAAAACGGTTCACGACCGTCGATGGCGGGGTATGCGCAGTTGGAGGCGGACCCGGCCAGTCGTGACCTGGTGTTGTTCCATGAATATTTCCATGGCGAGACGGGGCGGGGGTTGGGGGCTTCGCACCAGACCGGATGGAGTGCGTTGGTGGCGTTGCTGCTACAGCCCAGGATCTGAATACCACCGTAGACCAAATGTGGGAGGGGCTTGCCCCCTCCCACAGAGATTCAGGGTTGCCCGTGAATCAGGAAGGGAACAGTTCGCTCAGCTTCATGGCCAGCATCATGTCGCCTTCGGTGCGCAGCTTGCCTCCCATGAAGGCCTGCATGCCGTCGGTCTCGCCGCTGACGATGCCTTTCATAGTGTCGCCGTCCATGACCAGGGTCACTTGGGCGTCAGGGTTTTCGCCTTCCAGCAGTTCGCAGGTGTTGTTCTTGACCACCAGCGAGAAGTTCTGGGTGTCGTCGATACGGAAACCGAACACCAGGTCCAGGCCGTCGGCGGCGGCTGGGTTGAATTTGGCTTTCATTGCTTCTACGGCTTTAGCTACGTCAGTCATGGTTTCGATCCTTTTATGGTGAGTCCAGTGACCTTGGGGTCACGGTTGGCCGCACTTCATCGGAAGGTGATGAGTTGCGGCGCCTTCAACAGTTGCAAGTGGGTGTGACTGTTGAAGGAAGCCAGTGCCACCTCGCGACCGCGGAATTTCAGCTGGTTGAGCGAGGTGTTAACAATTTGCCAGTTCAGTTCGAAGGCCTGGGCGGCAGGCATCCGGGTAATCAGGTGGAGCAGGGCGGTGATGGTGCCGCCGGAGGTGAACACCGCGATCTTCTGCGTGTTGTCCGCCGCTTCCAGAATGCGTTGCAGGCCACCCTGGACGCGCTCGACGAAGCCCAGCCAGCTTTCCAGCCCCGGGGTGTCATAGGTGCCGGCCAGCCAGCGCTCGATGATCAGGGCGAAGATGCGCTGGAACTCGCTGCGGTTTTGCGCGGCGTTGCGCAGGATGTCCAGGGCGTCGGGTTCGCTGCCGAGCAGGTCGGGGAGCAGGGCGCGGATGATTGCGTCGGCGTCGAATTCGTTGAAGGCGCTGTCGGTTTCCAATGCTGGCACGGGCAGGCCGAGGGTGCTGTATTGATCGAAGGCGGCAGCGGCCGTGTGCTGCTGGCGGCGCAGGTCGCCAGCGATGCAGCGGTCGAACACCAGGCCCATATCCGCCAGGTGGCGGCCGAGCACTTGCGCTTGTTCCACACCCACGGGCGACAGCACGTCATAGTCGTCTGCACCGAAGGAGGCCTGGCCATGTCGAATCAAATAGATGCTGCCCACGTCCGTTTTCCCGGTACGTTGAAAGTCTGGCGAGGTTATGAGGATGCCAGGGTGCTGTCAATGAAAAAACATACGCTTGTTTTAAAAGCTCGTTGGAGCGCGTTCCTGCTGGCGGTTTGAGCACTGGCCGCCCGGCGATCCCGTCGGTATGCTTGGGCAATCCGCGCCTGGCGCCGTGCATTGTTAAGGAGACACATGGATTTTTTGGCTGAATACGCGAGCTTTCTGGCGAAGACCGTCACCCTGGTGGTCGCTATTCTGGTGGTCTTGATCAGCTTCGCGGCACTGCGCAGCAAAGGGCGTCGCAAAGCCGCCGGCCAACTGCAGGTCAGCAAGCTCAATGACTTCTATAAGGGCCTGCGTGAGCGCCTGGAGTCGAGCCTGCTCGACAAGGAGCAGCTCAAGGCCCTGCGCAAGTCCGAAAGCAAAGCCGAAAAGAAGAACGGCAAGAAGAAGCCCGAGGCCAAGCCACGGGTGTTCGTGCTGGATTTCGACGGTGACATCAAGGCCTCGGCCACCGAGAGCCTGCGCCATGAAATCACCGCGCTGCTGAGCCTGGCCACGCCCAAGGACGAAGTGGTGCTGCGCCTGGAAAGCGGCGGCGGCATGGTGCACAGCTACGGCCTGGCGTCATCGCAACTGGCGCGTATCCGCCAGGCGGGCGTGCCGTTGACCGTGTGCATCGACAAGGTCGCGGCCAGCGGCGGCTACATGATGGCGTGTATCGGTGAGAAGATCATCAGCGCACCGTTTGCCATCCTCGGCTCCATTGGCGTGGTGGCGCAGTTACCCAACGTCAACCGCCTGCTGAAAAAGCACGACATCGACTTTGAAGTACTGACCGCCGGCGAGTACAAGCGCACCCTCACGGTGTTTGGCGAAAACACCGAGAAAGGCCGCGAGAAGTTCCAGGAAGACCTGGACATCACCCATCAGTTGTTCAAGAACTTCGTCTCGCGTTATCGCCCCCAGCTGGCGATTGATGACGTAGCGACCGGAGAGGTGTGGCTGGGTGTGGCCGCGCTGGATAAGCAACTGGTCGACGAACTGCAAACCAGCGACGAATACCTGGCCACCAAGGCCAAGACCGCCGAAGTGTTCCACCTGCACTATGCCGAGCGTAAAAGCCTGCAGGAGCGGGTGGGCCTGGCGGCCAGCGGCTCGGTAGACCGGGTGCTGCTGACCTGGTGGAGCCGCCTGACCCAGCAACGCTTCTGGTAAGCCCCTTTGGGGTATAGGTAATACCTGTGGGAGGGGGCTTGCCCCCGATGGCGGTGGGTCAGTCACAGTTGCATTTACTGACACACCCTCATAGGGGCATAGGTATCTACACAACGTTGGCTCAGCGCTGAACGCCCGGCAGATAGGGTTGTTGTGGCGAGCGGGCTTGTCGAATCGTCGCAGTTACTGTGTTCCTCCTTAACTGACTGGTATTAGGGCAAGCCCTCTCCCACATTAGTTCGGTGTGGGTATCGGCTTGCGCATCAGCCTCCCCACCACCAGCGCTCCGAGCAATCCCAGCACCCCCGCCACCCACAATACGTAACTGAATCCACCCACAAACGCCTGTCGCGCCAGCGGTTGCACCACAGCCCGTGCGGGTTCCGGCAACAAGCCCATTGCCGCCGGCATGTCCCCGGCCACCACCCGTGAAGCAATCCCCGCCGCCTGCGCCTGCCATTGCGTGTCGATACGTGCGCGCAATATGTGCTCGCTGTGGCTGCTCAGCAGTGCGCCATACACGCCAATCGCCAACATGATCGCGCTGAACCGCATGGTGGTGCTCATGCCCGACGCCATCCCTGCGCGGTCCCGTGGCACGCAGGCCATGATGTTTTTTTGCGTATCACCATTGAGCAAACCCGCACCGGCACCGGTGACGGCAATCGCCAGGGCGAAGGGCAGGTAGCCGCCGATATTCACCGCCCAGGCACTTAGCAGGTTGCCGCAGCCCACCAGGGTCAACCCGGCCGCCATCATCGTTGCCGGTACGAAGCGCCCCGCCAGCCGCGCGCCGATCCGGGGGCAGACCAGCATGGTCAGGGCGAACGGCAGCATGCCCAGGCCCGAGGCAATCGCGGAGAAGTCCAGGCCGTTCTGCAGATAGAACGGCAGCAGCGTCATCATCACTTGGGCGCAGCCGGCGTAGGCAAACATCCCGAGCAAAGCGCCGATAAAACGCGGGTGGCGAAACAGTTGCAGGTCCACCATGGGCCGCTGCTGCACACGTTCGACCCCTACAAATACACCCAGCAACATCGCACCGCCGATCAGGCGCGCATAGGTCAGCGGGTTATCCCAGCCGATACGGTTGGCCTCGATCAGGCCCCAGATCAAGCACAACAGGCTCGCGCTGAAGGCCAGGCTGCCCCACGGGTCGAGGCGGGCGGATTGGTTATCGCGGGATTCCGGAATCGCGTGCAGCACCAGGCTCATCAGCGCCAGGCCCACGGGCAGGTTGAGGTAGAAAATCCAGCGCCAGCCCAGGTACTCGGTGATCACGCCGCCCAGGGTCGGCGCGGCCGTCATCGCCACGCCCATGCAGGCGCCCCAGAACGCCCAGGCCTTGGCCCGCTCGACTTCATCGTGGAAGGTATGGCCAATGGAGGCCAGGGCTGACGTGAGCAATAACGCTGCGCCGACGCCCTTGACCGCGCGGGCGATGTCCAGCCACAACGCACTCGGCGCCGCCCCGCAGCCAAGGGAGGCGAGGATAAAAATACTCAGGCCCCAGACCAGGGATTTCTTGCGTCCGAACCGATCGGCCAGGCTCCCGGCCGGCAGGAGCAAGGCGGCAAATGCCAGCATATAGGCGCTGACCACCCACTCGATATCGGCAAAGTTCGCCCCCAGGTCGCGAGCGATGCTCGGCAGGGTCACGGCGACGATATTGGTGTCGAGCACGATCAGCGAGCAGACACCGGACGCGGTGAGCAACGTCAGGCGTGGGCTGACCCGGCTCATGATTGGATTACCTTGCAGGCAATAGGTGGAATGCAGTTGACGGACATCACAAGGGCTCTGCAGTGTTGAGGTGCTTCGAGCTTATCCCTGGCCACTGCTGGTATTGTTAGCCGCTGTGGAGCACTTCATTACCTTTGAGCTAATTCTGTTATGGATATCCGCCATTTTCGCTACTTCCTCGCCGTGGCCCGGCAGCGCAACTTCACCCGTGCCGCCGAGCAATTGGGCATTGCGCCACCGACCCTGAGCCGGCAGATCCAGGACATGGAAACCAGCCTGGGCACGCGCCTGTTTATCCGCCGGCAACGCGAAGTCAGCCTCACCGAAGCCGGCGCCGCCTTGCTGGTCGAGGCCGAAGCCACCGTGCGCCAGTTTGAATTCGCCCAGCACCATGCCCAGCGTGCCGGGCGTGGCGAGATCGGCCATATCGAATTGGGTTACGTGGCTTCGGCGCTGTACGCCGGGCTGTTGCAGCGGCAGATGCGTGCGTTCGGCCAGGCATTTCCCGACGTCAGCGTGACGGTGCGCGAATGCGCCATGGCCACGCTGCCGAGTGCGGTGGCGGACGGGCGCTATGACATCGGCTACATCCGCTCGCCGATGACCTTGCCCGAGGGAGTAGAGGCGGTGCGTCTGGACGGCGAAGGTTTTGTCCTGGCGCTGCCCCAGGATTCCTGGCTGCTGGGGCTCGCGGCCATTGGCTGCGAACACCTGCAAAACGAGACATTTATCCTGCCGGAGCAAATCAGCGGCACCCTGCATGTCGCCGCGCAAGGCGGTTATGCCCCGCGCCTGGGGCCACAGCCGGGCGGGCTGGTCGCGGTGGTGGCGCTGGTGTCGATGGGGCAGGGCGTGGCGGTGGTGCCCGCGTCAATGGTCGGGCATGTGCAGTTGCCGGGCGTGGTGTATCGCAGCATTCAGGGCTGCGACGCTTCCTCTTGGCTGTCGCTGATTCACCGGCGCTTCGAGAAAGCGCCGGCGGTGGCGCGGTATATCCAGCAGGTCAAGCACTCAGGCGCGGCTGCACCGAATCCGCCAGGCGCGTAAGGATCAGGCAGCACGACACCGCCCCTGCATCCAGCACGCCCAGTGAGCGCTCGCCCAGGCGACTGGCGCGGCCGATCTTCGCCACCAGGTCCTTGGTGGAGTCGCGTCCCTGGGAGGCGGCGGTTTTCATTGCCTCCAGTGCATCACTGAAGGACGCCCCCGAGGTGTGCGCGCGCTCGAAGGCTTCCACCGCCGGGATCAATGTGTCCATCAGACACTTGTCGCCCACGCCCGCTTCGGTGATGTCCTGCAACGAGGTCAGGCCGCCGCGCAACAGGTGGGCGAAGGTGGCTGCGTCGATGTCGTCACGGCCGCGCACTTCGTCGGCCATGCCGATAAACAGGCTGCCATACAACGGCCCCATGGAGCCGCCGATGCCTTCCATCAGGCTCAGGGTCAGCTCATCCAGGGCTTCGGCGAGGGTCAGTTGGCGACCTTCGATCGTGCGCCCGCAATGGGCGAAGCCCTTGGCCATGTTGATGCCATGGTCGCCGTCGCCAATCGCGCCGTCGACTTCGCTGAGGTATTCACGGTTGGCCACGATCACACTGACCAGGTCGGTGACGATGGCGCTGCCGTGGTGGCTGGAAAAATGCTGGCTCATGGTTCAGTCCGCCTGGGTCATGCCGATGGAGCGGCAGGGTTGGTCGATCAGGGTTTTCAGCTCCGCGTCGAGGCCGAGCAGGGTCAGGGTCACGCCCATCATTTCCAGGGAGGTGAAGTAGTTGCCGACGTAGCAGCGGTGAATCTTCAGGCCCTTGGCGTTGAGTTGGCGTTCCACCTCGGCATAGAAAATATACAGCTCCATCACCGGCGTGGCGCCAAGACCGGAGACCAGCACCACCACGCTGTCATCCTGGCTGAAGTCGCGGTCGGCGAGGATCGGCGCGAGCATGCGCTCGGCCATGGCGGCGGCGGACTCAATGGGGATGACCTCAATGCCCGGTTCGCCGTGATGGCCGATGCCCAGTTCCATCTGGCCGTCGGGGATCTGGAAGTTGGGCTTGCCCACGGCGGCAATGGTGCAGGGCGTGAGGCCGATGCCAATCGAGCGGCAGTGGTCGACGGTTTTCTGCGCGACGCGAATCACGCCGTCGAGGTCGTAGTGCTGGGCGGCGGCGGCACCGCCGATCTTCCACATGAAGATTTCCCCGGCCACGCCGCGACGCTTGGCGATCTCGGTCTTGGGCGCGGAGGCCACGTCGTCGTTGGCGACCACGGTGCGGATGCGCATGTCTTTGCTGGCGGCCATTTTCATCGCCAGCTTCACGTTCATATTGTCACCGGCATAGTTGCCGTACAGGCAGGCCACGCCGGCGCCATGGTCGGCGGCGCGGAAGGCGTCGAAAAAGCTCTTGGCGGTGGGCGAGGAGAAAATCTCACCGACGGCCACCGCGTCGACCAGGCCGGGGCCGACATAGCCGAGAAAGGCCGGCTCATGGCCGGAGCCGCCCCCCGTGACAATGCCGACACGCCCTGGCCCGGAAGGGCTGGCCTTGACGATCACCCGTGGGTTGCTTTCGTACTGGCGCAGTTCGGGGTGCGCGACCAGGATGCCGCGCAGCATGTCCTCGACCACGTGGTCCGGATCGTTGATGACTCGATTCATAACGCGGGTTCCTGTGTTCTTTTTGTAGGGGCGAGCTTGCTCGCGAAAAGCGTGAAGGCACCGCGTTTACCCAGAAGCCCCGCGTTATCGTTGTCGACCTTCGCGAGCAAGCTCGGCTCCTACAGTAAAAGCGGTTGTGGTTCCTAGGGTTCGAGTACAACCTTGAGCGACTTGTCGCCACGTTCCATCACCGCAAACGCTTCCTTGAAGTCCGCCAGGGCGAACTTGTGGGTCACCACATCGCGCATATCGATCTTGCGGTTGCCGATAAAGTCGATGGCCCGCGGGTACATGTACGGCCCCAGGTGCGAGCCGAGGATGTCCAGCTCCTTGCGGTCGCCGATGATCGACCAGTCCACCGTGGCTTCGTCGTTGAACACGCTGAACTCCACGAAGCGCCCCAGCTTGCGCAGCATCGCCAGGCCCTGGTTCACCGCCTTGTGGTGCCCGGTGGCCTCGATATAGATGTCGCAGCCATAGCCGTCGGTGATCGCGCGGATGTTGGCCAGTACGTCCACTTCGGCCGGGTTCCACACTTCGTCGGCGCCCATGCGCAGGGCGAGGGCGGCGCGTTCGGGTTTCATGTCGAGCACGATGAGTTTTTTCGGGTTGCGCAGGCGCACGGCGCCGATGATGCCCAGGCCCAGGGTGCCGGCGCCGGCCACCACCACGACGTCGTCATGGTCGACGTTGGCGCGTTCCGCCGCATGCAGTGAGCAGGCCAGGGGTTCGATCAGGATCGCTTCGTCGGGGGCGATGGATTCCGGCACTTTGTGAATGATGCCTTCCTTGGTGAAGATCATGTACTGGGCCATGGCACCCTGCACATTGTTCTGGAAGCCATAGAGGTCGTGTTTCTGGCACATCCAGTACTGGCCGTGGTTGCAGAAGCGGCAGCCCCAGCATGGCACGATCTGCTCCGAGATCACCCGGTCACCGACCTTCACGCCGCGCTTTTCCGCGCCTGGGCCCAGGGCCACCACGCGACACACGAATTCATGGCCGGGGATCATCGGCGGCTTGACGTAGCGCGGTTGCTCGGCATCGCCCCAGAACGACGGCGCGCCGCGATAGGTCTTGATGTCGCCCATGCAAATGCCGCACAACTCGACCTTGGTGAGGATTTCATCGGGGCCGGGCGTGGGCACGTCGACGGTTTCCAGGCGATAGTCTTCCGGGCCATGGCAAACCACGGCCTGCATGGTTTTCGGGATGACCGGCGAGAGTTGTTCGGGTGTGCGTTCGGTGACAGTGGACATGACAAAACCTCACGACAGATAAATGAATTACTGAATGCTGTAGCCGCCGTCGATCACCAGGTTGGCGCCGGTGATCATCTGCGCGGCATCGCTGAGCAGGTACAACGCCAGCCCGGCGATTTCCTCCGGCTGGGCAAAGCGGCCCGCCGGGATCTGCAATTTGGCCCGTTCGCCGACTTCACCGGCCCAGGCCTTCTTGCCCAGCGCGGTCTCGACGATGGTGGGGGAGATGGCGTTGACGTTGATGTGCGGCGCCCATTCCATGGCCAGCACCTTGGTCATGCCGACGATGGCCGCCTTGCTGGCGCAGTAGGCGACGTGGCGGTCGAGGCCGATCACCGCGGCCTGGGACGCGAGGTTGACGATGCGTCCGCTGCCCTGGGCGAGCATGTGCCGCGCGCAGGCCTGGGCCACGAAAAAGCTGGCCTTGAGGTTGATGTCCAGGGTGGTGTCCCAGGCGCTTTCGCTGACATCGACGGCCTTGTCCAGCAGGGCCACGCCGGCGCTGTTGATCAGGTAGTCCAGGCGTTGGAAGTGTGCGAAGACCTGGTCGATGGTGTGTTGCACCTGGTTGATCCGGCTGAGGTCGACGGCAATGCCCAGATGCCCGGCACCCAGGCTTGCTGCCACTTCAACCACCGCCGGGTCGCGGTCGAGCAACGCTACGCGGGCGCCGCGCTCCACCAGCAGGCTGGCGCAGGCCAGGCCGATACCGGCGGCGCCGCCGGTGATCACCGCGCAACGGCCGTTGAGGTCGAAGGCTTGGTTCCAGAATCCAGACATTTACATGACTCCATTTTCGAAAACAGTGAAGATCTCATGTGGGAGGGGGCTTGCCCCCGATGACGGTGGGTCAGATCACCTGATCTATCACTGGTACACCGCCACCGGGAGCAAGCCCCCTCCCACACTTGCCTGTATTTCAAGCCAATAACTACTTACCGCCACTGACCTGTTTGTACAGTGCATCGGCGTTGGCGTTAGTCACGGGCACCCACGGCAGGATGTAGGTCTTGGCCGTGCCATCGCCCCATTTCACGTCCTTGGCATAGCGCTCCCAGATCACCGACTGCGGTTTGTAGTCCTTGCCGGCGAGTGCGCGCAACGCCACGTCCAGTGCGCCCTGGGACTGGGCCTGGGCATCCTGGAGGAAGGTGGTGACTTCGTCTTTTTTTGCTGCCTGGATCGCGTCCGGCATGCCGTCGATGGACGTGACGGGCACATCCTTGGAGGTCAGGCCGTGGGATTTGAGGGCCTGCACGGCACCGAGGGCCATGTCGTCGTTCTGCGCGATCACGCCGTTGATGCCTTTGGGGTGGGCGTTCAGCCAGTCTTCGGTCAGCGCGAGGGCCTGGGCGCGGTCCCAGTTGGCGGTCTTCTTCTCGATGATCTTGATGCCAGGGTGCTTGCCCAGCACTTCCAGCTCGCCTTTCTCGCGGTCGATCTGCGCCGACTGGCCAATCGGGCCCTGGATGATCACCACGTTGCCCTTGCCGTTGAGCTTGTCGACCATGGCCTGGGCCTGCAGGCGGCCGCCTTCCACATCATCGTTACCGACGTAGGGCACCGAGGCGTCGGCGACCTTGGTGTTGGAGGCGATAACCACCACGTCGTTGCTCATGGCTTGCTTGACCGTGCCGACGCCGGCCTTGGTGTCGATCGGCACGAACAGGATTGCGTCGTAGCGCTGGGTCACCATGTTTTCGATCTGATTGTTCTGGGTCAGGGCGTCGTAATTGCCGTCGAACACGGTCAACTGCACGGTGCCGTCCTTGACCGCCGGGTGCTCCTTGAGCTCGCGGACCCAGTTCTGCATGAACTGGCCCTTGAGGCCGTAGACGGCCGCGCCGACCTTGTAGGTCTTGCCATCGGCGGCCATTGCGATACTGCCGGCGAGCAGGGAGAGAGCCGCCGCGGCGGCCAGGGTGGTACCAAGTTTCATGGGGGAACTCCGGTTATTGTTGTAGTGGTCGTTCTCTAGCGTTTTTTCTTGCGCCACACGTCGATCAGTACTGCAAACACGATGATCAGGCCCTTGGCGACCTGCTGGTAATAGGAGGACACGCCGAGCAGGTTCAGGCCGTTGTTGATCACGCCGATCAACAACGCGCCGAACAGCGTGCCGACAATGCTGCCGGTGCCGCCCGACAGGCTGGTGCCGCCGATCACCACGGCGGCAATCGCGTCCAGCTCATAGGAAACCCCGGCCTGGGGCAGGGCGGAGGTGGTACGTGCCGACAACACCACGCCGGCCAACCCGGCGAGCAGGCCGGACACCACGTACACCGAAAACATCACCTTGCGCACGCCGATCCCGGAGGTGCGCGCGCTTTTTTCATTGCCGCCCACCGCGTACACGTAGCGGCCGTAGGTGGTGTAGCGCAGCACCATCCAGAAGATCAGCGCGACCACCGCAAAGATGATGATCGGCACGCCAATCGGGCCGATCTTGCCGATGCCCAGGGCCAGGTAGGCGTCGGGCAGGTCGGTGATCGGGCTGCCGTCGTTGAGGATGAAGGTCATGCCGCGGGCAATGCTGAGCATGCCGAGGGTGGCCACGAACGGTGGGATCGACAGGTTGGCGACCATAAAGCCGTTGACCACGCCGAGCATCGCCCCGGCAAACATCCCCGCGCTCACCGCCGCCAGCAGCCCGTAGCCCTGGGTCGCGACCATTGCGCTGCACAATCCGGCAAAGGCCAGGATCGAGCCGACGGAGAGGTCGATGCCCTTGGTCAGGATCACGTAGGTCATGCCCACCGCGAGGATGCCGTTGATGGAGGTCTGGCGCAGGATGTCCATCCAGTTGCGCCAGGTCATGAAGTACTCGCTGGAAAACGCCATCACCACGCACAGCAGGATAAACACCAGCGGCAGGCCGAAGCGGTCGAGGGACAGGCGCAGGCGGTTGCGCGGTGCGGTGGTGATAGGGGCGGCAATGGTTTTGACGTTCATGAGGCAAGACTCAACAGGGCTTCCTGGGAAAGGGCGGTGTCGGTGCTGATGGTCACCAGGCGACCGCCCTTGAAGACGGCGATGCGGTCACTCAGGTGCAACAGTTCCGGGGCTTCCGACGACACCACGATGGCGGCGCCACCGGCGCGCACGAATTGATCCAGCAGGTGGTAGATCTCCTGCTTGGCGCCCTCATCGATACCCCGTGTCGGCTCATCGCAGAGCAGGCACACCGGTTCGGTCGACAGGCATTTGGCGAGCACCACTTTCTGTTGGTTGCCGCCGCTCATGGACGCCACCGGCAGTTCCAGTGAGGTGGTTTTGATCTGCAGGCGCTTGACCATGTCCTGGGCCAGTTGGGTTTCCTTGCGCGCATTGATCAGCGACCAGCTCGACAGGCGCTTGTAGGCCGACAGCGCAATGTTGGAAAGAATGCTGCCGGTGAGCACCAGGCCGCTGTCCTTGCGGTCTTCGGTGACCAGCGACATGCCGGCATTGATGGTCGCCTTGGGCAGGCCGACGGGCATGGGCTTGCCTTGCAGGGTGACGCTGCCGGAGTCCGCCACGGTCAGGCCATAGATGCAGTTGAGGAATTCACTGCGCCCCGAGCCCATCAGGCCGTAGATGCCGAGGATTTCACCCTGGCGCAGTTGCAGGCTGATGTCGTGGAACTCGCCGGCGCGGCTGAGGTTGTCGACTTGCAGGCAGGTGTCGGCGGCGCATTCGCGGCCGACCTTGTGGTCGATGCGGGTCAGTTCCTGGCCAACGATGCCGCGCACCAGGTGGTCGCGGTCGATATCGGCCATGCGTCCGCTTTCCACAAAGGCGCCGTCGCGGAAGATGCTGTAGTCATCGGCGATCTGCGCCAGTTCGCTCAAGCGGTGCGATACATAGACGATGCCGGCGCCCCGCGCGGTGAGGCGGCGAATCGCCTTGAACAGGGTTTCGGCTTCGCGCTCGCCAATGGCCGAGGTGGGCTCGTCCATGATCATCACCTGGCAGTCATGGCTGAACGCCTTGGCGATTTCCACCAGCTGGATCTGCGCCACGCTCAGGCGGTGCATGGGGCTGCTGGCGTCCACCTCGAATTCCAGGCTTTCCAGCAGTTCGCGGGTGCGGCGGTTCAAGGCCTTGTTGTCGACGATGCAGCCGGCGCGGCGCGGTTCGCGGCCCAGCCAGATGTTTTCGGCGACGGTCATGTAGGGGATCGGTTCCAGTTCCTGGGTGATCATCGCGATCCCCGCCGCGAGGGCTTCGCTGGGGCGATTGAACTGTACGGCGGTGCCGTTGAGCAGAATGCTGCCGGCATCGCGCGGGGTGATGCCCATCAGGATGCTCAGGAAAGTCGACTTGCCTGCGCCATTGCCGCCGCACAGGGCGTGGACGCTGCCGGCCCGCAGAGAGAGGCGCCCGTCACGCAGGGCAGGGATCCCGGCGTAAGCCTTGGCGACGTGTTCAGCCTGGAGCAGTAATGGCGTGGCCATCGGCGTGTCCTCGTGCTGTGAATTCTTATTAGGTCGCACAGTCATGTTTCGCTGTGATCATATGTGTATCAAATGAAATTCTGATCAGTCAATCTCTTTCATGTAAATGCTGCGATTCTGATCTTTTTCGCCAATTACCCTTTTTTAGAGCGCTTTGACTGGCAGGTCAGTTAAATCCCGCTTGACAGAAGAGGGGTAACGCCTGCGAAATGAATGATAGAAATTTCATTGAGTGATCAATTGATCAGTCGTAAGCACCCTCACGGCAGCGGAGCCAGACATCATGAACACACCTTTCCCGGTGGCTATCGGATGCGATGAAGCGGGTTTTGAGCTCAAGGAGCTGTTAAAGCGCCATATCGAGGCGCTGGGCTATCCGGTGACCGACTTCGGCACCCATTCCACCGCGCCGGTGTTGTACCCGGACATCGCCCTGGCCGTGGCCACCGCCATCAACGCCGGGCAGCAGCGCCTGGGCGTGCTGGTGTGCGGCACGGGGATCGGCATGGCGATCTCGGCCAACAAGGTGCTCGGGATTCGTGCGGCCCAGGCCCATGACACGTACTCGGCAGAGCGGGCGCGCAAGAGCAACGATGCGCAGATCCTGTCGATCGGCGCGCGGGTGATCGGCGCCGAACTGGCGAAAAGCATCGTCAAGTCGTTCCTGGAGTCGGAGTTCGAGGCGGCCCGTTCCGGGGCCAAGGTCGAGCGCATCAATGCGATTGAGCGCGATGGGCATCAATAGTGGACGTAGCAGGGCAAGAGTCGGGAGAATGCGCCTTTGACGCCGAAACGGAAGCCCGTCCCCATGAGTGACAGTACCCAGCGCATGGCCAGCGATATTGATCAGATGACCGAAGTGGCGATGCTCTATTACCTCGAGAACGTCACTCAGGAAGCCATCGCCAAGCGCTTCGACCTGTCCCGGGCAAAAGTCAGCCGATTGCTCAAGCGCGCGCGGGATGAGGGCATTGTCGAGGTGCGCGTCTTGCAGCATCCGGCGATGAACAACGAGCTGGAACAGGCCTTGGTGGCGCGCTTCAAGCTGGATCGCGCGTTGATCGCGGTGGACCACAGCGACCCCGATACCCAACGCTCGGCCGTCGCCAGCCTGGTGGCCAACTACCTGAACAAGACCTTGAGCGACGGCATGATCGTCGCCGTGGGCATGGGCCGCAACGTCGGCGCCGTGGCCGATAACGTGTTCCTGCCGGTGACGCGCAACTGCACATTTGTCTGCGCCATAGGCGGTTCGCTCAAGGCCGGCGAATACATGAACCCCGATCACATCTGCCGGCGCCTGGCCCTGCGCTTTGGCGGCGAGAGTGAAAGCCTGTACGCCCCGGCCCTGGTGGCCAACCCGGAGTTGCGCGGGGTGTTGATCAACAATGACACGGTGCGCTCCACCCTCGACCGTGCGCGGCGGGCTGACATGGCGCTGATCGGCATCGGCGACATGAGCGAGAACAGCAATATGGTCCGTATGGGCTGGTTCTCGCCCCAGGAAATCGCCCAGGCACGCTTGTCCGGCACCGTGGGCGACATGATGGGCTATGACTTCATCGACATCCACGGCCAGCCGGCAGTCAACGCGATCCAGGGGCGAGTGATCGGGTTGACGGTGCAGGAGTTGTTCCGCATCCCGGACGTGGTGGCGATTGCCAGTGAGAACACCAAGGCGGCGGCAACGTTGGGGGCGTTGCGGTCGGGGGTGATCAATACCCTGGCGACGACGGTGACGAATGCCCACACCATCCTGGCGCTGGACGATGCAACCCGTAAAACCTGACACGCCCTCATCGGGGCATGGGTATCTACACAACGTTGGCTCAACGCCGGACGCCCGGCAGACAGGGCTGTTGTGGTGAGCGGGCTTGTCCCGCGCCGGGCTGCGAAGCAGCCCCAAAACCAGCCTCTACAGAGCGCCTGATACACCGCGTTCTTCTTTACTGGGGCTGCTTCGCAGCCCGGCGCGGGGCAAGCCCGCTCACCACAGAGATTGGGCAGGATCTGAAAATACTCATGCTCATCGGGGGCAAGCCCCTTCCCACATGATTTTGTGTGGGGCTCGAAGACAGGTTTTGTAATAGTTTTGCGTTGCAGGAAATTTGTATTTCGCCTGTAGGATCCAAGTCCTTTTGTTATTTCAGGACCTGCATGAACATCCTCTCGGAGCCTCCCAGTCGTCTTTCCCCAAGACATCCGCCGCCGCTGTTCCCGCTGAAACACCCCGTATCCCGACTGCCAGCCGTGTCCCGGTCCACCGACCGCGCCTTGCCGTGCCCGGCATTCTGAAACCTGTAGAGAGACTGATATAAATGGAATGGTTAGCGGATCCAACGGCCTGGCTCGGCCTGTTGACCTTGATTGTGCTGGAACTGGTGCTGGGCATCGACAACCTGGTGTTTATTGCGATCCTGGCGGACAAGCTGCCGCCGGAGCAGCGCGACCGTGCGCGCTTGATCGGTTTGTCCCTGGCGTTGCTGATGCGCCTGGGCCTGCTGGCGAGTATTTCCTGGTTGGTGACCCTGACCCAGCCGCTGTTCGAGGTGTTCGACAAGAGCTTCTCCGGCCGTGACCTGATCATGCTGTTCGGCGGTGTGTTCCTGTTGTTCAAGGCCACCATGGAATTGCATGAGCGCCTGGAAGGCCATGTGGCCCAGCGCACCGGCAACGTGGCATACGCCATGTTCTGGCCGATTGTGGCGCAGATCGTGGTGCTCGACGCGGTGTTCTCCCTGGATGCGGTGATCACGGCCGTGGGCATGGTGGATGAGTTGGCGGTGATGATGATCGCCGTGATCATTTCCATCGGCCTGATGATCGTCGCGAGCAAGCCGCTCACACGCTTCGTCAACGCCCACCCGACGGTGATCATGCTGTGCCTGGGCTTCCTGATGATGATCGGTTTCGCCCTGACCGCCGAAGGCCTGGGTTTCCATATTCCCAAGGGCTACCTGTACGCGGCGATTGGTTTCTCGATCCTGATCGAGGTGTTCAACCAGATTGCCCGCGCGCGTCGCAAGAAGTCGGCCCAAGGCGTGTTGCCGGTGCGTGAGCGCACGGCCCATGCGGTGATGCGCTTGCTCGGCGGTCGCAGCCTGGCGGTGGAGGAGGTGGGGGAAGAGGTGGCTGACCTGTTGGGCGAGACGGATGCCGCCCAGGGGCCGCTGTTCGACCGACGCGAGCGGGTAATGATCAGCGGTGTGCTGCAACTGGCCGAGCGGCCGATTCGCAGCTTGATGACGCCGCGGGCCAACGTCGACTTTATCGACCTGGCGGACGACCCCGACACGATTCGCCTGAAGCTGATGCACTCGTCCTATTCGCGCCTGCCGTTGATCCGCAATGGCGCGGTGGATGAGCCGCTGGGCTTTGTGCACAAGAAGGAATTGCTCAAGGAATACCTGGCCGGCAATGAGCCGAACCTGGAGCACCTCGCACGCCGGGCGATCAACCTGCTGGAGAGCTTTTCGATCCTCAACGCCCTGGAGCAGATGCGCCAGGAATCCACCCATATCGCCTTCGTGATCAACGAGTTCGGTGACTTCATGGGCGTATTGAGCATGACCGACATTCTTGAATCCATTGCCGGTGAGTTGCCGGATGCCAGTGAGATCGAAGGGCCGGATATTGTCGAGGAGGGCGCGGGCTTCCGTGCCAATGGCGCCCTGAATCTCACCCAGATTCGTCAGCGTACCGGCTTCAAGGCCGTCGCGACCGAGGATTACCAGACCCTGGCCGGCCTGGTGATGAGCCTGCTCGACCGCCTGCCGGTGGTGGGTGATAGCCTGGAGCATGAGGGCTGGCGCCTGACGGTGGCGGCGGTAGAGGAGCGGCGGGTGACGCAGGTGTTATTGCAGCCTTGCGGCGTGCATAACGCTTGAAGGTGTCCTCCACAAACTGCGCTTGCTGCTCCTCGGGTCCGAAACCCTTGAATGTTTCCATCAAGGTGCCGTTCTGGAAGATCAGCAGCGTCGGGGTGCCTGTAACCTGCGGGTGCCTCGGCGTTTTCGCGCAATCGAGCACCAGGCTCACTACTGATCGGTACTGGGCGGCAATCTGCTCAAACAGCGGCCCGGCTACCCCGCAGGCCGGGCAGTGAGCTGAGATGAACAGCATGAATACCGGGCGCGAACTGCTCAGCACGCGCCGGTAGTCGTCGGTAGTGGCAATGGTCGCAGTGGCAATCCCCATGATGATCTCCCTTTGGGCCTTGCAGGGTTTTTGCCAACGCTAAGCCCGGGGACCGTTACCGTCTACTGTCAACCTTCACAGGTCTGCCTCACGCTCCACACGTTCCCGGGCCTTGCGCGCCTGGTTTGCGCACTTGCGGTATTCCTCATTGTCCCGGGAGGCCTTGGCCCGGCGATAGTCGCGGTGGTTCTGGCTGGTGTAGTTGGTGTCGAAGGCTTCCTTGAGCCTGCGCAGTTCTTCCTTGCAGTCGCGGCGGTCGTTGCTGGCCGACGCGTTGCCGGCTGCCAGCAAGGTGAGCACCACCAGGGTAAGACATGACTTCATCAGGGCAGGGTCCTTGTCGGCAGGGATGTGCCAAGGCTAGTCCAGCGTGGGGATTTTTCCACGCTGCACGCGCACTGCAACGGTGCGCGGTAACGCTGTTGCAGTGCGTCCGCCGGGACCTGTCACCGCCATATGGGGCCCTGGGTAGCAAAGAGATTGCAGATGCTGGCCTAGCGCCTTGTCTCCCCAAAATATTTATCTATCTGATTTAACAAGCCTTTATTGCAGGCATGTTTTTCTTTGAGGGCGTGTGGCACACTTTCTGCTGTCTATTCCGTTGTTACATACTAAGTTCCGGTATAGCGGAATACACAACTCCTGGAGTGCTTGTCATGCATCACCGACCTTCCGTGTTCAAAGCGTGTGTTTTTCTCTTCGCCGCATCGGCTTCCCTCGCAGGCATCGTGCAGGCGGCGGACAGCAAGCTCGATGATGTGCTCAAGCGTGGGCACCTGATCGTGGGTACAGGCAGTACCAATGCGCCGTGGCACTTCCAGGGAGCGGATGGCAAGTTGCAGGGGTTTGATATCGACATCGGCCGCATTGTGGCCAAGGGCTTGTTCAACGACCCGAGCAAGGTCGAGTTTGTGGTGCAGTCGTCCGACGCACGCATTCCCAACCTGCTGACCGACAAGGTTGACATGAGCTGCCAGTTCATCACCGTCACCGCCAGCCGTGCCCAGCAAGTGGCGTTCACGCTGCCGTACTACCGCGAAGGCGTGGGCCTGCTGCTGCCGAACAACAGCAAGTACAAGGAAATCGAAGACCTGCAGGCGGCGGGCGATGGCGTCACCGTGGCGGTGCTGCAGAACGTGTATGCCGAAGAGCTGGTGCACCAGGCGCTGCCCAAGGCCAAGGTCGACCAGTACGACAGCGTCGACCTGATGTACCAGGCGGTGAACTCCGGTCGCGCCGATGCCGCCGCCACCGACCAGTCCTCGGTCAAGTACCTGATGGTGCAGAACCCCGGCCGCTACCGCAGCCCGGCCTACGCCTGGAGCCCGCAGACCTACGCGTGCGCGGTCAAGCGTGGCGACCAGGACTGGCTGAACTTCGTCAACACCGCGCTGCATGAGGCCATGACCGGTGTGGAATTCCCCACCTACAAGGCGTCGTTCAAGCAGTGGTTCGGTGTGGACCTGCCGGAACCTGCCATCGGCTTTCCCGTCGAGTTCAAGTGATTCGTGAAAACCGGGGCGCCGCCAACGGCGCCCCCATCAGGTACTGCTGACCATGAACTATCAGTTGAACTTTGCCGCCGTGTGGCGCGATTTCGACACCTTGCTGGCGGGGCTCGGCCTGGGCCTGCAACTGGCATTGCTGTCGATCGCCATCGGTTGCGTGATCGGCCTGTTGATGGCGTTTGCCATGCTGTCCAGACACCGTGCGTTGCGAATCCTGGCCTCGGTGTATGTGACGGTGATCCGCAATACGCCGATCCTGGTGCTGATCCTGTTGATCTACTTTGCGTTGCCCAGCCTGGGTATCCGCCTGGACAAGATCCCGTCGTTCATCATCACCCTGTCGCTGTACGCCGGTGCCTACCTGACCGAAGTGTTCCGTGCCGGGCTGTTGAATATTCCCAAGGGCTTGCGCGAAGCCGGACTGGCCATCGGCCTCGGCGAATGGCGGATCCGTGCGTATATCACCGTACCGGTGATGCTGCGCAACGTACTGCCCGCGCTGTCGAACAACTTTATCTCGCTGTTCAAGGACACCTCGCTGGCCGCCGCCATCGCAGTGCCCGAGCTGACCTATTACGCCCGCAAGATCAACGTCGAAAGCTACCGGGTGATTGAAACCTGGCTGGTCACGACCGCGCTCTACGTGGCGGCCTGTTACCTCATTGCCATGCTGCTCCGTTACCTGGAGCAGCGTCTGGCGATCCGTCGTTAAGGAGGGTGTCCATGTACGAGTCCCCCAGCTGGCTGCATGAGTTGTGGATCGCCCGGGATACGCTCTGGGCGGGGTTTCAGGCCAGTGTCGCGGTGTCGGCGCTGGCGATTATCTTTGGCACGCTGATCGGTATCGTCGCCGGGTTGATCCTGACCTACGGCAAATTCTGGATGCGCGCACCGTTTCGCCTGTATGTCGACCTGATCCGTGGCACGCCGGTGTTTGTGCTGGTGTTGGCGTGTTTCTACATGCTGCCGGCGCTTGGCTGGAAAATCACCGCATTCCAGGCCGGCGCCGTCGGGCTCACGCTGTTCTGCGGCTCCCACGTCTCGGAAATCGTGCGCGGTGCACTGCAAGCCATTCCCCGTGGGCAGTTGGAAGCAGGCAAGGCGATTGGCCTGACATTCCGGCAGTCCCTGGTCTACGTGCTGCTGCCCCAGGCGCTGCGGCAGATCCTGCCGACCTGGGTCAATTCCTCGACGGAAATCGTCAAGGCCTCGACCTTGCTCTCGGTGATCGGCGTGGCCGAATTGTTGTTGAGTACCCAGCAAGTGATCGCGCGTACCTTCATGACCCTGGAGTTCTACCTGTTCGCCGGGTTTCTGTTCTTTGTCATCAACTACGCCATCGAGTTATTCGGGCGCTACATTGAAAAGCGGGTGGCCTTGCCATGAACCAACCTCAAACAACCGAGCCGCTGCTGGACATCCGCGGCCTGCGTAAACAATACGGCGAGGTCGAAGTGCTCAAGGGCGTCGACCTGTCCATGGCGCGCGGCAACGTGGTGACGTTGATCGGCTCCAGCGGCTCGGGCAAGACCACCTTGCTGCGTTGCGTCAACCTGCTGGAAGAGTTCCAGGGCGGGCAGATCACCCTGGATGGCGAGTCCATCGGCTACAGCGACATCGGCGGCAAGCGCGTGCGTCACCCCGAACGCGTGATTGCCCAGCACCGAGCGATGACCGGCATGGCGTTCCAGCAGTTCAACCTGTTTCCCCATCTGAGCGCGTTGCAGAACGTCACCCTCGGCCTGTTGAAAGTTAAGAAAATGCCTAAGGACGAGGCGGTGGCACTCGCGGAAAAATGGTTGGACCGTGTAGGACTTTTGCAGCGCCGCGATCACTTTCCCGGCCAACTGTCCGGCGGCCAGCAACAGCGTGTGGCGATAGCCCGTGCCATTGCCATGAACCCGAGCCTGATGCTCTTCGACGAAGTCACTTCGGCCCTCGACCCGGAATTGGTGGGCGAGGTGCTCAGTGTGATCAAGGGCCTGGCGGAAGAGGGCATGACCATGTTGCTGGTCACCCACGAAATGCGCTTTGCCTATGAAGTCTCGGACAAGATCGTCTTCATGAACCAGGGCCGGATTGAAGAGCAGGGCTCGTCGAAGGACATCTTCGAGCGGCCGCAATCGCCGCGCCTGGCGGAATTTCTCAAGAACATTCGTTTTTAATCAGGAGCATCGTTTTATGAGCATCACTCGTTACGGAGCCGGCAGTACGGCCGGCGGTGGCCAGCCGCGTCCCTTCGCCCGCGCGGTGGAAGCGGACGGTTGGCTGTACGTCTCGGGCCAAGTGCCTGCGGTGGACGGCGAAATCATCACCGGCGGGATCATCGAGCAAACCCGGCAGACCCTGCGCAATGTGGTGGCGATCCTCGAAGAAGCCGGCTACGAGTTGAAAGACGTGGTGCGGGTCGGCGTGTGGCTGGAAGACCCGCGGGACTTCTGGAGTTTCAACAAGGTCTTCGGCGAATACTTCACCCCGGAACACGCGCCGGCGCGCGCCTGTGTGCAGGCCAACATGATGGTGGACTGCAAGGTCGAGATTGATTGCGTGGCCTACAAGAAAAAGGGCTAAATTGCCCTCACCCTTAAGCCCACTGCAAATCCAATGTGGGAGGGGGCTTGCCCCCGATGGCGGTGAGTCAGTCACAAATGCATGTGCTGACACTCCCTCATCGGGGGCAAGCCCCCTCCCACAGGAGAATTGTGTCGTACCCAACAACTTCGACCGGACCGATATCGCCATGACCGAAGACACCATCAAACGCCGCGCCAAAGGCCTGGACCGTGCATTCGATATCCTCGATTTTCTCAAGGAAATCGGCCAGCCCCTGCGCCCGAATGATATTGCCAGTGGCATCGGCAGCCCCAAATCCACGGTCTACGAATTGGTCGCCTCCTTGTTGGAGCGGCGCATCCTCGAAACCGTGGGCAAGGACGGTCACGTCTACCTCGGCCGTCAGTTGTATTTCCTCGGCCAGGCCCACTTGCGTCATTTCGACCTGACCCGCGAGGCCGACCACGCCTTGCAGGAGATCGTCAGCCAAACCCACGAAACCGCGCAGATGTGCCTGCTCAACGGGCGCAAATACACGGTGGCGCTGATGCGCGAAGGCGAGCGGCATTTCCGTATTTCCTCGGACATCGGTGAAGACGCGCCGATCCCATGGACCGCCTCCGGGCGCCTGTTGCTGGGGCATTTGAGCGACCAGCAGATCATCGACCTGATCGACCACGACGACTTTATCCTGCCGGACGGCCAGCGCCTGCCGCTGGAGACCTTCCTCGCGCAAATCCGCCAGGCCACCCTCGATGGGTTCTTTTCCTTCGACAGTGTGGCCGACACCTTTACCCACTGCTTTGCCGCCCCGGTCCGGGACGCGCAGGGCGTCAGCATTGCGACGCTGTGCATCGTCGCCCCTCGGGCCGATGCGAGCAAAAACTACAACGACTATCGCCGGGTGTTGATCGACAGCGCCAACAACCTGGCCCGTCGCATCAACGAATAGGAGTTTTCCATGTCAGCCATCAATGCCGTTGAAAAGGGCGCCGCCGCCGTCGGTGCCCACCTGGTCCGTGACGTCAGCCTGCCCGCCCTGGTGCTGCACCGCGACGCCCTGGAACACAACATTCGCTGGATGCAGGATTTCGTCAGCAACAGCGGCGCGGAACTGGCGCCCCACGGCAAGACCAGCATGATGCCGGCATTGTTCCAGCGCCAGCTTGCCGCGGGCGCCTGGGGCATCACCCTGGCCAACGCGGTGCAGACCCGCGCCGCCTATGCCGGTGGCGTGCGCCGGGTGCTGATGGCCAACCAGTTGGTGGGCGCACCGAACATGGCGTTGATCGCCGACCTGCTGGCCGACAAGGATTTTGACTTCCACTGCATGGTCGACCACCCGGACAACGTCGCCGACCTGGGCCTGTTCTTCGCCGCCCGTGGCCTGCGCCTGAACGTGATGATCGAATACGGCGTGGTCGGCGGCCGTTGCGGTTGCCGCAGCGAGCAGGAAGTGCGCGACCTGGCCAAGGCGATCAAGGCCCAGCCGGCCCTGGCCCTCACCGGTATCGAAGGCTACGAAGGGGTGATCCACGGCGAGCACGCCATCAATGGCATCCGCGACTTCGCCGCGAGCCTGGTGCGCCTGGCCGTGGACCTGCAAAACAATGGGGCCTTCGACCTGCCCAAGCCCATTATCACGGCGTCTGGGTCGGCCTGGTACGACCTGATCGCCGAGTCCTTCGAAACCCAAAACGCCGCCGGCCGTTTCCTCAGCGTATTGCGCCCCGGCAGCTACGTGGCCCACGACCATGGCATCTACAAAGAGGCGCAATGCTGCGTGCTCGACCGTCGCAGCGACCTCCAGGAAGGCCTGCGCCCGGCCCTGGAAGTCTGGGCCCATGTGCAATCGTTGCCTGAGCCGGGCTTTGCGGTGATCGCCCTGGGCAAGCGCGACGTGGCCTACGACGCCGGTTTACCGGTGCCGCTTAAACGCTATCGCGCCGGGATCCTGCCGGCGGAAGGCGATGATGTGAGCGCCTGCACCGTCACCGCCGTGATGGACCAGCACGCCTTCATGACCGTTGCGGCAGGTGTCGAGCTGCGCATCGGCGACATCATTTCCTTCGGCACCTCGCACCCTTGCCTGACCTTCGACAAGTGGCAGGTCGGCTGCCTGGTGGATGAGCAGTTGCGGGTGATCGAGTCCCTGGAAACCCGTTTCTGAGTGTAAAGCCATGACCACCACCCACCCCCGCATCGCCCTGATCGGCGAATGCATGATCGAATTGCAACACCGCGCCGACGGCAGCCTGCACCAGAGCTTCGGCGGCGACACCCTGAACGCGGCGGTGTACCTGCGCCGTGAGCTGGGGGATATCGGCACGGTGGACTATGTCACCGCCTTGGGCGATGACAGCTTCAGCGACGCCATGTGTGCGCACTGGGCCGAAGAAGGCTTGGGCCTGGAGCGGGTCCAGCGCCTGCCCGGGCGTTTGCCCGGCTTGTACTGCATCCAGACCGATGCCAACGGCGAGCGCAAATTCCTCTACTGGCGCAACGAAGCGGCCGTGCGCGACTGCTTTACCACGCCGGCGGCTGCGCCGATCCTGGCGGCATTGCCGGACTACAACGTGGTGTATTTCAGCGGCATTACCCTGGCGGTGCTGGGTGAAGTCGGGCGCCAGCGCATGCTCGAAGTGCTGATCGAAACCCGCCGACGTGGCGGCGCAGTGGTGTTTGACAACAACTACCGGCCACGGCTCTGGGCCACGGTGGACGTTGCCCGCGAGGCTTATCGCAGCGTACTGGCCGAGGTGGATATCGCTTTGCTGACCGAGGATGACGAACGCGCGTTGTTTGGTTATGCCGACAGCGAACAGGTATTCGCGGCGTACCCGGCGATTGCGGAAGTGGTGCTCAAGCGCGGTGCGGATGCGTGTTTGATCCGTTGCGACGGTGAGCGCCTTGCCGTGCCGGCGCTGAAGGTGGAGAAGGTGGTGGACACTACGGCGGCGGGGGATTCGTTCAGTGCGGCGTACCTGGCCAGTCGGCTCAAGGGCGGTTCGCCCCAGGAGGCTGCTTTGGCCGGGCATCGATTGGCGAGCCGGGTTATCCAGGTGCCGGGGGCGCTGATCCCCAGGGAGTAGATGAATGGCCGCCAGCGGCGGATCGGGAGCAAACCCCCTGTGGGAGGGGGCTTGCCCCCGATAGCGGTCTTAAGCCAAAGCCTCAATCCCGGTAAAACACCTGCACCAGGTGATACCCGAACTTGCTCTTGATCGGCCCGTGCACCACCTTCACCGGTTTCTTGAAGATCACCGCATCGATCACCCCGACCATCTGCCCAGGCCGCACTTCACCCAAGTCGCCGCCGCGCTTGCCGGACGGGCACGTGGAGTACTTCCTGGCCAGCACATCAAAGGCTTCGCCCTTGGCAATGCGCTGCTTGAGTTGTTCGGCTTCTTCGCTGGTTTTCACCAGGATATGGCGGGCTTGGGCTTTCATCGGTCTCTACCAGGTGTGCGACGGCGCGCGATTATGCCTGAACTGAATCATCGACGCTGATCATGCTGCGGATTTTGGTCGCCAGCAGGTCGATGGAAAACGGCTTGGCGACCATGTCCATGCCGTCCTCCAGGAAGCCCTGGCGTTCGGCGGCTTTCTCCGCGTAGCCGGTCATGAACAGCACCTTGAGCCCCGGCCGATGCTGGCGGGCGATCTCCGCCAGTTGGCGGCCGTTCATGCCGGGCAGGCCGACGTCTGTCACCAGCAGGTCCACGCGCAAGTCCGACTCCAGCAACGGCAGCGCCGCACGGGCATCCGCCGCCTGGTGCGCGGTATAACCCAACTCGTCGAGCACATTGACCACCAGCATGCGCACCGCCGGGTCATCCTCGACCACCACCACCGCTTCGCCGGCAAGGGCCAGCGGGACTTCGCCCAGATGGGCGGGCTGGCTGCTTTCCAGGGAGGTGCCGTGCAGGCGCGGCAGATACAGGCGCACGCAGGTGCCCTGGCCCGGTTCGCTCTGGATGGTCACGTGGCCACCGGACTGCTGGGCAAACCCATAGATCATCGACAGCCCCAGGCCAGTGCCCTGGCCGATGGGCTTGGTGGTGAAGAACGGGTCGAACGCCTTGGCGAGAATCTTCGGTGCCATGCCGCTGCCGTTGTCACACACGCCGAGCATCACATAGTCGCCGGCCCTGACCGGTTCGAGGGTGGTGATATCGGTGCCGTCCAGGTAGCTGTTGGCGGTTTCGATCAGCAGTTCGCCGCCATCGGGCATGGCGTCGCGTGCGTTGATTACCAGGTTGAGCAGGGCGTTTTCCAGTTGGCTGGCGTCGGTGTTGACCGGCCAGATGTCGCGGCCCAGTTGCACCTTGAGCGTGATATGCGCGCCCTTGGTGCGCTGGAACAGATCCTCCAGGGACGCTACCAACTGGTTCGGATCCAGCGGGCGAAGGTCCAGCGACTGGCGCCGTGAAAACGCCAGCAGACGGTGGGTGAGGGCGGCCGCGCGATGGGCCGAGGACACGGCGGCGTCGGTAAAGCGGCCGATCTCGTCGCTGCGCCCGGCGGCGATGTAGCGCTGCATCAGGTCCAGGCTGCCGATGATGCCGGTGAGCATATTATTGAAGTCGTGGGCGATACCGCCGGTGAGCTGGCCCACCGCTTCCATCTTCTGCGCATGGCGCAGGGCATCTTCGGCGCGCTCGCGCTCGAACATCTCGTTTTGCAGGCGTTCGTTGGCTTCGGCCAGCGCCTGGGTGCGCTGGGCCACGCGCTCCTCGAGGTTCTCGTTGAGGTGGCGCAGGGCTTCTTCGGTGAGTTTGCGTTCGGTTTCATCGATGACAAAGATGTAGAAACCGTTCACCGAGCCGTCATTGCTGAAGCGTGGCAGGTATTTCATCAACGCATGGCGCGGGCGGCCATCGCGATGGGGGGTGACGGTCATGAAACTGCAGGCCTTGCCCCTGAGCGCAGCGGCGATCTTGTCCTCGCGCCCGGCGTACACATCGTCGCCGAGCACTTCGCGGATGGTCTTGCCGTACAGCTCCTGGGGCGTCAGGCCGTACCAATCGAGGTAGGCACTGTTGTTCAGGCGAAAACGCTGCTCGTGGTCGACGTAACCGATCAGCACCGGCATGGCGTTGATGATCAACTGCAGTTCGGTCTGGCTCTGGCGCAGGGCCTGCTCGGTGTTTTTGCGCTCGGTGAGGTCCAGTGCCGCGCCGAGGAAGCGCGCGGGGCGGCCTTGATGATCCTTGTAGCAACGCCCCCGGGCGAACACCCAGCGCACCTGGCCGTCGGCCTGTTGCAGGCGATATTCCTCGGCGTATTCAGTGCCGTAGGTGATGCAATGCTTGATGCTGCGCGCCACCATGCCGCGGTCTTCGGGATGTACGCCTTGCAGGTAGTCGCTGATCGGCAACCGGCTGGCGTCGCTTGGATCAACCCCGTGCAGGTAGGCGAAGTGCGCGTCGGCGATAAAGCGGTCTTCGCCAATGTCCCAGTCCCAGGTGCCCACCGCATCGGTGGCGGCCAGGGCCAGTTGCAGGCGTTGTTCGGTGTTGTGCTGGGCCTTGCGCCGTTCGTTGGTTTCGATGGCCGTGACCAGGATGCCGGCCACATTGGCGCTTTCATCGCGGATCGGGCTGTAGGTCAGGTCCAGCCAGATTTCGGTGTCGCGATTGTTGCGTTGCAGGACAAAACGCTGCTCGCTGAAGGTGCGCACCTGGCCGGTCAGCACGGCGTCGTAGATCGGCGCAGTGAAGCTTTCGAGTTCCGGCCAGGTCTGGTGCGCCGGCTGGCCCATGGCGTCCGGGTGTTTATTGCCCGCCAGCAGGGCGAAGCCGTCGTTGTAGAGTTGGGTGAGTTCGCTGCCCCACAGCAGGAGCATCGGCATCGGAGAGTGGATGACGATGTCCACGGCTGTGCGCAGGCTTTGCGGCCAATCATTGGCCTCACCGAGGGGGCTGTGCGCCCAGTCCAGCCGCGCAATCAATGCAGCGGCTTCGCTGCCGGTGGTTGTTCCCTTCATAAAAAGCCCTGAGCGTAACGCTTTGAAAAATGACAACACCCATTATCCCGTGGGACACCGATGGGTGACTACCCTCGAAAAATAGCATGCATTGAGGGTTTGTCTTCAAATGAGTGCGGCAGGGCTGAAACCTTTCATCTTTCCGCCAGTTCGGGGCGGTCGCGAAATTGCTCCAGGGCCTGCGGGTTGGCCAGTGCGTCGGTATTCTTCACCGGCTCGCCGTGCACCACGTTGCGCACCGCCAGTTCGACGATCTTGCCGCTGATGGTGCGGGGGATATCGCTGACGGCGAGGATCTTCGCCGGCACATGGCGCGGCGTAGTGTTGGCGCGGATCACCTGGCGGATCTGCTGCGCCAGGGCCTCATTCAGTTCGATGCCGTCATCCAGGCGCACAAACAGCACCACCCGCACATCGTCCTGCCAGCGTTGGCCGATGGCCAGGCTTTCCAGCACCTGCGGGACTTTTTCCACCTGGCGATAAATCTCCGCGGTGCCGATGCGCACGCCGCCGGGGTTGAGCACTGCGTCGGAGCGGCCGTGAATCAGCAGGCTGCCGTTGGGGCGTTGCTCGGCGTAGTCGCCCTGGGCCCACACGCCGGGAAACTGGCTGAAATACGAGGCGCGCAGCTTCTTCTGGTGCGGGTCGTTCCACAAGCCGATGGGCATCGCCGGGAAGTGCCGGGTGCACACCAGCTCGCCTTTTTCCCCGACCAACGGTTGGCCCTGGTCGTCCCACACCTCGATGGCCATCGCCAGGCTCTTGCATTGCATTTCCCCGCGCCGCACCGGCAGCACCGGATTGCCGATCACAAAGCAGGAGACGATATCGGTGCCACCGGACATCGAGGACAGGCACAACTCGGCCTTGATCTCGCGGTACACGTAGTCGTAGCTCTGGGGCGACAAGGGCGAGCCGGTCGAAATCAGGCCCTTGAGGCTGCCCAGGTCGTGGCTCAGGCGCGGTTGCAGCCCGGCCTTTTCCAGGGTGGCGAGGAACTTGGGGCTGGTGCCGAACACGCTGATCTTTTCCGCGTCGATCAGGTCGATCAAGCGTTCCGGGCCGGGGTGAAACGGCGAGCCGTCATACAGCACCGCCGTGGCCCCGATCGCCAGCACCGAAACCAGCCAGTTCCACATCATCCAGCCGCAGGTGGTGTAGTAGAACAGGCAGTCCTCGCGGGAGATATCCGCGTGCAGGCCGTGTTCCTTGAGGTGGGTGAGCAGCACGCCGCCGGTGCCATGGATGATGCATTTGGGCACGCCGGTGGTGCCGCTGGAGTAGAGGATGTACAGCGGATGGTCGAACGGCACTGCGACGAACACAGGCGCGCCGCCGGGTTGGTAGAAGTCGTTCCACAGGGCGACGCGGGCCTGGGTCTGATAGTCCTCGACGCAGGCCTGGGGCCGTACATACGGGACGATGATCAATTGTTCCAGGGACGGCAGGCGTTCGAGGATTTCATTGAGCTTGGCGCTCTGATCGATGGTTTTGCCGGCATAACGGTAGCCGGCGCAGGTGATCAGCACCTTGGGCTCGATCTGGCCGAAGCGGTCGATGACGCCTTGGGTGCCGAAGTCTGGCGAGGAGCATGACCAGATCGCGCCGAGGCTGGTGGTGGCCAGCATGCCGACCAGGGTTTGCCAGGTGTTGGGCATGCAGGCGGCGACCCGGTCACCGCGGCCGACACCGGCCGCCCGCAGGCTGTCCTGCAGGCCGGCGACGTGGGCGGCCAGTTCGGCGTAGGTCAGTTGTTCGCGCTGGCCGTCTTCGCTGATCGCGACCACCGCCGGGTGATCGTCGCGGCGGCGCAACAGGTGTTCGGCAAAATTCAGGGTCGCGCCGGGAAACCACTGGGCGCTGGGCATCTCGACGTCTTCGATCAGCACTGCACTGGGCGGGCTGCGAAACTGCACATCGAAGAACGTGACGATCGCCTGCCAGAAGTCCGGGCGCTGGTCGATGCTCCACTGGTGCAGGGCCGGATAGTCGCTGAGCTGCACGCCGTGGCGATCATTGATAAAGCGCCGGAACTGGTCCATTCGCGTGGTGCGGATGCGTTCGGGGGAAGGTTGCCAGAGGATTTCGGACATCAGCACGGTCTCTTGTTCTTATGCAGGTTTTCCAAACTATAGCGTTCTAATGTGTCTGGCCTTATTGGGCCAGCCAGCCGCCATCAATGTTCCACGCCGCCCCCCGCACCTGGGCACCGGCCTCGCTGCACAAGAACAGCACCAGCTCTCCCAGTTGCGACGGCGTCACGAACTCCAGGGACGGCTGTTTCTCCGCCAGCAGATCATGTTGCGCCTGCTGCGGATCGACGCCGTTGGCCACGCGATCATCAATCTGCTTCTGCACCAGCGGCGTCAGCACCCAGCCGGGGCAGATCGCGTTGCAGGTCACGTTGCTGGTGGCGGTCTCCAGGCCCACCACCTTGGTCAAGCCGATCACGCCGTGCTTGGCTGCCACATAAGCGGCCTTGCCCACCGAGCCGACCTGGCCGTGCACCGAGGCGATGTTGACGATACGCCCCCAGCCCTTGGCCTTCATGCCCGGCAGGCTCAAGCGCGTGCTGTGGAACACCGAGGACAGGTTGATCGCGATGATCGCGTCCCAGCGTTCCACCGGGAAGTCCTCCACCGCCGCCACATGCTGGATGCCAGCGTTGTTGACCAGGATGTCGACACCGCCGAACTCACGCTCGGCGTAGGCCAGCATGTCGGCGATCTGCGCCGGGTCGCTGACGTCCGCCGGGTGGTGGCCGACCTTGCCGCCAAACGCCTGCACCTGGGCGACCACCGCGCTGGCGTCGCCGAAGCCGTTGAGGATCAGGTTGGCACCGGCCTTGGCCAGGCTCAGGGCGATACCCAGGCCGATGCCGCTGGTGGAACCGGTGACCAGGGCGGTCTTGCCGTTCAATCTTGTCATGAAAACCTCACACAATGCCGGTGGCGTAGAAAGTACCGATCACCACGAACACCGCGAGGGTCTTGATGATCGTGATGCCGAAAATGTCCTTGTAGGCTTCGCGGTGGGTCAGGCCGGTCACCGCCAGCAGGGTGATCACCGCGCCGTTGTGGGGCAGGGTGTCCATGCCGCCGCTGGCCATGGCCGCGACCCGGTGCAGCACTTCAAGGGGAATATTGGCCGCATGGGCCGCCGCAATAAAGCTCTCGGACATGGCCGCCAGGGCGATGCTCATGCCACCGGACGCGGATCCGGTGATACCGGCCAGCAGGGTCACGGTAATCGCTTCGTTGACCAGCGGGTTGGGGATGCCCTTGAGCCAGTCCGCCAGCACCAGGAAGCCCGGCAGCGAAGCGATCACCGCGCCGAAACCATATTCGGAAGCGGTGTTCATCGCCGCCAGCAATGCGCCGCTGACCGCGCTCTTGCTGCCGTCGGCGAGCTTACTTTTGATCGCCGACCAGCCGAATACCAGCACCATGATGATGCCCACCAGCAACGCCGCCTGCACCGCCCAGATCGCCGTGAGCTTGGCGATTTCGGTGGTCACCGGTGCGCTCATGCCCGGCAGGCTGAGGCTGTGGGTCTTGCCATACCATTGTGGGATCCAATGGGTGAACAGCAGGTTCATCACGCCCACCAGGATCAGCGGCGACAGTGCGATCCACGGGTTGGGCAGCGTGAGGTTCTCGGCGGTTTCCGGCTCGTTGCGCAGCTCGGTGCCGTAGCCTTCACCGGCGCGCTGGGCCTTGTTGCGCTGGCGCGCCAGGTAGAGCATGCCGGCGCAGAACACGAAAATCGTGCCGATCAGCCCCAGCCACGGCGCTGCCCAGGCGGTGGTGTTGAAGAAGGTGCTGGGGATGATGTTCTGGATCTGCGGCGTGCCGGGCAGGGCGTCCATGGTGAACGAGAACGCACCGAGGGCGATGGTCGCCGGGATCAGGCGCTTGGGGATATTGCTCTGGCGGAACATCTCCGCCGCAAACGGGTACACCGCAAACACCACCACAAACAGCGACACGCCGCCGTAGGTGAGCAGGGCGCAGACCAGCACGATCACCAGCATCGCCTGGCGCGTGCCGAGCAAACGGATCGCCGCCGCCACGATAGAACGCGAGAAACCCGACAGCTCGATCAGCTTGCCGAACACCGCACCGAGCAGGAATACGGGGAAATACAGTTTGATAAAGCCGACCATTTTCTCCATGAACACCCCGGTAAAGGCAGGGGCGACAGCGGACGGGTCGGTGAGCAGCACGGCGCCGAGGGCGGCGATGGGGGCAAACAGGATAACGCTATAGCCACGGTAGGCAGCCAGCATCAGCAACGCGAGCGCTGCCAGGGCAATGATCACACTCATGGTGTGTCTCCATCGGATTGTTATTGTTGTGGGTGAAGCAGTGGGGAGGGCTATAGCGAGATGTGTGCCATATTTTCAAGTTATTGAAATATATGGATATTTTTTAATTTCTTTCGAGTGTTTTTGAATGCTGTCTCTATTTGGAGACAAATGAAGATCAAATGTGGGAGGGGGCTTGCCCCCGATAGCGGTGCATCAGCCAGCATATGTGTTGACTGACCTAATGCTATCGGGGGCAAGCCCCCTCCCACAGGGAATGTCTTTGTATGGAGAATTTGGTCTCTATTTTGAGACTAGGCGATACCCAGTGCCACCATCTTCTTGTACAACGTCGATCGCCCCAGCCCCAATCGCTTGGCCGCCTCCACCACATTCCCGTCACACGCCTCGAGCGCCGCCGCAATCACCTGCCGATCAAACCGCTCCCGCGCCGCCGCAAACGTCTCGCCCTCAACCGTGTCCACCGCACCGCGTTCCACCGGGCTGAACGTGCCAATCGCCGCACGAATGTCCCCAGCGTTCAACACCAGGTCATCGCTCAGCAACGCCGCGCGCTCCAGCACGTTGCGCAGTTCGCGGATGTTCCCCGGCCACGCATGCTGTGCCAACAGCGCCAGGGCCTCGCGGTCCAGTTCATGCTGGCTGCGCAGTTCCTCGAGGATCGCTTCGCTCAGCGCCGGAATGTCCTCCAGCCGCTCACGCAGCGGCGGCACCTGGATCGGCAATACGTTCAGGCGGTAATACAGGTCCGCACGGAACTCACCGCGCTTGATCGCCGCTTCCAGGTCCATGGAGGTGGCCGCGATCACCCGCACATCGCTGTGCAGCATTTCGTTGGAACCCACCGGTTCGAATTCCTTTTCCTGCAACACCCGCAGCAGCTTGCTTTGCAGCGGCAGCGGCATATCGCCGATTTCATCGAGGAACAGCGTGCCGCCCTGGGCAATCTGGAATTTACCCGGGCGGCCCTTGCGATCGGCACCGGTAAAGGCGCCCGGCGCGGTGCCGAAGAACTCGGCCTCCAGCAGGTCATGGGGAATCGCCGCGCTGTTGATGCTGACGAACGCCTTGTGCGCCCGCGGTGAGGCGCCGTGGATCGCCTGGGCGAGCAATTCCTTGCCGGTGCCGGTCTCGCCCAGCAGCAGCACCGGCGATTCGGCGCTTGCGCTGCGCCGGGCACGGCGTTTGACTTCCAGGCTGGCGGCGCTGGTGCCGATAAAGTGCGCGAAGTTGTACTTGCTCTGGCGTGAGCGCAGTAACGAGCGGGTGGAGGCCAGTTCCTGCTGCATGCTCAGGTAGCGCTCGATCAGCGGCGACAGGTTGCGCAGCTCATCGAACAAGGCAAAACCAATCGCACCGATCACTGCACCGGCATCGTTGTGGATCGGCAGGCGCATCACCACCAAAGGGCCTTTGGGGGTGTCCTGGATGTCCAGCAGAATCGGCCGGTCGGTGCGCACCACCTGGCGCAACAGGCTGTTGGAAATCACCTGCTCGCACGGCTGGCCGATGGCTTCATCGGCACTCTTGAGGCCGAAGCGCTTGGCGTAGCGCTCGTTCATCCAGACGATATTGGCGTCGCGGTCGACAATCACCGTGCCTTCGCTGGACTGCTCGATGATCTCGAACAGCGACTGGATCGCCAGGCCGCGAACCTGTTGGTAGTCCGTCAGGCTGGTACTCATGACGACAGCCCGCCGGCCGCCGCCAGGAGTTCCTTGGTATACGGGTGCTGCGGCGCTTCGAAAACGTCATGGCTCGGCCCGCGCTCCACCACCTTGCCGTCCTTGATCACGATCATGTCATGGGCCATGGCGCGCACCACGGCGAGGTCATGGCTGATAAACAGGTAGGTCAGGCCGTACTTTTCCTGCAATTCACGCAGCAACGCTACGACCTGCTTCTGTACGGTGCGGTCGAGGGCTGAGGTAGGTTCGTCCAACAGCATCAACGCCGGCTTGAGCACCAGCGCGCGGGCGATGGCGATGCGTTGGCGCTGGCCGCCGGAGAATTCATGGGGGAAGCGATGGCGACTGGCGGGGTCGAGGCCCACGTCCTTGAGCACCTGGATCACTTGCGCATCGCGGTCGGCGAGGCTGCACGGCGCATGCACCTCCAGGCCTTCGCTGATGATCTGCTGCACCGACATGCGCGGGCTGAGGCTGCCGTAGGGGTCTTGGAAGACCACTTGCATCTGCTTGCGCCACGGGCGCATCTGCTTGTGGTTGAGCGGGTCGAGGGCCTCGCCCTGGAAGCGGATGCTGCCGGTGGAATCCAGCAGGCGCAGGATCGCCTGGCCGAGGGTGGACTTGCCCGAACCGGACTCGCCGACAATCCCCAGGGTCTTGCCGCGCTGCACGCTGAGGCTGATGCCATCCACCGCGCGCAGGTAGGTCTTGCGCCGGAACAGGCCGCCGCCCAGGGGGAATTGCACGCTCAGGTCGTGCACGTCCAGCACGGTCTCCCGTGGCTCGCTGCACAGCACATCGCCGGACGGCTCGGCGTCCAGCAGCAGGCGGCTGTAGGGGTGTTGGGGGACCGTGAACAAGGTCTCGCAGTCAGCCTGCTCGACAATCTCGCCGGCACGCATCACGCACACCCGCTGGGCAATGCTGCGCACCAGGTTGAGGTCATGGCTGATCAGCAGCAGCGACATGCCCAGGCGGTGTTGCAGGGACTTGAGCAGCAGCAGGATCTTGCGCTGCACGGTCACGTCAAGGGCGGTGGTGGGCTCGTCGGCGATCAACAGCTCCGGCTCACAGGCCAGGGCCATGGCGATCATCACCCGTTGGCGCTGGCCCCCGGAGAGTTGGTGGGGATAGGCCTTGAGGCGTTCCTGGGGTTTCTGGATGCCCACCAACTGCAGCAACTCGAGGATGCGCGCCTGCGCCGCCTTGCCGCCCAGGCCCTTGTGCAGCAGCAAGGTTTCGCCGATCTGTTTTTCGATGCTGTGCAGCGGGTTGAGGGAGGTCATCGGCTCCTGGAAGATCATCGCAATGCGGTTGCCGCGCAGTTTCTGCAAGGTCGATGCCGAGGCGCCGACCAGTTCCTGGCCGCGATATTTCACGGAGCCACGGGTTTCAGTACCGGCTTCGGGCAGCAGTTGCAGAATCGAATGGGCGGTCACCGACTTGCCGGAGCCGGACTCACCCACCAGCGCCAGGCACTCGCCGGGGCGTACATCCAGGCTCAGGTTGCGTACCACGGTCTGGCCGCTGAAGGCGACGCTGAGGTCGCGGATTTCGATCAGGTTCATACGCAGTCACTCATGAGCGTGGGTCGAAGGCATCACGTAGTGCCTCGCCGATAAAGACCAGCAGCGACAGGATCAGCGCCAAGGTGAAAAACGCCGTCAGGCCCAGCCACGGCGCTTGCAGGTTCTGCTTGCCCTGGGCAATCAGCTCGCCCAGTGACGCACTGCCCGCAGGCATGCCGAAACCGAGGAAATCCAGGGCGCTCAGGGTGGAAATCGCCCCGGTGAGGATGAACGGCAGGTAGCTCAAGGTGGCGGTCATGGCGTTGGGCAGGATGTGCCGGCGAATGATCTTGCCGTCGCCCAGGCCCAGGGCCCGTGCGGCCTTGACGTACTCCAGGTTGCGCCCGCGCAGGAACTCGGCGCGCACCACATCCACCAGGGCCAGCCAGGAAAACAGCGCCATGATCCCCAGCAACCACCAGAAGTTCGGCTCGACAAACCCCGACAGGATGATCAGCAGGTACAGCACCGGCAGCCCGGACCACACTTCAAGGATGCGTTGGCCGAGCAGATCCACCCAGCCGCCGTAATAGCCCTGCAAGGCCCCGGCGGCGATGCCGATGGTGGCGCTGATCGCGGTGAGTGCCAGGGCAAACAGGATCGACACCCGCGCACCGAAGATCACCCGCGCCAGCACATCCCGCGACTGGTCATCGGTACCCAGCCAGTTCACCGTCGAGGGCGGGCTGGGGGCCGGGCGGGTCAGTTCGTAGTTGGGCGTGTCGTCGCTGAACGGGATGGGCGGGAACAGCATCCAGCCGCCGTCCTGCTTGATCAGCTTTTGCACGTAGTCACTGCGGTAATCGGCCTGGAACGGCAGTTGCCCGCCGAACTGCTGCTCGGTGTAGCGCTTGAACGCCGGGAAATACAGCTCGTTCTTGTAGCTGAGTACCAAGGGCTTGTCGTTGGCGATCAATTCGCCGCCCAGGGTCAGGATAAACAGCCCGATAAACAGCCACAGCGACCACCAGCCGCGACGGTTTTTCTTGAAGCGTTCGAAACGCCGACGGGCCACGGGAGACAGGTTAAGCATCAGGCGTTCCTCGCGGCGAAGTCGATACGCGGGTCCACCAGGGTGTAGCAGAGGTCGCCGATCAGTTTTATCAGCAGGCCGAACAAGGTGAAGATAAACAGCGAGCCAAACACCACCGGGTAGTCCCGGGACACGGCCGCTTCGTAGCTCATGCGGCCGAGGCCATCGAGGGAAAAAATCACCTCGATCAACAGCGAACCGGCAAAGAACACACTGATGAACGCCTGGGGAATCCCCGAGATCACCAGCAGCATGGCGTTGCGAAACACATGGCCGTACAGCACCCGCCGTTCGCTCAGGCCCTTGGCGCGGGCGGTCACTACGTACTGGCGCGTGATTTCATTGAGGAACGAGTTTTTGGTCAGGATGGTCAAGGTGGCGAACCCGCCGATCACCAGTGCGCTGACGGGCAACACCAGGTGCCAGAAATAGTCGGCGATCTTGCCCACGGTGCTCAGCTCGGCGAAGTTTTCCGAGACCAGCCCGCGCACCGGAAACCAGTTCAATGACGTGCCTCCGGCGAACACCACGATCAGGAACATCGCGAACAGGAACGCCGGCATCGCGTAGCCAATCACAATGGCGGTGCTGCTCCACACATCAAAGCTGCTGCCATGGCGCACCGCCTTGCGAATGCCCAGGGGGATCGACACCAGGTAGGTGATCAGCGTGGCCCACAGGCCGAGGGAAATGGTCACCGGCATTTTTTCCAGGATCAGGTCGATCACGGTGGCGCCGCGAAAGAAGCTGTTGCCGAAATCCAGCTGGGCGTAGCTCTTGAGCATCAGCCACAGGCGTTCCGGCGCGGGCTTGTCGAAGCCGTATTGTTTTTCGATGTCCTTGATCAGTTTCGGGTCCAGCCCGCGGCTGGCACGGGAGCCGCTGCTGACACCGTCGCCGGATGAGCCGCCGACCGCGCCGCCGCCGATGCCCTGCAAGTGGGCGATGGCTTGTTCCACCGGTCCGCCGGGGGCGGCCTGGACGATCACGAAGTTGACCAGCAGGATGATCACCAGCGTCGGAATGATCAGCAGCAGGCGCCGCACGATATAGGCAAACATCAGCGAGCTCCCGCGCGTTTTTTCAACTCGGCATTCATTTGTTCATTGGTCAGCGGGGTAGGGCTGATTTCCCACCAGGTTTCCAGGGCTTCATCATTCCTGGCCTCGATGGCCGGGCGGCCGAAGCGGTTCCACCACGCGGCGGAGGTGCCGGGCGGGTAGTAATTGGGGATCCACAGGTAATTCCATTGCAGCACCCGGTCCAAGGCATGGGCATAGGTAAGCATCTGCGCCTGGGTGTCGGCCTTGACCAGGCCCTTGATCAGGCTGTCGACGGCCGGGTCCTTGAGCACCATGTAGTTGTTGGCGCCCGGATCGAATGCGGCGGTCGAGCCGAAGTAGTTGTACAGCTCCATGCCGGGCGAGGTGGTGACCGGGAAGCCGGTGACGATCATGTCGTAGTCGCGGGCCATCAGGCGGTTGACGTATTGCGAAGAATCGATGCGGCGGATGTTCAAGGTAATGCCGATCTGTGCGAGGTTGCGTTTGTACGGCAACAGCAGGCGTTCCAGCCCGTTCTGGGCATTGAGGAAGGTGAACTCCAGCGGCTCGCCCTCGGCGTTGACCAGTTTGTCGCCGTCTGGCTTCCAGCCGGCTTCTTCCAGCAGCGCCAGGGCTTGCAGCTGTTTGTCGCGGATCATGCCGCTGCCATCGGTGACCGGGGCCTTGAACACCTGGGTGAATACCTCGTCGGGAATCTGCCCGCGCAAGGGTTCCAGAATCGCCAGTTCTTCCGGGGTGGGCAGCTGGGTGGCGGCCAACGGGCTGTTGGAGAAGTAGCTTTGCTGGCGGATGTACAGGTTGCGCATCATCTGCCGGTTGGCCCATTCGAAGTCCCACAGCATCGCCAGGGCCTGGCGCACGCGACGGTCCTTGAACATCGGTTTTTGCACGTTGAACACATAACCCTGGGCCGGTTGCGGCATGTCCTTGGCCAGGTGCGCACGTTGCAGGCGGCCATCGTCCAGGGCCGGGCCGTTGTAGCCGATGGAATAGCCGGTGGCGGAAAACTCACGGTTGAAGTCGTAGGCGCCACCGCGCAGTACCTGGCGGGCCACTTCGGTGTCACCGAAGTACTCCAGGCTCAGGTGATCGAAGTTGTACAGGCCGCGGCTGACGGGCAGGTCCTTGCCCCACCAGTCGGGGTCGCGGGTAAAGGTGATGGTGCTGCCCGAGTCGATCTTGCCGACCTTGTACGGGCCGCTGCCCAGGGGGGCTTCGTAGCCACCGCCGTTGGCGAAGTCGCGGGTTTTCCACCAGTGCTCGGGAAACACCGGCAGGGTGGCGACATCCAGGGGCAGGGTGCGGTTTTCATTGCTGGAGAAATCAAAACGGACCTGGCGCGGGCCTTCGACTTCGACGTGCTTGACGTCGGCGAACAGCGTGCGAAAGCGCAGGCTGCCTTGGGTCATCAGCAGGTTGAAGCTGTAGCGCACGTCTTCGGCGGTGATCGGCTTGCCATCGGCAAAGCGCGCCTTGGGGTTGAGGAAGAAGCGCAGGGACAGGCCGTCCTCCGCGCGTTCCATCTTCTCGGCCACCAGGCCATACACCGTATAGGGCTCATCCAGGGAACGCAGGGCCAGGGGCGCATACAACCAGCCGTCGACCTGGGAGACGCCGATGCCTTTGTCGATATACGGCAGCACATGGTCGAAACGCCCGATCTCCAGCGCCGAGCGCCGCAGGCTGCCGCCCTTGGGGGCGTTGGGGTTGGCGTAGTCGAAATGGCTGAAACCGGCGGGATACTTGGCCGGTTCGCCGTACACGGTCATGGACGGTTGGGGCGCCGCGATCACGGCGCTGCTGGCCAGCAGCAGGGCCAGGGAGGTACTGAACAGTCTGGAAAAAGCCAATCGCATTGTCAGCCTTGAACGCCGGGTGAAGAAGAATAAGGATTTGTACGCTAACGGCATCAGCGTCGCCAGTCGTCACATGCACAACGGCCCACCAAGAGGCGGGCCGTTGTTTCAAGCAGCAGCGCGGACGGGATCAGTCCTGGCGGCTGGTGACTTCCAGCAGGTGGTAGCCGAACTGGGTTTTTACCGGGCCTTGCACGGTGTTGACCGGGGCGCTGAAGACGACGGTGTCGAATTCCTTGACCATCTGGCCTGGACCGAACGAACCCAAGTCACCGCCCTGGCGGCTGGATGGGCAGCTGGAGTTGGCTTTGGCGACTTCTGCGAAATCGGCGCCGCCTTCGATTTGGGCCTTGAGTTCGTTGCACTTGTCTTCAGTGGCAACGAGGATGTGACGGGCGGTGGCTTTGGCCATGGGGATTAACTCCTTGAGTAAAAACGGTGAGCGTACCGGATTCAGGCGGTTATTTCCTGGCAAAGTTCCGCTGGGGTTCAGGTTGGGGCGTTGGGCTTGGGTATTGGCGTGATGGAGTGAGACCCAGAGCAGGCTGGTATCTACCTGATGCATAGAGATCACATGTGGGAGGGGCGGTGCGACGATTCGACTTGCTCCCGATGGCGGCCTGATGGCCGACCAGGATTTGGGATCAGACCGAGTACATATCCGTTGCTGCGGTAACGGCCACCTAGGGTTCCGCCCTTACGGCGGCTCACTTTGGAAAAGCCCCAAAGTAAGCAAAGGGCTCTTGCCCCAACACTCGGCACCTCGCCTAGGCTCGGTGTGCCCTCACTCCGGCTTGACTCCGTGGGCCGCCGTCATGGGCCATCCCTGGCCCAGGACGGCTAACCCGGCGTCCTGCCGGGTTACCCACGGATTCAAACCTGCGTTCGGCCAGCGTGTTTGACGGGGCGCCTGAGATCAAGAGCAACAGCAACAGCAACAGCAACAGCAACAGCAACAGCAACAGCAGTGTTACGTCTGACGTTGCTGGAGTTATCTGATGTCAGGTCGAATAAGCCTCCATCAATTCAAGACGATATAGTCGTTCTGCTGAATGATCGGCCGATGGGCGCCTTGCATCAGGTGAAGGTAGCGGCCGTCCACCAGGTCGATGGGCAGGCAGTCGTCGATATCCATCACGCCGTCGGTGTGGGCCTGGGACCAGTGGCGCAGCATTTGTTGCTTGCCCTTGCTGGTCGCCTCCCGTTTGTTGCGGGCCACCACCAGCAGGTAGTGGTGGGCCTCGCCAAAGCTATTGGTTTCATAACCGCCAAGGTTGATGAAGTACAGGTGATGGGCGTCGGCAGCGGGGGCCAGGTGGCTGAGTTCGACTTTCCAGCCGTCGACGCCGTCCACCGCCATCCACGAATCGATATGCACGCCCTTTGGGCTGCCAAACCAGCCCTCGCGCAGTTGCGGGTAGGTGCCTTCCAGGGTGTCTGCTACGGCGAACACCACATCGTGCACTTCAATCCTTGCCCGTGGGTGCTTGCCCCCGAGCATCACGACAAACAGCATTGCAGGTCCTTCCTGGCGACTTGGCAAAGGGCAACCATACTTCGATTGAACCCTTTTGTCCGGTCAATGCCACACTGTTAATTCGCGAACTCATCAGGAGGTTGTCATGCGCACCATTGATCTGGCGGGTGTTCCCGTCCCTGTCATCGGCCAGGGAACCTGGCGCATGGGCGAAGACCCGGACCGGCGCCGCGCTGAAGTCGCGGCATTGCAACTGGGGATCGACGAGGGCATGACCCTCATCGACACCGCCGAGATGTATGGCGAGGGTGGCGCCGAGGAAGTCGTCGGCGAAGCCATCAGCGGCAGGCGTGACCAAGTGTTCCTGGTGAGCAAGGTCTACCCGCACAACGCCAGCCAAAAAGGCGTGCCCCGTGCCTGTGAAGCCAGCCTCCGGCGCCTGGGCACGGACTACATTGATCTGTATCTGCTGCATTGGCGTGGCCAGTACCCCCTTGAAGAAACTGTCGAAGCGTTCGAGCGCCTGCGTGAGGCCGGCAAGATCGGCCGCTGGGGCGTCTCGAATTTCGATGTGGCCGACCTGCAGGAGCTCGCATCCCCGGCCTGCGCGACCAACCAGGTGCTGTACAACATCGAAGAGCGCGGGATCGAATTCGACCTGTTGCCCTGGTGGCAACAACACCATTTGCCGCTGATGGCGTACTGCCCGATTGCCCAGGGTGGGGCGTTGCTGTCCAGCCAGACCCTCAAGCAGATCGCCCGCCGCCACGAGGTCACGCCCGCCCAGGTTGCCCTGGCCTGGGTGCTGCGCCAGGACGGTGTGATCGCCATTCCCAAGGCGGTCACCCCGGAGCATGTACGGCTCAATGCGGCCGCCGCCAAGGTGGTGCTCGATGAGCACGACCTGGATGCCATCGACCGGGTGTTCGGCGCACCCAAGCGCAAGCATCCCTTGGCGATGGTGTAGTTGCCTGGCAGAAACGGTGCCGTCCCTGGCTCCCGTTCCTGCTCAGGTCCGACTTAGCCCGCTACCGGGCTGCGCCAGTCATCCGATCCGGATGTGCCCGACACTTCGTGGGTCCACACGATCTTGCGATAGGTGAAGTACACATCCTCCAGGTGAGTGAAGTGGGCATTGTCCGGGTCCTGGCAATTGGGCATGCGGGACTGGATGTCCACGAGCGTCGCGCCCTCCAGTTCTATCGTGAAGTAGTGCTCCTGGGTGCCGGCCGATGATGTGCGGAACCACTCCAGTCGGCATTTGACCTCTTCACCGCTGGTCAATGCGCTGAACAGCAAGGGCGATGACTTATCGAAGACCTTGCTGATCATCAGCGGCTTATGGACCCTCTGGCCTGTCGGCTGACCCGACTGCGGATCGCGGGGGATGATTACTTGATGAGCAAAGGCCTGGACCAGAATCTGGTCTTCATGACCTTCCTGATAAATGTTGCCTACCGAGTCCTGGGTAAATGTGCCTGCCGTAATCAAACCTTGTTTGACACCGGTGATGGAAAGATACGCGGGTGTTGGCATGACGGGTTTCCTTGTCTGATTGATGAAGTAGTTCCAACGGTTAATCGTGCCGGTTGGGAATGTGGTCATTACAAGAAGCGTGCCGGAAAGTGCGGGAACCAATACGGACTTGGCATGCTGTGGATATAGGCGTTGGGTTTAAACGGGTATTATGGTTTTTTTGGCTGTTTTACGGAAAGTGTTTGCGCATAAGTGCGCATTTAGTTGCTCATATTGCTACGTCTCTTAGTAGTTGGTTTTCCGCTGGGGTTAGGTGAACTACATCTCTGTAGCTGCGCAAAAGTCTGCATATGCCTTGGTTTACGGGGTGTGTAGGAAATGTCTTAAGTGTGAACCTGTTGCTTGCTGGATGTTATTGTCGTGGCTAAGGTTTACGAACTTCGCGGCGAATCAAGCGAAGGGTTCATGGCAATCTGGTGTGAAAGTTAAATGCACTTAGTTTGTCTCTCGTGCCTTGGATAGTCGAGTGCGCTCCTAAATGGTCCATTCAGAAAAACTCTGCGCTTATTACCTCGAGCTTGCCCGGCAGCCCTGTTTGCCAGCGAACTTTGCCGGCAGTGATATGCGCTATTCAAATGAATATGAAACCCTGGAGTCCGAACTGGCAAAGATGCAGTCCATGCATGGCGCCGGCCAGCCGGACTGGCAAAAGCTCCTGGAAATCAGCGAATGCCTGTTGCGTGAGCAGTCCAAGGATCTGCGCGTGGCCGTCTGGCTGACTTGGGCGCTGTACCACCGCGAGTCCTTTGCCGGACTGCTGGCTGGCCTCGGGTTGCTACGCCATCTGTGTGAGCACCATTGGTCGGCGGTATACCCTGGAAAGCTGCGCACCCGCGGCGCGGCGTTCGGCTGGCTGGTCCTGCGCCTTGAGACACTGCTTGTCCAAGACCTGTCGGTTCAGGACCAGCAACCCCTATTCCAGTCCATGCTTGAACACCTCACGCGCCTTGATGAACTCTGGACTGCACATTTGGGAGGCGACGCGCCGCTGTTGCTGCCTATTCGCAAACAATTGGAGCAGTGGTTGGCGCTTGCTGTGCAAGGCCATCCCCCTGTCGCCGGGTTGAACGCCGCCGTTGCGCAAGTGCAACCCGCTGCTACGCCATCCTCAACGGCCAAACCGACGGTAAACAACGAAAAAGACGCGCATGAATTGCTGTATGCCTTGCAGGAACAAGCTCGTCCGTTGTGTGCCTGGTGGTTACGCCAGGACGCCGCCGACCTACGGGCCTTGCACCTGAGTCGAACGCTGGCCTGGCTGTCCATCGTCCGCTATCCGGATGCCAACGGTGAGCGAGTCACCGCGTTGTGCGGGCCTGCCCCCGACAGACTCAAGTACTACCAGCAACGTTTTGCCCAAGGCCATCACGCCGAGCTGCTGCCTGAACTTGAGGCCGGCCTCTCAGGTGCGATGTTCTGGTTCGATGGGCTGTACATGCTCTGGCAATGCCTGGAAGCCCAGCAGGCGGAACTGGCCATGAGCGAGTTGGAAGTGAGTTTCGCCCTGCTGTTGCAACGATTGCCGGACTTGCCGGCGTTTCGCTTTCAAGGGGGCGCTCCTTTTGCCGACGACGCCACTCGCGACTGGATCGCACTGCATGTCTCCCATTACCTGCAAACCCCTGAGGCGCCCCGCGTGGGGGGCGATGCCGAGCCCTGGGAGATCGCCTTGCAGGATGTGCTACCGCGGCTGCGCAAGGATGGGCTCAAAGCCGCGGTACATGAGCTCAATCAAGGCCTGCATGCCGCTCGCAGCGATCGCGCCCGCTTTTATTGGCGGTTGGCCCTGGCGCGCTTGTGTGCACACGCTGGCAAACATGAACTGGCGAAGATCCAGCTCGAACAACTGGACTTCGAGCTGCAGCGCTCGGGCCTGGAGCGCTGGGAGCCGGAGCTGGCGTTTCAAGTGACACGCCTCTTGCACCGCTGCTGCGACCTGCTGCCACAAAACCATGCCGTGCGCGAGCGCAAGGAAGACACCCACCGCAGGCTGTGCCTCTTCGATCTGGAAGCGGTACTTGAATAGGCTTACGAGCCGCTTGAAAAGGAGATTTACCATGGCCAAAGAAGGTTCGGTAGCACCCAAGGAACGCATCAATATCACCTTCAAACCCGCCGTCGGCGGTGTGCGGGAAGAAGTCGAGCTTCCGTTGAAACTCCTCGTGCTGGGGGACTTCACCCAGCGTGAGGACCTGCGCAAGCTTGAAGATCGCAAGCCCATCGCCCTCAACCAGAACACCCTCGATGAGGTGTTGGCCAAACAGGCGCTGAGCCTGACGCTGAATGTCCCCAATCGGCTCCAGGACGGCGCCGAGGTCGAAGACCTGGCCATCCAGTTACGAATCAATTCGATGAGGGATTTCAACCCGGCGAACCTGGTGGAGCAGATCCCCGAGTTGCACAAGCTGATGGCCCTGCGTGAGGCGCTCATGGCGCTCAAGGGACCACTGGGCAACACGCCGAGCTTTCGCAAAGCCATCGAACAGGCCCTGGCCGACGACGAATCCCGTGCCCGAGTATTGGCGGAGCTGGGCCTGAGCGGCCGGACCGCCTGACATTCTTCAGTAAAAGGACACTGGCGCCATGACGACTCAACACACCTCGATACCCGTACTCATCACTGACGAGCACAGCATTCTCGACAACATCATCGCCCAGACTCTGTTGAGTGCGGATGATGAGGCCTACGGCATAGCCAGGCGTGGCGTCTCGGCATTTATCGAAGAGCTGATCAAGCCGCAGAACAGCGGGGAACCGGTCAAGAAACACCTGGTTGACCGGATGATTGCGGAGATTGACGAGAAGCTCGGTCGGCAAATGGATGAGATTCTGCACCACCCGCGCTTCCAGGCCCTGGAATCCTCATGGAAAGGCCTGCAGTTGTTGGTCGAGCGCACCAACTTTAGGGAAAACATCAAGATCGAACTGCTGAATGTCTCTCGGCAAGACCTGCTGGATGACTTCGAAGACTCACCCGAGGTGACCCAGTCCGGGCTCTATAAGCACGTCTACAGTGCGGAGTACGGTCAGTTCGGCGGTCAACCTGTGGGCGCAATCATCGCTGACTTCTTTCTTTCCCCCAGCGCCCCCGATGTGAAGCTGATGCAATACGCTTCCAAGGTCGCCTGCATGGCCCATGCACCGTTTATCGCGGCCGCCGGGCCGACTTTTTTCGGCTTGGAAAGCTTCACCGATCTGCCTGACTTGAAGGATCTCAGGGATCACTTCGAAGGTCCGCAGTTCGCCAAATGGCATAGCTTTCGCCAGAGCGAAGATGCCCGTTATATCGGGCTGACGGTGCCGCGATTCCTGCTGCGCACGCCTTACGATCCCCTTGAATGTCCGGTCAAGACCTTCGCCTACCGGGAAACCGTGGTGAACAGCCACGAGCACTACCTTTGGGGTAATACCGCCTACGCCTTTGCCACACGATTGACCGACAGTTTTGCGCGGTTTCGTTGGTGCCCGAACATTATCGGTCCGCAAAGCGGCGGCGCAGTGGAGGACTTACCCTTGCATCACTTCCACAGCATGGGCGAAATCGAAACCAAGATTCCCACTGAAGTGCTGGTATCCGACCGTCGCGAATACGAACTGGCGCAAGAGGGTTTCATTGCCTTGACGATGCGCAAGGGCAGTGACAATGCCGCGTTTTTCTCCGCCAGCTCGGTGCAACAGCCAAAGCGTTTCGGCATCAGTGCCGAGGGCAAGGAGGCCGAGCTGAATTACCGCCTGGGCACCCAGTTGCCCTACATGATGGTGGTCAACCGCCTGGCCCATTACCTCAAGGTCCTGCAACGGGAGCAACTGGGCTCGTGGAAGGAACGTACCGACCTGGAGCTGGAGCTCAACAAGTGGATTCGCCAGTACGTGGCCGACCAGGAAAACCCCAGTGCCGAAGTGCGTGGGCGGCGGCCATTGCGGGCGGCACGTATCGTTGTCAGTGATGTCGAGGGCGAGCCTGGCTGGTACCGCGTCAACCTGAGTGTGCGACCGCACTTCAAATACATGGGGGCGGATTTCACCCTGTCCCTGGTTGGCAAGCTCGACAAAGAATGAGCAGGGGCCAAGGGATGACGCGTAACCAAAACCTCTTCGAGCGACTTGAAAGTCCGGCCGCAAAATCATCATGTGCCGTGACGTCCGTCGCAGCTCATCTGGGAAAGATGCTCAGCATCCGCGCTGGCAGCGTGCAGACACTGGAGGATTACGGTATGCCGGATCTCAATGACATGAGCCAGAGTCTGCATGAGTCATTGAGCCAGTCGCGCTTGTTGATCGAGCGGTTTATCCGGGCCTATGAGCCCCGCTTGAAGGATACGCACGTGAGGGCGTTGCCTTGTGGTGACGATCCTCTGGCGCTGGCGTTTGCCATTGACGCCACGCTCTGCGTCGACGGGGTGACGCAGCCCGTGGTGTTCACCGCGCGCCTGCAGGATGCTGGACAGGTTGAGGTCTTGCCTGATGTCCTTTAACCACTATTACCAGAGCGAACTCAGTGCGTTGCGACAGCTCGGGCGGCGCTTTTCCGAGCGCAATCCTGCTCTCGCGCCCTTTTTAGGGGAGGCCGGTCAGGATCCGGATGTGGAGCGGCTGCTGGAAGGCTTTGCTTTCCTCACCGGTCGCCTGCGCCAGAAGCTGGATGACGAGTTGCCTGAGCTGACTCATTCCTTGATGCACCTGCTGTGGCCCAACTACATGCGGCCCCTACCTGCGTTCAGTATCCTGCAGTTCGAGCCGTTGAAACATGCGGGGCCCGGTGTGATGGTCGCACGGGATACACCGGTCGAAAGCGCTGCGGTCGATGGTGACCGCTGTCGTTTTCGAACCTGCTACGCCACCTGCATCTTGCCGCTGCAACTGAGCGCGCTGGAGTACTGCGTCCAGGGAGAGCAGGCGTTGCTGAGCCTGCGCCTGGACATGGGCGGCGAAGGCAATTTCAGCGAATGTGCGTTCGATCAATTGCGCCTGCATTTGTCGGGAGACCGCTACATCAGTCAAGCGTTGTACCTGAGCCTGTTGCGCGAGGTTGAGGGTATCGAGTTGCTGCCATTGGGCGGTGATGGGCTTGCGGTCAGCGGGGCTGATGGCCAGCCCCTGCTGTTGCGATTGGGTGGCGATCAGGTCAGTCCGGTGGGGTTCGCGGAGGAGCATGCGCTGATGCCTTATCCGCAGAATACCTTTCGTGGATACCGCCATCTGCAGGAGTATTTCGCCTTTCCTGAAAAGTACCTGTTCGTCGATGTGCTTGGCCTGGATGCGTTGCAGCGGTTGCCCCAGGACGTACTCAAGCAAATCTGCAGCGTCAGGCTGTGCTTCAAGTTACGCACCCGGTGCCAGGCAACCGGATACCCCACGATGGACAACGTGAGGCTGTACTGCACGCCCATCGTCAACCTGTTCAAACATGATGCGGTGCCGATTCGCCTGGACGGCAAGCAGGACGAATACCTGTTGATTCCTGGGGAATATGCGCGCGCAAACGCCTGTGTATTTTCCGTCGACAAGGTCACGGGCTGGCGCCCCGGCGGGCTGGGGTATCAGGCGTACGTACCGTTTGAATCCTTTGAGCACGACGGCGTTATCGATGCATCGGCAGCGCCCACCAGCTACAGCATTCGTCAGCGTGCTTCGGCGCATCATGCCGGGCTCGATACCTGGCTGGGGTTCGGAAGCGGGCGGGGGCATACCCAGGAAACGCTGTCGATCGAGCTGACATGCACCAATCACAACCTGCCTCGGCAATTGCAGGCAGGGGAGATCAATCAGCCCTGTGAGCAGACACCGGAGGGCTTGTCATTTCGCAATATCTGCGCACCGACTGCGAGTTTCGCACCGCCCCTGGACCAGGACTTTCTCTGGCGACTTATCAGCAACATGTCGCTCAACTATTTGTCACTGAGCGACATCAATGTCTTGAAGGTGGTCCTCGAAACCTATGACGTGCCGCGTTACCACGATCTGCAAGCGAAAAAGGTCAGCCAGAGAAGGCTGGGGGCCTTGCGATCCATCAGCCATACGGCCGTCGACCGCTTGCACCGGGGCATGCCGCTTCGAGGGGTGCGGGTCGACCTGAGCATTGATTCCCAAGGTTTCCTGGGGGCGGGCGAAGCGTTTTTGTTCGCCTCGGTGCTCAACGAGTTCTTCGCGCTTTATGCCAGCCTTAATGCCTACCACGAGCTGCGTGTCATCAGCACACAAGGAGATGTGTACCTATGGCCACCTCAGATGGGGCAGCAGCCCCTGCTTTGAAGCAACTGTGCCGTGCCATCCGTGAATATTCGCTGTTCCAGGCGATTTCGCAGGTGATCAAGCGCCTGCGCGATGCCCATCCGCTACTGGATGACAACGCACTCTATGAGCGGCTGGAGTTTCAGGCCAACCCGGGTCTTGGTTTTCCCGGTCACGATATTGACCGGTTGGAGTTTTTTGTTGAACACGATCAATTGCGTGCGCGTCTTCGCCTCAATGTCCTGGGCCTCTGCGGCGCAGGTTCACCCTTGCCGGCCTTTTACGGTGAGCAGGCGAGTGCCGATGGAGCGGGCGGCCACGCGACTCGAGACTTCCTGGACCTGTTTCACCATCGTCTGCAACGGCTGATGCTGCCGATCTGGCGCAAATACCGCTACCAGGCGTGTTTCCAGGCGCAGGCGCGTGATGCTTTTTCCGAGCAGATGTTTGCGTTGATCGGGTTGAGGGGCCAGCGCATCCGTACCGCCGCGCAGTTGGACTGCAAGCGACTGTTGCCCTACCTGGGGTTGCTTGGCCTGCGGGCGCACTCGGCGGCGGTGATCGAAACAGTGCTGCGTTACTACTTCGGGCATGAGCGCATGTTTATAGAGCAATGGGTGGAACGCACGGTTGCCATTGCTCCCCCGCAGTTGAACCAGCTTGGCTGTGCCAACAGCCTGTTGGGCTTCGACCAGGTACTGGGAAGCCGGATCACCGACTGCAACGGTAAGTTCCGGGTGCATATACAGGATCTGGATTGGCAGCGCTTCCATGGTTTCTTGCCGACGGGGTCGGAGTATCCACTGCTGTGTTCGTTGGTGCGACTGGCTGCACGAGACCCGCTGGAGCATGACCTGCGGCTGGTGCTGGCCAAGGAGGCGCTCAGGCCGTTGCACGTGGGTGAACACAATGTCTGCAGGCTGGGGTGGACCACTTGGCTGGCACACGAGTGCGCCGATGGTGCGGTCATCGTGGCCAGCAATGCTCACTAGGGACTAATGACCATGATGAATGTAGACCTGCAACAGCTGATCCTGACATTGACGCCCGCAGTCCGTCAGGACCTGGAGCGCTCGGCCGAACGTTGCGTGACGCGAGGTGGCAGGGAGGTCCTGGTGGAAGACCTGCTACTGACCCAGCTGGAACGTCCCAGGGGGCTTTTGATACGAGCCTTGGCCGACGCCGGGATCGAGGCGCAGACGCTGCAAGCAACGCTGCAGCCCAAGGGGCAGGCAAGTGCCACGCGTAATCCGGTGTTCGCCCCGGCCCTCGTGCAGTGGTTACAACAGGCGTTGATGGTTGCCCATCTGGAGTTGCGCCAGAGCTTCGTGGACCACTGTGCACTGTTACTGGCTTTGTTGCGTCACCCGCTGCAGCACGCGGGCACCGGCTATCACGCGTTGCTGAGCCGTTTGGATGCACAGCGTATACAGGGGTTTGTGCTGGACCAGGGGCCTGACGTCTGCCCGGCAGCAGGCGGCGAGTCACTGCTGGCGCGCTTTACCCATGATCTGACACACCAGGCCCAGGAAGGGCGTATCGACCCGGTGCTGTGTCGCGAGGGTGAGATCCGCCAACTGATCGACATCCTTATGCGGCGGCGCAAGAACAATCCGATCCTTGTCGGCGAGGCCGGGGTGGGCAAGACCGCAGTTGTCGAAGGCCTTGCCCTGCGCATCGCCAGCTCGCAGGTGCCGGAGCCACTCAAGGGTGTGCGTGTGCTGACCCTGGACATGGCACTGCTGCAAGCCGGTGCCAGCATCAAGGGCGAGTTCGAGCGGCGTCTCAAAGGCGTGATCGGCGAAGTGAATGCCGCGCCGACACCGGTGATTCTGTTTATCGACGAGGCGCATACCCTGGTGGGGGCGGGTGCCCAGGCGGGTGCCGGCGATGCCGCCAACCTGCTCAAGCCGGCCCTGGCCCGCGGTGAGTTGCGTACCCTCGCTGCCACCACGTGGTCCGAATACAAGAAATACTTTGAAAAAGACCCTGCCTTGGCGCGGCGTTTCCAGCCTGTGCTGGTTGGCGAGCCCAGCGTTGAACAGGCGACTTCGATCCTGCGCGGGCTGGTCCCGGCCTACGAATCCAGCCATGGCGTGCATATACGTGACGATGCCGTCGTCGCGGCGGCGCAGATGAGCGCCCGCTACCTGGCAGGGCGTCAGTTGCCCGATAAGGCCGTGGATGTGCTGGACACCGCCTGCGCACGTGCGCGAATCAACCAGATAATGGTGCCCGAGGCATTGGAGCGCCTGTGTACCGAGCACGCTGAAGGCTCGCGGCAGCGCGACTCGCTGAATCGAGACAGGGACGCCGGATTGCCAATGGATGAGCCGGCTGCACAAGCATTGGGCCTGCGATTGGCGGCTGTCGAGAGTGAGCGTCAACTTCAGGAGCAGCGCTGGCTGGAACAGCGCGCGTTGGCGGAGCCGTTGCGTGTATGCCCGCGACTGGTGGCACAGGTCATCAGCGCCTGGACCGGCATTCCGGTTGAACAACTGTCCCTTGAGCACAGTGCATCGGTGCTGGGGGTTGCCGATGCGCTGCGGTCGCGCATTCTCGGCCAGGAACCTGCCATACAGGCGCTCGACCGCAACCTGCGCGCGGTGGCTGCCGGACTGAACAAGGCCGATGCGCCGGTCGGTGTGTTTCTGTTGGTAGGCCCAAGTGGTGTGGGCAAGACCGAAACGGCCTTGGCCCTGGGTGATTTGCTGTATGGCGGCGAGCGTTTTGTCACCACCCTCAACATGTCGGAGTTTCAGGAAAAACACGCCCTGTCTCGGCTGATTGGCGCACCTCCCGGTTATGTCGGCTATGGAGAGGGCGGAGTGCTGACGGAAGCCGTGCGCCGGCGCCCCTATTCGGTGGTGCTGCTCGACGAAGTCGAAAAGGCCGACCCGGAGGTGTTGAACCTGTTCTATCAGATCTTCGACAAGGGGCTGGTCAACGATGGCGAAGGCCGGGAAATCGATTTTCGCAATACGCTGATCCTGATGACTTCCAACCTGGGCAGCGATTGCATTATCGACTTATGTGCAGGCGGCCGACGACCTGGCACACAGGTGCTGCAGGACGCAATTCACCCTCTGCTGCGCGACTATTTCAAACCGGCACTGCTCGCCCGGATGCGAGTCGTACCCTATTACCCGTTGATGGGCGCTGTGTTGCATGACCTGGCAAGACTCAAGCTCGACCGTCTTGGGCGAAGGTTGCAGTCACGCAAGCTGGCCTTGAGCTATACGGCCGAACTGGTCACGCATATGGCTGAGCGGTGCGTCCATAGCGACAGCGGAGCGCGGTACATCGACCAATGGATCGAGATCCACCTGTTGCCGCAGATGGTCGATCGACTGCTTGGGGCGGTGGCGATGGGTGAGCCGCTGTCGCGGGCCCACGCCTGCCTGGATGGTGACGGGCTGCCGATCTGTGAGTTCAGCCAATGATGAACGATGTGCTGGCCCCTTTACCCCAGCCCCTGGCCTACGCCGAGACGTTGCTGGCCTGGTTCACCCGAATGGGCATCGAGGGTGACGAGACAACGTTGCCAGGCCTGTGTGTTGCAGCGGCTGCGCAACTGAGTGAATGCGAACTCGGCCAGTTATATCGGCGGGACGAGGACACGGGTCGGCTGGACTTGATTGCCCAGTATTTTCCTGGCGCATTGCCCCTCGGCGAGGGTGCTTGCGGCGCAGACTTTCAGCATCAGCAACTGTTGCGTCACGTGCTCGGCCATCCCAGTATCCTGAGCGTGGATAACCTGGACGACAGTGTGTACGAAAGCGGTTTTCTACCCGCGACAGCTACGCCCTGGCACTCGTTGATATGCCTGCCGCTGTTCGCTCGCCACAAGGCCGTTGCCGGTCTATTGCTGTGCGCCAGCCAGCGGCCGAAATTGCTCCAGGACTACGGACCCTCGTTAAGCCAACTGGCAAGCTTCGCCTTGAGTCAGCTGGCGCTGTTGCGACGTGTGCGTCCGCCGCACAACGGCTCCCAGGCCAGGCCTTGTCTACCCTCGGCGCGTATGACGTATGGGCTGATCGGCAACAGCGCAGCCATGGAAGAAACCTACCGGCTGATCGGCAAGGTGCTGAATGCGCCCTGCACGGTGCTGCTGCGCGGGGAGACCGGAACCGGCAAGGAGGTGGTGGCACGGGCCATCCATGCTGCCGGGCCGCGCAGTAGCAAAGCCTTTGTGGTGCAGAACTGTGCGGCCTTTCCCGAGGGGCTGCTGGAGAGCGAGCTATTCGGTTATCGCAGGGGCGCCTTTACAGGCGCCGAACGTAACCATGCGGGGCTATTTGACGCCGCCGATGGCGGCACGTTGCTCCTCGACGAAATCGGCGATATGCCGCTGTCACTCCAGGCCAAGCTGCTGCGGGTGTTGCAGGAAGGCGAGGTTCGCCCGTTGGGAGCCGATGCGGCCCATAAGGTCGATGTGCGAATTATCGCAGCGACCCATCGTGATCTGGCTGCAATGGTGGCGGAGGGCAGTTTTCGCGAGGACCTGTACTACCGACTGGCGCAGTTCCCGATCGAATTGCCGGCCTTGCGCGAGCGCGACGCAGATGTGCTGCTGTTGGCGCGACAGTTCGCACAATCGGCCTGCGCGGCACTGGGGCTCTCGCCGGTGGAATGGTCTGCTGCGGCCTTGGATCAACTCTCGTGCCACCCTTTTCCCGGGAATGTCCGTGAACTCAAATGCCTGGTCGAGCGCGCGGTACTGCTGTGTGACGACGCAGTGGTGCTGCCTGAACACCTGGGCCTGTCGTCCGGGCCGACCACTATTGCCGTCGGCGCGACGTTGCGCCAGCGCCTGGAACGGGTTGAACGGGTATTCCTGATCGACTGCCTGCACAAGAACCGTGGCAACCGGACCCGTACGGCACGCGAGTTGGGGCTAGCACGCCGCACCCTGCTTTACCGCCTTGCACGCTTGAACATCCCTGGCGGCGATGTCCGAGGGGGACGCTGAATGGTGCACGTATGGCTTCCACTCTTCGCCGCCAGCCTTACTTTCATTGGAGATACCTGATGCCACTTCGTACTTGGAAATCCTTGGGGCTTGTCCTGTGCTTGTTGAGCGGCTGCAACGCCAATTACGTTTTTGATGACGCTGACTACCGTCCGCTGGGTGACCCCCAGGCGACACGTCGCAGCGATTGAACAGCGGAGCCTTGTCATGCAACTAGTGTTTGAGGTGTGCAATACCGGAAGCGGTGAGCCTGCATCCTGTAAGACATTCGACGGCGTCGGCGGCGTGATCGGCCGCGGGATCGGCTGTGACTGGGTCATCCCGGACGCGAGTCGCTTGCTCTCCAGTCATCATGGCCTGGTCAGTTACCGGGATGGCCAGTATTTTTTCACCGACATCAGCAGCAATGGCATTGGCGTGTCGGGCAGCGCGGAGCGCTTGTGCAAAGGGCAGGCACGACTGATCAGCGAGGGTGATGTCTACCAACTAGGGCCAGTGGATATCCGTGCACGACTTGTGGCGCCCGGGAGACAAAATGGCCGGCAGGTGTTTTTCGGCAACGATACGATTCCGGATGACGCGTTTTTGGTGCTTGACCCCTTGCGAGCACTCGATAGCGAGCAGGTGCATGGCAGCTCACCCGGGGATCCGGAGGCGCTGAAACTCTCGGCTGCGAGGGCGGCCTGCGCACTGTCCCACTGCCCCCTGGAACGGGATCACCTGATCGTGCCGAGATGGGCCGAGCCAGTAACGGAAGAGGCCTCGACTCAACCCGCCCAGGTGACTGCAGCCAGTCGTGCTCCATTCTGGTCGCAGTTCGCGGACGCGATGGGCGTGCCCCTGGATACGCTTGATACCCAGGCATGCGAAGCCCTGGCGATCAAGGTGGCTGGTCTGTTCAGGCAAACCATCGAAGGGCTGCAGCAGAGTCTGCGTACTCGCGATGAGCTGAACGGCGAGTTGAACCTCGGTTGGACCGTGCCTGCCATTAAGAGTCACAACCCCTTGAAGGATTGCACCGATACCCCGTCTGCCCTGGCCTCACTGTTGGGCCTCGGTGAGCCGGGCCCGCTGCCTGCAGAGGTAGCGGTCGCCCAGGCATTCCGGGAAATGCAAATCCACCAGCTGGCCTTGGTCGTGGCTTGCCGTGCTGCAATACGTGGCGCTGTGGAGGCATTTGCACCAAGCCATCTGTTGCTGTGCTTCGAGCGCCAGGACATGCCGGCCAGGTTCTCTACCGATGGAGCCCACTGGCGGGCCTACCAGCGCCATTACCGACACCTTATCGACGAGCAACCCTTGGGCGAGCAGCTGTTGCGTAACCAATTTTCCAAAGCCTACGCGGAGCAGGTGCGCCTGGTCGCCACGCTGCATGCGCCTTATCCGGGATGACTGTCATGTATCGAGCTGCCGTTCTGTCAATGCTGCTTGTACTCGGCCTGCTGACCGGGTGTGCCAGCGTGTCACCGTATTCAACCCTGACCAAGCTGGACCTGGCGTTGAGCGCCAGCGACGGCGTCAACCGCGACCTTCACGGTCGCCCGTCTCCCATCGTGGTGCGCCTGCTGGAGCTGCGGCACGCGGTGGCGTTCGAAAACGCTGATTTCTTCACCCTCTATAGCCGCGCAGAGCAGGCGCTGCCCAAGGACTGGGTCAACAGCGAGGAGTTGGAGCTGCGCCCCGGTGAGCGGCTGGCGCTGAAGCTCAGTGTCGAACCACAGAGTCGTTATGTCGGGGTGGTGGCTGCCTATCGGGACCTGCCCCATGTGCAATGGCGGCTTGTGCTGCCCGTCGCCCGGCAGCGCCTGACGCGTGTCGAGCTGATGCTCGACGAGTCCGGGGTTCGCGTCGTTACCCCTCAAGCCCGGAGGTCGGAGGATAGACATGCAGGTTCATAAAGTCGTGTGGCAGGAGGGCATGCTGCTGCGCCCCCAACACTTGCAGCACAACGACCGTTACTACCACCAGCAACTCAACCGTACCCGTTTGCTGGGCATTGATGGTTGGGGGTTCCTGACCCTTGATGTCGATATGCAGTACCTCAATCTGGGGAAGCTGGTCGTCAACCAGGCCAGCGGTGTATTTCCCGATGGCAGCTTGTTCGAGCTGAGCAGCGTGATGGAGCCACTGGCGTTGCAGGTTCCTGCCCACACCAGTGGGCAAGCCATTTACCTGGCGTTGCCGTTGGCCATCGGCAATCAGGTGGAAGTGCGCCAGCAGGAGCACAGTGATGTGCTGGCGCGCTACGTAAGCTGCGAAGCGGAGATCACTGATTCGAACGCTGGCTTTGATTCCCGTTGCCGGATCAACTGCGCACGCCCGGACCTGCGATTGCTGTTAGGGGAGCAAACCAGTGACACGTTGCAGGTGAAACTCCAGGTTGCCCGGGTGCTGGATTCGACCCGCGAGGGCGGCGTGCGGCTGGACGCGGATTTCGTACCGGCGTTTATCTATGTGCAGGGCTCAGGCTATGTCGCGTCATGTATCAAGGAAGTGCTGAGTCTGCTGGGCACCCGAGGCGATGCGATTGCCGCGAGGATCCGGGGAGGTGGCGGGGCGGAGGGGGCCCAGGTCGGCGATTTCCTGATGCTGCAACTGATCAATCGAACCGAGCTGGTGTTGCGTCACTTCCTGAGTCAGAGCCAGGTACGTCCGGAGGTGTTGTACAGGCAGTTGTTGTCGATCCTCGGCGAGTTGTCGACGTTCGCCACCGACAACAAACGCGCGCAACTGGAGACTCGTTACCAGCATGGTGAGCAGGGGGCGAGTTTTCGTGGGTTGATGGAAGGCATTCGCACCGTGCTGTCGTTGGTGCTGGAACAACACGCCACTGAGCTCCCGTTGGAGCCGCGACAGTATGGTGTGCTGGTCTGTCCGGTGAGTGATCTCAAACTGCTGGGTAGCGCAACATTCATTCTGGCGGCAACTGCCCAATGCGATTCGGAGGAGCTGCGCCACCGCCTTCCGGCGCACTTGAAAATCGGCTCCGTGGAACGCATCCGCGAGCTCGTCAATCTGCATCTGGCCGGCATCAAGGTCAAGCCACTGCCGGTGGCGCCCCGACAGATCCCGTTCCATGCCGGCAAGACCTATTTCATGCTCGAACTCAGTGCCCGTGATATCACGCAGCTGGAACAATCGGGCGGTTTTGCCTTCCACGCCAGTGGCGAGTTTGCCGAACTCAAACTCAATTTCTGGGCCATCAGGAACTGAATGCCATGACAATGGACAGCGAATACCCGCAGGACGAAAAAACTATCCTGCTTGACCTCGATGGTCGCGCGCCCGCAGGGGCGCCGGTGACGGACTTCCCATCGCCACCGCGCTTCGAACGGTTGGAAGACCGGATGATCTACACCGCCAGCCTGCAAGGGGCACAGAGTTTCAAGATCGGGCCCAACATCCTGGTGGCCGCCGCCTGGGAACTCCTGTCGCAGGTCGTTCGACTCAAGCGCAGTTCCGGCCGGGAAAGCTTGCAGGCCCTCAATGACCGGTTGTCGTCGGGGATCACGGCGTTTGAAGCGTATGCCTTACACCAGGGTGCAGAGGACAGGCAGGTCATGTCGGCGCGCTATGTGCTGTGCAGCGTTATTGACGAAGCCGTGGTCACTACCCCGTGGGGCAGTCGCAGTGACTGGTCGAAATCCAGCCTGTTGAGCCGCTTTCACAACGAAACCTTCGGTGGCGAAAAATTCTTCCAACTGCTGGAGCGTTTATCCCGCGACCCCGTCAAGCACCTGGCAATGCTGGAGTTGATGTACCTGTGCCTGTCGCTGGGGTTTGAAGGTAAATACCGCGTCATGGAGCGGGGCGGGCCGCAGTTGGAAGCGGTACGCGATGGCTTGTATCGACAGATCCGGCATGTGCGCGGTGAGCGCCCGCCGATGCCTGTACCCGCTGCCGCAGCACAGGCACCGGGTGCCGGGATGCACATCTTTTCCCCTGCCGGGGTCGTCGTCTTCACGCTCGCCTGTTTGCTGGCCATGTACCTGGGTTTTGCCTGGGCATTGGGCAATGAACGCATGGCGGTGCTGCAACCTTTTCAATCTTTGGCGTCGGATCAGACACGGTCGCCGTTGTAACGCTGGGAGCAATGAATGAACGCATTCTTCAAGGGCGTGGGCACGGCGCTGCGCAAGACTTGGGTCTGGAGCCTGTTTGTGGTGTTCGCCAGCGCGTTGCTGGTGTGGTTTTTCGGGCCATTGCTGGCGGTGGACGACCACCGTTTCTGGCAGGGCGCTCCAGCTCGTCTGTTGACCATAAGCGGGTTATTCCTGCTGTGGGGGTTAGCGATGGTCATGGTCGACTCACGCCGTACCGCACGATTGAATCGGCGCCAGCACCAGGAGCGCCACCAACGCAAGGGGTTGATTGACGAAGAGCGGAGGCAGGTGCGGGGGCGTTTCAAGGAGGCGTTGCACACACTGAAAACCTCCCGTCGTTATGGCGAGCGCAATGAGCGTTGGCGCAACGACTTGCCGTGGTATCTGTTGCTTGGCCAGCAGGGCAGCGGCAGAACCCGTCTGCTGGCCGCCTGCGGATCGCAGTTCCCACTTGATCTGGAGGAAGCGATGGCACCGGGCGCAACCCAGTATTTTGATTGGTATCTCGCCGACGAAGCTGTCCTTGTCGAGAGCGCAGGGCGCTACCTGGCCCAACCTGACAGTGCCGTGGATGGGGCCGGTTGGGCGACGTTTCTGGAGCAGCTCAGATTGCGGCGCAGGGCTCGCCCCCTCAATGGCGTGGTGGTGACGCTGGCGGTGGAGACGCTGCTTGGCAGCAATGATCGCGACCTGGACATGCATGCGCGCCACGTGCACACCCGGTTGCAGGACGTACAGCAGATGCTGCATGTGGATGTGCCGATCTATCTGGTATTGACCCAGGCTGACCGGTTGCCGGGCTTTGTCGAGTTCTTCGATGCGTCCCAGGGCGACGGCGCCGAAGCCCTGCTCGGAGAACCCGTGGCAACAGGTCCGGCCGGTACCGCGATCACCCAGGTTCGCGAAGCGTTTGAGGCGTTTCTGCAACGCCTTGGAGCAGAGCTGATTGCGCGTTTGCATCAGGAACGCAATATCGAACGTCGCGGGCTGATGCTCGATTTTCCTCGGCAGGCTGCGCAAATCGGTGAACGTTTGTGCCTGTTTGTGGAGTCTGCGTTCTCCTCTCATCGCTTTCAGCGTATTAACGGATTGCGTGGCTTTTACCTGACGAGTGCGCAGACTGCCGACAGGCGTTCCTACTTCGTCCAGGGCCTGTTCAAGCGGGTGATTTTTGCCGAGGCCAATCTCGCCGGGCTGCAGACTCCGGAACGACAGCGTATCCGTCGACACCAAGGGTTGCTGGCGTTGGCCGCCTCCCTGGTCATTGTCGCGGCGGGGTGGCTGTGGGCACACAGTTATTCGATCAATCACCAGCGGCTGGTGCAACTGGCGCAACTGCTCAAGCCACAGCCGCCCGCGTCACCCGGTCTGGACGATACCCTGGTGCTCCTGCGTCTGCTGGACGACCGCCTGGCTGCGACCCAAGTGTTTCCAGCGTTGGCGGAGGCTCGTGCGGTGGAGCGGGGCGGCTTGTATCAAGGGGAGGCGAGTCGGCCACTGTTGGTCAGTGCCTATGAAGACTTGCTGCACCAGCAGTTGTTGCCGCTGGTATCTACGATGCTTGAAGAACAGGTACGGGCCAGCCTTGGCGACCGCGAGGGGCTTTTGGACATCCTGCGGGCTTACCTGATGCTCAGTCTTCGCGAGCGTCGCGATAAGGTTTGGCTGGCGCAACGCGTGGCCGTTCATTGGGCTGTGCGCTATGCCGGGGATGCTTCGGTGCAGAAACGATTGAATGCACATTTTGCACGGCTGCTTGAGCGCCCCTTCGCGATGCCCTTGAACGTTGAGCTGCTCGCCGAGGCCCGCCAGGAACTGCGCGGCGAGTCGTTGGCGGGCGTGGTCTATCGGGTGCTGCGTGACCAGGCGCGTGACCTTGAGCCCTTGCGCCTGGCCGAGGGGAGGGGGTTCGCAGCGGTCGAGCAGCCCATCCCCGGCTTCTATACCCGGCGGTATGTGCAGTACTTCGAAAGGCAGGGCTCTCGGCTGGTGAATGCCATTGTTCAGGACAACTGGGTACTTGGGGAGGACGCAGACCTCAGCAGCCTGGATTTGCGCCAGTTGATGCTGGAGCTCGAGCAACGTTATTTCAGTGAGTACGCCGACACCTGGAGCCAAGCCATTGGCCAGGTGCGCCTGCAGGAAAGTGACAGCCTGAGCCAGCATGCTGACGGGCTTGCCAGCCTGGCGTCAGCGCAGTCGCCGTTGGTGCAGCTGTTGCGACAGGTTCGGGAAAACACACGCCTGCTGTCGACCAACGATCCCCTTGAGGATTTCAGCCCGCCCTCCGGCGAGTTCGGGACCAGCGCTTCCAGCGTGCTGCCCAGCCAGCTGCATGGGCAGGCAAAGCCTGATTCTGCCCGGCGTGCACTGCAGCGTCGGTTCGAGCACCTGCATCAATTGCTGGACGCGGATCAGAACCCTGGAGCTGAACTGACGCAGGCGTTGCGGCTGCTCGATGAATGGCATCTGCAACTGGCGGCCCTTAACCGCGAAGCTACCCCAGGGCAGGCGGCATTCATGATGGCCAGGCAACGAATGGAAGGGCAGCAGCCATTGCTGGGGAATCTGCGGGATGCTGCCGGGCGCCTGCCGTTGCCGGTCAAGGGGTGGTTTGAAGGCATTGCCGATGACAGTTGGCGGCTGCTGCTCGATGATGCGTATGTGTATATAAATCAGCGTTACCAAAGTGAGGTCTATGGCTTTTACGCCAAGGCGATCCAGCGTCGGTACCCATTCAACCCACGGTCCGAGAGTGATGTTGCCCTTGGCGATTTCCAGGACTTTTTCAAGCCGCGGGGTGGCATGGCGCGCTTTTATGAAAGCTACCTGCGGGCCTTTGTCAGTGCCGAGTCCGGTCGCTATCGTCTACGCGGCCTGGATGGCCGTAGCCTGGCGCTGTCGCGCTCATTGCTGGACCAGCTGACGAAGGCCCAGGTGATTCGCCAGGGGTTTTTTACCGAGGACCAGGGTGAGTGGGCGGTTCGCTTCACGCTGGCGCCCTATAGCCTGGACCAGGCGGTCAGCCGAGCGATCCTGAGCATTGGTGATCAACACCTTGAATACCGCCATGGCCCGATCGTGCCCATGGCTTTCCAGTGGCCAGGCGAGGCGGACGATGGCCGTAGCAGCCTGGTGCTGGAGCGGGGGGCGGAGCGGCCGCTGGGCATGGAAAAAAACGCTGGTCCCTGGTCGTTGTTCCGGTTTTTCGAGCTGATGCAAAGTGAGCCTGGGAGCGGCCGGGGTTCTCGGCTGCTCAAGGCTGAGCTCGCTGGCACGCATGCCACCTTCCTGCTCAACAGCCATCGCAACCCTGGTCCTTTTCAGATGGCGAACTGGCGCACCTTCCGTTTGCCGGAGCAACTGTGAGGCAGGTGCATGCCGATGGGTGCAGCGCCGGGCGAACGGCGCGAGGCAAGACGCGCGCGCGTAATGAGGATGCGTTCCTCGACTGCCCCCGGCGCGGTTGTTGGGCGGTAGCGGACGGAATGGGTGGGCATCTGGCTGGGGATGTGGCCAGCCACTGGGTCATCAGCAGCCTGGCTTCGTTGCCCGACCAGGGCAGCTTTGACGAACGGATCGATGCCATACGATGCTGCTTGCGACGGCTCGACCGTCAAATGGGGCAAGCCACCACGGAACAAGCTGCCGACGGCATCATGGGCAGCACCGTGGTTGCGTTGCTGCTGGAGGGTAATCGCGCAGCCTGCATCTGGGTCGGGGACAGCCGTTGCTATCTTTGGCGGGGACGACGTTTGTACCAACTGTCGCGGGACCATTCCCTGTGGCAGCAACTGATGGACAAGCAGCAATTGAGCCTGGAGCAGGCCCTGGCGCATCCGGATGCCAGGGCCTTGACCCGTGCCATCGGTGGGCGGCAGCCATTGAGCCTGGCGGTGCTGGAGTTCATTACCCAACCTGGGGATGTGTTTTTATTGTGCAGCGATGGTTTGTATCAGGGGCTCAGCCATGGCGAGTTGGGCAGCGCCCTGAGTGTGGGGCCGCCCCGACAGGTAGTGGATCGGTTGTTTTCCGACGTGCTACGGGGGGCGGCCCAGGATGACCTGACGGCCGTGGTAGTCCAGCCATGAGCGAGGTCGCCGGCCCGCCGAAACTGCTTGCGGGACGCTATCAGCTGGATCGGTTATTGGGCAGCGGTGGCATGGGAGTGGTCTACCGAGCCCGGGATATGCTGCACGAGGCGTTCGGCGAGCCCGACGCGTGGGTGGCACTCAAGTTGTTGAGCGATACGCTTGCCGAATCTTCCGACGGCCATGTATTGCTGTACAGCGAGTTCGCCCTGACCCGGAGCCTGCGGCACGATCACGTGGTCAGAACGTACGCTTTCGAGGTCGATACTCCGCGTCAGGTGGCGTTCTTCACCATGGAACTGCTGCAGGGCAGGACCCTTGACCGCATCCTCTCGGAGTGCCCGGATGGATTGCCGTGGCGGGAGTTGCAACCCATCGCCCTGCAACTGTTGGATGCACTGGCTTATGCCCACAGGCGGGGCGTTCTCCATGGCGATGTGAAACCGGCCAATATCATGCTGGGCGAGCAGGGAGTGCGGCTGTTCGATTTCGGCCTGGGCCATGCCGAGGCGGAGCAGGCTGCGGGGCTGCCCACTTTGAGTCGCAGTCGCTTTAAGGCTTGGACGCCCGGGTATGCGGCGCCGGAACTGGTGGCCGGGGGGAACATCTCCGCCAGGGCCGACTTGTATGGCGCCGCCTGCGTAATCTATGAGCTCGCCCAGGGACGGCGCCCCGGCGAGCATCAGTCGGATCAGCCATTGTCCAGGCCTCGGCAATTACCTCGGCGGTGCTGGCCGGCATTGCGTTCTGCGCTGGCCCTGGACCCTGAGTGCCGAACCATTGCCGTCGAGGAGTTGGGCGAAGCGATGAATAGACGACGGCGCTACTGGTTTGTGTAGTGGGGGTGTCAATCAGCCAAATCATGCAGTTGGCAGTATTCGGTCCAACTCAAGCCGGCCATCTGGGCAACTTCCTTGTGTACTTCCAGGCGCCGCGCCTCGAAGTCAGCAGGGGATTGGCTGGTCAGCCTGAGGGTCAGCTCCCAGGCAAACAAACCCAGGCGTTCTGCTTCCGCCTCGAAGGCTTCATGCAGCCGTTCGGCGCGGTACTGTGCCAGGGTTTCACCCTTGGCCTGAGCGGCCAGTGGGTTCAGGGTGTTCAGTTCGGCAGCCACATCGGGATGTTCGTTCAGGAATCGATCCAGCGCGAGCTGGTGGTTATCGCCGGGAGGTGACAAGGGCGTGCTCCAAATCAGGTGGGACCAGGCCTCGGTTTCTGGCCCGGGGCAAGCCGTGTGTGCACAAGCAACACGGATAACGGGTATTGAAGCAGATTCCAGGACCGGTCCAGACCAGAAAATTAAACTATTGGAGATACCCGGCTTTGACTGTCACTCATTGCTGGAAATTCACCGATACCCATGGCAAAGGACTTTCGCTCCCGGTGCCAGGACGTGTAGCGTTAGCCCCGGTGCTTCCGACCCTGCTTTCCAAGGGCAGCGGGCGATGGGCAGAGGGATGGGTCATGGCGCAAACGCTGTTCAAACTTTTCTTTACCCAGCGCCTGGCCGCTTTGGCCAGTGCCGATTCGTTGCGAGCGATCCGCGAAGGGCTGCTGTGGATCTTGCCGTGCCTGCTGGTGTCTGCGGCCTTTCTGATCCTGTCCGAATGCGCTCGGGTGTTGGGCTGCAGCCCGCAGGTGGTGAGCTTCCTGGCGGGGTTGCACAATCAGATCAGTTCGGTGATCCCGTGTCTGGTGGCCGCCTCCATTGGCTACATGCTGGCGATCCAGCACCGCCTGCCGCAATTGCCGGTGGCGTTCCTTTGCCTGGCCCATGTGGTCTTGGCGACGTTTATCCTGCGGGAATATCCCCGGGCATCGGCCACCTTCCTGCTTTTTATTGCTATTGCCTCGCCGCTGCTGAATGTACCGGCCTTGGCCTGGCTGCACCGTTTTCGCTGGACGCGCCTGGTTAATGAAGACCTGGTGGGGTACAACCTGCGAGGCACGATCAATATGGTAGTGCCAGGGGCTATTACCGCCCTGGCGCTGGTGGCTGCGCTGTCCTTGTTGTTGCAGATACCCTATGTGGCGCAGCTGCAGGGCCCCCAGGTGCTCGATGCGCTGGAGTCGCCCTACGGCAGCGGTTTGTTTGTCACCGTGATGAACTCGCTGTTGTGGTTTTTCGGGGTTCACGGCGTCTATGCCATGCAACCGCTGTTTGATGTGCTGGACCAGGCCGTGGTGCTCAACGGCGCCGCGTTGGCAGCGGGCGAGCCAATCAGGTATGTGCTGAACGGCGGCCTGTTGGGCAGCTTTGCCTTTATCGGTGGTTCGGGCGGTGCGTTGTGTTTGTTGATCGCAATCCTGCTGTTTTCCAAGAGCCAGTCCATGCGCCTGGTGGCCGTGGCGAGTTTGCCGCTCTCGCTGTTCAACGTCAGTGAAGTCCTGCTGTTCGGCCTGCCGATCATCCTCAACCCGCGTCTGTTCATTCCGTTTCTGCTGGTGCCTGCGTTGAACGCAATGGTGGCGCTTACCGTGGTGCAACTGGGCTGGGTATCCCCGGCGGTGGCCAGCGTCCCGTTTACCGCACCGGTGTTGCTCAATGCCTACCTGAGTACTCATGGCGACCTGGCGGCCGTCGCGCTGCAAGTGACGCTCCTGGGCCTGGGCACGCTGGTGTATGCACCCTATGTGCGCGCGATTCATCGCCAGGCTGCCGAAGGTGGCACGGTGTACCTCAAGTCCCTGGACATGACCTTCCGCGGCCTGGAAGAAAAAGGCCGGCTGCGCGAACTGGACCCGGTCCTGGCTTCCCACAAGGCGCTGGCGCGCCAGGCCAATGAACTGAATCGCATCCAGCAGATCAGCGATTATGAGTTCTACCTTGAATACCAGCCCCAGGTCTCGACCCGCACCGGGCTGTGTACTGGCTGCGAAGCGCTGATGCGCGCCCGCGATGCCCAAGGTACGGTGCATTCACCCTGGGAGTTCCTGCAATGGCTGGCCCAGGCGCGGTTGATGCCGGACGTGGATATGTGGGTGGCATCCCAGGCGATTCGCCAGTACCAGAAATGGCAGAAACTCGGCTTTACCCTGCCGATGACCATCAATATTTCCAGCGCCACCCTGACCGACGCCGCCCACGGCGAGCGCCTGGTGGAGATCCTCGCCCAGGCCCATGGCCAGGTATCGGTGGAGATCACCGAAGATGCGCTGGTCAGCGATATCCCTGCCACGCGCCAAAACATCCAGAAACTGCAGGGCATCGGCGCCAAGGTCTATATCGATGATTTCGGCACCGGGTTTTCGGCCTTGAGTTACCTGCACCAGTTCCCGGTGGACTTCATCAAGATCGATCGCAGTTTCGTGGTGGCGCAGCACGATCCCAAGGGCGCCCAGGTCCTGACCGGCATGCTGCGTTTCTGCGAAGCGCTGAACCTGGGCGTGGTGGTGGAGGGCGTGGAGACCGCCGAGCAGTTGGCCTTCTTGAACACCGGCGCCGAGCTGATTATCCAGGGCTGGTATTTCAGCAAGGCGTTGCCCGGAGATCAGTTGGAGGGCTTTGTGCGCCAGCGTGAGGCCATGGCGCAGGTCTAGTAGCCGCGCTGGGTCTGTTCGATCTCCTCGACCAAGCGATCGATACCCGCCAGGCGTGCACGGTTGTCGTGATCCCAGGGGTGAAAGCCGGGTTTGAAGTAGTGCAACCACGGCCTCAGCATGCGTGGGAAGACGCCCTTGGGGCCATAAAGAAATTTCAACATGCGCCAGAAGCCTTTGAGGTGCCCACCCGCCTTGCGGTCGGCAATCAACAGACGCACATGAAAATCCAGCACCACCAGCCAGAAAAACACCGTAGTTGTCAGCATGGTCCCGGTGCGCAGCAGGTAACGCTTGGGCCCGGGTTTGATCACCGTGTTCCACACATCAAAGGCCACGGCCTTGTGTTCGGTCTCTTCCAGGGCGTGCCAATACCACATCTGCTGGTAGCCCTTGAGCGAATCGCCAAAGCGCGACGGGTCACTCAGGAGGATTTCCGCGAGCATCGCCGTGTAGTGCTCAAGGGCAATGGTGATCGCCAGGTTGAACGACGGTGCGAAGTGTTTCTTCTGCAGATCGAGAATGAATTTAAGCCGACGGTCCAGGGTGTGCGCCGGAAGCCCGGCTGCTTGCATCAGGTCGTTATAGGCCACATGTTCGCGGCTGTGCATGGCCTCCTGGCCGATAAATCCCTGGATCTGTTTCTTTAGCGCCGGATCGTCGACGCGTTTGCGGTAGTGACGCACGCTGTCCATGAAAAACAGTTCGCCCTGGGGGAACAGCAGCGACAAGGCATTGAAGAAATGCGTGATGAACGGGCCCTGTTCGTGCCAGTCGGTGATGCGTTCGGCGGGCAGGGCAAAATGGAGGTCGCGGCGGATCGGCAACATGATTCGTGCTCCTGTTCAGAGACGGGGCTCGTCGTTGGTTTCAAACACTGGCCTGCGTTGCTTGGGGGCCATGCGCTTGCTGGCCAGCACCACCAGCGCTTGATAGGCCGCCGGCAGGCAACGGGCGAGCAGGTCGAGGAAATACGCGTCGCGGCCAATCAGCACGCGACGCTTGTTGTTGCGCACGCCTTGCAGGATCACCTTGGCGGCCTGGTCGGCATCGGTGATGAAGAGTTTTTCGAAGTCGGCGCGGGCCTGCTGTTCGCTGTGGATCAGGAAGCCGGTCATGTTCGCGTCGATGCGGCTGCTGCGGCAGATATCGGTGCGGATGCCGCCGGGGTGCACGCAGGTGGCCGAGACGCCGCAGCGTTGCAGGTCCAGCTCCTGGCGCAGGGCTTCGGTAAAGCCGCGCACGGCGAATTTGGTCGCGTTGTAACCGCTCATGCCGGGCTGGGCAAACAGGCCGAACACGCTGGACGTGTTGATCACATGGCCGTCGCCACTGGCCTTGAGGTACGGCAGGAACGCCTTGGTGCCGTGGACCACACCCCAGAAGTTGATGCCGACGATCCACTCCAGGTCGGCGTAGTCCACGCCTTCGACCGTACTCGACAGGGCCACGCCGGCGTTGTTGAACACCAGGTTGACCTGGCCATGCTCGGCCACGCAGCGCGCCGCCCAAGCCTCCATGGCCTGGCGGTCGGACACATCCAGCACCTGGGTGGTAATCGTCACCGGCGCCAGGGTTGAGGTCTTGATCAGTGCCAGGGTCTGCTCCAGGCCCTGGGCGTTTTTGTCCGCCAGTGCCAGGTGGCAACCTTCGCGCGCGAGTGCCAGGGCCAATGCGCGGCCCATGCCGGATGCCGCGCCGGTAATCGCCGCCACGCGGCCGTTGAATGACTTCATGAGAGGCTGCCTTCTGCGGTGGAGTGGGGCGCCGTGGCCGGGCGGGTGGGAACAGTGAGGGGCAACAGGTCGACCGCATAGTCCTTGAGTGCGAACTGCCGGGTGACCCGCTTGAAGCGCCATGTCGAAGCGGGCCACAGGGTGGTGTTCTTGCCGGTACGTGGGTCGAGGTACCAGCTCTGGCAACCGCCGGTGTTCCAGATGGTGCGCTTGAGTTGGTCTTGCAATTGACGGTTGTAGGCCTGTTCCACCATCGGTTTGACGTCCACCGTGGCGATGCGATGGCGCTGCATCTGCCTGAGCGCGTCGAGGATGTAGGTCACCTGCGCCTCGATCATCAGGATCATCGAGTTATGGCCCAGGCCGGTGTTCGGCCCGATGATCAGAAACAGGTTGGGATAGCCCGGCACCGTGGTGCCCTTATAGGCGTGTGCACCGTCGCGCCAGGTGTCCATCAGGTCCACACCGTCGCGACCGATGATGCAGCCCCGGGGCAGCGGGTCGGTGGCCTGGAAGCCGGTGCCGAAAATCAGGCAGTCGGCCGGGTGCTTGATACCGTCGGCGGTGATCACACCGTCGGCTTCGATGCGCAGGATTTTGTCGGTCACCACCTCGACATTGCTGCGCGACAGCGCCGGGTAGTAGTCATTGGAGATCAGCACACGCTTGCAGCCGATGGTGTAGTCCGGCGTCAGGGCCTTGCGCAGGGAAGGGCGCGCCACTTGTTTGCGAAGGTGGCGCAGGGCGACTTTCTGCACCATTTTCATCAGCCGTGGGTGCAGCGCAAAGCCCAGCACACGGCCTTCCAGTGCCCAGTAGAAGGCGCCACGCACCAGACGCTGGGTAACAGGCAGGTGCTTGAACAGCCAGCGTTCGAACGCTGAAATCTCGCGGTCGGGCTTGGGCATGATCCACGGTGGCGTGCGTTGGAACAGATCCAGGTGCGCCACCTGCGGCGCAATCTGCGGCACGAACTGGATGGCACTGGCCCCCGTGCCGATCACCGCCACGCGCTTGCCCTTCAAGGCGTATGCGTGATCCCACTGCTGGGAGTGGAAGCGCTTGCCCTTGAAGGTGTCCAGCCCCGGAATCTCCGGCAGCGCCGGGCGTGCCAGGGCGCCCATGCCCGACACCAGCACCCGCGCACTGACGTGGCGGCCATCGCTGAAACTCAACTGCCAGCGTTGTAGCTGTTCATCGAACACCGCGCGCTTCAGGCCCATGCCGAAACGCAGGTAGGGCGCCAATCCGAAGCGCACCGCGCAGTGTTCCAGGTAGGCGCGGATTTCCGCTTGCGGCGCGAACTGTCGAGTCCAGTCCGGGTTGGGTGCAAAGGAAAACGAATACACGTGGGACTGCACATCGCAGGCGCAACCTGGGTAATGGTTGTCCCGCCAGGTGCCGCCGAGGGTGTCGGCCTGCTCGGCGATAAAGAAGTCGGTGAACCCCGCTTCCTTGAGTTTGATGGCCATGCACAGGCCGGCAAAACCCGAACCGATGATGGCGATGTCGATGGAATCACTGTGGGCATTCATAGGCGGTCCTTCATGGGCATCGGATGTGCTCCTGTTTTTTGTTGTGTCTTTTAGATAGAACACCATTGCAAAGAAAAATTGAATTAATTATTTTAAAAAAGATTTTAAATAATCTACCTGAAAATAGCGCCTACGCTAGGACCTTGTGCCTTATGTGCGACTTGTCCGACGGACGAGCGTGGTACGCACGCCGTTCAGGTCCAGGGTGTGGACGTTGGCCGAGGCCTTGATCAATTCCGGTCAGGTCGCCGGTCACAGGGAAGCCGAGGACGAGCTATGGCTGTGCAATGGGTGACTGCTGCAGGTGTGCTGGTGGGGGCAAGTGCGGTGCTATGGGGTTTCAGCGCCTGGATGACACGGCGCATCGAAGCCGCTGTTCCAATCAACGGGCGCTTCGTGGAGGTGGATGGCGAGCGCTTTCATTATGTGGAAGAGGGCAAGGGCCCACCGCTGGTGATGATTCACGGGCTGATGGGCAGCAGTCGCAACCTGACCTATGCCTTGTCCGGCCAGCTGCGTGAGCACTTTCGGGTGATCACCCTCGACCGTCCCGGGTCGGGGTATTCCACGCGGCATAAAGGTACCGCTGCGGACTTGCCGGCCCAGGCGCGGCAAGTCGCGGCCTTCATCAACCAGCTTGGCCTGGACAAACCCCTGGTGCTCGGGCATTCCCTCGGCGGCGCGATTTCCCTGGCCCTGGCCCTCGATCATCCTCAGGCTGTATCGGGCCTGGTGTTGGTGGCACCGTTGACCCATCCCCAACCCAGGTTGCCGCTGGTGTTCTGGTCGCTGGCGGTGCGACCGGCCTGGTTGCGACGCTTTGTGGCCAATACCCTCACCGTGCCCATGGGCCTGTTGACTCGACGTTCGGTGGTCAAGGGCGTGTTTGCGCCGGACGCCGCTCCCGAGGACTTCGCCACCCGGGGCGGCGGCTTGCTGGGGATGCGCCCCGACAACTTTTACGCTGCCTCCAGCGAGATTGCGCTGGTCAACGACTGCCTGCCCGGGATGGTCAAGCGCTACCCCCAACTGACCCTGCCCATCGGCCTGATCTATGGCGCGCGGGACAAGGTGCTGGACTTTCGCCGGCATGGCCAGGCCCTCGCCGATAAAGTGCCCGGCCTCAAGCTGCAAGTGGTGGAAGGGCGTGGCCACATGCTGCCGATCACCGCCACGGCGCGGGTGGTCGAGGCCGTGCTGCACGTGGCCAAGCGCGTGCGCCCGGTGGAAACGGCCACGGTCCTGCATCCGCCCTTTGCCTTGGCGAACAAATAATCGTGGCCCTCATTGTCGGGTCGAACGTCGCAAATGCCTGCCCTAGAGACCTGACCAAACAGCTGAAAAACAGACTGTCCAGTCACGTAAAAAAGGCCTCGAAAAAGTAGTTGACGACCTAACGATTCCGCGCTATTTATTTAAAAAAATATTTCAATATTTATTTTGAAATGATTTTTGAAATGCCTAAGAGCGAATAAAAATGAAAAAAACGTCTTTTATCGCATGGTTGATTTCCCGGAGCACCCAGCGCTCCCTGAACCTGTTTTCCGCCTGCCTGCCAAGGAGGCTGCCATGAACCGGACTCTGGCAGCGCCAAGCGTTTGGACCGACGGCAAGCGCCACCTGTGGTGGTTGGGCATCCTGCCATTGGCCACCCCTCTGTTGTCCGGCGCCCTCGCCATTGCCACTGGCATCCAGCAACTGTGGTGGGTCGGTGTACTGGTGATCTTTGGCCTGATCCCCCTGATCGACGGGCTGCTCGGCGAAGACATCAGCAACCCGCCCGAATCCGCCGTCAACCACCTTGAATCCCAAAGTTATTACCGTTGGATCGTCTACACCGGCGTGCTGTTCGTCATCGCGTCGGTGGTGATTACCGGATGGCTGGCCGCCGGCGGCATCGACTGGATCATCCGGGGCGGCCTGCTGCACGCCACCGCCAACCTTGAACCTTCCAGCTGGTTGGCCCGCGCCGCCGGTTACATCACTGAGCGTGCGCAACTGCATGGCCAACCAAGCTGGTTTACTTACCTGGGCATGGCCATGTCGACCGGAGCCGCCACCGGCATCGCGATCAACACGGCCCATGAACTGGGGCACAAGCCTAATGCCCTGGAAGTGTTCCTCGCCAAGGTCACCCTGGCGCCCACCTTCTACGGGCACTTCTACACCGAGCACAACCGTGGCCATCACGTGCGCGTCGCCACGCCGGAAGACCCGGCCAGCTCGCGGCTGGGTGAAAGTTTCTGGGCCTTCCTGCCGCGCTCGGTGTGGTTCAGCGCACACTCGGCCTGGAACCTGGAGCGCGAGCGCCTGCGCAAACTCGGCCTGCCGGCCTGGCATTGGAAAAACGCTGTGCTCAGTGCCTGGATGTACAGCGTGGTGTTGTGGGGCGCGATGATTGCCTGGCTGGGGGCTGCGGTGATTCCGTTCCTGGTTATCCAGGGCATCTACGGCTTCTCGTTGCTGGAAGTGGTGAACTATGTGGAGCACTACGGCCTTAAACGCCAGAAGTTGCCCAACGGTCGTTATGAACGGTGTTCGCCTCGGCACTCCTGGAACAGTAATCGGATTGTCACCAATATCTTTCTGTTCCAACTGCAGCGGCACTCCGATCACCACGCCAACCCGACGCGCAGTTATCAGTCGTTGCGCCACTTCGATGAGTCGCCGCAACTGCCTTATGGTTACGCGAGCATGATTGTCTGGGCCTATGTACCGTACTTGTGGCGGCGGCGCATGGATCATCGAGTCCTTAATCATTATGCCGGGGATATCACCCTGACCAATCTTCAACCTTCACAGCGTTTGAAGTACCTGGAGAAGTACAGCGGCAGTGCCAAGCCGTTTTGATCTGAAGTAACACTTAGTGTTGTCGTGTACTCGGGGCCTGATTGCCGCGCAGGATTTTATCGCCCCGAGAAAGTGCTTTGACCCGAACAACAATAATTAAAGGGAATGACGTACACCATGCAAACACCTGCCAAGTTCACCACCCATATCGTATTGGCCGTGCTGGGCCTGATCGCCTATCACCAGGCCCAGGCCGCGCGTATCGAACCGGCGGGCAGCGCCTTTACCGCCCAGGGCCCGATCAGCTTCTCCAAAGGCGCGCTGATCAGCGCCGATTGCACCATCAAGGTGGCCGGCAAGGTCGCTGCGGACGGTTCCTCGGTCAATGTCGACAAAGTCGAATTTGACGGCGGCCTCAAGTGCAGCCGGGTCGAAGCCATCAACTTGCCGTGGATCCTGGTCGCCAAAGATACCAGGAGCGGTTCCATGTCGAAGATCAGTGTGGATGTTCACGCCTTCGGCCTGGGCGGCAAGTGCGGGCCTTCTACCGCCGATGGCACCTGGGATAACGCCACCGGCAAGTTGGAAGCCGCCAATGTACCGATTGGCGAAGACTGCAAGATCAAGACGGTGTCGATCAAGATGCCGCCGAACTTCAAAGTTGTTGAATAGCGTGCTGCGGTAATTGAATTGAAATTTGGCTGGAAAGGGAAGTTCTGCAGTTTCACCGTGACCTCTCGTTCATGGCCATTACCCCCTGGCGAAATGACTCGCCATAACATGTGAGGAAAAACAATGAAAAGCTTGAAAACCCTCGTATCGTTGTCTGCTTTGGCTGTTTGCATGGGTGCTGCTTCGATGGCCAATGCCTATAGCATCACCCCGGTGAACTCGAGCTTCACTGCGCCAGGCACCATTTCGGTGAAGTCGCCATCCTCGTTCCAGGCCACTGTTAACTGCGGCGCAACTTTTACCGGGAACGTCGATGCCAGCGGTGTGGCAAAAATCACCGGTGTGGCCGTGACCGGCGGTGGTCTTTGTGCGCTGCCGAAAATCACCGGTCTGCCATGGACCTTGACCGCCACCGGTGCCGCTGCGGGCTCGGTCAGCAACGTTGGTTACACCATCGCCGCGTCGGTTCTGTATCCGGCGTCCAATTGCGGTCCGTCCACCATCACCGTGGGCTACAGCGGTGGTGTACTGACCGCCTCCAACCAGACCCTGAGCGGCAGCTGCACCGTGGTGAGCCTGAGCGTTACCCCAAGCCCGACATTTACCATCGTGCCTTGATGGGTAACTGACACACCGGGCTGATCACCTGCTGAAAGACTGGCGCCTCGATCGGGCGCCAGTTTGTGAACTGCCGGAAGCAAAACGAACCGGTGGGGCCGGCTCAGAGAAATAACAATAAGGAGTGCCGCATGAATAATAAGAAACAACACGTGCAGGTTTTGCTGGGGCTGGCACTGATAGGCGGGGCGATGGTGAACGCGCCTGCACAGGCCGGCGGTTTTTCAACTCCGACCTACGGTGCACCCGGTTGGGGCCGGGCATTTGCCGGTGGCTCGTTGTTCAAGAACGATCCCAGTTCCGCGTACAACAACCCGGCGGCCATGGCGTTTGTCGAACACAACGTGGCGCAATTTACCGTCGACTACGCCCGCATCAAGATCAAGTACAAAGGTGACGCCTCCGATTATGCAGGCAACCCGATTTCCAATACGCCCTTGGACGCCAATGGTTTTCCCGACGTCGCATCGACCACGGTGAATAACAACGACGGCGGTCAAGGCGGGTTCACTGCCTGGTTGCCAACCGGTTTCATGGTCATGCCCCTGGGGGATCGGTTTGCTTTCGGCCTGAGCCAGGTTGTGCCGCAAGGTATGCGCTCCACTTGGGATCAGGACTCGAAACTGCGCGACTTTGCAGTGGACACCAAAATTGAAACCGTAGGATTGACCGGATCCCTGTCCTTTAAGGTGAATGATCAATTTTCTATCGGCGGTGGCGTGATCGTGCAACACAGCAAGGGCTTCGTCAGCCAAAACGTGGACTTGTTGTCTGCCGCTGCGGTGTCCGATTCCGTGCTGGGCGGGATCAATTTTCCATCTGATGTCGGCAATGCCTTGATGCGTGTGAAGGTCGACAACATTTCAGCGGGCTGGTTTACCGGCATTGTTTGGAAACCCACGGAGCGAGACACCCTTGGCTTGAATTACCACGCCAAGATCAAGAACAAGATGACCGGCAAATATAATATTTACGCCGATCAGTTTTCCTACAACCTGATGACCCAGCCAAGTCCGTTTGGCGGTAGCGGTACGTTGGTGAATACCGCTTATCCAGGGTTAGAGCTGGCACCGGACGGCGCCCATGCCAGTGTCCAACTGGACATTCCTGCCACGGCCGGCCTGGACTGGGTACACCAGTTCAACGATCGCTTCACGATGGGGGCCAGTGTGACCTGGACTGAGTGGTCCTCTTTCAAAGACCTGACGCTCGAGTCCGGTGGCACCACCATTGTGTCCATTCCCTACAACTACAAGAACACCTGGATGTACTCCCTCGGCGGTGACTACCGCTTGACCGATGAGTTGACCTTGCGTGCAGGTGTAGCCCTTGACCAGACACCTACACGCAATTCGACCCGCGACCCGCGAATCCCGGATGGCGACCGTACATTCCTGTCGTTGGGGGCTGGTTACGATGTGAAAGCAATCAAGGGCCTCAGTCTTGACCTGGCCTATTCCCACCAGTTCGTGCAAGAGGTCAAGCTCAAGACTCAAAACGTCGATCGCCTGGGTGGCGCAAGCCTGAATGGCAAGGCGGAGTCGTCGGGCGATGTGGTGAGCGTGTCGGCCACCTACGCGTTCTGATATTTCATAGAGGGTGATGGAAAAGGCACCAGGCGCATCTTGATGCCTTCACCCTCATTCCACGTCGACAGTTCCTTGAGTATTGACATTCCAGGCTGATTCATTCAGCCGCTATTTTTTCGCCCAGGCATTAAATAAAAATTTCAAAACAAAATTTGAATTTGTCTTTCCAAGTTTGTAGTGTGGCTTTACGCCGCAGGTCGATCCGACCTTTCGCACGTAAACCACGCCCTGAATCGAGTAGAGGTATCCCCATGGTTATCTGGTTATTGGTGGGTGTCGCAGCCGCGATTGCCCTGGCGTATCGACAAGCTGCCGCCACCCTGTGGCTGGGCGCTGGCCTGATCTGGCTGACAGCGGGTTACCTGTTCAATGGGGTGGCGGCTTTCGGCGCCACCGTCGCGGCCGTGCTGGTGGTATTGCCGGCGTTGTTGATGAGCCTCAAACCGCTGCGCCGCGCGCTGTTGACCGGCAAGGCCCTCAATCTGTTTCGCACGATCATGCCGGCGATGTCCGACACCGAACGCGCCGCCATCGAGTCCGGCACCGTGTGGTGGGACGCCGAGCTGTTCAGCGGCAAGCCCGACTGGCAGCGCCTGCTGCAAGCGGCCCCGGCGAGCCTCAGCGCCGAGGAGCAAGCCTTTCTCGACAATGAAGTGGAAACCCTGTGCGACATCGCCAACGACTGGGAAACCACCCAGGTCTGGCAGGACATGTCCCCCGAAGGCTGGCAGTACACCAAGGACGCCGGCTTCCTTGGCATGATCATTCCCAAGCAGTACGGCGGCAAAGGCTTCTCCCACTATGCCCATTCCCAGGTAGTGATGAAGCTGTCGACACGCTGCTCGGCGGCGGCGATTTCGGTGATGGTGCCCAACTCCCTGGGCCCGGCCGAACTGCTGCTGCATTACGGCACCGATGCCCAGCGCAATTACTACCTGCCACGCCTGGCCCGGGGCGAAGACATCCCGTGCTTTGCCCTGACCAGCCCGTACGCCGGCTCCGATGCCGGGGCGATTCCCGATGTGGGCATCGTCTGTAAAGGCACCCATGAAGGCCAGGAGGTACTGGGGTTTCGTGTGACCTGGGACAAGCGCTATATCACCCTCGGGCCGATCGCCACGGTGCTCGGTCTGGCGTTTCGCGCGGAAGATCCGGACGGATTGCTGGGGCCGAAGGGCTCTCTCGGCATCACCTGTGCCCTGATCCCCACCTCCCATCCCGGCGTAAACAGTGGTCGCCGGCACTGGCCGCTCAACGCGGTATTCCAGAACGGCCCGACCACCGGCAAGGACGTGTTCATCCCGCTGGAGTGGGTGATCGGCGGCCGCGAACAGGTCGGCAACGGCTGGCGCATGTTGATGGAGTGCCTGGCCGCCGGCCGCGCGATTTCCCTGCCGTCGGCCAACGTCGGCCTGGGCAAGGTCGCGGTGCGTGGTACCACGGCCTACGCGGCGATGCGCAAACAGTTCGGCTTGCCCATCGGCAAGTTCGAAGGGGTGCAGGCGCCGCTGGCGCGCATGGCCGGGCATCTGTATGCCTGCGATGCGGTGCGCAAGGTCTCGGTGGCTTCATTGGATGCCGGTGAGAAGCCCTCGGTGATCTCGGCCATCGCCAAGTACCACGTCACCGAACGCGCGCGGATGATCGTCAACGACGGCATGGACATTGTTGCCGGCAAGGGCATCTGCATGGGCCCGAATAACTTCCTGGCCCGTGCCTATCAGCAAAGCCCCATCGCCATCACGGTGGAAGGCGCGAACATCATGACGCGCTGCCTGATCATCTTTGGCCAGGGCCTGATTCGTTGCCATCCCTATGTGTTCCGCGAAATGGAAGCGGCGCGCAACCCGGACCGGCGCCAGGCGCTGGAAGACTTTGATAGCGCGATGTTCGGCCATGTGAGCTTTGTATTGGCCAACACCGTACGTTCGGCGGTGCATGCCCTGACCGGCGGGCGCCTGATTTCCGTACCGGCCAAGACCGACCCGGCGCTGGCGTCCTACTATCGCCAGGCCAATCGCCTGTCGGTGGTGCTGGCGCTGATCTCGGATATTTCCATGGGCGTGCTGGGCGGTGCCCTCAAGCGCAAGGAAAGTATCACCGGGCGTTTGGGCGATATTCTGTCGCAGCTGTACATCCTGTCCTGCGTGCTCAAGCGTTTCGAGGACGACGGCCGGCCCCAGGCAGACCTGCCGCTGGTGCATTGGGCGGCACAGGACGCATTGCTGCGTGCCCATGAAGCCCTTGCCGAAGTGCTGGACAACTACCCCTCCACAGCGGCGGCGGCGGTGCTGCGTGGCTTGACGTTCCCGTTCGGTATTGCGTTGCGCAAACCTTCGGATCAGCTGCTGGCCCAGGTGGCCGATGTGGTGCAGATCCCCGGCGAAACCCGCGACCGCCTGCTGGCCAATTCCTACATTCCGCGTCCGGAAATCGACAAGCTGGCCTACGGCGAGTTGGGCTTCCGCCTGCTGCCGCAAGTCGAGCTGATCGACGCCCGGCTCAAGCCGGCCATCAGGCAAGGCCTGCTCGAACCGATGCCGATTGCCGCCACGGCCTTTACCGCCTGGCGCGTCAAGGCGCGGGCGCTGGACCTGATCAGCGACGACGAAGACGCCTTGCTGGCGCGCTATGTGGAATACGCCGACCACGCTATCCAGGTGGATGACTTCCCCCAGGACTTCGGTTTGCTGGAGGCGTTGCAGCAGCGCAGGCAGGCGTTGGAACCGGCGCCCAAACGCCGAGCCGCCCAAGGTGAAAACGCCCCGGTCAACTGATGTGGGAGGGGGCTTGCCCCCGATAGCGATTTGTCTATACCCATCCTGTGGTCTGACACACCGCTATCGGGGGCAAGCCCCCTCCCACACAGACCGGGTTTACACGGCAAGTTTGTGTGGTGAGTGGATCTATCTATGAGTGACAGCTACCTATCGTTCGTCAATTCCCCCTGGGGCCGTCGCCTGGCCCAGGTGGTGGGCTTGCCCCAGCCCGTGCCGTTGCAGCGTCACCGCAGCGGCCAGCCAGGCCTGGCCAACCCGGTGATTGTCGCCGGGGTAGGGCGCCTGGCTGCGCAGGTGCAACAGGTGTTCAGCGCCACCGACACGGTCACCGCCACCCCGGCGACGCTCAAGGCGCCGTCCACGGTCAAGGTGCAGGGCGCAGTGTTCGATGCCAGCGACATAACCGGCCTGCAGCAACTGGACGAGCTCTATGAGTTCTTCCACGCCAACGCCAGGCGCCTGGGCCAACACGGCCGCGTTGTGGTGCTGGGCACCGCGCCGGAACACTGCACCGAGTTGCCCCAGGCCATCGCCCAGCGTGCGCTCGAAGGCCTGGTGCGTTCATTGGCCAAGGAGTTGCGCCGGGCGATCACCGTGCAGTTGCTGTACGTGGCACCGGGAGCGGAAGACGCACTGGACAGCAGCCTGCGTTTCTTCCTGTCGCGGCGTTCGGCCTATGTGTCGGGGCAGGTGGTGCGCCTGGAAAAACCGGTGGATGGGCAGGTCGCCGTCAATTGGGACAAACCCTTCGCCGGCCGCCGCGCGCTGGTCACCGGTGCTTCCCGAGGCATTGGCCTGGCCATCGCCCAGGTCCTGGCCCGCGAGGGCGCCCATGTGGTCTGCGTGGACGTGCCCCAGGCCCAGGACTCGCTGCAACAGGCGGCCGCGAGTGTGGACGGTTCGGCGCTGCCGTTGGACATCACGGCAGCGGACGCCGCTGCCCAGTTGTATGCCCATGTCAGCCAATACGGTGCCTTCGATGTGGTGGTGCACAACGCCGGGATCACCCGCGACAAGACCATCGCCAAGATGCCTGAAGCGGCCTGGCGCAGCGTGCTGGCGGTCAACCTCGAAGCACCATTGCAGCTGAGCAACGCCTTGTTGGACAGCCAGGGCCTGAATCCGGGGGGGCGTATCGTGTGCGTGTCGTCGATCTCCGGCATTGCCGGCAACCTCGGGCAAAGCAACTACGCCACCTCCAAGGCCGGCGTGATCGGCCTGGTGCAAGGCCTGGCCCCGCGTGCGGCGGCGCAACAGGTGACGGTGAATGCGGTGGCACCGGGATTTATCGAGACCCAGATGACCGCCAAAATCCCGTTGATGATTCGCGAGGCCGGGCGGCGCATGAACTCGATGTCCCAAGGCGGGCAGCCGATCGATGTGGCCGAAACCATTGCCTGGCTGGCGCACCCGGCGTCGGGCGGGGTCAACGGCCAGGTCGTGCGCGTGTGCGGCCAAAGCCTGCTGGGAGCCTGAGCCATGGACTACGTGACGCAGATCATCGACCCACCGCCATCACGCGCGCGCCTGTTGCTGGACGGCGTACGTGCCCTGCGCAAACCCAAGCTCGACGGCGCACCGCTGTTGCCCAGGGAGCGCCTGGTGCGCTCGGCGGTGGAATTGTCCGCTGCGGGCATTGCGGCTTACGGCCGTGCCTGTGGCTTTCGCCGCGAACAGGGCGTGCCGCTGTCGTACCCCCATGTGCTGGCGTTCCCCCTGCACCTGATGCTGCTGACCCGTCCGAGTTTCCCGTATCCGGCCAGCGGCATGGTGCACCTGGCCAACCGCATTCGGCAGCACCAGCGCCTGCAGGAAGGCCAGGCACTGCGCCTGGAAGTCTTTTGCGAACGCTGGGTGGCCCATGCCAAGGGCCAGGCGCTGAGCATCGCCACCCGGGCCTACAGCAGCGGCACCCTGGTGTGGGAAAGCGACAGCCTGTACCTGCGCCGCGAGGTGAAAGGTCCCGTCGGCGAGCCATGGGAGGACGCGCTGGCGTTGCAGGAGGAGGGCCTGTTACGCACCCAGCGCTGGATACTGCCTGCGGACCTGGGCCGGCGCTTCGCCACGGTCTCGGGGGATTTCAATCCGATCCACACCTCGCTGATCGGCGCCAGGCTCTTCGGCTTTCGCCGCGCCATCGCCCATGGCATGTGGACCCTCGGCCGCGCATTGGCCGCTCAACAACCCCCCGGGGGCCTGGGTCAGGCCGAAGCCCATTGCGACTTCAAGCTGCCGATCTTTCTGCCCGGCCAGGTCGCCCTGTGGCAACACCCCGTGAGCGGCCCGCGGCGCGAATTCGAAGTGCGCAATTTCGCCGGCGACAAACCGCATATGCGCGGGCTATTTGTCTGGAATGAGAGCCCTACATGAGTGACTACAGCTTCAACCCGGCCCCGACCCGCCGCGTGGCGATCATCGGCGGCAACCGCATTCCGTTTGCCCGTTCCAACACGGTGTACGCCCACGACAGCAATCAGGACCTGCTGGTGGCGGCGCTGCAAGGCCTGGTCGACCGTTACAACCTGCACGGCCAGCGCCTGGGCGAGTTTGCCGCCGGCGCGGTGATCAAGCATTCGCGGGATTTCAACCTGGCGCGTGAATCGCTGCTGTCGACCACCTTGTCCCCGCAGACCCCGGCCTACGATGTGCAGCAAGCCTGCGGCACCGGCCTGGAAGCGGCCTTGCTGGTGGCGAATAAGATCGCCCTCGGCCAGATCGACGTGGGCATCGCCGGTGGCGCCGACACCACCTCCGACGCGCCCATCGGCATCAATGAATCCCTGCGCCACACCTTGCTCGCGGCCAACCGCGCCAAGGGCATGGGCGACAAGGTGAAGGCACTGCTGAAGGTGCGTCCGTCGATGTTGTTCAAGCCGCTGTTGCCGCGTAATAGCGAGCCGCGTACCGGTTTGTCCATGGGCGAACATTGCGAAGCAATGGCCCAACGCTGGCAGATCAAGCGCCTGGCCCAGGACGAGTTGACCCTCACCAGCCACCAGCGCCTGGATGCCGCGTATCAGCGCGGTTTCTTCGACGACCTGATCAGCCCCCATCGCGGCCTGGCGCGGGACAACAACCTGCGCGCCGACGCCAGCCTGGAGAAACTCGCCGGCCTGTCCCCGGCCTACGACCGCCAGCACGGTACCCTCACGGCGGGCAACTCCACGCCACTGACGGATGGCGCCTCGGTGGTGCTGCTGGCCAGCGAAGATTGGGCGGCCGCCCATGGCTGGCCGGTGTTGGCCTACCTGCGCACGGGCGAGACGGCGGCGGTGAATTTTGTCGACGGCAGCGAGGGCCTGCTGATGGCGCCGGCCTACGCCGTACCGCGCATGCTCAAGCGCGAAGGGCTGAGTTTCGCCGACTTCGATTTCTTCGAGATCCACGAAGCCTTTGCCGCCCAGGTGCTGTGCACGCTCAAGGCCTGGGAAGACGCCGACTACTGCCGCGAACGGCTCGGCCTGGAGGCGCCGTTGGGGGCTATCGACCGCGCCAAAATGAACATCAACGGCGGTTCCCTCGGCTGCGGCCACCCGTTTGCCGCCACCGGTGGCCGGCAATTGGCGGCGCTGGCCAAGGCCATTCACGAGCGGGGCGGCGGTCGCGGCCTGATTTCCATCTGCGCGGCGGGCGGGCTGGGCATTACCGCTATCGTCGAAAAGTAGCCCCATCAAAAACAACAATAAGGAGACTGCCATGAACGCTATCAGCCTGGAACATACCGAACGGGTCTGGTTGAACGCTTACCTGCCCGGCGTCCCGGCGGACATCGATGCCGGTATCGAGGACTACCCGTCGTTGCGCGAGGTGTTCCTGGAGCACCTGGAGAAATTTCGCGAGCGGGTCGCCTACGTCAGCATCGGCACCGAAATGACCTACGCCGACTGGCAGGTGCAAGGCATTGCGTTCGCCGCCTGGCTGCAGGGCCAGGGCGTACAGAAGGGCGACCGCGTGGCGCTGATGATGCCCAACTGCTTGCAGTACCCGATCTGCCTGCTGGGCACGATCCTGGCCGGTGCGGTGGTGGTCAACGTCAACCCGTTGTACACCGCCCATGAGCTCAAGCACTTGCTCAAGGACAGCGGCGCTGAAACCGTGGTGATCTTCGAAAACTTCGCCCATACCCTGGAAAAAGTCATCGCCGGCAGCAGCGTCAAGCGCGTGGTGGTGGCCGCCATCGGTGATCTTCTTGGCAGCTTCAAGGGCGCGGCGATGAACTTCATCCTGCGTCGCGTGCAAAAGCAGGTGCCGGCGTTCAACCTGAGGGGCTCGGTGCGTTTCAACCAGGTGCTGAAACAGGGCCGCGCGCTCAACCACTTCCCGGTGGACATGCACCTCGACGACCTGGCCTTCCTGCAATACACCGGCGGCACCACCGGGGATGCCAAGGGCGTGATGCTCAGCCATCGCAATATCATCGCCAACCTGTTGCAGGCCAAAGCCTGGGTCGGCGACCAGCTGGACCAGGACAAGCAGGAAACCAACGTCACCCTGCTGCCGCTGTATCACATCTTTTCCCTGACGGTGAACTGCCTGATGTTCATGTGCCTGGGCGGGCGCAACATCCTCATCGCCAACCCGCGGGATGTGAAGCGGGTGCAGATGATCCTGCGCAAGGAGCGCTTCAATGGCATTGCCGGGGTCAATACGCTGTTCAACGGCTTGCTGGAGAATAAGGAGTTCTGCGCTCGGGACTTCTCCGACCTGCGCATGGTGATCGCCGGCGGCATGGCCACGCACACGGCGGTGGCCAAGCGTTGGAAGGACGTCACCGGGCTGCCGATCATCGAAGGCTACGGCCTTACCGAATGCTCGCCGGTGGTGAGCATCAGCCCGATCGACATTGCGCGCATGCGCGAAATGGAATTCACCGGCAGCATCGGCGTGCCGCTGCCGTCGACCTGGGTACGGTTTATGCGTGAAGACGGCGAGCTGGCCGATATCGGCGAGCAGGGCGAACTGCAGGTGCGCGGCCCACAGGTGATGCAGGGGTACTGGCAACGGCCGAAGGAAACCGCCGAGGTGCTGGACGCCGAGGGATGGTTGTCGACCGGTGATATCGGGGTGATGGATGAACGCGGCTATATCCGCCTGGTGGACCGCAAGAAAGACATGATCCTGGTCTCGGGCTTCAACGTGTACCCCAATGAAATCGAAGACGTGGTGGCGCTGCACCCGGGCGTCGGCGAAGTGGCGGCCATCGGCGTGGAAGACGGCGTGACGGGGGAAAAGGTCAAGATCATCGTGGTGCGCAAGGACCCGAACCTGACCCAGGAACAGCTCCTCGCCCATTGCCGGGAATACCTGACGGGCTACAAGGTGCCCAGGTATGTGGAGTTTCGCACTACCGAGTTGCCTAAAACGACGGTGGGCAAAGTGTTGCGTCGAGCCTTGCGCTAGAAAGGCAGGAACTGATTCGGACAGGCTTGCCACATAAGGACTACTTGCAACCCAGCGTTATCGCTGTGTATCTGCGTCCTGGTGCGACGCTGGACAGGCAGGTGAACACTTTTTGGCCAAACCGGACTGGAGACATCAAACGATGTTGGCGCCTGCTCTTGATAAACCTGTTACTTCCTCACGCCTGGACCCGGAGGTGGATCAGGGCAATAGCTCTTCCCCAAAACCAACGGCGAATGCGTCCGCCACTCCGCAAAAGAGCGCCTCAATCAGCTTTCAGTCGAGTGACACCCCGCGGTCGGCGGCGTTTTACGCGAACGCGGGTACCGCCGGCTTCGAGGCGCGTGACCGTGCACAGCAGATCAAAGCAGGTTATTGGCCGGCGGGGGTTATGAGCAATTTCAAGCAGTTCGTCCGTCACTGCTTTGGCGCCCATCGCCCTCCAAGGCCCGACCCGTTCCCCTGCAAGCCCTGCTACGGTTTTGGTAGCAAGAGCAATGCGGACCTATCACGCATGCTGCTCGACAGGTTCGATGACTTCAAGGCACCCCATGGGATCATCACCAAGGACGGCCTGAAGAATATGGCCGGCAAACCGCTGACCGGCGATTATGACAAAGACCAGAATATCCGCCTGGCACGGGAACTGATGAGGCGTGGAGACCTGGTCGACGATATGGACCGTCACCATATCACCGGCGGGCTGGATAGCCTGATCGATCGAAACAACCTCAACATCACGATGTTTAAAAACCAGAATGACAAAGAGTTGGCCCGAGAGCTGATGCGTGATTTCGATCTGTTCAAGGACCCGCAGTGGCCCATCCACCTCAGCCTCGAAAAACTGCATGAAGTTGCCAACTGGACCGTTACCAGGCATCCCTACTTCGGTCGCCAGGCCTGGCTGGCGAAGGAACTCCTCAGGCGTCCCGACATGCTCGACAGGCTTCACTTCCGCTGATTGAGAGGTGTGCAGGTGATCTGAAAGTTGGGAGGGGGCTTGCCCCTCCCACAAGGGTTTTGCATTGCGCTTCAGAGCGAGTTTAGGTTGACCCAGCGCTCTTCACGGGCCGCCACACGAATCGCCGTCGCCAGCCGTTCCACCTCCCACGCCGCGTCAAAGTCGGTGCCATCCGCGCCCTGGCCGGCCAGCGCCATGATCAACTCCTGCACCTCCAGGGTCTTCAGCTCGTTGTACCCCAGTTGATGCCCCGCAGCCGGGCTGAACGCCGCGTAGCCGGGCAGGGCAGGGCCTGCCAGCAAACGCTGGAAACCGTCCTGGCCGACACGGCACAGGCGCAGTTCATTCAAGCGTTCCTGATCGAACGCCAAGGTGCCCTTGGTGCCGCTGATCTCGAAACTCAGGTGGTTCTTGTAACCGTGCTTGAGCCAACTGCTGCTCACCGTGCCGCGCGCACCGTTGGCGAAGCGCAGCAGGGCGTGCACCTGGTCATCCACGGCGATGGCTTTCTGCTCGGCGCTGCCTTTGACGGCCGGGCGTTGGGCGTGGACGGTCTGGGTGTCGGCACACACGCCGGTCACATCGCCCACCAGGTAGCGCGCCATCGACAGCAAGTGGCTGCCCAGGTCCGCCAGGGCGCCACCGGCATGCTCCACTTCACAGCGCCACGACCACGGTGACGCCGGGTCGGCCATGAAGTCTTCGCTGAACTCGCCCTGGAAGCTGATGATGTCGCCGAGGTCGCCCTCGGCAATCAGTTGCCGCGCCAGGCCGATCATCGGGTTGTGCTGGTAGTTGTAGCCGACCCGCGTCACCACCCCGGCTTCGCGGGCGGCCTGGCGCATGGCATCGGCCTGCTCCAGGCTGACCGCCAGGGGTTTTTCGCAGTACACCGCCTTGCCCGCTGCAATGGCCGCCATCGCCATGGGAAAGTGCAGGTGGTTCGGCGTGGTGATGGCCACCACATCCACGGCCGGGTCGTCGATCAGCGCCTGCCAGTCGCCGTGGGCCTGGGCAAACCCCCAGGCCGTGGCACAGCGCTGGGCGCGCTCGGTATCGGCATCGGCCAGGGCGGCCAGCTTGAGGTGTACCGGCAGTTCAAATACCGCCCGGGCATTGTTGAATGCCAGGGCGTGGGCGCGGCCCATGAAGCCTGTGCCGATCAAGCCGATTCCGAGTTCACGCATAGCCGTGGTCCTTTGGATTATTGTTTTCAGGAAGGCTATTAATGGAATAAAAATTCCTAAATTTCAATAGATGGAATAAAAATTCATTAATCAGCCTGGTTGATACCCGCCTATTCAGGCATGGCCAAACGCCGTCAGTTAACAAAAGATAACGTAGCACCGATTGTCAGACGATTCGAAAGCCCGATAGGATGGCCCCTGCTTCCTCCAGGCGCTCTAGATTGCAGGTTTCAGGGCCCGGGAAGGCGAGACGACCTAACAATAATAAATGGGAGAAAGGTCTATGAGTGAGCCTGTCATGGGTTGGGTTGTTTGCCGCCCACGCGCCGCACGCAGGGTTGCGTTGCTGGCCGCAGCGCTCTCGCTGTTTGGGACTGTCGCGTTGCCGACCGTCGTCCAGGCCGCCAGCGATACCTCTTTTGCGATTGAATCCCCCAAGGCCGCCAAGGGCCTGATGATCGATGTCGTGCATGCCGGCAAGCGCCTGGTGGCGGTCGGTGATCGCGGGCACATCCTCTATTCCGATGACCAGGGCAGCATCTGGACCCAAGCCAAGGTCCCCACCCGGCAACTGCTCACGGCGGTGTATTTCGTCGATGACAAGCAGGGCTGGGCAGTCGGCCATGATGCGCAAATCCTCGCCAGCACCGACGGCGGTGCCACCTGGACCCAGCAGTATCAAGACCTCAAGCGTGAAGCGCCGTTGCTCGACGTGTGGTTCAACGATGCCCACCACGGCCTGGCCGTGGGCGCCTATGGGGCGCTGATCGAAACCACCGACGGCGGCAAGACCTGGGAAGACGTCAGCGACCGCCTCGACAATGAAGACCAGTTTCACCTCAACGCCATCGCCCGGATCAAGGACGCCGGCCTGTTTATCGTCGGCGAGCAGGGCAGCATGTTCCGCTCCAGCGACGACGGCCAGACCTGGGAAAAACTCGAAGGCCCCTACGAGGGCTCGCTGTTTGGCGTGATCAGCACCGCACAACCCCAAACCCTGCTGGCCTACGGCTTGCGCGGCAATCTTTACCGCTCCACGGATTTCGGCAGCACCTGGGAACAAGTCGAACTCAATGCCGCACGCGGGGCCCTGGAGTTCGGCCTGTCGGGGGCCACCTTGCTCGAAGACGGTTCGCTGGTGGTGGTCGGCAACGGCGGCAGCGTGGTGGTCAGCCATGACGACGGCCGGACCTTCAGCGTGTTCAATCGCCCCGATCGTATTTCATTGTCGGCCGTCACGGCGGCAGGCAACGGCAACTTGATTCTGGTCGGGCAGGGTGGTGTTCGCGTCGCCACACCCACTGGCGCCGAACCGACAAAACAATAAGAAGGCGGGGAACGCATGAGCAGTCATCACAACGATAAAGCGACCTTTCTTGAGCGCCTGATCTTCAATAACCGCCCGGCAGTCATCGTGATCTGCCTGCTGGTGAGCATTTTCCTGTTCTGGCAGGCGACGTTGATTCGCCCGTCCACCAGCTTTGAAAAGATGATCCCCCTCAAGCACCCCTTCATCGAAAAGATGATGGAACACCGCAACGACCTGGCCAACCTGGGCAACACGGTGCGTATCTCGGTGGAGGCCAAGGACGGTGACATCTTCACCAAGGAATACATGGAGACCCTGCGCCAGATCAACGACGAGGTGTTCTACATCTCCGGCGTCGACCGCTCGGGCCTTAAATCGCTGTGGAGCCCCAGCGTACGCTGGACCGAAGTCACCGAAGAAGGCTTCGCCGGCGGTGAAGTGATCCCGCAGAGCTACAACGGCTCGACGCAAAGCCTCGATCAACTGCGCAATAACGTGCTTAAGTCCGGCCAGGTCGGACGGCTGGTGGCCAACGATTTCAAGTCGAGTATCGTCGACATCCCGCTGCTGGAGTCCTACCCGGACCCGCAGGACCAGGGCAAGCTGCTGGCCCTGGATTACCGCAAGTTCTCCCATGAACTCGAAGACAAGATCCGCGACAAGTTCGAAGCCCAGAACCCCAACGTCAAGATCCACATCGTCGGCTTCGCCAAGAAGGTCGGCGACCTGATCGACGGCCTGGTGATGGTGGTGCTGTTCTTCGGCGTTGCCTTCGTCATCACCCTGGTTCTATTGCTGTGGTTCACCAACTGCCTGCGCAGCACCATCGCCGTGTTGAGCACCACACTGGTGGCGGTGGTCTGGCAACTCGGCCTGATGCACTTCTTCGGCTTCGGGCTGGACCCGTACTCGATGCTGGTGCCGTTCCTGATCTTCGCCATCGGGATTTCCCACGGTGTGCAGAAGATCAACGGTATCGCCCTGCAATCCAGCGAGGCGGACAACGCCTTGACGGCCGCGCGGCGCACCTTCCGGCAACTGTTCCTGCCGGGGATGATCGCGATCCTGGCGGATGCGGTGGGTTTCATTACCCTGCTGATTATCGATATCGGCGTGATCCGCGAACTGGCCATCGGCGCGTCCATCGGCGTGGCGGTGATCGTGTTCACCAACCTGATCCTGCTGCCGGTGGCGATTTCCTATGCGGGTATCAGCAAGCGGGCCATCGCCCGGAGCAAGAAGGACGCGCACCGAGAACATCCGTTCTGGCGCCTGCTGTCGAAATTCGCCAGCCCCAAAGTCGCGCCGGTCTCGGTCCTGCTCGCGCTGGTCGCCTTTGGCGGCGGCCTCTGGTACAGCCAGAACCTGAAGATCGGCGACCTCGACCAGGGCGCGCCGGAGCTGCGCCCGGACTCGCGCTACAACAAGGACAACAACTTCATCATCAGCAACTACTCCACCAGCTCCGACGTGCTGGTGGTGATGGTCAAGACCAAGGCCGAAGGTTGCTCGCGCTATGAAGCCATGGCGCCCATCGACCAGTTGATGTGGAAGATGCAGAACACCGAGGGCGTGCAGTCGGCCATCTCGCTGGTGACCGTGTCCAAGCAGATGATCAAGGGCATGAACGAGGGCAACCTGAAATGGGAAACCCTGTCGCGCAACCCCGACGTGTTGAACAACTCCATCGCCCGCGCCGACGGCCTGTACAACAACAATTGCTCCCTGGCGCCGGTGCTGGTGTTCCTCAATGACCACAAGGCCGAGACCCTCGACCGCGCGGTGCATGCGGTACAGGACTTCGCCAAGGAGAACAACAAGGACGGCCTGGAATTCATCCTTGCTGCCGGTAACGCCGGGATCGAGGCGGCCACCAACGAGGTGATCAAGGAATCGGAGCTGACCATCCTGATCCTGGTGTACCTGTGCGTGGCGACCATGTGCATGATCACCTTCCGCTCCTGGGCGGCGACCCTGTGCATCGTGCTGCCGCTGGTGCTGACCTCGGTGCTGGGCAACGCGCTGATGGCGTTCATGGGCATCGGCGTCAAGGTCGCGACCTTGCCGGTGGTGGCCCTGGGGGTGGGGATCGGCGTGGACTACGGCATCTACATCTACAGCCGCCTGGAAAGTTTCCTGCGTGCCGGTTTGCCGTTGCAGGAAGCCTATTACCAGACGCTCAAGTCCACCGGCAAGGCCGTGCTGTTTACCGGCCTGTGCCTGGCCATCGGCGTGTGCACCTGGATCTTCTCGGCGATCAAGTTCCAGGCCGACATGGGCCTGATGCTGACCTTCATGCTGCTGTGGAACATGTTCGGTGCGTTGTGGCTGCTGCCGGCGCTGGCACGCTTCCTGATCAAGCCCGAGAAGCTGGCGGGGCAGAAGGGTAACTCGTTGTTTGCCCACTGAGCCTGGCTAAAGAGCAGCGAGCGGGCTTGTCCCAATTCCAGGTAGGAGCGAGCTTGCTCGCGAAGCACTCAGGGCCATCGCGGTTATCGAGAATGAACGCGTTGCCTGGGCGTTTTTCGCGAGCAAGCTCGCTCCTACCTGGCATTGTGGCAAGTCCCCTCGCTACAACAAGCGGGCCTGCCACAGTCTTATCAGCGGGCCAGCGGCAGGAACCAGCGCTGCGCCAGCGCCTTGCCGATCAAGCCACGATGCACATCCACCACGGCCTGTGGGCTTTGGGCCCTGGCCAGTTGCGAGTAGTAACTGACCCGGCGCTGTTCGCGGGTCTTCAGGTGGGCGGCGGTGTAGGCCTGCTTGGGCGTGTCGGCTGCCGGGTAGTGGAAGTGGGCGTACCACAAGGGGTAGCCACCCTGGTCGTTGATTGCGTATTCCTGGACAAAGTCCCGGCGGTCGCCGATCAGTTGAATGCGTTCGCCCAGCAGCGCCATGTTCGCGCGCTTTTGCTCGATCAGGAATTCCAGGTTGCCGTGGGTGGGGGGGAGCTCCAGGCACAGTTGAATACGCAGGGCCAGGCCGCGCTCGCTCAGGCGTGCCGCCGCCTGGCGCATGTCACGCTCCAGGTTCTGGTCCGCGAGCGTGCGGGCCTCGGCCGATTGGGCCTGGATGGCCTGATGCAGTTCGGTCGCCAACTTGTCGTAGCGCACCGACTCATACTGCAGCACCTCCTGGACCTCTTCCGGATGCCTGGAGATTTTCTTGTATTGATCGCCGCGTTTCAGGTGCTCTTCCAGCATGCCCAGCAGTTTGCGCGCTTCCCCCTTGACCAGGCTCAGGCTGCGGGGAGCCGGCGCGGTAGGTGAGGGCGGCGACTCCTTGAACTCGATCCATTGTTCGCCCCGTTGCGAGTAGGTGCCCAGCACCTCGCCCGTGACTTCCGAGCGAACCTCCACGGTTTCCAGCGTACCCAGCGGTTTGACCTCGCCGATAAAGGTGCCTTTTTTCGAGGTGCGGATGACCTTTTTCTGCGGTCTGCCCACCGCCGTCGGGCTGTGCCGGCTCGGGCGCGGGGCGGGCTGGGCAAGCGGCTTGATTTCGCTGGCCAACTGACTGGCGGCCTCCTCGTACAGCGCCTGCACCAGCTTGACCAGCTTGGCGAAATAGTCGCCATCGAACTCATCGGCGTTGACGATCCCAACCCCCTGCAACGAGTCCAGCCCCCGGCCATAGTGCTCCACCAGGCTTTCCAGCACGTTGACGCGTTCCTCTGCCGACAGTTCCAGGTCGTTCAGGTCGGCCTGGGTACGCAAGTGTTCCTGGAGCGGCTCAAGGATATCGATCAGCACCTCCACCAAGGGATGACCAGGGTGTTTATGGGTCATCAGTTCGTAGTTGCGCATCAGCAGGTCCTTGACGGCCAGCACGCTGATTTCCTGGGGGCGTTCCGCGGTCAGGCGAATGTAGTCTTCCGCGCTGGCAGTGCCGAGGTTGAACAGCTGCTCGAGGTAGCGATCGCGCAGTTCGAGCCAGCGCACCGAGCGCTCATTGATGGCAATCATTGCGCGAATGAACTGGCGGTAGGCCGGGAAATCGGTCAGCACCGCTTCGGCCAGGCGGCCGCCCTTGGTAGTGAAGTGAGGGTGGCTGCGGTAGAGCGCCGCGCGGTCTTTTTCGGCCACCACCACATGTTTGCGCACGTTGTTGATGACATTTTCCAACAGGCTCGCCACCGACCGGGGCGGCAGGGCAATCCCCAGCCTGCTGCGTTCCGGCAGGCTGTCCAGTTGCTGCTGGTAGCCCTGGGTCTGTTCCTGCAGTGCGGTATCGAATCGTTGGCGACTGTCGGCGTGTTGCGCTTCGCTGAAGCGCGAGTCTTCGGCGGTTCTGGTCATCACCGCCAGGATCACGTCGAGCCGTCCCTGCATGGTCACCTGGCCCTGGATGAACTGTTCGAAACTCTTCTTCAGTTCGCTGATGCGTTGCGCCTGGCGCTGGCGTTCGGCGGCAATCCGTTTCGGCGGCATGCCGCCACGCAGTCGCAGGCGGGTGTCTACCGACCACTCCCCGTGGCCGTCGCTGCGCAAGTACGGGCCGCTGAGGCTGGCGTCGCCAGGCATCACCACGCGGATATCGCCTTCCGGCTCCAGGGCAACTTGCAGCCACTGGTTGTCCACCAGGGCATGCCAGCGGTTTTCGACGGGGTAAAGCCCCCGGCGTGGCCCGTTCAACACCGGTTGGGGCAGGGGCGTCGGGCGTGGGGTGCTGAAGCTGGCCAGGCGGCGGCGCTGGATCGTGGTCAGGCGCGAGCGAGCCTGGGTAAAACTCAAGTCCAGTACGGTGTTGTCCACCCGCTCCAGCGCACCGGGCAGGATAACCGCGCCTTCGCGGATGGCGGGCGGGGGCGGTTGCGGCCACTGCTCGGCGACCCACGGGGCCAGGGGCGGGGGCAACGCTTGGTCCTTGAGCCCCGCCGCCAGCGCGGGGGGCGCGGCGGTGATCGCGGGCACGGCTTCGAACAACAGCAACCCCAGGTTGAGCAGCAGGTCGACGCTGGCCAGTTCGCGCGCTTGCGGGTCTTCGGAGGCCAGTGCCGGAATGTCCTCGCCCAGGCTGGCCATCAGGCCCCACAGCCAGCCGGTCAGCATGGCCGGCCCACGCAGCAGCGGAAGCAACAGGTTGCCGAACAACAGGCTGCTGCCTTCGCGCAGCACCTGCCAGCGGCTTTCGCTGTTGGACACCGATTCGCGGTTGGCCTGTTCGATCAGGGCCCGGGCGTGATCACTGTACAGGTACGTCATCAGGCGCCCGGTCACCAGGCACTGCTGCAACTCGTCATTGATGCCATCGGCGGCCAGGGTGGCCGGCGCTGGCCTGTGCAAGGGGGCAAACTCGTCGCCCTGGCCAAAGCGCAATGAGTGGGGCTCGCGGAACCCGCCATTGGCGTAGATCGGCCGGGCCCTGTCACTCAGCCAGGTCAATACGCTGTCCTGCAGCGGCCCGGTTTCGGCGATGGCCTCCAGCAGCGCCTCACGGCTGGCAAATTCCTGCAGCGCCTCGGCGTACAGCGGGCGATACAACACATGGGGGCCGCCGCCGATGTCCTGCGGCTCGATCAGGTACATGGCGCTGACCGTGTCCGGATGGGCGCCGGGTGCCGACAGCAGGGCCAGGTGACGGATCACCACCGGCTGCTGGTCGACCTTCTGGTTGGCGGCTTCGGGCTCCATCAGTGCCGCCACCAGGCGTGCGCCCCGGGCGCTCAGGCCGGCTTGCTGCTTGAGGGCCAATTCCAGGGCCAGCAACGGCAACTGCACGGCCTGTTGTTGGGCGAACAGGGTTTCGCGCCGGAGTGCCTCGGGGCTTTCCCCCAGCCAGTGGGCCTCCAGCAGCCGCGGGTAGTGCTGGCCGATGTCCACGCGCGCCACCGGGCCGTCGGCTCCCATCAGGTAGTCGGCGGTCAGCCAGGCCGGCAGGGGCAGGCCGTGGCGGTGGGTGAGGGTCACGCTGCCGCTGGGACGGCTGGACAAGTTGTCGATGGCCAGGTCGGTCAGGCTCATGCGTTCATGGCGAATGATCCCTGACGTACCTGGGTAGCCGGCGGCAATGGTGAAGGTCAGTTGCAGGTCATCGGGGTGCAAGGCGCCGACGGAAGGCAATGCGAGGGCCGAGCTGCCCAGGGTCACGGCATCCTGCTGCAAGGCCTGCAACAACGCCTTGACGGTGTAGGTGCGCAGGTCATCGATCTGGCTGAAGGCCGTACGCCCCGCCGCGCGCCGTTTGGCGCCGGCCATGGCGAGGGCGTAGCGCCGGTACGTGGCCTGGTCGTCGGCATCGGCGTCGCGCAGCCAGGCCGGCAGGTGCTGGCGCAGGGTGTCCAGGGTCTGGGGCGGGGCGGTTGGCGTGTCGCGGAAAAACCGCCCCGGGTCGGTGATCTCGGCGTACAGCGCCTGCCAGGTACTGAACGGCTGGCCGGTGGGCAGGCGCAGGTTGCCGAGGTCTTCGAGCTGGCGATCGAGGATCATCGACGCCTGGTGCTCGAAGATATCGCCATCGGGCTCGTAGCGTTGAATCAGGATGTCGTCGACCTGGTACTGGCGGCCCAGTCGCTGGCCACAGGCCTGGATCAGGGCGTCCATGCTCGGGAAAACCTCGGCGGTGTGCTGCGGGTCACACAGCACCACCGAGACCTTGCTGTTGACGGCACGAATCAATGCCAGCTGCGGCCCCATCCGTGTGACCGAGCGTTCGGCGTGGGTGAGGGTGGCTTGCAGGGCGTAGGCAAACACCGCATTCACCCCATGCCGCGCAAGGCGGGCCTCGCGGTCAGGGCAGTCGATCAATTGTTCCAGGGTTTCCCTGGCGGGTTGGTCCAGGCCGGCCTGGCCCAGGGCGCCGATGCGCAGGGTGTCCCGCAAGACGCCGGCCAGCCAGTGCCAGGGGCCGGTGTCCCAATACGCCGCCAGCGCATTCTGCAGGGCGATGGGCAGCGTTTGCGGCAGTTCGCCGACCTGCTTCGCGATGACCTGCATGTCGAGTTTTTCCTCGGTCAGGCCGGGCAGTTTCAGGCGTTTGGGTGGCTCGTCCGAAAGGTACCAGGGCGAGCCGTTGACCTCGCTGAAATCCAATGGCGCACCACTGGCCAGGGCATCGTGGACCACCGGCATAAAGGGTTGCAGCAGCCAGCCGCGGCGTTGTGGCCGGGCCAGGCGGGTGCGGCGCAGGTCCAGGCTGAGGCTGGGGTACGTGGCGCCGATGGCCGTGGCGAGTTGCTCGCGAATCACGGTTTCCAGCGCCGGGCGCTGGGTGAAGCGTGCGCTGACGGCGTGGGCAATAGGGTCAGGTAGTTGCATAAAAATCCTTTTCAGGCGATGCCATGCATGGCGGGGGTTCAGGCGGGCAGCAGGCTCAGGAACAGACGCTGATCCAGCGGTGCCGTGATCGGGTTGTACAGGTCGCGCACGATGCTTCGGTTATCTGCCCCGGCCTGGGCGATCAGGTCCCGGAGGGTGACAAAACGCTGTTCGGGGCGCTTGAGGTGGGCCGCCGTATAAGCGCCCGGCGGGCTGTCGGCCTGGCTGTAGTGAAAGTGCGCATACCACAGCACCGTGAGGCGGTTTTTCTCGCGCACGGCGAACTCCGACACATAGTCCTTGGCGGCGGTGCGTTGCGGGCCGTGGACCAGGCCGATGTCGACGGCGGCATGGGCGCGCAGGAATTCGATGTTTTCCTGGCGCGGGCGCTGGGCCTTGTAACCCTCGATGCAATGCTGGCGGCCTTGGGTGCGCAAATCCTCGGCGCGCAGGCGCAGGCGCTCGACGGTTTGGAGCACGTCCGGCTTGTCGGCCGCGTGGCTGGACAATTCTGTCGCGACGCTGTCGAGGCGCTCGGCCTGGTGCGCGAGCATGTCGTGCCAGTCACGCGGGTTGAGGTCATCGCGACGCGTCGGGTCGCTGAGTTTGCGTTTCTGGAAGTCGATGGAGCGCTCGATGGCCGGCACCTCTTCCAGCAATCGTTGCGCCTGTGCGCGCAGTGTGGACAGCGCCGGTGCCTGGGGTGGCTCGGCGGGACGGCTGGGCCTGGCCTCGACAATTTCCACCCAACCCTCGTTGGGGTGCTCCATAAAGCGCCCGCTGACCTGCTGGGTAATGGGGTTGCGGGTCACGATGGTGGGGAAGGGCTGGTCACGCTGCGCCGGCTCCAGGTCACCCACCAGGGGGCCCTTGTCCCGCGACTTGAACACCCGTTTGGTTCTTGACGGAGCCTGTACCGGTTTGAAGGCCCCCGGTTGCGGCGGCAGGAATTCATCTTCGCGCAGCAGCGCCGCCAGGTCGGCCTCGGCGCTGTCGCGCACGGTGTTCAACCGCTCGATCAGCAGCGGCATGTAGCGCGGGTGCGCCAGGGGCGAATCGAGTTCCAGCAGGCTCTGGTAAATCTGCAGGCGCCGGTTGTAGTGCCTGACCAGGTTGGTCAGCACCTCCTTGCGTTCGGTCGTGGTGAAACCTTCGGTGGTCAGCAGGTCCAGGTGGGAGTCTTCCAGGGCAGACAGGGAGGATTGCTGGTGCCCATGGCGCGCGAGGAAATAGTGCTCCTGCGGGGTGCTGGCCGGGATCGTCCGGTCGATGCTCAACTCGGTGAGCACATCCAGGGATTCGAGGGTGGCATTGAGGCGGTTGTAGAACCGGCGCTTGGGATGCCCGTTGAGGTAATTCAGGCGCTGGGCCGCGCCGGTTTTCAAGCGTGCGGCCATCGCCTCCAGGGTGTCCTCGATGGCAATCATCGCCTGGGCATGGCGCTCGGACACGGCAAAGTTGGTTTCCAGCAGGTCGTTGACATAGCGCAGCGCCTGCACATCCTGGGCGCTGCCTTGCAGCTCGATCAGCGATTCGCCCTGCTCGGACACAAACGTGGCCAGGTACAGGGACGACAACTGGCTGACGCGAATTTCATCGGTGGCCAGGATCGACTGATATTGCTCCACACATTGCCCTTCGTAGTCGAAGCGGCTGTCCACGGCTTTCATCCGCCCGTAGGCCTCGATCAAGGCGCGCCGTTGTTGCAGCAACTCGGCGGCGGCCGCATCGAAGCGCTCCTGAAACACCTGGAACCCGGCCCTGGCCCGGGAGCGCTGGGCGACGCTGGCGAGGTGCTCGGCCACCCGCGCCGGGTCGTCAGGTGCGCTGCGCAAGCGGGTGCGGGCCAGACCCAGGGCGTTATGGGCCTGCTCGAACTTCTGCCGGGCGGCATCCAGCACCTGGTCGATAGGCTGCAGGCGTTTGATCAGGCCGCTGACCTCATCACTGATGCGATTGATCTCCTCCGACGCTTGGGTGCGCTGCTGGTCGATGTGGGCCAGCTTGGCCTTGAGGCGGTTTTTCGGCCCGCCGCCGCGCAGTTTAAGACCCAGGTCCAGGCCCCATTGGCCCTGGGCATTGCGCACCAGCACGAAGCCTGGATGCTGCGGTTTCTGCGGATGGATCAGCCACACCTCACCCAGGTCCGCGGCGATGTTTACCCGAAACAGCAGGCCGCCCACCGAGGCATGCCATTGCTGGTCGATGCGATACAGCCCTTTGAACATGCCGGCGTCCAGCGGCTCGGGGGCCGGCACCGGCCATGGCACATGCAGTTCGCGCAGGGCTTCGAGCAGGCGCCGGCGGCTGGCGTCGCGGGCGTTGGAATGGACAAAGTCGACCAGGGTGCGGTCGCCGGCCGGCGGCTCTGCGGGCAGGCCCACCGGGCCCAGTTCCACTGGTGTGGCCGGACGGGGCGCAAGGCCTGGCGGGCGCTGCAGGGCCGCGAGGGTGGCCGGTAAGGCGGGCTCCGAGGGTAACTCGAGGGTCGGGTGTTGCCGGGGGGCCATGTGCAGCAGGATCAGGCCGATGTTGAGCAGCACGTCGACCCAGGCCAGTTCGCGGGCGGCGGCGTCGTCGCCGTGCAGGGCGGCCATATCGTGCCGCAGGCTGACCGCCAGTTGCACCATCCAGCCTGCAACCAGCGCCGGCCCGCGCAGCAGCGGCAAGAGCAGGGCGTTGAACAGCAGCCAGCCACCTTCGAGCAACACCGCCCAACGGCTTTCGGCATTGGACACCGCGTCGCGATCCGCCAGGTCCACCAGCGCCCGGGCGTTGCTGCCGTAGAGGTACTGGGTCAGGTTGCCGGTGGCCAGGCATTGCGCCAGGGAACCCTCGACTTCGCTGCCATTGAACTCCTGTACCAACTGCGCGGGCGGCGGCGCCGGCCACTGCACCGTGTCGTCGCCCTGGCCGAAGCGCAGGATATGCGGGCTGCGGAAGCCGCCGTGGCTGTAGATCGGCCGGGCCTTGTCGCTCATCCAGGCCAGCACGCTGTCTTGCAGTGCACCGGGCTGGGCGATGGCGTCGAACAGGGCCGCGCGGCTGGCGAATTGCTGCAACGCGTCAGAGTACAGCGGGCGATAGAGAATCGACGGCCCGGCGTCGATGTCACGGGGTTCGATGATAAACATGTTGCCGACGATATCCGGCACGGCAGCGGGCTTGCGGGCGAAGGCCAGCGGGCGCATCACGATGTCGAGGGTGTCGACCACGCGCCCCGCCGCGCTGGCGTGCAGCACCGCCTTGACGTAGCGATACCCCAGGAAGCTGAAGCCCTGTTGCCCGCGAATCGCCAGTTCCAGGGCCTGGTGCGGCAGTTGCACGGTCAGCGCCTGGCCGAACAGCGTCTCACGCCGGCGTACCTGCGGGTTGTCGCCCAGCAGCAGGTCGCGCAGCTGTTGCGGGTAGCGCCGGCCGATATCCACTTGGCGGATCAGGCCGGGCGTGCTGTGGAACAGGCCTTTTTCCCCGAGGATATAGTCCTCGGTCAGCCAGGCCGGGAGGGCGGCCCCGGAAGTGTCCTGCAGGGTCATGCGGCCGTGCGGCGCGGCGGCGAGGTTCTTGATCGCCAGCTCGGTCAGGCCCAGGGTCACCGGTGCCAGGTAACCGCTGTGCAGGTCACCCACCGGGACGTGGAAGGTCAGCCGCAGGTTGTCCGGTTCCACGCTGGCGCCAGGGTGGTCGCGGCGCATCTGCTCGCGCAGGGTGCGGGAGGCAAAGGCCGGCAGGCTCTCGACCCCGTCCAGGAACGACGCCCCGGCCTGCAGGCGTTGCAGGCGGGCCTGTTCCAACAGCCCTTGGCGATAGGCGAAACGCTGCTGGGCATTGGCGCTCTGCAGCCAGGCGGGCAACGCCGTCTGGATGGCGTCCTGATGTGTCGGGTCGGGTGCCGGCGCAGCGACAAAGGCGGCGCTGGGGTCTGTCGCCAGGGCAAAACGCTGCTCCAGGCTGCGCACGCCGTCGGAGGCGGGCAGGGCGATGGCTTCGAGGTCATCCAGTTGCTGGTTGAGCAACAGGGCGGCCTGGGTATCGAAGAGATTGCCATCGGGCTCGTAGCGCCTGACCACCACCTTGTCGACCTGCAACCGCTGGCTCAGGCGCTGGCCCCAGGCCTGGGTGAAGACCTCCAGTGAGGCGAATGGCTCGACGCTGCCCGACGCCTGGCACAGCAAGGCCTGGTGGCCTTGCACCAACAGCAGGTCGCTGCTCAGCAGGCGGGCTTCACGGCCGTGCCGGATCACACAGGCTTCCAGGCAGTAAGCATGCACAAAACCATTGGCCCCGGCCTGGCGTTCACGCCGGTCAGGCTGGCGGGTCACGCTGTCCAGCATGTTCCGAGGTGTGCCGGCGGGCAGCAGGCTGGCGCTGCTTTTGAGGGTGTCCGCCAGTAGATCGCCAAGCCATTGCCAGCGGCTGGAGCCGGTGTCGGCAGCGCCGTTCCAATAGGTGGCCAGGGTTTGCTGAAAAGCGATGGGCAGGGTGAAGGCCAGGTCCAGGATCAGCCGTTCGATCACCGCCATGTCCGGCTCGCGGGGGCCATTGGCCTCATAGGTCAAGCGTGAGGGCGGGCGCTGGGACAGGAAGCAGCGGCGTTGGTCGACCACCTGCGTCAGGTTCAGGGCCGTACCATTGCCCAGGTGCTCGAGGACCACATCGGTCAAGCGCCTGAGGTCCCAGCCGCGCCGCTGGTTGGGGGTGGCCAGCTTGAGGGTGGGCAGGTCCAGGGGCAGTGCCGGGAACTGTTCCTGCAGGCGTTCGTGCAGGTGCCGTTCGACCACCTGGCGTAACGTCGGGCGTGTGGCGAACTGCTGGGTGACCGCGAGGGCCGGGGTGTTGCTGCGGTGGGCGAAGTGCAGCGGCCCTGTCGGCGGGGCGTTTGAAGTGTCTGGCATAGGAGATTCCATTCTGTGGGGAGTTCGCCCCCAGAATGGCAAGCGCCGGCCGCTGCCGTGCGGTAGCCCGCTATCGCGACACGACGGCGTGGCCGGATTGGCCTATCATCAGCGTTTTTTCCAGCGATGAATGAGCCTGATGACTGCCGCTTCCCTGCTTACTGAACTCCACACCAGCGACATGCTCGAAATCGATGGGCTGCATGCCTTTGATTTCAGCCTCGACGATCAACAGTTGCTGATCAAGAGCATGGACGGCCGGGCCGAGAAACGTTGGTCCTTCAGCCTGGTGCAGGTGCAGGCCGCAACCTTCGATGACGCCTTGCAAAGCTGGACCCTCACCGGTGATTCGGGCGAGCACCGCCTGGTGTGCATGGCCGCCTTCACCGGCAACAATAACGACGAGGAAGACGAGCATGATGATGCGTAAATTCTGGCCGCTGCTGATGGCCGGCAGTGTGGGTGCGATGTCGGTGCAGGCTGCACCGGCGGACACCTATGAGTTGCTGGTGGGCAGCTACACCGCCGGCTCCAGCGAAGGCATTTATCGCCTGCAATTCGACAGCCGCACCGGCCAGTTCCAAGGCAAGCCGGTACTGGCGGCGAAGTCCGCCAACCCTTCGTGGCTGACGGTCTCCAAAGACCAGAAGCACCTGTTTGTGGTCAATGAAAACGGCCCGGGCCAGCAAGACCCGGTCGGCCGCGTCAGCAGCTACCGCATCGACCCGAAGAATCATCAGCTCACCCTGGTCAATCAGGTGCAGAGCCTGGGCAACGAGCCGACCCATTCCAGCGTCGCGGCGGATGGGCGCTACCTGTTCGTCGCCAACTATTCGGTGCTGGAAGATCCGGGCGGCAGCCTGGCGGTGCTGCCGGTGGATGCCGAGGGCAAGCTGTCGGCACCGGTGCAGTTGAGCGCACACCCGGCCAGTCGTGTGAATCCTGAGCGCCAGGCCTCCAACCATGTGCATTCGGTGGTGTCGTCGCCGGATGGCAAGTACGTGTTTGTGCAGGACCTGGGCGCAGACAAGCTGTTCGCCTATCGCTACGACCCCAAGGCCAACCACGAGCTGCCGCTGACCCCGGCCGATCCGGCCTTTGTGCCACTGCCACCGGGCAGCGGCCCGCGTCACCTGTTGTTCAGCGCCGATGGCAAGCATGCCTGGCTGACCACCGAGATGAGCGCCCAGGTTGCGGTCTTCGATTACACCGATGGCAAGCTCAGCCAGACCCAACTGGTGGACTTCGCCGCCGGCCAACCGGTATCCGACAAGGCCGGCGCCGCACTGCACGCCTCCAGCGATGGCAAGTTCCTGTACGTGAGCAATCGCGGCACCGCCAACCAGATCATCGTATTTGGCGTGGACCCGGCCACCGCCCACCTCACGGAGCTGCAGCGCCGCAGCGTCGAAGGCGACCACCCGCGGGAGTTCAGCCTCGATCCGAGCGGCAAGTTCCTGCTGATCGCCAACCAGAAGAGCAACGAAATCGTGGTGGTCGAACGTGACCCCAAGACCGGCCTGCTGGGTAAAACCGTGCAGAAACTGCCGATCGATGCCCCCAGCGACCTCAAGTTCCTGGTGCGTCAATAAGCCACAGGCCCCGCCATGCGGGGCCTGACCCTTAGTATTAATTGTATTAATAGCGGCTACTGTTTCAAAGCATTTCTAAGGTTCAATCCTCGGGCGTAAGTTGGGTTCCAAGGCCTTCCCCGGCCATCCAACCGAACGAACACAAGGGTTACCGACATGAACTTGAATCTCTTCTCCGTCATTGCCGCCTCCGCCGTTTCCGCCACCGTCGCCCTGCCTGCCGCCGCCAGCGTGGAAGTCAGCGGCAAAAAATCCAGCACCAGCGCCTACACCCAGAAATACCTGCAACAAAGCGCCAACTTCTACGCCGCCCTGGATCACAAGACCCAGCAATGAGCGCTGATTGACCCTGCACACAAGCAGACGCCAAACCACTGGAACGTAAACGCGCGTTCGAGTGGTTTGGCGTTTGTGCAGCTGTCGAAGAAAAAAATGAGGTAATGGCGCATTGCCATGTGTTTAAATTGACGCTTAAATATTGACGCGCTCTTTCATGGAATCGACAGCATGGCACTTCGACTCGCCGCACTTATCCTCGCCCTTTATTCCACCCCGATCCTGTCATCCGTGCAGTTGACGGACGGCGAACCGGAGATCGCTCGCGAGCGGTTGTTGAGTCTGATCGAAGGCTAAGTCTTCGCCATCACGCCGATAAACAGGGGCGATTGCAGGAAGCCTTCCAACCAGCGTTGCAACGCTTTGTACGGCGTAGCGGCAAACCATTCGCGGTCCACGTGGGCAAACTGCCGTATAAACGGCGCCAGCGCCATGTCCGCCAGGCCAGGGTGGTCGGCCAGCAGATAGGCGCGAGTGGCCAGCAACCCCTCGAGCTTCTGCAAGAACACCTCGCCTTCGGCTCGATACTGTTCCACCGGCTGCTCGGGATAGCGTTCGGGGTACTTGTATCGATTCAAGTGATGCTTGAAGGTTGAATCGTTCTCGGCGATCAGCTCAAGTACCGCCGGATCCCCCTGCAATAACCAGTTATCCGGATCATGCCGGGCCAGGGCCCATTGCATGATCGCCAGGCTCTCGTCGATCACCTCGCCATCCACCACCAGCACCGGCACCGTGCCCTTGGGCGACAGTGCCAGCATCTCCGCCGGCTTGGCCTTGAGGCTCACCTCGACAATCCGCACCGCCACCCCCGAGTAGCGCAGCGCCAGGCGTGCGCGCATCGCATAGGGGCAGCGCCGGAACGAATACAGCAGCGCCTCGCTCACTTGACCTCCAGGGTACTCAGGCCGTTGCCCTGGCGCTTGACCTGGATCTGCACCGGGATGCGCTCGTGCATTTCCTGCACGTGGGAGATCACCGCCACCTTGCGCCCCTGGGCCTGCAAGCCGTCGAGGGCGTCCATGGCCAATTGCAGGGACTCGGGGTCGAGGCTGCCAAAGCCTTCGTCGATAAACAGCGATTCGATCTTCAAGGTGCTGGAGGCCATCGATGCCAGGCCCAGGGCCAAGGCCAGGGACACCAGGAACGTCTCGCCGCCGGACAACGAATGCACCGAGCGCAGTTCATCGCCCATTTCCGTGTCCATCACCAGCAGGCCCAACATGCTGCCGCCGCGCTTGAGACGGTAGCGGCGCACCAGTTGACGCAGTTGCACGTTGGCATGGTGCACCAGCAGGTCGAGGTTGTAGGCCTGGGCGATCTTGCGGAAGGTATCGCCGGTGGCCGAGCCGATCAGTGCGTTCAGGCGTGCCCAGCGTTGCCACTCGTCATAGGCCTTGGCGATCTGTTCGGCCAGGGCACTGTTGGCGTCCTGGCGACGCTGGTCTTCGGACTGGCGCGCGCGCAGTTCGGCGCAGTGTTTTTCGCCGTCGGCCAAGTGTTGATTGAGCGCAGCGAGGGCGCCGTCGAGTTGTTCAGCGTCCAGGTTGCCGTTGTGCAGGGCCTGGTGTTCGGCGAGGCGTTGTTCGCGTTCCTGGAGCAATACCTTGGCTTGCTCGACGGCTTTTTCGCTGCTGTGCAGATGTTCGCGCAGCGTGGCGATGTGTGTGTCATCAAACGCCAGCAGACGCGCCAGGCCCTCGTCATCCAGCTCGGGGTGCAGGGCGCGCCATTCGGTGGTGCGGGCATCGAGGCTGTGCTGTTCGGCTTCGAAAGCTTGCTCGCGCTCCTGCCGGGCCTTGAGGTCGGCGGCCAGTTGGATCAGTTGGTTGCGGATGTCCTGCAACTGCTGGTTGGCGTCCGTCTCGCTCTGGCGTGCCTGCTCCACGGCCTGTTCCAGTTGCTGTTGCCAGTGTTCGGCGCTGGCGTGCTCGCCCAGCAAGGCCCCGAGTTTTTCCTGGGCGGCCTGTTGCTGCGCGACCAGCTCGGTAAATTGCTGGTTGAGGGCCTCGAGTTGCTGTTGGCGATGCTGCTGGTGCGTGTGCTCTTTCTCGATGGCCTGCTGGCGTTCCTGCTGCTCGGCCAGCTCATCCTTCTGATGGCCCAGTTGTTCAAGGCGTTGGCTGACCTGCTGGTCCAACTGCATAAAGGTCGCGGCCGGGTCGCTGCGCAGGCCTTCCAGGGTGTCGGCGGGGAGCAGGCTGGCGAAGGCGTTGAGTTCTTCGTCGAGGCGCTCGCGGTCGTTGGACAGCTCGCGCTGCTGGTCCACCAGCAATTGGCGCGCCTGCTGGCTCGCGTCCTGGGCGGCTTGCAGTTGTTGCTGCAAGCGCCCGGCGTTTTGCTGCAGGTTGAGCAGGGCGCCCTGGCGCTGTTCGTCCTGGGTGATGCTTTGGCTCAGTTGGCTGAGTTGCTGGGCCAACCAATGGCTGCGTTTGGCTGCGTCCTGATTGAACAGCGAGGCTGCCAGTGGGTGCGCGTCCAGGCTGGGCTGGAGCGCCTGCTGTTGGGTGACCAGCTGTTCCTGTTGTTGCAGGAATTCTTTTTGCTGGGCGATCAGGCCGCCGACTTCACCGCGCAGTTCGGTGAGTTTTTCCTTGAGGGTATCGACCGCTTTCTGCGCCGTGGCCTCTTCGTTGTCGTCGTGGCGCCCGAGGCTGTGCAGCAGGGCTTCGGGCTGGTGGTACGGGTGTTCATGGCTGCCGCACACCGGGCAGGGCTGGCCGTCCTGCAATTGTTCGCGCAATTCCTCGACGCTGGCACTGCGGGCCAGGCGCTGGCGCTCCAAGAGTTGCTTGGTCACCGTCAGGGTCTGTTCAGCCACGGCCAGCTCGGCCTTGGTTTGCAGGCCGGTCTGGTTCAGTTGGTCGCGTTGCCGGGCGGCATCGGCGAGCTTTTGCGTGAGGGCGACCGCTTGCTGCTCCAGCTGCTGCTGGCTGTCCCACAGGCGTGACAGGTCTTCGAAGGCGCGCTGCTGCTTGCGATTGTCCTGCAACAGGCTGGCCAGCAGTTGCACCTGTTCGGCCACGGCATGGGGTTCGGCGCCGGCTTCTTGATACAGCAGGTCGAGGGCTTCGCGTTGCTGGGCAAATTTTTCTGCGGCGCTGGTAGCACGCTGTTCAAGGTCTGGCAGTTCGGCCTGGCCTTTTTTCAGGCGATTACCGATCAGCATCAACTGTTGCAAGCGATCGCGGTAGGCGTTCCAGGCATCGCCCAACGGCGCGAGGGCGCTGCTGCGCTCCAGTTCGGCGGCGAGGCGCTGCAGGCGCTCGTCGACTTGTTTTTGCTTGTTGAGCAAGCCATTCAAGTTGGCTTGACCTTCAGTGCAGGCGGTTTGCGCCAACTGTTTTTCAGACGCAAATTTGCCCAGGCTCTCGGTCAGGTGGGCGAGGGTGTTTTGCGCATCGAAGGCTTGGCGTAGCAGGGGCGCGGCGGCAGTTTGTTGCTGCTGTGCGTCAACCAGCGCCGTCTGGGCCGCGGTCTGCTGTTGTTGCAGTTGCGCCTGGCGGGTCTGCAGTTCAGCCTGTTGCTCGGTGTACTGCTGAATCTGCGCGGCCAGTGGCGTCAGCAAGGTGAGCAGTTCAGCCCTGCGCGCAAACTGATGGCGCTGCGGTGCCAGTTGGTCGAGGCGGCTCAGGTCCTGGCGCTGCGTGGCCTGGTTGTCCCACTCCGCTTGCGCACGCTGGAGCTGCTCGGTGGCACTGCGCTGGCGGTCCTGCCATTCGCGCAGTTCCTTGAGCCAGGTGTGCTGTAACTCCAATTGCTTGAGTTGGGCCTGTTGGGTCTTGAGCTGTTGCTGGGCCGCGTCGAATTGCCGGTCCAGTTCGGCGCGCGCCTCGGGGGCCAGGGGCACCACGCCGGTGGCCTGGTCCTGCAGGTGTTTGTGCGCGTCCTTGGCGTCCTTGGCCTTGTCGAACGCACGGCGGCCGAGCTGGGTGTACAGCGCGGTGTCGGTGAGCTTTTCCAGCAGTTCGCTGCGTTCGTTGTCGTTGGCCTTGAGGAAGGCGCTGAACTCACTCTGGGCCAGCAGCACGGCGCGGGTGAACTGCTCGAAGTTCAGGCCCAGGGCCAATTCCAGCTGGGTCTTGTATTCGGTCTTCTGGCTCGCCAGCAGTTGGTCGCTGTCCAGGTCGATCAGGCTCTGCCGACTGTTCTGCAATTTGCCGCTGGCCTTGTCGCGGGCGCGATTGGCTTCCCAGCGCGCCCGGTAGCGACGGCCGCTGACACCGACAAAGTCCACTTCGGCGTAGCCGCCACCGGTGCCGCGCCGGATCAGGGTGCGTGGATCGCCGATGGAGATATCGCTGTCGGCATCCGGCATCTTGGCCTGGCCGGTATCGCCCAGGCGTGGCACGGCGCCAAACAGCGCCAGGCACAGGGCATCGAGCAGGGTGCTTTTACCGGCGCCGGTCGGCCCGGTAATCGCGAACAGCCCGGCACTGGCCAGGGGCTCGGCGGTAAAGTCGATCTCGAATGGCCCGGCCAGGGAGGCGAGGTTTTTCAGGCGAATGGCAAGAATCTTCATGGCTGTTCACCTGCCTGTTGCACTTCCTGGAGCAGCACGGCGAAATCCTTCAAGGTCTGTTCATCCACTTCACTGCCGTAGCTGTCCTGCCAGGCACGGCTGAACAATTCCTGGGGCGTGAGCTGGTCGAGTTCGATCAGTGCGTCTTCGTTGCTGTCGTCGCGGCGGCCTTGGCCGGCGTATTCGGCGGCGATGCGCACCAGGCGTACGGCCTTGCCTTGCAGGGCGGTTTCGATTTGCTGGCGCAGGTCCGGTTGCGGTTCGTCGAGGCGTACGCGCACTTCCAGCCAGGGGTGGCGCTGGGTTTCGGCGAGCAGGTCGATGTCGGGCAGCGCCTCCAGGGCCTTGAGGATGTCCGCCAGGGGCGCGGCTTCCAGGCGTTGCAGGTTGACCGAGCGGGGAATCAGCAGCGGTTCGACGCTGACCAGTCGTTCGCCCTGGAACGTCACATCGAGGATCTGGTGCTTATAGCCAATTTCGGAAAACGACAGCGGTATCGGCGAGCCGCTGTAGCGAATGCGCTCCTCGCCATTGACCTTTTGCGGCTTGTGCAAATGCCCGAGGGCAACATAGCCGACACTTTTGTCGAACAGTTTGGCCGGCAGCGCCTCGGCATTGCCGATGATCAGGCTGCGCTCGGAATCTTCCGACACCGAACCGCCGGCCATGTGCGCATGGCTGATGGCAATCAACGCCTGGCCTTTCTTGCGTTTGGCGTTGGCCGCCGCGATCAGCCATTCATGGACCTGGCCGATACCCTGCAGGTAGTCGTCACCCAGGTGGGCACCGGTGACTTCCGCCGGGCGCAGGAACGGCAGCGCCAGGCACCACGCGGCGACCTTGCCCTTGGCATCCGGCAGGGGAATCAGCAGGCGTTCGGCGTCCAGCTGGCCGTCGTCCAGCCACAGCACGCGGCCCAGCGCATGGGTGCGCAGGCGCCGCATCAACGGCGCGGGCAGCTCGATCCGCGAGCCGGAGTCGTGGTTGCCGGCGATCATCACAATGGTCAGCTTGGGGTTTTGTTCGTGGGCGCTGATGATGAAATCGTACAGGCGCTCCTGGGCCTTGAGCGGCGGGTTGACCGTGTCGAAGATATCGCCGGCGATCAACAGCACATCGGGTTGCTGGGCCGCGATCTGGCGCAGCAGCCACTCGAGGAAGCAGGCGTGTTCGAAGTCGCGTTCCTGGCCGTGGAGGTTTTGGCCCAGGTGCCAGTCGGAGGTGTGGAACAGACGCAAGGCGAACTCCGTAGAGGAAAAGAGGATGAATGGCCGCCGAAAACAAAGCAGGGCGATAAAGCTGGAGAGTTTACCTGTAAATACCCTGTTACCAGGCGCGCTTGGAACTGACCGCTGATGAACATGCACTCAAAACAGGTCCCAGCTGAAGGTGGGATACCTATGAACTGTTTGAAGGATAAATTGAATATGATTGAAACTAATCCCGGTGGTGATCACCTTCGTTACTCGTTCACCTTACCTCCCCTACATCATCAGACGCCGGAAAGAAAAAGCGAGTCAAAGGAAAAGCCAATGACTCCCAGGGAAGTGCTTGAAAGTGTGACCAATGGAAAGCGCGATCAAAAACTGGCTGAGGCTGGCGCTGATTACGCGCGGTTTATGGTCAACTGGTTCGATTCCGGAAAACCCACATCATAAGGAGCCGATGCAGGAGTGCTCATCGGCATTGTCTGCCAATCAGTAGGGCCTGCTTTAACGCCTTCGTGAACCTTTAGACGGTGGATGTCCTTTGATTGATTATTTCCACGCCCCACGCGGGAATATTCAAAGGAGGGTGTCCACCCTGGACGCGGCCCGCCGCTCCGTCGGCGAGGGTGGTGGTGTTGCTGATCAAATGCACGTCCTGCAATTTTAACGGGCTCTGGATTGCTGGCCTTTAACAATGCAGGTCCCCAGGCAGCACGAGTCAAATCTGGGAGGGCTTATTTGGGATACAGCGGCGGCAAACTGGTGGTGTCCGTCGCCGGGTCCTGCTCGCGCTCGGCCATGGGGATGGCCTTGACCGCACGCCACAGCTCTTCGCCCAGCCAGTATTGACCGCTTTCGCTGTACAGCGCGCCATTGAGCCCATCCAATGCATCCGACAACGGCACGAACCGTGCCGCCATATCCGCCAACGTTTCCGGCTGTTGCCGCGCCCAGGCATCCAGCGCCTGGCGGGTGGCCTGGGGGTCGTTGGCCTGGGTGGCACGCTTGAGGTCGTCGAGCAGGGTGCGCGGGCTCGGGCCGGTTTGCGTGGCGCGCAGTACCGCCGGTTGCCGACGGGCCCGCCACCACAGGCCGAAGCCCAGCAGGGTGGTGCAGGCCAGGAGCAGGGTGCTGAGTTGCCACAGCCACAGGCGGCTGTCGTCCGGTGCGGTGATGATGGTTGGGGTGGCCGGCGTGTCCACCGCCAGGCTGGGGTTGTTGGCCACTTGCAGGGTGCGGGCCGGCAGGCTGGTGCGTTCCAGATGGTCCTCGTGGGTGTTCCACCACACCACCTCGACGGCAGGCAGTTCCAGGGCGCCGACCCGGTTGGGCACCAGGGCCTCACGGTCCTCGCGACTGCCGATCAGGCCACGGTCACTGGTCTGGTTGCCGAGCACCGGCTGGTCCGGGTAGCGGCGCAGGCCGTTGATGTCGGTGCTGGGCAGGGCCGGCAGTTGGGCGCTGGACAGGCCCTCGGCCTTGACGGTCAGGCTGCGGGTCAGTGAGTCGCCGACTTGTACATGTTCCGGCTCCGGGTTCCAGCTCTCGGTGAGCGTGAGGCTGCGGGCCGGCAGCCAGGGGGCATCGACGGGGTACAGCGCGGGCTTGGGCTTGACCGCCAGTGGCAGCGCCGCCGAACTCACATGGATCAGCTTGCCGGGCTTGGTGCCCTGCAGCGTGTTTTCCTGGGGCGGACGCGACTCCACCAGCGTGGCGCTGAACGTCTGCGACGGAATCTCCAGGGTGCCGCTGTGCTGCGGGTAGATCGCGTAGCGGGTTTCGATCACGCCATGGCGGATGCTGTTGATGACCTTTTCGTAGGTGCGCGACTCGCCCAACTGTTCGACACGGGCATCGGGGATCTGCAACGGCGTGAGACTGCTGTCGTCATACAGCGACACCGAGTGGTACACGCGCACGGTCAACAATGCCTGGGCCTGCACATAGACGCTGGTCTGGTCGAGGTTGGCTTCGACAAACACCGGGGCCAGCTCGGCGTTGGTGTCCTGGCTGGTGGTTTCCAGCACTTGCAGGCTGATCGGCTGGGTCGTGTACTCACCCACTTGCAGTGGCGGAATCACCACCGTGCCGTTCTGCTTGGGCAGCAGGGTAATGATCCAGCGCGTGGTCGCATGGTTATCGCCACCCAGTGTCGTGAGTTGGTTGAGCTGGCGCGTGCCGCTGACTTCGAATTGCGCATCCAGGGGCGACAGGTCGGGCTTGCCGAACTGGGTGACATCGCTGGATTCCACCGTCAGTTCCACCGTTTCCCCGGAATTGAGACGGTTGCGGTCGACGCTGGCGACCAGGCTGGCCGCCTGGGCGTGGCCTGCCGACAACGCGAGCAGAAGCAGAAGGGTGGTGCGGCGGCTCATCGAGTCTTGTCCTGATGCTGTTGCTGTTCGTACCAGAATTTGCGTCGCAGCAGTTCGCCGGGATTGTCCGGGATCTCCTGCAGCCATTGTTCCAGGGCCTGGCGGTGTTCACCGTCGAGGTTGGCGTCGGCAGCAAGCAGCGGCGGGGTGGTGGTGTGCTCATCGCCCAACTCGCTGCCCGGCACGTCGTTGCCAGCGGCTGGCGGCGGGGTGCCGGCCTGGGTATCGCCGCTGCCGGCTTCGCCCTGGCCCTGGGACGACTGCTCGCCACCTGTGGCATTTTGCCCAGTGGCGCCCGGTTGCGCAGTTTGGCCGGGTTGGGTGGTTTCGTCATCCTCGTTTTTTGCCGGCGTTTGCGGCTCGGGTTCTGCCTGTTCCTGAATCAGGGCTTCTACCAGGGCCTTGTTTTTCAGTGCCGGTTGCAGGTCGGGCTGGGCTTCCAGGGCTTGTTCGTAGGCGTCGATGGCCGCTTCGAGTTCACCGGACCTGGCCAGGGCGTTGCCGCGATTGTAGTGGGAATAGGCGTCATTACCCTCGGCAAACCGCTTGATGGCCTCGGCATAGTTGCCGGCCTCGTACAGGGCGACGCCTTGCCATTGGGCATCCTCGAAATGTTCGGCGGCTTCGGCGGGGCGTTTCTGCTTGAGCAGGTATTGGCCTTGCTGGTCCGGACGCAGCCACAGATCCTGGAATTCAAAGGCATAGCTGGGTTGGGGCGAGCCCAACAGCAGCAGCGGTAGAAAGAACAACCAGCCGCGCCGCCCGGCGCAGGCGGCCAGCAGCAACAGCGGCAGCAGTAGCCAGTAACCCTGGTCGGCCCAGGTGTCGAGGTGCAGTAACTGGCCATCGTTGCGCAGGGCTTGGGGCGGGTCCAGCACGCCGAGCTGGCGCAGGTCTTTATCGTCCAGGCGTGCGGCCCGGTAGCGGCCGCCCATTTCACTGGCGAAGGCCTTGAGCGTCGGGCTGTCGAGGCGCGGTACCAGGATCGCGCCTTGTTCGTCCTTGAGGAATTCGCCGCTTTCCTGGGTCACCGGCGTGCCTTCACGGCTGCCGATGCCCAGGATCGACAGGCTCGGCGCCTGGTTGCCCTGCAGCAGCAAGCGAATGCCCTGGCGTTCCTGTTTGGACAGCGATGAGCCGACCAGCAGCAGGCGACCCTGGCCCAGGCCGCCATGCTTGAGCAGGTCCAGGGCTTTCTCCACGGCCAGGTCGGCGCGGTGGCCGGACTCCGGCATGATCGAGGGGCGCAGGGCCTCGAGCAGGTTGCGGCTGGTGGCCAGGTCGTCCGACAGCGGCACCAGGGTGTGGGCGCTGCCGGCATAGACGACGATGGCGGTTTGCGCATCGCTGCGCGCCTGCAACAAGTCGTAGAGTTTGCGCCGTGCCTGTTCGAGGCGGTTGGGCGGGCTGTCGGTGGCGAGCATTTCCGGGGTCAGTTCGAGCAGCACCACCAACGGGTCGGAGGGTTTCTGGCTGGTTTGTTCAACCCGTTGCCAGCTGGGACCCAGCAACGCCAGCACCGCCAACAGCCAGGCGAGGCCCAGCAACACCCATGGCGATTTGCTTTCGCGCCCGCTGCCACCGCTGAGCAGTACGGCGTGGAAGGCCGGCGGCAGGATCATCTGCCAGCGCCCGGCGCGCTTTTGCCGGTGCCACAGCTGCCACAGCAACCAGCCAAGCAGCGGCAGCAGCAACAGCCACCAGGGGCGGAACCAATGCGGCCACAGGGCGATCATCGACGCCTCCGCAGACGCAGGCGTTTAAGGCGCTGGCGCCATTCCGGATGCTGTTGCAGGAAGATCCCCTTGCTCGACAGTTTGTTGAACCCGCGTTGCAGAGCGTTGTTCGGCCAGCGTTCGTGGATCACCAGCAACATGCTCAGGATCAGCGCCAGGGCCAGCGGTCCGCTGTACAGCGCCTGCGCCGGGCGCGCCTGGGTCGGTTGCTGTTCGACGGGCTCGAGCTTGTCCAGTGTCTGCTTGATCGCTTCCAGCTCCTGGCCATCGCGGGCACGGAAGTATTGGCCGCCGGTGGCTTCGGCAATCGCCCTGAGTGCCGGCTCGTCGAGGTCCAGGCTCGGGTTGACGCCAAGGATGCCCAGGGAACCGGTTTGCTCGGGGTCGGCACCGATGCCGATGGGGTAGATCTTCACCCCTTCTTCGGCCGCCAGGCGCGCGGCGGTCAGTGGGTTGATCTGCCCGGCGTTGTTGGCACCATCGGTGACCAGGATCAATACGCGGCTTTGCGCAGGCCGCTGGCGCAGGCGTTTCAACGCCAGGCCAATGGCATCGCCAATGGCGGTGTTCTTGCCGGCGATGCCGATGCGCGCTTCATCCAGCCAGGTGCGCACGGTGCGGCGGTCAAAGGTCAGCGGCGCCTGGAGATAGGCCTGGCTGCCGAACAGGATCAGGCCCACGCGGTCGCCTTCGCGGCCTTCAAGGAAGTCGCCGAGCAGGTGCTTGACCAGGTTCAGGCGGCTGACGTCTTCGTCCTGCCAGTGCATGTCGGGGAAGTCCATGGAGCCGGACACGTCCACCGCCACCAGCAAATCGCGGCCGCTGGCGGCAATCGGCAGTGGTTCGCCCAGCCATTCCGGGCGCGCAGCGGCGGTCAGCAGCAGCAGCCACAGCACCACGAAGGGCGCCTGTTGGCGCCAGCCGGGCAGGTTCACCCGCGCACGGCGGCGGGCCAGGCTTTCGAGATCGCCGAGGTAGCTGACTTTAAGGGCGGGCTCGCCGCTGTCGGCCGCCGGCAGGATGAACCGCATCACCCAGGGCAAGGGCAACAGGACGAAGATCCACGGCCAGGCGAACTCAAACATGTTTGCGAATCCAGGTGTCGACCGCTTGGGTCAGGCCGGCGATGGCCTTGTCGTCGAGTTTACATTCGGGTTTGTAGGCTCCCTCCACCAGCACCATCCAGCGCGTGAGGCCGGCGGCGGGGCAACGGTTGTCGAGGAATGCCAGCCATTTGCGGCCGTTGAGGGTATGGCTCTGGCTATAGGGATAGTCGTTGCGGCACAGGCGCTTGAGCAGGCCATTGAGCTGTTGCAGCCAGGCACCGGCGGGCGCGCCATCGTAGGGTTTGGGCATCAGCGCCAATTCCGCCAGGGCGGCGATGCGCAGCGGGTCCAGCGGTTGTTCGGCGCGGGCCAGGGGGCGTCGAGTCGGCAAGAAGCGGCGCAGCGACCACACCCCCCAACCCAGCAGCGGGATGACCAGCAGCAACAGCCACCAGCCCGGCGCGGGCGGCCAGAAGCCGATGGGCGGCGGGGCGATCAGCGGTTGCAGTTGGTCGAGGCTGCTCATTGCTTTTTAACCGGGCGTTGCGGGTTGAGGTATTCGCGCAGTTGTTCGACCATTTCGCTCTGGGTGCTCAGGGGCATCAGCAGGATCCGCAGTTTCTGCGCGAGCAGTTCCCAGCGGGCGATGCGCGCTTCGGCCTGGGCCTTGTAGGCCTGGCGCAAATCGAAATTCAGGGTATCCAGTTCCAATTGCGCCCCGCGTTGCGCAAAACGCAGCAGCCCTGCGGCGGGGAGGGCGTGGTCCAGCGGGTCGGAGATCGGCAACAGCAGCAAGTCGCAATGGCGTGACAGCAGGCTCAATTGCTGCTCGGCGCCCTCGGTGAGGGCACGTTCGTCGCAGATCACGATTACCAGGCTGCCGGGACGCAGCACTTCGCGGCCACGGCGCAGGGCCATGCCCAGGGCGTCGGCCTCCGGGCGGCTTTCGGTGTCCAGGCTCTGGTTGACGCGCACCAGGCGGTTGAGCAATTGCAGCAGGCTTTGCTTGCTGCGGCGCGGCTTGATTTCGTAGTGCTCGTTGTCGCCGAACACCAGCCCGCCGACGCGGTCGTTGTGCCCCAACGCGGCCCAGCCGATCAGGCTGGCGGCTTGAGCGGCGAGCACCGACTTGAACATCTGCCCCGAGCCGAAAAACAGCCGGCAGCTTTGCTCCACCATGATAAAAATCGGCCGTTCGCGTTCTTCGTGGAACAGCTTGGTGTGCGGCTCCTGGGTGCGCGCGGTGACGCGCCAGTCGATGGTGCGCACGTCGTCGCCGGCCTGGTACACGCGCACCTGGTCGAAGTCGACACCGCGCCCGCGCAGCTTGGAGTGGTGCAGGCCGATCAGCGGGCTGCGCTGGCTTGGCGTGGAAAACAGCTGCACTTCGCGCACGCGGTGGCGCATCTCGATCAGCTCGCTGAGCGTGACGCGCACCCCATCGCTTGCGTTCATCGACTTCAAGCGACGGCAACGACGTCGAGAATGCGTTGCACCACACGGTCCTGGTCAATCCCGGCCGCTTCGGCTTCGAACGACAGGATGATGCGATGACGCAGCACATCGAACAGCACCGCCTGGATGTCTTCCGGGCTGACAAAGTCGCGACCGGCCAGCCAGGCATGGGCGCGCGCGCAGCGATCGAGGGCGATGGAGCCACGGGGGCTGGCGCCGTAGGCGATCCACTCGGCCATCTCGGGATCGAACTTGGCCGGGGTGCGCGTGGCCATGACCAGTTGCACCAGGTATTCCTCCACCGCATCGGCCATGTACAGGCCGAGGATTTCCTTGCGCGCGGCAAAGATCGCCTGCTGGCTGACGCGGCGCTCGGGCTTGGTTTCGCCGTTGAGGGCTTCGCCACGGGCCTGTTGCAGGATGCGCCGTTCGACGGCCGCGTCGGGAAAGCCGATCTTGACGTGCATCAGGAAGCGGTCGAGCTGGGCTTCGGGCAGCGGGTAGGTGCCTTCCTGCTCGATGGGGTTCTGCGTGGCCATCACCAGAAACAGCGGGGACAGGTCGTAGGTACTGCGCCCGACGCTGACCTGGCGCTCGGCCATGGCCTCCAGCAGCGCCGATTGCACCTTGGCCGGGGCGCGGTTGATCTCGTCCGCCAGTACCAGGTTGTGGAAGATCGGCCCTTGCTGGAACACGAAGCTGCCGGTTTCCGGGCGATAGATCTCGGTGCCGGTGATGTCGGCGGGCAACAGGTCGGGGGTGAACTGGATACGATGGAACTGCGCTTCGATGCCTTCGGCCAGCTCTTTGATCGCCTTGGTCTTGGCCAGGCCCGGCGCGCCTTCCACCAGCATATGGCCGTCGGCGAGCAGGGCGATCAGCAGGCGATCGATGAGTTTTTCCTGGCCGAGAATCTGCGTAGAAAGAAAGGTTCGCAGCGCGAGCAGCGCTTCACGATGTTCCATCGATGACGGTTCCTGGAGAGATGAGCCTGTGCGTCATGTAACAAACGACAGCCTGGGGCGCCTACTTTAATGCATGGCAGGGGGTGGCGACTAACGGCACGCGGGGTATTTTTAGCAAAACTTGTAGGAAAATTGTGTGAGAGGCACAAAGGGCGGTGAGCAGGCGTGCCCGCTCACCGCCTCTGCTTCAACGGCAGGGCACCCCGGGATGCCAAGGCTGGCTGTGCACGGCAGAGTTGAGATCCGGGCGTTTACCGAGGCTGTAGAAGTTCTGTTTGTAGACCATGCCGTTGTACGCCACCGCCTCTGCGTAGGTTGAATACACCTTGGTGGGCGACCACGCCGGAATATCGCCACAACTGCCCGAAGGTGGCGGGGCCTTGACGGTGATCGGTTTTTCCAGTCGCAGCGTACCGCCGCGTCCGTCACTGACCACGACACTGACGATGACGCGGGTATCGCCGCTGACGGCAGGGGCGGTGAGGGTGACGCTGCGGGTATTGCCGATGGTGCCGGTGAAGCCGGTCGGGCGCGTCCAGGTGTAGCTCATCGGGTCGCCGTCAGGGTCGCTGGCGTTGGCGATGAAGCTCACGACCTGGCCCGAATCGACCGTTTCGCTGCCCTGCAGGCTGCCGACGGGTGGGCGGTTGGCGGGGGTGCCGGTGGTCACCGTGAGGGTGTGGCTGGCGGTTGCGCGGCGCTCGCGTTCATCGGTGACGGTCAGGGTGATGACGCGTGTTCCCGCCGTATTCGGGGCAATGAAGCTGCTGGACGCTTGCGCCGAAGAATCCGGGTTGAAGCCAGTGGCCGCCCAGGCGAAGCGCAAGCCTTGGCCCGTGGAGGAAGCCCCCGATAGCAGCACCGCCTTGCCGGCTTCAATACTGGAGGGGCCGGTGATCCTGGCGACCGGCAGCGCGCTGCCGCAGGTGCCCAGGCGCCGCCAGGGCTTGGCGGAGCCGGTTTCAACAAAGTTCAGATCGGGACGAGCGTTTTGCGTCCAGTGCGCCACTTGGTAGTTGTAACCGCTGTAGGAGACTTTTTCGCCGACCACGGCATACACCTTGCTCGCAATCCAGGGGGCGGCGCAGTCGCCGACCGGAGGCGCGTCAGGGGCCTTGATGGTGATGTTTTCCCTCAGGTTGAGGGTGTGGGTGCCGTCGGACACCGCCACGGAAATCGAGGTCAGGGTATCGGCGGTTACGGGCGGTGCGGTCAATGACAAGGTCGGCCCATCCCCGTCCGGTGGGGTAAACCCGTCGGCATTCCAGCGATAGGTCAGCGGTTTTTGCGTGGGCGATTGCGCATAGACATGGCCGTTGAACGTCTCTCCCGATTTGGCTTGATCGGGGATGGCCAGCCGGCCCGTGGGCGGTTGGCCGACGCCGTCGGCAAGCAGTTTGCGGATGGCGGCCTCCAGGTCCGGCTGCGCGCCAATCTCGGTGCGGTTGCCGTTGGCTTGTGGATAGCCGGTTTCTACCAGGATCCTGCGCAGCTCCTTGGGGGCGAGGTTGCCCAGGCCATTGGCCCGCGCCACACCTTGCAGCGATGCCATCACCCCGGCAATGATCGGGTTGGCGGAGGAGGTGCCGCTGTAGGTGTGGGTATAGGCGCTGGTGGGGTTGGCGGTGGTCCAGGTCGTCGTGGTGACGGAGCCGCCCCAACTGAACAGGTCGACGCGTCGGCCGTATTGGGAGTAATAGGCTCTCAAACCGCTCGTGGGGTACACGGCGCCCGCGTAGATGCTGCCGGAATCGAATCTGTTGCGATCAAAGTAGCCGCTGAAGTAGGGGTGGTCCAGGTTGATATTGCCGTTTGCCGCAGCCAGTACGACATGCACACCTTTTTCCATGGTCAGGTAGGTGATGATGTCGCGTACCGTTCGGTTGTATTCCACGGGCATGTAGCAGTTCTGGCTGCAACCGACTGCTGGAAAGGGCGTGTAATTCATATGCACGCCCAATTGCACCACATCGCCGGGGCTCAGCAGTTCGGCGGTTTGCAGCAATCGGCTGGGGCCATATTGCGAATAACCCAGTTGTGCATGGGGCACGATGCCGGTGGTGCCGAAGCCATTGTCCCTGGAGCCGATGGTGCCGACGCTGGCCGTGTCGTGGTAGCCGGTGATGGCCCCTGCATCGACTTCCAGAAAAGGTTTGGGCAGGTCCACGTGGTTGTAGGCCCAATGATCGATCTCCGAAGAGATCACCCGCATGTTGTTGCCCTTGCCACCGGGTACGGTCCAGGCCTTCACCGCGTTTACACCGCCGATGTTGTAGGGCGGTACGGCTTGTCGGCCGAGCAGGTAGTACTGGCGTCCGGTATGGTCCGGTATGCCGCTGCGCGCACTGCCCGCGATGGGTTCGGCCTTGTCCTCGTGCATGCCCTCCACCACGGGTTCAAAGTCGACGTCTTCTATGACCGGGTCTTGCTTGAGTTGCTGGCGCAGTGCGTCAGCCTGCCTGTGGCTCAAGTGGCGGGTGTCGACGATGTAGTAGCGGTCCAGTCGATGCCGGCGCAGGGCTTCTACATCCGCCAGCGTGCGGGCCTTGCTCGGCGTTACCAGCGGCTTGATGTTGGGCACGCGGTGCTGGAAGGTGCTGGAGGGGTCGACGAGGTCCTGAAGATTTCGCGACCTGGATCCGTCATCTTTGATCAGCAGGATCAAATGTGAGTAGTCAATGTTGGCTGCGGATGCCGCCAGCGCTGATGAAGCCGTGGCCAAAAGGCCAATAGCCAGAAACTTGCTGAGGGATTTCATCGAGGCACCCGTGCAGTCACCGTTGCTTTGCTCAGCTAAGGCCGGAAACACGGGGCCGGGTACTGTTAGAAATAACAGTACCGACCAACGGTCAAGGGCGTCGGTGAAGGCTGCGCCAGTGCGATTCAGGCGCGGATGTAGGTGCCGGTGCCCTTGAGAATGTTCTGCAGGGTCTGTTCCACTTCTGCCATCTCCGCTGCGGCGGTGGCGTGGGTTATCTCCAATTGGTCCTTGCCGCCCAGTGCATCGGCATCGCCCGCCGCCAGCTCTACCCGCAATGTCGTATCGCTTAGGGTGACTTTCAGCCCGTCCAGGGTCGACGGCTCGTAGTCCCAGGTCAGCTCCACTTCGTCTTCGTCGGGGTAGCGGGTGAGCATGAACATCTCGCCGTTCCTGCCGTGGCAGCAGAGCATGGCCATGTTGTCTTCTTCGTCGTCGCACGGGGTGGCCATCAGGGCGTCGGTTTTCACTTGCAGCATGGGGAATCCTGTCTGGGGTAGGGCGTTGCGTAGGCAATTGTGCCATCGCGGCGAATTTTGTGCTGCTTCCTGTGTCAGACCCAGTGCATGACCTGTCGGGCTCTACCAGTCATTTTCGGTACTCGGTGGCGGAAAAATAGCCGGTTTTTCTACCGGAAATTCCGGGTTGCCCAAGTCGCAACCCCAAGCCTGCGTACCGATGACCGAATATGTCGCAGCACCGCAAGCACCCGGCTTCCCACACTCGTTAAGCTGCGCAACGGATGTGCACGTGCCAGGCGCCTGACCTGCCCGTCGTACCGTCACCCGGCAAGGTGCGCATCTTATGGAAGTTGTATGTGACCTCATTGTCTTGTCCAGCTTCACCCACCTGTCACCCTGATTCGTTTATGGTGCTTAACTCGTTACCTGCGAACAGAGCTGACGGTCTCCCCACCAGGGGATAACACGCGACGCTTCCATCAATAACAAGCCCAAGCGGAGTACCACAGATGGCGTTCTTCACCGCAGCCAGCAAGGCCGACTTCCAGCATCAACTGCAAGCGGCACTGGCGCAGCACATCAGTGAACAGGCACTGCCACAAGTGGCGCTGTTCGCTGAACAATTCTTCGGCATCATTTCCCTGGACGAACTGACCCAGCGTCGCCTTTCCGACCTGGCCGGTTGCACCCTGTCTGCCTGGCGCCTGCTTGAGCGCTTTGATCACACCCAACCGCAAGTGCGGGTCTACAACCCCGATTACGAACGTCATGGCTGGCAATCGACCCACACCGCGGTCGAAGTGCTGCACCATGACCTGCCATTCCTGGTGGACTCGGTACGCACCGAGCTGAACCGCCGTGGCTACAGCATCCACACCCTGCAGACCACCGTGCTCAGCGTGCGCCGTGGCACCAAGGGCGAGTTGCTGGAAATCCTGCCCAAGGGCACCCAGGGCGAAGGCATCGAGCAAGAATCGCTGATGTACCTGGAAATCGACCGCTGCGCCAACGCCGCCGAACTCAACGTGCTGAGCAAAGAGCTTGAGCAGGTACTGGGCGAAGTGCGCGTGGCCGTGGCCGATTTCGAACCGATGAAGGCCAAGGTCCAGGAGCTGCTCGACGGTATCGACGCCAGCCCGTTCGGCATCGACGGCGAAGAAAAAGCCGAGATCAAGAACTTCCTGGAATGGCTGGTGGGCAACCACTTCACCTTCCTCGGCTATGAAGAGTTCGTGGTACGTGACGAGGCGGACGGCGGTCATATCGAATATGACGCCAACTCGTTCCTCGGTCTGACCAAGCTGCTGCGCGCCGGCCTCACCGCCGACGACCTGCGCATCGAAGACTACGCCGTGTCGTACCTGCGCGAGCCGACCGTGCTGTCGTTCGCCAAGGCCGCGCACCCGAGCCGTGTACACCGCCCGGCTTACCCGGACTACGTGTCGATCCGCCAGATCGATGCCGACGGCAAGGTGATCAAGGAGTGCCGCTTCATGGGCCTCTACACCTCGTCGGTGTACGGCGAAAGCGTACGCGTCATCCCGTATATCCGCCGCAAGGTCGCGGAAATCGAGCGTCGCTCGGGCTTCCAGGCCAAGGCGCACCTGGGCAAGGAGCTTGCTCAAGTCGTTGAAGTGCTGCCCCGTGACGACCTGTTCCAGACCCCGGTCGACGAGCTGTTCAGCACCGTGATGTCGATCGTGCAGATCCAGGAACGCAACAAGATCCGCGTGTTCCTGCGCAAAGACCCGTACGGTCGTTTCTGCTACTGCCTGGCCTACGTGCCGCGCGACATCTACTCCACCGAAGTGCGCCAGAAGATCCAGCAAGTGCTGATGGATCGCCTGAAAGCCTCGGACTGCGAGTTCTGGACCTTCTTCTCCGAATCCGTGCTGGCGCGCGTGCAGCTGATTCTGCGGGTCGACCCGAAGAACCGCCTGGACATCGACCCGTTGCAACTGGAAAAAGAAGTGGTGCAGGCCTGCCGCAGCTGGCAGGACGACTACTCCAGCCTCGTTGTGGAAAGCTTCGGCGAAGCCCACGGCACCAACGTGCTGGCGGATTTCCCGAAAGGCTTCCCGGCCGGCTACCGCGAGCGTTTCGCTGCGCATTCGGCTGTGGTCGACATGCAGCACCTGCTCAGCCTCACCGAAGCCAACCCGCTGGTAATGAGCTTCTATCAGCCGCTGGGCCAGGTGTCCGGCCAGCGCGAGCTGCATTGCAAGCTGTATCACGCCGATACCCCGCTGGCGCTGTCCGACGTATTGCCGATCCTGGAAAACCTCGGCCTGCGCGTGCTGGGTGAGTTCCCGTACCGCCTGCGTCATGCCAACGGGCGCGAGTTCTGGATCCACGATTTTGCGTTCATCGCCGCCGAAGGCGTGAACCTGGACATCCAGCAGCTCAACGACACCCTGCAGGACGCGTTCGTGCACATCGTGCATGGCGATGCCGAGAACGATGCGTTCAACCGCCTGGTACTCACCGCCGGCCTGCCATGGCGCGACGTCGCGCTGCTGCGTGCCTACGCCCGTTACCTGAAGCAGATCCGCCTGGGCTTCGACCTCGGCTACATCGCCAGCACCCTGAACAACCACACCGACATCGCCCGCGAGTTGACCCGGTTGTTCAAGACCCGCTTCTACCTGGCGCGCAAGCTCACCGCCGATGACCTGGAAGACAAGCAGCAGCGCCTGGAACAAGCGATCCTCACCGCCCTGGACGACGTCCAGGTGCTCAACGAAGACCGCATCCTGCGGCGCTACCTGGACCTGATCAAGGCCACCCTGCGCACCAACTTCTACCAGACCGACGCCAACGGCCAGAACAAGTCGTACTTCAGCTTCAAGTTCGACCCGCGCGCGATCCCTGAGCTGCCCAAGCCGGTGCCGAAGTTTGAAATCTTCGTCTACTCGCCCCGCGTCGAAGGCGTGCACCTGCGCTTTGGCAACGTGGCCCGTGGCGGCCTGCGCTGGTCCGACCGTGAAGAAGACTTCCGTACCGAAGTGCTCGGCCTGGTCAAGGCCCAGCAAGTGAAGAACTCGGTGATCGTGCCGGTGGGCGCCAAGGGCGGCTTCCTGCCGCGTCGCCTGCCACTGGGCGGCAGCCGTGACGAGATCGCGGCCGAGGGCATCGCCTGCTACCGCATCTTCATTTCCGGCCTGTTGGACATCACCGACAACCTCAAGGATGGCGCCCTGGTGCCGCCGGCCAACGTCGTGCGCCATGACGACGATGACCCGTACCTGGTGGTAGCCGCGGACAAGGGCACCGCGACCTTCTCCGACATCGCCAACGGCATCGCCATCGACTACGGCTTCTGGCTGGGCGATGCGTTCGCCTCCGGTGGTTCCGCCGGTTACGACCACAAGAAAATGGGCATCACCGCCAAGGGCGCGTGGGTCGGTGTGCAGCGTCACTTCCGTGAGCGCGGCATCAATGTGCAGGAAGACAGCATCACCGTGGTGGGCGTCGGCGATATGGCCGGTGACGTGTTCGGTAACGGCCTGTTGATGTCCGACAAGCTGCAACTGGTCGCGGCCTTCAACCACCTGCATATCTTCATCGACCCGAACCCGAACCCGGCCACCAGCTTCGTCGAGCGCCAGCGCATGTTCGAGCTGCCGCGTTCGGCCTGGACCGACTACGACACCAGCATCATGTCCGAAGGCGGCGGTATCTTCTCGCGCAGCGCGAAGAGCATTGCTATCTCGCCACAGATGAAGGAACGCTTCGACATTTCGGCCGACAAGCTGACTCCGACCGAACTGCTGAACGCCTTGCTCAAGGCGCCGGTGGACCTGTTGTGGAACGGTGGTATCGGCACCTACGTCAAGGCCAGCACCGAAAGCCACGCCGATGTAGGCGACAAGGCCAACGACGCGCTGCGCGTCAACGGCAACGAGCTGCGCTGCAAGGTGGTGGGCGAGGGCGGTAACCTCGGCATGACCCAGCTGGGCCGTGTGGAGTTCGGCCTCAATGGCGGCGGCTCCAACACCGACTTCATCGACAATGCCGGTGGTGTGGACTGCTCCGACCACGAAGTGAACATCAAGATCCTGCTCAACGAAGTGGTGCAGGCCGGCGACATGACCGACAAGCAACGCAACCAGTTGCTGGCGAGCATGACCGACGAAGTCGGCAGCCTGGTGTTGGGCAACAACTACAAGCAGACCCAGGCCCTGTCCCTGGCTGCGCGCCGTGCCTACGAGCGTGCCGCCGAGTACAAGCGCCTGATGAGCGACCTGGAAAGCCGTGGCAAGCTGGACCGCGCCATCGAGTACCTGCCGACCGAAGAGCAGCTCACCGAGCGCGCTTCTACCGGCAAGGGCCTGACCCGTCCGGAACTGTCGGTGCTGATCTCCTACAGCAAGATCGACCTCAAGGAAGCGCTGCTCAAGTCGCTGGTCCCGGATGACGACTACCTGACCCGCGACATGGAAACCGCGTTCCCACCGAGCCTGGTGGCCAAGTTCGGCGAAGCCATGCGTCGCCACCGTCTGAAGCGCGAGATCGTCAGCACCCAGATCGCCAACGACCTGGTCAACCACATGGGCATCACCTTTGTGCAGCGACTCAAGGAGTCGACCGGCATGAGCCCGGCGAACGTGGCCGGTGCCTACGTGATCGTGCGCGACATCTTCCACCTCCCGCACTGGTTCCGCCAGATCGAAGCCCTGGACCACCAGGTCTCCGCTGACGTGCAATTGCAGTTGATGGATGAGCTGATGCGCCTGGGCCGTCGTGCCACGCGCTGGTTCCTGCGCAGCCGTCGCAACGAGCAGGACGCCGGCCGTGACACCGCGCACTTCGGTCCGCACCTGGCCGCGTTGGGCCTCAAGCTCGACGAACTGCTGGAAGGTCCGACCCGCGAAGGCTGGCAGACCCGCTACCAGGCCTACACCGAAGCCGGCGTGCCGGAGTTGCTGGCGCGCATGGTTGCAGGCACGACCCACCTGTACACCTTGCTGCCGATCATCGAAGCCGCTGATGTGACCGGGCATGACGCCGCCGAAGTGGCCAAGGCCTACTTCGCCGTCGGCAGCGCCCTGGACCTGCCGTGGTACCTGCAGCAGATCAGCGATCTGCCCGTGGCCAACAACTGGCAGGCCCAGGCCCGCGAAGCGTTCCGCGACGATGTGGACTGGCAGCAGCGGGCGATCACCATTTCCGTCCTGCAAATGGCCGACGCGCCACAGGACATGGAAGCCCGCGTGGCCCTGTGGCTTGAGCAGCACAAGGACATGGCTGATCGTTGGGTCGCAATGATGGTGGAAATCCGTGCTGCGGTCGGCACGGACTACGCCATGTACGCGGTGGCCAACCGTGAACTGCTGGACCTGGCGTTGAGTGGTCAGTCGGTGCTGCAACCGGCTTGATGCCTGGGTAAAACCAATGTGGGAGGGGCTTGCCCCCGATAGCGGTGGGTCAGTCATGTATGTGTTGACTGACACTCTGCTATCGGGGGCAAGTCGAATCGTCGCACCGCCCCTCCCACATTTGGATCTTTATTTATCTGGTGGTCAGTGGTGTTTGAGTAATTTGCTTTCCAGGTGATCCAGGTGCCGGGTCATCAAGCCCACCGCAGCAGTCACATCCCGCTGCTCAATCGCATCCACAATCGCCACATGCTCCTGCCACGCGCAATACGTGCAGGCTTTCGCTTCGTACTGGGCAATGATCAGCGACGTCAATGGCACCAGGCTGTTGAGAAACTGCGCCAACGGCGCGTTGCCCGCCATCTGCGCCAATTGCAGGTGAAACTCCCCTGACAACCGAATCGCCGGCCCACGCTGGTTGCGTTCCATACCGTCGCGTTCCCGTGCTATCAGCTCGCGCAGCTGGCGTATCTGCGTGGGCGTGGCCTGGGCGCAGGCCAATTGCACCACCGTGATTTCGGTCATGCGCCGCGCTTCGAGGATCTGCCGCGTCTGCTGGGCATCCGGCGCTGCGACCTGGGCGCGCTGGTTGGGGCGCAGGATGACCACTTGCTGGTGGGACAGCTTGGCCAGTACCCGGCGAATCACGCTGCGGCTGACGCCAAAGGTTTCGCCCAGGCCTTCTTCGGTAAAGCGGCTGGACGGGGCGATGCGCTGTTCGAGGATGGCGTCGAACAACCGTGGGTAGATGTCGTCCACCGAAGGCTTTTTACCGGCCACCAGGCGCAGGGCAGGAATGATCGGATCGCGTTGCAGGGCGTGGGCGGTCATGGCCTGTCTCCAAAAAATCAGTTGCCGAGATGGTCGTCCGGAATGTTCAAGTGAATGCCCATGCGCAGGCCTTCCTGGAGGATGTGCCGACGCATCTCGGCACTGGCCAGGGCGCTGTTCTTGTTGCGGATGGCGCGTACCACCGCTTCATTTTCCTGCAGGCGTTCCGCCAGGTGCTCGGGGGAATTGCGCAGTACCTGGGCGCTTTGCTTGAGGGCGGTGCTGGTTTGCTGCACCACGTTCTGGAAGATCGGGTTGGCGGTGAGCGCGAACAGTTCTTCGTGAAAATCGAGGTAGGCGTTCATGCCGGCTTCGGCGTCACCTGCATCCAGGGCTTCGCGCATGTCCATCAGGGTCAGGCGCAATTGGCCGACTTCCTTGCTGCTGATGGACTGGGCCACCAGGCCGACGATAAAGGGTTCGAGGGTGTAGCGCAGTTGCAGGATGTCTTCGAGGCTGGCATCGGCCACGGCGTCGCTCGATTGTGGTTCGCTGACGCTGGTTTCCAGCACGACCACACCTTTGCCGGGCATGGAGCGCACCAGGCCGAGGGTTTCGAGCACGATCACCGCTTCGCGCAGGCTGGGGCGGCTGATACCCAGCTGTTCGGCCAGTTCGCGCTGGCCCGGGAGCATTTCGCCCCGGCGCCACTGACCCTGCTTGAGTGCGGCGCGGAGTTTTTCTACGACTGAATTGACGACGGTTGAGGTGCTGATCACGTCGATGGTTCCTTAATGTTGCTAATACAGTCATGTGGGAGAGGGCAAGCCCCCTCCCACATTAGCCAGTGTTGCCCATGACACACCGTTAGAATTCCTGGTGCGCCGGTGATACCGGCTTCCTGGCCTGGAAGGCATAGCCTTGCTGGCCGTCGAGCACCTTGTTGGCGCGTTGGATATCGATGTCTTTTTCCCAACGGGCAATGGCCACGGTGGCGACGCAGTTGCCGATCAGGTTGGTCAAGGCGCGACCGATACCCATGAACCAGTCCACCGCCAACACCAGCACCAGGCCGACCACTGGAATCGCCGGGATCGCCGTGAGCGTCGCCGCCAGGATCACCAGGGCCGAGCCGGGAATCCCGTGGGCGCCCTTGGAGGTGATCAGCGACACCAGCAGGATGGTCAGCAGATCGGTCATCGACAGTGGCGTGCCGGTGGCATTGGCGATAAACACGATGGCCAGGGTCAGGTAGATCGAGAAACCGTCGAGGTTGAACGAGTACCCGGTGGGAATCACCAGGCCCACGGTGGAACTGCCGATGCCCAGGTGTTCGAGTTTGCGCATGACCTGCGGCAGCACCGCGTCGGAGGAGGCGGTGCCCATCACGATCAGCAGTTCTTCACGCAGGTACTTGAGCAGCGGCAGCATGCGCAGGCCTGACAGGCGCATCACCACGCCGAGGATCAGCGCGACGAAGGCAAGGCAGGTCAGGTAGAACAGGCCCACCAGGCTGCCCAGGTGTTGCAGGGAGTCCAGCCCGTAGGTACTGGTGGTGAAGGCGATCGCACCAAACACGCCGATGGGCGCCAGGCGCACGATCATGCCCATGATGCGGAAAATCACATGGCTCAGTTCATTGATCAGCCGAGTGATACCGGAGGCCGCTTCGCCCACCAGGTTCAAGGCGCTGCCGAACAGCACCGAAAACAGCAGCACTTGCAGGACATTGTTGTCGGCAAAGGCGCCGATCACCGAGTTGGGGATCAGGTCCATCAGGAACTGGCTGGTGCCCTTGATGTGCTGGCCCTTGTCGGCCAGTTCATTGAGACCGGCGGAGGAGAGCTGTTCCAGATGGATATTGGCGCCGGTGCCGATCCCGGTGCTGAAGGCCATGACCAGGCCGATCACCAGGGCGATGGTGGTGAGCACTTCGAAGTAGATCACCGACTTGAGGCCGATGCGCCCGACCTTCTTCAAGTCGCCGGCCCCGGAAATACCACTGACCACCACGCAGAACACGATCAGGCCGATCAGCATCTTGATCAGCTTGATAAAGCCGTCACCCAGGGGTTTGAGTTGCGAGGAGAATTCGGGAAGGGCCAGGCCGCACACGATGCCGAGCATCAGGCCAATCACGACTTGCAGGAAAATCGAACGCGAGCACCATCTGAGCATGGGAGGGATCTCTATTCGGTGCCCCGGTGGTTCCAGGGCTTAATTGTTGTGGTCATACCGGTAAGTCCAGTGCGTCGCCAGTCTAGGCCAGGTATTTTTGAAATCACAAGTAAAAATTCGGCGGTTGGCAGGTCCCGGTCTGACCAGTTGGTCGCGAAGGTTGATGCTTGAGCGGTTGGCGGGGCGCAAATTTTTTCGCTTATCATCCGCCGCCTGGCACATGAGGTGATGGATGGACAAATCAGGACTGACCACCGACGAAGCAGGGCTGACCCACTGCACCTGGCGTACGACCGCACCGGAATACCCCCGTTATCACGACCACGAGTGGGGCGTACCGGTGGCGGATGATGTTCAGCTGTACGAGAAGATCTGCCTGGAAGGCTTCCAGGCCGGCATGGCCTGGATCACCATCCTGCGCAAGCGCGAGCCGTTCAGGGCGGCATTCGACGGTTTTGATTTTCGCCGGGTGGCGCAGTACGGCGAGGCAGATATCGCGCGGTTGATGCAGGATCCGGGCATCGTGCGTAATCGGGCGAAGATCGTTTCCACCATCAACAACGCCCGCCGGGCGTGCGAGCTGGTGGCTGAAACCGGCTCGCTGGCGCAGTGGTTATGGGCGTTCGAACCCGGCCCTGAAGAGCGCCCGGCAGTGGTGGACCTGGCTTACTGGACGGGCAATCCCACCTCGCCGGCCTCGGTGCGCCTGTCCAAGGCCTTGAAGAAACGCGGCTGGACGTTCGTCGGGCCGACCACGATGTATGCGCTGATGCAAGCGATGGGGATGGTCAATGATCACCTTGATGGGTGCGTGTGCCGCCCAAAGATCGAAGAACTGCGTCGCCAGTTCAAGCGCCCGTGAGCCGCTGACGGTGGGAGGGGGCTTCACCCATGCTGCTGATTGGTGATGAGGCCAATCCCATCAATGGTCGAACGCAAGCCGGCTCGCCAGGTTTGCCGAGGCCAGCTCGATAAAGCCTTGCAGGGCCGGCAGCCCGAAGTGTGCGTTGAGCGGTTCGGCACCGGCCCAGCAGCCATTGACGGTCCAGAGGTCGGGGTCCACCGGGCTGCGCTGTACGGCGTAATCGAGGCAGCCTGGGGTGGCGCGCACGAGATCGGCGATCTGCCGCAGGCGCTCGCCCAGTTCCCTGGAGCGCCCGGCAGCCGCGCGGACATGAACAGTGTTGAAGGCACGGTCGGGCATGGCGATGGTCTCCGAGGTCGGGTGTCAGCGCACAGGCTAGAGCCTCGACGCGCCAGGACCAATGACCAATCCCTCGGAAAACCCCCTAGCCAATCTGCTGGAGAATATCGCGCACCTTGTCCAGCGCCGGGTCGATGTCGAGGGTCTCGATGGCCCCAAACCCGATGATCAGGCCTGGGCGCACCGGCGTGTCGTGGAAGAACACGTCCAGCGGGTACAGGCCGACTTCCACCTGGCGTGCCAATTCCATCAGCAACGGGATATTCACCGGTACTTTGCACAACGCCGCCATATGGAACCCGGCGACGGTGGGCACCGCTTCGAACCATGGTGACAGGTCGCCCGCCAGGCGCTGCAAAATGCGCTCGCGGCGCCCGGCGTACACGGTGTGGCAGCGGCGAATATGCTTGAGCAAATAACCTTCGCTGATGAACTTGGCCAGTGCCCATTGCGGCAACGTGGAGCTGTGCTGGTCGGTCAATTGCTTGGCCTTGAGCACCGCGCCGTAGATCGCCGGCGGCAGCACCGCATAGCCCAGGCGCAGTTCGGGCAACAGGGTCTTGGAGAACGTCCCGACGTAGGTGACCACGCCACGGCTGTCCATGCTTTGCAGTGAGTCGGTGGGCCGGCCTTCGTAGCGGAACTCGCTGTCGTAGTCGTCCTCTATGATGATCGCACCCAGCTCGAAGGCCCGCGCCAGCAGCGCTTCCCGACGTGACAGGCTCATGGGCATGCCGAGGGGGAACTGGTGGGAGGGCGTGACGTAGATCAGCCGTGCGCCATCGGGGATCCGGTCGACCTGGATGCCTTGCTCATCGACGGGAACACCGATGACCCGCGCGCCCATCGCCATGAATAACTGGCGCGCAGGGCTGTAGCCGGGGTCTTCCATGGCGACCATGCTGCCCGGTTCCAGCACCACGCGGGCGATGAGGTCCAGGGCCTGCTGCGCGCCGTTGGTGACGACGATGTCGCTGTCGCGGCATTGGACCCCACGGGAAAACGCGATATGCCCGGCGATCGCGCTGCGCAGGGCCGGCAACCCTTCCGGCTGGCTGTAGAACCCGCTGTCCCGGGCGATGCGCCGCAACGCGTCCTGGGTGCAGCGCCGCCATTCATCCTGGGGGAACTGGTTGCGGCTGGTGGCGCCGCCGATAAATTCGTAGCGCAACGTGCTGTCGCGAGTGGGGTGGCGCATGGGCGAGGGCAGTGACTGCCACTTCGCCAGGTTGGCGGCGCAGGCCAGGTCGGTAGCAGTTTGCAGGCGCCCGGTCTGCGGCGTACGGGCGTTGACGAAGGTGCCGCGGCCGGTCTTGCCGACCAGCAGGCCTTCGTAGGTCAGGGTCGCGTAGGTGTCGGATACGGTCTTGCGGGATACCCCCAGTTGTTCGGCCAGCAAGCGGCTGGGCGGCAGTTGCGCACCGGCGGCCAGGCGCCCGGAGCCAATGGCCTCGCGCAACTGCTGGTACAGCTGTTCGGCCAGATCCTTGCGGCCATTGATGACGACGTGCAGTTCCATGTTTTATCCCGGGGTCTTCGCTCTGCGCCAAGGTTACTCGCTCGCGAGGTGCGCTCAAAATGGTCCCTGGGTAAACCGTCGGATTGGCTATAGGGCTGACACCGTGAGAGTTCTAGGCTGAACGGTCATTGCCCCGAGAGCTGCCCATGGAATCCCGTCTGGACTACTACACCGCGTCACCGCAAGCGCTCAAGGGCATGTTGCTGCTGGAGGCGAACACCTTTGGCCTGTCCATCGAGCGGCCGCTGCTGGAACTCATCAAGATCCGCGTTTCGCAGCTCAACCACTGCGGCTTTTGCACCGATATGCATTCGATGGCGGCGCGTCAGCGCGGCGAAACGGAGCGACGCTTGTTCGCGCTATGCGTATGGCGTGACTCGCCGTTCTTTACGCCGCGGGAGAAGGCGGCATTGGCCTGGTGCGAATCTGTGGCGATGCTGCCGACTTCCAGTGTTTCGGACGAACTTTTCAGCGCCGTGCGCGAGGAATTCAGCGAACAGGAACTGGTGGACCTGACCATGGCGGTCTCCAGCATCAGTGGCTGGAACCGCCTGGCGGTGAGTTTTCGCCAGCAACCGCCGAATGCTTGAGCGGGATATTCACCCGCGCTCTACCTATGCACCCCAGGTTCATCCCTCAACACTTCAGTATCGACGCAGTGCGCACACAGGGTGTTCGCGTTGATAACGACGAAGCGTGCTTCGTCAGTGACTGGAGTGCCGTAATGGAAGAGTTGCAGGACGACGGCGCGTCGGTCTTACCGCTGCGTCAACAGACCTTGATGGATCTGGATACTGCATGGGGCCCGATGGGTATCGGTGAGACTTCGGTTGGCCGCGTGGCCCTGGATAGCATGGGCGCGCGCCTGGAGGGCGCGGAACTTGATGTGGAGCGGTATCGCGTCAAGGAAGCTGATCAGGCATTGATCGATCAGATCACGTTTTCTGCCGTGCACCTTAAAGCGTATATGACGTCCGCCAGCGGTGAAAGCTGTGACCAGGCCACTGCCGCACTGTTTGAACTGGCGTCATTGCGTTCGGAGTGGGCGCCCGGCATGTTGAGCCCGCCGGATGCTTCGGACGAGTCGATTGTCAAACTCGATCGATTGCTGCGGCGGGTACAGAGCGTCAACCTCAACGACGTGAGTGCCATGGAAAGCCTGCCCGGCTGGGCCGATAAGCTCAGGAGCGGGAGTGCGCAAACCTTGGGAGTCGGGCTGCAGCTCTACGGTTTTTACAGTGCCATTCGAGGCATAGGCGAAGCGCTCAGAACGGGGGATACGGGCGAGCTGTTGTTCGAGGGCGGCGCCTTTTCCGCAGAAGTGGCGTCCCTCGGTGTGGAGTTGGCGTTGGAGCGTATCGGCCAGAAAATGATGAGCGCCGGCCATACGGTTTATCGCGGGTTCTGCGCATCACGCGCGGGGTTGCTGTTGCGCCGTGGTGCCGGATTGATCGCCTCGGTATTGACCGTGCCTTTTGATATTGCCCAGGCGGTCATTGCGCTTTCAAAAGCGTTGAAAGCAGAAGGTAAACAGGCACAGGATCTCTATGTCGAGGCCGGTTTCAGTCTCGTCAGCGCAACCCTCAGTCTTGCACTGGGCGTCTCGGCGTTGGCGGGCTTCGGCGCGGCCGGGCCCGTGGGCCTTATCGCCGCAGCGGTGCTGATTGTCGGCGCGCGGATTTATGCCGCGTGTCGAGTGGTGGATGAGATCGATGATTACATCGAGCTGAGCACCCTTGAGCGCCTGCGCACTGGCTGGTTCGCGTTTGCGGGCGTGGAGTTGGATGACAGCGTGCTCGATCGCTACAAGACCAGCCGCGCGCGCAGTGCCTACGCAGAAAGCCTCAAGGCCCAAGCCCGGGCATTGCTTGGCGCAGAGATGAAGAACAGTGTGCAGGCCATCGTCAATGGCAGGTTCGAGGTCCGCCTGCAGACGATACGGCACTGGAAACATCAATGGGATGAGCAGGCGGGTGAGTCCACTCACACGCTGGTGCGTGAACCGGTCATCCATGAGATGGATGACTACTTCGACGCGAGCAAGGAGGGGGCCGTCGATTTATTGCCCGAAGCCACCTGGGGGGCGAAGGGCCCCGAAAAAGGTGTGCTCTGGCTGCTGGGTGGCGGGGATGACTCGGTGTTGGGCGTGCCGAATCGCCCGAACCACTTTCGCTATGGCGGTGGTCGCAAGCACCTGGTGGGCGGCAGCCAGGACGACGAATTCATGTTCGAGGTACCGCCGGATACTTTTTCTGGCGCAGAAGGGCGGGTGCCGATCTCGGTGTTGGTGGGCGGTACCGGGGCTGACACCCTGAGCTTTCTCGGCGAGACGCCGGGGCCGCGTGCGGCAGGCTTCAATGTCAATCTGGGGGCGGGCAGCGTGACGTTGATGACCGACAATGGCCGCGACGGTCTCAAGTGCATGGGGTTGTGGAGTATTGAAAATGTTGCGTCCCTTGCCGGCGCTTCCAGCGTGATTACCGGCAGTAACGAGGCCAACCGTATTGTCCTGAAGGGGGAGTACGACCAGGCCCACGCAATGGCCGGAGACGACCAGTTGTTGATACAGCGTGGCAGCGCCAGGGTGAATGGCGGGCCAGGTGCCGATTACTTCGAGATTCTTGAGAGCGCCAAGGACGTGGTTATCGAGGAGGACGGCCAGCAGCGCAGCCTCATCATGCTCAACTGGCCCTTCAGCCGGATTCAACGCTGGTGGATCTCGGGCAACGCTCTGAAGGTGGCGTCCACCCTGGGGCTGGACGGTGAACTGCCGGGCCCTTGTGTCGGGATCGAAAATGTCTACACGCTACGCGAGGGTAAACGGCACCTGGCCAACGCGCTTTTCAGCTTTCTGACCCAGGACGGCTATCGAATAGCGCCCTTGCTGCCTGAAACGTTGGACCCGACCGGGGAGCCGCAGGTGAGCATGGAAGTGCTGGCGCCTCCCGGCCCCAGGATCTCCCCGATTATTCTGGGGCCCGGTCAGTCGGTTGCCTTGGCGGCAGGCACGTCCAGTTACTTTGTCAGCCGCGGCCACGGGATGACGGTCATTGATGCGCATGCAAGCCAGGAGCAGGGCCGATGCTGTGTGTATGTGGACTATGACAGCCAGGAATTGGCAGGGGTGTATACGACCTATCATGTGGCCACGCGACGCCGGAGCCACTTCGACTACCTGGATTACACGGGCGCGAAGATAAAGTTTGAGTGGGCTGATGGCCGCACGCTGTATCTCGACGAATACGCAGCGCAACCCTCAGCGACGTGGACGAGCGTGGGCGGTTCATTGCAGGCGTCAGCCTTGAAGTTGAAGGCTGAATTTGTCGTGGTGATGCGTGACGGTGTTTCGTACCGGCTATTACCGCCGGTGCAGTCTTACGTCAGTGATTTCGCCAGCCCGGGTTACAAAATCAAGGACGCAATGGCTTCGCTGAACCTGAGGTACGGGCACTACCCGTTCTTGAGGCCGCGCAGGCCTAAAAGCCTGAATCTGACCGCTCACTCACAACGGGTGCACCTGGGCGCGGCCCCTCACTTGGCAACCTGTGTGTTATGCGGACGGGGCGGGGTGTACGAAATCTATCTGACGTCCTGGGCGATCGTTGAGCTGTCAACACCGCAGGCGCTGAATAAAGAGTCCGATGCATCGACCTGGGACTTCTTTTGTACAGCGCTGGCGGAAGATATCCGGCTCGACAGCATTGTTGTCAGCCCCGGTCACATCAAGGTGGGCAGCGTGTCGATTCGGGTCCCCCGGTATGACGACCCCGACGTGCCCTTGGAGAACATCCGGATTCATTCAAAGGACGGCGGGCGTTTCGACGTCAGGCTGGACCTTGGCAAGGTGTATCTCGCCAGGGTCGCTGCCTCGGGCAATAGTTCGATTGCGCAACTGTTGAAGTCCTTGCGTCACCACCGGCAAAGAGCCGCCGTGTTTACGCCAACCATCAACGTGACCGGCATCGGCATGGCCGATGGGACAACGGGCACCGTTTACTACGACGTCATGGCGGATTGCTGGAGGCTGGAGGCTGACAGGCATCGGCGGCTATCCAGTGAGGAGCTGGCTGTTTCAACCTGAACCCATCAGCAGCCGAGGTGGTTCTGACGGGTGGCTGAACAACATAGTCCAAGGACATTCTATGAAGCAATTTACTTCCCCTTCCGTGCCACCGGTTACAGGGCGTCCGGTCGATCGCCCCAGCGGCGCAGCACCCAGTGCGCGTACCGCGTTTCCTGTGGTTGATTTTGCCGGCGGGCCCCTGCCGCCTGAAGCGATACCCGTGCGCAACACGCCATCCGCAGCGGTTCCGAGCGCGACTTATCAGCGCATGACTGATCTGCCCACGCCCCCCGCCGTCACCCGAGACGCCATTTTCGCCGCCCTGGGTGACCCCATACCGGCGCCTGATCCCGCTACGGGGTTGCGTGAATATGATTCGCGCACTTACCTGAACCTGGACGACGGCACCACCGTCCTGGCGGTGCGCGATCCGCAGACCGGGGAATGGCGTGAAAGACCGCCGGATTCACGTTTGCCACAAGGCCCGGCACTGCATCGGGTGCCGCAGACGAACACCTGGCGCAGTCACTCTGCGGCCAGTTCGTCCTCGTCTTCCCCGAGCCTGAGTCATAGCTCATCGGCGTCGTCACTGAGCCACAGTGCTTCGTCTTCCTCGCTGACCGCCCCACTGAGCAGTGTGAGCTTGTCGGCGACCCAGCGTATTGATCCGGTATGGGACCTGGGGCTTTACACGTTGCCGGTGAGTCCGGCCCCCACCAACACCCTGGCGTTCCCGGGCAAGAGAGCCTTCATGATCGGGGCTGAGCAATATTTTATGGATGCCAATTATGGCAACCCATCAGGTGCCGTGCCGAATGCGCTACCCCATCTGTTTGCTGTGGGGGCGGGAGGCAATCTGGTAAACGCCGGGCGTATCGAACCGGATGGCCTGTTCAGGTTAAACGACAACCGACATTATTTGCCGGTGGACACCGGCTTTTGCTCCGTGAGCTTCGATAGTGCAAGGCTGCGTTGGAAGGTGATGGAGGCGGGCGGGCATGGCGGGGCAGGGATTTTTATTGAAATGGGTGGCGCGCCCGATAGCTGGGTGCCGATGCTGGCTGTCGATCAACTCTCGAATCTTTTTCAAGCGGCGCGGAATATCAAAGGTTATGCCGGGCGTGTGGGGGCAGTCGATCTGCTCAACAGCAGTATCGACCAGCGGGTTTATCACTACATGCAGGGCTACTTGCGGCAAATAGTCGGGTTTTGCGAGCCGACTGTCCGCAGTGCGCCAACCGCGCAAAAAGGCCGGCTGATCGATGCCTATATCTGGCGCAATGGTTACCCGTATGACTGTCTGGCTTCCATCTGCAGCGCCTTGGAAAGCCGACGCCCATTGCCGCCGGGGATGCCGATATACGACGGGTTTCAAGGTTTGGGCACGGTCAGTTGCTCAAAAGACGGTAACTTCAATGTGGCGCGTATCAGCCGAACGATGCAACTGCACTATCCCGACAGAAGACGGTCGGTGGCCGAAGAGGCGTTACTTGAGACGTGGCGGGAAAAAGACGCTGCCCGGGACAACAAGCGCAAGGGCGAAGTGAATGAAGCGATGTATGAGGCCCGGTTGACGGAAGATGGCTATACGGTACTTCCCGGCGGAACCTACGAAGGTGGGCAGAATGGCTTCGATCGGGTGTTTGAAGGCCCGGCAGGCGATATCTACATTCTGGAAGCCAAGCATGTCAGTCATACCTCTGCCGGCGAGCTTGCCAACGTCAGCCTGGGAGGGACGACAAACTCACGTCAAATGACCGACAGCTGGGTGCGGCAAGTGCTGGCGTTATCCCAGCCCGATACGCCGGCGGCCAGGCGCGTTTCCGACGCGTTGTGGCGTGGCCAGTTATTCAAGTTATTAGGCGCGACGTCCAAGGACGGCAAACTTGTCATGTTCAAGATTGACATGAGCCCCGTGGACTTCTAGCCGTGCCGGTATGCCTGGGAGCAAGCGCACCTGCTCCCAGGCACGTGTTCAGGACAGGAAGCCGCCATCCACATTCAGCGACACACCGGTGGTGTAGCTCGACGCATCGCTGGCCAGGTACAGCACCGCACCGGCCATCTCGCTCGGGTCGGCCACGCGCTTGAGCGGGATCTGCGCCAGGGCCATTTTCAGGATCGCGTCGTTCTTCACCAGCGCCGAGGCGAACTTGGTATCGGTCAGGCCCGGCAACAGGGCGTTGCAACGAATGCCGAATTCGGCGCATTCCTTGGCGAACACCTTGGTCATGTTGATCACGGCGGCCTTGGTCACCGAGTAGATGCCCTGGAACACGCCCGGCGAAATGCCGTTGATCGAAGCGACGTTGATGATGCTGCCGCCGCCGTTCTCGCGCATCAGCTTGCCGGCTTCCACCGACATGAAGAAGTAGCCGCGAATGTTCACGTCAACGGTCTTCTGGAAGGCGCCGAGGTCGGTGTCCAACACGTTGCAGAACTGCGGGTTGGTCGCGGCATTGTTGACCAGGATATCCAGGCGGCCGAACTGTTCGCGGATGCCGGCGAACACCTGGGTAATCTGCTCCATTTCACCGATATGGCAGGCAATCGCCGTGGCCTTGCCGCCGTCGGCGATGATTGCATCCGCCACATGCTGGCAGCCTTCGAGCTTGCGGCTCGAGACGATCACGTGGGCGCCTTGCTGGGCCAGCAGCTTGGCGATGGCTTCACCGATGCCACGGCTGGCGCCGGACACAAAGGCAATCTTGCCGTCGAGGTCGAACAGGTGGGTCTTGGACATTAGCGATTCCTTAGAGGGCTGATTTACCGATGACATTCAGGCTCATCTGCTCCAGCAGCTTGTTCATGTGGATGAACTGTGCAAAGCGTTTGTCCTGGGTCTGGCCGTGGAAGAAACGGTAGTAGATCTGCTGCACGATGCCGGCCAGGCGGAACAGGCCGTAGGTGTAGTAGAAGTCGAAATTGTCGATCTGGATCCCGGCGCGCTCAGCGTAGTAATCCACGAACTGGCGGCGGGTGAGCATGCCGGGGGCATTGCTCGGCTGGCGGCGCATCAGTTGCACCGGCGCCGGGTCGTCGGCTTCGATCCAGTAGGCGAGGGTGTTGCCCAGGTCCATCAGCGGGTCGCCGAGGGTGGTCAGTTCCCAATCCAGCACGCCGATGATCTGCATCGGGTTATGCGGGTCGAGGATCACGTTATCGAAGCGGTAGTCGTTATGCACGATGCTCGAGGTGGGATGGTCGGCGGGCATCTTGTCGTTGAGCCAGGCACGTACCTTTTCCCAGTTGGGGGCGTCGGGGGTCAGGGCTTTTTCGTAGCGGTCGCTCCAGCCACCGATCTGGCGTGCCACATAACCTTCAGGCTTGCCCAGGTCGGCCAGGCCGCAGGCGCGGTAGTCGACCTGGTGCAGTTCGACGAACTTGTCGATAAAGCTCTTGCACAACGCCTCGGTCCGGGTGGCATCCAGGCCCAGTTCGGCGGGCAGGTCGGAACGCAGGATGATGCCGTTGACCCGTTCCATCACATAGAACTCGGCGCCGATCACCGACGCGTCGGTGCAGTGCACATAGGCCTTGGGGCAATACGGGAAACCATCCTTGAGCCGGTTGAGAATGCGGTATTCGCGGCCCATGTCGTGGGCGGACTTGGCCTTGTGGCCAAAGGGCGGGCGGCGCAGCACGAATTCCTGGCCGGGGTATTCCAGCAGGTAGGTGAGGTTGGATGCACCGCCGGGGAACTGGCTGATCGTGGGCGTGCCGCTCAGGCCAGGGATATGGGCCTTGAGGTAGGGATCGATCAGGCTGGCATCAAGTTCTTCGCCTGGGCGAATCTGGGTCGATTGGTCGTTAAGCGCCATGCTTATCCCTTCTGCTTATTCTAAAGGCGTCGGACTATTTCCTAATCTAATGCGCACCACCGCCCAGCGACAAGGTCGGGGCGGCTTAATAGGTTAGCGTGTTGAAGGGTGATCAGCCTGCCTGATCGGTCATTTTTCGGGCGCGGGCAATACAACCGGGGTGAGCACCGGACGGCCGGCGAAGTACTCCACCAGGTTGTCGGCCACGCGCTGCACGGTGTCGTGGGCGGCTTCCGGTGACAGCCCGGCTACATGGGACGTGAGCACGGTATTGCTCAAGCGCTTGAGGGCATCCGGCACCTTGGGTTCATCGTCGAACACGTCCAGCGCCGCGCCACCGATACGGCGTTGCTCAAGGGCGGTGATCAGGTCGGCGGTGACCACCACGCTGCCACGGCCGATATTCACCAGGTAACCGTTCGGGCCGAGGGCGTCCAGGGCGTGGCGGTCGATCAAGTGGCGCGTGCCGGCGCCGCCGGGCGTGGCCAGGATCAGGAAATCCGAGCTGCGCGCCAGCTCCACGGCCGTGGCGCAGTAGGTGTAGTCCACATCATCGCGCGGCTGGCGGTTGTGATAGCTCACTTCCATGCCAAAGCCCAGGGCCGCGCGCTTGGCGATTTCCAGGCCCACCGCGCCGAGCCCGAGGATGCCCAATTGCTTGCCGCCCAGGGACGGGCGCATGACCTTGGGCCATTCGCTGCGGCGTACCGCTGCGTCCGTCTGGGGAATGCCGCGCACCAGCGACAACAGCAGCGCCATGGCGTGGTCGGCCACCGACGGCGCATTCACCCCGGCGCCATTGGTGACCACGATGCCGCGATTGCTCGCCGCCTGCAGGTCGACATGCTCATAACCGGCGCCGATCACGCAGATGATCTCCAGCAGTGGCAGGGCGGCGATTTCCTCGGCATACAGGCCCAACGGGCCACGGGTCAGTACGGCCTTGATCTGGCCGCCGTGGGTTTTGATCGCCTGGGCGCGCTCGCTGGGTGTGGGCGCCAGGATCACATGAAAGTCGTTGCTCTCGATGATTTGCAGGTATTCATTGATGGTTTCAACCAGAACCAGAACAGTGGTGGTCATCGGAAGGCTCTTCCTGAAGGGTTTGAGGGCATCAGTATGCGGGATTTGCAGCAGGGCGCGTTTTGCCCGGGTAGAAAAAATCTACGACTGCAGGCGCAAGCACGCTTGCTCCTACAGTCTGTACCGGTCAGAACCGGACGTCAGCGGCTTTCACACTCAGCCCGAACGCCCCCGCCAGCGTGGCATTGTGATGCGCGATGATCGCCTCGGCCTTCAGCGCCGGGGTGTCCATGCAGGTATGGGCGTCTTCAGGCACGATCACCGAGAAGCCCAGCTCTACCGCCACGCGGCAGGTAGTGTCGATGCAGTACTGGGTTTTCATCCCGACGATCACCAGTCGATTAACCTCCAGGGCCCGCAGTCGTCGGGCCAGGTCGGTACCCAGGAAGCAACTGGGGCGGGTTTTGTCGAAGAGATGGTCGTGAGTCTCGTCTACCTGCAGCCCTTGCCACAGTTGCCAATTCGGACTGCCCGCAGCTATCGGCGAGCCCGCCGGGCCGGTATGGCGGGCGACCAGGATCGGCGCGCCGGCTTCACGGGCGCGGCCGATCAACGAGTTGATGGTGCCCAGCACGCGCTCCCGTTCAAAGGGTTTGTCGGGGCCATCGTACAGGCCGGTTTGCATATCGATGATCAACAGGGCGTCAGCCATGGTATTGCTCCTTGTGAGTGCCAGTCGACGGAGCAATAAAAAGGCCCCGTCCATTGCTGGCGGGGCCTTGGGTTGAATCTGGGTGGTGTCTAGCTCGAGCACCCACGGCAACCGCACGACCCGCCTGGAGCGGTCGTGGTGGTGGTGCGGGTGAGGAGCTGCTGGAAAAAGGTCATGCCTCGATCATGCTGGGACAGGGGCGAGGCTGTCAAATGCATCAGGTGCCGAAAAAGTTGCGCCCCAGCTGGAACAGGGGCGCTGCTGCCAGCAGGAGATCACTGCGGGGGGCTAAGTCGTGCCTTTTCCTGCTCGGCCTGAGCGATGGGCATGAAATTGTAGGTGGGGAAGAATTCCGTGGTGTAGACCCCCCATGCGGTGTTTTCAATCGCCAGGTTGACTTCCGCCAGGCGCGACGCTGGCAGGCGCAACACGACGACCTGCCCGATACCCATGGTGATGTTCCAACTCAGCACTTCCACCCCGGCAGGCGGGAACACCTTGTGAAATTCCTGCTTGGCCAGTTGTTGTTTCAATTCGCTCAAGGGGCGTGATTGATCGTGTTTAAGAAATACGGTCAACATGACGGCGTTTTCCGCTGTGGCAGCAGCGTTTTCTGCAGGAAGGGCTGTTGAAGTGTGTGCAATCGCTGCACCGGGTAACAGTGTCGCGGCCAGCAGTGCGGGTATTAACCGTTTGCGCATATTCATTATCAGGTGCCTTGTTTATTATTCGGTTTTATCACTAAACATGAGTGTTTAATCAGTTCGACATGACTGTCTTTATGGGGCCGGTGTAGGGGGCGTGTACCACATAAATTCGAACGGGCGGGTTAGTGCTGACCATGTCGCGCGACACTTCGCGGGAATAAGTGAATTCGCTGCTGTCGAGTTTTTCGAGTCTTCTGACAATGGTTCTGGTCGGGCCAAGGTCAGGGACCAGGATATGGGTCTTTTTATCGCCGGTGACCAGGAAGTAACCGCCGCCGCCATCGGCGTATTTCGAGCGGCCGGTATCGGTGTAGAAGAACTCATAGCGATTGCGCTGCGGGTCCCACATCGATATGCCTACCACCCCAGGGTAGCTGGCCTTGACGTCGGTGTCCGGCTCGCCTTCGATATAAACCCTGGTGGTCAGCCATTGAGGCGAGGACGCCAGTGCGTGAACGTCAGTGGCGTAACTTTCGGACGAACAGAGTAGGCCCGTGATCAATAATCCAGCAAAAACAACAGTAGGTCTTCGCATATTGGAGTCCTTGTTATTTTAAATAAGCATGTTGTTCTTCGATTGGAACGGGGCGATGTTAGTTGGGTTTTTGGCGATTGCTCAATGGCTATGTAGGGTTGTGTAACAATTGCAAAGGCGTCGTGGTTAAACTTTTAACTGGATACGAGAGATTTCTTTTTTTGCTGTAGGTGACTTCTCTAAAAGTATGGAGAGTCTATTGACTAGAGTCATGGATCGCTCTCGTCAATGGCGCCTGGCAGCCACTCGAGAAACCCGCGGCGGCTCCTCGAAACGACTGCCCAGGGCCGCGCTTGAGCCTCTGCACCGCATAACCGTTCCTCAGCTAAGTCTTTGCTTATTCACGAGAATCCCGGACAATCCGGCCCCTTCTATGGTCGGGGCGCTGCCTGTCAGGTTTTTCTGACTCGTCCCGGCCGTGTAAATGCGGAGATCCGACCGGATGAATGATCAGGCCAATAGCGTCGACGAACGCTATGCAACGACACCTGCAACCCTCTCAAGCTGGAGCCGCCAGGACACCACCTGGATGCTTGGCCTGTTCGGCACCGCCATTGGCGCCGGCACCTTGTTCCTGCCGATCAACGCCGGCCTGGGCGGCTTCTGGCCCTTGGTGATCCTGGCAGTGCTGGCGTTCCCGATGACGTTCTTTGCCCACCGTGGCCTGACCCGTTTCGTACTCTCCGGTCGTGCGGGTTCCGACATCACCGATGTGGTCGAAGAGCATTTCGGCGTCAAGGCCGGTGCGTTGATCACGCTGCTGTACTTCTTCGCAATCTTCCCGATCCTGCTGATCTACAGCGTGGCCCTGACCAACACGGTCAGCAGCTTCATGGAACACCAGTTGCACATCATGCCGCCGCCACGGGCGTTGCTGGCGTTTGTGCTGATCCTCGGCCTGCTGGCGGTGGTGCGTTGCGGTGAGCAGGTGATCGTCAAGGCCATGAGCCTGATGGTGTACCCGTTTATCGTCGCCTTGCTGTTCCTCGCGGTGTACCTGATCCCCCATTGGAACGGCGGCATCCTCAGCACCGCCAGTGTGGTGCCGGCGCCGTCGGCGTTGCTCAACACCTTGTGGCTGGCGATTCCGGTGATGGTGTTTTCGTTCAACCACTCGCCGATCATCTCGGCGTTTGCGGTCGACCAGAAGCGCCAGTACGGCGAACACGCCGATGAGCGCAGTTCGCAGATCCTGTCCCGCGCGCACCTGTTGATGGTGGTGATGGTGCTGTTCTTCGTGTTCAGTTGCGTGTTGACCCTGTCGCCGGCGCAACTGGCTGAAGCCAAACAGCAGAACCTGTCGATCCTGTCGTACCTGGCTAACCACTTCAACAACCCGACCATCGCGTTTGCCGCGCCGTTGATCGCGTTCGTGGCGATTGCCAAGTCGTTCCTTGGTCACTACATCGGCGCCAGCGAAGGCCTCAAGGGCCTGGTGCTCAAAAGCGGTCGCCGTCCGGCCGCCAAGACTCTCGACCGCATGACCGCCGCCTTCATGCTGGTGGTGTGCTGGATCGTTGCCACGCTGAACCCGAGCATCCTCGGCATGATCGAGACTCTGGGCGGGCCGATCATCGCGTCGATCCTGTTCCTGATGCCGATGTACGCGATCCGCAAGGTGCCGGCCATGGCCAGGTACCGTGGGCAGGCGTCCAACGTGTTTGTCACGGCAGTGGGCCTGGTGGCGATTACCGCATTGATTTACTCGCTGCTGTCCTGACCCCGGGGCTCACGCCCGCAAGCCGATTCGCGTCCACCGCGAATCGGCTTTTTTGCCTGCGCAAAAGCTGACGTGGCGCAACCGCAGTCGGGCAATGAGGGCTAAGCTTACCCACGCTTTTTGCCAGGATGGGTTGGGCCGATTGAAGACTGAAACCGATGCACCCGTTGCCGTACCGTCGAACCGCATCCAAGACCTGTTGGCCGGCTTATCCATTGCCGGTTTGCTGCTGCCTGAGGCCGTGGCCTATTCCAGTATTGCCGCGCTGCCGCCCCAGGCCGGGGTGATCGCCTTGTTTGCCGGGCTGGTGTGCTACGGCCTGTTCGGCAGCAGCCGTTTTGCGATTGTCTCGGCCACTTCGTCGTCGGCGGCCGTGCTGGCGGCGGCCACGGCGAGCCTGGCGGGTGACGACCCGGCGCTGAGGCTGTCCCTGGCCTTCGGGCTGGTGTTGCTCACCGGGGTGTTTTTCCTGTTGGCCGGGCTGTTCAAGCTCGGCGGTGTCACCTCGTTTATCGCCAAGCCGGTGTTGCGTGGCTTCGCCTTCGGCCTGGCGCTGACCATCATCCTCAAGCAATTGGCCGGTGTGGTGGGTGTGCACCTCACCGATAACAACCTGATCCGTTTTCTGCCGCAGTTGCTGGAACAGCTGCCGCGCTGGAACTGGCCTGCGGCACTGGTGGCGGGGCTGGCATTGCTGGTGCTGTGGCTGTGCGCACGCCTCCCGCGCCTGCCCGGTGGCCTGGTGGTCGTGGTGCTCGGCATCGTTGCCGGGCAGTACCTGGACCTGCAGGCCTATGGGGTGGCGCAGATTGGCATGATCGACCTGCGCCTGGAGCTGGGGCATTTGCCGGTGCTGCCGTTTGCCGACTGGCTGCGCCTGGGGGAATTGGCGTTTGCGCTGGTGATGATCCTGTACGCGGAGTCCTACGGCTCTATCAGTTCGTTCGCGCTCAAGCATGGCGACCGGGTGTCATCCAACCGTGACCTGCTGGCGCTGGGCGCGGCCAACCTGGTTTCCGGGTTGTTCCACGGCATGCCGGCCGGTGCCGGGTATTCGGCGACGTCGGCCAACGAGGCGGCCGGCGCCTATTCGCGCCTGGCGGGGATTGTCGCGGCGCTGGTGATCCTGCTGATTGTGCTGACGGTGCTGCCCTATGTCGCGCTCACGCCGGAGCCGGTGCTGGCCGCCGTCGTCATCTATGCCCTGGGGCGAGGCTTGAGCGTGCAGCCGCTCGGGCGTTATTTCCTGTGGCGGCGCGATCGCGTGCTGGTGATCTGTGCGGTAACGGCAGTGCTGGTGCTGGGTGTGCTGGATGGTTTGCTGCTCGCGGTCGCGATCAGTGTGATGTTGATGTTGCGCCAGATGTCCTCAGCCGACATCCAGGTGCTGGGGCGCCTGGGTGACAGTCATGACTTTGTCGATCGCCAGCACCATGCCGATGCCCTGGCCGTGCCGGGGGTATTGATCGTGCGGCCCAGCGAAGCGCTATTTTTTGCCAATGCCGAGCGCATCCTTGGCGCGGCCTTGCGCCTGATGCGCCAGTCGCCGGTCGAGGCGGTGGTGTTGAGCCTGGAAGAATCCCCGGACCTGGACGGCACCAGCATCGAAGCCCTGGCGGCGTTTTTTGCCCAGGTGCGCGGGGAGGGCAAGCGCCTGGTACTGGCCCGTGTGCGGCATGACGCCCGCGAGGTGTTGCAGGGGCTGCCCGAAGCGCTCGCGCCCCATGTGCTGCTCAGTGGCTTGAGCGTCGATGGCGCGGTGCAGCTGGCGCTTGAGGTGGGTAAAGCGTGACGCGTGAGGCTTGCTCCAGATAGCGGTGGGTCAGTGGCAGATGCGTCAACTGACACTCCCTCATCGGGGGCAAGCCCCTCCCACATTTGGAGCGATGTACATCAGTCGGCTCATTCTCAGGCTCAGGATCAGACGGTGGTGCAGCTGAAGGTATAAGGTCGCCTGGCGCGGTCGAAACTGTGGGAGGGGGCTTGCTCCCGATGGCGGTGGGTCAGTGGCAGATGCATCAACTGACACTCCCTCATCGGGGGCAAGCCCCCTCCCACATTTGGATCGGTGTGCATCAGTCAGCTCATTCTCAGGATCAGACGGTGGTGTGGTTGAGGGTATAAGGTCGCCTGGCGCGGTCAAAACTGTGGGAGGGGGCTTGCTCCCGATGGCGGTGGGTCAGTGGCAGATGCGTCAACTGACACTCCCTCATCGGGGGCAAGCCCCCTCCCACATTTGGAGCGATGTACATCAGTCGGCTCATTCTCAGGCTCAGGATCAGACGGTGGTGCAGCTGAAGGTATAAGGTCGCCTGGCGCGGTCAAAACTGTGGGAGGAGGCTTGCCCCCGATAGCGGTGGGTCATTAGCAAAGGGATCAACTGAATGTGTTGGTATTCCAGGCATAAAAAAACGCCGCGTACCTTGCGATACGCGGCGTCCTTCACATCAACACACCGTTAAGCCTGGATCACCGGGATGTTGGCGCTTGCTGCGATTTTGCGGAACTCGGCGATCTGGTCGAAGTTCAGGTAGCGGTAGACGTCACTGGCCATGGTGTCCAGTTTCGCTGCGTAGCCCATGTACTCTTCGACGGTCGGCAGGCGACCCAGGGTGGACGCGACTGCCGCCAGCTCAGCCGAAGCCAGGTAGACGTTCGCGCCGTCACCCAGGCGGTTCGGGAAGTTACGGGTCGACGTCGATACCACGGTCGAGTTCGGCTCTACACGTGCCTGGTTACCCATGCACAGCGAGCAGCCCGGCATTTCCATGCGCGCGCCAGCCTTGCCGTAGATGCCGTAGTAGCCTTCTTCGGTCAACTGGTGAGCGTCCATCTTGGTCGGCGGCGACAGCCAAAGACGAGTTGGCAACTGACCCTTGACCTGCTCCAGCAACTTACCGGCAGCACGGAAGTGACCGATGTTGGTCATGCACGAACCGATGAACACTTCGTCGATCTTCTCGCCGGCAACACTGGACAACAGGCGGGCATCGTCCGGGTCGTTCGGTGCGCAGAGGATCGGCTCGTTGATTTCGGCCAGGTCGATCTCGATGACTTCGGCGTATTCCGCGTCGGCATCGGCTTCCATCAGTTCCGGGTTGGCGACCCAGGCTTCCATCGCTTGGGCGCGACGTTCCAGGGTACGGGCATCGCCGTAGCCTTCGCCGATCATCCAGCGCAGCAGGGTGATGTTGGAGTTCAGGTACTCGGTGACGGATTCTTTCGACAGCTTGATGGTGCAACCGGCAGCCGAACGTTCGGCCGAGGCGTCGGAGAGCTCGAAAGCCTGCTCCAGCGTCAGGTCGTTCAGGCCTTCGATTTCCAGGATGCGGCCGGAGAAGGCGTTTTTCTTGCCTTTCTTCTCTACGGTCAGCAGGCCAGCCTGGATCGCGTAGTAAGGAATGGCATGAACCAGGTCACGCAGGGTGATGCCAGGTTTCATCTTGCCTTTGAAGCGCACCAGGATCGATTCCGGCATGTCCAGCGGCATCACGCCAGTGGCGGCGGCGAAGGCGACCAGACCGGAACCGGCCGGGAACGAGATGCCCATCGGGAAACGGGTGTGGGAGTCACCACCGGTACCGACGGTATCCGGCAGCAGCATGCGGTTCAGCCAGCTGTGGATGATGCCGTCGCCTGGACGCAGCGATACACCGCCACGGGTCATGATGAAGTCAGGCAGGGTGTGGTGGGTGGTCACGTCGATCGGCTTCGGATAGGCCGCGGTGTGGCAGAAGGACTGCATCACCAGGTCGGTCGAGAAGCCCAGGCACGCCAGGTCTTTCAGTTCGTCACGGGTCATCGGACCGGTGGTGTCCTGGGAACCCACGGTGGTCATCTTCGGTTCGCAGTAGGTACCTGGACGAACGCCTTTGCCTTCCGGCAGGCCACACGCCTTGCCGACCATTTTCTGGGCCAGGGTGAAACCCTTGCCAGTGTCGACCGGTGCTTCAGGCAGCTTGAACAGGTCGGTAGGGCCCAGGCCCAGCTCGGCGCGCGCCTTGTCGGTCAGGCCACGGCCGATGATCAGCGGGATACGGCCGCCGGCGCGAACTTCGTCGAGCAGGACCGGGGTCTTCATTTCGAAGGTGGTCAGGACTTCGTCGGTGCCGTGTTTGCAGACTTTGCCAGCATGAGGGTACAGGTCGATCACGTCGCCCATGTTCATGTTGGTCACGTCGAATTCGATCGGCAGCGCGCCGGCATCTTCCATGGTGTTGTAGAAGATGGGAGCGATCTTGCTGCCGAAGCAGAAGCCGCCGGCGCGCTTGTTCGGCACGTAGGGAACGTCGTCGCCGAAGAACCACAGCACCGAGTTGGTCGCGGATTTACGCGAAGAGCCGGTACCGACCACGTCACCGACGTAGGCGATCGGGAAGCCTTGGCCGCGCATTTCTTCGATCTGCTTCATCGGGCCGGTCTTGCCTTGCTCGTCCGGCACGATGCCTTCACGTGCCATTTTCAGCATGGCCAGGGCGTGCAGCGGGATGTCAGGGCGGGACCAGGCGTCCGGGGCAGGGGACAGGTCGTCGGTGTTGGTTTCGCCGGTGACCTTGAACACGCGCAGGCTGATCTTGTCGGCCAGGGTCGGACGGTTGCGGAACCACTCGCCGTCAGCCCAGGACTGGATCACGGCTTTGGCGTGCGCGTTGCCGTTGCGGGCTTTTTCGGCGACGTCGTGGAACGCATCGAACATCAGCAGGGTGTGCTTGAGTTGGGCAGCCGCGACAGGCGCCAGCTCGGCGTCGTCCAGCAGCTCGACCAACGTCACGATGTTGTAGCCGCCCTGCATGGTGCCGAGCAGTTCAACCGCGCGTTTCTTGTCGATCAGGGGGGAAGTGGCTTCGCCCTTGGCCAGGGCAGACAGGAAACCGGCCTTGACGTAGGCAGCTTCGTCAACGCCCGGTGGAATGCGATTGGTGATCAGGTCAACGAGGAATTCTTCTTCGCCAGCCGGAGGATTCTTCAGCAGCTCAACCAGGCCTGCGGTTTGTTCGGCATTAAGCGGCTGGGGAACGATACCCAGTGCTGCACGCTCTTCGATATGTTTGCGGTAGGCTTCAAGCACAGTTATTACCCTCATCAGTGGTCCCACGGGACGCTCATCCAGAAATGAACGGCACGCATGCGCTCGGGGGCTTTTTGGGCCGCAAAGCCAGCGCTGCCGGCATTCCTTACAGAAGCTGCTTTCAAAGTTTTACGCCTGCAGAACGGAGCTGATGAGGGTTGGCGCTGATCATTACCTACCGGGTAATAACCATCGCCAACACCGTTCTGAAGGAACGACTGTGCTCGTGACGCTTTGAAAACAGCTTCCAGCGGATTATTGGCGCCTTACAAGGCCGGATGATTCTACGGCAAAAAATTTCGAAAGGTAAGTTGCATCACCAAGTTTGCTGGGTGATCAACCTTAGACAAAGGGCTAACATGGCGCACTGTTTCGCTGATTTGCGTGTCGTTGCCCATGTCCAACCAAACCATCAAGACCCCCTGCGTCGGCCTGTGCTCCACGGTCTACGGCGATCTCGTGTGCCGTGGCTGCAAGCGTTTCCACCACGAAGTGATCCAGTGGAATGGCTATAACGAGGAAGAAAAACGTGCGGTCTGGCTGCGGCTGGAGCAACTGTTGGTGCAGGTGATGGCCGGCAAGCTCGAGATTTTCGACCCCAAGACCCTGCGCGGCCAACTGGAGCAACGCAAGATCCGTTTCGTGCCGCACCAGTCCGAGTACTGCTGGGCGTACCAGCTGATTGCCCGCGGCGCGCGGGTGATCAATAACCTGGAGGCGTACGGCATGGTGCTGTTGCCGGAGTTTCGCGACTGGGCCTTGCCGGAACTGCGCGATGCCATCGACCGTGAGTTCTTTATCCTCTCCGAGGCGCATTACCAGCGCTATATCGCCCCGGGGTTCCTGAAAGACGCGCTCGCTGACTGACGACACACATCCAACTGTGGGAGGGGGATCGGCGTCAGGCCTTGGTCGCCAGTTCTTCCAGGTGATCCATCAACGTCTGCGGCTTGAGCACCAGTACATCACTGTCCACCGCATCCAGGATCACCTCCGCCGTATTGCCGATCAACGCCCCGGAAATGCCGGTGCGCCCCACGGTGCCGATGATGGTCACGGCCGCTTTCAATGTGTGGGCCAGGTGGGGGATCAATACATCCGCCGGGCCTTCCTCGACATGCAGGTGCGCGTCGTCCACATCGAATTCCGCCTGGAACGCCTTGCACTGCTCGCGATAACGCGCCTCGATGGTTTCCTTGAGCTGGAACGTCGGGTCCGCCGCCGACAACATCGGCGACGGATGGGCGCTGATCACATGCAACTGCGCCTTGGCCAGGCTGGCGATGTCGAAGCCATGGTCGATGATCGCGTGATGCAGCTCGCGGTGTTCCCCGTCGTTGTTGCCCACATCGATCGCCGCCAGAATCACCCCGCCCGCCCAAGGCGTGGACGTCTTGACCAGCAACACCGGCGTCGGGCACAAGCGCAACAGCTTCCAGTCCGCCGGCGTCAGCAGCGCCTTTTTGAGCGGGCTGTCGGGAAAGTGCTGCTTGATCACCAACCCACAGCCTTCGGCCTGCTGCACGTCGATAATGGTGTCATGCAGGCTTTCATTCCACGCCTGTTCGGTGGTCACGCTGTAACCGTCCTCCTGCAAACCGGCCTTGAGCAGGCTCAACAGCGCCGAATGCTCGTGTTTTTTGTCGCAGACCAGCAAGTGCAGGTGCGCGCCGGTGACCCCGGCGATCAGCTTGGCGCGCTTGAGGGCCAGGCTTTCCGAGTGCGCGGGCTCGATGACCACCAGGATGCTGCGAATGGCTTGCATGATCGGATCTCCAAAAGGGTGGGCGTGGAACAACTATAGTTGCTGCCCGCCAGACGTCATGTTGATGCACATCAAGGCCGGTGGCTGGTGGTCTGCGGTGCGGTGGGTATAATCGGCGGCCTTTTGTGATCCTTTGCCCGTGAGCCCGATGAACCTGCCCGAAATCCACGAATTCCTCGGTTGCCGAACCCCCGACGCCTGGGTGCAGGCCGCATTGGCCGATCAGGACACCCTGTTGATCGACCACAAGAACTGCGAATTCAAAGCGGCCAGCACCGCCCTGAGCCTGATCGCCAAGTACCACGCCCACGTTGACCTGATCAATATGATGTCGCGGCTGGCCCGGGAAGAGCTGGTGCACCATGAGCAGGTCATGCGCCTGATCAAGAAGCGCAAGGTGGAATTGCGCCAACTGCACGCCGGGCGCTATGCCTCCGGTTTGCGCAAGGTGGTGCGCAGCCACGAACCGGTCAAGCTGGTGGATACCCTGGTGGTCGGCGCCTTTATCGAAGCCCGCAGTTGCGAGCGTTTCGAAGCCCTGGTGCCGCATTTGGACGAAGAACTCGGCAAGTTCTACTTCGGCCTGCTGAAAAGCGAGGCGCGGCACTTCCAGGGTTACCTGAAGCTGGCCTACCAGTACGGCGACGCCAAGGACATCGCCCAGGTGATCGAGCGGGTGAGGGCGGCCGAGCAGGAGCTGATCGAATCACCCGATATCGAGTTCCGCTTTCACAGTGGCGTGCCAGCCTGAGGCCACGGCCACGCCGATCAAGGCGGTGATCCCGGTCAGCAGCAGGATCACCGTTTGCGTGCCCAACGGCGCCGCCAGCAGTGCAATCACCAGGCCGGCCAACGGCTGCGGCAGGTTGTTGAGCAAGGTGATCACGCCCACGGTCTTGCCGAAGTCCTGCACCGGAATGACCCGCTGGCGGGTGCTGCGCAGGTAAACGTTAAACATCTTGTCGAAGCCGGTGACCAGCAGGAAGCCCAGGGTGTATGCCCACAGGTTGGGACTGACCGCCATGATCAACGCGCCGGCGCCGATCATCGAGTAAGACAGTCCGCCCAGCACTTTCAGGGGCAGGGTGGCGCGCGCCAGGTAAAACAGAATCGCAATGGTCACCCCCGCGCCGGCCGCCTGCAGCAGGGCATAGGTGTCCTTGTCGGCGGCGTACAGCCCGGTGACCATGGCGGCGGAGGTGGCCAGCGTCACCCCGATGATCAGGTTCACACCGACCGCCAGGGTAATGATCCGCTTCAGTTCCGCCAGGTGACGGATATGCCCGAAGGCGATGCGCAGCGGTTGCAGCCAGATATCCCGGTGCTGCCGATGGGTGTCCAGGCTTGCCGTGGTTTTACGCTGCCAGGCCAGCATCGCCAGGTCTGCCAGCACAAACAGCCCGGCAATCCCCAGCACCACCCAGTGCCAGGCCCACACCGCCAGCATCAGCGCGGCCACCAGCGGCCCCAGCACCAGGCCGCTCTGGTCGGCGATCTGCGAGTAGGAGAGGGTCTTGGCATAGCTGTACTGCTGGAAGACATGGGGCATCAGCACTTCGCGGGCCATGATGCCCTGGGTCGTCAGTACCCCGCATAACGCCGACAGCAGCACCAGCCAGTAGATACCGTCGAACATCCCATACAACGCCACCGCCACCACACAGGCCAGTGCCCGGTAAACCTGGCTGATATGCAGGATGCGCACCGGCGAATACTTGTCGCACAACGCCCCGCATACCGGAAACGCGAGATAGCGCGGCAGTGATTCGACGAAAAACGCCAGCCCGGCCCAGGACACGCTGTGGGTGGTCTGGAACACGATCAGTGGCACGATAAACAACAGGATCTGGTCCGCCAGCCGCGACAGGAACAGCGAAACGAAGAACGCCAGGTAATCCTTGCGCATACAACTCCCTGTGGATGGCGTTAAAAAGTGCAGGCTATTTGTTAAAAACTCTTAAAAGCATGAAGCTTCGTCGGCGACTGCTGGACCGTTGCTTTAGTTGCCCAGCTTGCCACCTATAATGCCCGCTCTTCAATCCGCCTTTGCACACTGAGAACTTATGGAAAACCTGGGTCTGGGCAAGGTCCTGCTCGTTGAGGACGACGAGAAGCTGGCAGGGCTGATCGCGCATTTTCTGTCACAGCATGGCTTTGAGGTGCGCGTGGTGCACCGTGGCGATGAAGCCCTGGCGGCGTTCCTCGACTTCAAACCCAAGATTGTCGTGCTCGACCTGATGCTGCCGGGCCAGAGTGGCCTGCATGTGTGCCGCGAGATCCGCACGGTGTCCGACACCCCCATTGTGATCCTCACTGCCAAGGAAGACGACCTGGACCACATCCTCGGCCTGGAGTCGGGTGCCGACGACTATGTGATCAAGCCGATCAAGCCGCCGGTACTGCTTGCACGCCTGCGCGCCCTGCAACGTCGCCAGGCGCCCGAGCCGACGGTGCGCGGCGCCCTCGCGTTCGGCCGGTTGGCGATTGACCGCAGTTGCCGGGTGGTCAGCCTGGGGGACGAGCAGATCGACCTCACCACCATGGAGTTCGAACTGCTGTGGTTGCTGGCCAGCAGCGCGGGCAAGATTCTTTCCCGCGACGACATCCTCAACCGCATGCGCGGCATTGCCTTCGACGGCCTTAACCGCAGCGTCGACGTGTACATCAGCAAATTGCGCGGCAAGCTCAACGACAACCCCCGTGAGCCGGTGTGCATCAAGACCATCTGGGGCAAGGGTTATCTGTTCAATCCGTTTGCGTGGGAGGTCTAGATGCTGCGCCTGTTTCTGCGCCTGTATGTGATTCTGGCGATCGGCCTGGCGGGGGCGATCTGGCTGGTCAACTACACCTTCGACGAACTGCTCCCCGAAGCCAACGAGACCTATAACCGCGAAGCCATGCGTGGCCCGGCATACGGCTTGGTGGAGCAACTGCGGCCGTTGCCCGTGGAACAGCGCGCTGCACGGCTGGCCGAGTTGCAGTCCCACTACGGACTGCGCCTGAAGCTGGTGCAAAAGGATGCCCAGGCCCTCACCGAGCGCGAACAGAAGCTTCTGGAGCAGGGCTTGCTGGTGGTGCGCGGCGACTTCATGGAGTTTCTCACGGGCATCGACGGTGGCACGCAACTGCTGGAAATCAAACTGCCGGAAGAGCCCAAGTGGTTATACCTGTGGGCCTACGGTTTTCTCGGGCTGTGCCTGGCCATCGTCCTGTATTTCTGGGTGCGCCCGCACTGGCGCGACCTGGAACATATCCGCCTGGCCGCGCAGCGCTTCGGCGACAACGACCTCGGCTCACGCATCCTGCTGCCGCGCAGCTCCACCGTGCGTGCGCTGGCCGGGCACTTCAACCAGATGGCCGAGCGCATCGAAAGCCTGATCGCCAACCAGCGCGAACTCACCAATGCGGTGTCCCACGAGCTGCGTACGCCGATTGCACGGTTATCGTTCGAACTCGACCAACTCAAGCAACAGGCCGACCCGCACCAGCGGGGCGAATTGATCGCCGATATGTACGCCGACCTCGGCGAGCTGGAGGAGATGGTGTCCGAGCTGCTCACCTACGCCAGCCTGGAGCGCGGCGCCACCCAGGTCACCCGCGAGCGCATCGAGGCCCACAGCTGGCTCGACAGCGTGATCGGCAGCGTCGCGCTGGAGGCGGAGGCGGCCGGCATCCAGTTGTCGTTGCGTACCTGCGAGGTCGACGTTATCCAGATCGAGCCGCGCTTCATGGCCCGCGCCGTGATCAACCTGCTGCGCAATGCCATCCGTTATGCCGAGCGCCGGGTCGAGGTGTCGCTGGTGAAGTTCGGCGAGGGCTACGAAGTGCGTGTGTGTGACGACGGCCCCGGCGTGCCCGAGGAAGGCCGGGCCAGGATCTTCCAGCCCTTCATGCGCCTGGATGCCAGCCGCGACCGCCGCACCGGCGGCTTCGGCCTCGGCCTGGCGCTGGTGCAACGGGTGTCGCAGTGGCATGGCGGGCACGTGCACGTGATGGATTCGGAGTGGGGCGGGGCGTCGTTTCGCATGACATGGGCGTCTGCCGAATAAGTATCCGGAGAACAGTGGGAGGCAAATGTGGGAGGGGGCAAGCCCTCTCCCACATTTTCTGACGGGCTTACCCGGTCAAAAGGTGTATTCCAACACCCCCATCACCGAGGTCTGCAAGCGCCGCTCCACAATCGGGCTCTTGCCCGCGTCATCCGCCAGGTATTGCACATCCAGCAGGGTCGAGAACTGGATGTGCTCGCTGATCGGCAGGCTCCACACCAGATTCATGCCATTGCTGATGTTGCCCGCACCGGCCTTGTAGGCCTTGAAGCGACTTTGCGCGGCCTGGTCGGTGGTCACGCCGTACCAGGTCTGCAGGTAATTGCGGTCACCAAAGTGACTGTTGAGGCTGGCATCGACCGATCCGTAGCGGCCGTCGTAGAGCGTGGTGCCCAGGCTCAGCTCCAGGTGGGTGAACGCCTTGCCGCTGTCTTTGTGGTCATCTTCCTTGAGCGCGTGTTCCAGGGTCGCGCCGGCAATCACGCCACCCAAGTTATAGCTGGCACTCACCCCCACCTGCGGGCGGGCCTTGATCTCGCCCATGCCCTTGAGCCGCTTCGAGCCGGCGTGCAGGCTTTGATTCTTGTCCTTGCGTGAATGGCTGGCACCGATATAGGTGCTGAAGCTCAAGGCGTTGCCTTCATAGCCCCAGCCCAGGCCTTTGTCGGTGTCGAGGAAGATCCCCCAGGGGCTGACGACTTTGCCGCCCAGCACCGGCGCGGTCATGCGTTCATCGCTGCCGCTGTAGCGGGGCACGTTGGCGATGCCGGCCTTGAGGCTGTATTGCCAGTCTTCGGCAACTGCGCGGTCGGCAGCGGCCAGCAGGCACAGTGAGGAGAGCGACAGGTACAGGGGGGTTGAGCGCATAAAGGGTTCCATATGGGGGTTAGAAGGCCAAGGGTTTATAAGGGGCTCGAGTGCGTTTGAAGGCGTAGCCCGAAGCGCTGAGACCGTTGATCTGGCGGCTCACCGTATCGCCCAGGCCGTAGCCGTTACCGGCGAGGACGGCATGGGCGTTGTCGATCGGCAGCAGGATGTAGTCGGTCAGCGGTTCGTCGTGCAGTTGGCCGCGAATCACCAGGAAGCCGTCTTCCAGGCGCACGCTGATGCCGCTCAGGGGCGCGTCGGGCTCATGGGTGTTGAGCACTTGATAGGTGCCGATGGTGTCGGCCCAGGCCGAGGGCAAGGGCGGCGGTTCGATGCGCTCACCGATAGCCACGCGCTGGCCGTGGCTGCGGGCGGTGAGCATCTGGCGGCCTTGCACGCTGATCACGTCCAGTTGCACGCGGCCCAGTTCGCCGAGGTCCTTGAACCAGAAGCCGAGCACTTTCTTCTGCGCGCGCAACCAGCCATCGTCGTCGCGCAATAATTCGAAGGTGTAGCCGGCCAACTCGCCCGACAGCCGCTGATCGTCATCCTTGATCCGGAACACGCCCCAGGCGGTGGCGTAGAAGCCGGCCAGGCGCTTGCGGTCAATGGCGGCCGGTACGTGGCGCAGTTTCAGGCCGTTGCTGGGCGCCTGGCAGTCGTCGGCGCAGACCGCGTGGCCGGTTTGCGCCTGGAGCAGCAGGCGCAGGGTGTCGGTGGCCAGGCCGGCCACCAGGTCTTCGGCGTTGCTGTCATTGGCCATGATGATCACGGCCAGTTGCTGGTCGGGCAGCAGGCTCAACTGCGCGGCAAAATCGTCGCCACCACCGCTGTGCTGGTAAGTGCGTATACCGGGGCCGACGGGTTCGTCACCGCATGGGGCGAGGAACCAGCCCAGGCCCATCTGGCAATCGAAGTCCAGCGCATTGCCGGTGTTCTGCTGGGTGAACATCGCGTCAATCGAAGCGCTGCCCAGCACGCGGTTGCCTTTGTAGACGCCTTGGGCGAAGAGCATGTGCACGTAATGCGCGAGGTCTTTCGGGCTGGCCCACAGGCCGCTGGCGGCGAGGTCGCGCACCGGGGCATCGGTACTGGCAACGCCGTCCGTGTAGCCCAGGGCGCGGAACGCCTGCTGGCTGGCGGTGCCGACAAAACTCGACTGGTTCATTTCCAGCGGCTTGAGCAGGCTGTTTTGCAACTGGGCTTCAAAGCTTTTGCCGCTGCTGCGCTCGATGGCCGCGCCCACCAGGGCATAACCGAGGTTGGAATACGCCACCTGCGAGCCTGGCGGGCTGCTCAGCCAAACCCCCGACACGCGCATCGGCATCTGCCCCATGGCGTAGGTGCTGCGCAGGTCACGCAAGTGTTCGCTGGGCAGGCCGGACTGGTGGCTGAGTAAACGCCGCAGGGTGACAGCGCGGTCGGCAGCGGCCTGGTCGTCATGAAAGCGCGAGCGCACATAAAACTCGCGCAAGGTCTGCTGGATCGGCGCATCCAGCGCCAGCCGCTGTTGTTCCACACATTGCAGCGCGGCCGTGGCGGTGAGCAGCTTGGAAATGCCACCGGCACGGAATGCGGTGTTGGGCGTGACCGGCACGCCCCGGGCCTTGTCGGCCAGGCCGAAGCCCTGGGCCCAGATCAGCTCCTGGCCATTGACCAGGGCAATCGACAGGCCGGCGATATGCTCTTGGGCGATCGCCCGGGGAATGCGCGCTTGCAGGTAGCGGATGATCGCGCCGTAGTCACCCTTCTGAATGGGCGGCGGTGCCGGCGGCTGCCCATGGCAACCGAGGCTGCCCAGCAGGCAACCCAGCAGCGGAATACCGCGCAATCTGCGAAACATGAGGAGCACCCGAATGGCTGTTTGGATGCTCGAATGCTAGGGAAGGGCCGTCCAACAATCTTTGCGAGCTTTGTCGGGAAACTGTCAAAGACTGTTAACGGCTGAGCCCATGGCGTTCATGCCACTGCGCGATGGATTCTTCGGGGTATTCATCAAACTGCAGGTCGCCCTTGCGCACGCTGACCTCGACCCACGGCGCCTTCGAGCCCAGCATCAGGTGCGTATGCGCCGGCGGTACTGGCAACGGCGTGTCGATGGCCGAGGCAAACGGGTGGATCAGCTCCGGCCACTCCGGGCTGAACAGCCATAGCGCAGTGCCGCACTGCGAACAGAAATGCCGCTCGGCGCTACTCGAATGGGCACGGCTGGCGCCCTCGGGTTTGAGCCGGGCGTGGTAGATCGAAATCTGTTTGCGTCCGCGCACTTGCAAGCTGTTGGCATCCCCGGCCAGGTTGATTGCATAACCACCGCCGCCCTGGGTCTTGCGGCAGATCGAGCAATAGCAACGCTGGTAAGGGTAGGGGTGGGCGCTGGTGAGGCTGAACGTCACGGCGCCGCAGTGGCAGGATCCCTCAAGCTGCATCGGGGCTGACTCCTCTTGGGTTTATGTAACAACGCTTTGCTAATACCTTAGCCTCAGGCAAGATTCCTTGCTTTGGTTTCAGGGAAGACACCCATGATTGCTCAGTTGCACAGCGCTGCCGCGCAAATTCGCCATGCCGTGCGTGCGGCCACCGAAGGCCTGGTCGGACGCGAGCAACTGGCCGAGCTGATTGTATTGGCCGCCGTGGCCCAGGAACACATCCTGGTCATCGGGCCACCTGGCACCGCCAAGAGTGCCGTGGTGCGGCGTGTGGCGCAGTCCATGGGCGGGCGTTATTTCGAGTACCTGCTGGGGCGCTTTACCGAACCCTCGGAATTGTTTGGTGCGGTGGACTTGAAGAAACTGCGCGAAGGCACCGTCGAAACCGACGTCAGCGGCATGCTGCCGGAAGCCGATATCGTCTTTCTCGATGAGGTCTTCCTCGGTTCGACCGCCATCCTCAACACCCTGCTGGGCGTGCTTAACGAACGCCGCTTTCGCCGTGGACACACCCAGATCCAATGCCCGCTGCGCGTGTGTGTCGGTGCTGCCAACGGCCTGCCGGACGACGAAGCGCTGGCGGCGTTCGGCGATCGTTTCCTGTTGCACCTGTTTGTCGAGTCGGTGCCGGATAACCAGTTGGAGGCCATGCTCGCGGGTGGCTGGCAGTCGGAACAGCGGCCGGTGCAGCAGTTGCTCGGTTTGACCCAGTTGGACACCCTTGGCCATGCGCTGAAAAGCGTCGATCTAAACACCGTACGTCCGTTACTGGCCCAGGCTATCCGCCGCCTGCGTGAAGCCGGCATTCAGTTATCGGACCGGCGCATCGTCAAGTCTCAACGGCTGATCGCAGCGGCTGCCTTGCTGGGCGGGCGCCTGGAAGCCAGCGATGCCGACCTGTGGCCGCTGCTGTACGTGCTGCCGACCCAGGAAACCCAGCAGCACGGTCGTGAAGTGCTGCGCGACCTGTTTGCCGCCTCCAGCAACCGTCATTTGTTCAGTGCGGTGGAGGAAGCCACCTTGCAGCCGATGTCACGACTCAATCGCCTGTTGGAAACCGCCGAAGATTACCTGGCACGCACCGAACCACCGGCGAGCCCGGCGCTGGAAGGCCTGCTGCGCGAGATTGACGCCAACTTCAACAGCCAGACCCTGCCTGAGCCGTTGCGACAGGTACGCGGGCAATTGGCGCGACTGCTGACGCCCACGCCATGAGTGCAGCGTTGCAGCGATGGACCTGGCGCCCACGGCAGGTGCCGACCGAGCCGCAGGCCGCTGTCGCCTGGGGTGACGCTGCTCGGCTTCTGCACGCGCGCTTGTTACAGCTGCCGGACGAACAGGCTGCGCGACTGCAAGCCACGGCCAGCGGTGAAGTGCTGGTGGTTACCGGCGCCGGTGTTGACCTGCCCTGGGTCGACGGGGTGGCCTACGCCGCACCGGGAGATGTCGCGCCAGGGCTGTGGTTGCCCACCAGTTGGGAGCCGACAGCTGCGGTAGATGTGCTGGGCCAGGCCCTGGCGGCACGCTTCAAACGTTCGCCGTTATTGCTGTGGCGTGAACCGCAGGCCGTGGTGCCGCTGGATCGCTTGCTGCCCGTCAGCCCCGATCATTTGCGGCGAATCGCTGCTCACTGGGGGATGCCCGATGCAACTGCCTGATGCCCTGCAACCCTGGCGGCAGTGGCTGGAATGGTTTGCGCCCCAGCACCTGCCGGTGTTCGCCGATCTGCTGGGCCGTCTCAACCCGCTGCTCGGCCCACTGCGGGGCAGGCAACAAGGCGGTGTGCCGGAGCCTGATGGCCTGGGCGACCTGCAACGCCGTGGCCCCTATGAGCGTCTGCTCTCCAGTGAATGGTTGCTGGCAGAGGAGGTACCCGATGAGTTTCTTCGCCGTGCGGTCGGGGGCGAGCATATGTTCCTCGCGCCCCAGTACCGTGCCCGTGAGGCCAACCGCCTGATAGTGGTGCTGTTCGACGCCGGTCCCTTGCAGTTGGGGGCCGCACGCCTGGTGCATATCGCATTGCTGATGCTGTTGGCGCGGCGTGCCGAAGAGGCGGGCGCCGAGCTGCGTTGGGGGCTGCTGCAAGGTCCGCCGGTGTTGCATGAACTGGATTCGCCTGCACAGATCAAACGTCTGCTTAACGCCCGCACCTATGAAGGGGTGAGCGACAGCCATTGGTATGCCTGGCGCGACTGGATGGCCGCGCAGGATCGTCCTGTGGGTGAATGCTGGATGGTCGGGCAACGCTTGCCGGTCGCCGACGCCAGGCATTGCAGCCACCGGGTCCAGGTCAAGCGCAGCCTGGATGGGCGTAGCCTGTCGTTTGAGCTGCAGGCAAGCCAGACGCGACGGGTGTTGCTGCCGATGCCGCAAGCGCAGCACGCGGTGCAATTGCTCAAAGGGCAGTTCGATCACGAGGTCAAGGCACCGCCCGCCAGCAAGACTGGTGTGGTGCCGCGCGTGGTCCTGACCTTGCCGCCGGTGATCTCAGGCTCCGGCAGCCATGTCGCCCTGCGCATGCTGGACGAAACCGGAATGGTGGTGATCAAGCTGCCGTCGAGGAACCAGAAAAAATCCCTCGAGGTGCGTCGGCGCCTGTGGTCAAGCCACCAACGCGCGTTGAGCATGAGCTTTCACTACCGCAGCCTGGGCGCGGTGCTCAGCAGTGACAACACCTTGAGCTTCTGGAACATACCGGGCATTGCCCCGATCGACAAACCGCCCGCCGAACGACTGCACCTTCCTCCAGGCACCGCGACGTTCCTGCCCTCGGTGTGGTTGCGCAGTCAGAAAAGCGAACGGCTCTACCTGCTGGACAGCAAGGGCCGGCTCGCCTGCTGGCAAGGCGCGGTGCTCCGCGCCCCGGCGCGTGAGGGCTGCGACATCACCGACAATGTCATCGGCCTGGCCCAGGTCGACACCTTGACCCTGGCCTACGCCCGCAGTGAAGGCGGGCAAGTCGTCGTGTATGCGGCTACGGGCGATGGGCTGAGGTCCGGTGGTTACGCGGTGGGTACGGCCAATGGCGTGAGCCAGGTACTGTTTGCAGGCACCGCCTATTGGCGGCAGTACTTTGGCGGCTGTGCACTGCTGACCGATAATCTTGGCAGCCAACGTTGGCGCGTGGTCACCCACGACAGCTTCCCCTCGAAAAAAGCCCAGATCGACCTGGCCCCCGGCTGGAAGGCCATCGGCCTGCACCATGAGGTTGGCCCCCAGGAACTGCACGCACTGGTACTGCTGGGCCCGAACCAGTACACCGTCGGTTTGTATATCGAAGGGCAGCAGCGTGTGCTGTTCACCACCTCGGCAGCGATTGCGCGGGCAACGTTCTGCCCGATGAGTGGCCTGGTCGCCGTTATCACCAGCGCCCGTGAACTGTTGGTGTATTCGGTGCCCGAGCGTGCCATGCGCCTGCAAGTGCTGTGTAACCAGGTCGCGTTGTTAACTCATGAGCGTGAGCATGCTTGAACAGGACGGAATGCTGATCAGGCGCCCGCTGCTGACGGGGCATCAACACATTGATGGGCTGTGGTTTTCCAGCGACCGCTTGGATTTGCACGAGCGCGCCGGCTTGATCCTCGAATACTGGCAGCCCGGCGCCCGTGCCTACCGCTTTGCCGACGGCGATGTGTTGCAGTTCGCGCGGCCTGAATCGGTGTTGTGCGAAACCCTGGTCGGTTGGCCGCTGGTGCGCCAGGGCCGTGGTTTGTCCTCCGCGTTGCTCGACCCGCAGGAGCTGCGGGCCTTGCCGGCTGCCGACCTGTGGCTGGTGCGTGGCAGCCAGGTGCAGGCCTTGCAGTTGCGCGATGCGCAGTTGCTGGCGCCTGGGCAGTGGCTGGATATCAGCGCCTGCACACTGTTGGATACCTTCGACTGCCATGCACCGGTACTGGAACCGGTGCCGCCGCTGCGGGTCACCGATGTGCGTGAGATTCTCGGCGGGGCACTGGGACCCGTCAGCCCGGAGCGGGAAGGGGTGATGCAGGCGCTGATCGAACGTCAGCGCCATGCGCCGAAGAGCCCGCCGGCCAAAGCGACCGCGCCTGGCAACAGCGAGTGGGGCTCACGCGAGCCTGCCGCGTTCCCGGCACTCAAGCTTGGCGCGACCTTGGCGCTGGTGACTGCTGTGCTGTGGATGGCCAACCAGGGTCAGCACGCGCCCTTGACACCCATGCCGACGCTGAGCAGCGACCAGGTTTTTGCGGTGGTCGGCTTGACGTTGGTCGGTGGGCTGTTCTTGACCGGCTTTTTATGGGGCCTGAACCGAGCGCTGCGGCGTGGGCGCACGCCAGTCGCCGGCACGCCAACAGCACCGGTCGCCCCAGGCATCGCTGCGCGCAGCGAACCGCGCCAGCACAAACCCGCCGCATGGCGCCGCTGGCTGACCCGCCTGACCCTGCATTCGCGTTTGTCCACGTTGTATGGCAAGCGTCAGGCTGCTTATGTGCGGCGGATGCTTGAGATGTTCGAGGACGGCAATTTCGAAGAAGCCTTGCGCCATGCCATTCCCTTGAATGGTGAGCAGTCCGGTGACGAGCAGAGCTTTGGAACGCCCCAACGCCGCCAGGACCTGGCCCTGGACCGGCAGAACGGGGCAAGCCGTTCGATGTTCTTCGAAGAGGGGATGACCGAGCACCTGCGCCAGGTCTACCGCCAGACCTATGAGCGCCTGGACCGCGCCGGGCGCATTGAAGAAGCGGTGTTTATCCTCGCCGAGTTGCTCAAGGAGCGTCAGCAGGCCCTCGATTACCTGGAAAAACACGCGCGCTATCAACAAGCCGCCGACCTCGCCCTGGCCTGGGATATGCCACCTGGGGTGATCGTACGCCTGTTGTGCCTGGCCGAGAACTGGCAGCGCGCCTTGCTGGTGGCGCGCCGTGACGATGCCTTCGGCGATGCGGTGTTGATGCTCCAGGCCAAATCACCGGAAACCGCCGACCGCCTGCGCCTGGAGTGGGCCGAAGCGTTGATCGCCAAGGGATTGTGGCTGCAAGCGGTCGATGTGATCTGGAGTCTGCCGGCTGAACGCCCACGCGCCGCGCAATGGCTGCTCAATGCCGAAGCGGCCGGTGGGCGCCTGGCCATTGGCGCGTTGGTCAAGCGCGCCATCCTGCTGCCGGACACCCTGGAGGCGTACGGCGAATGGGTCGAAGACGTGCGTGACGACCCCGCGCGCGGCAGCGAGCGCGCCGCCCTGGCCGAGGCATTGCTGGAACATAAAGCCCAATCCTCGGCCCTGGCCTGGCTGGCAGGCGCTACCGTGCACGCGATTCTTGCCGACCAGTTCAGTGGGCACGGGCGTCTGAACTTCAATCAGTTGCAGGCGCTGGTCAAAATGAGTCGGGATAAATTGCTTCAGGCGGACCTGCCGGGCCAGGCGCTGAAACGTCCAGCCGTTGTGTCGCTGGACCGCGTGGGCAGCACGCTGGAGTGGTCCGCACCGGCGGCGGGCAATCGGCCGATCCTGGATGCCGTGCCCCTGCACGATGAGCGTTACCTGTTGGGGCTGGGCGAGGCCGGCGCGATGGTGGTGGATGCGCAGGGCAAGACGCTGTTTCATTTTGCGGTGCCGGCGCAGCAGATTGTCATCGGCCGCAGCCGCCAAGTGGCCTTGGCGCTGACGCGTCGAGACCGGCTGTGGCGTATCAGCAAGCTGGACCTGGTAAGCCGCACGGCCACGGACCTTGGTGTCTTGGCGCTGGACGTATTTGCCAAGGTGTTTGACGGCACTGCCTGGACCGTCGGCCGTGACCGGGAACTGCGGGTGGTGGACGTCGATCGTGGGTTTGAAATGTTATGGCACGTGGGCGATCTACCGGCACGGGTGCATGCCCTCGAGACGGATCAGCACAACGAATACCTCTGGCTGTTGGAAATGGGCGGGATCCTGGCGCTCTGGCATTATCGTTTGCCGGAGCGTCGCTTGATCAGTCGCGACCCTGGAATCGATGTCATAGAAGCGGATTTCGGGCTACCCAGTGCAACCGGTCAGGCGGCGCAATACTTGATCAAGTACGACAGCGAAGGGCCGCCGATCCTCGTCCTGAAGCAGGGTGGGGCGCGCAAGGGCTATCGTTTGCCCGGCAACCTGCGGGAGGAGGAGTGGGATCAAACGGTCTGGCCATTCCTGTTCGAGGACTGGCTGCTGATCCGCTATGGCGTGGAGGAAGAAGAGACCCGTTGGCATTTCATTCATCGCGCCAGCGACCGGCTCTGCGTCAGCCTGCACTGGCCACAAGCGCAAGTCCAGGCGCGGCGCCTGGGGGCGGACTGGCTGTTATTCGATGATCAAGGCCGCTTGAGCCACATCAACCTCGACCACGCCAGCCAGCACAACCTCACCCTGCATTGACCGTTTCCGGCATCAGCGTGGCAATCAATGCCCGTATGGTGCCGGGCAGTGCCTCAAGCTCCCTGACCAGAATACTGCGCTCGCGAATCGCCCACGGCTCATCCAGCGTCACCGCCACCAGTTGCATGGTGCGGCTGTGCCGTACGGCGGCGGACTCGGGGATGACGCCGATGCCCACGCCCGCTTCGACCATCCGGCAAATCGCCTCGAAGCTCGACACCTGGATACGCAGGGACAAATGCTTGCCCAGCCGCTCGACGTGTTCACGCAGGAAGCTGAGCAAGGTGCTGCCTTCATGCAGGCCGATATGCTGATAGGCCAGGGTCTGCTCCAGGGTGACCGAGGCTTGACCGGCCAGGGCGTGGCCGACGGGCACCATCAGCACCAGTGTGTCGGTGCTGAAGTGCAGCACCTGCAAACCCGCCGCCTCCACGGGGCCGGCGATGATGCCCATGTCACTGGTGCCATCCAGCACGCCACGCACGATATCGCGGGATAAGCGCTCCTGCAGGTCGACGGTCACGCCAGGACGTTGGGACAGGAAGCCGGCCAGCACCTCCGGGAGGAACTCGGTGACCGCCGTGGTGTTGGCGAAGATGCGGATATGCCCGGCGGAATCCACGCCGTATTGGGTGAACTCACTCTTGAGGTAATCCACCTGGCGCATGATCAACCGCGCGTGGTGCAGCAGCCGTTCACCCGCCGGGGTGATCTCTACGCCACGGCTGTCGCGGTACAGCAGGCGCGTGTCGAGTTGGCCTTCCAGCGCCTTGATCCGCGCACTCGCGGCGGCCGGCGAGAGGAACGCGCGCCTGGCGCCCTGGGTCAGGCTGGGGGATTCGGCGATATGGATAAACAGGCGCAGGTCGGCCAGGTCGAAGTGCATGCAAAACTCCAGGCTTGCGAAGACCTGTGGCGAGGGAGCTTGCTCCCGTTGGGGCGCGAAGCGGCCGCAAAAAACCAGGCCTGCTGCGCAGTCCAGCGGGAGCAAGCGCCCTCGCCACAAACGGTACGGGTTGGAATGCGGCGTTCAGCATAACCGAACGCTGGTTTATTGAAATGCAAATTCTCAGAACGGGCCCGCGCTTGCATGATCCGGGGCAGACACTCACTGCCCGAGGACCTGTACCCGATGAGCGCCACTGACTGGATCGGCCAAAGCGAAACCGCCCACGACCACCTGAGCCATAACCTGCTCAAACGCATTGCCGCCACCTTTGGCGAAGCCGTCCCCGAGCAGGGCGCGGACCTGCCGCCGCTGTGGCAGTGGTGCTTCTTCCAGGACCCGCTGCCGGAAAGCGCCCTGGGCGGCGACGGCCACCCGGCCCGTGGCGGCTTCCTGCCGCCGGCGGATAACCGCAATCGCATGTGGGCGGGCGGGCGTATCGAGTTCCTGCACCCGCTGCGGGCCGGCGAGGCGGCCACCCGCGTGTCGACCATCACCCAGGTCGAAGAAAAGACCGGCCGCAGCGGCTCGCTGTTGTTTGTCACCGTGCGTCATGACTATGCCCAGGACGGTCGCCTGGCGATCCGCGAAGAACAGGACATCGTCTACCGCGAGCCGACGCCGCCCAAGCCGGGCAGCGGCGAGGCCCCGGCCCAGGGCGAGTGGCAGGAAACCATCGACCCCACGCCGACCCTGCTGTTTCGCTACAGCGCCGTGACCTTCAACGGTCACCGCATTCACTACGACTACCCCTATGTCACCGGCACCGAAGGCTACGCCGGGTTGGTGGTGCATGGCCCGCTGATCGCGACCTTGAGCCTGCGCGCGTTTTGCCGCGCCCATCCCGAAGCCAGCGTGCGGCGCTTTGCCTATCGCGGCGTGCGCCCGTTGATTGCGCCGCAGCCGTTCGACGTGGGCGGTCGCCTCAGTGAAACCGGGGTGGCGGCGTTGTGGGCCGGGAATACCGATGGCCTGGCGCAGACCGCTGAAGTGCATTTCGAATAAGCCAAGAACAACAGGCGGAGAGCCATGAGATGAACCCGAATGACAACGAAGCACTCAATGCCATCCGCGACGGCGTGCGCGCCTTGTGCGCCGCATTCGACGCGGCCTACTGGCGCCGGATCGACGAAGAAAAGGGCTTCCCCGAAGCCTTCGTCAAGGCGCTGACCGACGCCGGCTGGCTGTCGGCGATGATTCCCGAGGAGTACGGCGGCTCCGGCCTGGGCCTGGCCGAAGCCTCGGTGATCCTCGAGGAGGTGAACCGCTGCGGCGGTAACTCCGGCACCGTGCACGGGCAGATGTACAACATGTTCACCCTGTTGCGTCACGGCAGCGAGGCGCAAAAACGCTTCTACCTGCCCAAGCTCGCCAGTGGCGAATTGCGCCTGCAATCCATGGCCGTCACCGAGCCCACCACCGGCACCGACACCACCAAAATCAAGACCACCGCGATCAAGCGTGGCGACCAATACCTGATCAACGGCCAGAAAGTCTGGATCTCGCGGGTGCAGCATTCCGACCTGATGATCCTGCTGGCCCGCACCACGCCGTTGGCCGAGGTGAAGAAAAAGTCCGAAGGCATGTCGATCTTCCTGGTCGATCTGCGTGAGGCCATCGGCAACGGCCTGACCGTGCAGCCCATTGCGAACATGGTCAACCACGAGACCAATGAGTTGTTCTTCGACAACCTTGAACTGCCCCTCGATAGCTTGATCGGCGAGGAGGGCAAGGGCTTCAAATACATCCTCGACGGCCTCAATGCCGAACGCACCCTGATCGCCGCCGAATGCATCGGCGACGGCCGCTGGTTTATCGACAAGGCCAGCGCCTACGCCCGCGACCGCGTGGTGTTCGGCCGGCCCATCGGGCAGAACCAGGGCGTGCAGTTTCCGATTGCCGAAGCCCATATCGAAGTCGAAGCGGCCGACCTGATGCGCTGGCGCGCCTGTGCGGAATACGACAGCGGCGCGAATGCCGGCGCCAGCGCGAACATGGCCAAGTACCTGGCGGCCAAGGCGTCCTGGGAAGCGGCCAATGCCTGCCTGCAGACCCACGGCGGCTTTGGCTTTGCCTGTGAGTACGACGTGGAGCGCAAATTCCGCGAGACGCGCCTGTACCAGGTGGCGCCGATCTCCACCAACCTGATCCTGTCCTACGTGGCCGAGCACCTGCTCGAGCTGCCACGCAGCTTCTGAGGGCCTGCCCATGAGCCATACCCAAGCCCTGTGTCGGTTTCTGGCCGACCTGGCCTACGAGCAGTTGCCTGAACCCGTGCTGGCGCGCACCGAAGACCTGTACCTGGATTGGCTGGCGTCCGCGTTGGCCAGCCAGGGCGCGCACCCGATCCCATTGTTCGAGCGCTATGCGCGGAAGATGGGCCCGAGCAGCGGCCCGGCCCAGGTGATCGTCAATGGCACCGGCAGCAGCGCGTATTTCGCTGCTTTGGTCAACGGCGCCTCGTCCCACCTGGTGGAACAGGATGACCTGCACAACAGCTCGGTGCTGCACCCGGCCACCGTGGTGTTTCCCGCTGCCTTGGCGGCCGCCCAGGACCTCGGTAAATCCGGCCGTGACTTGTTGCTGGCCTCGGTGGCCGGCTATGAGGCGGGGATCCGCATCGGCGAATTCATGGGGCGCTCCCACTACCGCATCTTCCACACCACGGCCACGGTGGGCACCCTGGCGGCGGCCGTGGCGGTGGGCAAGTTGCTGGGTTTCAATCAGGACCAGTTCACCCATCTGCTTGGCAGCGCCGGCACCCAGGCCGCCGGGCTGTGGGAATTCCTGCGCGATGCCGCCGACTCCAAGCAACTGCACACGGCCAAGGCGGCCGCGGACGGTTTGCTCGCCGCGTACCTGACAGCGGATGGCCTGACCGGTGCGCGCAATATCCTCGAAGGCGACCAGGGCCTGGCGGCGGGCATGTCCACGGATGCCGAGCCGAGCAAGTTGTCGGCTGGCCTTGGCAGCCGTTGGGCGCTGCTGGAGACCTCGTTCAAGTTCCACGCGTCGTGCCGCCATACCCATCCGGCCGCCGATGCGTTGCTGGCGTTGATGCAACGCGAAGGCCTGGAGGCCGTCGATGTCGCCCGTGTGGAAACCCGTGTGCACCAAGGCGCCATCGATGTGCTGGGACGGGTAAGCGTGCCGACCAGCGTGCATCAGGCCAAGTTCTCCATGGGCACCGTGCTGGGGTTGATCGCCGTGCATGGCAAGGCCGGGCTCACCGAGTTCCATGAGTACGCGTTGACCGATCCCGCCGTCGCCGCCTTTCGCGACAGGGTCAGCATGACCCTAGACCCCGAGGTCGATGGCGCCTACCCGCAGCGCTGGCTCGGCCGCGTCACCGTCACCACGGTTGACGGCCGCACCCTGCACGGCGCCATCGACGAACCCAAGGGCGACCCGGGCAACACCCTGAGCCGTGCAGAACTGGCGGATAAATTCCAGCGCCTCGCCCGGTTCAGTAACGCTCGCACACCGGCCCAGGCCGACACATTGATCGCCAAGGTCTGGGATGTGCGCAACGCCGCGTCCATGGCCCACTGGCTCTGAGGAACTGTCATGACTGACCCACGACCGCTGGACGGCATCACCGTTGTCAGCCTGGAACACGCGATTGCCGCGCCCTTTTGCACCCGTCAACTGGCCGACCTCGGCGCCCGCGTGATCAAGATCGAACGCCCCGGTGCCGGTGACTTCGCCCGTGGCTACGATGAGCGCGTGCGTGGCCTGGCCTCGCATTTCGTGTGGACCAACCGCTCCAAGGAAAGCCTCACCCTGGACCTCAAGCAGGACGAAGCCGACGCCATCCTCGACAGCCTGCTGGCCGATGCCGATGTGCTGGTGCAGAACCTTGCACCGGGCGCGGCGGCGCGCATGGGCCTGTCGTTCGAGGCGCTGCATGCACGCTTTCCACGGCTGATCGTCTGCGACATTTCCGGCTATGGCGAAGGCGGGCCCTACGAGAAAAAGAAAGCCTATGACCTGCTGATCCAGAGCGAGGGCGGCTTTCTGTCGGTGACCGGTGGCCCGGGTGACGAGCAGATGGCCAAGGCCGGTTGCTCCATCGCCGACATCTCCGCCGGCATGTACGCCTACAGCGGCATCCTTTCCGCGCTGCTGCTGCGCGGCAAGACGGGGCAGGGCAGCCGCATCGACGTGAGCATGCTCGAAAGCCTGGTGGAATGGATGGGCTACCCGATGTACTACGCCTTCGACGGTGCGCCGCCGCCGCCGCGTGCCGGCGCGGCGCATTCGACCATCTACCCCTACGGGCCGTTTCCCACCGGCGATGGCGGCACGGTGATGCTCGGTTTGCAGAATGAGCGCGAATGGGCGGCGTTCTGCGACAAGGTCCTGCTCACGCCTGGGCTGGCGACGGATGAGCGCTTCAGCGCCAACTTCAAGCGCTCGGCCAACCGCGAGGCGCTGCGCCAGATCATCGTCGACAGCTTTGCCCAACTGGATGCCGAGGCCGTGATCCAGCGCCTGGAGGACGCGCAGATCGCCAGTGCCCGCGTCAACGATATGCAAGGCGTGTGGGACCACCCGCAGCTCAAGGCCCGCGACAGTTGGCGTGAAGTGGCAAGCCCTGCCGGCCCGCTGCCATCGCTGCTGCCGCCGGCGCGCAACGGGGCGTTTACCCCGCGCATGGACGCTGTACCGGCGCTGGGGCAGCACAGCCAGGGCATCCTCGAGCAGCTCGGTTACTCCGGCGATGCCATCGACAGCCTGCGCGCGCGCGGCGTTATCTAATAAGGAAGTCCGTTATGCCAAATCCTCTTGTGCGCTCTGCGCTGTTTGTTCCCGGCAGCCGACCAGAACGCTTTGCCAAGGCGCTGGCCAGTGGCGCCGACGCCGTGATCGTGGATTTCGAAGACGCGGTGGAAGAGCCGCTCAAGCGCCAGGCGCGGGATAACCTCGGGGCGTTCCTGCAAAGTCACCCGCAGGCCCGGGTGTGGGTGCGCATCAATGCGCCGGAACATGCCGGGCATTTCGACGATGTGGCGTTTTGCAAAGCCTACGCCAACGTGGCGGGTGTACTCCTGCCGAAAGTGGAAAGTGCGGCCCAGGTGGCGGTGGTCGCCACGGCGGGCAAGCTGATCTGGCCGATTATCGAAAGCGCCCGCGGCTTGCTGGCGCTGGCCGACATCGCCCAGGCGCCGCAGGTCGAACGTCTGTCATTCGGCGGCCTGGACCTGGCGCTGGACCTCAACCTGAGCAGCAACTCCCCGGCCGCGCAGTTCGCCCTCGACCAGGCACGCCTGGCGCTGATCGTGCACTCCCGCGCGGCTGGCCTGGTGGCGCCACTGGATGGCGTGCACCCGGCCATCGACGACCCCGACGGCCTGCGCCGTTCGATCCGGCATGCCTATGAAATGGGCTTTGCCGGCGCGTTGTGTATCCATCCCAGGCAGGTGGCGGTGATCCATGAAGCGTTGGCGCCCAGCGCCGCAGACCTGGCCTGGGCGCAGCGGGTGGTGGACGCCGGGGCGCATGGGGCGGGGGCTTACCAGATTGATGGGCAGATGGTGGATGCGCCGGTGTTGTTGCGGGCGCAGCGGTTGCTCGCACAGTCATAGCTGACGGAGCCGAATCAAATGTGGCCGGGGGAACTGCATTTTTCTTGAGGTTGGTGTTCGGCGTGGCCGAACGCAGGTATCAAAAATTCGAAATTCACTACACGCGTCATATCAGGCACCTTGCCCTAACCACAACAATAAGAAGGTGATTTCCATGCTCAAGCTTTCTCGGGCGCTGTTCTGCGCCGCCACCTTGTTTGCCGCAGGCCTGGCCCAGGCGGCGGACCCGATCGTGATCAAGTTCGCCCACGTGGTCGCTGAAAACACCCCCAAGGGCCAGGGCGCGTTGCTGTTCAAGAAGCTCGCCGAAGAACGCTTGTCGGGCAAGGTCAAGGTCGAGGTGTACCCCAACTCGTCACTGTTCGGTGACGGCAAGGAAATGGAAGCGCTGCTGCTGGGCGACGTGCAGATGCTGGCGCCATCCCTGGCCAAGTTCGAGCAATACACCCGGCAAGTGCAGATCTATGACCTGCCGTTCCTGTTCAACGACCTGGCCGCCGTCGACCGCTTCCAGGCCGCCGAGGGCAAGCAACTGCTGACCTCGATGCAGAACAAGAACATCCTCGGCCTGGCTTATTGGCACAACGGCCTCAAGCAACTCTCCGCCAACAAGGCGCTGCATGAACCCAAGGACGCCCGTGGCCTGAAATTCCGCGTGCAGGCCTCCAGCGTGCTGGAGGAACAGTTCAAGGCGATCCGCGCCAACCCGCGCAAGATGAGCTTTGCCGAGGTGTACCAGGGCTTGCAGACCGGCACCGTGAATGGCACCGAGAACACCTGGTCGAACTATGAAAGCCAGAAGGTCAACGAAGTGCAGAAGTACTTCACCGAATCCAACCACGGCCTGATCGACTACATGGTCATCACCAATGCCACCTTCTGGAACGGCCTGCCGCCGGACATCCGCGGCACCCTGGAGCAGGTCATGGTCGAGGTCACCGTCGAGGTGAACAAACAGGCCGAAGCCCTGAACCAGTCGGCCAGGCAGAAGATCATCGACGCCAGGACCAGCGAAATCATCGAGCTGACCCCCGAGCAACGCCAGCTGTGGCGCGACGCGATGCGCCCGGTATGGCAGAAGTTCGAAGGGGACATCGGGGCTGATCTGATCAAAGCGGCGGATGCCGCCAACCACTAAGGCCGGTTTCCGCCCTGACATCTCATTTTGCTTTCGCGAGGTTTTGCCATGCAAACGCTAAGGCGCGTCTGGGAGCACCTGGAGGAAGGCTTTATTGCCTTCCTGCTGGCGGCCATGACCCTGGTGACATTCGTCTACGTCATGCTCAATAACATCTACACGCTGTTCTTTGCCCTTGCCGACAAGTGGGCCTTCAGCAGCAACTTCTTCAGCGCCCTGGGCGACGGCACCATGACCTGGGCCCAGGACATGACCTGGAGCGTGGCGCTGACCAAGGCCATGTTCGGCTGGCTGATTTTCTTCGGCATTTCCTATGGCGTGCGCACCGCCGGGCACCTGGGGGTGGACGCGCTGGTCAAGCTGACCCGGCGTCCGGTGCAGCGCGTGCTGGGCATGCTCGCCTGCCTGTGCTGCCTGGCCTATGCCGGTCTGTTCATGGTCGCCAGCTACAAGTGGGTCAGCGCGGTGATGACTGCCCATATCGGCGCCGAAGACCTCGATAAGTTCGGCATCGACGTGGGTGACATCGTGATCATCGTGCCCATCGGTTTTGCCCTGGTGTTTATCCGCTACCTGGAAATTTTCTACCGCATCTTTACCCGCCGTCAGGTCGGGTTGGGGCTGGCCGACGAGGCCGGTGAGGCCAGCAAGTTGGCCGGCAGCCATGGGGAGCGTCACTGATGGCCGTGCTCTGTCTGTTCCTGTTGTTGTTCGTGTTCATGTTCCTCGGCGTGCCGATTGCCATCGCGCTGGGTTTGTCGGGCGCGGTGTCGATCCTGATGTTCAGCCCGGACTCGGTCAGTTCCCTGGCGATCAAGCTGTTCGAAACCTCCGACGCCTATACCTTCCTGGCGATCCCGTTCTTCCTGCTCTCCGGTGCGTTCATGACCACCGGCGGCGTGGCGCAGCGGCTGATCGACTTTGCCAACGCCTGTGTCGGGCATATCCGTGGCGGCCTGGCGATTGCGGCGGTACTGGCGTGCATGCTGTTTGCGGCGCTGTCCGGCTCATCCCCGGCGACGGTGGCGGCGGTGGGTTCGATTGCGGTGGCGGGCATGGTGCGCTCCGGTTACCCGAAGGAATTCGGCGCGGGGATCATCTGCAACGCCGGCACCCTGGGCATCCTGATTCCGCCGTCGATCGTGATGGTGGTGTACTCGGCGGCGACGGAAACCTCGGTGGGCAAGCTGTTCATGGCCGGGGTGATCCCGGGCTTGCTGCTGGGCCTGATGCTGATGGTGGCGATCTACATTGTCGCGCGCATCAAGAAGCTGCCGGCCCAGCCACGGGCGACGTTTCGTGAATGGCTGGGCTGTGCGCGCCGCGCGTTCTGGGGCCTGTTGTTGCTGGTGATCATCCTCGGCGGCATCTACAGCGGCATGTTCACCCCCACCGAAGCGGCGGCGGTTGCGGCGGTGTACTCGGCGTTCGTGGCGTTGTTCGTCTACAAGGACATGAAGCTGCGCGACTGCCCCAAGGTGCTGCTGGAGTCCGGGCGCCTGGCGATCATGCTGATGTTTATCATCGCCAATGCCATGCTCTTCGCCCATGTGCTGACCACCGAGCAGATCCCCCAGGAAATCACCGCCTGGGTGCTGTCCGAGGGCCTCACGCCGATTGGCTTTTTGATCATGGTCAACGTGGTGCTGCTGATCGCCGGCAGTTTCATGGAGCCTTCGGCCATCGTGCTGATCCTGGCGCCGATCTTCTTCCCGATCGCCATGAAGCTGGGCATCGACCCGATTCACCTGGGCATCGTGATGGTGGTCAATATGGAAATCGGCCTGGTGCACCCACCGGTGGGGCTGAACCTGTTCGTGACCTCGGCGGTGACCGGGTTGACGCTGGGGCAGACCATTCGTGCGGCGTTGCCGTGGCTGATGATCCTGTTGGTGTTCCTGATCATGGTCACGTACTTGCCGTTTATCTCGCTGGCCTTGCCGCATTGGCTGGGGATGTAGCGCGGGTCAATAGGTTGGAGGGGGCCAGTCGAATCGTCGCACCGGCCCCTCCACCGTTAGTGGTCCAGCGCACTCAAAATTGCATGGGCGACCTTTACCCGTTCGGCATTCGGGTAGTTCTTGTTCGCCAATATCACCACGCCCACTCCCTTGCTCGGCACGTACGCCACGTAGGCGCCAAACCCATTGGTGGAGCCGGTCTTGTTCACCAGGGTGTCGGCGTGGGGCGCCTGGGGCGGGGTCAGCCAGTTGACCGTGTGCGGTTCCATTGCCATGGGTGTGGAGTTGCCGGCCATCAACCTATCGAGCGGGATGGGGTAGGGGTACATTTCCCAGCCCAGGCCCTGGGTCATGCCCTCCACGTTGTAGTAACCCGTGTGAGTCACGCTGATCGCCTGCTGCAGGGTTTTATCCAGCGTTGCCGGGCGCATGTTCGCGTCAACGTACTTCAACAAGTCCGCAGCGCTGGTCTTGATGCCGTAGGCCTCGCTGTCCAGGGCGCCGGGGCCGACGCGTACCGGTTTGCCATCTTTGCCATAGCCCTGGGCGTACAGGCTCATCTGGCTCTGCGGCACCTTGATGAAGGTGTGCTTGAGCCCGAGCGCGGGCAACAGGGTCTTTTCCATCGCCTGAGCGAACGGCTGCTTGAGGCTCTGCGCCGCCAGGTAGCCGAACAACCCCAGGCTCGGGTTGGAATACAGGCGCTGGGTGCCAGGGGCGAAGTCGGGTTGCCACTGCTGGAAGTAGCTGATCATGCGCTGGCTGTTATCCGCGTTGGCGGGGAATTGCAGGGGCAAGCCGCCGGCGGTGTAGGTGCCGAGGTTGAGCACGCTGATGTGGTCGAACTTGCCGCCGCCCAGTGCCGGCAGGTAATGGCTGGCCGGGTCGGAAAGCGTGAGTTTGCCGCTGGCTACCGCGTAACCGGCCAGGGTCGCGGTGAAGGTCTTGCTCACCGAGCCCACTTCGAACAGGGTGTTTTCGCTGACCGGCTGGCGAGTGTCGGTGGCGGCGACGCCGTAGTTAAAGTATTGCGCCTTGCCGGCCCGCACCACGCCGACCACCAGGCCGTTAATCGACTGCTGCTGCATCAGCGGTTTTACATTGGCATCCACCACCGCCTGCAGGTCGGTGGCCGCCAGGCAGTTGCCGGCGGCGATAAACACCGCGAGGGCGGTGAAATTACGCACGCCAGACAGTAAATGTTGGGGCATGATAACGCTTCCATGAGAATGATCGATTGAATGAAGGGCCTGCGCGGGCGAGGCAAATGTAGGCCGTTCGCCGGTCCTGGGCAAACGATGATATCTCGCAGCAGTCATTAGAAATATTGGGGTCAATATGCTCCGCTCCCACTTACCGTTGAACGCCTTGCGCGCCTTCGAAGCGGCCGCCCGACATTTGAGTTTTACCCGCGCCTCCATCGAGTTATGCGTGACCCAGGCGGCGGTCAGCCATCAGGTCAAGAGCCTGGAGGCGCAGCTCACTGTCACCTTGTTCAAGCGCCTGCCCCGCGGGTTGATGCTCACCCGCGAGGGCGAAACCCTGCTGCCGGTGGTGCGCGAGTCGTTCGACCGTATTGCCCACACCTTGGGTCAGTTCGAGGGCGGGCATTACCGCGAGGTACTCACCGTGGGCGCGGTCGGCACCTTTGCCGTCGGCTGGCTGCTGCCACGTCTGCCGGACTTCCAGAGCCGCTACCCGTTCATCGACCTGCGCCTGTCCACCCACAACAACCGCGTCGACGTGGCTGCCGAAGGCCTGGATTACGCGATCCGTTTCGGTGCCGGTGCCTGGCACGGCACGGATGCGCTGGAGTTGCTGGAAGCGCCGCTGACGGTGCTGTGTGTGCCGTCACTCGCCGCGCAGTTGCACACGCCGGCCGACCTGTTGAAACACACGCTATTGCGCTCCTACCGCGCGGATGAGTGGAGCCTGTGGCTTCAGGCCGCCGGGCTGCCCGCCGACACCCTGGTACCGCGCAGCATCGTGTTCGACTCGTCGCTGGCGATGATGGAGGCTGCGCTGCAAGGCAGCGGCGTGGCGCTGGCGCCGGCGATGATGTTCTCGCGGCAACTGGAGAGTGATGTGATTCGCCAGCCCTTCGACGTCGGCATCAGCACCGGCAGCTACTGGCTGACGCGCCTGCAGTCGCGGGCCGAAACCTCGGCCATGCAGGCCTTCAAGGCATGGTTGCTGGAGGAGAGTGGGCGGGTCTGAGTTTATTTTTGAAACATAATGAAACATTTGCTTAGGGCCGGCGTTCTACCGCTACACCTGCACTGAGTTATTCCATGAAAACACCGCGCCCCTCCGCTCGCATGCCACACCTCACCCAACTGCGCAATTTGAAGATGGCACGCTCCGCCCACGCGTATGTGCGCGGCAGCACCGTGCAATTCTACGAGTGGCTGCACAGCCAGATGGGCAGGCGTCTGCCTCAAGGCCCGGCGATCTGGATCTGCGGCGACTGCCACGCGGGCAACCTGGGGCCTACCGGCGACAACAAGGGCCGCATCGATATGCATATCCGCGACCTTGACCAGGCCGTGATCGGCAACCCGGCCCACGACCTGGTGCGCCTGGCGCTGTCCCTGGCCACCGCCGCGCGCGGTTCGGACCTGCCGGGCGTGACCACCGCGCGCATGCTTGAAGAAATGATGGTGGGCTATGAACAGGCGTTCAAGGACAAGCCCGACGAGGTACCGCCGCGTCCGTCCCAGGTCAAGGCGGGGATGCGCAGCGCCGTCGAGCGCACCTGGAAAAGCCTGGCCCGTGAGCGCATCGACAACGTGCGGCCGACGATCCCGCTGGGCAAGCATTTCTGGTCGCTGTCGCGGGCAGAAAAAAGTGCGCTGGAAAGCGTCTGCGCGTCGGATGACATCCATCAGTTGGTCACCTCGCTCAAGGGCCGTCCCAAGGACGCCAAGGTCCAACTGCTGGATTCGGCTTACTGGGTCAAGGGCTGCAGCTCCCTCGGCCTGTTGCGCTACGCCGTCTTGCTGGGGGTGGGCGACAAGGACGATGAGGAATACTGCCTGATCGATATCAAGGAAGCCGTCGGCGCCGCCGCACCGCGCGCGGCACGGGCGAAGATGCCCAGGGACAACGGCCGCCGAGTGGTGGAGGGCGCCCGCCAGCTGTCGCCGGGCCTGGGTGAACGCATGGTGGCGACACGGTTTCTGGACCATGGCTTTTTCATCCGCGAACTGTTGCCCCAGGACATGAAGCTGGAACTGGACGAACTGAGTGAACTCGATGCCATGCACGCCGCCGGTTACCTGGCGCGGGTGGTCGGTATCGCCCATGCCCGGCAGATGGACCGGGCGACGCGCAAGGGCTGGATGGCGGTGCTGCAGGAAAACCGCACCAGGCAATTGGATGCGCCGTCGTGGTTATGGACCAGCGTGGTGCAGTTGGTGGGCAGTCATGAGCAGGGCTACCTCAACCATTGCCGCCGGTATGCGCTGGAACACTGAGCTGGAATGCGGTGACGATCAATGTGGGAGGGGGCTTGCCCCCGATAGCGGCGGGTCAGTCACCTCAATGGTTGCTGATACACCGCAATCGGGGGCAAGCCCCCTCCCACATTTGGACTGCACTTAGGCCAGGTACTTGCGGAACCAACCGAGTGTCCTTTCCCATGCCAGATTCGCCGCGGCCTCGTCATAACGCGGCGTCGAATCATTGTGGAAGCCATGGTTGGCACCCTTGTAGATATACGCTTCATAGGTCGTGCCGGCGGCCTTCAGGGCCTTTTCATACGCCGGCCACCCCTCGTTGATCCGCGTATCCAGCTCGCCGTAATGCAGCATGATCGGCGCCTTGATGTGCGGCACGTCCTTGGCTTCCGGCTGGCGCCCATAGAACGACACCGCTGCGCCCAGTTCCGGGTAAGCCACTGCCGCCGCATTGGTCACGCCGCCGCCATAGCAGAAGCCGGTGATGCCGACCTTGCCGGTGCTGCTGTCGTGGTGCATCAGCCATTCGATGGCGGCGAAGAAGTCGTTCATCAGCTTGGTCGGGTCGACTGTCTGTTGCAGCGCCACGCCTTTTTCATCGTTGCCGGGATAGCCGCCCACCGAGGTCAGGCCGTCCGGCGCGAGGGCGATAAACCCGGCTTTGGCCAGGCGCCGGGCGACGTCTTCGATGTAGGGGTTGAGGCCACGGTTTTCGTGGACCACCACCACGGCCGGCAGCTTGCCGGTGGCCTTGGCCGGGCGCACCAGGTAGCCACGCACGGTGCCGTTGCCCTTGGGCGAGGGGTAGGTGATGTAGTCGGCAACGATGTCCGGGTCGGTGAATTTCACCTGTTCGGCCAGGGCATAGTTGGGGCTCAGGGCCGCCAGCAGGGCCGAGGCGGTCAGGCCGCCAAAGGTGAACAGCGCCGCGCGGTCGAGAAATTCGCGGCGGTTGAGCTTGCCGTGGGCGTAGCCGTCGTAGAGTTCCAGCAGTTCGGGGGCAAAGTCTTTCGCGGTGAGACGAGTCATCGGTTCGGTCCTCGATTAGCGGTGCCAGTCAATGTAGACCAGGATCAGCCGTCACGGCCATGGGCGGCCGCAGCCAGTTCGCGGGTGTCGACGCGCACGAACAGCGAATCGCCGATGGCCGTGAGCACCTCGCCGGCGTACACCTCGCAGACCACGCGGCTTTTGCGACCCACGTCGCCCTCGACCCGCGCACGCAAGGTGAGCGGCACGCCCATGGGGGTCGGCTTGATGAATTTGATCGCCAGGTTGCCGGTGACGCAGTCGATGCGCGGCAGGCTGCCGGGTTCGCGCTGTTCGGCACGGTAGTGGTAGGCCATGGCGGTCCAGTTGGAATGGCAGTCCACCAGCATGGCGATCAGGCCGCCGTAGACCAGATCGGGCCAGCCGCTGTATTTTGCCTCGGGGCGATGTTCGGCGATGAGATGGACACCATCGGCATCCCAGCGGCTCTTGATATGCAAGCCATGGGGGTTACTGCCGCCGCAGCCGTAGCAGATGCCTTCCGGCGCGGTGATGTCCTGTAGAGAAGGGGTGGGCATGCAGCGTCCTTATTGTTGTGAGCGGCTAATCTGTTTAGCAGGACAGGCACCTGATGGGAATACATCCTTTTTTTGCGGAGCGTGGCATGAAGCGTCGAATTCTCCCGTTGGTCCTGGTCCTGGGTGCTATCGGCTGTTCCCAGGCGGCGGAGTACACCGACGTCAATCGCACCGCCAGCCAGATCAGTTTTACCTATAAGCAGTTGGGGCAGCGGGTGTATGGCACCTTCGGCGACTTCGAAGGCACGCTGAGCTTTGACACGCAAAAGCCCGAAAGCGGACATGCCTTGCTCAAGATCCAGCTGGCGAGTATCGATGCCGGCAGCCCCGATGCCAACGACGAGCTGCAACGGGCCTCGTGGTTCGATACCGCGACCTATCCGGTGGGCGTGTATGAGTCCACCGCTGTAAAGGCCCTGGGGGATAACCGCTTCAACATCAGCGGCAACCTGACGATCAAGGGCACCACGCGCCCGGTGGCGGTCAACGTGGTGCTCAAGGAGCTGGATGGCATTGGCGTGTTCGACGGTGAGTTCATCCTCAAGCGCGGCGACTTCAGGATCGGCGAAGGCGAATGGGCCGGCAACAGCGTGGTGTCCGACGACATCAACATCAAGTTCAAGATGGTCGCGCCCCAGCGTTAGCGCGCGAAGCGCTTGGCCCCGGCCACGCAGCCGATCACCGCGACCGTCACCAGCAGCATGCCCAGGCTGACCTGTTCATGCAGCAAGCCCGCTGCCAGCGCCAGGCCGAAGAACGGTTGCAGCAGTTGCAATTGGCCGACGGCGGCGATGCCGCCCTGGGCCAGGCCGCGATACCAGAACACAAAGCCGATCAGCATGCTGAACAGCGACACATAGCCCAGGCTCAGCCAGGCCGGCAGGCTGATGCCGCTGACGCTCGACGGCGCCAGCACCAGGCTCAACGGCACCACCACCGGCAACGACACCACCAGCGCCCAGCAGATCACCTGCCAGCCGCCCAGGCTGCGCGACAGTTTGGCGCCTTCGGCATACCCCAGGCCGCACACCAGCACCGCCAGCAGCATCAGTACGTCACCCGCCGGTGCGGCGCTCAAGCCCTGGGCGAAGGCGTATCCCATCACCAGCAGACTGCCGAGGATCGAAAACAGCCAGAACACCGGGCGTGGACGCTCGCCGCCACGCAGTACAGCAAACACGGCGGTCGCCAGCGGCAGCAGGCCGATGAAGACGATGGAGTGTGCGGAGGTCACGTATTGCAGGGCCAGCGCGGTGAGTAACGGAAAGCCGATCACCACGCCGAGGGCGACGATGGCCAGGGGCATCCATTGCTGGCGTGCGGGACGTTGCTCCTTGAACAGCCCCAGCAAGGCCAGCCCCAGCAGCGCGGCAATGGCGGCGCGGATCATGGTCAGGAACACCGGGTCGAATTCCATCACCGCCAGGCGCGTGGCCGGCAGCGAGCCGCTGAAGATCACCACGCCGATAAAACCGTTGATCCAGCCTTGGGTGCGGGTGTCGAGGTTGCTGAGGGGAGCTGTACGTTCCATAAGGGGTGTCCGAAAAGGAAGAGTTGCGTGGCAGGCATCCTAGGATTGAAGATAAAGACAATCAAAAAATTGTCATGGATACATCGCTTATGCCCCGTGCCCGCTACAAGTCGTTGGTCGACAGCTTCGCCGAGGCCATTCGCTCAGGCCGCATGCCCCCCGGCACGCGACTGCCGACGCACCGCCAACTGGCCGCCGAGCATGGCCTGGCGCTGGTCACCGCGAGCCGGGTGTACGCCGAGCTGGAGGCCATGGGCCTGGTCAGTGGCGAAACGGGCCGCGGCACCTTCGTGCGCGAAATCTCGCTGCCGCCGGGGCAGGGCAGCGGGCAGATGAGTGTGGCGGCGGGCATGCTCGATCTGAATTTCAACTACCCGTCCTTGCCGGGCCAGGCCGACTTGCTGCGCACGGCCTTGCGCCAGTTGGCACTGTCCGGCGACCTCGACGCGCTGCTGCGTTACCAGCCCCACGCCGGTCGCCTGCATGAGCGCGCGGCTGTCGCGCGGCACCTGTTGAGCCGAGGGCTGACGGTCGAGGCCGAACAGGTGCTGGTGGTCAGCGGCGCCCAGCACGGGTTGGCCGTGACCATGATGGCCTTGCTCAAGCCCGGTGATGTGATCGCCGTCGACGCCTTGACGTATTCGGGGTTCAAGGTGCTGGCCGAGACCCTGCACCTGGAAATTGTCGCCATCCCGGTCACCGCCGACGGCCCGGACCTGGACCACCTGCACAGCCTGTGTCGCAAGCGCCCGGTGCGTGCCGTGTACAGCATGCCGACCCTGCATAACCCGTTGGGCTGGGTGCTGAGCCTGGCGCAGCGCGAGCAGTTGGTGGCGATTGCCCGTGAGCACAACCTGATGATCATCGAGGACGCGGCCTACGCGTTCCTGGCCGAGGACGCGCCGCTGCCCTTGGCCAGATTGGCGCCGGAGCGCACGGTCTACGTGGGCGGGCTGTCCAAAAGCGTCGCGACCGGCCTGCGCGTGGGGTTTATCGCTGCCCCGTCGGGTTGGGTCAAAGCACTCGAGCGCACCATCATGGCCACCACCTGGAACGTGCCGGGGGTGATGAGTGCGATTGCGGTGGCCTGGCTCGAGGATGGCACCGTGGCGCAACTTGAAGCACAAAAGCGCCAGGATGCGCGGGCGCGGCAAATCTTGGCGGCGCAGGTGTTGAACGGGGTGGCCTACACCAGCCACCCGTCATCGTATTTCTTGTGGCTGCCCCTGGCGGAAGAGGCCCGCGCCGATCAAGTCGCCATGACCTTGCAGCGTGACGGCATTTCCGTCTCCACCGCCGAGCCCTTCGCCGTTTCGGCCCACGTGCCCCATGCGTTGCGCCTGGCCTTGGGCTCGGTGGACATGCCGGCGCTGCGCGAGGCGTTGCTGAAGGTGCGCAAGGTGGTGCAGTGGTGAGCCCGATGGCCCACCGCTAGCCATCAGAATTTAAACGCCTGGCGCCCGATCAGCAGCCAGTGGCCTTTCTGTTTTTGCCAGATCTGGAAGTTCTCGATTTCGGTGGGCACTTCCTTGCCGCTGTTCACCGCCAGGGCGGAGAAGTGGTTGCGTACCAGGGCGGTATCGCCACTCAGGGTGATGGTCTGTTTCTGCATTTCCAGGGTCTTGAAGCCGCTGCGCCCGGTCTCGATGTCGGCGATGAATTCCTGCTTGTTCTGGATCTTGCCGCTGGAGTGGCCGTAGGTGAGGTTCTCGGCGGTCAGGCTCTGGAGCTGCTTGAGGTCTTTATGCAGCATGGCCTGGGTGAGGTGGTCGACCGCTTGGGCGACGTCTTTGTCGGCGGCAGGGGCGGCGGCCACATAGCCGCTGAACAGGCACAGAAAACCGATCAGCACTTTGACGTTTTGCATGGATGTTTCCTTATTGTTGTTGGGGGCGGATATGACTCGTCAAGTCATCGTACAACCATGCAATATTTTCCCCAGGGAAGGAAAGAAAAATTTGAAATATCTCGAAAGGATTGGTGTTTCAAGGGGGGTGGACATCTGGGTTTCTTATACGATGTCTCAACACCTCGTTTGGCTTAAACCTCGCTTCCGGTGCAAGTAGCACATCGCTATGCTACTGCCCGACCCCCAGATCTCCGGAGAGACAAAATGGATGTTGACTGGCACAGCGAACCCATCACCCGCGCCACTCCCGTGACCCCACACTATAAAAATACCCAGAACGTGCGCCGCTTCATGCTTGAACACTGTGGGCCGGGGTTCAAGTTCGACCGGCCTTTCATGGCGTGGATTCGCAACGCAACACCCAAGACGATGGGCGACGTGGTGGATGAGTGGCAACGACGCAACGAGGAAGCACGCCCATGACGCCCGATGAAAAATACCAAGCCGTGCAACAACGCCTCGGCTATCAATTGGATGAATTCAAAGTCGGCGGCAACTACACGCCGCTGGTGCGCGACGGTAACCAGCTGTACATCAGCGGGCAGATCCCTCGCGTCGGCGACACGATCATGCTGCCGGGTAAAGTCGGTGACACCCTGACCCTGGCCCAGGCCCAGATCGCCGCCGGCATCAGTGCATTGCGCTGCCTGGGCCTGCTCAAGCAGGCACTCGGTTCGCTGGACCGGGTCAAGGCCATCCCGCGTATCACCGTGTATGTACGCAGCGCCGAGGACTTCGATCAGCAGAGTGAAGTGGCCAACGGCGCCTCGGACCTGTTGCACGAGATCCTCGGCGGTGCCGGGGTGCATTCGCGCACGTCGGTGGGGGTGATGCAACTGCCGAAGTCGGCGGCGGTGGAGATCGACATGGTCGCGGTCGCGCACGACTGATGGTCAGCCAAGGTCTGGTCGTCCTGCTCAACTATGGCCTGCGCATTGGTGCGCATGCGTCATGGCGTGTTGGCTGCGACGGCCTGCCATGGCACGGCAATCCTGCTGATTGCGGTGCCCTACATGGCCTGACTTGAAATGCGGTTAGAACGGTGGGAGGGGGCTTGCTCCCGATTGCAGTGGGTCAGCCACCGATGCATCAACTGACACTCCCTCATCGGGGCAAGCCCCCTCCCACATTTTTTACCGAGTACACCAGCCCAACTCCAGTTGGCTCCAAGGCCGAAAAAGCCAGAGTAAAAGCAGACCGAGATCTACCTGATATATGCAGTTCCAAATGTAAGAGGGGGCTTGCTCCCGATTGCAGTGGGTCAGCCACAGATGCATCAACTGACACTCCCTCATCGGGAGCAAGCCCCCTCCCACAGTGAATCAGTTAGTTTGTCGCCAGCGGCGGCGTGCGCGGCGGGATCAGGCGTTTGCTGCCGGTGGCTTCATACGCCGCCGCAAAGCGCAGCAATGCCGAATCATCGTAGGCGCGCCCGGCAAAGGTCAGCCCGACCGGCATGCCGATGTCCGCCATCACGCCCATGGGCACGGTAACGGTGGGCACGCCCAGGTGGCGGATGGCGAGGTTGCCGTTGGCCACCCATACACCATTGCTCCAGGCGATATCGGCACTGGCTTCGTTCACGTCGGCATCCGCCGGGCCCACATCGGCCACGGTCGGGAACAGCACAGCGTCGAGGCCGAGCTTATCCATCCAGTCTTCCAGGTCTATCCGCCGGGTTTGCTCCAGGCCGCGCAGGCCATCGGGCACGGTGCTGATCTCGTTCCACGGGGTGATGCCACGCTCGGCCATGCGCACGTACTCGTCCATGCCGGCGGCCAGGTCGTCTTCACGGTTGGGCAAGGTGCCGGGGTCGTGGGGGAAGATCTTCGGCCCGTCCACATCGGCCAGGCGGTTCAGGGCCGGGTCGTTGTTGGCGCGCAGGAAATCATCGAAGGCCCAGGCCGACAGTTCCCACAGTTCATCGTGCAGGAATTCCCTGGAGACCAGGCCACGGGTAAACACGGTCGGCGCACCGGGGCGGTCCCCTTCGCAGTTGGACACCAGTGGGAAGTCCACCTCGATGACTTCGGCACCGGCCGCTTCAAGGGCCTGGCGTGCGTCCTTCCATAAGTCGATCACGCTGGCGCGGGTGTTGATCTTCTGCCCGGTGGGGCCGCCGATGCCGGGCTTCTCGCTGGTGCCGGCCTCGGGGTCGGCGTTGATGTACATGCGCGGCACGCCGAAGCGTTTGCCGGCCAGGGATTCGGCCGTCGCCGCCAATTCAGGGTAAGACGCCGGGCGCACCGAGGCGACGCTGGGGATCGGCACCCACGGCTGCAGGCGCCACAGGTCGCCACGGGTGTGCGGGTCTTCAGCCACTACCACGTCGAGCACTTCCAGCAGGTCGGCCATGGTGCGGGCGTAGGGCACCACCACGTCCATGGTCGGGGTCAACGGCCAGTTGCCGCGCACCGAAATCACCCCGCGGGACGGGGTATAGGCGCACAGGCCATTGTTGGACGCCGGGCCACGCCCGCTGGACCAGGTTTCTTCCGCCAGGCCGAAGGCGGCAAAGCTGGCGGCGGTGGCGGTGCCGGCCCCGTTGGATGAACCAGAGGCGAACGGCGCGGTGAGGTAGTCGGCGTTATACGGGCTTTCCGCGCGGCCATACACGCCGCGCTGCATGCCGCCATTGGCCATCGGCGGCATGTTGGTCTTGCCCAGGCAGATGGCGCCGCCGGCGCGCAGGCGCTCGATGGTGAACGCATCGCGCTGGGCGACCAGCTTGGCGAAGGCCGGGCTGCCGGAGGCGGCGGTCAGCCCCTTGACCAGGTAGCTGTCCTTGGCGGTGTAGGGAATGCCATCCAGTGGCCCCAGGGTTTCACCCTTGGCCCGGCGTGCATCGGAGGCCTCGGCTTCCTTCAGGGCGTCGGGGTTGCGCACGACGACGGCGTTGAGTGCGGTAGCGGTCTGCGGACCGTCGTAGGCATCGATCCGCGCGAGGTAAGCCTGCACCAGTTCAACGGCCGTGGTCTGGCCGGATTCGAGCGCCGCGCGCAATTGGGCAATGGAGACTTCGGTAACTTGCATGACGTTTTCTTCGCCGCCTTAAGTTGAGGTATGGCGGCAGTCTACGTACAGATATTTCACAAAACCAGTGCGGCATTTTCCCCATGGGCGGCACGCATCACCTGCCAGGTGGCGTCGTCTGCGGGAATCAGATGCTCGATACGCAGGGAGGCGAGGGTGATGTCCTGGGGCATGCCGAAGGTGGTGAAGGTGGACAGAAAGCTCAGCTCGCCCCGGCTGGTATGCACGCGGGTCAACACCAGTGGCGGCATTTCAGGCGGCGTGGTGTGGGCGGGGGCGGGCAGGCTCGCCAGGAGAGCGGCCAGCGCAGGGTTGTCCAGCGCCTCGCGGCTTGCCCGTTGCCAGGCCAGGGTGCGGATTTCTTCGGCGTTGACCAGGTGGTCGCCCAGGCCGCCGGGTTGCAGCAGGGTGGTCAGCAGGTTCAGGCCTTCCAGCGGCGGTGTGACTCCCGCCAGTGCCAACAGCACGCCGGTACTCGCATTCGCCGCCAGCACTTCCCAGTGGCTGCCCAGCAGGATCGCCGGGGCCGGGTTGTTGGCGTGCAGGACATGGCTGACCGCCTCGCGAATTGCGGCCATGGCCGGTGACGCGAGCGGGGTAGCGGCGTAACGCGGGGCAAAACCGGCGGCGAGGAACACGCGGTTGCACTGCTCCAGGGGTGTTTCCAGGGCGCTGAGCAGGTTGTGCAGGGTGCCTGGGCTCGGCTTGGCACGGCCGGTTTCGAGGCAACTGAGATGGCGCTGGGAAATGCCGGTGATCAAGGCCAGGTCGAGCTGGCTCAATTTGGCGTGTCGACGCAGTTGGCGCAAGTGTTCGCCGGCAGTAGCGGGGTTATCCATGGCGTGACTATGACCTCCGAGGTCATTGCGAGGAGGGCAACCTTATCACTAGGGTGAGCCTCGATCACGTCAAGGAGCCGACCATGCACAAACCTTACCTGGCCCTCGCCGCTCTGCTGGGCTTTTCGCTGTACACCCTGTTCACGCTGCTCACGGCCGAGCAATCGCTGCTGGCCTTCGGACGAGAGTTGATATCGCGCCCGGACACCGCGCAGGTCGTCATCGACCTGTACCTGATGGCCGTGCTGGCCTGTGTGTGGATGTACCGGGATGCACGGTCGCGGGGGCGGTCGCTGGCGTCGGTGCTGCCGTACTTCTTGCTGACGGCGGTGTTCGTGTCGGTGGGGCCGTTGCTCTACATCGTCGTGAAGGGCGCGCGGGATGAATGAGCTGTTGCACATCTACGCCCTGTGCGTGCTGGTGCTGTGCCTGAAGATGTTCGGCATTTCCTGCTATCAGGGATTTTTCCGGCTTCGCGGGCTGGCGTTCACCAACCGCGAAGATGCGGCGGTCTTCAAGCGTGCTGCGCATCCCGTGGAGTTACCCCAGGTGAGTCGGGCGGCCAGGGCCTGGGCCAATGACCTGGAGAATATCCCGCTGTTCTTCGTGCTCGGTGGGTTGTGTGTGGCGCTGGGCACTGCCGGTGCGACCACTGCCTGGTTGTTCATTGGTTTCACCCTGGCGCGGATGGCCCATACGCTGATGTATCTGGCGGGATGGCAGCCGTGGCGCACGCTGGCGTATGGGCTGGGGGTGGCGTGCCTGTTCGGGCTGGGTGCAATGGTGCTTTACGCATTGCGATGAGCCGCAGCGACACCCCCGGTTTTTGTGGCAAGCCCTAACGTCGTTCAGTTAAGCGAAGGTGATTCACTGACTGGCATTAGGACAACCGTTTATGGGTTGAGGAATGCCTGGTAGTTGTCCTTGGTGATCTGCTGGTAAGGAATGGTCAGCTCGGCGTCATACGGCTGTTTCTTGACCATCTTCACCGCCAGGTCAATGGAGCCCACGGCCTGCCCTTTGTTGTCCTGATACGCTGTCACCAGCAACTGGCCTTTCTTCACCGCATCCAGCCCGGCCGCACCGCCATCGCTGCCGGCCACCAGAATATCCTTGCCGGGCTGCATGCCGGCCTGGCTGATCGCCATGGCCGCGCCAATCGCCATTTCGTCGGCATTCGCCGCCACGGCGTCGATTTTGCGCCCGGACACGATCCAGTTGTTCATCAGGTCAATCGCCTTGCTGCGCTGCCATTCGGCACTCTGCTCCTCGACGATCTTGATACCCGGATAGTCCTTGAGCACGTTCTTGACCCCCTGCGTGCGGTTGTGGGTGGCGTTGTTGGACAGCAGCCCGAGCATGATCGCCAGGTTGCCCTTGCCTCCCATTTTCTCGGCCAGGTAGCGCATCTGGATTTCACCGGCCTTGATCTCATCCGAGCCGACATAGCCAACCCCCGGCGGTACTTCCTTGAACTCGGGGCGGCGGTTGACGTACACCAGCGGGATCCTGGCCTGTTGGGCATTGACCGTCATTTTCTGGGTGGCGGCGGTGTCTACGGCGTTGACGATGATCGCGTCCATGCCCTGGGCGGTGAAGTTCTGCACCTGGTTAAGCTGGCGCACCACGTCGCCCTGGGCGTCTTCGAATTGCAGGGTCACGCCGGGCAGTTCCTTGGCGTGGGCGACCATGTAGTCACGCATTTGCGCAAGAAACACGTCGTCGACCTGGGCGATGCTCACGCCGATCCGTATATCGGCCAGCGCCCAGGGGGTGATGGCGAGGGTCAAGAGTGCCGCAAGGAGTTGCTTCTTCATGGTTGTGCTCCGTTATTTTTGTTGTTGTTAAAGCATCACGCCTGGCGCTTGGCCCGCAGTTGCGTCACGGCCGCAGCGAAGTCCTCATACGCCCAGCGTTCGTCGAGGGCTTGCAGCATGAGTTGTTGCCCGGTTTGCGGGGCCAGGCCCTGCAAAGGTGGGTCGGTGTCGAGGTTGGTGGGGAAGGCATAGCCGTCGGCGGTGCAGGCCACCACCGCTGCAATTGCCTGGGCATCCAGGGCCGTGTTGGCCAGCAAGGCCGGGTACACCGCCAGCATCATGCGGTCGCGGTCGAGGGCTTCCATGGGCTTGCCGAAGGCCGAGGAGATTTGCAGCAGGTTGGCCATGCGCTGGTGGCCGGTCGTGCGGTTGGTGCCGGCGGCGTGGAACAACGCCGGGTTGAAAAACAGCAGGTCACCCTTGTCCAGCGCCAGTTGCACGGCGTGCTGCTGGAAGTGCTCGATAAATTCGGGGCGCCGCCAGGCCAGGTAACCCAGGGCGTATTGTTGGGAAAACGGCAGCAGCTGGGTGGGGCCGCTTTCCAGCGGCATCGCCGAGTGGGCCACGGCGCCCTGCAACGTCAGGTACTGGGACAGCACATGCAAGGGCAGGGGAAAGCGTTCCACCACCTCGGTGGTCTGGAAGCCCAGGTGATAGTCGCGGTGTGGCTGTTGCGCCTGGCCGCCGGGGTGCACCACGTTCACTTGCGCCGTCACCTGATAGCTCGGGCCCAGCCACGCCTCGGCGATCAGCCCCAGCAGCGGGTTGGCGTAATACTCCACAAAGGATTGCGGCGACTGCAGCGCCGCCTTCTGCAATGAATTCCAGATACGCCCGTTACTGCCGGCCTTGGCAAAATGGTCGGCGGCCACGCCTTGGGCGGCCTCCTGGGCGAAGATCGCCTCGAACACCTGGCTGTGGCGATCCACCACTTCCAGGTCCTCATAGGCGCGGCGCACCACCATCACGCCCGGTCCATCGCGAAACAAGCGGTGCAGCTCATTCATCACCGTGTGGCGGTCGCTGTTGCGCAAGGTGCGGGCCTGATAGACCGGCACGTTGCCGAGCACTTCCGCAGCCAGGGGATAGTCCTCGGCACGCGCCTGTTGCGCGCAAATCCGCTTGAAATCCTCAATGCGCACATCCTGCAGTGTCACGAATGCCGACATTACTCACCTCCCAGGCTCAGGGCCTTGAAGGGCTGCGGGCTGCCGCTGTCGGTGCAGCCGACCACGCCTTGCTCCAGGTCGATCACCGCGCCGGTCATCATCCCCGACTCGCGCGACAGCAGGAACGCCACGCTTTGCGCCACCTCTTCGGGCTTGAGCAGGCGACCGAACGGCTGCGCGCGTTCCGCCTCAGCCAGCCAACCGTCCTGGGCGCCGTGGTACTGGCGCTGGATCTGATCCTCATGGGGCGTGTCCATCCAGCCGATGTTCAGGCCGTTGACGCGGATCCGGTTGCGCAGCGCACTGAACGCCACGTTCCTGGTCAGGATCGCCAGCGCCCCCTTGGACGCCGCATAGGCACTGAGGAACGATTGCCCGCCATGCCCGGTGATGCTCTGGATGTTCACCACGGCGCCTTCCACGCCCTGGCTGATCATCAATTTCAACGCGTCCTGCATCAGGAAAAACGGCGCGCGCACATTCACCGCCATCAGCCGATCGAACAGCTCCGGCGAGGTGTCGACAATGGTGCCGCGGTCCGACATCCCGGCGCAGTTCACCAGGCCATGCAAGGTGCCGAAGTGGGTGCGCGCGGCGTCGATGATCGCGCGGCAATCCTCGACCTGTTCAAGGTCGGCCTCGACAAAAAACGCCTGGCAATCCAGCTGCGCCAACTGCCGCACCTGTTCTTCGCCCTGGGCGCGGCGCCGCCCGCAAATGATCAGCCCGGCGGCGCCGCGTCGCGCCAGGGTGTGGGCCACGGCGGCGCCCAGGCCCTGGGTGCTGCCGGTGACGACAAAATATTGGCCGTTGAACGTACTGGCGAGGTCGGCTTGAGGCATGGGGTTCTCCTGGATTGTTGTTGTTTTGATTGCCCGGCTCGACGCCGGACAAAACTGAGACTAGCATTGCAAAACCTCAGTAATGCCTAAAAAAGACCTCATAAACACCTCAGGCGAAACCCATGCTCGAACGCGCCAAACACTTCTCCATCAAGCAGCTCGCGACCCAGGCGGGCGTGAGCAAGGCCACGGTCGACCGCGTGCTGCACCAGCGCGGCAGCGTGCACGCCCAGACTCGCCGACGTATCGAGCAGGCTCTGGATGAACTGGAGTCCCAGGAGAAAAACGGCCTGGCGGTAGGGCGCACCTTCCATGTCGACGTGATCATGCACACCCCTCAGCGTTTCAGCGCCGCAGTGCAGGCGGCGATCACCGCGCAACTGGCCAGCCTGGCGCCGTTTCGCATCGCCCCGCGTTTTCACCTGTTCGAAGAAATCGAGCCCCAGGCCATGCACGATCAGTTGCTGCGCTGCCTCGACACCGGCAGCCAGGGCGTGGTGCTCAAGGCCGCCGACGAGCCGGCGGTGAACCAGGCCGTCAAGCACCTGATCGCGGCGGGCATCCCGGTGGTGACCCTGGTGACGGACCTGCCGCAAAGCGAACGCATCGGCTACGTCGGCATGGACAACCGCACCGCCGGCCAGACCGCCGCCTACCTGATGTCGCGCTGGCTGCCGGCGTTGCCCCAGGACGTGGCGGTGGTGATCGGCAGCGAGTTGTTCCGGGGCGAGGAGGAGCGCGAGATGGGCTTTCGCGCCTGGCTGCGCGGGCGAGCCCCTCACCTGCGGGTGCTGGACGTCAGCGGCGGCTATGGCGTGTACCCGCGCACCTTCGAGCGGGTCACCCAGGCGCTGCAACAGCATCCCGGCCTCAAGGCGGTGTACAGCGTCGGCGGCGGCAACCGTGCGATTGTCGACGCCTTCGCCGCCCTGGGTCGCCCGCTGGAAGTGTTTATCGGCCATGACCTCGACGAAGAAAACCGCCAACTGCTGCTGGACGAAAAAATCGCCGCGATCATCGACCACAACCTGCAGATCGATGCCCGCCACGTGTTCCTGCACATCCTGCACTACCACCGGTTGTGGAAGGCCGGGCCGATTGCGCCGTCACAGGTGCAGATCGTCACCCCGTTCAACCTGCCGGACTGAGTACTCCCTCCAACAACAACATCAGGAGTTCAACCATGCTACGTATCGCTGTTCTAGGTGCCGGGCGCATCGCCAGGATCCACGCCGCCAACGTCGCCGCCCACCCGAATGCCACGCTGGTGCTGGTGGCCGACCCCTGGCGCGAAGGCGTCGATGCCCTCAGCCGCCAACTGGGCTGCGAGGCGGCCTACGATTGTGCCGTCGCCCTCACGCGCAAAGACATCGACGCCGTGGTCATCGGCACCCCCACCGACACCCATATCGACCTGCTGTTGGCCGCCGTCGCCCAGGGCAAGGCGGTACTCTGCGAGAAGCCCATCGACCTCGACATCGCCAAGGCCCGCAGCGCCGCCCAGGCCGTGGAGCGCCAGGGCGGCAAGGTGATGCTCGGCTTCAATCGCCGTTTCGACCCCGACATGCTGCGCCTGCGCCAGGCCCTGGATGCCGGCCAGATCGGCGCAGTGCGCCAGGTGATCATCACCAGCCGCGACCCAGGCCTGGCGCCGCGGGACTACCTGGAACACTCCGGCGGCATCCTGCGCGACATGACCATCCACGACTTCGACACCGCCCGCCACCTGCTCGGCGAGGAACCGGTGGAAGTCAGCGCCATTGCCAGCCGCCTGGTGGACCCGAGCCTGGAACAGATCGACGACTACGACAGCGTGATGGTCCTGCTGCGTACCGCCTCCGGCAAGCAATGCCATATCAACTGCTGCCGCCAGGCGGTGTACGGCTACGACCAGCGCGTGGAAGTCTCCGGCGCCCTTGGCGTGCTGCTCACCGACAACCATCGCCCCAGCACCCTGCGCCACTGGAGCGCCGACCACACCGAAGCGCTGGAACCGTTGCAGCATTTCTTCCTGGAGCGTTACGCCGATGCCTATCGCAATGAGCTGACCCGGTTTATCGATGCGCTGAACAGCGGCCAGCCGCTGCCCACCAGTGTGCGCGACGGGTTGTATGCGCTGCATCTGGCAGATTGTGCGTTGGAGTCGGTGAGGACGGGGAGGTGTGTGGCGGTGAGTTACGACCTGTAGGCCCCGGTCCGATCCACCAACCGAATGCTGTCCCGTCCGCCACGCTTGGATTCATACAGCGTGGTATCGCCCTGTTCGATCAGCGCCGCCAGGCTGGCCGGCGGCTGGTCGAACAGGGTGGCGCCGATGCTCAGGGTCACCGGCGCGGGCGTGGCGAAGGTTTGTGCGGCCAGTTGCTGGAACTGCTCGCGCAGGCTGCTGCCCAGTTCGACGATCTGCTCGGTCGAGGCCGGGTTGAGCAGGATCACAAACTCATCACCGCCCAAACGTGCGGCCAGCGCGCCTCGGGGCACGACGGCGCGAATCATCTCGCTCAAGGCGATCAGCACGCGGTCGCCGGCGGTATGGCCGTGGAGGTCGTTGACCGACTTGAAGTTGTCGATATCGATCAGCAGCAGGGCGCCTGGTTGTTGCGCCGACACCTGGGCCAGCAGGCGCGGCGCGCGCAGGTCGAGGGCGCGGCGGTTGTAGAGGGCGGTGAGTGGGTCGCGGGCGGCGAGGCGGGCGATCTGCTGTTCGCGGCGGTAGCGCTCCGAGCCGGTCATTGACAGCGCAATCAGCATGATCGCCATGGCGCCTTCCACCAGGGACACCTGGATGATCTCGCCCTTCAACGCCGCAAGGTCGATCAAGGTGCCGGGGATCACCACCGACAGCGCCTTGGCCACGTAGAACATGCCGTGGACCAGCAGCACATAACGCAGTTGCACCGCGCCGATGCTCAATGATCGGCCGTGGGGCCGCAGCAGGAAACTGGCGCGCAGGGTCGGCAGCGCGACCAGCAGCGACTGCACGCCCAACATGGCTTTGGACCACGGCAGGTCGGTCGGGAGCATCAGCATGCCCAGCCACACGGCCAGCAGCAGCCACCATCGCGGCGACAGGCGTACCTGGGTAAAGCGCGCGACCCCGAGCAAGAACAGGCAGTGCGCGGCCACCAGCAAGCCGTTGGCAAACCAGATGCCGATGAGCAGGTAGCCATTGATGCGCAGCAGGGCCAGGGTGGAGCCGACGGTGATGGTGGCGAAACCGGCGCTCCAGAACAGCAGCGAAGGTTCGCGTACGCTGCGCCATTCTATGGCCAGGTACAGGGCAGCAGCAGCGGCCAGGGCAACGGTGAGTGCCAAAATCGTAGGAGGGTCGAGCGTCATTTCGTGCCGGGTCTGCCTGGGTGTGCGTTGAAGCCGGGGATTGTAAGCGCACACGCAGGTTTTTCAGAGCCCAAACGATAATGGCATACAGCCATCCGATGATCGGCGGTCTAGACGCCTTTGGTCGACGGCAGCAGTATCGTCAGGATGCCCACCAGTGGCAGGAACGAGCACAGTGTGTAGACGTACTCGATGCCGTGGCTGTCGGCGAGCAGGCCGAGCAAGGCCGCGCCGATCCCGCTGAAGCCGAACATCAGGCCGAAAAAGATCCCGGCGATCATGCCGACATTGCCCGGCACCAGTTCCTGGGCAAACACCACGATGGCCGAGAACGCCGAGGCGAGGATAAAGCCGATCACCACGCTGAGCACGGCGGTCCAGAACAGGTCGACGTAGGGCAGGGCCAGGGTGAACGGCGCGGCACCGAGGATCGAGAACCAGATGACTTTCTTGCGCCCGATCCGGTCGCCGATCGGCCCGCCCGCGAAGGTGCCCACGGCCACCGCACCGAGGAACAGGAACAGGTACATCTGGGAACTCGATACCGACAGGTGGAATTTTTCAATCAGGTAGAACGTGAAGTAGCTGGTCAGGCTGGTCATGTAGAAGTACTTGGAGAACACCAGCACCGCCAGCACCACCAGGGCAAACGTCACGCGGCCCTTGGACAAGCCGTGGGTGGCCTTGCCGCCTTGCTTGAGCTTGAACAGGTTGAGGTGGTTGCGGTACCAGCGGCTCAAGCCATACAGCACCAGGATCGCGAACACGGCAAACAGCCCGAACCAGGCGATGTTGCCCTGGCCGTAAGGAATGATGATCGCCGCCGCGAGCAACGGCCCCAACGCGCTGCCGGTGTTGCCGCCGACCTGGAAGGTCGATTGCGCCAGGCCATAGCGCCCGCCGGAGGCCAGGCGGGCGACGCGCGAGGTTTCCGGGTGGAAGGTCGACGAGCCGACGCCCACCAGGCCTGCCGCCAGCAGGATCGCCGGGAAGCTGCCGACAAACGCCAGCATCAGGATGCCGACCAGGGTGCAGACCATGCCCGCCGGCAGCAGCCACGGCTTGGGATGCCGGTCGGTGTGGTAGCCGATCCAGGGTTGCAGCAGCGAGGCGGTCAGCTGGAACGTCAGGGTGATCAGGCCGACCTGGGTAAACGTCAGGCCGTAGTTGGCCTTGAGCATCGGGTAGATCGACGGCAATACGGCCTGGATCAGGTCATTGATCAGGTGCGCCAGGGCACAGGCGCCGAGGATACGCAGGACTAACGGGCTTACTTGGGGCGGACTCGAGGTGGCGGCAGGTGATGCGGTCAGGGTCGACATGCAGGCATTCCATACAAGGCAGCGAACAGGGGCAGCGAGTACTTGAGCAGGCTGCCCATTTCAATTTGTTTCAGAGCTTATGCTAGATTCGCCAGGAATGCCTGTCTCGCGTAATTCGGGAGGCAACCATCGTAAAAAGGGCGAAATGATCAAATCACTGGATAAATTTTTGCAGGAAATCGATGAGGGCGACTGGGCTGTCATCAGTTCGGCCACCGATTATCCCGAAAACTGGGTGATCCCCGACCACAGTCACGAAAAGCATCAATTACTCTACGCCACCGAAGGCGTGATGGTGGTGCATTCGGCGCACAACCAATGGACGGTGCCGCCCCATCGCGGCTTCTGGATGCCCTGCGGGCACGTGCACTCCCTGCGCTGCGTGGGCGCCCTGAAAATGCGCAGCGTGTTCGTGCGCCCCGACAGTTTCCCCAACCTGCCGACCGAGACCAAGGCGGTGAGTATCTCGCCGCTGCTCAGCGAGCTGATCAAGGCCTCCGTGAGCTTGAAACCGCCCTATGCCGAAGACTCCCGCGATGCGCGGATCATGCACTTGATCCTCGACGAGCTGGCGCTGTTGCCGGCCTTGCCGCTGTCGCTGCCGCAGCCTGCCGATCTGCGGATCCAGCAGATCTGCCTGGCGTGGCAGGAGGACCCGGGCGATGCCTCCACCGTGGCGGATTGGAGCGAGCGCCTGGCCCTCGACCAGAAAACCATCCAGCGCCTGTTCCGCAAGGACACCGGCATGACCTTCGGCCAATGGCGCCAGCAGGCGCGGCTGCTGCTGGCACTGGAGCGTATCGCGGTGGGGCAGAAGATTATCGACGTAGCCCTGGAGCTGGGCTACGAAAGCCCCAGCGCATTTACCAGCATGTTCAAGAAACAGTTTGGCAAGACCCCGAGTCATTTTTTCCGCTGACGTCGGCGCAGTAGTCGTCCAGCAAGCCGTTGAATGCGTCGATATCCAGCGGTCGGCTGAGGAAGTAGCCCTGGCCTTCTTCACACGCCACGCTTTTGAGCATGGCCAGGTGCTCAGCGGTTTCGATGCCTTCGGCCGTGACCGTCAGGGCAAGGGCACGGCCCAAGCCGACAATGGCTTGGATAATCGCCTTGTCATCCTCGCTTTCCTCCAGGCGGGTGAGGAAGCTGCGGTCGATTTTCAGGCCATCGAACGGGAACGCCCGCAGGTAGCTGAGGGACGAATAGCCGGTGCCGAAGTCATCCATGGCAATGCGGATGCCCAGTTGCTTGAGCGTGCGCATCACCTCAAGTGCGCCGACGGCGTCCTCGAGCATGACGCTTTCGGTCATTTCCACCTCAAGGCGCGCAGGGTCGATACCCGAGGCGTCCAGGGCGTGGCGCACGCGCTCTACCAGGTTGCCGCGCTTGAACTCGGTGGGTGACAGGTTCACCGAGACGAACAGCGTGTCGGGCCACTGCGCCGCGCACGCACACGCGGTGGCCAGTACCCAGTCACTCAGCGCCAGGATCAGCCCCGATTCTTCGGCAATCGGAATAAAGGTGTCCGGGGCGATCAGCCCGCGTACCGGGTGCTGCCAGCGCACCAGGGCTTCGGCCCCGACCATCTGTCCATCGGCGATGCGATAGCGCGGCTGGAAGTGCAGGCGCAGTTCGGCGTGCTTGATCGCAAAGCGCAGATCGCTCTCCAGGCGCCGCCGCTCGATGATCCGCGTATTCATGTCCCCGGAGTAAAAGCGCCAGGTATTGCGCCCGGCGGCCTTGGCCTCATACAGCGCGATATCGGCGTAGCGCAGCAGTTCGGTGGCATCGCGGGCATCGGTGGGCGCCAGGGCAATGCCGATACTGGCGCTGATAAACACCTCTTGTTCGTCGATTTTGATCGCCTGCTCGATGGACTCGATCAAGCGCAGGCACAGGCTTTCGACTTCATCCTGGCTGCCGGCGTCGCTGAGGATCAACACAAACTCATCGCCGCCGACGCGAGCCACCAGGTCACCATGGCGCACGCAAGCAGCCAGGCGGGCGGACACTTGATTAAGCACCCGGTCACCGGCGGCGTGGCCGAGCAGGTCATTGACCGGCTTGAAGCGGTCCAGATCGAGGCTGAGCATCACCAGCGGCTGCTCGGTGCCGGGCAGGGCCTTGAGTTTTCCGTCCAGGAACGCCTGCAGGCGTGTGCGGTTGGGCAGCCCGGTCAGGGCGTCGTGTTGAGACAGGTACTCGATGCGCCGACGTGCTTCGACCTCTTCGGTGACGTCGGTGGCCGTCCCGCGAAACCCGCCACAGGGCATTTCCCGGGCCGACAGCCGGGTTGTGCGCTCCTGTCCCTGGGCATCGATATAGCGGCATTGCACACTGATGTCCACGCGCCGGCCCGGGGTGCTCAGCCACTGCGACAGCAGGTCGGCCTCGGTGTCCAGCAGGTCGCTCATGGCCGCCCCGAGCCAGGCTTGCCGGGTCAGGCCGGTGACGCTTTCGAAACGCTCCGACAGGTAGGTAAAACGCCAGCCCACATCGATTTCCCAGACCCAGTCCGAGCTGGCCTCCACCACGTCACGAAAGCGCGCCTCGCTGGTGGCCAGGGCGGCCTGGCTGTCCAGCAGGGAGGTGTGGCTGGCATCCAGGGCGAGGGCGGCGGCGGTGGTGCGGCGCAGTATCACCCAGGTCATCAGGCACACCAGCAACGCGGCCAGGCCCAGCAGCGGCAGGCCTACGCCCATCAAGCGCAGGCCGGGCCGGGCCGGTTCCCAGTGCAGGCTGCCGGCGGCGCCGTTGTCGCCCAGGGGGAAAACCAGGGTCTGGCCGATGTCATCGGGCGTGGCCACATGCAGCTTGCCCACGCCGAACTCATCGCCGATTGCGTGCAACTTGGCGCTGTTGAGGACATCGACAAAGATCAATACCGAGGCCGGCCGGCCATCGGGCACTACCGTGGGGTCGGTGCCGGGTGTGATCGCGGCGGCGGCCACCAGTGCCGGGCTGCCGCGTACATTGATGAACGCCGTGACCGGTGTTTCGTTTTCAGCCCCGGCACGCGCCTGCTCGATAATTTCGGTCAAGGGCTGGTCGAGCCACTGCGAGAGCTCGACGCTTTGCAGCTCGCCCTTGATCACCGAGTAGACCGTGCGATTGTCGTTATCGGCCACAAACAGGCCTTGGAAACCGAAGTCCTGATACAGCGTGGCGCCGACGTTGCCGCGCGCGTAGGCCCAGTCGCTGTCGACGGTCATGTGCAGGTGCTTGTAGGCATCGCTCCAGAAGGCGTAGTCCTTGACGGTCACCCGCAGGGACTTCTCCAGGGATTGCACGGCTTTACGCGTATAAAACGCGCTTTCCTGCTGTTCGGAGTGATCCAGTTCGTGCGCAAGGTAAACCAGGGAATAGGCGGCGGCGGCAAAGACCAGGGCCAGCAACGCCACGAAATTGAACAGCGACGTGCGCGCCAGCGACAGGCTGCTGCGGTCGGACAAGGTGCGGACGATAGGGGCGAGAGAGTTCGGCATGGTTTCCCGCAGGACGTCGCTGCAAGTCATTGGTATGACGGGTTATCGGCGGCGCGGGTAAAAAACTTAGCGCTTCGGTGTTGGCGGGCGTTGAAGCGCGGTGCGCCCTCGGGATGGCGGCTTCACCGGCAGGCTTTCGCCGTATTCAGCCCACCACGCCATCAGCGCCTGCAGGGTCGGCGCGAGCGCGCGGGCTTTGGCGGTTATTTCATATTCGACCCGGGGCGGTACTTCGGCGAACACCGTGCGGGTCACCAGGCCATCGTCTTCCAGCTCGCGAAGTTGGGCCGTGAGCATATGTTGGGTAATGCCGCCGATGGTCTTGCGCAGCTCGCCGAACCGATAGACCCGCTGGTTCAACAGCCACATGATTTCCAGTTTCCACTTGCCGCTGAGCAGTGAAAATGCACGCCGCATTTCTTCATGCATATTCAGCTTTTCAACGCTTTTAGTCTGGTTTTCCATACTGACTGCCACTTTTTCATCCTACTTGTGCGAATTCATCTCCGCGGGGATCTTAGCTGAAATTCATCCCTCACAGACTGGAGAAAACACATGTCCCGACTCAACGCAAAAGTCGCCATTGTCACCGGTGCCGGACGTGGTATCGGCCGCGCCACGGCCAAGCTGTTCGCGGCCCAGGGCGCCAAGGTCGCCGTGGTGTCGCGCACCCCGGAAAACGTCGCGCGCGTGGTGGCCGATATCCAGGCCGCAGGCGGCACGGCGCTCGGCGTGGTGTGCGACCTGGCTGATGCGGCGCAGGTCAGCGCAGCGGTGGCGAACGTCGTCGCCACCTATGGCGGCATCGACATTCTGGTCAATAACGCATTCGACCCGTCCGTGGTGTTTTCCTCGGTGCTCGAGTTGCCGGTCGAACAACTGCAACGCAACCTGGACATGGGCCCGATCGCCTACCTGCGCACCATGCAAGCCTGCTACCCGTACCTCAAGGCCAGCGGCGCAGGGCGGGTGATCAACTTCGGTTCGCTGGCCGGCATCATCGGCATGCAAGGCTACGCGCCCTACAACATGGCCAAGGAAGCGGTGCGCGCGCTGACCCGCTCGGCCGCGCGGGAATGGGGCGTGGATAACATCACCGTCAATAACCTGCTGCCGGTGGCCGATACCTGGGGTGATAGTTATGACGCGCCGGCACCCTCCAATGTGCTCGGGCGTTATGGCTCGCCGGAAGACGACATCGCGCCGGTGGCGCTGTTCCTGGCCAGCCAGGATGCGCAGTTCATCACCGGCTACAGCCTGACACCGGATGGCGGGCAGATCATCGACAGTGCGCGTTGACTGACCCGCGCAGCGGCCCAGGCGAGTAGCGCTGCGATGCACAGGAGCGCGGCGCTCAATGCAAACGTCACCTGGTAGCCGCACAGGTCAAACACCACACCGCCCAGCGTTGCCCCGGCAGCGATTGCCAGTTGGATGATGGCAACCATTAAGCCGCCCCCTGCCTCGGCATCGTCAGGCAGGGTTTTTGCCAGCCAGGTCCACCAGCCCACCGGCGCGGCGGTGGCTACCAGGCCCCACACACCGAGGAGCGCGGCGGTAATAACGGGCGAACTGCCGAATGCGACCAATGCCAGAGCGATCACCGCCATCAATACGGGAATGGCGATCAGCGTGGGGTACAGGCCGTTCTTCAGGAAACGCTCGATCAGCAGTGTGCCGGCCAAACCGGCCAGGCCGAGCACCAGCAGCATCAACGACAGCAGCGATACACCCACCTGGGTAACACCTTCCAGAAACGGCCGCAGGTAGGTGAACAGCATGAACTGGCCCATGAAAAACACGCTGACGGCCAGCATGCCCAGGGCCACCGGGGCGCGCTTGATCAAGCGCAACAGGTGGCCGTTGCCGGCCTGGCTGCGGGGCTTGATCGACGGCAGGCTCAGCAGCAGCCACAGCACCGCGACCACGGCCACCGGCACCACGCAGAAAAACGCGCCACGCCAGCCGATCAAACCACCGAGGAAACTGCCCAGCGGTGCCGCGATCACGGTTGCCAGTGCGTTACCGCCATTGACGATAGCCAAGGCGCGCGGCACCTGGCCCTCGGGCACCAGGCCCATGGCAGTGGCTGCCGACAGTGACCAGAAACCGCCGATGGCCACGCCGATCAGGGCGCGGCCCAGCATGAAGATCAGGTAGTTCGGCGCGAACGCTACCACGCTGCCGGACACGATCATCAGCAAGGTCAGCGCGACCAGCAGGCGCTTGCGATCCACGCGCGCCGCCACTCGGGCGATCACCAGGCTGGTGAGCAAGGCAAACAGGCCTGACACCGAAATACCCTGGCCGGCCTGGCCTTGGCTGATGCCCAGGTCGGCGGCCAGCGGGGTCAACAGGCTCACCGGCATGAACTCCGAGGCCACCAGGGCAAAGGCTGCCAGGGACAGGGCGAAGACGGCGCCCCAGCGGGGCGCGTGAGGGTTTATCGAGATCACTTCAAGTGACTGTTAAAGAAGCTGGTGAGCTTGGCGAAGGGGATCAGGTTGACCCGGTCGTAAAGGTCTACATGGCCGGCGTTGGGGATGATTACCAGCTCCTTGGGCTCGGCGGCACGGTTGTAGGCGTCTTCGCTGAACTCGCGGGAGTGGGCATCGGCACCGGCAATCAACAGCAACGGGCGAGGGGAAATGGTCTCGATGTCGCTGAACGGATAGAAGTTCATGAACTTCACGTTGCTGGTCAGCGTCGGCATGGTGGTGGTCTGCGGCGACGCGCCAGCCGGGGTGACTTCGCCGCGCGGCGTGCGGTAGAAATCGAAAAACTCATCGCCAATCGGGTTGCCGGTCCGCTTGAGCGGCGTGCCGCTGGTGTAGAGGGTCTGGCCGCCCTGGAATTCCACGTAACGCTGGTTGGCCGCCTGCACCAGCACCTGCTGGCGTTGTTCCGCTGTCATGCCGTGCTTGAGACCGTTGCGGTTGGCGGCGCCCATGTCGTACATGCTGACCGTGGCGATGGCCTTGAGGCGCGGGTCGATCTTGGCCGCCGCGATGGCAAAACTGCCGCTGCCGCAGATGCCGATCACGCCGATGCGCTCACGATCGACCAGCGGCCGGGTGCCGAGGAAGTCCACGGCGGCGCTGAAGTCTTCGGCGTAGAGGTCGGGCAGCACCGCATTGCGTGGTGTGCCTGCGCTTTCGCCCCAGAACGACAGGTCCAGCGACAAGGTGACAAAGCCCTGTTCGGCCATTTTGGTGGCGTAGAGGTTGGCGCTCTGTTCCTTGACGGCACCCATCGGGTGGCCGACGATCAGCGCGGCATTTTTCGAGGCCGGGGCGAGCTGTTTGGGCACGAACAGGTTGCCCGCCACCGGCATGCCGTATTGATTGTTGAAGGTGACTTTTTCGACGGACACCTTGTCGCTTGTGTAGAAGTTGTTTGCACCGTTGGACATGTCGGCTCCCAGAGAAGAGAACGAAATCACCAGCAGACTCAGGGTGAGCAAGAGGCTTTTCATGGATGGATCCTTGAGAAGGGGGTCGGCACATTTTCCCGGCGTGGCTGAGGGTTCTGTAGTGCGTTCCACTGGATTACTTGCCTGATCCTCTGAGTCTGGCGGGTTGCCGGGGACGTAAGCGGGCCGGTCGGGGTAAAGTCCAACGATCAGAGCGAAGGGCCCTTTATGAAGATCAATCAAATGCCCCTGGACGTGCTGGTCCACGCGATCGGCTCAAGGGTCTGCATACCCGGCGACTACCCCATGCCCATCCCCGGCCTGGGCTTTTATCGGCGTGAGCAGCCCGCGACACCCGTGGTGTGCATGGTCGAGCCGAGCATCGTGCTGGTTGCCCAGGGTGAGAAGCGGCTGTGGGTCGGCGGCGAGGGGTACCCGTATGACACGGCACGATTTCTGCTCACGTCGCTGGATATACCGGCCAACTCCGAAGTGCTGGTCGCCAGCCCGACCCGCCCGTGCCTGGGCCTGACCTTCAAGCTCGACCTGCGCATCCTGGCCGAGCTGATCGCCCAGGGGGCGTTGCCGCCAACGCGTGAGCGGGCGGTGATGAAAGGCGTGGGGATTGGTGTCGTGACCGGCGCCATGCTCGCCTCCTTTGCGCGCCTGGTTGAATTGCTTGATGAGCCCGAAGCGATACCGGTGCTCGCACCCTTGATCCAGCGCGAGATTCACTTCCGGCTATTGCAGAGCGACCAGGCCGGCCGACTGCGCCAGATCTGTTCCGTGGACGGGCAGGGTTATCGGATTGCGCGGGCGATCGATTGGCTCAAGCTCAATTACGACGTGCCGTTGCGCGTGGACGAACTGGCCGCGCGTGTGCAGATGAGCGCGGCGACCTTTCACCATCACTTTCGCCAACTGACGGCGATGAGCCCGCTGCAGTATCAGAAATGGCTGCGCCTCAACGAAGCGCGGCGCTTAATGTTGAACGAGCACCGGGACGTGTCCAGTGCGGCGTTCAAGGTCGGCTATGAAAGCCCGTCGCAGTTCAGCCGCGAGTACAGCCGGCTTTTTGGTGTGCCGCCCAAGCGCGATATGGCCATGCTGCGCGGCAAAGCGCCGGTCAGCGATCCGCTGGCGTCAAGTTAGCGTAGAAGATGCAGCCGATCAGCCGCGCAAACAGGCTGAGGGTTTCCGGCAGGTTGGGGTCGTCAAACAGCATCGCCCGGGAATCCAGCGCACACAGTGCGCCGAACAGGCGGCCATCCGGCAGGAAGATCGGCGCCCCGGCGTAGCTCTCGATGGCGTATTGCTTGACCACCGGGCGCGTGGCAAAGCGGCCATTGGCGCTGACCTGCGGGATGAACAGGGTCTGCGGGTTGATGCAGAACTCGCTGCACAGGGTGGTTTCCAGGTCGAGCACGTCATCGGCATGAATGCCCATGTCGAAGGGGTCGTGCGCTGAACAGACAATCCATTCCAGGTCAGTGAACTTGGCGATGCCGGCAAAGCGCATGCCCGTCAGGCGGGTGACCAATTGCAGGATGCTGGTGGTGGCTTCGATTTCGGCGATGGCAGCGCGTTCGTCGGCGCTGAGTAACGCGTGTGCGGCGGTGAAGCTTGGAAGCATGGTTGAACACTCCACTGGCGTGGCGGCCCTTGCCACCACGCTTGGTCAGGTCTTAATTGATACGCGGATGCTGCTGCACCAGGTTCTGGCGCTTGGCTTCCAGTTCGGCAATCTCGGCGTCGATGTCTTCGATTTTCTGCTCGATATTGTCGTGATGCTCCTGCAGCAACTCCTTCGCTTCTTCCATGTCCGACGCAGCCGGTGCGGCGCCGCGCAGGGGTTTGTTGGCGGTTTCCTTCATGGTCAGGCCGGTGATCAGGCCGACCACCGCAAACACCATCAGGTAGTAGGCGGGCATGTACAGGTCGTTGGTGCTTTCCACCAGCCAGGCCACCGCGGTAGGGGTGACGCCGGCGATCAATACGGAGACGTTGAACGCACTGGCCAAGGCACTGTAGCGCAGGTGCGTGGGGAACATCGCCGGCAGCGTGGACGCCATGACGCCGATGAAGAAGTTAAGCACGACGGCCAGGATCAGCAAGCCGGCGAAGATCAGGCCGGTCTTGCCGCTGGTAATCAGCATAAAGGCCGGAATGGCCAGGAACAGCAGGCCGATGCTGCCGGCGATGATGAAGGGCTTGCGGCCGATCTTGTCGCTGACAAAACCGATGAACGGCTGCACGAACAGCATGCCGACCATGATCGCGATGATGATCAGCACGCCGCTGTTTTCGGAGTAGTGCAGGTTATGGGACAGGTAGCTCGGCATGTACGTGAGCAGCATGTAGTACGTCACGTTGGTGGCCGCGACGATGCCGATGCAAGTCAGCAGGCTGCGCCAGTGCTTGGTGGCGATCTCCTTGAATGACACTTTCGGGCCATGGGTCAGGCCTTCGCGGTCACCCTGTTCGAGCTTGTCGACATGCTGTTGGAACGCCGGGGTTTCTTCCAGCGCATGGCGCAGGTACAGGCCGATCATGCCCAGGGGCAGGGCCAGGAAGAACGGCAGGCGCCAGCCCCAGGCCTCGAAGTCGGCTTCGCCCAGCACGCTGGAGATCAGCACCACGACACCGGCACCGAGGACGAAACCGGCGATGGAACCGAAGTCCAGCCAGCTGCCGAGGAAACCGCGCTTGCGGTCCGGCGCATATTCGGCAACGAAGATCGAGGCGCCGGTGTATTCACCGCCCACCGAGAAGCCCTGGGCCATTTTGCACAGCAGCAGCAGGATCGGCGCCCAGATGCCGATGGAGGCGTACCCGGGAATCAGGCCGATGGCGAAGGTGCTCAGCGACATGATCACAATGGTCGCGGCGAGGACTTTCTGGCGTCCGTATTTATCGCCCAGCGCGCCGAAGAACAGGCCGCCCAGGGGACGAATCAGGAACGGCACGGAGAACGTCGCCAGTGCCGCGATCATTTGTACGCTGGGGGAGGCGTCGGGGAAGAACACCTTGCCCAATACATAGGCGACAAACCCGTAGACACCAAAGTCGAACCACTCCATGGCGTTACCCAGTGCGGCGGCGGTGATCGCCTTGCGCATCTTGGCGTCGTCAACAATGGTGATGTCTTTCAAACCGATGGGCTTGACGCTTTTCTTACGTAATTTCATGCGGACCACTCTAAAACAGAACAGGGGAGGTGCCATCGTTGCAATGGCACCGCTCTGTCAGTTCAGATACAAGCGGACATGAAATAATTCACCGCTATTTGCGTTTTTTTGCCTGGGGTGCAATTTGCGTGCAATTGCCTGGGTTTTCGGGGTGAGCACCTACCCTGGGGCGATCCGGCATTCTGTGGTGAGCGGGCTTGCCCCGCGTTGGGCTGCGAAGCGGCCCCAATCAAGATCACTGTGTTCCATCAGACAAACCGCAGTGCCTGATTTTGGGGCCGCTTCGCAGCCCAGCGCGGGGCAAGCCCGCTCACCACAAAAAGCCTGTTCGCCACGGTCATGCGCGCCTGTCGTCCTACAACCTAGCCGCGCCTGACACTTTTCACACCCGTGAGATAGCCCGCAAAAGCCGTAATCTTTCAGATTGACAGCGGGTAGGTAGCCCGATATAAAAGCCACAGTTGTACGACGACATATGACGTTACATATGTCCTACCTAACAAAAATAAAAAGTGATGCCATGAACTTGATCGAGCCCATCAACGCCCAGCGCGTTGGCCAAGCTGTAGGCAACTATCGCTGGACCATCTGCGCGATGTTGTTTTTCGCGACCACCGTCAACTACCTCGACCGCCAGGTGCTCAGCCTGCTTGCGCCGCAGTTGTCGACGCAATTTGGCTGGAGCAACACCGATTACGCCAATATCGCGGCGGTGTTCCAGTTTGTGTATGCGATTTCCATGCTGTTTGCCGGGCGGTTTGTCGACAAGATCGGCACCAAGGCCGCCTACGTGATCGCGATTGCGGTCTGGTCCACCGGCGCCATCATGCATGCGTTCTCGGTGCCGATGGGCGAGGGCATCGCGGCGGTCAGCGCCGCGTTCGGCCTGGCGGTGATCCCCGTGTCCATCGCCGGCTTCATGCTGTCCCGGGCCGTGCTGGCGATTGGCGAGGCGGGTAACTTCCCGATTGCGATCAAGGCCACCGCCGAATATTTCCCCAAGAAAGAACGCTCGCTGGCCACCGGGATCTTCAACTCCGGCGCCAACGTCGGCGCGATCCTGGCGCCGATCTGCGTGCCCCTGATCGCCGGGATGTGGGGCTGGGAAGCGGCCTTTATGGTTATCGGCATGCTGGGCTTTGTGTGGGTGGCGGTTTGGGCGGCGGTGTATGAGAAGCCGGAGCAGCAGAAACGCCTGTCGGCCGAAGAGCTGGCCTATATCCGCAGCGACCAGGCGCAGCAGCCCTCTATCCCGCCGGTTGCAGGCGCGGTACAGAAAAAAGTCTCGTGGTTCAAGTTGCTCACCTACCGCCAGACCTGGGCGTTTGCCTTCGGCAAGTTCATGACCGATGGCGTGTGGTGGTTCTTCCTGTTCTGGCTGCCTACCTACCTGTCGGCGCAATACGGCATGAAAGGCGCCGATATCGTCATGCCGCTGGCCGTGCTGTACAGCATGACCATGGTCGGCAGCATCGGCGGCGGCTGGTTCCCCAGCTACTTCATGGCCCGTGGCGATGCCCCCTATGACGGCCGGATGAAAGCCATGCTGGTGATCGCGCTGTTCCCGTTGGTGGTGTTGCTGGCACAACCGTTGGGCTACATCAGCTTCTGGGTCCCGGTATTGCTGATCGGCGTCGGCGCCTCGGCGCACCAGGCGTGGTCGTGCAACATCTTCACCACCGTGTCCGACATGTTCCCGCAGAAAACCGTGGCCTCGGTGGTCGGCATCGGCGGCATGGCCGGCGGCATCGGCGGTGTGGTGATGACCAAGATCGGCGGCTGGGTGTTCGACTACTACAAGTCCATCAATGACATCCACACCGGCTACATGATCATGTTCGCGATCTGTGCGCTGGCGTACCTGGTGGCGTGGAGCGTGATGAAGACCCTGGTGCCGCGCCACAAGGAAATCACGGACCTGTAAACCCAGACCCGCTACCTCTGTGGTGAGCGGGCTTGTCGAATCGTCGCACCGCCGGCGTTGGGGTGCGAAGCGCCCCTAATAAAGACGGATGCGTTGTATCAGGCACTCCGCTGCGCCTGGTTTAGGGGCTGCTGCGCAGCCCAGCGCGGGACAAGCCCGCTCGCCACAGGTCCGTCGAATCACCCATAACGTTGTGTCGAGACCCATTCCTTCAAGCGTCTTTTCTACAACGCGCGCGCCCAGGTCTGGCTGACCAGCTGCTTGCCGAAACTCAAGGTCGGCTCTTCTTCCACCAACTCGAAACCGGCTTTCTGGTAGAGCTTGCGCGCATCGGTCAGGGCGCTCATGGTCCACAGCATCATGCGGGTGTAGCCGGCATCGCGGGCAAAGCGCAGGCATTCGTCCACCAGGCGCTGGCCGATGCCCAGGCCCCGCGCACTCGCATCCACGTAGAGCATGCGCAGCTTGGCGGTTGTATCGTCATGGCGCACGACGAACACCGAACCCACCACCTCACCATCCTTCTCCGCGATCCAGCAGCGCTCCCGCGCCGGGTCGAACTCGCGCAGGTACTTGGCGACGATCTCCGCCACCAGCGCTTCAAACTCCCAGTTCCAGTGGTATTCGCGGGCATACAGCGCGGCTTGCTGCTGCACCACCAGGCCCATATCCCCGGGGCGTGGGTCGCGCAGCAGGTAGCTCGACGGGCGGCCTTGCAACAGGGTCTGGATGCGTTGCATGGCGTCGGTCAATTGCTGCTGCTGGGGTTCGGGCAGGCTCTCGAGCAGGGCGATGACTTCATCCTGGGTCTGCTGTTCCAGGGGCGCCAGGACCGCGCGACCGAGATCGGTGAGGTGCAATTGCACCGCGCGCGCATCGGTGGCGCAGCGGACTTTCTGGATCAGGCCGTTTTTCTCGAAGCCACTGGTCAGGCGGCTCAGGTAACCCGCGTCGAGGCTGAGCATCTGGCACAGGTCGGCGCTGGTGAGGTCGCCACGGGAGGACAGCTCGTACATCACCCGAATTTCAGTCAGGGAATAGTCGCTGTGCAGCAGGTGTTCCTGCAGCACGCCGATCTGGTGGGTGTAGAAGCGATTGAAGCCGCGCACGATGCCGGCGCGTTCCACAAGCAGGGGAGTGGACATGGCGAATGCTCGAATGGTTGCCTGAGGCAATTATATTGTTGCTTCAGGCAACCATGTCAATGGCTTTGCTCGACGGTCACCGTCCTCCCTGCACCGGCCGTCGCCTGGGGGCTCGTCAATATGATTCGAATCGCCATGACCACGCCGATCAGCACCGCGCTCAGGCCCGCGGCTTCCATGAGTGTGGGCCAGCGCCCGTGGAACCCCAGGCCAAGCAGGGTGGCGAAGAGGGATTCGAGGGCGATCAATTGGCCGCTGAGCACCATCGGCAGGCGTCGGGTCGCGGCGTTCCAGGCCCAGGCGCCGACGAGGGTCGACATCACCGCAATGATCAGGGCCCAGGCATAGAGCGGGCCTGCCTGGGAAAGGCCGAAGCCGAGCGTCGGCAGCGTGAACAAGCCAAGTGCCTGGATGAACGGCAGCAGGCACAACGTGGCGACACCGGCGCCCACCATCATCAGTGCGGTCCAGAGGCCGGTTGCCTGCGCCGCGAGGTGCGTCAGTTGCCGTTGGTTGATCACGCTGAACCACAACCAGAGGGCGACCGCACTCAGGGAAAAAAACAGCCCCGCCAACCAGGCGCTTGTATCCAATGCAGGTTGATGAAAGCTGCTGATGTTCGACAGCACGAGGCCCGTCGTGAGGCATGCCAGGGGGGCTGCCAGTCGGCGCCATGGGACTGTCCGGGTGCTGGCGTTACCCACCAGAGCCAACAATACCGGCACCGTGCCGATAAACGCCGGGGTCATGACCGGGCCGCCGAACATCACGCCGGCAGCGATGCACAGGCCGTAGCCCAGGCAACCCACCGCCCCGAGGGCGGCAGCGAGGCATCGCTGGGCGGGCCTGAGCGTGCGCAGTTGTGCCCGGCATAGCAGCACACCCGTGCCGCCCAGCACGCCTGCGATCAAAAACCGCACGGCCATCAGGTCATAAAGGCTGTAGCCGCCAGTGACGTAGGGCGCGATGAAGTTCAGCGCCCAGCCCAGTGTGGCAACAATCGCGAGCAGCACGCCGACGGCAATGGAGGTCTGTGCAGCGTTCATCCGGGGCATCCATTGAGGTAATGGATCCATGGTGCCCAGTCATGCGGGTGTGCTACAAACGAGTTCTCGGCCGTGGATGTATAACCTCAGATTATGAATACACTTGGCAAGACCCTGCCGCCCCTGGCCAGCCTGTTGCCGTTTGAAGCGGCGGCACGCCTGGGCAGTTTCTCCAAGGCAGCCGATGAGCTGCACATCACCCAGGCCGCCATCAGCCGCCAGATTCGCGGGCTGGAAGACAACCTGGGGGTGAAGCTGTTCAGCCGGCGCAACCGGGCGGTGTTCCTCACCCAAGAGGGGCGGGAACTGGGCCGGGTGGTCGGCGAGGCGCTGCGCAGCATCAGTGAGAGTGCCACCAGCCTGCGGGGGTCAACCCACAGTCATCGCGTGGTGTTGCTGTGCCAGTTGTGCGAAGCGTTTTATTGGCTGATGCCGCGCCTGTCGACGTTACACCAGCAATACCCGCACATCGAAATCCAGGTGGTGACCTCCACCCGGCCCCTGACGGAGTTCACCAGTCACTTCGACGTGGCCTTGCAAAGTACCGGGCGCGCGAGTGGCAGCCATCCGCTGATGTTCACCGCCGCCGACGAAGTGTTCCCGGTGTGCAGCCCCGGCTATCTGGACAGCAAACCACCGCTGTCGCTCGCCGGGTTGCAGTCGCGCACCTTGTTGCACCACAGCTCCCATCCTCCGCACCTGATGGAGTGGGACAGCTGGTTGCAGGTGTTCGGCCAGGCCTTGGGCGGGGAGGTGCGCGGTGCGACCTTCGATAGCTACCCGCTGATGTTGCAGGCGGCGGTGGAGGGGCATGGGATCGCCATGGGCTGGCGGCGTACGGCGAGCCGGTTGATTGACAGCGGGGCGCTGGTAAGGCCCTGTGTCGAGAGTGTGCATTTGCCCCAGGCGCTATCGATTTATCGGCAGCAGGGAGAGGACATCCGCGCTGAAGTCATGGCGTTGCTCGACTGGCTGGAGGTGCAATTGCAGGATGAAGTCTGACAGGGGCGCCGCCGCCCCTGTCATATGCCGCTATGGCTTGCGCGTCACCCGCCACACGGTATTGGCCAGGTCGTCGGCGATGATCAGCGCGCCTTTCGGGTCCACCGTCACCCCCACCGGGCGCCCACGGGTCTTGCCGTCGTCACCGCGAAAGCCGGTGGCGAAATCAATCGGCTCACCCGATGGCTTGCCATTGCTGAACGGCACGAAGATCACCTTGTAGCCCACCGGGTTGTCGCGGTTCCAGCTGCCGTGCTCGCCGACGAATACGCCGTCGGCAAATTGCTCGCCCATGGCCGGGATGGAAAAGTCCACGCCGAGTGCGGCCACGTGGGAGCCCAGGCTGTAGTCGGGCTTGATCGCGGCGGCGACTTTGGCCGGGTTCTGCGGTTGCGCGCGCGGGTCGACGTTCTGGCCCCAATAGCTGTAGGGCCAGCCGTAGAACGCGCCTTCTTTCACCGAGGTCAGGTAGTCGGGCACCAGGTCGGGGCCGAGTTCGTCGCGTTCGTTGACCACCGTCCACAGTTGCCCGGAGTCGGGTTGGATGGTCAGCGCCGTCGGGTTGCGCAGGCCGGTGGCGTATGGTTTGTGCGCGCCGGTCGCTGCATCGATCTGCCAGACCATGGCGCGGTCGATTTCCACTTCCATGCCACGTTCGGTCACGTTGCTGTTGGAGCCGATCCCCACATACAACTGGCGTCCATCGGCACTCACCGCCAGGGACTTGGTCCAGTGATGGTTGATCTGCGCCGGCAGGTCGGTGACTTTGACCGGTGCGCCGCTGGCCTTGGTCTGGCCATCGGTGTAGTCGAAGCGCACCAGCGCATCCTGGTTGGCCACGTAGAGCTTGCCATCGGCAAACGCCAGGCCGTAGGGCGCGTTGAGGTTGTCGGCGAACACCGTCTTCAACTCATAGGTGCCGTCACCGTCGGCATCGCGCAGCAGCGTCAGGCGGTTACCGCCTTTTACCTTGGTGTTGCCCTGGGCCTTGATCACGCTGGCGATCACATCCTTGGGCTTGAGCTTGGCCGCACTGCCGCCACGGCCTTCGGCGATGAGGATGTCACCGTTGGGCAGCACCAACGTCTGGCGCGGGATGGCCAGGTCGGTGGCGATGGCCGTGACGCTGTAGCCGTCGGGCACCTTGGGTTTCTGATCGCCCCAGGGGGTGGGCTCGGCGATCTTCATGCTCGGCAACAGGCTGCTTTGTTGCTCCGGCAACGTGGGGTCGGGGCCACGGGCCTGGGTCTTGTCACCTTCGCCGCCGCAGGCGCTCAGCAACAGCGCGGCGCTCAATACGCTCAGTGTGTGGGGCGTTTTCATTTGGCACCTCCCGAGCGCAGGCCGGTCCAGGTGGCCGCCAGTGTCAGCAGCAAGACGACTGCCGACATGATCAGCCCGGCAGGCATTGAGGCGTAGGCATCCTTGGCATGTTGAAAGGCATTGACCAGCCCTAATACCCAGGTGGCTAACAGCAGCAGGACATACCGCGTGGGTTGCCCCGCCTTGCGCTCGGCGCGAAGCAGGTTGACCAGCGCAAACAGGAACGCGAACCCACAGAACACCAGAGCACCGGCAATCAACCAGGACGCAAAGTTGGCCCATTGAATCTGGTAGGTCTGGGTGTAGGCAATGTCGCTGAGCAAGGCCCCGAGAAACAGCGGCACGGTGCCGGCCAGCAAGGTCGCATGCAGCGGCCCCGGCATGTATCGGTAGGCGGGAAGGGTTGTCATGGTAAGGCGGCTCCTTGTTGTACAACGCCCCTGATCGGGGCTGCGCATAGGAAATGAACGCCTTACCTGTCAGATAGTTCAGCATAATTCGTGTCGAAATATTAAGAACCAGCCGGAAAGCTGGCATGCTCAAGGCTTCACATAAGGAGCCGTACCCATGCCAACCCTGCACCTGCTGTGCGGCAAGATCGCCTCGGGCAAGTCGACACTGGCCAAGACCCTGGTGGCCGAACACGCCGCCATCCTGCTCAGCGAAGACACCTGGCTCGCCCAGTTGTACCCCGGTGAAATCCTCTCGATCGCCGACTACCTGCGCTGTGCCCAGCGTATTCGCGGGGTGTTGGGCCCGCTGGTGATCAACCTGCTTGAATCCGGCGTCAACGTGGTGCTGGATTTTCCCGCCAATACCCTGGCCAATCGCGAATGGCTGCTGGGGTTGGCGCAGGCCGCCAAGGTGCCGCACCGCCTGCATTACCTCGAGCTGGACGACGCCACCTGCCGCGCAAGGCTGCATGCGCGCAATGCCCGGGGCGATCATGATTTCGCGGCAACGGATACCGAGTTCGACCTGATCACCCGGCATTTCTGCGTGCCGAGTGAGGCGGAAGGGCTGGTGATCGAGGTGCATCGCCCATGAGTCCGCCTTCTGCGGGCATCGACGCGGACGGTTTTATCCTCACCGTCGCCGACACGCCCGTGCAGCTTGAATACCAGCCGCTGCTGGCGGACGTCTGCGCGTCGCTCTCGACGGACGACCTGGGCCTGGACGGCCTCTATCTCTATGGCAGTGTCGCAAGGGGCGACGCCATTCCCGGCGTTTCCGACCTCGACCTCACCCTGGTGCTGCGCGAGCCGGCAACCGCGGAGCTATTGGCCCGGCTGGAGGCAGTCCGGCGTGCGCTGGAGCAGCGGCACCCCCTTGTCACCAAGGTGGATTTCGATATCGGCCACCGCGCGCAAGTACTGGCGGCGGAAAACCGCAACAGGTGGGGCTTCTGGCTCAAACACCAGTGCCGCTGCCTGTGGGGCAATGATCTGTCAGTGCATTTCGAACGGTTTCGGCCATCCCGTGACATCGCGCTGGCGGTAAATGGTGATTTTCACGCCGTATTGAGCACGTACCTCACGCGCATCGCGTGCGCCGACACCGAGGTGCAGCGACTTCGCTTGCAGCGCGAGGCTTCACGCAAGCTGATCAGGTCCACCCATGTATTGCTTTCGGAAGATGCGTCGACATGGCCCCTCACCCTCGAAGAGCATGTGGCGATGTTCGTCCGGGGGTATCCGCAGCGGGTCACTCACCTTGCGTTCTTTCTCTTTGAGGCCAGGAACCCTGGCGCCACGATGGAAAACTTCACCGCGCGGCTTCGGGCTTTTCTGGATTGGATGGCTTCACCCATCGTCCGTCCTATGTACGTAGCGGATTAAAAATGTGGGGCTGTGCTTGCGCCATAAGGCTTATCCAAAGATGATAGGTTTATTAGCGTTAAACCTGACCTTTCATACGTCAAGCCTATGGAACTCCCATGATCAACTTCCGCCTTATCCGCCACCTCTGGCTGTTCCTCGCCGTGGCCGAAGAACAGAACTTCGGCCGTGCCGCCAAGCGCCTGGGCATGTCGCAGCCGCCGTTGAGCGAGCAGATCCAGGTGCTGGAGCAGGCGCTCAAGGTCACGTTGTTCGAGCGTTCGCGGCGGGGCGCCAAGTTGACGCCGGTGGGTGCGGCGATCCTGCCGGCGGTGCGCAAGTTCGCCGAACAGTTGGAGCGCCTGGAGCTGGCGGTGGAGGAGGCGGTGGCGGGGCAGTCGGGCATGCTCACCATTGGCGCGATTTCCACGGCGATGTTTGATGTGTTGCCTGGCTTGATCGACCTGCTCAAGCAGCGATACCCCCAGCTCACCGTATCGGTGCGCGAGATCGACAGCGTGGAGGCGGTACCGGCGCTGGAGGCGGGGGATATCGACCTGGCGTTTGCGCGATTGGACGGCGACCTCGGCCCGGCGATCCAGTCCTTGCCGTTGCGCGAGGACCGCCTGATGGTGGCGCTGCCCGGCGATCACCCGCTGGCGTCGCGCAAGCGCATCAGCCTGTCGAGCCTGGCCAGCGAGCCTTTGGTGATGTTTTCGCGCAAGGTCAGCCCGGTGTACTTCGACAACCTGATCGCCACGTGCCGCGCCAGCGGGTTCTCGCCGCGGGTGCTGCATGAGGTGCGTTCGGTGGCCTCGCAGATTGCCTTTGTCAGCTGCGGCCAGGGCATCGCGCTGGTGCCGGCCTCGTTGAAAAAACTCGCCCCGGATAACGTGGTGCTGCGGGCCTTGACCCAGAAGCTCAACGTCGTGACGACGGCGGTCGCCTGGAACTCGCAAAGGCCAAACCCGTTAGTCACAGAACTGGTCGCACAATTCCAGGCTCATACGATTGGCGTATGAAAACGTTCTGCAATCGGTCATTTACACGCGCAGGGAAACCCTTGAAATTGGCCGCCTTTGTGTTCAAGGAGCCCTCGCCATGTCGTTCACTCACACCCGTCTGCCGCTGACGGTAGATGGCGTATCGCTGGATATCGCCGCCCTGTATCGCTCCGGCGAGCACGCGCCGATCCTGTTCCTGCACGGCTTTGGCTCCACCAAGGAAGACTACGCCGATATCGTCCTGCACCCGGCTTTCGACGGGCATCCCTTTGTTGCGTATGACGCGCCCGGCTGTGGCGAAAGTGAATGCGCCGACCTGGGGGCAATCAGCATCCCGTTCCTGCTCGAAACCGCCTTGCAGGTGCTGGAGCACTTCCAGATCGAACGTTTCCACCTGGTCGGCCACTCCATGGGCGGGTTGACGGCCTTGCTGCTGGCGCACCGTTTCCCTGGCCGTGTCCTGAGTTTCACCGATATCGAAGGCAATATCGCCGCGCAAGACTGCTTTCTCAGTCGCCAGATCGTCGACTACCCGGCGGATGACCCGGAGGTGTTCTTCAGCGCCTTCATCGAACGCACCCGCCAGGCGCCGGCGTATGCCAGCGCCCTGTATTCAGCGAGCTTGCGCCACAAGGTACGCGCCGGCGCGGTGCGCGGGATTTTCCAATCGATGGTGACGCTTTCCGATAACGCCGACCTGATGGACAAGTTCCTCGGCCTGCCATGCCCCAAGCTGTTCATGTACGGCGCGCAGAACGCCGGGCTGTCCTACCTGCCGCACATCCAGGCTAACGGTGTGCGCCTGGCGCCCATTGCGACGTGCGGGCACTTCCCGATGTATTCCAACCCGCAGGCGATGTGGCAACAGATCGCGGCATTCATCAGGACTTGAAGCGCCCCACCAGGCCATTCAACTCATCCGACAGGTTCGACAGGCGCCCCGAGTCGTCCTGCGCCGAGTTGGCCAGGCTTTCCACCAGGCGTGCCTCGTCGTAGATCTGCTGGATATGCCGGTTGATCTCTTCGGCCACGCTGTGTTGTTCCTCCGCGGCGGCGGAGATTTGCAGGTTCTGGTCGCGGATTTCGTTGACCGACAGCTGGATGCCTTCAAAGCTGTCCCGCGCGCTTTCGATGGACGACACACTGGCCCGTGACAGGTCCAGGCAACTGCCCATTTTTTGCGTGACTTCCTGGGTCTTGTTTTCCAGGGTGCCGAGCAGGTGCTCGATCTCGCCGGTGGAGTCGGAGGTGCGCTTGGCCAACGCGCGCACCTCGTCGGCGACCACGGCAAAACCACGGCCCTGGTCACCGGCACGGGCAGCTTCGATGGCGGCGTTGAGGGCCAGCAGGTTGGTCTGTTCGGCAATCGCACGGATGGTGCCGATGATTTGGTTGATGCTGCGGCTGCCGGCTTCGAGTTCGACCATGGCGTCGGACGATTCGGTCAGGCGGCGGCCCAGGCGGTTGACGTTATCGGTGGTGACTTCGATCTGCTGCTTGCCCTCGGCCACGCGGCGATGGCCGTTCTCCGCCGACTCTGCCGCACTGCTGCAGGAGCGGGCGACTTCGTTGGCGGTGGCGACCATTTCGTTGAACGCGGTGGACACCAGTTCCACCGCCTCGCGCTGGCGCCCGGCGGCTTCGTTCATGTTATGTGCGACTTCGCTGTTGACCTTGGAGGCGTTGTGCAAATTGGCCGACGCCGCGCCGATGTGCTGGATCAATTGGCGAATCGCGGCGAGGAACTTGTTGAACCAGCCGGCCAGTTCGGCGGTTTCATCCTTGCCCTGCACCTGCAGTGCGTGGCGCAGGTCGCCTTCACCCTCGGCAATCGACTGCAAGCCGCTGCTGACCTGGCCGATGGGCTTGACGATCACCTTGGAAAACGCCGCCGCAAGCACGCCGAAGATCAGCACCAGCACGCCGACGATGACCGCTGTGAGGTAGGTCATGCGCGTGGCTTCGGCCATCACTTCGCGGTGCTCGATCAGGCCGATATAGCGCCAGCCCAGGCCGGGAGAGGTCCACACGTTGGCCATGTAGCGCACGCCGTCGATTTCCACCTCGGTAGAACCCTGGGACGTCTCGGCCAGGTGCGCATAGGCGGCGCCCAGGTCCTTGAGCGGCTTGAAGCTGTGGGCGGCGTCGCGCGGGTCGACCAGCACCACGCCGTCTTCGATCAGCATCACGTAGCCGCTTTCGCCGAGCTTGATGCTCTTGACCAGTTCGGTGAGGTTCTTCAGCGACACGCTGACCACGAACACGCCCTTGGCCTTGCCGGCGTTATCCAGCAGCGCCCGGGCAGTGCCCACCAGCGCCACGTCGTCTTTGTCGTAGTAGTAAGCCGGCGTGCGCACGGTCTTGCCGGGGCTGGCCATCGCGGCCTTGTACCAGGGGCGCGTGCGTGGATCGTACTTGGCCAACTGCGGGTCATCCGGCCATTTGGCGTAGGTACCGTCTTCCAGGCCGATGGACAGGATCGCGGCGGCCGGGTGCGTGGCGCCGAAGCGTGCAAAGCGCTTGATCACATCCTGCGCCGCCGCCGGCATCGGCTGGCTGGCTGCATCGGCAGGCTGGTAATTCTTCAGAGAGTCCACGGCGGTGTATACAGGATCGGTGGCCATTTGATCGACGTTCTGCAGTGTGCCGTCGAAGAACTGGCGGATATTGCCGTCGATCTGGCGGATTTCCCGGGTGCTGCCATCGATGAACTGATCCACCGCCTGGGTCCGTGTGTTCATCACGGAGATCACGGCCACCAGGCTTACCGGAATAAACGCCACAGAGACAAATGCCAGCACCAGCTTATTTTTTATTTTCATCGAGACGACCATCAGCGCAGAGGGTGGTCAAATCGTCCGCTCAGGAAAAACAGCGCGGCGATTTGCTATCACTGCTGTTTCGGCCCGGTGCCGGTAAATCTTTAGGGTTTTTTGTACACAATACAAAGTGCTTATTGTTCTGTATCCAATCAGTAGACATCACGCAGGTAACGCTTCTGTTCGCTCAACTGGCGCCAGTACTCCACTGCGCCCTCAACGCCAAGCCCGCCGTGGGTTTGCGCGACCTGGCGCAGCGCCTGGTCGACATCCTTGGCCATATGGCTGGCATCCCCGCAGATATACAGCCTGGCGCCGTCCTGCAACCAGCGCCACAGCTCGGCACCCTGTTCGTGGATGCGGTCCTGTACGTAGATCTTTTGCGCCTGGTCGCGGGAGAACGCCAGGCTCAGGTGGGTGAGCAGGCCGTCGCGCTGCATGCCTTGCAATTCATCCTGGTAATAGAAGTCGCTGGCCGCGTGCTGCTCGCCGAAGAACAGCCAGTTGCGGCCCTGGTGCCCCTGGGCCCGACGTTCCTGCAAAAACGCGCGGAACGGCGCCACACCGGTGCCGGGGCCGATCATGATCATCGGTACGTCGCCGTCGGCCGGTGTGCGGAAGTGCTTGGACGGCTGCACGAACAACGGCACCTCACTGTCTGCGGCGCGGTCGGCGAGGAAAGTCGAGGAAACGCCCTTGCGCTTGCCATAACGCACGGCGGCCACGGTGAGGTGCACTTCCTGTGGGTAGGCCTTGGCGCTGGAGGCGATTGAATACAAACGTGGTTGCAGGCGCTTGAGGGTGCCGAGCAGTTCGTCCGCCGAGCAATCGATGGGGTACTCGTGCAGCACATCCACCAGTTGCCGGCCCCACAGCCAAGCCTGCAGTTCGGTCTTGTGCTCGGGGCTCAGCAGGCGCTTAAGGCCTGGGTTGGCACTGCGCTCGGCGATAAAGGCGAGGGTGTCGCTGCTGGGGCGGGCGATTTCGAAACGCTGGGTCAATGCCTGGTGCAGCGGTACATCGCCGAAGGTGTCGATGTTCACGCAGGCACTGGCATCCAGGCGCGTCAGGTCGAGCAGTTCGTTGACCAGTTCCGGGCAGTTGCGCGGCATCACTCCCAGGGCATCACCGGCTTCATAGCTCAGCCCGGAGTCGGTCAGGTCCAGGGCGAACTGGCGGGTTTCCTTGTGGGTGCTCTGCGGGTTCAGGTGCCGGTTGAGCAGCAGCCGTGAGCCATGCAGCTTGGTTTTGCCGGCCGGTGTGGCGGGTGTTACCGGGGCTACGGGCTTTGCCGGGTGGAGGGTCTGTTGGAATTGGGCCAGCCACGCATCGGCGCGCTCTTCGAATTCGGTGTCGCAATCCACGCGCTCCAGCAGGCGGGTCGCGCCCAGCTCCAGCAGGCGCTGGTCAAGGCGTTTGCCGTGCTTGCAGAACTGGTCGTAATTCGGATCGCCCAGGGCCAGTACCGCAAAGCGCAGCGATTCCAGGCGCATCTCGGCGGTGCTGAGGCTGTGCCAGAAGCCTTCGCCATTGTCCGGCGGGTCGCCGTCGCCGAAGGTACTGCTGATCAGCGCCAGGTTTTGTGTGCTCGCCAGTTTGCTGGCCGGGAAATCCGCCATCGCGCTGAGCTCGACGCTGATACCGGCGTCGCGCAGGCGCTTGGCGAATCGCTCGGCGAGGGCTTCGGCGTTGCCGGTCTGGGAGGCCCATAACAGGGTGACGGCCGGGGAGGGCGTTGCAGCGATGGCGCTGACGTCTGCGCGGCTGAACAATCCGCCGAGCAAACCGTCCAGCCACAGTCGGGAATCCTTGGTCAGCGGCGCATGGGTTGGCATCACCGGCACACCCGCTGCCAGGCGCCCGGCCTCGGAGCGCAGACCGCTGAGGAAACCTGCCAGGTAAGTACGCTCGCTGTCGCTCAGTGTCGGCGCCGGCACGTTACGGAGGCCGGCAATATCGGCGAAGGCGTCGAGGCGCGACAGGGTGAGGTCCTCTACTAAGGGGGGCAAGTCTTGCGAGACCGGCCCATCGAGAAACTGGTGATCGATCAACTCGACCCGGGCCAGGGCGACGGCACAGAACTTGAACTCGGGTTGCAGGGAAATCGGATCGACCGCGTCGTTGGTCACCGCGTTGATCGCCAGGTTTTCGCCAAATACATCGTTCCAGTGGAAAGGCGCAAAACAGTTGCCCGGCCGCACGCGGTCGGTGACCACCGCAGGCAGTACGGCACGCCCGCGGCAGGAGCGCACCTCCACGCGGTCCTTGTCCTGGATGCCCAGGCTGGCGGCGTCTTCGGGGTGCAGTTCGACGAAGGGGCCGGGGTTGAGTTTGTTCAGGGTGGCGACCTTGCCGGTCTTGGTCAGGGTGTGCCACTGGTGCTGCAAACGCCCGGTGTTGAGCACGAAAGGGAAGGCCTCATCCGGCATCTCCGCCGGCGGCATATGCGGGCGCGCCAGGAACTGGCCCTTGCCGTTCTCGGTGGCGAATCTGAGCGTGCCTGTATTCAGGTAGCGGATCGGGTTGCGGTCCGCGCCGGCGTCTGAAGCGCAGGGCCATTGCAGCGGTTGCGCGCGCAGCCGTTGATGGCTGGCGCCGCGAATGTCATAGCCGGTCTTGGGGTTCCAGGCGCGCTTGATCTCGTCGAAGACCTCGGCGGCGCTGGCATAGGTGAAGGCTTCGGCAAAGCCCATCTCGCAAGCGACCCTGGCGATGATCTGCCAGTCGGGCAAGGTCTGGCCCGGTGGTTCGACGGCTTTTTGCATCAGGGTCAGGTTGCGCTCGGAGTTGATCATCACCCCATCGGCCTCGGCCCACAGCGCACCGGGCAGCAGGATGTCGGCGTAGCGGTTGGTTTCGGTGTCGAGGAAGGCGTCCTGGGTGATCACCAGTTCGGCGGCTTGCAGGCCTTCGATGACCTTGCGGCGATTGGGCGCGCTGGCCACCGGGTTGGTGCAGATGATCCAGCAGGCCTTGATCTGCCCGGCGCTCATCTGCTCGAACAGCGCCACGGTGCCGCCGCCGACCTGGCGCGGCAGGCTGCCTGGGGGGATCTGCCAGAGGTCTTCGATAAATGCGCGGTCGGCTTCCACCAGCACCGAGCGCTGCCCCGGCAGGCCCGGGCCCATGTAGCCCATCTCACGGCCGCCCATGGCATTGGGTTGGCCGGTGAGGGAAAACGGCCCGCTGCCGGGGCGGCAGATGGCGCCGGTGGCCAGGTGCAGGTTGCACAGGGCGTTGGTGTTCCAGGTGCCGTGGGTGCTTTGGTTGAGGCCCATGGTCCAGCAGCTCATCCACTCGGCGGCGGCGCCTATCCAGTCGGCGGCCTGGCGGATATCCGCTTCCGCCAGGCCGGTGATCTCGGCGACCGTGTGCGGCGGGTAGTCCTCGAGAAAGCCGGGCATGGCCTCCCAGCCCTCGGTGAACGCGGCAATGAACGCGGGGTCGGTGTGGCCGTTCTTGACCAGCAGGTGCAACAGGCCATTGAGCAGGGCGAGGTCGGTGCCGGGTTTGATCGGCAGGTACAGGCCGGCCTTGTCCGCCGTGGCGCTGCGCCGTGGGTCGACCACGATCAGCTTCGCCCCGGCCTTGATCCGGTCCATCATGCGCAGGAACAGGATCGGGTGACAGTCGGCCATATTGGCGCCGATCACGAAGAACAGGTCGGCGCGGTCGAAGTCTTCATAGGAGCCCGGCGGCCCGTCGGAGCCCAGGGACAGCTTGTAGCCGCTGCCGGCGCTGGCCATGCACAGGCGCGAGTTGGACTCGACGTTGTTGGTGCGCACAAAGCCCTTGGCCAGCTTATTGATCAGGTACTGGGCCTCCAGGGACATTTGCCCGGAGACGTAAAAGGACAGGGCATCCGGCCCGTGACTGTCGAGGATGCCGCGCAGGCGCCCGGCGGTTTCGCTGATGGCGGTGTCCATGGCGATGCGCACCGGGTCGTGGTCACGCTTCTCGCGCAGGTAGGCGTTTTCCATCCGCCCGGACTCGGCGATGGCCTGCCCGCAGGTGGTGCCTTTGGTGCACAGGCGGCCGAAGTTGGTGGGGTGGGCCTTATCACCGATGACCTTGACCACCTTATTGTGCTCGACCTGCATGATGATGCCGCAGCCCACACCACAATAGGGACACACACTGCGTACGCTTTGGTTTGCCATCCGTCACCCTCGAAACTTTTTCTGCCCGCCAACAAAAAAGCGCCCTGCAACCCTCCGTTGGAAACGGGGATTGCACGGCGCCTTTGTCGTGAATGGGCAATCAGCGTTGACTGCTCTGTGTGTGTTCCTAGCAAGTCACGCGCCAATTTCTTAAGCACGGGCAAATTGTGGCAAGCGGGGTTGTTGTGGTGAGCGGGCTTGCCCCGCGCTGGGTGGCGAAGCCGCCCCATCACTGCCGCTGCTTACTTCCTGTAAGGACTGAGGTGCCTGGGTTTAGGGCTGCTGCGCAGCCCAGCGCGGGGCAAGCCCGCTCACCACAGCAAGCCCGCTCACCACAATAAGCCCGCTCTTCTGTGACCCTTTGATTTTTATCCGGGAATGCACTTTTTTGTCGCGGGATGCACCAGTTGGAGGCGCTGAAGTGTGCATTCAGTCTCGATGAGTACCGCGAGAAGGCGTCGCAGTAAGGCTCGCGACCAATTGGCACAGACCCTGCAAGCTCCCCCTCAACCCACCTCGGTCAACGACGATCGACAACAGGGGCATAAAGCGGTAGATCCGGCGCAGTCGCCGATCCGATCCCGCATAAGAACAGGCAAAGGCGCCTGGAACCGCAAGGTTTCAGGCGTTTTTTTTTGCTTTTTAAACCGTGATGAACGTTGTCGGGTGCTTGCTATGAACAAACAGATGAAAACCCTGATCGTCGTCGGCAATGGCATGGTCGGCCACCATTGCGTGGAGCAATTGATCGAACGCGGCGCGCTGGATCACTACCGGTTGCACGTGTTCAGCGAAGAGCCGATGCGTGCCTATGACCGCGTGCACCTTTCCGAGTATTTCACCGGCCGCGATGCCGAGTCCCTGGCGTTGTCGGACGCCGCGTTGTACCAGACGCCGGGTGTCACCCTGCACCTGGGTGTACCGGTGCTGGAGATCGATCGCGAACGCTGTGAAGTGATCACCGCCCAGGGCTGCGTGGGCTACGACAAGCTGGTGCTGGCCACCGGTTCCTATCCGTTCGTACCGCCGATCGAGGGCGCCGAAGGCGACTCGCGCCTGGTGTATCGCACCCTCGAAGACCTCGACGCCATCCGTGCCGCAGCCGCCAATGCCCGCCGTGGTGTGGTGGTGGGCGGTGGCCTGCTCGGCCTGGAAGCCGCCAACGCCCTGAAAAGCCTGGGCCTGGAAGCCCATGTGGTGGAATTCGCGCCGCGCTTGATGCCGGTACAGCTGGATGATTTTGGCGGCCTGGCCCTCAAGGCCCAGATCGAGCGGCTGGGCGTCGGTGTGCATCTGTCCCGCGCCACCCAGTCGATCAGCGCCGGCGAGCAGTACCGCTATCGCATGAACTTTGCCAATGACGAGTTCCTTGAGACTGACCTGATTGTGTTCTCCGCCGGGATCCGCGCCCAGGACGCCCTGGCTCGCCAGGCCGGCCTGGACATTGGCCCGCGCGGCGGCGTGGTGATCAACGACGAGTGCTTGAGCTGCGACCCCAACATCTATGCGATTGGCGAATGCGCTTCCTGGAACGGCAGCCTGTTCGGCCTGGTTGCGCCGGGTTACCAAATGGCCCGTGGCGTCGCCGCGCTGTTGTGCGAGCACAGCGCCGAGCCGTTTGTCGGCGCCGACATGTCCACCAAGCTCAAGTTGCTGGGCGTGGACGTGGGCTCCATCGGCGACGCCCACGCCCATACGCCGGGTGCGCGCAGCTACCAGTTCATCGACGAGGCGACCGCCAGCTATCGGCGCCTGGTGGTGGATGCGAGCGGCAAACACGTGATCGGCGCGGTGCTGGTCGGCGACAACAGCTACTACGACACCTTGCTGCAATACATGCAGAACAGCATCGCGCTGCCGGCCGAACCGGCCAGCCTGATCCTGCCATCGTCCAGCGGCGCACCGACCCTCGGCCCAGGCGCCTTGCCGGACTCGGCCACGGTGTGCTCGTGCCACAACGTCAACAAGGGCGCGATCTGCTCGGCCATCGACGGCGGTTGCAGCGACCTTGGCCTGCTCAAGTCGCAGACCAAGGCCTGCACCGGTTGCGGTGGGTGTGCCGGGTTGCTCAAGCAGGTGTTCGAGCACGAGCTGATTGCCCGTGGCGTCAGCGTCGACAAGAGCCTGTGCGAACACTTTGCCTATACCCGCCAGGAGTTGTATGCCCTGGTGCGCGTGGAAGGGGTGACCACCTTCGAAGAACTGCTGGCCAGGCACGGCCGTGGCCACACCGGCTGCGATGTGTGCAAACCGGCGGTGGGGTCGATCCTGGCCTCGTGCTGGAACCAGCCGATCATGGACGCGTCCCTGGTGCCGTTGCAGGACACCAACGACACCTTCATGGCCAACATGCAGAAGAACGGCACCTACTCGGTAGTGCCGCGTATTCCGGGCGGTGAGATCACCGCCGACAAGTTGATCGTGATTGGCGAAGTGGCGAAGAAATACGACCTCTACACCAAGATCACCGGCGGCCAGCGCATCGACCTGTTTGGCGCGCAACTGCACGAGTTGCCGGACATCTGGGCCGAGCTGATCGCGGCCGGGTTTGAAACCGGCCACGCCTACGGCAAATCCACGCGCACGGTGAAGTCCTGCGTGGGCAGCACCTGGTGCCGCTACGGTGTGCAGGACAGCGTGAAAATGGCGCTGCTGATCGAGGACCGCTACAAGGGCCTGCGTTCGCCGCACAAGCTCAAGTTCGCGGTATCCGGCTGCACCCGCGAATGCGCCGAGGCGCAGAGCAAGGACGTGGGCGTGATCGCCACCGAGAAGGGCTGGAACCTCTACATCGCCGGCAACGGCGGCATGCGCCCACGCCACGCCGAACTGTTCGCCACCGACCTGGATGACGCCACGCTGATCCAGTACATCGACCGCTTCCTGATGTTCTACATCCGCACCGCCGACAAATTGCAACGCACCTCGGTCTGGCGCGAAAGCCTGGAAGGCGGCCTGGATTTCCTCAAGGACGTGATCCTGCACGACAGCCTGGGCCTGGGCGCCGAGCTCGAAGCGCAGATGCAACTGGTGGTCGACCGCTATGAATGCGAGTGGGCCAACGCCCTCAAGGACCCGGAAAAACTCAAGCGCTTCCGCACCTTCGTCAACGACAAACGCCCCGACCCGGACATCCACTTTGTCCAGGAACGCGGCCAGCGTCGGCCGATCATGGCCGCCGAACTCAACCTGATTGCCGTCACCGAGGAGCTTGCCTGATGAGCCAGTCCAACACGCAGCGCAACCTTGCCACCTGGAAAAGCGTGTGCAACGAGACCGACCTGGTGAGTAATTCCGGCGTCGTGGTGTGGCTGGACGGCGCCCAAGTCGCGCTGTTCTACCTGCCCGGCGCCCGGGACCAGACGCTGTACGCCATCGACAACCACGACCCGGAATCCGGCGCGAATGTGATCGGACGCGGGCTGGTCGGCAGCATCAAGGGCGACCTGGTGGTGGCCGCGCCGATCTACAAGCAGCATTACCGTTTGGAAGACGGCCAGTGCCTGGAGGCACCGCACCAGCGTTTGCGGGTATGGCCGGTGCGGCTGAGCGGTGGGGTGGTGGAGTTGGGAGTGGACTGATGCAGCGCTGCAGGTGAGTGGCCAAGCCGCTCTCCTGCAGCACCCTGGCGCCTACTTGCCGGCTTTGCGGCTGGCCGGCCTGAACAGCAGGCTCAAGAGGAACACAGCCGTCTTGATATCAAGCAGGCGCAAGGCTGCACGTGCTTCTTCCGGTCGCACCCTGGCCAGCATGGGCATGGCGCCGAAGATCTTACCCTTGAGTACCAGGTCGTCACCGCTGCGCTCTATGGCGCTCACGGTCATCAGCTCGCTGTTGTCGCTGCCGAATATTTTCATGATCAGTTCCTTGTCACACGGTCGAAATCGATGCCCAGGTCATCGAATATTTTGATTGCGGTGCCCCGGCCGGCGCCGAATACGCCGCCGCCCGGGTGCATGAAAGGACCCACCAGGTACAGGTTGTCCAGCCCGGGTACGCTCAAGCGGCCGAGGTCGGGCGTAGGGCGGTGGGCGAAACTCTGGTAGAAGTAGGGGGCGACGCCGTGTACATCGCCCTTGACCATGGAGTTGGGCGAACTGCGTTCCAGGTCCAGCGGCGAGCACACCTTGCGGGCGATGATGTTATCCGGCGTAAGGTTCTTGACGAACTTGCGGTACGCCTGGAGGCTCAGATCGCCGAATTCCTCCTTGTACTCGTCCCAGCGTGCGGCACCGCCTTCGGCGAGGTCATAGGGTGCGAACGTCATACCGTGGAACATGCCCTTGCCTGGCGGCACGCGGGTCGGGTCGTTGATGCTCTCGTCGCCACCGGCCACCAGCCTGCGCCTGGACACCCGCCCACGGCGCAACTCGTCGAAGTCGTCGAGCATGTCGCTCAGGCGGTCGCAGCTCATCATGGTCAGCATCGTGGCGCGACCGACATCGGCGCCGGCATGAAACTCGGCCTGCCGGTGCAAGTCGTAGTGGCTGACGAACAGGCTGAATGGGGCCAGCGTGGCGCGTTCGGCGCGTGCGGTCACCCCAGGATCAAGCCCGTCGACGAAGCGTTTGATGACATGGGGGTGCAAGGCGCCGACCACCGCGTCTCGGGCCAGAATTCGCTCACCGTCGGCCAGCTCCACACCGTTGGCGCGCCCGCCTTCGACGATCACCTTGCGCACTTCGCTGTTACAACGGATCTCGCCGCCGTGGTGCTCGATGCAGCGCACCAGGGCTTCTGAAAGCTTGCCACTGCCACCCACCGGTTGCGACACGCCGTAGGTGTGCATGATGCCGACGAACACATACACACCCATACCTGTACCCAACTCGTCCGGGGCTTGCAGGTTTTCGGCGATCACCCGCAACAGGTGGATCTTGACCTTGTCGTGCTCAAACAGGTTGTCGACGATGTCCAGGGTACTGCGCTGCATGGCGTCGAACATCTCGCGGCCTTCCTGGCTCTGGTCAAGCATGGCGACCATGGCCCCCATGGGCGGCGGGGGCGAATAGAAACCGGAGAGGAACATCGGCAGCAGTCCGGCGGCCTTGGTCGCCAGCTTGCGATAGGTCTCTGCGTCGCGAGGCGACACGCTGGCGATGGATTCGCAGGCCTTGTCCAGGTCGCGGTAGGTGATCAGTGCGCTGCCGTCTTCGAAGACGGTCGCATGGGGCACATCGGAGTAGTTGTACTTGAGGCCGAACCGGCTGAACAGACCGAGCTCGTCGCGGGTGATCATGGGGTTGCCCTGGATCATGATATGCACGCTGGAGTGCTCGTCATGCCAGAAGCCTGGAGTGTTAAGCTGGCGCGTTGTCACGCCACCGCCCACATAGTCCTTGCGTTCCAGCACGAGGACTTTTTTGCCGGCCTTGGCCAGATAGGCTGCGGCCACGAGGCCATTGTGCCCGCCGCCGATGGCGACGATATCGTAATGATTCATAGGATCTTCCGCTTCTGTTGTTTTTGTTGTCGGCGTACTGCCCGGGGGCAGGGCGCCGCTGTGCCGGATACTGGGGCAGCGGGCCGGCAGGCGGAAGACGGCACTTTAATGTAGGTCGGTTACCTGAATGTACGTACCCCCCAGGGGCTGGCAGGGAGAGAGGGATGCACAAAGGTGAAGGCTCGATGCATGTGGTCGACAAGATTCAGCGCCAGGCGCTGGATGATCTGAAAGCGCGGGTGCTGCGCGGCGGCAATGATCCCCATGGGCCTGTGCGTGAATCCCTGGCTCGGCTTGGCGACCGCTGGACCCCGTTGCTGTTGCTGGTGCTGCACACCGGTACGCTGCGTTTTACCGAACTGCAACGGCAGGTCAACGATATGGCGGAAGGTAGCTTGTCGCAGCGCATTCTCACCCTCAAGCTGCGTGCGCTGGAACGTGACGGCATGCTCGAACGTCGTGTGATCGCTACCATTCCGCCGCAGGTGGAATACAGCCTCAAGCCATTGGGCGTTTCATTGGTCACCCAGTTTGAGGCGCTGCTGGTTTGGCTCGAACAACAGGCCCCGGTCATCGAGGCCGCCCGCCAGGCCTACGATGCCTGATCGGGATCCATCGAGGCGGCGGTCTCGATGATCAGGTTGCGCAACCAGGCCAGCCCGGGGTCGAGCTGCTGGTATTTGTTCCACTGCATGGACATGGTCAGCGGCGGCGCGGTCCAGGGGGCGGACACGATCCGCAGCGGCAAGTATTGTGCCCATCTCTCCGCCAGGCGACGGTGCATGGTGGCGACCCGCAGGGTACCGATCAGAAACGGCGGCACACTGTTGAAGGTGTTGGTGGTCACTTCCACCCGGCGTGTGAACCCGAAACTGCGCGCAAACCACTCATCAGCCATCGGGGCGCGATGTTCGCCGCCCCAGCGCACCAGCACGTGCCCCAGCGCCTTGTAGTCATCCATGGACAAAGGCCCATTGGCCGCCGGATGGTCCTTGCACATCACGCACACGTATTCATCGCTGAACAGCGCCACACAGGGGTGTTCCTTGAGGATGTTCTTGTCCGGCAGCACCAGGAAGTCCACGTGCCCACGCTCGATCTCAAGGGCGGCCTCATCCGTGGGCAGGAACTGTTCGATGGAGCATGACGGTGCCAGGGTGTTCAGCCTGCGACTGACCTCGGGCAGCAGCACCATGCCCACATAATCCGACGCCATCAGCGTGAAGTTTCGGCGTGCCAGGTCCGGCTGGAATCGGCTGCGGTTTTCCAAGGTGGAGCGCATCTGGATCAGCAAATCACGAATCGGCTGGGCCAGGGTTTCGGCCATCGGTGTACGGACCATCCTGCGACCGACCTGTACCAGTAAATCATCTTCGAAATAGTCGCGCAGGCGTGACAACGCCGCACTGGTGGCCGGCTGGCTGAGGTGCAGGCGCTCACCGGTACGGGTGATGTTCTGCTCCGCCAGCAGCATGTCCAGCACCACGAGGAGGTTCAAATCCAGACCGTGAAAGCGCATGGCGTTACTCCGTTTTTTATGATTGTGCTTACGGGCATCCAGGCTTGTTATACCTGCCTGGCAAAGGATTTGAAACGCAAATAGCGGTGGCTGTTGGGCTATCCATCTGATGGATGGGACCTATCCGAACAAACAATTTCCGGCATACCTGAGGGGTGAGTAAGGTTGGCCCATGTTCAGCCAGCCCTCTGTGAGGCCGGCCATAACAACAATAAATATGGAGAGCAGTCCTGTGTCCCACCTCACGCTTCCAAGCCTGTGTGCCCACTTTACTCTGCATCCAAGAGGAGTGCGTTGATGAGCGCCATCAAGCATGTGCTGATCGTCGGCGGTGGCATTGGCGGCCTCAGCGCCGCCATCGCCCTGCGCAAGTCCGGCGTAGTGGTCGATATTGTCGAAATCAGCCCCCAGGCCAAGGTGTATCACGTGGGTATCGTGGTCCAGGCCAACTGCATTCGCGCCATGGCGCAACTGGGTATTGCCGACGCGGCCGTGGCCGCGGGTTTCCCTTACAAGGGCCTGCGCATCTGCAACCAGCAGGGGGAGGTAAAAGCCGAACTCAGTGGTGCACGGCTGGCCGGCGAGCAGTATCCCGCGAACCTCGGACTGACCCGTCCGGCATTGCATCAGGTATTGCTTGATGCGGTGGCCGCCAGTGGCGCCAACCTGCGTCTGGGCCTGACCTTCAGTGATATTTCTCAACATGAACACGGCGTCAGCGTGGGGTTCACCGACGGCAGTCGGGGTGATTATGACCTGGTGGTGGGGGCCGACGGTGTGTACTCCAAAGTGCGTACGACGGTATTCGGCGAGCAGTACACGCCGCAATTCACGGGGCAGGGCGTGTGGCGCTACAACCTGCCACGGCCCAAGGACCTGCTCTGGTCGCACATGTTTGAGGGCAAGCCGGGCGGCAAGGCTGGCTACACGCCATTGACCGAAGACAGCCTGTACATCCTGTCGGTGTTCGAAGAACCCGGCAACCCGTTCTTCGACCCGGACACGCTGGCCGCCGAGTTCCGCCGACGCCTTGAAGGCTACGGCGGCCTGGTGCCGGAGCTGAGCGCCCAGATCACCGACAACACCCAAGTGGTCTACCGCCCACTCGAAGCCCTGTTGATGCCGGCCCCCTGGTACCGCGGGCGCGTGTTGTTGATTGGCGATGCCGCGCACGCCACCACGCCGCACATGGGCCAGGGCGCCGCGCAGGCGGTGGAGGATGCCGTGGTGCTGGGTGAACTGTGTGGCGCCGAGCTGAGTCTGGCCGAGGTGCTCGAAGGTTTCATGCAGCGTCGCTACGAGCGTTGCAAATTCATCAACCAAGGGTCCGTGCAGATCGGCGAGTGGGAGCAGCGGCCGACACCGGATGCCAACTTCGCCGGTTTGATGAAACAGATGATCGATGTGGTCGCCCAGCCTATCTGACCCAAGGACATGCTCATGCAACGTAATCCACTCAAAGGCTGGCAGGTCGACCGCGACGCTATCGGTTTCGTCGGCCACGATCTGCAACGCCCCGAATGCATCATCGCCCAGCCCGACGGTAGCCTGTGGTCCGCCGACGCACGTGGCGGGGTGATGCATATTACCGCCAATGGCGAGCAGACCTTGTTGGCGCCCACGCAGGTGGAGGCGCAGGCGGCGTCCTTCGAATCGCGCTATGTGCAGTCCCAGGGCGCGTCGCTGCCCAATGGCCTGGCGCTGACGGAGCAGGGCGACTTCATCATCTGCAACTGGGGCCTGGACCGTATCGAGAAGCTCGACCGCCAGGGCCATGTCCAGGTGCTGTTTGACCAGCTCGACGGCAAGCCCCTGGGCAAGACCAACTTCCCTCTACGGGATCGCAAGGGGCGTATCTGGTTCACGGTGACGACCACGATGCAACCGTGGACCGACTCGATCAATTCCGGCGTGCTGGATGGCTACATCGGCGTGATCGACGCCCAGGGCATTCGCATCGTCGCCGAAGGGTTTGGCGGCACCAACGAAATCCGCTTCGACGACAACGAAGAATGGTTGTACGTGGTGGAAAGCAATGTGCGGCGAATCTCCCGCCTGCGCCAGCAGGCCGACGGCTCGCTAGGGGAACGTGAAGTGTTTGGCCCGGCGGAGCTGGAGGGCTTTCCCGACGGTTTTGCCTTCGACAGCTTCGGCAACCTGTGGGTGACCTTGGTGATGAGCGACAAGCTGATTGCCCTGACCCCCGATGGCGAAGTACTCAACCTGCTTGATGACGGTAACCCGGTCGCCACAGCGTTGCTGAACCAGCACTACCGCGCCAAAACCCTCACCCCGCAGATCATGCAGGCTGCCCACGGCACACTGGCACCGTGGATGGCCAGCCTGACGTTTGGCGGGCCCGATTTGAAAACCGTGTACCTGGGCAGTCTGCAGGGCACACGCATTCCGTTTTTCCGGGCGCCACTGGCGGGCCAACCGCTGATCCACTGGCGCTGAATACCGAATAACAAGACAGGAACCGGCTCATGATTCGTTATCTGAAAAAAGGCAAACCGGCGGAGCACAAGGCGGCACTCAACGGCCAGGTGCGCGACACGGTCGAACAGATTATCCATGCGATCGATCAGCGCGGTGAAGCGGCTGTGCGGGAGTACTCGCAACAGTTCGACGGCTGGAACCCGCCGAGCCTGCGGCTGAGCCAGGAGCAGATCCAGGCGTGCATAGACAGCCTGTCGCCCCAGGCCATTGAGGACATCACCTTCGCCCAGGCCCAGATCCGTCGCTTCGCCCAAATCCAGTTGCTGTCGATGCGCGACGTGGAGGTCGAAACCCTGCCGGGCGTGGTGCTCGGGCACAAGCACATCCCGGTGAGTTCGGTAGGCTGTTACATCCCTGGCGGCAAGTACCCGCTGCTGGCCTCGGCGCACATGAGCGTGCTTACCGCCAAAGTGGCCGGTGTGAAACGCGTGATCGCCTGTGCACCGCCATTCGATGGCCAGCCGTCGCCGGAGATCATCGCCGCGATGGCCATGGCGGGGGCTGATGAAATCTATGTGATGGGTGGCGTGCAAGGTGTCGCTGCCATGGCCCTGGGCACCGAACACATCGAGAAGGTCGACATGATCGTCGGTCCGGGCAATGCCTACGTGGCCGAAGCTAAGCGTCAACTGTACGGTCGCGTCGGTATTGACCTGTTCGCCGGGCCTACGGAAACCATGGTCATCTGCGATGACACGGTGGATGCCGAACTGGTGGCGGTCGACCTGCTGGGCCAGGCCGAACATGGGCCGACTTCACCGGCGTTTTGCGTGACCACCAGCCGCCGTATTGCCGAAGAATTGCCGGCGGCCATCGAGCAGGTGCTCGCGCGCCTGGACACCGCTCCGGTGGCCAGTGTGGCCTGGCGCGACTATGGCGAGATCATCTTGTGTGACAGCGACGAAGAGATGCTCGCCGAATCCGAGCGCATCTGCTCTGAACACGTGCAGGTGATGACCCGCGACCCGGACTGGTTCCTGGCGCGCATGACTCACTATGGCGGCCTGTTCCTGGGGCATCGCACCAATGTGTCCTACGGCGACAAAGTGATCGGCACCAATCACACGCTGCCGACCATGGGCGCCGGGCGTTACACCGGCGGGCTCTGGGTGGGCAAGTTCATCAAGACTCATACCTACCAGCGGGTGCTCACAGACGAAGCCAGCGTGGCCATCGGTGAAGTCTGCTCGCGGTTGTGTGCACTGGAGCATTTCTCCGGCCACAAGGAACAGGCGGATATCCGTGTGCGTCGCCTGAAGAAGGCCTCCTGATGGGCCGCCTGGAAGGCAAGGTCGCCGTCGTTACCGGAGCCACCGGCGGGTTGGGGGTGGTGATCTGCCATGCCCTGGCCCGCGCGGGTGCCAGCGTAGTGGCGGGGTACAACCGCTCCAGCGATGCCGCCCATACCCTGGTGACTGACCTGCCGACTGTTGCCGGTGGCCACCTCGCCGTGGCGGCACCTGTCACCGACAGCGCCATGCTCGAGCGACTGGCCACTCAGGTACAGAGGCACTTTGGGCGTTGCGACATTCTGGTCAATTGCGCCGGCACGACGCGGTTTGTCGAACATGCCGACCTTGAGGGTCTGGATGACGGGCTGATCGACAATATCCTGGCCATCAACGTGCGCGGTCCGATCGCCTGTATCCGGGCCTTGGCACCGCTGCTCAAGGCCGGCGGCGATGGGCTGGTGGTGAACATCAGCTCGATTGCCGCGCGTACGGCGATGGGCAGCAATATTGCCTACTGCGCGAGCAAGGCGGCCGTGGACAACCTGACCCGGTCCCTGGCCCGTGCCCTGGCGCCTCAGGTAAGGGTGGTGTCGGTGGCGCCGGGGTTGGCCGATACGGAGTTCGTCCAGGGCCTGGCCCAGGGCTGGCGTGACGAGCAAGCCGCACGTACCCCGTTGGGTCGCCTGGCCTTGCCCGAAGAGGTCGCCCAGGCGGTGTTGGCCCTGGCCTGCCACCTGACATTTACCACCGGCGCGGTCATCCCAGTGGATGGCGGTCGGGCACTGAACTGAGGAAGGCTGCCATGTTTGCGATCAAACCCCACCACGGCGGGATCAGCGTCCCCGACCTGGAGGCGTCCATCGGCTGGTACCGGCGGATGCTCGGTTTCGAGCTGGAAAGCCGCGCCTACATTGACCGGATCCCGGCGCATATCGCCTTTATCCGCTGCGGCGACTACCGCATCGAGCTGTTCCAGCTGGACCAAGCGCACCCGTTACCGAGTGACCGTCGCGAGCCGCACCTGGACCTCAAGACCCACGGCCACAAGCACTTGTGCTTTGCCGTGCAGGATGCCGCGACTGCCTTCCACGCGTTGCGCGGCAAAGGTGCCGACATCGTTTTTGAGACGGTCATCGAAGGCAGCCCCATGGGCTTTGTGCGCGACAACAGCGGCAATCTGCTGGAACTCATTGAATGCCCGGCCCTGTGGTCCGGGCCAGGAGCACACCGATGAAACTTGCAACCCTGAAGGATCACACCCGCGATGGGCGCTTGGTGGTTGTCAGTCGCGACCTGGGCCGCGCGGTGCTGGCCAGTGGAATCGCCGGCACCCTGCAGGCTGCGCTGGAAGAATGGCCCCGCTGCGAACCGGCATTGCAGCAGTTGTCCGCCGCACTTAACGCAGGCCGGGCACCCCAGGCGTTCGATTTTGACCCGCGCGCGGCCATGGCACCGCTGCCCCGTGCCTACCAATGGGCCGATGCCTCGTCGTTCCTCAACCACGGCAGCCTGATGGAGCGTGCGTACAATCTGGACATCAAGAAAGATCCCGGCGTGCCTATCATCTACCAGGGCGCCGGGGACGATTTCTTCGGTGCCTGCGACGATTACCCGGTGCCCGGCGAGGACCACCAGATCGATTTCGAGGGCGAGGTGGCAGTGGTGCTTGATGATGTGCCCATGGGCGTTCAGCCAACGGCAGCGGCGGGGCATATCAAGTTGCTGATGCTGCTCAACGACGTGAGCCTGCGCGCGCATCTGTTCAAGGAGGTGAGTATCGGTTTCGGTCCACTGCGGGCCAAACCCAGTACGGTGTTTGCGCCGGTGGCGGTCACCCCGGATGAACTGGGCGAAGCCTGGCACGACGGCCGCGTCAAGCTGCCGCTGCATGTGCAGTGCAACGGCCAGCGTTTCGGCGAACCCAACGGCGATGAAATGGACTTCAGCTTCCCGGAACTGGTAATGCACCTGGCTCGTACCCGCAACTTGCGCGCCGGTACGGTGCTGGGCTCGGGCACCTTCTCCAACCGTGACTACACCGCCAAAGGCTCGGCCTGCCTGGCCGAGCGACGTGCAATAGAAGTGATCGAGCAGGGTGAGGCGAACACGCCTTTCCTGAAATTCGGCGACCGTTTGCGCTTTGAAATCTTTGGCCTGGACGGGCAAAGCCTGTTCGGCGCCATCGATCACCGGTTTGTTCCAGCCCCCGTGCAGGAGCACTGACATGCATGTATTGATCACCGGCGCCAATGGTTTTGTGGGCGCCACCCTGGTACGTCGCTTACTGGCCGATCCCTATGCACTGCCGGGCTGGACACGTTTGACCCTGCTGGACCTGGCGTTTCCTCAGATACCGCCGGACCCCCGCGTGCGCTGCCTTGCCGGCAGTATCGCCGACCTGCGGTTGCTGGCCGATGCCCTGGAAACGCCGGTCGATATCGCCTTCCATTTGGCGAGCATCCCCGGTGGGGCCGCCGAGCGCGACTACAGCCTGGGCCGTCGAGTCAACCTGGATGCCACGCTGGCGTTGCTGGAAGGGCTCAAGGATCAACCCAACCCGGCGCGGGTAGTGTTCGCCAGCACCATCGCGGTGTATGGCTCGCCCTTGGCGACCGCGGTAGACGACCACACGCCCCTGCACCCGCAATTGAGTTACGCCACCCAGAAATTGATGGGTGAGTTGCTGATCGATGATTTCAGCCGCCGTGGCTGGATCGATGGCATCAGCCTGCGCTTACCGGGCATTGTGGCCCGCCCGCCGCAACCTTCCGGGTTGTTGTCGGCGTTCATGAGCGAGGTGTTCTGGGCGCTGGCGGCGGGCACGCGTTTCGAGTGCCCGGTATCGCCGCAGGCGCAGGCCTGGTGGATGTCGGCGGCACGCTGTGTCGATAACCTGCTGCACGCCGCTACGCTGGCGCCCGAGCGACTGGTGGCGCGGCGAGTGTTCGCGCTGCCGGTGTTGCACCTGAGTATGGCGCAGTTGGTCGACGGGCTGTGCAGGCGTTTCGGCGAAGACCGCCGTGCACAGGTGGAGTACCAGCCTGATGAACACCTGGAGGCGAATTTCGGCCGCTACCCGCCCTTGCATGCCGAGGCATCCGAAGCCCTGGGCTTGCGCCATGATGGAGGCATCGAGCAACTGATCGAGCGAACCCTGCAGTTGTAATACCCAAGCGTGCGTTTCACCCTTTAATAATAACAATCCGGAGAGGCCATGAACGCTCCTACCCGCGTCACCCAGTCAAAGGCGACCCTCGCTACGTACCTGTTGTTGTTGATCAACTGTCTGTCACCGATGGCGGCCATCGTGGTAGCGCCGAGCCTGCCACAGATGCAGGCGCATTTTTCCGACGTGCCTAACGTCGAGTTCCTGATCCCGGTGGCACTGACTATTCCCGGCTTGCTGGTGGCGTTGCTCAGCCCGCTGGTGGGCGTGTTGGCCGATCGGTATGGGCGCAAGCAATTGCTGGTGGCGTCGATTGTCGGCTACGGCGTGTTCGGCCTGATGCCGATGTTCCTCGACTCGCTCTACGCAATCATCGTCAGTCGTATCGCCCTGGGCTGCGTGGAGGCGGTGGTGGTGACCATCAGCACCATGCTGATCGGCGACTACTACAGCGGTGCGCAACGCCAGAAGTACCTGGCGCTGCAAACCACCTTTGCGTCGTCGTCGGCGATCCTGTTCTTCATGGTAGGCGGCGCCTTGGGTGAACTTGGCTGGCGCATGCCCTATGTAGTCTACGCGGTGCCCCTGGCACTGGCGCTATTGAGCAAGGTCATGCTGTGGGAACCGCGCGCAGCCAGCATGGCGTCGGACGAAGAGCAGGCGCGCAACAACGTGAGCTTTCGGCCGTTGCTGATGCTGGGGATTTGTGTGGTGACCTTCATCGGCGCGGTCATGTTCATGATCCTGCAGATCCAGATGGCCTACCTGCTCGGGGACATCGGCGAACCGTCGCCGCAGACCGCCGGCCTCGTCGCGTCGGCGTGCAGCGTGATGATCGTGCTGGGTACTCTTAGCGTGCACCTGCTGACTCGCCTGGGCCTGCGTACCCCCCATTGCCTGGCCCTGGCCTTTGGCCTGATCGCTACCAGCTTTCTGTTGATTCCGGCGATGCACACCTGGCAGGCAATCATGGTTGTTGCACTGATCAACGGCCTGGGCTGCGGCCTGATGTTGCCCACCCTGGCCATCTGGAACATGCGTGAACTGCCGTGGCAGCGCCGCGGGTTGGGCACTGGCATGTGGTACGGCAGCTACTGCCTGGGCATGTTTTTCAGTCCGATCCTGGTCGTGGCCGTTGGCAAGGTCAGCGGAAGCCTGGCCACCACCATTGGCTGGGCCGGCTGGCTCTGCCTGCCGGTGGTACTGCTGGCACTCGGCGCCAGCCTGGTGAAGTGCCGGGCGGCACGCAACCTGCGCCTGACCGGCGTCAATCTCGAAGACGCCTGACCCTGGAATGACCGAACACTCCGGTGCCCTGGTACCGGAGCAGGCCCCCTTATCTCATAAAAACAACAAAAGAGACTGAACATGACGATTCGAATGGTGGTTGGTTGTGCATTGATCATCGTGACGGCAGGCCCCGCCCTGGCTGCCGACGCGCCGAGCGACGAGTACCCGAATGAAAAAGTCGGTCCGCGCGTATTGAATGTGGAGCCCAATGTGCCACCCAAAAGTGGCAAGCTTCTTGAGGCGCAGGGCAAGTGGCTCAACGACCATGGTGTGAGCCCGCACCTGTCGATGACTGAGATTTACCTGCGCAACCCCAGCGCCGGCCTGTACACCGGTAACCACGAGTCACTGACCATCTTTGCCATCGGCGCCGACTTCAACCTCGACAAGCTCATTGGCCTGCCCGGTGGGACGATCCACTTCGAGCAGCTGTACGTGCCCTGGACCAGCAACCTGGACTACGGTCGGCAGGTGGGTGATGTGATTGCCGGTAAACCGGGCCCTTACATTCCGAATGTCAGCCACCTGAGCCTGTTCACCTACGAGCAGAAATTGCTCGACGACAAGCTGTCCATCGAAGCGGGCAAGAGCAACGCCGGCAACTACTTTGCGCTGCCGCTGTGCAACGTGCCGCTGGGATGCGTGAACGCGATCCTGCAGGACACGGCCGGTATCAACCCGCCGCCCTACGCCAACTGGGGCGCGCGCGTCGGCTACGATTTCAGCCCCGCCGTGCGCGCGCAGGTCGGTGCGTGGCGCAGCAACAATGCCTATCCCTTCACCAATGGCTGGGAGCGCGACGTCGGCGAAAGTGGCGGCACCTTGAGTACGGTGTACCTGGCGAACCTGGCCTATCGCACCGACTACCGCATGCAAGCCTACCCGCAAACGTTCGAGGTGCTGGGCTTTCACAATAACGGGCAACAGACCGACCCCTATTTCACGGTCAACGGCACCTCGAAAGTCACTGACACAACTGCCGCTGCCGATACCCGCAAGGGCGTGACAGGTTTCTACCTGGGCGCCAAGAAAACCGTCTGGCGCCAGGACGGCGGCGCCACCCAAGACCTCAACCCAACGGCGGTAGCGGCCTATGCCAGCTTGACCCACACACTTGATGAAGGCACCACCAATGGCGTCGGCACCCAAGGCAACGCAGGGCTGATTCTTTCCGCACCCTTTCGCAGCCGACCGTTCGACAGCTATTCGGTGAACGTCAACTGGGCACAACTGACCAGTCGCGAGCAACGCTTCCTTGAAGAGGCCCACGCGGCATCGGGCGGTGGCAGTTACCGCCCCGGGCGCAACGAGTATGCGGTCGCGCTGGACGCCAACTTCATCCTCACCGACAGCATCGTCCTCAGCCCCTTCGTGCTGCGTACGTGGGGAGCCAGCAGTTGGTTGAACCCCTACACCGGCGTCAACCCGCGCGATGGTTATGCCGCCGGGCTGCTGTTGCATGTGCAATTCGACGAGATGCTGGGTTTGAACAGCCGTCACTGATTCGCCGCACTCCATGGCGGGCGCCTGAAGCCATCCACGCCATGGATAGAACCCATGTCGACAAACGATTAGTCGGCATGGGCCGGGCTTCTTACTCTGGCCTTAGACCCCTGTTTGACGAGGACACAACCATGCAGCGCAATTTCACTTTCCAGGAGACCTGAGATGGCGATCATCGGCATCGACACCCTGTTGTATGGCGTCGAGGACCTGGCCCTGGCCTCGCGCTTCTTTGATGATTTCGGCCTGGTGCGCCTCAGTGCCAACGATCAGGAAAGCCTGTATCGACTGGAGGAAGGCTCGACCATTATCGTGCGCGAAATGCATCACCCCTCTATTCCGGCGTCGCGCTACGAAGGCTTCGGTGTGAAGGAGACCATCTGGGGCGTGGACAACGCTGAAAACCTGGCGCGGCTGGTCGCCGACTTGTCCAGCGACCGTGAGGTTCTCCTGGGCGATGATGATGCCTGGCACTTTCTCAGCGATTGCGGCCAGGCCTTGGGGCTTCGCGTGTTCAACCGCAGGAAAGTCACTTACGCCCCCGACCCGGTCAACGCTGCCGGCAACGTCAACCGTCTCAACCAGCACCGCAAATGGCGCACGCGGGCTCGACCTAAAACCATCAACCACGTGGTGTTTGCCGTGGATGACTATTGGCAGAGCTTTGCGTTCTTTCGCGACCGTCTGAACTTTCGCCTGTCCGACCATCAGAAAGGCGTGGGTACCTACCTGCGCGCCGACGGTGCCAATGAGCACCACAACACCTTCCTGCTCAATAACAAGGCACCGGGGGCGGGCGGGGTGCCGCGTTTTCATCACACCTGCTTCGGGGTCGAGGACTTCGACGAGGTGATGGTCGGCTCCAATTACATGACCCGACGCGGTTGGCAGCATGGCTTTCTCGGTACCGGCCGCCACCGCATCGCTTCGGCAATCTTCTGCTACTTCAACTCACCCACCGGTGGTGAGGCCGAGTACGGCGCCGACACCGATTACCTCGACGACAGTTGGGTACCGCGCGAATGGGAGTTTCGCTTCGGCACGGCCCAGTGGATGGGCAACCCGCCTGCGTTCATGCAGGACGACATTCCCTGGGACGTGACCTTTTACCAGGGCGAATTCCCGGCTATGCGCCGCTGATTTTCACAAGGATTGACCCATGAGCATGTTCCAGTATTTCGAAACCAATTATGTGTGGAGCCTGGCAGTTGCGGCAGCCATCGAGATGGGCGGCAAGATCGGCGAGATCGACACCATGTGCCGGCCGCTGCTGGAGGTAGCCCGCCAGGGTGACGATGCGGGCACCCAGGCGTTTATGGCCGCCTGGGAGGCTGGAGGCGACAACCTGGTGGCCTTGGCGCAGGAAGACAAGGCGGCCGGCAGGTGGCTCAGCGCCGGTGACAAGTTGAACCGCGCGGCGGTGTATTTCATCACTGCCGAGCGTATGCAGGCTCACGGTCATGCGCCTCGCAAAGCGTTGTACGCCAAGTTTCTGCGCACCTTCGCCGAAGGCGTCGAACTGTCTGGCGAAAATACCCGGCGGTTTGAAATTCCCTACGACGGTGCCCATCTCGCCGGGCTGTTCACCCCGGCTGAGGGCGTAACTGACGCGGCGCCGTGTCTGGTGGTGATCAATGGCCTGGACAGCACCAAGGAGATGGTCCATCGCGCCGGGCTGTTCCCGCAATTGCTTGCCAAACGCGGCATCTCCAGCCTGTTCATCGACCAGCCCGGCACCGGCGAAGCCCTGCGCCTGCATGGCATGACCGCAGTCGTCAACACCGAACTGTGGGCCAGCCCGCTGATGGACTACCTGCAAACCCGCCGCGAAATCGACCCGCTGCGTATCGGCTTGCTGGGGGTGTCCCTGGGTGGGTATTACTGCCCGCGCGCTGTAGCGTTCGAACCGCGCTTCGCCCTGGGCGCAGTGTGGGGGGCGAACCATAACTGGGGCGAAATGCAGAAGCGCCGCCTGGCCCGCGAAGGTGAACGACCGGTGCCGCACTACTGGGAGCACGTGTGCTGGGTGTGGGGTGCGAGCAGCATGGAGGCGTTCATGACGCTCGCCGAGCAGGTGCACCTCAACGGGGTAATGGAGCGTATCAAGGTGCCGTTCCTGGTGAGTCATGGCGAGGCCGACCGGCAGATTCCGCTGGCGTACGCGCATCAGTCCTATGACCAACTCACCAACAGCCCGGATCGCGAATTGAAGGTGTTCACCCCGCGTGAAGGCGGTATCCACCACAGCAGCCTGGACAACACCTCGAACGCCGGCGCCTGGATTGCCGATTGGGTTGCTGAGCGCCTGGGCGGTACTACCCACTCCGGGTGAGCGCTCAACAACGGTCTATTTCGGGCTTACTGCTCTTTGCTGCAATCCCGCGGCGTGATGCCTTTCTCCTTGGCGTACTGCGCCGCCGAGGCTTCGATGATCGGCCGCAGCAGGGCGCGGTCGGCCTGTACCCAGTCGCTGATCAGGTTCCAGCGTTGGCCATCCCATTGCTGGAAGCGCACGGCGCCGCCGCCTTCGTGGTCGGCGCAGGACAGTTTCAGCGGTTGCACCAGGCCCTTGGCGCCCAGGGCCTGCAGGCGTGCGTCGTCGAGGTTAAGGTGTTCGAAGCCCCAGCGTACCTGCTCGCCGGTCAGTGGTTTTTGCCCGTATTTTTCCTGGGCCAGGCGTAGGGCTTCGACGTTGAGGATGCCGTTGACCACGCCCAGGTTGTAATACACGGTGCCGAAACGCTTGGGGTCGGCCAGGTTGCCCTTGCCGGCGTCTACCACGCTTTGCTTGATCCCTTGCAGCACCGGGAAGTCGGTGCCCGACGGGTGGGTGGTGATCGAGATAAAGCCTTTGGCGGCGGCGCCGGCCGGTACCACGTCTTCTTCAGAGTTGCTCCAGATATTGCCGATGATGTGATCGGCCGGGTAGCCGACTTTCTGCGCGGACTTGAGCGCCACCGGGTTCATCACGCCCCAGCCGCGCAGGATCACCCAGTCGGGCTTGAGGCGCCGGATGTTCAGCCACTGCGATTGCTGCTCGTTGCCGGGGTGCGGCACTTCCAGCAGGGTCAGTTCGAAGCCGGCGTTTTTCGCCAGGGTTTCGAGCACGCCATTGGTTTCCTTGCCGTAGGGCGAGCCGTGGTAGAGCACGGCGATTTTCTTGCCCTTGAGCTTGTCGGCGCCGCCTTCGCGTTGGCCGATGTAGTTGATGATCGCCGAGACTTCCGAATACGGGTTGAGCTGCAGCGGGAACACGTAGGGGAACACGCTGCCGTCGGTGGAATCGGTGCGGCCATGGTTGATGGTGATCAGCGGCAGTTTGTCGGCGGTGGAGCGGTCCAGGGTGGCATAGGCGATGCCGACTGACAGCGGGTTGGTGGCGGCGGCCGGCGCACCGTTGAGCCCACCCTTGAGGCGCTCATAGCATTCAACGCCTTTTTCCACCACGTACTCGGTCTCGCATTCGCTCCAGGTCAGCTTGACGCCGTTCACCCCGCCCTTGGCATTGATGTATTGCAGGTAGTCGATAAAGCCCCCGAAAAAACCGGTGCCACCGGCCGCGTACGGGCCGACCCGGTAGCTCTGCAACGGGAAGTATTGTTCGTTGGCAGCCTGGGCGCCGGCCGTGAGCCCGGCGGTGATCAGGGCCAGGCCCAAGGCCAGGCGGCGCAGCGATAAGCGATGTGTCATGGAGGTGATTCCTGGGGGGTTATTGAGTTCAGTAACGCAGCGGCCAGACCCTGGCCCGTTGACGAAAGCGCTGCCACAGACGGGCCAGCCCCTCCGGTTCCTTGATCAAAAACGCGATGATCAGCGCGCCAAACAGCATCTTCTGGATGTTTTCCAGCTGTCCGGCATCCATCAGTCCGGCGGGCAACAGCGCGAAGAGATTGGCCAGCAGAATCGGGAACAACACGATGAATGCCGCGCCAAGGACGTTGCCGAGCACGCTGCCCAGGCCGCCGATAATGATGATGAACAGCACCTGGAACGAGCGGCTCAGGTCAAAGCCGTGGGGCTCCACCGTGCCGAGGTAGGCGAACGCCCACAGTGAACCGGCGATGCCCAGGTAGAAGCCGCTGATGGCAAACGCCAGCAGCTTGGCCTTCAACAGGCGAATGCCGATGACGGCAGCGGCGGTGTCCATGTCGCGCACCGCCATCCAGTTGCGGCCCAGTTCGCTGCGCACCAGGTTCTTGCCCAGCCAGAACAGCGTCACCACCACGGCCAGCGTCAGCACGTAGCGGCCGCGCGGTGAGCTGAAATCCAGCCCGGCAATCAGCAGTGGCGGCGAGGTGATCACGCCCGAGGCGTTGTCGTTGGTAAACCAGCTGAAGCGGGTGAGCACCCACTCCACCACGAACTGCGCGGCCAGGGTCGCCACCAGCAGGTAAAAGCCCTTGATGCGCAGGCTCGGCAAGCCGAAGAACACCGCCACCGCGGCGGCGATCACGCCACCCAGGGCAAAGCTCACCAGCAGCGGCAGGCCGGGCACCCGCAACTGCAGGTTGTAGGCGGCAAACGCGCCCACCGCCATGAACGCCGCCGAGCCGAGTGAAAGTTGCCCGGCGTAGCCCGTCAGCAGGTTGAGCCCAAGCCCGGCCAGCGACAGCACCAGCAGCGGCACCAGGATCGCGCTGAACCAGTAGTCATTGCCCAGCCAGGGCACCGCAAAAAACGCCACGCCCAGCAGCAGCCACAGCGCGACGCGGTCCTGGCGCAGGCGAAAGGTGCGGCGCTCGGCCGCGTAGGAGGTACTGATTTGACCGACTTCTTGATACAACATGCAGGCATTTCCCCAAGGACAATCAAACCCGTTCGATGGCGCGCTCGCCGAACAACCCGGCAGGCCGCACCAGCAGGAACAGCAACGCGAGGACGTAGGGCACCCAGTTCTCGATGCCGCTGCCGATGATCGGGCCGAGGTAGATCTCGGCGACTTTCTCCGCCGCCCCGATGATCAGGCCGCCGACAATCGCCCCGCCGATGGACGAGAACCCGCCGATGATCAGCACCGGCAGCGCCTTGAGCACCACCAGCGAGAGCGAGAACTGCACCCCCAGGCGCGCGCCCCAGAGCAACCCGGCCACCAGCCCGACGAACCCAGCCACCGCCCACACCAACGCCCAGATGCGCGGCAGGCGAATACCGATGGCCATGGACGCCAGTGGGTCATCGGCCACCGCGCGCAACGACAGGCCCACCCGGGTCTTGTTGAACAGCAGCGACAGCACGATCACCAGCGCGGCGGCGGTGCCGGCGGCAAACAGGTCGAATTGCGAAAGCAGCATGCCGCGGATTTCCAGCGGCTCGTCGGCGATGCCCAGGTCCAGCCCGTGCACCTGCGCACCCCACAGGAACTGCGCAAAGCCTTCGATCAGGTAGGACAGCCCGAGGGTGGCCATGAACAGGATGATCGGTGGGCGATTGACCAGCGGCCGCAGCACCACTTTTTCGATCAGCAGCGCCAGCACTACCATGCTCGCCAGGGTGATCAGGAACGCCCAGGCGAACGGGAAGCCGCGCTCCAACAAACTGACAAACGTCAGCGCGGCGAACAGCACCATGGCGCCCTGGGCAAAATTGAACACGCCGGAGGCCTTGTAGATCAGCACAAAACCAATCGCCACCAGGGCATACATCACGCCCGCGAGCAGCCCGCCGATCAGCACTTCGAAGAAAAATTCCATGCTCAGGTCCCCAGGTAGGCGGCGATGACATCGGGGTTGGCGCGCACCTGTTGCGGGGTGCCGTCGCCGATCTTGCGACCGTAGTCGAGGACCACCACGTGGTCGCACAAGCCCATGACCACGCCGATGTCGTGTTCGATCAACACCACGGTGGTGCCGAACTCGCGGTTGATGTCGCGGATGAACTGGCTCATCTGGGCTTTCTCCTGGGCGTTCATGCCGGCCATGGGTTCATCCAGCAACAGCAGGGTCGGTTCGGCGGCCAGGGCGCGGGCCAGCTCGACACGTTTTTGCAGGCCATAGGGCAGGGTGCCGACCAGCACGTGGCGCCAGGGATGGATCTGCAGGAAGGCAATCACCTTTTCCGCGTGCAGGCGGTGGGCGTCGTCCTCCCGTGGCGCGCGGCCCAGGCGCAGCATCTGTTCCAGCCAACTGCTGCGGCGCTTGAGGTTGCGCCCGGTGAGCACGTTGTCGAGCACGCTCATGCCTTTGAACAGCGCGATATTCTGGAAGGTCCGCGCAATCCCGCCTTCGGCCGCCTGGTGCGCACGCATGCGCCGCCGGGTCTGGCCGGCGTAGCGGATGCTGCCGCCCTGGGGGTGGTAGACCCCGTTGATCACGTTGAGCAGCGAACTTTTGCCCGCGCCGTTGGGGCCGATCAGGCCGCAGATGTCACCGGCCTTGACCTCGAAACTGATGGAGGTGATGGCCTTGATGCCCTTGAACGACAGGGAAATGTCATCGAGCCGCAGTAATACCGCTTCAGTGGGTGTGGGCATGGAAGGCTCGTCAGGCAGATTGAGGCAGCAAGTGGTCGCTGGGTTCGTGGCGGGTGGACGGCTCTTGCCAATGGCCGGGACGAATACCCAGGGCCGCAAAGAAGGCGGCACTTTCCGGATGCAGCGGCGGCCCGACCAGCAAGGGCACGCGCAGGCGGCTCATGCCCAGCACATCCAGCAACGGGCGACGCACCAGCCAATGGCCCAGCCAGCGGCGCACGGGGGAGGGGGTCGGCTGCATGGCCCAGTCGTATAAACGATGGCTGAAGCTGCCCGGCAGTGGCAGGCGTTCACGCACCCATTGCTCCAGGCGCCCATAGGATTCGCGGGTGCCCAGCACCAGGGTCGGGCCCAGCTCGCGGCGGTCGGTGTCGCGGGTGGCGAGGGCCTCGGGGAAGTTCAGCCGAAAGCCGGCGTGCAGCCAGGGCGCGAGCAGGTAGCGTGCCTGTCCGCTGGCGGCAAACACCCGCGCGGCGAGGGCTTCGTCGTCGGCGCCGAGGTGTTCGCGGTCGATCAGCGTCCGCGCGCCCGCGAGCAGTTGCGCGTGGGTCAAGTGCAGGGAGGTGTCGGCATGAAAGACGAAGGCGGTGTCGCTCGGCTGCGGGGCGTGGGCGGGTGGCGGTGCATCGGCACGCAGCTCGGCATAGTCGATCAAATCGGTGTCTGCGAACTGGCTCAGGCCACGCCCGTCAAGAAACACCACCACCCCGCGTTCACCGAGTTGTTGCAGCGCTTCCAGGTCTTGCACGAGCACGAAGCGCGGTCGCAGCCCGGCCAGCAGCGCCCGGTTGTCGCGGTCCGGGTCCAGCAGCGTGACGCTGGCGCCCAGCCATTGCGCGGCCAGCGCCAGCAGCAACGCTTCGGGGCGCGCCTGGCTGAGGATCAACAGGTTATCGTCAGGCCCGAAGCGGCGCTGATGCAAGGCGGCGGCGAGCTGGCTGACCTCGTGCGCCACCTCGCTCCAGCTGCGCTCATGCCAGATACCCAGGCGCTTGAAGCGCAAGGCAATCGCCGACCCTCGGGTGTGGGCTTGGCGCAACAGCGCCTGGGGCAGTGTCTGGGGCATGGGGGTATCCTTCGTCAGTATGCGAAGGCGATTGCACGCGTCATGCCAGAGGATTAAATGCTTTTATTTCAAGGGGATATGTGGATTTTTGGGGGAGGAGGCGTGTGTTGATTCAGCACAAGCTGTCCAAGCAGTGTTGTTGGGCCAACAGCGATGGGGCCATTGCTGGAGCGCTACCTGTCGCCGGCAGGGCTCCAGCTTGTCACGCCGGGATAAGCCCCGCGTCCCGATAACTCTGGACCAATTCGTCGTACAAACCGAGATCGGCCCGGGTGCGAGCAATCAACTGCGCGCCGGCAATGGCGGTGTAGATGGCACGCGCGCGACGCTCGCAGGCCTCTGCACCGGCGGGCTCGATCTCGGCAAGCAACGCCGCCAGCCAGGCTACGTTGGTATCGGCAAACGTCAGTATCTCTTTCTTCACCGGCTCCGGCAGGTCCTGATATTCGGCCGCCATAAAACTGGACAGGCACAAGCGGTTGCCGTCTTCGAGTGATTTTCGAAAGATGCTCGGATAAGCACGCAGGCATTGCAGCGGCTCCGGGTTCTCGCTGCGTATCGCCGCGAGGGCGCTGGCGGCGTCTTCCCAATAGCGCCTGGCGACGGCCGCGCCGAGATCGGCTTTGCTCGGGAAGTGGTAATAGATACTGGCGTTCTTGATCCCCACCGTTTCGCCGATGCTGCGGAAGTTGATGCCACTGTAGCCGTAGTGCTGAGCGGCGAGTTTGGCGGCTTCCAGAATCGCTTCGCGGGCATTTTCACTCACGTGTGGATTGCTCTTAAATGTGGGGAGGGGCGAATTCTACGCTGATAAGGTTTTACCTGCCAACTGGTAGGTAATGCTTGACGGCCTGAAATAATACCTTCAATCTCTACCTACCATTTGACAGGTAGGCGAGCAGATCATGACGTTCCAACAACCACAACCCGACGTATCCCAACCTCCGTTGATGAAAATTTATGATTGGTACAACGGCCCCTATCCAGCGCGCGTTCGTATAGCGCTGGCCGAGAAAGATCTGTTGCCGCGCGTTGAGTTCGTGTCGGTCAACCTATGGAAAGGGGAGCACAAACAACCTGAGTTCCTGGCCCTCAACTACTCCGGCACCCTGCCAGTGCTGCAACTGGACGACGGCACGTTCATCGCTGAATGCACGGCTATCACCCAGTACCTGGACACGCTCGATGGCAACCCGACCCTCACCGGCAGGACGCCGACCGAGCAAGGCTTGATCCACATGATGACCAAGCGCGCAGAGATTGAATTGATGGATGCGGTCAGCGTGTATTTCCATCATGCCACCCCTGGGCTTGGGCCTGAGGTAGAGCTTTATCAGAACGCCGAATGGGGCATGCGCATGCGGGACAAGGCGGTCAGGGGGATGCACTATTTCGATAACGTGCTCAAGACCCGCGCCTTTGTGGCAGGCGATGCCTTCTCAATGGCCGATATCGCGTTACTCGGCGGCACGATCTTCGCGGACCTGGTGCAATTGCCGGTGCCGCAGACGTGTGAAGCCCTGCGCGCCTGGCAGGCCAGGGTCAACGAGCGACCTAGCGTTCAGGCCTGGCGTGCAATGGTTGCACAACCGCACTGAGGGCAACGGCCCGCATAGCGGCCGCCAGCCCGGCCGCTGCGCTGGTGAGGGGCAGCGGGCCGGCCGTTACCTGCACGGCGGCCGCGCTCATCGACGCCTGGCCCAGCGCAACCCGTGTCATTCCATCCCTATAGGCGGCATCGGCAGCTTTGGCGATTGTCGCCAGGTAGCCGTCGATGTCACCCGCCTTGAACAAGCGCCATGCCCCCGGAACCAGCCGCACTTCGACGACCGCGTTCGATTGCAGCGCGGCCTTGTGAAACAGCCGCGCGGTCGGTTCGAGGGTGGTTTCCACCGCGCACAGCACCGCAATTTTTCCGCCCGCCTGCACCGCCGAGGCGGCCAGCGCTTCGTCTGTCCTCAGGATCGGGACACTGCTGGAGATACCTTCAACGACCGGACCCAGGGTCGAGCAGGTGAGCACCACGGCGTCGGCCTGTTCAGCCAGTGCAAGCAGGGCTGATGCGGTGGATGCGCAGATGTCGGCGCTCAGATGACCGGCGTTTTCGGCAGCAGCCAACAGGTCGGCGCGCACTTCATGGCGTAGCACATCAGCGCCGATACCCAGTGCTTTCGCGGCGGATTCAAAGACGCCGATGTTGCTGGCTGCGGTATGAAGGCAGGCTATGCGCATGGGCTGTTTCCAGTGCTGAAAATGTCGACGATGGTTAAGATGCAGCCCGCACTCACCTAACGCAAGGACAGGGTATGCCGCTGATCATGGAACGCGTAGAACAGGCCCGCAACGGCACTAACGACAAAGTCATCTGCCGCATGCCCTCAGGCTGGGCAGTGATGGGCGATGTGCAATTCCTGCCTGGCTACTGTCTGCTATTGCCCGACCCGGTGGTCGCCAGCCTGAACGACCTGGATGCCGACGCCCGTGCGACCTACCTGCTCGACATGGCGCGCATCGGCGACGCGGTGCTGCAAGCCAGCCGTGCGTTGCGTATCAACTACGAGATCCTGGGCAATTCGGAGCCGGAGTTGCATTGCCATATTTTCCCGCGCTACGCCTCGGAACCGGATGACAAGCGCAAGATGCCCGTTTGGTTTTATGACTGGAAAAATGCGTTGCCGTACGCGGAAGACGTGCATGGGGAGCTGCGTAAGGCTATCGCGCAATTACTGGCAGGCTGATGCGTTTACCCTGCGATGTCGTTCAGTTCTGCCAGCACGTCGTCCGTCAGGTCCAGTTCGGCTACGGCGAGGTTTTCTCGTAAATGAGCGACCGATGAGGTCCCCGGAATCAGCAGGATATTCGCTGAGCGACGCAACAACCACGCTAGGGCCAGTTGCTTTGGCGTTACGCCCAGGCGCTGGGCAACGTTAGTCAGTGTCGATGATTGGACCGGGGTAAATCCGCCTAGGGGAAAGAACGGTACATAGGCGATGCCGTCCCTGGCCAGCTCATCGATCAAGGCGTTGTCGTGTTGGTGGGCGATGTTGTACAGGTTCTGCACGCAGACGAACTCAATCAGGCCACGGGCTTCGGCCACTTGCGTCGGCGTGACGTTGCTGATGCCGATATGGCGTACCAGGCCCTGCTGTTGCAGTTCGGCGAGCGCGGCCAGGGGCGCTGCGATCGAGCCTTCTGCCGTGCCCATCAGGTTGTGGGTGCAACGGAAATTGACCACATCCAGCACGTCCAGGCCCAGGTTACGCAAGTTGTCATGCACGGCCTGGGTCAGTTCCGCCTTCGATGCTGCGCCATGCCATCCACCTTGATCGTCGCGACGGGCGCCGATCTTGGTGACGATCGTGAGGTCGTCCCGGTAAGGATGCAGCGCCTCGCGGATAATTTGGTTGGTGACGTGCGGTCCGTAGAAATCGCTGGTATCGATATGGTTCACACCGGCTGCGACGGCCTCACGCAGTACCGCCAGGGCCGCATCCCGGTCCTTGGGCGGGCCGAATACACCCGGCCCAGCCAGTTGCATTGTGCCGTAGCCGATGCGGTTGACCTTATGGTCGCCAAGGGTGAAGGTGCCGCTGCTTGCCAGGTTGCTCATGACTGCTGCTCTTGCTTGAACTGAATAAGGCCCTAATATGAAGGATCCTTCAGATTTTGGAATTCGCATTCCATGAGCACCGTCAAAGCGTCATTGAAGCCAAGAAAATCAGCGGTTCAAGCACGCTCTGCGGCAACCGTCGAAGCATTGCATGAGGCAACCCTTCAGGTTTTGACCCAGCAGGGCCTGGTGCGCTGCACCACTACGCGGGTGGCGGAGCGCGCGGGAATGTCGGTGGGCAGTCTCTACCAGTACTACCCAAATCGCGATGCGTTGCTCGCCGCCATTCTGGAAAAACACCTGGTGCGCGTGGCCGATAGCGTCGAGCTGGCGTGCTCCGGGCTTCAGGGCGCGTCGGTTGCGGAGATGGCGGGCGGCCTGGTCAAGGCATTACTCACCGCAAAATTGCGCGAACAGGCGGTATCCAAGGCGCTCTATGCGATCGCAGCCGAACGCGGCGGGCCGGAGTTGGTCGCACGTATCAACCTGCGCATGGTGGGCGCGATTGCAGCCATGCTGGCAACGGCGTCCGACGCCCACTTTGACGACCCTGGCCTGGTCGCGGCGATCTCGCTGAGTGCCATCGTCGGCCCGGTGCGCACCCTGCTTGAGGGGAACGCCGCGCCTGCGTTCGAGGCTGCGCTGGAGCAGCAAACCACCTTGATGCTGAGGGCGTATCTGCAGGCTCATCAACCCCCGACCCCAAGGAAGACCCATGCGTGAACGAAAGGCTGCACGACTGCTGGTGATCAACCCCGCGCACGAAGTACTGCTCTTCAGGTTCATCCATAAAGACGGCGCACTGGCCGGTCAAAATTACTGGGCTACCCCTGGCGGCGGTGTCGAACCGGGGGAGACTTTCGAGGCCGCTGCCATCCGCGAGCTGCGCGAGGAAACCGGTATCCAGGTGCAGGCCGTTGCCGCGCCTATCGCCGAGCGCCGGTTTGCGCTGATGCTGCCCAGCGGTGAAACGGTGTCGGCCGTCGAGCACTACTTTGTGGTGCACACCGCCAACACCGAACTGTCCAGGGCCGAATGGACGCTGGAAGAAACCCAGGTGATGGCGGACCATCATTGGTGGTCGGCTCAGGCGTTGCGTGCCACCGAGGAAACGGTCTGGCCTGAAGCGCTGGTTGACATGCTGGTGCAAGCCGGCGTGTTCAGCGCATAGCGCCGAGAATCCCGGCCGTTTCGGCCACCCTGGCGTAGTCCATGGCCAGGTTACTCAGCGACAGCGCGTGCACGTCCTCCGCTGGCCACAGGCGTCCGGATCCATCGGTTTGATCGAAGGTGTAGCAGGCGTCTGCGGCGACGAGCACGTCAAAGCCCAGGTTGCCGCCTGTGCGTGCCGTTGCTTCGACGGAATTGTTGGTGATCACCCCGGCGATCACCAGTTGCTTGATCGATCGCGCGTGCAGCCAGCGGTCCAGCCCGGTGGCGATAAAGGCACAGGGTACGTTCTTTTCCACCACGTGTTCGTGGGCCAGTGGTTGCAGCGCAGGCTGAAATTCGCAGCCCGGCTGGCCCGGCCAGAATACCGAGCCGGGGGTACGGGAGATGTGCCTGACGTGCACCACAGGCCGCCCCGACTGCCGCCAGGCGCCGAGCAATTGCTGCAACTGTTGCTCGGCCTGCGGGTTGTTGCGGCGCCCGAGCTTCGGGTCATTCATGCCCTGCTGCATGTCGATGATCACCAGTGCAGCGTTGGTGGCTAACGGTTCCATGGCACATCCTTTGGCTCGTGAGGCACAAAACATAGCAGCCATTGAGTGCGCCTAAACAGCGATTTGTTCGATGCCTTTGCCATTTGCCTTTACACTGCCGCCCCCGAATTTCAGCAAGGATGCGTTGGATGCGTACGCGACTCAGCGGTGTACTCCTCTCCCTGGCCCTGGCCGCTTCCGTCATGGCCGAGCCCCGTTCGTTCTCGGTCAATGACCCCAGCGGTCAATACCTGGTCGAGGTGTTGTTCCCGGACGTGCCGCAGGACTTGCAGCACCTGGCGCCGGCGCTCATCACCCTGCGCGACAAACGCTCCCTCGAAATCCTTCAGCAATTGCAGACCCCGGATGCCCAGGTGCCGCTGGATCAGCAAGGCAGAACCGTGGACTGGCGCCTGATGGGGGAGAACGGCGTGGTGTACTTCGCCGATATCAACCAGGATGGCCGCCAGGACCTGGCGATCCGCAATGGCACCGGGGCGGACAAGGACTTCCAGTCCAGTTACGACGTGTATCTGCAAGACCTGCACACGTCCCACTGGGTGCTGAATGGCCCCTTGACCGACCTGGCCAACGAGACCTCCGGCGGGATGTTTTCGATCAATCCCAAGGACGGCATTATCCATTCGCAGACCGACCGGGGTTGCTGCTGGACCCGCGCCAGCCGCTATCAGATGCGCGACGGCAAACTGGTGCGACTCAGCGCGTACACCCAGGCGGAAGTGCCGGCGACGGACGATGACGTCAACAACAGCATGCCCAGCGGCTACATGCTGCGCACCACCGGTGAGTGGAAGGACGGCCAGTGGCTGGAAACGCCCAGGCTGGAAGGGCCGGTCAACGAAGACCCCGAGTTCCTGGCCGGCACCCTCAACGGCAAGATCCCGGTGCAACTCTGGTACCAGCAACAGGGCGCGGTGCTGATCGGTGAGTTGCGCTACACCAAAAGCGGCAGCGGCAAGCCGATCAAACTGGTGGGGGATCAGGGTGAATACGGCGACCAGTCGTTTATCTACCTGCACGAATATGCCGATGATGGCCGTCAAACCGGCATCTGGCGCATCACGCGGGAAACCGTCGAACCTTATGCCTACGCGGGCACCTGGGTCAGTGGCGCCAAGGGCGACCAGCCCGAGCTGCAGATTCAACTGCACAGGCAGGACCGGGCGCCTGAGTACGACAAACTCGGCGACGTGGCCCGCGACCAGCGCGATGGCCATTACCAGATGCGCGATGACTTTCTCGGCCGCGACGGTGACCTGGACCTGAAAATCCTTCCCGAACGCGATGCCCAGGGCCGGGAAGTGGCGGAACTCAGCGTGACGCTCAAAGACACCGGCACCGACAAGATCATCATCACTACGCACCAACGCGTGCCGATGGAAACCGCAAACCTGATCATCGTGCGCACACCCCAGGCGCCCCCTCGGGCCGGGCCGTATCACATCCAACTGGTGAAGGGCTTTGCCGTGATCGAGCACAACTCGGCGCCGGACAGCCAGGACTACCTGACCGGGTTTTATCGTAAGCAGCCCTGAGGCCGGGGAGTAATGCCGCCTGAGTGTCGATCCTGGGTCAGGCGGTTAGACACATCGGGTATCTTCAACCGCCGGCCGCTTCAGGCTCGGCGCACAATTGATTGATCAAGGAAGCAGGCAATGGCACTCAGGGTGATGGTGATCGGCGGCTACGGCAACTTTGGCAGCATCATTTGCCGGCACCTGGCGGGCACGCCGGGCATTGAACTGGTGGTCTCGGGCCGCCACCCACACAAGTTGCAGGGCAAAGTCGATGGGTTGAAAACATCCTCCGGCCGCGAGTGCGAAAGCTGGTGCGGCGATGCCATGGCGGCCGGGTTCGCTGGCGTCTTGCAGTCGATGGACATCCAGTTGGTGATCCACACCGGCGGCCCGTTCCAGGGGCAGTCCTATGCCGTCGCCCAGCACTGCATCGACGCGGGCGTGAACTACTGCGACCTGTCGGATTGCCGGACCTTCGTCAATGGCGTCGGCGTGCTGGATGCGAAAGCCCGGCAGGCGGGCGTGGCCGTCCTCAGCGGTTGCAGCTCTGTACCGACGTTGTCGTCCGCCCTCATCGATCAGTACCGCGATCGCTTCATGCGCATCGACACCATCGAGCATGGCATTTCCTCTTCGGCGAAGATGCCGGGGCTGTCGACCATCGAAGGTGTGCTTGCCTACGCGGGCAAACCGATCAAGCAACTCAAGCAGGGCCAGGTGCACGAAGTGCTGGGCTGGCAGGACCTGACCCTGCGCAGGATGCCCCAGCTCGGCACGCGGGTGCTGGCCAATGTGGACGTGCCCGACATGGATATATTCGCTGGCCGTTATGGCGCCCATACCCTGCGCTTCAAGGCCGGTGCGGGGCTCAAGCTGGGCGGTGTCGCCAATTATCTGCTGGCGCAAGCGCTACGCATGGGCATTGTGCGCGACCACCTTGCATGGGCCGCCAGACTGCATCGCCTGGGCACCTGGTTCGAACGATTTGGCGATGGCGAAAGCGCGATGTACATCGACGTGCAGGGGCTGGGCATGCACGGCCAGCCGCTGTCCCTGGCGGTGCAACTCACGGCCCTGGACGACAAGGGACCGGAAATCCCCAGCTGTGCAGCCGTCGCCCTTGCCATCAAAATGGCCCACGGTTATGTGCCCGAACCCGGTGCCCGCCCGTGCGTAGGTGAAATCAGCGTCGACGAATACATGGCCGCCATCAACGAACCGACGAAGCTCAGCCTGACGGTGCGCTTCTCTGACGGGCAGGCCTGACGGATGCTCTACCTGTGCCTGAAGTACCTGCACATCATCGCGGCAATTTTCCTGTTCGGCTTCGGCATGGGCTCGTACCTCTACCTGATCGCCGCCAGTCGCACGGCCAACCCGCAAGTGATCGCCCAAGTGGCGCGCATGGTCGTGCGGTTTGATACCTGGATTACCACGCCGGCGGGCGTCATTCAGATCATCACGGGCTTGCTGCTGATCCAGCTTGCCGGGCTGCCTGTGACCACGGAATGGGTACTGACCGCGTTGATCATCTTCCTCGGCGTGGGCTCGCTGTGGCTGCCGGTGCTGGTACTGCAGAAGCGCATGCAGCAGATGGCCTCGCGGGCGGTCGAGACCGACACGGTGCTGGATGATGGATACCGTGGTGTGTACCGGCAATGGTTCTGGCTGGGCGTCTTCGGCTTCCTGGGGATGTTTGTGATCGTGATGATCATGGTGACGAAGATGACGCCGTGGCAGTTGGTCGGGCTGTTGGCGGCGGGCTGAGTGCCCGCTCAAGGCTTGGCATCCCAAACCGGTGCAACGATGCATACCGCGGTGTTCATAGCGGCCCCCTCAAAAAGCGCTGCTCATGCGTCGGCCGCTGCTCCGGTTTGGACGGTGTGGGTGCTTAACGCGAGAGCAGCGGCGCCGGGCTTTTGTCCTCTGCGCCCACGTCGTGCAGGGAAATCCTCGACGTCTCCGGCAATGCCAGTCCGCCCGCCAACGCCAGCAATGCCACGGCTATCAGGTAGAACGCCGGTGACAGGTTGCTGCCGGTGGTGCTGATCAACCACGTGGCCATCAGCGGCGCGGTGCCGCCGAAGATCGTATACGCCATGTTGTAGGTAATCGCCGAGGCGGTATAGCGCGTGCGGGTCGGAAAGGTCTCCGACAGCAACGCCGCCGTCACCACACCACACAATACTGCGCCGACCGCCAGCAACATCACCCCGACAATGGACGCCGTGAACGAACCGGAACTGGCCATCAGGAACGACGGATACACCACTACCATCAACAACACGCACGCCGTCATCACCGTGACCCGACGCCCCACGCGATCCGAATACAGCCCCGCCAGCGGGCAGATCGCCGCGGCGAAAATCAACGCGATCAGCGACACCAGCAACGCCATCGCCCGACTCAGGCCACCGGCCACTTGCAGGTACGTGGCGAAGTAGGTGGTGAACATATAAAACGACAGCGCCGTCAGTGACACAAAAGCGCCCAGGCAGCAGATCGCCGCACCATGGTTGCGCAAGGTTTCCTTGAGTGGTGAGTGGGCCACCGCGTGCTCCTGCTTCACGGCCTGGAAGGCGGGCGTCTCATCCAGCTTCCAGCGCAGGTAAAGGCCCACCAGGCCCAGCGGCGCGGCGATCAGGAACGGCAGGCGCCAGCCCCAACTGCCCATCGCCTCGGCGGACAACGACGCTTCGAGTGCGTACGCCACCACGGCGGCGGCGGCGAAGGCAGAGAACGTCGACACCGGCACGAAGCTGCCGTACCAGGCGCGTTTGTCCCGGGGCGCGTGCTCCATCAGGTAGGCACAGGCGCCGGCGTATTCGCCGCCGGCGGAGAAGCCCTGGGCGCAGCGGATCAGCGATAACAGGATCGGCGCCGTGACGCCGATGGCGGCGTAGGTGGGCAGCAGGCCGATCAAGGTGGTGGCGCCGGCCATCAGCAGGATGGTCATGGCCAGGGTGCGCTTGCGCCCGATACGGTCGCCGAGCATGCCGAAGAAAATCCCGCCCAGGGGCCGGAAGGCGAAGGCGACGGCGAACACCGCGAAGGTTTTGAGCAAGGCCGCGCTGGCATCGCCGCTGGGGAAGAACTGTTGGGCGATGGTGGTGGCGAGGAAGCCGTAGACGGCGAAGTCGAACCACTCGACGAAGTTACCGATGCCGGCGGCGATGATGACCTTGCGCAGGGTTTGGGGGCTTACCTGTTCGGTGGAGGGGCTCGTCATGGGGAAGGCCTCGGAAGGGGGTCGGAGATGCTGGATTATCCGGGGAGGGTGTTGGGCGGCCGGGCTCAAAAGAGTCGTCCGCGTAGTCAGTAGCGACCGGGTGGGATGAGGGAGGCAGGAATTGGGCCAGGTCAGGCGGGGATTTATCGTTACCGGGCAGACGTGCGATAGGTCAGCAGCACAATCCCGGTCACCACGATGACGCCGCCGACTATCTGGCCGGCGCTGAGCATTTGATCGAGCACGACCCAGCCCATCAACAGCGTGGCCAGCGGCTCAATGTTCATGACCGGCGCATTGCGCGGCATGTCCAGGCGCGGGACCGACATGAACAGCACGATAAAACCGGTGCCGTACAGCACCACCAACGTTGCGAGTGCCAGCCAGCCGGTACCCGTGGCCGGCGGGTTCAGGCCGCCGGGGAGGGCGCCGCTGAGGCCGGCGAGGTTGACACTGCTGAATACGATGAAGATGGTCAGCAGGCTGCGCACGGAGCCGCGCACCTGGGACAACTTGTGGTCGGTGATCCACAGCGCGCAGGCGAACACGAACGCGGCGCAGAGGGCCAGGCCGACGCCGAGCAGCCAGTGCGGGCCGATATCGGCATGGCCTGAGAGGCGGCCGGGTACGTCCAGCACAAACACCAGGCCCACCAGAATCAACCCCATCAGCAAGGCGGTGCGCGCCGTCGGACGTGGGCCGCCGAATGCCCAGGTGAGCAGGGCGAGCAGAATCGGGAACACGTTGCCCACCAGCAGCGCCAGCGCCACCGGCACACGGGCGACGGCGGAGTAGAGGCACAGGCTCTGGGTAGCGATAAGCAGGCCCAGCAGCACTTGCCAGCGCCATGCACCTGCGGGCAGGCGCAGGCTTTGGCGTTGCCACAGTACCAGCACCGCCAGCACCAGCAAGGTGCCACCCGAGCGCAGCAGAATGGCCAACAGCACACCGGCACCATCATCGAAGGCGACCCGAGCGGCGATGTGATTGCCGGCGAAGGCACAGCCCATGCAGAGCAGAATCAACACGGCAATGGGGCGGGAGAACAGGGCGGGGGCAGTTTGCGTCGGGGCAGGCGGAGTCATGCTGGGGCTCGGGCGGTTGGCGCCATCGTCGGGGATGGCGATTTATTTTTAGGTTGTCGTACAACTTCGCGACGGGGTGATTTGTAGCGTGTTTGCGCCGAGGGAGCAAGGAGGGATTTGGTCTGGAAAAAAACTCAGCGCCTGCTGAGCGCGAGTTTTGCGGCAAACAGCAAGAAGATCACACCGGTGGTGCGATCCATCCACTGGATGACCTTTTCGCGGCGCAGGAACCCGGACAGCGACTGCGTGGCGCCGATCAATACCAGCGACCACAGCAGCCCGAGCAGCACATGGATGCTCACCAGGCCGAAGGTCCAGGCAATCAGCGAATGCCCTTGGGGGATAAATTGCGGCAGGAACGACACGTAGAAAATCCCCACCTTGGGGTTCAGCACATTGCCCAGCATGCCCTTGATAAACCAGTTGCCGCCGGGCTTGCGGTCGTCTGCGGCCGGTGCCAGTGAGCGACGCGGACGCACCAGCATGTTCAGCCCCAGCCAGGCCAGGTAAGCCGCGCCGCAGTACTTGAGCAGGTTGAACGCCATCTCCGACACCGCGATCAACGCGCCCAGGCCAAACGCAACCGCGGCGCCCCACACCAGGCAACCCGCGTTGATGCCCAGCGTGGCCTGCAGCGCCTGGCGCTTGCCTTCCACCGTGGCGGTGCGCAGGACCAGGGCGGTGTCGAGCCCCGGCGTGAGGGTCAGCAGAGTGGCGGCGAAGGTGAAGGCGATGAGGTTGTCGGCGATGGACATGAGCGGGCTTCATGCAGAGGGATGAGTGGGCGTTAACCCAAGCTTGGCATGAGTGGTTATCTTGTGGCGAGCGGGCTTGTTGTGGCAGCCGGCTTGTAGTGGTGAGCAGGCTTACTATGGTGAGCGGGCCTGTTGTGAGTGACCGGGCTTGTTGTGGTGAGCGGGCTTGCCCCGCGCTGGGCTGCGAAGCAGCCCCAAAACCAGGCACTGCGGTTTGTCTGATGGAACGCAGTGATCTTGATTGGGGCCGCTTCGCAGCCCAGCGCGGGGCAAGCCCGCTCACCACAGTAAGCGGGCTTGTCTGCCTTCAGCGGTTGAAGCGTTCAACCAGCGCGTATTGGGTGGACGCGGTATTGGTCAGTTCCTTGCTCAGGTCCGTGGATTGATGGGCTTGTATCGAGGTCTGGTCGGCCAGTTCGGCGATGGTGGTGATGTTGCGGCTGATCTCCTCGGCGACGGCGCTTTGTTCTTCGGTGGCGGCGGCGATCTGGGTGGTCATGTCGGTGATATGCGACACCGCTTCGCTGATCCCCACCAGGGCCTGGTCCGCTTCCAGCACCCAGGCCACGCCTTCCTGGGCCTGGCGCTGGCCGTTTTCCATGCTTTGCACCGCGTTGCTGGAGGATGCCTGGAGCTTGGTGATCAGCCCATGGATCTGGGTGGTCGATTGTGACGTGCGCTGGGCCAGTTGGCGCACTTCGTCGGCTACCACGGCAAAGCCTCGGCCTTGCTCGCCGGCCCGTGCCGCTTCGATTGCGGCGTTGAGGGCGAGCAGGTTGGTTTGGTCGGCGATGCCTTTGATCACATCCACCACGCTGCCGATTTCGTCGCTGTCCCTGGCCAGTTGCGCCACGGTCACCCCGGTCTCGCCGACCATGGTGGACAGACGCTCGATGGCTTCACGGGTATCGCGCGCCACTTCGCGGCCGCGCCCGGTCAGCACGTTGGCCTGTTGGGTGGCGTCGGCGGTGCGTTGTACATGGCTGGCGACTTCCTGGGTGGTCGCGGCCATCTGGTTGACGGCCGCCGAGACCTGTTCGGTTTCCACGCGCTGGCGGTTCAGGCCTTTGGCACTGGCGGCAGCCAACTGATCGGATTGCCCCGCCAGGGTACTCAGTTGTTCGGCGCTGTCCTGCAGGCGGGTGAGGCAGGTTTTCAGGCGCGCGGTCTGGCTGAGGAACGCGGTTTCCAAACGCGACTGTGGGCCGCGTGCGTCACTGTACATCTGCGCGATCAAGGCATCCGACGTCGAGGGTTCGACCCCCTCCAATAGACGCAGGGTACTGCCCTGGCGCCAGCGCGAGCACAGCAGGCCCACCGGCAGCGCGACCGCCACGGCCACTGCGACGGCCGCCGGTGCACTGAGGAACAGCCCGGCGACGCTGCCCGCCACACCGGTGGCCATGTACGGCACGCAACTCACTGCCGCCGGCAGCCAGGCATCCTGGCGCGGCACGCCCGGCTTGCCTTGGCTCAGACGCCGGTAGAGGGCCTGGGCGCGGCGGATTTCATCGGCCGTGGGCTTGACCCGCACCGACTCGAAGCCAACGACACGGCTGCCGTCGAAGATCGGCGTGACGTAGGCATTGACCCAATAGTGGTCGCCGTTTTTCGAGCGGTTCTTGACGATGCCCATCCACGGCAGGCCTTGCTTGAGCGCGCTCCACATGTGGGCGAAAACGGCGGGTGGCACGTCGGGGTGACGCACGATGTTCTGGGGCGCGCCGATCAGGTCGGCGCGTTCAAAACCGCTGATATCGACGAAGGCGTCGTTGCAGTAAGTGATCATCCCTTGAACATCGGTGGCGGAGATGAGTTTTTGCGAAGGCGCGAGTGAAATCTCGCGCTGTGTTACAGGCTGGTTGTTGCGCATTCCGACTACTCCCTGAATTGCCATAAGTTCATCGGCATCACACGGAATAAGTTGATGGCGATTGTTTGATATAAACCGAGACGTGACGAATGGCGTTCAGGAGGGCCTAAATGGCGAATTGTCCTGGTGCGATACGAAAACAGTTTTTGCCTGCGCGCTTGGCTTCATATAACGCACCATCCGCATGGGCAATCACTGTTTGTGCACAGGTATGTGACGTACTGTCGGCGCCTTCAAAGAGGGCAATGCCGATGCTGGCTTGCAAGGCATAGGGAAGAGCGCAACGCTCAGAGGCCTGTCGCAATGTGTCTATAATTCGTTGCGCTGCAAGGGTGGCAGAGGTCATGCCGGAATTATTCATCAGCAGAATAAATTCGTCTCCGCCCAAGCGGCCGGCACAATCCTGGTTTAGCCTGACAATCGATTTAAGTGTTGCGCCAAATTCGGCTAACGCCTTGTCACCTTCGGCATGTCCGTGGTTATCGTTGATGCCCTTGAAACCATCCAGATCTATGTAGAGCACCGCAAAGTGTTTATCGGCATGCCGGCTGCGGGCCAGGGTGTTTTCAATCAGTTCGAGTATCCCCATACGGTTGTACAGGCCCGTGAGGGGGTCATGGGTCGCGCGGATTTGGTTTTTGGCCTCGGCCAGTAACGCGCGCACCAGGTTATCGTTCAACGTGTTGAGCAGTAGCCACATGCCCGTCAAGTACAGCGGGGCCTGGAGCAGGAATATCCTGAGCAGCGGTTCCGGCTGAAACAAGGTGGCGAGCTTCATGGGCACATCCGTCAGCAATATTTGAGTGAATGCGTAGCGCGGTACGCCTTGGTTGCGCATGGCGATCGCGGCATTCACGCTGACCATTGACGTGCACCCGAGAACTTGAAGAATCGCATCGCCGCTGATCAGGCAACCAGCGGTACCCAGGCCCAGCTCCGCCGCCCAGACCAGGCCCAGTAATAACGATAGATCAATGACATAAGGATATTTTTGGCCGCCGTATGTATTGATCCAATACAGCAGTGCTAACCGTGAGACCCAGATCATCGAATCAATGATGAGCCAGGCAATGAAGAATTGGCTCGGGCGCAGTGTAACCACGACTGTGCATATCACCAGGCTGTTAAACCAGCCGACCCACAGCACCCCCTTCGAAGAAAAAGGCCCGGCTATAAGTTCGCTGCGTATGCGTGTGTCATACGGCGCGTCTGCATTTGTCAGCCATCTCATCGCCTTTGTTGCAGGGAGTTGATATTCCATATTGACCCTCACCTGAAGCGCTGAAATTAAATGATGGCACATAGCCATGCTGGCACTGTTCCAGCGGCTTTTCAAATGCTATGAGATAAAGAATCGCGCCGGCAGAACCGCTATCCATCACCCCGCATGATTGAAAAGCCTGAAACTTCCCGATGAAAAACCTCATAATGGCGGCCATTTTGTTTAGCCCGTTATTCTGGTGTGCCCCCATGGAAATCAAGGTCAACTTTCTCGACAACCTCCGGCTTGAAGCCAAGTTCGATGACTTCACGGTGATTGCCGACCAGCCTATTCGCTATAAAGGCGATGGCTCGGCACCGGGGCCGTTCGATTATTTCCTGGCCTCGTCGGCGTTGTGCGCGGCGTACTTCGTCAAGTTGTACTGCAGCACGCGCAACATCCCCACGGACAATATTCGCCTGTCGCAGAACAATATTGTCGATCCGGAAAACCGCTATAACCAGATCTTCAAGATCCAGGTCGAGTTGCCGGCCGATATTTCCGATAAGGACCGCCAGGGCATCCTGCGTTCCATCGACCGTTGCACCGTGAAGAAAGTGGTGCAGGCCGGGCCGCAATTCGTGATCGAAGAAGTGGACAACCTCGACGCCGATGCCCAGGCCCTGTTGATGCCGGGCGCGGGCAGCGAGGCGGGCACTTATATTGCCGGCAAGGACCTGCCGCTGGAGCAGACCATCGCCAACATGTCCGGGATCCTTGCCGGCCTGGGCATGAAGATCGAGATTGCCTCGTGGCGCAATATCGTGCCAAACGTGTGGTCGCTGCATATCCGCGACGCCCATTCACCGATGTGCTTTACCAACGGCAAGGGCGCGACCAAGGAGGGCGCCCTGGCGTCGGCGTTGGGCGAGTTCATCGAGCGGCTCAACTGCAACTTCTTCTACAACGACCAGTTCTGGGGTGAGGAACTGGCCAACGCGCCGTTCGTGCATTACCCGGACGAGCGCTGGTTCCAGCCAGGCCCGAATGACGAGCTGCCCGGCGAAATCCTCGATGCCTACTGCCTGAAGGTCTACAACCGCGACGGCGAGCTGCGCGGCTCGCACCTGTTCGACACCAACTCCGGCAACGAGGCGCGCGGCATCGTTTCGCTGCCGTTCGTGCGCCAGTCGGATGGCGAGGTGGTGTATTTCCCGTCCAACCTGATCGAGAACCTCTACCTCAGCAACGGCATGAGCGCGGGCAACACCCTGGCCGAGGCCCAGGTGCAGTGCCTGTCGGAGATTTTCGAGCGTGCGGTGAAGCGCGAAATCATCGAGGGCGAATTTGCCCTGCCGGACGTGCCGGCTGACGTGCTCGCTAAGTACCCGAGCATCCTGGCGGGTATTGCAGGCCTGGAAGCCCAGGGTTTCCCGGTGCTGGTCAAGGACGCGTCCCTGGGCGGCGAATTCCCGGTGATGTGCGTGACTTTGATGAACCCGCGTACCGGCGGCGTGTTCGCCTCGTTCGGTGCCCACCCGAGCCTGGAAGTGGCGCTGGAACGCAGCCTTACCGAACTGCTGCAAGGCCGCAGCTTCGAAGGCTTGAACGACCTGCCGCAGCCGACCTTCGAAGCCCAGGCGGTGACCGAGCCGAACAACTTCGTCGAGCACTTTATCGACTCCAGCGGTGTGGTGTCGTGGCGCTTCTTCAGCGCCCAATCGGACTACGAATTTGTCGAGTGGGACTTCTCAGGCGAAGGTGAAGACTCCAACGCCCAAGAGGCCGCGACCTTGTTCGGCATCCTCGAAGGCATGGGCAAGGAAGCCTATATGGCGGTGTACGAACACCTCGGCGCAACCGCCTGCCGCATCCTGGTGCCGGATTACTCGGAAATCTACCCGGTGGACGACCTGATTTGGGACAACACCAACAAGGCGCTGTTTTTCCGCGAGGACATCCTCAACCTGCACCGCCTGGACGAAGCGGAATTGCAGGGGTTGGTCGAGCGCCTGATCGAAAGCGAGTTGGACGACTACACCGACATCACCACCCTGATCGGCATCGAGTTCGACGACAACACCGCCTGGGGCCAACTGACCATCCTCGAATTGAAGCTGCTGATCTTCCTCGCCTTGCAGCAGTACGAGGAGGCCAAGGAGTGCGTGGAGATGTTCCTGCAGTACAACGACAACACCGCCGAGCGTGGCCTGTTCTACCAGGCGTTGAATGCGGTGCTGGAGATGGAACTGGACGACGACCTGGAACTGGCGGACTACGAAGCCAACTTCCGCCGCATGTTCGGCAATGAGCGGATGGACGCGGTGATCGGTTCGGTCAACGGCAGTGTGCGCTTCCATGGGTTGACGCCGACCAGCATGAAGCTGGAAGGGCTGGACCGGCATTTGCGCTTGATCGAGAGCTACAAGAAGCTGCATTCGGCGCGTGCCAACATCGTCCAGGGGTGACGCATACCCAATGTGGGAGGGAGCAAGCCCCCTCCCACAGTTGATCTTTGTTTTCTGGGGGGATTTATATCCGGGCCAAGGCCTGGGCGAGGTCTGCCCGTAGATCCTCCACGTCCTCAACCCCCACCGACAACCGCACCAGCCCGTCGCCAATCCCCAACTGCGCGCGGGTCGCCGCCGGGATGCTGGCGTGGGTCATGATCGCCGGGTGTTCGATCAGGCTTTCCACGCCGCCCAGGCTCTCGGCCAGGGCGAAGAGCTTGACGGTTTCCAGGAAGCGCGTGGCGCCGGCCAGGTCGCTGTTCAAGTCCACCGAGATCATCCCGCCAAACCCGCGCATCTGCCTGCGCGCCAGTTCGTGCTGCGGGTGGGACGCCAGGCCTGGGTAATAGACCCGTGATACCTGCGGTTGCTGCTCCAGCCAGGTCGCCAGGTCGAGGGCGTTGCTGCAATGGCGCTCCATGCGCAGGGCCAGGGTTTTCACGCCGCGCAGGGTGAGGAAGGCGTCGAACGGGCCGGCGATGGCCCCAACCGAGTTTTGCAAAAAGCCCACGCGCTCGGCCAACTCGGGGTTGTCACCGACGATGGCGATGCCGCCGATCACATCGGAGTGGCCATTGAGGTACTTGGTGCTGGAGTGCACCACAATGTCGACACCCAACTCCAGCGGGCGCTGGATCCACGGGCTGGCGAAGGTATTGTCGGCCACGCAGAGAATGCCGCGGCTGCGGCAGATCCGGGCGATGGCGGCGAGGTCGGTGAGGCTCAGCAGCGGGTTGCTTGGGGTTTCGACCCAGACCATCCGCGTGTCGTCCTGCAAGGACGCTTCGAACGCCGTCACATCACTCAGGTCGACAAAGCTGAAACGGTGCCCGGCACTGCGCTGGCGCACCTTGTCGAACAGGCGGAAGGTGCCGCCGTAGAGGTCGTTGCCGGACACGATATGGGCGCCGGCATCCAGCAACTCCAGCACCGTGGAGATTGCCGCCAGCCCGGACGCGAAGGCAAACGCCTGGCTGCCGCCTTCGAGGTCGGCCACGCAGCGCTCCAGGGCAAACCGCGTGGGGTTGTGGGAGCGGCCGTAGTCGAAGCCCTTGTGCACGCCGGGGCTGTCCTGCAGGTAGGTGGAGTTGGCGTAGATCGGCGGCATCAGCGCGCCCGTGGTCGGGTCGGGTGACTGCCCGGCGTGGATCACACGGGTGGCAAACGCGCTTTTATCGGGCTGGCTCATGCAAGGGATCTCCGCAGGTGGTTGAGCAGGTCGACGCGGGTGATCAGGCCGTGAAAGCCCGCCGCGTCGGCAATGATGGCGACCAGGCCGCGGTCCAGTTCGGCCTGCAATTCGGCCAGGCTGGCGCCAGGGGCCAGGGTGTGGACTTTGTCGCTCATGGCGCTGGCGACCATCATGGAGAAGTCCGCCGCGTCATGGTGCAGGCCCAGCAGGATGTCGGACTCATCGATCACCCCCACCAGTTCGCGGCCGTCCACCAGCACCGGCAGTTGCGACACGTCCGCCAGGCGCATGCGCTGGAAGGCGGTGAGCAGGGTGTCGTCGGGGCTTACGCTGATCACGCGGCCATCTTCGAAGCGCCGCGCGATCAAGTCGCGCAGGTCGCCGTAGTGCTTGTAGTGCAGCAGGCCCGCATCGGTCATCCATTGGTCGTTATAGACCTTCGACAGGTAGCGGGTACCGGTGTCGCAAACGAAGGTGACCACGCGCTTGGGCACGGTCTGCTCGCGGCAATAACGCAGCGCGGCCGCGAACAGGGTACCGGTGGAGGAACCGCCGAGAATGCCCTCGGCCTTGAGCAACTGGCGGGCGTGATCGAAGCTGTCTTCATCGCTGATGGAGTAGGCGTGGCGCACGCTGGACAGGTCGGCAATCAACGGGATGAAGTCCTCGCCGATGCCTTCCACCGCCCACGAGCCAGGTGTTTCCAGCTTTCCGCTGCGGCTGTATTCGGCCATCACCGAACCCACCGGGTCGGCGAGGACCATTTCCAGCTCGGGCTGCACCCGTTTGAAGAAGCGCGTCAGGCCGGTGAGGGTGCCGGCCGAGCCGACACCCACCACGATCGCGTCCACATCGTGTTGGGTCTGTGCCCAGATCTCCGGCGCGGTGCTGGTCTCGTGGGCCAGGGGGTTGGCCGGGTTGTTGAATTGGTCGGCGAAGAAACAGCCGTCAATTTCCTTGGCCAGCCGCGCGGCCATGTCCTGGTAATACTCGGGATGGCCCTTGCCCACATCGGAGCGGGTGATATGCACCTCGGCGCCCATGGCCTTGAGGTGCAGCACTTTTTCCGTGGACATCTTGTCGGGCACCACCAGCACCACCCGATAACCTTTCGCCCGGCCCACCAGCGCCAGGCCCAGGCCGGTGTTGCCGGCGGTGGCTTCAATGATGGTGCCGCCGGGGCGCAGGCGGCCGTCGCGTTCGGCGGCGTCGATCATGGCCAGGCCGATGCGGTCCTTGATGGAACCGCCGGGGTTTTGGGATTCAAGCTTGAGGAACAGCGTGCAGGGGCCGGTATCGAAACGGCTGACCCGAACCAGCGGCGTGTTGCCGATCAGCTCGAGTACGGCAGGGCGGGGGAGCGTGGGCATGTCGTCACCTGAAGGCTTAGGGTGGGGGACAGCAAATGGCAGAGCATGGTCTGGAACAGTAGGTCGGTATTGGCGCGGTCGCAACCGAGGGGTCGATTGAATGTCTTTTTTTGGCGCATGGACGATGCCTGGGTGCGCCATCTACGCGCACGTTTTGCGGCGATACCCTTGTATTCATTGGCAGAGTGACCTGGCGTGGGCTTTGCTTTAGAGAAATCCAAACTTGGATACAAGATGGAGTTTCCCATGCACAACGTTTTTGGCTGGACCCTCGGTGAATGGCAGGCTGCTTACCGCAGCGGCGCGATCACGCCGGACATTTTGCTCACCCTGGCCGCGCAATACCCCCCCGAGGACAGCGCCTGGATCGCCCGCGCCCAGCCGTCGTCATTGGCCGAGCAGTTGGCACAGTTGAGCGAACGGCTGGCAGCGCTGGGCGGTGATATGACCCAGCTGCCGTTGTATGGCGTGCCGTTTGCGATCAAGGACAACATCGACGCGGCCGGCTGGGACACCACTGCCGCCTGCCCAGAATTTGCCTACCGCGCGACCCGGGATGCCTCGGTCGTGCAGAAGCTGCGCGCCGCCGGCGCGATCCTGATGGGCAAGACCAACCTCGATCAGTTCGCCACCGGCCTGGTGGGCACCCGTTCGCCGTATGGCGCGGTGGGCAACAGTTTCAATGGCGATTACGTCAGCGGCGGCTCCAGCTCCGGCTCTGCGTCGGTGGTCGCCCGTGGGCTGGTGGCGTTTTCCCTGGGCACCGACACGGCGGGCTCCGGGCGCGTACCAGCGGGGTTCAACAATATCGTCGGGTTGAAGCCGACCAAGGGGCGTTTGTCCAATACTGGCCTGGTGCCGGCTTGCCGCACGGTGGATTGCGTCTCGGTGTTTGCCTTGACCGTGGAAGATGCCGAGACCGTGGCGCACGTTGCGGCGGGATACGACGCCAGCGATGCCTATTCCCGCGCCAACCCCAACACGGCGCCAGTGGCGGTGGGCGCTTCGATCAAGCTGGCCATCCCGGCGGCCCTGGAGTTTTTCGGCGATACCCAGAACCAGGCCGTGTTCGAACACGCGGTCGAACACTTCAAGGCGCTGGGCGCGGTGATCACCCCGGTGGATTTCACTGCGTTCAAGGAACTGGCGGACCGGCTGTACTTCGGCCCCTGGGTCGCCGAACGCACCGTGGCCCTGGAAAGCATGCTGGAAAACCAGCCCGAGGCAATCAACCCGGTGGTGCGCGGCATTGTCGAGAATGGCCGCCAGTACAGCGCCTGCGACGCCTTCAAAGCCGAATACCTGCGGGCCGAACTGAGCCGCCGCATCAACGACAGCCTGGCCGGTTTCGATGCCTTGCTGGTGCCGACTTCGCCAACCCTGCGCACCATGGCCGAGATGGCGGAAGAGCCGGTGCGCTACAACTCGCAGTTCGGCTACTACACCAACTTCACCAACCTGGCCGACCTCTCGGCCCTGGCGCTGCCGGCCGGTATCCGCGCCGATGGCTTGCCCAGCGGCATTACCTTGCTCGCACCGGCCTGGCATGACACGGCGCTGGCGCACCTGGGCAAGCGCTGGCAAGCCAGCCTGGAGCTGCCTTTGGGCGCCACCCAGCGTTATCTGCCGTCACCGTCCGCCCCCGCCCAAGCCCCCGGCTGCGTGCGCGTGGCGGTGGTGGGCGCGCACCTCACCGGCATGCCACTGAATGTCCAACTGACGACGCGTAACGCGGTGCTGGTGGAGCAAACCCTGACGGCCGACACTTACCGCCTGTACGCGCTGCCGGGCACGGTGCCGCCCAAGCCAGGGCTGGCCAAGGCGGACAGCGGTCGGGCGATCATTGTCGAGCTGTGGGACATGCCCCTCGCACGCTTTGGCGAGTTCGTCGCCGAGATCCCCGCACCGCTGGGGATCGGCAACCTGCTGCTGGCGGATGGGCGCAGCGTCAAAGGCTTCATCTGCGAGCCCTGGGCACTGGCCGACGCCCTCGACATCACCGAGTTCGGTGGCTGGCGCGCCTTTATTGCGAGCCGGGGCTGAGCATGGGGGCCAAGACACGCCCCGACAGCCTGGCCGAGCAGGTCTACGCGCAGCTCAAGGCGGATATCTTCGACTTCCGCCTGCTGCCGGGCGATCGCTTCAGCGAAGGCGAGGTGGCCGAACGCATGCACGCCAGCCGTACGCCGGTGCGTCAGGCGCTGTATCGCTTGGAACGGGAAGGGTATGTGGAGGTGTATTTTCGCAGCGGCTGGCAGGTGAAGCCGTTCGATTTCGCCTACTTCGAAGAGCTCTACGACGTGCGCATCGTGTTGGAACTGGCGGCTGTCGGCCGGTTATGTGCGATGGATGAACCGAACCCGATGCTGCAAGCGTTGCAGGCCACCTGGCAGGTGCAGGAGGGCGAGCGCCTGGAGGACGCCCAGGCCGTATCGGCGCTGGATGAGCGTTTTCATTGCGCGTTGGTGGAAGCCACCGGCAACCGTGAAATGGCGCGCATGCACTACGCCATCACGGAGCAGATCCGCATCATCCGGCGGCTCGACTTTACCCAGGCGCCCCGCATTGCGGCGACATACGAAGAGCATGGGCAAATACTTGCGGCCATCGTGCAACGCCAGGCTGACCAGGCGCAGCACCTGCTGAAGCGGCACATCGAACTGAGCAAGCAGGCGGTGCGCGAGATCACGTTGCACCGGTTGCATACCGCCCGGCAGGTGGGGGGGCAGATTTCCTGATGCCCTGAGCTTCTGTGGTGAGCGGGCTTGCTGTGGTGAGCGGGCTTGTTGTGGTGAGCGGGCTTGCCCCGCGCCGGGCTGCGCAGCAGCCCCAATCAGGCTTCCTGTGTTCTGTCAGGTAAACCGCAGCGCCTGGTTTTGGGTCTGCTTCGCAGCCCAGCGCGGGACAAGCCCGCTCACCACAGGTTACGAGTAGTCCTCAGATCACGTGGGGTGTGGAGGTGCAATGGGTGAGCCTGCGCAAGCTTATTGTGATGAGCGGGCTTGCTGTGGTGAGCGGGCTTGTTGTGGTGAGCGGGCTTGCCCCGCGCCGGGCTGCGCAGCAGCCCCAATCAGGCTCCCTGTGTTCTGTCAGGTAAACCGCAGCGCCTGGTTTTGGGTCTGCTTCGCAGCCCAGCGCGGGGCAAGCCCGCTCACCACAAGTTACGAGTAGTCCTCAGATCACGTGGGGTGTGGAGGTGCAATGGGTGAGCCTGCGCAAGCTTATTGTGATGAGCGGGCAAGCTCGCTCACCACAGGTTATTGGGCCTGGCGTGAAAGCCTTTGCAGCTTTGCGATGACCGCCTCGGTTGCCCGCTGCATCGGCGCCCGCAACTCACTCTCGATCAAGCCCTCCAGCGCCAGTGCGGCTTTCACCGGCGCCGGGTTGGGCTCCATGAACAGTGTGTTGATCAACGGCACCAAGCCAAGGAACGTCGCCCGCGCCTCAGCCAACTGGTTGTCCCTTACCTGTTGCCACAGCGCCACAAACTGTTCGGTGCACACATGGGCCGACGCGGCAATCGCACCGCTGGCACCCAGGCACAGCGCATTGAAGATCTGCAGGTCCTCGCCACACAACACATCGGCCTCACCGCTGGCCAACACCGCCAGGGTATTGCCCAGGTTGCCGCCGCAGTCCTTGATCGCCACGATCTGCGGGTGCGCGACGATGTTCAGCAAGGTCGCCTGCTCGAAGGTCACGCCGGTACGGTAGGGAATGTCGTAGAGAATGATCGGCACGCTGGACGCATCGGCCACCGTGCGAAAGAACGCTTCAAGGCCGGCCTGGGAAGGGCGGATGTAACTCGGCGCCGGCACCAGCAAACCCGCCAGCGGGCGCTTGAGCACCTCGGCCTGGAATTGCAGCAGCTCAATCTGGTTGTTGCCCGCCAGACCCATCACCACACGGTGGGCGGGCACCTGTTGCAATACCGCATCCAGCACCGCCAATTGTTCCTGGCGGCTGAGAGATGCGGCTTCGCCGGTGGTGGTGCACACCATGATCCCGGCCACGTGCTTGTCCAGCAGGTGGCTGACCAGGCGGTGCAGGCCGACAAAATCGATGGCGCCGTCCTGGAACGGCGTGACCACGGGAACCCAGATACCTTGAAACGATGACATGCACTTTCTCCTGATGATTGACCGTTTGAGTCACCGTCAGAAAGGCATGGGCAATTGTGCAAGGGGGAGGGAGTCCGCGCTCAATGTCCTGTCAGCTCATCTGACGGGACAGCGCGCCCCGGTCACATGAGCGACTGTTTCTTCGATTTGAGGGCGTGCGCCACGCAACCTTGCGCCTTGGCAATCAAGCCAATGACGGAAAGGTTAACCACTGAGGTTGCGGACATAAGCTGACACACCCATGAAGACTGGGGCTATCTTCATGGAATATTACGAGGTGTGTCAACTTCCCCCGTGGCTTGAATGCGCCGGTGCAGGTGGATCAGCCTTTTATCGCGGCTTCAATCGCCGCAATGTCGATTTTGGTCATGGTCATCATCGCGTCGAAAGCACGTTTGGCTATTGTCGGGTCAGGGTTGGCCACCGCATCGGTCAACATCCGAGGCGTGATCTGCCACGACAATCCCCACTTATCCTTGCACCAACCGCAGGCGCTGGCCTGGCCGCCGTTGTCGATAATGGCGTTCCAGTAGCGATCGGTTTCGGCCTGGTCATCGGTGGCGACCTGGAAGGAAAACGCTTCGCTGTGGGGGAATATCGGGCCGCCATTGAGGCCGATGCACGGGATGCCCATCACGGTGAATTCCACCGTGAGCACATCGCCCTGTTTGCCGGACGGGTAGTCACCGGGGGCCAGGTGCACGGCGTCGACCGTGCTGTCGGGGAAGGTGCTGGCGTAGAAGCGCGCAGCCTCCTCGGCGGTGCCGTTGTACCAGAGGCAGAGGGTGTTCTTGGGTTTCATGATCGGTCTCCACGGACAATGGGTCCATGGAGTTTAGACGGCCAACTGCCGTTCGATCGCCGCCTTGTCGATCACCGACCAGACCTGGGCGATTTTGCCGTCGACGAACGTGTAGAAAACGTTCTCCGAGAACGCCACCTGGCGACCATTGATCGCCAGCCCGAAAAACTCGCCCCGGGGCGTAACATTGAAGTTCAGCCGGCTGGCGACGGTGGGCGGATCGGCGATCAGCAACTGGATGTGGAACACCAGGTCGGGGATCTCGCGAAAGTCGCGCTCCAGCATCGCGCGGTAGCCCTCCAGGCCGACCACCTGGGCGTTGTAGCACACGTCCGGGTGGACGAAGTCGCCCAGGCGGTTCCAATCCTGTTGGTTGAGGCAGTCGATGTAGCCGAGGTACAGGTCGGCAAGTTGATTGCGGGTCATGTTTTTTTCCTCAAGCCCTGCGCGCGGTCAACAACACCGTCGCCGCCGCCGACAACAACCCTGCACAGCAGCGATTGAATATCCGCTTGCCACGCGGCTCGGCAAACCAGCGGCGCATGTGCAGGCCCATATAGGCGTAGAGGCTGATGGCGATCCATTCCAACACCAGGAACAGCGCGCCCAGCACGGCGAATTGCGGCGTGATCGGCTGGCCTGGCACCACGAACTGCGGCAGGAACGCGGTGAAGATCAGGATCGCCTTCGGGTTGCCTGCCGCCACCAGGAACTCCTGTCGCGCCAGTGCCCACAAACCCACCTTCGCGCCTGCCGATTGCGCCTCAGCCTGCTGATCAGCCCGCCACAGCTGGAACGCCAGATAAAACAGATACGCCGCGCCCACAATCTTGATCGCGTAGAACAACAACTCCGACGTCTGCAGCACCACCGCCAAGCCTGCGGAGGCGAGGGCGATCATCCCGGCAAAGGCCAGCAGGCGACCGACACCGGCCAGGCACGAGGTGCGGTAGCCGTAGCGCGTGGCGTTGCTGATGGACAGCAGGTTGTTCGGGCCGGGCGCCATGTTCAGGGCGAAGCAGGCGGGGAGGAACAGGGCGAGGGTGGCGAGGTCCATGGCGGCTCCGGTTTTGGACGGACGGGGACCGTCGAGGATAAGGGGAGTGGAGGTGGTTGGACAATGTGCGCGTTGCTTTCGACCAACAGTGGACTCAGCGGCTCGTCTACTTGTCATGCCCAAAACCCTTCTCACGCGCATGTGGCGCATTATGCGAGTCGCTTGGCACCATCCGCTAGTGCTGCGAACCGGCATAGCAGGCAAGCTGAGGGTAAATCTGAGCCAGGAGCCTGATATGCATATCGACAAAACCAAACCTGTAATGGTCACTGGAGCTACGGGCTATGTGGCCGGTTGGCTGGTCAGCCGCCTGCTGCAAGAAGGTTTGACGGTGCACGCTGCCGTCCGTGACCCGGATGATGCATCGAAACTGCACCCTCTGGCTGCGCTGGCTGAAAGCATGCCGGGCACTATCCACTTCTTCGCGGCAGATCTGCTTGCGCCGGGCTCTTACCAGAAGGCGATGCAAGGCTGCGAAGTCGTGTTCCATACCGCCTCGCCCTTCACCCTGGATATTCAGGACCCGGTCAAAGAACTGATAGAGCCGGCTCAACTCGGCACGCGCAATGTTCTGGAGTCTGCCAATGGGACGCCTTCGGTAAAGCGCGTTGTGGTGACTAGCAGCTGCGCCGCCATCTATGGCGACAATGCCGACCTGGCCAAGACCCCAGAAGGGCTGTTCACTGAAGAAATCTGGAACACCAGCTCCTCGGTCGATCATCAGGCCTATTCCTATTCGAAGCTGCTGGCGGAAAAAGAGGCTTGGTCCATTGCAAAGAAACAGGATCGCTGGCACCTGGTAACCATCAACCCTTCGCTGGTGATCGGGCCAGGAGTGAACCCCAACGGTACCTCCGAAAGCTTCAACCTCATTCGTCAGATGGGCGACGGCACCCTGAAGATGGGCGTGCCTGACATCGGCTTCGGTGTCGTCGATGTCAGGGATCTTGCGGAGGCCCACTTCCGGGGCGGTTTTGTCCCAGAGGCCAAAGGGCGCTTCATCGTATCAGGGCATAACACCAGCTTCCTGAAGATGGCTGAGACGCTGCTGGAACGCTATGGTGCGCGCTATCCAATCCCTCGTCGCAAGCTGCCCAAGTGGCTGGTCTGGACGGTCGGGCCACTTATGAACAAGGGACTCACGCGCAAAATGATCAGCCTGAATGTTGACCTGCCATGGCGAGCGGACAATCGTCGCAGCCGTGAGATATTGGGTGTGAGCTATCGTCCGATGCAGGACTCCATGAATGATTTCTTCGCGCAGCTGATAGAAAGTGGCCGCATAAAGGCACGTTGATCACATTATGGAACGATTCTCCGTCTCGTCAGGCTGGAAGGTACTGCTCGCAGACCTGGGCGTCCCGGTCCGCGAGTTCTTGGCTATGGCGCAACTGCCTAAAGACCTGTTCGAACGACGCGATGCCAGCCTGGCGAGCGCGGATTACTTTCGGCTATGGGAAACGCTGACAATATTGCTCGGTGATGCGCAGTTACCGCTGCGCATACTGCGTAATTTTTCAGCAGAAATGTTCGACCCGGCGACTTTCGCGGCATTTTGCAGCCCCAACCTGATTGTCGCATCCCAGCGTATTCAGCAATTCAAACCCCTGATCGGTCCAATGCACCTGGACATCGAGGTACACCCGGAGCGGCTGCGCCTGGGCATCCACTTCGGCGCGACCAGCGAGCAGCCCGCCACCGCGTTGATCGCTGTGGAACTGGGTTATTTCGTCCAGATTGCACGCATGGCGACGCGACAGGTTGTCGTGCCGCTGCGTGTCATTTCCCCCAGGACGCTCGAACCGAAACTGGCATACGAAGAGTTCTTTGGTTGTACCCTGGAGTTAGGTGACAGCATTGGCCTGGAGTTTTCCCGCGCCGACGCCGAGCGCCCGTTTATTACAGAAAACCAGGCCATGTGGGCACTGTTCGAGCCGAAGCTGCAGGAGCGGCTGGCCGAGCTGACCAGAGACTCATCCATAGCCAGCCAAGTGCGTAGTGTTCTGCTTGAGCTGGTGCCAAGTGGGATTACAGGTGCTGATGAGGTCGCACGCAAACTTGCAGTCAGTCGGCGCACCTTGCAACGACGACTCGCCGAGGAGAAAACAAGCTTTTCGCAAGTCCTGCACGGACTACGTGAAGAGTTGGCCCGCCATTACATCCGCAATTCAGAGCTGCCTTACACGCAGATTTCATTCTTGCTGGGTTACGACGACCCCAACTCTTTCTTTCGCGCCTTTCACGGCTGGACCGGGACAACACCGGAACGCTTGCGCCATGAGAACAAGCATTGATCCGAAAAAAAGCTCCACTTTAGTCGCTGGTTTTTGCAGGTATCCCAGGCGTTGAGACTGGGGCAGGCGTACAGCAAATAGTTCATTTGCATCCAACCCTCAAAAGACAGCTTCACAGTGGCCACCATCGATTGCTATGTCATCGCTCTCGAATTCGCCTGCGCCACTGCGGGCAAGCTAAGCCACCTGATTCGCAAACCTGCCCACCGCGTCGACCACCCGCTTGGCGCCGTCCTGAATTTCCACAATGACCTGGCCTGCCTGCGTGGCGAGTTCAAGACCTTGCTCTGCCTGGGATTTGCTGTTGGCCATTTCGGCGACGGTCTCATCCACCAGTTTCTGGTTCTGCAGCACCACCGAGGCGATTTCTTCCGTCGCCGTGCTGGTGCGCCCGGCCAGTTGCCGCACTTCATCAGCCACCACCGCAAAGCCTCGGCCTTGCTCGCCTGCACGGGCGGCTTCAATCGCGGCATTCAATGCCAGCAGGTTGGTTTGCTGGGCAATGCTGCTGATGGTCTGAATGATCGAACTGATCAGTAGTGACTGTTTTCCGAGGGCTTCGACTCCGCCGGCAGCCGCCTGCATATCAGCGGCGATTTTATGCATGGTATGCATCGTGTCGTTGACCACCACGGCTCCGCGCTCGGCACTGACATCGGTCTGCCGGGAAATTTCAAATGCGGTTTGCGCCGCGCCACTGACTTCCTGTTCCCGGGCAACCTGGTCGGAGACCACTGTGGCGAACTTGACCACCTTGCACAGTGCGCCTTCAGTGTCGTACACCGGGTTGTAGGTTGCTTCCAGCCACACGGTCTGGCCGCGGCTGTCAACGCGTTCAAATCGGCCGGCTACAAACTCGCCCCTGTTCAGGGTTGCCCAGAAATCCTTGTAGTGCTGCGACGAGGTTTCCTCCGGCTTGCAGAAAATCCGGTGGTGGCTGCCTTTGGCTTGCTCCAGGCTGTAGCCCATGGCGTGCAGGAACTGTTCATTGGCGGTGATGACATGCCCGGAGAGGTCGAACTCGATCACCGCCGTCGAGCGCAGCAATGCCTGGATGAAAGAGGTGTTTTCCGAGGCTTTTTCTACCCGGGCGGTAATGTTCGTTGCATAGCAGGTGACATGACTCAGCTGGCCGCTCGCATCCGTAATCGGCTGCCAATGTGCATGCAGCCATATCAATGAGCCGTCGGCATGCAGGTAGCGGTAATCGTCGGTAATGGACTTGCCAGCGGCGACCGCCGCTCGAAAATTATGAAAGCAGGGCAGCTTGGAGACGTACTGCGGCACGATCTCGGCCATGGCACGGCCTCGAAGTTGCTCCGGGGTGTAGCCCAACGACTTGGCAAAGTTGTCGTTGCATGCGGTGATCTTGAATGTCGAGTCGATACTCAACGTCAGCATTTCACGGTTCAGGCCATCGCGCAGTTGGCGCAGTTCCAACAGCTCGGCTGCCTGGGCGTGAAGCTGGTTCTTGGCTTTTGTATTGAACATGGGAAACCGCCTCCTTGGGTTACATCCAGCCTATCGGCACGTCATTCTGCAAATTTAGACCGTTCGACGGGTAACGCTTCACCAGGCAGGCGAGGTTCCCGCTGATGTGTTGCGGTCCGCCGCATGTACCGCGCTGGCGGCGAGCCCAGTGTCTTGCGAAACATACTGATGAACGAACTGACCGACTCGTACCCGAGGGCTTCGGCGGTGCGTTGCACGGATTCGCCCTCGGCCAGGCTCTGCAAGGCCACGATGATTTGCCATTGCTTGCGCCATTGGCCAAAGGTTAGCCCAGTTTCGCTTTTAACCAAGCGCGCCAGGGAGCGCTCGCTCATGGCGACCTGGCGTGCCCATTGGGCCATGGTGCAGCGATTTGACGGGTCCTGGGCCAACCCCCGTGCGATGAAACGCAGCTGCGTTGTGGCCGGAAGCGGCAGGTACAGCTGTTCCGAGGGAGCCAGTTCCAACTGTTCGAGGAGCACGCTCGCCACGCGTGCATTGGCAGACGCCGGCGGATAGTCCTGGGCTTGGGCGCTCAGGTGCAGGATCAATTCCAGGACCAGCGGTGACAGCACCAGCGTGCAGCATGTGTGCGGTAGCGCGGCCGCACCGGGCTCTACGAACAGATAGCCGATCTTGCCGTTGGCGGTCACCCGGTTGCTGTGGGCAATACCGCCCGGGATCCATACGCCGAACCCCGACGGCACCATCCACACGCCATCCTCTACGGTGCATACGATGCCGCCGTGATACGCCACTACCAGTTGGCCTTTGCGGTGGGTATGGACGGGGAATTCGGTGTCGTTTCGCTGACTCCCCAGCATCAAAGCCACTGCGGGCTGGTCGAAACTGTCCAGTTCGAATTGATCCACCCCGTAGAGATGTGTCTCGTCCACGTCGCGCCACCTCGATTGTCTGAATTTGATTATATCTTGGCAGCATACTCAATATCGGCACGGCCTTGCAGTCCCTACCATCGTCAGCAAGGCCATTGCCGACTGCGAGATTCAACGATGCTGAGCGAAATCACAATTGCCCACCTCTACCTGCCGCCTTTCTTGCTCTACCTGGGCGTTACCGCCGTGGTTTACGCACTGCTGGAGCGGATCATGCGGCCCTGGCTGGGCTGGGCCTGGCACCCGAGCATGGCGCGTTTCTGCATGTCGTTGATCGTTCTCTCGATCCTTGTGCTGAAGTTTTGAGGCGCGGGCGATGACGATCAAACACCTGCTCAAGACCCTCGTCACCCTGGTGCTCGGCTTGACCGCACTGCTGCTGTGTACGCAGTTGTGGCGCGCCTATGAGTTGGCCCCCTGGACACGGGACGGGCGGGTCAGTGCGCAAGTCATCCGCATTGCCCCCGAAGTGTCCGGCCAGGTTGAACAACTGCTGATCGAGGACAACCAGTGGGTCGCCAAGGGCGCGTTGTTGTATCAGATCGACCGCAGCGCCTATCTGCTGGCCCGGCAACAGCGAACGGCCGAGCTTGCCGAGGCGCGCAGTGTGTTCGAACAGCGCCGCTCACAGCTCAGCCGTCGCCAGCAACTCGGCGATGCCATTGCGCGGGAGGAGACCGACAATGCGGCCCGGGACCTGGCGGTGGCCAGGGCGCGGGTGGACGCGGCCCAGAGCCAGTTGGCCCACGCGCAGCTGGATCTGCAGCGTACGACGGTTCGTTCACCGGTCGACGGGTATGTGACCCAGCTGCGGCTGCAGCCGGGTGACTACGCGGCGGCGGGCGATACCAATATCTTTGTGGTCGACAGCCATAGCTTCTGGGTCACCGCTTACTTCGAGGAGACCAAGCTGCCGGGTGTTCGCGTGGGGGCCGCGGCGTCCATCAAGCTCATGGGCTTTGCACCGCTGCTTGAAGGGCATGTGGCGAGCCTCGGCAGAGGCATTGCCGACGGCAACGAGCTGCGCAGTAACAGCGGCTTGCCCCAGGTGGCTCCTACGTTCAGCTGGATACGCCTGGCCCAGCGTGTGCCGGTTCGGATTGAGCTGGACAAGGTGCCACCGGGCGTGGAGCTGGCGGCGGGGATGACCGCGAGTATCGAGGTCGCCGAGGCGGGGGCCGCCCCCCATTGGCGGCTTACCCAGTGGCTGCAGGATTTCATGTGATGGCCGGTGCACTGCGAATGCTCGGGGCATGGTCGCCCGAGACCTCGGGGTATGTGCTGCGCAGTCTTGCGGCGGCCACATTGGCCCTGTGGCTGGGCTTCCAATTGCACCTGGAGGCGCCGTTCTCGGCGGCTTCGACCGTGTTGCTGCTGATCCATCCGCTGCAGGGCGCGGTGGTCGGCAAGGGCTTCAATCGCGTTCTGGGAACCCTGGTGGGGTTGCTCGCCGCCCTGGTCCTGACCGGCCTGTTCGCGCAAAAAATGCTGCTGTTCATCCTCGGGATCGGGGTGTGGCTCGGCCTTTGTGTCGGTGCCATGACCGTGCTTCGGCACTACCAGGCCACGGCGGCAGTGGTCGCAGGCTATACGGTTTGCCTTGCCCTGGGCCCGGCCATTGTCGCCCCGCAGCAAGGTTTCGAGCATATCGTGGCGCGGGGCACGGCCGTGGTCCTCGGGGTGTTGAGCCTGAGTCTGGTGGCGACGTTGTTCAGCCGCAAGACCGTCGAGTCCAAACTGAACAAGACGCTTGAGGACATCGCCGCCCGTACCTTGGAATTGCTGGCCTTGCGAATTGAGGGGGAGCAGGGCGCGCAACTGGCTAGTGCGCAGGGCCAACTCGCCATCGAGGTGAGTAAGGTGGACGAGCTTCTCGGGATCGGCCGAGGTGAGTCCCGCCTGATCCGTTCCAGGCTCGCGACCCTGCAGGCAGGGCTTGCGTATGTGCACGGGGTGATCCTGGACGAGTCACCGCTCAACCACGGTGGCTTGCCTTCCCTCGTTCGAATGGGCGCGCAACTGCAACAGCTGGCCGACGCAAAGCCGGGTTTTTCCGCGGCAGCCGAGCATGTCCGGGAGATGCAGCACTGCCTCGCCCAGGCCCATGAAAACCGTCAAAGCCAGCAGTGCTTGAGTGAACAATTGGCAGACCTGTCCAGCGCCTTGCTGAGCTTTGCCTGCCTTGAGCGCGCGCCCCGGACGCCGGCCCGCGCCGTGGGGTTCCACCGCCATTACGGCGACGCGCTGCGCAACGGTCTACGCGCCCTGGCGGCCACGCTTGCTACCGCTGCGGTCTGGTACCTGAGCGCCTGGGACCAGGGGCCAACCTTGCTGGCAGTGTTGGGCCCGTGCTGCACCTTGCTGGCCACCAGCCCGGCGCCCGCTCAAGGCATCGGCCGTTTCTTCGAGGGAACGCTGTACGGCATCGTAACGGCAGCGGCGTGCAAGTTCCTGGTGTTGCCGCACATCAGCGGGTTCGCGTTGCTCAGCGTCGTGCTGATCGCCTTCTGGACCGTCGGCATTCATGCCACCACCCGGCCGCGCCACGCCTTGCAGGGCATTGCCTACCTGATCGCGTTCAACACCCTCGTCGGCACCGGCGGCACGGCCCAGTACGACTTCACGGACTTCGCCAATCAAGCGCTCGCCTGGCTGGTAGCGCTTGCCATCTGCCTGCTGGCCTTCCAGCTACTGCCGGGGCAATCCGCCCGCCATGTACACGTCCTGACCCAGGCGCTGCACAGGGACACCCGGCGCTTACTCCGGCACGGGCGCCGCATGGACCTGCTCAAGTGGCAGGCCCGGCAACAGCACCGATTGGTTGCCTTGCAGGCACTCTTGGGCGCTGGTCACCAACCGGCGGGCGGCGCCGGCTCTGTGTCCCTTCAATTGAGCCGCCGGCTGCTGACTTTGCAACGCCAGACACGGGAGCTGGAACCTGACTCAGCAATCGCCAAATGTGCGCAAAGGGGCGAGCGGCGTATTTCACGGTATGCCTCCACTCCCGCGATCAGCGCGGCTCAGGCACGTCGGACGTCGAGATCATTGACCCGGCTGGGGGCTCACGCTCTGGCGGCTGGCTACCAGGATTTAGCCGGGCTGCTCGACACCTATTCAAGCATTACCAACGCGGATATCCGCATCCATTCCAGTTCAAACAACCAAGGTGAGATGAAATGAAGCAACTCCTTATCTGGACGCTTTTCGGCATGATCGCGTCGACGCCATGGGCCGTGCAGGCATCGGACGGGGCTGAGGCGCTGGCGCGCTGGCAGCAGCAATTCAAGCAGGAGCAAAAACAGCGGGCTGAACGCCCGAGGGGGGATCAGGGCTCCAGGTCCAAGGCCGCAATGATCGGGAAAGGGAAAACCTGATCGGATAGCGGCCGGGGCAGGGACATTCATCGGGCGAGGGCTTGATTGAACAGGTTCTGCAGAAGCCCCTCACCCCGCCGCAGAGTCAGAAGCTCTCAAGACGCACGTGGATTCCCGCTCGTCCAGCCAGCTCGATAACGTCTTCGAGTCGATCCGTGTCAACAATGAAACCGTCGTAATTTTCACCTCCGGAATCCAGGTGAAGAAACCGTTTACCGAACCGGGCGAGCCACTGATCAAAGAGGTTGGTTTCCTCGGGAGGAGGCATGGTAAAGCGTCCACCAAACAATCGATCCAAAATGCCCATGTCTGTCCCTGTATGAGTGTGAGGAAAACCATTGAGTCAAATGCAACTGCCGTTCAACAACTGCCCAGGGGCGATCAAGGCAAGGGCGCCGGGGTCACGGTGTACCAGCCCGACGGTGTTTTGGCACACACCTGCGGTCTCAGCGGCGTTTCTACGGTGGTGTCGGCCTGGGTGGAGAGCTGGCGGACGGCAATCACGCAGCCGGCCTTGAACGTGCTGATTTTCATCATTTGAAGTTCCATTTCATAGTCTTTACCGGGCTCGGGGATAAGCGTGACGGGCGCGGGAAAGCAGGATAGCTGCGAGCCCCCCATGGCGAACCCTGCAATAAAGGGTTTACCGGCCGGGATGACATGTTCGTCAAACACCTTGGGCGATTGATTGATGGCTTTGCTCGCCTTGCTGGCAGGCATGCCAATCACGCTGTTCTGGCGGTCTGTCGCCCGGAAAGGGTAGAGCCCCGCCGAGTCGACATGGGCTGTTTGCCATCCGGCTTCTTCGGGGGTTTTGGTCAGCAGGGACTCGTTGTAGAACATCTCGCAGGTCTGGCCACTGATAAAGCCGGCGTGGGTGGTGTCACCGGTGATCAGGCGGACACGCGCGGTAGTGGTCGGGTCATATCGGCTGATGTGTGCTTCGTTGCGAACGTCGGTCTTGGTGGTGGCGCAGCCGATCAGCGTCAAGCTGACGGCCAGGGGAAACAGTAAACGCATGGGTAACCTTCATATCCTGTGAGGGTTGGGGGCCGCAACCATACTATGGCGGGGATATGTTCGCCCACTTGCGATACACAGGGGAAGGGACAGGGAGGGGACGTTCATGGCGGCTGTACATTGACGTAACATAGCCGCATAACACTCAGCCTCGGATGTTATCGGGAATGAAAATTGGCCCACTGGACGGGATGAAAATTGCCTATCACATCACCAGCCCACACGTTGCGTACACTGTCGGAGCTCGATTACTACCACATTAGGTCGGTTCAGCTCCCCGTTGAAATCACCATGCTTGACGCGTGGAACATCACAACGGCTGAGCCGGGGCTGGCCATGCGGCTGGCTTTCCGAATAAGGGACGCAATTTCTTCGTTATTCGGTGTGAGGCGAATCGGCGGGTTCTCCGGCGTTGCGCGAAAAACGGTACACGCAGGCGAACACCTGGATTTCTTTCTGGTGGAGCACAGCGCCTCCGATATCCTGGTTCTTACCGAGCGTGACAGGCATCTGGATGTCATGATCTGCCTTTCGATAACAGATCGTGTGCTCACCATCACATCATCGGTCGTCACGCATAACCTCTATGGACGCATCTACATGTTACCGGTAGGGCTCGCCCATAAAGTGATCGTCAGTAGTCATCTGCGCCGACTGAAGAGAAGCCTTGAAAGGCCGTAGAGGTTGGTTGTTCAGGTCGATCAGCGAACCCATACACGCGTCCATCAGCACCCATCCTGTCGCCCACTGACAGGCGCATGCACGGCCAGCAACTCAGCCACCCATTCGATAAACACGCGCAGCTTCAGGCTGATATGCCGGTTCGGCGGAAAGGCCACGTAAAGCGGCATCGGATCAAGGTGCCAGTCCTTGAACAAGGGCACTAATTCGCCCCGGTCCTCGAAGGCTTTCGACATGTAGCTGGGCAACCACAGCACGCCAAGTCGGCAGCCATGCAGACGGCTCGCCCGAGCCCGATCTGGAGGATCAGGTCCGTCTGGCGTTCAACAACCTGAATGCGATCCTGGGGGCTGCCGGCTGCACCTTTGACGATGTGATCGATGTGACGGTGTTTATCGTCGATCCCGAATCCAGGTTCGAGACGATCTGGAAGGTGGTGCCGGAGTTCTGGGACGAAGCGCCGCACCCGACGCTGACTGGCGTGGGGGTTACGTGGCTGTATGGGTACCAGTTCGAGATCAAGGTGATTGCCAGGCTTGCTTTGTGAATCCGTGCTGGCACATCCACCTCAGCAAGCACGGCTAGGCGCAGGCTGTCGGTATAGTCGATCCTATCGTCCAACGCCTATCCCGGAGCTTGCAACCCGTGTCTGACTTGCCAGGCAACGCCGCCTACACACAGCGCTTCGACGCCGTACTCGCTTATATCGACGCGAATCTTGAAGGTGACTTGTCGGTGAAGGCGCTGAGCGAGGTGGCGCATTTTTCGGTGTTTCACTTCCATCGGCAATTCACCGCGTTCGTGGGCATGCCGGTTGCGCGCTATGTGCAACTGATGCGCCTGCGCCGCGCGGCACATGACTTGTCTTCCCGCGCTGATTATTCGGTGCTGGAGGCGGCGCTGGGGGCCGGCTTCGAAAGTCCTGAAGCCTTTGCCAGGGCGTTCAGGCGAGCGTTCGGCATGGCGCCGAGCGCATTCCGGAAACGACCGGATTGGCAGCTCTGGCGCGGGGTATTCAGCGTCCCTTACTTTTCCAGGAGCATCATCATGCAGGTACGAATTGTGGAGTTTCCTGCGGTCAAGGTGGCCGCATTCGAGCACCGCGGCGCCCCAGGGCGCGTGAATGAAAGCGTGCAGACATTCATTGCGTGGCGCATGCACAGCGGGCAGTCGCCGGTGGCTTCAAGTCGCAGCTTCGGTATTCCCTTCGACAATCCTGATACGACCCCGGCCGACGAGTTCCGGTTTGCCATTTGCGGCGAGATTCACCAGGCGCTGGCCGCGAATGAGTTCGGCGTCACTGAACGCGTCATCCCCGGCGGGCGCTGTGTGGTGGTGCGTCATGTGGGTTCGCCGGATCACATCGCAGAGTCGATCTATCCGATCTACCGCGACTGGCTGCCTGGCAGCGGCGAGGAGCTTCGGGACCAGCCGTTGTTTTTCGAATACCTGAGCATTTTCCCCGAGACACCGCAGGATCAATGGCAGACCGATATTTATGTGCCGTTGCAATAGCGGCGCTCGCCAGCCTGTGGGAGCGCGACTGCGCTTCCACGCCTGGTGTTGCGGCCAGCTACGGCTGAGCGGTCCACACCGCCAGTTCATAACCATCCGGGTCAATGAAGTGAAACCTGCTGCCACCGGGGAACGAAAAGGTCTCGCGGCTGATAACGGCGCCTGCGGATTTGAGCCGCTGCTGCGTGCCTTCAAGATCATCCGCGTACAGGATCACCAGCGGGCCACCCGGTCGAACGGGCTCTGCGGTCGTGAACCCGCCGGTCAGCCTGCCATCGCTGAACTCGGTGTAGGTGGGGCCGTAGTCGACGAATGCCCAGCCGAACACCGCGCCGTAGAAGGCTTTGCTGCGGGCGATGTCGCCCACGTTGAACTCGATATTGTCGATCTGTCGGTCTTGACCGCGAACGCTCATGGTTGCCTCCTTGGCGGATGGTTGAGGGGCGAGTGTAGCGGTTTACACCCAGGACTGGGTTACCATGCCGGCGCGAAATTCCCGCCGAACCCTCTGGCCACTTATGTCCTCCAACGCGCTGTACACCGACCTGTCCATCTACTACGACCTGATGTGCGCCGACATCGACTACCGCGCGCAGAGCCACAGCGTGCGTCGCCTGCACCAGTTGTTCGGCAATGACGGGCGCCGCCATCTGGACCTTGCCTGCGGCACCGGGCCCCATGTGCGGCACTTCCTCGACTTCGGCTACCGCAGCACCGGCCTGGACATCAGCCAACCGATGCTGGACCTCGCCCAACTGCGTTGCCCCGAGGCACGGTTCAGCCGCCAGGACATGGCCGGCTTCCAGGTGGACGAACCGCAAGACCTGATCACCTGTTTCCTGTACTCGACCCACTACAACCCCGGGCTGGCCCAACTGCGCGCCTGCCTCGCCAGCGTGCACGACGCACTCGCCGACAACGGCGTGTTCTGCTTCAACGCAGTGGACAAACTGCATATCGACAACCGCTTGCTGGTACGCCATAGCGTGGAGTTTGAAGGCAGTCATTTCACCTTTGGCTCCGGCTGGCATTACCGCGGAGAAGGGGAGCAGCAGGCGCTGCGCCTGAGTATCGAGAAGACCACGGCGGGTGTGACCCAGGCCTGGCAGGATGAGCACACCATGGTGGCGCTGAGTTTCACGGAGTTGCAGGGGCTGTTACAGCCGTACTTTGAGGTGCAGGTGTTCGAGCATGACTATGAACGGATCACGCCCTGGGCGGGCGTGACCGGCAATGCGTTGTTTGTGTGTGTGAAACGTTAATAAACTGCCGCTCCTTCATATGCCTGAAAAAGGCCCAGGCAGATCAACCGTCGCCTCCACCTCCGCAAGCAATCAGTTCAATAAGTCCCATTTGGTACCACTTATTCTGGCAACTCCATCCATGTTCAAAAGTAAAGGCGCTGGCCGTACCGCTGAACGCAAGGCCTGCTGAGAGAGCCAATGCTAATGCGATGGTCGAACGTACTTTCTTCATATTGTCTTTCATAAAAACTCCCTCTATCACTTGATCGCTGTGTGGCCCGAGTCGGTCAAGGTGGCGCGGTTGTCAAAACCAACCGCCCGTCTTTCGGCTGGGACACTCCTTACGCTTAATTGAACGGTATCTGAATCAAGGCAGCGGAGGATCGGCCTGCGCTGAAACAACGTTGATTCAGCGCAGCACGTTCCTCAGGCGCATTGGATAACGGGGAGCCAGCGACATCAATACGACAAGTGACCTATTACCTCGCCGCAAACCGACAGGCGAATGGCAAGCCGCGCTAATGATAGGCGTGCATTCCACACACCGCCGCACCCGGATATATCCGGGCATGGACATCCCCCAGCTAACCCATTTCCCTGGCGAAATGCTTGGTCAGTTCGAGCAGGGTCGTTCGCAATTCAGGCGGACGCACGGGCTTGGACAGGATGGAGATATTCATATGGATCAATGTGCTGCGGATACGCTCGATTTCATGGCCGGTCATGATCATGGCCGGTACTTCCCAGCCACGCTGTTCGCGAATCGCGGCGATACACTCGGCGCCTGAAATCCTAGGGCCCAGGTCGAAGTCGGCAATGATGATGTCGCATTCCGTGGTCACGTTCAGTCCATCGCTATGACTTTCTACCTCGCATCCCCATTTTTCCAGCAAGGCCGAGGTCGCCATCAGTACGTTGGAATCGTCTTCCACCAGGCAGACCCGCAGACCCTGCAGACGGCTTTGCGTGGCCGCTGGCCGTTGTGTCTCGGTGCCCGGCGCGACGCTTTCCAGGCGTTGGATAGTGGCGCGGGTGCCTTGGCCGAGCCGGGAGTCCAACTGGATATCCAGATTGAGCAACTGGCTGATGCGCTTGACGATGGACAAGCCCAACCCCAGGCCCTCGACATCCTTGTCGCGTGCGTGGCGCACCCGGTAAAACTCCTTGAATACGTCCGGCAGATGTTCAGCGGCGATGCCGCGTCCCTTGTCGTAGATGACAATGGCCAAGCCCTTGCCTCTGGGACGCACACCGATCAAGACCGGTTGGCCGGACGCGTATTTGAGCGTATTTGACACCAGGTTCTGCACCATGGTGGTCAACAGTCCCGCATTGACATTCACCCAGTGCTCGCAAGGGCGCAGGCGCAGTTGAACCCCGGCCCAGCGCGCGGCCTCGGTGTTCTGTTTGACGACGTCCCGCAGCAGCGCGCCCAGGTTCACCGGTTCCGCTTGCGGTTCCAGCTTTCCGTTGTCGAGGGTGTAGATATCCAGGATCGAACGGAACAGTTGAGAGACGGTATGCAGCGAGCGGTCGATGTTGTCTACCAGGCGCAGTTCTTCGCCGCCCAAATTCGCGTCCCGCAGGCACGCGGTGAACAGGCCGATGGAGTGGATGGGCTGGCGCAGGTCGTGGCTGGCCTGGGCGAGAAAGCGAGATTTCTCCTGATTGGCGGCGATTGCCTCTTCCGATGCTATGCGAGTGCGCTTGAGCAGAATATGCGCATAGGCCGGCACTACGATGGTGGTCACGATCAGCATCAGGAACATGTAGGGCTGTGCGCGCCAGAAGGGGGTAAGCATGAAGATCATGACCAGCATGCTCAGCGCGATGAGTGTCGCGGCGGTCAAGTAGCGCGAGCCAAAGCGCATGCCATTGCCCAATGTGACCCAGAGCAACGCGGCATAAACCGGCAACGCGCCTTCTCCACCCACGATCATGGCGAAAGCGATGCCGGTATAGTCATGGGCCATGGCGAACAATCGGCGCCAGAAAAAGTGCCCTGGCCAGCGCTTGATCGCCATGCGCAGGGGGACTGCCACGCTGATGAAAAACGCCATGTACCACATGATCGGTACATAGGTGGCGAAGTCACTTGAAGGAAGGAGGGCCACCACAAAGATGTACAGCGAAGCACAGGTGCTGACCGTCAACCGCAATGTGGCCTGGTCCAGTTCACTGTTCTTTTCCGTCATGTTCATTGCGATTCTCCAGGGCAAGAAGTCGCTTAAAAGTTGAAACCTGGCGTTACAGTTTGCGTTACGATGCGCCGGACCTGATGTGAGATGGACCTTGACATGACGCACAGAATAATAGTGGCAGATGACCATCCTCTGTTTCGCGAAGGTATGCTGAGAACCATAGAACGGCTTATGCCGACAGCGATGATAGAGCAGGCGGGCAATCTGGATGAAGTACTGGCGCTGGCGCGTGCGGGCGCAGAAGTTGATTCGTTGATTCTGGACCTGCGCTTTCCCGGTATCACGTCTATGCAGGTCATAGGCCAGCTGCGCAATGAGTTCAAGCGCACCTCGATCATTGTGGTGTCGATGGTCGATGACCTGGACATTATTTCCCAGGTCATCGCCCAAGGCGCTGATGGCTTTATCGGCAAAAACGTTGATCCGGCAGGCATTGCCGAAGCCATCCTGGCGATTCGGGAAGGGGAAGTCGTGGTGAAGTACAACCCCGAAAATCCCCTGCTGGACCCAAGCCTTGCCTCACTCACGGCCCGCCAACGGCAAGTGCTCGGCCTGGTTGCAGCGGGCAAGACCAATAAGGAAATAGCCAAGCAACTGGGGATCTCCCCGTTCACCGTACGCATCCATGTTTCCACTCTGCTTAAATCCCTGGGTGTGCCCACCCGTGCGGCGGCGGCGGCTCAATTCAGTAACTTTCCCGGTGCCAGTGGGTGGCCGGGCAAGCTCGATACGTGAATCAAGACGGTGCAGTGACCATTAGAGCGTGGGTTGGGGCACGGGGGTGTTACCGGGGATCAACTTGGCGCCTTTAGGCCTTTTTGGACAGTCGCCAGATGAATACCAGCGGGTCACCACGCCCTTTTCAATCATGAACCGCTGTTCGCAACGGGCGTAATCAGGCACATAACCCCATTCCATCGAATGGCTGCCGTTTGTAAGCCATACGTAGTCGTAGCCGATGATTTTCGAGTTGCCATCACTGAGGCCATGGCTGTTTTTCGGCGCCCCCCATGACGTCACCAACTCATCTTCGGATGCACCTACCCATGAAGCAGTAATGTCCGATGTCGTTTGATAACGCTGGTTCATGACCAGATTACTCAAGGGAGAACCCGCACACCCGGACAGCATCAGAATGGATAAGACGGTGATCCATGATTTCATATTTCGACTCCATTCATGCGGCTTCAATAATCGGGCATTACATCAACTGGCGAGCAATTTATTACATTAATTCAAGCCATTAATGTCCATCTGGCTATGCTAGACAAGTCCCTGTTGTCCGCCTATAGCACACTTGTACTATGGCGTCAGCTCACGCGCCCTCATAAGCTGTACACGCTCGAAAAAGTCTTAAAGGCTTTGAGCCCGAGCGCACACCGGAATGCACTTTAACTTCAGCGTTTAAGTGTTCCAGTGTGTTTGCCCGCCTGTGAATCCAAAGGCTCGATTAGTTGCACTACGTTGTGTCAACTTCACCGTGCATCCGGTCGAAATGGAATGGTATTAATCACAACTCAAGGTAAGTCTATGTGCTTGAAATATGGAAAACTACTTAGAATCGGATTCACGCTGTGCATACTGACCGCAGGCCTGGGAGGCTGTGCTAACACTGGGGATTTGATGAATTCCTTAAATCCGGGAGCACAAAAGTACGATGTTGCTTACCTGAAGAAAACCATCATCCCGGGAAAAACTACCAAGACTCAGGTGACGCAATTGTTCGGCGCTCCAGCCGAAGAGGAACTTGATTCAACGAGCAGAAGCAATGGGTCCAACTGGACCTATGATAAAAACCAGGAGGGCCTGGAAAAGTACATGACCCTGGCCCACAAATATGTCTCGACCGAGACAAGCCTGAAGATGTACGACGCCTCGTCGCAAGTGTCCAAGGCTCAGGGTGTCGCCAATGATGTCGGCAGTGTGACGGGCACGAAAAAAGCTCAAAGCCAGACCAAGGGAACGAGGTTGATAATCTACTTCGTGGATGACGTGGTGGATTACTACAGGCTTTACTGACACGTTCCACTTCTGATACGACACGCTGTGTCGTTTGATGCCTTAACACGCCAACCTACGCCTTATTGTTCTCAAGGGGGCGGCATCCAGCGATGCATCCCCCATGGTCCATGAGGTTGAACGCGTGGAAAAGAACAGCGAACTCAATCAGGCCACGTTACGCCTGACCGTCAGCGCCTGTGCGCTGCTGTACATCATCGTACTGAGCGGGCTGCGCCCCAGCGATACCGCAGCCTACACGCCCATCATCGTGTATATCTCCACATTCATCGTGGTGTCGATATTCCTGCGCATGGCGATCAAGCGCTGGCCAGGACACTTTTTTTGGCGGCGCTTGCTCTCCATGCTTCATGACTACACCGGTATCGCTTTCGCCATGGTGCTGGGAGGCGAAGGTGCATTGCCTATCTATGCCGCGCTGCTCTGGGTAACCCTGGGTAATGGCATGCGTTTCGGCTCACACTATCTGGCCCTGGCAACCGTGATCGCGTTGTCCACCCTTATCGTTATTTTCTTGTTCAACCCCTTCTGGCGCGCACAGCCCTACATGTTCCTGATGCTGATCGTGACCACCATCGTAGTACCGGCCTATGCGCACATTCTGCTCAAGCGCACGCGTATCGCATCGGAAGAGGCAATCGCCGCCAATCAGGAGAAATCACGCTTTCTCGCCCAGGCCAGCCACGACCTGCGCCAGCCCATCCACTCCATCGGCCTGTTCACCGCGTGCCTGCGTGACGCGAATCTGGGCGGCGAAGAACTGCGCCTGGTAGACAACATCGACCGCTCGCTGCATACCGTCTCTCAACTGTTCCGTTCGATCCTGGATATCTACACCCTCGACAACGGAAAGCTGGAGCCGCGAGCGGAACCGGTGAACCTGGGCGCGCTGTTGCAGGAGGTCGTCAAACAGAACACCGAGGCCGCGCGCTGGGCCGGGATTGAACTGCGCCTGCGCCCTTGCGAGCACTGGGTGAATGTCAATGCGGGGCTGTTGACCACCATGGTGCAGAACCTGGTGTCCAATGCGATCAAGTACGCATCGGGAGAGCCCGTGCTGATCGGTGTCAGACGCCAGGCAAAGGGCTTGGCCGTGGTGGTTTACGATAAGGGCTGCGGTATCGCCGCCGAACATCTGCCGGACGTATTCAAAGAGTTTTACCGGGTGCGCCACGCACGCGACAAGGATGTCGAGGGCCTGGGGTTGGGCTTGTCCATCGTCAAGCGCATCAGCCAGTTGCTCAATGTCGATGTAGATATTCGCTCCACGCCCGGGCGCGGCACCCAGGTGGCAATCAGCGGGTTGAAACACGCCGCCCCCAAGGTCGTCGCGCCTCGGATGAAGAGCACCCATGAGCGCCTGAACGGACTACGGATATGCCTGATTGAAGACGACGCCAATGTGTTGCTGGCCACCAAGGCCCTGCTGGAGAAATGGGGCTGCGTCGTCGAGACCCACAGTGATGCGGATACCCTGGCCAGCGATTGCGACATCATCATTGCCGACTTCGACCTGGGCACAAAGGTCTCGGGGGCCGAATGTATCGCGGCAATACGCGAGTTCCGGGGTCAAGAGATACCGGCATTGGTCATCACCGGGCACGAAATCGAGCGCATCCGTCAATCACTGCACGCATTCAATATCTCGGTACTGGCCAAACCCGTGCGACCGCCGGAACTGCGTAACGTATTGCTTGAACAGGTCAAGTCAATGAAGTGTGAGTTACCCGTAGATCCATCAAGGGACTAGCAGGTGTAGCGCCCCGCGAAACGCGCGGCGGCTACTGCTCTATTGGGTACGTTCAAGGCACGTATCAGCGAAGACACGTGAATACGCACGGTATAGGGAGAGATTTCCAGTTCAGCGGCAATTTCCTTGTTGGTTTTACCTTGTGCGATCAAATGCCAGACTTCCCGCTGCCGCGACGTCAGTTTGCCCATCGCGTGATCACTTTCAAATGATGGCGATTCGGCCGGTTCGTATTTGACCACTACTTGGCCGTTACGAATATCGTTGATGGCGTTACGTACCTCTTCGGCTGAAATGTTCTTGCCAATAAAACCATTGGCGCCGGCCTCCATCACTCGGGTAATGACCACGCTGTCATCGACTGTCGAAACAACAACGACTGCAGTAGTGCCTCTTTCCCCGCACAGTTTTGCAAGCTCTTTCAAGGAGCAAAGCCCTGGCAAATATACTTCGATAAACAGCATGGCGACAGGTTGCCAGCGATTCAGGAGAGCCCAGACTTCCTCCAGGTTTCCTGCCTGTTTTATTTTTGCTCCAGGTATTAAGCACTCCAGTAATCCTGTCATGCCCTCTCGATAAAGTGGGTGTTCGTCCGCCACCACAATTCGGCAACTCATATCAGCAAGCACAACCCGTCCAGATCAATGAAAACACGCTTTGATCATGTCCGACTCATACAACTTATGATATAGAACAGCTGAACTAGTACACCTGTACTAGTTACTAAAGGCCATTAAGCAATTAAGTACATTTTGCTCGATGCAACTGCGGCACAAACAGCGTGCTTGAACCCGTTGCCAGGAAGGGCAGTGCTATCCTCCTTCTCGTCGCCTGGGCATAAAGCTAACTAGTTGGCTCGCGTCTCATATCGCATCTTGACCACTTCAACGAGCCGCTCCTGTCCGCCATTCGTTCCGGAGAGACTGGCCGACCTGATTGATTGCCCACGGTAGGGCCCTTCGGCAGCAAACCAATTCTGCACCACGACCTTCTGGGTCGGTTGTTGACCGGACGTTGACCCAGTAGAAATTTCATTGGTGAAGCGACAGGTCTCGAATGTCCCGAGTGCTGTTTTGATCGTCTCGCGGCCGTGGTAGGTCAGCTTTTCTGATACCTCAAACTCAAGCGTGGTGCCGCCGCTGACGACCTGGTTCTTGTAACTGACGGCGACTGTCTGCCCGGGTTGTAAATCCAGCGGCGTGGTGGGAGGAGGGGTGTAAAGGGTCGTGGTCAACGAAGGCCCGGCACCGTGCCGATCACCATAGCGAATCAACTGGCCGTCCTTGATTTGCGCAAAGGTGGTCGTTAAATACACCGGCGAATTGCTTATGAACGTGGTGTGTAATGACGCCACCGGGTTGGCCCCGGCGAAGTCTTCATGGCCCAGCGTTTCGGTTTTACTACGATTGGTTACTGCAGAGGTGTTGTCGCGACTTTCAGACTCCACAACGGTGCCGGCCTGGAAATCCGCTTCATTGGTACACGGTGCCGAGGAGGCCGTTGCACCAACGGCTGCCTCGGTCCAGGTAGCGCTGGTGGTTAACAGCGAGATCAAGGCCATCGCCAGCGCAGCGTTCATTTCAATTTTTCTGGTGGTTATAGGTTTCAAAAAAAGCATCCCTGTTCAATACGATCGGCAGCGTCGAATAGCGTAGAAAAGACCTATTAGAGCGCGAACAACTGTGATCCAGCGCCAAAGCTCGATGCAATAGGGCAGCTGTGCTATTGAGTTATCTCGATAGCCCCGGTTTTATAAGCAGCCAACGACAGCAGCACCCTTTATCCGCTCGACCATCACCCTGGGTGCTAAGGATTTGCGGGAATAACATGACGTTAGTGAAAAAAACAGCAGCGACTACCCTGGTTTTAATCGTCACCGTGGGGCTGAGCATTCAAGCCTCGTCATTCGAGAGCGGAGCAGACAACAAGGTATTCGATGCCGCGAGTCTTGAGGTGTCGAACGTGCCGTTGGGCGCCTTTCCCTACATAGCCCTTCCCGACGGATATGTCATCGCCACCGCGCCCGATGTCTCCGACTTTGATCAGGTACCCTTCTGGACCGGTGATCGCCTGGCAGTAGTAGAAGGCAAGGTCTGGTCAGCCCATATCGACGCCGCGCAGGGCAAGGCGTTCTCCGACCTGGAATTGCAGCGCAACCTCGAGTCCGTCGTGTCCTCGTTGGGCGGCAGCAAGATCTTCGATGGCAGGATTCCGGAAGACCCCGGCCAGAAGATCAAAGAATGGCCGCGGGACTTCGCGCTCAAATACAACAGTGGCCTGGGGGACATTTGGAATAACGCCGCGCAGGTGTTTGTTATCCATCGCGCCGACCGCGATATCTGGATTCATTTGTGCAGCTACGCGTTCGGCGGCGGCCTGCTGATTGCCGAAACCAAACCGCTGCAAATAACGGCCAGCCTGTTGCCGGCCAGTGAACTGAAAGCGCAGATAGATAAAACCGGCAAGGTGGCATTGCACATCAACTTTGCGACTGACCAGACCCGCATCCTTCCGGGTTCACAGCCACAGATCGAGCAAGTGTTGTTGTTACTCAAGCAAAATACATCGTTGAAACTGGCCATTAACGGCTACACCGATCACACCGGTGACCCCGCGCACAACAAGACACTGTCATACGGCCGCGCCAAGGCCGTCGAGGCCGCCATCACCGCCAAGGGCATCGACGCGGCGAGGTTATCTGCGGCCGGGTTTGGCGAGGCTGACCCGGTGGCCGACAACGCCACCGAGGCAGGCAAAGCTGAAAACCGCAGGGTCGAGCTGGTCAAGCAAGACTAAGCGAACGCTCAGGACCAGGGGCGGCCCGGGCCGTCAAGACGAGACCCGTGATGGCTTCCGGCCGATGGCGAGCCCCAAACTATCACTGATGAAACCGCCGCCCCAACGCATCCAACCGCACCGCAATCGGCGGCAGCTGCTCGCTGCTCCTGGCCAGCATCTCCACGTCGTCAGCGGTGTTTTGAGCAATGCTCTGCACCGATTGCAAGCGCCCGACAATCTCCTGATTCGCCGAGGTCTGTTCGCGTGTGGTGGAGACAATCCGCCCATTCAGCGCATCGATCTGGGTAATGTCATTGCCCACCGCTCGCAGCATTTCCACTGCCAGCTGACTGTCCTCCACACACCGTTCCACGCCCTGGCGGCTGTCGTGCATGGCTTCCACGGCCTGGCGGCTGCCTTGCTGCAGGCCCTCGATGATGGTTTTGATTTCCTGGGTGGAAACGGCGGTGCGTTGCGCCAGGCTGCGCACTTCGTCGGCGACGACGGCGAAGCCGCGGCCTTGTTCGCCGGCGCGGGCGGCTTCGATGGCGGCGTTGAGGGCAAGGAGGTTGGTCTGGTTGGCGATGCTGCTGATGACTTCCAGTACCGAGCCGATTTGTTCGGCCTGGACCGCCAGGCCTTGCACGGTGTGGTTGGTGCCTTCCAGGCGTGTGGCCAGTTGGGTGATTTCGTGTTGGGCGCGGCCGACGCTTTCCTGGCCACGCAGGATTTGTTGGCTGGCGACGCCCGCGTGCTCAACCGCTTCTTCGACGTGCACCGTAATGTGGCCCATGGCGTCTTCCATGCGCTGCATGGAGTCGGTCATTTGCGCGATTTCGGCCAGTTGGTGGCGAGCACCTTTTTCCAGGGTGCCGCTGGCGTGGGCCAGTTCCTGGCCGAGTTGGCCGAGACCGTGGGAGTCGCGGGCGACGCCGTCGATGAGGTGGGTGATTTGTTGCAGGAAATGGTCGAAGCGCTTGGCAAGAGAGACGTGCACCTTACCTTCACCTCTGGCGCTGTCCACGGTGAATTGGGTGGTGACGGCGAGCATTTTTTCCAGCATTTCCTCGCTTTCCACCGCCTCGGCCTGGCTGTTTACCGCGAGGTAGAGCAGGGCGATGGTTTCCATCACGACGTAGAAGGCGTGGACAAACACCATGGTCCAACCGCCGTGATGCGCCATCACGAACACCGGGAAGCCTTGATGCTGCAACGCATGGAACACCACGTGGTGCACGGCAATCGTCAGGGCGGCCACCAGGATCGGCAGCCAGTCTCGATAGAACGTCAGTACCGCCAGCAGCGCGAAAATCCCGAAGTGCGCTTCGATCACGCCCTGGGCCTGGTTGATGTGCAGCGCCGCCATGACCATCAAGCCCGCGCCCAGTGCACAACGCATCACCCGCGTGCCGCCGATGGCGCGGTAGAGCGCGGTGAGCACCGTGCTGGTGCCTCCTCCCACGACAATTGCCTGGGTCAGGGTGTCGTGCCAGAACGCGAGCCCGACGGAGAACAGCGTCATCAGCCAGATCAACGCCAGCATGATGCGGTCGGCCTTGCGGTAGTGCTCCAGGAAACGTGCGCGTGCGGGCATTCACTCTTACTCCATGTGGTCTGGCAAGGATCAAAGCATGCGGCGTGCCACTAAGGCCCGCGTTCAGGCACTTTGCGGGTGCAGGGAAACCAAAAAGTTTATCGGCATCGGGGGAGGGGACTTTAAGCGCGAACGCGTTCGGAGGGGGCAGAACACATTCCTGGTGGCAAGCGGGGTGCAATGTGGGAGGGAGCAAGCTCGCTCCCACATTTAGGACCCCCGTTCGCCAGGTGGATCAGAAGCTGTACTTGGCCGTCAGCATCATGTTGCGTGGGGTGCCGTAGGCGTCGCCGCCATAGCTCACGGAGTTGGCGATGGTGGAGTAGTAGCGGCGGTCGAAGATGTTGTTGGCGTTGAGCTGCAGGTCGAGGTGGTCGTTGACCTTGTAGCCGGCCATCAGGTCGGTGACGGCGTAGGCGCCCTGTTGGAGGCGGTAGGTGCTGCCGTCAGCCAGCTTGACGTCGTTGTACAGGCGGCTTTGCCAGGAGATGTTGCCGCCCACGCGCAGTTTCTCCAGCGGGCCCTGGAAGTTGTAGCGGGTGGTCAGCTTGAACAGGTGCTCCGGAACGTCCGTGTCGTACTGCTTGTTGACCTTCTGCGGGTTGGCTTCATCCTTGATGGTGTGGGTACGCGCGTAGGTGTAGCCACCGCCGACCTGCCAGTTCTCGGTCAGCGCGCCTTGCAGTTCGAAGTCGATCCCCTGGCTGCGAATCTCACCGGAGGCCTCATAGCACTCCGTCTGTGGGCAGTTTTGCACGGTCACCTGGGTGGCGCGGTTTTCCTGGTCGACACGGAATAGCGCCACGCTCGCATTCAGCGCGCCACCCAGGTACTCGCCCTTGATGCCGACCTCGTAGTTCTTGCCGACAATCGGCTTGACCGGAGTGCCGGAGGTGTCCTTGGCGCTCTGCGGCGTGAAGATGTCGCTGTAGCTGACGTACACCGAGTGGTGATCGTCCAGCTCGTAGATCAGCCCCGCGTAGCGGGTGAGGTTGCGGGTGACGTGATAGTCGCCGTCGTTGCTGCCATGGGCATCGTAGTCATACCAGTCCAGGCGCCCGCCCAGGATCAGCTTCAACGGGTCCGCCAGGCTCAGGCGCGTGGTCACGTAGACACCGTCCTGGGTGGTGACCTCGCGATCGTCCGTGGTGTGGACGAAGTCCGGTTTGCCCGCGGTGAGGGGCCAGTTGGTGTCGTAGGGGCTGTAGTTGTGGGTGGTCATGTCGTAAATGCGTCGGCTGGCGCCCACCACCAGTTCATGGGTGCGCCCGAATGCCTGGAACGGGCCGCTGGCAAAGGCGTCGACGCCGGCCTGGTTTTCATCGTAGGCGGCCTGGTAGACCGTGCGCGCCAGGGTGTTGTTGACCCAGCGCGACTGGTAGGAGCCGGAAAACAACGCGTTCTGTTCGGCGTAGTTGGCGTTGACCTGAAGCTTCCAGTCATTGGCCAGGCGCTGGCGCAGTTCGGCGAAGACCGTGTTGATTTCCTGATCCTTGTTCTCCCAGTCGGTACCGGGATTGTAGGAGCGCGGCAGGTCCAGGTGATGGCCGTCCTGGCCGATCATCGACGAGCCCCAGAAGTAGTTGGTCTTGTCCTTCTGGTTCGAGAAACCGAGGGTGAGGGTGGTGTCTTCGCTCAGGTCGGCTTCGGTGACGGCATAGAACAGGCCGTGATAGGACTCGGCGTTGTCGATGAAGCTGTTGGCGTCGCGGTAGGAGGTGACCACCCGGCCGCGCCAGGTGCCGCTGTCATTGAGCGGGCTGGAGGCGTCGAGCTCGCCACGGTAGTCATCCCAGCTGCCGGCGGCGCCGGTGAGGGTGACTTTCTGTTCGTCCAGCGGCCGCTTGCGGACCAGGTTGATGGCCGCCGACGGGTTGCCCGCACCGGTCACCAGGCCGGTGGCGCCACGCACGACCTCGACACGGTCGAACATCGCCAGGTTCGGCTGGGCGCCTACGGAAACGCCGTTGTAGCCGCTGGGAATGCCGTCGTACATCAGGTTGTCGATGTCGAAACCGCGTGAGGTGTAGGACTGCCGGCCCGGGCCGTTGGAATAATTGAGGAATAGCCCAGGCGTGGCATTGACCACGTCGTTGATGCTGGTCATCCCCTGGTCATCCATGCGCTGGCGTGTGATGACGGTGACGGCCTGCGGGGTTTCACGCAGGGTGAGGGGCAGTTTGGTCGCGGTTTTCATCGCGCCGGTGGTGTAGGACTGCGTACCCTCGGTGGTTTCGCCCAGTTGCTGCTCGCCGGAGATCTGGGTCGCACCCAGTTCCAAGGTGGTTGCCGGCGTTTCAGCGTCGGCGGCGAAGGCCGCGTGCGAAGTGGCGAGACACACCGCCAAAGCAATCAGACTGGGTGTAAAACCTTTACCGCCGTGTTGTTGCACAGACATGGAACGGACTCTCCCCTAAGTGCCGTCCTTGGCGAATAATAAATCTGTTGATAATTATTCGCATTAGTTTGGCAGATTAAACCTGTCGGAAAAAGCCTTTGGGGAGAATTAGTTAACGAATTTTTCACATCTGCAGGGCAGGCTTTTGGCCATTACCTGCCGTCGGCGAGTGCTTTTTTTGCGTGTTCAATCGCGCTTCGGAATCGCCATCCGACTCGTCGCCTTCACCTCGCGCAGCGCCAGGCTCGACTGGATCGACGCAATCCCCAGCTGCCGTCGCAGCACGCTTTCCACAAACTCGCTGTAGCTGTCCAGATCCTCCGCCAGCACCTGCAAGAGGTAATCCGCGTCGCCGGTGATCTTGTGGCACGCCAGCACCTGAGGAAGCTCCTTCACCACTGCTTCGAACGCATCCGGCGCGTGGTCGGTGTGGATCGCAAAACGCACATGCACAAACGCCATGATGTCCAGGCCGAGCAGCTTGCGATCGAGGTTGGCCTGGTAGTCCTTGATCACGCCTTCTTCCTCCAGGCGTTTGCGCCGCCGCCAGCAAGGGGTGAGGCTCAGGGCCAGGCGCTCGCTCAGTTGGGCGTTGGAAATACTCGCGTCTTCCTGCAGCAGGGCAAGGATGGCGAGATCGGTGTCGTCCAGAACGACCTGTTTGGTTTTATTTTTCATATTTGGCTGTAACCAGGGTAAAAACACCCGATAAAGCTATCAGTGTAAGAAGTAAAAGCAAAGAAAGCCCTGCGCAGCCAGAACAAAATAGACCCTGTCTTTTTCTGGCGGATGTATCCAAATGCTGACTGTTTTTAGTGATGACCACCGTTTGCACCACGGCACCGAACTCAAGGACGGCGTGCTCAAGCCCTCATTCGAACAACCCAGCCGCGCCGACACCGTGCGTGACCGCGTCCGACACGTCGGGCTGGGCGATATCATCGTGCCGCGCCGCTTCGAGCGCGCCTGCTACGTCAACGCCCACAGCGAGCGCTACGTCAGCTTCCTCGAAACCGCCTGGGCCGACTGGACCGCCATCGGCCGCCGCCATGACGCGCTGCCGCTGGTGTGGCCGGTACGCGACCTGGCCAATGAGCAGGTGCCGGATTTTATCGACGGCAAACTGGGCTTCTTTGCCATGGACGCCGGCTCGCCGATCACCGCCACCACCTGGCAGGCGGTCAAGACCAGCGCGGACATCGCGCTCACCGGCCTGGCGCTGATCGACGAAGGCCATCACAGCGCCTTCGCCCTGTGCCGCCCACCGGGGCACCACGCGGCCCGCGAATACATGGGCGGTTATTGCTACCTCAACAATGCCGCGATTGCCGCGCAACAGGCCATCACCCAAGGTGCCAGGCGCGTGGCGGTGCTGGATGTGGATTTCCACCACGGTAACGGCACGCAGAATATTTTCTACGACCGCGCGGATGTGCTGTTCATTTCCCTGCACGGCGACCCGTCGGTGTCCTATCCGTACTTTTCCGGCGCCGACAGCGAACGCGGCGCAGGTACGGGGGAGGGCTTCAACCTGAACTACCCCTTGCCGAAAAACACCACGTGGGACCATTACAAAACCGCGCTGAACCACGCCTGCCAGCAACTCAAACACTTCGCCCCCGAGGTGCTGGTGATCTCCCTCGGCGTCGACACCTTCAAGGACGACCCCATCAGCCACTTCCTCCTCGACAGCCAGGACTTCCTCAGCATGGGTGAACTCATCGCCAGCGTCGGCGTACCGACGCTGTTCGTGATGGAAGGCGGCTACATGGTCGACGAGATCGGCATCAACGCCGTCAACGTCCTGCACGGCTTCGAAAGCAAGACTGCCTGACCTGATAACAACACTCGCTCGATTCTTTTTTCTGCCAAAACTCAAAAACATAACAAGAGGTTTTGTGATGAAAACAACCACGTCCGGGCTGTGTGAAAAGCCTGCGTTGCAACGCACCCTGAGCAACCGCCACATCCAGCTGATGGCCATGGGCGGTGCGATCGGTACCGGCCTGTTCATGGGCTCCGGCAAGATCATCGCGTTGTCCGGCACCTCGATCATCCTGATCTACATGATCATCGGGCTGTTCGTGTACTTCGTGATGCGCGCCATGGGTGAGCTGCTGCTGTCCAACCTCAACTTCAAGAGCTTCGCCGACTTTGCCGGCGCGTACCTGGGCCCGCGTGCGGCGTTCTTTCTCGGCTGGTCGTACTGGCTGAGCTGGAGCGTGGCGGTGGTGGGGGACGCGGTGGTGGTCGGCGGGTTTTTCCAGTACTGGTTCCCCCATGTGCCGGCGTGGATGCCGGCGGTGGGCATGCTGTTGACGCTGTTCGCGTTGAACGTGCTGACGGTCAGGCTGTTCGGCGAAGTGGAGTTCTGGTTCGCGATCATCAAGATCATCGCGGTGCTGACCCTGATCGGCGTGAGCGTGGTGCTGATTGCCAGCTCGTTTGTCTCGCCCACTGGCGTCACGGCGTCCTTGAGCCACTTGCTGGACAAACAGGCGGCGTTTCCCAATGGCCTGTTCGGTTTTTTCGCCGGCTTCCAGATGGCGATCTTTTCCTTTGCCGGCACCGAACTGATCGGCACCGCAGCCGCCGAAACCCGAGCACCGGAGAGGACCTTGCCCAAGGCGATCAACTCGATTCCGCTGCGCATCATCCTGTTCTACGTGTTGGCCCTGGCGTGCATCATCGCGGTCACTTCGTGGCAACAGGTGTCGCCGAGCAAGAGCCCGTTCGTGGAACTGTTCCTGGTGGCGGGCTTTCCAGCGGCGGCGGGGGTCGTCAATTTCGTGGTGCTGACCTCGGCGGCCTCGTCGGCCAACAGCGGGGTGTTCTCCGCCAGCCGCATGTTGTTCGGCCTGGCTGACCTGGGGGACGCCCCGGGTATCTTTGGACGCTTGTCGAAAAGCAGCGTGCCGTTTATCAGCCTGGCCTTCACCACCTTGCTGATGCTGCTGGGCCTGGTGTTGCTGTTTGTGGTGCCGGAGGTGATGACCGCCTTCACGATTGTGTCGACGGTGTCGGCGATCCTGGTGATTTTCACCTGGTCGACCATCCTCGCGTCCTACATTGCGTACCGCAAAAAGCGCCCTGACCTGCACGCCAGATCCCTCTACAAGATGCCCGGTGGTGTGCCGATGGCCTGGTTTTCCCTGGCCTTCATGGCCTTCGTCCTCGGCCTGCTGGCGTTGCGGCCGGATACACGCCTGGCGCTGTACGTGATGCCGGCCTGGTTTATCTGGTTGGGCATTGCCTTTCAGTTTTCACGCTTCAAGGCGGCCGGTGTGGTCAATCCCGGTCATAGGTGATTCACGGGTTCCCTAGAACTCCATTCTCAGGCCGACCGTGCCCTGGCGGCCGTTGAAGGTGTTGCTGTCCAGGTTGCGGTTGTAGCCCACCTCGCCGTACAGGCTGATGCCCGTGGCCACCTTCAGCGTGGCGCCGGCGCCCAGGTCCAGGGTGGTGGACTTCTGCTCGGTGTCGATGGCTGTCACACCGTTGAAGGTGACGGTGTTCTGCCCGGCACTGGTGTGCCAGACATTCGCCCGTACGTAGGGTTGAAGCGGCATGCTGCGGACCTGATAGTCACCGCGCAGGCGCACCCCGAGGCGGCTGGTGACGTTAGTGTCGGCGTCATAGGAAACGTCGGAGATCCCGTCGTTTTGCTTATCCAGTCTGGTCTTGCCGACGATCAGTTGCGCCTGGGGTTCAACCACCCAGTTACCCATCCCGGCAAACGGCCAGCCGACTTCGGCGGACGCCGTGACATTGTGCCCCCGGGTGTCCATCTTCACGCCACGATCCGACTCGTTATTGCCGTCGAAGCGGGCGCCCATCAATACCAGGTCGAGGTAGGCCTGGTTGGCGCCGATCAGCGTCCAGTAGACCCCCAGGCTGTCCCCGCGCAAGGTGGTCTTGCCGGCGTCCTTGTCCTGCCAGCCGCCGTTGAAGCCCTTGATGTTGCCTTTGAGGGTGCTGTGGCCGACGAAGAACCCGCTGCGTTGGGTCAGGCCATTGTCGTAGGTGCTGGCGTACAGGTCGGTACCCACCTGGAAGCCGGTCACCGAACTGTCGAGCGACGGGCTGACCGTCCCGGTAAAGCTCTGGCGCGTGCTGTTGCCGTAGGTCCGCCCCCAGCCCGAAGTGAACGGGCCGGTGTGCAACTGCTGGCTTTGGTCGCCCATGCGTTGGTGAAAGGTGCCGAGCATGCCCTGCACGAGTTGCTGTGCGGCGGGAAACAACGCAGCGTAGATCGGCACTTCCGGACGATAAATAGGGATCGGTTCGGTCCCGGGATTGGGCGGCAGCGGTGGTTCACCGGGAACCGGGGTGGGTAACGGCACGATAATCACCGGGCCAGGCGGCACCACGGGGATCGTCGAGCGCAGGTAGTAGTTCTCCGCCGTACCGGCCGTGACACCGCCTTTGAACAGGTAGTAGTCGAACGCGCCGGCAGGTACCGGGCCCGCCAGTGTAAATGCGCTGCCACTGCCAGACGCGCCGTTGAGGGCCTGCACCACCTGGATGCCGTCCTGCAGGGTGGCCGCGCCCGCGCCGCCGAGGTTGGTGACGCTGATGGCGGTGGTACCGGCGAGGGTGCCCTGGTTGATGATCAGTTTGTCGCTGGGGGAATCATCCGCGCCCAGGGCGCTTTGCAGTAAAAGCCGTCCATTGCCGCCGGTGTAATTGCCATTGATGGTCAAGGTGTCGCTGGTGCGGGTGTTGCCGGTGGTCATGTTGAGGGTGCCGCTGTTGGTGACGTTCACCCGTTGGCCGGCCGTAAACGGGTCGATCACCCCGGTGCCGATCAACAGTTCACTGGTCCCGTCGATGCTCAGGCTGCCCGTGCCGGTGTCGCTGTCACCCAGTTTCAGCGTTCCGCCCAGGATCAGCTGCGACTGGTTGTCCAGCCGAATGCTCTCCCAGTTGGAAAACAGGCCCGGATCGCCTGCCTTGGTATTGTCCAGTGTGAGCGTGTCGACACCCAGGCCAGCGTCGATCAACTGCGCCGCGGCCAGTTGGGTATTGACCAGGTTTTGCAGCACCGCCGTGTCGTCACCGGCGCCCAGCAGTACGAACGAATGCAGGTTGCCACCGGTCCATTCGAAGTGATCGTCGCCAAAGCTGAGGAGTATCTGGCCGTTGACGTCACCACCGGACACCGCCACGTGATCGTTGCCCCCGCTGACACTGATATTGCCGCCGACGAAGGCCGTGCCCGAGATCAGGATGGTGTCGTCGCCGAAGCCGGTTACCAGGTTGGCGATGATGCTGCCACCCGACATATCGAACAGGTTGTTGTCGAGTTTCATGTCGACTCGGCCAATGCGGCCGCCGCTCATCTTGGCCCGGTCGCCATCCTCGAAAGCACCGTCGATGATGCCGCCGCTCATGTTGAAGTCGTCCAGCCCATCGCCCTGGGCCAGTGACGCAATCCTGCCGCCGCTCTGGGCGTAGCTGTCGACGCCTGCGCCCTGGCTGACGGCGCCGGCCTGGCCGCCGCTGATCTGCGCCACATCCGCGCCCGAGCCCTGGCTGACGCTGCCGGTGATGTTGCCCAGGTTGAGCCGGAAAATATTACTGCCATCGCCCTGGTTGAGGTTGCCATCAATCCCGGCACTGGGCCCGTTCACATCCACCAGATCGTTGCCGGCGCCATAGGTGACATTCCCGGTAATCCGCCCCGTGGCGCTGAGGTTCAGGGTGTTATTGCCGGCACTGTCGGTAAAGCCTGGTGCCGTGCCGCTGTCGCAGGAAGAGAGGTCGTCGCCGGCGGTGTTGCTGATGGTGCACGCCCCGTAAGAGGCGCTCGGCAGTGTCGCCAGGGCAATCAGGTACAACAGGGTCGGAGTCCGTGAGCGCATGATCCATCCTCGTGCGAGGGGAAAGTTGCCCCGGCACCGGCAAAGGCCGGTGCAGGCCAGACCATGACAACGTGACACGCGATACGGAGCAGGGAGTGCGGGTTACCTGTTCGAAAACACCGGCCAATGCAAGGAGTTGGCATGGCTTTCTCGACTGCACCTCAACGGGTGCAGCGCTGTTTGCACCCTAGCCATACATCGTGCAGGGCGCTACTGTCAGAGTTGACAGGTATAGACGAGCTGCCGGTCTTACGAAAACACAATCTCGTAAGGCTCGCGCATACGCTCCAGCAGCACCTGGGCCAATATCGGCGCCAGGCCGATCTGCGGGTCGCCCGCCAACTGGCTGGCATACGCATGGACGGCGTGGAGTTTGCGCGCCACGGTCCAGGTGTCCAGGCGTACCTTGCGCGCCCGCTGCCAGGGGATCGTCGCACCCTCGCGGGCGGGGCAGTGCCAGGCCCAGATCGGCAGTTCATAGAGCTGCGCGCCCACCAGCCTGCAGGCGTTGGCGCTGGCACGGCCGACGGCCTCATGGTCGTCATTGCCGTCGTTGCGCCAGGTGGAAAACACCACATCGCCCGGTTGCAGGTAGCGCGCGATAAATTGGCTCAGTTGCGGCTCGCGGGCGGCGAGGGCGTTGTCGCAGAAACCGCCGCGAATCCACTTCAGGCTGTGCAAGGGCATGCCCAGGCGGCGCAGCGCCTCGGCGCTTTCCTGGGGCCGCACCACACTCAGGCGGCTGGCTGGCCACACGTGGGACCCCGGGTGGCTGGCACTGCCGTCCGTGATGGAGATCATTTGCAGGGGGTGTTCCAGGGTGCTGAGCAATTGCAGTAGACCACCGCAGGCCACCACCTCGTCGCCGGGATGTGGCGCGATGATCACCACGCGCGCGCCAGCGGGCACCAGGGAGGCGGTAGAGATAGGCGGGATTTGCGCCAGCTGCGGTGCGCTGTTCCAGATTTGCGCGGGGCCGCGACGGCCTTCACTGAGGGAGGCAGGCTTCATGGGCGTTACGTCCTTGTCGATTGATGCTGGGTCGTGCCCCGTTGACGGGACGACTCTATTTATTCACCACAGACTCCGCCGTGGTGCACGCGTGGTAATCCAACCCTGAATTACCAGCAAGGCGTCATCAGCATAGACAAGGATTGGTCGCTTTTACATTTTGCAATGTCGTTTTTTTCAAGACGCGCACATCAGGCTCTTCAAATAATCGCCGAACCCGCCCTGGGCACGGGCCTCCAGGCGCGCGCTGGTGATGACTTGCGGGGCGTGGCTCCAGGCGATGGACGCCCCGCAGCGTTCGAGGTCGCGCACCAATTGCACATCTTCGTGACAGGCCAGCGGTTCGAACCCTCCGGCCCGCACATAGGCCCCGGCACTGATGCCCAGGTTGGCGCCGTGGATATGCCGGTGACCGTCACGGGCGTGGTACGCCGCCTGGTAACGGATCTGAGCCGCCGGGTCGAACCCTTCGCTCCAGGCGTCGACGGTCACGGTGCCGCACACCGCGTCGGCGCCCAGTGCCAACTGGGCCACCAGCCAATCGGGGGCCACGCGGCTGTCGGCGTCGGTGCATGAGATCCAGCGCGCACCCTGGTTGAGCAGGTGTCGCGCACCCACCCCGCGCACATGGCCCACATTGCGTGCCTGCACCTCCAGGCGCTGCACCGGGAACCCCTCGGCAATCGCCGCACTGGCGTCGCTGCAACTGTCGAGCAGCACCAGGATCTGCACCGCTTCACCCAGCAGGCCTGGATGGCGGGCAGCCACCAATGCGGCCTCCAGACACTCGCCGAGCAGCGCCTCTTCGTTATGTACCGGGATCAGAATACCGATCATCGCAGGCCCTCAAGGGTGGCAACCGAAGTGCCGTCACGGCTCCACAGGTCGAGTAGAAAGTCGGGTTCGTGGTGGGTGGCGACCAGGGGCATCCCCAGCCGCTCATGGAGCAGGGCATGCACCTGTTCGGCGGTCTGCGGGCACCCGTCGATCGTCGGGCGCCAGTGGCAGGCCAACACCTGGCCGCTGGCGGTGAGGCTGCCGAGGGCGCGATCGATCAAGCGGCACAGGTCATCGCGGTCGAGGTAGTAGCACAGCTCGCTCAAGACGATCAGATCGAATTCGCCGGTCGGCCATTGCCCGGGCAGGCGGCTCTGCTCCACCCGGGCATGGGCAAAGCCCAGCAAGCGGCTGCGTGCCAGGGCGACGGCGGCCGAGGCCGTGTCGCAACACAGCAGGTGATCACAGCGCGGGGCCAGCTCGAAGCTCAATTCGCCATTGGCGCAACCGGGTTCGAACACCGAGGCATAGCGCGGCCGTGTCAGGAGTGCCAGGGTCAGCGCCCGTTTGCGACGCTCGTACCAGCGTTGGCGAAAGGCCCAGGGGTCGTCGTTACCGGCAAACAGTTGATCGAAATACGGTGTCGCCACACTCATACGAATACCACTTCAAAAGGTTGTAGCAGACGTTCCACCACATAGGGCGCCAGCACCGGCGGCAGGCCGATCTGCGGGTCACCCTCCAGCTGGCTGGCGAACGCATGGATGGCGTGGCGCTTGCGCGCGACGGCTTCACAGCTCAGGGGGATTTTGCGGGCACGGTGCCAGGGCACCAGGCTGTTCTCGGGAGACGCCCAGTGCCAGGTCCACACCGGCAGCTCATAGAGGGCCGCACCCACCGCGTGCGCTGCCTTGGCGCTCGCGCGGCCAACGGCCTCGTGGTCGCAATGGCCGTCTTCGCGCCAGGTGGTAAACACCACATCCGTGGGTTTGAGGTGGCGCTGGATAAAGGCGCTGAGCTGCTCTTCCCGCGCCGCGACCTGGCTGTCGCTGAAGCCGGCCCGCAACCATTTCAGGCTGTGCAACGGCACACCCAGGCGATGCAGGGCCTGGGCCGACTCCTGGGGGCGCACCACGCTCAAGCGCTCCACCGACCAGTGGGTGGAGCCGGGGTGACTGGCGCTGCCATCGGTGACCGAAATCAATTGAATGGGCCGGCCCAGTTCGGCCAAGCCTTGCAACAGGCCGCCACAGCCCAGCACTTCGTCATCCGGGTGCGGGGCGATGATCACCGCGCGGTGGCCCTCGGGCACCAATTGTTCGACGCTGATCTGCGGCAGTTCGGCCATCAGCGGCGAGTCCTGCCAGCGCTGCAGGGGCGTGCCCTGGCCGACGATCGGGTTGGGTTTCATAACTGCCACCTCCCTGTGGGTTCGCCGGCGACCAGTTCGCCGAGGCCGGCCAGGTCGCGTTCGGCATGGCTCTGGCGGACATACACCGGCAGGTCCGCCATCAACTGGGCGAAGTGCGGATCCTTGCAGTACGGACCCGCGCCCACGGCTCTGCCCACATGGCGCATGACCTGCTCGACGGTGTCCTCGATGCTCGCGCGCACCTGCTGGGCCAGGTGCCGGGCATCGGCCCTGGGGTAGCGGTCGATCTGTTCCGCACTGGCCCGCAGCACGCAGGCAGCGCTGTTCAAGGCGCTGTCGACCGCACCCAGATGGGCGAGGGCGTGGGGCTCCGAGCGCTTGCTGCAGTGATCGCGCAACACTTCGGCCAGGCGTTGTGCGGCACCGTACCAGCAGGCGGCGATACCGATGCCGCCTTGCCAGAACCCGGGGCGCGCGAGGTAGTCGCCGGGGCCGCCCACGGCAAGGCCATGGGCGCCGTCAAAGACGACCTCGACGCTGCCGGTGGCGGCCATGCCCACGGCATCCCAACCGTCGTGGGTCACCGTGATGCCCGGTTGGTCCATCTGCACCGCGACCAATTGCTGGCCGCCTTGTTCATCCCACGCCGTCAACAAACCATGGCTGAGCACCGCCGCCCCGGAACACCAGGCTTTACGCCCGTCCAGACGCAGGCGATGGCCCTCGCAGCGCACCTGCACCTTGGCATTCGGCGGTTCTGCGGCCCACATGCCCCACAGACTGCCCAAAGGCGGCGCCGGGCTGCGCAGCTCGGCAATGATCGCCAACGCATCGGTGTGGCCTTCGAACAGCTTGCACAAGCGCAGGTCATGGCCAGCCACCTGCGCCAGGCGACTGAACCGCCCGAGGGTGTCGCCGCTGCCAGGCAGCGGCAACTGATCGAGGCCTTCCTCCTGAAGTGCCCTCAAGGCCTTGGCCAGGGCCTGCGTGTCCGCATAGCCCTGGAAGCCTTGAAGGAATCCATGCAGTGCCATGTCACACCTCGTCGTCACGCTGCAGTTCGAACAGCAGCAGCGAGCGGCCGGTCACACCGTACTCGTGGTCGAACTCGAAGCGTTCCTGGCCACGTACCGCCGGCTCGTTGGTGTCGAGCATGCAGGTCCAGAACTCACCCTCCGGCACCGGCGGCAGGCGGAAATTGACCACGTCGTGGTGGGCGTTCACCACCAGCAACAAGGTGGCGTCGGCACCGGCGCGGCGAATCCCGGTTTCCTGGGCGCGGCCATCCATCAGCATGCCCAGGCAACGGCCGTGGCTGTCTTCCCACTGTTCGGTGGTCATCTCGGTGCCAGCCGGCGACAGCCAGGTGACATCCTTGACGCCGATGTCCTCGTTGTAGTCGCCCACCAGGAAGCGCCCACGACGCAGGATCGGGTAGGCCAGGCGCAGCTTGATCAGGCGCTTGACGAACTTGAGCAACGCCTTGCCGTCCTCGTCCAGGTCCCAGTTGACCCAGCCGATCTCGCTGTCCTGGCAGTAGGCATTGTTGTTGCCGTGCTGGGTGCGCGCGAACTCGTCACCGGCGACCAGCATCGGCGTGCCCTGGGCCAGCAGCAGCGTGGCGAAAAAGTTGCGCATCTGGCGCAGGCGCAGTGCGTTGATTTCCGGGTCGTCGGTGGGGCCCTCGACGCCGTGGTTCCAGGACAGGTTGTTATTGCTGCCGTCCTGGTTGTTTTCGTCGTTGGCTTCGTTGTGCTTGTCGTTGTACGACACCAGGTCATGCAGGGTGAAACCGTCATGGGCGGTGATGAAGTTCACCGAACTGTACGGGCGGCGGCCACGGTGGTTGAACATCTCGCCCGAGGCGGTCATGCGCCCGGCGAAGTCCGCCAGTTGGCCGTCATCGCCTTTCCAGAACGCGCGTACGGTGTCGCGGAAACGGTCGTTCCATTCAACCCACCCGGGCGGGAAGTTGCCCACCTGGTAGCCACCGGGGCCGCAGTCCCAGGGCTCGGCAATCAGTTTGAGCTGGCGCAGCACCGGGTCCTGGCGGCAGGCCACGAGGAAGCTGTGGCGTTCATCGAAGCCATCGCGGTAGCGGCCGAGGATGGTCGCCAGGTCGAAGCGGAAGCCGTCGACGTGCATCTCGTTGGCCCAGTAACGCAGGGAGTCGGTGACCATCTGCAGTACGCACGGGTGGCTCAGGTCCAGGGTGTTGCCGGTGCCGGAGTCGTTGATGTAGAAGCGCTTGTCATCGGGCATCAGCCGGTAGTACGAGGCGTTGTCGATGCCGCGCATGGACAGGGTCGGGCCGCGTTCGTTACCTTCGGCGGTGTGGTTGTAGACCACGTCGAGGATCACTTCCAGCTTCTGCTCGTGCAGGTGCGCGACCATCTCCTTGAACTCGGCGATCTTGCCGCTGGCCAGGTAGCGCGGGTCGGGGGCGAAGAAGGCAATGCTGTTGTAGCCCCAGTAGTTGGTCATGCCTTTTTCCAGCAGGTGCTGGTCGTTGACGAAGGCGTGCACCGGCAGCAATTCCACCGACGAGATACCCAACTGGCGGATGTGCTTGAGCACATCATCTTCCATCAACCCGGCACAGGTACCGCGCACGTCTTCGCCCACCGAAGGGTGGCGCATGCTGATGCCGCGCAGGTGGGTTTCGTAGATGATCGTACGGTCCCACGGCACCCGCACCGGCTGGTCGTTGCCCCAGGTGTGCGCCGGGTCGATGACCTTGCACTTGGGCACGAAGGGCGCACTGTCACGCTCGTCGAAACTGAGGTCGTCGTCCGGGTGGCCGATGGTATAGCCGAACAGCGCTTCGGACCATTTGAGTTCGCCCACCAGTTGCTTGGCGTAGGGGTCGATCAGCAATTTGTGGTGGTTGAAGCGATGACCATTGGCCGGATCATACGGCCCGTACACGCGGTAGCCGTAGATCAACCCAGGGTGGGCGTCGGGCAAGTAACCGTGGAAAATTTCGTCGGTGTATTCGGGCAATTCGATGCGCTCGAGTTCCACTTCGCCGGTGTCGTCGAACAGGCATAGTTCGACTTTCTCGGCGTTGGCCGAGAACAGCGCAAAGTTGACACCGAGGCCATCCCAGGTCGCGCCGAGGGGGAAGGGCAAACCTTCACGAATCCGCGACGGCTCGCTGCCCGGCGTCGAAGGGGTCTTATGGGGTTTGCTCATTGAGTTGCTCCTGCAAGGCTGTTTTTTCGGGCCGAACGCGGCCGTGCTGACGAGTTTTCAGCGGATGATAAGAAGGGTGAAATCACCTTTTGCCGACCGCGCCGGCAAAAGGTCGATGGCGCCGTGCGCGTTAAGCCTTGGGCTTTTTCGGCGCGGGTGGCTTCTTGGCCGCCGGCGGCGCCGGCTTGCTCGCGGCTGGCTTGGCTTTCGCCGCAGGCTTGGGGGCGGTCTTGGGCTTGGCGGCGGGCTTGGGTTTGCTCGGCGTCAGCGCTTCGGCTTCGGCCAGCTTGCGCGCCATCTCCCAGTGGCGCGCGTCTTCCCCGTGGGGTTTGCCTTCAGACTCCCAGATCTGATGCGCCAGTTCGCGTATGCGTTTGTCTTCAGTACTCATCACAATGCTCCTCACAGAAAATTTTCAGCTTTCTTGATCATCAGGATTGATAAAGACATTGACCGGGAAATCCCCCAGGGCAGTGCTGATCAACAGCTCCTTGTCTGGTGTGACTGCGCCTGTATGAAAAAGTCCCTTCCAGTTTTGCGTTGGTGCGGCGAACGGTAATTTCACCCGTGTATCGCCCCAAACCCGCGCATTGATCTGGGGACGCACACCGTTTTCAAGCAGCTCATGGGACCAGCGTGGCACCACCACCAGCACGCGTTTGCCCTGGTGTTCGCGGCAGAATGCGACCACCCGCTCGGCGTGTTGGCCGACCACTTCCAACGCTGTATAGCGGCCGCTGCGGAACACCTGCGGATGGGCCTTGCGCAAGGCCAGTACCTGGGCAATCAAGGTTTGCTTGATACGCCCGTCACGCCAGTTGAACAACAGTTCGCCGATATCCGGCGGGGTATTGAGTGCCTGTTGCCGCGCGGTGAAATCCACCGGGCGACGGTTGTCCGGGTCCACCAGGCTGAAGTCCCAGAACTCATCGCCCTGGTACAGGTCCGGCACACCCGGCACGGTAAGGCGAAGCAAGGTTTGCGCCAGCCCATTCAGTGCGCCGGCGGGGGCGATGGCCTGGGCGGCGTTATTGATCGCACTGCGCAGGGGCCGACCTTCCTCCGTGAGCAGCAGGCGGGTGAGAAAAGCCTCGACACCCTGTTCATAGGCCTCATTGGGCGCACTCCAGCTGCTCTGCAACTTGGCTTCGCGCAGGGCTTTTTGTTGCCACTGCCACAGGCGCTGGTGATAGCCTTCGAAGTCCTCGGCCTGGTCCAGCGGCCAACTGCCCAGCAATACCTGGTACAGGATCAGTTCATCGCCGGCCGACGGTGTGGTCGCGTCGTCGCGCAACGGCGCCGCCAGGGTGCGCCAATGCTCCACTTGCTCGACATACCACGGCGCGCACTCGCTGAGCACGGCCAGGCGCGCCCGGGTGTCTTCGCCGCGCTTGTGGTCATGGGTAGCGGTGGCCAGCAGGTTGTCGGGGAAGGCCTGCAAGCGCTGTTGGTTGATGGCATGAAACTCGGCCAACGGCGCGCTGAACTGCTCGGTACTGAAGCCCACATCGTTGCGCGACAGCAGCACGGCCGAGCGATAGAACGCGGTGTCTTCCACGGCCTTGGCCGCTGCCGGCGAGGTCAGTTGCTGGAAGCGCACACAGGCATGCTTGAGCATCTTGCGCTCGCGGCCCACCGGGCGATTGCGCCAGGGTTGGCCGCCGAGCCAATTTTCCAGATGCTCGAGCACCGGCCAGTCGCCCTCGCCAAGGGTCGTGCGGGCGCCGTCCATGGCCTGCTGGAACACCTTGTCGTCATCTGCGCTGCGACCGCGAGCACTGATATAGGTGCGGTACACCGGGAAGTGCACGATCAGTTCCTGCAGCGCGCGGCGGATTGCGCCGAGGGTCAGGTCGCGGGTCATCACGTCGTCGCGGGCCACTTGCAACAGGGCCTGGGCCACGCTTTCAAAGTCGCCGCCCAGGGAGCCGTTGAGGATTTGCTGGCGGGCCAGCCGCGCCTCTTCGATAAACGCCGAGGGACGTTCGCTGTGACGCGTCCATAAGTCCGCCAGCGGCGCAAAGCCCTCGGGATGGTGTTGCAGCAGCGACAGTTGGTTCATGAATTCGTAGCCGGTGGTGCCGTCCACTTGCCAGTCTTCGCGAAGGGTTTCCCCCTCGCCGAGGATTTTTTCGACGAAGATCGGCAAGTGCCGTTCGGGCGACAGCGTATCCACCCGACGGCGCAGCTTGCGGCAGTAACCGCGCGGGTCGGCCAGGCCGTCGATGTGGTCGATGCGCAGACCATCCACCAGGCCTTCGCTGATCAATTCGAAGATCTTGCCGTGGGTGGCTTCGAACACTGCGGTGCGCTCCACGCGCAGCCCGCCCAGTTCGTTGACGTCGAAGAAGCGCCGCCAGTTGATATCGTCCGCCGCCGTGCGCCAGCTGGCCAGGCGGTAGGCCTGTTGCTCGAGCAACTGGTGCAGGCGCTTGAAGCCCTCGGGCGTGCGTCCGTCGAACTCGGTCAGCCGGCGTTCGATAAGCTCGAGGACTTCGGTGGCGCGCTCGGCCAATGCCTGCTTGAGCCAGGCGGCTTCGGCGTAGGCGTCATCCTGATAGGCCAGGGCGCTGAAGCGGTCGGCCAGGGGTTTGAGCAGCTCGTCGGTGCCGAGGATCGCCGCGTAATCCCGTGGGCAGATCGGGAAGCGGTGTTCGTAATGCTCAACATGAAACGCGCCGTGGGCGGCATCGAAATGCAGCGTCAGCGTGCCGCTCTGCAAGGCTTCGCCGTAGTCGCTGCCGAGAAAGGGCATGAGCAATTGGCCCTTGAGCAGCGGGTCGGGGGAGTGCCACTGGATATCGAAGAATTCGCTGTAGGGACTCAGCCGGCCCCATTCCAAAAGGTCCAGCCACCAAGGGTTGTCAGCGCCGCCCACGGCCATATGATTGGAGACGATATCGAGGATCAGCCCCATATCGTGCTCGCGCAGGGCCGCGACCAGGCGACGCAGGGCCGGATCGCCGCCCAGCTCGGGGTTAACGCTGGTGGGGTCGACCACATCGTAGCCGTGCATCGAGCCGGCGCGGGCACTCAGCAGTGGCGAGGCATAGAGATGGCTGATGCCGAGCCGGGCGAAGTACGGCACCAGTGGCACAGCATCGTCCAGGGTAAAACCTTTGTGGAATTGCAGGCGCTGGGTAGCGCGCAGGGGCAGGGCTTTCATCGGTCACGCTCGTAGGCTTGGTTGCGCGCGACGGCCAGCAGTTCAAGGCGGCGCGCGGCACCGGCGTTGTCGAGCAGGCTGGAGGCCTCGCCCGGCAGACGGCGGCGCCAATTGGGGTGGGTGTCGGTGGTGCCGGGCAGGTTGGCCTGTTCTTCCAGGCCCAGGGCATCTTCCAGCGGCAACAGCACCAGCGGCGCACGGGTGTGGCCGAGGTAGCGCACGCTGGCGTCGATCATATGGTCGGTTTCATTGCGGATCTCATCGACGAAGTTCTGCGGGTCCTGGCTCAAGGCCTGGCGCAGCGCCTGGCGTTCACGCAGGCGGTGCTCGCTCCATTGCTCCACGGTGGGCGCATCGATCAGGCCCAACTGGACGTTCCAGTCGATATCGCGGCTGTGCCACCAACCGTTGAGGGTCGGCAAGTCGTGGGTGCTGGTGGTGGCCAGGGCGTTGTCCGGCCAGTCGAGGATCGGCTTGAACTGGCCATCGTGGCCCTGTTCGAACAACAGCACGCGCATGCCGAGGATCGAGCGGGCGATGAGTTTTTCGCGCAGCCCATCGGGCACTGTGCCGAGGTCTTCACCGAGCACGATCGCCTGGTGGCGGTGGGATTCCAGCGCCAGCAGGCGCAACAGGTCGTCCACCGGGTAATACAGGTAAGCGCCCTCACGCGGCGAGGCGTCCATGGGGATCACCCACAGGCGTTGCAGGCCCATTACATGGTCGATGCGCAAGCCGCCGGCATGGGCGAAGTTGGCCCGCAGCATCTCGATAAACGCGCGGAAACCGTTGCGCTTGAGACCTTCGGGCGAGAACGCGGAAATGCCCCAGCCCTGGCCGGCACGGTTCAGGATGTCGGGTGGCGCGCCCACGGTCAGGTCGGCCAGCAACTCATCCTGGCGGCTCCAGGCCTGGCTGCCACCGCCGTCGGCACCGACGGCCAGGTCAGCGATCAAGCCGACGCCCATGCCGCTGCCTTTGGCGGCTTGTTGGGCGCGCTCCAGGCAACGGGCGATCAGCCATTGGCCAAAGGCGTAGAAGCCGATCTCGGCGTGGTGCTCTTCAGCGAACGCAACCAGCGCAGGGCTTTGCGGCGAGCGCCACTCTTCAGGCCAGTGGCGCCAGTCAAGGTCCTCGCCTGCAGCGGCGCGCACTGCCTGCACGGCTTCGAAGCGACAATGGTTTTCCAGCGCCTCGCCACCGGCCTGGCGAAAGCTCAGGAAGTCGGCATGCTGCGGGTGATGGCCGTGACGGAAGTCTTCATACAGAACGCGCAACAGCCGCTGTTTGGCTCGCGCAGCGGCCGGCCAGTCGATCAGGCTGTGCTGTTCCAGCGCGCGCAGCTCTTCTTCCAGGCCAAGGGCTTCAATCGCATTGCCCACCTCACGTTCGCCGAGAATGCAGGCGGGCGAGGCATACAGGCTGTTGAGGAACAGGCGGCTGGACGGCGAGTACGGGCTGTAGCGCTCGGTATCGGCGCTGAACATCGCGTGCATCGGGCTGATCGCCAGGGCATCGGCGCCGCGTTCGGCGGCGGAACGGACCAGGTGTTCCAGGGCCAGGGTGTCGCCGAAACCGCCATCGCCCAGGCGGCGCAGTGAATACAGCTGGGCGCTCAGGCCCCAGGCGCGGGCGGGGCGGTTGTCCACCGCTTCGGCCACGCTGTAGCAATGGGTGGGCGCGACCGCCAGGGTAAAGCTCTGGTTGTCGATCTGCACCTGGTGGTAGCCCAGGGCGATAACCCCGGGAAGCACGGCATCGCCGTCGAGGCGCAGTTCCAGGCTTTCGCCGTCTTCGAGGTTGACCCGGCACAGGGTGTCGGGTTCGAAGTAGCGCGCCAGGTCGAGGCCTTCGCCACTGTCGACGGTCATCAGGGGCGGCAGGTGCTTGTCTTGTTGCGCCCGCTCCAATTCAAGCAGGCTGGCGTTGATGTCGGCATCGTTGTCGGCCGGGTGGCCCAGGCCTTTGAGAACCGCGCGCAGGGCGTCGGGTGTCACTCGTTGCGGGCGGCCGTTTGCGTCGATCCAATCGACGGCCAGGCCCGCGCGGCTGGCGAGGATTTCCAGGTTCGCTTCGCTCAAGGGTGCTCTCCAACAGGGGATAAGGTGACGCGGGCGCTGAAGGGCGGCAGTTGCGCACCTTGCAGGGCCGGCGTTTCGAACAGGACCGGCGCGGTGGCCGGGTGATCCAGCGGCGTGGCGCTCAGGTTCAGGTCGATCTGCAACAGGCTGCCGTTGCCCAGGCGCCAGCGCGCACTGACGGCGGCGTAGGCCAGCACCTGCGCGCCCAATGCCACGGCGCCAGGCAGGTGCGGCACGATATGGCGATGGCGCAGGCCCAGCAGTTGGCGGTAGAGCTCGGCGTGTGGGGTGTCGGCGATCACCGGGGCCGATTGCGCGAATGTCGACAGTGCGTTGGGATCCGGGATGCGTTCACGGCGCTCGGGGTCATGGAACGCGGCGAAGTCGGCAAATTCATTGCGTCGGCCTTCGCGTACCGCTTCAGCCAGTTCACCGTGGTGGTCGGTAAAAAACAGGAACGGCTCGCTCGCGTTCGCCTCATCCCCCATGAACATCAGCGGAATCATCGGCGACAACAGCAGCAGGGCGGTTGCAGCCTTGAGCGCCTGGGGCGAGCAGAGCTGGTGCAGGCGCTCGCCCAGGGCGCGGTTGCCGATCTGGTCGTGGTTCTGCAGGAACGCGACGAAGGCCGTGGGCGGCAAGTCAGCGCTCGGTTCGCCGCGCTCGTGGCCATGGCGGGTGGTGTGGCCCTGGTAGATAAACCCTTCGCCCAGGCAACGGGCGAGTTTGGTGGTGGGATCCTGGGCAAAGTCGCTGTAATAGGCATCGGTCTCGCCGGTCAGCAACACGTGCAGCACGTTATGGAAGTCATCATTCCATTGCGCGTCGAAATCCTCCTTGAGCAGGCTGGCCTGGTTCAGCTCGTTTTCCAGCACCAGCCACACCTGCCGACCGGTATCCACCTGCTGGCGTACCCGATGCGCGAGTTCCTGGAGGAAACCGGGGTTGTCGATGGCGTGCACCGCGTCCAGGCGCAGGCCGTCGAAGCGGTACTCAAGCAGCCACATCAGCGCGTTATCGAGGAAAAAATTCCGCACCTCACGGCGCTCGAAGTCGATCCCGGCGCCCCATGGGGTGTGCACGTCTTCCTGGAAGAAGCCCTTGGCATACTGGCCCAGGTAATTGCCGTCAGGGCCGAAGTGGTTGTAGACCACGTCGAGAATCACGGCGAGGCCGTGTTCGTGGGCGCTGTCGACCAGGTGCTTGAGTTGCTCGGGCGAGCCGTAGGAAGACTGCGGTGCGTAGGGCAGTACACCGTCGTAACCCCAATTGCGCTCACCGGGAAATTGCGCCAGTGGCATCAATTCAATCGCGGTGACGCCCAGCTCGGCCAGGCGTGGCAGGTGCTTTTCGACTTCGGCGTAGCCCCCCATCGCGCCGACGTGCAATTCGTAGATCACGGCTTCGTGCCAGGGGCGGCCTTGCCAGTTGGCGTGACGCCAGGTGTAGGCGAGCGGGTCGACCACCAGGCTCCAGCCATGCACGTCCGAGGCCTGGGCCCGGGACGCGGGGTCGGGAACGTCCATTTCCCCATCGATGTTGTAGCGATAGCGCGTGCCCGCCGGGCATTTCACTTCAGTCTCGAACCAGCCATCTGCCTGGGGCAGCATGGCGATGGATTTACCGTTTTCCAATTCAACGCTGACATAAAACGCGTCTGGCGCCCACAAGGCAAAACGCGTGTGTTGCGCGTCCAGCATGATTGCGCCGTGGGGCCAGGTTTCCAAAGTCCGTAACGGCATCTATGAAGACCTCCCTTGATTATTTAGTCGATTTCCCCAAGGCCTTGGCCACCAGTTGTTCATACAGCTCGGCGTAGGGTTCCACCGCCTGGCACCAGTTGAAGGGTTGGGTCATGGCGCGGCTGCGCATGGCGTTGAGCAGGCCTTTATTGGCGAAGACCCGGAACGCGCGGCTCAGGGCTTCTTCGTAGCTTTCTACGGTGGATTCATTGAACAGGAAGCCGGTGACGCCATTCTCGATGGTGTCCGCCAGCCCGCCGGTGTTGCGAGCCACGGGCAGTGAGCCGAAGCGCTGGGCATACATCTGGCTCAGGCCGCAGGGTTCGTAGCGCGATGGCATCAGCAGGAAGTCGCTGCCGGCGAACATGCGCCGCGCATCGGTCTCGTTGAAGCCGATGCGCACACCGACCTGGCCCGGGAAGCGCAGCGCCAGTTCACGCATGGCCTGTTCTTCTTCCGGCTCGCCGCGCCCGATAATGGCGATCTGGCCGCCGTTCTCGACGATAAAGCTCGCCACCGCTTCGGTGAGGTCGAGGCCTTTCTGGTAGACCAGGCGCGAGACCACCGCGAACAGTGGGCCGGTGGAGTCATGCAGGCCGAACAGCTCGCGCACGTGGTCGGCGTTGATGGCCTTGCCTTCCCAGTCACCGATATTGAAGTTGTGGGTCAGGTGCGTGTCGGTGGAGGTTTCCCAACTTTCATCGATACCGTTGGGGATGCCACTGAGCAGGCCCTGCTGGGTCTTGGCGGCGAGGAAACCGTCGAGGCCGCAGCCGAATTCCGGGGTGGTGATTTCCTGGGCGTAGGTCGCACTCACGGTGGTGATGTGGCTGGAATACGCCATGCCCGCCTTGAGGAACGACATCTTGCCGTAGAACTCCATGCCTTCCTGCTGCAAGGCGTGAGGCGGGATACCCAGCTCCGGCGTCGAGGCCAGGCTGACCACGCCTTGATAGGCGAGGTTATGGATGGTGAACAGTGTGGGTGTACGTGACCCACGCCAGTGCATATAGGCGGGGGCCAAGCCGGCGGGCCAGTCATGGGCGTGCACCAGGTCCGGGCACCAGTGGATCTGGGCCAGGTTGGCGGCCATGTCGGCGGCGGCCAGGCCCAGGCGGGCGAAGCGAATATGGTTGTCCGGCCAGTCGCGGCCGTTGTTGGCGCCGTAGGGCGTGCCTTCGCGCTCGTAGAGCTCGGGGCAGATCAGCACATAGATGACCAGGCCGTCCTTGAGGTCCATGCGCCCGATCTTGCACGGCGGCAGCGCGGCGTGGCCACCCAGCTCACCGATGATATGGATCGGGTTGTCGCTTTCCATCACCTGCGGGTAACCGGGGATCAGGACGCGCACATCATGCAAGTGGGCCATGGCGCGGGGCAGGGCCGCGGACACGTCGCCCAGGCCACCGGTTTTCACCAGGTCGGCGAACTCGGAGGTGACGAACAATACCTTCTTGCGATTGGGATTATTACTCACGATCGGCCGCACAGTGTTGGGCAGGTCGGCCAGTGACGTTGGCCCCTCTGCCGCCTTACTAAAACGCTCTCCCTGAGTATCTACAGCGGCACTGATCATAGTTCTCTCCCAATGTTGGTTGGCTAATGGCCCGCTGCCACTAGCTCCGAAGACCGCATCCTGCGGCCAGGCGCACAAGCGCTATACAAGCTGGCAAGGCTTATGCCAGTTGCACGGTCGGCTTAAATAGATTGGATGGACGGGCATCGGGTGTGAACCGCGTGCACTCGCCCTACCTTAAAACTGGACCTACGGCAGAGTTCGAAAGTTTAGATTTTTTGCGGGGTTTTTGTTTTGGAAGGGACCCATCGGTCATCAGTCTAGGACAGATTCCAGAGCCTGTAGGGTTTGTGCGGGAATTTTGTAGGACAAAAAACTTGTAACCATATGCAATTGAGGACGGCGAGAGGTTGTAGTGAGCAGGCTTGCCCTGCGCTGGAGTGCGAAGCGCTCCCAAACAATTTGGCGGCCTGCCACCCCGTTGCCGGTTTTCAGGGCCGCTTCGCGCCCCAGCGCAGGGCAAGCCTGCTCACCACGAAGATTAAGCTCACACCCTTAGTGCGGGTCGCACCTGATTGGTGCGTCAGCCAAGCACCCGAATGGGCGCGCCCTTGGCCCAGGCCTGGATATCTTCAATCATCTGCTCGTAGAACTGCCGGTAGTTTTGCTCACTCACGTAGCCCACATGGGGCGTGGCGAGTACGTTGGGCAAGTGGCGAAACGGGTGATCCACCGGCAGCGGCTCTTCGGCGTACACATCCAGCGCCGCGCCCGCCAGGCGACCAGTGGTCAATGCCTGCACCAGCGCCTGCTCATCCACAATCGGCCCGCGCGCGGTGTTCACCAACCGGGCCGTCGGCTTCATCCAACTCAATGCCTCGGCGTCGACCAGGCCACGGCTGCGGTCGCTGAGTACCAAATGAATCGTGAGAATGTCGGCCTGCTCAAACAGCTCGCGCTTGCTGACCCAGGTCGCCCCGGCCTGCACGGCGCGCTCCGGCGTGAGGTTTTCACTCCAGGCAATCACCCGCATGCCGAATACCTGGGCAAACTGCGCGACCCTCTGGCCAATACTGCCCAGGCCGAGAATGCCCAGGGTCTTGCCATTCAGGTCGCCGCCCAGTCCCACCTGCCAGCCACCCGCGCGCAATGAGTTAGCCTCGGCCAGCAGATTGCGGGTAGACGCCATGATCAGCGCCCAGGTCAGCTCCGGCGCCGCCTGCTTGTAGCTGTCGGTGCCGCACACTTGGATGCCCAGGGCCTTGGCGGCGGCGATGTCGATGGCGGCATTGCGCATGCCGCCGGTCACCAGCAACTTGAGGTTGGGCAAACCCTGCAACAGGGCTTTGTCGAAGGTCGAGCGTTCACGCATGACGCAAATGACCGCGAACCCCTTCAAACGCTCAATCATCGTGGCGGTATCGGCCGGATAGTCGTGCAGGAAGTGCACCCGCCCCACGGCCGCCAGCGGCGACCAATCCACCACACCACGGGCGACATTCTGCCAATCATCAATGACTGCGATCTGTACCGACATGCACGCGTGCCTCGAAAATAGTTGGATTAAAGGGCGTTCAAGCCCTGCAACAGCGCCTGGTGAAACTTCGCCGGCTCTTCCATCTGCGGCGCATGGCCCAGGCCTGGAAACTCCACCAGTGTGGCGTGGGGAATCAGCTTGGCCACTTGCTTGCCCAATACCGCGTAGTTGCCGATCCTGGCCTTGACCGCCGGCGGCGCAATGTCTTTGCCAATGGCGGTGGTGTCGGCGGTCCCGATCAGCAACAGGGTAGGCATCTGCAGATGCTTGAACTCGTAGTACACCGGTTGGGTGAAGTAATCGGCAATGTGGGGTTCTACTCCACGCCAGTGGTAGAATGGTCCCAGCGGCCACAAGCCCCAGCAAACACGGTGGTGAATTTGAACAACGCATACTCCTACATCCGCTTCAGTACCGGCAAGCAGCAGAAGGGTAGCAGTCTCGAGCGGCAACAGGCTCTGCTAGACCGCTGGGCAGAAGCTAATCCGACATTCACCCTAAACCGTGAGCTGTCCTTTAAAGACTTGGGTATCTCTGGCCGTAGTGGGCGACACCTCAAGAGCGGATTTGGCAAGCTCCTAGAAGCTATTGAGAAGGGGGCTATTGGCGCCGGTGACTTTGTGTTGGTTGAGGCTATCGACCGTGCAGGACGTATGGAACCAGGAATCATGTCGGGGATTCTGATCGACATTCTGAATGCTGGCGTGTCTCTGGTGACGCTTGATGACAATCAGGTGTACACACAGGAGTCTTTGAGGGGAGGGAGCTTCTATATCCTTGTGGGTAAGGTGCAAGCGGCCTTCAACTATTCAGAATCCCTCAGTGTCCGTATGAAGGCCAGCTATAAGAGCCGTAATGCTCTCGCCCTGGCTGGTGTAAAGCCCAAGCGTCATACGCCTGTGTGGCTAACCTCCAAAGGTGAGCTGATCCCTGAGATTGCACCGTTGGTGAAGCAAGCATTTGAAGACTACGCCAGCGGCCTTGGGGAACGTCGAATCTTTGAGCGAATCTTTGAGGGCAATACAAACCCACTCCTTGCACGCATGGCTCCCAGCACTGTCAAGCGTTGGATGACAAACCGCACTGTGTTAGGTGAGTGGCAAGGCATCCCAGATGTCTACCCAGCAGTTGTGGAGCCTGAGCTGTTTTATCGTGTGCAAAAGCGTATGGAAGAGAAGTTTTCTCCAAGAGGAGCGCCAACAAAACACAAGTACACAGGGTTAGTTGTGTGTGGTGAGTGTGGGAAGAACTTCAACACTAAGAGTTACAGCTTTCGCAAGTCTGGTGCAATTCCCCCTGTTGTTATGGAGTGTTCCACTCGTGCCCGTAGAGGCTCCACAGGCTGCTCTAACAGCAGAGGTATTCCTGAGAGTGTGATTGCCTACGCTTTCCAGTTGTCGTGCTGGGAGCACATCAAGAACGCCCTAGAGGGGCAGATTCTTACAGAGAGCCAGAAGCGTGAAGTGGTGATAGACGGCATGTTGGTTGATCTGAGTGCAAAGATTACAAAAGTGGCTAAGGCTGTCGCTGTAGTTGATGATGTAGAAGAATTGATCGAGCAGTTGCAAACTCTTAAGGCAGAGCGCCGCTCCCTGGAGCTTGAGAAGCAATCATTGCAACATAGCAGTGTGACTGTGAGGGATCAGATAACCAACATGACAGGGATTATGTCAGACCCTATGAAAGCTAACGCCTTGCTTCAGTCCGTTGGGTACAAGATCGTTTGCAATGTGAACAGAACGATTGTGACGCCTGCCGGGACATTCATCTATCAGGGTTGGGGGCGGTCTGAGGACGTACACAAGGTGGTCAACCCACAAGGCCAAACGCTGAAGCTACCTATCAATCGTGCAGGTGTTGAGCGAAAGGGCAGTGGGAAAAAAATTGATGTAATGTCTATAGTGAAAGACAACCTTGCCAAAGTGAAGATATCAGGGGGCGTCAATGTTTGATGGATTGGGATTGTGTACTGTAGTTGCTATGTCGAATCCTGCACCTGTGTTTAATGCAACTTTGATTGTCAGCATCGCAGCAGCAGTAGTGGCATTTGCGGGATTTGTCGTCGCCTACTCTCAGATGAAGATAGCCAGTGCCAAGGTAAAGCTGGATTTGTATAACAGGCGGTGGGGTATCTACGTGGCTGCACTCGACTACTATCAATCGGCCTACGACAAGACTGAAGAGAGTATGGAGATTAAGGCGGTGGGCTTCATAAAAGCTTTCAGGGAATCCGTTTTCCTGTTTGATTCCAGAGATGGGATCACAAAGACTTTAGAGAAGATCAAAGACAAAGGGGCGATAATCCTAGCCCGAAGACAGGCGTCTGAAGACAAAAATTGGCCGATGCAATATGACAAAGAGGCTATGGGTATTCTGACTGAAAAGAGCGCCGACGCTCTTATGGGGTTTGAAGCTGATCTACTATCCCTAGAGCAGCAGATGGAGAAATACATCAACTTCAGGACAGTTGGAGGCTGGGCGTTCATGAATAGGTGTAAGGACAAGGCCGCGTAGCACCACAGACATAGATGTACCACTTCCAGCAAAAAACTCCTGTTGTTTTTTCTGTGCAAGTGTGTTGACTGGTATTGTGTAAGTATGATATGTGTGTTATACTATGGTACACATTAGGTAGAAGTATTTGTTACTGGATTCACTGGTTGTGTTGCATTGGGCAAGTGCATTTGAAAGGGCCACCACGCGTGGCCCTTTTCATGCCTGATGATTATTACCGTTAACCTAAGTGTCACAACTATCTATTTCAAAGGAACATTCAGAATGACTATCACCGAACGTAAGTGCAAACACTGTGGGTGCACCATGCCATGCAAGACAGCCCGTAAGGTTTTCTGCACTGGTAAGTCCTGCCGCATCAATCACCACAACCATAAGGCTCTGATTCTGTCCGTTCAAACAATCGTGCAAGCCCTACGCCCACAACAACAAGGAACCCAACTATGGCGACAACTACAAACACCGATCCCCAGCTAACCCGCAAGTCTGACAGGCTCTACACCCTAACCGTTGGTGACTACAACAAAGGTCAGGGAATCCAGATTGAAGACTCTCTCCGTATCACATTCGACGTCAGCAAAAGTTCTGACCACAAGAACAACAATGGCAACTCTGCCTCTATCGAAATCTACAACCTAAACCCTGAGCAAGAAAGACTTCTTGATAGCCACTACCTAGAAGTGTCTCTGTCTGTCGGCTACAGGAATGAAGAAGGCCGCAAACTTCTTGTTAGTGGCAACGTCACACAACAATCCACTATCAAACGTGGTACAGACACCATCACACAACTGATTGTTGGTGATGGATATGTCAATCTCACTAAAGCCCGCCTCAGTGCAATGGCAAGCCCCGGCCAAACAGTTGAAGACGTTCTCCGTATCATCACAGACAACATGCCTGGTGTGAGCCGTGGTGCTATCGTTGGGACAAACCTTAATAGTCCAGTAGTGCAAGGTTGGCGTCTGTCTGGTACTCCAAAAGAGATGTTGGACAAGCTAACAAAGGCTTACGGCCTTGAGTATCACGTCTCTAACAATGTCCTGACTGTCACAGACGTTAATGGCCCGACTTCAAAGTCTACAGTGCTGTGTCCAGTTATCTCTTCTGAAACAGGGATGATTGAAACCCCATTCCGCACTCAAAAACAAACCAAGCTACCCAAGAAAGACAAACGTATTAGATACGGCTTGCAGTTCAAAGTACTGCTAGACGCTGCTCTTGTTCCAAGCACTGTCGTAAAACTGGAATCTACCAATATCAGTGGTTTCTTCAGAATCGATAGCGTGCGATTCAGTGGTGACACTCGCGGTAATGATTGGTATGCAGAATGTCAATGCAGTGAGATGAACGACACTGACGTAACTATCGTATCTAAGTAAACCAACAGCTTGCCCAAGCAAACAACAAAACAGGAGGCTTTATGCCAATCAGTACAAAGAAGATCGTTATTGACAACAAAATATATCGCATCAAGCAGCACCCGGCAACAGAAGGTTGTGAGCTAATTGAAGACTACGCAACAGCAATTAGTGCATTCATTATCGTAATGCGTGAGGGTACATACTCCTTTATGAACAATCAGATTATGCCATTGGCTGGATTTGCTAACAGCCAGTTCCTAGCATTGCTTATGTTCATGGATCGTGTTGCAAACCCTAACGCACCATACGAAGTGTTTGAACGCCCAAGCTCTGACAAAATAGGAAGTAAACTCACGGTTAGAGAAGTTTTGGCTGGCAAGACTCTGGAAGACAGAGAAGAGGTTGTAGACGCTCACGTACAAGCCCCGATGAGTTATGTCATTGACTACAAAGCTACGGACAAACAAGAAGCCTCTACAGACTTTGATTCTGTCTTTGGTGAGTTCTTCAAGTATATCACCCTAGATGATGAGCCGATTGATTTTAGCACCCTCACAATGTCTCAGATTGCCCAGATGCTTTACGCATTCATAGAATACAACGTAGCACCAGTGTGGAACAAAATTCGCTTTGCACTTCCTGAGAACTACGACAGCGGCGGTATTGCTCCACCAAAGTCTTTGGAAAGGTCGGCTGCTGGATTTAGTCAGGCTGGAATCATCTACAGCGTCTTGCGTAGTGAGACACCACTAGCAACGTATTCAGACCTTGCAACCAAGCTAAATATTGCAGACGCCTACGATGCTAACGAGATTGCGGTTAAACAATATTTTGATTCTTGCGAGATGCACAAAGAGTCTGTGAGACAGGCTAAGAAGAACCAATAACAGGAGGCTTAATGTCAACAATCAAAAGACACATTGAGACTCTTCAAAGAGAAGGGTTTCATTCTGTAGTCTACGAGTTGAAAGGTCGTGTTGATTTAAAGCGTCTTGGACGCCACTTCAATATGATGCTCAAGCGTAGGCACCCTGACGTAACCAACTATCACTTCTTCTGGTTTCGCACCAAAGACAGCGTAATTGTTTCCTACGTCGGTAACATGTTTCTTGTTGACGCTGTGGAAGACTTCATGAGCAAAGCTGTTCAAATCGGTATTGCTGGCGCTGCTGATGAAGTCTTCTCTGGACGTGACAAGGGGCTTTTCATAGGCAAACTTAAACAATGCCTTACCCACTTCAGTCCTAAACCCTCCACACGTTCCTATGGGGGTAGCCAGTTAGGGCCAATCTAATAGGAATCTATAGATGGATGAGAAACAATCCCCGCTTCAATGTCCAATGACGTATCTACACGGCCTGATCATGGCAGCACTTCTAGTTCTTGGGATTGTCTTCATTCCCCAGTTTCTGACTACAGGCAGAGTCGAGCAATACCAGTTCGATAACATCAGAGTGCAGAAAGAACTAGTAGACAGAGGCTTGATCCCAATAAACAAGGATATCGCAAACCTTGAGGCTAGAGTATGGGAGTCTGAAACCCGCATCAACACTCAACTTCAAGAGACTGGCAGAGTGACACGCAGGCTGGAAGACTTGATGTACAGAGCGGGTTCGAAAGAGATGATTCAACTAGTAAGAGACAGAGCCGCTGAGGCTCATAGAAACATTGGGGTTAATGTTCAACAAACAGCCAACCCCATTTTCAATGTGTCCCCAACATACAACAACAATCAAGGGAAGTGACGCAGCAACAAATCCCACAACAACGAGAGAGATTAATGATTACGACAACACTTAATCTCAAAGGGTTCGACAATCTGGCCAGACGCCTAAAAACGCTGGCCGCTACAAAGGTTAAAGTAGGATTTTTTGAGGAAGATAGATATGACGATGGTATGCCAGTTGCTCAAGTTGCGGCATACAACGAGTTTGGAACACGCTTTCACCCTGAACGCCCATTCATGCGTGAAACACTTGAAGACAAGAAGACACGTAAAGCACTGCTTAAAGGACTCATGGCAGCAGCTAGGGCCACGATCCACAACACAGGCAATGCACGCCGCATCCTTGCCACCCTAGGTAAGATCGTTGCTGAAGAAATTAAGATTACGATTGCCAACTATCCGGGTAGCAACAGTGCAAGAACGATTGCAGCTAAAGGCTTCGACCGTCCGTTGTATGACACAGGCAAGATGCTTGAGAGCGTCAAGTTTAAGTTTGCAGCCTAACGTATGGAAGTAATCACAAAAGCTGAAGACCAGCACAACCCGGCAAGCCTCCTAGAAAGCGTTCTAAGCCTTCTTGAGCAACACACCCCAGCATTGACACTCCCAGCAAGACAGCGAGCTGCTACAGCCTTTATGCGCTCTCTAGAGTGGATGGAAGCTAACCCTGCCTCTTGGGAAATCAAGCCTGTGCAACCAATCACTTATATCGAACAACTAGACAAGCCAATGAAGACGGTTGTGCGTGGCCGTGTCGTTGATATTTATAAGGCAGTAACTATTTAGTCTTTCAGAGGCTGAGCAAGCCTTTCTAACTTACAATACATCCAAAGCCATCAATGAGCATGCAGCGCCTCTTAGAGAGCCTTGTAGGCGGTCCTACGTCCATTGATTGGCACAACAACACTAACCCAATAAGGAAAAATAACATGGCACAAACTGAAGGGTACGCTATCAAGCGGGCTAACAATGAAGTTATCTACTTCGACGCAATCACCAACCTAACTGAAACCTACTCTGGTTCTGTAACAAAGCATCCACTATCTAACGGCAGTTTGATTACTGACCACACTATTATTGAGAACCCAAGGTTCACAGTGAGTGGCGTTCTATCTGATGCTGACTTTAACCTCTCTCGCCCAACCTTTACTGACGCTAGTATCTCTACAAACAAGCAGTACATCAACGACACTCAAGTCGTGTACCCGGTGCAAATCACAGAGAAGAGTACAGTCAACAAACTACTTCCTGAAGTCATCGCACAATTCACGAAGGACAAAATCCCTGATGCCTACGTGACACCTCAAGATAAGGCTAAATCCGCCAAAGCCGTGAAGCAAAACTTAATTGATATGTGGCGTGAGAGGGAGAAGTTTACGTTCTTTGAGTACTCGGACAGTCCACTCCCAAACATCTATTCTAACTGTGTATTCACAAACATTGGTTTCAAAGAGGATGCCACTACAGGTGACGGTATTTTCCCTGAACTGGTGTTTGAACAAGTGACCTTCGCAGGCACAAAAAACCTCTCCGTGGCGATTAGGATCAACAAGGGTCGTCAAAATGGGAAGTCTAAAATCAAAGCAGGTAAAGACAACGTTGCAAACGCACCATCCAGCTACGCCGGTAAGAGTGTACTGGAGTACGAAAAAGCAACGCAATAACAGGAACCCGCTCGGTGTGATGCTGAAGCGGGTTTTTATTTGTCTGTCGTATGTAGGGAAGTGTGAAAATAGTTGTTGATTTTGTGTTAAATAACTGTATATAGGGTTGACAGGGATAGTTTCCGTGTTACTATATGAGAGGTGGAGAGAAATATTTACTGCAACGGTAAATCCTCTCCAGCAACACCATCAGTTACACACAAGCCCAAACCAAAACACAGCCTTTAGGCTCATCCCTCACAGGAGATATTTCTATGCCCGTTCAAAAAAAACGTGGTGGCGCTTCCAAGGCTTGCACCTGCAAGCAGTGTGGCGGTTTGTTCCGCACCCGTAAGCTCCAATCGTTCTGCACAGCAGATTGCAAACATAGTTTCATGATTACCCTAACCAATTCCCCAGCCATCCTTGAAGGAGCTAGCAACAATGAAAGCACAATCGAACACACAAACAACTGCTAAACCAACACCAGTAAAACTAGCCGATGGTCGCCATCGTTGCCTTCTGGATACTTGCCGCAAAGCATTCACTCCAAAGCGTTCTGATCAATGCTACTGCAAGTCTGACAAACGTGACTGCAAACTGCTCTCCCACAAAGCCCTGAAAGCTGCCACAACTACCCGTAAGAGAAAGGTTTACACAATCCCAGCCGACGCACACCAAAGATATCGCATCCTAGATGCTGTTAGAGCTGCTGGAACCGTGCAAATCCTGCAAACATGGGTTGGTGATGTTGAAGAAGCAGCCGCAACTATCAACGTCCTAACCGCCACCAACACGGCCAACCTCAAGAACGGAAAGAACACATTCCACACTTGCCACGTTGACGCTGTGAAGCATTCCCACCGTATGGGTTTGCTCTCTTCTCAAAACCTATTCGTCGGCCTTGGCACTCGCAACCGTACAGCTAAGGCGTTCAGTTCTGGTATGGGCCAATCTATTAGCCGTCTAGATTTGAAAGCTAAGTGGTCTGTTGACGCCAGCATGAGCAACGCTGATGTATGGACGATGATTGAAGAGTTTGTTGGTATCGAAACCCTAACTGAAGCTTGCCGTAAAGCTGGGCTCAAGCCATCTGCCAAAGCTCAGGCAATCGCCAACCTTGAACAAGTGATTGATCTAGACAACCCTGACCACGCACCATTCGTTAAAGTCTTGAACAACCCAAAGAGCACAGCCGTTGAACTACAGATGGCCTGCGCTGAGATTCAAGGCAAACGAGTTTTCAGCATGAAACTCAAAGCTACTACCGAACAAGAGATTCTGTTCTCTGAGGTTCGCCGTCACTCCACTTTCCGTCCTGAGCTGGATTTCCTCCTGACTCCAATCAATAAGATGTACACCACATTCATAGATGAAGACGGTAAAGACCACCAACATCTAATCGGTGTGCTGTCTGACGGTCATCTTCAAACTCTGTTCAACTTGCTGCAAGGCCATGATGCAGAACATATGGTTGAAGAAGTAGAAGAGCTGATGTTTGGGTTTAACTTCGCATCCCGTAAGATGGTTGATGACAAGGCTGTTAGTGATGCTCACAAAGCCCGTATGGACGCTCATACTGCTTACTACGCACTTAGCCGTGAGGAACGTGCAGAGTTTGACGCACAACGTCAGGAAGAGGCTGATATCCTGTCTGGCTTGATCTATGAAGAGGGTGATGATGTGTTCCGTGGTTCTGTTAACACAATCGTTTTCTGTGACTCTTACATTCCGGGTTGGACACCGTTCTAATCATTCGTGCAGAAAGCAGCTATGGCTGCTGTAGTGTTAGAACCTTTTAAGAGTAACCCTCCTAAGCTACACCCCTTTAAATACGTGGCCTCCAGACAAGTTGACCCCCTCAGATAGTGCGTCCTACAGCGTGATACTACACTCCAAGTAGTAACCCGTGAACATCGTTCACAGTGGTATCCCTGACAACGCGGGTTGTCGTCTGTACTCCCTCAAGCAACAAACAATACAAACCACCATCACTAGGCACAAGGCCAAAGGGCACAAAGCCGGTAGACACACTGTGAACATCGTTCACGGCAGACAATCCTTTGAGGCTTACTCTCTTTTGAATGCTGTGTTGTTTTGTTGTTTGAAGGGGTAGTCAGTTTTGAAGTGAATCACATTCAAATGCGAGAAGCCTTGAGGCTCCACACGGCAACGTGTGAGTAGTTCTAAGCTGTGAGTAGTCCGAAGCTAAGGATAAACATCTCTCGCCCTGTAGAGGGCAGCAAAAAACCTCACAACGTGGGGCACTACTTAGAGTGGCGAGACAACAACACACCAGAAATAGTAGCAACCAAACAAGCTCGGTACTCCCTGTTTCAGATACACAAACAGAAATGACGGCTAAACTAACGAGTGTGAAAATAAATGTCAAAAAGTTGCATAAAAATAAACTTATGGGTTGACGTATTCCATATCTCGCGGTATACTTAACTAAAGGAACAGATAATCTTACTAGTTGTTCTTCTCCTGCCAAATTCCCTTCTAATACCGATCTTCTCAGTTCCTCCTTTCTCTGAGTCTATGGTATCTGCTGGCCCTCACGCCAGCACTTGAGCAAGCGTGTCCTCCCACGCTTTGTTAGCACCTTGCCGGGGGGGGGGGGCTCAATACCGGCACTCATTCGAAACACTCATTCTTCCCTCGCAAGGCTTCTCATGGCCTGTTTCAGTACCATCATGTTGCTGGCGATCACGTGAACACACCTCACGGCTTTGGTCGTTCTTAGCTTAGTGATGAAAGAGCCGTCTTAGCAGTACGGTGTGGAACACTGCTCCTAATTCAGATTCCTGTTGATCCGCAATGAGTCAGCAAGACAGCACACGGCAAACTTAATAAACAGTGAGCAGCTACTTTTTCACAGCTTCAGGGTAGCTGGTGCGACAACCCTAACTATTCCCTTGTACAGAGCGAGAGCCTTAATTGGCTCTTTCTTTGTACTCATATCTTTTACCGTTCCACTCCCGTTCACACCCCAGACATACAAGGACAATCTACATGGCCCACACTACCAAAGTGTGCGGATGGTGTGGCGAGCCTTACCCTGCACAACGTTCAACATCTCGTTTTTGCAGTAGCTCTTGCCGCTCCCACTCGTACAGACACAACCAAGACCCTGATAAAGAGATTGAGCAAGCCAAGACTTCAATCTTCGAATTCTACAAACAACAAATCTCCAAACTCTCTGATTCTGAAATTCTAGGTGCAGTAGCTGCATTGGTTCTAGAAACTCCAGAGGACAGCAAGAACAGAAAACAATCCATGCTCTACAAACTGCTTAACAAGGAATCTCAACATGTTTGACCCAACCATAGTAGCTGCTTTCTGCTTTGCCTTCCTAGCTGTTGGCTACTCCCTCGGTGTTCTTCAATGCCACTTCCTGAACAAGAAGGCTTGAACAATGACCATTTATACAGAAACAAAGCTTACAGACAGAGAGTGGATTAAAGCTTTCCTGAATACTCTAGACGCTGAGCAAGACAACAGCCACGAAACATACGAGTTCTTGAGAGACAATCGCTTTCAAGATGATGGCTTTGACCAAGAGTTAGAAGCTTACCAACAACTCTGCCATGAGCGTGGCATTCAGTTCTAAACAAACCCAAACACTACAAGGAAAATGAATAATGACTACCCTAACAATCCGTAAAGCAAGCAAAGAAGAACTTCAAGCCCACATTGACGGTGAGCTGGCATGTTATGCCATCCGCACCACTGGCTTTGATACAGACATGAGCGCAGAGCCTGATTTCCGTGGCAACTTCCCACGTAAGTTGTTCCTAGGTGCTATCGAGCAAATCACAGAACGCTCTCTACTTATGGCAATCGGCAAGCTTCAAGACTTCCTTGATAAAGGCTACAAACTATATGTTAGCCACACTGCTGTACCTCAAGTGGTTCCTTCCACTGGTGCTGCAATTCTCTACCTCACCAAGCCTGAAGCTCTGCAAGCTGAAGACAAAACCAAGATCATTGCCGAAGTAACAGCCAAATACACAGCAGACATTGACGCTCACAACGAGAAAGTGTTTGTGCAAGAGGCTGAAGCATTGAAAGCTGAAGAAGCTGCTATTGCTGCTCAACTACGTGCAGAAGACGAACAACGTGTACAGGCTGAGTTTGATAAAAGAGTCCGTGAACGTATGCGTGGAAGCAAAGCAGGGGCTAAGTAATGACTGAACAGCAATACCGCAAGATGCTTATTGCTAAGCTGTTTGACGCTGATGTTACTGAAGTGCTCGCCACTTCAGCCATCAATCTAGATGACGCTGGATTCTTTCAGTTCTACAAAGTCCTTGTTGAAGAGCAAGACTATCTCAAAGAGACAGTGCAGAAGGCCAAAGTTTCTAAGGCCAAGGCAGTCGCTAAGTCTGTAGCTAAGACAACTGTACATACAGTAACGCTCACACAGGCAGCGCCGCAGCTAACATCTGCTGACCTAACAATGCAGATGCTGCAAGAGAGGTACAAGAAATAATGAACACTGCCCAATACGACGCCGCTGAATGGGAGTATGTCCCATCAAACACAAAACCAAAGCACAAAGACAAACGTAGCTCCAAACAACGGGAGACAAAGCGACAGTGCGAAGAACAGGACTATGACGAATGAGTAACGCTATGACAGCAGAGCAGCTTCTAAAGTTTGCTGCTCGCATCTACAAACAAACAATCGCCCCACTTGAGAAAGCCTTAACACGTGCCAAAGCGTGTGGCTTTCCAGAAGACCACATCCAACGCCTAGAACACATGATTGAAGAAGCTAAAACAATCGCTGGCTTTGAAGTGATTACACTCCCAATCAAGAAGAAGAAAGCAGGGCGCCCAGCTAAAGGCACGCCAACTGTGCAAGACGTTTGCCACCAAATCTTTTCTCAATATTGCCCTAAGTTTATTCCACTGAAGGTGCAGGAGAAGAAAGGTGTTGATGCAGCAGGCAACGTCAAACCCCAAGAAGGTTTGGTATTCAACTTCAGCAAATAAGAGACGCACAGGAGATTAAGACAATGACAGACGGACAACACGCACTGATTCTAAAGCACCAAGCTACAACACCATCTAGTTATCACCACATCATCAATCATCTTGTTCTAACTGATCAACTCTACGCTGTACAGATGTTGGTGAGCACACTTGAACAAGAAGAAGCAAAGAAAGCTGTATGTAGTGAGGCAGCACGCAAAGTTGCTTATGATCGTAAGTTGATTGTTGACCAACTGGAAACTCTTTCTCGCCAAGCTGGAGCGTGAATCGTTCTACGGCAACATGCAAGCTGAAGGTTTCCGTATCCGTATGGAGCAACTACTAGAAGAGAATGCAAAGCTGAAGGCTGTTTAACAACTGCTTTGAGCTTTCCTTTCTTACCAAATTTCAAGAGCTGACATTTTGTGTCGGCTCTTTCCTCTTATAAGGACACAAAATAATGACAATGACACGTACACATCAATCCTACTTCTCTGATCTTGTAGAGAAGCTTTTCCGCAAAGGCTTGGAAGCTGCAAACCAACACACTGACGTTGACTACATCCTGTCTCTGATTGACTTCAAAGAATACGGCAAACGTTTTGGTGAAGAAGTGCTGAAACACGCCTCTTACACTGATTTGAAGTATGCAGACAAGGTGCTGAGTGATGAACGTGTAATCCGTTCCACTTACGCTATTGAACAGGCTCTAGCCTTCATTGCACCAACAACCGACGATGCTAAAAACATTGAAGTGATGGCCCAGTATCTGACATCTGGTGTGCTCGACACTGAGACTGCTTTGAATGGTATTGCTGAAGCTGGTGATGCTGTGCAGAACCGTGCACTTCAATTGATTCACGGACGCAAGGTGTAATCCATGATTGATGAAAATCTAGGAGAACTGTCGGCCAAGATTAGTTTTAAGATCGACCAAAAGGGAATTCTGCAAGCTCGCGCTTTGTTGAAACAGTTGGAAGCTCAAGCTAAGGCGACAGGGAAGGCTATCAACGCTGCTTTCAAGAATGCAGGTGCAGGTAGTGCAGGGCAGGCAGCTAAGAACATGGCTGTTGCTCAGAAAGCACAGACACAGGCTCAATTTCAAGCACAGCTACAGAACGCCAAGTTTACTAAGATCAACAACGCCAACCAAGTGGGCGCTCTGAAGACACAGCAACAACAAGTTGCTCTTCAAATCAAACAAGCTCAGTTGGCAGCAGCAACACAACGCACACAAGCAGCAGCCGCTAAGGCCCAGCTACAGCAACACGCTCAATCTTTGGGACACCAGATTCAAAACTCCCGTCTAGCCAACCTCCAACAACAACACCAAATCCGTGCAGCCCGTGCAGCAGCACAACAACATGCAGCGGCAAGACGTGCTCAAGGATTGGCTAACACTCCTGGGCACGGTGGCCCACGATCCGCTCACGGCGGTGGCTTGCTTGGTGTAGGTGGTCACGCTATTCACCGCTTTGGTGGTGTTGGTCGTTTCGCTGGAGGCGTCACTGGTGGTGCTGAAGGCGCCCTAGGAGGCTTGGAAGGTCTTGCAGGCGGTCTAGGCCGTGCAGCTATGGGATTGGGCGCTGTAGCTGGTGCCGCTGCTTTGGTAGTGGCTGCATTCGCTGCAATCGTTGCCGCTTCCGCAGGGTTCGCCCGAGCTGCTGAAAGAGCGGCCAACACTCGAAACCAACGCCTAGGCCAGTTCCAAGCTGTAGGTGATAAAACCCCAGAAAACGCCCAGCGTATGAACAACCGTTTTGAGAACTTCGCACAAACAGAAGGACTATCCACAAAAGAACTTGGAGCAGATTACTCTAAGATCGTTGGTGCATTGTCTTCTAAAGTTGGGGTTGATAAAGCTGCTGATACTGCTGAAGGCATCTTCAGATATGGTAAGGCTCAACACTTGTCTAACGAAAACATGTCTAAGATTAGTCTCGGTATGCGTCAAGCTCTTGGTAAAGGGCAACTCTTCTCTGAAGAATGGACAGGCCAAATTGCAGAACACCTTGGAGCACACGCCAACGAGTTTGGTGCTGAAGCTTGGCAGAAAGCATCCGGTGGCAAACTCACTGGCGATGAAGCCTTGAAAGCTTTCGGCAAGGATCGTCAGGACAGGAAGATTAGTGGTGATGCACTTACAAGGTTCATGATGGAACTTGGTAAGACATTGGATCAACATGCTAATGACGGTGGGTTGTTGGATAAAGCCCGCAACACCCAAGATTCTTGGGATAATCGAATTGGCAACCAATACCAAGCAAACATGGCTTCTGCATTCGACAATACTGGTTTGCAATCCACCATGCCTGCTCTGTACAGCAGCCTTGTAGAGTTCCTAAAGGCGATAGAACCACAATTTGAAGCCTTGGGCCGTTCTTCCAGCACAGTGCTTGACGGTGTAACGAGTATGGTTAAAGGTCTAACCGACCTAGCCAACTGGTTCAACAGCGGTAAGAGCTACTTTGATCCTAAGTTTATGCAAGACTTCAGCTCTGCATTGGATGAGTTGGGAACAAGCTTCACTACTTACTACCACACTCTAAAGCAAGCCTTTGGTATTGCTGATGATGTTGGTGTGTTCAAGACTGTAGGTGAAACTCTGATTGGAGTTATTACGGCTGTTGTTGATGCAATCGCTGCATTTGCTGACGTAATGACATATCTACTTCGCAAGGTTCAAGATGGTTTGCACTTTGTTGGTAAGGTTGATGATGACCAGTACGACAAGATTCTAAAACAACGTGAAGTTGACGACAAGCAACGTGCGGACGTTGTTGCAAGGCGAGAGCTAGACCGTAGTGGCGGTGGCCCTATGCCTAACCCTGCTGGCAATGTTGACCCAACAGCGCCTTGGCGTCTAACTGATGGTAGCGACATTCCAAAACTAGATACTGTGGTTGCTCCTGACGCTGGCCCTAAAGCCTTCCCTAACATGGTTGGTGCAGTCCCTAAAACTCCACTTGTTCAACCTGCTGTAAACGGACAGGCCGCAGCTTCTGCTGTGAATAACAACGTTGTTAACACAATCACACTCAACCAAGCTCCAATCACACTAAACGGTGTTGCTCCTGAAGAAATGAAAGGAGTGCTTGAGGATCATCGTCGAGAAACTGAGAGAACAATGCAGAACATTGTTAACAGATTGAGTCCAGCAACAGCCGCTGCTACACAGTCCCAAGCAAGAGGTAACTAATGTCACCAGCCCTAGATAATAAAGTTTGGGGTTGGCTTCTTGCAGCTTGTTTCACTGTTCTAGTTGGGTGCTGCATCTTAGCGGTCAATGCCCACATCACGCTCAACGAGTACCAAGCCACAAGAAGCCAAGACATTGCCATGATGAGGCAAGAGATAGTAAGAACGTCTCTTGCTCAATCTGACTCTTTCAGGATGCAGATTAACAACGGCAACGAACAACTCAAATAGTACATTGACATTCAAGTTCCATTGAAGGCCCGAGACGCTATCTACAGTGTTTCGCCTATCAACATCAATCAAACTGCAAACCCGACTACTACAGTCAGCCCAAGCACAACCAAATCCAAATAAACACAGGAGAATCAAACATGTTCCCAGTAACAATTGAGGGTGTCCGTTACCCGCAACACTTTAAGTCTCAATCTAAGGCCAATGCTGCTGCTTATGAATACTTCGAAAGCATCGGAAAGGACAGCTTTAGTTACAAGGTGTTCCGTGCAAAGACAGATAACGGTGGAGTCTACTTTGTTCTACAAGACAACAAAGGGAATGCTCTTCCTCTTCCTGAAATTCTACTCCCAGTGCGTCCAAGCAAGGCTGCTTAACACATGAACCATCCTGAGTTATTCCAGCAACTGTTATCAACCCTCAACACATACGCTGCCTATAACGGGAATCGAACAACAGGCACTCAACGCATTGCACTAGCCAAAGCTTTGGAAGCTCTCTACAGCAGTGTAGAGGGTCAGCCTAGCCTATCTATCCAAGTTGATGTTAACGCCTCTGTAATCGACTCACAGAAGCTCAGAGACAACGCTATACAAGCTTACAGCCCAAAGCACAAACCAGATAAGCCAGCAATTGGCTTTGACTCTAAACACTTCATTCAAGACCCAGCGTTAAGGATGATCGCAGATTAAGGAAACCTAATGTTCAACATCACCTATCCAGACGCCTCCTATATCGACGTTATCAAAACAGAGATTCACAACCACAATGACAGCATTAGAACAAGTTTCCCTGCTGTTGTGGTTGGCGTCAATAACACCGCTGTTCCCTCCGTGACAGTGAAGTCCTTGACTCAACGCTACACAGACGATGGGGAAAACATGGATGACTTGCATATCCTCAATGTTCCCATTGCCTACACTCGCACTAGTGAGAGCGTTATCCTTTTCCCAGTTAAAGTGGGTGACACAGGAATGTGCATCGTTGCTGACAACAGCCTAGATAACTTTAAGATTGCCTCCAACTCCAACCCCACCAAAGTGGCTAACAATAGAATGAAGGATGAGATGGACGCTGTTTTCTATCCGGGGCTAACTCCACCGGGTGTGATGGCTCAACAGCTTCAGGGCTTGAAACTCCCAAGAGACGCGAATGATCTAACCATCATCCACAACACAGGAACTGGTGCAGAAGTAAACTTCACTCTCAAAGCAGACGGCAATGTCGAAATCAACTCGAAATTCACCGTGAAAGTCATTGCTAAAGACATTGAGCTGAACGCAAGCAACAGTGTCTCTATCAATGCCTCTTCTTTGAAAGTGAACGTGCCTAACACCACATGGACAGGCAACACCACAATCACCGGAACATGGACATTCAACGGGATTCCGTTTGATACCCACAAACATACTGGTGTTACACCGGGTAATGGTGTATCTGGATTGCCTACAGCTTGAAAATCCGGTGACTAAACATCACCGGATTTCGAGGGAAAAGAACGTATCAGAATACGTCCTGGGGATAAGCCAGGACATCGCCGTTACGTTTTTCAACCACACGGCTGATAACTAAGCTGTTGCCTATTTGAGCCACATAGTAAATTTTGTCTAGCTCTAGACTCTTGTGTGCCTTTACAAGTGGTATTGCGATGTCATTCTTGATGTTGGTCAGGGCTTGGTCATCTAGGTTTGTATATTTGCTAAAGTCTTTTAGCCAGACTGTATCAACGTTTTGTGCTTTTTTCCAGCCAGCTACTTCTAAGGCGCTGTAAAGGTCAGGGCGGTTATCCTTTGCATTTGTTAGGTCTAGCGAGAGCATTACCTTGATCATTCTTTTCTTCCTTTCTAGAATAGGACGGGTCAGTCGCTAATGCGCGTGACGGCATATTGAGTTAGTGTTGAGGTGTTAGAGTTTGTCTACAAACTCTTTAAGATGATCAAGCGACTCTTGATAGTTTTTCTTTGGTATATTTACAGACTCACCATTTGGCATTGTGTAGTTTGTATGCAGGGGAAGTCTGTGCAAAGGTATTCCGAGGCTTGCTGATACTTTTCCAGCAGTGTGAAAGTCCTTCACATTTGAAACAAATAGTTCTTCCCAATCTTTTTGCGTTGTTGGTGCGACAGTGCATGGCCAAAAAATTGTAGGGTCAGTTAGATATTGCTTCCAAGAGTACTCAATCAGTTCTTCTCGGACTGCATCGAAAGCAGTGGCGACTCCAAGATTGGTTGTGAAGTTGTTGAAGGGGAGTTCAAATATCTTCGGTAGTGTCAGGCCGTGTTGTTCAACCTGTCTATTGAATGTTACAACTTTTGCAGCGTAATTTTTCGTAGCGGATGATGGATATTTTCCGTAAAGCAGCATCAGAATTCCTTTGATACCTTCCAGCGAGCTGAAATCAGCCATCATCGGTACTATCAGAGCGTCTGATGAAACGAGTGCCATCTGTGTATAGACAGAAAAGCTAGGATTGCAGTCAATGAAGACTGTCATATTCGCATATTCTGAGTTTTGGAGTTCCAGTGCGCAAAGTCTGCGGATCGCTGTAACATACTCCTTCCAAGCAAAGATGTTGGCCGGGTTCATCGTGGCGAAATTCAATGCAAGGGTCAGCGACTCAAGAAATGAGTCACCCGCAATCAGATGCAGATTCTTTGTCACGTTAGGATTGTGCGGTTTCACCTGGGTCAGATAGCTTGTTGGAAGGCTTGTGAAACCTGAGTTGCCTGAAAGCATCCAATCCATGAAACCTACGATGTTCCGACGAGTAGCTGTAGATTGAAGTCGTTGATTGGCCTTGTAACCTACGTGACCACCTCCCAAGAGAAACTGGGAAATATTTGCTTGGGGGCATAGGTCGATTACTAAAACAAGCTTTTTCGGGTTTTTCTCTGCGTAGAGTGTCGCGGCATTCTGACAGAGGGTGGTTTTGCCCACTCCCCCTTTGTTATTGTAGAAAGCGTAGATTTTAGTGCTCACTATCAATCATCCGTGTTTGAGTATTGCATCGATGGGGCGCCATGATGGCTTTTCGATGGCGGATTTTCAATACTACAAAGTTGGAGGGCTCGCATACAGTTCGGGACTTTCCGTGTCAACATATTTCGATTGGCGTGATGGCGATCTGAGAGTATGATTAGCCCTCGCCAATAACGGCGACCAACACCAGCCCGGCGACAACGCCGAAGGAAGTGACCCACATTTTGAACTGATCACAGGAGGCTAGTCCCATGCAATCTTCTATTCCCTTCGTTTTACACCTCACCCCCGGCACTACTGCTGCCAACCAAGATTTCGACACCCCCCAAGACAAGCCCAAGCCCAAGGCCAAGCGCGGCCCCAAGCCTAGAGTGAAGCCCAATCCTCAAGCGCACCTTATCCGTATGGCTATGACTAATGGACTGTCCTTCATTGATGACGCCGTGATAGCTGGTCTGTATATCGCTGTCGGTGACAGTGGCGGTAAGTTGAATGTGCGTCCTCGTGATGTGCGCAAGGTTATCTGCTTCAGCGTCATTTCCACTGCTCAGCTGGTGACAAAGCTTCGCACACTGACAGGTGATCCCATCTGCGAGCGTACAGCCCGCTACCTTGCTGCTGCTGCACGTCTAGCCATTGGCGGGATAGAACGACACTTCCACCGTAACCCGGCCTTGGTGAAGCGCCTACAGGCTCAGTGGGATCGCTCCCATCGTGTTGACGAGGGTTGGCCCGATCTTGATGATGTGGCCGTTTCCTACTCGCTTGCACAGTGGGAATGGCAAGAATTCAACGCTGCTTGAATTACGGCAGGATATAAGAAGAGCAGATCAAAAGCAGATTACACACTTTCAAGAATGTCAAGACTTAAATTCAGTTCGCACCTAAAAGGGTGTGGCCAATCACTCCTACGGAGTAGGGTGCTTATCCCCCTGAACGATAGCTCAGAGAGTTACACTCCTTGAAGAGTTCTCGCTTGATGGGGTTCCCACATAACAACCAATAATAGAAACAAGAAACCTAGAGAGGCAGTAACTTTGTGTCGTACCGGCACGGGCTTACCTTTTGTCATTCTGACAAGGCTTTCTGCACCAGAACAAGAGCGGTAAGCTCATTTAGTGGTTGGTTGTTATGTTTCTTTTGATTGGTGTATCACTGTGTCTCACGACACAAGATATCTAAGCTTCTGAACGGACGTTCAGAGGTATAACACCTATAAGTCTGTATCCTGATGGGTGTTATCAATATGGTTGGCTTGCTATCTATTATCCGTGTGAATACTCTTTTTGCTGGCTACTCATTCTTTGGTGTGAGTGTTTCAGGGTGAGTGCGTTTTAAGGATGTATCCTCTTGGAGCTGTATTACCAGTGATGGTGACACTTGAGGGTAGTTTCTAGATTGATAGGGTGCTAAGCAAAATCATTTTGCACATGCAAGAAGTTTTTGCACAAAAGTGATAATTAATCGAAGAAATCACCTAAGATTCACAGCCTATCGCATGTGTCAATCACTTCAGCACACATCTGTGCAATCTTTACACTTCTCGGTTATTGAGAGTGATTTCCATCCATGAATTTCAAACGATTTGCCGAAGGACTTCAATTTGGAGATGGTAGTGATTCGCATCTGTGTAATGTGATGAATAACACTTGACAGGAGGGATACACCGCTGACGGACGTGGCACACACTCAAGTGCGAACACACAATCCAAGCTTCATAGATGGTGCAGCGCGTCAACAACATTAGTGCAAGAAACAGCCTCTGGCTGCTCTAGTGTTGTAACCTTTTTAGAGTAGTATTTCCCTCTACAAGCCACGTCCTATAAGGGTTTCAGCCTAGAGCGTCTGCGTCCATTTGTAGTGATATACACCACACCAAATGGTGTAACCCCTGAACGGACGTTCAGAGAGTCACAGCCCATGCCCCGAGGCATAAGCAGGACAACCCTTCATTTCCAATGAACACAGAAGCCATTGAGCCTAGACCGGCTCCAGCGGATACGCTGATTGGTAGGTGATGGATATGTTAGGTGTTTATATTGGGACACCTTCTCAAGTGGTAGTCCTCTAGGTGTGAGCTGACGCAGCTGTGTAATCCACGTTTGTCATTTCTGGTAATGGTCGTTCAGACATTTGTCATATATTTTTGTAATGTGTAGAATGACAACTACACATAGAGTGAACAGGAATACAGACAATGAACGTTGTTGCTTACATCAGGGTTTCTACCAAAGGCCAAGGCGAGAGTGGGTTAGGTCTTGAGGCTCAACGTTCGTACATTGAAACAGCAGCCAAACAAAACGGTTGGACTGTGGTAGCTGAATTCTCCGAAACAATCTCTGGTACAACGCCACCCCTACAACGTCCTGAATGCTCCAAGGCGATTGCACAGGGCTTGCCCTTGGTGGTGGCTAAGCTTGACCGTTTGAGCCGTGATGTTGAGCACATAGCTAGCCTGATGAAGCGTGTTGACTTCAAGGTGGCAACCATGCCCCAAGCTGACAAGTTTCAACTGCACTTGTTTGCAGCACTGGCAGAGCAGGAACGAGCATTCATTAGCCAACGTACAAAGGACGCCCTCAAGGCTCTACAGGAGCGTGCAGACAGTGGCTGTGAAGAGAGCTTAGCCAAAGTGGAACGCCGCTCACAGGCTCTCTCTAAAGGCCGTGCAAAGGGCAACGCTGACAACATGAATGCCATCAAGGCTGACAAGATTGATGCTCACCGTGAAGGCATAGCCCCTCATGTAATGGCTTGCCTCTACCAAGGCTGTGACACACTTCAGTCTCTCGCTGACTGTCTGAACAGTAAGGGTAAACACACCTCACGTGGTGGCCTGTGGACTCCTACAACAGTTCGTCGTCTTATGTTAAGCCTCAACGTCACCTTCAAGAAGTAAGCGGCGTGGGCAGGCTCTCAGGAGGTCATAGGTTATTTCTGAATTACGAACGGTTCCTATTTGCACGCTCGCGTGTTGCTTGATACCTCTCGCTTGAAACCGGCTTTCCAACACCCGCACCACCCATCACAGCCCCTCCAACTTATATTTCCTGACGAAATTCCGAGTTTAACTTCCTTGCGGCCTCTTTTTACGGCGGGGCGGGGGATTTCGAGAATTTCTCTCTTCATCGCTTAGATACGTTACTGCTCCGAAGTACCTTTTACTAATCCTGTCTACATCGATTTTCCCGATGATTGAGTCAAGGACATCAGCTTCGTCGGGGTCCCAGCTAGTGAACTTATAAACTATGTAGACAGAGTGCTTCTCTAGGCCTCCAGTCGCCCGATTTTGGTAGAAATCTTCCCAGTTCGGCCCACTGAAATAACTTGGTTGAAGAGTTTCCTGATTTGTACTTGGATCAAGCCGGACCTGAAACTTTGATCTGATCAATTTTGCGGATGCTGCGTAAATCGTTCGCATGCTTTCGCTTTGTATACGATTTGCTAGCTCTCCTGCGGTTAGTATTAGTCTCGCAGAATCGAGCCAACCTATCTTAGTGTCGTTTATTTTGCCAGTTATAGGATCATCAAGCTTTCTCAAAGCTTCTTCTAGGCATTGAAGAGCCTGTCGGTTGTATACCTCGTCATCCCTAGCTTGCTCATCTCGTCTGATGGCAGCGAGTTGCTCTTTAATGCCTTTGCTTTGAAGGTTTATAGTCGCAACTACGGCAGCGAAGCCAAATATAGAGATAATGGTGGAAAGCACGCCGCCAAAGTAGTCCCCAAATACTCCCCAGTTAGCAGGATTCGTACTGAATGGCGAATTACCGAACGTGTAAGCCCACGGTGCGATCGCAATCAGGATGCTCACAACAACTGCTACTGAAATCCCTATTATCCACTTCCTGTCCATACTCTTCGCTTTTCTCTATGTTGGGCTTTGCTGCTTATGATACTGACGTTCGGTGGAGTCATCCACATGCTGCTGAAAGCTGTCGGCTGGACACGATTAAGACACTGACGGCCCAAGGGCGAGTCTTCTATTTGGTGTATAAGGGCTAATAATCAGGGGGATGCTGTGATGTCTGAGATTTTCACATGGAAGAACTGCATGGCCGATGTTTACACATATCGGTATGGGTCGATTGCAAAGGATTTCTTAACACTTGTTGTAAATCCTTCGCTAGATGCTCTTGATGCTCAGGTAGCAGAGTGGGACAAATCAGATGATCCGGTTTCCCACTTCATGACTTCTGACCTCAGTGAGTTGATCTTCAAAACACGTATGACGTTCTGTCTATCAATCCAGTCTCTCTGGGAGCAGCAGATACGAACCTACCTAGCAGGTTGCCAACAGGAGTTGGGCATCAATCCGTTCCCTGTGTCTAACCGCAGAGGTGCTAACTCTGTGCAGGCGGTGTACTGGGGTGATGAACTGAATACAGTGTTTGAGAGGTTGCGGGATATCTCTCTACCTTCGTTCGCATCCTTTGAGTCACTTGATCTTCTAATGCTGGTAGGCAATGTGTGTCGTCATGGTGATGGCAACTCTAGTGCAAGACTGTGGGGTGTTCGCCCTGATCTTTGGCCTATGTACCACGATCCTGATAACACGTTTTTACACTCGACGTTGGCAGACCAAGCGCCTTCAGTGCAATCACTGGAAATCCCTAGAGAGATGTTAGAGGACTTTGTGGACAAGATTTGTCTTTTCTGGGAAGACACCAACTACATCTATGAAGAGAGTATCGAACGAAAGCACCCGTCCCTAGAGGCTAGGTTGGTGGTCAGGCGTGCCGAACGCGCAACGGGCATTCGCCACGGAGGGTTCACTACCCCCATCCTTAAATCTTCTGGCGAGTGATGTGTGTGATATTTTTTTGGTGTATGTGATGTGCTGTGCTATATTTCTCTCGCACAAAAAAAAATCATGTGTGATATTCACAGGAGATTTCACGATGGCACAGGCAAAATCCCCAGAGGTAAAGGCACGCATCATCGCAGCATGGCGTGAAGCAGAAGCCAAAGGAGAGACACGCAAAAGCTTTCACGAACGCATCAAAGGTACTGAGCTAGAAATCACTTACGGCGGTTTGGAGCGTTGGCTGAACCCGGCCAAAGCAAAGATTGTTGGTAGTACAGGGACGCACACAACAGTGCACACAGAATCGCCCAACTTCGCCACAGCTACCACGCTGGATGACGTAGAGGCAGTGTACAAGAAAAATATTAAAGCCCTTATCACCACCCTTGAAGAGCAAGAGCAGCACCTCAAAGGTGAGCTTGATCGTGTGGTGAGTGACCTTGCCCGAGCACGTGAGAAGCTCACTAAGTTCGACTGATGGTGTACGAGATAGTGTGGAGTAGTTTTTGATGGCGTTCTTCGGTGCTGTGGCTTTCTGTGTCATGGTGAATGGCACGACTGAAAAGTGTCAACCTCCTAAAGTGATGCGTAATGAACATGAGACAAAGGAGGTGTGTGAATCGTTCATGACTGAGTATATGCCATATTACAAACGTCAGATGCAGAAGCTTATGGAGCAGCAATCCAACGTGCTCCTGAGTGATCTTAAAGTGACGTATCAGTGTTTGCCCGCTACTGAGGCTGCGAAGCTGCCACGAAGTAGTGTGTAGATGCAGATTGTAGCCCGCCTTGAGCGGGCTTTCTCATTTTTGTGATATGTATTTTTTTTTGTGTCGTACTTGTACATTAATGTTGACAAGTCTGGTGTGTGATATTACATTCAATTTGTGTCGCAAGGCACTGCACAACGTAGTGCCAGACATCACAGGAGGTGCTATGGAAGAACTCCATAACGTCTACATTCAGAAGGGGCATGATTCAAACGTTTACGAGATGTACAGCTTCAAGGCGCTAGACACAGCCGCAACATTGAGGAACTGTGCATCTAGGTTTGGGCTGGTGGCCTTCATAGTGAGTATGGAAGCTAATCAGCCATCAACACATTATGTGAAAAGATGTAAAGCCTGTCGGTTCTGTTAAATAACCAAGGAGAGGTGTTCAGATGGGGTTCTATTATGTTGTGTTCAGCTTTTGTGTTTCAGCGGCAGGTTATGAAAACCATTGTCAGCAAGAGAAGTTGATAGACACACAGTATCGTGGGTTGGTTAGCTGTTACACAGGCGCCAGTTCGATTGAAAGGAAGACCACAGAGCAAATCTTGCAGGAGGCACAGCAGAACAACGTGAAAGACCCGAAGATAGAAGTTAAGACCCGGTGCGTAACCAGTGCTGAGTCTGAAACCTTCTTGAAGCAGTGGGGACCATCAGCATTGGTCATCACTGGTAAGAAATACGAGTAGGGTCAACCGCCCATATCCACGCGACACCCCGCTACACGTTGCACGTCCCGCCCCATACGGATAAGCTCCGTCAATCATCCCCACATTGCAGATTGTTGTGTGAAGATCATGTCGTAAATCAATGCCGAGTTCCATGCGACCAGCGTATGCCCTGGGCCATTGCTCAGGCCGGCGTACATGTCGACCCAGCGCTCGTACTCCGGCTTCCAGCGTCCGACGTAATAGGTATTGAGTTGGTACTTGCGAATCCCCTCGGCACTGACTTTCTGCTCCCGCGCATACCATTGGTCGACGCTGAGCGTGGGCACGCCCAGGGCTTTCCAGTCTTCCAGGCCGATGGGATTGACCAGCCCGAGCTGCTCGGTCTGCTCGGGGTACATCAGCGCATAACGGGTGGCGAGCATGCCGCCGGTGGAATGGCCGAGCAGCGTGGCCTTCTGAATGCCGAGTTTTTCCAGCAGTTGGTGGGTGTTGAGGGCCAATTGCTGGAAGCTGTACTGGTAGTGGTCGGGCTTGCTGGAACTGCAGAAGCCGATCTGGTCCGGTGCAATCACCCGGTAACCGGCGTCGCTCAAGGCCTTGATCGTGCTTTCCCAGGTGGCGCCGCAAAAGTTCTTGCCATGCATCAGCACTACGCTGCGACCGTTGGGTTGCCCCTTGGCCGGCACGTCCATGTAGCCCATTTGCAGGGATTTACCTTGGGATTGGAATTGGAAATGTTCGAGGGGATAGGGGTATTGGAAGCCTTGCAGCTCAGGGCCATAGCTGGCGGCGAACGCCGGGGCGATGCTGGCCGTCAGCAGGCCGGCGATGCAAAAGGCACGGGATAGAGGCATGGGCGGGGCTCCGAACAGGGTGCTCGGATGCTGTTTGCGGGGGATTAACGGGGGATTAACACCCACTGCAAGGTCACGGCGGCGAGCACCGCGTATCGCAGGCCCTTGGCCAGAGTCACCAGCAGCAGGAACCGCCACAACGGTTCACGCATCACCCCGGCCACCAACGTCAGCGGGTCGCCAATGACCGGCAGCCAACTGAGCAGCAGCGTCCAATGCCCCCAGCGCTGGTAATGATGGCGGGCCTTTTCCAGCTGCTTGTCGCTGACCGGAAACCAGCGACGCTGCTTGAAGTGCTCCACCCAGCGCCCCAGCCACCAATTGACCAGCGAGCCGAGGACGTTGCCCAGGGTGGCGATACCCAGCAGCAGCCACAGGCTGTAATGCCCGCTGATCAACAGGCCAACCAGCACCGCTTCCGATTGCAGGGGCAGTAACGTCGCCGCGCCAAATGCGGCGAGAAACAGCCCCAGGTAACCCATCGGCACCGATCAGTGCGCCGGGTAGTCCGCCACCACCACATCCTGGCCGTCGCGGGTCAGGCCGATGACTTGATAGGCCTCGGCATGGCCGTCCATTTCCATGCCGGGCGAACCCATGGGCATGCCCGGTGCGGCGATACCCTGCAGGTCGTTGCGCTTGCGCAAGGCCAGTACCTGCTCGGCGGGCACATGGCCTTCGACGAACTTGCCGTCGATCACGGCGGTATGGCACGAGCCCAGGCGCGGGGCCACGCCCAGCCGCTGCTTGACCGCGCTCATGTCGGCTTCGACATGGTCATTGACCTTGAAGCCGTTGCTTTCCAGGTGGCTGATCCACTTTTTGCAGCAGCCACAATGGGCGTCGCGGTGCACATCGATGGGGATCAGGTCGGCGGCCTGGGCCAGGGTGGTGGTGAACAGCGCTGAAAGCAGGGCCAATCGCAATGGGGTTTTCATTGGGGTCTCGTCCAATACGGGCAGTAAGCCGGGCATTCTCCCTGCTTTTATCCGTGGGACGTCGGGTTAATGTTTCAAAATTATACGGAGAGCGAGTTTTCCATCCGTTGCTTGAGCCGGTCCAGTGCAATCGCCGACAGCTCGATCATGCGTTCATGGAGGCTGGCCAACTGCAATTCGGTTTCATAGGTCAGCACGCGCTTGAACAGGGTGCCGTCGCGAAAGGGCTGCAAAAAGTAATGGATCGAACCGTCGACGGCCAGTGAGGTGAACACTGTCTTGAACTCGTCGGGACGCCGGGCGATCTGTACGCGGTAGCTCATGGGCACGCGCACTCCGAGCAGGTCGATCATTTCGGTAAAACGTGCGCCGGCGGGGAGGGGGCCGCTGGTGCCGGTGTCGGCACCGAGGGAGGTGGGGTGCCATTCGTGCCAGCGATCCGGTTGGGTCACATAGTCGTAGACGGCATCGATAGGGGCCTGGATAAAACGTTCCTGACTGATCCGTTCCAAGCGGACCGACTGCTCGACAGCGCGCATGGCACACCTCCTGTGTGGCTGTGAACTGTCAGAATAGTCCCACTCCCGCACATTGCACGGGAGTGTTTCAGCCATTTATCAGCGCACCTTGAACCGGCCCATCAACGCAATCACCCGGCCATTGGCGTCCAGCAGGCTTTGTGTATTGGTTTGCGTGGCATGGCCGCTTTGCACCAGCTCTTCGACCATATGTCGGATATGCACCATGCTGCGGTTGATCTCCTCGGTCACCGCGCTTTGCTGCTCGGCAGCGGTGGCGATCTGGGTGCTGAGGTCATTGATATGGCTGACCGAACCGGCCATCTCGTCGAGCCCGGTGTTCACCCGTGCCGTGGCATCCGCCGCCGACTGGCAGCTGGCCTGGGTGTTTTCCATGGCCGCCACCGACGAACTGACACCGGTGGTCAGGCGTGCGAGCATTTCATTGATCTGCGAAGTGCTGGCCTGGGTACGCGCCGCCAGGGCGCGGACTTCGTCGGCCACCACCGCAAAACCACGACCCTGCTCGCCGGCCCGCGCGGCTTCAATCGCGGCGTTGAGGGCCAGCAGGTTGGTCTGGCCGGCAATCGCGCCGATCACGCCGAGGGTTTCGGTGATGCGCGCGGCGTCCTGGCGCATGTTCTCGACGGTGTGAGTGGCACTGGCGACTTCGCCGATCAGCGCACTGACGCTGGTGGACGCTTCACCCACCACCACGCGGGAGCGGTCGGCGTGTTCGTTGGCGCGCTGGGTGAACGAAGCGGTTTGCGCCGCGTTCTGCGCCACCGTATCGGCGGTGGAACTCATCTCGGTGATGGCGGTAACGGTCTGGTCGGTCTCCGAGGCGTGGCGCACCAGGATGCTGTTGGTGTGCGCCGAGGTTTGCTGCAATTGCTCAAGGCCCGCTGACATGGCACCGGTGGCCTGGGTCACTTCGCCGATCATGTCTTGCAGGTAGACGATAAAGCGGTTCACCGAATGGCCGATGGCGCCCAGTTCGTCTTCGGCGCGGATGGTGATGCGCCGCGTCAGGTCAGCATCGCCGGTGGACAGTGCGTCGATGTTGGTCTTCAGGATTTTCATGCGCTGCACCAATTGGCGAATCGCATACACCGCCAGCAGCACCAGCAGCAACACCATGGGGATCTGCAACAGGGCCAGGCTGCCGAGTACGTCATCGCGCTGGGCGGTGATCAGCGAGGTGGGCAGGGCGGTGGCGAGCAACCACGGCGTGCCTTCGATGGGGCGCATGTAGAAGGTACTGGCCACGCCCTGGTTGTCGAACTCGTTGCGCTGCAAGGCCTGGTCGCGATGGGCCAGGGCCTTGCTGACCTGGGCGGCAAAGGCCGAGGTCCCGGTCAGTTCACTGATGTTCTTCAACACCACCGGGCTGCTCAGGCGCGTGCTGTTGCTGATGATCTTGCCATCGCCTTCGACGATCAGCATTTGCCCGCCGATGTCCTTTTCCTTGCTGGCTACCAGTTCGTTGAAGAAACCCAGGGTCACGTCGATGGTGGCCACGCCGTACGCCGCGCCGTCACGCTGGATCGCCATGGCGCAGTTGGTGCGCGGCTCCTGGCTGGCGTCGTCCTTGTAGGCCGCGGCCCAGGCACATTGGCCACGTGGCGACGCGAGGCCGCCCTTGTACCAGCTCTGGTCGTAATAGTTGGGGGCAGGATCGCTGTTCCAGAAGGTGTTCACTGCCAGCTTGCCCGAGGCATCGCGGTGCCAGAAGGTGCTGTGCTTATTGCGCCCCGGCGTGCGCTGGTTGGGCAGCGGCCAGATACCGCCGCCGAAGACCTTCAGCTCACCATATTGGTCGACCAGGCCGGGCAGGACCTTGTCGATGGCATCGCTGTCGAGCAGGGGAATGGTCTGGGTGATGGTGCGTTGCTGGGACTGAACCTTGTTGAGTTCGCCCTGGATCTGCTCGGCCACCTCACTGATGCGGTTGAGCACCACCTGTTCCTCGGTATGGCGCAGCGTGGGCGCGACCAGTTGGCCGATGCCGACGACCGTCAACACGAACAACACCAGGACGAACAGCACCAGGAACAGGGTATAGCGAGCTTGGATGGAGCGCAGTGGGGGCATGGGGGTCGTCCTTACGAAGCGTTTATTATCGACGCGGCTGTTTTGGAGCTTCGTAGGGCTATCGGCTTGGCGAGGAAGAGCTTTAGGTACGGGGGGGCCAAATCAGGTTTTTAACATGGCGAGGCCAGCAGCTGCCTCGCCATGGGGATTACCGCTTATCGAATCAATGCCTGGCCTGCCGGCGCTGCATTAGTTCCCGCGACCTTGAGGGCTGGGTGTCCATAAGTAGGACTCCCTCAAGGGTTTGCCCATTTCTGCATTCAGGGCGTTCTCAGTGAAGTGTTTCGGATTGGTTACACGCGCTGATGTCGAAGGAGGGGTGCCGTCCTCGGAAGGTTCTTCAACGTAGGGTAAACCGACGGCTTGACGTTCACCATTCTCGACAAGGCCGTCGTCCCCCGGCGCTTCGCGGGTGTACCCCGGCTCAGTTGTACCGGTTGCGTAGGTGTAGGCGTGGTTTATCTCATGGGCGAGACCGGTTACGGGCACCATTGTGTTGGTACGCTCGGCGTTTTCGATAATAGATGGCGGGTCATAGCGAATGATGCCGCGAGTGACGCGGAAACCGGGAACGCCATCCGTGATATGCCCGTAGGTTCCGGCTTCTGCGCTTTCGCGCTCCTCGGGCGTCAATTCATCCAGTTCACTACCGCCAGGAATGTAGTCGGTACCGCCGTTCCCGATTGGCTCAATGGTGACCTTGCCGCCATTTGTTACCGCGAGCTCATCCATTTGTTTGAGTGCTTGTTGCCCTATGGGTGAACTGCGCAGAAATTCAAAATCGTCGGCGACGCGCTGCTTGAAAGCCTGTGCGTCCTCCTCCGGGGTCTGAGGGGGAGTTTCTACACTGAATCCCAGGTTGCCGGCATTGCTTGGCTTCACTTCGGTGAAAGTCGAACCCCTGGTGCGGTCGAAACCATCCGTGGCCTTGGCGTAGATAAGGTCCTTGCGCTGGTTGTTCCAGATAGTGTCGTTTCCTTTACCGGTGTAGAAGGTCGTGCGCTCGTACCCTGCAAGGACGTCGTCGCCATTGCCCCCATGTGCAACGGTATGTCCGCTGCCTGAGAGAAGTACATCGTTGTCGTCGCCACCGTCCAGATAGGTCTGCCTGGTGGAGGGGCCAAAGCCTGCAATGAGCAGGTCCTTGCCTTTATTGCCGTACATTACGCCATTGCCGGGACCTCCCATGATTGTGTCATCGCCGTCGTTGCCCTCGGCATAACCCAGGCCGCTGCCCAACTGCAGGATATCGTTGCCAGCCCCTCCGAAAAGCCTGCTGCGACCTCCGCCCGCCTGGAGATAATCGTTGCCGTCGCCGCCTTGCACGCTCACGCGAAGCTTGACGTCATCGTCGATGATGACCGTGTCGTCACCGCCGTGGCTTTCGATGAATAGCTCGTGCTCGCTTCTTTCGTTTGTATTGATATCGACTAAATGCGGTTTATCGTTGATGAAGATCTGCAGCTTGTCCACCGACCAACTGCGCACGTGGATACGGTCGGCGGCATTACCGGTTTGCAGGTGCAGATAACTGGTCAGGATCTCCGGTTTTTCGGGGTCTGATGGGTCCCAGTCAACGACCCTGCTGATTTTGGTGTCACCGTCTACAAGCAGCGTGTGGGTGCGGCGGTTCACGATGCCTGGCGTCAGGTCGGTGGGAGGGGTGAAGTGCGAAACGTTTGTTTCAGCGAAAGGCCGGGGGAGTTGGGCGTAGAGTCCGGATGTCAAGGAGTGGGCAAGTGCAGATAACATCGGTATGTCCTCTGGGGTGGCGTGTAAGGGCACCCTGATTACGTATCAGGGTTGCTATTACGTGGAACTCCGACTGAGAAGGTTCCCCGCCCCCGGAGGGGCTTTAGTGCTAAACGTGTTGGCGTCGGAGCACCGCAAACCGGGTGCCCCTTGAGCTTGGCCGTCAGATATCCAGCATGGCCATCACCTCTGCGGGATAGCGCAGGCCGGCACTTGCATCGGCCGGAAAGATCCTCTCCAGTGCCGCCAGTTCAGCCGCGCCGAGGCGGATTGACACGGCCTCCACGTTCTCCTGCAGGTACTTGCGCTGCTTGGTGCCAGGAATCGGAATAATGAAGTCGCCTTGTGCCAACACCCACGCCAGCGCCAGTTGCCCGGCGGTGACGCCTTTGTCGGCTGCGAGGGTTTGAACCTGCTTGACCAGTTGCAGGTTCTTCGCGAAGTTCTCGCCCTGGAAGCGTGGGTTGGTGCGACGGTAGTCATCGGCATCGAAATCCGCCGGGCTTTTCAGGGCGCCCGTCAGAAAGCCTCGGCCCAGCGGGCTGTAAGGCACAAACGCGATGCCCAGGCGTTGGCAGGCCGCGAGGCAGCCGTTGCTTTCCTGGTCGCGGCTCCACAGGGAATATTCGCTTTGCAGGGCGCTGATCGGGTGCACCTTATGGGCGCGCTCCAGCGTGGCGGCGGATGCCTCGCTCAGCCCCAGGTAACGCACCTTGCCTTGCTGCACCAAGTCGGCCATGGCTCCGACGGTTTCTTCGATGGCCACCTGCGGGTCGATTCGGTGCTGGTAGTACAGGTCCAGGGTGTCCACGCCCAGGCGCTGCAAGGTGCCGTTGATGGCATCGCGAATGTACTCGGGGCGACCGTTCACTCCACGCACCGCCGGATTGGCCGGTTCACGCACAATGCCGAACTTGCTCGCCAGGAACACCTGGTCACGTTTGCCGGCAATGGCTTTGCCGATCAGTTGCTCATTGGTGTGGGGGCCGTACATATCGGCGGTATCAAGGAAATTGACGCCCAACTCCAAGGCGCGATGCAGCGTGGCAGTGGCCTCCGAGGTGTCGGTGCCGGGGGCGTAGAAATCACTCATGCCCATGCAGCCGAGGCCGATGGCACTGACGTGGGGACCGTTCTTACCGAGTTGACGAGTGTGCATGGGTGCAGCTCCTGATGAGGTAGGACGCCATTGTTGCCCTCGACAAAACCGGGATAAACCGGCTAAAAGCACTATCACTATTGATAATTTCTAAATAATCCTCCTGGAGTCGGCCCTTGGATCGTTTTAACGCCATGCGGGTGTTTACCCGGATTGTCGAGTTGGGTGGATTTGCCAAGGCCGCCGACAGCCTGCAACTGCCGCGCGCGTCGGTGACCATCCTGATCAAGCAACTGGAGGCGCACCTGGGCGTGCAGTTGCTGCAGCGCACCACGCGCCAGGTCAGCCCGACCCTGGACGGCGCGGCGTATTACCAGCGCTGCGTACAGCTGCTCACTGACCTAGAGGAAACCGAGGCGGTGTTCTCCACCCGCCGCCAGAACCCACGCGGCACCCTGAGCGTGGATATGCCCTCGGGGATCGGGCGCCTGATTGTGATTCCCGCGTTGCCGGCGTTCACCGCGCGCTATCCGCAGATCGAATTGGACATCGGCCTGAACGACCGCCCGGTGGACCTGATCCGCGAAGGTGTGGATTGCGTGCTGCGCGGCGGTCCGGCGCTGGATGAGTCGCTGGTGGCCAGGCCTTTGGCAATGATGGACCAGCTGACCCTGGCGAGCCCCGGGTACCTGGAGCGCATGGGCATACCGGCGGGCCTCGACGACCTGGCCAATCACCAGATGGTCGAGTATGTCTCCACGGCCAGTGGCAAGCGGTTCGGCCTGGAGTTCCTGGTCGACAACGCCGTGCACTCGATCCAGTTGCCCAAGCGCGTGGCGGTCAACAGCTCCGATGGTTATTTTGCTGCGTGCGAAGCCGGCTACGGCCTGATTCAGGCGCCGCACTATCATGCGATGCGGCAACTGGCCGAGGGCCGCCTGGTGCCCGTGCTGGCGCAGTTGCCCGTGCCGACAATGGCGCTGACGGCGCTGTATCCGCCCCATCGCCAGTTGTCACAGCGGGTGAGGGTGTTCGTGGACTGGCTGGTTGAGCTGTGCCGACAGCCGGGCACCGGTTTGCACCGCTAGGCCTGGGCCTTGCGGTAAGCGCCGGGTTGCTGCCCGGTCACTTTGTGGAAGGCGCGGGTAAACGCCGCCACGGACTGATAACCCACCGCCACTGCGACATCCGCGACGGTCTGGTCCTGCTTGAACAATTGGCAGGCGTGGCGCATGCGCATCATCAGCAGCACCTGGCCGGGCGACTGCCCGCACAATTCAGTGAAGCGCTTGAAAAACGCCGAGCGCGACAAGCCGGTGCAGGCCGCCATGCTTTCCAGGGTCCAGGCGTCTGCCGGGCGGGCGATCAAGTGTTCCAGCAGGTTCGCGAACGCCGGCTGGCGCCCCAGCGCGGCCAGGCCACCGAGTGCGTGGTTATCCAGCACTTGCTGGCGCAGTACATACAGGAACAGCAGGTGGCACAGGCGCTCGAGCAAGGCCGCGGACGGCGCCGGGTCGCGCTGGCACTCCTGCAGGATCAGCTCGAACAGGTTGCGGGCGGCCGTCAGCGAGGGGTCGCCGGCCCGCAGGACGATCCACGCGGGCAGGGTGTCGACGATCATCGCCGACAAGCCCGACTGGAAGTGAAAGAACCCGCACACCAGCCCCACGCCGTCGCTGGCGCCGTTGTCCAGGGGCAGCATCGGGCGTCGCGGACATTCCTGCGCGCCAGCCGCCGTGGCTGCCCCGGACAACCGATATTCCAGGTCACGGAGCAGGAACACCGCGTCGCCGTTGTTCAACGCTACGGCGGTGGGTTCGCCGGCGATGTGCAGCCAGCACTCGCCTTGCACGATCAGGTGGAAACTCGCACGCGCCAGGCCGTGGGTGCTGGCATGCCAATCGCCGCAATAGCGCCCGACATGGAACAGGCTGGTGTTGAGTTCGAGGCTGTCTAATAACCAATCGACAAGGGCACTGGAAGAATTCATCTAATGGAAAGACTCAAGAGCAAGTAATCGCTACTTTAGCCTATTGAGAGGATTTCTTATAACCAACAGACTGGATACACGAACCCTCAGGAGACCGCTCCATGTCCCGTGTACCGCTGCTCACCCCGCAAACCGCGCCACCCGCCGCCAAGCCGCTGCTGGAAAATGCGCTGAAAGCCTCGGGCTTCATCCCCAATCTGCTGGCCGTGCTGGCCAATGCCCCGGCGGCGCTGGAAACCTACATCACCGTCTCGGGCCTGAACGCCAAGGCCGAGCTGAGCCTGGCCGATCGCGAAGTGGTGCAGTTGATTGCCGCCACCACCCACGGCTGCGATTTCTGCGTCGCCGGCCACACCGCCGTGGCGCGCAACAAGGCCAAGCTGCCGGAAGAGGTGATCGACGCCCTGCGCCAGCGCGGCGAATTGCCCAATGCCCGGTATGAGACACTCGCTGCCTTTACCCGGGAAGTCATTGCCACCCGTGGCGATGTCAGCGATGCCGGTTTTGACGCGTTCCGCGCCGCCGGTTATACCGAAGGCCAGGCCCTGGAAGTTATTTTGGGGGTGAGCCTGGCAACCCTGTGCAACTTCGCTAACGTGTTTGCCCGTACCCCGCTGAACCCGGAGCTGGCGCAATACCGTTGGGAAAAACCGGCCAGCTGAATGGCTGATGGTCCCGCTGCTTTGACAAGGAGAAACATGAATGCTTGACCCGATCTTGAGCCGTTGGCTCGATGTTCAAGCGCAGGCCCTGGATGTGGGCAGTTGCGATCCCCAGGAAGTGCTGCCCCGGCTGGCAGAGGCCAACGTACTGCGTATCGGTGTGCCAAAAGCCTTCGGCGGCCTGGGCGGCGATGTGGCCGGCGCTGTCGAGGCCATCGCCCATGTCGCCAGCCATTCGTTGGCGGCGGCGTTTGTGTGCTGGGGCCAGCGCTCGTTTATCGAGTATTTGCTGCAGAGCCCGAATGAGCGGCTGCGCGAGCAATTGCTGCCGGACCTGCTCAGCGGCAGGCTGGCGGGGGCCACCGGTTTGTCGAATGCCATGAAGTTCCTGTCGGGCATCGAGACGCTGCAGATCAGCGCCGAGCCCACCGATCACGGCTGGACCCTCAACGGTCGCCTGCACTGGGTGACCAACCTGCGCAAGAACGGCTTTGTCGCGGCGGCGGCGGTCGAGCATGCCGGCGGCGGCGCGCCGTTTATCCTGGCGATCCCGGATTCGGTGGCTGGCCTGCAACGTTCCGGCGACCTGGAACTGCTCGGCCTGCAATCGAGCAACACCGCAGCCCTGGGCCTGGAAGGTGTCGAGCTGAGTCGCGAGTGGTTGCTGCATGAGGATGCACGCAAGTTCCTGCCGGCCGTGCGCCCGGCGTTCCTGGGCTTGCAGTGCGGTATGTCGATCGGCCTGGCCCGGCGTTCGCTGGCGGAAGTCGCCCATCACCTGGGCGCGGCCCGCACGGTGCTGCGCGAAGAACTCGAAGGGTTGCGCGGGACCTTGGATCACCTGGTGACCGAGCTGCAGAATGGCCTGCTCGCCGGGCGCTTCGCCGCCGAGCCGGTGGCGCTGTTCAAGTTGCGCATCGGCCTGGCCGAAACCGCCGCCAGCGCGGTGCAGCTGGAACTGCAGGCCAGTGGCGGCAAGGCTTACCTCACGGCCCATGGCAGTGGGTTTGCGCGGCGCTGGCGGGAGTCGGCATTTGTGCCGATCGTCACGCCCAGCCTGGTGCAATTGCGCACCGAGTTGCAACGCCAGGCCAACCTGTGAGCCCGGTGGTATTGAGTGCCCGGGGCATTGGCCTGGGGTACGCCGGCGGCCCGGTGCTGCAAGGCTTCGACCTGCAATTGCAGCGCGGTGAAGTGGTGTCGATCCTGGGCCCCAGCGGGGTCGGCAAGTCCAGCCTGTTGCGGGTGCTCGCCGGTTTGCAGACGCCCCAGGAAGGCAAGGTGCAGGTGTTGGGCGAGCCGTTGAGCGGCCCCCATCCACGTGTCGCCGTAGCGTTCCAGGACCCCAGCCTGTTGCCGTGGTTGAGCCTGGAAAAGAACGTCGCGTTCGGCCTGGATTTCGCCCGCCAGCCGCACCTGAGCGCTGATGAGCGCCGCCGGCGCGTCGACCACGCCATCGCGGCGGTTGGCCTGGAGCACGCCCGCCAGCAATTTCCGGCGCAGCTGTCCGGCGGCATGGCCCAGCGCACCGCGTTGGCCCGTTGCCTGGCACGCCAGCCCCAGGTGCTGTTGCTGGATGAGCCCTTCGGTGCGCTGGATGAAGTGACCCGTGCCGATATGCAGCACCTGTTGCTCAAGGTCAGCCGTGAGCAGGGTTCGGCGGCGGTGTTGATCACCCATGACATCGACGAAGCGCTGCTGTTGTCCGACCGCATCCTGCTGCTGGGCAACCGCCCGGCGCGGACGCTGGGCGAATGGCGTATCGACCTGCCGCAACCGCGGGAAGAACAGGTGGAAGCCATTGGCGCGCTGCGCATCGAGATTCTTAAAACCCTACGGCAGGCGAGCCGCCCTCAACCCCAACCCCTTGACCTGCCGGAGCCCAGCCATGTGCCTGGATGACCTGACCCACTCGCGCCGTGACTTTCTCAAACTTTCCGCGGTACTCAGTGCCGCCGGCGCCTTGCCGCTGCTGAGCAGCCTGCAGGCCCGCGCCGCCAGCGAGCCGGATGCGCCGGTGCGCATCGGCTACCTGCCGATCACCGACGCGACGCCCTTGTTGGTGGCGCATAACAACGGCCTGTTCGAAGCCGAAGGCATCAAGGCCGAGCGCCCGGTGTTGCTGCGCAGTTGGGCGCAGGTGATCGAGGCGTTTATCTCCGGGCAGGTCAACGTGATCCACCTGCTGTCGCCGATGACCGTGTGGGCGCGCTATGGCAGCCAGGTGCCGGCCAAGGTGGTGGCGTGGAACCATGTGGGCGGTTCGGGGCTCACCGTGGCACCGGGTATTACCGAGGTGAAACAACTGGGCGGCAAGTCGGTGGCGATCCCGTTCTGGTATTCGATCCATAACGTGGTGGTGCAGCAACTGTTCCGCGACAACGGCCTGACCCCGGTGGCGCGTGCCGCCGGCAGTGCGATCGGCGCCAATGAAGTCAACCTGATCGTGCTGCCGCCTTCGGACATGCCGCCGGCCCTGGCCAGCCAGCGCATCGACGGCTATATCGTCGCCGAGCCGTTCAACGCCCTGGCGGAGAACCTCAAGGTCGGGCGTGTGCAGCGGTTTACCGGCGACGTGTGGCGCAATCACGCGTGCTGCGTGGTGTTCATGCACGAACACGACCTGAACAATCGCCCGGAGTGGTCGCAGAAAGTCGTGAATGCGATCGTCAAGGCCCAGGTGTGGACCCGTGATAACCGCGCAGAGGCGGTGAAACTGCTGTCCAAGGACGGCCCGAACCGCTACACGCCACATGCCGAGCCGGTGTTGAGCAAAGTCCTGGCGCCAGCCGCTGCCGACCGCGCGGCCTACCTGGCCGATGGCGCGATCCGGCATGCCGACTGGGACGAGCACCGCATCGACTTCCAGCCCTATCCATTCCCCAGCTACACCGAGGAATTGGTGCGACGCTTGAAGGACACGCTGATCGAGGGGGACAAGAAATTCCTCGCCGACCTGGACCCGGCCTTTGTCGCCAAGGATCTGGTGGATGACCGTTTTGTGCGCAACGCCATCCAAGCGGTGGGCGGCATGGGCACCTTCGGTTTGCCCGAGGGCTTTGAGCGGACCGAGGAGATTGGCGTTTGAACAACCGCAGAGTCCCGGGCTGGTTGCTCGGGTTGAGTGGCCTGGCCGGCCTGTTGTTGCTGTGGTGGCTGGGGGTGAAGGTGTGGGGCGATGGGGGCGGCCTGGCGGCGCGTTTTTCGCTGGCCGCCACCTTCAGCAGCCTGTGGGAATTGCTGGGGCGCGGTGAGCTGTATCTGCATATTGTCGTGAGCCTCAAGCGTATCTTCGTCGGGCTGTTCCTGGCCTTGCTGGTGGGGGTGCCGCTGGGGCTGCTGGTGGGCAGTTCGCGCAACCTGGAAGCGGCGACCACGCCGGCCTTCCAGTTTCTGCGGATGATCTCACCGCTGTCCTGGATGCCCATCGTGGTGATGCTGATGGGGGTAGGGGACCAACCGATCTACTTCCTGCTGGCGTTTGCCGCGGTGTGGCCGATCATGCTCAACACCGCCGCCGGCGTGCGCCAACTCGACCCGCGCTGGCTGCAGTTGAGCAGCAGCCTGAGCGCCACGCGCTGGGAAACCTTGCGCCGGGTGATCATCCCTGGCGTGGTGGGCCACGTGCTGACCGGCGTACGGCTGGCCATCGGGATCCTGTGGATCGTGCTGGTGCCGTGCGAAATGCTCGGGGTCAGCGCGGGGCTTGGCTACTACATCCTGGATACCCGTGATCGCCTGGCCTATTCGGAACTGATGGCGATGGTGTTGCTGATCGGGCTGTTGGGGTTTGCCCTGGATGCGCTTGCACGCGGGTTGCATCAGCGCTGGGTGCATGGGGGGAGCCAGTGACGGCATGGCCTGAGCCCGGCGGCCCGCCGCCGTCGGGGTGAGCGGCACACCGGAGGAGCCAAAGCTTTTCATCACCTGTAACATAAGACCCCGTCGACCCCGTGCATCCCGTCGCCGGGTATGTGCCTGGCGTGTTCGGCGATACACAGTGAATACATTCTTCCGGTTCAGGAACCCGTCATGACCCAAAAGCAACGCTTGAAATACTCGATCCTGATCGCCCTGGCGGTATTGGCGACGATGTTTGGCCTGTCCTACCTGCAGAACATCGGGTTTATCAGTGAGAAGACGTTCCAGACCATCGCCATCGCCGTCGCGGTCGTCGTGGTGGTGATCAACGGCATCATGCGCCGCAAGGTCAAGCTTTAAGGTCCGCCTCAGCTTCGAGCGTCGAGTACCTTGGCAGCCTCTTCATGGAGGCTGTAGCTTTTATCTGCGTTAAGGGTGATCACGCCTTCGCTGCACAGGCGCTTGAGCACCTCGCGCACACTCAGGAACGACAACGGGATCCCCAGCTCCAGCAAATGGCTGTGCACGCCACGTACCCCCAGGGTGCGCTGGTTGTCGGCGGCGGTGAGCAGGGCGTCGATGACCTTCAGCCGGATCAGGCTGGTGCGCAGGCCGAAACACTTGAGCAGGTGGCGAATACGCTGGTTGCCTTGCTGTTCGGGGGTTTTGCCGAACGCTTGGGCGCCGTTGCCAAATTGGCTGTCGGCTGCGGGTGGATGTCCGTCCGTGGGCACTTGCGGGTTGTACATGCAAAAACTCCTTATCAGAGCCTGATCAGGAAAATGATGGCGCTCTTAGTTAATAAGACGAACGAGCGTGCTAAATCATGAAGGGCGTGATGTAGAAAATTTGTCGGTATCGGCTTTGTCACATCTGCAGCGCCTCGGATAAACCTGCTCCAGGGTTAAATTTCTCCCGGTTTTTTGCGTCCTTACGGTGGGGTGGTTACCCCTGTGAGGGTGTTCAATTTGACTGCGGAGTCTGTGTGATTATTTCCAACGGGTTGGCCAGGGTGTGCGTGACGGGGCTGTTGCTGGGGGTGAGCCTGGCTGCAACGGCACGGGAGTCGACAACGCAGGCGTCGGCGGATATCCGCCGCACCAGTTTCGGCGTGCCGCATATTCGCGCCAATGACGAGCGTGGCCTGGGTTTCGGGATCGGTTATGCCTATGCCCAGGACAACCTATGCCTGCTGGCCAATGAAGTGGTTACCGTGAACGGCGAGCGGGCCCGGTACTTCGGCCCCGAGCAGTCGACCCTGGAAGAGCGCAACAACCTGGCCAGCGATGTGTTTTTCACCTGGCTGAATACTCCGGGCGCGGTGGCGGCTTTCTGGAAGGCGCAAAGCCCGCAGATCCAACAGCGCATGCAAGGCTACGTGACCGGCTACAACCGCTATCTGAAAGAACAGGGCGCACCCGCCCAGTGCCAGGCGGCCTGGGTGCGGCCGCTGGTGGTTGAAGACCTGGTGAAATTGACCCGCAGGTTGTTGGTGGAGGGCGGTGTCGGCCAGTTCGCCGAAGCCCTGGTCGGCGCCGCGCCGCCTCAGGCCACCGCGAGTGTGCAACCCAGCGCCAAGGCATTCGAATTGGCCGCCGCCAATCAACAGCGCTTCAGCCTGGATCGCGGCAGCAATGCCGTGGCGGTGGGCCGCGACCGTTCGTTCAATGGCCGTGGCATGTTGCTGGCCAACCCGCATTTCCCGTGGGTGGGCGGCATGCGCTTTTATGAAATGCACCTGACCATCCCCGGCCAGTTGGATGTGATGGGCGCCGCGCTGCCCGGCCTGCCGGTGATCAATATCGGCTTCAACCAGCATGTGGCGTGGACGCACACGGTGGATACGTCCAAGCACTTCACCCTGTTTCGCCTGACGTTGGATCCCAAGGACTCCACGCGCTATATGCTGGATGGAAAATCCATCCCCCTGGAGAAAACCTCGGTGACGGTGCAGGTCAGGCAAGCGGACGGCAGCGTGAAGCCGGTAACCCGCTCGGTCTACAGCTCGCAGTTCGGCCCCGTGGTGCAATGGCCCGGCAAGCTGGATTGGGACAGTCGCCACGCCTTCAGCCTGCGCGATGCCAACCTGGGCAACGACCGCGTCCTGCAACAGTGGTACGCCATGAACCGTGCCACGAGCCTCAAGGACCTGCAAACCTCGGTGCACACCCTGCAAGGCATCCCGTGGGTCAATACCCTGGCCGCCGATGACCAGGGCCAGAGCCTGTACATGAACCTGTCGGTGGTGCCCAACGTCAGCGCGGCCAAACTGGCCCAATGCAGCGACCCGCGTGCCGGCCTGCAGATGATCATGCTCGACGGCGCCCGCAGTGCCTGCGCCTGGGACGTCGACCCGCGCGCCGCCCAGGCCGGCATCTTCCCCGCCGACCAGTTGCCGCAGCTGGAGCGTAGCGACTACGTGCAGCACTCTAACGATTCGGCGTGGCTGGCCAACCCCAAGGCACCGTTGACCGGCTTCTCCCCGGTGATCAGCCAGGACCACATCGGCCTCGGCCCGCGCGCACGCTTCGCCCTGCAACGCCTGCAATCCCTGGAGACGCGACCGATCAGCGTCGCCGACCTGCAAAACATGGTCATGGACAACGAGGTGTACCTGGCCGGCCAGGTCATGCCTGACCTGCTGGAATTCTGCGCCAAACACCTCGGCACCGACGCGACTGCGCTGAAGTCGCTGTGCACCAGCCTCAACGACTGGGACCGACGCGCCAACCTCAACAGCGGCCTGGGCCTGGTGCACTTCATCAATTTGGTTGAAGACCTGCAGCAACTCCCCGATGCCTGGCGCGTCGCGTTCGACCCGGCCCAACCCCTGACCACCCCACGGGGCCTGGCCATCGAGCGCGCCCCCGTGGCCAAGGCCCTGCGCGAAGCCATGCTGGCCTCCACCGCAGCCGTGGCCAAACTCGGCCTCAACGCCGACAGCAAATGGGGCGATATCCAGGTCAGCGGCCAAACCCCGATCCACGGCGGCCCGCAAGCGCTGGGGATCTACAACGCCATGCAAACCGTGCCCCGGGCCGACGGCAAGCGCGAAGTGGTCAGCGGCAGCAGCTACCTGCAGATCGTCACCTTCGACGACCACGGCCCCCACGCCCAAGGCCTGCTGGCATTCTCCCTGTCCAGCAACCCGGCATCGAAATACTCGAAGGACCAGACCCAAGCGTTCTCCGAGAAAAAACTGCGCCCACTGCCGTTCACCGACGCCCAGATCAAGGCCGACCCGCAGTACCAGCAGCAGCTCATCAAGGAGTAGGGCAGGCGCGCAACTCCTTGATGTCAATACGAAATATTTTTGAAATCAAGGGGTTGCAGGCAAAAGCAAATGAGTACATAATGGCGCCCATCGAACGCAACGAAGCATTAAAAACTTCAATGTATTCAATGAGTTAGAGTAGAGGCAGGGCTCTATGGCCCACTCAAGTTTTTATGCGGTGAATGCCAGTGGCAAGGGCATTGATCGTTTGAGGCCGAGTAGCAAAATGGTTATGCAGCGGATTGCAAATCCGCCTACGCCGGTTCGATTCCGACCTCGGCCTCCACTCTTGAAAACCCCGTAGATTAACGTCTACGGGGTTTTTATTGGGCGGAAGAAAAGGCCCGGGTGCCAACCTCTCGAGCAGGCCGATCTACCTCCCTCCGCATCCGCCTGTGCAGGCGCCATTCCCTTCCCGTTGTGTACAGCGTTGTGCCTTGTTCCTCCCGCGCTCGAAGGGTTTTTCGACGAGTGACGTGTCTAGATCAAGGGTCAGGAGGCTTTTAAGGTTGTCATGGCCCGTGTTGGCGACTACCCTGAAAATGTTCGTATTGTTACGAATAATTTCGGTTGTGGCTGTTTTCAAGTCACGCTACTTCAGGATGAGGAACGAAAATGTTTTCACACGAAGGTCCCGCAATAGAGCTGTTGCTATCCATTTTTGGTCTGGCGATGCTACTTTTGGTCGTTTGGTTTTTTCATCATCAATACGAGCGAAAGATGGGGAAGGGTGTTAAAAAACTACATGATCTCGACGACAAACGCTCAACCTGACGCTGCTGTCGAATGACTTGATCGAGTCGGCTCCCGCTGGCTCGCACTATTCACTGACGTAAAGATCGAGGGCTGGCTACGATTTCCGAGTCGAGGCCCTCATTCTTGAGCGTACTGAACTCTATCTTCAGCGCCAGTCTCTGACCTGCTGATGCGCTGCGCCTTCACTTCACCCGCGTACCTGGCGATTTTCTCCCGCTGAGTTGCCAGCAACGTGCAGATCTTCATTAGCGCCAACGCCTCACTCGGCGTCCTGCTGCTGTTTGCCAGGGCTGTCAGTTCAACCACGGACCAGCCAATGACTGCAGTTGCATCTTCCAGGTCATAAAACAATTCCTGCTGGGCGGTTCTGGGTCCATCGAGGCCCTGTATCAACTCTTTCATCGACTTCTCCCTTTGGTGCTGATCAGGTATCAAAATTGGCCTTACTCGCATCAACGAATGACGTGTATCCACCCCAACACAAACCCTACCAAGACGTTACACGAAACCCATGACGGACTTCATTTAACGCGGTCTTACTTGACGTACACCCAACCTTGTAAAGCAGAGAGCGTTGTCATGAAGTTGAATTACCTAACCAAGGCGGCTGTTGTTGTCGCGCTGTTGTCGACCTTGTCAGGCTGCTGGATATTCATGCCGCCGGGCGGTGGTGGGGGTGGTGGCCATGGCGGTGGTGGTCATGGTCAAGGCGGCGGCCCTGGTGGCGGTCCGCGCTGACAGTCAGTCAACGGGAGGCAGGCCATGAACAATGGCCTGCCTCTTTTTTGCCCCGGATAAATCCCAGGCAAAGAAAAGCCCGCGATGGGGAGCACGGGCTAAAAGGGATGTTCATTAGGAGCTGGGTTCACCATAAGGGTGCGTCTGTGAAAGCTTTGTGAAAACGCCGGAGCCATCTGAACCTGAAGTGTATGCCTCGATCCGTGCCTGGCTGTACGAGGCGCCGGGCGGCATAACCCACTACTGTCGCAGGCCTACCACACCGCTCGGATGCCGCACCATGTCCATGTCTACCAGCCTGCTGTCGGCTTTTGTGCTGTTCGCCTTCGTGTCCTCGATCACCCCAGGTCCGAACAACACCCTGTTGCTTGCCTCGGGGGTGAACTTCGGGTTTCGCCGCTCGATGCCCCATGCGCTGGGGATCAGTCTCGGATTCATGCTGCTGGTGATTGCGGTCGGCCTGGGCCTGGGCGAAGTGTTCAAGGTATTCCCGTGGGCCTACACGGTGTTGCGCTATGTGGGCGCGGCGTACTTGCTGTACCTGGCCTGGAAGATCGCCACGGCGGGCGGCATGTCCGATAGCAATGAGGAACACGGCAAGCCCATGACCTTCCTCGGCGCGGCGGCGTTTCAGTGGGTGAACCCCAAGGCGTGGATCATGGCGCTCGGGGCCATCACCACCTATACGCCGGCTGAGGGCTATGTCACCAACGTGCTGGTGATCGCGCTGGTCTTTGCCGTGGTCAACCTGCCCAGTGTGTGCGTGTGGGTCGGGTGTGGCAGCGGCTTGCGCAATGTGCTGCGCGAACCGCGCTGGGTGAGGCTGTTCAACTGGTCAATGGCCGGGCTGTTGGTGCTGTCGCTGTACCCGATGTTGTTTGCCGGCTAGGCGTCAGACCGGCGAGATGGTTGCCAGCAGCCCGATGCCGATGGTCAGCACTAAAAAACCGAACAGGAAAATCGCCATCTTGGTCATAAGGCCTCCGAAGGAAAGGGGGTAGGGATGGGGGCCATTGTCCGCCCAGGCGGCGTTTCAATACAGGCGCAGATAGCAAAGAAAAAACCGTATCAGATGCGCCGGCGAGGGTTCTGCCACGGGCTTTTTGCGCCTGTGGTTTTTTCAAGATCAGTGCCTGAGACAGCCAGCGTTTTTCCCCCTAAGATGGCGCCCATTGCATCAACAATAAAAGTGGGCCAACCCTCGATGGAAAGACGCCAGTTCAGCGGTGGCATGAAAGGCAAGAACCTGCGCTACCTCAACGAAACCTCCCAGCCGGCATCGGTCACCCGCGTCGGCTTCCTGCTGCTCGAACATTTTTCCCTGCCGGCATTCACCCAGACCCTCGATACCGTGGTCACCGCCAACCTGCTGCGACCTGATCTGTTCGCCACGCGGACCTTCGGGTGTGACGACGGGGAAGTCATCAGCGACCTGGGCCTGGTGATCCGCCCCGACGCGCGTCTCGATGCGCCCGCGCTGCAAGGCCTGGATCTGCTGGTGATCTGCGGGGGCTTTCGCACCGAACTCAAGGCTGACGATCCCTTTATCCAGCTGCTGCGCACGGCCGCCGAGCAGGGTGTGAGCCTCGCGGGGTTGTGGAACGGTGCATGGTTCCTCGGCCGTGCCGGCCTGTTGCAGGGCTACCGCTGCGCCATTCACCCCGAACACCGCCCGGCCCTGGCGGAAGTGTCCAAGGCCACCCACGTTACCAGCGAGCCCTACGTGATCGACCGCGACCGCCTCACCGCGTCGAGCCCCTCCGGCGCTTTCCACATGGCCTTGGACTGGATCAAAAGCTTGCACGACAAAGCCCTGGTCGAAGGTATCGAAGACATCCTGGCCTTTGAAGAATCGCGTTACCGGCGCATCAAACCCACCGAAAACGTCAGCGTCAGTGCGCCCCTGCGCGAAGTGGTCAAGCTGATGGACGCCAACCTCGAAGAACCGCTGGAACTCGACCAACTTGCCGTCTACGCCGGCCGCTCGCGCCGCCAACTGGAGCGCCTGTTCAAGGAACAACTGGGCACCACGCCGCAGCGCTACTACATGGAACTGCGCGTCACCGAAGCACGCCGGCTGTTGCAGCACACCGAACTGTCACAGGTGGAGGTGCTGGTGGCGTGCGGGTTTGTCTCGCCGAGCCATTTCAGCAAATGCTACAGCTCGTATTTCGGATATCGCCCCTCCAAGGAGAAGCGGTTGGTCAAGTAAGGTGACTGTCGCTCTATGCGCGCCGGCATGATTTTTCAAGGAGGACCCATGTCTCTTACACGTTTGGATCGTTATCGCGGCAGTTTGCTGGGCTTGGCCTGTGGCGATGCAGTCGGGACCACGGTGGAGTTCATGCCCCGTGGCACATTTACTCCGCTCACCGATATGGTGGGAGGAGGGCCGTTCAACCTCAAGCCCGGCCAGTGGACCGACGATACTTCAATGGCGCTGTGCCTGGCCGAAAGTCTGTTGCGCAAAGAGGGGTTTGACGCGGCGGATCAGATGGGTCGCTATCTGAATTGGTGGAAATGGGGCTATTTGAGCTCCACCGGCGACTGTTTCGATATTGGCCTGACCGTGAGTAAGGCGCTAACGGCGTATCAAGACAGCGCAAACCCCTTTTCAGGCTCTACGGATCCGTATTCCGCCGGAAATGGTTCGATGATGCGCCTTGCACCGGTGGTGTTGTTTTACTTTCCGGACCTTCAACGTATCCGCTATTACGCCGCCGAAAGCTCGCGCACCACCCACGCTGCTCAGGAAGCAATCGAGTGCTGCCTGGTGCTGGCCCAGGCAATCAGCAATGCGCTTGAGGGTGTTTCAAAGGATCAGGTATTGCAGTTGGCGCATATGGACCTCGCGGCGGCCAACGTCGCCGCACTTGCGCAGGGCAATTACCTGGAGAAGTCCCGTGATGACATCGTCGGCACCGGCTACGCCGTGGCGTCCCTTGAGGCCGCACTCTGGTGCTTCCACCATACCGACAGCTTTGCGGCGGCAGTGCTGATGGCGGCCAATCTGGGCGATGACGCAGACACTACCGCAGCCATCGTTGGCCAACTGGCCGGTGCATATTATGGCGCCCAAGCGATTCCTGGCGACTGGTTGGAAAAGCTGTGGATGCGCGAAGAAATCCAAGGCATGGCGGATGCCCTGTTGGCAGCTTCGACCGGTAATCTCGTGCAGTGAAGCGAGCACCGTCTGCAAAACCATGAAGATCAAATGTGGGAGTTGTCGAGCTCAATTGTGGTGAGCGGGCTTGTCGAATCGTCGCACCGCCCGCGCTGGGCTGCGCAGCAGCCCCAAAACCAGGCGCAGAGGAGTGCCTGAGACTCGGCATTCGTCTTGATCAGGGGCGCTTCGCCCCCCACGCGGGGCAAGCCCGCTTACCACATGAAATAGCGTGTGCAAGTTGCTGTGCTTGGAGGTGGCGGTTCTTCTCAAAACCGCCCCAGTCGATACGGCCCTAGCGCCGGCAACCCCGAAAACGCAGGCGCCCCCGACGCCAATTGCCCCACCATCTCCGCCGTCACCGCCGCCTGGGTCAGCCCCAAATGCTGATGCCCGAACGCAAGCAGCACCTTCCCGTCACACACCCGATCAATAATCGGCAGCGAATCCGGCAGCGACGGTCTGAAGCCCATCCACGGCGTCGCGTCCTCTGCACTCAGATCCTCACGAAACAACCCCTGGCTCAACCGATGCAACTGCCACGCCCGCGCCATGTTCGGCGGGCGGTCGAGGCCGGCGAATTCCACGGTGCCGGCCAGGCGCAGGCCGCCTGTCATGGGCGTCATGATGAACTTGCGCTCCAGGGACGTGACGGCAAACGGCAGGCGCTGCTGTTCATGGGGCAGCATCAGGTGATAGCCCCGTTCGGTGTCCAGCGGGACTTTTTTGCCGGTCAGGGCGGCGGTGAGTCTGGCCGAGTGGGCGCCACAGGCGATCAGCACCTGGCGGGCGGCAAAGGTGCCTTGATCGGTGCTCACGGTGATGCCATCGCCTTCAATCCGCGCATCCAGCACCTGGCGTTGGAGGAACTGCACGCCACTGGCCTTGGCCGCCTCCACCAATTCGCAGACCAATCGGTAAGGGTCGAGGAAGTGCCCTGTTCGCGGGAAAAACAGGCCGCCCTGGATCTGCGCGGCCAATTGCGGGGCAATCTCATGTATGGCATCCCCCGACCAGAACTCCACCGGCACGTTTTGCGCTTGCATGCGCCGTTGCAAGCCATCGATGGCCGCGCGGGAGTCTGAACGTTCGAACACCAGCAGCGAGCCATCTTCGCGCAACAGCTCCGGGCGCTGAATACTGGCCAGCAACCGTTGCCAGGCGCCAAGGCTCGCTTCATTGAGCGCGCGCAGACCCGTCACCGTGCGCTGGTAACTCGCCGGGCGCAGGTTCAGCAGCAGGCGGATGAACCAGGGCAGGGCGCGTGGCAGGTATTTCCAGTCCAGGCGCAGCGGGCCCATGGGGTCCGTGAGCATGGCGGGCAAGCGCTTGAGGATCGACAGGTCGGCGATCGGGAACACTTGCTCGGTCGCCAGGTGCCCGGCGTTGCCGTAGGAGGCGCCCATGCCGGGCGCCAGCTGGTCGATCACCCGCACTTTCCGCCCCTGGCGCGCCAGCTGCAGGGCGCAGGCAACGCCAATGATGCCGGCTCCGATTACGGCGATATCCGCAGGGTCAGGGTCGTGCATCCGCTACGCCTCTCTCGACCAGTTGGCATACCACTGGCGAAACAGCGCGTACTGGGTTTCGGCGTAACGCCGCTGGGCATCGCTGAGCACATCGGTCTCGTTGAAGTGCAGGGCGTAGCCCATATCGCCGTTAAGCACCATCAGATGCTTGTAATACAGCACCAGGTCGCAGCCTTCATCGAAGGACGACAACACCGCCAATGCCGCTTCCAGTTCCCGGGCCAGGCGCCGGGCCTTGGCATCACCCTTGGCGGCTTGCTTGCTCAGGGCCACCAGGTGCAGCACTTCGCGGGGCAAGGCATTGCCGACGCCGGTGATCGCGCCCGTGGCGTTGCAGTTGACGAAACCGTGCACCACCTGGGTATCGACGCCCACCATCAGGGTCACGCTGTCGTCCTGGGAGGTGATGTGCTCGGCGGCATAGCGCAGGTCGGCAGCGCCACCGAACTCCTTGAAGCCGATCAGGTTCGGGTGTTCGCGGCGCAGCTCGAAGAACAACTCCGCGCGGGTGGCAAAGCCGTAGTAAGGGCTGTTGTAGATCACCGCCGGCAGGTTGGGCGCGGCCTTGAGGATTGCCGAAAAGTGCGCCTTTTGCGCGGTGGCGGACGCACCTCGGGACAGCACGCGCGGAATCACCATCAAGCCCTGGGCGCCGACCTTGGCCGCGTGGGCGGCGTGGGCCACCGCCTCGCGGCTGTTCACCGCACCGGTACCGACAATGGTCGGCACGCCGGCCGCCACCAGGCGCGCCACGCCTTCCTGGCGCTCGGCTTCGGTGAGCAACGGCCAGTCGCCCATGGACCCGCAATACACCACGGCGCTCATGCCGATATCGATCAACTCGCGGCCCTTGGCGACCAGCGCGTCGAAGTCCGGCTTGCGCGCGGCGGTGCATGGGGTCATCAGTGCGGGGACGCAACCGGTGAAGATGTTGTCGCTCATTGTCCTGGCTCCTTGCAGCGTTCAATCAAAGGGGGTGGGCTCAGATGCCCCAGGCAAACGGGTCTTGCTCGTCGATCAGCAAGGTGCTGTCGGCGGTCATGTAGGCGCGGCCGGTGATGAAGGGGATGACACGTGTGCCGTCCCATTCATATCGGCCTTCGAAGCGGCTGCCGGTGATGCTGGCTTGTACCCAGGTTTCACCGGGGTTGAGTTTCCCATCGGCGGCCAGGCACGCCAGCTTGGCGCTGGTGCCGGTGCCGCAGGGGGAGCGGTCGTAGGCTTTGCCAGGGCACATGACGAAGTTGCGGCTGTCGGCGTGGGCGTCGTCGGCGAACAGTTCGATATGGTCGATCAGGGCGCCGTCTGCGCCGTGGATGCCCTGGGCCTCGAGGGCCTTGAGCATCGCCCAGGTGTAGTCGGTGAGGGCGTCGACGTTGCTCATCTCCAACGCCATGCCATGCTCGCAGACCAGGAAGAACCAGTTGCCGCCCCAGGCAATATCGCCCTGGACTGCGCCATGGCCCGGTACATCCACCGTCACCTGCTGGCGATAGCGATAGGCAGGCACGTTGCGCAGGGTCACGGCGCCGTCGTCGTGCAAGGTCGCGGCCACCGGCCCCACCGGGGTGTCGAGGGTGTGCACGCCCGGCTGGATACGCCCCAAGTGGTGCAGGGACGCCACCAGGCCGATGGTGCCGTGGCCGCACATGCCCAGGTAACCGGCGTTGTTGAAGAAGATCACCCCGCAGGTGGCGCCCGGGGTGACGGGCGCGCAGTACAGCGCGCCCACCAGTACGTCATTGCCACGGGGTTCCAGCAGGCAGGCGCGGCGCCATGGGTCGTGCTCCGTGCGCAGGTTCTCCAACTGGTCGGCGATGCTCGCGCCCTTGAGCGCGGGGAAGCCGGTCATTACCAGGCGCGTGGGTTCGCCGCCGGTGTGGGAGTCGATCACATGCAGTCGCTTCATAACGCGCTCCATCAATAAGAGCTGTGGGCTGCCTTCTTGTGAGTGTAGGGATAGGCATGCAGTGGCCCTATCGTGAACGCGCAGGCTGGGCGGCGATTGATGTTTTTTGCCGACATCGATGACGAAATCAGCACAGTTCGCCCTGCTCGACAGCACCCCGGGCATGGGGCAATCTGCTTGCCATCAAGGTGACAGCCGGGGAGAGACACTCATGCTTCAACGCGCGTTTGCGAGCCTTTGCCAAGGAGCAAGTCCTCCCCACAGCATCGAGCAACTATTGGCCGGCGTAGCGCAATTGCTGCCGATGCTGGACGTGATCCCCAATGCCGCCATCTTCATCAAGGACCTGGAGGCCCGTTACGTCCTCGCCAACCGCACCCTGGTGCAGCGCTGCGGCCTCAAGCAGTTGCAACCGTTGCTGGGCAAGACCAGCGCCGACGTCTTTCCCGCACCATTGGGGCCGGGCTATACCGAGCAGGACCGGCGCGTGCTGCAGCAGGGTTTTGTGCTGGAAGACCAACTCGAACTGCACCTCTACGGCAGCCGCGAACCCGGTTGGTGCCTGACCCACAAATGGCCGCTGTACAACCACGAAGGCCGCATCATCGGCCTGGCCGGGATATCGGTCGACCTGCAATCGGCCAGCCAGACCCACCCGGCCTACCAACGCCTGGCCGCTGTGGACGAGCACATCCGCACGCACTTCAACCGCCGCGTCACCCTCGGCGAACTGACGCGCATCGCCGGGATTTCCGTGGCGCAACTGGAGCGCTACTGCAAGCGCGTGTTCCACCTGACACCCCGGCAGATGATCCAGAAAGTACGCTTGGAACACGCCCATCGGTTACTGCACAGCGACATGCCGATCACCGAAGTCGCGCTGCAGTGCGGCTATACCGACCACAGCGCGTTCACTCGGCAGTTCAAGGCATCGACGGGGTTTACGCCGAGGCAGTATCGGGAAACCTGCTGAACGCCCGAGCCCCCGTTCAGACACGCCACATTGCAATGCAACGAATGGCCCACCGAGCCCTCATATGTTCACGAGTAATGTTTAACCACGACAGGTACCACGCTTATGACCGCGGCTGAAAACAACCATGTGAACTGGCTGGTGGAACAATCGATGCTGCACGCGGCACGCCAGCGCGCCAAGCTCTATTCGGGCCAGGGCCGGTTGTGGCAGCAGCCGTACGCGCAGACCCGGCCCCGTGATGCCTCGGCCTTGTCGTCGGTGTGGTTTACCGCCTACCCGGCGTCGATTGTGACGCGCGAGGGCGGTACGGTGCTGGAGGCGCTGGGGGATGAGACGCTGTGGCATGCGCTGTCGAAGATCGGCATCCAGGGCATCCATAACGGCCCGCTGAAGAAATCCGGTGGCCTGACCGGCACCCGGCACACGCCGACCATCGACGGCAATTTCGACCGCATCAGCTTCGAGATCGACCCGCAGTTGGGCACCGAGGCGCAGTTGCAGGCGTTGACGCGCATGGCGGCGGCGCACAATGCGGTGATCATCGACGACGTGATTCCGTCCCACACCGGCAAGGGCGCGGACTTTCGCCTGGCGGAGATGGCCTACGAGGATTACCCCGGCCTTTACCATATGGTGGAGATCCGTGAGGAAGACTGGCCGCTGCTGCCCGAGGTGGCCGAGGGTCGTGATGCGCAGAACCTCAGCCCGGCCCAGGTGGACGCCCTGCGCGACAAGCACTATATCGTCGGCCAGTTGCAGCGGGTGATCTTCTTCGAGCCCGGCGTCAAGGAAACCGACTGGAGCACCACGCCGGTGGTCATCGGCGTGGATGGCAAGCCGCGTCGCTGGGTGTACCTGCACTACTTCAAGGAAGGCCAGCCGTCGCTGAACTGGCTCGACCCGACCTTCGCCGCGCAGCAGATGATCATCGGCGACGCCTTGCACGCCATCGACGTGATGGGCGCGAAAATCCTGCGCCTGGACGCCAATGGTTTCCTCGGCGTGGAACGCACCCTCGATGGCACGGCCTGGTCCGAGAGCCATCCGCTGTCGATCACCGGCAACCAGTTGCTGGGCGGGGCGATTCGCAAGGCCGGCGGTTTCAGCTTCCAGGAGTTGAACCTCACGGTGGATGACATTGCGTCGATGTCCCATGGCGGCGCCGACCTGTCCTATGACTTCATCACCCGCCCGGCGTACCAGCACGCGCTGTTGATGGGCGATGCCGAATTCCTGCGCCTGATGCTGCGTGAAATGCACCGCCAGGGCATCGACCCCGGCTCGCTGATCCACGCGTTGCAGAACCACGATGAGCTGACCCTGGAGCTGGTGCACTTCTGGACCCTGCATGCCCACGACACCTTCCTTTACCAGGGGCAGACATTCCCCGGCAATATCCTGCGCGAGCACATCCGCGAGCAGATGTACGAACGCCTGGCCGGCGAGCATGCGCCGTATAACCTCAAGTTCGTGACCAATGGCGTGTCCTGCACCACCGCCAGCATCATCACGGCGGCGCTGGGCATTCGCGACCTGGAGGCAATCAGTGCTGCCGACATTCAACAGATTCGCCAGATCCATTTACTGCTGGTGATGTACAACGCCATGCAGCCCGGGGTGTTCGCCTTGTCCGGCTGGGACCTGGTAGGCGCGCTGCCGTTGGCCGCCGAGGAAGTCGCGCACTTGATGCAGGATGGCGATACCCGCTGGATTCATCGCGGCGCGTACGACCTGGTGGATCTGAACCCTGACGCAGAATTGTCGGCCGGCCAGATGCCACGCTCGAAAAGCCTCTACGGCAGCCTCAACAGCCAGTTGCAGGACCCGGACTCGTTCGCCTCGCAACTGCAAAAGATCCTCGCCGTGCGCCGCGCCTACGACATCGCCGCCAGCCGCCAGATACTGGTGCCCGACGTGCAGAACCCCGGCCTGTTGATCATGGTCCACGAATTGCCGGCCGGCAGAGGCACGCAAATCACCGCGCTGAACTTCGGCGCCACGCCGATCACCGAAACCCTGAACCTGCCGGATATCGCGGCGGGGATGGTGGTGGACATCATCAACGAACGGGTGGAGGGCGACCTGACGGCGGAGGGCGAGTTCACCATTACCCTGGATGCGTACGAGGGGTTGGCGCTGCGGGTTATCAGCAGCACGCCGATGTAACCTCAATCTTCCAAGCACCGAAGAACCCAATGTGGGAAGGGGTGTTGTCAGGCCTGTGGCTGCTTTTCAGCCAACTGAAACCGATACCCCACCCCATACAACGACTCAATCGGGGTTTCCCCCGGGCATACCTGTTCCAGCTTGCGCCGCAGGTTGCGGATATGGCTGTCCACCGTGCGGTCGGTGACCACCCGGTGGTCGGAGTAGAGGTGATCCAGCAACTGGTCGCGGGAAAACACGCGGCCGGCGGCGCGGGCGAAGGTGTTGAGCAGGCGCAGTTCCAGGGGCGTGAGGTCCAGCGCGATGCCGTCCAGCGAGGCCTGGTAGCGGGCTTCGTCGATCAGCAGGCGCGGCGCGCCAGTGCCGAGCAGCTGCGGGCTGCGGCGCAGGATGGCCTTGACCCGGGCCACCACTTCACGGGGGCTGAAGGGTTTGCAGATGTAGTCGTCGGCGCCCAGTTCCAGGCCGAGCAGGCGGTCCACTTCTTCGACGCGGGCGGTGATCATGATGATCGGCACCGCGCTGAAACCGCGCAGGTCCTGGCACAGCTGCATGCCGTCACGGCCGGGCAGCATCAGGTCGAGCAGGATCAACCTGGGCTCGTGGGCACGCACGGCGGGCACCACGTGCAGGCCATTGTCCAGGCACCGGGTGGTATAGCCGGCGGCCTCCAGGTAGTCGCGCATCAGGGCGGCGAGCTTGGGTTCGTCTTCGACGATCAGGATCGGCGGTTCATCGTGCATGGTTCACAGGCTCCGGGGCAGGCGCAGGGTCAGCCACAGACCGCCGTAGGGCGAGTGGTCGGCAACCAGGCTGCCATCGTGGGCGTTGGCGATGCTGCGGCAGATTGCCAGGCCCAGGCCGGCGCCGCCATGCTCGCGGTTGCGCGATGACTCGCCGCGGTAGAACCGCTCGAACAAGCGTGGCAACTGGCTTGCGGACACGCCCGGCCCGGAGTCGAGAAAGTCGATACGCACCGTGTCGCGGTCGACCCCCACACTGAGGCGCAACCTGCCGTTGACGTCGGTGTAGCGCAGCGAATTTTCCAGCAGGTTGGAAAACAATTGCTGCAGGCGACTGGCATCCGCCAGCACCTTCACGGGCTCGCGCGGCAGCTCCAGGTCGAGCTGCAACTGGCGGGCAGCGAAGCGTTCCCGGTACATCGCCAGGCTGTTTTCGAGCACGTCGTTGAGCATGCATGGGGCCTTGCGGTAGGTCAGCGCACCGATATCCGCCAGGGACAACTCATACAGGTCATCCACCAGCTTGCTGAGCATGCCGACTTCGCCGAGCAGGGATTTCATCGTATTCGGGTCCAGGCTGCGCACACCGTCCTCGATCGCCTCCAGCTCGCCGCGCAGCACCGACAGCGGCGTGCGCAGTTCGTGGGAGACATCAGCCATGAACTCCCGGCGCATTTTTTCGTTGCGCTCCAGGGTATAGGCCAACTGGTTGAAGTCGCGGGCCAGTTGGCCGACTTCGTCGTTGGAGGCCACGGCCACGCGGCTGCTGTAGTCGCCGCTGGCCAGGCGGTGGGTGGCGGCGGCCACGCGCTTGACCGGCTCCAGCAGTGTGCGGGCGATCCACCAGGCAATCAGCATCGCCAGCAGCAGCGAGAATACGCCCATCACCAGGCTGGTGCGCAGCTGGTATTGCTGGAAGCGTTCGCCACCGGCCTCGGTCACGCTCTGGAACGGGGTCACGGCCAGCCAGCCCACGGTTTCGCCCGCGACCACAATGGGGCTCACCAGCGCATCCTCACCAATCGCGGTGTAGCCGGTGACGCGCTTGCGGTCCTTGTCGAGCAGGGCGATGCGAAACAGCGCACCGGTCAAGTCCGAGGCCAGCGGTGTACGTAGGTCATGGGTGACCCGTTCTTCGTCGGGGTCTGGGCGCATGATGTCGAACCAGCGATCCGGGCGGTTGCGCATGAACGCCCAATTGCCTTCGCGCGCATAAGCACTGGCCAGGCGCGGCACCACCGTGGCCATGCGCTCCAGCGCCTGTTCATTGATATAGCCAAGGAACCCGCGGCCAAAACTCCAACTGGTGGCCAGGCCCATGCTGAGGATGACCAGCAGCACGCCGGCCGATACGGCGACAAACAGTTTGGTGGAGATACTCAACTTCATGAACAAGGGCCGTAAAAGAGTGGACCCGCCCATTTAGGGCCCCAGGGAGGAAAGATTCAACCCGGGCGGGCAATCTTCAATTTTCCTGCACATTTGCCCAGCAGCATGACGGTAAGGCTTGCACCACCCCGTCTTGCAGAGGCAACTATGTCGACCAAACTTTTCGCCAAATACCTGGTAACCGCCGCGGTACTCCTGTCGTTCATCATTCTGGTGCTGCTCGGCGGCTGCTCGTCTGGCGACCCCGCGCCCGCAGTCGCCACCCCCAAGGTCTCGGTGATCACTGTGCAGCCCAAGCGCCAGGTCATGACCACTGAACTGGCCGGGCGCACCCAGGCGTTTATGGTCGCCGAGATTCGCCCGCAGGTCGGCGGTATCGTGCAGCAGCGCCTGTTTGTCGAAGGCGCCGAGGTCAAGGCCGGGCAGGCGCTGTACCAACTGGATGCGGCACCCTACAAGGCGGCATTGGCTGAGGCCCAGGCGAGCCTGGCCAAGGCGCGCGCCACCTTGAAGTCGGCACAGACCACCGCCGCGCGTAACGCCCGGTTGGTGAAGATCGACGCCATCAGCCAGCAAACCAACGAAGATTCCCAGGCCACCCTGCTGACCGCCGCTGCTGACGTCCAGGTGGCCCAGGCCGACCTCGACACTGCCCGCATCAACCTGGCCTACACCCGCATCAGCTCGCCAGTGGCCGGGCGTATCGAGACGTCCACGGTCACCCCCGGCGCACTGGTGGTGGCCAACCAGGACACCGCACTCACTACCGTGCAGCAACTCGACCCGATCTATGTGGATGTGACCCAGTCCACCACTGAATTGCTGGCCCTCAAGCGCGACCTGGCCCGTGGCGTGTTGCAGGCCAACGGCGACGGCGAGGCGCACATCAGCCTCAAACTGGATGACGGCAGCACCTACAACCACGACGGCCGCCTCAAGTTCAGCGGGGTCAGCGTCAACCAGGGCACCGGCACCGTGACCTTGCGTGCGGTGTTCGACAACCCCGAGCATGTGCTGCTGCCCGGCATGTACGTGCGTGGGGTGTTGGAGCAGGCCCGGGATGACCAGGCGATCCTGATCCCGCAAAAAGCCGTAAGCCGCAGCGCCAGCGGCGTGACCTCGGTGTTGCTGGTGGTTGACGGCAAGGTCGAGCAACGCGTGCTCAGCGTTGACCGCGCCGTGGGCAACCAGTGGTGGGTGACGGCGGGTTTGCAGGCCGGTGACCAGGTGATCGTCGAAGGTGGCCAGAAAGTCCGCATCGGCGCCATGGTCCAGACCCAGGCCGCCGATGCCGGCGCCCTGGCGCAGGAGGGTTGAACATGGCGCGTTTCTTTATCGATCGACCGATTTTCGCCTGGGTCATCGCCATCGTGATCATGCTCGGCGGCGCGTTATCCATCAGCCAGTTGCCGCTGGAGCAGTACCCGGACATCGCGCCGCCCACCGTGCGTATTTCCGCCACCTACACCGGCGCTTCGGCCAAGACCGTCGAAGACTCGGTGACCCAGGTCATCGAGCAACAGATGAAAGGCCTGGACAACCTGACCTATATGTCGGCCTCCAGCAGTTCGGCGGGCAGCGCCAGTATCAGCCTGACCTTTGGCGCCGGCACCGACCCGGATGTAGCGCAGATGCAGGTGCAGAACAAGCTGCAACAGGCCGAGTCGCGCTTGCCGCAGTCGGTGCAGAGCGAAGGCCTGACCGTGACCAAGGGCGGCTCGGACTTCCTGATGATTGCCGCCCTGGCCTCGGACAACCCCAGCGTCACCGGCACCCAGATCGGTGACTACATCTCCAGCACCTTGCTCGACTCCATCAGCCGTATCGACGGCGTGGGCGACGTACAGACCCTCGGTTCGGGCTACGCCATGCGCATCTGGCTGGACCCCGCGCTGCTGGAAAAATACGCGCTGATGCCGTCGGATGTGAGCACCGCGCTGGAGGCGCAGAACACCGAAGTGTCAGCCGGCCAACTCGGCGCATTGCCGGCGGTGAAGGGCCAGCAACTCAATGCCACCATCAGCGCGCGCAGCAAACTGCAGACGGCCGAGGAGTTCCGCAATGTGGTGGTCAAGTCCGGCAGCGACGGCGCGGTCGTGCTGCTCGGTGATGTGGCGAGCGTGGAGTTGGGCAGCGAGAGCTATGACATCAACTCGGCCCTCAACGGCAAGCCGGCCGCCGCCATGGGCGTGCAACTGGCGGCGGGCGCCAATGCGCTGGAGGTGGGCGAGGCGGTCAAGGCCAAGCTCAAGGAACTGGCGCCGTTTTACCCCACCGAAATGCAATTGAAGAACGTGATCGCCTACGACACCACGCCCTTTGTCAGCCTGTCCATCGAGGAAGTGGTCAAGTCCCTGGGCGAGGCCATCGTGCTGGTGGTGCTGATCATGTTCCTGTTCCTGCAAAACCTGCGGGCCACGCTGATCCCGGCGATCACTGTGCCGGTGGTGTTGCTGGGCACGTTTGGCGTGTTGGCGTTGTTCGGTTACTCGATCAATACCCTGACCATGTTTGCCATGGTCCTGGCCATTGGCTTGCTGGTCGACGATGCGATTGTGGTGGTGGAAAACGTCGAACGGGTGATGAGCGAGCAGGGCTTGTCGGCCCTGGCGGCCACGCGTCAATCGATGGATGAAATCACCAGTGCATTGGTCGGCATCGCCCTGGTGCTGAGCGCGGTGTTTATTCCCATGGCGTTTTTTGGCGGTTCCACCGGGATCATCTATCGGCAGTTCTCGGTGACCATCGTCTCGGCCATGGTGCTGTCGGTGTTGGTGGCGATGACCCTCACGCCGGCACTGTGCGCCACGCTGCTCAAGCCGGGGCACGCGGTTCAACGGGGCTTCTTCGGTTGGTTCAACCGTTCCTTCGAACGCTGTTCCAGCGCCTATGAAGCGTTGGTCGGCGCTGTCCTGCAACGCTCACGGCGCAGCCTGGTGGTGTATGTGCTGATCGCCGCAGCCATGGCGGCGGGTTATGCCAGCTTGCCTACTTCGTTTCTGCCGGATGAGGACCAGGGCATTCTCATGGCGCAAATCCAGCTGCCGGTGGGCGCTACCGACAGCCGCACCCAGGCGGTGTTGCAGCAGTTCGAGGCGTACATGCTCAAGCAGCCGGAAGTCGAGGCGATGATCAGCATCAGCGGCCTGGGCATGGGCGGCAACAGCCAGAACACCGCACGGGCGTTTATTCGCTTGAAGGACTGGAGTGAGCGCTCGGACGATGCCGCCACGATTGCCCAACGTGCCACGTTGGCCCTGGCAAGCATCGGCGATGCCGATGTATTCGTGATGCAACCGCCCGCCGTGCGTGGCCTGGGCCAGAGCTCGGGGTTTGATTTGCAGCTCAAGGACCTCGCCGGTCTTGGCCACGACGCATTGGTGGCGGCGCGCGAGCAGTTCATCGCGCTGGCCAGGCAAGACCCGCGCCTGCTGGGCGTGCGCAGCAATGGCCTGGACGATGCACCGCAACTCAAAATCAGCATCGATGACCGCAAGGCCGGGGCCCTGAGCCTGAGCACCAGCGACATCAACAGCACCTTGTCCACGGCGTTGGGCGGTACCTATGTGAACGACTTCCTCAACCAGGGCCGCGTGAAGAAGGTCTACGTGCAGGGTGAAGCCGGCACGCGGATGCAAGCGGCCGATCTGGACCACTGGTTCGTGCGCAACAGCAACGATGAAATGGTGCCGTTTTCGTCATTTGCCAGCAGTGCCTGGAGCTATGGCTCGCCGTTGCTGGAGCGCTACAACGGCACATCCTCCCTGGAAGTGGTCGGCGACCCGGCACCCGGTGTGAGCTCCGGCGCGGCGATGGACGCGGTGGAGGCGATTGCCCGGCAACTGCCCGATGGCATCGGCTACGAGTGGACCGGCCAGTCGTACCAGTTGCGTCTTTCCGGGTCCCAGGCGCCGTTGCTGTATGCGGTGTCCATCCTGTTTGTGTTCCTGTGCCTGGCCGCGCTGTACGAGAGCTGGTCGGTGCCGTTCTCGGTGATCCTGGTAGTGCCCCTGGGTATCGTCGGCGCGGTGTGGGCCACTCGCTTTACGGGGTTGAGCAATGACGTGTACTTCCAGGTCGGCCTGCTGACCACCGTAGGGCTGGCAGCGAAGAACGCGATCCTGATCGTCGAGTTTGCCAAGCACCTGCAGGAGCAGGGCAACAGCCTGCGCGAGGCGACGCTGATCGCCGTGCGCCAGCGCCTGCGGCCGATCCTGATGACGTCCCTGGCCTTCATGTTCGGCGTGCTGCCCCTGGCCGTGAGCAGTGGCGCAGGTTCCGCCGGGCGCCGGGCCATCGGCACCGGTGTGCTGGGCGGCATGTTCAGCGCCACGGTGCTGGGGATCTTCTTTGTACCGCTGTTTTTTGTGTTGATCCGTCGCCGCTTTGGCCGTGTCAGCACGACGCCCATTGTCGAAAAAGGTGACGCATGACCCGCTTTCTCTTCCCGTTAGTGGCCGCAGTGGTCTTGAGTGGCTGCATCAACCTGGCGCCACACTACCAGCAACCCGAGGCACCGGTGCCTGGCGAATGGCAAGCGGGTGTGCAGGGTGAGGTGCCGGCCGACATCCAGTGGCAGCAGTTCTTTACCGACCGCCGCCTGGCACACCTGCAAACCCTGGCCCTGGCCAATAACCGCGACCTGCGCCTGGCCAGCCTGAATATCGAGAAGGCCCAGGCGCAATACCGCATCCAGCGCGCAGCGGCGTTCCCGACCCTCGACGCCAGCGTCAGCGGTACCCACAGCCGCACGCCGGGCTCGCTGTCCAGCGGCGGCACGGCCGTCACCAGCCACGACTACAGCGCGCAATTGGGCCTGAGCAGCTATGAGGTCGACGTGTTCGGCCGCGTGCAGAACCTGCAGGACGAAGCGCTGGAAGACTACCTGGCGCTGACCGAAACCCGGCGCAGCACGCAAATCAGCCTGGTGGCAGAAGTGGCCACCGCCTGGCTGACCCTGGCCGCCGACAACGAGCACCTGCAACTGGCCGAAGAGACCCTGGCCAGTCAGCAGTCCACCTACGAACTGACCCAGCGCAGCCACGCCCTGGGTGGCTCCACGGCGTTGGCCGTGGCCCAGGCGCAAACCACCGTCGAATCGGCGCGGATCGATGTGGCCGAGTATCAGAGCCAGATCCTCCAGGACCGTAACGCCCTGCGCCTGCTGGTCGGCAGCGACATCCCCGACGCCTTGCTGCCCGACGCCCACCTGCGATCGGCAGCGGCGTTGGTGCAGGTGCCGGCCGAGCTGCCGTCGAGCCTGTTGCAGCGGCGCCCCGACGTACTGGCGGCGGAGCACAGCCTCAAGTCCGCGAACATCGACATTGGCGCGGCCCGCGCGGCGTTTTTCCCCAGCATTAGCCTCACCGCGAATGCGGGCTCCGCCAGTGCGTCACTGTCCAGCCTGTTCAAGGCCGGCAGCGGCGCGTGGACCTTCGCCCCGAGCATCAGCCTGCCGATCTTCGATGCCGGCAGTAACCGCGCGACCCTGGATGCGGCCAAGGTCGAGAAAGAGATCCAGGTGCAGACCTACCAGCAAACCCTGCAAACCGCATTCAAGGAAGTCGCCGACGCCCTGGCCGTGCGCAGCACCCTGGACCAGCGCCTCACCGCCCAGCAAGCGTTGACCGAGGCGAGCCAGAAGAGCTACGACCTGTCCGACGCGCTCTACCGCGCCGGCTCGCAGAGCTACCTCGAAGCCCTGGATTCCCAACGCTCGCTGTACAGCGCCCAGCAGGACCTGATCACCCTGCGCCTGGCGGAGCAGAGTAATCGGGTGAGTTTGTATAAGGTGATGGGGGGAGGGTGGCAGTAGCGGTGAAAATGGGGAGCCCAGTTATTCCTCTGCCTGTTCGACTAGCGAGAGCGTTGTTTCATTCACGACAACGTGTTCTGTGTCAGTGACGCGTATCAGAAGGGTGTCGTCGGCACCCACAATGAGCTCACAGTTATCAAACACCTCCATTTGAATTGGGCAGCCTTTGGAGAACCAGTAACGGACCAAGGCGGTATTCAAACATTCATTCAGTTCCGGGAATTCAAGGCGGTGTCTGATGAGTAGGAACAGTTGTTCAAGGTTGTCCAGGAGCTGTTGTGAGTCCTTGAGCCCTATGCCAACGGCTGCAAGATAGGTGGCCTTAAAAAGGCAAGCGCACCGGCTTGCTCCCGTGGTCCGTGCCGTTAAATGTTCGGAAAACCGGGCCAGGCATGCTTCTGCGACAGACAGCCCATGCATGCCTTCACGCAGCGACAGCAGGGCACGCGTAAAGTACTCGATGATATTTCCAGCATCGCTGAGCAGCGGGTAGATCGAAAACAGCTTGTCACAGATGACGAGAAAACTAGTCGGGTCCCCGTTTTCCACACACAGTTCCAATGCTTGGCCCCACACCACCAGGCTCGATTGCAGAGCTTCAATTGAATACGGTGCGTTGACGTCGGCCCTGAGTACGGATGCAAGCGCTATGGCGGCAGGTACGTTTTTTTGCGACAGATACGCCGCTTGAACATAGAAAGTCATTTCCCTGCTCATGGTGAGGGCAGGGCCAGGGGCAATGACTTTAGCCAGGGACCGCTCTAAAACCGGCTTTAGCTCCAATACCGGCAGTGGCATGGCGAGTTTGGTGAAGGCAAACATGATATCCACCATCGCCCGCGTCATGCGCACGTGATCGGCCTGATTCAACCCAGGAAGATCAATGCCTTTCTTGATCTGCGCGGTGAGGGCAGGCAGAAAACGCACGGCGAGCGGTATGATTTCACACTTGATCGCACGGTTGTCTTCATCAGCCGTTGACAGGTCATTCGCGATTTTTAAGTAGAGCATTGCCAATAAGGCATTGACCTCGGGAGACATACCAAAATGCTCCTGAACAAGCCGGGTAGACTCCAGCACCTCAGCCAACCTATCCGGGTCACGCTCCTCCATTGCCCCTCGTGTGACGATGTCGATGGTGTCGACCCAGAACAGCTCAAATCTGTCATTTGGGTACTGTTTGAATTCGTTGAGGAACTGCGCGGCCTCAACGTTGACTGACCGCGCTAGCTCATCATTGATCTCTTTGGATGACGGGTCAGTGATCAAATGTGTATGCGCTTTGTGCAGTCTGTAACCCACCTCCTGATCCGTCGGAAAACGTTGTGCCAACGTCGCTAGCAACGCGTATGCCTGCTGGGTATGTTGAGGCGCAGATTTTTCAGTGCCGAGCTTGATCATTGCGTTGTAAAGCAAGCGCGCCAGCATGTACGGTGCCGATTTGTTTGGGGCTGGAGACTTGCAGGCGACCGAGGTAAGCATCGATAACAAACGCAAATAACCAGGGATATTAGTGGTGGTTTTTTTCAACGCATCAAGGGTTTGAAGCAGGTTGTGAGGGTTGATGGACCACGCCGATGTCAGGATGGCTTCAAGTGAAGGATCGGTCAGCACCGGCAACCCGCTGGGTCGCCTGGAGGCCTGGGCGAAAGGCATTTGAGTGCGCCACAGTTCATCGATAAAGAATTCACCGATAAGGTCCGGTTGCAGGACGCCTCTGGGAGGGCATTCTTCCAAGGCCCGTTTGATCGTAGGCGCCAATTGGTCGCTGGAAATCAGGGTAGCCAAATCTTTCCACAGCTGTAGTTGTTGGCTGTTCAACTGTTCGAATAGCTGCTCGTCGGACCTCAGTTCTCCAACGGTCGGCAAGCGAAACTTCTGGGATGAGTCGTCCTTGATAAGGAGGTACTTTTTTTCTTCCCCATCGAGCTGAACCACTATTTGATGATTCTCTTGAAGAATGTCCAGTCCGCGAGTCAGTGTTGCCAGTGCGATTAGTTGGACCAGTCCTGGAAATTGTTGTTGATCGGCGCACCTGGTTTCCCAATGACGCGCCTCGCGGTCCAGTACCGGTAGCAGCAGCTCCCGCAGGGCGGGGACTTGAGTTTCATGGGGCGCTCGGCTGAAAGCCCCTGCAATCAGTGCAATCAGCAAGGGTCGGCCCTCGCTGACCTGTTTGACCTGTGACCAGAATGGCGAGGAGGGTGGCGGCAGGGATTCCACTACCTCCGGTGCGCCTGCCTGCAACCATGTGCGTAACAGCGCAGTGGTATGTGTGTTCAGCGCATTTAATTCAAGCGGCGCTCGATAACAATGGTTTCTGATTAAAGTCGCGTTGAGACTTTCACCACCGACCAGCTCGTTCCACCAGTCAGCACTACCGTTGGCCTCGCGCTCCAGCAGCAACACACGCAGTTTCGTCGTCCGGCTTTCGCTCAGAGCGCAGCAATTGTTCAATAGTGACTTGAGAGCCTTAGCGTCTCGCGCCGCATAGTCGAAAATCAACAGGGTGGGGCGTTGCAACTGTTGCAGTTGCTCAACCTTCGGGAGATTCTTTGCGTCGGTAAATCCGCAATACCAGACGTCCCGATATTTGAGCTCCAACTCATGGGCCAGGCGCGTCTTGCCAATACCGGCGGGACCACATAGCGTCCACCACCTGAATGGCGCTGGGTCCGCCATAAAGACACCCAGCGCATCTAAGTCAGCACTACGCCCCAGCAGCGGAATCTTGCGTTCCGCAAAAAACAGCCAGCGAGGTGTAAACGGGGCACTTTCTGCCAATGAAGTTTCCGTTCTGATCAGCCATGTCGGCCGCTGTGCGGGGTCTTCGGACAGCCGATAGCTTTTGAGCAGTTCCAACACGGCCCGGACTTTGGCGGGCTCAAGCTTGGCGACTTTCTTGAGCAGGTCCTTGTAGTCGAGCACATCCTTCTTGCCGTTGAAGGTCAATCGGCTGCCCGTCACTTTATCAATGGAGGCCTGTTTGTAGCTGCGCTGCTTGTCGGTCAAAACATAGACGATGACCCGTTTGTAGGTGTCGTCCAGATCGTGTTTCAGGAACGTCTCCAGCGTGCCCTTTATCTTTTCAAGGTCGGTGGTACCGGTGACCTGGATACCGATGTGTTTGACGTCGTCCCCCAGATCAATGGCCGGGAAGCCCTCTTCCTCTTCATTCAGATTACGCAGGTCAGGCCAGCCCATGATGGTCTGGAACAGCGGAAGCACTATTTTCTCTGCGATCCGATGGATGTCGAACAGGCTCATTGCGGCGCTGGACTCGACACTTCTCACCAGCCAGACAAATTCCTCTCTGACCTCAAGCAGCAACTTCTGGTGATCCATAGAACGCCTTCATCCTTGAAAAATAGGGTGTGTTTCGACTCTGTAAGCGAGGCGAATCTACCGTTATCACACGTTGCTCTCAAGTCGTAGGACGAAGGCGGCTTTTTCCAAGAGGTTGGATACCCGGGCGTTGAACTATGGCCGCCGCTGATCCTGCGCCGCCTGTAACACCCGCAGCAAATTTCCGCTCCAGATATTGGCCACCTGCTGTTCGCTATACCCGGCATCCAGCAACCGCTGGGTAATCACCGGCAACTGGCTCACATCGTCCAGCCCGCTTACGCCACCGCCGCCGTCCCAGTCGGCGCCGATACCGACGTGGTCCGGGCCGGCCACTTCCAGCAGGTGCAACAGGTGCTTCATGAACACATCGAGGCTGGCCTTGGGTTGGGCGAAACGCAGGTTGAGGCTGTCGCGTTCCTGATAGAGCGCCTTGACCTGTTCCGGGCTGAGGGCGGCAAGGTTGTGGAAGCGTGCGCCGAGCGCGGCCATGGCTTTGTTGCGATCCGGGTTGGGCGTGAGGGGGATCAGGTAGTCGCTGTAGGCGTTGACCTGGATCACCCCGCCCTTGGCCGCCAGTTGGCGCACGCGGTTGTCGTCGAGGTTGCGTGGGTGCGGGTTGACCGCGCGGCTGCTGGAGTGGGAGGCGATGAGCGGGGCGCTGGACAACGCCAGCATCTGGTCGAACACCGCGTCGCTGGCGTGGGACACGTCGAGCAGGATGCCCAGGCGGTTGGCTCGTTGCACCAGGTCGCGGCCCTTGGGGCTCAGGCCTTTCCATTCCTGCAGCGCGGTGGCCGAGTCGGCCAGGTCGTTGTTCATGAAATGCACCAGGCCGAGCATGCGCAGGCCTTGGCGGTAGTAGGTGTCGAGCAACTCGGGATCGGAGCTGAGTGGATCGGCGTTTTCCATGCTGATAAACACCACGCGCTTGCCCTGGGCCGCGATACGCCGGGCGTCGGCGGCGGTCAGGGCCAGGGCGAAGCTGTCGGGGTTGCGGTCGATCACATCGCGGATGCGGGTGAGGGTGGCCAGGCCATAGGCGCTGGCGTAGGCGCGGCCTTCCTCGGTGCGTGGGCCTTGGGGCGTGTAGACGGCAAAGAAACCCCCATCCAGGCCGCCTTCGCGCATGCGCGGCAGGTCGACCTGGCTGCCGTCCTGGCGATAGTCGTGGCGCTCGAGGATGTTCCAGCCGGGGCGGGTCAGGGTCAGCGGCGTGTCCAGGTGGCTGTCCAGTACCAGCAGGCGTTGGTGCAGGGCCAGGGTGGCGGGGCTGACGGCGGTGTCGGCGTGGGCCAGCAGTGGCAGCAGGGCGAGCAGCAGCAGGCGCGTGTTCATGTTCAGAACTCCATGCTCAAGGTGCTTTGGAAGGTGCGCGGCGAACCCGGGCGGAACACGGCGGGGCCACTGGTGCTGGTGAGGATGTAGCCCAGGTAATCCTTGTCGAACAGGTTGTCGACATTGAACCGTAACTTCACATTCTTCAGCGGGCCGTAGTGCAGGCGCTCGCCCCCCAGATCCAGGTAGGCGTTGTACAGGGTGTAGCCGGGCACCGATTCACTGTTGGTGAAGTTGCTGTAGCGCTCGCCGATATAGCGTGCCGAAAAGTTCAGCAGTGCCCATGGCGCCAGTTCATAGGTAACCCCGGTCTGGGCCAGCCAGCGCGGGCTGTCGGGCACCTCGTTGCCTTTGATCGAAAGGCCGCCGGCGTCGTTCCGGAACGTGGAGGTGTTGTAGGTCAGGTTGCCGTTGAGCACCACCTTGTCGGCCAGGATCGGGGGTTTCCATTGCCCGCTCAGCTCGCTGCCGTAGGCCTGCACCTTGCCGACGTTCTGGTAGTAGGTTTCCACCTGGCTGCTGCCGGGCACGGCTGAGGCGAAGGCTTGCAGGCGGTTATCGAAGTCGGTGCGGTACAGCGCCCAGGCCGCGTTGAAGGTCGGCCGGTTGATGCGATAGCCCACCTCGTAGTTCTTCGCCCGCTCCGCCTCCGGTGGCGGCGCGCTGGGGCTGGCCGCGCGGAAGATGTCGTCGGCGCCACGGGGCAGGGCCATGTTTTCCGAATAGGAAGCAAATACCTGGGTGTCATCGGTGAGGTTGTAGACCAGCCCGGCCTGGGGCAGGAAGGCGTCGTTCCACTGGGTGGCCAGGCGCGGCTGGCGGTCGTTGATATAGTCGCCGGCGTTGCGATAGCCCTCGATGCGGTACTTGAGGTGCAGGCTCTTGAAACCGAACTGCAGGCGCAGGCGGTCGTCGAGCAGGGTCCAGGTGTCCTTGAGGTGGTACTGCAACGAATTGCGCGTGGAGCTGAAATCCCCTTGCAGGTGCACCGGCTCATTGAACAGCGGCTCGCCGGCCGGGCTGCCGTCGGTGAGGTTGTAGCGCGCCTGCTGGCGGTTGAACACATCGGTCTCGGCCCACATACCGGTGTCGATCTGGTGCTGGCCGATGTCCCATTGCAGCCCGGTGCGCCCGCCGAAGCGATGGCCGCTGAGGGACGACAAACCGTATTGCACGCCCCGTGGGGCAAACAGGCCATCCACGTTGCTTTCGGCGTTGTGCAGCGCCAGGGAAGTGGCGTAGGCCTCGGGGGACACGCCAAAGCCCTTCTTGGCCTCGTAGTAGAGGGTGGTGTAGTTGAGCAGGTCCGGGCGGATCTCGAACTGGCCGCCCAGGCTGTACAAGGTGTCGCGGCGCTGGTTCACCGCCTGTTTGTAGAACTGGTTGTAGTGGGTGTTGCTGTAGCGCACGCCGGGCACGCTCTCGGGTAAGTCGGGCAGGCTGCCGAGGTAGGCGAAGTAACGGCCCGAGCGACCGAACGGGTCATTGGTGCTGCCGTCGTACTGGGCGCTGCTCACGTAGGGCGAGTCGTAGTCGTAGAACGCGTTGTGCACGGCGCGCAGCCACACCTCGTCACGTTCACCGAAGCGATAGCGCACCTTGGCTTCCAGGTGTTCACGGTCGATGGTGCCGGGGCCGCGCCACAGGTCGCCGTCGATTTTCGAGCGGCTGAAATACGCCGACAGGCCCTGGTATTCGCCGCTTTGCAGCTTGACGAAACTGCGCCGCAGGCTGTCGCTGCCGAGGGTGTAGGACAGGCTGGCGCCCGGCTCGAGGGTGGGGTTGCTGGTCTGGTAATCCACATACGGGCCCAGGGACGCATAGCCCGATTGCGACACGTCGCCCGCGCCGGTGGAGGCGGTGACCCGCTCGGTGTTTTCATTGTCGACGTAGCGATAGATCGGGCTGCCGCCGAACTGATCGGTACGGCCCAGGGGCACACCGTCGATGGAAAAGCCGATCTGCTGCAGGTTGAAGGCGCGCACGAATACCGAGTTGCCGAACTCATACAGGCCCAGCGCATCGTTGACCTGCACGTTGAAGCCGGGCAGCGCCTCGAGCATTTTCAGCCCCGAAGTGCCGGCCGGCGCCGACAGCAACGCCTGGTGCGAGATGCTCAGGGTATTGCTGATCTTGTCTTCGCCAATGGCGGCGCTGGCTTCAGTCACGCGGGCACCGACCACCTCGACTTTGCTCAGTTGCGGTTCGGTGGAATCGGCGGCCTGCGCCGCCCAGCTTGAATCGGCGACCAGCAGGCTGGCCAGCAGGGTCTTGCGGTACTGAGCAATCATTGTCTGTCCTTGGCAAAGGTGTGGCGTTAAAGCCCGGCGTGGGCTTGGGCGAGAAACTCGGGCTGGGCCCACTCGTGCACGCTGAAGTCGTTCTGCAGGAAGCCGCGTTGCACCAGGAAGTCCTTCTTCAGCTCCAGGGCCGCCAGGTTCTGCGGCGCCAGGTTCGGTACAAAATCCAGCTCGGCGATGGCACGGCGGATAAACCCGGCGTCCGGCAGGAAGGTCACGCGGGTGAACAGCTCGGCGGCGGCATCGCGGTGCTGGTTGATCCAGCGCCCGGCGCGGATCGCGGCGCGCAGGAACGCCACGACCACCTGGGGATGCTCTTCGGCAAAGGCACGGTTGACGGTGGTGGCGTAGGGGCCGTTGTGGTTTTTCAGGGTCCAGTCCGGGTAGCGTTCCAGGTCTTCGATTACCGTGAATTCACCGCTGGCGAGCAGCGCCGGCACATGCCCGGCCGCGACATGCAGCGCATCCACACGGCCTTCGGCCAGGGCCTGCACCTCATGCCCGGGTTGGCCATGCAGCCCATGCAGTTGCGACCAGAACGCCGAAGGCCGCACGGCCGGCAGCAAGGTCTGCGGATCACCTTCATCCTCCAGCTCGATCAGGCGCACTTGCGACGGCTCCAGCCCGGCCAGTTGCAGGGCATTGAACAGGCCATGCTCGGCCAGCGCCTTGAGCACATCGACCCGCGCCGTGTTGCGGCTCACCGGCACGCCGATGCGCTTGCCGAACAGGTCGGCGACCTGGCGGATACGCCCGTCGGCACGCACCAGGATCTGCCCGGCGCGTTGGGTGGCGGTGCTGGCCACCAGCAACGTATCGGCCTGGTCGGCGCGCGCCCACAAGGCCGGCACCGCGCCGCCATCGCGAATCAAGCGGGCTTCGCCATGGGTGAAGTGCGGCAGCCAACCGAGGTTATCGGGCAGTGAGCGCAGGTAGATCGCGTCGGCGCCGACGCGTTGGTATTCCTCGTCCAGCCAACCGAGTTCAACGGCAATGTTGGACGCGACCAGCAGCGGGCAAATGCTGTAGTGGGTGGGCAGTGTTTGGCTCATGGCAGACTCCTTGGTGAATGGGGGGTGGCGCTTAGGCGTTCGAGGCCTTGTTGCAGGTCGGCGAGCAGGTCCTCGACCGCTTCCAGGCCCACGTGCAGGCGCAGCAGCACGCCCGCTTCAATCTGTGCCGAAGGGTGGCGTTGCTGTTGGCGAATCAGGCTCTCGAAACCGCCCCAGCTGGCGCCCATGGCGAATAACCGCAGGCTTTCCAGGAAGGCCTTGGTGTGGGGCTCGAAGCGCGGCTTGAGGACCACGCCGAACAGCCCGGTGGAGCCGAGGAAGTCACGCTTGAACAGGTCGTGCCCGATGGCCCCCGGCAGCGCCGGGTGCAGCACCTGGGCCACTTCGGGACGCTGTTGCAGCCACTGCGCGACGGTGAGCGCCGAGCGCTGGTGCTGGCGCAGGCGTACACCCAGGGTGCGCAGGCCACGCAGGCCCAGGTAGGCGTCGTCGGCGCTGGCGATATAGCCCAGTTGGCGGACGGTCTCGCGCGCCGTCGAATACAGGGTTTCAGTGGTGACGATCACGCCGAGCATGGCGTCGCTATGGCCCACCAGGTACTTGGTGGCGGCATGAATCGAGATGTCCACGCCATGGGCGAACGCCTTGAAGAACAGCGGCGTGGCCCAGGTGTTGTCGAGCATCAGCAGTGCGCCGTGGGCATGGGCGGCAGCGGCCAGGGCGGGAATGTCCTGGACCTCGAAGGTGCTGGAACCGGGTGCTTCGGCGTACACCAGGCGCGTATTCGGGCGCAGCAAGCCGGCGATGTCGGCACCGAGCATCGGCGCGAAGTACGTGGCCTCAATGCCATAGCGCGGCAGGATCTGGTCGAACACCTGGCGCGCATGCCAATAGCAATTGTCGGTCACCAGGATATGGTCGCCGGCCCGCGCCACCGCCAGCACCGCGCCGACAATCGCCGCCAGGCCGCTGGGCATGATCAGCCCGCGAAAGCCGCCTTCCAGCTGCGCCACGGCGTCTTCGAAGGCGGCGGTGGTGGGGTTGCCGTTACGGCCGTAGATATGCCCGCGATAGTGCGGGTCGGCGGCCTGTTGCAGGTGGTTTTCGAGGGTGCCGGTGTCGGGCCAGATAAAGGTCGAGCTGCGATACACCGGGGTGTTGACGCTGCCTTCGTGGCTGGCGGGGTCGCGTCCCAACTGGGTCAGCAGGGTATCGTCATGCATGGGGTCAGTGCTCATGTGCGCTCCAGCCGTTTGGCCAGGCGGGAGAGGGGGTAGATGTAGACAAAGAAGGCGATGAACACCAAGCCGTAGGCGGGCAGCAGTAGGTCGTTGCGCAGTTGCGTGGACAGGTGCGATTGCACGGTGGTCATCAGCTCTTCCACCCCCAGCAGGTTGGCCAGGGAGGTGGACATGGTCACCGCGCAATACAGGTTCATCCACGGCGCCACCAGGCTGGGCAGGGTCTGCGGGATGATCACGTGGCGCAGCGCCTGGCCGTGATGCATGCCCAGGGCCTGGGCGGCTTCCCACTGCCCCAGCGGCACCGCGCGTACGGCACCGCGCACGATCTCCGAGACATAGCCGACAGCGGGCAGCGCCAGGCCCAGTGCGACCTTGAGCCAATCCGGCAATTGCCACCAGCGCCCGGCCCAGTGCACTTCATAGGGCAACAGGTAGGCCACATAGAACATCACCACCAGCCACGGCAGGTTGCGCAGCAGGCGGCTCAGGTGCCCGGCACCACGACGCAGGCGCGGCCGGGCGCTGACCTGCAGGCTGCCGAGCACGACACCGGCCAGCGTGGCCACCAGCATCGCGGTGACGCCCATGAGGATATTCAGGCCGAAGCCTTGCAGCAGCGCCGGCGCCCACTGCCACAACAGTGCGGGCCAGGACGGTTCAGGCAGCATCGGGCAACTCCTGGCCTGGCAGGCGCAAGTGGTTTTCCAGGCGGCGCAGCAGCCAACTGCTGGTGCCGATCAGCAGCAACCAGACCAGCAGCAACACCTGCATCATCTCGGCGACGTTGAAGTTGTCCGACCAGATCCGATTGCTCGCATAGAGCAATTCCGGCACCGCAATCGCGTAGGCAATCGAGGTCGACTTGATGGTTTGCACCACCGTATTGCCCATGGCCGGCAGGCTGTTGCGCAGCGCCAGCGGCAGTACGATATGGCGCAGTACCGTGGTGCCCTGCATGCCGAGGGCGGCGGCCGCGTCGAGGGTGGCGCGGGGCACGGCATCGATCCCGGCGCGCAGGTTCTCGGCCTGGAACGCGCCGCTGTGCAGGGCGATCACGATGATCGCCCATTGCGTGCCGTTGAGCAGCCGCACACTGGTGTCGTCCGCCAGCGGCAGCCAGGCGCCGACGCCGAAGTAGAAAAAGAACAGCTGCACCAACAGTGGCGTGTTGCGAAACAACGCGACGTACCCCGCGCTCAACCGGCGCCACAGCGAGCGGCGCGAACCCAGGCCGGCGGCCCCCCACACACCGATCACCAGGGACAGCGCAATACTTGCCACCGACAGCAACAGTGTCAGGCCCAGGCCGAGCAGGAAGCGCTGGCGGTCCATCGGGTCCCACAGGATGCTCAGCGACAGGCCATGCTGTTCCAGCCACAGGCGCAGGTTGGCCTCACTCATGGCTGGCCCGCGCATGCTGCTGCGCTACCCAGGCATTCGGCGCCAGGCCGTAGCGCTGTTCCAGGCCGATGATCACGCCCTGGGCATGCCAGCCTTCGACGATGCTCGACAGCGCCGCCAACAACGCCGGCTGGCCCTTGCGCAAGGCGATGCCCCACGGCGCCGGATCCTGGCCCGGCAGCTTGACCTCGTAGTCGGCCCATTCCGGCTGGCGCGCCAGGGCGCTGTACAACGCATCGTCACCCATCGCCCCCAGGCAACGGCTGTCGGCCACCGCCTTGCGCACTTCGGCCGTGCCGTTGAACGAGGCGAACTGCACGCCGTAGCGCGTTTCAAACGGGCGCACCCAGACACTGGTGGCGGGCGCACACAGGGTCTTGCCGCGCAGGCTTTGCCAGTCCGGCACGGCGGTGCTTTTCGGCGCAAACACGGTGGCGGCCGAGCTGTAGAAACCGGGGCTGGCAAAATCCACTTCGCGCCGCCGTGCGGGAGTGTCGAGCAGGGACGTGACCAGCACCTCGCAACGGCCCTGTTCGAGAAACAGCAAGCGGTTGAGCGGATTGACTTGCACAAGTTGCAGCTTGAGCGGCTGGCCGACCTTGGCAGACAGCTGCTGTTGCAGGTCGACGATCAGGTCCAGGATCAACCCGCCGGGCTTGCCTTGGGCATCGAAGGTCTTGAAGGGGGGGAATTCGTCGCTGGTGCAGACATTGAGGGTGCTACGGGATTGGGCCCGTTCCAGCAGGGGTTCGGCGTGGGCGTGGAGTGCGCCGAATGCAAAAATAACCAACAGCGCGCGCTGCCAAAGTGACCTGTCGTAAGGGCCGGGGGCAAGTCGAATCGTCGCACCGTCCCTCGCACTTTTATCAGGGCGATGGGCGAGCGCACTCATGTCGCACTCCAGCCCAGGCGCGACCGCTGCGCCGCGCCGCTGGGAAAGGGCTGCGGCGTACCGAGCTGCTGCGCCAGGAAGGTCAGGTAGGCCGCCTCTTCCAGGTTCACCAACAACCGCGTCGCGGCCAACACGTCCCGTTCCGACCAGGCAAACGGCCCGTGATTGGCCAGCAACGCCGCCGGCGCACGCGGATGTTCACGTAACGCCGCCACCACCGGCTCCGGCGCATACCGCGGCCCCCACGCGGTCAGCGGCACCTCCTGGTCTTCATCCAGAATCCCCAGCAACTGCGTGGCATGGGGGCGCAACGCTCGCCCGGCAATCGCGAAGGCGGTGAGGTACGGCGAGTGCGTGTGAATCACCGCATTCACCAAGGGCCGCTCGCGGTAGATCGCCACGTGCAGCGCCGCCACTTCCTTGAGGTTGTCGGTGAGGCTGCCCTGGCTGTGTTGCAGGTCGAAATCGACAATCGCCGCCACGCCACTGTCGGCGCCGCTGAGCGAGGCGATCACCAGCCGTGCTTCGCCGGGAATACGCAGGCTGATATTGCCCGCCTCATTGCTCGACAACACCTGGTGCTTGATCAGCAGTTGCTTGGCCAGGGCAAAGTCGTGTTCGAACACTTGGGTAAAACGCACAGGATCAAAGCTCATGGGAACTCCTTGGTTGAGTCAGAAGCGGTAGTCGGCTTTCACGTAGTAGAAGGCGCCTTCGGCACCGGCCGGGGAGATGCTCTGGTAGGCCACGCGCCCGCCGACAAAGCGGTTGGCCACGTCGATCTTGTCCGGGTAGCTGTCGAAAATATTGTTGCCGCCCAGGGTCAGGGTGAGCGCCTGGCTGATGTCGTAGGACAGGCTGGCGTTGCTCACCCATTGCGCCGAAAAGTTCTGGTCGCGGGCTTCGCCAAGGTTGGAGTCGAGGGTGTAGGTGCCGTAGCGAATCGTGTTGACGCTCGCCTGCCAGGCGCCCTTGCGCCAGTCGGCACCGAGGATCAGCTTGCTGTTGGGCGAGGCGCTTTCCACATAGCTCAGGGCTTCGCGATTGATCAGGGTGATGCCGGTGCCGGCCAGTGGGCCGGGGTTGTCCTTGATGTCGGTGACCTGGGTCTTGCTGTAGTTGAAGGCGCCGTTGAGGGTCAGCTGGCTGGCGTCGGCCAGGTCCAGGCGATAGTGGGCGGCGAGGTCCACGCCGCTGGTCTTGGTGTCGAGTGCGTTGGTGAAAAAACTCACCCCGGAGTAGTTGCCATAGCCTTGGTTGGCGAGGATCTGGCTGACCTGGGTGCCGCTGAGGGTTTCCGACAGGGCAATGCGGTCCTTGATGCGGATGTGGTACGCATCGAGGCTGACACTTGCACGCTCGAGCGGCTGCCAGACCACGCCGAGGGACAGGCTGGTGGATTTTTCCGGCTTCAGGTCACTGGCGCCCAAGGCGCGGGCGACCGGGGTGTTCACGCTGACGGTGCCGACCTGGTAGGCGGTGGGGTCGCCGGCCTTGAACTCGGTCTGGGTCGCCGAGGTGCCGATCTGCCCCAGGGTGGGCGCGCGGTAGCCGCTGCTGAGGGTCGAGCGCAGGCCCCACTGCGGGGTGAAGTCGTAGCGCGCGGAGAACTTGCCGGTGCTGGTGGTGCCGAAATCGTCGTAGTGCTCGCTGCGCCCGGCCAGGCCCAGTTGCAGTTTGTCGGTGACTTGCTGCTCCAGGCCCAGGTAGCCGCCGAACACGTGGCGGGCATAACGGCCTTCGTCGCTGTCCTGGGTGCCGGGGAATCCCTGGGCGCCGCCGGCACGGGCGGGCAGGGCGCTGCCGTGGGTCCAGGAGGCGAGGTCACCGGCGATCACTTCATAGGCTTCATTGCGCCACGCCAGGCCGCTGGAGAACACCAGCGGGCCCGCGCCCCAGCCGACCTTGAATTCCTTGATATGGTCGAGGCCGACGTTGGTTTGCTCATTGACCAGCGCCCCGGCATTGAAGCTCGTCGGGCTGGCGGCGCCGAGGCTGGCGTTGAGCGAATCGCTGAGGTGATAGTCGATGCGGTTGCGCCCGTAGTTGGCACTGAGGTCGAAGCTGCCGAGTTGCTCATCGCGAATCTTTACGCCGCCGGTGACCGAGGCATCCCGCGAGCGCACGTCGAGCAGCGGCAGGAAGCCGTTGGGGTACACGGCCACCAGGTTGTTGGGGTCGATGGGGCGGCGAAAGGTTGCCTGGGATTCGCCGGTGCGGTCCTGGTAGGTGGCGAAGCCGTACAGGTCGACCGTGTCGCTCAGGGACAGGCCGCTGTTCAGCGCCAGGTTCCAGTCCTCGAGGCCCGGCGAGCCGTAGCGCCAATGGCGGTCGGCATCCGCTTCACGGGCGTCGCCGCTGGGGTAGAACTGCCGGCCATCGGTGCCGCCGGTGGAGGTGCGTTCGCTGCGCAGGCCTTCGCCGCTGAGGGTGAGAAAGCCATCGACGGGCAAGGTGAAACCGCTCCAGCCTCCCACGGACCGGCGAAAGCCATCGCCCTTGGTGTACTGGCCGAAGGTGCTTTGCACGGCGCCGCCGTGGTCCTGCTCCTTGAGCACGATATTGACCACCCCGGCAATCGCATCCGACCCGTATTGGGCCGAGGCGCCATCGCGCAGTACTTCGATATGGTCGACGGCGCTGACGGGAATCGTCGACAAGTCCACCGCCTGTGAGCCACGCCCCAGGGTGGCCTTGGTGTTGACGAACGCCGAGGCATGCCGACGCTTGCCATTGACCAGCACCAGCACCTGGTCGGCCGCCAACCCGCGTAACGACACCGGCCGCTGCGACGACACGCCATCGGTGCCGTTGACCTGCGGGTAGTTCACTGACGGCACCAGGGTTTCCAGGGCCTTGGCCAGGTTATCGGTGCCGGCGCGCTGCAGTTGCTCGCTGCTGATCACATCCACGGGGGCCGCGCTTTGCAGCGCGGTGACGTCGCTGCGCCGGGTGCCGATCACCTCCACGGATTTCAGGCGTGGCGCCAGCGGTTGGCTGTTGGCCGCCGCGGCAGGGTCGGCCAGTCGATGGATCAATACCGCACCGCTGGCCGTCTGGCTGAAGCCCAACGGGGAGCCGCCCAAGGCAATGCCCAGCGCCTGTTCCTGGCTCAGTCGGCCCTGGATCGCGCGGCTCCCACGGCCTTCCACCAGCGGCGGGTCGAAGGCGATAGGGTGGCCGCTTTGCTGGGAGATGCTCAGCAGCACCTCATCCAGGGGGCCTGCGGGGATATTGAAGTCAATCACCCGTTGTACCGTCGCCGCGTCGTTTTGCGCCAACGCCAGGCTCGGCAGCGTCAGCCCGCCCATGGCCAATGCACACGCCAAAGGCGCCAGGGTGAATCCTGTTTTCAACATGCCAATCTGCTCCGGGTCGTGATGTTCTTTACGACCTTGAGCAACTTCGCGTGTGGATTTTCACTACCAAGTTAGAACGATTAGTTGGGTGTCTAGATGATTTAGTTGCGCTTATAAGCTTCGATCAAATGGGTCTAAGTGCGCAGTGAAAATATAAGGGACTATCTGCACAAGGGTACTGACAGCCAGAACGGGTTGTCCGCGCAAAGCATACAACGTTCACCGCGATGAACGTGTACGGCGGTCTGCACGCTTACGGAGAAGCTCATCAGGAGACAGATGCCCATGTCTGAAGTGCAAGTTCTACAGGTTCATGTCCAACGACCTAGCCGTTCGGTCAGTTGTGGCGAAAAAACGTTTCAGCTTAGCCTTCTCGCGGTAATCAAAGGAGGAGATTGCTATGTCTGAAGCCCTGGCTATTCGTTGCGAGAACACCGTGCCGCGCAGCATGGTGCACCGTGCCGCCGTCAGCGAAGTGTTCCTGACCGGCGCGGAACTGGTAAAGGAAGGACACTTTCGCTGCAGCGCCCAACTACCGCGTACCCACAGTTACTTCAGTGAACATACCCACCGCGCCGCACACTACGACATGCTGTTATTGCTGGAAGTATTCCGCCAGGCGTCAATTTATATCTCCCATGCGTTCCTCGACGTCAGCGCCCAGGACAAGTTTATCTACCTGGACAGTGTGACCCGCGTGACCGACCGGAGTTTATTGGTGGTGGGGGATCGTCCGGCATCCGCCGAGATCGATGTCTACGTGGTGGATGAATACCTGCGTCACGGCGAGCGCAGTGGCGTGACCCTGAACATGTCCCTGAGCATCAATGGTGAAGTGGCTGCACGCCACGAACGCATGAGCATTCGCTGGATGAGCGGCGCGGCCTGGAACAAGATGCGTGCCCGTGGCCTGGCGGCGATTCCCGCCAACGCCGACCCATTGGCACAGTTGCCGCCACCCTTGAGCCCATCCGCCGTAGGGCGTCACTGGCTGAACAATGTGGTGCTCGGCCGTGAACTGGAGCAGGGCGCCGCGACGCTGGTGGCGCCGCTGATCGTCGACCTGAACAACCCGGCGATCTTCGACCACCCCCTCGACCATATCCCCGGCATGCTGTTGCTCGAAGGCTTCCGCCAAGTGGCGCTGGTGGCGGCGGACCGGCAGTTGCAGGTGGGCCCGGAGCAGTTGCTGTTATCCCGCTGCCATGTGGTGTTCACTCGCTTCGGTGAGTTTGGTTTGCCAACCCAGGTGCGTGCGGACCTGACCTCCCTGGCCCGTGACGAACACGGTCGCATCACCCTGGCGCTGGAGGTCGAGCAGGGCGGCGCGGTGATTGCCACCGCTGAGCTCGAGTTGCTGCCGCTGGTCGCCAGCCAACCCTTGGCCCTGGTGGCGGGAGGTGTGCGATGAGCGACCTGCAATTTATCTGGTTCGATTTCGGTGGCGTGCTGTCGCCGCCGATTCCTGCGCTGTTCGAGCAATACCAGGTCAAGACCGGCCTGGCCCCGCACGTGCTGCAACAGGCCATGGGCGATGTGGCCGATGAGTTGGGCGTGCCCATGCTCGCGCCGGTGGAGAGTGCCTTGCTCACCGAGCGCGAGTGGGGCGAGCGCCTGGCGCAGGCCCTGCGCCGCCGTGACCCGCAGGTCGATTTATCCCGCGCTCACCTGCACACCTTCGGCGCGCAATGGTTCGCCGGGGTGCCGGCCAATGCGCCGCTGGTGGCCGCCGTGCGCGCACTCAAGCGTGCCGGTTTTCGCGTCGGCATCCTCACCAACAACGTGGTGGAGTGGGAGCGGCATTGGCGGGCGATGGTGGGCCTGGATGAGGTGGTGGACCTGATTGTCGATTCCAGCCGGGAGCGCAGCCGCAAGCCGGAGCCGGCGTTCTTCCAGGTGGCGACCGCGCGCTCGGGCGTCGCACCGCAGCACAGCCTGCTGATCGACGACGTCGCGGAAAACATCGAAGCCGCCGCCGCGCTCGGCTGGCAAGTGCTGCACTTCATCGACAACCACCAGGCGCTCGCCCAGCTGCAGCGCCTCACCGGTGTCAGCCTGTTGCAACCTGCCGTGGAGCCTGCCTGATGAATATCGCCGTGATCGCCAGACCCGAGGTCACCGTGGCGCGCATCCCGCAGTTGGATGCACCGCCGGCCTATCAACCCGCCAGCCCCGCCAATGGCCTGCCGAGGATTCTACTGCCCAGCGGTCACCTGGCCTTTCACCTGACCCGTTACGAACACGTGCAGGCGTTGCTGCTGGATAACCGCGCGATACGCGCGCCGTGCAACGAAGAAGACGGCGCGAGCTTTTTGCCGACCATCACGCCGCCTGAACTGCTGCTCAACAATGACATCCCCGACCATGGTCGCCTGCGCAAGGTGGTGGCCCGGGACTTCAGCCCCAGTGGCGTGGCGTTGCTGCGCGACAAGGTGGAACACGCCACCCATGAACGCCTCGATGTACTGCAACGCCAGGCGCCCGGTGCCGATCTGTTTGCCCAGGTGCTGGACCACATCCCCGCCACGGTGGATTGCCAGTTGCTCGGTATCCCCTTGAGTGACCGTGAGTATTACCGGCCCCTCAGCCATACCGTGCAGGTGGCGTCGGACGCCGATGTGCCGGAACTGCTGAACCAGTTCTGGGGCGTGTACAACTACCTGACGGACCTGGTCACCGGTGCGCGGCCCACCGATCCCGATGGGCTGATCCAGCGCTTCGTCGCGACCCGTGCCGACAGCGAGCCGCCGCTCAACGACAAGGAGCTGGTGGGCATCCTCCTGGGGGTATTGATCGGCGGCGACCAGAACATCCTCACGGTGCTGACCAAATCGGTGTACACCCTGTTGGCGGCCCCCGAGCTGTGGCAGCAATTGGTCGACGATCCGGGGCTGATCCCGGAGGCGGTCGAGGAGCTGCTGCGCCTGATTCCCCTGGGCACCATCTCGACCTTTCCGCGCCTGGCCAGCGTCGACCTGGAAGGGCCGTGGGGGCTGATTCCCGCAGGTAGCATCATTTACGCCGATGCGTTTGCCGCCAACCGTGATCCGGCGGCGTTCCCCGAGCCCCTGGCGATTCGCCTGGACCGCAAGGGCGCGCGGCATTTGCAGTTCGGCTACGGCATGCACAACTGCATGGGCGCCGCCCTGGCGCGCCTGGAAATCACCACGGTGCTGCAGATCCTCGTGCAGCGCTTCCCGAACCTGCGCCTGGCGGTGCCGGCGGACCAGGTGCCCTGGGTCGACGGCATCATCCTGCGCCGTCCTGCCCGCTTGCCGGTGCACGGCTTCACTTCAACCTGACCTTGGAAGGACCCATGAAAACGACCTTTGCCGATACGGCTCTACTGACCATCATCCTGCTGGCGATTTTCGTCGTGCCCAGTTCCATCTCGGGTACGGCGCTCGCGTTGCCGGCCATCGGCGCCGACATCCAGGCGCCGCTGACCAGCCTGCAATGGGTGGTCAATGCGTTCAACCTGGCGTTTGCCTGCTTCACCCTGGCGTGGGGCGCGCTGGCGGATCGGCTCGGGCGCAAACGCTGTTTTGTCGCCGGCGCTTCGCTGTACGTGGTGGCCTCGGTGCTGTCCGCCGTGGCCGAGAGCGCCTGGCTGCTGGATGCGGCGCGGGGGCTGGCGGGCATCGGGGCGGCGGCGATCTTTTCCTGCGGCATCGCGATTTTGTCCACCCACTTCAGCGGCCCGGCGCGGCTGCGCGCGTTTGCCCTGTTCGGCACCGTTGCCGGCCTGGGCGTGAGCCTGGGCCCGACCTTGTCCGGCCTGCTGCTGGACAGCGTCGGCTGGCGCGCGATTTTCTGGGCCCATGGGGTGACCCTGGTGATCGTGCTGCTGGGCAGCCCGTTGATTACCCGCGATGGCGTGCTGGCTGAACGCACCGCGCGCTTCGATGTGCCGGGGGCGACACTGTTTGTGCTGGCATTGCTGGCGCTGATGGTGGCGATTGTGCAGGGTTCGCAATGGGGCTGGAGCAGCCGCGGTGTACTCGGCCTGGTGGCGGTCGCCGTGGTGCTGTTGGCGGTGTTCACCTGGCAGGAGCGTCGCCACCTGCAGCCGATGCTCGACCTGTCGCTGTTGGCGCGCGGGCCCTTTGTCGGCCTGGCGCTGGTCACCGTGGCGGCGTCGTTCGGCTTTGTGACCTTGCTCACGTACCTGCCGAGCTACCTGTTCGGCGTGCTGCAATTGAGCGCGACCCATGCGGGCCTGGCGATGTTGCTGCTGACGGTGCCGATGCTGTTTTGCCCGATCCTGGCGGGCAAGTGGGCGGCACGCGGGGTGTCGGCGATCGGCATTCTCAAGGCCAGCCTGATTGCGTTGCTGGTCGGTGTGGTGGCGTTGGCGCTGGTCAGCCAAGTCGGTGTGGCGCTGTGGCAATTGGCAGTGCCGCTGTTGCTGGTGGGCATTGGCATGGGCCTGTCGGCCGGGCTGGTGGATGGCCTGGCGCTCAAGACCGTGCCGGAGCAGAAGGCCGGGATGGCGGCGGGCCTGCTCAACACCTTCCGCCTGGGCAGTGAAGCGATTGCGGTGGCCTTGTATGGCTCGCTGCTGGCGACCTTGCTCGACAGCCAGTTGCGCGGCACGCTGAGCCGCCTGGCGCCCGACCCGGCGACCCTGCAACGCTGGATCGACGACGTCGCCGCCGGCAACCTTACCGGGTCCCTGCAAACCCTGGGCGCGGAGCAAGCGGCGACGGTGCACAGCCTGTTTATCGGCGGCTATGACAGCGCCTTCCACGGCGTGCTCTGGGCGCTGGCGGTGATTCTGCTGGTGCTGACCGTGGTGGTCACCTGGCTGGTGCGCCCCCTGCGCGAACAGGAACGCAGCGAGGCGCAACTGGCCACGCACTGAGCCACGCGCCGTACCGCCTGCGACAGCCGCAGGCGGTGCTTTGGCGTGCCCGTAAAAGCGCCGAAGGTTATGCAAAAAATGCAGCTTGATGGCTTTTTTTATTCTTTTATCTGGTGAAGCCCCCTGGGGCAAACTGGACTCACCTGCCCGGACGCAGGTCTACCTCAAACCGACAGGCCCACCACCACTTGTCCGCTGGCGTGTGCAGTCCATGAAGATTATGGACCTATGGACCCGAATGCTTTGCTCAAGACCCGCCTTATCGGCCAGATTTTCCAGCAGCACTACAGCTGGTTGTGCGCGCGTTTGTCGTACCGCACCGGTTGCAGCCACAGCGCCGAGGACATCGCCGCCGAGACCTTCCTCAAGGTGTGGATGCTGCCCGACCCCACGGCCATTCGCGAACCGCGCGCGCTGCTGACCACCATCGCCCAGCGCCTGATGTACGAGAGCTGGCGCCGGCGCGACCTGGAAAAAGCTTACTTGCAGATCCTGGCCGACGTGCCCGAACACGTGCACCCATCGCCCCAGGAACAACTGATTCTGATCGAGAGCCTGCTGGCCATCGACCGACTGCTGGACGGCCTGTCGGGGCAAGCCAAGGCGGTGTTCGTGCACAGCCAGTTGGACGGCATGACCTACACGCAGATCAGTGAACGCCTGGGCCTGTCCCTGGGGCGCATCCACCAATTGATGACCCAGGCCCTGCGCGCCTGTTACCTGGGGTTGAGCGAGTGAGCAAACAGCCTTTGAACGACCCGGTGGCCGAGGAAGCCATCGGCTGGCTGGTGCAGATCCAGTCCGGCGACTTCAGCCCCGCCCAGCAGCAGGCGCTGGATGAATGGCGGGGCACCTCGGCCCATCATCGCCAGGTATACGCGCAACTGCTCGCCGGTCTCGATCAGCTCAAGGCCTCACCCTGGCGCGGGCGCTCCAGCGCGCAGTTGCTGCGCAGCCTGGAGCAACCCAACAGCCGTCGCGCATTCCTGCGTACCAGCCTGTGCGCGCTGGGACTGGCGGCCGGCGCGGGGTGGGGCTGGCGTTTTGAAGACGCAGGGCAGACCTACGCCACCGGTACCGCCGAGCGTCGCAGCTGGCAACTGGCCGATGGCAGCACCCTCAAGCTCAATGCCCGCAGCGAGGTGGTCTCGACGCAGGCCGGGGACGCGCACAGCCTTGAACTGCGCACCGGCGAAATGCTGGTGAACCTGCTGCGTCCGCTGCAGGTCAAGACCCGCGCCGCCCATATCAGTGCCACCACGGGCCGCCTGATGCTGAGTGAACAGGACGGCGCGATGCGCCTGGTCACCCTGGATGCCGATGCGGTGCTGCACTTCGACGGCGGTGCCCAGCAACGGGTGGCCATGCACCAGAGCACGCTGTTCGACCACCAGCGCATCCTCACCCAAGTGCCCATGGCCGCCACCGAAACCGCCTGGCTCGACGGCTGGCTGGTGGTGCGCAACCAGACACTGGCCAGCGTGGTGGAAGCGATCCGGCCCTACCGCAAGGGCATCGTGCGCCTGGATGCCGCGGTGGCGCAGCTGCGCGTGAGTGGCCGGTTCCCGCTGGATGATGCGCGCCAGACCCTGGAGGCCTTGGAGCAAAGCTTGCCGATCAGGGTGACGCAGTGGGGTGGGGTGCTGGTGTTGATCGGGGCGCGGGCCTAGGGGCCGGCCAGGCGCATGGATTGCTGAAGACGACCCCGCCACGCTGCCTGCCGGGGTTATTTCATGTCCCTTGCCTGCACCATTCATTCAGAGCATGCGGCGCAGCACGTCGTTGCGCGGATCGCGGTCGTAGAAGCGGTGCTTGAGGGCGCCTGCGACATGCAGCACGATCAGCACCAGCAGCGTGTAGGCGAGGACTTTGTGCAGCCACTGGAACACCGCGAACCAATCGTCATTCTTCGGCAACAGCTCCGGCAGGTTGACCCCGAAAAAGAACACCCCGTCGCTCATCGTAAAGGTGCTCGACATGGAGTAACCCATCAGCGGCACGATCACCAGCAGGACATACATGACGCGCTGCGTCAGGCGTGACAGGAAGCGTTCATATCCGGCCAGGGTTTCCAGTGGCTGCGGCAGCCTGGGGGTACGAAAGCGCACGGCAAGCTGAGTCAGCACCACCAGGAACGTCAACACCCCGAAGGACTTGTGCCACGGGTAATAGAGCTCGAATTTGCTCGCCACCTCATCATTCATGCCGGTCATATGCCAGCCTGCCCAGAGCAGGCCCAGCACCAGTACTGCCCGCAGCCAGTGCAACAGGCGCAGGGACGTCGGGTAGCGATCGATTGTCGGTTGATCCATTGGGTTCATATCAAGCTCTCCAGGGAGCGATGCACGGTGGAATGGCCACCCTCGACGTTGGAGGGTGGCTCGGTCAGGACAGCGCGTGTGCTCAGGCCGGCAGCAGCACGGTGATGACTTTCTCCTCGGTGTAGGCCAGCGCGCCGCTGAACCCGCCTTCACGCCCGATACCGCTGGTCTTGACGCCGCCCCAAGGCAGGTTGGCGTCCAGCGGGCTCCAGCAGTTGATACCGACGGCGCCGGCCTTTACCGCCGCCGCCACACGGTGCGCCCTGGCCAGGTCGCCGGTCCAGACCGTGGCCGCCAGGCCGTAGGTGCTGTCGTTGGCGAGGGCGATCGCTTCGTCTTCGCTGTCGAACGTGATCAGCGTGCCGACCGGCCCGAAAATCTCGTCCCGGGCGATGTCCATGTCGTTGCGGGCGTTGGCGAAGATCGTCGGGCGCACGAACCAGCCTTGCTCGGGCGTCGAGACGCCGCCGGCCAGCAGGGTTGCCCCCTGGTCGATGCCCCGTTGGATGTAGCGGTTGACGCGATCGAACTGGGCTTTCTTGGCCACCGGGCCCATCTGTACCCCGGGCTCGCGCGGGTCGCCGACGTTCACTGCGTGTGCGGCCTCGGCCAGCGCGGCGCCGAAACGCTCGGCGAGGCTGCGCTGCACCAGGATCCGCGAGCCGGCGGCACACACCTGGCCCTGGTTGGCGAACAGGCCGAGTGCACAGCCGCGCAGGGCATCGTCGAAGGACGCATCGTCGAACACAATCTGCGGGCTCTTGCCGCCCAGTTCCAGGGCCACGCGCTTGAACAGCACGCCGGCCGTGCGCTGGATTTCACGCCCGGCCTCGGGGCTGCCGGTGAAGCTGATCTTGGCCACATCCGGGTGCTCGCACAGGGCGCGACCGACTTCGTTGCCGTAGCCGGTGACCACGTTGATCACGCCGTCCGGGAAGCCGGCTTCCTGCGCCAGCAGCGCCAGGTGCAGGGCCGACTGCGGGGTTTCCTCCGAAGGCTTGACCACCACGGTACAGCCCGCCGCCAGCAACGCGGCGAGCTTCCACACGGTGATCATCAGCGGCGAGTTCCAGGGCACGATGGCACCGACTACGCCGACGGGCTCGCGCACCGTGTACGACAGGGTTTTGGTGCCGAAGTAACCGCCGGTGGGAATGGTGCGACCTTCGAGCTGATTGGCCCAGCCGGCGGCGGCGCGCAGGTTGGCGATCGCGTTGGGCAGGTCCATCCGGCGCGGTTCGATGGGCGAGCGGCCGATGGCATTGGCGTCCAGATCGGCCAGCCGTTCGCTGTCGCGCTCGACCAGGTCGGCCAGTTTCGCCAACAGTCGGCCACGCTGGGCGCCGCCGAGTTGGCTCCAGTCGCCCCTTTCCAGTTGGTGGCGTGCCGCCGCCACGGCACGTTCCACGTCTTCGCGGGTGCCACGGGCGGAGCTGCCATACACCTGCTCGGTCACGGGGTTGACCAGGTCGAAACGGCGACGGTCGAAGGCTTCGCAGGGCGTACCTTCGATGAAATGATTCAAGTGCTCAGTCATGTTGCGGTCCTCGAGTAGTGGGCAGGCTCACGCCTTGAGGGACGCCAGGGCGTCGCCGAAGATGTCCAGGGCCTTGAAAAACAGTTCGCGGGAGATCGTCAGCGAGGGCATCACGCGCATCACGTTGCTGTAGCGGCCGCAGGGGATCATCAGCACGCCGTGGTTGAGCAGGTAGCCCATCAACTGGCCGATCTTTTCGCCCGCCAGGGGCGCCTTGGTGAGCGGATCCTCGACCAGTTCGATACCGATCATCAGGCCGCGCCCGCGCACTTCGCCGACCAGCGGGCTGTTGAAGCCGCGAATATGCGCCTGGGCTTCCAGCCCCAACGTGTGGGCGCGGTTGAGCAGGTCGAGTTGTGGATCCTGCAGGATGCTGATGTTGGTCAACGCCACGGCCGCCGACAACGAGTTGGCGGCAAAGGTGTTGGGCATCGAGCCGTCGGGAATCTTGGCCGCCAGGTCCGAACGCATGATCAGCCCGGCCATGGGCAGGTCGCTGCCGATGCCCTTGCCGAAGGTGAGCATGTCGGGCTTCACGCCGGAATGTTCGACCGCCCACATCTTGCCGGTGCGTCCTGCGCCGGATTGCACTTCATCGACAATCAGCAATGTGCCGCTGCGGTCGCAGGCCTGGCGCAGCAATTGGAGGAATTCCGGCGAGGGTGGCACGTAGCCGCCTTCGCCCTGCACCGGCTCCACGATCACGGCCGCCACGTCATCGGCGGCGGTATAGGGGGTGTTCAACAGGTAGTCGATGTACTCGCCGGCGATCTGCTCGGCGCTTTTGTGGGTGGTGTCGAAGGGGAAACGGTAGGCGTACGGGTAGGGCGCGTGGATCACGCCCCCCATCTGGGCACCGAAGCCCTTGCGGTAGGCCGTGCCGGTGGTCAGCGCGCCCGAGGCATGCCACACGCCGTGGTAGCCGCCATGGAAGGCGATGATCTGGTGGCGTCCGGTAATGCGCCGGGCAAACTTGATCGCGGCCTCCAGCGCATCGCTGCCGCTCTGGGTGAAGAAGGTCACGCAGTCGCCACGCAAGCCATCGGGGGCGATCTCGGAGAGCTTGGCCGCCAATTCGGTGCGCCGCGTGCTGTTGATTTCCAGGGCGTGCATCAGCACTTCGGACTGTTCGCGAATCGCCTGCACCACTTTGGGGTGGCAGCGGCCGACGCTGCTGACGCCGACGCCGGCAGACAGGTCGATGTAGGTGTTGCCGTCCGGGTCCCTGAAGGTCGCACCGAAGGCGCGGTCCATGGCCACCGGCATGCGGCCGCCGCCGCGTGCCATCGACTCGGTGCGAGCCGACAGCGCCAGGGCCTCGCGGGTCTTGGGGCCGGGCAGTGTGCCGGAGACAATGTGCGGGGCATCCGCGAAGTGCAGGGCTTGAAAGTTGGTTTCACTCATGACGGTCTCTCTGGAATGTCGATTTAAGTGTGCCGATCATCTCCGCCGCGGGTTACCGGCCGGTAGCCCGAATCGGCACATGAGACGCGGGCATTCCAGCGCATAAACAATTTGCAGGATGTGACCGATGTGCGAGTATCAAAGGCATCGGCGATCTAAAAACAAGAATGTTGGTAGAGGCACACCCCCCAATGAAAAACCAGACGATCAGCCATTTCCGCGATATCCACGTCCACGCAGCCACCATCCAGCAGTGGAGCCAGGACTACAGCCAGCTCACCGCCGGTTCGGCCGAGAGTTCGCTGATGCAACTGACGACGACCGGTTGCCACCTGTTCCTCGAGCAGATCAACCAGCGTGTGGTGCAGAACGGCGTGGCGCCTCGCGACAAGATGTGCTTTGCGGTGCCGATCAATGTGCCCGGCTCGGTTCGCATGCAGGGCCGCGAGGTGGATGACAGCAGCCTGTTCTTCCTCCACGGTGGAGAGGAGTTCATGTTCCATATGCCGATGGGCATGGAGCTTTTGTCCATTACCTTTGAGCGTGAATTGTTCGAAGAGGCGCTGGAACAGACGGCGTCGGCGAAAGAACTCAATCGGTTGCTGCGCCAACCGGTGATAAAGGTGTCTCCCCAGCGTTTCGTCCAGGCCCGGCGTCGATTGCTGGCATTGTTCTCCGAGGCCCTGGTAAACGATGACCTCGACTACACGCGCGAGCGTGAGTCGGCGCTGGAACAGGCCATGCTCGGCGAGCTGCTGCAACTGATGACCGACCCGGCCTGTGACAAGCAGCAGCGCAGCCCCAGTTCCACGCGCAGCTTTATCGTCGAGAAATGTCATCGCCTGGCCACGACCGAAATGATCGACGTGCCCAGCGTGATCGATTTGTGCCAGCGTCTCCAGGTGAGTCGGCGCACGGTGCAGAACAGCTTCCGCTCGGTCGCCGAGACCACACCGCTGAATTACCTGCGCTCAGTGAGGCTCAACGGCGTACGCCGAACCTTGATGTCTACCCGGGCATCCGAGCTGTCGATTGGGGATGCCGCCGCCCAGTGGGGCTTCTATCACCTGAGCCATTTTGCCGCGGAGTACCAGGAGCTGTTCGCGCAGTTGCCGTCCCACACGACCCGCGCCGCCATTACCGGCAACGTGCGCGCCTGAACCCAAGCCTTTAGCAAGATCTGAATCAGCCTGCGTCGTCCGCTCGGGATGTGCAGGTGTTTCGCCGTGGGCGCTTGCGTTACCGATTTGGGATACCGGCACGCTGTCGGGCAGGCATAGGATCGATGCCAGCGTGCAACAAGAACGACAAGCTATTCGGTACCGGTCGACAGCCGGCTGCACCGATCCTACAGCGACTGCCTCATACAATAAGGTCAACAGCATGAGTGTATCCAACTCGATCAACAGCTCCACGGAGCTCAAGCGTGGCGCCCTGGGTGTGGGCTTTATCATCTTCTTCGTGGTATCGGCGGCAAGCCCGCTGAGTGTGATCGCCGGCGGCTTCCCCATCGGCATCATGCTGGGTAACGGCGCGGGCACCCCGGCGTTGCTGATCCTGGCCTTGCTGGTACTGCTGGCGTTCTCGGTGGGTTACACCACCATGGCGCGCCACCTGACCAATGCCGGCGGTTTCTACGCGTTCACCGCCCGTGGGCTGGGCGGCCTGGCCGGTGGCGCGGCCGGGGTGCTGGCGATGTTTGCCTATAACATCCTGCAGGTCGGCTTGTACGGCATGTTCGGCGGGGTGGTCAGCGGCACCATGGAAGCCGCCTTCGGCCTGGTGCTGCCGTGGTGGTCCTATTCGCTGATGGCGATGGCAAGCATCGCGATCCTGGGGTATCGCAAGATCGACCTGTCCGCGCGGGTATTGTCGGTGATGGTGATCGCCGAGTACCTGGCGATCCTGGTCCTGGATTTCGCCATTCTCAAGTCCGGTGGCGACAGCGGCATCAACCTGGATTCGTTCAGCAGCCGCCATGTGTTCAGCGGCACGCCGTCAATCGGCCTGCTGTTCTGCTTCGCCGCCTTTATCGGCTTCGAGGCCACCACCATCTACGGTGAAGAAGCCCGGGACCCGCAGCGCACCATTCCGATTGCGACCTACTGCTCGGTGTTGCTGATCGGCGGTTTCTACGCGTTGTCGGTGTGGTCGATGGTGGTGGGCGTGGGTGCGGACAAGATCGTGCCGATGCTGCAGGCCTTGCAGGACCCGACCACGTTTATCTATGGCATGTCCGACCACTTTGTCGGCCCGCAACTGACTCAGGTTATCCGCGTGCTGTTCATGGTCAGCATCTATGCCGGCCTGCTGGCCTTTCACAACGCCGCCGCCCGTTACTTCTACGCCATCGGCCGTGACGGCCTGTTGCACAGCCAGTTGGGCACCACCCATCGGGTGCACCAGAGCCCGCATATGGGCTCGGTCTTGCAGAGCCTGATCTCGGCCGTGGTGGTGTTGATTTTCGCAGCGCTGGATGCCGATCCGATTCTGCAGCTGTTTGCCTGGCTGTCCAACCTGGCCACGCTGTGCGTGATCCTGCTGATGGCGCTGACCTCGGCCGCGGTGCTGATGTTCTTCCGGCGCCATCCGCAGCTCAAGGTCGGGCTCTGGCGTGGGCAGATCCTCCCCGGTTTCTCGTGCCTGGCGCTCGTGGCCGTGCTGGTGTTGGCGGTGGTGCATTTCGATGTGCTGACCGGTGCCAGCCAACTGCTGTCCTACGGCCTCTGCGCGATCATTCCCCTGGCGTTGCTGGGCGGTGTATTCCTCGCGGCGCGGCTGCGCAAGGCGTCGCCGCAGCGGTTCCTGGCCTTGGGCAGCCACAAGCTTTAAGGCGTGGGCGGTGGTGTCTGCCTGCTCAGCCTGACCAGCAGCACGCCATTACACGCGGAAATGCCCGACCAGCTGTTGTTGGTGATTGGCCATCTGATGCAATGCGTCACTGGCCTGCGACGCCTCGTGCATGCGCCCGGCGAGTGTTTCGCTGATACCGCGGATGTCGCTGACGCGATGGCTGATATCGTCCACCACGCTGCTCTGCTCCAGGGCCGCACTGGCGATCTGCTGATTCATCTGTTCGATCACATCCACGGCCTGGGAAATATGCCCCAGCGCCACTCGGGTCTGTTGCACCTGGAGCACGCTGCCGCCGGCTTGCTCGCGGCTCAGTTGGGTGCTGTGCACCACCGCCTGGCTCAGCTGTTGCAACGTTTCGATTACCGTGCGCACCTGTTCGACCGAACTCTGGGTGTTGCTGGCCAGGTGCCTGACTTCATCGGCCACCACCGCAAAACCGCGACCCTGCTCGCCGGCACGGGCCGCTTCGATGGCCGCATTCAACGCCAGCAGGTTGGTCTGTTGCGCGATGGCGCTGATCACGTCCAGTACCTGACCGATCTGGTTGCTGCTGTCGGCCAGGGCGTTGACTTGCTGGAGGGTGGTTTCCAGGCGTTGGTCGAGGGCCTCGATGCTGCGTTCGGCGGTGGAGAACACCGCCTGGCCTGAGCGGCTCGCGTTTTCGGCGGCGGTGGCGGCGTCGGCGGCGCTGTGGGAGTGACGGGCCACTTCCTGGGCACTGGCGCTCATTTCGTGCAGCGCGGTGGCGGCCAGCTCCACTTCGCGGTATTGGCGCTGCATACCGGCACTGACTTCGCGGGCAATGCCGGAGGAGGTGTCGGCGCTGTCGCGGGTGTCCAGGGACGCGGTCTGGATGGCACGAATAATCGGCTGCAAGGTGTCGAGGAAACGGTTGAAACCATTGGCCAGGCGGCCCAGCTCGTCGCGTCGCCCGACGGGCAGGCGCTGGGTCAGGTCCCCGTCGCCTTCGACAATGGCATCGAGCAGCTCGGCCATCTTCAGCAATGGGCGAGTCACGCCGTAGGCCGCCAGCCAGATCAGCAGCATCCCCAGGCTGCTGGCCAGGATGCCCAGGCCAAGGTTGAGCCAATTGGACTCACGGCTTTTGTCGTCCAGTTCGCTCTGCATCTGCCGGGCGGACGCCTGCACCCGCGACTGCGGGACCTTGATCTGCAGTTGCCAGGCTGGGGTGCCCGCTGCCGTTTGCACGGCTTGGCGGATATCCAGGGTTTCCCCCGCGACATCGCCGCTGCGTCCCGCCACTTGACCCGAAGCCGACACCAGGGTGACCTGGCTGTCGCCCTGGTAGAGGTCCTGGCTGAGGTTGGCGGCCAGTTTCTGCAAGGTGTCGAGGCTGATGTCCATGCCCACCACGCCGAGCACGTTGCCGTCGACGATCAGGGGGATGGAAATGCTGCTCATCAGGGCTTTGTGGCCTTCCACTTCGATGGTGTACGGCTCGACCACACACACCTGTCGTTGCGCCTGAGGGCAAGCGTACCAGGCGTTTGCCGGTGCGCTGCCGGGGGGCGCTGTGTTGGCGGCGATTTGTGCCTCGCTCAACACCTCCTGCACCAGTTGCCCCGGCTGGCTCTGGGACCAGTACAGCGCAAAGCGCCCGGTTTCATTCCCGGCCAGGGCGCGTTGGTCGCGCCAGTCGGCGTCGCTGCCGGCCAGTGCATCGGGCAGCATGATCACGTACAGGCCGAGGACTTTTTCGCGCTGCCTGAGGGCTTCTCGGGCGATGCCGACCAGGGCTTGACGCAATTGCACGACCGTCAGGCGTCCATTGAGGGTTTGCTCGCGCAGTTGCAGAACCTGCTGGGCGAACCCTTCGCCATACAGCGCGGTTTCATTGAAAAACCGCTCCACCTGTTGGCCATGAGCCACGGCCTGGGCCTGCAAGCGTTCCAGCGCGGCCTGTGTCAGCAACGCGCTGCTCTGCTCCTTGAGCAGCTTTGCACTGGTTTGATTCTGGTAGGCGCTGGCGCCAATCAGCGCGCCCACGACTGCCAGCAGGCAAAGTCCGCTCAGCAGGGTGATACGCCATTGGAGGGTGAGATGGGCTGGACGCATGGCTGGGGCTTCCTACGGGGGCGTTGGCGGTGATGGGCACGTTCTTATTCTTGTTGCCGGCATCCGCGCATAGCACGGGTGAGGCTAGGGTGCGGGCATGACAGGCCGGGCGGCTATCCCAAATCGGCAACAGCGCGAGGAGGGATCGGGCGGCCCCGACCTGTTTTGGGGCGGGGCTTTGGATGCTACCGATTTGGGATAGCGAGCCGTTCCAGGGCGGGCATAGGATCAAATTCAGCGCGCAACTAAAACAAAACGCTAACCGGTGCCGATGCGGTGTGGTCGGGCCAACCCAAAAGCGACTGCCTCATACAATAAGGTCAACAACATGAGTGTATCTATCCCGGTCAACAGCTCTACGGAGCTCAAGCGTGGTGCCCTGGGTGTGGGCTTCATCATCTTCTTCGTGATATCGGCGGCAAGCCCGCTCAGTGTGATCGCCGGCGGCTTCCCGATCGGCATCATGCTGGGCAACGGTGCGGGCACCCCGGCGTTGCTGATCCTGGCCTTGCTGGTGCTGCTGGCGTTCTCGGTGGGTTACACCACCATGTCGCGCCACGTGACCAATGCCGGTGGCTTTTACGCGTTCACGTCCCGTGGCCTGGGTGGCCTGGCGGGCGGTGCCGCTGGGGTGCTGGCGATGTTTGCCTATAACATCCTGCAGGTCGGGTTGTACGGGATGTTCGGTGGTGTGGTCAGTGGCACCATGGAAACCGCCTTCGGCCTGGTGCTGCCCTGGTGGGCCTACTCGCTGATGGCGATGGTGAGCATCGCGATCCTGGGCTATCGCAAGATTGACCTGTCGGCGCGGGTGCTGTCGGTGGTGGTGATCGCCGAGTACCTGGCGATCCTGGTCCTGGACTTCGCCATCCTCAAGTCCGGCGGCGACAGCGGCATCAACCTGGACTCGTTCAGCAGCCGTCATGTGTTCAGTGGTACGCCGTCAATCGGCTTGCTGTTCTGTTTCGCCGCCTTTATCGGCTTCGAGGCCACCACTATCTACGGCGAAGAAGCCAGGAACCCCAAGCGCAGTATCCCGATTGCCACCTACTGTTCGGTGTTGCTGATCGGCGGTTTCTACGCGTTGTCGGTGTGGTCGATGGTGGTGGGCGTGGGGGCGGACAAAATCGTGCCGCTGCTGCAGTCCCTGCAGGACCCGACCACCTTTATCTATGGCATGTCCGACCACTTTGTCGGACCGCAGCTGACCCAGATCATCCGCGTGCTGTTCATGGTCAGTATCTATGCCGGGCTGTTGGCCTTTCACAACGCCGCCGCGCGTTACTTCTACGCCATCGGCCGCGACGGCCTGTTGCACAGCCTGCTGGGCACCACCCATCGCGTGCACCAGAGCCCGCATATGGGCTCGGCGTTGCAGAGTTTGATCGCTGCGGTCGTGGTGCTGATATTTGCCGCGATGGATGCCGATCCGATCCTGCAACTGTTTGCCTGGCTGTCCAACCTGGCCACGTTGTGCGTGATCCTGTTGATGGCGCTGACCTCGGTGTCGGTGTGCGTCTACTTTCATCGCCATCCCGAGCTTAAGGTCGGGATGCTGCGTGGACGGATCCTGCCCGGTATTTCGTGCCTGGCGCTGGTGATGGTGCTGGTGTTGGCGGTGGTGCATTTCGATGTGCTGACCGGTGCCAGCCAACTGCTGTCCTACAGCCTCTGCGCGATTATTCCGGCGGCCTTGATCATCGGCATCGTGCTCGCCGCGCGACTGCGCAACAGCTCGCCGCAACGCTTCCTGGCCTTGGGCAGCCACAAGCTTTAAGGCCCCCGCGTTTTTATCGCTCGACTAACCAGACAATCGCAGCCTGCCGTTGCTCGGCATGGCGCGCCAGCGTGTGAAAGGAAGGTTTCAAATGCACAACTATAAAATGCTCATCGATGGGATCCAGGTGGCCGGTGAAGAAGGCCGGTTCGATGTGATCAACCCGGCCACCGGGGCCGTGTTCGCCCAATGCCCGGCCGGTTCCCTGGGGCAACTCGACCAGGCGGTGAACGCCGCGCAGTTGGCCTTCAAGAGCTGGCGCCACAGCAGCCACCCTGATCGCTGTGAACGTTTGTTGGCGATTGCCGCCGATATCGAGCAGGAGGCCCCATCACTGGCCCGGCTGATTGTGCTGGAACAGGGCAAGCCGCTGGAGTTGGCCTTTTCCGAGGTCATGGGCGCCGCCGCCTGGACCCGCTACGCGGCCGGGCAGGAAATTGCGGTGGAACGGGTGGAAGAAACGCCCACCCAGCGCATTGAGCTGCACCGCAAACCCTTGGGCGTGGTGGCGTCGATCACCCCCTGGAACTGGCCGTTCATGATCGCCGTCTGGCACATCATGCCGGCGCTGCGTGCCGGCAACTGCGTGATCAGCAAACCGTCGAGCCTGACGCCGCTGAGCACCCTGGGCCTGGCCGAGATCATTGCCCGGCATGTGCCCCGTGGCGTGATCAACTGCGTGACCGGCGAGCAGGGCTTCGGCAGTGCGATCACCTCGCACCCGGGGATCCAGAAGATCGTGTTCACCGGTTCCACGGCCACCGGGCAAAGCGTGATGCGCGGTGCCGCCAGCAACCTCAAGCGCCTGACCCTGGAACTGGGCGGTAACGACGCCGCCATCGTGTTGCCCGGCACGCCGGTGGAGGCGGTGGCCGAGGCGATCTTCCAGGCGGCCTTTCTCAACATGGGCCAGACCTGTGCTGCGCTCAAACGCCTGTATATCCATGAGTCGCAGTACGAGGCTTTTGCCGACGCGCTGATGCACATTGCGGCGCGCCAGGTCGTGGGCGACGGCCTGGACGCCGGTGTCACCTTCGGGCCGGTGCAGAACCTTGAGCAACTGGAACTGGTGGAAGCCCTGGTCGATGACGCACGTGCCAACGGTGCGCGGGTGTTGTGCGGCGGTGCGCGTCTGGACCACCCCGGGTTTTTCTATCCACCCACCCTGGTGGCGGACGTGACCGACGGCCATCGCCTGGTGGACGAAGAACAGTTCGGCCCGGTGTTGCCGTTGATTGCCTACCGGGATGTCGAGGATGTCCTGAAGCGCGCCAATGCCGGTGACATGGGCCTCGGCGGCTCGGTCTGGGGGCCGGATGTCGAGCAGGCCCAGGCCTTGGCCAGTCGCCTGGAGAGTGGTGTGGCGTGGGTCAACTGCCACGCCCAGATCCAGCCGAACACGCCGTTTGGCGGCAGCAAGATGTCGGGGTTCGGTGTCGAGTTCGGTCTGGAGGGGCTGCTGGAGTTCACGGGGCAGCAACTGTTGTTTGTGCGCAAGCAGGCTGTCGAAGAAGGAGTTTGAGCCATGCGTTATCTATCCCGTTATCCCGTATTCGGTTGCACGCTTGTGTGCACCCTGGCGCTCGGCGCTATCAGTCAGGTGCACGCTTATGAGCTGTACAGCGATGAGAGCCGTCACCTCAACGCCGACATGACCGCGGTGTTCGGTCAGTTCAACAGTCGCAAGAACTACGATGGCACGCCGGGCGGCTCCAGTTGGCGTGAAGGCTTTATCAAGTATGGCTTGAGTGGCGACCAGGCACTCGGCGGCATTGGCCGCGCCTACGGGGCATTTGCCCTGGTCAGCTCCGCCACGTGGGGCGATGGCGATCCGGGTGGCAACAGCCTCGGCACCGAGCGCACCACGAAGATTGAAGACGCCTACCTGGGCTGGCGCTCCGGCGATCTGTTCCCGGCGCTCGGTCAAGACGGCGTGGATATTTCCGGCGGGCGCCAGGTGGTCAAGGTCGGCCGAGGGTTCCTGATCAACGACGATGGGCTGAACCCGGGCAAGGGCCCGGCGGATGGCACCTTGAACCGTGGGGGCGCCTACTACCTGGCGGCCCGGCACGCGTTCGACCAAACCGCGGTGGTGCGCCTGGGGGGGCAGGATGGCCTGCACGGCAGTGTGCTGTGGCTCAAGTCCGATAACCGTATCCAGGCCGAAACCGAACTGGCCGCCGCGACCCTGGACTACACCGCCCGGCCGGGGACGCTCGGCTTGACCTGGGTGCACGGCCTGGACGTGAACGATCAATGGGCCAGCGACTTTCAACGCCAGCGCAAGGGCATGAATGTCTACAGCGTGCGCGGTGAGGGCGATGCGGGCATCCCCAACGTCAGCCTGGCCTTCGAGTACGCCTGGCAGGACAAGGACGCGGGGCCAGAAAAAGCCTGGTACGGCGAAGCGGGCTACACCTTCGCCGATATCGCCTGGGCGCCCAAGGTGACGTATCGCTACACCCGCTATTCGCAGAACTGGGATGCACTGTTCACCGGCCAGAGCACGGGCTACGGCACCTGGTTCCAGGGCGAAGTGGCCGGCAACTACGCCGGGCCGTTCAACACCAATACCCGCATCCACCATGTCGGGCTGAAGGCAACCCCACTGGAAAACCTGAGCCTGGGCGCGCTGTATTTCGACTACGCCACCGTGCGCAAAAGCAACGCGTTGAACCTCGATGGCCGTGAGTTGGATGTGTACGCCGAGTGGGCGGTCAACCCGCACTTGATCATCACCCCGCTGGTGGGGCTGTACACACCCAGGCAGGACGCGACCACCGGGGGCAATCAGGTCGGCGGCAACGGCACCAACCTGTACAGCCAGTTGACGCTGGCCGTGCCGTTCTGAGCATGACGCCTAGGGGGCGGTGTGGCTCGGCGGGTTGCGCATGTTTTCGGCAATCCGCTGGGTGGTGTCCATGACCATTTCGATCACGGTTTCCTGGCGCAGCAGCTTGAAGTTCTGGGTGGTGCCGACGGCCGACAGGCTGCCGACCACCTCGTCGAGGTCCGCCTGGATGATCGGCGCAGCGATACCGGTCAGGCCCAGGTTGAGTTCGTCGTGGGTCAGGCAGTAGCCGTCCTTGCGGATTTTTTTCGCGGCCCTGGAGAAGCCCGCCCAGTCATACGGGCTGTCCGGGTCGTTGGCCATGTGCTCGTCGAACAGGCGTTGCAGGCGGCGTCCTTTCTGGAAGGCGATCAAGACCTTCGATTGTGCCCCGCGGAAAAACGGCAGCGGTTGCCCGCGCCCGAACGCGAAGTGATAGGTGTCGGTGGGTTCGGCGATGTAGGTGTTGATGATGCGCCCGTCGTAAAACACGCTGGCGAACACCGCCAGGCCCGTTTGCGCCGACAGCTCGTGCATCAGCTCGCGCCCGGCGAGAAGGATCGGGTCGTACTGGCGCATCATCCAGTCCAGCTCGATGACCCGCGGGCCCAGGCCGTAGCTGCCGGCGTCCACGCGGGTCAGCAGGCCGGCGTCACACAAATCCTTGACGTAGCGGTACACGGTCGCCCGTGACAGGCCCATGCGCTCGGCAATGGTGTCGGGGTCGATCTTCAGCATTTGCGGACCGAACAGGTCGAGGATGCTCAGCAATTTGCTCAGGCTGCTCATTGTGTTCCTAAAAGAAAGGGAAGGGCGCTTGTGGCGTCCCCACGGGGAGCCGGTTGCCCAAGCGCTGGCGCAACACTACCGCAGTGAGAGAAAAACGCAATCGCGGGTTAGCTTTTAACGGTGTTTAAGTCGCATAAATCTCACTTAATGAGAAAAGCAAACATAAAATGCTTGTTGGTTGCGGATTTGTATGTGATAAATCTCATCACTGCAAATGCTCAAGCAAGAGGGCTGAAAATGAATGGTGCGCAACTGATAGTGAATGCGGCAGCGGCAAGCGGTATCGAGTACTGCTTCGCCAACCCCGGGACCACCGAGATTCCCCTGGTGGCCGCCATGGCCAGCGCACCTGCTCTCAAGCCGGTGTTGTCGCTGTTCGAAGGGGTCTGCACGGGGGCTGCGGACGGCTATGGCCGGATCGCCGGCAAGCCGGCCATGACCCTGACCCACCTGGGGCCGGGCTTTGCCAATGGCATCGCCAACCTGCACAACGCGCGTCGGGCCAATACGCCGATCGTCAACGTCATCGGCGATCACGCCTCCTGGCATGTCAACTACGATCCGCCCTTGGCCAGCGACATCCAGGCCCTGGCCGGTGCCGTTTCCGGTTGGGTGCGCACCTCGCGCACCGCTGCCGGTATCGGTGAGGATCTGCAGGAAGCCGTGCGTGCGGCCTGGCAGGCCAAAGGCCAGATCGCCAGCCTGATCCTGCCCATGGACCTGCAGGCCCACGCAGTGACCCATAACGGTGTATTCGCCCCTCTGCGCGCACCGGTTCGTCGGTTTGCCGGTGACCGGGTCGAAACCGTGGCGCAGGCATTGCGTGACGGCCAGCGGCTGGTGTTTATCGTCGGCGATGAGGGCTTGTCGGTCGCGGGCCTGGAAGCGGCAGGACGCCTGGCGCAACTGCCCGGCGTACGCCTGTTTGCCGAGACCTTTCCGCGCCTGAGCTACCGTGGCGGTGGCTTGCCCGACCTGGATCGCCTGCCGTATTTCCCGGAAGTGGCGATTGAAATCCTTGAGCAGTACGACCTGGTCATCTGTGCGGGCGTGCCGGAGCCCATCAGTTACTTTGGCTACGAAGGCATCCCGTCGCGCCTCGCCGAGCGTGAGCGCCTGCTGAACCTGGCCGAGGTCGGTGACGATGTCGCCGGCGGGTTGACGGCGCTGGCCGATGCCCTGGCTGCACCGGCCTACGTGCCGACGCCGGAGGGCATCGAACTGCCGCCCGGCCATGCCGAACTGACACCGCAGTCGATAGGCCAAGTGCTGGCTGCGTCACTGCCCCACGACAGCATTGTCTCGGTCGAGGGCGGCACCTGCGGCTACCCCTTCTTTACCGCCTCCGCCCGCGCCGCGCGGCATCGGGTATTGACCAATACCGGTGGCGCGATCGGCCAGGGGATTCCGGTGGGCTTCGGCGCCGCCTTGGCGGAACGCGGCAATAGCGTGTTCTGCCTGCAATCCGACGGCAGTGCCCAGTACACCATTCAAACCCTGTGGAGCATCGCCCGCGAGCAGTTGCCGGTGGTGATCCTGATTGCCGCCAACCATCGCTACGCGATTTTGCAGAACGAACTGCGCCGTTTCGGCATGACCGAAATGGACCCCCAGGCCCTGCGCCTGACCGTGCTCGACAACCCGCGTATCGACTGGAAGGCCCTGGCCAAAGGCTACGGGGTACCGGCCTGCACGGTCCAGACCAATGCCGAACTGCAACGGGCCCTGGCCAATGCCAAGGCCGACCGTGGCCCTTGCCTGATCGAAATGGCGCTGTGAAGGAGTCGACTATGCATCAGCCCGAATTATTACCTGCCGTCCAGGCATTCCTGGCGCAGCCCGGTCGCCTGTTTATCGGCGGCACCTGGCAGGACGCCGCCGGCGGTCGTCGCTTTGCCGTGGAAAACCCGGCCACCGAACAGACCCTGGCCGAAGTCGCCCAAGGCGATGAACGCGATGTGAATGCGGCCGTCGCGGCCGCCCACGCAGCCTTCACCGGCACGTGGGCCTTGCAGTCACCGGCGCAGCGCGGCCTGTTGCTGTTTCGCCTGGCCGATCTGTTGGACCAGCACCGCGAGGAACTGGCGCAACTGATCACCCTGGAGAACGGCAAGCCTATCGCCAACGCGCGCGGTGAGGCGGCCAGCGCGGCAAACATCATTCGCTACTTCGCCGGCTGGCCCACCAAGATCGAAGGCAGCACGCTGCCCGTATCCCCGGCCAGCGGCGCGCCGATGCTCAACTACACGTTGCGCGAACCGGTGGGGGTCTGCGCGCTGATCGTGCCGTGGAACTTCCCGTTGACCATGTGCGTGTGGAAGCTCGGCCCGGCGTTGGCCACCGGTTGCGTGGCGGTGCTCAAGCCCGCCGAGCAGACCCCGCTGGTCGCGATCCGCCTGGTGCAACTGATCGAGGCCGCCGGTTTCCCCGCCGGCGTCGTCAACCTGATCACCGGCCTGGGTGCCGACACGGGTGCACCGCTGGCACAGCACCCCGACGTGGACAAGATCGCCTTTACCGGCTCGACCCAGGTTGGGCGGCTGATCGCCCAGGCGGCCACCGGCAACATGAAAAAGGTCTCGCTGGAACTGGGCGGCAAGTCGCCGAACATCATCCTGCCCGACGCCGACATTGTGCGCGCCGCCAAGGGGGCCGCCGATGGGATTTTCTACAACCAGGGCCAGGTGTGCACGGCTGGCTCGCGCCTGTATGTGCACGCCAGTGTGCTCGACCAGGTGCTCGAAGAATTGCAGCGCCATGCCGCCGCCTATGTGCTGGGCAACGGCCTGGACCCGGCCAACAGCATGGGGCCGTTGGTGTCTGCACGGCAGTTGAACACGGTCAAGGGGTACCTGCAGCAGGGCCGGGAGGAGGGTGCCGAACTGATCTGTGGCGGCGAGCGCCCCGCGCACCTGGAGCGTGGGCACTTCATTCAACCGAGCGTGTTCCTCGACCGTGCCGAGCGCGCCTGCGTGGCCCGCGAAGAAATCTTCGGCCCGGTACTGACCGTCATGAGCTGGACCGACATCGACGACCTGGTGCTGCGCGCCAACGATTCGCCGTATGGCCTCGCCGCCGGCCTGTGGACCCGCGACCTGCGCTCGGCGCACCGCGTGGCGGCACAGCTCAAGGCCGGCTCGGTATGGATCAACTGTTGGAACGTGGTCGATCCCTCTTCACCGTTCGGTGGCTACAAACAATCCGGCTGGGGCCGGGAAATGGGCAAGAACGTGATCGATGCCTACACCGAGACCAAAAGCGTGTTTGTCGATCTGGCCTGAACTGAATAATCACACGAGGTAATTGCTATGGATCTGGAATTGAAAGGCCGCGTGGCCATTGTCACCGGTGGCGGTATGGGCATCGGCAAGGAAGTCGCACGTTTTCTCTCCGAGGAAGGCTGCAAGGTGGTGATCTGCGCGCGGCGCATGGCGTTCCTGCAGCTGGCGGCCGAAGAGATCAGTGCACAGACCGGCAATGAAGTGCTGCCGCTGTTCTGCGACACCAATGACATGAAGGCCGTGTCGGAGATGGTCGAGGCGGCGCACAAGCATTTCGGCCGTATCGACATCCTGGTCAACGGGGCCGCGGCGCCATCGGGTGTGGTGCGCAATGACATCGAACACGCCGGCGACGATGAGTTGCTGTCGGACCTCAACACCAAGGTGATCGGCTATTTCCGCTGCGCCAAGGCGGTGACCCCGCACATGAAGGCGGCCGGCTTCGGACGCATCATCAACATCGGCGGCCTCACCGGGCGCAGCAGCAAGGTGCTTTCGGGCATGCGCAACCTGGCGATCGCGCACATGACCAAGACCCTGTCCGACCAGCTCGGCCCGTCGGGGATCACGGTCAACCTGATCCACCCGGGCGTGGTGGATACCCCGCATATCCAGGAGCTGTACGACCGCGAAGCCGTCAAGCAAGGCAAGACCGCGCAGCAGGTCGAGCAGGCCTACATCGACGCGACACCGATTCGCCGCACCCTCGCACCGATTGAAATGGGCTGGCTGATCGGCTTCCTGGCATCGCCAAAAGCTGGCGCAGTGACGGGCGAATCCATCGGCATCGACGGTGGCTTGACCCGTGGCATCTATATCTGAGGAGTATCTGTGATGAGTAACGGAACCCTTTTGGTCGCCACCGTCGGGCAAGCGGTGATCCGCAGTGCCGACGATGGCCGTACCTGGCATCGCCTGGGCCTGGGGCAGGACCTGGAGTTCGATGCGATCACCCGATCCTTGAGCCTGCACCCCGACACGCCCGAGCGGATCTATGCCGGTACCGATGTGGGCTTGTGTGTGAGCCACGATACCGGTGGGCATTGGCGGCGCATCGATTCGCCTTTCAACGGGCAAACCGTGTGGAAAGTTGCGGTTGACCCGCAGGATGCACAACGCATTTTCGTCGGCACCGGCGCGCCTTCGCGTGCTGTGTTGTGGCGCACCCTGGACGGCGGCCTGAGCTGGGATCGCGCCCCGGTGGAAATCCCCGAGTTCTGCGATGGTGTCAGTCGTCCACGCCTGCTGGCCTTCGCCTATGACCCTACCGACCGCAACCAGCTGTGGTTCGGCCTGGAGGAGGGCGGGCTGTTCCATTCCCGCGACGGCGGCGACAGTTGGACCCGCGTCGACGACCGGCTGCTGTGGGACTACAACTCCGACGTCCACAACATCCTGGTGCTGCCCAACCACGGCGAGAAAGTCATTGTGGTGGTCTGCGTCAATGCGGTGTACCGCAGCCTGGACGAGGGGCTGACCTGGACCGGCATCATCGGTCGCGAAGCCTTCGGCCTGTACTACATCCGCGCCATGAACGCGCCGTTGGGCACGCAGAACGAACTGTACTTGAGTATTTCCGATGGCACCCCCGGTACCACCAGCAAGATCCTGGTGTCCCATGATGCCGCACTCACTTGGAACGTGCTGCCGCTGCCACAGCAGCCCAACTCCTGTGTCTGGGCGATTGCCTTCAACCCGGCCAACCCGCGACAGATCGTGGCGGGCACCAAGTACGGGCATTTGTTCACCTCCGACAATGGCGGTGACGGCTGGCAGAAGCATTGGCGGGAATTCAGCGAGATCGCTGATGTGCTCTGGACGCCTGCGGTTGCGCAGATCAAGTCCGGGCATCAATCCATCGTCAAAAAGCACTGAGGGATAACGCCATGAAGATCGAGATCCTGCGGACTCACTTATCGCTGTGGGTCAGTGACCCTGACGTGTCGGCGCGCTGGTACGCCGACATCCTGGGCATGCACGAAAGTGCCCGGGGCGAGAGCTGGGTCATGATGGCATTTGGCGGCAAGCACCACGACATCGCCCTGATTCGCGCCGACCCCGGCGCCCATCAAGGCGGGTTGGGCCTGCAGCACTACGGCCTGGAAATCGCCGGGGACATGACCACCCTGCGCCAGCTCTACGGCATGTTGCTGGGCAAGGGCGTCGAGGTGGTGAAGATCACCGATCACGAGATCGGCCATGGCGTGTATTTCAACGACCCCGACGGCAATCGCATGGAGTTCTTCCTCGAGACCGAACACGACGATGCGCGCGGCAAGGCCCGGTTCAAGGCCGCCGGCGCGCCGAGCCGACATTTCAACCTGGATCCACTCGACCCACTTTGAGGCAACCCTGATGAAAACCGCGAATTTTGCTACGTATCACATCCGCAAATGGTACAGCTTTGTCGAAGAAACCCTGGCCAACGAAACCGGCCAGCTGGCCGATGGCGAGCCCCTGTTCAAGTACGCGATCGCCGCCGTGATCGCCAACCCCTATGCCGGTCGCTACAGCGAGTCGCTCGCCGAACTGGTCGACCCATCGCCGTTGCTGGGCGAAGAGTTTGGCCGGCGCATACAGGCACTGGCCGGTGCCCATGAGATTGTCAGCTATGGTAAGGCGATCCTGGTCGGCAGCGCGGGCGAATACGAGCACGGCAACGCGTTCCTGACCAACCCGGCCGCCGATCCGATTCGCGTCGCGCTGGGCGGTGGCAAGTCGTGGGTGCCTTCCACCGGCAAGCGCGGCGGCCCGGGTTCGACCATTGACGTCCCCCTGGCGCACAAGGATGCGCTCTACGTACGTTCCCACTACGACAGCATGTCGCTGATGTTCGGCGACGGCCCCGCGCCGGACGAAGTCATCGTGATCTGGGCCTTCGCCACGCGCGGGCGCCTGCACGCCCGGCTGGGTGGCCTGCGTGCCGAAGACATCCAGGGCGTTGACGGGCTGCACTGATGACACGCGTGCGGCCTTGGCAACGCCGGTTTAAAACCACAACAAGAAAGCGGTGAACAGCGATGAAGCAGGAGAAGACCCAGGTTGTGATTGTCGGGGGCGGGCCCAATGGGATCACGGCCGCGCACTATATGGGGATGTACGGTATCGACTGCGTTGTCCTTGAGCTTGCCGACTGCATACTGCCTTACCCACGCGCGGTGGGCATGGATGATGAAGCGCTGCGCGTGTTGCAGGCCATCGGCATCGCCGAGCTGGCAGTGCGTGACATGATCTGCGATGTGCCGCTGCGTTATTACAACGCGCGGGGCGTGTGTTTTGCCGAGGTCAAGCCAAGTGCCGCGCAGTACGGCTGGCCGATGCGCAACATTTTCATGCAGCAGTTGCTCGAAGGCACGCTGCGCGAAACCCTGGGGCAGCGCAGCACTGTGGTGTTGCGCCAGGGCCATGAAATGCTGGAGCTGGAACAGGATGGGGAGAGCGTGACCTTGCAGGTGCGCGATGCCCAGGGCGAGGTCTATCAGCTGCGCGCCGATTACGTGATCGGCGCCGATGGCGGGCGCTCCACCGTACGCAAAAAGCTCGGCGTCGAACTGCTGGGGCTGACCCATGCGCGCAAATGGGTGGTGGTCGATACCGCCAATGACACCCTGGATGCGCCTTACACCGCCCTGCACGCCGACCCGCAGCGGCCCTTCGTGTGCATCTACCTGCCGTACCAGCAGCGGCGCTGGGAATTCATGCTGATGGAGGGCGAGGACGAGGCGAAGATGTGTGACGAGAACACCATTCGCGACCTGATCCGTGGGCATATCGGCGACGCCGTGGACGCGCTGAATATCATCCGTATCCGCGCCTACACCCACCATTCGCGTGTGGCGGCGCGGTTTGTCCAGGGGCGTGTGGCACTGGTCGGCGATGCCGCGCATATATCGCCACCCTGGGCCGGTCAGGGCCTTAATTCCGGGTTGCGCGACGTGGCCAACGTGGCCTGGAAACTGGCCGCGATCATCCAGGGGCGTGCGGCCCATGGGATCCTCGCCAGCTACGACCAGGAACGTCGCGGGCACGCCACCGAACTGGTGGCCCTGGCCGACAATATGGGCACGGTACTGGGGCTGACCAACCCGTTGATGGCCGGCGTGCGTGACTGGTTGTTCCAGGCGGTGAACAGCGTCGACAACCTGCGTTCGCACCTGCTGGAGTTCAAGTTCAAACCCAAGGCCACCCTCACCAAAGGGCTGGTCTATCACGAACGTGCCGAACTGCGTGAAGACGACCTGGTGGGCCAGCTGTTTGTGCAGCCGTTTATCGAAGACGCCCAGGGTCAGCGGCGGCGCCTGGATGACGTGCTGGGCAATTCCTATGCGGTGCTGGGTTACCGGGTCAATCCCCGTGAGCCACTGAGCGAAGACATGGCAAGGTTCTGGGCGCGCTGGGACACGCGTTTTATCCAGGTCAATCGCTCGCGCAGCGGCCTGGGCCGGCACCAGCCCTTGACGGCGACGGACGCCATCAGCGTGGAGGACGTGGATAACCGTCTCGGCGAATGGTTCTCCAGGGTGCGCGACTGCGTCGTCGTGGTGCGTCCTGACCGGTTTGTTGCCGCCATCACCACGCCGGAACGGCTTGACGCGGTATTACGCAAGTTAGCGGGGCAACTGTCATGAGCATCGATACGGGCGTATTGAGCCAGTTAGACCAGGCCACGCGTGCGGTGCAAGCGATTGCGCCACTGGCCCCCGAGGCGTTGGACCTGCGCGGCGGCCACGCACTGCAACGCCAGGCGCTGGATGCGCGCCTGGCGGCGGGCGAACAGTTCAGCGGTTGGAAAATCGCCTTCGCCGGCAGCGCCGCGCAACGGCGCTTCGGCATTGACGAACCGGTGTATGGCGGCCTGACCGACGCGATGTGCGTGCAGCCGAACACGGCGGTGGCGCTGTCGCGGTTGATCCAGCCCAAGCTGGAGATCGAAGTGGCGATTGTGCTGGGGCGCAGCCTCGCGCCCGGTGACTACAGCGATGAACATATCCTGGACGCGATTGCCGAAGTGGCGCCGGCGTTCGAGATTGCTGACTGCCGTTGGCAGGGCTGGGCGTTCGGGGTCGGAGCCTTTCTTGCCGACAATGCGGCGGCGGGGCTGTATTGCCTGGGGCCACGAAGCGCGTTCGATGCCGTCGCGCACACCCACGTCGCCTATCGCCTGGAATGTGCCGGCGCGCTGTGCGGCGAAGGCGATACCGAGGGCCGGGAGGACTCGCCGCTGACCAACCTGTGCTGGCTGGTTCGCCGTCTGCTGGCCGACGGTCAGCCGGTGGAGGCCGGGCAGGTGGTGCTGTCCGGTGCGTTGTTGGCGCCCATGGATATCCAGCCCGCCACCTACCGCCTGCAGATGTTTGGCACGGAACTGGCTTTGCTTTTCACCGCGGACACCACCCCCGTGTAAGCGACAGCTGCCGTCATGGATGACTTGAGTCCCCTTCAGGCCGATGACAACAACGGGGCCCCCGAGGAACGACCACCATGCTTGCCGAAGTTCGAACCTTCAATGACCCTCAACTGCACGCCGGTTCCATCCAGGGCTGGCAGCAGGTGTATGACCAACTGGGGCGCGGCTGCCTGACCAGTGAGCTGCGCCAGCTGTCGGCCGAGCGCTTTCAGATCTTCCAGGAAGTATTGGACAAACGCGTGGTGCAGCGCGGCCATGCGCCCAAGGGACGGCTGTGCGCGGCCATGTCATTGGGCGGCGAGCCCGTCGTGCAGGGCCAGCAGGTGGGCACCCACAGTGTGGTGCTGTTGCGCGCTTGCGAGGAGTTTGTGCTGCATGCGCCGGAAGGCACGCACTTCTTCGCTTTCAACGTCGACACGGTGCGTTTCGCCAAACTCGCCGCCTTCGAGTTGTCCAGCGACCAGCTCAAGCGCTTGAGCACCCGCTCCCAGCTGTGCGTGGATGACGCGTTACTGCTGCGGATACGCCAGCGCATCTACCCGCTGTTTCGTCACCTTTTGCAACAACCCGAGGCCATCAGTGCAACCGCCGAGAACATGCTCGAAGACGAGTTGCTCAATGCGTTTCTCGACCTGTTCAGCAATGCCACCGATGAGGTGCGCTGCCGTCGCGGCAACTTCGCCGTGAGTGCGTACCTGGTCAAGCGTTGCCAGGAGTTGATCGATGCCAGCGGCGATACCCCGCTGAGCATCCTCGACCTGTGCGAACACCTGCGGGTCAGCCGGCGCACCCTGCAGAACAGTTTCCAGGCGGTGACCGGCATGCGTCCGCTGGAGTACCTGCGCAACCTGCGCCTGAATGCGGTGCGTCGACGCCTGATCGCAACGCCGGCCTGCAGCCAGAACGTCGGTGATGTGGCGGTGGCGATGGGCTTTTTCCACCTGAGCCACTTTGCCGCCCATTACCGCGAGTTGTTTGGCGAGTCGCCTTCGCACACCCGGCGGGCGATCGGCTGAATAGACGAAGGGTCAGGCCGCCGTGTCATCCAGTCCCGGGTCCACGCGTTTGCCGATGTCCTTGAGCCGGGCCAATTGGTCGACCACGCTGGGGGCTTCATCCAGGCAACTGACGAACGTCCACAGGTACGTCATCACCGCATAGATATGGCCGGCCTTCACCGCGGGCGCCAGCGCCAACTGGCTGATGGCGACCACGAACAGCAGGGCCGCAAGGATGCCGATGGTGAGGAAGGCAACCGCCTCACGGTCCGACAGCCCGATACGCAGCCGCGACAGCACCTGATAGTGGCGGCGCAGCGTGGGGGCGCCGACCTTTTCCACCAGGCTGATTTCCTTTTCCAGGCGGTTGTTCAGCCGCTCATGCAAGCGCTGGTTGCGCCGTGCAAAGCCAGGCACCACCACCAGGCACAGCCCCAGCGCCACCAGGCACGCCAGGCCGACCCAGGGTTCGATTACCAGCAACATGGCCGCCGCGCCGATGATCGAGACCAGCGCCGTCGCAATGGTGGGCACGTGTTTTTCGAAGAAATCGACGAACTCCCGTGCCAGCACCACCCGCGCGGCGGACGTTGAGGTGCTGTGGCGTTGCAGGCGCTGGTTAAGAATCACCGGCACGGCAAGGTCGGCGTAGATACGCGTAAAGGTGCGGGTGTCCAGGGCCCGTCGGGCGGCGCCCACCACCCAGAACCCGAGGACCACGGCGGCGTAGAGCAGGGCATTGCCGGTGTCGCCACGGATAATCGCGTCGACGGCAAACCCCGCAAACAACGGGTAGGCCAGCAGCAGCGCGTTTTCCAGCGCCACCAGCGACAGGGTGCCGGACAACTTGCCGGGGTAGGCCTTGGCGATCGCCTTGAGTGTCTGGCTGGCGGATTGTTGACCGATTTTGCGGCTCTGCTCGATCAGTAGTGGAGGTGTGACGGAGGGCATGGGCCACCTGGTTTACGCAAAGTAGGGGGGCGGGAACTCAGGGTCCCGGTATAAAGACCGCGGGTGAAGTCGAGCAGATAGCGCGTTTCCTCGGTCATCAGTAACAAGTCGATCTGCACTTCTTCGATCACGATTTCCAGGGTGATCAGCAGGCAAATCGCCGGCGCGGTAAATAACCAGTGGTAATAGGACTGGCTGAACAGCGATGCGACAACCCCCAGGACCCACAGTGACAACACCAGGCGTGGCGCCTGTTTCTGCAGGGGAATCCAGAAGCGCTGCAACCGCTTGAGCTTGGCGCTATAGAGCCGTACCGAGTCTTCAAGCAGTGCCACGTCAATCACGTTTCGATCACGATAGTTGAAAGGCATACAGGCAATTCCTGGCTGACTACACGAGGCGGGTGTGTGGCCTCTGGTCAAGGCGCGCGCAGGCAGCGCGCGGTTCAACCAGGCCAGGTTGATTTCGTTGACTTGCACCCATTCGCCGTTCTGTGGAATCCCTTCGCAGCTCTTGAAAGCAATGCAGCGTCCTTGTGCATCGAGCAAGGCAAAGTGGCGGTACCGATTGACCCTGAAAATACAGAGGCGCATGCCTTCACCTGGGGGCGGTTGGGGTTAGATGGCGACCAACTGGTCGGGCCAGCTCAGCTCGAACAAGGTGCCGCCGTTGTCGAGGTTCCGGCAGGTCGCGCGACCTCCATGGGACAGGGCAATCGCGCGTACGACGGCGAGCCCCAGGCCGCTGCCGCCCTGGGCGCGGGAGCGCGAGCTTTCGCCGCGCTGGAACGGCTCAAAGATGTGCGTTGCAAACGCTTCTGCGATCCCCGGGCCTTCGTCCGCGACACTCAAGGTATTCAGGCCATCCTGGTTGCCCAGGCGCACCGTGACGTTGCCGGGGGTTGCATGGCGTTTCAGGTTGTCGAGCATGGCCAGCAAGGCTTGGCGAATCCGCGCCGGATCACACTGCACAGGCCGTTCGAGCAGGTCCAGGTGCAGCACGAACCCGCAGGCCTGCAGGCCCGGTTCGAACAGGCAGGCGTCGGCCTTGATCTCCTCGGCCAGGTTGGCACTCTGGATCTGCACTTCGAGGTAGCCGTTGTCCGCCAGGCCTACGACCCGCAGGTCCTCGATCAGGCGCGTCAGGCCTTCCACCTGGCTCAGCAGACTGTAGAACTGCGCCTGGTCCGGGGTGAACACGCCTTCCGCCAACCCTTGCAGGCGGCCGCGCAGGATGGTCAGCGGGGTGCGCAGTTCATGTGCAATCGCGGCGTTCCAGAACGACTGCTCTTGCGCCATGCGTTTCAAGCGTTGGGCCATGCTGTTGAAGTCATCCACCAGCAAGGTGGCCTCTGCCAGTGAGCGGTCGGACGCCGTCGCCCGGGCATCGAGGTCACCATCGGCGAGCCGGCGAAGGCTGGCCGCGACCGAGTTCAAGGGCATCAGAATGCGCCGGGACAGTTTGATCGCCACCACGGCGCCCACCGCGAGGCTGATGCAGGTGATCAGCGCCATCCAGGCCCACTCCATGCCGGTGGGCAGCCATTCGTCCACGTCCAGATCCGACGGCGGCCAGAACGTCCAGAGCAACGCGTAAAACACGTAGGAGCCGACCACGGCCAGGGCGATCACGCAGAGCACCACGGCGGACATCGACACGATGATCTGCCGGCTCAAACTGTTGGCGGTCTTCATGGCTGGCTCCCGAACCGGTAGCCGACCCCACGGATGCTGGCTGGTACGCCCTGGAGGCCGAGGTCTTCGATTTTGCGCCGCAACTTGCTGATATGGCTGTCGACGGTGCGCTCCAGGCTGTCGCTCTCGGGGGAACACAGGGCCAGCAACTCGGCGCGACTGAATACGCGCTTGGGGGCCTTGGCCAGTTGCGCCAACAATCTGAACTCGGTCACCGTCAGGTTGAGCCTGCGCGTGTGTGCACCGACCTGCACGCTGACTTCATGGCTGTCGATTTCAAAGGCATTCACCCGCAGCACGCGCTGGCGGGCGCCGTAGCCATGATCGAGGGAGCGACGCAGCACCGCCTGGGTCCTGGCGACGACCTCGGCGGGGTTGAACGGCTTGACGATGTAGTCGTCGGCACCGATGCGCAGGCCCATGAGTTTGTCCATGTCCTGGTCCTGGGCGGTCAGCATGATCACCGGTGTGGTGCCCCGGTGGCGGATCTCGGCCAGGACCATCCAGCCATCCAGCCATCCAGCTGCGGCATCAGCACGTCCAGCAGTACCAGGTCGGGCTTGAGCGATTGATGCAGTTCAAGGGCACGGCGCCCATCCAGGGCATGGGCGGTCTGGAAGCCGCTGCGCTTGAGATAGGCCGCGAGGATATCGGCGATTTCCGGCTCGTCTTCGGCGATCAGTACCAACGCCTGGCGTGGGGACGCGAGGTCCGTCGGTGTCGATACAGGGTGTGATTCAGTCATGGTCGGCTCGGTCGTGCTGTTCGGTCATCGCAGTATGGCGAATTACCATGGGGCGACGAAGACTACTGTGCACCACGAGCATGCGCTTTCATGGGAGGTTTTATGGAGAAACGATGGAGACGCGGGTTTATTCGCAAACGGCGTGATCAGGCGTAGCTGATCCTGTCGGTGTAGGCGTTTTGCGTCATGGTGCGCTGGTAGTCGCAGGGGGTGGTGCTGACCAGTTTCTTGAAGTCGCGCAGGAAGTGGGATTGGTCGGCAAACCCCAGGTCGAGGGCCAACTGCGAAAACGATACATCGTGCTGGGTATTGAGGGTGTCCAGGGCCGCCTGGCAGCGGATGATCCGGCAAAACGCCTTGGGTGACATGCCGGTGTCCTGGTTGAACTGGCGGTGCAGGGTCCGGCTGGTGTAGCCGCTGAGGTCTTCGAGTTGCTGGATGCGGATATCACCGCGATGGTGCAGCGCCTGCTGGATGATCATGGCGGTGAGTCGCGACGTCTTGCCCATCAGGCGCGGGGTCAGGTAGTCGTTGAACAGCCGCATCTGGTCGCCCAGCAACGGGGCCTGGACGATGCTTTCGAAGAGGCGTTGGGCGAACTCGGAGACTTCCAGCAGATCGAGCTCCCGCTCGGTCAATTCTTCGGCCAGTACATTGACGAAACCGGGGATCACACCCGGCGAAAAGCGCACGCCGAAATAGTGGTGGTGCTGGTGCAGTTCGACCGCCTGGGCCACCAGCGGGGTGCCGCAGATGCGCGCAGTCGGTCGCGTCGCATCACAGTCGAACAGGATATCCACGCAGCCATCCGGCACGGCCAGCAGGTTGGACGATTGCGCCACATCGAAGGCATAGAAATGCGAGATCGCCGGGTGCGCGGACGGCATCACTGAATAGCGTGAAGAGTTGAGCACGAACCAGGGTTGTTCGTTCGCGGTGTGGAGCCGGGGAGTCGGCACACTCGGTTTGATCATGGTTGTTCCTTGGGCAGGCAGCGCCAGGGGAAAATCAACGCATTAATCGCGCCAACTATCGTCATGCCCGACTGAACGGTATGTCCGAAATTTACAATACCGCCGCCATCCCCCGCCCGATACTCGATCTCGACAGCGTGGAGCTGCGCCTACCGCAGCGATATCACCTTCAGCCCGAGAATAACTATGTCTGCAACTACAAAAATCGATTTTATCTACCTCTCCGAGCAGGACATGATCCGCGCGGGTGTGACCGACATGCTGGCCTGCGTGAACACCATGGAGGAAATGTTCGGCCTGCTGTATGCCGGTGACTACCGCATGGCCGGCCCGAACAATGATTCCCATGGCGCGATGGTGATTTTCCCGCAGGATTCGCCGTTCCCGAACATGCCCAAGCCCACGGCGGATCGGCGCATGATGGCCATGCCGGCCTACCTGGGCGGCAGCTTCTGCACCGCCGGGGTGAAATGGTACGGCTCCAATATCGCGAACCGCGAAAAAGGCCTGCCGCGTTCGATCCTGATGTTCACCCTGAACGACCCCGACACCGGCGCGCCGTTGGCCCATATGTCGGCCAACCTGCTGTCGGCGTACCGCACCGGTGCGATCCCCGGCGTGGGCGCACGCCACCTGGCGCGCAAGGACTCGAAAGTCGTCGGCCTGCTTGGCCCGGGCGTGATGGGCAAGACCACCCTGGCGGCCTTCATCGCGGTGTGCCCGCATATCGACACCCTGAAGATCAAGGGCCGTGGCCAGCAGAGCCTCGACAACTTTATCGCGTGGGTCGAACAGACGTATCCGCAGATCACCACGATAGACGTGGTCGACACCCTCGAAGCGGTGGTCCGCGACTCGGACCTTGTTACTTATTGTAGCTCCGGTGCCACGGGCGACCCCTCGATCTACCCAATTGTGCGGCGTGAGTGGGTCAAGCCAGGTGCCTTCCTCGCGATGCCGGCGTCTTGCTCCCTCGACGCGGGAATGGAGCAGCCCGACGTGCGCAAGGTGCTCGACAACACCGGTCTGTACCAGGCCTGGTTCGAGGAATTGCCCAAGCCTGCGCATCACAACGTGCCGGTCATTGGCGTGCGCTTCATGGACATGATTGCCGAAGGCAAGATGCAGCTCGATGACGTCGAAGACATCGGCAAGATCATCGCCGGGGCCGCGCCTGGCCGCAGGAACGATGAGGAAATCATCATCATGTCGGTGGGCGGCATGCCCGTCGAAGACGTGGCCTGGGGCACGGTGGTGTACCGCAACGCCGTCAAGCACGGCATCGGCGTGACCTTGAACCTGTGGGAAACCCCGGAGCTGCGCTGAGCCGTAGCTTCATTCACTTTGACGAGGCATTCGACATGACAAAAATCACCAAGCTCAAGACCGGCTCACCGTTCGAAGACCAGGCCAGCTATTCGCGCCTGGTGTGCGTGGACAACTGGATCTACGTGTCCAACACCGCCGGCCGTAACCCCCAGACCAAGCTGATCCCGGAGGATGTCCTGGAACAGGCGCACCAGGTGTTCGCCAACATCGAATCGGCCCTCAAGGCTGTCGATTCGAGCCTGGCCGACGTGGTGTGTTCGCGGGTGTTCATCCAGGACCCCAAGGACGTGCCGGCGGTGATGGGCCTGATCGGCGAGAAGTTTCGCGGCGTCGACCCGGCCAGCACCGTGACCTGCCCACCACTGGGCTCGACGGTCTACAAGGTGGAGCTGGAAGTGACGGCGTATCGCAACGCGTCGAAGGCGCAGGTCGACCTCATTCGCCTGTCGCAATAATCGTCACGCGGCCATGCACAGGCCTGGCCGCCCTTATTCGTTTACCGAGTCCTGACCATGGCACCGACAATAGCGCCCGTGACAACCTCCACCGTGTTTCCCAGCGCGACTGCCGTCGTCATCATTGGCGGCGGGATCATCGGCCTCACGGCTGCGCTGACCTTGGCTGAGCGCAATATCGCCGTGGTGGTCCTGGAAAAAGGCCGGATCGCCGCCGAACAGTCATCCCGCAACCTGGGCTGGGTGCGCAAGACCAGCCGCCACGCGGCCGACATCCCGCTGGCCCTGGCCGCTGACCGCTTGTGGGCGCAGATGCCTGAGCGGGTAGGGGCGGATGTCGGGTATCGCCAGGAAGGCATCATGTTTGTCGGGCGCACCCCGGCGCAAATGGCAATGCACGAGGGCTGGCTCAAGTCGGTGGAGCATTTGTCGCTGGATTCACGCCTGCTCAGCAAGCGTGAGATCGACGCGCTGGTGCCAGGCGGCACGGGTGACTGGGCCGGTGGCATCTTTACCCCTTCCGATGCGCGTGCCGAACCGACGCTGGCCAGCAGCGCGATTGCCAGGGCCGCCATGGACAGGGGCGTGGTGATCATCGAGCAGTGCGCGGTGCGTACGCTGCAGATGTCCGGCGGCGCGGTCAGCGGTGTGGTCACGGAAAAGGGCGAAATCCGTTGTGATCATGTGCTGCTGGCGGGGGGCATGTGGTCGAGGCGCTTTCTGGGCAACCTCGGTGTGGCGTTGCCGACCCTGCCCCTGACCTGCTCGGTACTGCGTACCCACCCCATGGAGGGGCCAACGCAGATCGCGGTTGGCGCGCCGGACTTTTCGTTTCGCAAGCACCAGGACGGCGGTTTCATCATTACCCAACGGGGCAAGTTGGATGCGTTCCTGACCCTCGACCATCTGCTGCTCGCCAAGCAATACATGCCGCAGTTCCGTGCGCAACGCAGTGTGCTGAACGTGTCGCTGGGCAAGCCGTTCATCAATGACCTGGCCCTGGCGCGGCGTTGGCGCGCCGACAGCGTCAGCCCGTTCGAGCGCGTCAGGGTGCAGGATCCGGCGGCCAACCCGCGCCTCAATAACGACGCGATGAAAAACCTGATGGCCGCCTGGCCGGTGTTTGAACAGGCACGGATCGCCCAGGCCTGGGCCGGCACTATCGACGTGACACCCGATTCCAACCCGGTCATCGGCCCGGTCGCGCAGATTCCGGGGCTGACCGTGGCCACCGGTTTCTCGGGGCACGGCTTCGGTACATCGCCGGCGGCCGGTCATCTCGCCGCGGACCTGGTCAGTGGGCATGCGCCGATCATTGACCCAAGCCCTTATCGCTTCGACCGTTTCTAAAGGAGCAAGCCCATGCCTGCAGACAGCTGTTTCTTCACCAACCGTTCGGGCCTGCGCCTGCACTATTTGCGCTGGGGCGCATCGAGTGGCGTGCCCCTGGTGCTGTTGCACGGCCTGCGCGCCTATGCCCAGACCTGGGAGTCGCTGGTGCAATCCCTGGGGGAGGGCTACTGCATCTATGCCCTCGACCAGCGTGGTCGTGGGTTGAGCGACTGGGCCGAGCCCTCCACGTATCACACCCAATCCTATGTCGAGGACCTTGAGGATCTGATCGCCCATGTCGGCCTGCAGCGTTTTGTCCTGCTCGGGCATTCATTGGGCGGCGCCAACGCCCTCGAGTATGCGCGGCAACATCCGGGACGCTTGCTGGGGTTGCTGATCGAGGACATCGGCCCCGGCTCTTCAACCCAGGGCGATGGCGCCGCACGTATCCGTCGCGAGATGGGCCAGACGCCGTTGCAGTTCGACAATTGGGACGCCGCCCGCGCGTTCTGGAGGGCTTCGCGCCCGGGGTTGTCGGAGCAGGGCCTGGCGTCGAGGCTGGCGCATTCGATGCAGGAACGCGACGGTGTGATTGGCTGGCGCCATGATCAGCAGGGGATTGCCCAGGCCCGCCTGAGTATCGAGCCGACGGACCTGTGGCCAGCGGTGCGCGCGCTGGATTGCCCCAGCCTGTTCATTCGTGGTGGTCGCTCGGACTTCCTGCCGCCGGCGACGCTGCAGGCGATGAGGGCCAGCAACCCCCATGTGCGGACGGTGGAGGTCGCCGACGCGAGCCACTATGTGCACGACGATCAGGGCGCGGTGTTCAACGCGCTGATTGCAGGCTTTCTGGCGAACCTTGACCCGCCGAGGCAATGAGCGGCGGCTGCCCGCCAATGTCGATATCAGGCACCGGCGTGCCGCTATGAGGCTATTTTTGCGGCACGCAGGCCGCGTACTGTGACCCGTCATTAAGAAATGATGATCGCCTGACCTTCCAGTCAGTACGTCTTAACGTCGATCACAGAGAATAAAAAACAACGATGAATAGCCTGATTTCCAAGGATTCCAACGGCCAGCTGGCGCAGGGCTTCAAGCCGCGTCATGTCACCATGCTCTCCATTGCAGGCATTATCGGCGCGGGGCTGTTTGTCGGCTCCGGGCACGCCATCGCGGCGGCGGGGCCGGCCGTGATGCTGGCGTATCTGTTTTCCGGCCTGTTGGTGGTGCTGGTCATGCGCATGCTGGGGGAGATGGCGGTGGCCAACCCCGACACCGGCTCATTCTCGACCTACGCCGACCAGGCCATCGGCCGCTGGGCCGGGTTTACGATCGGCTGGTTGTACTGGTGGTTCTGGGTGCTGGTGATTCCCATCGAAGCCCTGGCCGCCGGGCATATCCTCAACCAGTGGTTCCCGCAGATCGACGCTTGGCTGTTCGCCTTGTTGTCGATCTTTTTGTTGGTGGTCACCAATTTGTTCAGCGTCTCCAAGTACGGTGAATTCGAGTTCTGGTTTGCCATGGCCAAGGTGGTGGCGATCATCGGCTTTATCGGCCTGGGAGGCGCGGTGCTGATGGGCTGGATTCCCGAGCGGGAGGCCAGCGGCCTGAGTCGCCTGATGGAAGAACACGGTGGTTTCGCGCCTAACGGCCTGTCGGCGGTGGTCGGGGCGTTCATCACCATCATGTTCAGCTTTATCGGCACGGAAGCCGTCACCATCGCGGCTGCCGAGTCCAATAACCCGGCGCAGAATATCGCCCGGGCTACGCGCTCGGTGATGTGGCGCATCGGCGTGTTCTACGTGTTGTCGATCTTCGTGGTGATTTCCGTGGTGCCGTGGAATGACCCGCTGTTGGCGTCGGTAGGCTCTTATCAGCGCGCCCTGGAACTGATGAACATTCCCCACGCCAAGTTACTGGTGGACGTGGTGGTGTTGATTGCCGTGGCGAGCTGCATGAACTCGTCCATCTACATTGCTTCACGCATGCTGTATTCCCTGGGCAAGCGCGGGGATGCGCCCACGCTGATGAAAAAGACCTCCGCCGCGAGTGTGCCGAGGGCCGCCGTAATCGCCAGCACGATCCTCGGGGCTGGCGTGACCTTGCTCAGTTACTTCATGCCCGCTGGATTGTTCCAGTTTCTGCTGGCCAGCTCGGGTGCCATCGCCTTGCTGGTGTACCTGGTGATCGCCGTGTCGCAACTGCGCATGCGCAAGGTCCTGCAGCGCCGCAATGTCACCCTGACGTTCAAGATGTGGCTGTTTCCCTGGCTGACCTGGGTGGTCATCGTGTTCATCTGTTGCGCATTGGCGGTGATGCTGCTGACGCCCGAGCACCGCTTCGAGGTGTCGTCGACCATCGGCCTGGCCTTGCTGATTTCCCTGGTCGGCGTGATCACGGCGCGGCAGCCCGACCGCACCCAAAAACCGATCCCCCTGGCTTCGCGCCCATGAACCCCCGGCCGGTCACCTGTTTGGTATTCGTGCTGCTGGATCAGTTCACCCTGATCTCGTTGGCGTCGGCGGTAGAGCCGCTGCGCATGGCCAACCAACTGGCAGGCCAGGAGCTGTATCGTTGGCAGACCGCCAGTGTCGACGGTCATCCTGTGTGGGCCAGCGACGGCATGCCCATCACGCCGGACTGTTCCATAGCCGCTGCGCCCTCTGCGGATATCGTCGTGGTGTGCGGCGGCACGGGTATTCAACACACCCTGAGCGATGAATTGATGAAGTGGCTGCGGACCCAGGCGCGTTATTCCAGGCGCCTGGGTGGTATTTGTACCGGCAGTTGGGTATTGGCCCGGGCGGGGCTGCTCGACGGGTTTGAATGCAGCGTGCATTGGGAGTGGCTGGCGGCCATGCAGGAAGCTTTTCCACGGGTGAGCCTCAGCGCCAGCGTGTTCACCCTCGACCGCGATCGCCTGACCAGCTCGGGCGGCACCGCGCCCATGGACATGATGCTGCACCTGATCGGGCGTGAGCATGGGCATGAGTTGTCGGCGGCGATTTCGGACATGTTCGTGTACGAGCGCATGCGCAACGAGCAGGATCATCAGCGCGTGCCGCTCAAGCATATGCTCGGCACCCAGCAGCCGAAGCTGCAGGAAATCGTCGCGCTGATGGAGGCCAACCTGGAAGAACCGATCGACCTGGATGAATTGGCCGAGTACGTGGCCCTGTCACGCCGGCAGCTTGAACGCATGTTCCAGAAGTACCTGCACTGTTCGCCCTCGCGTTACTACCTGCGGTTGCGGCTGATCCGCGCGCGTCAGTTGCTCAAGCAAACCCCCATTTCCATCGTGGAGCTGGCCTTGCTCTGCGGGTTTGTGTCCACGCCGCACTTCTCCAAATGCTACCGCGAGTACTTTGGCGTGCCGCCCAGTGACGAGCGCCTGGTGACGGCAGGCGAGCGAGCCGTCATGTTGAAGCCGATGATTCGCGCCGTACCGGTGCCGATGCCAATGAGTGCCCTGGAGCAGGCGCGGGGGGAGTCGACCTTTGCCAGTGTCCGGCTCAAGGCCAGGCGCTGAGAGTACGGTGAGTGGCGCTGATCAGCGACGCTTGCGTTTCGAATTTCAGGCGCCACTCACGCCGGGTTCAAACCCGCATGAACGCCTTGATTCGCTCGCCGCACTGATCGGCACGAATCATCCCAGGCGCCGCATCCAGCGCAACCAGGCCGTCTTCCATGAAAATCACCCGGTCGGAAATGGACAGGGCGAAGTCCATCTCGTGGGTCACGATCAGCATGGTCATGCCTTCTTTGGCCAGGTCGCCGATGACCTTGAGCACGTCGCCCACCAGTTCCGGGTCAAGGGCAGACGTCGGCTCATCAAACAGCATGATATGTGGATCCATGGCCAATGCGCGGGCGATTGCCACGCGTTGTTGCTGCCCCCCAGACAACTGATGCGGATACTTGTGCGCGTGAGCCAGCAGTCCGACCTTGTCCAGCAGGGCGTAGGCGCGCTGCTCGCTGATGAGCCTGTCGCGGCCGTGATAGCGCGGCGCGAGGGTGACGTTGTCGAGAATGGTGCGATGGGGAAACAGGTTGAAGCCCTGGAACACCATGCCGATGTGCTGTACCCCACGGCGTACTTGTTGGGTGTTGGTGTTGTCACCGGCGTGGATATAGCTTTCGCCGAACAGAATGATCTCGCCTTGGTCGATGCTTTCCAGGGCGTTGACGGTGCGAATCAGCGAGGTTTTCCCCGAGCCGGACGGGCCGATGATGGAAACCACCTGACCCACATTTACATCAAGGTTGATGCCTTTGAGCACAGCGTGCTGGCCGTAGCGCTTGTGAATGTCGACCAGTTGCAGGGCGGGTGCCGAGCCAGGCCCGGAGGCTTTCCGAGCGCTTGCCGAAGGAGGGGCGGGTTGTGATGCGCGTAGGCGCCCCATGCTGGTGTCATCCAGCGTCCGGGGTGTGCGGTTGTTGAGTTCCAGGTGGTGCTCCAGCCAATGAAACAGCCAGCCGAGCACGGTCACGATCAGCACGTAATACACCGCCACAGCCGACAGGGTTTCCATCACCAGGAAGTTTTGCGCGTAAAGGCGCTGGCCCACGGTCAACAGTTCGGTCAAGGAAATCACCGAGACCAGCGAGGTCAGTTTCACCACGGTGATGTATTCGTTGATCAGCGTCGGCAGGGAAATGCGGAACGCCTGGGGGATCACGATCAGGCGCTGCAAACCGATCAGGCCGATGCCCAGCGCGCGGCCGGCCTCTTTTTGACCTTTGGCCACGGATATCAAGCCACCACGGTGGATTTCCGCCATATAGGCCGCTTCGGTGACCACCAGGGCCAACAGGCCGGAATAGAACGGGTTGGACAGGACGCCACGGGTGACCGGGAACATCTGCGGCAGGTTATAGACGAACACCACGAGTACCAGCAGCGGCACGCTGCGAAAGAACCAGATATAAATCGACGCCGGCACGCTGATCCAACGCGCGGCCGAAAGCTTGGCCGAAGCCAGCAGGAAGCCCAGCAGCATGCCGATGAACCAGGCCAGCGTGCTGAGCTCCACCACCGTAATGCAGGCTTTCCAGAAGTCCGAGAGCGAAAACAGAGAAAAAAAGTAAGGCCATTCAAATTGCATGTGTCTCTCCAACTGCTGGCGTCGACACAGGCTTTACCTGGGCCGGGCAGTCAAGCGAAAGCCGCCGACTGTGGGAGCGGCTGCGCTCCCACAGGGCTGCACCGGGTCAGTTAGTCGGTTCTTCGAGGTTGTATTTCTTCAACAGGGCGGTGTATTCACCGGAGGCCTTGCTCGCCTCAAAGGCCTTGAGCAGTGCCTGATAGAGCGCGTCGTTGCCTTTCTTGACGTAAATCCCCAGCGTCTGCTGATAGATCGAGTGCTCGGTGCTCACCACGACGCGGCCCTTGGTGCGTTCTGCGATCATGCCGGCGGCGCCGTCGATCTCCACCTGAGCCTGCACATTGCCGGAGAGCAGCGCCTGGGTTACCTCCGGTGCGGACGGGAACTCGCTGACCATAATCGCGCCCTTGTTATTCGGAGTGCAGTAGTCGGTCGAGAGCGTGTTGAACTGCGTCACCCACGTGGTGCCTTTTTCCAGGCCGACTTTCAGGCCGCAGAGGTCTTCCGGTACTTTCGGTTTCAGCGGGCTGTCCTTCAGCACCATGATCGCTGCGCCGGTCTTGGCGTACGGGATGGTTTGCGCTTGCGTCTGCCGCTGGGGCGTGATGTACATGCCGGAGATGATCGCGTCGTAGTGGCCGGCGTTCAGGCTGAGGATCAGGTTGGAAAACTTGGTGTCGACGAAGTCGGCCTTGAGGTCCAGGTGCTTGGCGAGCAGGTGCGCCAGCTCGGGGTCGGAACCGACGACGTTTTTATGTTCGTCGTATGACTCGAAGGGCGGATAGGTGATTTCCATGCCGACCTTGAGTACGCCGGGTGTCACCGTCGTTGCTGCATGGGCGCCGGCCGCACCAAGGAGTGCGACGGCCAGCAGGGTCAAGCGGACAGCATGATTGATTGGATTGCGCATCATCGATGACTCCACGTCGGTAAAGTAGGGCTGGGCGGGTGGTTAAACAGGGCGGTGTGACCAGGCTGAGGGTTGCATCAGGACGCGTCCTGCGCCTGGCTCTTCAAGTGACCGAAGCTCGATGGCTTGCGTGCTTTCTCGTACAGCTTGAGTTCGCCCCGTTCGACTTTGCGGCGCAGGTACTGATAGGTCTGCAACGCTTGGCCGAACATGTGCTCACCGATGGTGATTTCCTCGTAATCCTTAGCGCCTTCAAGAAACTGTGGCAGTGGCTTGATCTGCGTATGGAAGTCGCACGCGTAGAAGAGTGGGAAGGCGTAGCGCTCTTCGCTGACGGTTCGCACTCGGTGAGCCGTAGCGACGAACGTACCCGCGGTCATGACCTCCAGCATGTCGCCGATGTTGACCACAAAGGCACCGTCCACGGGGGGCGCATCAATCCATTGGCCTTGATCGTTCATCACCTCGAGGCCTGGCTTGTCGGCAAGCAAAATGGTGAAGCACTCGTAGTCGGTATGTGCACCAATGCCGGGTGCGTCTTGGGCGGCCAGGTCAAAGGGGTAGTGAATCAGGCGCAGTTTCGACGGTGGGCGGGTAACCAGTGCCTCGAAATAGTCCTCTTCAAGGCCTAATGCGAGCGCGAAGCCCTTGAACAGGCGACGACCCAGCGCAAACACCGCAGCGTAGTACGCTTCGACGGCGGGACGGAAACCCGGCAGGTCCGGCCATTCATTGGCCCCGATCAAGGGGGTTCCGGCCCTGACCAGCGGGTCGTCTTCGCCTACTTCAAAACCGATATCGAACGCCTCCTTGTGGTCCGGCTTGCCTTTGGCATAGACCTCTTCGCCTTCAGGCACAAACCCCTTGTGGCTGCGGGAGGTGCCGATGTAATGCTGCATCTTGTACGCAAGGGATTGCGCAAACAGGTCCTTCGCCGCGTGGCGCAAGCCGTCGATCAGCGACGACTCGATGCCGTGGTTCTTGATGTACAGAAAACCCACTGCGCGGGCGGCGTTACCGAGTTCTTCGGCCACTGCCTGGCGCTGTGCGATGTCGTCGCTGTACAGCCCGGCGATGTCCACCAGCGGAATGCGATTGAAGTTGGCGGCCTTTGGCGTTTGGTCAGGCATTAAGTAACGCTCCTTATCGGGTTGAGGCGCCGCTGAAACGCCGGAAATGCTCGCGCTCGGTATTTGCCATCCACACATTCAGCGACCACAGGTCGGCCACCGGCACATTGGTGAAGGGCAGGTGATGCAGGTAGCCGTCGGCACCGAACTCCGGTGTCAGCGTGCTGACCTGATAGCCGCGACTTTCCTGGGATCGCCAGATGGCCTCCCAATGCTGCTGATGGAAGGCCAGCGCTTGGGTGTACTCGGGAGCGGCGGGGTGGGGAACCTGGGGCCCCTGGTCATAACCGACCCGGGCTTGAATGTGGTGAACGCGCTCGACGAAAGCGCTGAGGTCATCTTCCGGATCGTTGAGCAGGCGCTCGCAGGTGACCACCCAATGACTGATGTCGCTGGTGAAGCGCAGGTCCGGCAGTTGACGAATCAGCTCGAGGGTGACCCAAGGGTTGAACAACGAGCGCGCACGATGGGTTTCAAAGGCGCACACCTGGCCGTGCTTGCGCGCGACGTCCATTGCGCGGCCAAAGAAGTCGACTTGCTGTGCCAGTGGCCAGCGGTCGTTGCCAGCCAGCAGGTTGATGAAGCGCGGCGACAACTCAGCCGCCCAAGCGAATTTTTTATCGAGGTCCAGAAGGTGTTCGTCGACGCTCGCCGATTGTTGCGGCAGAACATCGTAGGCGCTGAAGACGGTACTGATATAGCTGACATGGTTGGCGCGTAGAAAGGCTGCGAACTCGGCGCGTTCGCTGGCGGTCATGGGCAGGCGGGCTTCCATGCCATCGAACCCGGCCTCAAGCAACTCTTCGAGCGCTTGTGCCTTGCTCGCGGTGTAGCCCCACAACGTCCGGAATACTTCCAACTTCATCGATCTGCTCCAAAGGTGCCTTCGCATGATTGACACAGCGGCGTTTCGGCGTGGACCGAAACGCACAAAAACGGCAGTGACAATCAGAAAAGGCAATCTTCGGGCCGCATCTCTGTGGAAAGGCTCCTTTGTTGCCGCCAATAGTAGGGAGAGGCGCTTGGCGGAAAGAATAGGGAAGTGCAAATAGATAGTTCAGAGATTTCTAAACTATTGCTCAATGCGGCTCAGGGTGGCGTCATGGGTTAAAACTCGGTTATGACGGTTACCCCTGCCGTTTCGAAGCGGTCCATGTTCGTCAGCGCGTCGATGGACTGTTCCAGGCTGATGGTTTTGCCCACGAGTTTTTCAGGCGCCAGCTTGCCTGAGGTGATCATCTCGATCATGGCGCCATAGCGATGCGCCTGCATGCCGTGGCTACCGTAGATCTCAAGTTCATGGGCGATAACCTTGCCCATGGGGATGGCCGGCGTGGCGTGATCAGCGAGCATCAGCCCGACCTGGACGTGCTTGCCGCGACGGCGCAGGTTGTTGATGGAGTTGAAACAGGTGGTTGGGTGGCCCAAGGCGTCCAGCGAGACGTGGGCACCGCCCTGGGTGACTTCCAGTACGGCTTCGGTGACGTCCGCGACGCACTGGGCATTGATGGTGGCGACAGCGCCGAGGGCGCGTGCCATATCGAGTTTTTCCTGGGAAATATCGATGGCGATCACGTTCGCGCCAATGGTCTGGGCGATCATCACCGCAGACAGGCCGACACCTCCGCAGCCGTGAACCGCGACCCACTGACCGGCGCTGACGTTGCCTTGGTCGACGACTGCACGGAACGAGGTGGCGAAGCGACAACCCAGGCTTGCAGCGGTTGCGAAGTCCATGCTCTCGGGCAGCGCGACCAGGTTCAGATCGGCCTGGTGGATGCCGACGTACTCGGCAAAAGAGCCCCAATGAGTGAAGCCCGGCTGGAATTGCGTGTGGCACACCTGCTGATTGCCGCTGTTGCACTGCGCACAAGCACCACAGCCACCCACGAACGGCACGGTCACCCGGTCACCGACCTTCCACCGCGTGACGTCGTGGCCCACCTCGGCCACGATGCCGGCCAGCTCATGACCCGGTACATGGGGCAGTTCAATGTCGGGGTCATGGCCTTTCCAGCCATGCCAGTCGCTGCGGCACACTCCGGTGCCAAGCACCTGGATCACCACGCCATGGCGTTCCGGAGATGGATCGGCCACGTTCATCAGGCGCGGCGGTTTGGAAAAGGCTTCGTAGACGACTGCTTTCATTCAAATTACCTAGGCTTGGAGGGGCGATTCAGGCATTGCCATTATGAATGAGCGCCTTGAAATTACCCTTCAAGTTGCCATTGACCGAACGCAAGAATTGAAATTAGCCTTCATTTTTAAGTATGAATTTGAGGGGTTATTTCATGATTGAACAACTCGATAAAACGGACATTGCAATATCGGAGCGTTTGCAGCGGGACGGCAAGCTGTCGAATGTCAAGCTGGCCGAGCAGCTGTCCCTCAGCGAAGCGTCCTGTTGGCGCAAGCAAAGACGCCTGGAAGAATGCGGGGTTATCGAGGGATACCAGGCCGTTCTCAATCGAAAGAAACTCGGGCTGGGCCTGAAGGCGTTTGTCCAGATCTCCTGCACGGATCACAGCGAAGAAGCCACGGCAACGTTTGAAAAGATTATCCAGGCGGCCCCGCAGGTATTGAGTTGCCATAACACAACGGGGGAGGCGGACTTTCTCCTTGAGGTGGTTGCACGGGACCTGGACAGCTATAGCCGCTTTGTCGAAACAGTGCTGAGGAAGCTCCCTGGGGTTTCAAGTATTCGCTCGAACCTCTCCCTGCGAGAGATGAAGACCACTCATCGACTGCCCGTCAGCGAGCTCTTGAGCATCTGAAGGTCGTCGGGCACGTGGAGAGCCATCGTTCGTCCGGACAATCGAGCATTTCGGCACTGTTATCGAGCATTTCGGCACAGTCTCCCGGTTTTGTTCAACCTAGACTCGAGCTTCACTTTCAGACTCAGATGGAGCCGCGATGAACATCAGATTGATCCTGCCAGCACTTTCCATGGCCGTCACACTCAGTGGCTACGCTGCGGATTTCTCACTGACCAGCCGGGATATTGCAGACAACCGCCCGTTGACCCGTCGCGAAGTGTTCCAGGGCTTCGGTTGCGAAGGTGGCAACACGTCTCCTGAGCTTTCGTGGAAAAACGCCCCCGCAGGGACCAAAAGTTACGCGATCACCGTTTACGATCCCGATGCCCCCACCGGCAGCGGTTGGTGGCATTGGACGGTGGTCAACCTGCCAGCCTCCACCCATAGTTTGCCAAGCGGCGTGGGGGCGAACCTGCCTGCGGGTGCTGTGCAAGGGCGAACCGATTATGGCCAGCCGGGGTTCGGTGGCGCTTGCCCTCCTGTCGGCGATAAACCCCATCGCTATCAATTCACCGTGTGGGCCTTGAAAGCCGATAAGCTACCGCTCGACAACCAGGCCAGCGGAGCCTTGGTCGGTTACATGCTCAACGCCAACGTCCTGGCCAAAGCGACCATTACTTCCACTTACGGACGTTAAGAACCATGCGCCCTTGTGACGGCATACAGCACCGGGAAAATATTATCGATGCCTGTGTCATTCGGGCGCGACATGCCCTTACCTTGCCCAGGGTGCCGGTGTTCGTGACCACCTTGTGTCGAGTGCGGCAGGGGGAAAAACTGTTGCAATGGGATGACCGGGAAATGCGCGCAGGGCCTCGGCATCTGATTCTGATGCCGGCCGGGCGCGAGCTGGGTATCTCAAACTTCCCCGGCCCTCAGGGTCACTACATCGCCGATGCGGTGACCTTTCCCGTCTCGACATTGCGTCAATTCAGCAGCCGATATAGCCAGCAGATCAAGAGTGGTCGCGGGGCACTGAAGAGCGATCTATGCGTTCCCCTGGACAGGCACACCACCCAGGCATGGGAGCAGTTGCTGGTCGCCATCCATGCAAACGCCCCGCAGGCACTCTGCACACATTATGGGGAAGCAGTGCTGCTGAGCCTAAGCCTTGGCGGCCAGGCCGGACCTTTGCTGATGGGGCGCAACGATCCCTTGTGCGAGCGGGTGCAGCAACTGGTAATGGCCAGCCCGGAGAGAGACTGGACGGTTGCGAGCATCGCACAGCACATGAACCTGGGGGAGTCGACCTTGCGTCGCCAACTGGCGAACGAGGGTAATAGTTTCAGGAACATTCTGGAGGGCGTTCGACTGTCGACAGCATTACAACGGCTGCAGACAACGTCTCGCCCGATCGGTGAAATTGCCAGCGCCTGCGGCTACGCCTCCGCCTCCCGTTTTGCCGTGCGCTTTCGCTCACACTATGGCCTGTCACCCCGTGAATTGCGGGCTGCGATTTGAGCATTTGCGGGAGGGCTTTCCCCAGTCTGCCGGCCGGCAGTGCGAGCCAGGTGTTGACGTTTATCGGTGGGTACCGGACCAGACTGTCTGGCGATAGTGCTACTGTCTACGCAGTCCCCCCGGAGCCTGCTGGATGCCCCATCAAACTTCAGTTCACCCCATCGCAACGCCTCCAGCCGCGCCAGGCGCTGAAGAACCGCGCGCTCACCCACCTATGTGGCATGGCAATCCGGACTTACCCACCTTTGGCAGCACTGGGGCGGCCATATTGGGTTTCTGTTTTGTGCTGCTTATGTTCCTGCCGGTCATAGGGGTGATGGTGCTGATCCTTTTCGGTCTCGAAGCGATGCAAGGCGCATCGTCCAGCGATGGGGCGAGTCTCACCACGTCGCCTCTCATCCTGTTCATGCTTGGTTTTGTTGTGCTCATGGGGCTGGTTTTCGCGTGGATGTTCTCTGCGTCCAGAGTGCTGGCCTTCACCTTTGACGAGAACCGGCAACTGCTGACTCTCACCGTCACCCGTCGCGGCCGTAAACCCGCCGAAGTGCAGGTGCCCTTCAGCGATATCATTTGTATCAGCCCTTACCTGCTCGCCAGTTATGACCGCCATGGCCATTTCAGCGTCGTGTGTCAGGGGCCGAGGGGCAAGGAGTTCGAATATCGATTGGCTGAGGGGACTTCTCTGGAAGACATGGAATTTCATGCCGCATGGCTGCGCGCAATAATAGGCGAACGGATGCATGAACCAATGAATCTGGACAAATGAACGAAGCACCTCCGAGCACTATCACCTTTCAATCGCATCGATAATTGCGCCGCCGTCAGCGCCATCCAGTAAATACCCACGGCGCCGAATGGATCGAAACATGCACCGGCAGTGCCACCTTGTGCCAGTTTGGGCGCGTCCATTCGTCTGTTGCCCGGCACTCTGGGGGGCATGGCGTTTCTCAACCTTAAGCACGGATATCCCGAGCCCAAGAACGGAGAGCCAGCATGGAAATCAATGAGAATGCCCCGGGCAACATTTCACAGCAGGCTGTAACGCGCGGCACGGACAACGAGACAGGGCACGACCCGAAGCGTGATGAGGATAAGATCCCGCTGCCGCCGGACGACGATGCACCCCTTGAGGAGGATATGTCTGATGTGGACGCTGCCGATTCAGTGGCGAGCGAACACCCTGACAACTGAGGTGTTTCAGATCAACGAACCCGGCCAGGGTGTCGCAGATGGCTGGGAATCCGAAGGCGGCTGTAAAGCCGCCTTCTGGGCGATGGCTACCGGGCGTTCAGCCCGTCGAGAAACTCGGTGTGTTGCAACGTCCTGGAAAACATCGGCAGCGTGAAGCGTTCGGCTGCCTGTTGTTGTTCGTCGGTAAAGGTCGCGGTGCAATCGATCAGGGTCACCACGTTGTAGCCCTTCTCATAACCTGATCGTACCGTGCCTTCGACACAGCAATTGGTCAGGAAGCCCGCCACCACCAGAGTCTGGATACCATTGTTGCGCAGCACCAGGTCCAGGCCCGTGGTGGCGAAACCGTCCAGCCCGCGCTTGCCCTCCACGAGAATGTCGCCGGCTTCCCGGGTAATCGCCTCGCTGATGTCGGCACCCCAGCTGCCGGCGCGGAAAGCGCTGCCATCGGCAACGCCCTTGAGAATCCCGTAGTCGCGGGTGGTCAGCTCCGGGTAGCCCTCGGCGAACTGGATCGGCAGGTGGATGATCTTCACGCCGAGCGTGCGCGCCTGTTCAACCGTGGTGGCGGTGTTCGCGAGCATATTGGACGTGTGCATGACGTCCTTGACGGCGTCATGGAACACGCCGCCTTGGGTGGTGAAGTCGTTCTGGTATTCGATCAGCACCAGGGCGGTGGTGTGTGGGTTCATGTCGGGTCTCCGATAAGTGGGTCGAGCAACAAGCGTAGAACAGCAGGCAGGGTTGGGTGGGGCGGCAGTCAAACACAAAACTATGGCTAAGAGCGCCGCATCCGTTTACAGACCGCAAGCAAAGCGGGCACTTTGATACTATGCTCATTGCCAATGCGAGCCATCTACGGGTTTCAATGTTCGGCCGCCAAGGGCTCCGACCCTGGCAAAGTCATTGACGTTGGCGACAGCCGGTGGGTGGTCTTCAGGCGTTTTCAACGGCTCACGCAACAACCCGCACGCGGCATACAGGGAAACGTTCAATGCCTGCCCCACACCTCACCTGCTTGAAAATCTCCAATGTGGGGGCCAACGGCTCCAACCAGAACACGCCGTCGATCCAGGCTGTAAGCCGGAGCGGGTGGATAACTGTTGGTAAATGCCAAGCACGATGGAGAACAGCATGAACACCCAGTCGATCCACACGATCTTGAGGCGCTTCGCCGGCTGCGTGGCGGGGCTGGCGATGGTTGCCGCCAATCCGGCCCAGGCTGCCGCCGAGGGCATCGCCAGCGGCCCTACCGCGAGCTACAGCATTGCCTTCAGCAATTCCTACGCAGGCAGCGATTTTCGCAAGGTGATGGTGCGCAACTGGCAGGAAATTGCGCTCCAGGCGCAAAAGGAGGGCTTGATCCGTGAGGCTCCCGTCGTCAGCGCCAATAACTCGGCTTCGGAACAGGCGGCCCATATCCAGGACATGATCGTCAAGGGCGTCGATGCCATCGTGATCCTCGCTGCCTCCGACACGGCCCTCAACGGGGTGATCCGCGATGCCTGCAACGCCGGCATCGTGGTGGTCGTCATGGCCAGCCTGATCACCGAGCCCTGTGTCTATACCGTGGATTACAACTGGTCCGCCATGGGCCGTGTGGAAATGGACTACATCGCCGAGCGCCTGAAGGGCAACGGGACATTACTGGAGATCCGCGGCATCGCTGGCGATGCCACGGATAAAAACATCAGCGATGGCATTCGCAAGGCCGCCAGCGACTATCCGGGCCTGAAATTCGTCAAGACCGTTTACGGGAACTGGACGGCTTCTGTCGCCCGCAGGGAAGTGACGCTGGCGCTGCCGTCGCTGCCCACCATTGATGCCGTGGCTACCCAGGGTGGCGACGGATATGGTGCGGCCATGGCGTTCAAGGCGGCGGGACGCCCTTTGCCGATCATTGTGATGGGGAACCGTCAGGACGAACTTGCCCTGTGGAAACAGGAACGCGATGCCAATGGCTACGAGACCGTCTCTGTCTCTGCCTCCCCGAGCGTCTCCCAGATGGGGTTCTGGGTGGCCCAGCAGATACTGGCGGGCAAGCAGGTGCCAAAGTTCGTCGAAGTGCCGCTGGTACGTATTGATGCCAAAGACCTGGACGCCTGGCTTGCCACTATGCCGGTGGGCGGTGCCGCCAATCCGTTCTACGGCCAGGCTTCCGTTGCGGCGATGATCGATGCGGCCATCAACCATACGGCGCCGCCGGCGCCTTTGCCGGAGGTGACGAAACAGTAGCGGCGGGCTAGGAGGCGAGGCCCCATGTTGACATTCAAATCAGCCACGGCCAGGCCCATTGCCGTCAGGATCGGCCTGGCGGTTGCCGCACTGGTGTTGCTGATGCTGGCGGTATCGCTCGTGAACCTCTACGGCCTGCGAGGCATGGTACGTGCGGTGGATTCCGCCAGCCATTCCGCGGAAATTCTGGCCTCGGTCAACGGGGCTACCGGGCGGGTGGAAAACTTCATTGCCACCCGCGACCAGGACAGCGTGTCCCAGGCCGAGGGCTTGGTCGCGACCGCTATCAACGGCCTTAACGCCATCCCGGCGGCAGAGGCGCAATCGCTCAAGGGCAGCCTGGAGAGGCTCGCTGCGGCGATCGCGTCCTTGCGGGCGGCGACCCTGACCATGGATGGCGAAACCGAGAATATGACCGCCCATTACGCCCGGATGCGAGAGGCGACGGCCCTCGTTGAACTGGGTATCGCCGCTGGGCTGAAGGGCCTGGACTCCCGCGCCGCCGACCACCAGGCGCGGGTGAGCAACGCCCAGAGCGCCCATCGCATCCTGGATATCCTGCGCAACGGCGAACGCATCATTACCGCCAATGTGGCCCAGGTGCTGGTGAGCGGTGATGGTGCCGCCGCCACTGCGGCGCGCAACGCCTGTGCGGCGCTGCCACCTGTGGTCGAGCAATTGCGTGAGTTGATGGGGGCGCCGCAACAGGTGGCGACCCTGGAACAGTTGGCGACGGCGGTGGCAGCAGCCAGCCTGGCGCTCGAGCAGCTTGGCGAGGCTCCCAGGCTCCGGGGCGGCGAGGCTTTGCGGCATCTGGGGGCTGTTGGAGGCGTGGCAGAGCGCCTTGAAGTCATGTTGGCTGAAGTGGACGAGCACATTGCCCATGACGCCAGTGACATTCAGGCCGCCATCGGTTTGCTGCAAAACGCCGCCGCGTTGTCCAAGCGTTTCGCCGAACGTGTTGCCACCCTGGAAGCGCAGACCTTGTCGTTTCGCCTGGCGCCGTCGGCCGAGGTCGCCAGCTCTGTAGGCGTCATCCTCGATGAACTCTCCCGTCTCGCCCGGGTTCTGCCATCGTCTGTGGGGCAGCAGGCCAGCGCTACGCCCCTGACGGTCAGCGATCAGATTGCTGGCTACCGGGCGGCATTTGCCGGGTTCCATCAGGCGAGCAACGCCTTGGGCGACGCGCGCGACCAGGTTCGTATCGAGGCACGCAGCGCTGGCCTGTTGGTTGCGCGCTTCGCAGGCGAAGCGCGTTCAGACGCCTTGGTCCACAAGGATCGCGGCATGCTGGCGACAATAGTCGCTGGCGCCGTCGCCATCCTGCTGGCCGGAGCCATTGCCTGGAGCACCTCGCGGTTTGTCGCGCAGCCCATCGTCGCCCTGGCTTCGGCCATGCGCCGGCTCGCTGCCGGTGACTTGACCGCCGAAATCGCCCGTGCTGGACGCGGCGATGAGATTGGGATCATGACTCGCGCCGTCCGGGTGTTCCAGGAGAATGCCTTGCGCATCCGGGTGCTGGAGGCCGAGGCCGAAGCCGAAAGACAGCAGGTGCAGGCCTCTCTGGAGAGAATGGTCGCCGAGCGGACCGACACGCTGCACCGGCAGACCGAGGTGCTGGAGGCGCAGGCGGTTGCACTTATTCAGGCGCGCAACCAGGCCGAGACGGCCAACCAGGCAAAGAGTGATTTCGTCGCCACGGTCAGCCACGAACTGCGCACCCCTTTGACTCTTATTCTCGCCCCGTTGGAGCAGCTCTCGGTGGCGATCACGCCGCCGGCGGACTGGCGCGTGCAAATCGAGCGCGCACAACGAAACGCACTGCGCCTGATGAACCGCGTGAACGATATCCTTGACTTCTCCAAGGCCGAAGCAGGCAAGTTTGAGCTGTGTCCGGCGCCCGTTGATTTGAACAAGGCGGTGGGTGTGCTGGCCGAGGACGCCGCCATGGTGGCCAAGGGCAAAGGCTGCACGTTAACCTGCAGCATCGATCCTGCCCTCGGTACCGTGTTCCTGGACCCCCGACACTTCGAGAAGATTCTGCTCAACCTGGTGAGTAATGCCATCAAGTTCACCCCTGCTGGCGGTACGGTGCATCTGGCAGTCACTGCGCTTGATGACGAGCGATTTGAGCTCGCGGTGCAAGACTCGGGCATTGGCATCGCGCCTGACAAATTACCCCTGCTGTTCCAGCGTTTTTCCCAGATCGACAATTCCGCCACGCGGCATTACAGCGGTACCGGTATCGGCCTGGCCCTGGTCAAGGATCTGGTCGAACTGATGGGGGGCGAAGTCAGTGTCAACAGTGAGCCTGGAAAGGGCTCGTGCTTCCTTGTTCGATTTCCTCGGGGAACCGAGCAAGACACGGTGCCGACCGAAGCCGGTCATCTGCATGAGGGATCGTCACCCACCGCAATGATCACAACCGAGCAGCGCCACTTGCTGTTCGACGACGGCCGCCGTGGCAGTAGCAACGACCAGGCGTCCATGGCCGATGCAGACAACGAACGGCACCCGGAACGCACCTCGCAGTCCAGGGTCCTGGTGGTCGATGACAGCCCGGAAATGCTTGGCTACCTCAGCGAGCTTTTGCGCGACGACTACAGCGTCGTCACCGCCGCTGATGGAGAACAGGCCTGGGCCATGCTGCAGCGTCAACCGATCAATGTCGTTCTCTCGGATGTGATGATGCCGGAGCTTGACGGCTTTGGCCTGACCGCCAGAATCAAGGCGAGCGCCGGTTTTGCCCATCTGCCCGTCATCCTGTTGACCGCCCGCGGCGGCAGCGAAGCTTGCATCTCCGGGCTGGAGAGTGGCGCCGATGACTATATCGCCAAACCTTTCTCGCCATTGGAGCTCAAGGCTCGCGTACGCGCGGCGCTACGCATGAGCCAGGTGCAATCCGAGCTGAATGCGAAATCCCGTCAGGCGGGCATGGCCGAGATCGCCACGACGGTGCTGCACAATGTCGGCAACGTCCTCAACAGCGTGAACGTTTCGGCCGAGTTGGTCAGCAGCCAGATGCGCACCTCCAAGGCCCAGGGCCTGGGCAAGGTGGCGCAGATGATGAACGAACACATCCATGAGCTGAGCGATTTCTTCACCCAGGACCAGCGGGGAAAGATGCTGCCCGACTACCTGCTCAAGCTGGCGCAGGCGGTGGCGGCAGAACAGCAGGGCATCATCGAAGAGCTCGAGCAACTCACCAAAGGCATTGACCACATCAAGACCATTGTCGCTGCCCAGCAGTCCTATGCCGTTGCCGTCAGTGTCGTCGAGACAATACCGGTCTCGGAATTAATCGATGATGCCTGGCGCATGAGTGCCGGCTCACGGATGAATCAGGAGGTGACGGTGGTCAAGGACATTGCCGACTTGCCCCTGCTGTCGCTGGACCGGCACCGGGTGCTGCTGATTCTGGTAAACCTGATCAGAAACGCCAGGCAGGCGTTGGACGGCGTGGTCGATCGCAGCCCGTGCATCACGTTCAGCGCCTCCCTCATCGGTGACGGGGCAGTCTTGCGTATCACGGTGGCCGACAATGGCAACGGGATTACGCCAGAGCACCTGACGCGTATCTTTTCCCATGGCTTCACGACTCGCAAAGACGGTCACGGTTTCGGCTTGCACAGCTGCGCGCTCGCCGCGCAGGAAATGGGTGGCAGCTTGACCGTGCACAGCGACGGGGAAGGGCAGGGCGCAATCTTCATCCTCGAGATCCCTCTTGATGCGCCGCAGGGCAAGCGATGAGCATCGAACAAGCGCCCTATGGGCTGGGCCGTGGATAAAGTTCTATCAGGTTCGATTTTCAAGTCAGCTGTGCGCTCCCACTCAGTTCGAATCTCGCGGGCCGGTCTTATCAGCAACCATCATTTTTCCGTACTGGTCGTTTTCGCATCATTTGACGCCTCTTTTTGAAAGCGCAGCAGGGTATCGTGATACGTTTTTCTTCGACGATGGTCCGTGTCATAGCCGCCGTTAGCGGCGACAGTGCCGGCTTGAATATGGTCCAGGTAACTGAACAATCTTCGTGCTGACAGAAAGCTGATCGCATAACCCAGCTTGACCATCTTGTCTTGTAGCGCGTATCCCGGTACCCGGTTATCCATCATGAAGCGCAAGTTATGTTGTTTAATTACATCGCAGTTCCATAAGGTGCAAAAACTTTTCAAGTGGGTTTCTCTGAAAGGCTTGGGGTTTTTAGAGGGTAGCCCCACGTAACGCATGAGTGTTCGGTAGTGGTACTTCATCAGTCGAGTGCCGAACCGCCAGGCAGTTCTTAAAAAACCGCGATTGATCTGTTCTGTACAACCGACTGCCACTGTACGCGGCGTTGCAGTGCTTTGGCTCATCATCATACTGAACACATCGGTATCAAATACAAATGTGTCCGTATGAAGCAGGAATAAGTACGGAGTTTCAACATATCCCAAAATCAGATCAAGGGCTTTACCATGCGCGATATATCCGGCTTCTCGAGGGTGGGGGATCCTTTCTACCAAGTTGATCCAATCAAGTGTCCGCAAGTAGTGGATGCTTTCATCGGCGGAACCGTTATCCACTACCCAGACCGGAACTTGATGGTATATAGCGTAGTCGCGTAGCAATCCTAAGCAAAGGCGTGTCATGTGCAGCGTTTTATAATTAACCAGGGCAATACTGAACAAGGCATGTTTTGCCGAATGAGCGTTGTCGTCAGGCATTAGTGAAACACTCCAGAATGATATATCGGTCGTGCGCCGTTTGCGACCCGGCCGGCAGGCTCGATGGGTCGCCATCACCTCATGAGTTGTCGGGGCAGGAGAGGCGCATTAGCCAAGCTTAATAGGTTGTTCTGTTTGGTAGCGTTAATTTATGGTTAAGGTGGGTAAATAACAGAGTGGGAAGTAACTCGAAGCGCTCGTGGTATTTACCATAACCTTACCGACTTCTGACATTTTTCAGGCTGGGTACGTCGTAAGCTTGTTCGTGATAGTGCGCAGTAGTGCTGGCACTGCGTAACCGATAAAAGTGGAGGTGGTTATGTTGAGTAAGCAATTCGCCAATGGCCCATGTGTGTCTCGGCAGCTGGAAATATCTGGCTTGCACCAAGACAGTCTTCAGGATCAATTACGTAAGCTCCTCGGTCATGGTTTTAATTTGATGTTATTTTGCAGCGGCGGCCAATATGGTGGTCGATACTGCCATGTGCAAATACACCATGACAAAAGTGGGATTGAGCTTGAGTTGCATGGCGTATTCGACGAACGCTTCGTGCATGAGGCGTGCCTGGCCATAGAGGAAATAAAGAAGCAAGTGCGCTTGGCGATAGGACCACTTCGAGGTATACCAGCACCTGCTCGGAGAAAAGTACATACAGCCCATTATTGACGAATTACACGGGCTGGCGAAGTTACGCCGCACACGCCAACGGCGGAGCAATCAACGGTCCCAATAGCGCGCTGGTCATGGGCTGCCTGCACGTCAAGTCAATCATTGGTGCTTTCTTCACCCCTGAGTTGGCGGCTCATGGCATCGCAGCTCTGCGACCACGAGGCCAGCCATTCCGGCATCTCTGGCGACCGTTCGGGCAGTCCCAGTTCTCGAACAAACTCGCTTGGCGGAACAATACCTTTCGCTGAACGAAATAGACCTCGCATTACGACAACGCCGATCACTCTGCCTTTGCTCACAAATCGATGCTCCATGAAGCTCCACTTGTCGTCCCAGCCAAGCATCCTTGTGTGGATTTCAAACGCTTCAAACAGTCTAAGCTCACGACGAAATTTACCCCAAGTGTCTCCGACGATGGGCAGCGCCTTTGCTCTAATAGCTACTCGATAGGCGCCACTGCGCAAAACGAAATCCATGCGTCCGACATCGGCCAGGGTGAAATATCGGCCGTTGGTGACATGTCGATTGAAGTCGAGGTCCAGTGGCCAGACGCGCATTCGGATGACGGTTGATTCCAGCGCTTTTGCCGGTCTGCGCCAAGGTCGACGAAGCAGCATGAGGAGAAGTCGAAACCAGAGATTCATAAAGACGCCGATAGTTGAATGATTGGCGTACTTTAAAGTGCTGAGGGGTGAGCCAGGTAGGTCCCTAAATGACTTAATTCTGCGCAAAAGTACATTCCGATCACTCATTCTATGGTTTAAGTTTTTCTAGCGGGTTTCGCAGGCGTCTATCGCGCTATCTGCGGCCTGTGGGTTTCGCGACCTTTGTCCGCCCGTTCTCGGCGATTGCCCAAGGTGCACGGCGAGTCGCTGGGGGGCGTCCTCCCTCGACCCCCTCCAGCAAGCAAGCACCCGAAAAGCTGCAACTGGACGGCTTTTAATCAGTGCCATCTATCTCAGGTCCTCTGTTAGATTAAATATATATAGCTTGCCGAGTGCAAAGCTGTTGGAAGTCATAAGAGGGTTAAAAGGTCAGGCACTAAGCTGCCTTGTGCGAAAAAGTGTCATAAATAAAATTTCTTTTGATTCAATGGGTGAGAACAGGCAGTCAGTAACTTTAAGAAAGTCAATATGCGAAACCATGAAGTTTTATTCATGTTGGTGGCTGAGGAGCCCTGATTTGCGATTCTTGATATTGCTGCAACCCTTCAAGTACATTTCATTTAACTTCCAGTATCAACGCTCACCAACAGGAAGTTACCTTCTTCCCGCGCGCATCAAGATGGTATTGATGCGGTTACGGCGAAAGGAGCAAACTGGGTAGGCATATTTTCTGGTATCAATGAAACGTCACATAAATATCGAATTAGAAAATCAAAAGCACAGATACAAGATCTCATTAACCGAGGTGTACTGTATGCAAAATCACTGGGCCTGAAAGTTCGCTACGCCGCCCGATTATCGGCGAGTACAGCTTCGTACATACCGCAAAGCTTCATGTGACCGCCGGCTCCCGAAATAGAAACTGCTATCACTGGATAGACCCGGTTTACTTGAGCGAGTAAGCCGTGCCATGAATCTTATGCGAGCACCTCAACATGATGGGGCATGAGTGGTTGACAGGCGTCGGTCTAATTTTCCTTGGAATAATAACGGGATTCGTCGGGACCAACACCGGTGGCAGTGTGTTTTTGACCGTTCCGGTGATGATCTGGCTGGGGATTGCACCTCAGTCGTCGATCGCCACTGCGCGCCTGGCCTCGGTAGGCACCATCGTTGCCGGACTGCGGCACTTCCATAACCAGGGAAAGGTCGATTATGCGCTGGCCTTTCCAGCTGCGGTACTGGGGTTGGTTGGGGCTCTGGCAGGCGCGAGCCTGCTTCTTCAAATAGATCCCGCGCTGCTGCACAAGGTAATTGGCGGGCTGACATTGCTGCTCGTCGCACTGTCTCTTATAAAAAAACCTCGTAGCGGCGAAACACCTCCCTCAGCGATCAGACGTCTGTTTGGCTATATCCTCTTTATCCCCGTGGGAATGATCGGCGGGCTATTTGGTGGGCAAGCCAAACTCTCGACGTATTTATTCATTATCTTTTTCAGAAAAACCATCAGCGAATCGGTGGGGACCCGCAAAGTCGGTGGGCTGGTTCTCTCCGTGGGTTCATTACTGATTTTCGGCGTCAGCCGCCTCATTGACTGGCAGTACGGATGTTGCCTGATTATTGGCACGCTATTGGGTGCAAATGCCGGCGCGAAGTTTGCCTTAAAGAAGGGCGACCAGTGGATGGAAGCAGTTTTCAATCTAGTCGTGGTCGCGTTGGCATTGAGGATGCTGTTCTGGTGACCAGATCGGATGGGGACTCGCAAATACGTAAATGGCCTCACCTGTTTGCCAAGCCTTCATCCACAAATGGTCATGTCCTGTCTTTCATGTATTCGATCTCACAGGCTGTAGGCGTAAGCTTTGGGTTTTGCTTGCCTGGCGGCGGTATCAGGGAGTGCCAACTAGTACATCACCCAAAATCGAACTCAGGATGTACTAGAAAAATGTTGGGGTGAGTGAGTGTGGGGGACAAATGTTGGCAACAAAAAACCTGCACAAGGCAGGTTCTATGTGGGTTTCAGCGACTTCTTGGGAGGTCGTGGAACGTAATGATGGTGCCCGAACCCGGAATCATAAAAAAAATAAGCTTTTGATATGTATAGAGTATTTGCGTTTTGTGTGCTGCTTCTATCCCTAAAAATATCCTAATTTTCCAGGTCTGCTGCGTGTTCGGATCCTGGTCATTTTGTGAAGTGATTTTAGTGAGTTTTTTATTGGAAAGTCCGAAAAAAGTTTGGCTGTAAGCGTCCGCCCGACACCCTCTTGCTGATCAGACCTTTGCCTGCTTCAACCTCTGATTGATCCACTCGCAGTCAAACGCCGTCGGATCGAACCCATCATCCCCATACCACTCCGACATTGCCTCATGCTCAGGGTGATTCGGATCCGCCAACGCTGCCAGAAAATCGTCATGCCCAGGTGCACCACCAATGTCTTCCAGCGGGCGGCACGCGAACGCAAAAACACCGTTGTCATCGCTGAAAGCCATTTCGTTTCCTGCTCACTGTTTAGTGCCCGATCGTGGCACGTAAGGCCGTATGACGTAGCAGAGCGATGCCAGTTGCGATTAGGGTATTCTTCATAAGTGAGAGTCCTGCCTCAGATTCAATCTATGCGCTTAACGATACCGAAGCGGCCGTTTTTAAAGTCGCTGGCACGGAGGACATCCGGGGCAGCTTGGTCGCAGCTGTAGGTCGAGTAGCTCACAGGGGGGATTACCAAATCGATCTGAGCTACGATTCGCGCAGCCTGAAGATGAGGCAACGATGTGTAGCGGCTTGGTTATCGCTTCATTTGAGACTTGGAGCCCCATGGAGAATCTGATATTCGCCTTGTGAGCAAAGTCATTCGCTTCGTCGTGGTAATTACCAGGAACGTCGCATAGCTGCTCCAGCTGACAAATCAATCCCCATGCTGACCGCAAATATAAGCGACACGCTGCGGCTGTGAACAACATATGGGCAAGTGAGCAGGCAAGTAAGCTAGGCTGTTCGCACGACAGTCCGTCGATATTCGATGGCCTGAAAATAAAGGCGCTATGAATGTCAAAGCATTTGCTGTTGGGCTGGACCCGTTCCTTGTGCGTGCTTGCTGCCTTGAGCGGCGCGGCCACCATGGCAGTTGCTGCCCCGCCTGAAAAAACCGCTACGGCGCCATCGGACATGCAATCGGTGTCCCTGGCAGGCGGCAAGCTGAAGTTCGTGCTGGAAGGCGTCGAGGCCCGTGCCTTGAACAGCGAGAACGGCGGCACGATGTACTTCGATCCGAAAAGCGAGCGGGCCATCATCGTTACCGAAGGTCCGGCGCCGACTGCGGGCACCACCCCGGACGCTGCGTTTCGCCTTGCCGTGGATACCTTGAAGGAAAAGCAGCAGGCCGCTTCACCCAACTTTCGCATGACCAGCGAGAAGACCATTCAGGTGAACGACTTGAAGATGTACCGCCTGGACGGCACCGACGATTTCAACGGCCTGAAACTACTGATGGCCTCGTTGATGGCGATGAACGATCAGACGATCACCATCATCGAAGTGATGTCCAGCGTAAACGACCCGGCCGGCCATACCGCTGCGTTGAAGAACATTCTGGGCAAGTAAACCGCAGGTTTCCGGATAGTAGGCTGTTGGCTTGCTACGGTCTGTCCATCACAAGGAACCCGTATGAGCTCGTGCGCAAAGCTTGCCCAACTCGGTCGTTCCATAGCTTTAGCGCAATATAAAACTCAATAAATAGCTTTGCCTGCACGCGCTGATCGGATTTCTGGTTCTAAAGGGAAACGCCACGATTTGGCTGCAGCACACTTGCGCTATAGCTTCGATACGAAGCTGCCTTCTAAACTGCGGACAGACTCCTGATACTTCTTGTTGGGTTGCCGCAGTGTGTGATGAATAGAGTGCTTATCCAAGGTTTCAAGGGCACTACATCAGATGTTCGGTCTTGCCGACCACGTAACGCCAATCGGCGCCGCCCAGATCGACGTCTTCCCACCGCATCTGCACTAATTCGCCAGGGCGGACCGGCAACATGACCAGCAGGCGCAACGCTGCCGTCGTTGCAGTCATCCAGACGCAGCGGAAACCTGCCCAGGTCGACTGGCCTTTCGATTGCCGGATTGCTGGTGACGATATGGCGGATCTTCAGCTCCTCGATGTTGCTGAGCGCCACGTTGCGCTCCACCCAGCCGCGGCCCTCGGCAACCCCAGGATGGCGCGGATGATGGTGCGCACGCGCCGGGCCATGGCCAGGGTGCGTTGACGACGCAACTCGGTGATGATCGTAGTGATGTGCTCCAGCTTGATCTCGCTGACCGGTTTTTTGCCAATGGCAGGCAAGATGTGGTTGTTCAGCGCTCCGGTCGACCCGAGATGGATTTGGTCACCAGTTCGGCAGGCTTGAATGCCAACCCTTGCTTGGCCACGTACGCGAAGGTGCGCTCTTCATTGAGCAACTTCGCCTCGATCTTGGCGGTCTTGGCCTTGAGCGGGACGATGTGATTAGCCACATCGCGGCGTGCGCCGCGGGCAATGTCGCGCGCCTCCTTGAGACCAATGTCGGGGTAAGCGCCGATGGAGAAGCGGTTTTCCTTGCCATGCAGGCGATACTTCAATCGCCCAACCTTGGAAGGAGATTTGTCGACCTTGCTTGACGCCCTTACCTCCAAGTAGAGCCCAGGGACTTCGCCATCGGCGTGTTTACCCGGTTCGGCCAGCGAGCGGATCAAGGCATCGCTGAGTTTTCGTTTGAAAACAACCGCAATATCTGGGGGCATCGGTGGGGGCATCCTTTTTAAGGAACCGAAATTTGCCCCCCATTGTGCCCCCAGTCACATGCGCTGCTCGAGCAATTGTGAATTCGCGCCCTAGCGGTGATCCACCGCAGTATTTGATCGGGCTCAGTGGTACAACCCCTTTGAAATTGGCAGGTTCGTCCACTTTGCAGATGCTTACTGACGGCCAGCCTGCTGCTATCTACTGATGCATCTCGGTCACGGACATAGTGAATACCAACTTGGATCTGCCAGCGTTGGAATAGGAATGGGGAACATCGGTTCTGGCCACTGCCGAACTCCCCGCAGGGATGACCAGCTCTGTTTCCCCTACCACGCATTTCAGCGTGCCTTTCTCCACATGAAACAGCTCAAGCGTGCCCTGAGGATGTCCCTGTGAAGCGAAAAATTCGCCTGGGTGCATTTCCCAACGCCACAGCTCGATCATATTAGGACCGGACGTTCCTGCCAGAAGCCGCGCCGTTCCTCCCAGGTCCCCGGTCCAGAGCGTGGGGATGTCTTGGCTGTCGATGATATGGGCGGATGGGGCTTCGGTCACGTTGACGATGTCTGCAACGGACAGGCCCAGCGCGGCGGCGATTTTGCAAAGGATGCCGATACTGGGGTTCGCCGTACATTTCTCTATTTCGACAACCATTCCTTTGCTCACCCCTGAGCGGCGAGAAAGCTCATCCAGCGTGATCTTCTGTGCTTTGCGCGCCTGTTTGAGCGTGCGCGCAACGGCCAGGCTGACGGCTTGAGCATCAGCGCCAGGGGTAATCGACAGGCTGGTATTCGTGGTCATTGATGAATGTCATGAAAAAAATGTAGTGGGATTCTCGGCCTTTACCAATTGCCCCGTCAATCTGCGCACGCGTTATAGTAGATGATATTGGTCATTATATTGACTTTATTGGTCGTCACTGACTAGCATGAAATGACATTTGGATTTCTGGAGGTTTTTGATGCTGTCCGTACTGCCGTTGATCGATCAAGCCGTTGCAGAATTGGCTCCGGAGTTCAGGGCCCTGAGCATTGTGGTGGACGCTGCGTCACTGACCCATCCTGAGGTTGCTCAGGCAGCCCTGGACCGTGCTTGCAAGGCTGTACAGGAAGGTGGGCCAAGCTGGGGAGAAGCTCACCTGGCCGCATGGGCGGAGACATTCCGAAAGTTCGGCGCCAAGCCGCAGCGTACGCCCTGTTCAGCTGAGGCGCTGCGTAAACGGGTTTTGCGTGACGGAAGCTTGCCTAGCCTGGATCCCATCGTCGATCTCTACAACGCAATCAGTATTGAGTACGCCATCCCTGTTGGCGGGGAAAACATTGAAGCCTATGTGGGCTCCCCTCGGCTCGTAGTCGCTGATGGCACTGAGCCTTTTGACACGATGAAAGAAGGTGCTCCTGCTTTCGAATATCCAGACCCCGGCGAGGTTGTCTGGCGCGATGACAAAGGCGTGACCTGCCGTCGCTGGAATTGGCGGCAAGGTGTCAGGACCCGTCTCGGTGCTGACGCGAAGAGCATGTGGTTCATTCTGGAGAGTCTGCCGGCGATGCCGCTTGAAGCCTTGACGGAAGCGGGGGACAAACTCATCGAAGGGTTGCAGCAAATGATGCCAGGCGTCCAGATCGAAAGCTCACTGATTGGTCCTGGGGCCAAATAGTCCATAGACCACTGCAAGGAGTGATGACGATGTTTACCGGCCTTAGTGCATTTCCTCTGACGCCTATGGATGAGCAGGGTGTGGACGAAAATGCTTTTACTCGTCTTGTGCAGCAATTGGTGGCAGCCAAAGTAGATTCCATCGGGGCTCTAGGATCCACTGGGGGCTATGCGTATCTTTCTCGAGCCGAACGTTCTCGAGTTGCTCAGTTGGCAGTAGAGGCCGCGGAGGGCGTGCCAGTGATGGTGAGCATCGGTGCGCTGCGTACACGCGACGTTTTGCTGCTGGCCGAGGATGCGCAAGCCGTGGGAGTCAAAGCCTTGCTGCTGCCACCCGTGTCGTATCAAAAACTGACTCAGGACGATGTGTTTTCGATGTACGAAATGGTTTCGGCCAACGTCTCAATCCCGCTATGTGTCTATGACAATCCTGGTCCCACCCATTTCGAATTTACCGATGAGTTACACGGGCGTATTGCAGAGCTACCCAATGTCAGCTCAATCAAAATCCCTGGCGTCCCCGAGGCGCCGCATCTGGCCAGGGAGCGCGTGGAGCGCCTGCGAAAATTGATTCCGAGTCACGTAACTATTGGAATAAGCGGCGATGCGTTTGCCGCTGTTGGAATGAACGCCGGCTGCGATGCCTGGTATTCGGTCATGGGCGGTTTGTTCCCCAATACGGCGCTCGCCATCACACGAGCAGCATTGTCAGGTGACGCCTTTGAGGCTACGCGCCTCTCCGAATCCTTGAAGCCGCTTTGGGCATTGTTCAGCCAATTTGGAGGTAGCTTTCGCGTGATAGCCACTGCAGCAGAGCTACGCGGCATGACTCACTCTCCGAGCCTGCCTTTGCCGCTTAGACCCATCGAAGGGGAAGGACGCAAGCAAATTGCAGCGGTGATAGACGCGCTTGAATTGAGCTGAGCACTGCGGTGAATACTCTGCCTCCTCATGGTTGAGGAGGCAGACATCCAACTGCCTACAGTTTTAAAAACGTTGTGAAATGATCTTGGTATCCCTCTAGGATTTCCCTGGGTAGGATCGTGCTAACACTTCCTCGATGCTGGAGCCCATGAGAAAGCACATGAGCAAGGATTTGCTCCTTGGTCATATTGCCCGGTTTGCCATCCTTGAAGAAAAATTCCACCGGTTCACACAGCTCTTTTGCAGTGACTGATTTTGTGTAGTCAACAAACCATTGATTTGCCTTTGTGAATGCCTCTTCCAACTGACGAATGTCTTGCTGCTGCTCAGTGACGACGTCGTCAAACTTCTCCGGTTTTCCCTGCAGTCTGGCGATGAATAGCTGGTCCACAATATTGATGTGCCTGAGCCAATAACAGGCCTTCTCCATCTCCACAGGGAAGGACTGTGCAACGGGCGCTTTCAAGCACCTGAGTAACACATCCTCAGACCATGCCTTGTACTGATAAAGCGAGTGCAGCAGATTCTTGGCACACATAGTGTTCTCCCATTTTTCAAGCATTGTCGGCCGTGGCACATCCCATGAGCTGGTGCAAAAGGGGGGCTCGTGTATCAGGAACGGAATACCGTTGGTGAGATATTATAGTCGATATATTGACTTTTTTGGTCGTTGGCTTGAAGCTGGATCAAAGGCGATTAACGCTACCGCATTGAATTCCGGCGAAGACCCAGCTTGCAGGTGGCCCGCTCGGGAATAGTTTGAGGGTGTCTTGGATCATGAAATACGTCAGCACACGGACCCCTGGTAGAACGTACGAATTCAGCGAGGTGCTGATGGGGGCGTACGCGCCTGACGGGGGCTTGTACGTGCCGCACAAGGTTCCCCGCTTCAAAAAGGAGGAGCTCTCAAAGCTCGAATGGTTGCCCTTCCATGAATTGGCTCGCTACGTAATCGAGCCCTTTCTGGGAGGTTGGATCGAGCGGGATCAGTTGTCTCGTATCCTTGAGAAGACTTTTGATTGTTTTAAAAGTAACGCAGTGACACCGCTTTACCAGACCGCGAGTAACGAGTGGATACTCGAATTGTTTCATGGGCCGTCAGGCGTCTATCAAGACGTCGGCCTTCAATTGATGGCTCGCTTTATCGATCATAATTTGCTGAGGTCTGGGAAGAAGGCGCTGGTTATAGGTTGTACCGGTGGAGATACTGGCGCTGCAGCAATAAAAGCATTTTCGGGAATGAAGGGCGTTACGCTGTTGGTATTGCATCCTTCCACGGGGTTGACGGCGGAGGACCGCCGACGCTTACTGAGTACGCACGAAGATAATGTTGTGAATGTTGAGATTGACGGAGACTATTCTGATTGTCATCGTTTGTGTGAGCAGTTCCTGAAAAAAAATAATGATGCGCAGCAGCATCTCATTTCGTTCAACTCAGTGCATTGGGTTCGCGTGCTTGCGCACCTGTCGTTCTATTTCTATTCTGCTCTTCAACTCGGTGCGCCTAAAAGAGAGATTGCTTTCAGTGTCCCGACTGGAAATTTTGGCGCCCTGTATGCTGGTTATATTGCCAAGCAAATGGGGCTGCCCATTCGACAGCTTATCGTTGCCACGAATGCTAACGCCGGACTGCATAATTTTCTCCAATCAAATTTTTATAGGCGAAATGAGATTCGTGCTACCAAAATCCCCACTATGAATGTTTCATTGGCCTCTAATTTTGAGCGCATACAGTGGAGCATCTTAAATCGATGCGGAGAAAAAGTAGCTCGTAATATGCAGCTGCTAGAAGGCGAGGGCACTATTCAGTTAGCGCAGGATGAATGGTTGGAGGCACGCAAACTGTTTGACTCACTGGCTGTGGACGATGCAGACGCATTCAGTTGTATTCATGAGGTCTTTGCAGAGAGTGGATATCTGGTCAGTCCCAATACCGCTATCGGCTTGCGCGCTGCACGTATAAGCAGACGCAGCTTGATGATCCCCATGATTTGCCTGGCAACCACACATCCGTCGAAAGTTGACACTGCAACCCAAAAGTCAGAGGTTGTTGGCCACCTAAATACTGTTGGTGCTCCTGCAGTCGCCGAACAAGACTGTACTTCAATTCCCAACGACGTCAGGTCGCTGATCTCACTGGTCAGGGCCTTATCAAAAGACACGGAGTCTCACTCGTTATAAGTCCGGAGCCAGAGATGAAACGTGTTTTAGATAAAGTTGATGAAAAGATTTTGGAGGAGCTAACTCGCAATGCACGGTTGGCCCACAACGATATTGCCCTAAAAGTCAATTTGTCCAGGAACGCAGTCAGGCTGCGGATTGAGCGATTGGAGCGCGATGGGTATGTCCGAGGCTACACAATTATTAAAGGTATGCCTTCAGCTGATGCAGGACCCATTAATGCATTAATCTTCGTTTATCGTAAGGATCGTATGCGAGATTCAGAAGTTGTTCGTTCCGTTGGTGCAATGCCTGAAGTTATTTCCTGCAATGTGATGAGTGGCGACCTCGATATTGTACTGACGGTTCAGGCGATGAATGCAGATCGTATCCACAGGGTATGGAGTGAGATCTCGACGCTGCCGGGAGTCCTGAATACCGTAACGTCTTTTGTTCTGTCGAGCACAAAATAGCAAGTTGCGCTGTTGCACGAGCATTTTGCTCGCAACAACGTTCTGTTTGCCATATTCGTAAAGTTAAGTTGACGGCTTACTATCTCAGCACCACAACATAACAATGAGAACCCTGTCGTGACTGAATACAAAATTGCGTTGCTTGGATTTGGTGGCGTTAACCGCGCGCTGACCCAGCTTATTGCCGATAAGAATTCGCGTTGGGCCGATGAATTAGGTTTTACCTTGAAGATTGTCGGTGTCAGTGACCTTTACCTCGGTTCGATCATTAACAAAGACGGCCTGGACGCTCGTGAATTGGCAGCAGTGCCTGCTGCTAAAGGCAGTTTCAGGACCCTGGCCGGCGGGACTGCTGAGCCGGCAAACGAAACCGTTATCCGCTTCTCTGGCGCCGATATTGTCGCTGAGGCAACGTTCACCAATCCTGTGGATGGTGAACCGGCTACGACCTTCTGCCGCTGGGCTCTGGAAAAGGGCGTCAGTGTCGTGACCACCAACAAAGGGCCCGTGGCGCTGCATGCACAAAGCTTGAAGACGCTGGCCGATAGCACCGGCGCCCGCTTTGAATTTGAAGGTTCTGTCATGAGCGGGACCCCGGTTATCCGTTTGGCCAAGGAGTCACTGGCAGGCTCGGAAATCACCGGCTTCAAGGGGATCCTCAACGGCACGTCAAACTTTGTCCTCTCCAGCATGGAGACGGGGTTGGACTTCTCGAGTGCTGTCGCAAAAGCCCAGGAGTTGGGTTACGCCGAAGCCGATCCAACAGCGGATGTAGAAGGGCACGATGTGCGCTTGAAGGTCGTCATCCTCGCCAATGAACTACTGGGCGCAAAACTCAAACCAAGCGATGTCTTGTGCAAAGGGATCTCTGAAATCACGGCCAAGGATATTGCCGAGGCGACGAAAGCAAATGCCCGCTGGAAGCTGATTGGCAGCGCAGAGAAACGGAGCGATGGTTCGATTTCGGCATCGGTGAGTCCCCAGCTCTTACCGGCGAACGACGCGCTCTCAGCCGTGAGCGGAGCCACCAACGCAATTACCTTCAACACGGCCATTCTCGGTCCCGTCACTGTAGTGGGGGCGGGGGCAGGTCGTTTTGAAACCGCCTTCGCATTGCTCGCCGACATCGTAAGCATCCACAACCACAAAACCACGTCAGGTAAGTAATCATGAATAGCTTGAGTCTCTCGCTCGCTGCTGATTATAAGGCCATTACGGTGCTCAGCCCGTTTGACGGCAGCAAGGTGGGTGAAGTGGCAGACATACCCGCATCCTCCGCTACCACGATAGTTGACACCGCCATTTTAGGCGCCTTGATTGCCAAGGATCTGCCACGCCATGAGCGTGCGCGTATCTTGGAAAAGGCTGCAAGCTCAGTCGAGCGTGACAAAGACGCCTTTGCCAAACTGATCGTCGCGGAGTCGGGAAAAACGCTGAAGCAGGCGCGAAAGGAGGTGTTGCGCTGCGTCAACACCTTGAAGTTGTCTGCCGAAGAAGCCAAGCGCAACGCCGGTGAAGTCATTCCTTTTGACGCCTATGTCGGGTCTGAATCCCGTCAGGGCTGGTTCACCCGTGAACCGTTGGGCGTCATCGTCGCCATCACCCCTTACAACGACCCGCTTAATCTGGTCGCGCATAAATTAGGGCCTGCCATTGCAGGAGGAAATGCAGTTGTTCTCAAGCCGTCTGAGCTCACACCGCTATCAGCGATCAAGCTGGTGGAGTGCTTGATCGACGCGGGTCTGCCTCCGGTTGTTGTCACCGTCGCGACAGGCGCCGCCGCCCTGGGCAAGGCTCTTGTGGCCCACCGTGCAGTGCGCATGGTGTCTTTCACCGGCGGCTTTGTCACGGGTGAGCAGATCGCTCGTACAGCTGGCCTCAAGAAGCTGGCGATGGACCTTGGCGGTAATGCGCCGGTCATCGTGATGGCTGATTGTGATTTGGATGAAACCGTTGATTCATGCGTGTCGGGGGCTTTCTGGGCGGCCGGACAAAACTGCATCGGTACCCAACGGATCCTCATCGAAGCTTCACTCTATGAAGCCTTCAAAACGCGCTTTGTTGAACAGACCTCTAAGTTGATCGTCGGCAACCCTGCAGATGAGCAGACGGACGTAGGGCCGATGATTACCGAGGCGTCAGCCAAGCGTACCGAGGAAGTGGTCAATGACGCCATTGCCAAAGGCGCCACGTTGTTGGTTGGCAACACACGTAACGGCTCGCTCTATTCACCTACCGTGCTGGAAGGCGTCGACCGCCATTGCAAGTTGTGGTGCGAAGAAGTATTCAGCCCGGTAGTCATCCTCCAGCGCGTCGGCTCCCTGGATGAAGCATTGGCGCTGGCTAACGAACCTGAATACAGCCTGCATGCCGGGATCTTCACCAGCAATCTGAAGGTTGCATTGACCGCCGCTAAACGACTGGAGGCGGGCGGGGTGATGATCAACGACTCTTCCGACTACCGCTTTGATGCAATGCCTTTCGGCGGTTTCAAGTACGGGAGCATGGGCCGTGAGGGCGTACGTTTCGCTTACGAAGACATGACCCAACCCAAGGTTGTTTGCATTAACGGTGTGAGTGGAAGCTAAGCAACTCGCTCAACTCAAGAATGAAACACACAACAATAAAGAGGAAACGACATGCGCCCCGACAAGCACAATCTTTCGACATTATCTGCAGCGACGCTGGCTGTTCATGGCGGCAATGTCGCGGATGTCACCAGTGGCGCCGTCCGTACACCATTGGTCATGGCAAACTCCTATCTCTTGCCGGAAGATCCGGCGACCATGGACTGGTCGAGCCCGGACGGGCTCGTGTACACACGCAATCAAGGCCACAACCAGGTTTGCCTTGAGAAGAAACTCGCAGCCCTTGAAGGGTGTGAAGACGCGGTGGTATTCGCGACCGGTGTTGCTGCCTTGCACTCGGTATTTTTTTCATTCTTGAAAAGTGGTGATCACGTCATCGTCAGTGACATCACCTACCAGGCAGTCTGGCGGCTTTTCGCCGAACTACTGCCTGAACGTTACGGCATTGAGGCAACCTTCGTAGACGTCGGTGACCTGGAATCGGTACGTAACGCCATTCGCCCCAATACCAAGCTGATCCACACTGAAACGATTGCCAACCCCACCACGAAAGTTGCGGACATTGCCGCATTGGCTGAGATTGCACACGCCCATGGCGCGCTGATCTCTGTGGATGCCACATTCACGCCGCCTCCATTTTTTCGTGCAAGTCAACATGGTGTCGACTTCGTCATCCACTCATTGACCAAGTACATCAATGGCCATGGTGATGCCATGGGCGGGGTGGTGATCGGCTCCAATCCGTTGATCAACAAGATCAAGAATGATGCATTGGTTGACCTCGGCGCGACCATTTCGCCGTTCAACGCGTGGATGATCATGCGCGGTTCGGTCACGTTGCCACTGCGCTTGAAGCAATTGCTGAACACGGCCGAAAAGTTGGCCCAGTTTCTGGATGGCGACGATCGGATTGCCTATGTCTACTACCCCGGTTTGCCTTCCCACCCGCAGCATGAGTTGGCGCGTCGGCAATTTGCGGGCAAAGGCTATGGTGCTGTGATGGCGTTTGCCGTAGAGGGCGATCCTGACACCCAGAATCGCTTTGTCTCGAACCTGCGCATCATCACGTCGGCCGTTTCATTAGGGCATGACGAATCACTGATCGTGCACGTAGGGGCAGAGGGTCGAGGTGGCTTTGACAAGTACCCTGAAGAGTTCCGCGAGTATGGTCATTTGCGCTTTTCTGTCGGATTGGAAGATCCAGATGACTTGATCAAGGATATTGCGTTCGCGCTGGACGCAACATTCAAGTGATTTAGTTGATAGCGTCACGGAACTAGGGTTTGGTCAACCCGTCTTTACCCCCGTCGTCGCGGGGGTCTTTTTAATAACGTTGACGTTTTAATTGCGCCTGGCGCAGACAGTCTTTGCGTTTTTATTGTTTGGGAGTTGCTCATGGCTTGGGTGAGTTTGATCATTGCAGGACTATTTGAAGTTGTGTGGGCTTTTTCGATGAAACAATCTGAAGGATTTACGCGGTTAGTGCCCACAGTCATTACATTTGTCACTGTGATTGCCAGTTTCGCGCTTTTATCCTTCTCGATGAAGAGCTTGCCGCTGGGTACGGCGTACACCATCTGGACGGGGATCGGCGCTGTGGGCGCTTTTGCGGCGGGTATTTTCTTCATGGGTGAACCCGCCACGCTGTTGCGTATCGTGGCGGCCGTATTGATTGTCAGTGGGTTGTTAATGATGAAGCTGGTGTCTGCTTGAAAGGCGAGCATTTTGCTCGTGATAACGTTCAATTTGCCATATTCGTAAAGTCGTCGTACTCAGGTAACGTTCAAGTCGAGACGCAGGTCTCGCTAAATAATAATGAGTGTCACGGTTAATGCTGACAGATGTTTACTGCCCTTAATCCAACTACAATATCTAGGGATGTAATTATGATTTCGCTAAAGAAACTGTATTTAGTAATGGGCTTGGCGTTGTGCACAAGTGCAGTGTCTGCCAAGGAATACTCCACCTTGCGTTTCGGCGTAGATGCCAACTACGCACCGTTTGAGTCCAAGGCCGCCGATGGCAGCCTCAAGGGATTTGATATTGACTTGGGCAACGCGATTTGCGCCAGGCTTTCAGTCAAATGCATCTGGGTGGAAAGCGATTTTGATGGCCTGATTCCGGGCCTCAGGGCCGGCAAGTTCGACGGCATCCTGTCATCCATGACCGTGACGGCCACTCGTGAAAAAGCCATTGATTTTTCAAACGAGCTTTTTTCCGGGTTCACGTCCTATGTGTTCAAGAAAGGTTCGGGCCTGAGCACAGATGTGGTGTCACTCAAAGGCAAAACGGTTGGCTATTTTCAAGGCAGTATCCAGGAAGCCTACGCCAAGGCCGTGCTGGACAAAGCCGGGGTAAAAATCCAGTCCTATCAGAACCAGGACCAGGTGTATTACGACCTGGTAGCGGGGCGGCTGGATGCATCCCTGCAGGATGCGCTTCAAGCTCAACTGGGTTTTATCAACTCACCCCAGGGCACTGATTACGAAATGAGCCCATCGGTAGAGAGTCCTTATCTTCCCTCCAAGACAGCCATCGGCATCGCCAAGGGCAATGCAGAGCTCAAGGCCCTGCTGGATAAAGCGATCCAGGCCCTTCACGACGATGGCACCTATGATTCGATCCAGAAGCAGCACTTTGGCGATCTGAATCTTTACAGCGGTAAATAACCACCCGGCGCTCGTCCGCTGGATGGGCGTTTTTCGCTATAGGTTGTTGATCATGTTCGAAACACTATTAGGCGCATTGGGGCTGTCTGCATTCAGCTTGCAAGGCTTCGGCCCACTGCTGCTCGAAGGCGCCTGGATGACCGTCAAGCTGTCCCTATCCGCCCTGGCGCTCAGCGTATTGCTCGGGCTGATTGGGGCCAGCGCCAAACTGTCCAGTCTTAGGCTGCTGCGCCTGCCAGCGCAGCTCTACACCACGCTGATTCGTGGGGTGCCCGATCTGGTACTGATGCTGTTGATTTTCTATAGCCTGCAAACCTGGCTGACGGTCATCACGGTGGCGTTGGGCTGGGAGTACATCGAAATCAATCCCTTCGTCGCAGGAATCATCACCCTTGGGTTTATCTACGGCGCCTATTTCACCGAAACTTTCCGCGGCGCCATGCTGGCGGTACCCCGTGGCCAGGTTGAAGCTGCTACCGCCTACGGGTTAAGTCGCACACAGCGTTTTCGCTTCGTGGTGTTCCCGCAAATGATGCGGTTTGCCTTACCGGGTCTTGGCAACAACTGGATGGTGATTCTCAAAGCCACCGCGTTGGTGTCGATCATTGGCCTCGCTGATTTGGTAAAGGCTGCCCAGGACGCAGGAAAAAGCACCTACCAATTGTTCTTTTTCCTGGTACTGGCTGCACTGACCTACCTGATCATCACCAGCGCCTCCAATTTCATCCTGCGCTGTCTGGAAAAATACTACGCCGCCGGTTCACGGGAGGCGGTGCGATGATCGAACTACTGCAGGAGTACTGGAGGTCATTCGTCTACAGCGATGGCCAGCAAATCACTGGTCTGGCCATGACATTGTGGTTGCTCAGTGCATCGCTTTTCATCGGATTTATCGTGTCTATCCCACTGTCCATCGCACGCGTGTCGTCCAGGTTTTATGTGCGCTGGCCGGTGCAGTTTTATACCTACCTGTTCAGGGGTACACCGCTCTATATCCAGCTGCTGATCTGCTACACCGGGATCTATAGCCTGGCCGCAATACGTGCTCAGCCTGTGTTGGATGCATTCTTTCGCGATGCGATGAACTGCACCATTCTTGCCTTCGCGCTGAACACCTGCGCCTACACCACGGAGATATTTGCCGGGGCTATTCGCAACATCGCCCATGGGGAGGTCGAGGCTGCAAAAGCGTATGGCCTCTCTGGATGGAAGCTCTACGCGTTTGTGATTATGCCGTCAGCCTTGCGTCGGTCGCTGCCGTATTACAGCAACGAGGTGATCCTGATGCTGCACTCGACCACTGTGGCATTCACCGCCACGGTTCCGGACATTCTCAAAGTCGCCCGTGACGCTAACTCTGCGACCTTCTTGACCTTTCAATCGTTTGGGATTGCGGCGCTGATTTACCTGGCGGTGACCTTTGCGCTGGTCGGTTTGTTCCGAATTGCCGAACGTCATTGGTTGGCTTTCTTAGGGCCGACTCACTGAGTCCTGTGTCTGACAGGGCCGCTCCCGAACTGCTTAGAGGAAGATTGCGAACATGTACAAATTGACGGTTGACGGGCTACACAAAAGTTACGGTACCCATGAAGTACTCAAGGGTGTTTCCCTGCAAGCCAAAACGGGCGATGTCATCAGCCTGATCGGCGCCAGTGGCTCGGGGAAGAGCACGTTCCTGCGCTGTATCAATTTCCTCGAAACACCCAACGACGGCGCCATGAGTTTGGATGGCAAGCAGATCTGCATGGTTAAAAATCATGCAGGATTACGTGTGGCGGATGACCGCGAGCTGCAACGGCTGCGTACCCGCTTGGCCATGGTCTTCCAGCATTTCAACCTGTGGGGACACATGACCGTGTTGGAAAACATCACCATTGCCCCGCGGCGGGTGCTAGGCGTCAGCAAAAAAGACGCAGAAGATCGTGCCCGGCGGTACTTGGATAAAGTCGGCTTGCCTGCCCGTGTTGCCGATCAGTTCCCTGCGTTTCTTTCCGGAGGTCAACAGCAGCGGGTAGCGATCGCCCGCGCCCTCGCCATGGAGCCCGAAGTCATGCTGTTCGACGAACCCACCTCGGCGCTCGACCCTGAGGTGGTGGGCGAGGTGCTCAAAGTCATCCAGGGCCTTGCTGAAGAGGGGCGCACCATGATCATGGTGACCCATGAAATGGGGTTCGCACGCAAAGTGTCAAACCAGCTGCTGTTTCTTCACCAGGGACTGGTTGAAGAGCAGGGCGGACCTGAGATTCTGGATAATCCCAGAAGCGAGCGCCTGCAGCAGTTTCTTTCCAACGGGCTGAAGTGAAATGCCTTGGCTATGACCTGCGAAAGAAAGAACCACGGGGCCTCTGAGTGTTTGGGACGCATCGACGAGGCCATCGTCGATGTGCTGCGCTGCAACGGGCGCATCACCTATAAAAAACTCGCCTCATTGGTGCACTTGAGCGAGAGCCCTTGTCAGCAACGCGTTCGTAAGCTGGAAAGGCTGGGCGTCATCCGCGGCTACGGGGCATTCATTGACGAGCATAAGCTATCGCCCGGTTTGTCACTGGTGGTTCTAGTGACACTGGCAGACGACAGAGGATGCCGCACGCAAAAGATGTTTGAGGCGCTTGTCAGTGCTTGCCCGCAAGTCATTGAGTGTCACCTGGTGAGTGGTGCGCTTGATTACTGCCTGCGGATACGCTGCCGGGATATGGAGCATTTCCGATCAGTCACTGAGTCCTGGCTGGAGAGCACTGAACTGCACATCGAGAAACTGGTGGCCTATCCACAGTTGGCCGTCATCAAGCCGTCATCAACGCACCTCGGTATCGAATAACAATTACAACACCCCAAGCCTATGGATAAACCATGATGATTGCGAACCTGAAGTTCAGTCATAAGGTATTGCTTGCGGCATCATTCGTTGTTGTCGCAGCGTTTTCGCTTTTTACGCTTTACAACGACTCGATTCAACGCAAAACCATCCGAACGAACCTTGAAAACCACCTCGAGGAAATGAGCAAGATCACTGCTGCAAGTGTTCAGTCCTGGCTCTCCGGGCGAATACTTCTGGTTGATCATGTCGCCCAGACGGTTGCCAATGATCCCGCGTCGCAACACATCACGCGGCTGCTGGAGCAGAAGTCGTTGCTCTCGACGTTCACCTTCACTTATCTAGGCAGTCGTGACGGCAGTTTCGTCATCAGGCCAGAGGACGATCTACCTGCTGATTACGATCCTCGCACCCGGCCTTGGTATACCGACGCAATGGCTGCCGGAGGGACAACGCTGACCGAACCTTACCTGGATGTGACGACAGGGCAACTGATGATGACCATTGCAACGCCGGTCAGTCACGATGGCCAGGCGCTTGGGGTGGTAGGCGGGGACCTGACACTTGAGACGCTGTCGACCATAGTCCGCTCGCTCGACCTGGGTGGAATGGGCTATGCCTTTCTGGTCAACGCAGATGGCAGGGTGCTGGTTCATCCCGAAAAAGAACGGGTGATGAAGCAATTGAACGATATTTACCCGCTGAACACGCCATCCCTTAGCTCTCATATCAGCGAGACGGAGCAGGACGGAAAACCTCAAGTTCTGATGTTCTCGCCGATCAAGGGACTGCCTTCGGTGAACTGGTATATCGGTTTGTGCATCGACAAAAGCAAAGCTTATGCGGCACTTGATGATTTTCGCACTTCCGCCATTTTATCGATGATTGTTGCCGTGGCGACCACGCTGCTTCTGCTGGGGCTGCTTATTCGCGTACTGATGCGGCCCCTGAGATTGATGGGTACAACCATGCGGGATATCGCCCAGGGAGAGGGCGACCTTACCCGCCGCTTGGGTGCACACTCGAAAGATGAGTTCGGAGAGTTGGCCGCAGACTTCAACCTTTTTGTGGAGCGAATCCAGCGCTCAATACGTGAGGTGTCTTCTGCCACCGAGCACGTCAATGAAGTGGTCAGGCACGTAACGCAGACCTCCAGTGCCTCCATGGCAAACTCGGACGACCAGGCCAATCGCACCAACAGTATTGCGGCCGCGATTAACCAACTCGGCGCGGCGGCCCAGGAAATCGCGCGTAACGCGGGTGATGCTTCCCTCCAGGCGTCGGATGCCCGGTGCCAGGCTGAAGATGGCCGCGAGGTAGTGACCCAAACGATAAATGCCATGGGTGCGCTCTCGGGGAAAATCCGCACGTCATGCAGCAACATAGAAGCGCTGAATGGTAAGACGGAAAATATCGGGCGGATTCTTGAAGTCATCAAAGGCATTTCCGAACAGACCAACCTGCTGGCACTTAATGCCGCGATCGAGGCCGCGCGGGCGGGTGAAGCCGGGCGTGGGTTTGCTGTTGTAGCGGACGAGGTCCGCAGCCTGGCTTACCGCACTCAGACCTCAGCCCAGGAGATCCATTCAATGATTGCAGAGCTTCAGATGGGCGCACGTGAGGCGGTACTCACCATGAACGAAAGCGAACGCTACAGTAAGGACGGTGTGATTATCGCCAACCAGGCCGGTGAGCGGCTGGGCAGTGTCAGTCAGCGCATCGGCGAGATTGACGGAATCAACCAGTCGGTAGCGACAGCAACGGAAGAGCAAACTTCAGTTATCGACTCACTGAACATGGACATCACCGAGATCAAAACCCTCAACCAGGAAGGGGTGGCAAACCTGCACGCCACACTGCTTGCCTGTGATGATCTTGAACGACAAGCCACACGACTCCAGCAGTTGGTGGATGGCTTTCGAACATAGGCCATCCCCCACAGAGGGAAGCGTTAAATCAGGTGCGGGAGAGTAGAAGCTTAAAACCTGCGGCGCCAAAGACCAACGCAAGGGTGCCTTCAATCCATCGACGCGCCCTGCGATAACCCCGAATCATCGGCGCCGTAGAGAAAACGATCGCATAACCGCAGAAAATAGAAATGCTCAACACGGCACAGCCAGCCAGGATGATCATAACTGTTTCAGGTGTCGCTTGTGGTCCCAGACCGAGCGTCATCGTGGCGATCCAACCCAGTAAAGCCTTTGGGTTGGTCAGGTGCATAAGCAAGCCCCGCCGATAGAGGCCAAAACCCGAGATAGGCGGTGCTGCGGCCAGCGCTTTCTCAATTTTCTCGTCAGGTGTCAGGGCAGAACGTCCCGCTTTCAGGGCTAGGAACAACAAGTATGCTCCGCCGACGATCTTGAGTACGAAGAGTGCCTCTGCGAATTGAAGCAGAATGGCCGAGACGCCTGTGGCGGCCATTGATCCCCAAAAAAAAGAACCACTGATGACTCCGGCTGCAAGCATCAGCGCAGGTTTTCTGCCTTGGTGCATGGCAACGCCCATGATTCGCATGTTGCTGGGGCCAGGGCTGGCAGCTCCCACAATGTAGGCTGTGAATACCAGCAGTAAGTGGTGCAGATCAAATGACATTGTTAGCCTCTGGAAGAATGCATGGCAGCCAGCAGCTTAAGTGGTTCCAACGTGCACGTCATTCCATCAGTTGCCCAAATCTGACCCGTTCTCCTCTAGTTCTTCTCGGAAATTTTTTGTTCGGTACAGCCTTTTCAGGCATAACGCTTACCCCAAAACAGACTGTCGGTGTTCAAGGGGGATGATTCAGCCCCTGCAGTTTTAAATCCTATAATCAACCCTTGATCTGCACGCGCACAGCATGGGTAGAAATACCGTAGCGATCGTGTAACGTCGGAAGCGCACCAACAACGAGAAACGTGTCCTGCAACACTATTTGTCTGAACGTCGGCGTAACCTGGCGTTAAAGGCTCTCAGGGTCGCCGAAGAACATTTTGACAGGGCTCTAGGACAATATTTTCAGCTCAAAAAATCTAAAATATGCCCCCAGATCCGCCCCCACTCGCATCGGGTGTGCGAGCGATCGCGAATGGTGACTTCTGACACGGACCTCGGTGGCCGTGGCGGGTATTCAGTGCGCCTCCGTATACTGGATGAGTAACCCGTATCTGGCAAACCCTTGCTCGTTCGGAAGAGGACATGGGTAATGAGTCGATACCTTTAAGCGGTGTTGTCGGGTCTGTTTTTCAGCATCTATCCTTCGCTGTTCATGGCCAGTTAACCTTTTGGGCTAGCTCGGTGATCAGTCATTAGGCAAGTGCAACTGCACTTCCATGGCGTCATGAAGGAGTCTGACGACCTCGATCACGTCGTCGTTTGCCACACGATAGAACACGATATGACGTGGGCTTTTGACCGTTCCATGGGTTTGTTTGGCCTGCTGGCGTGAATAGATGAGGTGATAGCTGCGAAGGCCCGGTGCAAGCTCATCGCGGTCGTGGCTGCCAATGCGATAAGGCGTGTCGGCAAGCGCTTGCAGCGCCGCGAGGATCAGTGCCTGGTAGCGCTGGCGTGCTTGATCGCCGAACTGTGTCTGGGAGAGCCTGAGGATGTCAACAATGTCGGCGCGCGCCGGGTTGGAAATCCGATACTGCGGCATGCTCAGTGTTTCTCGCGCGCGGGGAGGGTTGCCTCCAGGCTCAAGCCCTCGAGGTAGTGCTCCAGATCTCCTTCGTTCACCTGAGTAAAGCGCCCGCGCTCAAGATCCATGATGCCGATTGAGGTCGCCTGACGCAGTGCCTCAATTTTGGCGGTGTCTTCGGCGACGCGCTGTTCCAATAGCCGCAAACCTTCTCGCATCACTTCGCTGGCATTCTGATAACGGCCGGACTGTACCAAGTCATGGATAACCTGTTCCTGGTGAGGGGTGAGCACAACGTTTCGCGTCGCCATAACTAGCTCCAGTTCCATGCAAACAGGTACTTTTGATTGTTGGCATATTATGCCATTTTCGTTCAGGAGAATAGTTTGGGGCCGACATTCGGCGATCAGGTGATAGCTGACTCGGCGCTAATCAGCAAGATTCAAAGTGATCCACCCATTAATAAAACAACCTGTAGATTGATTTGAAGATGGATATGCCTGACTGTGCGTGGGAGGAGGCGCGCGATGTGTGCTTCTTGATCCGCCCTGAAATCGAGCGGCATGTTCGATGCCCATCAATATTTGCGTTTAGAGGCATCAAGAGAGGTTCCAATGCCCTACGAGTTAGAAAATCGCCTGGTGATCGGCGTCGCTTCCAGCGCTGTGTTTGATTTGCTGGCATCGGACGCAGTATTTCAGAGTCAGGGGGAGGAGGAGTACCGCAAGTTTCAGCAAAAAAATCTTCACGACCCGCTTCCTAAGGGGATAGCGTTCCCCTTCATCAAGCGCTTACTGTCAGTGAATGACCTTAGCGTCGATCCTACGGATCCGCTCGTCGAGGTAATACTTCTTTCGCGCAATGATCCCGACACTGGGCTGCGCGTGCTGAAGACTATCGAGCATTATGGCCTTGGGATGACAAGGGCGATTTTCATGCAGGGAAAATCCCCTTATGAATACATACCAGCACTGAATATCGCTTTATTTTTGTCGGGTGACAAAAAAGACGTGGAAGCGGCAATCAAGGCCGGGTACCCGGCTGGCCAGGTGCTCGATTCAAAATTTGAAGACGACGAAGCTGATAAAACCCTACGTATCGCATTCGACTTTGACGGCGTACTCGCCGGCGATGAGTCCGAAACAATCATGCAGGCCTCTGGGTTGTCTGAGTTCCATGCGCACGAAGTGAAAAACGTTATGCAGCCCCATAACCCGGGGCCGCTGAAGGAGTTCATGGTGCGGATATCCAAAATCCAGTCGGTCGAGGAGAAGCACAAAAAGCTCAATCCTAAATACGAAAACCGCATACGCGTCTCGATCGTCACAGCCCGCAATGCTCCGTCTCATGAGCGTGCGATGAATACACTCAAGAGTTGGGGTGTCATGGCCAATGACGCATTCTTCCTGGGTGGCATCGAGAAAGGCAAAATTTTAGGCGTATTGAAACCACACATCTTCTTCGATGACCAATCAGGGCACCTTAAATCGACTAGCGCCGTTGCTCCATCCGTGCACATTCCTTTCGGCATCACCAACCATGTCGCTACTGTGGATGCGCTAGAGCCTGAAGCGGATCAGGTCCAGCAGGTGGTGTAACACGGTGGCTTGAGCGCGTAGTACTACAGGAACTCGTATCGGTTCTGTACTGCGTACCCGTTCCAGCCTTGATGACGACGTTGTCTCGTCGATTTGCAACCAGTCACCAACGTGCTCGATAGCGAATCCATTTCCCGAACGATGAACCCCAAGGTGGATAGGGTACAACGTGAGTATCGATTCGGTAATTTCCGCCCGGTCTGGTCTGATCGGAGCGGTACCATTGACAGGTTGGGGGATGAGAGGACACGGGTGCATCCAGTGCCTTACTATGCCCCAACTGACATAGCGTTTTTTCCATCCATGGCCAAATTCTTTCCAGCACTCGATCATGCGGAATTCCGCAGCAAAGGCGAATTTACGCTTTTTCAGGAACTAGCGGCACTTGACGATGGGTTTGTCGTCATCCACTCGCTACCTTGGCTACGCGGCCGGACAAAGCGGGTGTACTCGCAGGATCTGCAGGACTACCTGCGAGTTTCTTTAGAGAGGAGGCACCTTGAGCTCCAAACGTTTGGCTCGTGCATCTGTCAGGCTGACAACAGGATAATTGTCGAAAGCCGTGAGTCCTTGCTTGCCATTGGGTTTGGTGTATCGAAAGCGCCATCCCTTTCGGCCGTTAGGCTGGATTAGCAGAAAAAGACCATCACCATCGAACAGACCGTATGGGTGATCTTTAGGCTTGGCCGTACGGCAAGCAGCGTCAGTGAGGGGAGCAGTGGTACGTGGCATAAGTATACAACCCATTATCGAACTGGCTTGTATCTCTAAAGCTATACCTAAAAAGCCTGGAACTCGACAGAAACCGACGGAACGCCATAAACGAAAAAACCCGCCAAGTGGCGGGTTTTAAAGGGTTCCATGGACTTTACTGGCTGTCAGTGGAACTAGAGATGGTGCCCGAACCCGGAATCGAACCGGGACGCCCTTACGAGCGGGGGATTTTAAGTCCCATGCGTCTACCAGTTTCGCCATTCGGGCGGTAGCGCGTTGTTGCAGGGTTGGGAATATATAGATCCAGGCGCTTCGACGCAAGGTCGGGCTGCCGCTTTCTTGCATGGACGGCGTATGAAAAAGCTTGGCAGATCAGTGATCTACATCGGCTTTAACAGGCGAACCAGAGGATTCCTACTGCACGGGAACAAGCGGCATAAATGACAGTCATAGCGATATGCCATCCCGGCCGTCTGGAAAGGAATCAGTTGATGCTCAGTGTTCACAGGCGCTATTGGATGGTTATTGCAGGTGTCGTGGGATTGTTGGCCGGTACGGCACAGGCTGGGAGTGCGGTGAAGTGGGGGGATTTCAGCGCGTCAGGCGGTGACCGGTTGACGGGGGCTTCGCTGGAGGCGGGCAACCAGTATGTGTTGAAGGCGTCGAGCATTTCGGTGGGGGATATTGAACAGCTGCAGGCTGCGCAGAAACGTACCGAGAGTGAGGTACAAGGCCTGAAAGGCAAGCTGGAGGGGCAGGACCGCGCGTTCGATGAGTTCAAGCGCAGGGACGGTTCGAGCGCCAGTTCCAGTGACAGCCAGTTGGCGAGCCTCAAGCGCACAGTCGAGGATCAGAACAGCACGATCGAACGGCAGAAAAACGACATCGACGGTTTGAAGCGCAGCCTGGATGATCTCAAGCGCAGCCTGGATACCTTGAGCAGCAAGGTCAAGTAGCCTGGCCGCCGCGACATGCGGTCAGTCATGAGCCTGGATGCGGGTGTAAGGTAGGGCGTGCAACGCTGGGAAATCTCAGGAAAGCGAGGTGACTATGAGCGCTCCACTGCTGAAGAAGCTGCACCTGAATGGGTACGACATCGTGCAGGTCAATTTCGGGCCATGGCGGGTGTGTACGGCCCAGGATCGGCTGGCGTCCTTCAATTCCCGTGAACAGGCGCTGGCGTATGCCGCCACGTTGCCGGGTTACCAGGCACGCAACAGACCGGTGTCCAATGATGATTGATTGAAAACGAAGCCCCGGTTTGTCCGGGGCTTCTGCGTTTCTGGCTTATACGAAAGGCTGTGCGCCGAAGCCGCGGGGCAGGCGTTGTCGCCCTGGCAGGTCGGTCAGGCGCTGCGTCCAGGCACTGCGCCAGTCGGTGCTGGTGTGGGTCTTGGCCTGGCGCGAAGCACGGCGTGCGGCGTTGCGCTGGTTGCGGCGCGCTTCCTTGTAGGCATCGGTGTTGCGGCAGGTGCGGCACTTGACCCGATTCAGCTCGGTGCTGGAGGGCAGGCTATTGCCGTGATGGCCGCAGGCCAAATGCCCGGCAACCTTGAAGTGAATGACCATGTAAGCGTCTCCTTCTTATTGGGTACGCACATCGGTAAACCCACAATGCACGCGGGGAGGGCGAGGCTGAAAAGTCCCGGCACCTGAGGTTACGACCCCATGGGCGAAGCAGCGTTCGGTTTTGCCCCCGGACCTGTTCAACACCCCCGCCTCGGCGCTACCCTGCCACGCCACTGATCATGAAAAGGAGTGTGTGATGAGCGTCGAAACCCTGCCCCTGGAAGGCAGTTGCCGTTGTAACCGGGTGCGCTTCAGCGTGAGCCAGGCGCCGGTGATTACCATGGCGTGCCACTGCACCGGCTGCCAGAAGATGACCGCCAGTGCGTTCTCCCTCAGTGCACTGATTCCCGCCAGCGCGTTCACGGTGACCCAGGGCTGCCCGGTGGTCGGCGGCCTGCACGGGGTCGATCGTCACTATTGCTGCCCGCACTGCATGAGCTGGCTGTTTACCCGCCCCCATGGCATCGATGAGTTCGTCAACGTGCGTGCGACGTTGTTGGATAATGCCGCGGAGTACGTGCCCTTTATGGAAACCTGGACCCGCGAAAAACTGGCCTGGGCTACCACGCCGGCAGTCGAAAGCTTCGAGCGGTTGCCGCAACCCGAGGACTTTGCACGGTTGCTGCAGGCCTATGCCGAATTCAGCGCTCGCTGAGTTCAGTCAATCAAGGCGAGCAGGTCCGTATCGCCCACATCCTGCCCGGCCTGGGTCAGCAGTGTGGTGGCCTGGCCTCGATGGTGGGTCTGGTGATTGAAAAAATGCACCAGCAGGGCGCCGAACGGCTTGCTGGCCGCCGCGCCGCGCATATTGTGGTAGTGCAGGCGATGGTCGAGGTCGGGTTCGCGCAGGGTGTGCACCCAATCGATGATCAATTGGTCCAGCCAACGCCGCCGGGCGTCGAGTTCATCCAGGTCGGCGAACGCGAGTTGCTTGAGGTCCGACGGCGCGGCGATGCTGTTCAGCGGCGCCAGCGCCGCGTAGCCGGCGGGGTGCAGGGCAAAGCGTTTGAGCCAGACGGTGTCGCCCAACGTGAGATGGTTGAGCGTGCCGAAGACCGAACCGAAAAACGCTTGGCGGTCCACGCGCAACTCATCGTCCGTAAGCCTGGCAGCCGCGTCATAGACCTTGTGGTTCATCCACTGGTTGTAGGTCGCCAGCAGCGTCATTTGTTCGATACGGTCCACGTGCTTTACCCCTCGTTGGCAATGGTGCCGCCATCATAAGGCAATTACCTGGACGACCCGCCACGGCAACTGCACCGGGAGCAGCAGGCCAGGCCTAAAACCTGAGCGTCGCACCGGTGGTCAGCCATTGATTGCGTTCACCGCCCAGGTCGCGCCCGAGCACCAGGTCGACGTCGACAAATTCCCCGAGGTGCAGGCGCGGCCCTGCTTGCCAGGCCTGGTCACCGCCTTCCTGGCCGTAACGTTCAGCGATCAGCGTAAGGACATCCATCAGTTGATACTCGACGCCGGTGCCCCAGGTCAGGCGCTGGGTTGGCTCGCCGTCGTTGTAGGCATGGGCCCAGCCGGTATTCAGGTTCAAGCGCAGGGGTGCCAGCGGTTGCCAGGTCAAGGGGAGGGTGAAGTCGGCGCCGTCGAACCCGTGTCGTCGATCAAGGGCAAGATGCGCCCCGGCGGAGATCGCCATTTCCAGCCCCAGGTCTTGCCGTGACAGCACCTGCGCCTTGAGTTGCGGACTCACCTGGGTCTCGCCCCGGCCTGCGCTGTCGGCCCGTGACAGCGCCGCGCCCCACTGCACCGAAGGCAGTGCGCTGAATGTGCACGCGGGAGACAGCGTTGCCGTGTGCGTGTTGCCGGCGTGCCGGTCGGCGCTGTACCAGGCGTCGAGATTGCAGACACCCGGTGCGTTGATTGCGCCGTCATCGACCACATAGGCGCCACCGGCGGCATGGGCCTTGGACACCAGGGCGATTAACAGGATCGAACCCAGGGTGATACCGATAAACAGCAGGTTGCGCCGCAGCGCTCGCTGTTTTGCCGGCGGCAACAGCAGCAGGGTCTGGCGCGCGCCGCGATAGTGCCGCGCACGGTATTTGGCAAACCCGTCCGGGCGCTTCGGGGTGTGTTTGTTGTGCATGATGCACCTCGCTTGAATATCAGTTCTCTACGCTCAGCACCGAAATGCCGCTGGCCCTGGCCTGGCAGACCAGCTCCGACGTGTCGTCACCACCTGGCAGCGCGATGACCACATCCGCGCGGCTGTCGGTCAGCATGAAATGGTTGCGTTGGCGCTCCGCCTGCTTGCCGTGGCGTTGCCAGTTGGGCGGGTAGCGCACCACGTCGATGCCGAGTTCCCGCGCCCAGTCCTCGATGGCGCTGCCGAGGAACTGGTTGCCGCCGTGAATCAGCACCTGCACCGGGCGCAGGCGGTGGTAAGCGTCCAGCACTTGGCGGGACTTTTTGCAGTCGGCGTAATGACGACCGGCACAGATCAAGACGCGCATGATCCTATTCCTTGTAATGCACGGTGGCGGCCGGGCGACCGCCACCGTTTAAACGGCGGGGGAACTCAGTACCACTGCTTGAAGCGGCGGATGTAGAGGGTTTTCATCAGTTGGGCCACGCAGCAATAGCTGAGCAGCGTGCCGACCAGCCACGGGAAGTACGCCAGCGGCAGCGGTTGTAGGCCTACCAGGGCGCCCAGGGGCGAGAACGGTACGTAGATGCCCAGCGCAATCACCACGCCGGTCATCATCAATACCGGCCATGCGGCCGTGCTCTGGAAGAACGGAATCTTGCGGGTGCGCAGCATATGCACCACCAGGGTTTGCGAAAGCAGGCCCTCGATAAACCAGCCGGACTGGAACAGGGTCTGCATTTCCACGCTGTTGGCGGCGAACACGTACCACATCAGGGCAAAGGTGGTGATGTCGAAGATCGACGAGGTCGGCCCGATCCAGATCATGAAGCGGCCGATGTTCCTGGCGTCCCACTTGCGTGGTTTGGCCAGGTACTCCTTGTCCATCTTGTCCCACGGCAGGGCCAGCTGGGAGATGTCGTACATCAGGTTCTGCAGCAGCAGATGGATCGACAGCATCGGCAGGAACGGGATGAATGCACTGGCCACCAGCACCGAAAACACGTTGCCGAAGTTGGAGCTGGCGGTCATGTTCAGGTACTTCATGATATTGCCGAAGGTTTCGCGGCCTTTGAGCACGCCTTCTTCCAGCACCATCAGGCTCTTTTCGAGCAGGATGATGTCGGCCGATTCCTTGGCGATGTCCGTGCCGCTGTCCACCGAGATACCCACGTCGGCATCCCGCAATGCCGGTGCATCGTTGATGCCGTCGCCGAGGAAGCCGACGGTGTGGCCGTTGGCTTGCAGGGCCTTGAGCACTCGGGATTTCTGCAGCGGCGTGAGCTTGGCAAATACCGTGCGTTCTTCCACATGGCGCGCCAGGGTGGCGTCGTCCATAAGCTCGATCTCCACCCCCAGCAGCGGCCGGCCTGGCTCGAGGCCGACCTGGCGGCAGATCTTGCTGGTGACCACGGCGTTGTCGCCGGTAAGGACTTTGACCGCCACGCCGATCTGCTGCAGGGCTGCAATCGCCGGGCCGGCGGTTTCCTTGGGCGGATCGAGGAAGGTCAGGAAGCCCTGGATCACCAGGTTGCGCTCATCGGCGGTGGTGTACTGCTGGCGGGCCAGGGCCTTGGGAATGTTGCGCGTGGCCACCACCAGCACGCGGAAGCCGTCTTCGTTGTAGTCATTGGCGATCGCCAGCAATTCCTCGCGGCGGCGCTCATCCAGAGGCACTGCACTGCCGGCCTCCATCACGTGGGTGGCAATGTCCAGCATCTCCTCGACGGCGCCTTTGCACACCAGCAGGTGGTCGTGGGCAGCGTCCTTGACCACGATGGACAGGCGACGGCGTACAAAGTCGAACGGCAATTCATCGACCTTGCTGTAGGCAAACGGCACCTGGAACCTGGGGTTCTGCTCCGAGAACTGCACCACGGCCTGGTCCATCAGGTTTTTCATGCCGCTCTGGTGGTAGCTGTTGAGCCAGGCCAGGGACAGCACCGCATCATCGCGCTGGCCGAAGGCGTTGACGTGATGCTCGAGGATGATCTTGTCCTGGGTCAGGGTGCCGGTCTTGTCAGTGCACAGCACGTCCATCGAGCCGAAGTTCTGGATCGCGTTGAGGCGCTTGACCACTACTTTGCGCTTGGCCATCGCCGTGGCGCCCTTGGCCAGGTTGGCGCTGACGATCATCGGCAGCATTTCCGGGGTCAGGCCCACGGCGACCGCCAGGGCGAACAAAAATGCATCGCCCCAGTCGCCCTTGGAGAAGCCGTTGAGGAAGAACACGATCGGTACCATCACCAGCATGAAGCGGATCAGCAGCCAGCTGACGCTGTTCACCCCGCGATCGAATGCGGTCTGTACCCGGGAGCCGACAATCGCCTTGGCCAGGGAGCCAAAGTAGGTGCGCGGCCCGGTCGCCACCACCACGGCTTTGGCGCGGCCGCTGACCACATTGGTGCCCATGAAGCAGATGTTCGGCAGGTCCAGCAGGTTGCCCTGGTCGGCGGCTACCGGCCCGGCGGATTTTTGCGTGACGTCGCCGAGGGTGTCGTACTTCTCCACCGGCAAGGCTTCGCCGGTGAGCACCGCCTGGCTGATAAACAGGTCGCGGGACTCGATCAGGCGGATGTCGGCAGGGATCATGTCACCAGCCGACAACTGCACGATATCGCCGGCCACCAACTCGCGCATCGGCACTTCGCGCAGGGTGGGCTGGCTGCCCACTTGCTCACGGCGCAGCACCGTGGCAGTGGTGCGAACCATGGCTTTCAAGGCTTCGGCGGACTTGGCCGAACGGTGCTCCTGCCAGAAGCGCAGCAGGCTGCTGAGCAGGACCATGGTCATGATAATGACGACCTTGGTGGGGTCGGCTTCCTCGCCGTCCTGCATCGGCAGCCAGCAGTCGGTGAAAAAGCTGATGCCGCCCAAGGTCAGCAACACGTAGATGAACGGGTTGTTCAGGGCCTGCAGGAATTGCACGATGGCGTGAGGCGGCTTGTCATGAGCCACTTCGTTGTGGCCTTCCCGGTGCAGGCGGGCAGTGGCGTCCAGTTCGGTCAGGCCATCCTGGGTGGCGCGTACGTTGGCCAGGGTGGCCGACAGGCCGTTGTGGGCTTCGCGGGCGGCACGCATCGACAGTTTGGTGTCGCTGGCGGTGCCGGTTTTCTTTTGCAGTGGCGTGTTTTTTACGGCGCTCATTGTCTGTGCTCCTGTCGCCAATTCTCGACAAAACATACCCGGTACTTGCCTGAATACAGGCGAGCGAAAGCATGCCGAGTCGCTGACTTCGCGATCGGTTTAAATAAGGTGCTTGGATAACTTCTACTGGCGCGTTAGTTATAAGGCGCGCAGCGAACTACAACTGGAAAGTTTCATAAAGAACTCCAGGGACTTGATCAGGAAGTTATTGTTTCAGCGGGATTGAACGGCGCGGGCGCTCTGCACTATCCCAGGCTGAAAAGCGGCGGTCTCTGCGGGTCTTTGGGGGAGGGGGCAACGCCGGGCATGCGTCGTGGCAGAAAAACCACGCGGGCATGGCAACGCTTGGCTCGCAAGGCTGCGGCCAGTGTGGGTACATCGGGCAAAGCAAGGGTTGGGAAGGTCATAACACACCTCGGGACCGGACGGGCGACCGGCGAGGCAGTTACGGCGGAGCATCAAGCTCCAGCGCAGCTTACCGGACCGGGGAGGCGAGTCCTGTCATGTTCTGGATTGGGCGCCCGATGCCCGCCAGGGCGGTGCTCGGACAGCGACTGGATACTGTGTCCATTGGCTTCTTTTGTGAGGGTTAAAAAAGGCCCCAGTTGCGGGCAGGGGCAATCTACTCAGGCAGTTACAAAATGTCAACGCATGATTAATTAAATAGCCCGGCGTTCAGAGTTCATTCAGACAAGAGGCACTCGAAAGTTACCCGATATATAACTTCATACACCCTGTGCGGCGAGAACGGCCAGATAGATCAATACCAACCCGCAGGCGCCATAACTGATGCGTTGCCACATGGGCGATGCATTCTTGCGCAGCAGGTTCACCAGTGCGGCGATCAGAAAACATGACAGTACCGAAGCCAACATGAAGCCGGCGAAAAACATCAGCGTCTGCCCATGGCTGGGCGTAGCGCCGACGATGCCTGACAGCGCACTGCCCAGCGCCCCCCAGTAGACGATGTTTTTCGGGTTGGCCAGGGAAATCGCCGCACCCACGGCCAGCGCGTTTTGCCGAGTACTGGCCGGCGCATCATCGGCTTCGGGCAAGTGCCAGGCGTCGATCAGGCTGCGTACGCCCAGCCACGCCAGGTACAGCGCGCAGATGATCGTCAGCGGCACGCGCACGGTGTCATGTTGGATCAACAGTGCGATGCCGGTGAGGCCGATCACCGCCCACACGGCATCGCCTACCAGCGAGCCAAACTGCACAAGCAGGGCTGGCGTAAACCCGTGCAGCAAGCCACGGCGCAAGGTCTCCGCCAGCACCGCGCCGGGGGAGAGGCAAAACACAAAACCGAATACCAGTGCGTAAAAAAAGATCGTCAGCATGCCCGCGTCCTTTCAGGAAAGTGCGAGAGCATACGCTGGCAGAGGGCTGGGAATCCATATCGCCGCAGCGGATCCATCCAGCCGTCAGGGTGTGTTCATGTCCAGCAGCGCTATGCGCTCGAGTTCGACCTTCAGCTCGCCAGGGCTGAGGCGGGCAAAGGGCAGGGCGAAAAACGCCCGGCAACGGCTGGCGATGGTCTCCAGCGTGGCATCGAATGCCGCCTGGATGCTGGCCTGGTCACCTTGAACGTCCGAGGGATCTGCCAAGCCCCAATGCGCCTTCACCGCCGGCCCGAAATACACCGGGCAGGCTTCGCCCGCCGCCTTGTCGCAGACGGTGATGACCACATCCGGCGGGCTGCCTTCAAACGCATCATTGCCCTTGCTGTACAAGCCTTCGGTGCGGATACCCGCTGCCTGCAACGTGCTCAGGCTGCGCGGCAGGACCTGGCCCTTGGGAAAGCTGCCGGAGCTGATCGCGGCAAAACCCTGGGGGGCCAGGTGGTTGAACATCGCCTCGGACAAGATGCTGCGACAGCTGTTGGCGGTGCACATGAACAGGACTTTCATTGCGGTTTCTCCGTTAGATGCTCAGGCGCAACGCGAGGGCGGCGAGGGTGATCAGCAGCACCGGCAAGGTCAGCACAATCCCGACCTTGAAGTAGTAGCCCCAGGTGATGGTGATGCCCTTGCGCGCCAGGATATGCAGCCACAACAGGGTGGCCAGGCTGCCGATGGGGGTGATTTTCGGGCCCAGGTCGCTGCCGATCACGTTGGCGTAGATCATCGCGTCCTTGACCACGCCCACGGCATGGCTGGATTCGATGGACAGCGCACCGATCAGTACCGTCGGCAGGTTGTTCATCGCCGAGGACAACAAGGCCGTCAGCACGCCGGTGCCCATGGCCGCACCCCATACGCCGTAAGTGGCAAAGGTATCGAGCCAGGTCGCCAGGTAGGTGGTGAGGCCGGCGTTACGCAAGCCGTAGACCACCAGGTACATCCCCAGGGAAAACACCACGATCTGCCACGGGGCTTCCTTCAGCACCTTGCGCGTGGAGATCTTGTGGCCCTTGGCGGCGATCACCAGCAGGAGCACGGCGCACACCGCGGAAATCGCGCTGATGGGAATGCCCAGGGGTTCCAGGGCAAAGCAGCCGATCAGCAGGATGCCGAGCACCCACCAACCGGCGCGGAAGGTGGCGCGGTCGTGGATCGCGCTGGCGGGGTCTGCCAGGTCGGCGGGGTCGTAGGCCTGGGGAATATCGCGGCGGAAGAACCACAGCAGCACCGCCAGGGTGGCGGCGACACTGACGACGTTGACCGGCACCATGACCGCGGCATATTCGTTGAAGCCGATCTTGAAATAGTCCGCCGAGACGATGTTCACCAGGTTCGACACCACCAGCGGCAGGCTCGCCGTGTCAGCGATAAACCCCGCGCCCATCACAAACGCCAGGGTCGCCGCCGGCGAAAAGCGCAGCGCCAGCAGCATCGACATCACGATGGGGGTGAGGATCAGCGCCGCGCCGTCGTTGGCAAACAGCGCCGACACCAGGGCGCCGAGCAGCACCATATAGGCAAACAAGCGCCGGCCACGCCCGCGCCCCCAGCGCGCCACATGCAGTGCCGTCCAGGCAAAGAACCCGGCTTCGTCCAGCAGCAGGCTGATGATGATCAGTGCGACAAACGTCCCGGTGGCATTCCAGATGATGTGCCAGACCGCCGGGATATCCGCCAGGCTGATCACGCCACAGGCCAGGGCCAGGATCGCGCCCATCGTGGCGCTCCAGCCCACTCCGAGACCCTTGGGCTGCCAGATGACCAGGACGATGGTGAAGATAAAAATGGCGACTGCGACAAGCATGAATTAACGCTCCGGTGGCTCAGCAGCAGGTGCTGTCTCGTTGTGGTCTGTCGCCCATGGCATCCAGACGCTGTGTGTCGTTGTGCAGCCATGGCTGGTTGGCTTGCAGGGTGACGTCCAGCACCTGGGTCACCCAATCGGGCAGTGCCGGGTTGACGCGGTAGTAGATCCATTGGCCCTGGCGACGATCCAGCAGCACACCGCAACTGCGCAGTTGCGCCAGGTGGCGGGAGATTTTTGGCTGGCTGTCGTCCAAGGCATGGATCAGTTCGCACACGCAAAGTTCGCCTTCACGCTGAATCAATAGCGTCAGGCGTACGCGAGTGGCGTCGGCCAGGCATTTGAACAGGGTGGGCGGTGTAAGGGGTTCCGACATGACCATTGCCTACATACATATGGAAATTCGAATATACGTATATCCATATGTTTTGGTCAAATCCTGTTTCAATTGATATGGATCAAACCTCGGGAAAACTGCCACAAGTGATTGAAATTAAAATGAAACACGAATGTCCTAAAGTGCCTCCCCATTGCTGATGAAGGAAGACCCGCGTGACCCGTGCCACTCGCAACCTGCGCAAAACCCTGGATTCCGTCGCGGAAAATAACGAAACCGCGGCATTCGACCTGATGCGTGCCGTTGAAAAGCTCGGCGATGAAGTGCTGCGCCAGCGCTTGCTCAACACCATTCACCGGCTCAACCAGGACGCTCACGAACTGCGTGAAGCGCGGGACTCGGTGGAGCAGGTGTCGGTCAGGCTCGCCTGAGCAAGATCGTTCAAGACAAGCTCCATCCTACGCTGGCATGCTTGTGGACTGTCTGTCGATGAGCCGTTTCCATGTCTGCTGCCTTACCTCATTACGCCTTCGCTCGCGGTGCAATCGCCGTCATTCCCCTGTCCCTGGCCTGTGCACCCTGGGGGCTGCTGGCCGGCTCCATGGCCATCGATGCGCAATTCACGCCACTGCAAGCCCAGGGCTTGTCCGCCATTGTATTTGCCGGCGCTGCGCAGTTGGTCGCCATTGGCATGGTCAAGAGCGGTGCGAGCCTGATTTCCATCGTGTTGACCACCTTGCTGCTGACCTCCCAGCACCTGCTGTATGGCATGCACCTGCGCCCGATTCTTTCGCCGCTCAAGACGCGCTGGCGCATGAGCCTGGGCTTTCTGCTGACCGATGAGTTCTTTGCGCTGGTCAACCACTATGACCGTGAAACCTTCAATCGCTGGTATGCCCTGGGCGTTGGCCTGACGTTTTATATCGCCTGGAACCTGTTCACCCTGGCCGGTATCGTGCTGGGCAAAAGCATCCCAGGCCTTGATCAGTTGGGCCTGGAGTTCTCCATCGCCGCCACCTTTATCGCGCTGATCACCCCGGTGGTACGCGATGTGCCGACGGTGGTCTGCGTGGCGGTGTCGTTGTTGTTTTCGGTATGGCTGAGCTTCCTGCACTGGGAGTCGGCGGTGGTGGTGTCGGGTGTGCTCGGCATGAGCGCAGGGTTTTTCTGCAAACGCCTGGGGGTTGGGCAGCGATGATTTACCTGATGATTGTGGCCATGGGCCTGGTGGTTTTTTTCAACCGTTATCTGTTTATCGAGCCGCGCCTGCCGGTGCGCCTCAACCGTGGGGCACGGGAGTTTCTCGGGTTTGCGGTGCCGGGCATGCTCACGGCGATCTGCGGGCCGATTATTTTCCTGGCTGATCACCAGCTCAACCTGAGCCCGGCCAATCCGTACTTGCTGGCCGGTATCTGCGCCGTGGCGCTGATGTTCTGGACGCGCAACGTATTGATGACCGTGCTGCTGAGCATGGCGTTGTTCTACCTGTTTCGCTGGTGGCTCTGAAGCGCAGGCGAAAAAAAGCCCGCGGGAGGGCGGGCAGAAGGACACTTCTAAAAATGAGCCAGGCCACTATAGGCGGCATATTCTCCCTCCACAGTGAAACAAAATTCATGGAGGCGTCAGTCAGCCTTGCGGCAATGGTACAGTCACGTTTTTTCAACGAGGCAAGGGCATGCACAAGGTGGTAATGGGCGCATTGGTATTGACGGCACTGGTCGGTTGCGCGGGCTCGAAGATGAACGAGGCACGCCTGGGGGCTCCCTACAAGGCCATGGCATCGGACAAGGCCTCGCTGGTGGTTGCCGAGTGCATCCAGTTCGGCTGGCAGGATGAAAGCGTGTTTGGCGTCGACGCCGGTGGCTTCAAAGAGCCGAACGGGGCCGGTGGTTTCACCGTCTATACCACGGGTGGCGATTACTTCGTCGACGTGCAAAGCGCCGGTGCCGGTTCGTCCGTCAAGTACTACGCCGTTGAAGATACGATGCCGGCCAAGCGTCGTTTGGCCGCACTTGCGACCTGTCTGTAATCCGTTGCCTTAGTCATTTCAGGAAACGCCCGGCGGGACAGCCGCCGGACATTCGCTTATGATTCAATCCGCCCGCCCGACATGATGGCTCTTTACCAGTACACGGACGTCAAGGCCTTACCGTCGGGCGGGCACCTTTAGTCCTTATCGCGGCATAAAACCCAAATGCCAGCGCCGGGGAATCTTCAGCGACACCAGCCCCAACACGCCGGCCAATACACCGCTGACCACCAGCGCCCTCAGCCCCATGTGCTGCTCCAGCAGCGCGCCAATCACCGCGCCGACAAACATCCCCGCCCACGGAATCAGTTGCACCCGCCAACCGTTGCGGCGCTCCCCCAGCATCCAGCGTCCCAGCCCGCGCCCAAAGCGTGACAGTGCCCCGGTCACGTAGGTCAGCCCCACCGGCAAGCCGTTGACCTCTTCCACGGCTGCGTTGAGCATGCCCATCGCAATGATCGCCGCCAGCAGCGCCGGCAAGGTGTCAGCGAAGGGCAGCAAGGCTGCGCCGCAGAGCAAGGTGGCGATACACAGCAACAGGGGCAGGGCATGGCGCCGGCTGAGACGGCCGACCACTACACCCAAGGCGTTACCGGCGACAAATGTGGCGACCAGCAACAGCAGACGTGCGGTCAAGCCGAGATCCCCCACACTGATGGCCACTGCCAGGCGCGTGGTGTTGCCGCTCATGAACGATACAAAGTCGCCGCTGGCCATAAAGCCGATGGCGTCAGTCATGCCCGCCAATACCGAAAGGCTGGCCACCAGCATCAGGCCGACGCGGCCGCGCCAGCGCTTTTGATGGGCCAGTGCGGCATTGGCATAAGGCTTGTTGGGCGAAGGCAGCATAGGGCCGGGTTCCTCGGTGAGATTATCCGGCCACTACCCTAGGACGCTTTGATTGCGCGCGCAATGACCTCAGACACACTCCAGGCGCCAACCCTCAGGTTGCCAGAGCAAACGGTGGGTTGGCCCGAACGCCTGGATGAACGCCTCATCATGGGATACAACCATCATTGCCCCGCTGAAGCCCTGCAGCGCCTGTTCAAAGGCGATCACCGATTCCAGGTCCAGGTGGTTGGTGGGCTCATCAAGCAACAGCAGTTGCGCGGGTGTTTCACCCCACAGGGCAATCGCCATCGCGGCTTTCAACCGCTCGCCGCCGCTGAGCTGCGCGGTCGGTTGGGTGACCCGCCGGGCATCCAGTTGCAGCAAGGCCAGGCGCGTACGCAGTTCGGCTTCGGGCAGCGGTGTGTCGAGCAGGTTGAGCTGTTCGACGAGGGAGCGTCGGTCATCCAGCAGCGCCTGGTGCTGGTCGATATACGCGCAGGGCACCGGCACCGTGCACTCACCGCTGGCGGGCTGCAATTGGCCGGCCAGTACCTTGAGCAGGGTGGATTTGCCGCAGCCGTTCGGTCCCTGCACGGCCACGCGCACCGGCCCTGTGAAGTTGAGTGTGAGGGCGGGATGCTCCAGCCAGGGCAACCGGACCTCCGTCAAGGCCACGACCTGTCGGCCATTGGGCACGACCGACCCCGGCAACGCCAACAGGGTCGGCGTCTCATCTACCACGCGCTCGTAGGCTTGGCGCACCTGCTCATCCAACGTGTGTTTGTACGCGTGATGGGCACTGCGCACGGTGCCGACGACTTCGGTGGCGGCGCTTTTCCAGCGCGCCTTGGTAAACCGGTCCACATTGGCCGTCTCGGCGTGCTTGCGGGAGCGCGCCGCCTGGCGTTGCAGGCTGTCATGGTCTTTCTGCACGCGCCGGCGTTCGCGGTTGCGCTCAAGGCGTGCGTGTTCCAGCGCCGCGACGGCGGCGTGCTGTTCGGTGTCGCGCTGCAGGCGATAGGCATCATAGTTGCCGCCGTAGACGTGAGGGCCGAGTGGGGACAGTTCAATGATGCGCCCGAGGGTGTTGAGTATTTGCCGGTCGTGGCTCACCACCACCAGGCCGCCGCGCCATTCCTGCAACAGGTGCAGCAGCCACCGGCGGCCGGCGCTGTCGAGGTGGTTGGTGGGTTCATCGAGCACCAGCAGTTGCGGTGCGGCCAGCACGGCGCCGATCAGCCTGAGCCGCGCCAGTTGCCCTCCACTGAGCTGATCGGCCGGCGTATCCACACCCAGCTGCGCAAGGCCTGCCGTATCCAGTGCGTCGCGCAAGCGTTCGGCAAGGTCCCAGCGATTGTCGATCAACTCAAGGTCATCGACCTGCGCTGTCCCTGCCGCCATGCGTGCCAGTGCCGCCAGCACGGGCGTGGTGCCCGTCAGCTCAGCGACGGTGTCTTCCGCTGCAACCGCCATGTCCTGGGGGACATAGGCCACGCTGGCCGAGCGCTTGAGCGAGCCGGAGGAGGGGGGCAACACGCCGGCGATCAATTGGGCGAGGATACTTTTGCCCCGTCCATTGCGTCCCACAATCCCGATGGGCGTGTGGTCGATGGACAGGTTCAGGTCGTCCAGCAGGGTCTCGCCATTGGCGAACTGGAAGCACAGGTGTTGCAGGGAAACCAATACGGGCAGCCGGTTGACGTCAGTCATCAGCACCTCCAAAAAATGTCGGACAGGCCAACAAGCGCGCCAGGCGGCTCGTTGCAGGTACATTCTGGAAGGCTTAGTGATTCACGTCGGCGGTCGTCCCGGAAGTCAGAAGGGAGCCAGAGCCTAACCCGCCTTGGCATTGCCGGGCAAGTCGGCGGCCAGTTGTTCAAGGAACATCGCCAAGGCGACTTCCTCGGCCTTCAGGCCTTTGCGCACCCGCGGCTTGGGCAACCTGGACAATTCGCCCAGGCTGAAATGCTCCAGTACGGCCGGGTGGATATAACACTTGCGGCACACCGCAGGCGTATTGCCCAGTTGCCTGGCGACATCCTTGACCATCGCCACCACATGCCGCTTGGCGTCGGATTCCGGTTGCCATTCCAACTCCCGCAGCACCGCCAGCGCCATGGCGGTGCCGGCCCAGGTGCGGTAATCCTTGGCAGTGAAGTCGGCACCGGTAAGGTCGTGCAGGTAGGCGTTGACGTCATGGGAGCTGACGGTGTGCCGCTCGCCGTCTTCGTCCAGGTACTGGAACAGGTTCTGCCCCGGTAACTCCAGGCAGCGCTTGACCACCGTGGCCAGGCGCCGGTCCTTGACACTGACCTGGTGCTCCACGCCACTCTTGCCGCGAAACTGGAACTGGATCTCGCTGCCTTTGACATCCACATGGCGGTTGCGCAGGGTGGTCAGCCCGTAGGATTTGTTGTCTCGCGCATATTGGGTATTGCCGACGCGGATCAGCGTGGCGTCCAGCAGCAACACCACCGTGGCCAGGACTTTTTCGCGCGTGAAGCCGGGTTCGGCGATTTGCGCTTCGAGCTGCTTGCGCAGTTTCGGCAGGGCGTTGCCAAACTCCTGCAGCCGCGCGTACTTGTCGCTGTCACGCACCTCACGCCAGCGCGGGTGATAGCGGTATTGCTTGCGTCCACGGGCATCGCGGCCGGTGGCTTGCAGGTGCCCGCGCGGGTCGGCGCAGATCCACACATCGGTATACGCCGGAGGGACGGCGAGGGCGTTCAGGCGCTTGATCTCATCGGCATCCCGGATGCGCTCGCCCTTGGCGTCGAAGTACTGGAACTTGCCGCGCACTCGCTTGCGGTGGATGCCGGGCTGGGTGTCGTCAACGTAATGCAGGTCGCGGGGCAGGTCGGCGGGCAGCGCGGAGTCGGGCATGGTGCGGGTTCCTTTGGCAACGGATCAGGCCGGTATTCCTGATTGACCGCAGCCGTGTGCGGTCGTGCCAAAAGGTTTCTTATGCCAGCACGGCCACCGCCTTGATCTGCGCCCACAGCGCCTGGCCGGGCCGCAATTGCAACTGGTCGCGGGAGAACCGCGTGATCCGTGCCAGCAACGGCGTGCCATCCGCGTCCAGGCGCACCAGCACATGGGCGCTGTTATCCGCCGCGATCTCCTGGGTAACCGTCACCGGCAGGCGGTTGAGGATGCTGCTGTGCTCTTCGGCCTGCAGGCTGAGGCTGACGTCGCGCGCCTGTACCTTGACCCGCAACACCTTGCCCAACGCCAGCGGTGCATGGGCCACGCGCAGGTGCTGGGCGCTGTCGGGCAGTTGCAGCGTGAGCAGACGGTAGTGATCGTCATAGGCGCTGACGCTGCCATTGATCACCACGCCCGCGTCGTCCCCCAACGCCAGGGGCAGGTCGAGCCGTGCCAGGGTTTCGCCGATGGGACCACTGGCCAGGGCCTTGCCGTCGCTGAGCAAGACGATGTGATCGGCCAGGCGCGCCACCTCATCCTGGGCATGGCTGACGTACAGCACGGGGATGTCCAGTTCGTCGTGCAGGCGTTCCAGGTAGGGCAGGATTTCGCCTTTGCGCTTGCTGTCGAGGGCGGCCAGGGGCTCATCCATCAACAGGAGTCTTGGGCTGGTGAGCAGGGCACGGGCGATACCGATGCGCTGGCGTTCGCCGCCGGACAAGTGTTGGGGGTGACGCTCCAGCAGATGGCCGATCCCCAGCAACTCCGTGGCCTGGAGCATATCCACCCGGCGTTGCGAGCGCGGGATGCGCTTGAGGCCGAACTCCAGGTTGGCCCGCACCGACAGATGGGGGAACAGGCTGGGCTCCTGGAACACGTAGCCAAGCGCACGCTTGTGCGGCGGCACGAACAGACCGTTGCGGCTGTCTTGCCAGACTTCATCGTTGATCTGGATAAACCCATCTTCGGCCCGCTCCAGCCCGGCAATGCAGCGCAGGCAGGTGGTCTTGCCGGAGCCGGAATGCCCGTACAGCGCAGTCACCCCTCGGCCGGGCACATGCAGGTCCACGTCCAGGGCAAAGCCTGTGTACTTCAAGTTCAGGCGCACATTGATCATCGGCATCAACTCCAGCCCATCCTGGTTTTACGGCTGGAGTAGAGCGCCAGCAACACGAGGAACGCGAACACCACCATGGCGCCGGCCAGCCAATGGGCCTGGGCATACTCCATGGCTTCGACATGATCGTAGATCTGCACCGAGACCACGCGGGTCTTGTCGGGGATATTGCCGCCGATCATCAGCACTACGCCGAATTCTCCGACGGTATGGGCAAAACCCAGGATGGACGCGGTGATAAACCCCGGGCGCGCCAGGGGCAGGATCACCGTGAAGAAGGTATCCCACGGATTGGCGCGCAGGGTCGCGGCCACCTCCAATGGGCGTGTGCCGATGGCGGAAAAGGCGTTCTGCAACGGCTGCACCACGAACGGCATGGAATAGATCACCGAACCGATCACCAGCCCGGCGAAGCTGAAGGTGAGGGTGCCCAGGCCCAGCCATTGGGTGAACTGGCCGAAGTAGCCGTGGGGGCCCATGGTCAACAGCAGGTAGAAACCGATGACGGTGGGTGGCAGCACCAATGGCAAGGCCACCACCGCGCCAATGGGGCCGCGCCACCATGAACGGGTGCGCGACAGCCACAGGGCAATCGGAGTGCCGATGATCAGCAGGATCACGGTGGTCAGTGACGCCAGTTTGAGGGTCAACCAGATTGCGGAAAAATCGGCACTCGACAGGGGCATTTACTTGCTCAGTTCATAACCGTAGGACTTGATGACGGCAGCGGCTTTCGGCCCTTTGAGGTACTCGACCAGTGCCTTGGCTGCAGCGCTGTCCTTGCCCTTGTTGAGGATCACCGCGTCCTGCTTGATCGGGTCGTGCAGGGCGGCCGGGACGATCCAGGCCGAGCCGCTGGTGACTTTGCCGTCTTTATAGATCTGCGACAAGGCCACAAAACCCAACTCGGCGTTGCCGGTGGAAACGAACTGAAAGGCCTGGGTGATGTTCTGGCCTTCGACGAGCTTGTCCTTGACCTGCTCGGTCAACCCTTCCTTGGCCAATACCTGGGTGGCGGCGAGGCCGTAAGGCGCGGCTTTCGGGTTGGCGATGGACAGGTGCTTGAAGTCATTCTTCTTCAATACCTCGCCCTTGGCGTCTACATAACCTTCCTTGGCCGACCACAGCGCCAGGGTGCCCACGGCGTAGGTGAAGCGCGAGCCCTTGACCGTGTCGCCTTCGCTTTCGAGCTTTTGCGGGGTGGTGTCGTCGGCACTCAGGAACACTTCGAACGGCGCGCCGTTCTTGATCTGGGTGTAGAACTGCCCGGTGGCGCCGTAGGCTGCGACCAGTTTGTGGCCGGTGTCTTTTTCGAAGTCGGCGGCAATCGCCTGGATCGGTGCGGTGAAGTTGGCCGCTACGGCCACCTGGACTTCATCGGCGTGGGCCGCTGCGGTCGCGAGCAACGCAACCAATGCCGCCAGGCACGTGGGTACAAAGCGAGGGGTATTGAAAGTCATGAACGGCTCCGTTTGAGAAGGTGCAGAACCTGGTGCCGATTATAGGGACGGGCGCTGCCAGGCGCTGTATGTATAGGTATATAGCGTAAAAATGGCAAGCAGAAATCCATCTGCGGAATCAATGTCTGCGCGCGGTCGAGATTTCCTCCCGTCGATACCCCCATGGCTGACAGCCAGGCGCTGGTCGCAACGCGATAGTGAGCGGCGTATTGATCTGAAACGGAAGCACATCATGGGCAAGGAATACGCTTACATCGACGTGGGCGCGACAAACACCGAGAGCAGCGAGGCTTACACGCAGGCATGGATAGAGCGTGTAGTGGCTCAATCCACGCTGGAACCCCAGGCCAAGGCACTGATCCGGGCAGACGCCCTGATCCCCGTCGAATTCTCGATATTCGATTCCGATGACAGCCAGCGACAGCCGATCATCGTCGAGCACGATTCGTTGCCGCTGTGGCACATCCTCAACGATCGGTTTCCCTGGCAGGCATATGCAGGCAAACAGCAAAACACCGACAGCGTACAAACCAAAGTCCTGATGCCGTATTTCTATGGCGAGGTGGCACGGGAGCTGAATTTCACGCGATTTTTTCTCGGTCGCATCCACGTCGGTGGGCAGATCCACGCGGGCTTTTGGGTGCAGCATGAGTTAGTGATGCCGTACCAGGCGGTACTCAAGACCGAGGTGGTGGTGCTATCGGTGTGGAACACCTACGCCGAAATGATGGCGGAAATCTGGTTCGACCTGCCTCCCACATCCCGGGGGGCCAACCAATGGCCCAAGGCGATCAGCCTGGAGTGGCCGGGCATGCGCATTGGTGCGCAATCAGGCAGCCGCTTCGAGTATTCAGCCGATACGAGCCAGAACCGGCTGTGGCTCAAACCCTTCGAAGAGCCGGTGGGGGTTGCGATCTTGAGTATCCTTCCGCGGTGGACACTCAAGGACGTGCAGCTGCCAGACACTCACATAGAGCCCAATCAATTGCTCAAGGTGACCCTCGGCAATCTTCCCGGCGGTGCGCCGGCGCTGGAATACTCGATCACCGTCGCCCAGGAATATCGAGCGTCAGGACGCTGGCAATATTATCTTGCGGTTTATTTGAATCACCGTTGTCCTTGGGTGAACTGCGGGGTGATGGATGAAGAGGGCGTGATCCGCGCTCAAAGTGACCAGCAGAATTTCTGGTTCGTGCGCAGCGACGCCTCCCAGGCGTCTTTTTCGATACAGATACTGCCTGGGGACCTGGCACAGTGGCTGGAGGGCGTGCCGACGTCGACACAGCCGGTTACGCCCCCCAAGGCCTGGCAAAAATGGGACAACCTGCTGAACAGTGTGTGGAACGCCGAACTCTCCAAGGACTATATCCAGAACCTTATCGAGCGCTGCCTGAACAAGTCCGGGCTGCCGCAACGTACCCAGGATCGGTTCAGGGACGAAAAACGGTTTCGCTATAAATACCAGGTGGGCTACCCGGTCTATTCGGCGGGCATGACCGCCTATGCGCCACCGCGCTACAAGCATTTTTCTTTCCTGCAAGTGCTGACGGGCGAGCCGCAGCGCACAGCGTATTTCCAGGAAACCATCGCCAACATCCATGTCAGCGGGGAACCGCTGTCGAGCGTGGAAGTGCGCACCCTGGGCCGCTTGCGCGACATCCTGTATGAAACCTTTGTCGCCGATATCGACGAACTGGCGCGCAACACCGACTACAAACAACTGTTTGGCGAAACCTGCGAGGCCTTGGCCAAGGTCCGCGCGGCACAATTCCTGGTCGATGATGCTGAGCAGGATGTGTCCCTGCGTGAACTCGCCCATCGTTTTCTCAAAGGTGAAGTCAAGCCGCGCCTGCTGCTGTTCCGGGAAAAAGTGGTGCCCAATGCGTTGGTGCTCAAGCTCAGTTCACAGAAGGCGCTGCTCATCTCACTGAACATGGCAGAGCTCACTTGGGCGGTGTGGCAGCCCAGCGGCGTGTCGGGGCAACCCAGTGACGACTTGATGCGGTTTATCACGCACCACCTGCCATTTCCGGAAAAACTCAGCGTGGAGCGCTCGGATTTCTATCCGCAGAAAAAGCGCTACGGCTACCACTACCGCCGCGTACCGCCGCAGCCGGTGTCTTTCCGGGAGGTGACGAACATCAACGATGCGCTGTATGAGATCGGTATCAGCGAACTCAAGCACATGATGAATTACGCGGTATTTTCCTCCGATGAAGAGCGGCGCCTGGCGAAATGGGGCATGTTCAAGGTCGCTACCCGCGCGGTGTCCAGCCTGGTGATAGCGGCGGTCGGTCCCGCATCGGGCGTCGGGGCGTTGCTGTTGTCCGGCGGTGTTGGCCTGATCGCCAATGTCGCGGACGCAAGCTTCTCCTACCAACTGGCCCGCAGCATGGACCGACCCGAGGATTACGCCGCCTATGTGTATGAGTGCAAGTTGGGCGTCTTGCTGGGCGTGGTGGAGCTGGTTGCCGACGTTACCCTGGCCCGGGGGCAACTGCGCACGCTGTTGAAACGGTCGGCCCAGACCGGGAAGTTGCTGTTGCCGGCCTTGAGATCCCGTGAGCGCCCGGACCCCCCTGTTTCCCTGGAACAGGCAAGCGCCTCCACGTTGTTCCTGCCCACATCAGCGGATCTGCTGGGCATGCGCGGTCGTCTGGAAAAGCTGTATCGCGACGCCAATAAACTGGCCGAATTGGCGGGCGACTCCGAGGCTTCTACTACAGGCGGCTTCGTTGAGTCCAAGCGCTGTGCGGACTACCTGTCAAGCCAGTCCTGGGACGTCCAGGCTATCGGCGTCTTACTGTTCGCCGAACCGGACGACCCGCGTCCCCAATGCCATTTTGCCCTGTCGGTTCGCAATGAAAGTGATGCGGCGGTGCTGGACACGAGGTTGGGGCGCCTGGACCCTTCGGCGCAGCAACTGGCCTATTTTGATTCCATCGCCGGCTGGGAGCAGCGCGTGCAGCAAGCACCGGCGTCGAGCGGCAAATTGGTGGTCTACAAGCTCTACGCCAATGTCATCGAGGCCAGTCTTGAGCTCAACACGGTGTTCCGGCTGGGAGTGAGTTGGGGGCGTTTCTTCAATACCGGCAGCTATTCGGTCCTCGCGTGTCCGCCGCGATTTATCACCGCTATCCAACGGCAACTGCCGAGGCTATGGGATGTACTTTCCCGGGAGCTGCCACGGGGCGCGTCGCAACTGACAACGGCGCTGCAAAGCACGCCGCAGCCGTTCGATCACGCTGGCCTGTTGTTGCAGGTCAGTAACCTGCGGGGCTTGATCGATGAGTCCGAGGATATGTTGCGCCGTACCGTTGGAGTGCCGGTCGTTGGCAACCTCAGGGCGCATCTGCTGGGGGCTTTCCGGAGCTGGCGCCACGAGTCGCTGGAAGAGTATGTGGAGCTGATGGACAGCGTTATCGCAGAAGAGGCGGAGTTGGTGCGCGGGGCATTGGCTCACCTGGATCAGTTGCAATCGGGCCTCGCCAGCCCGATTGCCACGGCGGAGAACGCCCTGGTCGATTGCGTCGACTGGATCGCACTGCGGGCCGGCCAGGAAGACGACGACTGGCGCAGTTTGCTGCGCAGCGAAATCGAACGCTATGTCACGGGGGATCGCGCCCGTGCGGACCTGTGTACAAGGTCGCAACTCGACTACCTGCACCAGACGCTGGCCGCCCATCGTGAAGTGCAGATACACCATGTACTGGGGGCCAGCTACGAACGACTCTCCATGAGCACCGGTCAGGCGCTGTTTGCTATCGGGTTGAAGTTGATCAACGCCATGGCCACCCATCGGCAGTCCGATTGCTTCTTCGCCCTGATCATGACCTGCCAGCCCTACGAGAACAGTAACGAGCACTTCGCCCGCATCATCTACGGTATCCACGCCCTGCGGCAAAAGCGCTTCATGGTACTGACCCAGGCCCACGAAAACCGCCTGAGCGGGCTACGACCTGCGGAACCTGTACCGCTCTAGTCCGGCGTGCGGGTAAGCGTCTTGAGGGCTTGCGCGGCGAGCAGCGTGGTCAGTTCGCGCGTCGACAGTGCGTGCTTGAGCCCGACGGCCTGCCCGGCCCACTGACTGCCAAAACCGGCTTCCTCCCTGGCCTTCAATGGCATCAGCGCGCCGCCTGCCAGAGGAAAGGCCGGCGCCGCCGGGTTCACCGGGCCCAGCTCACGCATCAGGCGATTCAAGAGGCCACGGGCAGGGCGCCCGGTGAACAGATTGGTCAGCGCTGTGCCACTGGCCTGGGCCGTCAGCAAGGCCAGATGGTGGGCCCGGCTGAGCGTCGCCTCCGGGGTGAACAGGTACGCAGTGCCGATCTGCACCGCCGAGGCCCCGAGGGCGAAGGCCGCGACAATACCGCGCGCATCGCCGATTCCACCGGCGGCGATTACCGGGATGCGCACTGCGTCCACCACTTGCGGGACCAGGGCCAGCGTGCCGATCTGGCTGCTCAGGTCCGAAGCCAGGAACATTCCCCGATGCCCGCCGGCCTCATACCCCATGGCGATAATCGCGTCGCAGCCGTGCCGCTCCAACCAGATCGCTTCCTCGACCGTGGTGGCCGAGGACAGCACCTTGGCTCCGGTCGCCTTGACACGTTCCAGCAGGCTTTTTTCCGGCAGGCCGAAATGAAAGCTCACGACCTCGGGGCGGTGTTGCTCCACCACTTCGCAACTGGCCGCGTTGAACGGGGCGCGATTGGAGACCGGTGTCGGCGCATCAAAATCGGCGCCCAGTTCGCGGTAGTAGGGTTCCAGCAAGGCTTTCCAGTGGCGATTGCGCTCCTCGTCCGGCTCCGGCGGCTGGTGGCAGAAGAAATTGACGTTGATAGGCCCGCTGCTGGCATGGCGAACGGTGGCCAGGGTTTCGTGCAGTTGCTCGATGCTCAGCATCGCCGCAGGAATCGAACCCAGCGCGCCGGCCTGGTTGGCGGCAATCACCATGGCGGCGCTGGTCGCACCGGCCATCGGTGCCTGGATGATGGGCACGTCGATGCCCAGCAGGTCGAGAATACGGGTGTCTGGCCAGGTGCTCATGGGACGTGTCTCCAGTATCAGTGAGGCTTGTCGCTGTTTTAACAGGGCCCTTGGCACCCGGCCAGTCTGTTTTATTCACTGGACGAGGGACGTTTTTCGTGCGCGTCAGTGGTCTCTTTCCCGCTCCAGCAGCTGCCGCTTGCGTTCAACCCCCCAGCGATAGCCGGATAGATCGCCATTGCTGCGCACCACCCGATGACACGGAATCGCCACCGCCAGGCTGTTCGCCCCGCAGGCCTGGGCCACCGCGCGAAAGGCCTTGGGCGCGCCGATGCGTTGGGCGATCTGCCCATAGCTGGCCGTGCTGCCCACCGGAATCTCGCGCAGGGCCTGCCACACCCGCTCCTGGAACGCGGTGCCACGCAAGTCCAGTGGCAAGTCCAGGCCCAGGGCCGGCGCCTCGATAAAGCCCACCACGTGCGCGATCAATTGTTCGAAACGGCGGTCGGCGCCCACCAGGTTGGCCCTGGGGAATTGATCCTGCAGGTCGCGCACCAGTTTGTCCGGGTCATCCCCGAGCAGAATCGCACACACGCCACGGGCGCTCTGCGCCACCAGGATTGCCCCCAGCGAGCATTGCCCGACGGCGAACAGAATATCGTTGTTGGTGCCGCCGGCCTTGTAGTCGCTGGGCGTCATGCCGAGCCGTTGGTTGGCCGACTCATAGAAGCGGCTGTTGGAGTTGAAGCCGGCTTCATACAGCGCATCGGTTACCGAATGCGGGCCCTTGAGCCCCTCGCGGACCTTGCGTGAGCGATGGGCGCTGGCGTAACCCTTGGGGGTCAAGCCGGTCACGCCTTTGAACACCCGGTGGAAATGGAACGGGCTCAGGCCGGCCCGGCTCGCCAGCGTGTTGAGGCTGGGCGCGGTGTCGGCGTGTTCGATCTGCCGGCACGCGTCAGCCACCAATTGCGCATGCTGCGCAGCCAGTTGTGTCTGGTCACCGGCTGCGCGTTTGCTGGCGCGATAACCGGCGGCCTCGGCCTGTGCCGGGGTGTCGAAAAACTCGATATTTTCCGGGCGAGGCAATCGCGAGGCGCTGCTCGGGCGGCAATACACACCGGTGGTTTTCACGCCGTAGACGAACAGCCCATCGGCTTTCGGATCGCGGGCAAGAATCGCAGCCCAGCGCGGATCTTGTTCGGTAGTCATGGTTGGCACTCTTGACGGATCCTGGCCAGATTAGCCGTGCTGCAGTGGCCTGGCACTCCGAAGCTTGCGGTCAAATCAGCCGGCGGTGCGAAAAGTGAGGTTGATACGTTGCGGGCCCATGATCGGGTGCACGCCTTCCTTGATCGGCATCACCCCATGAAAACGCAGCCGATCGACCCCGCCCCAGACCACCACGTCACCATGGAACAGCGAGACCTTGCGGGTCTTGTCGCTGCGGGCGTGGCCACCGAACAGGAAAACTGCCGGCAACCCAAGGGATATCGACACGACGGGCTCGCTGTAGCGACGTTCATTCCTGTCCTGGTGCAAGGACATTTTCGCGCCCGGAACATAACGGTTGATCAGGCAGGCGTCGGGGGCAAAGTCGACAAACCCGGCGTCTGCCGCGGCTTCTATGGCCAGTTGGCGCAAGGTGTCCGGCAGCGCTGGCCAGGGTTGCCGGGTGCGAGGGTCCAGGGGCGTGTAGCGGTAGCCGCTGGTGTCGCTGGTCCAGCCCAGCGCGCCGCAACTGCTCAAGGCCGCCGACATGGTAAAGCCACCGGGCGTAACCATTTGCCGAAATGGCGATTGCGCCAGCACACGGCGCAGTTCTGGAAGAAGGCGTTCAATCCAGGGTAGGGCATAGCCCCTTAGCACGTAGGACTGTTCGCCGATCTGCTCACGTGTTGCGGGTTGTTGCAGGGCGTCATCGGCGAACAGGTCATCAGTGGGGCCGGGCATTGCCTTACAGCGCCTTGCTCACGTTGATGTCGGTGATGACATCGCTGGCATCGTGGATTTTCGCCAAGGCCTGCAAGGCCTCTTCCACGCTATTGTTCGTCAGTTGGGCGAACTCGAAGCGGCGTTCGCCGTTGAGCTTGTACTTGATTACGTATTTGGTGGTAGCAGTCACGGTGATTTCCTCTGGCGTCTTCGAGTCAGCTCAGCTTGGTGCTGGTGCGACGTACGATGCGAATCTTGTGGGACAGCGCCGGCTTGCGGGTGACGCTGATCGCGCGACGTGTCACCACGTCCAGGGTGATGTTCCAGAACCCGGTACTGGGTGCGGTGATCTTGGCGGGGAACGTGTCGAAGGCGCCGCCGTGGTATGTGTGGCGACCGCCATTCTTGAAGCTGCGAAAGTTCGCGTCGCTCATCAGGCGAATATTGCAAGTCTGCGAGCATTCGATGACGACAATGTCTCCCTCGTTGAGGTGCTCGCGCTGGTGGATAAATTTCATGAGGGTGTCTCCAGAAGGGCTTTTTCTGCAAAATCAGAATGATACGTAGGTTAAGATAGAGTTTATCAGCCCCAGCGCGTTTATTATCGGCCCGTCTTCAATGGCGTCGACAATTTAAAACAGTTATTTACCGAGTTATCAGGGATAAATCCTACGTGGGCGGGAGAAAATTACCATCTCCGCTGTCGTAGGGTCTTTATTGGAGGTTTTGTATGAAGTGGAGTGTGTTGGTTCTGGCCTTGGCGATAGGTGGGTGTGCTTCGGTTGCAGATATCAAGCAGACCCCGCCGACGTTGGCCGTCATTTCCGGGAAAAAACCCCAGGAGTATGCCGCGTGTGTGGTAAGGAAACTGTCGGCTACTCGTCGGCCGCCGCAGATTGAACCGCATAAAGATGGTGTGCAGGTTATCGTGCCGCAGAAATTTTCCGCCGATCCTTCGGCTATTTTCGAAATTGAAGAGCGCTCCAGCGGTAGCAGCATCAAGCTCTACGAGAGCATGTCCAACGTGCCGATCCGCCCGGGTGATGTGAAAAAAGCCGGGGAAGAGTGCATTTCCGGTTGAGGCCGCTGGGGAAAGCCGATATGAAGCGTGAACACGTCAAGGCCCGCCATGCCGAGGGTGAAATCTCGGCCACCCATGTCATCCAGAACCCCGCCGACCTGGGCGAATGGATCGTCTTCTTCAAGAAAAGCGGCGGTCGCAGCTTTTTTCTGGTGGATGATCAGGATGAAGTCGAATCCTTTGCCAGTCTTGACGAGCTGAGCGAAATCCTTCGGGAACTGGGGATCAAATTCGCCGAGATCCACCTGTAACCCCTGGGGTTATTTGCAGACCACCACCACACTGCGACTTTTGTAGTTGCCCACATCCTGGCCCAGGGTCTTGTCGCTTTCCTTCAGTGATGGCGTGCCCTCGGTGCCGACAATGCGATAGCCGGTGCCTGCGCAGGAGGCATCGGCTTTTTCGTAGCAACTGGCCCAGGAGTTGGCTTCGCCTGAACAGTCGATGGTCAGGCCTTGCTCGCCGTTCTTGAGGTAGACATCGGAAGTGGTGGTGCAGCCGGCGAGTGCCAGTACCGCAGTCAGTGCCAGAAATTTGTTCATGTGTGTTCGTCGTCGAGGGTGTGGGAGGGGCGCTGACACTGTCGTGGGGCGTTTCTTGAAGATTATAGCGAACTGCCATCTAGGTACAGGCAAAACCAAAAAAGCCCCGTGAGTCGGGGCTTTTGGCGCAGGGCTGCAGGCTTACTTGCCCTTCGGCCTTTTGCTCGACGCGTGGCCCGCTTCGTCAACAAACACTTCGGCGACCGCGATCGCCATGCTTTCGGTCTCGAAAACGCCCGCGACGCTGTCTCCATGGAAATTGATCAGGTGCCAGCCGTCTGCTCGCTTGGTGATCAGGTAGCCGTTCACGCCTTTTGGTTCTGACATCTATTAACAATCTCGTGGTCTGATTCAAGGATGCAATGATAGCGCCAAATGTTCCAGGACCGCGCAAGTTATTCCAAGTCAGTGTTCTGGGCTGAAAAGCGTGTTAAAAGGGTTGCAACCCCTTTAAACATGAGGGGACGGACTTTTTTAGCGTGCCGGCGGGGCTGCTCTTTGTGAGATCAGCGGAACTTACGCCGACATTTTTTCTCTATGATGACATCGCAACGCCAGCAGGACCCATTGTAAGGTGACTGCGGCCTGATTAGACTGCGCCGAATTCCGTACGCACAGCCCTTTGTAAGGACTTATATGATCAAGAAATGCTTGTTCCCAGCAGCCGGTTACGGCACTCGCTTCTTGCCAGCGACCAAGGCCATGCCCAAAGAGATGCTGCCGGTGGTAAACAAGCCACTGATTCAGTACGGCGTCGAAGAGGCATTGGATGCCGGTCTGAACGAAATCTCTATCGTCACCGGTCGCGGTAAGCGCGCACTGGAAGACCATTTCGACATCAGCTACGAGCTGGAAAACCAAATCAAGGGCACCGACAAGGAAAAATACCTGGTCGGCATCCGCAAGCTGCTGGACGAGTGCTCGTTCTCCTACACCCGCCAGACCCAGATGAAAGGCCTCGGCCACGCCATCCTGACCGGCCGCCCATTGATCGGTGACGAGCCGTTCGCCGTAGTACTCGCGGACGACCTGTGTGTGAACCTGGAAGGCGACGGCGTACTGACCCAGATGGTCAAGCTGTACCAGAAATACCGTTGCACCATCGTTGCGGTTCAAGAGGTCGATCCTCAAGAGACCAACAAGTACGGCGTGATTGCCGGTGACGACATTGGTGATGGCCTGATCCGCGTACGCGACATGGTCGAGAAGCCGGCGCCTGAAGATGCACCGTCGAACCTGGCGATCATCGGTCGTTACATTCTGACCCCGGACATCTTCAAGCTGATCGAAGAAACCGAGCCAGGCAAGGGTGGCGAGATCCAGATCACCGACGCCCTGTTGAAGCAGGCCAAAGACGGCTGCGTGATCGCCTACAAGTTCAAGGGTCGTCGTTTTGACTGCGGTGGCGCCGAAGGCTACATCGAAGCCACCAACTTCTGCTACGAGCACTTCTACAAGACCGGCAAGGCTTACTGATTCACGCAGGCCTGCCTTTGAAAAAGCCACCTTCGGGTGGCTTTTTCGTTTTTCAGTCCCATGTAAGTCGGTATGCTGATGTCCTGCCGAGGAGAATGAAATGGCCTACGATTTTGACCTGTATGTAATTGGCGCCGGTTCCGGCGGTGTTCGCGCGGCGCGCTTTGCTGCGGGCTTTGGGGCCAAGGTGGCCGTGGCGGAAAGTCGCTACCTGGGTGGTACCTGCGTAAACGTTGGCTGCGTGCCGAAGAAACTGTTGGTGTACGGCGCACATTTTGCCGAAGACTTCGAGCAAGCCAGTGGCTTTGGCTGGTCCCTGGGTGAAGCGAGTTTTGATTGGGCGACCCTGATCGCCAACAAGGATCGCGAGATCAATCGCCTCAATGGCATCTACCGCAACCTGCTGGTCAACAGCGGCGTGACCCTGCATGAGGGGCATGCGCGCCTGGTTGATCCGCACCAGGTGGAAATCAATGGCGAGCGCTTTACGGCCAGGCACATCCTGATCGCTACCGGGGGCTGGCCGCAGATTCCGGATATTCCGGGACGTGAGCACGCCATAGGCTCCAATGAGGCGTTCTTTCTCAAAGAGTTGCCCAGGCGTGTGCTGGTGGTAGGTGGCGGCTATATCGCGGTTGAGTTCGCCGGGATTTTCCATGGCCTGGGCGCGCAGACGTCATTGCTGTATCGCGGCGACCTGTTCCTGCGTGGCTTTGATGGTTCAGTGCGCACACACCTTAAGGAAGAGTTGACCAAGCGCGGCCTCGACCTGCAATTCAATGCGGACATCGAACGCATTGAAAAGCAAGCCGATGGCAGCCTCAAGGCGACCTTGAAAGACGGTCGCGTGCTGGAGGCCGATTGCGTGTTCTATGCCACCGGCCGGCGTCCGATGCTGGATAACCTGGGCTTGGAAAATACCGGCGTGAAACTGGATGAGCGCGGTTTCGTCCAGGTGAACGACCAGTACGAGACCACCGAAGCGTCGATCCTGGCGATCGGTGATGTGATCGGCCGTGTGCAACTGACGCCGGTGGCCCTCGCCGAGGGCATGGCCGTAGCGCGTCGCTTGTTCAAGCCCGAGCACTACCGCCCGGTGGATTACGCGATGATTCCGACAGCGGTATTCAGTCTGCCGAATATCGGTACGGTCGGCATGACGGAGGAGGAGGCGAAGAAGAACGGACACAGGGTGCAGATCTTCGAAAGCCGGTTCCGCCCGATGAAGCTGACCTTGACCGAGTGCCAGGAAAAAACCTTGATGAAACTGGTGGTCGACGCCGACACCGACAAGGTGTTGGGCTGCCACATGGTCGGTCCGGACGCAGGCGAGATCGTCCAGGGCCTGGCGATCGCGCTCAAGGCCGGCGCGACCAAGCAGCACTTCGATGAAACCATCGGCGTGCATCCCACGGCGGCGGAAGAGTTCGTCACCATGCGCACGCCTGTGGCTGACTGATCAGGCTGGCGGTGTTGCCTCTGGCGCCGTCGCAACGGCGGCGGCCAGGCGCAACGCTTCGATAGTGGCGTGGGCCTTCATAAGCTCCAGTTCCAGGCGCTTGTTGGTGTGCCCGTGCTCAGCCAGCGCTTGTTGGCGTGACTCACTTTCAAGCAAGGCCACCCGCAGGCGCTCCTGAAGGAGAGTGCGCTCGCTGTCGATCTGGCTCACGTGTTCGCTCAGTTTCAGTTGCTGGGCCTGACCTTTGCGGGTTTCCTCCTGCAGCGCAGCCAATTCCTTTGCCGTCACTCGGTGCTCGATCAGCAGGCGCTCGTTGTCGCGGTGCAACTGGGTAATTTCGTCCTGGCGAACCATTGCACTTTGCTGGGCTTGGCGCAGCTCTGCCTGTACTTGCTGCAGCTGGCCTTCGTGGCGCCGTTGCTCCTGCTCGCGCTGCTCCTTGATCGCATTGCGATAGTGCTCCAGTGCCTCGCGGGCATGCAGGTGCTTTTCTTCCAGCGAGCGAATCTGCTCATCCTTGTCATTGATCCGCAGTTCGTAATCACTGCAGGCCTGGCTGAGGCCGGCGTTGCGCGTTTGTTCAGTTTGCAGGCTGGTACTGGTGGTTTGCAGGGCAGCGCTTTCTTCTGCCAGTGCAGCCGCCTGAATATCGAATTGTTGCTTGAGTTCGCCGTGAGCTTCTTCAAGCGCCTCGATCTGGGCGAGCAGGGCGGTTTTTTGCTGTTCGAACTGCGCCAGGGCCAGGTCAATCGGCTCTTGAGCCTTGTCCTTCAAGCGCTGCGCCAGGCGTGCAACCAGTTCGCCCAATTCGTCGTCAATCGGCGCTTCGGTGATGGTCAGGCGGGCTTCGCTGTCGTCCAGCTCCTTCAAATAGCGGTGAATAGTGGTTTTCGAGCCGGTATTGCCCATCTCGATGCGTACCGCGTCGATGCTGGGGTTCTCGCCACGGGCGAGGATCGCCAGGCGTGCCGTTTGAACTACTGCTTTATTAATGCCGCCGCGAGCCATGGGGTCTCCGTCGATTTAGTACTGTGGTATGTATTATGTAGATACATACTGTATCACGAATAAAAACCTGTTCAAATTCATGATTTAACAGATGGGATATTGGCGTATTATCCCGTGTCATAAGCGACTGGAGCGCTTACATCTCTGCCAGCAGTACAAATAGGCCTCCCATGAGCGATCTGGACCTTTACCTCAACGCAGCCACCCGCGATAACACGCGCCGCAGCTATCGTGCGGCGATCGAACACTTCGAAGTCAGTTGGGGCGGATTTCTGCCGGCCACCAGCGATAGCGTGGCGCGTTACCTGGTGGCGCATGCCGGCGTGTTGGCAGTCAACACCTTGAAGTTGCGGCTCTCGGCATTGGCGCAATGGCATACCAGCCAGGGCTTTCCCGATCCGACGAAAGCGCCGGTGGTGCGCAAGGTGCTCAAGGGCATTCGTGCCGTGCACCCGGCGCAGGAGAAGCAGGCCGAGCCGTTGCAGCTCAGGCATCTGGAGCAGGTCGTGTCCTCCCTCGAGGCTGAAGCGCGAGAGGCCGTTGAGGCACATGACCAGCCGCGATTGCTGCGGGCCCGGCGTGACACTGCACTCATTCTGCTGGGCTTCTGGCGTGGTTTTCGCAGCGATGAGTTGTGTCGCTTGAGCATCGAACATGTACAGGCCACACCCGGTGCAGGCATCCGCCTGTACCTGCCGCGCAGCAAAAGTGACCGCGACAACCTCGGCAAGACCTATCACACGCCGGCGCTGCTGCGCCTCTGCCCGGTGCAGGCCTACAGCGAATGGCTCAGCGCCTCGGCCCTGGTGCGCGGTCCGGTATTTCGCGGTATCGATCGCTGGGGAAACCTGGGGGAGGGGGGCTTGCACCCCAACAGCGTGATACCGCTGCTGCGCCAGGCGCTTGAGCGTGCGGGCATCGCCGCCGAGCAGTACACCAGTCACTCGCTGCGCCGGGGCTTTGCCACCTGGGCCCATTCCAGCGGGTGGGACTTGAAGTCGTTGATGAGTTACGTCGGCTGGAGCGACATGAAATCCGCCATGCGCTATGTTGAAGCGACGCCCTTTCTCGGCATGACATTGGCTACTCAACCGCTGCTTTGAGATTTCTTCTATTAATACCGTCACCTGATAGGGAAAACCAATCGTCAGCATCAGGTTTGCCAATGAGCCATCCGCCGGGAGAGTGGGTAGGATTCACCTCATCAACTTCTTAACCCCTGACGGAGAGTCAACGATGCCTATCATCAACAGCCAAGTAAAACCGTTCAAAGCAACTGCATACAAAAACGGCAACTTCGTAGATGTGACCGACGCTGACCTGAAAGGCAAATGGTCGGTCGTGTTCTTCTACCCAGCCGACTTCACCTTCGTTTGCCCAACCGAGCTGGAAGACCTGGCTGACAACTACGCCGAATTCCAGAAACTGGGCGTGGAAATCTACAGCGTGTCCACCGACACCCACTTTGCCCACGCTGCCTGGCACAACACTTCGCCAGCCATCGGCAAAATCCAGTACACCATGATCGGCGACCCGACCCTGACCATCTCCCGCAACTTCGACGTCCTGATCGAAGAAGCTGGCCTGGCTGACCGCGGTACCTTCGTGATCAACCCGGAAGGTCAGATCAAGATCGTTGAGTTGAACGACGGCGGTGTTGGCCGTGACGCTTCCGAGCTGCTGCGCAAGATCAAGGCCGCTCAATACGTGGCTGCCCACCCAGGCGAAGTCTGCCCAGCCAAGTGGAAAGAAGGCGAGGCCACTCTGGCGCCGTCCCTGGACCTGGTCGGCAAGATCTAAGTCTGTGAAGACGTATCAAGGGCGGAACTCCGCACTTAAGTAAGCTGCATCCGCCCTCAAAACGCCCGGGCGATAGTCGCTCGGGCGTTTTTTTGTCTGCAATAAACCGAATTAATAGGAAATCGCCCGTATGTTGGACGCCAATCTTAAAGCTCAGTTGAAGTCATACCTGGAACGGGTCACCCAGCCGATCGAGATCGTCGCCTCCCTCGACGACGGCGCGAAATCCCAGGAAATGCTCGCCCTTCTGCAGGACGTAACCAGCCTCACCACGCTGATTACCCTGAAGACCGATGGCGATGATGCGCGTAAGCCATCGTTCTCCATCAACCGCCCGGGTGCCGATATCAGCCTGCGTTTCGCCGGCATCCCCATGGGCCATGAATTCACTTCGTTGGTGCTGGCCCTGCTGCAAGTCGGTGGCCACCCGTCGAAGGCCAGTGTCGAAGTGATTGAACAGATCCGCGCCCTTAAAGGCGAGTTCAGCTTCGAGACTTACTTCTCGCTGTCCTGCCAGAACTGCCCGGACGTGGTCCAGGCGCTGAACCTGATGGCCGTGCTCAACCCGAATATCCGCCACGTCGCCATCGACGGCGCGCTGTTCCAGGCTGAAGTCGACGAGCGTCAGATCATGGCGGTGCCGAGCGTCTACTTGAATGGTGTGAACTTCGGCCAGGGCCGCATGGGCCTGGAAGAAATCCTCGCCAAGCTCGACACCAGCGGCATTGAAAAAGCCGCCGAGAAAATCAGCGCCAAGGAGGCTTTTGATGTGCTGGTCGTCGGCGGTGGCCCAGCCGGTTCCGCAGCCGCCATCTACGCCGCACGTAAAGGCATCCGCACCGGTGTTGCCGCCGAACGCTTTGGCGGCCAGGTGCTGGACACCATGTCCATCGAGAACTTTATCTCGGTGCAGGAAACCGAAGGGCCGAAACTGGCCAGCGCCCTGGAAGCCCACGTGCGTCAGTACGACGTGGACATCATGAACCTGCAGCGCGCCAGCAGCCTGGTGCCGGCGAAGAATCCCGGTGACCTGCACGAAATTCGCTTTGAAAGCGGTGCGACCCTCAAGTCCAAGACCGTGATCCTGGCCACCGGCGCCCGCTGGCGCGAAATGGGGGTGCCGGGCGAGCAGGAATACAAGGCCAAGGGCGTGTGCTTCTGCCCGCACTGCGATGGTCCGTTGTTCAAGGGCAAGCGTGTGGCGGTGATCGGCGGCGGTAATTCCGGTGTTGAAGCAGCCATCGACCTGGCCGGTATCGTCAGCCATGTGACCTTGCTGGAGTTTGACAGCAAGCTGCGCGCCGATGCGGTATTGCAGCGCAAGCTGTACAGCCTGCCTAACGTTGACGTGATCACCAGCGCGCTGACCAGTGAAGTCAAAGGTGATGGCCAGAAAGTGACAGGCCTGGCCTACAAGGACCGCGATACCGGTGAGTTCAAGACCCTCGACCTGGAAGGCATCTTTGTACAGATCGGCTTGCTGCCCAACACCGACTGGCTTAAAGGCACTGTGGAACTGACCCCCCGTGGCGAGATCATTGTCGATGCCCGTGGCGAAACTTCACTGCCAGGGGTATTCGCCGCCGGTGACGTGACGACCGTGCCGTACAAGCAGATCGTGATTGCAGTAGGCGAGGGCGCGAAGGCTTCCCTGAGTGCTTTCGATCACTTGATCCGCACCTCCGCTCCGGCCTAAGCCCAGGTCCTGAAACGAAAAACCCCATGAGTGATCATGGGGTTTTTCGTTGTGCGTTAGAAACTTACAGCGGTGCTGGCTGAATAATCTCAACCCAGTACCCATCCGGGTCCTTGATGAACGCCAGGCTTTTCATGCGGCCATCGCTCAGGCGTTTCTGGAAATCGCAGCCCAATGCTTCGAAGCGTTCGCATGCGGCGACAATATCGGGCACCGAGATGCAGATATGGCCGAAGCCCCGTGGATCGGTGTTGCCGTTGTGGTAGGCGAAGTCGGCATCGTTTTCGGTGCCGTGGTTGTGGGTCAGTTCCAGGATGCCCGGGATCGACTTCATCCATTGGGTGCGCGCGGCGGCGTCGGCCGGGATCTGGGATTTGTCCACCAGGGCCAGGAAGTACAGGCTGAATTCGGCTTCCGGGAAGTCGCGCTTTTCAACCAGGGAAAAACCCAGGACGCGGGTGTAGAAGTCCAGGGACTTGGTGATGTCCTTGACCCGCAGCATGGTGTGGTTGAACACGAAGTTCGAGGTGGCGGTGTCAGGTTGGGCGGTGACGCCCGGGAAGGTGTTCAGTTCGTGCAGGCTCATGGGCCCTCCAGAAAAAAATGGGGCAAACGCGGCTCCAGGTGCGAGGAGCGTTCCCTTGGCTTGCGGCTGGCGTCCGTGCAGCCGGGCCATGATACGCAAGGCCCGCTTGCTGCGCCAAATGAAAAAGCGCGCGCAGGTCTTGCGACCGGCCGGTGGCGGGGCTCACACTTTGTCGCTTGAACCTTGGGTGTCTTTTGCAATGATCGAATGTCGTATACCGCTGTTGAGCGCTCTGTGTTTGCTGTTGGCCAGCCCCTGGGTGTGGGCGGGCGACCCGGAAATTCACTGGCCCAGCGGCTGGCAGGTCGAGGAAGTGGTGCCCGACGGCGCCGCGCCGGCCACCCCGCAGCCGGTCTCGCGGCAGCGTGCGATCAAGAACGACGAAAATGGCAACACATTGATGGTGATGGAGTTGACGGGGACGCCGATCGAGGCCGGGCATAACGTTAATCTTCAGGGCGTATTGCTGGAGATGCGCAAGTCCATCCAGAAGGATTTTGCCCAGGGCGGTTATCAAAGTGTGTGCAGCAAGATGCACTCGACAACACTGAGTCGCCTTGAGGCCGTGGAAACTACCTGTGTGATTACCGAGAATGGACGGCACGTCCTTTCGCAAACATTGGTGGGGGCTGTTGATACCGATAAAGCGTATGTTTTTTCATACGCGGGTCAAGCCGACGCTTACGAAGCCAGCAAGGATGAAGTCAGTTCGGTGCGCGCCAGCCTCAAACTTTAAGTGCGTTTCGCCCGTCGATTCTCAACAAGGTGAAATGTTATTTAAGTTCGGTTTCGAGCCCTTGAATAAAAAAGCCCCGCATGTGCGGGGCTCTTTGTTAGTGCGCTGCGATCAGCCGCGAAGCCAGGAGTCTACAGTGGCCGCGCCATACTGTTCTTTCCAGGCCTTGAGGCCACGGTGGTTACCGCCCTTGGTTTCGATCAGTTCACCAGTGTGCGGGTTGTGGTAAACCTTGACCACGCGCGCACGGCGCTGTTTGGGTGCGCTGGCGGCGGCAGCGCTGGTCTTGCCCGGGTTTGGATCAAGGATCAGGATAATGTCGCGCAGGCCTTTGCCGTAGGTTTTCATCAGTCCTTGAAGCTTTTCTTCGAATTCGATTTCTTTCTTCAGGCCGGCGTCGTTCTTCAGGGACTCCAGCTGGGCGAGCTGCTCTTGAAGGGCTTTTTCTGCTGCGCGAAATTCGGCGAGTCTGGACAAAATCTATACTCCAATAGTGTATTTGGCTGATGTCAACTACAGACAAAGCTATAAGCCAATAGCGTTAAGGCGACTCACAGAAGAAGTCGTCCTGCGAGTTCTGCACAGGCAAGAAAAATTGTAGTAGTTAATCCGCCACGAGTAAATCACGTCTTTTGTCGTATTAACATTATTTCAACGCCGCTAGTGCATGGCTATTGAATGGCTGGCCAGATTTTTAATGAATTCATCGCTGGGTAATGGCTTTCCAAACAGGTAGCCCTGGAGGAAATCCACGCCGTGAGCGGCCAGGTATTCGCACTGCTCGGCAGTCTCTACACCCTCGGCAACGATGCCCAGGTCCAGCTTGCCGGACAATTCGATGATGCTGTCCAGAATATGCCGCGATAGTGCATCGGCACCGATCATGGCGACAAAACTCTGGTCGATCTTCAAGTAGTCCACATTGAAGTTACGTAAATAACCCAGGCTGGAGTGACCGGTACCAAAGTCATCGATGGCAATCATCACGCCCAGTTGATGCAGGGCGTCGAACAGTCGACGGGTAATATCCGTGGGCTCGATCAACTCGCGCTCGGTCAGCTCCAGCACCAAGGTCACCTGGCCCGGCGCAAAGGCGGCGAGAAATTCACGGCAATCCTCCACCAGTGCAAGGTCGTGGCAATGGCGCGCGGTGATATTCACGCCGATATGGAAGCCCGGGGTGAACTGCGTCGCATGGGGCGCCAGTTGGACGGCGGTCTGGCGCAGCAGGGCGCGGGTCATCGGTACGATCAGGCCGGAATGTTCGGCCAGCGGGATAAACAGATCGGGCCGGACCAGGCCTTCCTTAGGGTGCTGCCAGCGCATCAGCACTTCGCAGCCGGCCCATTCGCGGGTGTCACCGCGCACCACCGGCTGGAAGTACGGGATGAACTCATTGGCCCCCAGCGCCCGCTGCAGCTCATGGGTGGGCGCCGAGGAGCGCTTTTGCAGCCAGTGCGCAAGCAGGCCCGCGAGCACGCCAAAGAACACCACCAGGCTGAACAGCGCCGGGTAACGTGCCTGCATATAGCGCCACACCTCACCGGCCGGCATGCCGGCGTCGACGCTGTAGCGATAGCGCTCGGACGCCAGGTGATGATGGGCCACGGCAAATACCGGGACGGCGGTGTCGTGCACGTTGCCATCGGCGCCGAGCCAGTGAGGCCCGACTTGCAGCACAAGCTGGGCATAGCGGCTGATCAGGCGCAGGGCGTTGGTCAGGTGATAGCCGTCGATCGAGGCAAACGCCGCTTTGTCCCCGTCGACCAGGCGGTAGACCAGCAACGCGGTATCCGGCGTAACCGGGTTGCCGTTCATCAGCCACAGGCGGCCATCGACGTAGTCATCCGGGTTTACCGGTGACTCGTAGTTGCTGCCGAACAGGGAGCTGCAATAGATGTTTTTCTGCCAGGACAAGGTCGTCGCCCGCACAAACGGCCGGCGCGTGACCTGTTCACGCAACGCCAGTTGCGCGCCACTGTCACACGGTTGTCCGGCCAGGGGCAGCAAGGCCTGGGCGGCGAGGGCGGTATTGTCGAGCATCAGGTCGAATTGACGTACGGCTTCCTGGGCGGTTTGCGCCGTGCTTTGTTCGAGGGTGCGTTCGGCTTGCCAATACAGGATGGCCGCACCCAGCAGGATCGGCAGCACACCCGCCAACAGGCTGATCGCATAGCGGGTAAGAAGTCTTCGCGGGCCTTTGACAGTGAGGGGCATGGGTTCAGGCCTGTTGCGCAGGGAGAGGGTTTTACCGGCAGGCCGGCGGGGAATGTTCCGATGATAGATGGCCCGCTTGGAATTTGCTCGCCCTGACAAGGCCTTGCGCAATCTCGATAAAGGCCAGGGTGGCCGGTGACGACTGCCGACGATCCAGCACCGCCAGGCCGATCTGGCGCGGCACACGGGGCGAGAGCGGTCGCTTCACATAGCGCAGATCAAGTGCCTGGGGCAGCGACGCTTCGGCGACGATGCTCAGGCCATCGCCACGGCTGACCGCTTCCAGGGTGCTCAGCAGTTGTGCGCAGCGATAACGAATCCTTGGTCGCAGTTGTCCGGCGTCGAACAGGCGGGTGACCAGTTCCGAGGAGCCGGCTTCGGTCAGGATAAAGGCATCGTCGCACAAGTCCTGCAGGGCCAGGGTGTCCCGCGCAGCCAATGGATGATCTGCCGGCAGCAGCGCCACCATCTGGTCCTCGAACACGGTAAAGGTGTCGTAGCGCTCCTGTTCCAGCACCACAAAGCCCACATCGATCCGTCGCTCATCCAGCCACTGCAGCACCTGGCGGTCGGGGCCTTCGTCCACATGCACCTCAATCCCCGGATGGGCGCTGCGAAACTGGCTGAGGATGGCGGGCAGCAGGCGAATCGACGCGGTCGGCCCGAACGAGCCGATGCGCAAGGTACCGCGTCGCATGCCACGGGCATCGGCCGCTTCTTGTTGCAGGGTGTTGGCCAGGCCGAGCATGGCACGGGCACGTCCGAGTAATTGCCGGCCGATGTCGCTGAGTTCTACCTGCGACTGGTGGCGGCGAAACAGCTCCACACCGAGCTCCTGCTCCAGGGCCTTGATGGCATGGGACACCGCCGACTGGCTGATGCCCAGGCGGTGGGCGGCACTGGTGAAGCCCTGCAGCTCGGCGACCAGCGAGAAGATTTCCAATTGGGTCAGGGTCATGAGTGAAAGCTCATTTTACGATGATCAGATATTAGCTTAAGAATACGTCAATTCTCTCCGTACCTAGAGCCATCCCCATGCATCCCGCCTCCGATTACCTGACTTATTGCAAACTCGCCGTCGTCACCATGATCTGGGGCGGCACCTTTGTCGCCGGGCGCTTCCTGGCCGACCACCTCAATCCGCTGCTGGCCGCCAGCCTGCGTTTTATCCTCGCCAGCCTGGCGTTGTTGCTGTTCATGGCCTGCGCGCGTATTCGTCTGTTACGCCCGAACCTTCGGCAGTTTGCGCAACTGGCGGTACTGGGCTTCTGCGGGATTTTTTTCTACAACCTGTGCTTCTTCTATGGCTTGCAGTACATCAATGCGTCGCGGGCTTCGTTGATCGTGGCGTTGAACCCGGCGGTGATCGGCCTGGCGAGCTGGCTGTTATTCAAGGAGCGGCTGAGTCGGATCAAGCTGCTGGGGATCCTGTTGTGCCTGGTCGGTGCCGGGACGGTCATTGTCAGTCGTAACCCGCAGTTGTTGCAGGCCACCGCCGATGCCTGGATCGGTGACCTGCTGATCCTGGGTTGTGTGGCAGGGTGGGGCGTTTATTCGTTGTGCGCGCGGGGGCTCAACCAAAGCCTGGGGCCATTGCAGACGGTCACGTGGTCGGTGCTGCTGGGCACGTTGATGTTGACCTGCACCGCGTTTGTCACCGCAAGCGTCAGCGTAGAAGCGCTCGGCCGCTTGCAACTCACCCAGTGGCTCTGCCTGGCCTACCTCGGCGTGTTGGGCTCGGCGCTGGCGTATATCGGTTACTACGACGGCATCCGGCGTATCGGCGCGACGCGCTCCGGCGTGTTTATCGCACTCAACCCGCTGACGGCGATGATCTGCGGTGTCTTGCTGCTGGGGGAGCAACTGACGGCGCCCATCCTGGCGGGCGGGGCCGTCATCCTGCTGGGGATCTACCTGTGCAACAAACCCCTTGCACAGGCCAGGGCAATGGGGATTTGATAAGAGTACGGACAAATACCGTTACGCTGTGTAGAATCGATTTACGCATACAAGAATATGGACTTGCGCTCACGCAAGCCTCGGCCGTCAGAGACTGATGTAACCATGAAGCTACTCGGCTCCCCCCTCATCTTTGGTGACTTCCTCGCCCGCAGTGTGCGAGGCCTTTCCTGCGCGCCGCCCTCCGACCTCATCCTTGCTCGCACATAACCAATTGCTACCCACAAGAATGATGAGGCGCCGGCCATGACCGACCACTATGAAAACCCAATGGGCCTGATGGGCTTTGAATTTATCGAATTCGCATCGCCGACCCCGGGCACCCTGGAGCCGATCTTCGAGATCATGGGCTTCACCAAAGTCGCGAATCACCGCTCCAAGAACGTCCAACTGTTCCGCCAGGGCGAGATCAACCTGATCCTCAACAACGAGCCCAACAGCATCGCCTCCTACTTCGCCGCCGAGCATGGCCCGTCGGTGTGCGGCATGGCGTTCCGCGTCAAGGACTCGCAAAAAGCCTACAACCGCGCCCTGGAACTGGGGGCCCAGCCCATCCATATCGAAACCGGCCCGATGGAGCTGAACCTGCCGGCCATCAAGGGCATCGGCGGCGCGCCGCTGTACCTGATCGACCGTTTCGGTGAGGGCAGCTCGATCTATGACATCGACTTCGTCTACCTCGACGGCGTCGAGCGCAACCCGCAAGGCGCCGGCCTCAAGGTCATCGACCACCTGACCCACAACGTCTATCGCGGGCGCATGGCCTACTGGGCCGGCTTCTACGAGAAACTGTTCAACTTCCGTGAAGCGCGCTACTTCGATATCAAGGGCGAATACACCGGCCTGACGTCCAAGGCCATGAGCGCCCCGGACGGCATGATCCGCATCCCGCTGAACGAAGAGTCGTCCAAGGGCGCCGGGCAGATCGAAGAGTTCCTGATGCAGTTCAATGGCGAGGGCATCCAGCACGTCGCGTTCCTCACCGACGACCTGGTCAAGACCTGGGACGCACTCAAGAAGATCGGCATGCGCTTCATGACCGCACCGCCGGACACCTACTACGAAATGCTCGAAGGTCGCCTGCCGAACCACGGCGAACCGGTGGATCAGCTGCAGGCGCGGGGCATCCTGCTGGACGGCTCGTCCATCGAAGGCGACAAGCGCCTGTTGCTGCAGATCTTCTCGGAAACCCTGATGGGCCCGGTGTTCTTCGAGTTCATCCAGCGCAAGGGCGATGATGGGTTTGGCGAGGGCAACTTCAAGGCGCTGTTCGAGTCCATCGAGCGGGACCAGGTACGTCGTGGTGTGTTGACCGCCGACTGATCCATGTGGGGCCTGGCAGGCTGCCCAGGTGCTTGACGAACATGCTCCGTATCCCAAGGTACGGAGCATTTTTTTTGCCTGCCAATTCAGAACGAGCTTGAAACAAACGACTTTTCCAGGCCTGGGAACCCGATTGATCGCGATATCCACACATGGGGGGCGCAAGAGCTGATGTTCTCCTGTGTCGCAACCGTGCATTCCGCGAACCCAACTTTAAGGAAAGACTGACTATGACAAAACAAACTCTGGCGGCTGCAGTGCTGGCCTTTTGCGGCTTTGCCGCCAGCTCCGCTTATGCGGCAGACGGTACCATCACGATCACGGGCTCGGTCAGTGGCACCACCTGCACCATCAGTGGCGGTACCGGGGCCTCGCCAGGTTCGGGCGCCAACTTCCCGGTAGTGCTTGACCGAGTGCAAACCTCGGCCCTCAAGGCCGCAGGCGATACGGCCGGCGCCAAGCGCTACTTTGTCTATGTCGGCGGCTCGGGCGGATGCCCGAACGGTACCAAGGTCGCCGTACGTTATGAGCCGACCAGCCCTGGCATCAACCCGGCAACCGGCAACCTGCGTAACACGGCCACGGCAACGCCGGCCTCGCGGGTTGAGGTACAAATCCTCGATGGTGCGACCTCCACGCCGATGGACTTGCGCACCGGCAACAACTCGACCGTTGCCACCGTTACCAATGGCCTGGCGACCTTGCCGTTCTACGCACGCTATATCGCCAACGGTGGCGCGGCGGGCGCGGGTAATGTCACCAGCAGTGTGCAGTACTCGGTCACCTTTCCTTGATGCAGCCACGCAGATGACCATCGCCTGAGATCCTCGCTCGACCCGGCGGTCGGGCGCAGGACAACTGTTATCAAGGATTACCCGATGCAGGATTTACTGATGATCTTAAGTCGTCGAGCGATGTGCGTGGCGCTGAGCCTGTCCTTGGGGATGGCCTCGCACATGGCGCACGCGGGCGTGGTTATCGACGGTACGCGACAGATTTACCCCGAGCAGCGACGCGAGGTCACCCTACGAGTGACCAATGATGACAAACATGCACCCCGCCTGGTCCAGGCATGGCTGGACGCCGGTGACCCAGAGGCAGCGCCGTCGCTGAGCGATGTGCCTTTCGTGCTGTCTCCGCCGGTATTTCGCCTGGACTCAGGCAAAAGCCAGTCCATGCGCCTGTCCTACACCAAGGCACCGCTGCCTGCGGATAGAGAGTCGCTGTTCTGGTTGAATGTACTTGAGGTCCCTGGTGCGACCAGTGAGTTTGATCCCACACTTGAAGACGATCAGCGGAACCACTTCAAGTTCGCGTTCCGTATCCGCACCAAAGTGTTTTTTCGTCCGGCGCAGTTATCCGGAACACCCGAGGAGGCGCCCGGGCTGTTGCGCTGGTCCCTGGCGCGGGTCGCCCAGGGCAACGAGATACAGGTGCATAACCCATCGGCGTATCACGTCACCTTCAACGACATTGCCCTGCTCATGGGCGCCGATCCAAACGCGAAAAAACTGATCCTGCCGGAAGGGATGGTGGAACCAGGAGGCACGTTGAAGGTACCGGTGCCGAAAGCCGCGAAGGCAATACCTGCCGATGCACGGGTGAGTTTCACCTACATCAACGATTTCGGCGGCTTTTCATCGGCGCAGCCTGCTGTGTTGCACCGCTGAACGCGTCTCCGGAGCGTTGATGAGGGCAAGCAAACGTACATTTCCCAGCGTCCACTGAAGTCATAACTATGCCTAGTCACATCCAGGTAAGGGTGCATCGTTGCGCCCCGATTTTGCCATTCCAGCCTCGCACGATGATGTTGGGTGGTTTGATGAGTGCGGCCGTGATGGCAAGCGATGCCGCGCTTGCGTCTGAGTTGAGCTTTGATCTGAACGCATTCTCCAGTGGCCTGGCGTCGTCGGTCGACACGTCACGGTTCAACACCGGCAACCCGATGAGCCCCGGCCTGTACCGCGTAGATATCGTGGTCAACGGCCAGGCATTGGGGCGCAGGGAGGTGGAGTTCGTCGCAGCCCAGGCAAAGGCCGGCGCGCAGCCATGCTTGAGTCGCGAAGTGTTGGAAAAGATCGGTATCGCGATGGATAAAGTCGATACCGAGGCCCATGGGCGCGAGGTCGGCAACCCTGCCGCAGCCGGCCAGTACTGCGGCGATCTGGGGCAGTGGATTCCGATGGCATCCAGCACTTTCGACCCGGGTGCGCTCGAGTTGGCCGCCAGCGTGCCGCAGGCCTATATGAAGCGTTCCATGCGTGGCTACATTGACCCCGAGTCGCTGGATGAGGGGATTGCCGCAGGGTTGCTCAATTACAACTTCAGCACCAGCGCAGTCACCGCTGGCGAAGGTGACGGTCGTACTTACCTGGGCCTCAATGCGGGGATCAATCTAGGCGCCTGGCGCTTGCGGCACCAGGGCGCACAGGCCTGGAGCAATCGCACAGGCTTCGAGACTTATCAGAACACGTCCACGTATGTGCAGCGCAGTATCATTCCTTGGCAGTCACAACTGACCCTGGGAGACACCTTCAGCAACGGACAGATCGTCGACGGGGTCCGCCTGCGAGGCGTGACCCTGGCCACCGACGACCGCATGCGCCCGCAGACGCAGCAAGGCTATGCACCGCAGGTACGGGGTGTCGCCGACAGTAATGCAACGGTCACGGTCAGCCAGAACGGCTACACCATTTATGAGACCACGGTGGCGCCTGGCCCCTTTGTCATCAGTGACCTGCATGCCACCGGTTACGGCGGTGATTTGATCGTCAGCGTGACCGAAGTCGACGGGCGTCGGAACACCTTCGTCGTGCCGTATTCAGTGGCCCCGCAGCTGCTGCGGGCCGACACGACGAAATACAGCGCCACCCTGGGTGAGGTGCAGCAAAAGGGCATCGATGCCAAAGGTGCGAACGTCTTTCAAGGCACTCTGCAACGCGGCTTGACCGATGACCTGACGGTGTATGGCGGCGGCAGTCTTTCCAAAGGCTATGAGCAGGGAAAGGTCGGTGTTGCGTTGAATACGCCCGTCGGCGCCTTTTCGCTGGACACCGCCACCTCACGTACCGCGGTGCCAGAGCATGGACGCCTGACCGGGCAAAGCCTCGGGCTTGGCTACAACAAAAGCCTGCCGGCCTCGGGGACGCATTTTGCGCTGGGCGCGTATCGATTCTCCACGGAGGGATACCTGAACCTTCCGGATGCCCTGAATGTGCGTGAGATCGCGAGCCGCTCCGGTGATGTCAACGGCTATGCCCGGCAAAAAAGCCGGCTCGACCTGACCATCAGCCAGCAACTGGGCATCGGCACCCTGAGCCTGTACGGCAGCTCTGTCGACTATTGGGGCGAGAACGAGGGCCGCCAGGTTTCATTCACCGCCAGCTACGGCTCGACCTGGAACAAGCTCAACTGGAACCTTTCGGCGCAACGTTCGAGGGTCCAGGACACGCGACAACTGACCCAAAGCGAACTCAGTGACGATGTGTTCTTCGGGCGTATCGGTCAACCCGGGCGCATCGATAACCGCTACATGCTCACGCTATCGATGCCCCTGGGGAGTGAGTCGAGGTCGCCGACGATCAATACTTCGCTGTCCCGGGATACCGGCGATACACGGGGCAGCCAGCAGCAGGTGGGCATCAACGGCTTCCTGGGCGAGAACGCCGAGGTCAACTACGGTGTTTCCGCCCACCGTGCGACCAGTGATAGCACGCGCTCCAGCCAGTTCAACACCTATGCGGGTTATCGCACCGATGCCACCCACCTGCGCGCCGGATATGGCCAGAGCCGCGATAGCTCGCAGCTTTCGTTTGGCGCCGACGGCGGAGTAGTCGTGCACGCCGACGGTGTGGCGTTCTCGCAAAGCCTGGGCGAAGCCTCGGCGCTGGTCCATGTGCCGGGAGCCGAAGGCGCCCGGCTTGGCGGTGGCGGCGGTACACGGGTCAACAGCAAGGGATACGCCGTCGTGCCCAATCTGACGGCGTTCCAGAACAATACGGTGGAGATCGATCCGGAAGGCATGTCGCTGGATGTGGAGCTTCAGGAATCGACCCGCAACGTCGTACCGACCTCGGGTGCGGTATCGCTGGTCAAGTTCGACACCGTCAACGGCCGGGCAGTGGTGGTCAAGGGCGTTCGCGAGAATGGCAGCCCGCTGCCATTTGCCGCACAGGTATTCGATGGGCAAGGGCGTGAGGTCGGTGTGGTGGGGCAGGCCAGCAAAGCCTTCGTCCGGGATATCCCCCAGGAGGGCCGCCTGACCGTCAAGTGGGGCAGCAAAATCGCCGAGCAGTGCGATATCCACTACCACATGCCGCCGGCCACCGCCGGCCAGCGACAGGTCACTACCGACTTCATGCAAGGGGTATGCGTGGCGAGCCAGGCTCGCCAGGTGGCGGGCCAGCCATGAGCGAGCGCCGATTCATGATTGATGCGATGCAAGACTTATCCGATATGACAGAGGTGCTGTTTTCATGACTAGGTATTCGCTTGCCGGCGTGTTGCTGGGAGGATGGATGGTGGCGCTGGAGGCTCAAGCGATCACCTGCGCCCCCGGCCCGTCGGTGAATATTACTATTCCCCCGATCACCGTTGCGGCCGGGCAACAGGTAGGACAAGTGATAGGGTCCGCCAGCGGCTATCGCTTTGACAGCCCTCCAGGATCTGCGCTTCGGTGTACCACTGGCATTGCTTTTGGGGCACAGGCCAGGCTGGCGCTGGTCAATAGCCCGCCGACGGGCCAGACATTTTCCGCCAACGGGCTTTCAATGCCGGTGCACGCCACCAATGTGCCTGGGGTCGGGTTTGCCATGATGGCGAGGGACCCGAATCGGCCGTTCATGCCTATCAACACGGCGGGTGTCACACTGATTGTTGGAGATATCAGGGCAAGGCCCATCGTCCTCGGGCTTGATACCCGTATCTACTTTGTAGCCACGGGCCCCATCACCGGCGGCACGATCGCCGCCAGGAACCTTGCAAGGTATACGATCACCGGCACGCCCATCAGCGGGGCCGGCTATTACGCGGTGAACTTTTCCAATATCACGATCAATGCGCCCCGCAAACCCACCTGCAGCGTCACCACGCCTTCGGTTGCAATGCCCATGCCGGCCGTGGCTGCACGTGACTTTCGCGGGGTGGGCAGCTTCGCCGGCAGCGTGACCCGTAACATCACACTGTCATGTACGGGCGGCACCAGCGGTGCTACGCGTGACGTATTTATAACGGTGACAGACCAGACCACGCCGGCCAATCGCAGCGATGTGTTATCCCTGACCCCGACCTCCGTGGCCACCGGCGTCGCACTGCAACTACTGCGGGGGAGCACACTGGTGCGTTACGGCGCCGACTCCACGACCATTGGCAACCCGAACCAGTGGCTGGTCGGCACAACCGGCAATGCAACCGTGCAGATTCCTTTGACTGCACGTTATATCCAGACGGGCTCATCGATCCGGCCCGGCAGCGCGAACGGGTTGGCGTCCTTCACAATGAGCTACCGATGAGCATCGCGCTGTGGAGCAGGGGCCTTGGCGTGCTGATGAGCCTGCAGGCGATCGTCGCGCAGGGTGAAATCGTGATTGACCGCACACGTGTCATCTATCCGGGCGCCGCGCGCGCGGTGGTGATCAACCTGCACAACGAGGCTGACAGTCCGCGCCTGGTGCAGGCGTGGATCGATGACGGCGATGCGGCGGCGGCGCCCGAAAACAGTGATGTGCCGTTCACGATTACGCCACCCATCGTTCGCATGAATGCAAGCACCGGACGCGCCTTGCGGATCATGCATTATCAAACGCCGAAGCCGATGGCTGACCGGGAGTCGGTGTACTGGCTGAACGTGCTGGCAATCAGGCCGAGTGTTGAGGCCTCGGCTGAAACCAGCGTCCTGCAATTTGCCTTTCGTACGCGGATCAAGCTTTTCCTCCGGCCCGCCGAACTGCCGGGGCAGGTGCAGGACGCGGCTCACGCGCTGCAATGGTCCGTAAGCGGTGGAGGCGAGGCGGGGTTGGAGGTGCTTAACCCCACGCCCTATCACGTGACCTTGTCCGGGGTGGTACTGACACTCCGCGCAGTGGAGCATCGCAGCGAAGATCCGCCGATGGTCGCGCCCTATGGGACTGCACGGATTGCGATGCCCGGGCTGCCTCACGAGGGCCTGACCGGCACGCCAGTAGAATTCACCACCCTGGACGATGAGGGTGCCACTCAACATCATCAGGCGCTGTTGCGGCCTGTCGCCTGTTCGTCGCTCAAGCCCTGCGCTGACGCACCAGGTGCTTGACCCCTTCGAACACAAGGACCATGACCGCTATCCAGATCGGGATGTAGGTCAACCATTCGCCTGCCTTGATGCCTTCACCCAGCAGCAGCGCCACCACCAGCAACAGCACCGGCTCGACATAACTGAGCAGTCCGAACAGGCTGAACGCCAGCAGGCGGCTGGCGATGATATAGCTCACCAGCGCCGAGGCGCTGATCAGGCCCAGTATCGGGATCAACCCGTACAGCTTGGGGTGGGCATCCATCACCGCAAAGCCCTGTTCGCCGCTTTGCACAAACCACCAGGCCACCGGCAGCATCAGTGCCATGTCCAGCCACAGTCCGCCCAGGTGGTCGGTCTTGAGGTATCTGCGCGCAATGAAATACAGCGGGTAACCGATGATCACCACCAGCGTCGCCCAGGAGAACCCGCCGGCCTGGAACAACTCGTTGAGTACCCCGAGGCCGGCAAAAAACACCGCGATCTTTTGCAGGTAGGACAACTGTTCGCCCCATACCAGGCGCCCGGTCAGCACCATGGTCAGCGGCAGCAGGAAGTAACCCACCGATACATCCAGGCTGCGCCCATTCAGCGGCGCCCACATGAACAACCACAACTGCACGCCCAGCAACGCCGACGACAGCACCACACCGCCGATCAGCCGAGGCTTGGCCGCCAGCACTCGCAGCAATTCCCAGACCCGCCGCCATTCGCCGCTGACGATCATGAACACCGTCATGCACGGCACGGTCAGCAACATGCGCCAGCCGAAAATTTCCAGCCCGCTCAATGGCGTCAGCAATGACGTGAAGTAATACATCACGGCAAACAACACCGAGGCCGACACCGATAACACAACACCTTTAGACACGCTGTCCTCGCGAAAACCGATTTCAAACAAGTAGGGGGAATTTCAACAGGGGATTATGGTGCTTTTGAAGCGGGAAGGGCGCGCTGTTTTGGGGCGTTTTTCAGGAAAATGTCTCGCTGCCGCCGCTTGGGTCTGCCTGGCAGGGGCAGTCGGGGTGTTGTTGTTGTGGTTGTTGTTGTGGTTGTTGTTGTGGTTGTTGTGGTTGTTGTGGTTGTTGTGGTGAGCGGGCTTGCCCCGCGCTGGGCTGCGAAGCAGCCCCAATAACTGGCGACGAGGTTTTCCTGGAAAAACGCGACGGCTTTAAAGGGCTGCTGCGCAGCCCAGCGCGGGGCAAGCCCGCTCACCACAGCAAGCCCGCTCGCCACAGTAAGGCCGCTGCGCAACCCTTAATTGGTCAATCAGCCTACGCGCGCGTCACCCGGCCCGAGACAAAATGGCCCACATCGTTGAACCCTGGCGTAGAGGAATGCCCCGGCGTTACCAACGAATCAATGAACGCTTCATCCTCAGCCGTGATCTTCACGTCCAGCGCGCCGGTGTAGGCATCCCACTGCGCCTCGGTGCGCGGCCCTACGATCGCCGAGCTCACCGCCGCGTTGTTCAGCACCCAGGCGATGGCAAACTCGACAATGCCCACGCCACGGCCCTGGGTGTATTGCTGGATCTGCTGGGCGATGCGCAACGACTCCACGCGCCATTCGGTTTCCAGGATGCGCTTGTCCTGGCGTGCCGCACGGCTGCCGGCTTCGGGTGTCACGTCCGGTGCGTACTTGCCGCTGAGCACGCCGCGCGCCAGTGGGCTGTAAGGCACCACGCCCAGGCCGTACGCGGCAGCGGCGGTGATCTGTTCGACTTCAGCCTGGCGGTTGACGATGTTGTACAACGGCTGGCTGATCACCGGCCTGTCCACGCCCAGGCGTTCGGCGACGCGGATCACCTCGGCAATCCGCCAGCCGCGATAGTTGGACAGGCCCCAGTAACGGATCTTGCCCTGGCGAATCAGATCGCCGATGGCCGATACCGTCACCTCCAGCGGGGTGTCGTGATCTTCGCGGTGCAGGTAGTAGATGTCGAGGTAGTCGGTATCGAGGCGGGTGAGGCTGGCTTCCAGCGCGTTGAAGATGCGCTTGCGGCTCAGGCCACTGCGGTTGGGCAGGCCCTCGGTGGGGCCAATGGCGACTTTCGACGCCACCACCCAATCCTGACGATGGCGAGCGATGGCTTCGCCGACGATTTCCTCGGAGCGCCCGCCGGTGTAGACATCCGCCGTGTCGATGAAATTGATGCCCTGGTCCCAGGCCTTGTCGATGATGCGCAGCGAGTCCTCGGTGTGGGTCTGTTCGCCAAACATCATGGTGCCCAGGGTCAAGGCGCTGACCTTCAAGCCGGACTGGCCCAATGTGCGGTAAATCATGCAAAGCTCCTTGCGGCAGGGAGACGTGCCCTATGCAATACCAGACTCGCAGGCTCTGGAACAAGCCCTGGGGGCGTTTCTTCATGCACTCAGCAAGGCCTGGCAACGCCCTTGCAGAAATCGGTGCAGCGCTTTCACCCGCTCCGACACTTGCAGGCGGTGAGGGCACATCAGGTTGAACGGGGTGGGTTCGCCCTGCCAGTCCGGCAACAGGTGCACCAGCCGTCCGGCCTTGAGGTCCCGGGCGATGTCGAGGTTGGCCTTATAGGCAATGCCGTGGCCGGCCAGTGCCCAGCGCCGCACAATCTCACCGTCATCGCTCAGGTAGTCGCCCGTCACTTCGACTTCCTGCAATGTGGTGCCCTGGCGAAAGTACCAGGTGCTGTTGGCCCGGCCCTGGCGCATGTACCGCAGCGTATTGTGCTGCGCCAACTCCGCCGGGGTGTGCGGCGTGCCGTGGCGCGCCAGGTAGTCGGGGCTGGCGCAGGGCAGGCGTTGGTGATCGGGCACCACCGGCAGCGCCACCAGGCTGGAGTCCCGTGGGACGCCGAAGCGCAGGGCGATGTCGACGGTGTCGCGGAACAGGTCGGCATTGCTGTCGTTGAGCAGTAGTTGCAGGCGGATGTGCGGGTGTTCCAGCTTGAACTCATCCAGCCAGCCCAGCACCACATTGCGGCCGAAATCCGAGGGTGCGGCCAACTGCAACAAGCCGGTCAGGCCCTGGCTCTGCTGCTTGAGCGCTTGCTCGCCTTCGGCCAAGGCGGCCAGGGCCTCGCGCACGCTGTCGAGGTAACGCCGGCCTTCTTCGGTCAGGCGCATGCTGCGGGTGGAGCGTGCCAGCAGGCGGGTACCCAGGCGGGTTTCCAGGCGCTTGAGGGCAATGCTGGCCGCTGCGGGGGTCAGGCCGAGCCCACGTGCGGCGGCAGACAGGCTGCCGGTGTCGGCGGTGCGTGCGAACACTTCGAGGTCGAGGATTGAGCTCATTTGTAAAAATCCTTTAAAGATCCTGTCGTTTTACCGGGATTTTTCGTTGATTGCCAAGCTGGGATGATGAACGCTCACTTTCTAACCCAGGACACTTCCCCATGAATTCCTCACTCAACGGCAAAACGGTGATCGTCATCGGCGGCAGCAGCGGCATCGGTGCAGCCGTGGCCAAGGCCGCAGCCGCACGCGGTGCCCAGGTGGTGCTGGCGGGGCGGCGCCTATCGTCTGGCCGCGATAACGGCCTGCGCAGCGAACCGGTGGACGTCACCGACGCCGCGTCCCTGCAACGGTTGTTCGAAACCGTCGGGCGCTTTGACCATCTGGTGTACACCTCCGGCCCCTCGGTACGCGCCAAGGCCCTGGCCGAAACCGACCTGGGCGAGGCCCAGGACAACTTCAACGTGAAACTCTGGGGTGCCTTGCGGGCGATCCAGCACGCGCTGCCTTTCCTCGATGAGCACGGCAGCATCAGCCTGACCTCCGGGCAACTGGGGCGCAAATTGGCACCGGGGCAGTTCATCAAAGTCGGTATCAACGCCGCCACTGAAGCCCTGGGCAAGCAGTTGGCCAAGGAGTTGGCGCCGCGTCGCGTCAACGTGGTGAGTCCCGGTGTGATTGATACCCCGGCGTATGCGGGGTTGGCCGAGGACCAGCGCCTGGCGATGTTTGCCAAGGCGGGTGGCGCGTTGCCGGTGGGACGTGTGGGGCAGGCCGAGGAAGTGGCGGCGGGGTATGTGCTGGCCATGGAAAATGGCTACATGACCGGTGCTGTCATTGATATCGACGGCGGTGGCCTGCTGTAAACGCAGGCTAAATGTGGGAGGGGGCAAGTCGAATCGTCGCACCGCCCCTCCCACATGGACCGCGTTATACCTTCAAGGTCCGCGTCATCCGCAACGCCAGCACACTGCCCGCCACAATCACCGCCGCCAGCAGGTACAGCGCCACATCCGTGGAGCCGGTGGCATCCTTCACAAAACCGACGATATACGGGCTGAGGAAACCGGCCATCTGGCCCATGGAGTTGATCAACGCCAGGCCGCCGGCCGCTGCGCCTGCACTGAGCATGGCGGTCGGCACCGGCCAGAACATCGGCAGGCCGGTGAGGGCGCCCATGGTGGCGATGGTCAGGCCGAGGATGGCGATGGCCGGCGTGGTGGCGAAGTTCACCGCGATCACCAGGCCGATGGCGCCCATCAGCATCGGCACCACCAAGTGCCAGAGACGCTCCTTGCGCAAGTCCGCCGAGCGGCCTACCAGCAACATGAAAACCGCTGCCAGCAGATACGGAATCGCACTGAGCCAACCTATTACCAGGTTATCGCTGAAACCCAGGTTCTTGATGATCGACGGCAGCCAGAAGTTGATGGCGTATACGCCACTCTGAATGCAGAAGTAGATCAGGCCGAACGCCCAGATCGCCGGGTTCTTGAACACTTCGGCGAGTGAATCGGTGGTGGTTTTCGGCTTGTTGGCCAGGTCGGTGGCCTGGTCGGCTTCCAGCACGGCGCGTTCGTGGGGCTTGAGCCACTTGGCATGGGCAAAGCTGTCGCTGAGCAGGAAGTAGGCGAGGGCGCCGAGGATCACGGTCGGGATGCCTTGCAGCAGGAACATCCACTGCCAGCCCGCCAGGCCGCCCTGGCCGGCGGCGAAGTGGTTGAGGATCCAGCCGGAAAACGGGCTGCCGAGCAAACCGGACACCGGGATCGCCGACATGAACAGCGCCATGATCCGCCCACGGCGGAACGTCGGGAACCACTGCGAGAGGTACAGCACCACACCGGGGAAGAAGCCGGCTTCAGCCGCACCGGTAAACAGGCGCAAGGTGTAGAAATGCGTCGGCGTGGTGACGAACAGCAGGCAGGTGGACAGTGTGCCCCAGACGATCATCATCAAGGCAATCCAGCGCCGTGGACCGAACCTGGTCAGCGCCAGGTTGCTCGGCACGCCGCACAGCACGTAGCCGATAAAGAAGATCCCGGCACCCAGGCCGTACACGGTTTCGCTGAATTTCAGCGCATCGAGCATCTGCAACTTGGCAAAGCCAACGTTGACCCGGTCGAGGTAGTTGAACAGATAGCAGATGAAAATGAAGGGGATCAGGCGCAGGGTAATGCGCTTGTAGATGGCGTTTTTATCGTCATCGGTGGCCAGTGTGACAGCGGCGCTCTGTGACATGGGAGTCTCTCTTTATTATGATTTTTCGCGATGCGAAGGTAACGTTGATCGCCCAACGAGTCTCGGCCAGGTGGCGGGGTGCTGTCTTTGTGCTTGCGCACAGTGATGCATGCTTTGCGCTGTGCCGATGAACAACCACGCTTTCAAGGACTTTCTTTCAAGGAGATGGCCGCATGTTCGAGCTGGATCATGACCTGGCGCAGGATATCGTCAATCGCACCATGGCGATCCTGCCCTATAACGTCAACGTCATGGACAGCCAGGGCCTGATCCTCGGCAGCGGCGAACCCGAGCGCATCAACACCCGCCACGAAGGCGCACAATTGGTGCTGGCCAACGGTCGCGTGGTCGAGATCGACGGGCAGACTGCCAAGCACCTCAAGGGCGTGCAGCCGGGCATCAACCTGCCGCTGATGCACGATCAGCGCCTGATTGGCGTACTGGGCATCACCGGCGAGCCCGAGCTGTTGCGCACCTATGCCGAATTGGTGCGCATGACCGCCGAAATGCTCGTCAGCCATCGTCATCAGCAAGCCGAGCAGCAATGGCGACGCCAGCGTTGCGATGATCTGTTGGCGTTGCTCCTCGCCGACAGCGGCGACTCACCACGCCTGGTCGACGAAGCCCAGCAATTGGGCCTCAAGCCGCAGCTGGCACGCACGCCGTACCTGTTCGAACTGGGGGCGGGCCAATCGGCGGAGGCCTTGAACACCTGGCTGACCTCGCGCTACCCGGACAGTTGGTGCGTGAGCTCGGCGCAATTCTCGCTGCTGTGGTGCCGAGCGGCGGCGCAGCAGGTGGACACTCCACGGTTGCTGGAAAAGCTCCAGGGCCTGGGCTGGAACATCCTGCGGGTGGCCGTCGGCGGGCAGGCGGATGGCCTGGCCGGATTGCGCCGTTGCTATCGTCGCGTCGGCGATTTGCTGGCCTACGGTCGCGATGTACTGCCACACTCGCGGCTGTTGACCCTCAACCGCTACCGCCTGCCCGTGATGCTCTGGCGTCATCGCAACGACGATGCCCTGGACGAACTGCTCAACCCCTTGCGCAAGGTGCTGGTCAAGGACAGCAACGGCCAACTCCTGGCCACGCTGCGCAGTTGGTGCGAACACGACGGGCAAAGCCAGGCCTGTGCCGACGCCCTCGGCATTCACCGCAACAGTCTGCGTTATCGTATGGAGCGCATCGCCGAACTCAGCGGCGTCGACCCGCTGACCCTGGATGGCATGCTGGCGCTGTACCTCGGCGTGCAGCTGCTGCCCCAGGCTTTGTCGGAATGAACAACAAACCTTACCCGTACTTGTGCATCGGACCGGCGTCAGCGGCGGTGCCAACTGGCAGCATGGGCGTGATAAAAACCGGAGAAAGCCCATGAAAATCATCATCGCCCCCGACTCGTTCAAGGACAGCCTGAGTGCCGAGGGCGTCGCCCAGGCCATTGCCGCAGGGTTGGCGCAAGTCTGGCCGGACGCACACGTGATCCAGTGCCCGATGGCGGACGGTGGTGAAGGCACGGTGGACGCGGTGCTCGCCGCCTGTAACGGCCAATTGCGCCGCCAGGCGGTACGTGGCCCGCTGGGCGGTACGGTTGAAGCACGTTGGGGCTGGTTGGCCGACAGCCACACCGCGATCATCGAAATGGCCGAAGCCAGCGGCCTGCAATTGGTAGCGCCAGGCCAGCGCGATGCGTGCACCAGCAGCACCTACGGCACCGGCGAGCTGATTCGCGCGGCCCTGGACCTGGGTGCCCGGCGCATCATCCTGGCGATTGGCGGCAGCGCCACCAACGACGCCGGCGCGGGGGCGATGCAAGCCCTGGGTGTGCAACTGTTCGACGCTGCGGAACAGGCCTTGCCACCCGGAGGCCTGGCCTTGTCACGGCTGGCGCATATCAACCTGGAAAAACTCGACCCGCGCCTGGCCCAGGTACGCTTTGAAATCGCCGCCGATGTGAACAACCCGCTGTGCGGCCCCCACGGCGCCTCGGCGATTTTCGGCCCGCAAAAAGGCGCCAGCCCCGAGCAGGTGCAACAACTGGACGCCGCCCTTGGCCACTTCGCCGATCACTGCGCTAACGTCCTGCCCAAGGACGTGCGCGACGAGCCCGGCAGCGGCGCCGCCGGCGGCCTGGGTTTTGCCGCCAAGGCGTTCCTCGGCGCGCAGTTCCGCGCGGGCGTGGAAGTCGTCGCCGAGCTGGTAGGCCTTGACGACGCCGTACGCGGCGCCGACCTGGTCATCACCGGCGAAGGCCGCTTCGACGCCCAGACCCTGCGCGGCAAAACCCCCTTCGGCGTGGCCCGCATCGCCCGGCAACACGGCGTCCCGGTGATCGTCATCGCCGGCACCCTGGGCGACGGCTACGAGCAGATGTATGCCCATGGCGTGGAGGCGGCGTTTGCCTTGCCAAGCGGCCCGATGAGCCTGGAGCAGGCCTGCAGTGAGGCACCGCGTTTGCTGCGCGAGCGCGCAGCGGATATTGCGCGGGTGTGGCGTGTGGCTGCCAAGCGCTGACGCATCACGCCGAACATGGGACAATCCGCGTCATTTTTCGACACGGAGAGTCCCCATGCTGCGCCCCGTACTCCTGGCCCTGCTGCTGACCGGCAGCGCCACCCAGGCCTTCGCTCAACCGCCCGCTGAAACCGTACCGCTGCTGCGGGAAATCAAGAACTGGGTCACCGGGTGCGACAACCTGCGCAATTGCCATGCCCTCAGCGCGCCCAGTGGCGTCGATGAAGAAGACTACAGCTCCCTGACCTTGCATATCTGGCATCAGGCCGGTCCCGAAGGGTATCTGCGCCTGCGCTTCGACCACCGTGGCGAAGCGCTGGACCTGTCGACCTTGCTGTTGGACGGTCAGCCGCTGGGCCTGGAGCTGACCAGGGATCTGCATGTGGAACTGGACGATCAGGGCGGCGATCCCGAGGTGCAGTCTTACGGCGTGATCGAGGACGCTGCGGCGCGTCGCTGGTTGCAGCGTTTGCGCAATGGCCAGCGCCTGCAATTGCCGGGCGACGAACAGGCCCATGTGTCGCTGAGCGGCCTGAGCGCTTCGCTGCTGTTGATGGATGCGGTGCAGGGGCGGGTGGATAACGTGACGGCCCTGGCACGCCCCGGAAAAGCGCCGGCCCGTGAGGTGCCGCCACGTTTGCCGGCACCGGTGTTGCGCAAGTTCCCTGCGCCGCCGACGTTGACCGCGCAGGAACAGGCCGGCCTGGTGGCCGCTGCAGTGCAGGCCGTGACCTCGGAGGAGGGTGAGCCCGAAGCAAAGGCCGGGGCGCTGACGGCGCAACAGGCAATGACGGTGGTGCGTTACGACTGCGCGGCCTACAACTGTGAGTTCGACGTGGTCAGCCGCCAGCGTCAGGCGCCCTATGCGCAAACGCCCCTGGAGATTGAGCCCTTGCCGTTGGACGGCGCTGCGCTGCAAGGCTCGGTGGGCTATGACGAAGCCACCGGCACCTTGAGTTATTTCTACAAGCAGCGCGGCATCGGTGACTGTGGCGGTGGTGGTGTCTGGGTGTTTGACGGCAAGGCGTTCCAGCTCAGTGAGTTTCACAGAATGCCACGCTGCACCGGTGTCGGTTACGGCGACTGGCCGTCGTTATGGACGACCGTGCCGGCGCCCTAGCCAGGGAGCAGGCATGGCCTCTACACTGGCTGGCCACGTGTCTTTCAAAGGATGAAACACCATGCACGCACCTGAACCCCATATCGTGATCCAGCGCTTTACCGAGGCCCACCTTGAAGGTGTGGCGGCGCTCTATAACGAACCGGCCGTGTGCCGGCAGGTGCTGCAGATGCCGTTCCAGTCGGTGGATGTCTGGCGCAAACGCCTGGTCACCGACAACGAGCGGCGCCTGCAACTGGTGGCGGTGCACGGCGGCGAGGTGATCGGCCAACTGGGCCTGGAACAGTACCTGCGCGTACGCCAGGCCCATGTCGGTTCGTTCGGCATGGGCGTGGCGACGGCCTGGCAGGGCAAGGGCGTAGGCTCGCGGCTGTTGACGGCCGCGCTGGACGTGGCCGACAACTGGATGAACCTGCACCGGGTGGAACTCACGGTGTACGCCGACAACGACGCCGCGCACCACCTGTACCGCAAGTTCGGCTTCGAGGTCGAAGGGCGCTTGCGTGACTACGCCCTGCGCGATGGGGTGTTTGTCGACACCCTGAGCATGGCGCGCCTGCGCCAGTCAGCTTAATCCGCGAGCGCAAACGCCACCGCAGCCTGCGCATGCAGTTCGGTGGTGTCCAGCAGCGGCAGGTCGCTGTGTTCGGGCTTGACCAGCAGGCTGATTTCCGTGCAGCCGAGGATGACCGCCTGGGCACCCCGTGCGGCCAGGGACTCGATGACCCGCAGGTAAACCTGGCGTGATGCATCGCTGATCACGCCGACGCACAACTCCTCATAGATGATCCGGTGCACGGCGCGGCGCTCCTCCGCGTCAGGCACCAGCACGGTGAGGCCCTGGGCGGCCAGGCGCGACGTGAGAAAATCCTGCTCCATGGTGAACGCGGTGCCGAGCAAGCCGACGGTCAGGGTGCCGGCTGCCACCGCCGCCGCAGCGGCCGCATCGGCGATATGCAGGAAGGGAATCGACACCGCCGCCTCGATACGCGGCGCCACCAAATGCATGGTGTTGGTACACAGCACCACACACTCGGCGCCGCCGGCCTGCAAACGGCGCGCGGCGTCTTCCAGGATCAGCGCGGTGTCATCCCAGCGCCCGGCGTGCTGGGCCTGTTCCACCGGGCCGAAGTCCACGCTGTACATCAACACCTGGGCCGAGCGCAGCGGGCCGAGCTGGTCACGCACGCGCTGATTGATGATGCGGTAGTACTCGGCGCTGGACTCCCAGCTCATGCCGCCGATAAGGCCGATGGTGCGCATGCGATGCTCCTGACAGGGAAAGTCGCTTCACCTTACCCATCGGCCGCTGAATAGTCATACGCAGTTGCCCGCCAAATGACCGGAGCAGTTTCACATGTCCAGGTTGACCCATCCCGGCCGGGGTTGCTCCGCGGCAATGGCGCGGATGGGTTTACCCGTGGCCTGCTCCACGCGCCGCGCCACCTCCGGGTCGTCGGCGAACGGCAACATGCTGGCTTCGTCCAGGCTCGTCTCGGTCTGCCCGCGCAGGCAATACTCCACCGCAGCGTACAGGCACACCACGATCAGCACGCTCCACATATCAGGCGATCCGCGCATCGAGCCGGGCCACGTTCAAGTCTGCGACCCGCACCGTGCGCCACGTGTTGTAGGCCATCAGCAACATGCCCGTGAGGAAAAACACGCCGCCGGCAAACCGCACCACAAACCCCGGATGGCTGGCCTGCAAGGCTTCGACAAACGAGTAGGTGAGGGTGCCGTCGTCGTTCACCGCTCGCCACATCAGGCCTTGGGTAATGCCGTTGACCCACATCGAGGCGATGTACAGCACCGTGCCGATGGTCGCCAGCCAGAAGTGCAGGTTGATCAGCGCCACGCTGTGCATCTGCTCGCGGCCGAAGACCTTGGGGATCATGTGGTACAGCGAGCCAAAGGTGATCATCGCCACCCAGCCCAGGGCGCCGGCGTGTACGTGGCCGATGGTCCAGTCGGTGTAGTGGGAGAGGGCGTTGACGGTCTTGATCGCCATCATCGGGCCTTCGAAGGTCGACATGCCATAGAACGCCAGGGACAGCACCAGGAAACGCAGGATCGGGTCGGTGCGCAACTGATGCCAGGCCCCCGACAAGGTCATCATGCCGTTGATCATGCCGCCCCAGCTCGGGGCCAGCAGGATCAGCGACATCGCCATGCCCAGTGACTGCGCCCAATCGGGCAAGGCGGTGTAGTGCAAATGGTGCGGGCCGGCCCAGATGTACAGGGTGATCAGCGCCCAGAAGTGCACGATGGACAGGCGATAGGAGTACACCGGCCGGCCCACCTGCTTGGGCACGAAGTAATACATCATCCCCAGGAAACCGGTGGTCAGGAAAAAGCCCACGGCGTTATGCCCGTACCACCACTGCACCATGGCATCGGTCGCGCCGGAATACACCGGGTAGGACTTGAACCAATCCACCGGGATCGCCAGGTGATTGACCACGTGCAACATGGCGATCACCAGGATAAACGCGCCGAAAAACCAGTTGCCCACGTAGATATGTTGGGTCTTGCGCCTTACCACCGTGGTGAAGAACACAATGGCGTAGGCCACCCACACCACGGTCATCCACACCGCGCCGGAAAACTCGATCTCGGCGTATTCCTTGGTGGTGGTGTAGCCCAGGGGCAGGCTGACCAGCATGATCACGATCACCGACTGCCAGCCCCAGAAGGTAAACGCAGCCAGGCGGTCGGAAAACAGGCGCACCTGGCAGGTCCTTTGCACCGCATAGTAACTGGCGGCAAATTGCGCACTGCCGGCGAAGCCAAAGATCACCAGGCTGGTGTGCAAAGGCCGCAACCGGCCGAACGTGGTCCAGGGCAGGTCCAGGTTCATCTGCGGCCAGACCAGTTGCGAGGCGATCCACACGCCCATGGCCATGCCCACCACGCCCCACACAAGGGTGGCGATCACGAATTGGCGGACGACTTTATAGTTATAGGCCTGCCCGGTTGTTGCTGTGCTCATGCTCAGTCCTCCCACGGTTCCAAGTGGCGGGCACTGTAGGAAACGCGGGAAAAACAAAACAGGCTCAGAAAAAGCTCATTACAGCGGATCAGTCGACAGGCACGCCCACAGGCCTGTCAGCGTTAATCGTACGGTGAGTGGCCGCATCTGCCATGATCCGGCATCGCAACCTGGCACACCCAAGGAAATCCGCAATGGACGATGTACAGCAACTGGGCGAGATGCTTCGTCATTACGCCGATAGCGAAGCGCACAAGAAGCAACAGTTCGATGTGCAGTCGGCGCGCTGGACGCACAAGCTCGACGAGCTGTTCGGGCAGATCGAGCAATGGCTGGAGCCGGTCAAGACTGTCGGCCTGCTGGAGGTGCACCGTGAAGCCTATGTCGCCAGCGGGCCGGGCGTGCCGGTGGAGACCTCGACCTTCAAGACCGAAAAGCTGCTGGTGCAGATCACCGGCAAGACCGTGGAGTTCGTGCCTGAAGTCATGGGCGTGGGCGGCGTGATCTCGCTCTCGGTGATGGGCTTGACCGCTGCCCGCCACGGCAGCGTGTCGCTGGTGCTGCCGGCCGACAAAAACGACTGGCTGTGGAAGAAAACCAATGGCCTCAAAGACCCGGACACCTTTGGCTTCGACGCCAATTTCCTGGCCTCGCAGTTGCAGAGTCTGATTCCGCGCGAACGCGGCTGAGGGGCTCCCGCTTCGCGCAACGTCGATGGGGGACGCCGGTGTGTCAAACACTGGGTGGAAATACGCATTTTTTGCCCAGGATTGGCTATACCTACAGCTCAATGTTTCGATGATGATCGCCAGGGAGTTCAATGATGAAACTAAGGCTAATGATCAGTACGCTGTGCGTGGCCTCCATCGCAATGGCCGGCTGCGCCAGCAAGGTCACCCAACCGGACGAGTATTCAGGCTTTCTGTCCGACTACAGCCAACTCAAGGAAGCCAAGTCGCCTTCGGGGGTCGAGGTGATGCGCTGGGTAGACCCCCAACTCGACCTGAGCCGCTATACCGCGGTGTATATCGAACCGACGCAGTTCTACCCCAAGCCCCAGGCCACCACGAAAATCCCCGAAAGCACCCTCAATGGTATCAACACCTACTTCAACCAGGCGCTCAAGCGTGAGCTGGGCAAATCACTGCCCCTGGCCAACGGGCCCGGTCCCGGTGTGATGGTGGTACGTGCGGCGATCACCGCCGTCAGCAGCAAGACCGAAGGCCTCAAACCCTATGAATTCGTGCCGGTGGCCCTGGTGGCGGCAGCGGTGAGTACCGGCACCGGCATCCGCGACCAGGAAACCACCCTGGGCACCGAGGCGCAGTTCCTCGACGGCGCCAACGGCAAGGTGCTCGCCCAAGTGGTGCGCAAGGGCACGGGCAAGCCGCTGTCCAACGACTCGCAGGTGATGAAGGCCGATGACGTGAAAGGCGTGATCGATGGCTGGGCGTCGGACCTGCATCAGTCGTATGTGAAGCTGAAAAAACACTAGGGACTAGAACGCATTCCTGGCGGGTTTGTTGTAGTAGCTGAGCAGGGCGTCGTAGCGACGGGTGATGAGGTAGTAGTCATCACTCAGTTGCTGCGGCGAGGCGTGTTCCCGCCAGTCCCGATGCAGGGTACGCAACGCCTGGAGGTACGCGTCGGCTGACGAGCGGGTGGCATACCAGAGGTGAGTAGCCTCATCCTCCCGTTTGCTGCGTGGCATTTTAACCAGGAAGGCCTTGCTGGCATCGCTGGCCTGTTGCAGCGTCTCGGTCAAACTGAGCAGTTGCTGGGGCGTCAGGCTGGCGTCGCGTACACCCTGGTCAATCTGGTTCATCGCCTGGCGAGCCGCGATCATATGGTTGAGCAGGTGCCAATGCAGGTCCCGGCCGAAGCGCGATTCGATTCGCGCCAGTTGTACCGGACGCAGATGGATGTCTTCGTTTTCCAACTGGGTGCGTAACTCGGCGGATGCCCTCAGGTATTCTTCGCCCCGCTGAGCCAGTTTCCCTTCCAGACTCTTGTTCATGGCCTGCGCCACAAACTGGCGCATGTTCGACGGCATACCTTCGGTTTGTATCGGGTCAACCATGTCCGCCAGCGAGGTGAATTTATTCAGCTTGTCGGCATACACCGTGGCGAGAGTATCGAGGTGGCTTCCGGGCTGCTGGCGCTCTAGTTTGAGTGTGTACAGCTGCGAACAGACCGCCGCCTGGATAAGGCGTGGCTCGGGCTCGTCACGGTCGCCAAACTTATCCTGGGTGGGCGCTTCGGGCTGTGTCGAACGCATACGGTAGTACGCCAGGCGCGTATCGCGATCAATGCGGTTCACGCAGTCAATGATCGGCGCCAGTGCGCTGGCCGTCGCGGTGGCAGGGCTGTCCCGTTGGTCGAGCCATAATTGCACGCGTTGCAGCGGTTTGGTGGCGCCGGCCACACCGAGCAATCCCAGGCCCAATACCAGGCTGATGGGTAACAACCATTTCGGATTCATTGCGCGGCCTCCTGGCCATACCACTGTGCCTGGGTGGCGGGCGCCTGACAGTCGGGGGCGGTGCGAGGCATGCGGCTGCACAGGCGTTCGGGCCACTGTTGCAGGCCCTGGTTACGGGTCACGTGTTGCTGGTTGTCGAGCACCGTCAAGCCGGCGTACAGCACAATCCCACTGGTGACCAACAGCACCATGCCCAGGGCCGTCCAGCGTGGGTGGCGGGCGGTCCAGGGGGGGTGGCTGTTCATGAAGGGCCGCTTGATGACGCCGATAACCGCCAGGGTCGCGACCAGCGCCAGGCTGGCAAACGGGCCGAACGCGTAACCCAGCGCTGCGGCAAGGATCAGCCCTGGCAGCAGGTCCCGTATCGGCAGCAACGGCAGGTGAGTAGGGCTGAACCAGCGCGGCAGGCGCTCACTGAATCGTTCATCGAGCACGCGGTACTGATGAGCCAGCGGGCGCCAGACCTGCCAAGCCAATCCCGCGCCTATCACGGCGCTCAACGCCCACAGCAGGCCGTAGCCCAAGGTCGGCAGCACATTGCCGGCCAGGGGCTCGGCATTCACCAGCACGCCCACCAGGCAGCTCAACACCAATGCGACAATCCAGGGCCAGGTGTCCATGGTCGTGTCCCAGCCTTGCCAGAAATACACGGTACCGCCGGGCATCGCTTCGGCTTCGGCCACATGGTCGGCGTAGATATCTGCGCTGAGTGCCTGGCAAGCTTTCCAGTCATGTTCATCGAAGCGTTGGGCGAAGGCACGGCGCTGCCCCAGGCTCATCGGTGCCAATAGCAGCCGGGCGGCACGTTGTTGCGGGCTGTTGGGCGCTTCGGTGGCCAGTGCCCGTTGACGTGCCATGAAGACCGGGCCTTGCTGGCGTTGCAACAGCCGCGCCCAATCCCCCGCCGGGCAGTCATGACCGGCGCCGCCATGCCAGTGCTGGCCGGCGCACACCGCGTCGAACACCGCGCTCGACCAGTAGTGACTCTGCGCAAGCAGGCGGGCCAGCCATTGGTTGAACCACTCGGCATGCGGGTGATTGTTCACCCAGGGATGCTCGGAGCGCGCGGCATAGGCAGCCAGGAACGCAGCCTCGTCCTTTTGCTCAAGGGCCTGGCGCAAGGGTTGCTGCAAGGCGCTGCGGTGCTTGCGCTCGAGTCTTTCGATCAGCTCGCCGGGCAACTCCAGGCGCTGCCAGGCCGTCAGCCAGTTGAAGGTTTCAAAGGCCCAGCGGGTGTCTTCGGGGTTGAGATGCCCCTCGATGTCGCGCAACAACAGCTGGATTTCAAAGTGCAGCGCATTGCCATGGGCCATGGCCGCCTGGTAGTGGTCGGCAAGGCTGTCGCCCCGGATGTCGATGATCACTTCGTCGACTTCCTGCAGGCTCTGGCTCCACGCCAGTGCGGCCTCATAGGCTTCGCGCAGGCGCTGGAAACCCTCGGGGTCATCATCCGGCCGGGTTTTCTTCAGCAGGGCGGCGTATTGGCGCTTGATCGCGCGGCTATCGGCATCCGGGGCCAGGCCGAGGACATTCCAGCAAGTCATGTGCAGTGCAACTCCGTAGGCAATCGCGCGCACATTACCTGTTTTACGGGTTGATAAACCAGCGGTAGTAGGGGGTAGGGCTCGCGGTAGGACTGGCCCGGTCCAGCCCTGCGGCGACCGGGCACGTGGTGTTACTTAAGCGGCGTCAACGGCGGCAGCTTCCACTGGCCGTTACCCACCTCAGGCGTGGGCAGGTAAATCCGCAGGATTGCGTAAAACGGACCGGGTGGGGCCGGCAACCAGTTGCTCTGCTCGGCTTTAGGCGGCTCGTGGTGCTGCAGGGCCAGGGTCAGGCCGCCATCGGCGTCGCGCTTGAGGCCGGACAGCATGTGCGAGTTGATCAGGTAGCGTTTCTTGTGGTTGGGCACCAGTTGCTTGGTCTTGGCGTCGTACATGGTCAGCGACCAGAACGCATCGGCCGGTGGCAACTGGTCCTTGGCGAAATGCACGGTGTAGCTGTGGCGTGCGCCGTTGGCAGGCTTGCCCTCGCTGTCGATGACGTAGCTCAGGTACGCGACCTCATCGCCGGAGTTACCGAAAACCCCCATGTCCGCACCGGCGTAGCGGTACAGGTAATTGTTGTTCAGGTGGTCGCGGCTGCCGTACAAATCGGCACTGGAGACCTGATGCGTGTCGACCTTGTCCTTTTTGAACGCGGCAAACTCGGCGCGGGCATCGGAGATACCGTCTTCCAGGGCCTTGCGCTGTTCAGCGGTCAACGCCTTGACCTTGAAGGGCGCGCCTGGGGCGATACCGATCTTGGCGAAGCGCGCCAGCAGGTCTTTCTCGCTGTCCTGGGGCGCGGCGAAGGCCAGCATGAAGTTCAGGTAGCGAAACAGTTGCGGGCCTTCGGTCATGGTCGCCATGGGCTTGGGCCACTCCACTTTCGGAGCCTTGGCCGGCGCGGCTTGCTTCACGTAGCTGCTCAGTGACTGCACTTTGTAGCCGTTCTGGATCTGCTTGACCTTGTTCAGGTCCTTCTCGTCGAACAACTGCGTACGGTAGAGGGCGTAGGCGATGTTGCTTTCGCTGTACACCACCCGGTCCACGTTGACCGGCTGCTGACCTTTCCAGTCAGGGCCGGCGATCATGTAGTGGCCGCCGTTGTTGCCGGTGCTGCGGGTGCCCAGGTAGGCGATGTTCTGCGTGTAGAGATCGATCAACTGCACCGAGTAATAACGGTTGTCTTCGATCCTGGGCAGTGTCAGGACCTGGGGCTCGCTGCGCAGGTCCAGCCAGACGAAGGAGTAGGGCGTGTCCAGGTTCGGGGTGGCGAAGGCGGTGTCCTTGGGAGTGACGATCTGGGCAGTGTTGCCGATGTGGTTGAACGGTGCCTTGAAGTTGGCACCGCCCTTGTCGACGGCCTGGGTGTAGAGCGTCTTGTACATCTCCACCACCGGGTAGCCATACAGGTAGGCTTCCTTGGCGATGGCCCGGGCTTCGCTGGGGGTGGCGGTAAAGTCGGCCCAGGCGCCGGTACTCATGAGTATCGAGAGGCTCGCCAACAGCAGGCGCGTCGGTTTTCCAATCATGTTGTCGCGTCCTTCCAAAGTGCGTTTGACTGACGGGGAATAAAGGCGATGAGTTTCCTGTTTTATTTCCCGAACGTCACGTTAATCCCTGCGAATTATGCGAACTCATCAATGCCGATCCGTACGGCGGCTTGAACCTGTGGGTAAAGACGCACAAATAGCCGCCTCGATGGGCGGCATTGTGTAAAAGAGGGGGGGGGTCAGGCGGCAGGCAGCATCGATTTGACTTTGTCGCGCAATTGATCGATGGAGAACGGCTTGGCGATCACCTGCATGCCGGCGGGCACATCGATGTTCTCGGCATAGCCGCTGGCAAACAGGATCGGCAGGCTGGGGCGCAACGCTCGCACCTTGGCTGCCAATTGCTTGCCGTCCATGTCCGGCAGGCCGACGTCGGTCATCATCAGGTCGATGTGCTGCGCGGCATTTTCGACAATTTTCAAGGCTTCTTCAGCGTCTGCAGCTTCAAGCACCAGGAACTCCAACTCTTCGAGCACATCAACGATCAACATGCGCACGATGGCATCGTCTTCGACGACAAGGAGGGTGGAGGGGGCTGCGGACATAATGAGGGTTCCCGAAAAAATGGAGGTGCAGGTCTTTAGCGGTTGAAAGATCATTCTCTAATGAGTCGCGTCAATCTCGGCAAGTTCCGTTGGCGCGGGCATTGTGACGGGAATGGAGGAAAATGTCGCGTTAACCACGAGGGGCCGCGAGCTGTCAGTGGCACCCTCCTGCGCGCCGTTCAACGCCTTGCTTTTTCAGGAGCCCCAGCCCTGCCGGGGGCCGGGGCAATCCCATGCATCAAGACGGCAAGGGCGTGGACACCATCATTGAAACCGCAAAACTGTCGATCTTGTCTGTGACGATGTCATTGGGCTGGAACGCGCTCACGTGGAATTCCTTTTTGCCCGCCGGCGAAACCTTAGGTTTCAAGGTGCTGCTGATACTGCCGCTGTTGAGGATTTTTTCGACGCCTTCGCGCATGGACTCTACGTTGTCAAACCTGACCATCCCGCTATTGGGTTCGAAGAAAAACCACTCTTTTTGGCCATCCTTGACTCTGATGCCTGCCAGCATGGCGTGATCTTCCGTGCTGATCCTCAGGTATTTTGACGTCGTGGACTTGCTCAGATCGTCAATGATGGACTGAGGATTGAACAGTGAAGGGGTGGCGTTTATATGGAAGGTGTCTTTTGTGTTTACGGCGTAATGCAGTGTTTTTAAATCCTGATTGAATTTGTCATGCAGCGAAGAGGGAGATTTAGTCGTGGAGGCCTTGCGAAGGTTGTCGAGGAATGTTGTTTCGTCTCCTCGGTGCAAGGCGAGCGCCATAGCATTCGATAGCCCTGCGCAATCTCCGTTGGAGGTCAAATCAACACGGCCGAGGTAGTCCGTCTGGGCAAAGCGATTGATGGAGACGCCGGGAAGATTCTCGACGTCGCGGGTAAGCAACGCAGTGAAATACTCGCCCTCTTCAATTCTTTTGGCCTTCAACTCCCTGGCCAGAATCCCCATTTCTTCAGGGGTCCTACCAGGTTTTGCCGCCAATGCCATCAACGCCTCGAAACTGCGCTGTCCAGCGTAATCCGGCAGATCATCCAATGCGCCGTTTCGATAACCCAGGTTGAATTTTGGAAGTGTGTTGGAGGTTCTCGCGCCGGCGATATTCGTTCCGACACTCGCCAGGCATTTATCTGCGACTCTACCGAACAGATTGCCGCGCAGGGGGGAGAAATCCTCGATTGGCGGGCCATAGGGCAGGTTCCGGACAGGGTCATAACTGAACCACTGATCGTTTTTCAACACGGCAAAGCCTTCGACACTTTGCTCTCCGACCTTATAAGACCCTATCAGCGTCGGGCCATGTTCCTTGTTTGCGGCCTTCAACAGGTCATAGCTTCCGGACGCGCCACGCACCTTGTTGATCAGTAACTGCCCGGAATCGCCGAGAAATCGTGCGCCGCGCGTGGCCAGCTTGGCGGCTCCCGTCGCCGCGCTCCTCACTCCGCTCAACGGGTTGAGCGAGCTGATAAGGCTACTGCCGATGACGCGACCCGCCTGCAGTGCCTTCATGGCAGCGGACGCCGAGGATGAAGCCACCTTGGCGACCTTTGCGCCCGCACCGTAGCCCGCGGTCAGCAGCCCCAGCGCATCCAGGCCAAGGTCCATGAGCCCGGCTTCATAGTCACCGTCGCGGAAGTTGACAATGGCCGATCTCAAGGGAATCAAGTTGAGAGAAAACTGCCTCAGTCGCTCATCATTTTCTTTCTGCTGATCGAGTGTGGTGCTTCCATTGGCTTACTGCCATTGGCTTTCGATATCAAGGTGCTCAAAAAAAGCGCCTGCCAGGTCGTGTGTTCGGGCAGAGGTGAAACTCGATGGGGGACGAGAAGGGTCCTCCGGCGGCTGTTCTTGCCCGAGCCGGTCCTGGTGCCCAGGGGTGAACTTTTCGACTTTGGTCAATATATTCGCGTCGCGCCATTCACCCCGCGTAATGGCTGCCTCACTCTGTCGCTTGACGATGCGTTTGTTCCGGACATCGATCTCATAAACATTGACCTCGGTTTTTCCGTCAACCTGCCTTTCGGTTCTTACCAGCAATTCGTTGAGCTTGGATTGGAAAGCGGCCGGGTTTATGAAACCCCTGCCAATCTTGTATTGGTTGTATTGAAATAATTCGATTTTACCGAACTCCAGGTTTTTCCGATCTTCCAGTGGCAGCTCGGAAATCATGTGTTTTACCTGGGTCTGAATGCCATCTTTGAGTGATTCGATTGCCGATTCGTATTGCCCCAGGAATGTCCCATTGACGTTGAGCCTGGGTTGCTGGTTGATCGCGTGGATAGGAAGGCCAGGGTCGTCGGTTCTCCAGTTGACGTTAATGCCCATCATGGCCATGTCCAGCATCGAGTGCTTGCCAGGCAGTTGCCTGGCCTCGTCATCGGAAACGGTTGAGAGACTTTTTGACTCAAAGTCGATGCCCTCGCCAAAGTGCTCCTTGAGCTTTTCCAGGGCGATGGCTTTTCTGCTTGGAGTCTCGGCCATCAATGATTGGGAGGCCTTGACTCTGGCGCTTAACTGCTCATTGAACGCGGTCCGGATGCTGTCCACTTCCTGAGGGGTGTAGGAGGCATCGTCCTTCTTTGCGACCAGTCCGTTGGACACGCCCCAATCCAGCAACAAGGGCGTGATGATGTGCTCCGCTGGATCATTCAGGGCTTGTGCGGCACTCATGACCTGGCCGTAGCTCATCCGGGATGCCGTCCCCGGGGCACTCGCCTCGACCTTGGCCACCGCCAGGCAGAAACTCACCCAGGCCTGGCTGCCGTTGACCAGCGAGCCGGGAATATCCCTGACCAGGAACTGGGGCGCTGTACGTGACAGCAACAGGTGAGTGGCCAGCTTGGCCGTGGCTGGCGTAGCCCGGCCTTTAGCCACCAGATGATCACTGAGCCCCTGGACGATGGCTGACGGTGGCAGGCCCCAATAGTTTTGATGGCCCAAGTCAAAGCCAGCGATTGAATTTCTCACAGGCAACACGACGGACTCACGATCGAGACCGATGTGAAGGGCGGCCAACAGGTAGTCGCTGATACTGGTGGGCGTGGCGATTCCATTCAGCCCGCCCTGGATTGTCTGCCCTATGGTCTGGGCCATGGGGGACTTGAGCAGGGTGTCCAGCGCCCTCGCGGGGTCTTGCAGTTCGACATCCGACAGCGCGCTGGCCTTGATAAGCGCACCCAGCGCCCCTTTGGCCAGCTCTGCCCGAGCTAAGGAGGGCTCTGCCTGGATATTGCGGCGCAGGATGCCGGACTCGACGATGACCCGTATCTTGCGGCGTTGTTCCTGGGTCAGGGGAAGGGGCCAGGATAAGCCTCCGCCGAGATCACCCAGCGGCGGTTCCAAGGCGCGGGCGTTCGCGGCATCTGCCAGGTGAAGCAGGTCGGCTCGGGTTTCAGGGATAGGTAAATCATGGTGCTTGATAAAGCTTTCCAGGTTGACAGTGGAGTCGCTGCCCGGAGCGCCGGACGCGTGAAAGGCCGAGTGTGGATCAATGACTGTTTGAGTGGTTTTCAAATGTGACAACACGGCGGCTGGAGCCGCGTCCTCTCCCAGGCTCTTCGTCGCCTCGGTGAGCTGGTGCGCGAGGTTTTTCCAGTTCTGTGCGTTTGCCTGTGCGCGTGCTTGGGGTGAAAGAGGCTGCGATTCATCCGCGGAGCGTCGCGCAGATGTGGCGACGGGGTCGCTGTGGGTGGACAGGGTGTTACCAGGGGTGGCCTGCGACTGAGCAGGCGTCGATGCAATGGAGTGATCTATAACCGAAGGGCGTGGTTGGAAGCTCAATGAGGATGCCATCTTCATTACCTGTGGTTGTTGGTCCTCCCTGGACCTGCTTCAGACCTCCGTTGAGTGTCGGGAGCGCACCAAGGTGTTCCTCCGGCATTGGTTCCATAAATGTCGGGCGTCGGCGGTGGCAAGTTGGGCGTGTTCATGGGTTTAAACCTTAATCCGCGTCAGAAACGTAGCCCTCTACCGACACTTTGGGGCAAACTCCCGGTTTTTCCCTATTTGGCCAAGGCATGCCCATGACTCCCGCGTCGTCCGTCGATGAAAAGAGCTTTCGTACACTGCTCAGCCGAAACGTGGCATTGCCCCTGGGTGTGGGCGTGCTCAGCGCGGTGTTTTTCGTCTGTCTGATCACCTATTTGCTCTCGGTGATCCAGTGGGTGGAACACACGGACCGGGTCATCAACAACCTCAATGAGTCGTCCAAGCTGACCGTCGATCTTGAAACCGGCATGCGTGGTTTCCTGATCACCGGGGACGAGCACTTCCTCGACCCGTACGAAGTGGCCAAGCCGCGCATCATTGCCGACCTGCGTAACCTGCAGGAGCTGGTGGCGGACAACCCGCAACAGGTGGACCGTCTGAAACGCCTGGAAGCCCTGCAAGCCGAATGGAACAAATACGCCCAGTCGATGATCGACCTGCAGCGCCAAAGCGGTGACTATCGCAACGCCGTGAAGTCCGGCCGCGGCAAGCGCCTGACCGACGAAATCCGCAAGGAATACGAAGACGCGGTGGCGATGGAGCAGCAGTTCCGGATCACTCGCAATGAACAGGTCACGCGCACCACGGTGATCAGCGTCACCCTCTATCTGTTGTTCGTTCTCGGCCTGAGCGGGATCCTGGCGTATATCGGTAGAAAAAATTTACTTTCCCTGTCAGATAGTTACAGCGCAAACCTCGCGTCACAACAGAAGATTGCGCAGCGTCTGGAGCGGCAGGCCTGGCTGCGTAACGGCCAGACCGAACTGGCCGAACAAGTGCTCGGTCAACTCACCCTCAACATGCTCGGACGCAATATCCTGCAGTTCTTTGCCCAGTACATGGGCTCAGCGGTGGCGGCGCTGTATGTACGCGAAGAGCACGGCGGCCTCAAGCGTGTGGCCACCTATGGCTTCTCCCGCGAGCAGGAACAGCTGGAGCAGTCGATCTACAGCGATGAGGGCATCGTTGGGCAGGCCGCCCAGCTCGATCGCCTGATTCGCCTGGACGACGTGCCGGTGGACTACTTCAAGGTCAGCTCCGGCCTGGGCGAAGGCTCGACCCGCAGCGTGCTGGTGGTTCCGACCAGCGATGACGACCGCGTCAACGGTGTGATCGAACTGGGCTTTTTGCGCCCGCTGGAGGAGCGCGACGTCGAACTGCTGGAGCTGATCGCCGGCAATATCGGCACCTCCATCGAGGCCGCCCGTTATCGCCAACGCCTGCAGGAAGTGCTGGCCGAAACCCAGCAGCTCAACGAAGAACTGCAGGTACAGCAGGAAGAACTCAAGACCGCCAACGAAGAACTCGAAGAACAGTCGCGCATTCTCAAGGAGTCCCAGGCTCACCTGGAAACCCAGCAGGCCGAGCTGGAGCAGACCAACGAGCAACTGGCCGAACAGACCCAGACCCTGGCCGAGCAGCGCGACGCCATGGACCGCAAGAACGTCGAACTCAACCAGGCCCAGCTGGAGCTGGAAGATCGCGCCGATGAATTGCAGCGCTCCAGCAAGTACAAGTCCGAGTTCCTCGCCAATATGTCCCACGAACTGCGCACGCCGCTGAACAGTTCGTTGATCCTGGCCAAGTTGCTGGCGGAAAACCCCCAGGAAAACCTCAGCGCCGAACAGGTCAAGTTTGCCGAGTCGATCTATTCGGCGGGCAATGACCTGCTCAACCTGATCAACGACATCCTGGATATTTCCAAGGTGGAAGCCGGCAAGCTGGAAGTGCGCCCGGAAAACTCAAGCGTCACGCGCCTGGTCGATGGCCTGCGCGGGATGTTCGAACCGTTGGCCGCCGACCGTAAGCTGGGCTTCCAGGTGCAGGTGCAGGCCGATGCACCGATCATGCTGTTCACCGACCGCCAGCGCCTGGAGCAGATCCTCAAGAACCTGCTCTCCAACGCGATCAAGTTCACCGAGCAAGGCGAGGTCAGCCTGTCGGTGTCCCGCGCGCCGGGGGAAGGCATCGCCTTTACCGTGCGCGATTCGGGCATCGGGATTGCCCCGGACCAGCAGGAAAGCATCTTCGAGGCGTTCCGCCAGGCCGATGGCACCACCAACCGCCGTTACGGCGGCACGGGCCTGGGCCTGTCGATTTCCCGCGACCTGGCCGCGTTGCTTGGCGGCTATATCAGCGTGACCAGCGAACCCGGCAAAGGCAGTACCTTTACCCTGGTGCTGCCGGAGCAGTATGTCGAACGCGAGGAAGATGCCGCGCCGATCGAGCAACCGCGCCAGGTGGTGACAGCGCCCGCACCCACGCCCATCGCAATTTCGCCGCTGCCGGTGGCCGACACCAGGCAGATCCCGCGCTTCGCCGATGACCGCGACAAGGCGCCGTTCACCACCCGCTGCATCCTGGTGGTGGAGGACGAACCGAACTTCGCCCGCATCCTGTTCGACCTGGCCCATGAGCTGGGTTACCAGTGCCTGGTGGCCCACGGCGCGGACGAGGGCTACAGCCTGGCCGAGGAGTACATTCCCGATGCAATCCTGCTGGACATGCGCCTGCCGGACCATTCCGGGCTCACCGTGCTGCAACGCCTCAAGGAGCACGCCAACACGCGCCATATCCCGGTGCACGTGATTTCCGTGGAAGACCGTGTCGAAGCTGCCATGCATATGGGCGCCATCGGCTATGCGGTAAAACCGACGACGCGCGAAGAGCTCAAGGACGTGTTTGCGCGCCTTGAGGCCAAGCTGACCCAGAAGGTCAAGCGCGTACTGCTGGTGGAGGACGATGACCTGCAGCGCGACAGCATTGCCCGCCTGATCGGCGACGATGACATCGAAATCACCGATGTCGGCTACGCCCAGGCCGCCCTGGAGCTGCTGCGCACCAACGTCTATGACTGCATGATCATCGACCTCAAGCTGCCGGACATGCTGGGCAACGAGTTGCTCAAGCGCATGGCCACCGAAGATATCTGCTCGTTCCCGCCGGTGATCGTCTACACCGGGCGCAACCTGACCCGCGATGAAGAGGCCGAACTGCGCAAGTATTCGCGCTCGATCATCATCAAGGGCGCCCGTTCGCCAGAGCGCCTGCTCGACGAAGTCACACTCTTTCTGCACAAAGTCGAATCCCAGCTGTCCCATGACCGCCAGAAGATGCTCAAGACCGCCCGCAGCCGCGACAAGGTATTCGAGGGGCGCAAGATTCTGTTGGTGGACGACGATGTGCGTAACATCTTCGCCCTGACCAGCGCCCTGGAGCATAAAGGTGCCGTGGTGGTGATCGGGCGTAACGGCCGCGAAGCCATCGAGAGACTCAATGAAGTCGACGATATCGACCTGGTGCTGATGGACGTGATGATGCCGGAGATGGACGGCTACGAGGCCACCGCCTTGATCCGCCAGGACCCGCGCTGGAAGAAACTGCCGATCATCGCGGTGACGGCCAAGGCCATGAAAGACGACCAGGAGCGCTGCCTCGCGGCGGGTTCCAACGATTACCTGGCCAAGCCGATCGACCTGGATCGCCTGTTCTCGCTGATTCGCGTGTGGCTACCGAAGATGGAACGCATTTAAGTGGAGCAACGTTTTTTGGAGAAGAGCAGCGATATTGAGCTGCGCCTGTTGATCGAGGCGATTTACCTCAAGTACAGCTACGACTTTCGCGACTACTCCGGCGCGTCGGTCAAACGCCGCGTGGCCCATGCCTTGCGCCAGTTCGACTGCGCTACGATTTCTGCGCTGCAGGAGCGGGTGTTGCATGACCCGGCAGCGTTCATGCAGTTGCTGCAGTTCCTGACGATCCCGGTGAGCGAGATGTTTCGCGACCCGTCGCACTTCCTGGCCATTCGCCAGGAAGTGGTGCCGCTGCTCAAGACTTACCCGTCGATCAAGATCTGGATTGCCGGCTGCAGCACAGGGGAGGAGGTGTACTCCATGGCCATCCTGCTGCGTGAGGAAGGGCTGCTGGAACGCACGATCATCTATGCCACCGACATCAACCCCGCGTCCCTGGATAAAGCCAAGCAAGGCATCTTCTCCCTGGAGAACGTGCGGGCCTACACCGCCAATTATCAGCAGGCCGGGGGGCAGCGATCATTTGCCGACTACTACACGGCGGCTTACGATTACGCGATCTTCGACAAATCGTTGCGTGAGAATGTGACCTTCGCCGACCACAGCCTGGCGACCGACAGTGTATTCTCAGAAACTCAATTAATTTCATGTCGTAACGTGTTGATCTACTTCAATAAAAAATTGCAGGATCGAGCGTTTGGATTGTTTCATGAGTCGCTGTGCCATCGCGGCTTTCTGGTGCTGGGCAGCAAGGAAACCCTGGAGTTTTCGGGGTACAGCAAGCAATTCGAACCCTTGGTCAAGCAGGAACGGATCTACCGCAAATCATGAACGACGTTGCCGCCAACCCGATTCGCGGGATTGAAGCCATCGTCGTCGGCGCCTCCGCCGGCGGCGTCGAGGCGTTGCTGAGTATTTTCAGCGAACTGCCCGACACCTTCGGCCTGCCGATCATTGCCGTATTGCACCTGCCGGATGAGCGCCGCAGCCAACTGGCGGAAGTCTTTGCGCGACGCCTGCCGATTCCGGTAAGGGAAGGGCAGGACAAGGAAGCGATCCAGGCGGGCACGTTGTATTTCGCCGGGCCCGGTTATCACCTTTCGGTCGAGCATGACCGCAGCCTGTCCCTCAGCCAGGAAGAGCGGGTACACCATTCCCGGCCGGCGATCGACTACCTGTTTGCCTCCGCCGCCGATGCCTATGGCAAGGGCCTGCTGGCGATTTTGTTGACGGGGGCCAATCAGGACGGCGCCCACGGGCTGGCCCATGTCAAGCACTCGGGCGGTACCACGGTGGTCCAGGACCCCAGCGAAGCACGGATTGCCGTGATGCCGCGGGCGGCCCTGGCCCTGCACACCCCTGACCATATTCTGACCCTGAGCCACATTGCCGCATTGCTGGCTTCCCTGGAATCCTCCCCATGTTAAGTACTGTCCAGGCCAAACTGCTGATCGTCGATGATCTGCCGGAAAACCTGCTGGCCCTCGAAGCGTTGATCAAGCGCGAGGACCGTCAGGTCTTCAAGGCTTTGAGCGCCGATGAAGCCTTGTCCCTGTTGCTGGAACACGAGTTCGCCATGGCGATTCTCGATGTGCAGATGCCCGGCATGAACGGGTTCGAGCTGGCCGAACTGATGCGCGGCACCGAGAAAACCAAGAACATCCCGATTGTGTTCGTCAGCGCCGCCGGCCGTGAACTCAACTATGCGTTCAAGGGCTATGAAAGTGGCGCCGTGGACTTCCTGCACAAGCCGCTGGATATCCACGCGGTCAAGAGCAAGGTCAATGTGTTTGTCGACCTGTACCGCCAGAGCAAGGCGATGAAGCAGCAAGTCGAAGCCCTGGAACGCAGCCGCCGCGAGCAGGAGCTGTTGCTCACGCGCCTGCAGGCCACCCAGGCCGAGCTGGAGCAGGCAGTGCGCATGCGCGACGACTTCATGTCGATCGTCGCCCACGAGGTGCGTACGCCCCTTAACGGCCTGATCCTCGAAACCCAGCTGCGCAAGATGCACCTGGCCCGGGATAACGCCGCCGCGTTCACTCTGGACAAGATGCACGCCATGGTCGACCGCGATGAGCGCCAGATCCAGAGCCTGATCCGCCTGATCGAAGACATGCTCGACGTCTCGCGTATCCGCACCGGCAAACTGTCGATACGCCCGGGGCGCTTCGACCTGGCGCAATTGGTGAGCAACCTGGTGGAGAATTTCGCACCGCAGGTAGCCGCCGCCGAATCGTCGATGCACCTGGCGGCCGAGGGGCCGGTGGTGGGCAATTGGGATGAGTTTCGTATCGAACAGGTGGTCACCAACCTGCTGACCAACGCCCTGCGCTACGGGGCCAAGAGCCCGGTGGAGGTGCGCGTGTATACCGAGCATGGCGAAGCCAGGGTAGAAGTGCGTGACCACGGGATCGGCATCAGCGAAGAGAACCAGAAGCGTATTTTCCAGCAGTTCGAACGGGTGTCAGCCAGCCAGGTTGCCGCGGGACTGGGCCTTGGGTTGTTTATTTCCGAACAGATCGTGGCCGCCCATGGCGGCACCATCGAGGTCGAGAGCCAGATAGGCCAGGGCGCCTTGTTCCGGGTGTGCCTGCCCCTTGAACCGTCGGCATGAAATCAATCGTCACCCCGACGCAACCTCTACGTGACCCCATGGTCGTAATTGCAGCAATTGACCGGACAAAGGCTTCCCATGAGTGAAGATGCACAAGATGTCGTACTGATCGTCGAGGACGACGAATCCATTATGTTTGTGCTGGGTGAGTACCTGGCCGGCCTGGGGTATCGGGTATTGAAGGCGATCAACGGGGAGCAGGCCTTTGAAATCCTCGCCACCAAGCCGCACTTGGACCTGATGGTCACCGACTACCGTTTGCCCGGTGGGATTTCCGGCGTGCAGATCGCTGAGCCGGCCATCAAGTTGCGCCCGGAATTGAAAGTGATCTTTATCAGCGGCTACCCCCAGGAAATTCTCGACTGCAACAGCCCGATCACGCGCAATGCGCCGATCCTGGCCAAGCCGTTTGACCTGGATACCTTGCAGGAGCATATACAGCGTTTGTTGGCCTGAAGGGCCAAGTGGTGAATCAGGCTCTTCCTGAGCCTGAATGACACTGCTTGGCTAATGGCCATTTACGCCCGAATCATCTCCCGCACCTTCGCCGTCAACAAATCAAAGGTAAACGGCTTGGTGATCAACTGCATCCCCGGATCCAGGAACCCACCACGCACCGCCGCATGCTCGGCATATCCGGTAATAAACAGCACCTTCAGGTCCGGACGAACCTGCCGGCCTATCTCTGCCAGTTGGCGTCCATTCATGCCGGGCAAGCCGACGTCGCTGATCATCAGGTCAATGCGCTGGCTGGATTCGATAATCGGCAGTGCGCCATCGGCATCGCCCGCTTCGACAAAGGCGTAGCCCAGCTCACTCAATACCTGGCTGACCAGCACGCGCACCGCCGGGTCGTCCTCGACGATCAGCACGGTTTCCCCCCTGTTGGCGATCGGCAACAGGGCAGGGTCCACGGTCACATCGGGGGTGATTTCGCCGACAAAACGTGGCAGGAACAGGCTCACCGTGGTGCCTTTGCCTACCTCGCTATGGAGGGTTACATGGCCCCGCGATTGGCGCGCGAAACCGTAGATCATCGACAAGCCCAGGCCGGTGCCCTGGCCAATGGGCTTGGTGGTAAAGAAGGGGTCGAATACCCGGCCCAACAGGCTTTCCGGAATGCCGCAGCCGGTGTCGCTGACGCTCAGTTCCACGTAGTCGCCGGGCTTGAGCGTGCCGTAGGCGGCGGTGAAGACGCTGTCGAGGTGACGGTTGCAGGTTTCGACAACCAGGCGGCCCCCACTCGGCATGGCATCCCGGGCGTTGAGCGCCAGGTTGAGCAAGGCACTTTCCAGTTGATTGGGGTCGGCCTCGGCCGTCCACAACTGAGTGTCCAGGCGCATGTCCAAGGCGATGCTTTCGTTGAGGCTGCGTTGCAGCAGCTCGCCCATGGAGGTCACCAGTTGGTTGATCTGTACCGGCTTGGAGTCCAGCGACTGGCGCCGCGAGAACGCCAGCAGGCGGTGGGTGAGGCCGGCGGCGCGGTTGGCGGAGGTCACGCCGAGGTCGATCAGGCTGTCCAGATCATCCAGCTTGCCGCGGGACACACGCCTTCGCAGCAGCTCCAGGCTGCCGATAATGCCGGTGAGCATATTGTTGAAGTCGTGGGCGATACCGCCGGTCAACTGGCCGACGGCTTCCATCTTCTGGGATTGGCGCAAGGCTTCTTCGTTGCTGCGCAACTGCGCCGTGCGTTCTTCGACTTGCTGTTCCAGCGTCTCAAGGGTGCGCTGCAGGCGCAGTTCGCTCTCGCTCAGGTCGATCAACCTGTCCCGTGCCTCATATTGCCGACGCCGTCCACGCAGGGCGGCGCTCACCAGGCTGATCAACGTCACGGGGTGGAAGGGGCGCTCCAGGAACGTCACGTTGCCCAGCAGGCCGCTGAGGTGGGATGAACCGTTCTGCTCGCTACCGCCGTGATGGGTCATCAGCACGATGGGCAGGTCGGACCAGGCGGGCTGCTGGTGCAGGTATTCCAGCAGGGGCTCCAGGTCCGCGCCGCGCAGGGCTTCGGCTGCGATGATCAGCATGCCGGCGCCTTGCTCCACGGCCTCGCACAATGCGGGCAGGCTGCTGGCAACCATGCCGGTGTAGCCGGCTTCCTTGAGCATCATCAGCGCCAACGAACCATCGCGGCCCATGGGCGCCAGGACGATTGCGCGTTCGGATACAGGTGAAATGGTGGTCACACGCCCTCATCCTTGAGCAAAGGCGAACCGGCGCCCATGTAGGTCGGGATGCCGCGCAAAACCCCTTGGAAATTGTCCAGCGGTTCTCCGACGGTCATGCCACGGCTGCTGATACGGTATTCACGGATAGTCGACTCATGGGCGCCGGTGCGTTTCTTGATAATCGAGATGGCGCGGCGCACCTTGCCCAACGCCTCGAAATAACGCAGCAGAATCACGGTGTCGGCCAGGTAAGTGATGTCGACAGGGGCCTGCATGTCGCCGACCAGTCCATGTTGCGCAACGGTCATGAACGTCGCCGCGCCACGGCGGTTGAGGTACAGCAGCAGTTCATGCATATGCAGGATCAGCGCGTTTTCTTCCGGCATTGCCGCCTGGTAGCCATTGATACTGTCGATGACCACCGTCTTGATCCCGCGCTCGTCCACACAACGGCGCACGCGGTGGGAAAACTCGCCGGGGGACAGCTCGGCCGCGTCCACCTGTTCGATCAGCAGGTTGCCGGTGGCCTGCAGGGCGGCGAGGTCGATGCCCATATTGTTCATGCGCTCGAACAGCAAACCCAATTCTTCATCGAAGATAAACAGCGCGGCCTTTTCGCCACGGCCTACCGCCGCTGCGGCGAAGATCATCGAGATCAGCGACTTGCCGGTACCGGCCGGGCCGAGAATCAGGCTGCTGGAGCCGGTCTCGACGCCGCCGCCCATCAGGGCATCCAGCTCGCGAATGCCGCTGCTCAAGGTCTGGCGTATGTAACCGCCACGATGCTCGGCGGCGACCAGGCGCGGGAATACGTGAATGCCATCGTGCATGATGGTGAAGTCGTGAAACCCACCCCGATATTTCTGCCCGCGATATTTCACCACCCGCACGCGACGGCGTTCGGCGCCGTAGTTGGGGGTCAGTTCTTCCAGGCGAATCACCCCGTGGGCCACGCTGTGCACGGTTTTGTCGAGGGATTCGGTGGTCAGGTCGTCGAGCAGCAGCACGGTGGCGTCGTAGCGCACGAAGTAATGCTTGATCGCCAGGATCTGGCGGCGATAGCGCAGCGAGCTTTGCGCGAGCAGGCGGATTTCCGAGAGGCTGTCGATGACCACTCGGGTCGGCTTGACCCGCTCCACCACTTCGAATATCTGCCGGGTTGCTTCGCCCAGCTCCAGGTCCGAAGAGTACAGCAGGCTCTGCTGATGCTCGGCATCCAGCAGGCTCTCCGGCGGGGTCAGCTCGAAGATATGAATATTGTCGTCCAGGTCCCAACCGTGGGACTCGGCGCCCTGGCGCAACTCACGCTCGGTTTCGGACAGTGTGATGTAGAGCGTTCGCTCACCCGCTTTCGCCCCGGCCTGCAGGAAGTGCAGGGCGACCGTGGTTTTACCGGTGCCAGGTTCACCTTCCAGCAGGAACAGGTGGCTGCGCGATAGCCCTCCGGCAAGAATGTCGTCGAGACCTTCGATGCCGATGGCTGCTTTTTCGGTTAACAACGCTTTGGATGTAGACAAGAAGTGCCCTCAGGTCACATACGAGTAGAGGATGCGCATCCAGGTGGACGCGCCATGTTCTCTTGACCGTAGCGCTTTGTGGCGGTTCAAACTGATGCGCGATTATTGTGCCTACAGGCCTTGCTGCAGTGCCGGATCGTCAGGGTTTTGCTGTTCGAGCTGGGCGAGCAGCACCTGCACATTCTGCAATTGGCCGCTTTCTTTCCAATAGTTGACCAACAGCACCCGCGCCTTGCGATTGGCCGGGTGGCGCTGGACGATTTCCTCCAACTGGCGCTGGGCCGCTTCCAATTCCTGCTGGGCATGCAGGGTGGTAGCGAGGTCGTAGCGGTAATCCTGATTGTCCGGCTCCAGCTCCACGGCCTTGGACAGGCCGAGCAACGCATAGGGGCGCTCGCCATGGTGCAGCAGCCACATACCCAGGGCATGTTGCAGGTAGGCCGACTCAGGGTGCGCCGCCAATTGCCGGGCCAGCAATTGGCGGGATTCATCGGTCTTGCCCTGTTTATCCAGCAACTCGATCTGCGCGACCACCGCTTGCAGGTTGTCCGGCTGCAAGCGCATGGCCTGTTCCAAGGCGTTTTGCGCTTCCGGCAGCAGGGCGCTGTGAATGTACAGGCGCGCCAGTTGAATCCAGCCTTCGGCCGTTTCCGGTTGGGCCTTGAGCTTTTTCACGAACTCGTCCAATACCTGCTGCAATGGCCCGAAGTACAGGCCCAAGGTGTCGGGCGACAGGCCGAGCAGGGCATTGGCGGCGGCAAAGCGTACGCTTTGTTCGGGGTCATCGAGCACCGGGCCGAGCAGCAGGGTGCGCTGGCCGCTGGGCACCAGGCCGACAATGCTGTGGATGGCCGCTTCGCGCACCAACGCTGAGTCGCTGGTGAGGTCTTTGTCGGCGAGCTTCAAGGCCTGGGGGCTGGGGTAGTTGGGCAATTCGGCATGCAGCGCGGCGCGGCGTTCGGGTGACAGGTCCGGCCGGCCCAGTTGCTGATACAGCACGCGCGCGGCGCCCGGCTCGCCGTTATGCGCCTGTTTCAAGGCTTTTGAGTAACCGTGGGCAATGGCAGGAGGCACGGCCACCTGGGCGGTGCGGGAGAAATACCAGGTGATCAGCACAATCAACAACAGGGCGCACAGGCCGATGATGGAGTAACGGCGTGACTTTGACATGCAGGCGTCCGAAAAGCTGAAGAAGCAAAGCCGCAAGCTTCGGCCAGACCACGGCAGGTGTCAAACCCGCATCAGGTCAGCACGTATTCCACCGGTTCCAGGGCCGGCGGCAGGTCGGGTTCGCCGAGGGCGGCCAGCAGCTCACGCTCCAGGGTGCGCAGGATCGCATTGCAGGGCAGGTCGTTTTCGTCAAAGCCGAAAGGGTCTTCCAGGTCGTCGCCGATCTCATCGAGGCCGAAGAAGGTGTAGCTGACAATGGCGGTAAACACCGGCGTCAGCCAGCCGAGGGGTTCGGCCATGGCGAACGGCAAGAGGATGCAGAACAGGTAAATGGTGCGGTGCAGCAGCAAGGTGTAGGGGAAGGGCAGCGGCGTGCTTTTGATGCGCTCGCACGCGGCCTGTACCTGGCTGAGGCTGACCAGGCGGGTTTCCAACTGGGTGTAACGCCATTCGCTGAGGGCGCCTTGCTCGGCCAGGGCGGAAAATCCCGCGCCAATCTGTTGCAGCACCCGGTCAGGCAGGTTGGGATGACTCGCTTCCACACTGGCCCAGGGCTGGATCGCCCGGGCTTCGTCTTCGTGGCGCAAGCGCGCGACCAGCCCGTGGGCGAAGCCGCCCAGGCCCCGTAGCAGGCGCCCACGCTCCGTCGGGTCAGTGAGCACCTGGGTCTCGCGAATCAGCGAGCGCACCTCAATGATCATCTGCCCCAGTTGCTTGCGGCCTTCCCACCAGCGGTCATAGCAGGCGTTATTGCGAAAACTCATGAAGATCGACAGCGACAGCCCGAGCAACGTAAAGGGCGTGGCGTTGACCTTGGAGAAATAGGCCGGGTGCAGGGTTTCCACCAACACGATCACCGACGCCAGCAGCGTGACCAGCAGGCTGCGCAGGGCGATGCGCTTGGCAATCGAGCCCTTGAGGGAAAACAGGATGCCCAGCAGGTTCGGTTTGGGACGTACGATCATCGCGGGGAGGACTTCTTCGGTGGCGCAGGCCCTCAGGTTAGGAGCTTGCACTGCGCACGTCCAATCGCTTGGGCTGACCGGACGATCAGCGCGGTCGATGATTGGCCAAACCAGTCAGCCATGTTGAAGGCTTTGACCATTGCTGCCGTGGCGTTGCAGAGCGACTATTTCGACGATCTCGACCGTTCAAGGAAACAATAATGCAGATTGAGAACAAGGTTTTTCTGGTCAGCGGCGGCGCTTCCGGCCTCGGTGCGGCCACCGCAGATATGCTGGTCGCGGCCGGCGCCAAGGTCATGCTGGTGGATTTGAATGCCGACGCCGTGGCGGCCAAGGCCAGGCAGCTCGGCGACAACGCCCGCAGCGCAGTGGCGGATATCAGCCAGGAGGCCGCAGCCGAAGCCGCCGTGCAGGCAACGGTCGCGGCGTTTGGCGGATTGCATGGCTTGGTCAACTGCGCGGGGGTGGTGCGCGGTGAAAAGATCCTCGGCAAGACTGGCCCCCATGGGCTGGCCAGCTTTGCCCAGGTGATCAACGTCAACCTGATCGGCAGCTTTAACCTGCTGCGCCTGGCGGCGGCGGCGATCGCCGAAACGGAAGCGAACACCGACGGCGAGCGCGGGGTGATCATCAACACCGCTTCGGTGGCTGCGTTCGACGGGCAGATCGGGCAGGCCGCTTATGCGGCGTCCAAAGGCGCGATAGCCAGCCTGACCCTGCCCGCCGCACGGGAGCTGGCGCGCTTCGGCATTCGCGTGATGACCATCGCCCCGGGCATTTTCGAAACCCCGATGATGGCCGGCATGACCCCGGAAGTACGCGACTCCCTGGCCGCCGGCGTGCCGTTCCCGCCACGCCTGGGCAAGCCTGCCGAATACGCCGCGCTGGTGCGGCACATCATTGAAAACAGCATGCTCAACGGCGAGGTGATCCGTCTCGACGGCGCCTTGCGCATGGCGGCCAAGTAAGGAGGATGAGCCATGAATGATCCCATCGTGATTGTCAGCGCCGTGCGCACGCCCATGGGCGGGTTCCAGGGCGACCTCAAGGGCCTCACCGCACCGCAACTGGGCTCTGCCGCCATCCGAGCGGCGGTCGAGCGTGCCGGCATCGCCGCCGATGCCGTGGATGAAGTGTTGTTTGGGTGCGTGCTGCCGGCCGGCCTGGGCCAGGCGCCTGCGCGTCAAGCCGCCTTGGGCGCCGGGTTGGATAAGTCCACGCGTTGCACCACCCTCAACAAGATGTGCGGCTCGGGCATGGAAGCGGCGATCCTCGCCCATGATTCCCTGCTGGCCGGCAGCGTCGACGTGGTGATCGCCGGCGGCATGGAAAGCATGTCCAACGCGCCCTACCTGCTGGACCGCGCACGCAGCGGCTATCGCATGGGCCATGGCCGCGTCATCGATCACATGTTCCTTGACGGCCTGGAAGATGCGTATGAAAAGGGCCGCCTGATGGGCACCTTTGCCGAGGAGTGCGCGCAGCTCAACGGCTTCAGCCGTGAGGCGCAGGATGCGTTTGCCATCGCGTCGCTGACCCGTGCGCAGGAGGCAATCACCCATGGCAGCTTCGCCGCCGAAATTGTCCCGGTACAGGTCACCGTCGGCAAAGAGCAGAAAACCATCCTGCATGACGAACAACCGCCCAAGGCCAGGCCGGAAAAAATCCCCGGCCTCAAACCGGCGTTCCGCGAAGGCGGCACCGTGACGGCGGCCAATTCCAGCTCGATTTCCGACGGCGCGGCAGCGTTGCTGCTGATGCGTGAGTCCGAGGCGCAAAAGCGTGGGCTCAAGCCGCTGGCGGTGATCCACGGGCATGCGGCGTTTGCCGATGAACCGGGGCTGTTTCCGGTGGCGCCGGTGGGCGCGATTCGCAAGCTGATGAGCAAGACCGGCTGGAGCCTCGACAACGTCGATCTGTTCGAAATCAACGAAGCCTTTGCCGTGGTCAGCCTGGTGACCATGAGCAAGCTGGAAATCCCCCACGCCAAGGTCAATGTCCACGGCGGTGCCTGCGCCCTGGGCCACCCGATTGGCGCGTCCGGCGCGCGGATCCTGGTCACTCTGCTCTCGGCCCTGCGCCAGAAAGGCCTCAAGCGGGGCGTCGCCGCCATTTGTATCGGCGGCGGTGAAGCCACGGCCATGGCCGTCGAATGCCTGTATTAAGGACTGAGCCCAATGCTGCCCAATGACGAACAACTGCAAATCAGCGACGCCGCCCGGCAATTTGCCCAGGAGCGGCTCAAACCGTTTGCCGCCGAGTGGGACCGTGAGCACCGCTTTCCCAAGGAAGCCATCGGCGAGATGGCCGAACTGGGCTTTTTCGGCATGCTGGTACCCGAACAGTGGGGCGGGTGCGCCACCGGTTACCTGGCCTACGCCATGGCCCTGGAGGAAATCGCCGCCGGTGACGGCGCCTGCTCCACCATCATGAGCGTGCACAACTCGGTGGGCTGCGTGCCGATCCTGAGCTTCGGCAACGATCAGCAGAAAGAACAATTCCTCAAGCCCCTGGCCAGCGGCGCCATGCTCGGTGCTTTCGCCCTGACTGAGCCGCAAGCCGGTTCGGATGCCAGTGGCCTGAAAACCCGTGCACGCCGTGAAGGCGATCATTACGTGCTCAATGGCTGCAAACAGTTCATCACCTCCGGCCAGAATGCCGGGGTGGTGATTGTGTTCGCGGTGACTGACCCCGCAGCGGGTAAGCGTGGGATCAGCGCGTTTATCTTGCCCACCGATTCGCCGGGCTACAGCGTGGCGCGGGTCGAGGACAAGCTCGGCCAGCATGCCTCCGATACCTGCCAGATCCTGTTCGAGGATGTAAAGGTGCCGGTGGCCAACCGCCTTGGGGAGGAGGGCGAGGGCTACCGGATCGCCCTGGCCAACCTTGAAGGCGGTCGCGTCGGCATCGCCTCGCAATCGGTAGGCATGGCCCGCGCCGCGTTTGAGGCTGCACGCGACTACGCCCGCGAGCGCGAAAGCTTCGGCAAACCGATCATTGAGCATCAGGCCGTGGCCTTTCGCCTGGCGGACATGGCCACGCAAATCGCCGTGGCGCGGCAGATGGTGCACTACGCCGCCGCCCTGCGGGACAGCGGCAAGCCGGCGTTGGTCGAAGCTTCCATGGCCAAGCTGTTCGCCTCGGAAATGGCTGAGAAAGTCTGCTCCGCCGCCTTGCAAACCCTCGGCGGTTACGGTTACCTGAGCGACTTCCCCGTGGAGCGGATCTACCGCGATGTGCGGGTCTGCCAGATTTACGAAGGCACCAGCGATATTCAACGCATGGTCATCTCACGCAATCTCTAAGGAGCCGATACATGAGTTACGAAACGATTTTGCTCGAAGTCCAGGGCCGCGTCGGGTTGATTACCCTCAACCGCCCGCAAGCCCTGAACGCCCTGAATGCGCAGTTGGTCAGTGAGTTGAACCAGGCCCTGGATAGCCTGGAAGCCAACCCGGAAATTGGCTGCATCGTCTTGACCGGCTCGAAAAAAGCCTTCGCTGCCGGTGCGGACATCAAGGAAATGGCCGAGCTGACCTACCCGCAGATCTACCTCGACGACCTGTTCAGTGACAGCGACCGCGTCGCCAACCGGCGCAAGCCGATCATCGCCGCGGTCAACGGCTTCGCCCTGGGCGGCGGCTGCGAACTGGCGCTGATGTGCGATTTTATCCTGGCCGGTGACGGCGCCAAGTTCGGCCAGCCGGAAATCAACCTCGGCGTGCTGCCGGGCATGGGCGGCACCCAACGCCTGACCCGCGCCGTGGGCAAGGCCAAGGCCATGGAAATGTGCCTGACCGGACGGTTTATCGATGCGGTGGAAGCCGAGCGCTGCGGGATCGTCGCGCGCATCGTGCCCGCCGATGAACTGCTCGACGAAGCGCTGAAAGTCGCCACGCTGATTGCCGGCAAATCGGTGCCGATCAGCATGATGGTCAAGGAAAGCGTGAACCGTGCGTTTGAAGTGAGCCTGTCGGAAGGCGTGCGCTTTGAGCGCCGGGTGTTCCATGCAGCGTTCGCCACGCAGGACCAGAAGGAAGGCATGGCGGCGTTTGTGGCCAAGCGCGCGCCGGAGTTCAAGGATAAGTAGCCGTTGCCAGCTGTATAGCTGCAAGCTTCAAGTAATCGCCAATGCGCTTTTACTTGAAGCTTGCAGCTTAAGACTTGCAGCTCTTACAGCTGGTAGTTTTTGAGTTCCCGGGCAATCACCATCCGCTGAATCTCGCTGGTCCCTTCGTAAATCTGCGTGATCCGCGCGTCCCGGTAGTAACGCTCCACCGGGTAATCCTCCAAATATCCATAGCCGCCATGAATCTGCATCGCGCTGGAGCAGACCTGCTCGGCCATTTCCGAGGCAAACAGCTTGGCCTGGGACGCTTCCGAGAGGCAGGGCTTGCCGGCGCTGCGCAGGCGCGCCGCATGCAGGATCAGTAAACGGGCAGCGTTCAGGCGGGTTTGCATGTCCGCCAGCAGGTTGGCCACGCTTTGGTGTTCGATGATCGCCTTGTCGAATTGCACCCGGTCGCGGGCATAGGCCAGCGCCGCCTCAAAGGCCGCACGGGCGATGCCCAGGGCTTGGGCGGCAATGCCGATGCGACCGCCTTCGAGGTTGGACAGGGCGATGGCCAGGCCTTTGCCGCGCTCGCCGAGCAGGTTGGCCTCGGGCACGCTGCAGTGGTTGAGGGTGACGGCGCAGGTGTCCGAGGCGCGAATACCCATCTTGTGCTCGGTGCGGTCGACCACAAACCCCGGGGTGTCGGTGGGGACCAGGAACGCGGAAATGCCTTTCTTGCCCAGGTCCGGGTCGGTCACGGCAAATACAATCGCCAGCTTGGCGCGCTTGCCGTTGCTGACGAACTGCTTGGCGCCATTGATCACCCACTGGCCGTCGCGCAGTTCGGCGCGGGTGCGCAGGTTGTGGGCCTCGGAGCCGGCCTGGGGTTCGGTCAGGCAGAAGCAGCCAATCGCCTGGCCACTGGCGAGGTCGGCCAGCCAGGTGTGTTTCTGGGCATCGGTGCCGTAGTTGAGGATTGGCCCGCAACCCACTGAATTATGGATACTCATCAGTGCGCCGGTGGCGCCATCGCCAGCCGAGATCTCTTCCACGGCCAGGGCATACGCCACGTAGTCGACATAGGTACCGCCCCATTCTTCCGGCACTACCATGCCCAACAGGCCCAGTTCGCCCATCTTCGCCACCAGGGCGTCGTCGATCCAGCCGGCTTTTTCCCAGGCTTGGGCATGGGGGGCGATTTCACCACGGGCGAAGTCGCGCGCCATGTCACGGATCATTACCTGTTCTTCAGTATATTCAATGTCTTGCATGGCTTATTTCGCAACCTGCTCGAAGTGATGAAAGAAGCTGTCGACGTGGCTTTTGTCCAGTCCATGGAGCGTCGGCGGGTTCCAGCGAGGGTTCTTGTCCTTGTCGATGATCAGCGCGCGGACCCCTTCGATCAGGTCGCCGCGTTCGAACCATTGGCGGTCAAGGTGCAGCTCCAGGGCAAAGCACTGTTCCAACGGCAGGCGCCGGCCGCGTCGCAGCATTTCCAGGGTCACGGCCATGGCCAGGGGCGAGCGGGTCTGCATCAGGTGGACGGTGTTCAGTGCCCACTCATGGCTGTCGGCGACAGTGACTTCCTGGAGCTGCTCGACGATGCTCGGAATGTCCGGCAGGCCGAAGAAGTGGTCGATAGCCGGGCGCAATGCGGCCAGCGGCGGGTCGGGCAGGCGCTGCACCGCCAGCTTGGCCAGCACGCCTTGCAGGTCTTTGAGGGGCGACTCGTGCCATTGCAGGCTGTCGAGTTTCTGGTCGAGGCTGGCCAGCTTGGCGCTGTCCAGGTACCAGTTGGCCAACCCGCAATACAGGGCGTCTGCCGCGCGAACCTGCACGCCGGTCACGCCGAGGTAAATGCCCAGCTCGCCGGGAATGCGCGGCAGGAAGTAGCTGCCACCGACGTCCGGGAAGTAACCGATCGCCACCTCCGGCATCGCCAGGCGGCTGCGTTCGGTGACGACGCGCAAATCCGCCCCCTGCACCAGACCCATGCCGCCGCCCAGGACAAACCCATCCATCAGGGCCAGTACGGGTTTACGGTAATGGTGGATGGCCAGGTCCAGCGCGTATTCCTCGACGAAGAAGTCTTCGTGCAGGGTGTCGCCGCGTTTGAAACTGTCGTACAGGGAGCGGATATCGCCGCCGGCACAAAATGCCTTGTCGCCCGCACCGCGCAGGACTACGGCATGCACCTGCGGGTCGTCTGACCAGGCGTGCAGCTGTTGCGCGAGGCGGCGGACCATGTCCAGGGTGATGGCATTCAAGCCGGCGGGGCGATTGAGGGTGAGGTGACCGATATGGTTGCGTACTTCGGCCAGTACGTCGTCCTGACGCCTCTCGGCGCTGCTTGCTTCGCTTGAAACCTGAGCAGTCATCTGTAACTCCCTGCTTTTATTGTTCTTTATCAAGATGTTCGTGAGTAAACACTCTTGTGAGAGTATCAGTGCAAATTTGCACAGTACAACCCGGAATCATGCAGGTCGTTTTTGCATTTATGCAGGGTGGCGGGCGTGGGTTCAGGTCACGCGGGTTGCCAGTACTTCACCGATGCTGCGGCGCCGAGCGTGGGTTTCTGCAGCATGGATCAATTGCTCCAGCTCCGTCGGGGCCACGTCGTAGAATTGCTCCATGTCTGCCAGCGCCAGCTTCAAGTCGGCGGCCGTGATAGCGGGGTCTCGGGCGGCCCTGGGGTCAGGCAGGACAGTCGTCGACGTCTCGACAGCACCCTTGGGGTAGCGCGTTCGCGTCGCATTATTGTAGGCCAATGCGCAGGCCAGCAAGGCACCGGCGCCGAGTAATACGGCCCCCAATTCGTGCCAGCCCAGGGCGGCGGAGGCAGGGTCGGCCAGGACCAGGCTCATGGCCAGGCCACCGGCGGGCGGGTGTAGGCACCGCAGCCAGCACATCAGCACCACGGCCATGCCGGCCGCCAGGCAGGCACCGCCCAGGGTGCGCCCAAGGACGCGGGCCACCAGCAATGCCACGACACCGGCGCACAGGTAGCTGCCGATGATCGACCAGGGTTGTGCCAGCGCACCGGACGAAACCGCAAACAACAACACCGCCGATGCCCCCAGCGGGCCCAGCAGGTGCAGGGCCACCTCCATGCCAAAAAACTGGGCACAGAGCCACACACTGAAAAATGTGCCCAAGCCCATGCCAATCGCGGCACGGCTCCATTCGGTGGGGCGGGTGTTGATAGCAGCGGGAAACCAGCGAGAGCGCATTGAAAGGAAATCCATAAACGGCGGGCAAAAAAAAGGCTTGTCTGGTTGCCCGGAAAAGCCCTTTGAAAGTTCCTGCATTTGGGGGAGGAACCCGCGCAGTGTGCCGCGCCCGGCAGGGCAGCGCCAATGCATATTAATGAGGGTTAAATACAAAAATAATGAGGTTATCAAGGCGTGGCGGAGCGGTAGATAGCTACCGCATGTGGCCATCGAGTTTACAGTTGGGGTTCAGACGCAACTCAAGGTTGGGCAGGTTTAGCCAGGTGCAGCAGCACATAGGGGTTTCGGTCGAACTCACCGCTCAACGTAGGCGTGATAGAGGCAAAGCGCGGGTCTTCGAGCCCTTCGAAATCCGCCTGGCTCATCACCAGCCACGCCGGCCCTTGCAGCGGTGCCAGGTCAGAGGCTTGTTGGGTAAACAACGGCACCTGGTCGCAGTCGAGGTTGACCATGTATTTGATCGCCTTGGCGTCTTTGCCCAGGCCGTGCAATACCACGGGGGCGCGCTGTTGCTTGACCTGCTCATGCACTTGCAGGGTAAAGGTGCGGGTGTCGTAGACGCTGCGTTCGAGCGGTTCGACCACGGCAATATAGGTTGCCCACACCGCAAGCACGGCGGCAAGCGCCGGACCCAGCGGCCGCAGGCGAGCCCTGAACAACGCCAGCAATGCCAAGGCTTGCAGCACGCCGAGAACGGCGAACACCGGTCCCAGCTGGCTCAACTCTTGCGGATAGCGTGGCCGCGCGAATACCAGCCCGACGATCAGCAGGCCTGGCAGCAGCGTCCATAGACCCAGCATCAGCCCGCGTAGCCCTGCAAACAGCCGCCCCTCAGCGACCTGGAACGGGTACGCCGCAATGATCGCCGCCATGGGCAACATCGACAGCACATAGCGGGCCTTCTTTGCCTGGGGAATCGACAGGCCCAGCATCACCAGCAAGCCTGCGGCGGCGCAGTACAGCACCAGTTGCAACGCCGGTGTCGGCACGCGGCGCCCACCGACCGCAACCGCCAGCAGCACCAGCAGCGCCACGGGATAGGCGAGGGCGTAGTTGCCCAGCGAGCTGGTGAAGTAATACAACGCGCCGCTGGAGCCTTCACTGCCGTCCATTCGCCCCAGGAACTGCATGCGGATCACATCCTGCATGAAGCTTTCGCCGCCACTGAGCTTGGCCATCAGCAACAGCAGGCCGACACAGGCCGCCAGCAGCGCCAGGGCCAGCAGGCCAAAGCTGAACAGTTGGCGCCATTGCCGGTTGATCAGGTAGTAGCTGCACAGCACGCCCGTGGGAATGACCAGCCCGATCGGCCCGCGAATCGCAAAGCCGAGGATCAGCAGCAGGTACAGCCAGTACAGGCGTCTGCCCGCACCGAAATGGTCATGGGCATAACCGAGGTAGAACACCGCCAGGGCGATGGCGGCGAGCATCTGGTCAAGGGACACCGCACGGGTTTCACTGATGAAGGTACTGCTCAGCAACAACAGCGCGATGCTCAGCAGCCCCCAACGCTGGGAGTAGGGCGCCGTCAGGCGATACACCAGGATGACGATCACTGCCGAGGCAATCGACGTGGGCAGCCAGGCCGTGAGGCTGGTGACCTCGCCCAGGGGCAGGGACAACAGCCAGGTCATCAGCGTCGAGGTGGCCAGGTAATCGGCATACGGCTGCCCGTAGGTGGTGGGGAAAAAACCCGGCCCATGGCGCAGCATCTCCTGGGCAAACACCACGAAGCGTGAGTCGAAACCGATAATCGCCTGGTGCCAGCTGCCGGCGATGAACAACAGCAGCGCCAGCAATCCCAAGACGAGGGATTGGCGGCGGATCGTCGGGCTGAGCAGGGGCGGTTGAGCTTTGTTCACGAATCAGGCTTCCACGACCTGCGGCACCCACTGTTGCTGGGGGATCGGCAACTGGCAGGAATCGCCACGACCGATCGGGTAATACTGGAAGCCCTTGCGCGCCAGGCGCTCACCGTCATACAGGTTGCGGCCGTCGAAGATCACCGGGGTTTTCAGGCGCTGGTGGATCAGCTCGAAGTCGGGCGCCTTGAACTGCTGCCATTCGGTGCAGACGATCAGCGCATCGGCGCCGAGCAAGGTGGATTCCGGCGTGCCCATCAGCATCAGTCGCTCCTCGTCAGCGTAGATACGCTGGGTTTCCTGCATGGCTTCCGGGTCGAACGCCCGTACAGTGGCGCCGGCGGCCCACAACGCTTCCATCAGCACGCGGCTGGGTGCATCGCGCATGTCGTCGGTGTTGGGCTTGAACGCCAGGCCCCACAGGGCAAAGGTCTTGCCGCGCAGGTTGCCCTGGAAGAACGCATTGATACGCTCGAACAGCTTGCTCTTCTGGCGCTGATTGATGGCTTCCACGGCTTCCAGCAGGTCGCTGGAGCAGTTGGCCTGCTTGGCGCTGTGGATCAAGGCACGCATGTCCTTGGGGAAGCACGAGCCGCCGTAGCCGCAGCCGGGGTAGATAAAGTGATAGCCGATGCGCGAGTCGGCGCCGATGCCCAGGCGCACGGCTTCGATGTCGGCACCCAGGTGTTCGGCCAGCTCGGCGATCTGGTTGATAAAGCTGATCTTGGTCGCCAGCATGCAGTTGGCGGCGTATTTGGTCAGTTCGGCGCTGCGCAGGTCCATGAAGATGATGCGGTCGTGGTTGCGGTTGAACGGCGCGTACAGGTCGCGCATCACGTCGCGCACTTCTTCGCGCTCGCAGCCGATGATGATGCGGTCCGGGCGGCGGCAGTCGGAAACGGCCGAGCCCTCCTTGAGGAATTCCGGGTTGGAGACGATATCGAACTCCAGGTGCCGGCCGGCCAGGTGCAGGGCTTTTTCGATATGGGCGCGCAGGGTGTCGCCGGTGCCAACCGGGACGGTGGATTTCTCCACCAGGATCACCGGTTCGATACGGTGGCGGGCTACTGCGTCACCCACCGACAGCACGTACTTGAGGTCGGCCGAGCCGTCTTCATCCGACGGCGTACCCACCGCGATAAACAGCACTTCGCCGTGTTCGACGGCAAGCTTTTCGTCAAAGGTGAAGTGCAGTCGCCCGCTCTCCAGGTTTTCCTTGACCATGGCCGCCAGCCCCGGCTCGAAGATGCTCACATGGCCTTGCTGCAGGAGCTTGACCTTGTTCTGATCGACGTCCATGCAGATGACATCGTGACCGACTTCGGCTAATACGGTGGCCTGTACCAGACCGACGTAACCACTACCAAATACACTGATTTTCATGGGGCATTCCTGGCGCTTGCAGCGCTAGCACGGCGAGAGTTAATAACCAGCACACCAAGGATGACAAGCGCCACCCCCAGGGTTTTCGAGAGGGAAAAATGTTCGTTGAACACCGGCAGGCTGGCGGCCAGCAGGTACACCAGCGCATAGCTGATGCTCAGCAGCGAATAGGCGCGGCCCAGGGGCAGGTGCTTGAGGGCGCCGAGCCAGCAGAGCATCGACAGCGCGTAGGCCAGGATCGCCAGGCTCACCACGCCGAGCGCCGCGAAGTCGATGGCATTGCTGTGGAACGCCGTCAGCCATTCGGTAGGCAAGGGCAGGCGCGTCATGCTCCAGCGCATGCCCAACTGGGCGGCGCTGACCAGGCCAACGCTGCCCAGGGCCAGGGCAAACCCACGCACGCGGCTCATACCTGGCGCCCCAGCAGCACCACACCGGCAATCACCAGCACCACACCCAGCCAATGCCGTGTGTCGATGGGCTCCTTGAACACACAGCGCGCCACCAGGGTGACCAGGACAAAATTGAGGCTGAGCATCGGGTAGGCGATGCCGACTTCCAGGCGCTGCAACACCAGCAACCACACCAGCAAACCAAAACCCAGGCACAGCAGGGCCGACCACAACCATGGCGAGCGCAGTTTCAGCGCCCAACTGTCGGGCTGGTCGCGCCAGCCTTCCACGGCGAATTTCTGCGAGACCTGGCCCATGCATGTGAGCAGGCAGGCCGCCAATAACAGGAGCAGTGTGATCATGGCGCAACCTGCGGGAACACCAGGATCACGATATTGCCTTGCTCGTAGCGCTTGCCGTCCTTGGGCAGCAAGTCCACTTCGGCGAGTTCGTCGTCGCCCTTGACGCGCATGACCACACCGACCGCGCCGTGTTTGCGCGCGTCGCTCATCCATTGCTGGACCTGCGTGGTGTCGACCTTGTGATGGGCCGCATCGTCGAAGGCCAAGCCATATTTCACTTCGCCGACGGTGTTATAGAGGGTCACGTCCGGGCGCTTGACGCGCCACGCCAGGGCGGAGGCCGCGCCGAGGTCGTTGCTCAGCAACGCGCTGGTCTGGCTCAACTCCTGGAGGTGATCGATGATGAACTGGTCCGGGGTCTTGTTATAAACCACCGAATGGGGCAATGCGGCCGGGACCAGCGCCACCAGCAACCAGCTGCCGACCACCGGCGCTGCCCACAAGCGCAGCGGGCGCGAGGCCTGCAACAGGTTGGCAACGATCCAGCCGAACAGGAAGACAAACACCAGCACCAGGCTGAGGGTTTCACTGCCGTGCTCGTACACCGGTTTTTTCAGTTGGAACCAGGTCAGGGCCAGTAACGCCACAACGCCAATCACCAGGTTCAGCCAGCCGTTGATGCGCAACACGCGCCCACGGGCCTGGGCCAGTTTGTCGGCCAGGGTGTGGCCCATCAGCAACGCCAGCGGCAGCAGGCACGGCATGATGTAGGAGGGCAACTTGCCCTTGGCCAGGCTGAAAAACGCCAGGGGCATCAGCAGCCACAACAACAGGAAGGCGGTTTTCGCCGCGCGTTTTTCCTGCCACGCCTGTTTCAGGGTGGACGGCAACAGCGCCACCCACGGCAGGCAGAAGGCAATCAGCAGCGGCAGGTAATACCAGAACGGTTCGGCATGCTGGGCATCGTCGCCGGCAAAGCGCTGGATGTGCTCGTGCCAAAAGAAGAAGTTCCAGTAGTCCGGCTCCTGCAGGTGCACGGCCAGGGCCCACGGCAGGCTCACCGCAATGGCCACGACCACGGCGACCAGGCCGTAGCCGAGCAATTCGCGAAAGCGTTTCTGCCAGATCGCGTAGGGCAGGGCGATCAACACCGGCAACAGCCACGCGAGGAAGCCCTTGGTCATAAAGCCCATGCCACAGGCAAAACCGAGCAGCGCCCAGGCCCCCAGGCGGCCGTTGCGGGTGGTGCTGTCGAAGCAGAACCACAGGGCGACGCCGGTCAGGTTGACCCAGAACGTGAACTGCGGATCGAGGTTGGCATAGCCGCCCAGTGCCGCCACGCTGACAAAACTCATGTACAGCACACTGCTGACCAGGCTTTTTTGCGGGTCATTCCACAAGCGGCGCGACACCAGGTACACCAGCAGGATGCTCAAGCCGGTGCTCAGCGCCGAGGCGAAGCGCACGCCAAACAGGTTCTGCCCGAAGATCGCCTGGCCCAGCGCGATCATCCAGTAACCGGCAGCCGGTTTTTCGAAGTAGCGGATCCCCATGAAGTGCGGCGAGGCCCACTTGCCGGTCAGCAGCATTTCCTGGCTGATCTGTGCATAGCGGGTTTCATCCGGAATCCACAGGCCGTGGGTGGCCAGCGGCAACAGGTAAAACACACCGAACGCCAACAGGAGCAGGGGCAAGGCCCAACGCCGGATCATGCCTGCTGCACTCCGAGCCACCCCTCACGGCCGCTCAAGGCGCCGCGCACCAGGTGTTGCCGGGGCAGGGTGGTCAGGTCCGCAGGCAACAAGTCGCCCAGGGGGTTGAAGTCGATGCCGCGCTGCCCTGCCTGGGCGAGCAACTGGCGAAAATCATTGGCCATCAGAATCCCTTCTACTTCTGCGTGGATCGTGTAGACGTTGAGCTTCGACTCGGCAAACCGGTCAAGAATGAAGCCGTTGAAGTCTTTGGCGGCCACCACCGGCCCGACGACTTCGTCGAAGGTCGGCAGGTCCACCGGAATTTGTGGCGTACCCGCGCTGCCATCGGCCAATGTCGGCAGAAACAGGCTGGTACCCCGGCAATCGCTGTTGTAGCGGAAGTTGAAACCTTGCTTGGCCTGCACCACCCGCTCATCGGCACGCCAACCAGCAGCCGCCGAACAGTCGATGCGCTCGCCGAGGATGTCGCTCAAGGTCTCCACGCCGCGTCGAATCTGCTCCACCAGCTGTGCATCGCTCCAACGCCCGGTGTTGGCCTGCCAGCCGTGGTGATCCCAGGCGTGCAGGCCGACTTCATGCCCCGCCGCCTTGGCCTGGCGCATCAAGTGCCCCAGGTCACGGCCGATCGGCTTGCCTGGCCAGGCGGTGCCGGCCAGCAGGATGTCCCAGCCGTACAGGCCGGCCGCGTTGGAACGCAGCATCTTCCACAGGAACTGCGGGCGGATCAGGCGCCACAAGTGGCGCCCCATGTTGTCCGGCCCGACACTGAAGAAGAACGTCGCCTTGACCCCGGCCTCATCCAGGGATTCGAGCAACCGTGGCACGCCTTCACGGGTGCCGCGGTAGGTATCGACGTCGATGCGCAAGCCTGCCTTCATTACTTTTTGTCCGCGATTTCGAGCATGGCTTCACGCAGGAAGAAGTCCAGCGTATTGCCGATGGTTTCGCTCATCTCCACGGTCGGCTCCCAGTTCAGCAGGCGCTTGGCGTTTTCGATGCTTGGCTTGCGGTGCGCCACGTCCTGGTAACCGGTGCCGTAGAACGCCTTGCTTTCGACGTCGCGGAAACCGGCGAACGGTGGGAAGTTGCCGCGCAGCGGGTGCGCCTCGAACTGACGCAGCAGCTCTTCGCCCAACTGGCGGATGCTGGCTTCGTTTTCCGGGTTGCCGATGTTGATGATCTGGCCGTTGCAGGCATCGTTGTCGTTATCGATGATGCGCGCCAGGGCTTCGATACCGTCGGCGATGTCAGTGAAGCAACGCTTCTGCTCGCCGCCGTCGAACAGGCGGATCGGCGTACCTTCCACCAGGTTCAGGATCAGCTGGGTGATCGCCCGGGAGCTGCCGATACGCGCCGAATCCAGGCGGTCCAGGCGCGGGCCCATCCAGTTGAACGGACGGAACAGGGTGAAGTTCAGGCCCTTGGCGCCGTAGGCCCAGATCACGCGGTCCAGCAGTTGCTTGGAGACCGAGTAGATCCAGCGCTGCTTGTTGACCGGGCCGACCACCAGGTTGGAGGTGTCTTCGTCGAAGTACTGGTCCTGGCACATGCCATAGACTTCGGAGGTCGACGGGAAAATCACGCGCTTGTTGTACTTGACGCAGTAGCGCACCAGCTTGAGGTTTTCTTCGAAGTCCAGCTCGAACACGCGCAGCGGGTTGCGGGTGTATTCGATCGGTGTGGCGATGGCCACCAGTGGCAGGACCACGTCGCACTTCTTGATGTGGTACTCGATCCACTCGGTGTGGATGCTGATGTCGCCTTCGACGTAATGGAAGTTCGGGTGGCTGCGCAGGCGCTCGATGGCGTCGGAGCCAATGTCCAAGCCGTAGACTTCATAACGGTCGTCACGCAGCAGGCGCTCGGACAGGTGGTTACCGATAAAGCCGTTCACACCGAGGATCAGCACGCGGGTCCGCCGCGGCTTGCGGCCGGACTCGGCACCGCGCAGCACGGAGCCGTCGACCAGGCCCAGTTCGTTGGCCAGCGACGGACCCGCCAGGTACAGGCCGTTGTCATTGCGCTGGCCAAACTTGACCACCAGGGAGTCTTCGCCGCAGGCGATGCGCAGCGGGTTGACGCTGATCACACGGCCCGGCGCCAGGCCTTCATTGCCCTTGACCACTTCGGCTTGCCAGACGATGAGCTTGTGCTCGCCGACGGCGCAGAACGCGCCTGGGTACGGTTGAGTCACCGCGCGCACCAGGTTGAACAGTTCTTCAGCGGGTTTTTTCCACTCCAGCTTGCCGTCGGCAGCCGTACGGCGACCAAAGTAGGTGGCCTGGCTTTCGTCCTGGGCCGTCTCGCTCAGCTTGCCCGCAGCCAGTTGCGGCAGGGCGTCGCGCAGCAGGCTGGTGGCCGCATCACGCAGCTTGGCGTGCAGGGTCAGGCCGGTGTCGGTGCGCTCGATCCCGACTTTTTGCTGGGCCAGGATCGCGCCGGCATCGGCGCGCTTGACCATGCGGTGCAGGGTCACGCCGGTTTCGGTTTCGCCGTTGACCAGCACCCAGTTGGCGGGGGCACGGCCACGGTATTTAGGCAGCAACGAGCCGTGCAGGTTGAACGCGCCTTTGCTGGCGGTGGCCAACAGCGGCTCGCTCAACAGATTGCGGTAGTAGAAAGAAAAAATGTAGTCCGGGTTCAACTTGGCGATGCGCTCGATCCACAGCGGGTGGTTGGCGTCTTCCGGCGCGTGTACCGGGATGCCGTTGCGCGCGCAGAGTTGGGCGACGGAGCCGTAGAAATTGTTTTCCTTGGGGTCGTCGGCATGGGTGAACACGGCGGCAATGTCGTAGCCGGCAGTCAGCAGGGCTTCAATGCCCGCACAGCCAATATCGTGGTAAGCGAAGACAACGGCTTTTGAATTCATGACGAAACCTGATCGGAAGGAAAAGTAGTGGTGGAATGGGAGGACACCAGGCCGTCGACGACGACCACGGGTGCCGGTGCCGCCGGTTGGTTGCGCAGCACTTTTTCAATAAAGAAGCGGGGGCGCGCACGCACGTCGCTGTACATGCGCCCCAGGTATTCGCCCAGCAGGCCCATGCCGATGAACTGGCCGCCGGTGAACACGAACAGCACCGCGAACAGCACGAACAGACCGTCACCGGCCCAGTCGGCGCCGAAGGCCAGGCGCATCACGATCAACGCAAAGGCGAAGAACACGCCCAGCGCCGCCAGGCTGAAGCCGACGATGGACAGCAAGCGCAGCGGCGTGGTGGTCATGCAGGTCAGCAGGTCGAACATCAGACTGATCAGGCGCATGGCGCTGTATTTGGATTCGCCGTGTTCACGCTCGGCGTGGTGCACCAGGATCTCGGTGGTGTGACGGGCAAAGCCGTTGGCCAGGATCGGGATGAAGGTGCTGCGCTCGCGGCAGGCGAGCATGGCGTCGACGATGGTGCGCCGGTAAGCGCGCAGCATGCAGCCGTAGTCGCTCATGGCCACGCCGGTGGAGCGTTGCACGGCGAGGTTGATCAGGCGCGAAGGCCAGCGGCGAAAAGCCGAGTCCTGGCGATTGTTGCGTACCGTGGCGACCACGTCGTAGCCCAGGGCGGCCTGTTCCACCAGGCGCGGGATTTCTTCGGGGGGGTTCTGCAGGTCGGCGTCGAGGGTAATCACCACGTCGCCCCGGCACTGCTCGAAACCGGCCATGATCGCCGCGTGCTGCCCGTAGTTGCGATTGAGGATCACCGCCACCACGTTGCTGCCGTCTTGCGCGGCGGCGTCTTCGAGCAATTGGGCGGAGTTGTCGCGGCTACCGTCATCCACCAGGATGATTTCGTATTCGTAGGCCAGTTGCTTGCAGGCGGCAGTGGTACGACGCAGCAGTTCAGGCAGGCTTTCTTGTTCGTTGTAGACCGGGATAACGATCGACACGCAATGAATAGGGTAGGGTTTCAAAGATTCATGACCTCGGGACTGGAGCAACTTGGCGCGTGAAAGCAGTAGTAATCATTGGACGAACACCTGGCCCGCACTTAAAAAGCGGCACTAAAGATGAAGCGTAATCAACAGCTTAGCTGGTGTTGTGGAATTCGCTCTGAAGTTTCACGTTCAAGATTAAGCGCAAAAATGTGCAACAGATATGAAAGGCAGATGAAAAACTCGTTTATTTGACAGGTAGACAGCTAGGGTTCAGCTAGGTAACTAAGGTATGGCAGGGGAAGGTCCGCAGGCTGAATAGGCGTTGTCTGCAGGTGAGGCGCTTTAATCCGCCAGCCCTTGGTCTTAATTGAAGAATCTTCTCTGCAATGCGCTTCAAGTGCCGGTAAAGTAAGCCATCTCTTGCCAGGGTACTCGGATGAATAGCGTGCAGCGTATAAGCGGCCAATGGCGGCCCGTTTTGATCGGATTGTTGATGACGGCGGCCTGCGTCAGCGCCGTACGGGCAGATGATGGCGTGGCGCTCACCGCGCTCACCCAAGTGCCTGAGGGTGTTGAGGTGCGCGGCAGGCAGGTCGCCGCCTACACCTGGGACGACCGCCAGGGCAAGAACCTGCTGGTGCTCTCCGAGCAGGTCAGCGAACGCGAGGATGACGGTACCCAGTCGGCGTTTGTCTATGCGGCCCAATACCTGATCGACGGTGACCGTCCCAAGCGCATGTGGATGCTCTACGACGACGTGCAGCATTGCCAGTTCGATGCGGCGCTGCGCTTCGACATGGCCGCGACCAAGGTCACCGACCTCACCGGCGATGGCATCACCCAGGCCACCGTGGGCTATTCGCGCTCCTGCACCAGCGATGTCAGCCCCAACGAATTCAAGCTGATCATGCATGTCGGCAAGTCGCAGAAGTACCGCCTGCGCGGGGTCGACCGGGTCGGCGCAGCCTGGTGGGATGAGGAGGCCGGGGCCCTGCGTGGCATGCCGCTGCCCAAGGATTGCAGCGTGGCCGGGCAGCAGGCGCTGGTCAGCCAGTACAAGGAGCAGGGCACGGAGTTGCCGTTGCCGGGTTGCTATGGCGATGAGAAGGACTTTGCCAAGGCGCCGGAAGCTTACCTGGCCTTTATGCGTCAGCACTGGTTCGCCTTGATGCAGAAGCAGGATGCCGAATGGAGCCAGGCCCAGACCCAGCCCCAGGCGCCCACCGAGGATGAAGACACGGCACCGTGATTTTGTGCCAGGGCTTTTCCTGGGTTAGACTCGGTCTTCGCCAATTCACTAAATACCTCGATTAAACAATGAGTTGTTCGAGGTATTTAATCCAAAGGCTGATCTACCTTGACCGAGTCTATCCGCAACCCGTTGACCCTCTACCTCACCCGCCTGGCCCCCTCCAGCCAACTGACCATGCGCTACGTGCTGCAGGACGCCGCCGACCGCCTGGGCTTCGAAGACATCAACCTCGAAGACATCGACTGGCACCTGCTGCAACCCGAACATGTCATCGCCCTGGTCGCAGCATTGCGTGAAGACGGCTACGCACCGAACACCTCATCCTTGTATGTGAATGCCGTGCGCGGGGTGATGAACGAAGCCTGGCGCATGAGCCTGATCAGCCAGGAACATCTCCTGAAAATGCGCACGGTCAAGGCCACGCCCGGCACGCGCCTGGGCCAGGGCCGCAATCTGCGGCGCACGTTGATCCGGGAGATGATGGAAGTCTGCGCCGCCGACCCTCGCCCCCAGGGCCTGCGTGATGCAGCGGTCATCGGCATCCTGTATGGCTCGGGCATGCGCAAGTCCGAGTCGGTCAACCTCGACCTGGCGCAGATCAACTTCGATGAACGCAGCTTGCGGGTAATCGGCAAGGGCAATAAGGAATTGGTCAAGTATGCGCCGGACTGGGCTTTCGCCAAGCTGCAGGCGTGGTTGGCGTTCAGGCGCGAACAGCTCAAGGAAGGCGAGCAGGACGATAGCTTCCTGTTCAACCGCATACGCCGGGGCAGCCATATCACCCGGGAACGTATCACCAAGCATGCGATTTACTACATCGCCCGCCAGCGCGGTGAGCAGGTGGGGGTGAAGATCATGCCCCACGATTTTCGCCGCTCGTTTATCACGCGGGTGATCGAGGAGCATGACCTGTCGATTGCACAGAAGCTGGCGCATCACACCAATATCCAGACCACCGCCAGCTATGACGTGCGTGACGACAACGAGCGGCGGCGGGCGGTGGATCGGTTTGATCTGTAGACGAACAGCTGCGGACCTACAGAATCGGTTTGCCGCCGGTGACCGCATAACGCGACCCCGAGATATAGCTGGCCTCGTCCGATGCCAGCAGCACATAAATCGGCGCCACTTCCACCGGTTGGCCGGGGCGGCCCAGTGGGGTTTCGCTGCCGAAACTCTGCACGTCGTCATCGGTCATGGTCGCCACGATCAACGGCGTCCAGATCGGGCCGGGCGCGACGCTGTTGACGCGGATGCCCTTGCTGCCGAGTAGTTGCGCCAAGCCGCCGGTGAAGTTGGCGATTGCGCCCTTGGTGGCGGCATAGGCCAGCAGGGTCGGCTTGGGCATGTCGGAATTGACCGAGCTGGTGTTGATGATCGAACTACCGGCCTTCATATGCGGCAGCGCGGCCTTGCAGAGGCGAAACATCGCGGTGATGTTGATATCGAAGGTCTTGACCCATTCCTCATCCTCGATCTCTTCGAGCGTTTCGTGAGTCATCTGGAACGCAGCGTTATTGACCAGCACGTCAATGCGCCCGAACTGCTCCACGGTCTTGTCGACCAGCGCCTGGCAGGTGGCTTTTTGCGCGATGTCACCGGGCAGCAACAGGCATTGGCGGCCCGCTTCCTCGACCCAGCGCGCGGTTTCCCTGGCGTCTTCGTGTTCGTCCAGGTAGGCGAGGGCCACATCGGCGCCTTCACGGGCGAAGGCGATGGCCACTGCGCGGCCAATGCCGCTGTCGGCGCCGGTGATCAAGGCGATCTTGTTGGCCAGCCGGCCGGAGCCCTTGTAACTCTGTTCCCCACAGTCCGGGTACGGGTCCATCTTGCGCTGGGTACCGGGTACGTTTTGCGCCTGGGGGGCGAAGGGCGGGCGTGGGTAGTCAGTCATTTCCAATCTCCATAGGTTTCGAACGGTGCTATGGGATTAGTAGTTTCATGGCCGGCGATAGTTGTAATGGATGCCGGCCAGGCCCGACGAGCGGTATCGCTCAGCCGTGGGGCGGGGCGCTCGCCAGGTGCGCCGGCAGACGGCCCAAGGTCCACAGCGTGGTGAACATCGCCGCGAGCGCACACAGCGCGATACCCATGAGCATCGGCGCCGGTGTGTGGTCGGCGAACACTCCGACCAGGGTCATGGACACGGCAGCGGTGATCATCTGGATCGCGCCCAACAGGGCGGAGGCAGATCCCGCCACAGCACCATGATCTTCCAGGGATAACACGCCCGCCGCCGGCAACAACAGGCCGAGGAAACCGAAGCCGATAAACAGCGACGCCATCATCAAGGCCAGGCTGTCGACCCACAGCGTGGTCGCGGCCAGCAGCACCATCACGGCGGCTACGGCGACCACCGACCAGCGAATCAGTGGCGCCAGGCCGAAGCGCGCGCTCAAGCGTGCAGTGAGTTGGCTCATGGCAAAAAACGACGCGGCGTTCAGGGCGAAACACAGGCTGAACTGGGTAGGCGTAAGGCCGAAGTATTCGATATACACGAAGGGCGCACTGCCGATAAACACGAAGAACGTCGCCAGCCCGAACCCGCACACCACCGACAGACCGATGAAGACCGGGTCACGCAGCAGTGCGCCGTAGCTGCTGAATGCCGTGCCCAAGGTCTTGCCCAGTCGGCGCTCGGCGGGATGGGTTTCGGGCAGCTGCACAATTGTCATCACCAGGCACAGCACGGCCACCACCGCGAGCACGGCGAATACTTCGCGCCAGCTCCACAATGAAATCACCAGGCTGCCGGCCAGCGGCGCGAGAATCGGCGACACACTCATCACCAGCATCAGCAAGGCCATCAGCCGCGCAGCTTCATGGCCGGTGTACAGGTCACGCACGATCGCCCGGGGAATGACCATCCCGGCACAGGCACCGAACGCCTGCACGGCACGAAAGCCGATCAGCACTTCAATGGTGGGCGCCAGCGCGCAGCCGACGCTGCCCACCGCAAAGATCAGCAGCCCGGCGTAAATCGGCGGCTTGCGCCCGAACACATCGCTGATCGGGCCGTAGAACAGCTGGCAAACCCCAATGATCATGAAAAATACCGTGAGGCTCATCTGTACCGCCGCCGGCGAGGCGTGCAGGCTGGCGCCCAGGGTGGGCAGGGCAGGCAGGTAGATGTCGATGGCGAACGGGCCGACGGCGGTAATCAACCCCAGCAGTAACGCAAGGTGGGCAATACTTCGGGACATGGGCGGTTTCCGGCAGCGCAAAAGTCGATCAGCTTAAGGGATCCGCGCAGATCCGCAAACTTAGGCTTCACTAACAGGGATTGATGCCGATAACGGTAAGAACGTTGCTTCGACGGTTGGGTATGGGGATGTCAGCATGACGATCAAATTACGCTTGATGCTGTTGATTGCCACTGGGTTGCTCACGGCTCTGGTCATGAGCCTGGCCGGCTACCTGGGGAATGTTCGGATGAGCGAGGCCGTACAGGATAGCGAGGTGAGCATGACGGTCCTGCGCAACCATATGGAAGCCGACATGATGCACGACGCACTGCGTGCCGACGTGCTGTCCGCCATGCTCGTGGGGTTGGGCAAAAGCACCAGCAGCAAGGATGAGGTCAACACCTCGTTGAAGGAACACGCCGAGCATTTCCGTCAGGTACTGGGGGACAACCTCAAGTTGCCGCTGGATCCCACGATCAAAAGCGGCCTGGAAAAAATCAGACCCAGCCTGGACACCTATATCAGTGCCGGCGAGCGCATCGTCGCGCTGGCACTGGAGAATCCTGAGGCCGCTCGCGGGGAACTGGACACCTTCAACAAGGCGTTTTCCCAGCTGGAAGATCAAATGGCGGCGATGAGCGAGCTGATCGAAAGCAATACCCAGGAGACCAGCGCCAGCACGCGGCAGACCATCAGCCACGCCAATTTGACCTTGGGCGCCGTATTGCTCGCCAGCCTGTTGCTGCTGCTGGCCCAGGGGCGCTGGGTGTTGTCGAGCATCATGGCGCCGCTGCAGGCCGCCAGTCGCATTGCTGCCAGTATCGCCCGGGGTAACCTGAGCGAGCCGATTGTCGAACCCAAGCGCAAGGACGAAGCCAGCTCGTTGATCCGCAGCCTTGCCACCATGCAGCGAGATCTACGCGGCATGATCGAGGTGGTGCGCAGCAATGCCCACGGCGTCAATGGCATGAGCGAACGCTTGAGCCAGGGCTGCCATGACGTCGCCGGCAGCAGCCAGCAGCAAAGCGCGGCCGCCAGCACCATGGCGGCCGCGGCCAGTGAAATGACCGCCAGTATCGAGGAAATCACCCGGCATGCCGGGCGTGCCCTGGATATGGCCAACCAAGCCGAAGCCCTGGCCAAGGACGGCGGCCGGGTGATCCATCAGGTGGTGAAGGACATGGATGGCATTGCCCGCTCAGCGCAGCAATCGGCCCAGGTCATTCGTACGCTGGACAAGGAGTCCGAGGCAATCTTCAGCATTATCCAAGTGATCAAGGGCATCGCTGACCAAACCAACCTGTTGGCCCTGAACGCCGCGATTGAAGCCGCCCGCGCCGGCGAACAGGGACGCGGCTTTGCAGTGGTCGCCGATGAAGTGCGCAGCCTGGCGGGCCGCACCAGCGCCTCGACCCAGGAAATTGCCAGCATGGTCGGGCGTATCCAGCAGAACACCCGGGAAGCGGTGACCAGCATGGAGGAGGGCGTCACCCAAGTGGACAAAGGCATGGCGGTAACTGCCGAGGTGGAGCGAGCGATCCGCGATATTCTGCAGGCCACCCTGAATACCACCGAGTTGGTGAACGACATCTCGCGCACCATCGGTGAACAGAGCCTGGCCAGCAACGAGATCTCCCACCAGGTGGAGATGATTGCGGGGATGTCGGAAAACAACAGCCGCATCATTGGCGAAACCGCCTCGACCACCGATGAGCTGGCCGGGCTGGCCGGCAAGTTGTCGCAATCCGTGGATCGCTTCAGCCTGTAACACCGCACAGACCTGATACACGCTTTATGGACCGGCCCCCTGTGGGTCGGTTTTTTTTGCCCGGTCCACCGGCCCACCCGCAGCGCTCATTGACCGGGCCTTGCAAAAAAAGATTGAATATTCACACCTAATGTTATTTAAATAACAAAACAAGAGCGCCACGACCTGCCTGGTCGGGGTGCAACAAGGTGGAATAGCAATGAGCAAGATCGCAGTCATCGGCAGCAATATGGTGGATTTGATCACCTACATCGACCGCATGCCGGCCCAGGGCGAAACCCTGGAAGCGCCTGGTTTTGCCCTCGGGTGTGGCGGCAAGGGGGCGAACCAGGCGGTGGCGGCAGCCAAGCTTGGGGCGCAGGTGCTGATGTTGAGCAAGGTCGGCGACGACATGTTTGCCGACAACACCCTGGCCAACTTCCAGCGTTTTGGTATCGACACCCGTCATGTGCAGCGGGTGCCTGGGGTTTCCAGCGGTGTCGCGCCGATTTTTGTGCGAGCCGACTCCCACAACAGCATTCTGATCGTCAAAGGCGCCAATGCGCATTTGTTGCCGGCGGACATCGACGCGGCGGCCGCCGACCTGCGCGAGTGCACGCTGATCGTGCTGCAGTTGGAGATCAATCTGGAGACGGTCTACTACGCCATCGAATTTGCGCACCGACACGGCATCGCGGTGCTGCTCAACCCGGCACCGGCCCTGGCCGGCCTGAGCGGGGAGCACCTGGCGCAGCTGGATTTCCTGATCCCCAATGAATCGGAACTGGCGTTGATCACCGGCCAGGTCGTGGACTCGCCGGACGCCGCCCAGCGTGCCGCGCGCACGCTGGTGGCCAGCGGCATTCGTCACGTGATCGTCACCCTCGGTGAACACGGTGCGTTGTACGTGGGAGAGGAGGGCGAATTCCGGGTGCCGGGCCGAAAGGTCGTGGCACGGGACACCACGGGCGCCGGCGACGCCTTTATCGGTTGCTTCATCCAGCACTGGAGCCGCGACGGCGGTATCCGGCAGGCCATGGAACAGGCCGTGGCGTATTCCGCCTGCTCGGTCATGGCCCTGGGCACCCAGACGTCATATCCCGACAGCGAGGCGTTCGCCCGTTTCCAGCAACAGCCGTAACCCCCAAACCAGCCCGGAGAACAATAATGAACAAACCTGCGCTGCAACAGACACCCGATGGTTTCTACCTGAACCGCACGCCCTGGTTCGCCTTTATCCTGCTGTGCAGCATCTTTGCGCTGTGGGCGGCGGCGGCAAGCATGAATGACGTGCTGATCGCACACTTCAAGAAAGCGTTTTTGCTCAGTGATTTCCAGACCGCCTTTGTGCAGTCGGCGTTTTACCTGGGCTACTTTTTCGTGGCGATTCCGGCGGCAATGGTGGTGCGCCGCTTCAGCTACAAGAGCACGATCCTGATCGGGTTGCTGCTGTACATGTTCGGCTGCCTGCTGTTTTTCCCGGCGGCGTCGACGGCCAAGTACGGCATGTTCCTGCTGGCGCTGTTTGTGATTGCGGCCGGCCTGTCGTTCCTGGAAACCGCCTGCAACACCTACTCGACCCTGATGGGGCCCCGGGAAACCGGGACGCGGCGCTTGAACATCTCGCAGACGTTCCACCCCTTCGGTGCGATGGCAGGGGTGTACGTCGGCAGTTTCGTGATGTTCAAGGACACCGACGCGACCACGGAACAACTGACCCGGATGAGCGCCTCCGAGGCCGCCGTGCAGCAGTTGCAGATGATCCAGTCCACGCTGTTGCCCTACAAGTGGATGATCGCCGTGCTGGTGCTGATGTTTATCCTGGTTGCGATCACTCGGTTCCCGGCCTGCAAGGGCAATAAGCCGGCTGACAGCAAGCCTGGCAGCCTGCGCCACAGCCTGGGCCGACTGTGGCGTAACCCGCGCTTTACCTTTGGCGTATTGGCGCAGTTTCTCTACGTGGGCGCCCAGGTCGGCGTGTGGAGTTTCACCATTCGCCTGGCGATGCAAATGGGCGGAATGAATGAGCGCAGCGCCTCATGGTTTTTGCTGACCACCTTTGCCGCCTACTTTGTCGGCAAGATGATCGCCAACCTGTTGATGCGCCGCCTGCATCCGGCCAAGGTCCTGGCGATCTACGGTGTGCTGTGCATTGTGCTGCTGGCCTACACCATTCTGGTGCCGAATATTTCGGCGGTGTACGCAGCGGTCGGCGTGAGTATTTTCCTCGGCCCGTGCTGGCCGACCATTTACGGCCTGACCATCGATGGGCTGGGTGAAGACACCGGCGTCGGCGGTTCATTGCTGGTGATGAGCATCGTCGGCGGCGGGGTGATTCCGATCTTCCAGGGCCTGTTGTCCGATGCCAGCGGCGGCAATATGCAACTGGCCTACAGCGTACCGTTGCTGTGCTTTATCGTGATCGTGATGTACGCGGTCAAGTGCATGCGCCAACCCGGCACGTTGCCGTCGAGCGCCGCCGCGGCGGTGGCCTCATGAATACGCGGATCCCGCTGTATCCAGCGGTGTTTGCCGAGCAGGAGAGAATCCTGTTGCAGTCCGAGGATTTCAAGGTCAGTGCCTGGATCTATCCGTCCGGCGTACAGGCCGTGAGCCTGGAGAACAGCCGTGGACGCCTGGTGCTGCTGCCTTATCAAGGGCAGATGATCTGGTCGGCGGTGTTCGACGGCTGTGACCTGACCATGAGCAACCTGTTCGAGCAACCCCGGCCCAGCCCGACGGTCATTGACACCTACGGCTGCTTCATGTTTCACAGTGGCCTGCTGCGCAACGGTTGCCCGGCGCCGGATGACACCCACGCCTTGCACGGCGAAATGCCTTGCGCCCCGATGGACTCGGCCTGGCTGGACATCGGCGAGGGCTTTGTGCGCCTGGGCGGTTGTTATCAATACGCCAAGGGCTTCGGCGATCGCTACCGGGCGTGCCCCAGCGTGACCCTGCGCGCCGATTCGGCGGTGTTCGATATCGACATGGACGTGACCAACCTGGCCGGCAAGCCTATGGAGCTGATGTACATGGCCCACATGAACTACGCCTTTGTGGCCGGCGCGCGGTTGGTCGAGCCATGGGGCATGCAGCGCCTGCGCCTGCGCACCAGCATTCCAGGCCACGTCAAGCCGACGCCGGACTGGAGTGCCTACATGGCGCAACTGGCCGAACAACCCGGGCAATTGGCCTGTCTCGATCAGCCGGGGTTGTACGACCCTGAAATCGTGTTTTTCTTCGACGGCGTCGGCACGGACGCCACCGGCCAGGCCCACTTCCTGCTGGATCATCCCGATGGCGCGGCGTTCTACACCCGCTATCGCCCCGAACAATTCGAGCATGCCGCACGCTGGATCCTGCACACGCCGGATCAGCAAGTGGCGGCGTTCGTGCTGCCATCGACGTGCGAACCCGAGGGCTATAACGCCGAGAAAGCCAAAGGCCATGTGCGTCTGCTGGCGGCGGGCGCCAGCGCTTCGTTCAGTGTCACCACCGGCTACCTGAGCGCGCAGGAACGCCAGCGGTTGCTGGGTTAAACCAGCAATTGCGCGCCGTGGGCCTGGATGGCGTCCTTGTAGCTGCGGGGGATTTTCTTGTCGCTGACCACGTACTGAAAGTCCTCCAGGGCGGCGAAGTGAGCGGTGCGCACCGTGTCGAACTTGCTGAAGTCGGCGAGCAACACACGTTGCTGGGCCTGGCGCATGACCTTTCGCTTGACCTCGACTTCATTGAAGTTGAAGCACGTCACGCCGAATGCCTGGCTGACGCCAGCGGCAGTCACGAAGGCCCAGGTCAGACGCACGCTGTCGAGGATGCTGCTTTCGGCACTGTTTTCAAACACCTGGTTCTTGCGATGGAAGGTGCCGCCGCACAACACGATGTGGCAGTTGGGCTTGTTATGCAGCTTGAGCAGCACGTTCAACGAGCTGCACACCGCCGTGAACTCCAAGTCGTCGGGGATGAAGTCGATCACGAACGGCGAGGTGGTACCGCAGTCGAAAAACACCGTGTCACCGGGCTGGATCAGGCGCGCGGCGAGTTTGCCGATGCGGCGCTTTTCCTCGACGTGGCGGGTGTCCTGCTCGGCAACCCGGTAATCGCTGACCTCGCTGCCGACCCGGGTGATGTAGCCCCCCAGCAGGCGCAGGTGATCACTGAAGTGGTTGAGATCGCGGCGCAGGGTCATCTCCGAAACCTCCAGCAGCGCCGCCATTTCCCTCAGGTGAATGGCGTTCTGGTCCTGCAAGGCTTGTTGGATAAGCTTGAGTCGCTCGGCTTTTCTACTGTCCACGAGTATTCCAGGGCTTGATTGTTTGTGTTAGATAAGTAACATTTAGTGTTATTATTATAACGCATTAGTGTGAGTGCTGTGACAAGCGGCACACGACCATTCGCAACATACAGGCAAGGGCACGTTAAATGAACACTCTTCAACCCGCAGCATTGGCCAAGTACATCGATCACACCTTACTGGCGCCCGACGCCTCCCGTGAGCAGATTCGCACCTTGTGCGAGGAAGCCCGGGAGCACGGTTTTTATTCGGTGTGCCTGAACTCAGGGCAGGTGCCTTACGCCGCTTCCTGCCTGACCGACAACAGCGTGGTGATTTGTGCCGTGGTGGGCTTTCCCCTGGGCGCCGGCCTGAGTGACACCAAGGCCTTCGAAGCCGAACGGGCGATTGCCGCCGGGGCAGGGGAGATCGACATGGTGCTCAATATCGGCTGGTTGAAGGACGGTTTGCTGGAGGCAGTGCGCGAAGACATTGCCTTGGTCCACAAGGCCTGCGGCGCCGTGCCGTTGAAGGTCATCCTGGAAACCTGCCTGCTGGACGACGAAGAGAAAGTCCAGGCCTGCGAAATCTGCCGGGACCTGGGTGTGGCGTTCGTCAAGACCTCCACGGGGTTCAGCCGAAGCGGTGCCACCGCCGAAGACGTGGCCCTGATGCGTAAAACCGTGGGCGCCGCGGTTGGGGTCAAGGCGTCCGGGGGCGTGCGCGATTATCCGACGGCACTGAAAATGATTGAAGCTGGGGCGACACGCTTGGGCAGCAGTTCGGGGATTGCGATTGTCGGCGGGGCGATGACGGCGGCCAGTGGTTACTGAGTTTCGGACCGGCGCTTGGCAGCCTGTAGGGAAATCCCTACAGGCCGCGCAAATCATTAGAGCACTATCCGGATTTCTTCATGGCTCTTTGCTATATGTCACGCTAGAGTGATTGGAAGATTCAATGAAGTCTTGATTTCTCCGGCCTCGGCCGAGGCCGCAGGACACTTCATACCTGTGGAGTGCACCATGAAAGTTCTAATCGCCGATGATTCATCCATGTCCCGCAAGATGGTCTTGCGTTCCCTGCCGGAATCACTGACCGAAGATGTTCGCCAGGCCTGTAACGGTGCCGAGGTGATGGAGGCTTACCACGCCGGTTTGGTCGACCTGCTTTTTCTCGACCTCACCATGCCCGTCATGGACGGCTTCCAGACCCTGGAAGCACTCAAGCGCGAAGACGCCAATGTGGTCGTCGTGGTGATCAGTGCAGACATCCAACCCCTGGCCAGGCAACGGGTATTCGACCTGGGCGCTGCTGCATTCGTAGCCAAGCCGGTTACGGCTGAAGCTGTAGTCAATGCCTTGCACGTCATAGGAGTGCTTTGATGGAAACCTTGGCCGCACTCACCGAAGACCAACGTGATGCCCTGCAGGAACTGATGAACATCGCCATGGGACAGGCGGCCGAGCGACTGGCGCTGCTGACCGATACCATGGTGACGCTTTCGGTTCCCTTTATTCACCCGCTGATCCGGGAACAGAATCACCTGTTGATTCCGGAGCATCTGCGCCGGAGCTTCATGATCGTCACCCGCCAGTCTTTTCTGGGTGAGTTACGTGGCGAAGTGTTCGTGTGCTTTGGCTCCAAGGGGGCCGATGAACTGGCCGAACTGCTGGGCTACAAGGGCAGCGGCCTGGAGCAGCAGCACGAATTGATGCTTGATGTCACCAACATCCTGACCGGCGCCTGCATCAGTGGCCTGGCACGGCAGGTGGCGACTCAGGTGAGCTATGACGCACCGTCCATTCTCGTCCACACCGAACATGCGGCGAATGCACTGGATGAATTGAACCTGAATGAACACCTGGCGATGGTGCTGGAAATCCGTTTCGAGGTTCAGGCTCATCAGTTCTCCTGCGACTTGTTGATCTGCATCACTGAACGTACGGCAGGCGTTGTCGTTCGGGCCATCGATCGTTTGCTGGACGAGCTTTGAAGGGGCCTCTTCATGACAGACAGCAAGGTAATTTCCCGGGAAACCCTTGAGTCGATGCTCAAGGCCATCAATATGGGCGTGCTGCTGGTCGACCAGGACTGCAAGGTGCTGTTCTCTAACCATTTCATGTCCATCAACAGTGGCCGCAGCGCGGAAGAACTGGTCGGCCGTACGTTGTTCGAAGCCTTTCCGGAGCTGCCGGAGGCCTGGACCCGGCAGAAGATCAACAGCGTCATCACCCTGCAAAACTTTGCGTTCACGTCATGGCAGCAGCGGCCGCACCTGTTCAATTTCGAGAGTACCCGGCCCATCAGTGGCATGGTCCGGCTCATGTATCAGAACTGCACCTTCTTCCCCGTGCAAGATGCCGATGGCAGCAATCTTGGCGTGGGCCTGGCCATCAGTGATACGACTGACACGGCTGCCCGCCAACTCGAGTTGACGCAACTTAACAAGTTGCTGGAAGAAGAGAAGGGTGCCCAGGCGCTGCTGATCGCGCGGCTCGAAGACGCACAGGCGCAGTTGCTGCAGTCCGAGAAAATGGCGGCGATAGGGCAACTTGCTGCAGGCGTGGCCCACGAGATCAATAACCCGATCGGGTTTGTCGGCTCCAACGTCAACAGCCTGCGTCGTTACCTGGTGGACATCTTCGCGCTGCTCGAAGCCCATGAACAGGCGACCGACGAGAGGCATGCCAGCGCTCATCCCGAGCTTGCGGTGATGCGGGACAAGATGGATTACACCTTCATGCGCCAGGACATCGACGACCTGCTGGCCGAGTCGGTCGACGGCCTTGACCGGGTCACTCGCATCGTCAAGGACCTGCGCGAGTTCTCCCACGTCGACAGTTACGAATGGCAGTTGGCCGATCTGCACAAGGGGCTCGACAGCACCCTCAACGTTATTTGGAACGAGATCAAGTTCAAGGCTCAGGTGATCAAGCGCTACGGCGATGTCGAGCCCATCGAATGCATGGGCTCACAGATCAACCAGGTCTTCCTGAACCTGCTCATCAATGCCAGCCATGCCGTGGGGGCCGACGGCGAAATCACCCTCAGCAGCGGCAGGGAGGACGGGGGCGTCTTCGTCGAAATTGCCGACAACGGCCACGGCATTCCCCTTGAAATCCAGAACCGGATATTCGAACCGTTCTTCACAACCAAGCCGGTGGGCATGGGGTCGGGCCTTGGCCTGTCGTTGTCGTACAGCATCATGGTCAAGCACCATGGACGGCTCACCGTCGACAGTGAGCCGGGCAGGGGAAGTCGCTTCCGCGTCTGGTTACCCTTACGCCAGCCGGTAATCGAGGCTGTCTCTACCTGCGCCGTTGAAGGACGCTGATCATGGATACGCTGTCTTCCTGCGAAAAACGACACACCGTCATGCTGGTGGATGATGAGGAAAGTATCCTCAACAGCCTTCGGCGCCTGCTGCGCGCAAAGCCTTACGACTTGCTGCTGGCCACGAGCGGGGCCCAGGCGCTGAGCCTTTTCGAACAACACGCTGTCGACCTGATCGTCTGCGACGCGCGCATGCCGTTCATGGACGGGCCGACCTTGCTGCGCGAGGTGCATAGGCGCGATCCGCACTGCGTGAATATCCTGCTGACCGGCTACGCCGATATGAGCATGATCACCCAGGCGATCAACGATGGGTATGTGTTCCGTTACATCAGCAAGCCCTGGAATGATGAAGAGCTCAAGCTCACTCTCGATCAGGCTCTGGAAATGAAGAGTGCTCGCTGAGCGTAACCCTGCGAATTCGTCGCCAAGCCTATAACTCAACTAAATAGTCATTTAGTTGAGTTGGCTATCGGGGCAGGGCTCAGGCCTGGGCGAGGGCGCTGATACGCCGTTCGCTGATGCGCTCGACCGTGTCCATATGTTCGGTGCCCCACACGCACAACGCGCCCAGCGCAGTGGCCAGGGACTGCCCGAAGGGTGTCAGGGAATACTCGACCTTGGGCGGGATCTCCTGGAAGTCGATCCGCGCGATGATTTCGTCGCGCTCCAATTCCTTGAGTTGCTGGATCAGTACCTTGTCGGTCACGCCGCCAATCGCACGCCTTAACTCGCCATACCGATGAACATGTCGCGCCAGGTTATACAGGACCAGCGGTTTCCATTTGCCGCCAATCACCGCCAGGGCAGCCTCGAGCCCGCAATTGAAGGTGTTGTTCGCCATGTGATGGGTGCTCCAAAGGGTACTTACTAAAAGGTGCATACTATTCAAAAGAATAGTCTGGATCTAGAGTTGGGCCTCAACATTCTTCGGAGTTAACCATGAGCAGGCTCGACGGAAAAATTGCAGTGATCACCGGTGGCAACAGTGGTATTGGCCTGGCAACCGCCATGCGCTTTGCAGCGGAAGGTGCACAGGTTGTGATTGTGGGACGCAGGCAGGAAGAACTGGACAAGGCGCTCGGGCTGATCGGGCCTGGAGCGCTCGCCATTCAAGGGGATATCTCGAGGCTGGACGACCTGGAGCGCATTTTCACCCACATCAAAAGCGTCAAAGGTCGCGTAGACGTGCTGTTCGCCAATGCGGGCCTGGGGGATTTCCAGCCGCTCGGGTCGATCACCGAAGAGTCGTTCGATCGCACGTTCGGCATCAACGTCAAAGGCACACTGTTCACCGTGCAAACAGCGCTGCCACTGATGCACGCCGGCGGTTCGGTCATCCTCACCGGTTCGACCACCGGCACCATGGGCACACCGGCGTTCAGCGTGTACAGCGCCACGAAAGCCGCATTGCGTAATTTCGCCAGGAGCTGGGCGCTGGATTTAAAAGGCAGCGGTATTCGCGTCAACGTACTTTCACCGGGACCGATCTCGACACCGGGCCTGGACCTGGCGCTTTCAAGTACCGGCCAGAAGGATGCAATCATTGACGACATGACGGCACAGTTGCCACTGGGCCGTATCGGCCAACCGGAAGAAGTTGCGGCGGCGGCATTGTTCCTGGCGTCGGACGACAGCAGCTTCATGACCGGCAGCGAAATGTTCGTGGATGGAGGGTTCGCTCAGGTTTGAGCCAGAGAGGGGTTTTGCCTGTTGGAATCTGACGAGCACTGCCCCTCATTACGTAACATCGTATTACGCATAATGTATATTATGTTAAATCGTGTGTCAGGCTCAGCCACTTCCCGCTCTCGTCGCCTACTGCGGTGCACCATCGCTATTGCACCAATCGCGTTTTGAGTGGAATGTACCCCTCCAACACCCACAAGCCCTTTTATCCCGGGGGCTTCAGCACACCACACGCCTGACTCGACCGGATTTTTTAAAGAAATAAGTGGAAAAATTCTTCCACCTAAAAATCTTATGCCATTGATTTTTATATAATTTCCTAAAATCGCCCCAAATGGAATAGCTCCCTTGTCCAAGGAGAAATTAGTGGAATGCAATTTGATGCTGCGAATCCCCGCAACCCTGAACCCCCTGCAGGACAGAGGCTCCAGCGCTATTTGAAGATTTAAGTGGACATCCCGAGCTCCCAACGCCCAAGACCTAATTAGTGGACATTCCATACAAATACCGACCCTTTCGATATTTTCCACACAGCGCCCAATGGCCCTGTGCCGAGGCAAAAAAAGCGCCCTGAGCCCATGTCATCTGTTTCTGCTAGATCCCCTCTAAGCCCCGTAGTTCATGGCCCGCAGCATATCCACCTGATCGCACAAACAGACGCCCGTCGGCGATCCTGACCACCGAAAACACGCTCAACGGCACGCGAGTCGTCACAATGGCATTGCACAACCCGATCTCCGTGTCCTCAGATTTTGCAGCCATCCTTTAAAACAATGAGTGGAAAATCCATACGCCCATTTCCCCACAATCCCCTGAAAGCCCCGAAAACCGGGCACTTCCCAAAATTCAAAGAAATTAGTGGACATTCAAAATGGTTTTTTCGCTCAAATCTTTAAATGGAAAAACCATTCGTGATTTTCCACTCATTGTTTGGCCCGGTGTTCTCAACTGAGGCATTCAGCCACTAGGTGGATTACCCAACAATTGGCACCGAGCGGCTGCCTGGAACCGGCGCTACCTAGCGTCAACGCATACCAAAAATCATCCACCTAGCACCTACGCCCAGCAGCACCCAGAAACCCCGGACAAACGGGAACCTCCCACTAGGACTGAGGAATCGGCCCAAACCTAACAGCAGACAATATTTACTTAAATGCTTATATAGGCCAAAACCCCACAGCGCAGAGAGTCGGTGATCAAGTCCTGACAATTTAAAGCTAAACTAACTAGAAAACGAAAACCCCAAGAAACCAAAGACAAAAACCAGAAAGTGAAAACTACACCCATAGAATAATAAGTGGAAAATCCATATGGCCAGACAGCCATGCTAAAATCATTTGTCAAGCGATAACTGTAACTTTCACCGCCGAGCAGAGGAAGTTGCAACGGAGACCGTCAAGGGCTAGCATCAATCAATGTCAATCAGTTTAGGTGGGGGGGGGTAGATGAAAAATGCAGAAGATAATGCAAACACCCTGCCCTGACTTCCAATTACTTCCATTACTGGAAGTTTCTTACTACAGCAAAAACATACGGTAACGCACCACAATGTCTACGCAGCCAATGCCTCTATTCGAATCCTATGAAATCTTCATTGATTTGGACTTTAGCTTGCGTACACCTGTTATGGCTTGCGTCCGTGAACACATCGAAAAATTTCCAGCTTCAGTAGACGCCATCAGGGGTTACCTAACAGCCCGTGACTTTCTGAGAGCCTTCTCGGATAACAGCCTGACATTCACTTCTTATAGAACCCATGTTGAGCGACTGCTGCTATGGGCATTGATCATCAAGCAGAAGCCTTTTGATCAGCTCAAACGCCAGGATGCGGAAGACTACCTGGAGTTCTGCCGTAATCCACCAGCAGACTGGATTGGCCAGGTCGTACGCGGCCGTTTCGTGACCAGCGATCAGACCGAATCTGCTTGGGGTGATCCTGTCATGCCAAACGAGAAATGGAGGCCATTTAGCCTGAAGCAATCTAAGGACTCCTCGAATGACCTGAAGTTAACGCCCGACGCCACATCCCGGGATGCAGAGCCTGGCGTGGCCTCGAGCGTCACTCGTTACAAGCCTTCTCCGAGCACCCTCAACCAGATCTATACGATCTGCAGCCGGTTCTTTGAGTACATGATCGAAGACGGGACAGCTTCGGCGAACCCTTTCCGGATGATCAAGAAGCGCACCCTTAACCGTGGAGCGCCACAAGAGGAAGGCTCGAATCGCGCCCTGACGCCCTTGCAGTGGGACTACGTGCTGGAGACCGCTGAACGGATGGCCCAGGATGAGCCAGCGCGACACGAACGCACTCTATTCATCGTCGCCACTCTGTTTGCGATGTATCTCCGGGTCTCCGACATCGTTGGCCGGCCGAACTGGCACCCGGTCATGGGTGATTTTCGCCAGGATCCAGAGGGCAACTGGTGGTACCACGTGATCGGGAAAGGCAACAAGGCCGGTAAGGTCGCAGTCAGGGATGAGTACGTCTCCAAGTACCTGAAGCGCTACCGCCGGTTTGTTGGCCTTTCGCCGTTGCCGGAATGGAACGAGCAGACGCCTCTGCTGATGACACTTCGAGGTCGCTCAGGACTCTCGGGGCGACAAGTACGCGCCCTCCTCCAATCAGTCTTCGATAATGCTGTCGCGCGAATGCGCGATGAGGAGCGCGAAGAACACGAGATGAATAGCCTGCGTGCAGCGTCTGCGCACTGGCTGCGGCATACTTCTGCAACGTTTGATGCGCCACTGCGTAGTCCAAAGGATCTGCAGATGGACTTGCGCCATAGCAGTCTCAGCACCACTCAGAACGTCTATTACCACTCGCACGACCAAGAACGTAGTCTCTCTGTGCGTGGCGTGGGCATGCGCGACAGGGGTTAACAGTCCCATCGCCTCCATAGCAGCTACCTGTACCAGACTACATACGCATTCTTAATCAGATGAGTACAGTCAATTGCGACTGTAATCACTACCGTTCGACAGTTGCTGTACCGCCTGGTTGGACATTGGCGAACACGCCCGAACTTTAACATTGGCGAGTGCTTATTTAACGTAAGGCATCGTCAGGCGATACGTTAGTATTTGAATCGAATTGCGCCTATTGCTAATCAATAGTTGCTATATCAGTGCCACCATTAATAATAATGGAGGCATTTAAATGCCCGGTGCTAAATCCACTTCATGCTCTCGCGCTCGAACCAAAAAATGGTTTGGCACCCGCCAATTGTCCGTTGCCCAGAAGAAACTTGTAAGGCTTAGTCAATTTCAAGCAATTGGTTGGTTTTTCAACGCCGTCGACATCCTGCGGAAGGATCCTTGATGGATCAATTGAACGGGATGTTTGTTTCGACCGCGAAGTTGATCAACTAAGCATCGGAACTGACGCCCCACTACATCTATTATGCTCTGCTAACTGGAACGAGAGATTCTTCGTGGCTTGGTGCTTGATCGGTGCGCGAGAGCGAGAGCTTGCCAAACAGCTGATTACTGACGGAGCCCACAACTTTTGGCCCGATACGCGTCTCTGCGAAGCCGGTTGGGAAGACCGTGTTCAAGTATGGCTGGCCAATCTCCCCACGGACAAACCTGATCACGTAGAGTTTGAAATCGTGAGATTCGCAAGCCAACCGCCTCGAAATGCCCTCCAGTTCGCAAAATAGAATCGAGGTGCAACGTGCAAGAAGCCATGAGCGTTGAGTCTGCCAGGATCAGGAACAGCGCCGATGATAAGCGCACCTGGCTATCCTGAAGCCGCTGCCAGTAAAGCGCTGCTTCGCGGATCAATCTGTGCAATGCGTTGCTTGGCGCAGCGGGGAAACACTAACTGTATTTATATACAGCACAGGAAAGATACGACACCTCGAGGGTTCAAGTGCACCGACGCCCCCTGTGTTGGGCTCCTGATGAGCCTCTAAACCAAGTGCCACGGGCCTGTAGCCATTCTCCACTGGCGACCACCCATCATGGTCGACAAGGTTAATCAGGACACACAGGTGCCAGATTCATGAGGCTAGAAATAATGCTGTATATATACACAGTGTTCGGCCTGCCACGCGTACTCCGGTACCCTGCCCTCGCCTTCTCGCGCACGAGCGTCAGCACTTTGCGAAGCCAGGGAAAAAACTAAGCGATAGCTTAGCTTCTCAAGCTAACCGCTCCAAAGTCCGCGAAAACTAAGGTAACCGTTAGTTTTCAGGGAAGACTCCGGTCACTGGCGCCCCACACAGCTACCTGTAAACCCACTTTTTGCACAGTAAACCACTGCGGTTAACAGCATCGAAAATTGGTTTACAACCTCTTTTCTATCCTTCAGAGGCAGGGAACAGCGCGCGTTGGGTGAGCAGCAGCAACCCCAACAGGCTGGAGGCCTTGTCCTTACGGTTTTCGATAGCCTCCTCGAGCAGTGCCCGGGCGTCTTCCTGCGTGAGCTTTAGCGTACCGGTAGCCAGTGCAGCGGCAAACTCCAGGGCGGCATCGCCGTAAGTCCGCTCCCAGCGGGCAAATACCTTGGCGATGAACTCCTTCATCAGCTTGCTCAGCTCCGGGCTTGCTGAGTAGTCAAGCTCTGAAGGAAGACACGCCCGGAGGAATGACGCCTGTAGGACGTTGTCGTTAAACCGAAGGAAGCACTCCGGTGATAACACCACGGACTCATACCCCGTCGGCTGCAGGCGCAGCTCATGATCTTTGTGTTCCCGAGCGAACTGCAGAACTGCAGCAATCGTAAAGAACACCGTACTTTGCGGTACGTTCGGACAGTCCTGGCCCACATTGCTTGAGGCGTCGAAGAACAGAAAGCCATCGGATAAGGCGAGCGCGCTGCCGTCATGTTTTGGCAGGAAGCTGTGCTTGTGCGCCATAACCAGCTCAGCGGCCTCATCAAGAGCCTGATGACGAACCTTGTCCGCGACTGCGGGCATGAAGCCGACGTCATCGACCTGCCCGGCAGAGGCAACCTTGGTCAACCGACTCCAGGCGTTCTCTTTCCCGTCATCTCCGATAGGCAGGCACAGCCAGTTAGAGAGGCCATACTCCCGGGGCGTGGGGTTCTTCATCAAGAAAGTTTTGAGAAGTGTCCAGGCTCTCGCGCTCTGTGGAATCCCGATCGGTGCAAGGAACCTGCGCGGCACGGTCGCTTCCATGTAGGCCCGAAGATCACGACTAATCTCTCTCAGGATGCCGCCATCGCGCGCAACCACTGTCGCGACCAGCACCCCGGAGACGGTTTTGAAATCGACTTGATCAAGCTCGCTGTAAGGCACGCATCGGATTGACTTGGTCGCGCCCCATTTCTCGCTGAGCAGCTCATGGGCCACCTCGCCGAGTTTCTTCGACCCGTCATCGTCGGCGTAGACGATCAGGTTTGTCGCCATGGAGACCGACCAGTCGATTTCAGCGGCAAGCCATTTTCTGAAGGCAGCGTCCGCCAGTAACAGATCAGGATTGAGCGTCAACAGCTTGCGAGGCTTGCTCGACTTGTTGAATCCATCAATTCCTCCCATACCGAAGTACTTGTGGAATTTGGCCAGCTGCTTCGGGTCATGCTTCAAGGATATCGTGATCGACTTGGGTGGCTTGGATTTCGCCGAGAAGTTCTCCCCTATGATCTCAATCAGCGTGTAGCCTTCCTCCGCCTTGACCGGCAGTGGGTAGTCAATGTCATCCAGGGCGACCAGCACACCCCCGTATCGGTCATCCGCCGTGCGATCGATCAGTGTGGCAACGCACTCCTCTGCGAAGCCCTGCTCACCCATCTGCTTGGCCATACCGCCAGATGTGGAGGCTGATACCACGCAGAAATACTCACCAGCCGGCGGGTACATGGTCTTGAGCCGCTCGTAGGAGTGGAAGCTCATGACTTCGGCCTTGCTGTCCAAGCGAGCGAGCGCATTTTTCACGAATGCGTAGATGCCCATGGTGTCGATGTACACCTTGCCAGCCTGGCGCAGCCTGGCACCGTACTCGAGTGCAATCGCATACCCCACCACACACACCTCGGCCTCATCGCTCGCCAGTTCCCTGGTTTGGATGAACACATTGTTGAGCGTGCCAGATGGGTGCTTGAAGGAATGCGCGGACGGCGCTGAATGAATGACGTTGTTCTTCTCGATCAGCGTGCTCAAGCCATCCCTCAAGAGAGCGCTCGGATCATGACGGTAGACAAGCTCATTGCCGCCCAGCACATGAGGGTTGAAGCTCGCACCATTCCACTCCAGGAACACGTATTCATGGACACAGACGCGCGCGTTTTTCTCGCCACGCTTCAGGAGGTTGGCCAGGCGGTCTTGGTCGTCAGCCCAACCGCTCTTGAACACAGATAACTGATCAGACGTCCCCAGGATGTAGACGCAGTCAGGTAGATGCCGTTGGGCCTTCAGCGCTGCCTCGATATCAGTGAAGACATGCTGAACCGATAGCTCGGAATTGTTGTAGCAGACGACCAACGCTTCATGACTGCCATAGGAGTCGCTTACAGCAGACATCCATTGATAGAAACGCTCCATTACATGCCCCTCAATGGAATCATGATGGTGACAACAGCCCCTGCAACGGGCGCCAAGTCGGTGGTGTCCCAATCTCTGAAATCGTCAGGGTGACGGTGCTGATCGTTCTCCTCGAACTGGTTGTAGATGCACAGCCGACCGGAGCGGATCCGGATCAACCCGCCCACCTTGCGAAGCTCGTTCAGGATGGCCGGTAGGCCGATGCCCGCAGCGTCCAGAGTCTTGCTGGACTGGCGTGGCTGCAGGCATTTGAGCAGGTAGTCTCGCTCTTCCTGGAGCGACATCTCATGCACCGCTCTGCCGCTAAACCTGGAGGCAAATCCGGGGCCTGAGTCGAAGAAGCTGATGTGCAATGCGCGCAGGCTGGTCTTGTTGTTTTCGGTGGTGGACGACTCTCGCTGCCAGTAACGGCGCAAGTCCTCACTACCGTCAAAATCTTCAGCAAAAATCTCGTCCTCCAGTCGCTTCCAGCCGACCATGACGCCTTCAACATGGGCGACATACGCATGGCCCAAGTGGTCTGAAGTCGCGTGTTCCTGGGTGTTGGATACAAGCTCAGAGCAGAGCAGGCCCAAGCTTTCGAGGAGAGAATCCGGGACACTGGTGCGCCCGCTCTGCTTGTTGACGAAGTCAATGAGTCTGCGCATCTCAGTGGTCATTTCGGACGCAGGCTTCACCTTGTCTTCCGCGCTAAAAAGCGGTCGTAGGTGCTGAACCTTAGATCCTGCAACACAGATCAGATCGACGACTCGGCCGTTGACGACGTCCTCGTACCTGCCGGCGTCCATGGCCTGCATTCGTTCGACCGATTCCTGAAAGACCTCTCGGCGATTGAATGTCTGCTCGCCCAGCCGGACACCCTTGGAAAGGCGCAAGGCCGCAATACCTGGCGAACAGTTAGCGAGGTTGCGCAGCAACGTTTTAGCATCGGCCTGCGGATTAAAATCCAGGTAATCGCTCTGCAACTGCTGCCGGGCCAGGGTAACGATCAATTGCAGGCGTGCGGCATCATGCATGGCGCCATGCCGCGCACTGAGCATGTCTGCCTGAATGAGAAACCTCTCACCCTGGCTGTCGCTGATCTTGCGAATGGCCGCTTCGATGTCTTTGAGCGTACGCGTCTTGCCAAGGTTGATAGGTTTCAAGCCTGAGTCTCCAATCAAACGTCCGCTTTATCCTCAGCTCTAAGAAGCAAGGTTTTGATCTTAGGCTCTGGCTTCCAGTAATTCGGGCCTTTGAGGAACTTCCCGTTCTCGTCGTAGATAGGCTTTCCATCTGCTCCCAGTTTGCTTTCGTTACTGTCCATGATGACGTTCAGGACGTCCTCCAATGGCAACCCGTATTTCAGGGCCTCAGACCGGCAGTAAACCATCACATCGCCCAGCAGGTCGGCAATGGCAACCTTGATATCGATCTCGGCCTCACCTTTCTCGATCTTCTCGACGATTTCATCGATCTCATGAACTTCAGCCATTAGTGTGACCTTGAACTTCCTGAGCTTGTCCGCAGGATCGGCCAGAAGCGTGGGAACGCTGTTTATCGGCAGCTTATACATCTGATTCATGGCATAAATGCGGTCTTTGAAAGGCTTACTCATGAATGTTTCCTTCTCGATAAGTCAAAAGTGGTGAGTCCGCTTTGCATGATGCAAGACGCAAAAAATCATTGGGGAAGCCTAAGCGCCGCGACGACTGGACATGGTGGGTTTGACAGGCGCGTGGCTGCCTGGCTGGCATTGAGGCCGCGAGGTAACGCTGGGAGGGGGTGGCGTCTGGGCAATCCATGTGCGATTGAAAAACTCATTGTCTATCACTACTCCATTAGCCCAGGACGCCAGTCAAGAAATCAAGGTACCAGAAGCATACTGGAGAGCTCGAACAGCGGCGAGCCTTAAACAAACAGCGTGCGCTTGCGTCCAAATACATCAAAATCCAGCGGTGCCAGTTAAAAAACATCGAGCGACATTTGCGGAAACCTAGCGGTTACCCTCCTCCGTAATCGAGAACGGTCGGCCTATCGATCGCGTGGCGGATCCAGTCTGAGCGTTGGTCTATACCCTTGATGAGCGCCAAGCCCTGGGCCACGAAAGCATTGCGGGTAAAAGGGGCCTGCTCGAGGTTACTCAGGCGACAAACCCATGCTCTAAGCGCCTGATGAGCTCAATCACCGTATCAGTCCCCAGTCTGGTTGCGACCATGCTGGCAGGAGCTTTGCCATCAAACGCTTTGTGTGGGTGAGACATCCAGCGCATCGCCGCATCAAGATCGCCGATGTACAAGCTCTTAGCTGCTTCGAGCACTTCTAGGTAACGTTCGTGTTGATCAGGGGACAAAGTGCTCATGTGAAAGCAGGCTCCGCTTTGGCTATGCCTCACGCCGGGCATGTGGCTGCGTCGAGCAGTGATTATGGTCGATTGCTGGGCGAGCGTCTGCTGACATTTGCGTTGCGCCAGCGCGAGTCGTCGGCTGTGCCAGTTGGCCGCGCGGCCGTGCCTGGCTCACCCTCATCCTCATCGTAACCGTCCGGCCAAGTCACCTACCGAACTCCAGCATTAAGGGCGATGGTGTCCGCGTATTTTTGCGGACGCGATCGCCCTTATCGCCAGGATTTGCATGCGCCAACGAAGCTCTTACCCCAAACCATTTAAAGCCCAAGTCGTCCAGGAATGCCTGCAACCCGGAGCGACGATTTCCAGCGTAGCCATCCATCACGGCATCAACGCCAACGTGATCCGCAAATGGCTACCGACTTACAGGGATCAGGGTATCGACGTCGCCCTGGAAAGTACGGCGGTAAGCCAGCGGTCGCCTCACCCAATTTGCTGAAGCGCCAGTTCGATGTCGGGGAACCCAACAAGGTTTGGGTCACCGACATCACCTATATTCGTACGTATGAAGGCTGGCTTTATTTGGCGGTGGTGCTGGATCTGTTTTCCCGTCAGGTGGTTGGCTGGTCAATGAAGTCGCAGATGACCAGTGATTTGGCCATTGATGCGTTATTGATGGCGGTTTGGAGGCGAAAACCGAAACAGGAGGTGATGGTTCACTCCGACCAGGGCAGCCAGTACAGCAGTTCCGATTGGCGCAGCTTTTTGAAGGCAAACAATTTGGTCGCCAGCATGAGTCGCCGAGGCAACTGTCAAGACAACGCCGTGGCCGAGAGCTTTTTCCAGCTTCTGAAACGGGAACGGATCAAGCGAAAAATCTACACCACGCGGGAAGATGCTCGGAGTGATGTGTTCGATTACATCGAGATGTTCTACAACGTAAAACGCCGCCATGGTTTCAACAATCAGCTGTCACCGGTAGAGTTTGAAAAGCGTTACGCAATGAGTTTGCAAGGTGTCTAAAGAATCCGGGGCGATTCACTCTGACCTTAGTCGCCATTACCATCGGCGCTGAAACGGGGCAATCGATCAACTCTCTTGTCGCGCGCATTGAAGGGGAAGTCGCAGAGCTTAAGCTAGCGGGAGTCCTCGCTGAGCTGGGGATTCCCTATGACCCTCCTAGCTCTGTGAGGCCCGCATCATTATCAAAATCCAAGAAGCTGAACACATCAGAAAGGCAAGCCACATCGATTGATGCATTGCAAAACCCCGATGAGTTGATTTCTAATCATTAAACTGGGATGCTGACAATGTGTGATCAGACCTCCCTGAAAATAGCCCCTCTGCATATTTTGTCAAGATATATGATATTTTCATCATCACAATTCAGATCCAGGCATAGATCTTTATCTGCTGGAGGCTCTGGGAACACTGACCGGTTACAAACTGCATCTATGTAAATAAATAGAACCTGCTCCCCAGTTACTTCATCATCACCGGCAAACAAATGACAGTGGTCGTGTAAATTCCGCATTTCATCGCTAGAATGTACGGCGCGGCGCAGAGCAAGAACTCGCGCCTGTTTAGTTTTCTCTGAAAAACCGTCGCCTATTGACTCCTTAAACCCAATTGCGCTAAAAAAATCGTTGAATCCTCAGTAAGTCGATCTCGAAAGAAATAGCCAGACAGGACTCGACTGACTCTCCCTGCCGGGAACTAAACATGTCCGGCCACGTACAAACCCTCACCCTCACCCCTTTATTGCTTCACGCAGAAGCTTCAGGTTCTGAATAATACCGCCCCGCCATATCTCGCTTTAACTTAGCAATATGATCAAAACAGTCTGCAGCCACATCCCTAAAGTCACTTTCGATCTGCTGGCAGTGATTAAGATAAATATCCGCCAAAACCGAAAAATAAGCCTCTATGATGCGAGTAAATACTAGAATACAGTCCTTCGTTCTTCTGCCCGAGCGGGCAACTACGTAGGTCTTGTTGCCTGACTTCTCTTGCGCAGGTTCGCTCTCCACATACACCCCCCATATCTTCTTATTGTTGTGTATATAGTCACTTAGCATGCCATTGAGGCTGCCAGCATCGGGAATAATCTCCTTCAGCGGCGTGATGGATTTGGTCGGCTCAAATCTATCAAGTTCTATTTTATCTTTTGCGCCCCTAATTTGATAGGCATGCCCTATCTGCTCAAGAACCGAACGAAGCAAGCAATTAACATCAAAGTACATACTGTTCTTTATAAGAATTGAGATTGATTGAAAGCTACTTAATACCCTTTGGAGAATTAGCATAGAAGCGCGGAGCCCTAGGTTAATCTCAGGAAGCCCCCCAATGCTCTCATCAATTGACTTGTGCGCCTTGAAGGAGCTAAACACCAAAAAATCTGTCGCCAAAAATTCATCCTTAACCAGCGTCTGCATAGTCAAGCCGTCAGGATCATTAAGATTTTGAAGTAGCGCCTGAAAATTATCGTTATCAAATTCTTCATTTTCATCAAGAGATGAGAAAAGATAGTGAACCAGCCTAAGCACCGTATTTGAACTATCTGTTGGCAGCGCGTAATCAAACTCGCCTGTTCCCAATGGAAAAAGAAGATGAACGTTATCGATAGCATGCTCACCCTGCCGATAATAGCGAAGATCTCGCAAGGAAAACCACGGCTCACGATTATTGCTCATATTTATACAGGGCTCCATTTATTTAATATCCCGTCAGTATTCCAAGAGAATACGCAGGAATTTTCAAAGTTGAAGGAGAGCTCTCTTCTGACTGAAAGCTGACTATGATCCACGGATCCTGCCGGAAGCTGATACACGCATACTCTTGCGGCAATGTGAGGCACGAGACGGTAAAACGTAACTTGCATTAACTTATCAAAATCCGCTGAAATCCAGTGAGACAATTGGCTTTTTGTATCCTATGCCTTTGGCCTCAATGTAATCGACGAGCTCATATATAAAACCGTCAATTTTTATCGGAGCGAAAATTCTAACGAATGGGCTTTGGTTGCTCTCTTGCTCCTCAATATCTGCGAAGCCGTGCTCGTCAAGCAATATAAGCTCTTCCCTCAGGCCGGGGAATTTGCAGGTTCTTACAAGCTTGTTGTAGTTTAACCATAAGCACGCACGGTAGAAGCTTCCGCTTGGGGTTTTTTTGTCGTCCATTTCTCTGCGTTCCAGAAGAAAAGCATAGAACTCTCGAGTGATTCTCGGCAGTTCGGCCAGCTTATGGGCGAAACTTTTAAAGTGTTCCCTGACTTCGCTCAGCGAGTGCTCAAAATTCTCTTCAACCCTCTGTTGATAGGCATAGTATTTCTTGAAATCCGAAAACTGCGGCTTAGGGATTCTCTCAATATACGAATCTATTGATGTTGCAAAATTACCATCTTCATCGGGGATCTCCAGCTCAATCCGAATCCTTGTCAAGTTGCGACGGACAAGGTCATAGAGAGCCTGCAAACGATCAAGTGGAAGGGATATAGTCTTCCTACATAGGTCGTCTATATCCCAGATATTCTTCTCGGTGAAACTTAATGCTTTTGCATACGCCGAATTAATAGTGTATGTCGATTGTTTCTTTCCGATTATCAGTACGATGACTTCGGTGAAACCAGTTTTTTTCTCAAAAAGCACCTTGAGAGTCTTATTGATCTTTTGAGAGATTTTTGTTGATGTAACTTGAAAGGCAATTGAGGCGACCTCATCGCCAAGGTCTAGACCTGGCTCATTGCTTCTATCGTCATTAAGGTTACACAAGAGCAATGAGAGAGTCTTATTTAAGAAGTCCTTAAAAAAATCCTCAAGATAGCGATTGAGATCGGTAAGTCCAAGCTGGCACCGAGTAGATACCTGCTGTGAAATAGTTGCGAGCCCGTCAACTATCTCGCCAATTAAATGTCCGCGCGTGATCATGCTTCACCGTGAATATGGTTTATAAGTCGGCGATACATACAGACGGGTGCCCCCCTGTTTCTATCGTGTAGCGAGTCTTGTCGATGCGCGCCACTTTATCCAATTATCTCAAGTATTGGAGTCGTAGCATAGGCAAAGAGGTCGCGGTAGGGACGGCAGTTACCTGCCGCCCCCCGCACAGATCCGTACGCGCGGAACTACCGCATACGGCTCCTGCCTCGGGTGATGCTATCAGCAAGGTCTGTCAGACAGATACCTACCACTGAGGGGATTTGAGCCGGACTAGAGGGGCCCCTTCTGTCATCGTCTAGCATTTCGTCCCGGGAAGTATGAACGTGTGACTACGGTGCCAGGGCTCCACGCCCTGGCACCCTCCAGGACTCAGGACTGAGCACTAATTACAATTAATGACGTCGCTAGCACCCGTTGGGTTAAGTGGTAGATATTCCAGCTCCATACCTGCCATGGACTCCTGCGACAATGCCAGTTTCTTCAACAGCATGTCTTGCACCATAGGTATGGTCGCGCGTTGTAGCCATTCACGCGCAACATCCTGGTTTTCATAATCCTGTGGCTTGTCCCAATTGGAGGCGACGATTTCGGCAATCGTGTTCGCCGACGGCACGACAATACCCTGTGCTTTTGTAGTCAGCGTATTCATCCAACCTTGAGGGTCGAAATCGGGGAAACAGATGACGTTTTTTACGCCGGCAAGAGCTCTCGTCACTGCGGCCGGTGTGATTTGAGGACTCCCACGAAAGAGCATGGGTAGGTGCATGACATTGCCTGGCCAGTGGTACTCGTTGACCGCGAACATCACAGCTTGGTTCTCTACCAGAATCACCGTATCGAGGCCGTGAAGCTCCTCTGCAGGTACGTTCAGAGTGCCTCCGGCCGGGTGGCTGTAAACGCCAGTTGCCAACTGGATTTGTCCGGACAGCGACGCGGCCATGACAACGAAATCCCCGGGCCTCAATCGAGCCAATTTCTCATTACGTGACTTTTTGGCCAGAGCCAAGCGGTCACCCTCTAGCTCTTCCATGCTAACAACCAGAGCGTCTATGCCTGTTTCCCTCTCTAGCATCATGCGCACGGTGTGCAATTCAGCGTTTGTCAGCGTCAGGTAGGTAGCCCCAAGCCTTTTGCCAATGCAGTAGGTTGTGTGCAGGGACAACCAGGTAGCGTTGATTTTCACCTTGCACGCGTCCTGCCTGATTGCAATCACCACGGGTTTGATGGCCCTGATGTTGTCAAAAATTCTCATCGCCGCTCAGCTCTTTCCAAAATCAGGTCAATGACACGCCGGTTGGCAGATATGCGCGGGTATGGGGCATAAGTCGGGTTGAGCCGGTAGTTGAGCGGTTTGTGTCGCACCTTGGCTACCGCCGACTGCAGACGAACGTATCCATCCAGCGCGTAAAGCCAGATGCTCATCGAGATGTCACTGTCGCCATGGGTACTCCAATAGGCAACTGCAGACTGCGCTTGATTGGTCTTGTTCAGGGCCTCAAGCATGCGCATGAGATGATCACGCGCGAAGGGTTTCTCAAGAGCCTTGGGGGCCTCTTCGGCTGGAATCACGGCCTTCGACTCACGAGCTTTCGCGGGCTGTTCGATTCGTCGCTCTTTCGGAGGAGGGAGTGAGGCTATCAACAGTTCTAACTGCTCCAGGCTCTCCCCTGCCTCGACGTCACAGTACGCGCTACCCGCCAAGGTCATTTCCACGGCCGGAACCCAGGCAGCCGCGTCTCTGCCGTCAAACAGCGGTTCCAGATCAATCGGGTTGCCCGCCTGAAGGAACAGGTCAACCGCATGAGCTATCTGGCGCATGTGATTGCGCTTACGCACCGCCAAACTCAGCCGATCTAAGCGTCCGATCATCTCGTCCAGAGCGAGGCGGTTTCGTGAAACAGCACCGAGAAGGTTATCCAGGAGGACACGCCGTAGAGAACGATCACTGCCGGCCATACTTGAAAGGCCTACATGAGTGAACAAACCCAGGTTTTCGTGGAGCCGTTTGAGCCTGTTGATCGCATTATTGATATCTCGCAGCCGATCTCGCAGCCGTGGAGAGAACCCATACCCCCCTTCGATGAACGCTCGGGTTTGCGCTTGCTCGTTACGTAAGTGGTTCGTGACTTGACGGCAGCTGTACGTCAATCGTTTCAGGTGCTGTTCGGCCTCATTGGAGGAGTTGGCCGCTTTGGCGTCACGGTATGCCTCGCAGTGCTGCTCAATGGCTATGAGGGACTCTTTCAGGTCAGGAGCAGCACGACCAAAGCCCTGAAGCGAAATTTGCGCGCCGACCTCCAGCAGCAAGCCACTGAGGTAGTAGAGCTCATCATCTTCTTCGATGAGCCCTTTGGACATCAGATAGGAAATCCCCTTTGTCCGTCGCTCAGGCAGCGCCACTCCGTCCTCGTCTGCCATCGCTAATGCTTCGAGAAAAGGTGCATTTCGTGTGAGTGCATCACCCAGCTCGATCCAGTCTGGCTCCTTCACAAATTGAGCCCTCCCTGATGTTCAGTATGCGATTGGTCGCTGGCACCGATGTCGAGGCTGAGCGAGTTGTATTCGGCTATCCACGCCAAGATCGTATGAACGTAGCCCATCTTGCCTGTGGCGATGTAGTTCGCCGACTCGCTGTTGCGCTTGACGATGTACCCGGCGTCAGCCAATGCGCGAAGGACAAGTTTGAGCCTGTCGTTGTTGTCCTTACCGCTTTTGGATTTGTTGAAAAAGTCGTACCCGCTGAGATCCCAGAGCTGCGTACGGTAGGTGGGATGATTCTCGATTGAGTCCAGCATGTCGGCGAATGAAATGACGTCGCCCGGGGCCAGGCATGTCTCACTGCGTCCCGCACGATTGATTAGCCGGATGAATTCAAGGCAAGGCCGAATCTGGTCGCGTAGCTCGATCAGTTGCGCCGTTGCCGCTTCTCGATCTACAGGTTCAGAAAGGTCAATAAACCGTGCAAAGAACGTATCGGGAGCCTCGGGCTCACCGAGTGTTGCCAATTTTCGCCCCAGGGGCGCGAGCGCACTCTCAACGCAGGCCGCAAAATCAGCCTCTCGTAGCTGGCGGTGAAGCTCTGGATAGGCATATTGGCAAATGAAGCCCCCGGCAAGAAGCTTACTCAGTACGTCTCTCAGGGGGCTCATTGTGCATCCTTCCGATCATCGTTTCCCAGTGCATCGTTAAGGTCATCAAGCTCGTCCTTTTCCTCCATACCGTACTCCTTGACCACAATCGAATCGGTGTCAGACCGGCGCTCCAGGCTGTACCGATTATTAAACTGCCGGAGCAGCTCCGGCGCGCCTCCAGGAAAGCATGCCAACATGGAAAGCCCGCGATCATTGAAGTAGTTGACCAGCGCAACGTAGTTTTCTGGTGACAGCTCCAATGCTTCGTCGATGGGGATCGACATCTGAAAATCCGCCTCATTTCGCAAAAGCTCGAACAGCGATACGTAGATCATGGCCACGATGATCTTCGTCAGCCCTGTGCTGCTGAGGTGGATCAGCTCCGCGTTATTTGTCGCGACTTTCACCCTGCCTTGGTCGTTGCAGGTGACGGAGACATCGAAACAATCGGAAAGCTTAGACGTGAACGCACCGCCTTCAATCTGGCGTTCCACGGTGCGCAAGGCGTCCATGAAGCCATCAGTTGGTAGATAATCACCTCCCATCCCACTCCACCGCTTGTACTGCTGCTCGTAGTTCGTCATGTCGTCCCAAAACGACATCTCATGGATGCGTGATGAAACTTTGAACTCAAACTGGCGGATTTGGGCGAAAGAGCCGAGTACCTCGCTCGCCTTCTCTGTCGCGTCCTTTCCTAACTTCAAAATGCTTCGGTGCAGGTGCTGCAGCTTCGAGCGGTTATCGCAGAGCTCGTCTGAGAGGTTTTTAGCCTGAATAATCAGCTTGGTTTTCTGGTCAGGGTGAGATATCTCAATGTATTCCTGGAGATTCGCAGCGGCTTCCAACCACGCCAGCTCAAGCACATATGCACTGTTTGAGGCGTGATTGATGATCTGTTCGATGGCCGCGCCCTGCGGCGTATGCACCAGCCGTTCTCTGACGAAACGATGGTGAACGTCGCGATAAAGCTCGGCGCCTTTGCGGTGGTGTTCTGATTTGCGACGTTTGAGCTTGCCGACCTCATCCTCGATGTCTGCAGCCTTCAGCGTAGAACCCAAGTGGGCCTCAGCGGCTGCGTCAATCTGTTCAAGATCGCGCAGTACCCGTGATACTGCACCTAGCTCCTGGTCATCGGCGTGCCCTTCGGTGACCAATGCCTTGCGACGCTCGGAAATCGTTTTTTGCGCAGCCCGTAGCTCAAGTTGCCATTGTTCAATGGCGCGACTGATCCGCTCAAACTCTGCGATTGCGCGAGCCAACGCCGCCTTACGTTCAGGAACTGCTGGTACTGATTCTCTAACCCAAAGTCGATAGCCATCGATCTCCGATTCATGATCCCTTAAACGTTTGATCGTTTTCTCCAGCTCAGCAATCTCGGCGCCAAGCCGCTTGCTCGCCGTGTCATCAACTCCAGCTGATTTGAGCTGGGCTTCAAGATCTGCCAGAGCTCGTTCCAGTTCCGCCGCGAGGGTGGCGTCGACCCGTTCTTCTGCGGTCTGCAGTTCCAGCTCGGCCCGAGACTGATCCTGAGTCAACTGCAGTCGAGACTTGTCTGCTTCACCTTGCAGGTCACTAATTTCCTGCCTGTGCCGTTTTTTCAAACTGTCTAGGTGGCTGGCGATCAATTCAAGCCGATGTGCTGCTTCCAAGACGCGGGCCGCCTGTATCTCGAGTTCCTGCACGACCTCGTCGCGAGCCCGATCAACCAAACCGGCGTGATCCCCTTTTAGCGTCTCCAGATCCAGAATCGCATTGGTCAGTTCTTTTTGAGCTGCCGACGCCCGGATACCTGTCTGGCGCAGGCGATCTTCTACTCCTCGCTGCTGTCGCTCTATCACCTCCATATCAGTGCCGAGCGCTCCAATCTGGGTGGTCAATAAAACGACCTCAGCTTCGAGAGCGTGAACACTGGCAACAGTGGTCTGGGGGAGCACGTCGAGATTGATCTCAACACCGTAGAGACTTTCTTGAACTGCTTCTAGCAGCGCGGGATTCAAATCCGTACGCATCAACGTCTCTGTCGGGACAAGTCGAGCAATATTATCTGTCCAGGTAGGGTGATGCCGTCGCAGGAAACCAAGCAATGTTTCGGCACCGGCGTTGATCTGCAGCTTGATGGTATTTCTGGACTCGACCAGCGCGTCTCGCCTGGCTTGCAAGCCGCTATACTCCGCAGCGCGGGTCTGTCGTTCCAGCGATAGGCTCTCTACCTCGGCTGACACAACACTCAGCGCGTTTTGAAACTCGGCAATGAGCAGCATTTGCTCATTGATACCCTTTTGGGACGCATCCAGCGCGATCTGGGCGTCAGGAAGCGCGCTGAGGGACTTGAGTTGTTCAGCACGTGCAAGCTCGCGAGCCTGAGTACCAGTTGCCTGGAGCTGTTCTTGCTGGTGCACGGCGAGCTCGTCCTCATGAGCGACCCGTCTCTCATCAAGCAATTTATCTTGAGTAGCGGACAACTCCTGATGCCGTTGTTGGATCGCGTGTGAGGACGCATGGTACTTGGAGAACGCAGCACTCTTTCCATCAGCAGCAGCCTGCTTCGCAGCCGCTTCGAGTTCCAGAAACACGCTTCGGATGTCAGCCCCTTGGCGGTTCAATTTGACCTGGTGTTCTTGCTTGAGGTGTAGCTGGTCTCGTATCTCCCCAAGCTGGTCGAATTCCTCCGAGAGCGCCTGTGTACGATTTTGCAGGTAGCGATCCCGCTTTTCGTTGAACCGATGCTGCCAGGACTCCGCCTCTGTCACCAGGGTCTGAGTTTCGCCCTTTAGACCGCTGAGTGCACTCATATGATCTCGGTTACGGTTTTGTAGCTGCTCATCTTCTGAACTGAGCTGGGCCAGCGCTTCCACTCGACCGTTTTGTCGTTCCTTGAGTTTCTCTTCGACCATGAGTGCTCGGCGCTTGTGCACGCCCAACTGCCGCAGGACTGCACGAAACTCGTGGCAGTGGCGATTCATTTCAAATATCACGGGTTTCAGCGACTCCATCAGGAGATAGCCCGCGCGGTTATCAATGACATTCCTGAACGGCTGCGCGTTGAGCATCATTAGAGTGCGGCTTGGATCTGCGTTGTCCTGCTGAAGGATTTCGGCCATGGTTGCCTTCATCGTGTCGAAGGTGCCGCCGCTCTCGATAAGCGCCAGAGTCACAAAATCGATGCCGTTGAAGTCCTTGCGCTTTGGTGCGAGTGAGAAGCCCATCCGCAGACTCACGATCAGCTTGCGCTTGGTAGCGTCGGTGATTTTCTCCAGATGGGCTGTGCCGCTATTGAATTGAATGATCTGCCGGTAGTGGTACGGTTGCAGCTCAGGGGAACAGGCGATCCCAAGGTGGGTCAGGTGGCCATGTAGTTCGCCTGGAAGTACCAACAGGCCTGCATCATAGTCGCGGTAGAGAAGTTCCGGGCTCCAAGCGCTTGATACCAGTCGATATGCATACCCTTCCCCGCTACGATGCATGATCGCGCAGCGAGCATCGCCAGCAAAGTTCACGTATTCAAACACGATGAAGCTCGAGGAACGTGGGAGATACCAGTTGGCAAAGCTCTCACGGTTGGTTCCAGCCTTCACCAAGCGCCCTGGAGACGCGCCATAAAACACAGGGATGAGCTTTATGAAGGACGACTTTCCGATTCCGTTTTCACCCGTGACGCTGGTGTTACCTTCCATGACAAGCTCTGCTTTGGCGCCCGCACATAGTGAATCGATCAGTACAATTTTGATGAGTTGCGACATCAGCTGCCTCTCTGGCTAACCTCGTATCAATACCGCCGACGGTTTCTCGGCATCCCTTCGCAGCGTCCATCTACTCCTTCGACGGTGCTTGCGCTCTCACTCAACGATATGTAGATATACCAGACACATCTACGGTGTTTACGCATACAGGTAAACTTTTCGAGCACATGGGGACGGTATGAAACGGGCGAAAGCGATTGAGGCTGTACGCTGGGATTTGGCATTGCGTTACAAACTGATAGAGACCGTTGCCTGGTGGGAAGGTCGCCTGACCACGGGGCACTTGATGCAGAGCTTTGGCATCAGTCGTCAGCAGGCGTCGAAGGACATCAACACCTACATCGATGAGCATGCGCCCCGAAATCTATCGTATGACAAGCACCTAAAAGGTTACGTACCCACCAAGCATTTCAAACCGCTGTTCATGAAGGAAAGTGCAAGTGCATATCTGCACCTGCTGAACCAGAATCACGAGCGGGCTCCACACATTGAAGGACTGACGTTGGCGTATGCGCACATTGACATCCTTGACGTGCAGGATCGCTCTATCCGCCCCGAAGTGCTTAGGCCGTTATTGAAGGCTTGTCGAGAAGGTCAACGACTTGAGTGTGAGTACGCTTCTTTCAAAACGCCAGATGGGGAAACCCGACTCATTGCGCCGCATACGCTTATCCATACCGGCATGCGCTGGCACGTGCGTGCATACTGCGAGAAAAATGGTGAGTATCGTGATTTTGTATTGAGTCGGTTTCGGGGTACTCCGGAGCTGATGAATGATTTCACAGAGCATTCACGTCAGCTCGACCCCGGGTGGACGACGCCGGCGACAGTGATCCTGGAAGCGGATTCGAGATTGAAGGCTGGGCAGCGGGCCATTCTCGAAGCCGATTACGGAATGGAGAACGGACAGTTGATGATAGAAACCCGCGGCGCGTTAGTTCAGTACGTCTTGAATCGCTACCAGATCGATACAGCCAAGATGCATATGAAACCAAGCGCCCAGCAACTCATCGTGGCTAACCTGGACGAGCTCAGCCAGTGGCTCTACTAGACCCGAGCCAGCACCGTGAGTGTGTAAACAAATCATGCATATCGCGTAGGCGGGGGTTGCTCGCGTCCATCAGAAATCGCGACGTGCACCACAGCGGATGCCCTTCACCCACAGGGTTAGCAGGATCTCCGCCTTTGGAAAAGCTGTAAGCCTCGTCAGCTCACGAGGCCTACAGAATGGATTCCCGGCTACCGGACTACAATTCCATGGGCTGCCAAATCGCTGACCAATGTCTTGCGACTCAGCATGCTGGGAACCTTGAAAGTATGCCTATAGCAGTAATACAAACCAGCTGGGATACGCTAGAGCCTGGGCCCAATCAAACCTGACGAGCATTCACCTATGCACATTCAGCTGGACTTGAATTACAACGACCGTGATGCCCTACTGCGGCACTGCCAAGCCTTTGTCCCCGATAGTGGAGATGCGCGAGAGGACGCCCACCTGGCGGACGCGTTGGAGGCGCTGGCTGCTGCTCTGGAGGAAGGCTCCAAAATAGACATGGAGTAAAGTCAGGCACTCTGATAACTCGGTTGTCAGCTTGAGCACTGTACGGGGAAGACCTCGGTATCCAACTCTTACGCCGAACCAACTTGTAGGCCCTGTCCCGACCATACCTTCCCCTGTTAAACCCTCTTCGTCTGTTTTGCTACTAATGTAAAATTTATTTCCAAATCCCTTAAACTGGGTTTATTGCCTCTTCCATTGGAGCCGCCTCTGCTGATAAAATGAAGGGTTTCTTAAAGAATCAGGGTGTGAGCAATGAACTCATCAGTGACAGCATTCCGCGGCTACCCAATCTTCTGAACGATTCGGCGCTTTCAAAACTTAAAGCTTTCCTATGCGCTCATGAGATCTATCCCAAGGTGGCAGACGAGGTCACTCTTTCGCGGCTAAAGTGGTTCAACGTAATGCGTAACGTCACTGCCCACCCCGGTGCCGTCCGAATGGATCAAGGAGGCTCACCGGAAGTATCGTTGCGGATTGCTGCCGCCGTGGCTGTGATGCTGTTGGATATCAGTCGGGTCTATGTTGCTAAGTACCTATTGAAAATCTCTGACCCTGGCATCAGCCAGACACAAAAGCGGCTGATGACTTTTTTGTTGAAGGCAAATTTAACGGACAGGACATTTTGAATGAAGACTACGATTCCTTTCGGCGACGCCTGATCGATCAATACGAAGTGGATGGTATCTTGGGGGAATGATATTCTGACAAAAAACGCACAGCAGGTCGGTACTCTGTCCATGACAAAGTAAAGTAGATTAAGCCGTAGAATTGCAAATGAAAGCCAGTAGTGCGACTACTGCCGAATTAGACCTGCGGGTGGATATTAACTGCTTACTTAAGGAATGGAAATTGGCATTCGGCATCCCTTATTCAGACTTAGCGCTTAGATCTGCAGATAGAATTCAAATCCGCATCCTAGGTAAATTTGAAGAGTTTAATTCTTGCGACATCCTTGATCCAGAGAGTGCACTCGACATCAATTTAGACTTTCTTGCGATAGCTTACAAACCGAACAAATGGACGTTGCTCCATCGATTCACGGAGAACTATCTTATAGAGGAATTCTATTACGAATACCGGAAGGCTGGAGAGTATTTTGCTCCTTTTGCAATTTCGATACTTGAGCATTACAACATACCATTCACGCGCCACAAGAACAACACGCGAGAAGTAGATGGTTATCTTCTCAAAAAGCTAAACAATGTGACATCGAAAATCGCCCATGAGATTTTTTGTATTCTGTTCCAGCAAAGAACGCTTATGGCTGAATTTTCGAGTCTCGTGGCACAGTACTTACAGAACATACCACGCGAACAATTTACAGACTATTTTAGTGAGCTTGGCCACTTAAAGCGCAGTGCTTCTTGGCCGACATGGCTGCAGCAGGCGCTGATTTTTCGTGAGAATGGTTGTTGCGCGCTTTGCGATAGCGATATCACCGGCAAGCTCGGGAACCCAAAGAAGATAAATATTGACCACATCATTCCGATTAGTAAGAATGGAACAAGTGATCCGACCAATTTGCAGCTGCTATGCAACGATTGCAATCAGAAGAAAGGCAATCGCAACAATGACGTAGGCTCCCGCATCTATATTCCTTGGGAGCTCGATAAAAGCATTCCTCCTCCGCCCCGCGCACCTAGATAAGCAGAAAGCGCGCGGAATGACATATAGGCTATATTGTGAAGTACGTAAGCTTTTTAAAATCAGCTTCTGGCCCTGCATCAGCGTTAACAATTATTTCTGTCACGCTACTGCTGTTTAAAATGCTATATCTTAATAAATTTCCGGCAATTTTTCCTGGCGCTTACGAGCTCGGCGTAATAGTTGAGGCTGTTTTGGCATCGGTTATCGCCAGCTATATTTTCTATTTAATAGTCGTTCACACTAAAGAGGTTTCTGATAAAGACACCATTCGGCCTTATGTCACAAAACACTCTCAGCGACTTGTAAACAATTGTAATGATTTAATAGACCAGTTTTCTAAGCTCGCGAGAGTCAAGCTCGACACAAAAGCTCTAGACTCGCAAGAGCTAGAAAAGGCTCTGAGCAAAATTTCGCCTAGGGGGCAGGCCCCGCTAGTTTTTCACTCTGGAGCTTATGCTAACTGGATAGAGTACATCAAATATTCACTCGAAAGGTCGAGCGATACTATTCGAAAACTGTTTGATAAAATAATTTTTCTTGATGCTGAACTGGTCAGTATTCTCACTGAGATCGACGACTGCGATTTCATTGCCATGATGAGCCATATACCCTCGGCAGAACATTTCAGGAACACTGGCCTCGAGTTCCTGTCGGGCTCGATGCTTCGCTATGTTCAAGCATGCCAAAAGCTCGAAGCCTACTTAAAAAAATGATTCCATGATCGACACGGGTTACACAGGCGTGGGATGTATTTATTCTAAGCATCTTGGCCGAGATACGTCTTTTAAACTTATCCGCGCTTAAGTAGCTCGCCCCGCAACTGAGGATCATCCTAAAAATAATAAAAGGCCTTAAGATTATGCGGATCATCCAGCTCTTTGCTCTCGGAAAAATAGAGCTCATTGTAACGAATAGCTTTTTAAAAATTTGAATTGGCTCTATAGTACTTAAAGAGTGGCATTATCAGTGCTTCGCATGATTGAAGTTTCCACAATGCTATTGCATCACACCCTCTTAGGGCATCAAGATTGACCACAGCAGATACAAGCGGTAAGCGCCTTCAGCACTGGCGCTGTACGTATGAAAGGTGAAAACCGTTCGCGGTGTTTACTTAGGTTGGCTGCCCCCCCCTGCACTAAATTCACAACCACTGGAGAACCCAGGCTATGAGTAAAAGGCTGAAAGACTATGTAATAGAAAGTAATCAGGCGGAGGTCAGAAAAAACCTGGAAAAAATAACTAAAAAATGCAGATTTATCATTCGCTGGATCGATACAAATGTGCCTAGAACTGGCGAGCGGGTCATTTTATGTAACTTGCTTGGTGCGACAGCAGACTATCTTGAGCTTGCCAAGTCTTCATTGAATTCTCACATTTCATCGCTTGCCCTATCGACCAGGAGCGTTTACGAAATCAATGTGCGCCTTAGGTCATTGCTAGAGAGCCCCGAAAGCTTCAATCAATGGCAGTCTGAAGCCGTTACAGACAAAGTCCAAGTGCTGGAGGGGATTTTGACACTGGCTAACGGGGATGAAAAACTCGCTGAGCAGAACATACTCAAGCAGGAAATTGAGCGACTGAAGGGTTTGGTGGACAAATACGGACTCCCGACGGTTAAGCAGCCCACCACTACAGGGAATCTGGCCAAAACAGTGGGCATGGAAGATGAACATGCTGCAATGTTTAAGCTGTATTCAAAACTGGTTCACCCTAGCTCGTATTTGGTTAATGATCACAGCGCATCATCTATCGAGAACCAGAAAACGTTACAAATTTATGCCCAACTGAATGCACACGACTCGATATCCCGAGTTTGTGAAAAACTAGGTGTTCCATTTGAGGTCAGCAAGCCATACGGGCAGGACTGACGAGGTCACCTCAAGCGTTCCCTGCACAGAGGGATTGGTGCGAAGGGCCTGCCCTATGTTGGGACGGGCCCTTCTTTTAGGCGATGACTTTGGTGAGCGAGCTCACGAAGTACGGGATATTGCTTGCGCTCAGACCTGCCAGGTTCACATGCCCCGATGGTGCCATGTAGATGCTGAACTCATCTTTCAGGCGTGAGACCCGCTCCACAGACAGTGGCAGGAGTGCAAACATGCCCTTCTGGCTCGCGATCACGCCGAGATTGATCTCGCCTACGCGGCCATAGCTGGCCAACTGGGTACGCATGGCATTGATATGGGCCGTCGCCGTATCCGGCTCTGACAACCAGAGCTTCTTCATTGCGGGATCCCCAAGGATGGTAGCAACCGTGGCTGCCCCATGGTTCGGAGGGGTCGAATAGACCGTGCGAGCCAGGTATTGAACATGGCAGTTGATCGCAGTAGTCGACGATGACGAGGCGATTAGGTCGAGGAATGCCCCGATACGCTCGCGGTATAATCCCAAGTTCTTGGAGCACGAGAACGCGACCAGTGCTTCAGGCGCCCGCGAAACTAATCCCTGTCATTGGCGCACATCTGATCTGCTGCCGTTACACTGAACATCCTGCCCGATTTTGATGGCAAAGAAGACGATGGACAGAGCAGATCGGTATCCGGTGCACCCGCTACCGCATCAAGCCGTTGCTCAGTGTCGTCCGCGCGAAGACGTATTTTGAGCTCTCACAGGAGCCGGTAGGAATTTGCACTCAGGCTGGGCGCGCGCGATCGCTTACGTCGTCGCTCCAGTAACAATCGAACACACCGGAGCGGCCGCGATTGGTACCGCAGTCAGAATACGTTTGATCTCGACCCCCAGCGCCTCCCCTTCTGATTCAGCTCCGATTTGCCAAGCTCCAACCCCATAGTCCGCATGATAGGTCGGGCTGGCAAGCAGCGTTACGTTGTCTGCCCGAGGGATCAGCAGCAACGAAACGTCAGGCTTGATGCCCTTCCACCGGAGACTATCGTGATATATGTGCGCTGACTCCATTGCATCCAGGACGCTGGCGCGGGCGCTGCGATACTTCGCGTCGAAAACCACGAAGCGCTTCGCCGAAGGCGAGTCCAACGTCACGACGATGTCCGGATATCGCTCTCGCGATAAGCTTTGGAAACCGCGATGCGCAGGTTGATCAATCGCTGGGCATCGGACTTGGTAACACACCTCAACGGTCACATCAGCCACCTTCCCCCGCCATACGATTTCTTTTAACCCCAACGATCGATATTCACGACTCCATACGAGTTCAGGAAACTGACGTTGCAGCTGTGAGACAACCGTCACAAAGCACCACCGCTCATAGATCTCCCATGTTGGGCTGATCCACAGAGTCTCATCAGGATCCTTCCCCAACCACCCTGAACGCAACGCGCACCAACCAAACCGATAAGCTCGTGCATATGCAGGGTGAGCAGAGATCGCATTCAATCCCGCAGCCGATAGACGTCTGGCAGTCACGATGCAGAAAGGTCTTGCGCGTTGAAGACGTTCTAGCTTGCGAGCAAGCGACTCGGTGAATGCGATTCGGCGTACGAGCCTTGGCGTTAACGCTGATCGGGTATCACTGACCACTTCAGTGGCAGCTGCGTGCTGAAGCCCCCTCACCACCTGCCGGCAACGTCTAAGTACATCAAAGAGAATAAGCCCAACGGTCTGATTCGCGGGATTGTCCTCTTCCTCGTAAGATCTGCTGACCTCAAAGCGAACAGTGTTCAAGACCGGACGCTGAGTGCTAGCAGGATGCAACAGTGCCTGCCCGGTCGGCCCTCTCAGTGCCTTGCGCACGGATGCGGAATCCAACCGCTTGACCGTGTGCGCACTCACCGACGTGCGATCGCTCTTCAAGGTTGTTAACGGCCGCTGAGATATCTGTTTGAGCGCGCGGTGTAGTCGATCCCCATAGCGTCTCAGCCTCGCATACTGCAGATGCGGGCTGGTTAGTGCTCCATCATGGCCAATTCCAAACTGAGCCTCTTCTGTCCCCAGAACGAGAGCCGGGTCGAAATCCAGAATCGCCTCAACCATGGCAGCGAATACCTGTCCTCCAAGCTTATTATCAGCTGCTGAGACGTCCAGCCGGTAACTGGCGGCAGTCCGCCCCTGACCATCCAGAAGCTCGGCCGCGACCTCTCCCGCATAAAAGCCTGGCGACCATAACCACGCACACGCCCCGTTTTGGTCGACCGCCTCGACCAAAACGTCATCAATGTAGAAGGAAAAGCCTTGAAGCGCGGTAAAACGATAAGCCTTCTTCTCCATGAAACCTGGGCTCAACTGACCTGGGTGCACTTCAAATCGAGCATCCCCGTGCTCTACCTGCAAGATGATCGACATGGTCTACCGCCAGAATCTGGTCGAACCGGAGTGAGCCAGGTCGTCAGCCATTTCTTTGACCTTGCGCAGAGACATTTCCAGACCAGCCTGTTTGAGCGTGGTATGGAGCGATGTGAAGACCTCCTGCAGTCGAGGGCTGTCTTCACCGCGCAACTTGGGGAGTATTTTCGAATAAATGGCATGGTCGAGTGCACGTGAGAACTCTATGACACCACCGGCCTGTGTTTGCTGCAGATAGCCGATCACGTCGTTGATCGTGCGCCACCCAAAATGCAGTCGAACTGGACGAAGCACATCCATGAGTGAGGACATGAGATTTCTGACGAGCGCAATCTGTTCATCATCAAGAGAGCTCTTCTGCCAGCCAGGAAATGCTTTGACCTCAATATCCCAGAATTCGATCACAGAGGCTCGATCCAGCACCTTGTCGCTCAATCCATGAGTGGTCTCGTCCATGTTCACGGTGCCGATAATCACGAGGTTGCTCGGATACGGAATGCCCGGAGGAACACCATCGATCTCGTCGACTTGACCGTGAAAAACGATCGTCTCGCCGGTCTCCATGACTGAAAGCAGAGGCGCCAAATATTGTTCCGGATGAGAGAGGTTCATTTCATCAAGAACCAGTGTGTAAGGCTTCGTCGGGTTGGCGCTTGCCTGAAGGAGGAAATCCAGAACGCCGGTACGAACATACGCGTCCGACTCCAACGGATTAACATAACCGAGCAGACTCGTGTAGTCGTGCCAGCCTGGCTGGACAGGCACAATCAGCAAGCCTTCACTTGGCTCAGGATCCTCCTGCCACAGACTCAGCGCATAGTTACGTGCAAGTTGCGTCTTTCCCGCACCGCTCAAGCCTGTGAGCACCGCGAAATGACGCCTCGGATGCCCCCACAATCCAGCATCAAGCTGTCCGATCAGCTCTTCTGGAAAGCGAAACTCTTGATCAAATCGAGCAATCAGGGCGCCTAGCTTCGGCCTCTCAATTACGATATCGAGCTTTACTGGGGGTACTTGAGCCAAGGACGGGCCGATACCTGGAATGCCCGCAAGGCCCTTAGGCTCCCAGTCAATTCGATTAACCCACTGCCTACCCCTTTCGGTGAGGCTGAGCACTTTCTCGTGAATCGTGGCCAGATCAAGGTACCTGAACCAACCAATAATTGCTGATGGGGCAAAGTCAGACGTCCATCCAGGGTTCGCCTTTCTGAGTGTAAGGATGGCATCACGGTTAGATAAAGGTGAGTCACGCAATGCCGCTAGCAAATAGTCAAACCCCAAGATGCGGGTGATCATCCAGTCAATGATCTCATCTGGATCACCCGACTCCAGAAATGCCTCGCCGCGAGGCGTTAATTGCAGGTTATTTGCGTTGGCACGTAACACGCCCCACTCGGCGATCAGAGCGTTCAGCTGAGTATTGCAAGTCGACGTTTTCGATTGAGGGCTGATCGATTGCAAGTGTTGGATGAAGTCTTCACGTGTACATCCATCTGTTGCAAAGTCGATCATGCTTTGAATGGTGGCTGTGCCTCCGCCAATCGCCAGCAGACCGCGCCTCCTTCTCTCAGGAGGCAAGGGCTTGAGTACTTCGTCACCTGTCTCCAGGTCGGATATTTCGGTGGCTTCGCCTTCTGGGTTCTGAACATAGTTGACAAACAGTAGCCAAGGCAGCGTCAAACGTGAGACGCCCTCCCTGGAATAGACGTCAGCCACCTCACCCAGCACGTCATCTAACCGGTTCAATACGAGGCGGTGCAGATGACGCCTCTGACCGCTCAGTGGAAGCCCCAAGGCATGAGCCAGCTCGCGCAGTTTTCGATGATGCGCTATCGACGTGAAAGCGCCAGGACAAAGCAATGCGAAAACACGGTACATCTTGAGTCGAGGGTTTCTTTTGGTCAGCCCAGCAACCGCGGATGCAATTTGAGCCCAGGCGTCAGCGATGAGCATCTCATTCTCAGAAGAATCGTTTGTCTGCGCGTACTTTTGCTTCAGATGCCAGAGGCTCTCTGCGATTGCCGGATTATCGGCGACCGCAGAAATGTTGATGCGCCCCATGCCTGTTGCCGAAACAGCCTCGGTGTCCCAGAGCGCCAGCTGGAAGTCCTTGCTTAGGAACTCCTCATGAGACACATCCCTGACACGCACCAACCATTTCTGGAATTCGGCGATCCAGCTTTGATTACCAGCCAAGGACATTACCTGCTCCTGGAGGCTAATACACCCAGTCCTCAGCTGTTCGTCATCCTTAAGATCCAGCAAGTCCATTCTCCACCAACGATATTTATAGATGGCGAAATAATGTCATCACTGGGAGATGGAAGCCAGCTCCGGGAAAAGCGTGGCAGTGACCCGCTCTACCCCATCTCGTCCAGCTGAAAACTTCACGCGAATTACGTACATATTGGTTCAAAAATCGCTTAAATCAATCAGCGGAAAATCACGAATCTGGTGAAAATAATTGGTGGAAAATCACGATTTATTTTGTTTCTTCAGCGGAAAAACCATAAATGATTCCACTCATTTATCGAAGGGCTCGGTTTGGCCTAGGAAATACGGGACTTTGGTGCTTTCCACTTAAATCGCGATTGGTGCAGCTATCATAGGTGCTGGATTCGTACCTGACGGCATTACTCATCGCCGGAGGGAACGCTGATGCTTGACTTACTTCTCAGCGAATCAAGATTCATGAGTGTGTTCCCGGAACGCTTACGTACTCGGCACCGTGAATCCGGCTTCACGTCCATGATAGCGCTCGAAGCGTTTAAGGGAGAAAGACGAGAGATCCAAGTCGGTCGAACCGCGTATGCACCACTGTGCAAACGCCTCGCCCAACGCGGCGGAATGTTTGAAGCCGTGACCGGAACAGGCGGACACCACCAAGGTGTGCTGCCACGACGGATGCTCATCGATAATGAAATGGCGATCCGGCGTCACGGTGTAGGCGCAGACAGCAGACTTGACCACGCTCGAGGTCACACCGACGATGCGGCCGCGCACCTGGTGCTCATACATGTCCCGCTCTTCCGCCGGCGAGACCGTACGATCCATTGTTTGCGGCAACGAAGTAGTGTGGTATTGCGCGGTGGCGATTTTCAGGCTGCCCTCGCCGTGTAATGCGGGAAAGCCGTAGTTGATTTTGTCGTCGCCACGGCCGTGAGTGAGGATAAACGTCGGTGAGTGATCCACCCACTCGGCGCCCTCCTCCAGCCCGAACCAGAACAGCTTCTGCCGGTAGACGCTGAGCAGGCTGTCAAACGGCTCGCCCAGCAAACCGCCGCTCCAGTTGCCGGCGCTAATCACAAGCTTGTTTGCAAAGAGCGTGCGCAGATTCGTAGTGACATGGACTCCCTGCTCATTCGAGCTAATCCCAGTGACGGTTTCGCCTTTGTAGAGGATTGCTCCGTGTTGCTCGGCCAATTTGAGCTGCACATCAATGCAACGTTCAGGATGTACAAAACCTCCACCTGGCTCGAAATAGCCGATGGCAGTGTCGTGTACGTTGGCAAATTGTGGAAAGCGCTGGCGAATCCGGTCGGCGGATAAAACGTCGTGCTCGATGCCATAGGCCTGTGCTAGGCCGATGGTGCGCAATGTGAAGTCGGTTTTATCGTTGGGGTCAAACTCGGGACTCGAAGTCAGAACCAATAGACCCGACTGTTCGAACAGCGACTCCCCGGACAATTGCTCAAGCTCGCGCCAGATGCGGTGGGAATTGCGCACAATGGGAACGTACTGCGCGCCCTCACCCACCGAAAGCCGGGTAATACGCGTATCGCCATGGCTGGAGCCCAGGTTGTGAGGTGGGTGATGGCGGTCGATACCCACAACATTCGCACCCGCCTTCGCCAACTGATACACCGTAGCGGCCCCCATGGCCCCCAATCCCAGTACCACTACATCACACCGCTCGGACATCAACTCTCACCTGTCAAAAAGAAGCCAGTTGAAAGTGAAGCCGATTAAGAATCAACGACTAAAAGAGCATATGCATATTATCAACCGAGCATCACCGGCCGCTCTGCTGCTGCAATACTACGCAGTGCTGAGTCCAAACACGCGCCTCTCCCGGCAACACAGGAGAGGCCGTCTGCCTGCATACCGTTGAGCTATCAGAGGAATAGAAAAAACAACATCATAATGATGGCACTGTCTGATACCGTGCACATAAACACAGCCACTCCGAGGATTGTCATGGGCGCAGGCGCTCCTATTCCGCCGAATGAAATTGAACGGCTTAAAGAGGTCGCGAAATTTTGTCCAGCTGACAGCGAGTACGATACTGTCTTCGATAAAATCGTCGAGATGGTTTCTGCTTACTTCAACGCCCCCATAGCGCTGATTTCGATCGTCGATGAGCATCAGCAATGGTTCAAGGCGCGCGTAGGGCTTGAAGAGACGCAGACACCACGAGAAGTGTCCTTCTGCGCTTACTCGACGCTGGATAACGCCCCGCTGGAGGTATTGGACGCGACGCTTGATCCCCGTTTTAAAGACAATTCCCTGGTAACGGGGCCTCCGTATATTCGTTATTACACAGGCACCCCACTGATTACCGAAGAGGGTTTTACGCTGGGAAGCCTGTGCATCATTGATACAGTCTCACGTGCCGCTATGAGTGAGCGTGATAGCGCGATGCTCAGCGGTTTTGCTGAACTGGTGATGATGCACATCCACAGCATGCGCTCTCGAAACTTCGTCGACCAACCCACAGGGTTATTTAATCGACTCCGGTTTGAGGAGGATATACGCCAAGCGCTCAAGACCCACAGCGCGTGCCAAGCGTATGCGGTTGACATCATCTCGCCAAAGTTCCTCAACGATATCGTGAAGGCGCTGGGTTACAGTTTTGCCACAGACTTGGTCCTGGCAATCAAAGCGCGCCTACAAAAACTATTACCGCCACAGTGTCTACTTTATAAAATTAGCCCGACGCGGTTTGGTTTCCTCCTTGAGGAGGATCAAACGGCCGAGCACATTTGTGAAAACATCCTCAAGGACTTCAAAAAGCCTGTCGAATGCCACGCCATCCCCATACTCATGCAAGTCGGGATTGGCGTCCTGCCTATTCATAGCTCAGGGCTCCAGCAAGACTGGCTTCGCCTGGTGGTCAGCGCTGCGGATGAGGCGCGTGACCGCAGGCTGGGATGGTCGCGCTATGAGCCCCATTTTGATGCGGCTCAACAACGCGCGTTCATGTTGTTGAGTTCGTTGCCGGAGGCGGTCTGCGCCGACAAACAGTTCAGCCTGGTGTACCAGCCAAAAATCAAACTACCCTCAGGACGGTGTCATTCAGTAGAAGCACTATTACGTTGGACACATCCTTTACTGGGGCCCATCAGCCCTGCTGAATTCATACCCTTGGCTGAAAAAACCGCACTCATACCTTCTGTTGGATTGTGGGTGCTCAACGCAATCATCCAGCAAGCGGTTATTTGGAAAGCGCAAGGTGTGCGCCTGCGGATAGCGATGAACATTACCGTCAGCGATCTTGAAAGCGCCGAATTCGTCGACGCGATGATCCATGAGATTCAACAGCACGGCCTGGATCCCGCAGGCTTTGAACTTGAGTTTACCGAAAGCATGCTCATGACCAACCCTGAAGAAGTCATCCGGCAACTGGAGCGTGTCCGTAAGTTTGGCGTAGAGGTTGCTGTTGATGACTTTGGCACCGGCTACAGCAACTGGGCTTATTTGAAGGAGCTCCCGGCCAATACCGTCAAGCTTGACCAATCTCTGATCAGCGGGCTGGGCAGCAATCAAAATGACAAGCAACTGGTTAAAACCCTGATCGGACTGGCTAAGGGGCTCGGCTACCGGGTGGTTGCAGAAGGCGTAGAAAATCAAGAAATCCTGGACCTGTTAATTCAGTGGGGATGTTCCGAGGCACAGGGTTATTTGATAGCCAAGCCTATGAGCGCCGAGGCATTAGAAGCCTGGATAGCACAAGGAGTCGATGGAGGTCGGGGCCGGTAGAATGACTGCCGGGGACGCGCAAGCAAGGACTCTATAGATCGCGGACACCACCTGCATCGTTGCGTCTTCGATCGTTCCTTCATTACGACATACAACCCAACCGTGATCTGCCATCGCTCGCTCGAATGCCTGGGTACACGCGCTATGTTCTTCCAGCTTATGGATCACCGTGCTGCTCAGCCCACGCCGTCGTGCCGCTGCCCTCGCCCATGAAATCTCAGGGGCGGTGACAATCCCGACATGCAGGTCTGGCACTCGCACGTTTCGATCAATGTTCAACTGCAGGATCTCTGCAAACGGAATTATCCGGCGAAACGCGGCATCCGACGGGTACCAGCGATCGATCAGGATGATGCTGCCTGGTGGCTGTTTAGCCAGCACCTGCCGGGAAATCCAGGCACGGCTGTCAGCAAAGCGTTCACACACCCTCAGCTCCAAGTCCCGGGAGGGACTTCTGACGAGCTGGTTAACAAGCGCCATTGTTCCCTCCCGGTACGGATCGCTTTTTCCCTCGCAAAGCCGGATCACCTTTTTGTTGCCTGCCCTCAGTGCTTTCGTAACGGCCTCCAACAGCGTGGTTTTGCCGGTGCCCTTGGGCCCATCCAGAGAAACAAACAGCGGACGATTCATTCTTCACTTAACAATTGAGATACCGTTTTTTTGCCCTGTCCGGACGCTGGAACCGCTCGGTGCGACTGCGCGAAGGCCCTATGAACAGAAAGTGATGAACACTCTACCCTTGTTTTGGCTCACGGGTCCCAAATCCACGCTGACAACCGCTGGTGAGCATCAGTTATCGCCCATCAGTCATGCGTGAGTGAGGTACCAGCGCCAGTCCTGCTCCCCGACTTCAGCGTTGAATTGACGGAACTCGCGCCATTTGATCGCCAGATACACCTTCAGGAATTCGGCGCCCAGCGCCTCGCGTGCCCACGTTGAATCCTGCAAGGCCTGCAACGCGGTCAGCCAGTCGGTGGGTAGAAAATCGGTAGCCTGCTCATAGCCATTTCCCACGATCGCCGGGCCGGGATCGCTTTGATGGGTGATGCCGTAGTGAATCCCCGCGAGTAATGCGGCAGCGGCAAGGTACGGGTTGGCGTCCGCCCCGCAAATGCGGTGTTCGATGTGCCGACTGATTGCTGACCCGCCGGGCACGCGGAACGACACCGTACGATTGTTGACGCCCCAACTTTTGGCCAACGGCGCGTAACTGCCGGCCTGGAACCGGCGATATGAATTGGCATGGGGGCAAAATATCGCCAGTGAGTCAAACAAGGTCGCCATCATCCCGCCAATTGAGTGACGCAACAGGGGGGTACCCTGTGGGTCTTCGCTCGCATACAGGTTGTTACCTTCCTCGTCGGCCAGGCTGACGTGCAAATGCATGCCACTCCCGGCCTGGTCGCTGAACGGCTTGGCCATGAAGCAGGCTTGTAGCCCATGTTTGTTGGCGACACCTTTGACCAGGCGTTTGTAGCGTACGCCTTCATCAATAGCCTGGAGTGCGTCGAAACGATGTTCCAGGGTCAACTCGACTTGGCCTGGAGCGTACTCGGAGATGGCCGTCCTTACCGGCAGGCCCTGTAGCGCACACGCAGCGTAGAGGTCATCAAGAAAGGGTTGCAGCTGCTCCAATTCGTAGAGGCCATAAACCTGCGGTGCCTGGGGACGGACGCCGTTGGTCTGCAACGCCGGCTGCGGCCGACCGCTGGCATCGCGTTGCTGGTCCAGCAAGTAAAACTCCAGTTCAACGGCCATTACCGGATGGAAACCATCGGCTTTGAGTCGGTCAATGACATGCACCAGTACGTGTCGCGGGTCGGCCGGTGCGGCGGGAATACCTTGGGTCGGGTGCATGCTCACCTGCACCTGGCCGGTGGGGTTGGTGCGCCAGGGTTGCAGGGTCAGGCTTCCCGCCAAGGGGTATGTCCAACAATCGGCATCGGCGACATCCCAGACCAGGCCTGTGTCTTCGACGTCTTCACCCTGTACGGTCAACGCGAGAATGGAGCTTGGCAGCGGCCGACCGTTTGCGTAGATCGCCAACAGTTCGTCGCGATGCAGCAGCTTTCCTCGCGGAACACCATTCGCGTCAATAAGGAACAACTCGATGCTCAGCACTTCAGGGTGGGCGGCCAGATAGTCTTCGGCCTCTTTTTTATCAGCAAATTGCATATCGAACCTCTCGGCGCTTATTCAAACGACTGGACAGTATTCAAGAACAATGGAACTTATGAACAGATAACCCGCGCTCCAGGTAGGGCAAGCAGCGTGGTCAGCGCGTTATCCAGTTCACCGATCAGCCTGTCGACATCCCCTTCGCTTGTTTGCGGACAGCACAGGGTCATGTTGTGAAAAGGCGTGATCAGGATCCCGCGATTGATCAGATAGAGGTGCAGCGCCATTTGAAGGCTGTCATGAAAAGCCGCCTCCGCTTGCGCGCCGGTTCTTGGGGGTGTGGCACAGAATTGAAATTCACAACGAGCCCCCAACTCGGTTACCGACCAGTTCAGTTGGTGCCGCTTGAACAGCGCTCGAAAACCCTGGGCCAGTCTTGAGGCCAGGGGCAGCATGCGCTGGTACGCAGACTCGGTCATGACCTCTTCGAGGCTGACGCGCATGCAGCGCATCGCCAGTGCGTTGGCGGACAAGGTGGTGCCCATGCCACTGTGGCCATGCCCGCCGCTCGCTTCGCTGATGCTCTTCTGCGCATCGTGCATGGCCAACGCAACGTGCTCGGTCATGCCAAAGACTGCGCAAGGCACGCCACCGGCGATGGGTTTCCCCACTACGAAAAAGTCGGGCTTCAAACCCCATTGGCGCGTGCATCCACCGATGCCGGTAGAAATAGTGTGGGTCTCATCAATGACCAACAGGCTGCCGTATTTTCGCGTCAGCTCGCGGCACTGTTGCATGAACCCCGGATCGGGCAGGACCATACCTATATTGGTCATCGCCGGCTCGCACATCAGCGCGCACACGTCGCCCTGAGCTAAAGCAGCCTCCAGTGCAGCGACATCGTTGAAGGGAATGGATCGACTGTATTGGGTCAAGTCGTAGGCTTGCCCCACCAGGCCCGAACGGTGCACGGTCTTGCCCTCTCGGTAACGGACCATCACGTCATCCACGGTGCCGTGATAACAGCCGTCGAACACCAGTAGAACATTGCGCTGGGTGATAGCGCGCGCCCAGCGCAGCACATAACGATTGGCGTCGGTAGCGTTGGCGGTAACTTGCCAATAAGGCAACTCAAACCGCTGGGCCAGCAACTCAGCGCAGACCACCGCGTCTTCGCCGGGCAGCATCGTGGTCAAGCCATTGTTCGCCTGCTCGGCTATGGCGCGGGCGATAGGATCAGGTGAGTGGCCAAACATCGTGCCGGTGTCGCCGAGGCAAAAGTCTATGCAGTCATGACCGTCGACATCGGTGAAGCGGGCACCTTTGGCACGCTGGACAAAAAGCGGCGAAGGCATCGACCAATCGCTCATCCAGTGCATGGGCACACCGTTGAACAGCGCCGCCTTGGCACGCTTGGCCAGCGCCATTGACGTTGGGTTGTTTTCTATAAAACGGGCACGCTCGGCTGCGGCAAAGGCAGCAATCGCTGATTCACCAACTCCACTGTTCGACATGATTAGAACCCTTTGTTAAGTATCACATTAGTTAAACTTCGTTGCCGTATAGATAAGCCACACGCCCTCATTCTCCAGGTGCAGCAACAGCTCCCGAATATTGGGTGAATATCGCTCCGCAAACTTATAACGTGGGTGTTGGCTTTAACTATTTACATTGCCAGCTGATATACAGCCTTGATATATCGCGCAGATGTTCATTGAAACGTCATTAACCGGATTGAGGGGCTTTATTCTCGACCAGGCAATTACCGCCATCGACCACGATAACTTCACCGGTGATGTAACTGGATTCTGGAGACGCCAGAAATGCAACCGCCGCCGCCACTTCGTGGGGACTGCCTGCCCGCCCGATCGGGGTAAAGCGCCCCGCCTCTGCTTCAACCGGCGTGGTTGAGCCCGTGGTGATCCATCCGGGCGCCACGCTGTTGACGGTAATCCCGTGCTTGGCGACTTCAAGTGCCAGTCCCATGTTCATGCCCACCATCGCGGCTTTGGCAGCGCTATAAGCGGCTTCGCCCGGGTTGCTCCCGCGGGTGCCCGTGGTGGAACTGATATTGACAATGCGCCCGTAACTTCGCGCCCTCATAGCGGGCAAAACAGCCCGCGTCAGAAGAAAAGCGGTGGTTAGGTTTCTGGCCAGTGAAAGGTTCCACTCATGCAGTTCCATACTCGCCAACTCCGAGAAAACCTCAGGGCTGCCTTGCATGGCCATACCGGCATTATTCACCAGAATATCGACCCGCCCCCAGACCGACACCGCCCAGAGGCCGAATTCCCGCACCTGACGTTCATCGGTGAGGTCAACTGCCCTGCCCTCAACTTCAAACCCTTCTGCGAGCAGCTCTTTAACGCGTTCCTCGATGCGGCGGCTACTGGCGGTGATGATCAATCTCGCACCCGCTGTACCTAGCCTGCGAGCGATCGCCATGCCAATACCCGCTTCACTGCCGGCACCACTGACAAGTGCCACATGCCCCCTCAAATCAGTATTTAACATGGTGTTCCCCACGGACTTCATTTGGAATAGAAGTGGAAATTAGGCTAATAAACCTGATAAAAAAAGACGATCATCATCAGAAAATCTGACAACCACCATGGCGTTCACCAGTGAGTCACTGAAAGTTTTCCTTGCGGTTGTCGACAGCGGCTCCTTTTCCGCCGCCGCACGCAAATTGGGGCGGGTCCCCTCGGCCATCAACATGGCGGTGTCGCAGCTTGAAGCCGAACTGGATTTATTGCTTTTTGACCGATCAACCCGCAAAGCCATTCCTACGGCAGCCGCCAAAGCACTGGAGCCCCAGGCTCGACAGGTCGCCAGCCAGTTAAACCTGCTGGACGCCCATGCGCTCCAGCTTCACCAGGGGTTGGAGGAACGCTTGGTCCTTGCGATGGCGCCGGAGTTGCAGACAGGCGTATGGAATCGTCCGCTGTCCATTATCGCCCGGGAGTTTCCCACGCTTGAAATCGAGATTCGCTCCGCGTCCCATCCGGAGGCGATGCGCATGCTCCATGAAGGGCGTGTGCAGTTGGCCCTTGGATTTGAACGACCAGGGCTTGACGAGCGGGAGACGTTTCTTGAAGCGGGGAGCCAATTGCTGGTAGCCGTTGCCTCTCCGGATCATCCTGCGGCCGCCGGCAAGAAAAGCCCCTTGAGTGAAGAGCAACTGGTCAACGTTCGGCAGATCATCGTGGCTACTGGAGGGCCTACAGACTCTGATCCACGTGTTGTGCTGTCACGGCGGATTTGGCACAGCGACAATTACCTGGCAACGCTGGATCTGGTCCAGCAAGGATTGGGCTGGGCTTATCTTCCACAGCCGTTGGTACAACCTCTGATCAGTTCGGGCGCATTGACGGAGGTGGTGTTTGACAACATGCCGAGTCAGATGCGGCTATGGGTCGATATCATCTGGGTAAAGAACCGTCCCCTGGGGCTGGCAGCGAGTCGCTACCTGAGCCTGATGCGCAAGATTGTCGAGGACGAGCCGCGGCGTGTTTGAGAAAAAAACCAGCCGTATGGCTCATTGAGGCCATTGCTCAAGCAGTATCGAGACGAATTTTTCCGCCGCCGGCGAAAGCGATGCTCCCCGGCGATAGACCAGGCCCAAGGAGCGGTTCACAACCGGCTCGATCAACGGGACGCTGACCAAGGTTGGATGATCTTCAGCCGGCATGGCCAGGCTCGGCATCGCCGAAACCCCCAGGCCGGCCTCCACCAGGCCCAGCGAAGTCGAGAGGTGCTGGACCTCGTAGAACCATTGCGGCCGCCAACTCAAGCCTGACAACGCGTGATCGAGCAGCATGCGGTTGCCGCTCAGGCGCCCTACCCCGATCAGGCGGTAATCGCTCAATTCGGACCAGGTGACCGAACTGCGTCCAGCCAACTCATGATCACGCCGGCACGCCAATACAAAGGGCTCGCTGACCAGGGGCACGAACTCAATGTCCGGATGCTGCCCACTCATCATGTTGATCCCGAAGTCGGCCTCTCCCCGCAGCACCGCTTCAAGCCCCTCATTGGCACTCAAGTCCAGCAGGCGGATGCGGATTTTTGGGTAGCGCTCGTTATACAGGCGAATGACTGACGGCAGGAAATAGAAAGCCGCAGTAGGGATACACGCCAGGGTTACCCGGCCAATCTGGCGTTCGGCCAGTTCACGGATATTGAGAATCGACTCATCGAAGTCATCCAGCAACCGACGTGCCTTGGGAAGAAAGTCACGACCGACACTCGTGAGGCTGACCTTGCGCGTGGTGCGATCCAGCAACGAGGTGCCCAACCCCTCTTCCAGTTTTTTAATTCGGCGACTGAGTGCCGGTTGAGACAGGTGCAAGGCATCGGCTGCTTCGTGAAAACTGCCAAGTTCAGCGATTTTCACGAAGGATCGAATGTCATTCAGCTCATATTCCATGTCTTATCTCACCCGCACAAGGCGTCAAAAGGAAACTCAGCGTAAATTTATCATTCGCAAAACGCAATAATCTCTTCAATCTTTGCATTTGAAACATTTTTTAAAGCTTGAGACTCTTGCTCCAAGAACATCAATTACACCGATTGATCAACAAGAGTCAGTATCATGCAAAGAATTCCCTGTGTGCTGATGCGCGGCGGCACCTCGAAAGGTCCGGTTTTTCTTGACTGGGATTTGCCCGCCGCCGTTGAGGCCCGCGACGAACTGCTGCTTAACCTGATGGGCTCCGGTCATGAACTGGAGATCGACGGCATCGGCGGTGGCAGCCCGCAAACCAGCAAGGTTGCGATTGTCAGCCCTTCGCTGCACCCGGATGCGGACGTTGATTACTTGTTCGTTCAAGTGATGGTTTCACAACGCAGGGTCGACAGCGCCCCCAACTGCGGCAACATGCTGTGCGCGGTGGGCCCGTTCGCCGTCGAGCAGGGTCTGGTCAAAGGCACCCCGGAGCGCACCCGTGTGCGTATTCGCAACCTAAACACCGGCACCTTTATTCACTCCGACGTGTACACGCCGGATGGCAAAGTCAGTTACGAGGGCGATACCGCCATTGATGGCGTGCCCGGTACGGCCGCACCGGTGCAACTGACGTTCCTCGACGCAGCCGGCAGCAAGACAGGCAAGCTCTTTCCCACCGGTAACACGCAGGACGTGATCGATGGCATTGCGGTGACCTGTATCGACATGGCGATGCCCATGGTGCTTGTCGAAGCCAGCCAACTGGGCAAGCGTGGCGATGAGAGCCCGGCGGAACTGGACGCCGATAAGGAATTCCTGCGGCGCCTCGAGACACTGCGGCTTCAGGCCGGCCTGGCCATGGGCCTGGGCGATGTCAGCGACAAAGTGATTCCCAAGCCGGTACTGGTTTCGCCCGCAAAAGCGGGCGGCACGATCCAGGTCCGTTACTTCATGCCGCACAACTGCCACCGTGCGCTCGCCATTACCGGCTCGATTGGTTTGGCCACTGCGTGTGTGATTGAAGGCAGCATCGTTGCGCAGATGCTCGGCGGGATCAGTACGCCGCGCCTTGAAGCGGTGCGGATCGAACACCCGAGCGGCGGGATTGATGTCGTATTGTCCTACACCGGCGTCAACGGTGAGACAATTCAGGCCTCAGTCGTACGCACCGCCCGCAGGCTTTTCTCCGGCTACGTCTACGCCACTGACTCGCAGCGCCTTGCCGGATAAATTCCGATAGTCGTTGGCATTTTTGCATCCGCACAATTCTAAAAATGGGTGATGCCATGAAAGTTGTTAAATCGCTCTACTTCCAGATCCTCTGCGCCGTGGCGCTCGGCATCGTGGTCGGGCATTTCTGGGCCCAGCAGGCCATTGCACTCAAACCCCTGGGTGACGCGTTCATCAAACTGATCAAGATGATGATTGCGCCCGTGGTGTTCTGCACCATCGTCACCGGCATCGCCGGGATGAGCGACAAGCGCTCCCTCGGGCGCCTGCTGGGCAAAACCATGCTGTTGTTCTTCGTCCTCACGGTGATCAGCCTGGTGATTGGCCTGGTCGCGGTGTACGTGTTCCAGCCGGGCGTCGGCATGAACATCGATCCCAGCCAGCTGAGCACCAAAGGATTGGCCCAGTACACGGAGTCGGCCGCAAAGCTTGGGGTGGTGGAGTTTTTCATGCACATCATTCCCGAGACGTTTATCGGCGCCTTCAGTAAAGGTGAAGTGTTGCCGGTGCTGTTTATCGCGGTGTTGTCCGGCTTTGCCTTGTCGTCGCTGGGCGAGCGTGGCAAACCGGTACTCGACGTGCTCGAATCCGCCTCGCAAATGGTCTTCAAGATCTTTTCCTACCTGATGCGTTTTGCACCGGTCGGCGCTTTCGGGGCCTTGGCGTTCACTGTCGGCCAGTACGGCATCACCTCGCTGGGTTCGCTGGCGAAGTTGATCATGACCTTGTACATCGCCTGCGGCTTTTTCGTCTTCGTGGTACTGGGCAGCATTTGCCGCGCCAACGGCTTCAGCCTGTGGAAGCTGCTGCGCTATTTTCGCGAAGAGTTCCTGGTGGTACTCGGCACCTCCTCCACGGAACCGGTGATGCCGCGCATGCTGGAGAAACTCGAGGCACTGGGTTGCAAAAAAGGCGTCGTCGGCCTGGTACTGCCCACCGGCTACTCGTTCAACCTGGACGGCACGGCCATCTACCTGTCGTTGGCGGCGATTTTCATTGCCCAGGCCTGCAACATTGATCTGAGCCTGACGCAGATCATCACCATGCTGGCGATCATGCTGCTGTCCTCCAAAGGCGCCGCCGGGGTTACCGGCAGCGGGTTCGTGGCACTGGCCTCGACCCTGACGGTCATTCACGACATCCCATTGGCCGGCCTGGCATTGCTGATCGGCGTTGACCGCTTCATGTCTGAAGCTCGCGCCCTGACCAGCCTGGCCAGTAACGCCGTAGCGACGGTGGTGATTTCGATGTCTGAAAATGCCTGCCACCGCGAAACGCTGAACCGGATGCTCGACGCAAAATCTTCTGCCGCACCGGGAAAAGCCTGGGACGACCTGAAGGACGCCAAACGCGTCTAGAGACAACCGGATAACGCTTCCCCCCTGACTTGACTGAACCCCCCTCCCCGCCAGGCGCGTTGTGCCGCCCGGCGGGTCAGGGCTCGTGCGCCTCGGCGTCAGCCATTTTTACGATAACAACAAGAGAATCGTCCTATGCTCGCTTTCCTTGGCTTGGCCATGGTGGTCGTATTCACCTATCTCATCATGACGAAGCGCTTGTCGCCCATCGTCGCGCTCACCGTGGTTCCCATCGTCTTCGCGGTGATCGGCGGCTTTGGAGGCACCACTGGCAAGATGATGCTCGACGGCCTGAAAATGGTCGCCCCGTCTGCCGCGTTGCTGCTGTTTGCGATCCTGTTCTTCGGCCTGATGATCGACGCAGGCCTGTTCGACCCGCTGATCCGCAAAATCCTGAAGAGGGTCAATGGCGACCCGATGAAGATCGCCGTAGGCACGGCCCTGCTGTCGTTGCTGGTAGCGCTCGACGGCGACGGCACAACGACCTACATGATCACCTGCGCCGCAATGCTGCCGCTGTATAAACGCATCGGCATGAACCCGATGATCCTGGCAACCATCTCCATGCTGTCGCTGAGCATCATGAGTGGCATGACGCCCTGGGGCGGCCCTGCGACACGGGCTATTGCCGCGTTGGGCCTGGATGCCGGCGAGTACTTCGTGCCGTTGCTGCCGACCATGATCGGCGGTGCCCTGTGGGTGATCTTCACGGCCTTCATACTGGGTCGCGCAGAGCGCAAGCGTATCGGCAACGTGCAGCTGCAAAGCGGCGGCGGCGATTGCTACATCGATGCGATTCTCGAGGACACGCCCCACAAACGTCCGAAGCTGGCCTATGTCAATCTGGTGCTGGTGATCGCGGTGATGGCGGCGCTGGTGATGGGGCTGATGCATTCCGCGATCCTGTTCCTGATCGGCTTCGTGCTCGCGCTGATGATCAACTACCCGCAATTGGACATTCAGAAAGAACGCATCCTGGCGCACTCGGGCAATGCCATGACCGTGGTGTTGCTGGTATTTGCCGCCGGGATCTTTGCCGGGATCTTTTCCGGTACAAAGATGGTGGATGCCCTGGCACAGACCCTTGTCGACTGGATCCCGCCATCCTGGGGCCACCTGTTTCCATTGGTGGTTGCGATCACCAGCATGCCGCTGACCTTTGTACTGTCCAATGACGCCTACTATTTTGGCGTGGTGCCGATCCTGGCCAATGCCGCCGCCGCTTATGGCATCGATCCGGTTGAAATCGCCCGCGCCTCGATCCTGGGCCAGCCCGTTCACCTCATGAGTCCGCTGGTGGCCTCGACCCTGCTGCTGGTGGGCATGGTCGATCGCGATATCGGCGACTTCCAGAAGGCCACCGTCAAATGGGCCGTGCTGACCTCCCTGGTCGTCACCGCCCTGGCCTTGTTGACCGGGGCCATCAGCCTGTTCACCTGATCCACCCATAACCCCTGCTGCCTTCCAGCGCGCCTCACTCACGAGGCGCGTGCCGACCTGTACCCCAAATAACAACAACGAGTCATTTGCCATGAACCCTATGTATACCCGTCGAGCTTTGTTTTGCGCGTTAGGCCTGGTACCCGTCGCGGCGGCCAACGCCGAAGGTTTTATTGATGACAGCAAGCTCAAGCTGCAACTGCGCAATGTGTATTTCAACGAGAACTTTCGCGACGAGCACGGCTTGAGTGCGCGGGCCGCCAGAACGGCAAAGAGCGAACGCACCGAGTGGGCCCAGGGATTTCTGCTGGACTATCAGTCCGGATTTACCGCGGGCACCCTCGGCTTCGGCGTGGACGCCTTGGGGCTCTATGGGGTAAAGCTCGATTCAGGGCGCGGGCGCAGCGGCACCGGGCTCATGCCGGTGCATGATGACGGGCGGGCGGCCGGCGAGTTTGCCAGCGCCGGCGCTACGGCAAAAGCCAGGTTCGCCAAAACCACGGTCAAGTACGGCACCTTGCTGCCCAAGACGCCGGTGCTGATTTACAACGATGCGCGCTTGTTGCCCCAGACCTACCAGGGCACCCAGGTCAGCAGCAGCGACATCGAGAACCTGACCGTGACCGGCGGGCATCTGGACCGTTTCAAACTGCGCGACTCCACCAACAGCGTGCCGATCGTGCCTGATGGCTACAGCGGGGAAAAGTCCGGAGATTTCAACTACGCCGGGGCTGAGTACAAATGGGGCAAAAACCTGCGCTTGAGTTATTTCTACGGGGAACTCGAGCACTTCTACCGACAGAACTTCGCCGGTATCCAGCACGACCTGCCGCTGGCCGGTGGCGTGCTGACCAGCGACCTGCGCTACTTCAACAGCGTTGATAGCGGCTCGGCCTATGCAGGCAAAATCGACAATGACATGTTCAGCGGCCAGTTGTCCTACGTGATTGCAGGCCATACCCTCGGTGGCGGCTACCAGGCCCTTCGCGGTGATGCCGGATTACCCTACATCAGCGGCGCGACCGTCTACTCGTTCAGTAATGCCGGCATCGGCAAATTCATTGAGGAGGACGAGAAGACCTGGATGCTCAACTATGGCTACAACTTCGCCGCCGTCGGCGTGCCCGGCTTGACCTTCTCAACGCGCTACCTGAGCGGCAATGACGGCAAGTCCGCCACCACGGTCAAGGAATGGGAGCGTGATACCGAGCTGGCTTACGTTGTGCAAGCCGGCACGTTCAAGGGGCTGGGCGTGCGCATGCGCAACTATGTCTACCGTTCTGAGTTCTCCCGCGGCCGTGACAGTAATCGCCTCTACCTCACCTATGACATTGCCCTTTGGTAAGTCGACGATCGCGGCCCTTGCGGCCGCTTTCCTGCAGATTCAGGTGAGGAACCCCACGCATGCTGTTTAAAAACAAAGTACTGATGCTGGTGCTGGCCCCGGTGGTGCTGTTGTCCACGGTGCTGGCGCTGACAACGAGCACCACCTTGCTGTCGAGCGCCGAGCAGGAAGTCACGGCGACCCGGGAACGCCTGCTGGATGAAAGCCGGGAACGCTTGAAAGACTACGCCAACCTTGCCCGAACCTCGGTAGCGGAGCTGTATGCGCAGGCCGAGACGGGGGACACCGCAACGCGTGCGCTGGCGATCGCGCGGCTGTCCCGGATGAAGTATGGGGACGACGGCTATTTTATCGGCTACGACAGTCAGGTCGTGCGCCTGTTTCGTGGTGACAGCAGCGAAGGCGTCGGCACCAACATGAGTGAGCGCAAAGACAGGAACGGGCTTTACCTGAACCGGGAAATGGTTGCCGCCGCGAAGAACGACACCCACTTCGTCAACTATTCGGGGGCCCTGATCAATACGGATAAAGTCGTTCCCAAGCTGGCTTACAGCTTTTACCTGCCGGCCTGGGACATGGTCGTGGTCACCGCGATCAATCTCGACCGAATCGAAAGCCAGGTTGCCCAAGTACGAGGGGAAATCCATCAGCGTGTGCGCAGCCTGGTCTACGGGATAACCGTCATTGCCTTGATTGCGCTCGGGATCACCGGCGTGCTCGCAGTGTTAATGGTTAAAAGCAGCCTGCGTCCCCTGTCGCGGATTCGCGAGCACCTCGATGAAATCGCCGCGGGCGAAGGCGATCTGACGCGGCGCTTACCCATCAGCCGCGACGAGTTCGGCCAGGTGGCCGTGTCGTTCAATGCCTTCGCCGATAAGATTCATGGGCTGGTCGGCCAGATCGTCGGCATGGCCAGAGAACTGAATATATCCGTGACCCAGGTGGCCGAACAGAGCAAATGCATCGATCAGGTCATGGAACGGCAACGCCAGGAAACCGATCAAGTCGCTGCAGCAATCAATCAGATGTCATCTGCGGCGCAAGAGGTCGCCAACAGTGCCCAGAGCGCTTCAGAGGCAGCAGGCGAAACCGATGTGCAGGCCCAGCACGCCAGGCAGGTCGTCAATGAAAGCATCACCCGGTTGGGCAGCCTGACCGAGGACCTGTCCGCGGGAGGCGCCTCGCTGAAAAGCCTGCAAGGCGATGTAGCAGGCATTGTCACGGTGCTGGATGTGATCCGCTCGATCGCCGAGCAAACCAACCTTCTCGCACTCAATGCCGCGATCGAAGCCGCCCGGGCCGGGGATGCAGGTCGTGGATTTGCCGTGGTTGCCGACGAAGTACGCGCGCTGGCAAGCCGGACGCAACTCAGCACCCAGGAAATTCAAGCGATGATCGAGCGCCTTGACCAGGCCACCACCAAGGTCGTCACTGCAATGAGTCACTCCGGCGCAGCAGGCCATGGCGCCAGCCTGCACGCGGAACAAGCCGGGCAATCGCTGGGCAAGGCGGTCGAGTTGATCGTTACCATCAACACCATGAACGCGCACATCGCCAGCGCCGCGCAAGAGCAGACGTCGGTTGCCGAAGCCATCAATCGCAGCGTCCACCAGATAGCCCGCGCGATTGAAAACGTCGCAGACCAGACCCAAAGCGGCGTACATACGGTCGATGAGCTGTACGCCATCGGTCATCGCCTGGAAGGCCTGTTGAGGCAATTCAAGATTTAACCAGGACGGCGTTCAACCGGGACTGTCATTTTTGCCGAGGCGTTTCTGCCGCTTGAATCGGCCCGGTAGGCGGAGCGAGATGATCGCAACTGCCCAACCCCCTATCGCGCGTTTAACGTATGCACATTCACAAGTAATTTTCCCAGCCCATAGGTATGCTCCGCGTTTATTGCCGATCACTGATACCGGGATGCCAGCCCAAGTCTCTGCTGCTCAGTCGCAGTTTATGGAGCCGTATCCTCAAGGACGCTTGAACGATGAGTACCCTCACGCTGGACATCAGCAACCTGACGCCACTGCCTTACCACCAGCAGGTGGTCGATTACCTGAAAACCAGTGAGTCCGCCGTGTGGAGTTGGGCTTCGTCCCTGGGCGCCCAGCAGGAGCACGCCCAGGATGTGCGCGCGCAATTGCTGCGGGACACCTATCGGCTCAGCCCCGAGACCCACCCGCAGGCCTATCAGGCGTGTGAAACGGCTTTGCAGCAGTTGCAGATCCAGGCGCCCGCCACTTTGTACCAGGCCGGTGATGGCGCGATGAATGCGAGCCTTTATTACCTGGCCGGTGAAGTGCATGTGGTTTTTTACGGACCGATTCTTGAGCGGCTCGATGCCCAGGAGTTACTGGCGTTGCTGGGGCACGAGCTGGCCCATTACCGATTATGGTCGGAGCACGACGGTGACTATCTCACTGCCGAGCGCATTCTCAATCACGCAATGGCCGATGCGTATACGCCGCCAAGCCTGGAGCAGACCGCACGCTTATACAGCCTGCACACCGAAATCTACGCCGACCGGGGCGCTGCGTTGGTAGCCGGCGGGCCAGAGGCGTCAATTACCTCGCTGGTCAAGGTGCACACCGGGCTTGTCAGTGTTGACGCGGCCAACTATCTGCAGCAGGCCCGCGAGCTGGATGACAAGGATGCGCAGTTGTCCCAGGGCGTGTCGCATCCGGAGACGTTTCTACGTTCCCAAGCAGTCGACAGCTGGTGGCGGCAGGTCCCGGATACAGAGGCGTGGCTGCACCGCCGTCTACGCGGGCCGTTGTCGCTCAATCGCCTGGATGTGACCGACCAGGTCGAGCTGACCGCCCTCACCCGCGGCTTTATCGCCAGCTTTATCGGCGCAGCCGTGTTGCAGTCGGAGGTTGTACTCAATCAAGTGCGTGGCTTCTTCCCCGACTGGAAGGACAATGAAGTGCCCCTGGACCTGGGTACGCTGAACGCCGAACGTATCGACGCGAGCATCCACGAATACCTGCACTTCATCATGCTCGACCTGTGCCTGGTCGACCGCGACCTGCGGGATGAAGCATTGCTGCATGCCGCCCGCACCGCGAAGAAACTCGGCAGCGCCGACGACTTTATCAGCGTACTCAAGCGCGATATCAAATTTCCAAAACGTGAGCTCGACCCGCTCGTTCGCGCGCTCAAAGCGGAGGTCGACACATGGACCCAATAACCCCAACCGTCACGTTCACTCAATTGCTGCAGAGCCACGATGGTGCCGCCGTGCCCATCGATGATGTGCTGTTCCTGGCGCTGCCCCTGCTGCGCCAGGTAGCGCAACTGCATGAACTGGGGCGTGTCGCCCAACTCGGTTACCTCGATGTAATACAAGGGCCGGAGCGCTCCCTGCAACTGCGTAACCCCGAGGGCGTGACGCCGCGCCTGGCGCTGGACGCGATCAAGCAGGTGCAGCCCAATCCGGAATCGGCGCTGAATATTGTCGGCAAGGTCCGCCTGGTCCGGGATTCTGAAAGTGGCGTGGCCATTACCGACCTGCAAGTCCAGGAAGACCCGCACCAGGCTATCGACCACCCGGTGTTCCTCACAGAGTTGCACGCTTGGGAGCATCGTCTCGGGCATCACGACGAAATCACCGATATTTTCCAACTCGGCCAGTTGCTGGCGTGCCTGGCCTGCGGCTTGGACTTTGCCGACATCAACGACCTCAAGACGTTTGCCCGGCACCGGCGCAACCTGTTCCAGCTCAATGGCCGGCTCAACCCGGTGCTGGCCAATCTGATCGTCGAGATGACAGAGCTTAACCGCCATGAGCGTGCCACGGATGTCGGCTCGCTGGTACGGCGCCTGGAGTCCTGGCGCGAGCAGCCGGCCAGCCTGGATGTCGAGCGTGTGCTGGCCCAGGCCGAAGGGCCGGCTTCACGGCGCACCGTCGTGCTGGAACACCTGCGCAACCGGCTATTCGACCTGTCGCGGCGCAATCGTCTGCTGTACTTCCGGCCGACCCAAGCCAACGTCAACCTGACCGTCGCCAGCGTACCGCTGGTGATGCGTATTGAAAGCATCCGCCCCGAAGCACTGTGCACCTGGCAGCCGACCTTCGGCGGTTTCTCCGAGCAGGTACTGAGCGGCAAGCCCGTTGGCCTGCAGCAATGGCTACGCTTTGACGACCAGACCTGGCTGCAGGCATCCCTGGAACGCATCATCCAGGAAACCCGCCGCGACCGCGCCGAGTTCGGCTTCAGCAACCTACGCCTTGTGGTGGCCTTCATGCGCTGGCACAACCTCAAGGACACGCCGGAAGAACGCATTGTCACCCCGCTGCTATGGCTGCCGGTGGAACTGAGCCGCAAGAAAGGTGTGCGCGATCAGTTCATGTTGCAGTGCGATGAAACCGAGGCTGAATTCAACCCGGTATTGCGCCATCAGTTGCGTCAGCTCTACGATATCCAGTTGCCGGAAACCGTCGACCTGCAAAAGACCTCTCTGGAAGACATCCACGCTGATATTGCGCGCCAGATCAAGCTGACCGAGCCCGGCGTTGAGCTGCGCCTGCAAAGCAAGCCGCAAATCGAACTGATCCACCAAAAGGCCGTACAGCACCTGCACCACTTCCAGCGCCGTCGCGCACGTCAGCGCTCGGCCATGCCGTTGGTGAAGCCGGACTTCAGCTACGATCGCGAAGATTACCGCCCGCTGGGCCTGCAACTGTTCCAGCAAAAAGTGCTGCCCAGCGAGTTGCCGCTGCGCCTCGCGGTCGGCGCCAAACCCTCGCTGCGCACCCAGCATCCGCAGATGGTCGCCAGCAGCACCGAAAACAGCACCTTCGCCATGCCCGAAAACCAGGGGCACCGCTACGCATGGGACATCGACCTGACCCAAGTGACACTGGCCAACTTCAACTATCGCAAGATGTCGCTGGTACGCGACTACGCGCAGTTGATCGACGACCCGGCCCAAAACGAAGCGTTTGACCGGATGTTCTCCATCGAACCGAGAGAGGTCGAAGTTCAGGCCCCGGAACCGATCCCGCTGCCGGAACAATGGAACGTAGTGGCCGGCGACGCTACGCAGAACGCTGCCGTCGCACTGGCCCGCACCGGGCGCAACTTCATCATTCAGGGGCCACCCGGCACCGGTAAGTCACAGACCATCACCAACTTGATCGCCGACTATGCGGGGCGCGGCTTGCGGGTCCTGTTCGTGTGCGAAAAGCGCGCCGCACTGGATGTGGTATTCCACCGTCTGCAACAGAGTGAACTGGGCGAATTGTGCTGCCTGATTCACGATTCCCAGACGGACAAAAAAGCCTTCGTTGGCAACCTGCGCGAGTGTTATGAGCGCTGGATTGCCGGCGATGCCCAATCGCCCCAGCTCCAAGCACGACGCAGCGCCACGCTGAGCACCCTGAGCCAACAACTGGGCCTGATTGAGCGCTTTGAACAGGTTATGGCCGGCGTTCCAGAGACGCTGGCTTGCTCGGTGCGTGAGTTGGTGCGTCATTTGATCGACCTGCCGGCTGTTGCAACAAAACTGCCACCCGAAGTTATGGAGCGGTTGCCCGAATGGCGTCACTGGCAGGCACATAGTGAGCTGATGGGGCGCGTGTATCAGGCGATCAACGAACGCTTTGGCCTCGACAGTTTCGCGCGTCACCCCTTCAGCCGCCTCGGCGCAAGCCTGGTTACCCACGAACACGCCTATGGCCAACTCAAGGCATTCCTGGATGAAGCCTGCGGGCTCATGGACAGCGTCGAGCAGTTTCTGGAGGCATCGTCGAGCCTGCTTTCCAATGACACCCGCCTGGACGATGCGCGGGTACTGACCCAGGCTGCCGAACAACTGAGCGGCGCCAATCTGGCCTCGCACCTCGACCTGCTGGAGCCCGGCTCACCGGGCTCCCAGGCGCTGCATGCGGAACAGGCGGCATTGCAGACCCTGGCCGTGCAGCAACACAACGCCAGTGAAGCCAACCATTTTTGGCGCGACAAACTCGCCCCCCAGGACACTGATGCCGCCCGGGAGCTGGTGCAGCGTCTGGAAGGTTCGCTGTTGCGTTGGCTGAAACCGTCCTGGTGGCGACTACGTGGCGAACTGCAACGACGCTATGACTTCAGCCAGCACGCGATCCGCCCAAGCTATCGCAGCGTGCTCGACAACCTGGCCGGCGAACACCGCGCCACCGCCGAGCTGCAGGCCGAGCAGCAGCGGTTGCAAAGCCGCTACGGTGTCCGGGATATCGATGTGTTCGTGCAACACCTGCAAGCCCTGCTCCAGCAATTGAGCACATCACCCTTATTGCGCCAGTGGGTCGAAGGCCAGCGCGCAAATCCGAACGCCTTGGCCAGCGTCCGTCAGGAAGCCAGCCTGCACCAGCCATTGGCACGCCTGGCCGAGTTGGTTGCGCAACATTGTGCATTCCAACCGGCGCCAAGCTTGGGAGTGCTGGCTGAATACCTGCGCGACCTGCGTGAAGAAATCGACGAACTGCCCGACACCCTCCCTCTGCTCAATGAACTGTACCAGGCCGATTCCGCCTGCCTGATGGCCATGCAACAGCACGCCCTGCCGCAACCGGCGCTGGATGGATTGATTGCCCAGGAGAACCTGACCCGTTTGTATCGCGCCAACCCGCAACTGGCACGCTTCGACGGCCCGGCGTTGAGCCTGGCAGTCCGTCAGGTCAGCCAAGCTGAAAGCAACCTGCTCAAGCACAACGCCCATGTACTCAGTGCCACGCTGCATCAGCGCTTTCTGGAAAATGTGAAGCAGTCGGCGATGTCGGTGACCCAACTGGATGCCCAGGCCCGTGAGTTCAAGAAAACCTATGCCAAGGGCCGCCGCGAACTGGAGCATGAGCTGGGCAAGACCATGCGTTACCGCTCCATCCGCGAAATGGCGAGTGGCGACAGTGGCCGGGTGATCAACGACCTCAAGCCCATTTGGCTGATGAGCCCGCTGTCGGTGTCCGACACGCTGCCACTGACGCCGGACCTGTTCGACGTGGTGATTTTCGACGAAGCCAGCCAGATCCCCAGCGAAGAAGCCGTGCCGGCCTTGAGCCGTGCGCAGCAGGTGATCGTGGTGGGCGACGAGATGCAATTGCCACCCACCAACTTCTTCTCCAGCGCCGGCGACCAGGACGATAACGAACTGGTTGCCATGGAAGACGGCGAGCAGATTGCGATCAACCTCGATGCCGACAGCCTGCTGAGCCAGGCCGCGCGTAATTTGCCGGCGACCTTGCTTGCCTGGCACTACCGCAGCCGCCATGAAGCGCTGATCAGCTTCTCCAACGCCGCCTTCTACGAAGGGCGGTTGATCACCATCCCCGACCGTCGCATCGAACGCCCTGCCCCTGCCCATGCGGCGCTGGACTCCACGGACGCCCAGGCAGTGATGCAGGGCGCCGACACACTGCTCGACAGCCCGATCAGCTTTTTGAAGATGAGCGATGGCGTTTACCTCAGCCGCAGTAACCTGGCCGAAGCGCGTTATATCGCCAACCTGGTGCGTGAGCTGCTGCAACGTGAGACCGGCCTTAGCCTGGGGATCGTGGCTTTTTCGGAAGCCCAACAGGGCGCCATCGAGCAGGCCCTGGAGGACTTGGCCGCCAGTGACTCGGCCTTTGCCACTCGCCTTGAGCGCGAGTATGTGCGTGAAGATGCCGGGCAGTTCAATGGCCTGTTCGTCAAGAACCTCGAGAACGTTCAGGGTGATGAACGCGACGTGATCATCCTGAGTATCTGCTACGCGCCCGGACCGAACGGCAAGATGCTGATGAACTTTGGCCCGATCAACCAGCGCGGAGGGGAAAAACGCCTCAATGTGATCTTCAGCCGTGCGCGCAAGCGCATGGCGATCGTTTCCAGCATTGAGGCAGAGGCCATCACCAACACCCACAACGACGGTGCTGCGGCACTGCGCGCTTTCCTGCAGTTCGCCCAGGCCAGCGCCAGTGGGGATGCGCTGCGCTCCCAGGGTATCCTCGCCAACCTCAACCCAGGCGCCAAGCAATCCTTTGCCGTCAGCCTGCCCAAGGACAGCCTGCGCGGAGCCATCGCCGTCGCGTTGCGCAAACGCGGGCATACGGTGCAGGAGTATGTCGGGCGTTCGCAGTTCCGCTGCGACCTGGCGATCAGCGACGCCAGCGGTGAGCACTTCAGCCTTGGCGTGCTGCTGGACGGCGATACGACGCACGCGACTGACGTGAAAGAGCGTTATATCTTCCGCCCGACCGTGCTGCGCAGTTTCGGCTGGAAGATCATCGACGTGCTCAGTCATGACTGGCTGCGGGACCCAATGGACGTGCTGAATCGTATTGAAGCGCTGCTAAGGAATGATGAGGTGCCCGCGCTGCCAGAGCCTGAACCGGAAGTGGAACCTGCAGCGGTTGAAGTCGAGCCGCCGCCAGCCACTGAAGCAGCGATTCCGATGCGCGAGTTCACCTTTGGGGAAGGTAACTCCAACAAGTTCTGGCGTATCGGCGTCACAGACGCAGAGGTCGTGGTGAGCTTTGGTCGTATCGGCACCAAGGGCCAGACCCTGATCAAGTCCCTCGACAGCCCCGAACGGGCAGAGCGCGAAGCGCAAAAGCTGATCGCGGAGAAACTGCGCAAAGGGTATCAGGAGCAGGCGGGGCTCGATCCGACATGAAGGCCTCACGGGTATCTTCGGTGCTCAAACCGCGGAATCGGCAACCCCAGGCTTTCGCGCAGGGTCGTCCCTTCATACGCTTTGCGATACACGCCACGGGCCTGTAATAGCGGTATGACGTCTTGGGTAAAACGCTTGAATTGCTCGGGGTGGCCGATGTAGATGTTAAAGCCATCCACGGCGCGGGCCTCGAACCAGTCGGCCATTTTCTGCGCGACCGTGTCAGCTGTGCCGACGAATGCGCCGGGACGCAGTTGTCGACCAAACTCTACGGCCTGGCGCAGCGTGAAACCTTTCTCGCGGGCCTGATCGGCAATCCGCTTGGCCGCAGTAAAAAAGCTGCTGCGCGCAGACTCGAGGCTTTCCTGGGGAAACGGCGCATCGAGGTCGTACTGGCTGAAATCATGCCAGCCAAAGTTACGTCCGAATTCCTTCAGCGCAAGTTCAAAGCTGTGGTCGACCTGATGGTAGTGCTGCTCGATTTCACGGGCGTGCTCATCCGTGTCGCCGACGTAAATTTCAGCGCCAGGCATGACCAGTATCTGCTCCGGGTCGCGCCCCCGTTGTGCTGCCCTGCCCTTTACATCCCGATAGAACGCCTGGCCCTGTTCGATACTGGCGGCATGGGTAAAGATCACATCGGCCGTGGCGGCACCCAGCTCGCGCCCCTGGGGCGAATCACCGGCCTGGAATATCACCGGCTGGCCTTGGGGTGAGCGTTGGATGTTCAGCGGGCCGACCACCGAAAAGTGCTCGCCCTGGTGATTCAGGCGATGCAGTTTGCTCGGGTCAAGAAACTGCCCGGTCGCCCGGTCGCGCACGAAGGCATCTTCCTCGTAGGAGTTCCACAAGCCCTGCACAACCTGAACGTGTTCAGCCGCTCGGCCGTAGCGCGTGTCGTAATCGTAGTGTTCGTCCCGGCTGTAATTGCCGGCGGTACCGGCATCGCCGCTGGTCACCACGTTCCATCCCGCACGACCTTTGCTGATCAGGTCCAGTGAAGCCAGGCGCCGCGCAACGTTGTAGGGCGAGTTGTAAGAGGTGGTCAGCGTACCGACCAAGCCTATATGGCGTGTGCTCACGGCCAGCGCCGAGAGCAGCGTCAGCGGTTCCAGCCGATTCAGGTAATGGGAGGGCGACCCCGGTGTGATGAACTGGCTGTCGACGATAAACATCAAGTCGAACAACGCCGCCTCGGCCTGACGCGCAATATCGATGTACCAATCGACGTTGACGCTGGCGTCGGCCGGTAATTGAGGATCGAGCCACAGGTTATGGCGACCCGGCCCGCCACTGCCCATCGTCAAGGCACCCAGTTTGAGCTGTCTGTTGGTCATGTTCAGAGTCTTCCTTGGCGCCTTCACGGCTGGTTCTCAGCGACGGCCGGCTGCAGGGACGCCGCGAATGACTGATCGAACAGATTGGCTGCCGGGTACGACTTGACCAACCCTTGGCCGGCAAAAAAGTCCACGGTCTTTTGCGCCTCTACTGGCGACTGCGCCGTCACGGGCTCGACGGTCGTGCGCGCACGGGCAAACCAGGCCCGCGCGATACCGGCGTCCGCACGTGTACGCCTGGCCCACACATCGGCATAGGCGTCGGTGTTGGCCGGGGTTTGGCGAGCCCAGTCACGCGCCTTTTTCAGGCGCTGGAGAAAATCGCTGATCTGCACACGCTTGGCTTCGACGGCACGGGCGTTGGCTGCAATGAAGCTCTGGGCCGGGATCAACCCGTCAGCCGTCGCGAGCACCCGCGCGCCTTGGCGTTCCTGCTGCGTAACGTAAGGTTCCCAGGTGGCGATAACGTCCACCGAACCGCCTTCCAAGGCATGGGAGGCGTCCAGCGCACTGAGGTAGCGCAACTCCAGTGAATCCGATGGCACGCCGGCTTTATCCAGCGCAGTCAACAGCAGTTGCTGGCTCCAGGAGCCTTTCCAGATCGCCGCACGTTTGCCTGCAAGGTCCGCAAGAGTCCTGATGGGTGAATCGTTTTTCACCAGAATGGCCACGCCGTCGAGATTTTGCCGACTGACCGCAATCACTTTGATGGGCGCGCCTAATGCGCCCAGGAACAGCACGGGCGCATCACCCAGCAAGCCAATGTCCAGGCTGCCGACGTTGAGTGCTTCGGCAACCGGCGACCCGGCGGTGAACTGCTTCCATTCAAGGGTATAGGGCAGGTCTTCAAGCACCCCCGCCGCTTCCATCGCGGCCTGGGCGTTGTAGCTTTGGTCGCCCACCACCAGCGTTTGCGCATTCGCGGTCAGGCACAGCAATACGGCCGCCAACCCGGCCGCCAGTCTCGTCAGGTAACGCACGTTCGTCTCCAGATGCCTTGCCAGGCCGTTCAAGTCGATCCGCGCGTACGGTCTCGGGTGTGTTCACAGGAATAATCTGCCCACACCATAAGGACCGGATCGGCCGCAGTAAACTTCTTATAATGCATAACGTAATTCTATAATAATGCACTTGTCGCATTTTAAGGCCGGCGTGCACCATCTGTTTCCAGCATACCCCATGCTCAAACGTCATAATCCCCGCCCCGCCTGCATGGTAATCTCGCGCGACCACGAATAGACATAGATCGTCACATGACGATGACCAGAGCCAGGAAAGAACATGCCCAAAAAATCTCACTCGACGCTGCGCCGCAACTTCCGCGAACTGCTGGCCAAGCCGAGCTGCGTTGAAACCGCTTCCGTATTCGACCCCATGTCCGCCCGTATCGCGGCAGACCTGGGGTTTGAGGTGGGTATCCTGGGAGGGTCAGTTGCGTCGTTGCAGGTACTGGCAGCCCCCGACTTTGCCTTGATCACGCTGAGTGAGTTCGTCGAGCAGGCTACCCGTATCGGCCGCGTCGCCCAGTTGCCTTTTATTGCCGATGCCGACCACGGTTACGGCAATGCACTCAACGTGATGCGCACCGTCGAAGAGCTTGAGCGCGCCGGCGTCGCGGCATTGACGATTGAAGACACGCTGCTGCCTGCACAATTCGGGCGCAAATCCACCGACCTGATTTCCATCCAGGAAGGCATCGGCAAGGTCCGCGCCGCCCTGGAAGCCCGTGTCGATCCTGAACTGTCGATCATCGCCCGGACCAACGCCGGCGTGTTGTCCACCGAAGCGGTGATCGAGCGCACCCGGGCTTATCAGAAAGCCGGTGCCGACGGCATCTGCATGGTGGGTGTCAGCGACTTCGAGCACCTGGAGAAGATCGCGGAAAACCTCACCGTGCCGCTGATGCTGGTGACCTACGGCAACCCCAAGCTCAACGACGCCCAGCGTTTGGCGGATTTGGGCGTGCGCGTGGTGGTTGCCGGCCATGGCGCGTACTTTGCGGCGATCAAGGCTACTTACGACAGCCTCCGCGCCCAGCGCCAGCTGACCCACAGCACCTCGAACCTCAGTGCGACGGAGCTGACCCATACCTACACGCTGCCTGAAAGTTACGTGGCGTGGGCCAAGGAGTTCATGGACGTGGAAGAGTAATAACTGCGTGGAATAAGGGGCCAATTACTCCAGCGCCCTCGCCCTTGTTAGTTCAACTTAAAAACTCCCCATGGAAAAAATCCGCCGTAGCAACTACGGCGGCAAACAAAGGGTATTGTCGAAGCAGAGCGGCTAAGACAGTGCCCACGCTACACCTCCCGCCGATTAAAAATAGTGAAGTTTAATTAATCGAGTTTCATCCCCGGCACACCTGCAGGCCGCGCAAAATCTGCCTGGAGTCAGCTTCGGCAAACCCGTCGAAGACAATAAGAAACCGTAACGCCTCACTTTAAAACTCTGCCCATACAAGCGTGTACGCCTGCCAGACAGTGCGGCGTTTCTGTGCGCGTTCATTATTCCGGGGAAGTTAATAACATGATTAAACAGTGGAGCCTGTTGGCGCTGGCGGTGTGCGCCAGTATCAGCCCCGTGGCGTTTGCCGAGTCCGTCACGGACCAGGCCGACTCCAAGGGTTTTATCGACGGCAGCAGCGTCACCGGCTTGTTGCGCAACTATTACTTCGACCGCGACCGTGCGAGCGGCAAGGCCGACAACCGCGACTGGGCCCAGGGCGCCATGCTCAACTACGCCTCGGGCTTCACTCAGGGCACCCTCGGCTTTGGCGTGGATGCCTACGCCTACGGCGCGCTGAAACTCGACGCTACCCACGCGGACGCCGGCACCGGCGACCTGCCGACCGATCGGCACGGCGATCCCGAGAATGCCTACGGTTCCGTCGGTGCTGCGGTGAAACTCAAAATTTCCAAGACCCAGTTGAAGTTCGGTGACATGCAGCCCACCGCGCCGGTCTTCGCCACCGGCGGCACCCGCCTGCTGCCGCAGACCGCCACCGGCTTTGATCTCACCAGCAGCGAAATCAGCGGACTGGACCTGGAAGCCGGGCACTTCACCAGCACCAACAGCGGCATGACCAGCAACCATGACCACGATATCTACGCCACCTACGCCAACGTGGCGGCCAACAGCGCGAGCTTTGTCGGCGGCAAATACACCTTCACCCCGTCACTGAGCGCGACACTGTATGCCGGCGAACTGGAAGACATCTGGCGCCAGTACTACACCAACCTCAACTACGTCATCGCCCTGCCCCATGACCAATCCCTGGCCCTGGACGGCAACCTGTACCGCACCCTCGACACCGGCGCCGCCAAGGCCGGCGCGATCAACAACACCACCTACTCGGTGGCGGCGGCCTATTCGTTCCTGCAGGCGCATACGCTGACGCTGTCGTTCCAGAAGGTGCACGGCGACACGCCCTTTGACTACATCGGCACCGGCAACAACGGCGCAGGTGAAGGCGGCGACTCGGTGTTCCTGGCCAACTCGGTGCAGTGGGGCGACTTCAACGGGCCAGGCGAGCAATCGTGGGGGATTCGTTATGACTTGAACATGGCCAGTTATGGCGTGCCGGGGTTGAGTTTCATGAGCCGCTATATCAACGGTTCGGACATCAACGGCACCCACACCCCGGTCAACAGCGCCTATGCCGGCGATTACGGTGCCGACGGCGCCCATCACGAGACGGACGTGGAGGCCAAATACGTGATCCAGAGTGGTCCGGCGAAAAACCTGTCGTTGCGCGTGCGTGATGCCATCGTGGCGTCCAACGCCGACCAGCGCGATGGCGACTTGAATGAGCTACGGGTGATCGTCGACTACCCGTTCACCTTGCTGTAAAGGGAGCCTTGTCAGGAGAGGGAATGGCTCCCTCTCCACGCCTAAGACGCGATCAGCCTACCCAGCCGACGGCAGTTTTTGGAATCACTTCCGACTCATCCAGTTTCGACGCAAACATACTCACGGCCTGCACCGCATCACTGGTGCTGGTGCGGATCTGCAAAATCACCGAACCCGCCTGGTCGGCCAGGTTCACGCCGCGTTGCGCGCCCTCTTGGGTGGAGCTCATGCTGGCCACCGCGTCGCGGGTTTCCGACAGGATCATGCCGATCATTTCGGCGATTTCCGCAGTCGAGCGGCTGGTACGCCCCGCCAACTGCCTGACCTCATCGGCCACCACGGCAAAACCACGCCCTTGGTCGCCCGCACGGGCAGCCTCGATGGCCGCGTTGAGGGCCAACAGGTTGGTTTGGTCGGCGATGCCTCGAATGGTATTGACGATGGCGGTAATTTGCTCGGAGCGCTCGCCCAATTGCCCGACCAGACGCGCCGACGCGCCGATGTTCTCCGCGATCCGGCGCATTTCAGCGGCGGTTTCATGGATTACCTGGGTGCCATGTTCGGCAAACCGCTCGGTCTCGGAGGAAATATGGTAGGCCCGGGAGGCGCCGCGTGAGTCTTCCTCGAACTTTTCCACGCGTTCAGTGATGTCACTGGCAAACTTGACGATCTTGATCAGCGTGCCGTCGCCGTCGTAGACCGGGTTGTAACTGGCCTCCAGCCACGCGACACGGCCATGCTTGCCGAGACGTTTGAATTGCCCGGTGAAAAATTCACCGTTGTTCAAGCGTCGCCAGAAGTCGGTGTACTCGCTGCTGTTGATCAGGCTGGGTTCGCAAAACAGGCGGTGGTGCTTGCCTTTGATTTCGGCCAGCGTATAGCCCATGACGTGCAGAAAGTTCTCGTTGGCGTCCAGCACCTGACCGTTCAAGTCGAACTCGATCACTGCCATGGCCCGATCCACTGCGGCCAGTTTGCTGCGGGTCGCCGCCTCCTGTTCGACTTTGGCGGTGACATCCAGGGCGTACTTGACCACTTTCAGCACTTGGCCACGCTCATCCAGTACCGGGTTGTAGCTGGCTTCCAACCAGACCGTCTTGCCGTGGGCATCCACGCGCTTGAAGGTGCCCGATACGAACTTACCGGCCTTGAGCTCACCCCAGAACTGGCTGTAGGCGGGGCTGTTGGTCAGCGCCGGCAAGCAAAAGTCCCGGTGGGATTTGCTCGCCAATTGGTCGCGACTGTAGCCCAGGGTTTTCAGGAAGTTATCGTTGGCACGCAGGACCTTGCCGTTGAGGTCGAATTCGACGACCGCCATGGAGCGTTCCAGGGCGCTGATCAGTCCTTTGTACTCGGTGACTTCGGCCGTCCTGGCCGCCAGTTCGGTTTTGAGTGTTGTATTGAACATGACGAGCCCTCAGCCGTGCGGAAAAACCTGTGTCTTGACTCGCTATCGGCTGGGAAATACGCGACTTTAAGGGGCGCAGCAGGATTATTTTCTGACGTCAAATTATTGCTTGAGCCCGCAGGATTCAAGGCTTTGCGGCAAGCGAAGCCAAGCGCTCCCGCATACCGGTACTGGCCGCCGGGCCGGCCTGCAACACACAGTCCTCCAACGGCACGATGTGTCCCTCTGCACTCGCCAACATCGGCTGCACCGGCCGCCCCGTGTCCCGCTCGACCAACTCGACACTGGTGCCTTCTTCGGCGTAATGCCGGTTGCCCCACGCCACCAGCGACATCAGCACCATGCGGAAATCCTCGCCCTTGGCGGTCGGCACATATTCATAGCGCGGCGGCCGCTCACTGTAGGCCCTGCGCTCCAGCATCCCCGCCTCCACCAACGCTGTCAGGCGGCGCGTGAGCATGTTCGGCGCGATGCCCAGGCTGCGCGAGAACTCATCGAAGCGGCGCAGCCCCTGCAACGCGTCGCGCATGATCAGGATGCTCCACCACTCCCCTACCCGTTCGAGGCTGCGGGCGATGGGGCATTCGTCGCGGGTCAGGGACTTGCGTTGCATAAAGGTTCCTAGGGGCCGGTGCACAGTTGTGTGACGCCATGTTACTTTCATCATGATAGTGACGTCCATAGAGTCTGAACCCTCAATGCAACCGGAGTCGATTGATCATGAGTAAACGTATCGTTGTGACAGGCATGGGTGCGCTGACACCGTTGGGCGCTGACGTGGAGTCAACCTGGAAACGCCTGTTGAACGGGCAGTCGGGCATTCGTCGCCTGCCTGAAGAACTGATCGGCGACCTGGCCATCAGCATCGGCGGCCAAGTGCAGAGCGTGCTGCAGGACCCTGAAGCCGGGTTCGATCCTGATCGCCTGCTGGCGGCAAAAGAGCAGCGCAAGATGGACCGTTTTATCCTGTTCGCCCTGGCGGCGGCCGACGAAGCCCTGAAGCAGGCCGGCTGGGCACCGAACACCGCGCAGCAGCAGGAACGCACCGCCACCATTATTGCCTCGGGCGTCGGCGGTTTTCCGGCCATCGCCGAGGCGGTACGTACCACCGACAGCAAGGGGCCGCGACGTTTGTCGCCGTTCACCATCCCATCGTTCCTGAGCAACATGGCCGCCGGGCATGTGTCGATCAACTATGGCTTGAAAGGCCCGCTGGGAGCGCCGGTCACGGCCTGTGCCGCGGGTGTGCAGGCCATTGGCGACGCCGCGCGGATGATCCGTGCGGGCGAAGTGGATGTGGCAGTGTGCGGGGGCGCCGAAGCGGCGATCCACCGGGTCAGCCTGGGCGGCTTCGCCGCTGCACGGGCCTTGTCCAGCGCCTTCAACGACGCCCCCGAGCGCGCCTCGCGCCCGTTCGATCAAGCGCGTGACGGCTTTGTGATGGGCGAAGGCGCCGGCATCCTGGTCATCGAGGAGCTGGAACACGCCCTGGCACGCGGTGCCCGGCCGATTGCCGAATTGGTGGGCTATGGCACCAGTGCCGATGCCTACCATATGACCGCCGGCCCGGAAGACGGCGACGGTGCGCGCCGGGCGATGACGCAGGCGTTGCGTCAGGCGGGGATCGAGGCGTCTGCGGTGCAGTACCTGAATGCCCACGCCACCTCGACCCCGGTGGGCGACAAGGGCGAACTGGCAGCCATCAGGACCGTATTCGGTGTCGGTGGCCAGCTGGCGATCAGCTCGACCAAGTCCGCCACCGGCCATTTGCTGGGCGCCGCGGGCGGCATCGAGGCGATCTTCACCGTACTTGCCCTGCGCGATCAGGTCGCGCCGGTGACCCTCAACCTGGAACACCCGGATGACCTGGCCGAGGGCCTGGACATGGTGCGCGGTGATGCGCGGCCGATGGCGATTGAATACGCGCTGTCCAACGGCTTCGGGTTTGGTGGCGTGAATGCCAGTGTGTTGTTCCGCCGCTGGGTATAAGCCAGCGGTTTGCCCCTGGGATTGTTTTCGGGGACCATGGCGCCTTTCCGTTATTGCCAACAAGAGGCGCCCATGGCCAACCACGACCTGTCCTACACCCCCGATCCGGATGCCGACTCGATTTCTTCCGACGTTGTCGGTTTCAACGGCATCCTGGTCTCCACCCAGATCCCGACCCGCGCCGACGGCAGCCTGGAACTGGGCGATATCACCCTGCAAAGCGAATGCACCCTGCAAGCGCTGAAAGTCGCGCTGGAAAAGGCCGGCAGCTCCTTGGACCGGGTCATGCACCTGACCATTTATCTGACCGATATGGCCGACCGCGCCGCCTTCAATGAGGTCTACAAACGCTTCTTTGCCAAGCCCTGGCCCGTGCGCGCGGCGGTTGGCGTGGCTGCACTGGCGGTAGACGGCATGCGTGTGGAAGTCACCGCGATGGCCGCTCAAGCCTGAAGTAATGCCGGTCAGGCATTTCACAGCTACAATGCGCGCCTCAACCGTGACAAGCCTGACTAAAAAAACTATGTCCTTGCCCAAGCATCACCTGGAATTGCTCAGCCCTGCCCGCGATGTCGCCATCGCGCGCGAGGCCATCCTGCATGGCGCCGACGCCATCTACATTGGCGGCCCGAGCTTCGGCGCGCGCCATAACGCGTGCAACGAAGTGAGCGATATCGCTCAACTGGTGGAATTCGCCCGTCGTTACCACGCCCGCGTGTTCACGACTATCAACACCATCTTGCATGACAACGAACTCGAAGCCGCGCGCAAGCTGATCCATCAGCTCTACGACGCCGGTGTCGATGCATTGATCGTGCAGGACCTTGGGGTGATGGAGCTGGATATTCCGCCCATCGAGCTGCACGCCAGCACCCAGACCGACATCCGCACCCTGGGCCGCGCCAAGTTCCTCGACCAGGCCGGGTTCTCGCAGTTGGTGTTGGCCCGCGAGCTGAACCTGCAGGAAATCCGCGCCATCGCCGACGAGACCGATGCCGCCATCGAGTTCTTTATCCACGGCGCCCTGTGCGTGGCGTTCTCCGGGCAGTGCAATATCTCCCACGCGCAAAATGGCCGCAGCGCCAACCGTGGTGACTGCTCCCAGGCGTGCCGCCTGCCGTATACCTTGAAAGACGACCAGGGCCGTGTCGTGGCCTTTGAAAAGCACCTGCTGTCGATGAAAGACAACAACCAGAGCGCCAACCTGCGTGCGCTGGTGGAAGCCGGCGTGCGCTCCTTCAAGATCGAAGGCCGCTACAAGGACATGGGTTATGTGAAGAACATTACCGCCTATTACCGCCAGCGCCTCGACGAAATCCTCGAAGACCGTCCGGACCTGGCCCGCGCGTCCAGCGGCCGTACCGCGCACTTCTTCCTGCCCGACCCGGAAAAAACCTTCCACCGTGGCAGCACCGACTACTTTGTCAGCGACCGCAAGATCGACATCGGCGCCTTCGACACCCCGACCTTCACCGGTTTGCCGGTGGGTGTGGTGGAAAAAGCCGGCAAGCGTGACCTGCAAGTGATCACCCATGAGCCGCTGTCCAACGGCGACGGCCTCAATGTGCTGGTCAAGCGCGAAGTGGTGGGCTTCCGCGCCAACATCGCCGAGCCCAAGGGCGAGTTCGAGGAAGACGGTGAGAAGCGCTACCGCTATCGCGTCGAGCCGAATGAAATGCCGGCCGGCCTGCATCAGTTGCGCCCGAACCACCCGCTGAACCGCAACCTCGACCACAACTGGCAGCAGGCGTTGCTCAAGACTTCGGCCGAACGCCGTATCGGCCTGTCATGGGTCGCACGTCTGCGCGAAGAGCAGTTGGACGTCACCGCCACCAGCGAAGAAGGCATCCACGCCAGCGTCACCCTGCCCGGCCCGTTCGGCGTGGCCAACAAACCGGAACAGGCGCTGGACACCCTGCGCGACCTGCTTGGCCAACTCGGTACCACCGAGTATCACGCCACCCGCATCGAACTGGATGCACCGCAGGCATTCTTCATCCCCAACTCGCAGCTCAAGGCATTGCGCCGCGAAGTGATCGAAGCCCTGACCGCCGCCCGTGTTGCCGCCCACCCCCGTGGCGGGCGCAAGGCCGAGACCACGCCGCCGCCGGTGTATCCGGAAGCGCACCTGTCGTTCCTGGCCAACGTCTACAACCAGAAAGCCCGCGACTTCTACCACCGTCACGGGGTGAAGCTGATCGACGCAGCCTTTGAAGCCCGTGAAGAGAAAGGCGAAGTGCCGGTGATGATCACCAAGCACTGCCTGCGTTTCTCCTTCAACCTCTGCCCTAAACAGGCCAAGGGGGTGACAGGGGTGAAGACCAAGGTCGCGCCGATGCAGTTGATCCACGGCGATGAAGTGCTGACGTTGAAGTTCGACTGCAAACCCTGCGAAATGCACGTGGTGGGCAAGATCAAGGGGCATATCCTTGGGTTGCCGCAGCCGGGCAGTGTGGTGGAGCATTTCAACCCGGAAAATATCATCTTTCAGGGCACGCACTGACCCTGTGGGAGCGGGGCCACCACCAGCCCCGCTGCAACCCCGCCGCCGCCAGCAGGATCGCCATCACCCCCAGCCATTGCAGCCAGCCCAGGCGATGCCCGAAGGCAATCCAATCGACGAAGATCGCCGCAATCGGGTAGATAAACGACAGTGCGCCGGTGATGGCGGTGGGCAGTTTCTGGATCGCGCCATAGAGCAACACGTACATCAAGCCGGTGTGCACCACACCGAGCGTGACCAATGCCGCCCAGGCGTTGGTGGTGGCAGGCAAGCTGTTCCAAGGCACCAAGGGCGCCAGTAACACTGCGCCGGTGGTCACCTGGATCAGCGCCATCAAATGCGGTGGTACGTCCTTCAAACGCTTGATGATCAGTGCGGCAATCGCGTACAGCAATGCCGCGCCCAGCGCCAGGGCAATGCCTGCAAGGTAATCGTCGCCGGTTGGCTGATTACCATGGGCGGTGACGATCGCCAGCATTCCCAGGAACGCCAGGCTCAGCCACGCCAGTTTCTGCACGGTGATCTTTTCCCCGAGGAACAGCGCCGCCAGCATCACCAACATGAACGGCTGCACGTTGTACACCGCCGTGCTGATGGCGATCGAGGCGCGGGAATAGGATTCGAACAGCAGCAACCAGTTGCCGACAATCGCCACGCCACTGAGCATCGCCAGGCCGAACGTGGCCCAACTGAGCAGGTCCAGGCGCAGGTAGCCGAGCAGCGCGCACACCAGCAACAGGGTCAGGCCGCCGATCACGCAGCGCCAGAACACCACTTCGATCACCGACACGCCGGACACCAGCACAAACCAGCCGATGGTGCCCGAGATCAGCATGGCGGCGATCATTTCCCACGAACCGAGACGGATGGATGAATCCATGATTGATGCTCCTCAAGTGAGGCTCAATTATGGCAATCTGCTTGTGAGCGGCTCCAGTGACTAAAAAAGGCAAAATCCCGCAATCACCTTTTCTTATTAGGCGAACACCATGATTGACACCATCGACCAGCAACTGATCGCCGCCCTGATGGATGACTCGCGGCTGTCCCTCAAGGCCCTGGCGGGCATCACCGGGCTGTCCTCGCCCAGTGTGGGCGAACGCCTGCGTCGCCTGGAAGAACGCGGCGTGCTGACTCACTACACCGTAGACATCGACCCCAGGCACTTCGGCTACCTGCTGCAAGCCATCGTGCGCATCCGCCCCCTGCCCGGCAAATTGCAGGAGGTGGAGCGGCAGATCCAGGCGATACCCGAATTCACCGAATGCGACAAGGTCACCGGCGAAGACTGCTTCATCGCACGCCTGCATGTGCGCACCATGGACCATCTCGACAGCCTGCTGGATCGGATCAATGCCTACGCCGAAACCAACACCGCCATCGTCAAGAAAACCCCGGTAAAGCGACGTTTGCCGCCGCTGACCAACGACTGAACAACAACACACCGATTCCTGTGGAGAGTGGGCCGGGGGTGGTGAGCAGGCTTCCTGTGGCAGGCGGGCTTGTTGTGGCAAGCAGGCTTCCTGTAGCAAGCAGGCTTGTTGTGGTTAGCAGGCCTTTTGTAGTGAGCAGGCTTGTTGTGGTGAGCGGGCTTGCCCCGCGCTGGGGCGCGAAGCGGCCCCTAAACCTGACTACTCACTATGCCAGGATAAACGCGGTGCCTTTATTGGGGCTGCTTCGCAGCCCAGCGCGGGGCAAGCCCGCTCACCACAACAGGCCCGCTCACCACGACAAGCTCACTCACCACAACAGGTCTGCTCACCACAACAGCCCCACCCACAACAGGAGCCTAGTCGTGAAGGGCCTTGGCGGCGGGCAGCAAACTTTGAAACTTGCGATAACGCGCCGCCAACACCGGCTGCTGCATCAGGTCAGGTGTGTACCGGGCTTTAACCGGCATCCCCGCCGCGAGTAACTCAGCCCCCTGCCCCATCGCCACAAACCCGAGCTTTGCCGCGCCAATACACGCGCTCAATTCACTGCCCTGCAAGGTGAAGATTTCCCGCTGCAGGATATTCGCCAGCAGCTGCGCCCAGTACTCACTGCGCGCACCACCGCCCACCAGGGCCAAAGCGGTAACGTCGGCGCCGGTCGATTGCACCGCGCGCAACGCATCAAGCAAACCGAAACCCACCCCTTCCATCACCGCGTAACCGAGCATCCCCGGCGTGCAATCGTGGCCCAGGTTCATAAAGCCGCCGCGCAGCAAAGGATCATTGTGGGGTGTGCGTTCGCCGGCCAGGTACGGCAGGAACAACGGCGCCCCTAAAGGCACGTGCTGCTCAATCGGCAATTGCGCCTGCACCTGCTCCAGTAACGTCTGTTCATCCGTCATACCCGTCAGCCGAGTAACCCAGCGCAGGCAACTGGCGCCGGCGAGCATGGCGCCCATGGTGTACCAGCGGTTGGGCAGCGCGTGGCAGAAGCTGTGCACTGCACTGGCCGGGTTGCCTGCAGCGTGATCGGTGATCGCAACAATGGCCGCGCTGGTGCCAAGGGTAATGAAGCCATCACCGGCATTGACCGCGCCGATGCCGACCGCCGCCACAGGGTTGTCACCGCCACCGCCGGCAATCACCACGTCAACTGACAGGCCCAGTCCCATGGCCGTCAACAACGCGCTCGCGGCACCACCCTCCACCAGCCTGGGCAATTGCCCGGGCGTAAGGCCTGTAGCGCGAACCATAGGGGTAAACCATGCCCGCCGCGCCACATCCAGCCACAACGTACCCGCCGCGTCGGACATCTCGCTGATGCGCTCGCCACTCAAACGCAAGCGCAGGTAATCCTTGGGTGACAGCACGCAGTCAATCGCCTGGAACACCTCGGGCTCATGCCGTTGCAGCCACAGCAGTTTCGGCGCGGTCAGCCCGGCCATGGGCAGGCTGCCGGTGACGTCGGCGAAGCCGGGACCCAGTTGTTCGGCCTCGGCCACGGCACGGGAGTCGTCCCACAGGATCGCCGGGTACAACACGCGGTTGTCCGCCCCCAGCAACACCGCGCCGTGCATCTGCCCCGACAGGCCGATACAGGCCACGCGGGTAAACGCCTCGTGTCCGCGCAGTTGCGCCAACGCCTGCAAGCAGGCTTGCCACCAGTCTTCCGGCGCCTGTTCAGACCAGCCGCTGTGCCGGCGCGACACGCTCAAGCGCACGCCGGCATGGGCCAGCACCGCGCCCGTGGCGTCCATGAGGATGGCTTTGAGTTCCGATGTGCCCAGGTCAATGCCCAGGGAAACAGGACTGTTCATGCGTGTGTTATTCCCATCAAGGACAGCCACAGGAGTTACGTAACTGCAGGGTCGGCGCCAGGCGCACGCTCTGGGGCGGTGCGTCAGGCGACGCCATACGTTGCAGCAACAGGTCGACCGCGCGGGCGCCAAGGGCCTTGACCGGCTGTGCGATCAGGCTCAGGCGCGGCACGAAAAAATCCGCCCAGTCAAAACCATCAAAGCCCACCAGGGCCATTTGTCTCGGCACTTCAAGCTGCGCGTCACGCAGAGCGTGCATCGCGCCGAGGGTCATCAGGTTATTGCCGGCCATGATCGCCGTGGGTGGCGAAGCCAGGCCCAGCAACTGCGCCGTGGCTTGGCGCGCCGGTTCGGTGTTGGAGCCACCGTTGACCAGCAGCTGCGGATCGAAGGCCAGCCCCGCCGCGTGCAACGCCGCGCGGTAACCCGCTACCCGCTCATCCGTAGTACTGAAACCCGTGCGCCCGGCGATAAAGCCGATGCGGCGGTGCCCGTGACCGATCAGGTGCTCAATCAGGGCCTGGGTGGCCTGGGCATTCTCCACCCCGACCTGGTCAAACTGCTCGCTCATCATGCGGTCCACCAGCACCGCCGGAATCTCGTTGGCGCGCAGGTATTCCAGGGCCATCGAGCCGTTCGACGGCGCCAGCACGATACCGTCGACCCGCCGATGATGCAGCGCCATGACGACCCGCAGCTCCTGCTCCGGGTCGTCGTGGGTGTCGACAAACAGCATCATGTAGCCGTGCTTGGCGCACTCGGTTTCAATCGCGTGCACCGTCTCGCTGAAGTAATGGTTGGACAGCGCCGAGATCGCCACGCCGATCGTGTTGGTACTCGACCGCGCCAGCGAGCGCGCCAGGGTGTTGGGGATATACCCCAGCGCCTGGATCGCCCGCTGCACCGCCAGCACCGTGGCCGGGCTGACCTTGCGGGTGCCGTTCAACACGTGTGACACGGTCGACGTCGACACCCCCGCCCTGCTTGCCACGTCATCCATGGTCACCACGACGCTGTTCCTCTCACGCTATCAATGTTTACTCGACCAGCCACTGTACGTACCGACGTTGTCGCGGGTGATCAGTTTTGGCGTGAGCAGGGTCACCGCTTCGGCCGGGGCCTTGTCGTTGAGCAGGTCATTGCCGACATTCACCGCCGTCTGCGCCATGGCCCATGGGTCCTGGCTGGCTGACGCCTGGATCTGGGTATCGGTCTTCAGCGCGTTCTCGATATCCGGCGCGCCGTCCACCGAGGTGATGATGATGCCGCTGCGCTTGAGCTGCTTGGCCGCCAGGTCGCTGCCGATGGCCTGGGGGTCGTTGATCGCAAACAGGCCGTCGATTTTCGGGAAGCGCGTGAGGTAGCCCTGCATCACGTTCAGGCCGCCTTCGCGGGAGCCTTTGCCGTCCTGGTCGTCGGACAGCACCTTGATCTCCGGCGCGCCGGCCAATGCGGCTTTACAGCCTTTGACGCGGTCGGTCACGGCGGTGACTTGCGGGCCGTTCTGGATAATCACGTTGCCCTTGCCGGCAAGCTTGTCCACCAGGTATTGGCAGGCCAGCTTGCCGGCTTCGACGTTGTCGGTCTGCACGGTGGCATTCACGCCCTTGGCGTCCACATCCACCGCCACCACGACGATGCCGGCATCGCGGGCTTTCTTGATCGCCGAGGCCATGGCCGAAGGGTCGACGGCGTTGATCAGGATCAGGTCGACCTTGGACGAGATAAAGTTGTCGATCTGCGAAAATTGCTTGCTCAGGTCATAGTCGGCCGACACCGAAGTGACCTTGACGTTGGGGTTCAGCTCCTTGGCCCGGGCCGTGGCGCCATCGGCCAGGGTCACGAAATACGGGTTGCCGAGCGAGCCCATGCTGATGCCCAGGGCCTTGAGTTCACGGGCCTCTGCGGCTTGGGACATCAGGGCAGCCAAGGCAATGACGGGAAACATGCGTTTAAGGTTCATGCGGGTCTCTCTTGTGATTGTTATGGGAGTGAAATCAGGTCCGCGCACCGGACTGGCGATAGCGATCCAGCGCGACCGCGCCGATGATCACGATGCCCTTGATGATGTACTGCCAGATGTCCGACACCCCCAGCAGCACCAGGCCGTTGGTGAGTACCGCGATGATCAGCGCGCCGATCAGCGTGCCGCCGATGGTGCCGACGCCACCGGTAAAACTGGTACCGCCGAGGATCACGGCGGCAATCGCATCCAGCTCGTAGGATTGCCCCAGTTGCAGGCCATTGGCGGCGAACAGGCGCGAGGCGCTCATCACCGCACCCAGCCCGGCCAAGGCGCCGGACATGGCGTAGACGAACAGCAGCACCTTCCACACCTTGATCCCGGAGAGTCGCGCCGCTTCGGGGTTGCCGCCCACCGAATAGATCTGCACGCCCATCACCGTGCGCCGCAGGATGAACCACGACAGCGCCACCACCGCCACGGCGATCACCACCAGCCAGGGCACGCCGAGGATCGAGTCGTTGCCGATAAAGGCAAACGGCAGGTCGGGGTTGAACACGGTCTTGTCATCCGCCAGCAAACGCGCCAGGCCGCGCATGGCGGTGAGTGCACCGAGGGTGACGATAAACGGCGGCAGGCGCATGAAGGCAATCAACCCACCGTTGACCAGGCCCAGCAACAGGCCAAAGCCGATACCGGCCGCAATCCCGAACATGCCGAACTGCGGCGACATCGACGCCTGCAACGCCACCACGGCCGACGCCGCCAGGATCGCCCCCACCGACAGGTCGATCCCCGCGGTTAGGATCACAAAGGTCATGCCCGCCGCCAGCACCACGTTGACCGAGGCCTGCTGGGTGATGATCGACAGGTTCTGCATGGTCAGGAAGTTCTCGCTGGCCAGGGCGAAGCCCACCAGCAGCAAAATCAGCACCGGCAACATGCCGACGGTGCGCATCAGTTCGCGGGCACGTTCGGCCTTGCCTGTTGTTGCAATCATCGAATCAGCCATGGGCAACCACCTGATCGCCACCGGTGGCGAGGTCAATAATACGTTCCTGGGAGATGACGTGGCCGGAGGCCCCGCCGACTTCGGCCACCAACTGGCCTTCGCGCATGATCAGCACCCGGTCGCAGGTGCCGATGATTTCCGGCAGCTCGCTGGAGATCACCACGATGCCCACGCCGGCCTGCGCCAGTTGATTGATGATGCGGTAGATCTCGGACTTGGAGCCGATGTCCACGCCGCGTGTGGGTTCGTCGAGGATCAGCACGTGGGGCTTGACCTCCAGCAGCCGCGCCAGCAGGACCTTCTGCTGGTTGCCGCCGGACAGCGTGCCGACATTGACCTTGCCCGACGCCACGCGAATCGACAGTGACTTGATTGCATCATTGGCACGTTTCAAGCCATGGCCACGGTCGAGCACGCCACCGGCGCGGGCATCCGGCACACAGGCGCAGACGTTGATGTTGTCGGCCACGCTCATGTCTAGGAACAGGCCCTGGGCCTTGCGGTCTTCGGTGAGGTACACCACGCCGGCACGAATCGCATCCGCCGGGTTGCGCAGTTGGGTCACGGTCTTGCCCACCACTTCCAGGGTGCCGCTGGTGCGCGGATCGGCGGCGAAGATCAGCCGCGCCAACTCGGTGCGCCCTGCCCCCACCAGCCCGGCGATACCCAGCACTTCACCGGCATGCAGGTCGAAACTGCAATTACGCACGCGCTTGCCATCGGCCATATCACGCACACGCATCACCACCGCGCCGGGGTCGTAGGCGGCGTGTTCCTTCTTGTAGAAACCGGACAGATCGCGGCCCACCATCATCTTCACGAGGACTTCGGCCGACAGCGCGTCGCGGCTCAGTTCGCCGATGTATTGGCCGTCGCGCAGCACCGAGACACGGTCCGACAGTTCATAGATCTCGGCCATGCGATGACTGATGTAGATGATCGCCAGGCCCTGGCTGCGCAGTTGCTTGATCAGCGCAAACAGGCGGTCGGTCTCGCGGGACGATAGCGGCGTGGTCGGTTCGTCCATCACCAGGATCCTGGCGTGGGCGTGCAAGGCCCGGGCGATTTCCACCAGCTGACGCTCGGCAATCGACAGGCTGCTGACCTTAGTGGCCGGGGTGAATTCGGCGCCCAGGCGTTGCAGCACTTCGACGCAACCGGCTTGCATGCCCTGGCGGTCGATGGTCCAGCCACGGCGCAGTTCGCGGCCCAGGTAGATGTTCTCGGCCACGCTCAGGTTCGGGCACAGGCTCAATTCCTGGTAGATCACGGCGATGCCGAGGGCTTTGGCGGTGGCGGGGGTAAAGGTGGCGACGGCCTGGCCGGCCATGCGGATTTCACCGCCGGGATCGGCCTGGTAAGCGCCGGAGAGGATTTTCATCAGGGTCGATTTGCCGGCGCCGTTCTCCCCCATCAAGGCGTGGATTTCGCCGGGGTAGACCTTCAGGCCGACATTCTTGAGCACGCGCAAACCGTTGAAGGTTTTGCTGATGCCCTGCATCTCGAGCAAGGGTTCAAGGCTCATCAATGAGCTCCTGGTTTTATTATTTTTGTCGTTCAGCCCCCTTTGATCAGAGCCGATTGCCACCGACTCTAATCAGATACATTTACTTACGCAAGCGCTTGCGCAGGCCGTTTGTCGCCAGAAGAAACGTTTCATCAAGCGCATAAAGTGCAATTTCGGCATTTTTAACGTTTTGGCAGCATGCGCACCAGGGTGTTGTCACGCACCCAGTAATGGTGGAACAGCCCCGCGGCAGCATGCAGGCCGATCAACCAATAGCCGGCGCTGCCCAGCCACTCATGCCAATGCTTGAGTTGCTTGGCCAGGTCGGGGTCCACCGCCAGCAGCGATGGCAAGGCGAACTCGAAATACGGCACGGGCTTGCCTGCGGCGTTGAGCATCAGCCAGGCCAGCAGCGGTGTCACGATCATCAAGCCATACAGTGCCAGGTGCATCAGGTGCGCCACGGCAGTCTGCCAGGCCGGTGGACGCGGCAGGATCGCCGGGCGCGGCGCCAGGCGTCCCAGCAGGCGCAGCCAGACCAGCAGGAAAATCCCGATGCCGAACAGCCCGTGACCGCCGAGCAACACGCCCTTCAATGCATGGCCGCGAGGCAGCAGGCCTTTGATTTCAATGCAGGCGTACACGCCGACAAACAGCGCCAGCATCAGCCAGTGCAGGGTCATCGACAGCTTCGTGTAGCGCTGTGTCAGCAGATGTTCAGTCATGGATGGGGCCTTGTGCAGATGGTGGCCGCAAGCGGCCGTGGAAAGACCGCGCCACCCTGTCCGCGAAGTCTTAAGGCAGTCTGAAGATCGGGAAAAATATCCTTTTGCCACCTTCAGACTTCGTTAAGAAATGCCTCCGATACTCCTCCCAACTTCACTGGGGAGGCGTACTGCCAATGCCCGATATCGATTGGAACATTTCCTTGCCGGTGCTGTTCGGCCATGCCGACAGTGCACCGCTGCGCCTGTCCCGCGCCCTGCCCCAAGACCCGCAGCGGCCTGCCTTCGAAGCGTTTATCCAACAACGTTTTCGCCTTGCCCACGGCGCCGATATCCGCCACTTCATGCCGCAGTTGTTTGGCGTCAGCCAGGCCGACGGCGAGCTGTGTGCCGTTGCCGGTGTGCGCCTGGCAAGCGCCGAGCCGTTGTTCCTGGAGCGTTACCTGGACCATCCGATCGACCCGCTGATCAGTGCCGCCGCCGAACACCCCGTGGAGCGCGGCGCCATCGCCGAAGTCGGCAACCTCGCGGCCAGCGACACCGGCAGTGCGCGCCTGAGCATCATCGCCATTACCTGGCTGCTGGCCATGGGCGGCCTGGAGTGGGTGGCGTTCACCGGCAATATCGGCCTGGTCAACAGCTTCCACCGCCTGGGCTTGAAGCCCGTCACCCTGTGCGCGGCCGACCCGCAGCGCCTCGGCGATGAGCGCAATCACTGGGGCAGTTACTACGAAAGCCAACCATGGGTGCATGTCGGCAATATCCGCGCCGGGTTCATCCATTTGCGCAACATGGGCCTGTTCTCACGCCTGGGGTTGCCAACCACCCTCGAGGACGCCAGCCATGTCGCCTGAAACCCGCCGCTTCCACGCCGTACTGCGCGGCCATGCCGAACGCAACGATGGCGCCATCGCCCTGTGGGGCGACAGCTTGAAAATGGATTACGCCCAGATGTTCGCCGAAGTGGCGTATCGGCAGGAGCGCCTGCGCGACGAAGGCGTCAAGGTGGTCGCCCTGGCCCTGGACAATGGCGTCGAGGCCATGCTGTGGGACCTGGCAGTGCTGTTCGAAGGCCTGACCTGCCTGACCTTGCCGCCGTTCTTCAGCCCGGCCCAGCGCGCCCATTGCCTGGAACAAAGCCACGCCGAACGGGTGATCGCCGAGCCGCATCTGGCGGCTGAATTGCGCGCCAACGGCTATCAACCGTGCGGCGAATTCTGGTGCCGCGCCTTTGAAGGCCGCCCTTCGATACCCGTGGGTACCGCCAAGGTAACGTTCACCTCCGGCACCACCGGCGCGCCCAAGGGCGTGTGCCTGGGCGCCGACAGCCTGCTGCGGGTGGCCCGCGAGCTGTACCAGGCCAGCCACGGCAGCGACCCACGCCACCACCTGGCGCTGTTGCCCATCGCGATTTTGCTGGAAAACCTCGGTTGCTACGCCGCGCTCTACGCCGGCGCCACCCTCAGCTTGCCCAGCCAGAAGAGCCTGGGCATCCAGGGCGCCAGCGCGGTGGACGCCGCACAATTGCTTGGCTGCCTGGCAACGCGTCAGCCCCACAGCCTGATCCTGGTGCCGCAATTGCTGTTGATGCTGGTGATTGCTGCCGAGCAAAAGGCCTTCAGCCCACAGGGCCTGCGCTTTGCCGCCGTCGGCGGTGCGCGCGTCTCCAAGGCCTTGCTGCAGCGCGCGCAGCAACTGGGCGTACCGGTATACGAAGGTTATGGGCTGTCGGAATGCGCCTCCGTGGTGAGCCTCAATCGTCCCGAGGCACACCGTCCTGGTAGTGTCGGCCGGCCACTGCCCCACGTGGAAATCCGCCTGGCCGAAGACGATGAAGTGCTGATCAAGGGCTCGACGTTGCTCGGCTACCTGGGCCAGACAGACCAACCCGAGCAATGGTGGCCCAGCGGCGACCTCGGCGCCTTTGACGAGGACGGTTTTCTCTACCTCAAGGGCCGCAAGAAACATCAGTTCGTTACCAGTTACGGGCGCAACGTCAACCCGGATTGGGTCGAGGCCGAGCTGACCCAGGGCGGTGTGATCGCCCAGGCGTTCGTGTATGGCGAAGCCCTGCCGCAGAACCACGCCCTGCTCTGGCCCCATCGCGCCGACTGCAGCGACGCGCAACTGGCCGCCGCCGTGGCCGAGGCCAACAGCGGCCTGCCGGACTACGCCCAGGTGCATCGCTGGACGCGCCTGACGCACCCCTTCACCGCCGCCAATGGCTTGCTCACCGCCAATGGCCGGCCACGGCGCGACGCCATCGTCGCCCGTTATCAAGCCCAATTTGCCCCGGCATTCAACGAGGAAGCCTCATCGTGAATTTTTTCGACACGCTGCAAGAAGCCACCCAGCAGGAGCGCCATGCGCTGTTCAACCTGCCGATCATCCGCGACGCCCTGGAGGGCAAGGTCAGCCTCGACAGCTATCGCGCGTTCCTGGCCCAGGCCTACTATCACGTGCGGCATACCGTGCCGTTGATGATGGCCTGCGGTGCGCGCCTGCCTTCGCGCCTGGAATGGCTGCGCAAGGCTGTCTGCGAGTACATCGAGGATGAATACGGCCACGAGCAGTGGGTGCTCGATGACATTGCCGCCTGCGGCGGTGATGACGACGCGGTACGTGACGGGCGCCCCGGTTTGCCCATCGAGTTGATGGTCAGTTACCTCTACGACCTGATCGCCCGTGACAACCCGGTCGGCCTGTTCGGCATGGTCAATGTGCTCGAAGGCACCAGCATCGCCCTGGCCACCCACGCGGCCGGCAGCATCCGTGAGCGCTTGCAACTGCCGGCAACGGCGTTCAGCTACCTGAGTTCCCACGGATCCCTGGATATCGGCCACATGGAAACCTATCGCCGCTTGATGAACAGCCTGGACGACCCCGACGACCAGGCCGCGGTGATACGCGCCTCCAAGGTGGTGTATGCGCTCTACACCGACATGTTCCGCAGCCTGCCGCGTCTCGGGGAGGCGCCCCATGCGCCTGTCTGAAACGCGCGTGGTGCTGACCGGCGCCAGCGGTGGCATCGGCCTGGCGATTGCCACCGCCCTGTGTGCCAGTGGTGCGCAGGTGCTGGCCGTGGCCCGTCACCGTGCACCACTGGAGGGGTTGCTTGAGCGCTACCCGGAGCAACTCTGCTGGGTCGGTGCCGACCTGACCTTCCTCGCCGACCGCCGTAAGGTGCTGGCCGCCGCCGAAGCCATCGGCGGCATCAACCTGCTGATCAACGCCGCCGGCATCAATCACTTCGCCATGCTTGAGCAACTTGAAGACAGCGACATCAACGGCATGCTGGCGCTGAACATCACCGCGCCGATCTGCCTGACCAAGCTGCTGCTTCCGCTGCTCAAGCAGGCACCGAGCGCCATGGTGGTGAATGTCGGTTCCACCTATGGCTCCATCGGCTACCCCGGCTACGCCACCTACTGCGCCAGCAAGTTTGCCTTGCGCGGGTTTTCCGAAGCGTTGCGCCGGGAACTGGCCGACACCCGCGTCGGCGTGCTGTACGTAGCACCGCGCGCGACCCGCACCGCGATGAACAGCCCGGCGGCGCAGGCTTTGAACGATGCGCTCAAATCCAACGTCGATGACCCGCACACCGTGGCATCGGCCGTGATCCAGGCCATAGCCAACCAGCGTCGCGATCTGTACCTGGGCTGGCCGGAGCGTTTTTTTGTGCGCCTCAACAGCCTGCTGCCGAACCTGGTCGACCGGGGTTTGCGTAAACAGCTGCCGCTGGTACGCCGCCTGAGCGACACACCTGAGAATAAGGACCCGAAGCCATGAAACAACTCTTTACCGCGCTGCTGCTCACCGCCCTGAGCCCCTTCACCTGGGCGATGGACGCCGTCGACCAACAACGCCTCAACGAGATCCAGACGCGCTGGGCGCACATCCAATACAACCTGCCCGAGGAACAACGGACCCAGGCTTTTGAACAACTCGCCACCCAGGCTACGGCCTTCACCCACGACCGCCCCCAAGCCGCCGAGGCGTGGATCTGGTCAGGCATCGTCACCAGCAGTTGGGCGGGTGCCCAGGGCGGGCTTGGCGCGTTAAGCAAGGTCAAGGCGGCCAAGGTCGACCTGGAAAAAGCTCTCGCCCTGGATCCCCAGGCCCTGCAAGGCTCGGCCTATACCAGCCTGGCCGCCCTGTACGACCGGGTGCCCGGCTGGCCGATCGGCTTCGGTGATGCGGACAAGGCCGAAGCGCTGCTCAAACAAGCCTTGCAACTGAACCCGGCAGGCATTGATAGTCTGTACTTCTGGGGTGACCACCTGTACCGGCAAAAACGCTATGGCGAAGCCCGTGAAGCCTTGCAAAAAGCCCTGCTGGCCGCGCCCCGGCCCGGTCGCGAAACCGCCGATGCCGGGCGGCGCAAAGAGATCGAAGGCGTGCTGGCTGACATCAACCAAAAACTCAAATGACAAGGAGTCTGCGTGCGCCTTTTACTGATCGAGGATGACGTGGCATTGGGCGAAGGCATTCACCAGGCGCTGGTGCGTGAGGGCTACACCGTCGATTGGCTGCAGGATGGCAGCAGCGCCTTGCATGCGCTGCTCAGCGAAACCTTCGATGCGGCAGTGCTTGACCTCGGCCTGCCACGCATGGACGGTTTGGAGGTGCTGCGGCGCCTGCGTGACAGCGGCTCCAACCTGCCGGTGCTGATCCTCACCGCACGGGATGCCACCGAAGACCGCATCGCCGGGCTGGACGCCGGCGCCGACGACTACCTGATCAAGCCCTTCGACCTGGCCGAACTCAAGGCACGCCTGCGTGCACTGCTGCGCCGCAGCGCCGGCCGGGCACGGGTATTGATCGAACACGCAGGCATCTGCCTGGACCCGAGCACCCAGCAGGTCAGTTACCACGGCGCACCGGTACTGCTTACCCCCAAGGAATATCAACTGCTGCACGAGCTGCTGTCGCCGCCGGGCCGCGTGATGACCCGCGACCAGTTGATGCAGTTGCTCTACGGCTGGAACGAAGAAGCCGAAAGCAACACCCTGGAGGTGCATATCCATCACCTGCGCAAGAAGTTCTCCAGTGAACTGATCCGCACCGTGCGCGGCGTGGGCTACCTGGTGGAGGAGCGCCAATGACCTCGATTCGGCGGCGAACCCTGAGCCTCATTATCGGCCTGCTGCTCACCGGGCTGCTGGTAATCAGCGTGCTCAACCTGCATGACAGCAATCACGAAATCGCCGAAGTCTACGACGCGCAGTTGGCGCAGAACGCCCGCCTGCTCCAGGGCGTCATGAGCATGCCGCTGGCCAGCCAGGACCAGGCCGACCTGTACCGCGCCTTCAACAAAGCCTTGGGCAACGCCATGCCCAAGGTGGACGGGCACCCCTATGAAAGCAAAATCGCCTTCCAGGTGTGGAGCCCACAGGGCGAACTGCTGGTGTTTACCACCAGCGCCCCGTCATTCGCCACGCCCCCCGCACAGCCGGGGTACAGCAATATCGACGACCTTAATGGCCGCCAATGGCGCGGCTTCGTGCTCAAGGACAAGGACAACGGCCTGCGTATCTGGGTCGGCGAGCGTGATGACGTGCGCTCCGACCTGGTCCAGCGCATCGTGCGGCATACCCTGTGGCCCAACGTGCTGGGCAGCCTGATCCTCGCCGCCATGGTCTGGCTGGCCATCGGCTGGGGCCTCAAGCCGCTGGCCGATATGGCCGCCACCTTGCGCGCGCGGCATTCCGGCTCACTGGAGCCGATGCAACTGACGCCCCTGCCCATGGAGTTGGAGCCGATGCAGGCGGCGTTGAACCGCATGCTCGCGCAGATCCAGGACATGCTCGGCCGCGAGCGGCGCTTTATCGCCGATGCCGCCCACGAAATGCGCACGCCCCTGGCGGTATTGCGGGTGCACGCGCAAAACCTGCTGGAAGCCGGCACTGAAACCGAACGGCGCGAGTCCCTGGCCTTCCTGATCAGCGGTGTCGACCGCACCAGCCGCCTGGTCAACCAATTGCTGACCATGGCACGCCTGGAACCCAGCGCCGGGCTGCCAGCCGTGCAAGCTATCGACCTGGCGACAACGGTGCGTGAAACGCTGATTCAGCTGACACCCTGGCTGCTGAGCAAAGGCCTCGAGCTGGTGTTCGATGTCGACGATGCCCAGTACCGCGTAACAACCGATGCCGGCGCAATCAACATCGCCCTGACCAATCTGGTGACCAACGCGGCGAACTTCTCCCCGGAGCACGGGGTGATTACCGTGGGGTTGTGCAAAACAGCCAGGGGATGGGTCCTGAGCGTCGAGGATCAGGGGCCTGGCATCGACGAAAGCCAGCGTGAGCGGCTGTTCGAGCGGTTCTACAGCCGTGGCAATGCCCAGGGCGCCGGCCTGGGCCTGACCATCGTGCAAACCATCGCCCAACGCCTGGGCGGCCAGGTACGCCTGGACAACCTGGCGGCCGGCGGCCTGCGGGCGAGCCTGGAGATTGCGCAGTGATCGGCCCAGCGGGTATCAGGGCGTAATCGCGACTTTCATCACCCCATCGCGCTGATGGGCAAACAGTTCATAGGCCGCCTCGATGTCGTCGAGCTTGAAGCGGTGGGTCACCAGCGGCGACAGGTCCACCCCGCCGCTGGCGACCACCGCCATCAAGCGACGCATGCGTTCCTTTCCGCCGGGGCACAGGGTCGAGACGATGCTGTAATCCCCCAGGCCTGCGCCAAACGCGTCATAGGGGATGCGCAGGTCGCTGGAGTACACCCCAAGGCTGGACAAGCGGCCACCGGGACGCAACACGCGCAAGGCCGATTCGAAGGTGCCTTGGGTGCCCAACGCCTCGATCGCCACATCCACGCCACGCCCGTCGGTCAGGGCCATGATCTGCTCGACCACGTTGCCTTGCTTGAAGTCGACAATATGGGTCGCGCCCAGGCCACGGGCGACGCCCATGCGTTCGCTGACGCCGTCGACCCCAATGATCATCGACGCACCTTTGAGCCGTGCCCCCGCCACCGCGCACAAGCCGATCGGCCCGAGGGCAAACACCGCCACCGTGTCGCCAATGTTGACCTCACCACGCTCGGCACCGGAAAAGCCGGTGGACATGATGTCCGGACACATCAGCACCTGCTCGTCACTCAGGCCATCGGGGATCGGGCACAGGTTGGCCAGCGCATCGGGCACCAGCACGTATTCGGCCTGGCAGCCGTCGAGGGTGTTGCCGAATTTCCAGCCGCCGGCGGCACGGAAACCATGGCGGGTGTCGGGGCCGTCCTGGGCACCGCAGCCGCACAGGCACGCATAGCTCTGCCCGCTGGGCGTGATTGCGCCGGCGATCACCCGTTGCCCTTCGACGAAACCGCGCACCTGGGAGCCCAGCCGCTCGATGATGCCCACCGGCTCATGGCCCACCGTCAGCCCTTTGGCCACCGGGTACTCACCGCGCAGGATATGCACGTCGGTGCCGCAGATGGTCGTGGTGGTGATCCGCACCAGGGCGTCGAGCGGGCCGACCTCGGGGATCGGTTTATCCTCGAGGACGATGCGGTTTTTCTCAACGAAGACAGCGGCTCTCATGGTTGCCATGGTGTGACCTCCTGCTGGGCATGTGGGGTGGGACCAGACTGCGCCGCGACGGCGCGCCGAACGTTGATCATGGTCAACCCTTTGCCGATGCGCATGACCGAACGTCGCCTGCCCTGCCCGGCGGCCAGGCGTCTTGATGCAGATCAATGGCGCCCCAGCCCCCGGGGGCATGATCGAGCAAGGCACTGTTGCCCGATGCTGACCGCCAGGAGCCCACACCATGCCTACCCTCGAAGCACGTAACCAGCAGGCCGCCCCCGCCTACGCAGCACTGCCGAAACCGCACTGGATCGATCAGCTCGACGATGGCCGCCATGTACTGGTGCGCCCCCTCGGCGCCGACGACCGTGAACGGGAATACAACTTCATCAAGGGCCTGTCCCGTGAATCGCGGCACGCGCGCTTCCTGGGGGAAATCAACGAGCCCGGCAAGACCCTGATGGACCAATTGATGGATGTCGATAACCAGCAACGCATGGCCTTTATCGCCTTGGTGCACGACAACGGCCAACTGATCGAGATCGGCGTGGCCCGCTATGCCGCAGCCAACGCGGATGAATGCGAATGCGCGGTCACCGTGGCCGATGCCTGGCAACACCTGGGCCTGGGGCGCCTTTTGATGCTGCACCTGATGACGGCGGCACGCGCCAATGGCTTTAAACGCATGTACACGGTCGACGCGGCAACCAATGCGCCGTTGCGCGAGTTGAACCAGGCCTTGGGATTCCACAGCGTCATCAACCCGGATGACAGCACCCAGGTCATCAGCAGCGTGATGCTCTAAACCGAGCCGCACGGTAACAGGGCGGCCCGCCGCCCTGTGTCGGCGTACACCCGTTTGAGTGTATCCATACCGTAGTGCGGGCGGTATCTGCTATTGTCCGGGGATCTCATCTCCTCCTCATCGCGTCCACGCGATTTTCTGTGAGCATGCTCTGCGGCCCTGTCATCGACACGGCCGGGCCGATCTGCCTGGAAAACACCGCCATGGACAAACCCGTCACTGGACCACCGCTTGAAGCCCAATCGCGGGCCGAAAAAATCGTCGAATTCAAACGCCAGAAGACCCTGCTGAAGACCGGTGCCCTGCAAGACGCAATCTTCAACAGCGCCTACTTCTCCAGCATCGCCACCGATGAAAAGGGCGTGATCCAGATCTTCAATGTCGGCGCCGAACGCATGCTCGGGTATGCCGCCGAGGATGTCCTCAACCGCATCACCCCCGCCGATATCTCCGACCCCGCCGAACTGATCACCCGCGCCGCCGCCCTCAGCCTGGAGCTGGACACGCCGATCACGCCGGGTTTCGAAGCCCTGGTGTTCAAGGCCTCCCGTGGCATCGAGGATATTTACGAGCTGACCTATATCCGCAAGGACGGCAGCCGCCTGTCGGCCATGGTCTCGGTGACGGCGCTGCGCAACCGTCATGACACCATCATCGGTTACCTGTTGATCGGTACCGACAACACCGCACGCAAACAGGAAGAAGCCGAGCGCAAAGGCTTTGAGCGCGCGCTGGAGGAAAAGAACCTGGAGCTGGAACATGCCAGCCATATGAAATCCGAATTCCTCGCCACCATGTCCCACGAATTGCGCACACCGCTGAATGCGGTGATCGGTTTTTCCGAGGCGTTGAAGGACGGCCTGGTGGGCGACATGAGTGAGACCCAGCGCGAATACATCGGCGACATCTTTACCAGCGGCCAGCACCTGTTGTCGCTGATCAACGACATTCTCGACCTGTCCAAGGTCGAAGCCGGGATGATGGACCTGGAGCTGGAGTCCGTGGAACTGGCGGGGTTGCTCGCCAACAGCCTGTTGATCGTGCGCGAAAAAGCCGCCCTGCAACGCATCCAGTTGAAGCTCGAAAGCCAGGGCGACTTCGGCACACTGGCCCTGGACCTGCGCAAGACCAAGCAGATCATCTACAACCTGCTGGCCAATGCGGTGAAGTTCAGCGAGCACGGCAGTTCCGTGACCCTGGCGGTGCGCCAGGTGGCCCGCGAACAGGTCGGGCGAGTGCCCGGCGATTGGCCGATGCACGGGTTTGTCCTGCAACCCAGCGCCCACCAGCAGTTCCTCGAATTGAGCGTCAGCGACACCGGCATCGGTATTGCCGAGGACGACATGGGCAAGCTGTTCAAGGCCTTCAGCCAGATCGACAGCAGCCTGGCGCGCAAATTCGAAGGCACCGGCCTGGGCTTGGCGATGGTCAAGCAACTCACCGACCTGCATGGCGGCAGCGTTGCGGTGGCCAGCCGTGAAGGCCTGGGCGCTCGTTTTGTGGTGTGGCTGCCACTCCACCGGGGCACGGAGGCTGAATGGCCCATATCCTGATCGTCGAAGACAACGAGGCCAATATGCGCCTGGCCCGGCTGCTGCTGGTCAACGCCGGCCACACGGTGGTGTGGGCCGCCGACGCCGAGAGCGGCCTGACCCTGGCCCGCGAAGCCCAACCGGCGTTGATCCTGATGGACATCCAGCTGCCTGGCATGGATGGCCTGGCCGCTACCGCACTGCTCAAGCAGGACCCGCACACCGCCCATATCCCGGTGATTGCCCTCACCGCCATGGCCATGAAGGAAGACCGTGAAAAGACCCGGCTGGCCGGTTGCGATGCCTACATCAGCAAGCCGCTGCGCTACAAAGAGCTGTACCAGGTGATCGACACGCTGTTGCAACACACAACCCTCGCCCCCCTCAGATGAGTCCTCTCCATGGCCAGCCAACCCGCAACGCTGTTGATCGTTGATGACGAACCCCAGGTTCGCAAGCTGCTGGAAACCCTGTTGCAACACGAGGGCTACCGGACCCTGAGTGCAGGCAGCGGCGAGGAAGCCTTGCAACTGGTGGCCAAGCAACCACCTGACCTGATCCTGCTGGACATCATGATGCCAGGCATGGACGGCTACGAAGTGGCCAGCCAGCTCAAGGGCGACGCAGCCACGGCGAGCATTCCGATCATCATGCTGTCGGCCCTCAGCGAGTCGAGTGCGCGGGTCAGTGGCCTGGAAACCGGTGCTGAAGAGTTCATCAGCAAGCCGGTGGAACGGGTCGAGCTGTGGCTGCGGGTGCGCAACCTGCTGCGGCTCAAGAGCCACGGCGATCAACTCAAGCGCCATAGCCAGTTGCTTGAACAGCAACTGCGCCAACATGCCGGTGACAGCACGCGCATGAACGTGCACGACCTGGCCCGCCAGGACCTGGAAAACGCCCTGCGCCAGGCCGTGAAGCACGATGAGTTCACCCTGCACTACCAGCCAAAAGTCGCGTTGGCCGACGGGCAGATCTGCGCCCTGGAGGCACTGCTGCGTTGGGAGCGCCCAGGCTACGGCGCGGTATCGCCGGCGGTGTTCGTGCCCGTCCTGGAAAGCCTGGGTTTGATCGTGGAGGTGGGAAGCTGGGTGATCCGCAGCGTATGCCAGCAGATTGCGATGTGGCAGCGCAGCGCGATTGGCGCCGTCGAGGTGTCGGTGAACGTCTCCGGCCATCAGTTGATCGAGGGCGACCTGATTGCCGATATCGCGCGCATTCTCACTGAGACCGGCGTCGAACCCCATTGGCTGGAAGTGGAACTGACCGAAGGCTCGCTGATGGAGAATACCCAGCACACCATCGCCAGCCTGCAACGCCTGCGCGCCATGGGCGTGAAGATCTCCATCGACGACTTCGGCACCGGTTATTCCAGCCTGGCCTACCTGCGACGCTTTCCCATCGACACGCTGAAGATCGATATTGCGTTTATCCGCGAGGTCACCAGTAACCCCCAGGACGCCGCGATCACCCGCACCATTATCGAGCTGGCCCACAGCCTGAGCCTGCGGGTGGTGGCCGAGGGCGTGGAAACCCAGGCGCAACTGGCGTTTTTGAAAGAGGCCGGTTGTGATCAGATCCAGGGCTATCTGTTCAGTCGGCCATTACCCGCGACAGCACTGGAGCGCTTGTTATTGGAGCGGTGAGATCCAGCGGGGGGCAGATTAATGGGCGTTCATTTGCACCGGCATGGCGACGGAGGGCTTGCCAGGCGTCTGCGCTGCAGGCAGGTTCTTTAATGCCGGGCTGTCGGGTTTCAACGCCAGGTTATCAGCAAGGTCCCGTGTCTCCTGAACACTGAGAGGCTCATTCCTGATCGCTTTGGCAAGTAACGATCCCAAGCTCCTCGCCTGTCCATAAACAGGAACGAACCGTTGCGCCAAATCGCCGACCCCTTTCAATGCCGAGTCCATGGTTTGCTTGTCAACGCCGAATACCTTGCCGATCTGGTTGCGGGTATTCAAATCAACCAGCAGCGCGCTGAAGGGATTGTCCAGGTACCGCTCTGTGGCATCGGCGGCGTTCTTATTCACCCCGAACGCCTGCAGGGCATCGGCGATGCCGGCGGAGGGATGTTCAAGGTGCCTCAACAGTTCTTCGTAGAGCCCCCGCGTATCGTTTGCACCGATATTGTCGAGCGCTTCGTTCCGAACCGTTTGCTTGAATGCACTTTCCGTCATCGGCACCAGCGGCCTGGGGCTGTTCAAGCCGTTTTTAACAAAATAGAAATTGCCCTTTTTATCTCCACCTTGAAGGTTTCCGTAGGCGTCATATTCAAAGAGTACTTTTGTACCATCCGGTCGCAGTCCTGAATAAAGCACCCGTCCTTCCGGGGATATCTGTTCTTCCTTAAGCCTTGTCAAACCGTTGACCGCAGCGGGCGGTGCGGACGGCCCCTTGTCCAGTCGGACAAATATATCGTCACCTTCGTTGGCATAAGGCCCGACGACGGCATTGATGTCATGGTTTCTGAATCGAATCAGTGTATCGGCGACATGGGCTTGTTTTTCGGGAGCGCTGTCCCGCGCAAAGTGCCGGGTAAATGCCTTGAGTAGCCTGGGGTCGTCAGCGCGTGTTTGCAACCAGGCGTTCATGTCTTCGACAGTATTGAAAGACTGGTATGAACTGCCGTCTTTCTCCGGAACATAAAGCACGATGTCAGGCCCATCAGGTACAAGCGGTACCCGTTGAATGAATATGATGTCCTTGGCTTGAACACCATCCACGGCGAAGGTCCTGACTTGCACGTTGGGCAGGCCTGCCTGGCCTGGCGACAGCACGGCCTCGAGGAGGTTGTTGACGTCAGGCGGCATTTTGCCGCTGTTCAAGTCCTTCACCAGGCTCTCGTTGAATTTTTCCCTGGCATTTTTAATGACAAAGGTGTCCTCGGAATCCTCCCAAGAATTGGCACTTATCGGCGCAGTGTTTATGGGGCGGGCGGCGGCGGTAGCGGTGGAAAAAGTCATAATCGGCCAAGATCGGTAGGGAGTGAGGGAAATGTTCCCCAGCCGCGCAGCTGTCTTCCTGCGATGCTGTCTGAGGTGTGTGTGCTTGGCTGACGAGAGTGTTCCAGCTTCAGTCGTTACCGTTTGCTTCAACGGCCGAGACATTGTTCATACCCGCAGCTGCCTTGCCAGGGCTCGACAGCTACAGGGCCGGGATTAATCGGGCTTTTCGGTATTGCCCACATCCGCCGCGTCATCCAGATCATTGAGCGGTACTTCTGCATCATCCATCAGGGAACCCGGGTCTTCATTGCCCGGATCGTTGAGTTCTTCTTCCAGTTCTTTGGACATGATCGTCTCCTCTAACCGCCCTGGGTGTCGATATCGGCATCGGTTTCAGGCTTGGGCTCGCGCTCAGGCTTGAAGTCTGGACTGTAGTCGTTTTCCTTGGCCTTGGGGTCGGCGGCGGGTTTCGGGTCTTTCGGTGCATCGGCCGCCGTGCCTGGGGCCGGTTCGCCGCCGTCGATTGCCGGGTCGTTACGGTTGCTGGTCTGGGGGTCTTTGTCTGTGCTCATGGCTCACCTCGTTTGAAAAACGCAGACTGCGTAAAGGTAAGGTCCCGTGCCGGCCGCTGAAGTTCCAACTGCTTAAGAGCCCGGGTTATCCACCTGGATATAAAACGCGTACGCCCCCAGCAACACCCAGAACACCATGAACAGCCACGGCGCACGCATGGAGAACAGCAGCGACTTGCGATAGCCCTTATGGGAGGACTCCATTTCGGAAAACAGCGGCGACTCATCGTAGGCCATGCCCATCACCGGCTCGCTGCGCAGCAGTTCGCTCTGCTTGTAGTGCCAGTGATCGATGATTTCGTACGCGGCGCGGATCCCCGGCCAGGCATTCAGGGAACTGAGTATGCCGAGCAGCGTCAGGAACACCGGCACCACCAGGGTGAACAACTTGCCCCACTCCGGGTTGAGGTTGCCCATGCCGGAGACAAAGGCAATCACCAGGAACGACTGCGCCGTCAGGTAGGCATCGGTGCGGTTGGCGAGGATGGTGGTTTCGTATTGGATTTCGCGACGGTAGAAGTCCAGGCGGTCCTTGGGCGAGCCGAAGATCTTGGCGTTGTGCTCGCTGTGGTCGGCCAGGTTCGCTTCCGGGGTGTCGGGTGAAATGATTCTGGGCACATCCGTGCTCCCTGCTGGGCTCAAACCCCTTAGAAGAATCGGGCCGTGGCGAAGTTCAAGTTTGTTGTTGCACCATCGCGGTGCGCAAGCCGCTCCCTTATGGTGAGCAGCCTTGTCATGGCCGGCCTTTTTTCTGTGGCGAGCGAGCTTGTTGTGGTGAGCGGGCTCACCACAATGGGAAATCAGCGCGGGATGCCCATTCCGGCACACGCATTGCTTTATCCATTCATCTGCCCGAATACAGGAACATTCGTTACCCCCCGACCCAGAGCCGACCCCATAAGAAAGTAAGGACCAGGCCCGGTGGCACCATCAGCCACGGGCTCATAAAAAATGCGTTTTTTAAAGCGGCAGTGCCACCCCATGCGTCCCTCGGCACTGACAAGGTACTGGAATGGCTCGATCTTTCTTCGATGAAATGAATGACGCAAACGGCGTGTGCCGTGCGCACTATCAGGACTTCTCCCGCTGGCTGGCCAACACGCCGCCGGAATTGCTGGCCCAGCGTCGCCGCGAAGCCGATTTGCTGTTCCATCGCGCGGGAATCACCTTCACCCTCTATGGCGACGAGCAGGACACCGAGCGCCTGATCCCCTTCGACATCATCCCCCGCAGCATCCCCGCCAGTGAGTGGAGCGTGATCGAGCGCGGCTGTATCCAGCGGGTCAATGCGCTGAACATGTTCCTCGCCGACATCTACCACGACCAGCGCATCATCAAGGCCGGGATCATTCCGGCCGACCAGGTGCTGGGCAACGAGGGTTACCAGAAGGCCATGGTCGGCCTGGACCTGCACCGCGATATTTATTCCCACATCTCGGGGGTGGACCTGGTACGCGACGGCGACGGTACCTACTATGTGCTCGAAGACAACCTGCGCACCCCCAGCGGCGTGAGCTATATGCTCGAAGACCGCAAGATGATGATGCGCCTGTTCCCCGAAGTGTTCGCCAAGCAGCGCATCGCGCCGGTGGACCACTACCCCAACCTGCTGCTCAAGACCCTGAAAAGCGCCAGCCGCCTGGACAACCCCAACGTGGTGGTGCTGACGCCCGGGCGCTTCAACAGCGCGTTCTTCGAACATGCGTTCCTGGCCCGGGAAATGGGCGTGGAGCTGGTGGAAGGCGCCGACCTGTTCGTGCACGACCTCAAGGTGTTCATGCGCACCACCGACGGGCCCAAGGCGGTGGACGTGATCTACCGGCGTATCGACGACGCGTTCCTCGACCCGCAGGCGTTCAATCCCGAATCGATGCTCGGCGTGCCAGGGCTGGTCGCGGCCTACTGCGCCGGCAATGTGGTGCTGGCCAATGCCATCGGCACCGGCGTGGCGGACGACAAATCGATCTATCCCTATGTGCCGGCGATGATCAAGTTTTACCTGGATGAAGAGCCGATCCTGCAAAACGTGCCGACCTTCCAGTGCCGCAAGCCCGATGAACTGTCCCACGTGCTGGCCAACCTGGCCGAACTGGTGGTCAAGGAAACCCAGGGCTCCGGCGGCTACGGCATGCTGGTCGGCCCAGCGGCCACGGCGGCCGAGATCGAAGATTTCCGCCAACGCATCAAGGCCCGCCCCCATGCGTATATCGCCCAACCGACCCTGAGCCTGTCCACCTGCCCGACCTTTGTCGAAAACGGCATCGCGCCCCGGCATATCGACCTGCGGCCCTTTGTGCTCTCGGGCAAGGAAACCCGCCTGGTGCCGGGAGGCCTGACGCGGGTGGCATTGCGTGAGGGCTCGTTGATCGTCAACTCGTCGCAAGGCGGTGGAACCAAGGACACCTGGGTGGTGGAGGGCTGAGTATGTTGAGTAGAACCGCCGCGGATCTGTATTGGATGTCCCGTTACCTGGAACGCGCCGAGAACCTGGCGCGCATGCTCGAAGTCAGTTATTCGCTGTCGCTGATGCCCCAGGCCGGGCGTAGCGATGGCCTGGACGAACTGGCGATGTCGTTGCTCAGCAGCGGCACCCTGGACAGTTACCTGGAGCGCCATCAAACCCTGGATGCTGAGCGCATGCTGCACTTCTTCGCCCTCGACGAAGAAAACCCCGCCAGCATCTACAATTGCCTGCGCGCCGCGCGGGGCAATGCCCATGCGGTACGCGGGCGCATCACCGCCGACATGTGGGAAAACCTCAACGCCACCTGGCTGGAAATGCGCAGCATCGCCGCCGGCGGCCTGGCACGCCATGGCATCAGCCACTTCTGTGACTGGGTCAAGCAGCGTTCGCACCTGTTCCGCGGCGCGACCTCGGGGACCATCATGCGCAACGACGCCTATCGGTTCATTCGCCTGGGCACTTTTGTCGAACGCGCGGACAATACCCTGCGCCTGCTGGACGCGCGCTACGAGATGTTCGGCGAAGAGTCGGAAGAAGTCAGCGACCTGTCGGCACGCGGGTATTACCAGTGGAGCGCCCTGCTCCGCGCGTTATCGTCGTTCGAGGCGTATACGGAGTTGTATCCGAATGCGCTGAATGCGCGGTCGGTGTCCGAGTTGCTGTTGCTACGCAGCGATGTGCCGCGTTCGTTGCATGCCTGTATCGAAGAGTTGAGTCATATCCTCGCCGACCTGCCCGGCAGTTACGGGCGCACGGCGCAGCGGTTGGCGGCGGAGTTCGAGGCGCGGCTGCGGTATACGGGGATTGATGAAATTCTGGAGGATGGGTTGCATAGCCGTCTCACGGAATTCATCGAAACGGTGCGGGGGGTGGCGCGGGCGATCCATAGTTCTTACCTGGAGGTTGTTTGAGTGCGCTTGCTGACTGTATGTCGTGCTTAGGATTCAGATAAGGTGAAGCAGATTGATTCAACGTAACCTGCTTCGCCTTTCAACTGTATTACCTCGTAGACGTTATACCTTTATTCCAACGGCAGACCCTCTGAAGCGACCGTCTACAGCGCTTTGGCTGCCATCGGAAAATTTCAAACAATAATAGCTGTTATCGCCAGGCGCTCTATCACTAGACCAGTGAGCATCACTGTCCAATGGCCATCTTGCCCCATAAGTATTATAAATTTCGCGTAACTGAGCCATGCTCGGCATACTTGCGCCTTCCCTTGCAAGCGCATTACGAACATCCTCAAGAAAATCTCGAGCAAGTGGAATAACCGCAATAGCGTTGGTCACGGTCAATGTATAGCTTGCAGTTTGTTGCTTTTGATCTCGGACCGTTATCGTCGTAACACCTCTTCCGCTCACCTGGACAACACCTGTGGTGGGATTCACAAACGCGGCGGCTGGATTGGAAGATGAATAATAGTAATCCGGCTGTCCTCCTGTTGCCTGCCGTTGCATGGTCGTTCCGGCAGGCCAGGATGGAAGCGCATGTGAGTACCCTCGAATCACATACACCTTACCAGCCAGCGTTGCTGGAGAAGTATCAAATACCAACGGGGGCGGAGCACTTTTGACGGTGTAGGTCACCTGCGGGAAGACAATGGCATTGGCCTCCGTCACGCCAGGAACTAAAGCTGCCTTGAAATGCAGTGTCAGTTGCGTGTTGTCCCCTAACTCTTTCAAGTAGGCCGCATAACTGATTGGACTTTCCCACCACCCTTGGTTGAACCAGGTCGTATTCACATAGGCCCCCCCACCGTTCCAATGTTTGAGGTTGTGCGCCGCCCCTCCGCTTTTGAAACCCTTGAACTCAATCCAGACCGGGGAATTGGTCGTAATGAACGGCCAGGTGCCGACCCGCAGTCTCCTGTTCCCCGTTCCGGTCGATAGATCCAGCACCTTCGTCGCTGGGTTGGCCTCATTGATTTGGATTACGGTTCCCGCCAGTTCGCTCGCAGGTATCGGGGTCACTGTTACCGTCAACACCGACGACGGCCGAACGACATTTCCACGGGTGAGCTCGTACTTGAGGGTAAACATCGTGTGGGTATTGCCGATATTCGCCGCAATCGCCGTCTTGGGAATATCAAACGTCACCACACCACTGGTCAAACCGTTCTTCGCCGCAATAACCGGTGACCCCGCACCGGCAGTCCCTTCCATCGTGACCTTGATGCTGTCAGTGGTGTACATCGGCAAAAAACTGACTTTCAGCGTTGCACCATTTTGCGCATTCATCGGCGCAAGGGTCACCGAAACACCTGAGCCTGTGGCTTGGATCAATTCGGGAACAGGCATCTCATTCGGCAGGTGCACCTGATATAGCTGGCGCAGGGATTCCTGAGGCTGTTCATTGCCCCGTGTCACGCTGTAGAACACGTCGATAAAACGCCCGTCAAAACGCTTGAGCTCAGTGCCCGGCACATCGAACGTCATATCATCGCCGGGGGCAACCTGGCCCACGAGCCGTCCTGCCGTGTAATCGACGGTGCCGCCGGCGTCGCTGGCCAGGATGGTCACTTGTACCCTGTCTGTGCTGACCCAACTCGCCTGCACAGGGAAGCGGATCGTAATCAACGGCAAGCCTGGGTCCAGATCCTCTCCCAGGGCTTGGTCTACGGTCGGTGCCGGCCATCTGACAATCTCGCCGATCACGGTGAGATAACGGTTATGCGAGCGTTTGTCAGGCAAGCCAGCGCCTTTCAACTCGTAGTACACCACCGCACTGCCTTGGGCGATCGCACTGACCAAAGCGTTGCCGATATTGAAAAAGTAACCCTTGGCGCCTGACAGTGGCCGATCCTCAAAGTAATGAACCGAACTGCCCTGGGCACTTACCCCGTTCCAGTACAGAAAAACATGACTGTAGACACGAGCATCGGCCCCGCCGACGGTCAGGCCGATTTGTGCGTCCCGAGTGCCGAGTATTTCCAGATCGATTTCTCGGTCGGTCTCGGGTACTTGCACCCAGGGTGCGTCCAGGCGGTCAGTTGCCAGGTACACCGAAACCAATACCGTGGTCGACCAGGGCGCCCAGGGATCGGGGTAGTTGCCGGTCGGTCCGCGAACCTGGAAGGCCACTGGCAGCAAGTCGCTGTCCCCGGCTTCCTTGATTGCATCCTCGTCGAGCATGCAGGTGATATCCCGCCCGACTTCGGCGGGCAGGATCAACCGCTCGATTCGCACCGAGCCCCAGACGAGGATAAGCAGGTCATAGGCGGCCATGTTCAGCCAATGCCGGACGACCACCTCAACGCCCTGCCTGGCCCGATCGGCACTGACCCCGCCCAGCCTCACATCGTCTGGAAGTTCAAAGACCAAGCCCTGATTTCCGGGGGCGGGATTGGGGTCTTGTCCACCCGGATGTTGCAGGTTGACCCTCAAACGCAAAGGCTGGGTTCGGGATTCGTTTCCGCTGCTGCGAATAACCCGGACGTACACCGGATCTGCCCACGGCTCGCGAATACTGTCATAGGGCACGGTGAAGGGAATGCGCGTCAGGTTCTGGTCGCCCTCGCGGATCAGGTTGTACGCGACCGGATCACCGCCGCCCCAGAACAATTCGAAGAACGTTCCTTCAGGCGTACTGCTTGGTCTGTCGATATGCACGACCAGGGGTCTCAGGGTATGCGACACACCAATCCCCCCGTCGGCCTCCTCCAAATCTCCTGCAATCGGCGGTTGCATCAGCGGAATATCCACCGGGGGCAGCTCGGAGATCAGACTGGGAGGTTGAGCGCGATACTTGGCCATGCTGGTTTCCTCGGCATTCCCCTGCGCACTGGGCATGGGTTTGAGAGAAATCAGACATCCAGTAGCAGGGTGTTGGCAACTGTCAGAATTAACAGGTGGCGACCGATGGCGTGGCACCTTAGATACCCACGACCGTCTGTCAGCACCTGTGAATTCTGACAGTTGTCAGCGCGAAAACGTGGGTATTTGATATCGCCAGAGGCAGGTAAATCGTTAACAGCGTCAGCCCCCCCATTCAGGGACTTGTTCAGGAGAATAAAGAGCATGAGCACTGAAAGCGCCAAGACCTCCCCTGGGCAGCCCAAGCAGCTTCCTCGCCTGTCGATCCCGGGCATGACTCCCAATGTGGACGGTTACGACGGAGGGATTCCCGACTGGCTGATGGTCTCCGGGCTGACGGTCCGAGTGGATAACAGTTGGGTTGCCAGTCCTGGCGACATCATCAATATCGTCATGATGCCAAGTATGACGTCCTTGGCGATGAAGCCGGTCCGGGCGGGAGAGGAACAACACCACAGTTACTTTTTTTCCATTCCACGGGAAAAGCTGCCCGACGGAGAACTACGCCTGGGTTACGTGGTGAATTACAGAGGCAGCGACGACTACGAGGCATCCTATCCCCTGAGTATCTTGGTAAAAACCGAACTGCCGGCGGGCGAAGACCTGGATCAGCTTGAGCCGGGTCACTCGCAACTCAAATACACACTCTCGGCCCTGGAAGTCTATCCGCCCGAGGCAGCCAAAGGCGTCAGCGTAATCGTTCAGCCTTACCCGAATATGCATCCAAGCGATCGCATCCACTTCCAATGGGGCAGCCTGAACGTCGTGCAGAAAGTTGCAGGCGTCGGCCAGGCGACCCTTATTGTGATTAATCACGCCCAGATGATTAAAGCCGGTGACAGTGATGGCCTGCTGGTGGGGTTTTACATCGTCGACCTCGTCGGCAACGCCTCAACACCACGATCCAAGTACACCCGCGTAGTGGTGGCGCTCGACAATGCGCAACGGGAAGGCCCATTCATCCAGTCCGACGATCAGCCGGGCTATATCGATATCGAAAGACTCAATGGCGCCAACTTGAAGGTTGGCATGTACACCCCTGGGCACATCGGCAGGACGGGAGACTGGTATGTGATCACCTTCAAGGCCTACCCTCCGCTTGGAGGTGAGGTGGTGCACCGACGCATCGAAGTGATCACCAGGGCTGGCACCGCGACCTATCATGAAGTGCCCTACAGCAAAGTCCGTGCTGCGGCCGGAGGATGGGTGGCGATCAGTTATGAACTGATCCGGGCAGACGACTTGACCCCTTACGTTTCCAAGCAGACCTGCGCTGAAGTCGTGGGGTCGGTCATTCGATTGGAGGCGCCCTATTTCGAAAAATACCCTGAAGATACGGTGTTCATAGAAAACTCCCTCGTTGTGAATATCCCCTGGTACGCCTGGCGCAAACCGACAGATACCCTCACGTTGATCCTGCGTTACGTGAAATCACTCAACGAAATCATCCTCTTCAGCGTGACGAAGCCGGTGGGATCGTTCTGGTCGGATGGGCAGCCGGTTCAGTGGGCGCTCACCGGTACGGATCTTCAACCGTTCGTGGGCTACGCCCCTGATCTGTATTTCGTGTACGAATCCGAGTCCGCCTCTGTTGTCAGGGCCCGCTCCGTGGATTTGAACGAATCGCTGCGCCGTCAAGTGCAAATCCTGCAGGGTTCCTGACCGGGCGTGCTGCGCGCCGTCCGCCCGTCGCCACCTGTTAATTATGACAGTAGCCAAATCCTTCTTTAACGGCGTTTGATAGGTCCAAGCGCAGGAGCATTTCCTGTCACGCGTGACAACTTTCTATTGGAGAAAGCCATGCCTACCAAGAACAGCAAGCCCGCCACGACCAAACCCAAGAAGCCCTCGCCGGTCAAACCCAAGTTTCTTGACACGCTGCGCGTCCCTGGGATGTCCCCTGCATTTGCGGGCTATGACGGTGGTATTCCGCTCTGGTTGCTGGCCAGAGGACTGACCGTGTCGGTGGACAAGAATTGGCCCGCGAAACCCGGAGACAAGATTGAGGTGCTTTCTATAGTGGGGATGAAGGTACTTGCAGAGAAAACCCTGGAACCTGGGGAAGAAGCCCGCAGCAGCTTCTCCTTTGCCATTTCGGACAGCGACCTCCCCAATGGGGATCTGATACTGGGGTACAGGGTGTGGTACACCGGCGGCCCGTCCAATGACCTCTCTTATCCGCTGACCCTGATGGTCAAGCGAACCCTCCCGGCCGGGGAGGATCAGGACCACATCACTCCCGGCCATTCCGAACTCAATTTCAAAATATCCGATACGGAGATCAGGGAAATTCAGGCCGGGCGAGGCGTGACCCTGACCTTCGAGCCTTATCCGAATATGCATGCACTGGATCGCATTGAATGCCAGGTTGGTAGTTTTCTAGCGCCCCCTCAGCAGGTAACCGGTGTCGGCCAACAGACCGAGATAAAACTCAACCGCGATCAAATCATCTCAATCGGTAATGGCACCAGTCGGTTGGTGAGTTTCCAGGTTGTCGACGCCGTCCGCAATGTATCCACGCCCCGCTCGCGCAACATTCCGGTGCTCGTGGACGTGGGCAGCGCCAACTATGCCGCGCCTATCTTCGCAACCCAGAACTATCCAGGCTTGATCGACCTTGAGTCACTTAACGGCGAGCCCTTGCATATGCAGTTGTTCACTTATCCGGATCAGGGCCCTGTTGGCTACACGTTTTTTGCGTCTTACCAGGGCTACCCAAAACTGGGGGGTAGGGTACTGCACGATCAATACATCCCTATCGTAGCGGCCGGTCGGCCTCATGATTTTTTCGTACCTCATGACAAAGTGCGTGCCGTGGCCGGTGGCAAAGTGGAGATCAGCTTTATCCTGTTCCAAGGGCTCAATATCGTGGGTTACTCAAAAATCGCCTCTGCCGCCGTGCAGGACGCGATCATCCGATTGCAGGCGCCTATTTTTTTGCGATACCCCTCCCATGTCGTCAACCCCATCCCCACCGGTGGCGCCGCCGTCGAAATTCCTTGGTACGCATGGCGCAGGCCCACTGACAAGATCATGTTGCTTATGCGTTACGTGATACCGGGCAGCCATGACCTGATCCTCTACGACGACCTATTTACCGTGGGGCAGGTGCCTGAAGGCGTGCCCATAAGACGCCTGATTCCCTATGAAGATCTCTTGAGGTTCGACGGCACCACCCCTGAACTCTATTACGTGTATGAGCCCGAAAATATTCTGGCGCGCAGCACATCGCTAAACGAATCGTTACGCCAGGAAGTACGGATTGGTGCGCCGGGCCGTGGGAGATGAAGCGGCTGCGGTTTCTATCAGCCACACCGCCCCTCTTGGAGGCCTGACCATGTCCCGTAAAACCAGAACCCCGGCCCGCCGTCCCCGCAATGACTATGACCTGGGCCCAGTGCTGATCAGCGGTATCGAGCCCCCTCCCGAAGGGGATACCCAGTCTGACGGCGCACTGGGCGCACGACATGTGGAACATAATCTGGAGGTGCTGCTCCTGGCGTTCCCGGGGGTAGTGCTGGACACGGAGATCTACCTGATTTGGAACAACCCTGAAGCCCCGGTGGATTACCTCATCATCCAACCGGACAACGTGAATAACGGGTTTTTCAGCCTGAGGGTGAATAAAGAACAAATCCTGCCGGAGTGGGCCGAAGTCTATTGCCTGATCAAACGCCCCAGCGGCAACCGGTCTAAAACCAAACCGTTGAAGCTCAGGGTGAAACGCAGTCGCCCGGGGTACCCTGATCCTAACCCAGACGCCGACGGTAACCAGGGCCTGGTGTTTTTTCTGCCTGCCGACCTGGAAGCCGGCAGCCACGTGGATATGGCCAGGGCAAATCGCGGTGTAGTGCTCGATATCCACCCCTGGGAAAATATGGCCGAGTGGGACACCTGCCGTATCGCCTGGGGTTCCACTCTCATCGAACACGTGGTGACGGCCAGTGAGGTGCAACGGCCATTTGAAATGTTCATTTCCCCCGAGCAGATCAAAGAAAACCCTCACTACGTGAACATGCCGGTGGCCATGCAAATCAAGGATGTGGGCGGTAACTACCCCGCTGATCCCGACTCCAAATCAAACTGGTCGGAGACACAACGAGTAGACGTCAACCTCGGGCTCTTGCGGCCACGGCCACCGTTCCTTATGCAAGCCGGAGAAACCGTTGAACTTGATGAACTGGGTGAGGCCGCACAAGTCGTCCAGATATTCATCGATAACGACTTTTTCGAGCGCAACGACAAAATTGCATTTGAATGGGAGGGCCGAGACACTTATAACTTGCCTTTTTTCCACGGCGAGGAGAGAGACGTCAACCTTGTCAACTTCATCGAAGACTTCGACGTGCCCAACGAAATCGTCAGTGCAATCGCCGGCGGCACTGCAATTATGTACTACAACCTCTATAAGGCCAGAGATGATGTATGGTTGCCGTCAAGAAAAGTACGGGTAACGGTTAAGGGCGACGTCATCGAGTGGCCTGCACCTATCATCTTGGAAGCACCAGATGGAGAATTGAATCCAAACTCAAATGCCACGGTTAAATATCGTGCCCAATTTGGCTGGACCGCCACCACACGCATCCGAATAGTATGGGCCGCACACTCGGTTAATTTTACTGAAGAATTTGTGCTGGGGCCCATTCCCGAGGACCGGGAACTTTCATTTACTGTTCCGAGCGCACACGTCAGGCGCTTTAATACATTGCCTGTCGAAGTGTACTACGAACGCATCGATCAGTCGCCCCATCGGCAATCCCAACGTCTTCAGCTTCAAGTGGGCGAGCCTACAAGAACACTGCCAGCGGTAAGGGTTGAAAGCGCTTCGGGTAACTATTTGGACCCGGATAATTTTGGCACCCATTTGATGGTTACGCTGCCGCTTACCGACAGTCTGGGCGGCGATGTGATTAAGTTGGATTTGGATGGAGATGTGATTAGCACCTCCGTTCAGATGAAGTTAAATAATGACCAGGTAGGGGAAACACTGGAAATCCCTATCGCACGTAACTTCATCACTGGAAACCTGGATAGATCCATAAGGTTAAAATACAGTTTGGCCCGGGCCAATGTTCCCAGGCGATTTTCACCGATTCTCGCGTTGCGCGTAATCGCAGGCTTCGACCACCTCACCACCTTTGACAACAGCAACTTAAACGGATGGGTAGCAGGCCCAGCGGTCAATGGAGGACGTGACATCGAGTTCAGAAAGTATGGCACCAATACCGTTTTCCATAACTTTACAAATACCACCGGCAATAAAAGCGGGGTAATCCTCAGTCAGGGATTTGCCAACTTGATACCAGGGCATCAATACGAATTCAGTATGAAAGCCAGAAGGTTCCGCGGCCTATACGTAGTCCCTTCACTCTCTCTGAGTACCACTCAAGGCGCTGTCACAGCTCCAACCCAACTCACCGATTTAGTAAACTGGCGAACACTTTCGGGACGTTTCCTCGCTAACAGTTCTTATGTCGTGCTTTACATTAACAGTCATGTAGTGACTACCAGTGGTAACGACTACGAAATTGACGATATTCGCTTCAGACGCCTCTAGCCCGAACTATGCCTTTCGGTGTCTTACCCGTTGTTTCATAGAAAGGAGTCACTACATGTCCAACGTCGCCCCCCCTCCCCCTGCGCCCACCGCCGAACTAGGCGATCTTTACATCCCAAGGCTCCACCCGGCCGCGGCCGGTGATGTGGGGGTCGACGGCAACCTGGGCCTCAGGAATATCGAAACCCCGCAGGTTGTCTACGTGAAAACCAGCTCGCGCACGTCACCCGGTCAATTGCTCGAACTGTTCAGCAACGACCCTATCCTTCCCGTCGCTCACACCTTTGTCATGCCCGGGGATACCCAGCGTGAATGGCTGCCAATTCTCCTGCCGACAGCCAGTATCCGACCTCAATGGATAGACCCGTTGGTGTGCCGGATCAACGCCTCGGGCGCGTCTACCCTACCCCTGCGCTTACGGGTTGACCTTGCACGTCCGGGCGGCCACGACCCCGACCCTTCCAGGCCAGGGCACCAGGGACTGGTCATGTATCTGCCTGACGATGTGCTGGTTAACGGCGTCAGTGAGGCCAGGGCTTTCGAGAATATTGAAATCACGCTGATGCCTTACGCCCACGCGGCTGCGGGAGACCAGGTCCTGCTGTGCTGGGGAGATCAACAGGTCACCTATTTACTCACCGAGTCAGATCTGAACCATGCGGTCAACCTGATAGTGCCTTACAGGACAGTCATGGCCGCCCGCGACGGCAGAGAACTGAACGTGAGGCTTCAGGTGCGCGGGCATACCGGTAACTTCACTGACCCGGCTGAACGCTGGTCTGCCGTCAGCAAGGTATGGGTATATGCACAACGCGATATTTTGAGAGAGCCTTACAGCGCCGAGGTTGACCCGCAAACCGGGGTCATTGACCTGGAGAAGCTGGCAGGCAAACCCGTCACGGCTTCGGTGTTTGCTTCAGCGGATTACTTCGAGACGAGAGACACCCTGGAATTTGTCTTCAGGGCTACCGATGCTCAAGGAAACACTGTCACACATCGCGAGGAACGCCCAGTGGAGCGGATCAACGCGATCTATGACTTTCCGATCCCTCCTGCGTTCATGGGCGGTCTGGCCCAGGGACATGCCAAGCTGTATTACACCCTGCACAAATATGTCGGTTCAACGACGATGTATTCGCAAGCTGCCTACGTGAGTGTCAAAGGTCCAACGGTTCTGTGGCCAGCGCCTTATGTGATCGACACCATGCCCTTCGCTGAAATACGTCCTGTACCGAAAGATGGGCAAGCCTACGTGCCTTACCAGGCCAGCTGGAAACCGTGGGACCTGATCACACTGGTCTGGCTCTTGCCTGACCGAGACGGCAGCGTGGAATACCGCTTCACCCGCAGTGCAGGTGAGCGCCCGGAGCACGACATCATTGAGTTCGTACTGCCCGCGGCCCAAATCAAGCGATTCGAGGGGCGCCCTTCCGAAATGCACTACGAGGTCAATGGTACTGATGGGCGGCTGCTGGGTGAGTCTGCGCGCAAAAGCCTGCTGGTGGGGAAACCGTTGGAGCCCATGGCCGCTCCGGTAGTCGACAAGGTTGCCGGCCATTACCTTGATCCGGACCTGGTACCGGAGGGCGTCTGGGTCACCATCCCTGACCCGCCTGTCGGCCAGCATGTTCGACTGCACTGGTTTGGCCCGGTGAACCGCATTGTCATGCTGATGCATATTTCCACACCCGGTGAAGCTCGAATCAAAGTCCCGGCGAAGTATGTATCGGACAACCTCAATCGCATCGTAAAAGTCTATTGGGAGGTCAACCGTAACGGTGTTCCACAGCGCTATTCCGGTGTGGTGACGCTGCGTATTGCTCGCCGAGGCATTTTCGGATTCGAAGACGTACCGTAAGGATGATCATCACGCGGCTGCCTGATCGATTTTCAACCCCGTTCATGTGGAGGTTTCACGATGTCTCGTGCTCCTGAAAGAAAGCTTGGAAGTACAGTCGACGATAGACAATCCGAGCTGTACATCTCGAACCTGGGCATGCCTATCAAGGAGGACACCGAACCTGACAGGTGCATTGGACTGCGGCATGTCGAGCATGATCTCAAGCCGTTACTTTTCCCCAAGCACAAGTTGGCGCTGCACACAGAGATATTCTTGTACTGGAACGGCCCGACGCCAGAGGACTACCTGATTATCGACGAGAGCAATGCGAATAACCCGATGCATACCTTGACCGTGTCCAAGGAAAACATTCTGCCGGAGTGGGCTACTGCCTACTGCACCATTGAGGAGCCCGGAAACGGCCTCGTCGACACCAACCGGCTCAGGCTTCGGATCAAGCTCAACCGTCCCGGCAAAGAAGACCCGGACGCTGACAAACCGGGCCATCAAGGACTGGTGTTCTTCCTCCCCGAAGATCTCGAGGCGGGCGCAGTGATAGACCCCGAACGGGCCAGGCTTGGGGTCGTTCTTGAGGTCCAGCCCTACGAATACATGGCCGAATTCGATACCTGCACAATTGCCTGGGGTTCGCAGCCTATCAGTCATGTGGTAACCCCCAGGGAGGTCGGCAGACGGTTCCAGGTAACGGTTAATGAGAGCGTCATCCGTGCCGCCGGCAGCAACCCTTTCCTGCCCATCGCCATGCAGGTCGTTGATGCCGTGGGCAACTATCCGGTCTTCGACCCCGAATCGGACGCAAATTGGTCACCACCAACCTGGGCAAATGTGGACCTCGGTACTCGGCCACTTGAAGCACCTTTTCTTGAGCAGCCAGGAGACGTTATCGACTTGAAACGGCTCGGGGACGCGGCGCAGAAGATCAAACTGTTCCTTGATCCAACGGTGTTCAAAAAAGGCGATCGAGTACGCCTGGATTGGGAGGGGCGAGACGCAGAGAACTTTCCTGTGCCCTACAGCGAGGAAAAGACCGTCGAGCGCACCAATAGCTTTATGGAGTTCTATGTCCCGAATGAAAGAGTCAAGGCCCTGGGCGGCGGCGTCTCAATGCTGTCTTGCAGCCTTCATTCGCTGAACACCGACGATGTGCGTGTTTCGATGAAGACGCGTGTGAGCGTACGCGGGGCCGCCAGTCCCTGGCAGGCGCCCCGTGTCCAGGAATCCGCGGCTGGCTATCTGGATCCGAGTGTTCCTGAGGCGACGGTGGTCATAGTCGCTCCCGACGGATGGGCGGCGTCGACCCGGATTCGTCTGGTGTGGGTGGGTGGCTCGGTGATCTACACCCAGGAATACACGCTGGGGGCGATCCCCGCGGATCGCGTCCTGGTGTTCAAGGTCGACGGCGAGCATATCGAACGTTTCAATACCCTGCTCACCGAGCTGTATTACGAACGCGCGGACCGGCCATCAAGCCGTGAGTCGCTGCGCTTGCAATTACAGATAGGCAAGCCTGCCAGCGCGCTGCCCCAGGCACGGGTTGAAAGTACCCGTACCGAGCAGCAAGTGCTGGTGATACTGCCTTTTACCGAAACCGAACCCGGAGACGCCGTGACATTACAGTGGATTGGTGACCAATCGAGAACCACGGTACCGAACACACTGGATTCAGAAACGGCTGGCCGGGAACTGCACATTCCGATCCCAGTGAATGACCTTGAGGAGGGGGAAATCGTACGGGTGTATTACAGCCTTATACGACGAGGCCAACCCGTCCGTTATTCGAAGCTGCTTGTGTGGGTAATGGGCTACGGCGCTGGATGCCAACCATCAGTTGAACGACCGAACCTGCCCTAAAAACTCGAGCACCAGCGCATTGACCCGTTGCGCCTGCTCGTTCTGGATCCAGTGACCGCAGTTGGCCAGGCTATGCAGTTCAAGGTCAGGCACCCACTCAGGCATGCGCTTGAGCGTGTGGGCCTCAAACACCCCGACCGGATCGCGGTCGCCAATCAGGAACAGGGTCGGCTGCAACACCTGGCGGCCGGCGAGGAATTCGGTGCGCTGCCAGTTGCGCTCGAAATTACGGTACCAGTTCAACGGGCCGCGAAAGCCGTGTTCAGCGAAGGTTTGCACGTACACGTCGAGGTCTTCCTGAGTACACCAGGGCGGCAATGCATCGGGCGTTGAAGTGCCCTCAAGCAACGTGGCGGTGGCCGGTTTCTGCTGTAGAAACACATCCTGGTCCTGCATGAACAGGCGCAAGGTGCGTTCGATATCGGCATCCAATTCCTGCTCGGCTACACCCGGTTCCTGGAAATACAGGATGTAATTGAAGCGGTCGGCATACAGCTCGCGCATGATGTCGATCACCGGCCGCCGAGCACGCCCGGCGAAAGGCACGGACATCGTGACCAACCGAGTGACGCGCTCCGGCTCGAGCAACGCCAGGTGCCAGGCCACCACGGCGCCCCAGTCATGGCCGACCATCACGACCTGTTCGTGCCCGAAATGGTCCATGGCCTGCTGGATATCGCCGCACAAGGTCATCACGTCGTAGTCGGCTATCTCGGCGGGTGCGCTGGATTGGCCGTAGCCGCGCATTTCAGGGGCAAATACCCGGTAGCCTGCGGCGGCCAGCGCGGGTATCTGTTCACGCCAGGAGTGCCAGCACTCGGGAAACCCATGGAGCAGCCAGATGGGGCGGCCCTGTTCCGGCCCCGCGACATGCACCCATAGCTCAATACCGTTTACAGGGATCTTTTGCGCGGGCAGTTGGCTCATGGGCGGGGCCTTTCCTGGAGGTTTTTGCCTAGCCTGGGGGATCCGTCGTGCAAGAACCAGCATTATTGATGGCAGGAATAGCTCAATAAACCGTCCACCATCCCGGCAACAACTGGCGGACCCGCGCCTCCCCGAACCGATCATCCATCAACATCACCACACCCCGGTCGTGCTGGCTGCGGATCACCCTCCCCGCCGCCTGCACAACCTTTTGGATGCCGGGGTACAGGTAGGTGTAGTCGTACCCTGCGCCAAAAATCGCCGCCATGCGCAGTTTTATCTGCTCGTTGACCGGGTTGAGTTGCGGCAATCCCAGGGTGGCGATAAATGCGCCGATCAGGCGTGTGCCCGGCAAGTCGATGCCTTCACCGAACGCGCCGCCCAGCACGGCAAAGCCGACGCCTTGGCTGTGCTCGGTGAATTGATCGAGAAAGCCTTGGCGTTCGGCCTCGGCCATGCCCCGCGACTGTTGCCACAGCGGGATCTGCGGGTGTGTTTCGGCGAGCAGTTGCGCCACCTGTTGGAGGTAATCAAAGCTTGAAAAAAACGCCAGGTAGTTGCCCGGTTGCCGGGCGAACTGGCGGGCGATCAGCTCGACAATCGGCGCCAGGGAGGCTTGGCGATGCACGAAGCGGGTGGAGATGTCGTCGACGATGCGCACGTGCAGTTGTTCGGCCTTGAACGGCGATTCCACGTCGACCCAGGCGGTGTCCGCTGGCAATCCCAGCAGGTCGGCGTAATAGTGGCGAGGGCTCAAGGTGGCGGAAAACAACACGCTGCTGCGGGCCGCCGTCAAGCGCGGCCGGATGAATTCGGCAGGCACCACGTTGCGCAGGCACAGGGTCGAACTGCTGCGTTTGCCGCCGAGCTGGCGCTTGCTGATGTCGAAGATAAAGTGCTCGTTGAACAGCTCGGCGACCTTGGTAAATTGCAGGGCTTCGAAGTAGAAGGCTTGCAGGTCACCGCTGAGGGCTTCGGGGTGGTCGTTGAAGTAATCGCCCAGGGCGCTGGTGCACAGGCTCAGGGCCTGAAGCAGTTTGTCCGGGCGCACGGTGTAGGCCTGGTACGGCGCGAGCTGGTCCTTGTGCAAGGCGTTCCATTCACGGTTGAGGCGCTGCAGGGGTTTCTTCAGCGGCTCGGGCGCGGTGTCGCGCAGGGTCTTGAGGCTGTACTGGTCGAGGCTGGCGCTGTACATCGAGCGGGCGCGCTCGACCAGGTTGTGGGCTTCGTCCACCAGCACGGCAGCGCGCCATTGGTTGAGCTGGGCCAGGCCAAAGAGCATGGCGCCGAAGTCGAAATAGTAGTTGTAGTCGGCGACCACCAGGTCGGCCCAGCGCGCCATTTCCTGGCTCAGGTAATAAGGGCATACCCCGTGAGCGAGGGCGACATCGCGCAGGTTGCGCTGGTCGAGCAGGCGCACCTTGGACGCGGCGATGCGTGCGGCGGGCAGGCGGTCGTAGAAGCCTTTGGCCAACGAGCAGGAGTCGCCGTGGCAGGCTTTGTCCAGGTGTTCGCAGGCCTTGTCCCGCGCCACCAGTTCGAGAACGCGCAGGGGCAGGTCGCTGCTGGCATGCAGCACCGTGGCGGCATCGAGGGCGAGTTTGCGACCGGGGGTCTTGGCGGTAAGGAAAAACACCTTGTCCAGTTGCTGGGGCGCCAGGGCCTTGAGCAGCGGGAAGATCGTGCCGATGGTCTTGCCGATGCCCGTGGGCGCCTGGGCCATCAGGCAACGGCCGGTGCTGACAGCCTTGTACACCGACTCGGCCAGAGTGCGTTGGCCGGGGCGAAAATCGGCATGGGGAAAACGCAAGGTCTGCGCCGCAGCGTCGCGCGCTTCGCGGTGCTGCATTTCCTGGCGGGCCCAGCCGAGAAACAGTGCACATTGCTGATTGAAGAACGCTTGCAGCTCGTCCGCCTGGAAACGTTGATCGAGCAGGGTCTCGCCTTCGCCGACGATATCGAAGTACACCAGCGCCAGGTTGATTTCCGTAAGGCCCAGCTTCTGGCACATCAACCAGCCGTACACCTTGGCCTGGGCCCAATGCAGTTGCCGGTGGTTGGCGGGCTGGGCAGCCAGGTCGCCGCGATAGGTCTTCACTTCTTCCAGGCGGTTGGCGTCCGGGTCATAGCCGTCTGCCCTGCCCCGCACCTTGAGCTGCTGGTAGTCACCTTCAAGGGCCACTTCGTTCTGGTAGTGCGCGCTGCGCCGCGACGCGACGGTGCGATGGCCCGCTACGCCTTCCTGGGCGCTGGGCGACGGGGTAAAGCGCAGGTCCAGGTCGCCCACCTTGGCGGTGAACTCGCACAGCGCCCGCACGGCTACGCTGTAGCTCAAGCGGGTTGCTCCGCCCAGCGTACGTAGCAGACGGTGACGGGCATCTGGTATTCGCCGCAGAACTCCAGCCAACGCAACTGGTTGTCCTGCAGGCGGTCGCCAGGGCCCTTGACCTCGATCATGCGGTAGGTCTTCTGCGCCGGCCAGAACTGGATCAGGTCCGGCATGCCGGCACGGTTGGCGCGGATGTCCAGCAGCAATCGTTCGAACCAGTAGCGCAGGTGTTCGGCCGGCAGGCAGGCCAAGGCTTGTTCCAGCAGGTCTTCACTGAGCAGGTTCCAGAACACAAAGGGCGACTGGATCCCCCATTTATCGAGGTAGCGTTGGCGGATGGTGGTCGTGTAGCGCCCGTCCTGCAGCTGCGCAAAACACGCGTCAAACAGGGGGACGCGGCGCGCGTGGAAGTCTTCGCTGTGCAGGTCCGCCGGCCCACGCTGGAACGGGTGGAAAAACGCCCCCGGCAGCGGCGCGAAGATCGCATCCCAGCACAGCAGGCCGAACAGCGAATTGATCAGGCCGTTCTCGACGTAGTGCACCGGTGCATCAGGTGCGCTGAGGTGGGCCTGGACACAGTACTCCACCGACATCAACGGTTCCGGCAGCGCAAGTTCCAGGTCCAGGCGCGTGACTTCGCGGGATTTGAGCGTGGGCAGCCTGGGTTCGCCCAGCTTGCGGCGCAGGCGTGGCATGACGCGCAACAGGTGTTGCTGTTCGGCGGCACTTTCCGGTGCCTGTTGCGCGATGCTTGCCAGGGCCATGGCCTGGGCGTAATCCTCCTGGCGCTCCAGCACGCGAATCAGCCGCGCGCGGGCGCCGGGGTAGGCGCAGGTGCGGTAGATCTGCTGCGCCAGGTCCAACTCGGCACTGCGCTCGCAATACTGGCCGAGCTGGAACAACAGCTTGGCCCGGCGCTTTTCCAGCCAGGGGTTGTCGGTGTTCAGCGTGGCCACTTCAGCCAGCACCTGCGCCAGCGCCTCACCGCGTTCAAACGCCTGCTGGCATTGGTGCAGGAACAGAAAACCGTGCACGTCGGCGCGACTGCGCAACCCCCGCGATTCGGCGCAGAACTCGACTTTTTCATAGGTGTAGATGCCCAGGTCGGCGAGCACGAACTCGGACCAGTCCTGGTGCAGGTTGCCGAAAAACATCAGCCGCAGGCGGTCGCATAACTCCATCACGGTGAGGCTGTACAGCGTGTCGGCGAGGTCCGGGCACCAGTCGGCGAAACGGCGCGTGTCGGTGAACTGCGCCGCCAACCCTTCCAGCCAATCGACCTTCTTGCCCTTGGGCTGGCCGATCCAGGGGGCGAAGGTGCTGAGGATCTCGCCTTTTTGCAGCAAGGCGAATAATGCTTCAAATGCCAGAAGATGGTTGTCGTCCACCCATCCCAATTCCCGCAAAGGCGCGGCAGCGGCATGGGGGCAACCGATCTCCACGTAGTGCAGCTTGCCCGCGCGAAAATGCACGCCCTTGCGCATCACCATGCGCACCAACAGCGCCTGGGAGGCTTGCGGCAACCTGTCGAATTGCTGAATGAAATGCTGTTCGTCAGGGTCGAGCAGATCGGCATAGCGTTGCCCCAGCCAATGCAGGACCTGGCGGAAGTTATGCAGGTAATAGAGCGGGTTTTCGAGGGGATTGGCCATGGTACGCATTGGTCGAATACTGGTTATGCATACAGAGTGCCGTCGTAAATGCGGTGTTGCAATCGGTAATAGATAAATGGCACACGCAACTTTTTGCATAAAAATGATCAGATGGGGAGTCGATGGCGTAACATTTGTCGCCCGCGTCCCTGGCGTGGGATTTTTCAGGGTTAAAGGTAAGGGTTATGAACATGAAGAATTTGGGGCTGCCACTGGTTGCACTCACTTTTCTGGTATTGGCCGGTTGCGCGACGCAAACCGTAGTGACGCTGCAAAATGGCACGCAGTATTTGACCAAGGACTCTCCAAAAACCAAGACGGCCGACGGGTTTTATGAGTTCACCGATATCGCCGGCAAGCGCATCCGCGTCAAAGCCGACGATGTGGCCACGGTGCGCAAGGAAGACTGATTTCCAGCGGCCCGCACTGATCAAATGTGGGAGAGGGCTCGCCCCCTCCCACCGTTTTAACCGATCACAATCCCCTCCCCCGACAAGCCAACCACCCCCACCAACGTCACCGAGTCCGCGCCAAAACTGATCACCGTATCCCCGCCCACGACCTTGGCGTGATCACGGTAATCCGCACTCCCGTCAACGTCCCTGAACACCAGCTTGTCCGTTGCTTGATAGCCGATAATCCTGTCCTGGCCAAACGGCCCGCTGAACAAAAAGGTGTTATGCCCGCTGCTGTCGCGGATTGTGTCATTGCCCTTGCCGCCCTCGATAAAGTCCGCGCCCTTGCCGCCCTGGATCAGGTCATTGCCGTCGCTGCCAATGATGTAGGTATCGCCCTTGTGCGGTTCGGCATTGCGGTTGAGATCCTGCACCCAGGTGGTGGCGCGTGCCGGGTCGGACAGGTTGGCGACGATAATCGTCGAGTCGCGGCTCATCTGCCCATAGAACCCGGACTCGAGGATGCGCGTCATCCCGTCGCCATACCCCGTAGGCAAATGGGAGATCCAGGTCGGCAGGTTGGTGATGGAAAACGGCAGCACATTCCACAGCGTCGAAGCGTAGTGGTCGTTGAAGCTGACGATATTGTCGGTGGTCGATTCATGGGGTTTGTCATGCACGCCCAACGACGACCAATTGAAGGATGAGCCGTCCAGCGCCCGGAATACCGGGTCGTTTTCGTAGCCGATATTCAGCACCTTGTCGCCGGCGCTCTGGGTCGGCGAGGCGTAGGCCAGGTAGTTGGCGTCCTGGTAGAAACCTGCCCATTTGCTGCTGCTCAAGTCGGCCATGCTGTTGACCGCCAGGCCGCCCAGGCTGTGGCCGCTGACCACCACGTCGTGGCCGCTGAGGCCGTGGGCACTGGCGTAGTCGGCGACGTTCTTGAGCAGGCCGCCAAAGGCTTCGCCGGCGTAGTTCTTGGCGTAATCCTTGGGCCCCAAGGCCGCGAGCAGATCGCTGACCAGATCGCCAATGGAGTCGCTGACCAACGTTTCCCGAGGGCCCGACGTACCGCGAAAACCGATACCGATTTCCAGCAGCTTGCCGGCGTCATCGTACTTGCCCAGCACCTCGACCTGGGCAGTGGTGTATCCGGCTTTTTCGCCGAAGAACGTGCCGCGGGCGTCGACCTTGCCGGTATAGCCCAGGGTGCTGGCGCTGATGGGGGTCCAACCGGCTTGTTGCACGGCCTCCAAGGCGGCTTTCTCCGAATCCGGGTTCCAGGGAATGCCGGGAATCACGCCCTGGGAATCGGTGCTGCCCAGCAGTGCACCCACCAGCGTGGCGGGCAAACCGAGCCCCAGGCCGTTGTGCTGGTAGCCCACGGCAAAGCCGTTATCCAGGTTGTGGTAGGTATACAGCGTGATCGCCATGGCATCGGCGAACAACGCTTTGGAGCCCTCGGTCCCGAGGTTTTTATAGTCGAACACACCCATGGTATTGCCTCTCTGTTGTTGGAATTGTCGAGAAAGTCAATTAATGCGGTGCCGGCCCGAACGCCTCATCCACCTTGGCCAGGTCGGTGTCGCGCAGGTTGCCGGCGTAGTAATGCAGTTTGGTCCAGGCCATCAGGTAGTCGTAACGCGCCTGGGCCAGGTCGCGCCGCGTGCTGTAGAGCTGTTGCTCGGCGTTCAGCGCATCGAGGTTGACCCGCTCGCCACCGAGGATGCTCTGCTGGGTCGACACCACCAGCGCTTCTGCGGAGGCCAGGGCCTTTTGATAGGCGCGCAGTTTGCTCACGCCCGACAGGCACGCGCTGAACTGCCGACGCAGTTCGATCAGGGTCTCGCGGGTCTTGCCTTCCAGTTCGTACTCGGCCTGTTCCATGGCGCGGCTGGCCTGGCGGGTGGACGCAGAGATGCCGCCACCGGCATACAACGGCAGGCTCACTTCGACGCCGATCGTGTTGGTGTCGTAGCGCTGGTTGTAGGTGTTGCCGCTGTCGGACTCCTGCTGGCGCGAACTGGCATACGCAGTGACCTTGGGCAGGTGCCCGGCGCGGTTACGCTCCACTTCATAACGGGCGACTTCCAGGGCCTGGCGCTGGGACGCCAGCGTGGGGTTGTTGCTGATCGCCAGTTCATGCCAGGTGTCGTAGTTCGCTGGGGTCAAGGTGAACGCGGCGAAGCCTTCGTTCAACGGGGCGAGGTCGTCGATGTTGACGCTTTGCACACCGATCAGCGCGCCCAGTTCTCTAAGCGAGGCATCCTGTTCGTCCAGCGCCTGGATCTCTTCGGCGGTGGCCAGTTCATAGCGCGACTCGGCTTCGAGGATATCGGTGCGGGTGCCCTCCCCCTGCTGGAACAGGTGCCGGTTCTGCTGGAACTGCTGCTCGAAGGCCTTCTTCTTGGCCCGTGCGATGTCGATCTGGTCCTGGGCAAACAGCGCCTGGGTGTAATAGCTCAGCACCCGCACCAGCAGCGCCTGGCTCTTGTCGCGAAAGCTTTCATCGGCGAACAGCGCCTGGGCCACGCCCTTGCGGTAGTTGGCGTAGGCCTCATAGTCGAACAGCGGCTGTTGCAGGCTGAAGGTCGAGCCGTAGCTGTTGTAGTTGCGGTCGTCGTGGTAATTGCCGCCGCGCCCGTCGGGCAAGGTGGCCTGGGAGTTGTTGCGGCCCTTGTTGTAGTTATACGACAGCTTGGGCAGCAGGCCTGCGCGGCCGATGGTGCGGTTTTCCAGGCCGGCGTCGCGCTCCTTGATCGCGCCGAGAAACACCGGATCGTTACGCAGGGCCTGCTCGTACACATCGAACGGGCCCATGGCGGCCTGGGCATTGACGCAGGTGAACAGCAAGGCGATGAACACAGCTTTCATGTTCATTCCTCGGTCAACGCGGAGCCGGCGCGGTCGAGCAGCGGCTTGAACAGGTAATTGAGCAACGAACGCTCGCCGGTGCGCACAAACATCTCGGCGGGCATGCCCGGCTTGATCACCAGGCCGTGGAGGGTCTCCAGTGCCGCCTCGCTGACGGTGGTGCGCAGCACGTAATACGGCGCGCCGGTTTTTTCGTCGAGCATCTGGTCGGCGGAAATCAGACTGACCTCCCCCGGCACGCGTGGGGTGCGGCTCTGGTTAAAGGCGGTGAACAGAATATCCACCGGCAGGTGCGTGCCGACCTTGTCCACCAGATGCACCGGCAAATGCCCTTCCACTTCCAGGCGCGTGCCCTGGGGCACGATTTCCAGCAGGGTTTCACCGGCACGCACCACGGCGCCTTCGGTATGCACGCTGAGGTTGACCGCAATGCCGTCGGCCGGTGCGTTGATCTCGCTGTGTTGCAGATCGAAGCCGGCCGAGGTGAGCTGCTGCTCCAGGGTCAGGCTGCGCAATTGCGCGTCGGCCAACTGGCTGCGCACGTCCTTCTGGTATTCCTCACTGTGCTGCTGCAATTTCAGGCGCGATTCAAGGATGCCCTGCTCCACCCGGCCGCTTTCGCCGGTGTTCTGCGCCAGGTCCTGTTGCACCTGGGACAGCTGGCGTTGGTACTCCATCAGCCGGTTGCGCGGGATATAGCCGTTGTCGGCCAGGGGTTGCAGGTTGCTCAGTTGGTCGCGCAGGGACTGGGCCTGGGCGGTCAGGTCGCTGCGGGCGCGGCGCATGCCGTTGAGCTGCGCGGTGGCGCCCTCGATATTCGCACGGATGCCCGCCTGTTCACGGGCAAAGGCTTCGCGACGGCTGCTGAACAATTGGCGCTGGCCTTCCAGGACCAACGCCAGTGCCGGGTCGGGGTTGCTGCTCAGCTCGGCGGGAAAGGTGATAGCGGATTGATTGTCACGCTCGCTCTGCCACCGCGCGACGCTGGCCCAGGCCATGCGGTACTGCGCCTGCAGGGACTGCACGTCGGCCTGGTGCTGGGTCTGGTCGAGACGGAACAGCGGCTGGCCTTGCTTCACAAGCTCACCCTCCTTGACCAGGATCCGACTGACCACGCCGGGGCTGAAGGTTTGCACCGCCTTGCGTTTGCCCGACACCACCACCGTGCCCTGCACCGGGATGCCCTGGTCCAGGGGCGCCAGGCTGGCCCAGAGGAAAAAGCCACCGGCACCGACCACGGTCAGCAGCCAGCCCATGCGCGCAAAGAACCGGGCGTCGCGCTCTTTGAAACGTGGTTCAACAGTGATACGGCTCATGCGCCTGGATTCCTTCCGGCTTGATACTGACGGCTGAAACTCACACCGGGTTTTTCCTTCGGTGCTTCCTGCTGGCCCGATAACGCTCGCAGCACGTCCTGGCTCGGCCCGAATGCCTGCAAACGCCCTTCGTTGAGCACCAGCAATTTATCGGCCTGGGCCAAGGCCGAAGAACGATGGGTCACCAGTACCACACTGCTGCCCTGGGCCTTCATCTGCACAATGGCGCTGGCCAGCGCGGCTTCGCCGACGGTGTCGAGGTTGGAGTTGGGCTCATCCAGGACGATCAAGCGCGGCCCGCCGTACAGCGCACGTGCCAGGGCTACGCGTTGTTTCTGGCCGCCGGACAGACCACCGCCGTTATCGCCGAGGACCGTGTCATAACCGTGGGGCAGGCGCAGGATCAATTCATGCACGCCGGCTTGCTGCGCAGCTTTCACTACCAACTCGGGGTCGGCCTCGCGAAAACGTGCGATGTTGTCGGCGATGCTGCCGCTGAACAGTTCGATGTCCTGGGGCAGGTAGCCGATGTGCGGGCCGAGGTCGTCGCGGTCCCAGCGGTGAATGTCCGCACCGTCCAGGCGCACGGTGCCGGCCAGGGTCGGCCACACGCCCACCAGCACGCGGGCCAGGGTGGATTTGCCGGAGCCGGAGGCACCAAGCACGCCGAGCACTTCGCCGGCGCCAAGGGTGAAGCTGACCTGATGCAAGGTGGGCATCCGCCGCCCGGGCGGCCCCGCGCTGACCTGTTCGAAGCTGACCTGGCCCTTGGGTGCGGGCAATTTCATCTGCTCCACTTCCGGCGGGAACTCGCGCAGCAGTTCGTCCAGCCGCTGATAGGCCAGCTTGGCCGAACTCCATTGTTTCCATACCGCAATCAACTGGTCGATGGGGCTGAGTACACGGCCCATCAGGATCGAGCCCGCGATCATCATCCCGGCGGTCATGTCGCCCTTGATCACCAGCAGCGCGCCCAGGCCCAGCACCAGGGATTGCAGGCACAGGCGCAGGGATTTGCTCAACGAGGTGATCACCGAGCCGGTATCACTGGCTCTGTTCTGCAAACCCAGGAACTGCGAATGCACAGCAAACCAGCGGTGGCGCAACGCGCCGAGCATGCCCATGGCCTGGATGGTTTCGGCGTTGTGCAAATGGCTGGTGGCCAGCTGCGTCGACTGCTGGGAGAAGCCACTGGCCTCGCCCAATGGCTTCTTCGTCAGGTATTCGTTGAGGCACGCAAGGCCGATCAACAGCACTGCGCCGGCGGTGGCCAACACCCCGAGCCAGACGTTGAAGAGGAAAATCACCAACAGGTAGATGGGAAACCACGGCGCATCGAAGAACGCGAACAGCGCCGGCCCGGTGATGAATTGGCGGATATGGGTCAAGTCACCCAGGGATTGCCCGGCATGCCCCTGGCCGCGTTGCAGGTTGCGCTCGAACGCGGCCTTGTACACGCGCAAGTTGAAACGCCGCTCCAACTGACTGCCGATGCGGATCACGATAAAACTGCGGATGACTTCGAGCAGGCCAATAAAGGCAAAGAAGCCCACCACCATCAGGGTCAACATCACCAGGGTGGTTTCATTCTGCGAGGAGAGCACACGGTCATACACTTGCAGCATGTAGATCGATGGCACCAGCATCAACAGGTTAATCAACGCGGTAAAACAACCGACGCTGATCAAGATGCTCTTGTATTCACCCAGCGCCTTGAATAAAGGCGCAACCGCATGGGGCCTGGCCATAGGTTCTGATCTTCCTTGAATCAAATTACGCGCATAAGTTTGCCGTCCTCCGCGATAGAGGCCGCTCAACTAATGAAATCGAGTTATAGGCTTATAACAACAACTAAGGCACTCGTTTTAATTCAACCACGGTGCCGGACTTCGTCCGTGCCTGGTACTCACCGTCTTTCTGACGATTCAAATGGGTGATCCCGCTGCCTTCGGCATTGAACAGCCAGATACCGTCGGGTGTGGGCGACCAGGTCAGGGGCTTGTCCCCCAGCCACTGCGCCACACAGGCCACATCGCCGCCCAAAGCATTGGCCTGCTCGAGCAGGTCCAGTGCACACACCTGATCCTGCTGGTGCAACTGCCAATGCCCGGCCAGTTGGGCGCTGGTGGGTAAAACAAGACTGCTCGCCATTGCGTGGGCTCCTGCCGACACGAACATCACCTGCAACACGCAGGCGATCACATTGTAAAAACGCTGCATCTGTACGCTCCAGCCTGGAGGCGCGGCGCTTGCGCGCCGCGCCCGTGCATCATGCCACGATGTCGCTGACCGCTGCCTGGCCGACGGTGGTGACGAGGAAATCCGCCACGCCGTGCCCGGAGAAGTCGACGGCCAGGGTGCCCAGGTTGGTACCTGCCGCGTAGGTCAATACCGCATCGCCGGCATGCCCCGTGAAGGCATTGACGAAGGTCAGGCCGGCCCCTTTGGTGATGCCGCTGAGGTCGATCTTGTCGGAGCCCGAGGTGAAGTCAAAGATCTTGTCCGCCGCCCCTGGCTTGGAGTCGGAACTGGCACCGAACACAAACGTGTCGTTGCCCGCGCCGCCCCACAGTTGATCCGCGCCGCCAGCGCCGTAGATGAGGTCGTTGCCGGCCCCACCCTTGATCACGTTGGCCGCGTTGTTGCCGATGATCAGGTCGTTGCCCGCACCGCCGAACGCGTTCTCGATGGTCACGCCCTTGGCGATGGAGACGTTGCCCACCAGGCCGCCAACGTCGGAGAACGAAGCCTCATTGAGGTTGATCTTCTGGTTCTGGGTGAAGCCGGAGAAGTCCAGGGTGTCATTGCCGCCACCGTCCCAGACCGAGAACACCAGCTTGTCGGCGTTGGACGTGGCGCTGAGGAAATCACGCCCGGTGTTGGAGTTGAACCCGTAGGTGGTGTCGCCGGCGCGGGTGTTGTAGTTGGCACCGTAGAGCTTCTGGATCGCGGCGATGTCGTCGATCAGCGGGCCGGAGGCATAGGCTTCTACCCCGCCTTTACTGAAGTTCTGGTTGGTGTTGCTCTCGCTCCAGTAACTCATGAGGCTGTAGCCGCGCGTGTCCTGTCCATAGGTCGCGTCGTTGTAGGTCGGGGCGCCTTCGCCGGCGTTGTAGTCGCCAGGGTGAGCCAGGCCCAGGGTGTGCCCGATTTCGTGGGTCAGGGTCTGCCGGCCGTAGTTGTTCAGGTCCGGGGTCTTGTTCGGCGTGTAGCTGTTGTTGGTCAGGTACCACGAGGTGCCGTCGTAGCCTGCACCGGTGCCGGGCAGGTAGGCGAAGGCTGCCGCGCCGTCCTGGCCGCTGCTGTAGTTGCCGAATGTCATGTGGCCGTCACCGCCGCTGGCTTTCTCGGTGAAGGTGACGTTGGCCACGTCCGACCAGGATTGCATGGCCAGGGCGGCCTGTGCTTTCTGCTGGGCGTTGAACTGGCTGAAGCCCGAGATGCCATGTTTGTTCATGGTGCTCGAGGACGCCGAGGTCAGGAAGGTGTAGGTCAGGTCGATCTTGCCGTTGCCGTCAAAGTCCCGGTACGCGGCGCCGTCGCGCAGCAGCTGGGTGGCCGCCTGGTCAACGGTGTAGGAGGGTTTGCCATTGATCGTGAGGTTGCCGCCACGGTCATACAGATGGCTGAAGCTATCGATTTGCGAGTAAGCGGTGCTGGCTTGCGCCGCCGACACGATAGCCTTGTCTTTTGCTTTTGACATAAACGTACTTCCTTGTTTGCAAATGCATCAGTCTTGGGTCGATAGGAATCCCGTGGGCGAGATCGTCCTATCACTCGCCTCTTTTGAAGGCGTCACGAAACTGACACAACTTGAAATCTTTCGTCTACATCTTTTCCAGCATGAAAATCGCGCAACAAACATGCATTCCAAGTTAGGCGCCGTATCTGTTGGGCAACGTTGCTGTTGTCCGACAAAAGACAGCGGAGGATTATTTAAATATTAAATAGCGCTAAAGCCGCTCAAGTTGAACGGCGTACTTGATAATTGGATCCATTGTATTGTCACGGTGTCATTAGCGACATTAAACGGCCACTGTTTATATTTATATATCGGCGCCAGCCCTCCATTATCGGGACCCGCGCCAGCCCGTGTCGTGCAATGCCCGTAACAACGTTTCGCCTTTCAAGCCCGGCACCTGTATACCGTCGTCGGTCACCATGTCTTCGCCCGCCAGGATCGCGTTGATGATCGCCTCCTCCACCGCCTCCGCCGCAGCGCTGAACAGCGGGGAAATATGATCGTTATTCACCATCTGCAAGGTGCTGCTCAACGGCAGGCCTTTGCGCGCGTAGTCTGCTGGCGGCAGATCCTGGTTGCCGGTGGCGAAGGCCAGGAACAGATCACCGCTGGAGTCCTCGGTGCCGCCGCCGGTGCGTGCGATGCCGATAGACGCGCGTTGTGCCAGGCGCTGGCATTGGTGCGGCAGCAGGGGCGCATCCGTGGCGATGATCACCACGATCGAGCCCATGCCCGGCGTGCCTCGTTCGGCGAAGGGTGACGGGATGTCCATCAAGCAGCGGCCCACCGGATAACCGTCGACCCGCAGTTCCTGGCGCTTGCCATGGTTGGCCTGGACCAGCACGCCGACGGTCCAGCCGCCCTGCTCTGCCGGCAAGCGCCGCGAAGCGCTGCCGATACCGCCCTTGAATTCATGGCAGATCATCCCCGTCCCACCGCCCACGGCGCCTTCTTGCACGGGGCCGCGTTCGGCGCTGTCCAGGGCCTGGCACACATGCTCGGGGGTGACGTGCTGGCCCCAGATGTCGTTGAGCAGGCCGTCGTAGGTTTCCATCACCACCGGCATGCACCAGTACACCGCCGGGTCCGCCAGGCGCTCGCGCTCCAGGGCAATCAAGGTGTCGCGCACGATGCCGATGCTGTGGGTGTTGGTGATGGCCAGCGGCGTGGTCAACAGGCCCGCCTCGCTGATCCATTCCAGGCCGGTGGCGTCGCCATTGCCGTTCAGCACGTGATACCCGGCAAAGCATGGCTGCAACCGCGCTTCCCCGGCGCGGGGCTGGACCACGCTGACGCCAGTGCGCACCTGTTTACCGTCGACGCGGGTCTTGAGCGTACAGTGACCGACCCGAACCCCGGGAACGTCGGTGATGGCATTCAACTCACCGGGTGTGCCCAGCCCCAACGTGATGCCCAATTGACGTGCACGCATAACCACTCCTTACAATTTTTGAAAGGCCGGACTCGACCGGCCGCTGATGCAATACAGAATCACCGACAGGGCCAGCAAGCCGATGATGATCATGATGTCGCGTACTGACGCCGCGTAGATCAAGGTCACCAGCAAGTAACCCGCGCCCAGTGCAGCCAGCAACGCCGGCAGCGGCCACAGCGGCATGCGATAGGGATGCTCGCGGTCGCGCAGCAGCACGCGGCTCATCAGCGCGCTCAACGCCACCACCAGGTACACCAATATGATCAGCAATACGCTGAACGAGGTGAGGTCGGCCAGGTTGGAGCTGAAGCTCAGCAACGCCGACGGGATCGCCAGGAACAGCGTGGCCAGCCAGGGTGAATCCCAGCGCGGATGAATGCGGGTGAACAGCTTGTTGATGGTAGGCGTCCACAATGCATCGCGCCCGCTGCTGAACACCACGCGGCCGATCTGGATAACGATGGCGACGATGGCGTTGAACACCGACAGGAAGATCCCCGCACTGACCAGGCGCGACAGGGTTTCATTGCCATGGCTGGTGAGCAGGTAGCCGATGGGGTCCGGGCTGCTGATCATCGCACTCAGCGACGGCGCGCCGATCAGCAGCGCCGTGATCGGCACCAGCTCGATCACCACCACCAGGCCCAGGGACCACAGCACCGCCTTGTGTACGCCCTTGCCCCCGCATTTCATGTCTTCGGCCAGCAACACGGCGGGGCCGTAACCGTTGTAGGAAAACAGGCCAATGCCTACCGCGCCGATCACCAGGGCCCAGGGCGCCAGGTGCAATACACCGTTTTCGACGATCTGGGGTTGAAACAGCACGCTGGCGGGCTGCACCGGGTTACCGAAGCCGATGCACACGATCACCAGCAACGCCGCGACTTCCAGCAGCAGGCAGGTCCCGGTGATCCAGGCGTTGAGCTTGATATTGAGGATGCCCAGGGCGTAGCTGCACACCACGATCACCAGGGCCACGGTTTGCGCGTCGAATGTCGTACCCAACGCGTTGTTGAGGTAGGTGCCGGCACCGGTGGCCAATACCGGCGGGATAAACAACAGCATCACCAGCACGGTCAGGAACGTCGCGTAGCCGGCCATGCCGCCGAACACGCGCTTGGCATACACATATTCGCCACCGGCGCTGTTATGGGCGCGGCCCAGTTCGGCGTAGCAAAACGCGAACATCAGCGCGAGCAGCCCTGCCATCACGAACGCCAGGAACACGCCGCTGCCGGCCTGCTGGATGGCAAAGGGCGCGATCACGAAGACGGAACTGGCGGGGGTCACAGCCGAAACGGTAATGGCCACCACATCGAAGACGCTCAGGGTGGGTTTCAGCACGCCGTCGGGCGTGGGGGAAGTGCTCATATCGTTATCCTCTGTCGTTGTTCTTGGTGTGAGGCAGAAACGAAAGGTCTGAAAGTGACGGGATATGTTTCCCGCTGAATGATGCCAAAGGTAACCGTGGGGTTTATGCCAGCCAATTCCCCTATTGGCGTACTCCCCTTGACGGCTCCCGGCAAAAGCCGAACCCTTGGCCGACCTTTTGCTGGCGGGAGCCTGCTACATGAGCCTGTTTCGTGAAGTCGGCATGCACGCCGGCCTGGGCCGCACCGTTGCGCACATCGGCACCGAGCGTTTCTGGAAACAGCTGGTGCTGTTGCTGCACCAGTGCGTGCCCTTCGATAACGCGCTGGCGATCTTCTACCCCGTGGATGGTGCGCCCCAGGCACTGGAAGAGTACGACGCCCAGCCGAGCAGCAAGCCGGCGTCGATGCTGGTGTACCTCAATGGCCTGTATTTGCTCGATCCGTTTTTCCAGGCCTGTCGCGAGGGGTATGCCAGCGGTGTGTATCGCCTTGAGGAAGTGGCGCCGGACCATTTTCGCCAGAGCGAGTATTTCCTCAGCTACTTCCACGACAACGTTCTGGAAGACGAGGTGCAGTTGATCCTGCAATTGCCGGGCGCGGGGACGTTGTCGCTGTCACTGGGCATGCAGCGGCGATTCAGCGTTGAGGAGACCGGGTTGCTGACGACGCTGGCCGCCTGGGTGCTGCCGTTGATGCAGCAGCATTGGCAACAAAGCACCCGGCGCGTGCCGGCCATGGACAGCCAGATCAGGGATGCACTGAGCCAATTCGGTTGCGGCGTGCTTTCGGACCGCGAACTGGAAATCGCCCGCCTGGTACTGCGCGGGTTCTCGTCCAAGGCCATGGCCGAACGCCTGCATATCTCGCCGGACACGGTGAAGGTGCACCGCCGGCATCTGTACGCGAAGCTGGACATTTCGTCACAGCCGGAACTGTTTTCATTGTTTATCCAGTCGTTGGGGCATGACCTGGAAAACCCATGAAGCCCAGGGTGTACTCAAACCCAGTGTGGGAGGTCCCACACTCTCTTCGACCTGGCGCTGTCGCCCAGCAAACTGGGACTCCTGTGGTGAGCGGGCTTGTCCCGCGTCGGGCTGCGCAGCAGCCCCAAAACCAGGAGCAGAGGAATACCTGATACACCGCATTCGTCTTCATCAAGGGCGCTTCGCACCCCAGCGCGGAACAAGCCCGCTCACCACAAGAATGCGGTCGCCTGAAATTGTTTATGCAAGACTCCGATTAATGGGGGGCTCGCCCTCCCCCCACATCAGACTTCTTCAGCGGCCCATACGAATGGTGTTCCACACCCGCGTGCGAATCCGGTCGATATTCAGCGGCATCGCTTCCAGCGCGAATAACTTGCCCATCATTTCGTCGCTGGGGTAGATCTTGGTGTCCGCCTTGATCTCAGGGTCTACCAGGCTATCCGCTGCACGGTTGCCGTTGGCGTAGTGCACGGAGTTGGTGATATCCGCCATCACCTGGGGCTCCAGCAGGTAGTTCATGAACGCGTAGCCGGCCTTTTCATCGGGGGCATCGGCGGGCATGGCGACCATGTCGAACCAGATTGCGGCGCCTTCCTTGGGAATCTCATAGCCGATCTTCACCCCATTCTTGGCCTCCTTGGCGCGGCTTTCGGCTTGCAGTACGTCGCCGGAGAAACCGACCGCCACGCAGATGTCACCATTGGCCAGGTCGCCGGTGTATTTCGAGGAGTGGAAGTACGCCACATAGGGGCGCACTTTCATCAGCAGCGCCTCGGCCTTTTTGTAGTCCTCGGGGTTTTTACTGTGGGGCGGCAGCCCCAGGTAGTTGAGGGCGATGGGCAGCAATTCCGGGCCGTTGTCGAGGATCGCTACCCCGCACTTGCTGAGCTTTTCCATGTACTCGGGCTTGAAGATCAGGTCCCAGGAGTCGACCGGTGCGTTATCCCCCAGCACCGCCTTGACCTTGTCGATGTTGTAACCGATGCCGGTACTGCCCCACAGGTACGGGAAGCCATGGGCATTACCCGGATCGTTGTTTTCCAGGGCCTTGAGCAGGACGGGGTTGAGGTTTTTCCAGTTGGGCAACTGACTCTTGTCGAGCTTCTTCAGGGCGCCGCCCTGGATCTGCCGTGCCATGAAGTGGTTGGACGGAAACACCACGTCGTAGCCGGAGTTACCCGTCATCAGCTTGCCGTCGAGGGTTTCGTTGCTGTCATACACGTCGTAGCTGAAACCGATGCCGGTTTGTTTCTGGAAATTCTTCGTGGTGTCCGGCGCGATATAGCTGGACCAGTTATAGATCTTCACCGTCTCGGCGGCCTGGCTGATAGCGGCCACCAACATCATGGGCAACAGGGCAATGGCTTTCATGGTTCGATTTCCTGGCGATTTTAGGGCTGTTTTTATGGCAGGCGATCAAGGATCAAAGCGTTACAAAATCAGTACGTAGGTTTTGCGCACGGTTGCCTGGATGTCCCAGATACCGGTGCTGTTGGCCGGCAACATCAGTGCGTCACCGGCTTGTATGTGAACGATTTCACCGTTGTCAGGGGTGAAGGTGCAGCGACCCTGGATAAAGTGGCAGAACTCCTGGGATGTGATCTGCCGACGCCAGCGGCCCGGGGTGCATTCCCAGATACCGGTCTCGACGCCGTCGCTGCGTTCAACGCTCAAGGTCGAGGCCACCGCGATCGGCTCGCCCAGGGGCACGGCCACCGGTGATGAGTCCGGCAGGTGGGCATGCAGCGTGTCTTTGAATTGAGTGATGCTCATGGGGTTTTCTCGTGTAGGTGAAACGGCTCAATGCATGAAACCTTCCATGAACCCGGCTATGCCGATCGCCAGCTTGCGGCGCCAAGGGGCTGTGTTGGGGTTGGCCAGCACCTGGTCTTCATGGACGAAACTGCGAATGATCGCGTTGTAGCCAAGCCAGCGGCATGGCTCCGGCTCCCAGGCCTTGAGCGCGTGCAGGCCACGCTCGCGGATCACCCAGGGTTGGTGGATCAGCGGTGTGTCGCGACCGAGGATCAGGTCGGCCAGGGTGCGGCCACCCAGGTTGGTGGCGCCGACGCCCTCCCCGCCGTAACCACCGGCCAGAGCGATGCCGGTCTTGTGATCGCAGAGCATGTGCGGGCGGAAACGGCGCGACATGCCGAGGTTGCCGCCCCAGGAATGGTTAATTCGCACCTTTTTCAGCTGCGGGAAGAGTTCGCCGAACAGGTAGCGGCGCAGTGCCACTTCGCTGTCAGTCAAATCAAAGTTGTGGCGCAATTTACCGGCGAACTGGTAACCGCCGCGGGCGCCGAACACCAGGCGGTTATCCGCCGTACGCTGGCCATAGGTGACCTGGCGGCTACTTTCGCCAAAGGCCTGGCCATGGCTCAGGCCGATTTCATCCCAGGTGCCGGCGGGCAGCGGTTCGGTGGCAACGATCAGGCTTTGCACCGGCAACTGGTATCGGCCCAGGGGCGGCAAGGTATTCGCATAACCTTCGACAGCCGGCACCACCCAGGCAGCGCGCACACGGGCCTTGGCGGTGCGCACAGTGCCGGACTGCCAGTGGGTGACCGGACTGTTTTCATAAATCGTCACGCCCATGTTCTCCACCACCCGCGCAAGGCCGCGCACCAGCTTGGCCGGGTTGATCGTGGCGACATGGGGGGCATGGATACCGCCATAGGGCTTGGCGATGCGGATCTGTTCAGCCAACTGTCGAGGGCTCAGCCAGCGGTAGTCGGCTTCGGTCAGGCCTTGGGCGTAGAGTTTGTCCAGGTAAGCGCGCAGGCTGCCTTCCTGTTCGGGATAGCGCGCGGCGCAGTACAGCGCGCCGCCTTTGCGGTAATCGCAGTCGATGCCTTCACGGGCCAGGACCTGGGCCACTTCGTCGGGAATGCCATGCAGCAGGTCGAATGAGGCGCGGCGCTGTTCAGGCGCAAGGCCGGCCAGCAGGCGGTCTTCGCCCAGCAGATTGCCCATCAGCCAGCCGCCGTTACGACCCGAGGCGCCGAAGCCGGCGGTTTGCGCCTCGATAATCGCGATCTTCAGCTCAGGCGCCTGGCGTTTGAGGTAGTAGGCCGTCCACAGGCCGGTGTAGCCGGCGCCGATAATGGCGACATTGACGTCCAGGTCATGCTCAAGGGACGGCCGCGCTATCAGCGGGTCATCCAACTGGTCCATCCATAAACTGATGTTGCGCCATGCCGGCATGCCAAGCTCCCCAACCACGTTTCGATGGGGGGATCCTAGAACTGCGGGTTATTCGCTGTCTTGCGCGCGTGCACGCAGGGAAATTTGTTTGACGTAGGCCTTGGGCGACTGGCCGGTGTGCTGGCGGAAGGCGCTGTAGAACGCCGACAACGAATTGAAACCGGCGGCGAAGGCCAGGTCGTCGATCTTGATCGGCGGTTGTGCTGTATCCAGTGCGGCCAGCAGGTGCTGGAGCCGAGCCTGGTTGACGTAGCGGTAGAAACTTTGCCCCAGCACCTGGTTGAGCAGGTAGGAAATCTGATTGCGGCTGTAGCCGCATTCCTTGGCGACGCGCTGCAGGTCCAGTTCCGGGTCCAGATACGGCTGCCTGCGCTCGAAGTACTGCTGCAAGTCATTGGCCATATGCCCCAATTGCTGGGGTGACAGGCCCAGGCGGCTGACGCTGGGGCGCTGGGCCTGAGAGGGTTGTTCATGCACCAATGACGCGTACTCATTGACGCGCCAGATCAACCCATCGCGGACGGTGATGGCTTCGCTGGTACGGAATGACACCAGCCCCTGACCGCCGCGCAAGGTGATGCGGTACTGGATGAATGCCGTGTCGCCATCGGCGCGGATGCGGTCGGTGTGTTCAATGGCCTCGTCGGCTTCCCGGGGCATGCTGGCTTGCAGGTACTCACGCAGTTCGGCGTAACCGACCACACGGTTCTGGAAAAAGTCGTGGTACTGGATGTCCGGGTGGTAGTAGGACATCACGCCGTCAAGGTCGCGATGACGCCAGCACAGGTGGTGGCGCAGCACCAGCTCACGCGTGGCATGGGTGTTATGGCAATCATCGTCTGGCGCGATGTCGGGCATGGAAGGCTCTGAGGCGGGTAAACCTCGGAGATTGCCGAATTTTGTCAGTGCCGACAATGGCCAATTGGAACTTCGCATTAGTGGCATTGTGCCCAATCGTGAGTAAGAGATGACCCACATCAAGTGAATGGCTGACAACCGCCGAACGGGGCAGAAAAAGTCACCTTGTACTTGCGAACGAATGCTATTTTTAGCTTCTACGACGCCACGACCAGTGACGGTCCTGGCCCCCTGCCGCGAGCTAAAGGAAGCGCTCAATGAACAAGGTGGGCAACATGAACAAAGTGACATTCCCCAACGCCTGCCAGTTGATGCGCTGGCATTTTCATCCGATGGGCTTCGAGGGCAGCATGGATGCGCCCGGCAGTATGGTCGCCCGCCTGTTCGACCGGGCCAGCGGCGAGACGCTGATTGCCATCGCCGGCATCCCCTGCGCCACTGTGATGAATGCTGCCGATGTGGAGCGGATTATCGAGGCGGTGGAGGATGAGTTGGAGTCGTTTGTGCCGCCGTTGTCGCTGAGGGCCTGATTCCGGCCCAGCCAACAGAAAGAAGCTCAACTGTGGGAGGGAGCAAGCCCCCTCCCACATTGGAATCGCATTTATCCCCTGCTAATGGCGCTGATCGTCGAAAAACGCTTTCTTGCCGTCGACCCGCTCCGAGGCCTTGGGCACATTCACCGCCTGGCCTTCGGGTTTTTCCACATACCAGTAGCAATGGCTCACGGCCCGGGTAATCCCGACGTAGGCCAGGCGCAGCACTTCGTCCTTTTGCGCAGTGTCATAGGGTTCGCTGTCCCCGTCCTTATCCAGGCCCGCCATGCGGTAGACCTGGTTCTTGTAGGGCGAGCTGGTCACATGCTGGCAATCCCCGAGCAGGAACACCGTATCCGCCTGCAGGCCCTTGGCGCTGTGGTACGTCAGCTGCTTCAACCTGCGCGTCGCTGCAGGCAAGCTGGAATCAACATTAACAATCGACTGAATATGCTCTTGAATCAGTAGCTTATCGCTACTTTTTCGATACAGCATTAATATCGAATCGCCCCTTTGATAATGCTCCAGCAGTTGCCGCCCCAACGCCGCATCGTCCCGCTCCAGTACCGTGACCGGCACCAAGGCTTTTGGCGTGCCGCTGGCCTTGGCCTTTTTTCCCGGGATTGCCGGCGCAGCGCGCACGATATGTTCGGCGGCGTCGATGATGTGCTGATGGCTGCGGTAGTTCTCGCCGAGCATGACGCGGGTAGTGCTCGGCGCCGGGAATTGCTGGTTGAATTCCATGAAGTACTTGGGCGAACTGCCGCGCCAGCCGTAGATCGACTGCCAGTCATCACCCACGCACAGCAAGGACGAACGTTGCGCGCCACGGCCCACATGCATCGCCGGCCCACGACTGCGGATTTCCCGCAGGCTGGCGCGTATCCACGAGACGATCTGGGGCGATACGTCCTGGAATTCGTCGATCATCAGGTGCGACATCGGCCGCAGCAGCGGATCGCTGAGGAGCTTGAGGTTTTCCGGGGTGTTCTCGCCGAACAGCGAGAACATGCGGTTATAGGTCATGATCGGCGGCGACTGATCCAGCAGGTGATCTTCCAGGGCTTTCCAGAAGATGCTCAGGGCCTCGAAGAAGAAGCGGTCCGGGTCGTCCTTGGCGAAGCTCATCTGGCCGACGGCAGTCGGCACGTCCAACCCCAGGTTCTCGATAAAGCCGGCGGCCATCACGAAACTGTCCAGCAGCGGCGCCGACACCAGCTCGCCCTTGACCTTGTAATCAAAACCGGGACCCGCGCTGGCATCCCCGGCGAGGCTGCTTAACAGACGCTTTGATGCGTCATAGCTATCAAGCCATATCAATGGCTTACGACAGAAAGCTTGAAACAAGGTGCGCTTTACCGCCCACTCTGCACGGACCGACAGCTTCGAATTCGGCCGGCTGATCTGGGCATTTTCCCTGGGATCAAAGCCCAGCATTACCCACGCATCCAGCGCCGGGATATAGCCGTGGCAATGGAACTGCGCGCCATTGATTTCGAAGCGCTGGCGACTGGGCTCAATCCCCTTGATCGGCCAGGCGCCGGCACGAAACCACAGGTCCTCGATCACATCGCAGAGTTCTTCATCGCGCTTGGCCGCCAGTTCGGTCACGGCTATGCGCTTTTGTACATCCGGATGATCGCGCTCCAGTTCGCGCAGTTGCAGGCCCTGGCGTGCCAGTGGCGCAATCAGTTCACGAAACCGTGCATGTCGCCCCTGCAACTGGTGGTAGCACGCATTCATCTGCTGGCGCTGGGCGTCGCTGATGCGCAGGTCGAACGGGTTGCTGTCAGCGTCTTCGAAACCGGCACTGAGGTTTTCAAACGCCTGCAGGCGTTCAAAACCCGGCAGGCTGCGGACCATCGGCAGGATGCGCGAGTGAAAGGTCCGTACCACCGCCTGGGCTTCTTTCATATCAATGGGTTGGCCCCACAGGGTGAGAATGTCCATGAGCTTGTTGATGAAGTCTTTGCGCGACTCGCGGGTGAAGGTCACCACGGTCATCGAGCTCAATTCGAAGCCCAGGTAATGGGTGAGCAGCAAAATACGCAGCACCAGCGAGGTGGATTTACCCGCGCCGGCACCGGCGATCACCGAGGTTGACGGCGTGTCGCTGAAGATCATCTTCCATTGCGCCGCGCTCGGCTGGGCATGGGCCGGCAGCAACCGGGCCACATCAGCCTTGATGCGTTTCTTCACGTCGGCGGTCAAGGGCAGCCGCCAATCGTCGAACAGGCTGTCATCGACGCCGGGCGCGCGGTGCTCATCGGGACGGAAGTCGCGGATCAACAGGACTTGTCGGCCCTCCTCGATGCCATCGGCCTTGCCCTCGCGATAGCCATACTCCACGCCGGCCTCGTGACCACTGCGAAAACCATCGGCCTGCCCGTGCAACCAGGAAAACCGATGCTGTGCGCGCAAACGCGTCAGGCCATGGCCAAACAGGCGTGCGGCGAGGCGTTTGAGTAGGGGCATTTCCGCCAGTGGGCGCAGTTCGGGGGGCAGATCAGGCTTGTGTTGCGGCACGCGGACTCCTGCGATGAGCTGGGTTTTGACAAGGGCACCATGGTCGCCGGAATCGGCGCTCAGTTCCAGCCAATTGCTTTACCGTCATGCAGTTAGGCGATGAAGTGAAAGTCAAAACACTGTTTACCCATCGAATCTGCTGATAGGAATCAGGCATTTTTTACGCTTTTTATCGATCATGGGCTCACGGATCATAGCGCCATCAACAGGAGACGATCATGCTTGAACTACGACCTTTCAACGCCCTGGGCGGCGCCCACCACGGCTGGCTTGACGCCCATCACCACTTTTCATTTGCCGAATACCACGACCCCAAGCGCATGCACTGGGGCAACCTGCGGGTCTGGAACGACGACATCATCGCCCCCGGCACCGGCTTCCCGCAGCACGCCCATCGCGACATGGAGATCATTACCTATGTGCGTGAAGGCGCGATCAGCCACGCCGACAACCTGGGCAACAAGGGCCGCACCGAGGCCGGTGACGTGCAGGTAATGAGCGCAGGCACGGGGATCGCCCACAGCGAGTACAACCTGGAAGCGACGCCGACCAAGATCTTCCAGATCTGGATCATCCCGAACGAGGCCGGCCTGCCACCCTCCTGGGGCGCCAAGCCGTTTCCGAAAGGTGATCGCGAAGGGTTTGTGACCCTGGCCAGTGGCAAGGCCGGTGACAGCGAGAGCCTGCGCATCCGCGCGGATGCCCGCCTGGTAGCGGCGAACCTGAAAGCCGGGGAAAGCGCGGAATACCGCTTGGACAGCGGCCGTCGAGCTTACCTGGTGCCGGCGACCGGCGTGATTGAGGTCAACGGCTTGCGTGCGCACGCTCGAGACGGTGTAGCGGTTGAGAATGAGCAGGTGTTGCGGGTGACGGCGGTTGAAGACAGCGAGATCGTGTTGGTCGACCTGGCCTGATCAACCCTGTGGGAGGAAGGCAATCCTCCTCCCACAGGGGTTTTGCGTTTTTACTGGGAGATGGCGCCGTCTACCAGTACCTGCGCCTCTTGCACCAGCTGCTTGAGGTGATCTTCACCAATAAAGCTCTCAGCGTAGATCTTGTAGATGTCCTCGGTGCCCGATGGTCGTGCGGCAAACCAGCCGTTTTCGGTCATCACTTTCAGGCCGCCAATCGCCTGGTCGTTGCCCGGCGCGTGGCTGAGGATCTGCTGGATGCTTTCCCCGGCCAGTTGCGTGGAGGTCACCTGCTCTGGCGACAGCTTGCCCAGCAAGGCTTTTTGCGCCGGGGTGGCCTTGGCGTCGACACGAATGGCGAACGGCTCGCCCAAGGCATCGGTGAGGCCACGGTAGATCTGGCTCGGGTCCTGGCCTTTGCGCGAGGTCATTTCCGCCGCCAGCAAGGCCGGGATCAGGCCGTCCTTGTCGGTGCTCCACACCGTGCCATCCTTGCGCAGGAACGACGCCCCGGCGCTTTCTTCGCCGCCAAAGCCCAATGAACCCTCGAACAGGCCATCGGCAAACCACTTGAAGCCCACCGGCACTTCATACAGGCGCCGTCCCATGCGCGCGGCCACGCGATCGATCAGGCCGCTGCTGACCACGGTCTTGCCCACGGCCGCATCGGCGCGCCAGTCGGGGCGGTTCTGGAACAGGTAGTCGATGGACACCGCCAGGTAGTTGTTCGGCGCCAACAGGCCGCCGGACGGGGTCACGATGCCATGGCGATCATGGTCCGGGTCGCAGGCGAACGCTACGTCAAAGCGCTCCTTGAGACCGATCAGGCCTTGCATGGCGTAGCTGGAGGACGGGTCCATGCGGATCTGGCCGTCCCAGTCGACGCTCATGAAGCGGAACGTGGCGTCGACTTCAGTGTTCACCACCTCCAGGTTCAGTCGATAGTGCTCGGCAATCGCCGACCAGTAGCGCACCCCTGCTCCGCCCAGCGGATCCACGCCCAGGCGCAGGCCGGCACTGCGGATGGCGTCCATGTCGATCACGTTGATCAGGTCGGCCACGTAGCTGTTGAGGTAGTCATGGCGATGAGTGGTGTCGGCCTTGAGCGCCTGCGCATGGGTGATGCGCTTGACCCCGGCCAGTTTATTGGCCAGCAGTTCGTTGGCCTTGGCTTCGATCCACTTGGTGACGTGGGTATCGGCCGGGCCGCCGTTGGGCGGGTTGTACTTGTAGCCGCCACTTTGCGGCGGGTTGTGGGACGGCGTGATAACGATGCCGTCGGCCAGGCCGCTGGTACGGCCACGGTTGTAGCAGATGATGGCGTGGGAAATTGCCGGGGTTGGCGTGTATTCATCGCCTTCGGCGAGCATCACGTGCACACCGTTGGCAGCCAGCACTTCGAGTGCGCTGGCACCGGCCGGGGTCGACAGCGCATGGGTGTCCAGGCCAACGAACAGCGGGCCGTCGATGCCCTGGGCCTCGCGATACAGGCAGATGGCCTGGCTGATGGCAAGCACATGCCATTCGTTGAAGCTCAGTTCGAACGAGCTGCCACGGTGCCCGGACGTACCAAAGGCTACGCGCTGGGTGGAGATCGCTGCATCAGGCTGGCCGGTGTAATAGGCCGTGACCAGTCGCGGGATATCCACCAGCAACTGGGCCGGCGCCGGCTTGCCCGCAAAAGGACTGATTGTCATGCATAAACCTCGGATAGAAGGATTCGGAAAAAATGGCAGTTTACTGAGAGTTGGACTGCTGCGCGACGGTATCGATCCTACATCGTTAAGAGAAATTTCACCCAGTCTGCGCCTGGCGCAATGCGTCGCTCAATGCTTCCAGGGCAATGTCCAGATTGGGTTGCCCGTGGAAGGTGTGACTCACGCGCAGGTGCTGCTGGTGCAAGCCACTGACACTGAACAGCTCCCCGGGGGCGATCACCACTTGCCGTGCCAGCAGGCGCTGAAATGCCTGGCGCATGTCTACGGCCCGGGTGGAGGCCAGCCAGAACGCGGCACCGGCGGCCGGCATCCGATAAGTCACCTGGTCGCCCAAGTGCTGTTCCAGGCGCTGGCTCATGTGCGCCGCCTGCTCGCTCAGGCGTTGGCGCAGTGTGCGCAGGTGCTGGTCAATCCGCCCGCTTTGGTACAAACGGGCAATCGCGCGCTGACGGATCGACGATAAACGGAATGAGCGCAGCAGGAACTGACGCTGGAACTCATTGCTCATGCGCCGGCACAGCAGGTAGCCGTAGGGGGCTTCCGAGCCGAGCGCTTTCTCGAACGAAGAAAACACGATCAGCCGCTCAGGGTTCACCCGTTCACGCAATGCGGTGTGGGGGGCTTCAAAACCCAGCTCGCCAAAGGTGTCGTTTTCAAGCAACCAGCAACCGGACTGCTCCAGCAGGTGTGCCACGTCGAGACGCTCGTCGATTGACATGGCCACCCCGCTGGGCAGGCTGACGGAAGACGAGAGCAACACCAGATGCACCGGCTCATCACGCAACAGCTTCCCCAGCACAGTTCGATCCAGACGACCCTCCGGCGTCCAGGGCAACTCGATGATGCGCACCCCGGCGTCCTGCAACAGGCGCAGGATCAGCCAGTCGCAGGGCGACTCGACAATAACGGTGGTGCCCCGCAGGCCCAGCACTTCGATCAGGATATCCAGCACGCCGCGCAGGTCGGCGCCGATGTACACGTCGTCGGCATGCCAGCAGCGCATGGGCGACGAGGTATAGCGCGCGGCCAGGGCTGCGCGTAATTCCCATACACCGCAGGGCTGGGACCAGGGCTGCAAATGCGACGGGTACTGGCGCACCAGTTCCCGCTCGAGCCGCAGCAGTGTTTCATCCAGGGAGCCCAGCAATGCCGGCTCGTCACCACTGAGTACCAGCATGCCGGGGCGCCGGGCCGCCGCGTAGAGGCGATCAAGCAGATCCCCGCCGGCCCAGGCCAGCGGGTTTGCCGACATCGGCCAGGCGTAATAGCCGGATTTGGCCACCGAATACACCCTGCCCTCCTTCTCCAGCAGCGCATAGGCGTACTGGATCGTTGAAATGGACACGTTCAGGCGTCCGGCCAACTGCCGTAACGACGGCAGTTTTACCCGGGTGTCGGTACTGACCTCGTTGATCAGGCTGATCATGTAGCGATAGACCGCCTGATACGCGAAATCCGCCTGACGCTCGCCGCGCAGGGTCATCGCCCGAACAATGGCACGGCCTGCGCGGCGCCCTGGGCCGCAGCGGCGCGACACATGCCGTTTTCTCTGGCCAGCGGCCGTTTGCGGTACAGGTGCTGCAACAAGGGCATCGGCAAACCGCTGGTGTCCGTTACCCACTGCTGCAGCATTTCGGCGGAACCGTTGCCCTGGAGGACTTTGTGCAACTCAGGCAACGCCACCAGCATGCCCGGGTGACATTGGCGCAAATAACCTTCCAGTCGCTCTCCGTGATGAACAAAGGGTGAAAACAGCAGGCAGGTCAGCTGGGTCTCATCCAAGCCGAAGAACTCCTGGGCGTAGGTACTCCAGAGCATGCGCCCTTCGCGGGTCCCGGCCTGAATGAGCAAGTCGTCGGGCATGCGCAAATGGCGCATGTACGCGGCGGCCTGCTGCACAAAGCCTTCGACGCCGTCCTCATAATCCAGCGCACGCAGGCATTCTGCCTGCAACCCACGTAGGTGAGCCATCAGCAACGGATTGGAATAGGCCGGATGGCTGAAGTGAAAGCCCAGTGGATCGGGAGCGTAGGCCATGAACTCGGTCAGCAGGGAGGTCGACGCGATGTCGACATCTTCCAGCAGGTCGGCGATGCCGATGTAGGCCAAGTGACGATGCCCCGCCGTGCTGGGGTTATCGCTGGCCACGTAATGCTCACCGAACACATCCTGGTAATAAGCGGTGCTCCACTCGTCCATGTGGGCGAACAACGCGTTGAGCGACAGCGGATGGCCCTTGGGAACTCGGACGCCTGCGCCCTGGGCGGTTTTCTTGAGCCAGGCAAGAAACTGACTTTGCCTGCGCGGGGAGTCACCACTGACCAGCGCGTGGACGCCGCCATTGCACGTGGTGACACGCTGGTAAAAATCACCGACGGCCAGGTAAGTGTCGTTGCACAGGGTGGCGCGGCAGTCCCCGGCACTCACATGGCCCACCATCAACATATTGCGCTGGCTGATCTTTCGCCCGATCGCTGAGGCCGGACGCTGGTGATTGAAGGGCTGTACCTCCTGGTTTTCCACCATCAACAACTCGACACGCGGGTCGTCGTGGAGAAACAGCCGGCCGTAGCCGCGATTCAGGGTATCGAGCTGCCCCTCGGTCATGCCCGCGTGACGTAACGTCGCGACCCTCAGTTGAAAGGTACGTGGCGCGCGACCGGCAATGGTCAGTTGAGCAGCTCGCAGCAGCGCCAGGGTATAGCTGCTGACTTCACCGCCACCGTGGGCCACCAGTACCTTGAAGTCCCCCACCTGTTCCATCCCGCCTGCCGCGACAATGATTCGCTGGACCAGTAACTGGAGAGCGGTACGTCCCGCGCGACTGAAGTGCCCGATCAGACGTTGCAGAACTTGCTGGTAAACATGATTCATAGCCTGTTCGTGAATAGTGCTCATAGTTCTACTACCCGAGTTGAAATATCAGTTTCAAGCAACTGCTGACAGTGTTTGCTTGACCTATTTTGCGTGTAGGAAAATCGCGCCTCGCATTGTGCGCCGATGATTAAACACTAGCACCACGCAACAAAACGACAGGGATTGCCGGGACGCATCTTTTACCCGCACAGGCGCATAACCTAATGAAAGTACTGGTAAAAATTTCTAAAAGGTTAGCCTTAGGAGTCTTCCGACAAGGTCCTACGCGTTTTTAACCAGCCTTTTAAAGAAGTGTCCGACAATAGGCTCAAACAACTTTTCCATTTGCATGGCCGGTACGCTTTATGAAAGTACCTGTCTTGCTGAGTACACCTGTGGGCCGCGTCGATAGTTCGAGCAACTATCAGCAGCCGAGTCATGGATTCAATCATTGCTCAGTCCTTGAGATGAAAGTGAAGGCGCAATTATCAGTGTTGGAATAATGATTAATATATACAGAAGCGGGCCGAAAACCAGTTCAGATGAACAACCGATGTCGCGTAAAAGGTGCACATGCAACGACGCCGCACTGGGATTCAGGGCGGCGTCAGGGAGAGAGGGCCGGATTTGTGGGCTAAAGTGCCAGGTCGGCAGCTTCTGGGGCGGGCGGGTTAAGCCCTGTCAAATGGCGCATTTGCCCCATTCACTCAGGCGTCGGAGCGCTCATTTACGAATACTCCTACAGCTCAAACAGCCGCAACCTGCAACGCAACCCGCTCGCGGCACGGGCATTCATCCATGTAACGGTGGGCTTCGACAAACTGATTGAACGGAAACACCGTGGTTTTCAGGGGCACGAGCACACGATCGGCGGTCAGTTGGTTGATGTCACGCAACGCACGCTGCAACGCCACCTGATCCTGGATGATGCCCAGCTCCGGCTTGCCGGTGAAGTTGCCGATACAGTGCACGAAGAACTGAATGTTCTTCTGGAACGCCGCGCACGCCGGGAACGGTGTCTGGTTACCACCCTGCAAGCCATACAGCACCAGGCTGCCACGGGGCGCCAGCACATCACCGAGCAGCGACATCTGCGGGCCCCCCAAGCCATCGAACACCACATCGACACCGCGGTTGTCGGTGAACTTGTTGATTTGCATCAGCAGGTCCTGTTCCTCGGTGACAATGACTTTTTCTGCGCCAAGAGAAAGCAGGTACTCGCGCTCAGCGCTGTCCTTGGTGGCGGCAATCACCCGCACACCCAGGGCCTTGCCCAGTTGCACAAACGAAGGGCCGGCGCAATGGCTGGCGTCGGTCACCAGGGCAAACTGCCCGGGCTTGACCCGTGCCAGGTCCACATACGCAAAGTAGGCAATCAGCAGCGGCGTGTAGTGCACGCTGGCTTCGATGGGGCTCAGGACGTCCGGATAGCGGGTCAGGGCCGAACGGGGCAGGACGATCTGTTCGCCATACACCGGGTAATCATTGGGGCTCTCGGCCGGAAAACTGGCCACTTTATCGCCCACTGCCAAGTCATCCACGCCCTCGCCCAAGGCAACGACCACCCCGGCCATCTCATGGCCAAGGCCGGATGGAAGACGTGCGTGGGAAGACGCCAGGTTCTGGCGCCACAAAATGTCATACCAGCTGATGCCAATCGCCTCGACACGGACCTGCACTTCGCCCGGTGCGGGCTGCGCGGCTGCATGCTCTTCGCACTTGAGCACCTCGGCCGGACCAAACTTGTGAAAACGGATCGTGCGGGACATCGCAAACCTCGTCAAAGTAACCTCTATTGCCATGAACTCTATCTGGGCTTTCCGGCTAAGGCCACCGGTCGCCGTTAATAGTCGACATGTCTGTCATTGATTCCGCATCTGAGGAATAGACCTCAAGTATCGTAGGAAAACTCAATTAGCCGGTGCAGAGTACCAGCCTTTCCCCGTAAGATTCATACCGGTCACGCGTCTGAATGGACCTTCAGGGCTCTTATATCGCCGTTCTCGTCAAATAAAGCTGACTCTTCCAGGACACAAGATGAACCGTAACGACCTGCGTCGTGTCGACCTTAACCTCTTGATCGTATTCGAAACCTTGATGCATGAGCGCAGTGTGACCCGCGCCGCCGAGAAATTGTTCCTCGGCCAACCAGCCATCAGCGCCGCGTTGTCGCGCCTGCGTGGGCTGTTCGACGACCCCCTGTTCGTGCGCACCGGCCGCAGCATGGAACCCTCGGCCCGGGCCGTGGAAATCTTCGCCCTGCTCTCCCCGGCCCTGGACTCGATTTCCACCGCCGTCAGCCGCGCCGCCGAGTTCGACCCGGCCACCAGCACCGCGGTGTTCCGCATCGGCCTGTCCGACGACGTCGAATTCGCCCTGCTGCCCCAACTGCTAAAACGCCTGCGCGCGGAAGCGCCCGGCATCGTACTGGTAGTGCGCCGCGTCAACTACATCCTGATGCCCGGCCTGCTCGCCTCCGGCGAAATTTCCATCGGCGTCAGCTACACCGCCGACCTGCCGGCCAACGCCAAGCGCAAAGTACTGCGCCGCAGCCTGCCGAAGCTGCTGCGCGCCGACAGCGTCCCGGGCTCCCTGAGCCTGGACGACTTCTGCGCCCGTCCCCACGCCCTGGTGTCGTTCGCCGGCGACTTGAGCGGGTTCATCGATGAAGAACTGGAGAAACTCGACCGCAAACGCCATGTGGTGCTGGCGGTGCCGCAGTTCAACGGGCTGGGGACATTGCTGGCAGGCACGGACATTGTCGCCATTGTGCCGGACTATGCCGCCGAGGCACTGACCGCCGCAGGGGGGTTGCGCGCGGAAGAACCGCCGTTGCCGGTGCGTTCGTTCGAGCTGCATATGGCTTGGCGAGGTTCGCAGGACAATGATCCGGGGGAGCGGTGGTTGCGGTCGCGGATACAGATGTTCTTTGGGGACCCCGATAGTCTGTAGTGGAATTCCACTAAATTCCAAAAAATAGTTTAAGAACAAATAGTTATTGATCGTTTCAGTCTGCTGCCGTCTGTCGAAATCCAGTGGATTCCACGCCCCCTGGGGGCATAATTGGGGGCAAATTTCGGTTCCTTAAAAAGGATGCCCCCACCGATGCCCCCAGATAATGCGGTTGTTTTCAGACGAAAACTCAGCGACGCCTTTATCCGCTCGCTGACCGCGCCCGGCAAACACGCCGATGGCGAAGTCCCTGGGCTCTACTTGGAAGTAAGGGCGTCGAGCAAGTTCGGCAAACCCCCTTCCAAGGTTTGGCGATTGAAGTATCGGCTGCATGGCAAGGAAAATCGCTTCTCCATCGGCGCTTACCCCGACATTGGTCTCAAGGAGGCGCGCGACATTGCCCGCAGCGCACGCCGCGACGTGGCTAACCACATCGCTCCGCTAAAGGCCAAGACCGCCAAAATCGAAGCGCAATTGCTCAATGAAGAGCGCACATTCGCGTACGTGGCCGAGCAATGGTTGGCATTCAAGTCTGCCGAATTGGTGACCAAATCCATCTCGGGATTTACCGGAGCGCTTAACAACCACATCTTGCCTGCCATTGGCAAAAAACCGATCAGCGAGATCAAGTTAGAGCACATCACCACAATCATTACCGAGTTGCGTCGCCAGCGCACCATTGCCATGGCTCGGCGCGTGCGCACTATCATCCGTGCCGTCCTGGGCTTTGCCGAGGGGCGCGGCTGGGTGGAACGCAATGTAGCGCTCAGCAACATTGAGGAGTTGAAGATCCGCCATGTCGTGACCAGCAACCCAGCGATCGAAAGGCCGGCCGACCTGGGCAGGTTTTTGCTGCGACTGGATGGCTGCAACGACGGCAGCGTTGCCGCCGCAATGCGCTTGCTGGTCATGTTGCCGGTCCGCCCAGGCGAACTGGTGCAAATGCGTTGGGAAGATGTCGACTTGGTGGGTGCCGATTGGCGTTATGTGGTGAGCAAGACCAAGCATCTGGACAAGAGCAAACACATCGTGCCGTTGCCTGAACAAGCCTTGGTTCTGTTACGCGAGCTACATAAAACTCGCGTGGTGGATGAAGAAGGCAAAGGTTGGGTGTTCGTCTCGCCGGTCTATCCGGGACGTCCTATAAACCCGACCTCCATGCTCAAGTCCTTTCAGCGCATCTGGCCGGAGTACGACATCACCGCGCACGGCTTTCGCGCCACCTACCGGACCATCGCACACGAGCACTTGGGTATTGATCCAATTGTGCTCGAATTGTCGTTATCTCACCGGATGCCAGGTGCACTGGGGGCTGTGTATGCCCGCGCACAATTACTAGTGCAACGCCGAGAGGCGGCGCAACAATGGGCAAACTACCTAGACCAGTTGCGGCAAAACGCTGCGCGCGTGACGCAGCCTTTACTCTGATCGGCGCGATGCCGGCGGCAATTGCCGATCCAGGCACCACCTATGTCTGGGAACAAGCACTCGACATGATCGAAGCCGGCCAGCTCACGCTGGACGTGTTCATCGACAAGCAGGCCGCATGGATTCACAGTTGATCGCGCAGTATGGTAGCGTGTCCTTGTCCAACAAGGTTTCTCAAGGGGCCGACATGCCCGCAGTGTGGCGTACCGCCCCGCCAGCGCAGCGGAAAAAGCGGCCCGTTCTGGTCGTGCACTCGTTACCCTGACTGCAAGGGCACGCTGCCAGTCGAATCCGGTACATCTAAGCGCGCAGCCTCAGGTCCGCGCTATGGCGGCCGCAAAGGCTCCTGATCTACCCCCATCCCGCATGGGCCGTGCTCGCCCTCGGCGGCATGGCTCGTATCCAGCACCCTGCGGGACGCCCAGCGCGCAACGCGTTCTTGAACCGTGTGCGCGTCCCGCCCAGCCGAGCCCAGCCGCAGGCCTGAAGGTAACTCCTCCACGGATTGCGCCACGCGCGCGCTCCTGATCTTCGTTTCTTCCGCCCATAGCGAAGGTCTCCCAATGGCTTGCCTACTACGCAAGCCATCGGGATGTCCCTTGCGGTCAGCGGTATTCGGTGCCGGTGCCCGTCGACGCAAAAACGGGTTCCCTTTGTGCGCGGATGTGCGCCAGTCGATGCCGGCCCCAGCCACACATGGGCCGGGTGTGGTTGCTGACAGCGGACGGTTCTGGCGCCGATGGGCCTGCCAAGCAGCCCACGGGTGGTTTCTTCTTTCCTCCCGAGCCAAGAGCTATGGGTCCTTCGGCGCTTTTCTGCTGCCCATGAATGCACACAGGTTCCATACCACAGTAAGTCGGCTACCACGGACGCGACGCGCCACAAGGCGCGCGACGATCCCATGGCGCCTTGCACTAGCTAGGCCAAGTACCTTCTGCTCTTCTAGTGTCCGCATGGGGCAATCCCGATCGCCTCAGCAACGAGCTTCCGCAGCGGCCGTGCTTGCACGCGACCTTCTGGAAAACTCCGGGTACCATTCAAAAAATCAAGAGATTCCGTACGGAGTCTCGGTTGTCACGGTCAATCCAGGCGCGCGCTTAGCGGCCAAGTGAACAACTTGCTTTCAAACGGCGTGCAACACTAGCGCGGAAGTTCGTATTCAGTATCGACACCTTTCAGAACTTGGGTCTTGACGCAGCGGGTGGAATGAACATGCCTGTCGGGACTGGATTTAGGCAATTACATAGTGCCGTAATAATACGGCTGTACAATCGGGGTGTATTTCTCAGCAAGAGAAAAGAATAAATCCTTTATTTTATCTAATAAATTAAGCGTAAAAAACATCTTGCAAATACAAATCCCAAGCTAAAAATTCATACTTAAAATATGAAGCATGCCAGCACAAAAGCGCTTTAACCTAATCAGCATACCCTCACTGAGGATAAAGATACGGCAGCCTTACTGACCTTGGCGTCCGTAAAACCTTCCTTAAAGGTTATGGGTTGCGTGCCGATACAGCATTAGTCAAATACAGTAGGCAATTACCATGTTACGCAAGATGCGCACCGCCCAACGAACTTTAGTATGTTTTGGCTTGATGATTCTTATTCTAATTGGCTTGGGCACATTCAGTCTTGCGCAGATGGGAGAAATTCGTCGAACAGGACAGTCCATCGAGTTGGATGCAATGCCTAGTCAGGCACTGGCCAACGACTTGGGTTTGAATCTGGCTCGTCTGCGCGTGACGGCCTTGCAGGTGTATGCCTTTACCACTCCCGCTGATCAGGCGCTGAATGCTACTAACCTAGCTGTGCGCTACCCGGCGATTGATAAAAATCTGGCCGACTACGAGAAAATCGCTGAGTTGCCTGAAGAAAAACAGGCGCTGACAAAGCTTCGGGCAACGTACCAGGCATATCAGGCTGGGATCGCGCAAGTGGATGCAGCCATCAAAGCTGGTAAAGCCGAAGAGGCCACCGCTATCATGCGAACCATGGCATCTGCCGCTACCGTCATGAATGAGCAAACAGCAATCCTTGCCCGAGCCAATCAGGATCAGGCTGAAGACGCCGGGAAAGCTGCCTCTGGTACCTACGACAGTGCACGCTGGATCGTCATTGTCGCTATCTTCATGGCGACGCTGATCAGTCTGGTTCTGGCATGGCGTTTCAGCTCAAGCATCTTGCAGCCATTGCGCGACGCCGTGGTTGGCGCCCAGCGCATCGCTAACAACGACCTGACCGGTATTATCGAGGCAGCCGGCACCGACGAGGCTGCTCAGTTGCTCCAGGCGTTGGGCGTCATGCAGAGTAATCTGCGCGATACGCTGAGGGAGATCGAAACCTCGGCAAACCAACTGGCGACGTCGGCGGAGGAGATGAGTCAGGTCATGGTGGTCAGCACCAGGGGCATGAATCAGCAGAACGATGAGATTGAGCAAGCGGTCACGGCAGTGACTGAGATGAGCTCAGCTGTGGACGAGGTTGCCAGCAATGCGGTGGCCACCTCCGAAGCATCCAAGGCATCAACCCTGACGGCTAACCAGGGGCAGCTGCAGATTGGCGAAACCATCCGTTCGATCCAGGCCATGGTGGCTACAGTGACAAGCGCCTCCGAGCGGGCCGAGAACCTAGCTGAGCAAACTCGTAATATCAGCAAAGTGTTGGACGTTATTCGCGCCGTGGCTGAGCAGACCAACCTTCTGGCGCTCAACGCAGCGATAGAAGCCGCCCGCGCGGGTGAAGCCGGACGTGGGTTTGCGGTGGTAGCCGATGAGGTTCGCGCCTTGGCACACCGAACCGGCACCTCAACCCTGGAAATCGAGGCACTGATCTGCCTGATCCAAAAAGGCACCGAGGAAACCGTTGCCGCGTTGCAAATGAGCACCAGTCAGGCCGCTAGCACCATGACTCAGGCAGGGACGGCGGAGTCTGCACTGCAAAGCATCACCCAGTCTGTCAGCTTGATCAATGACCGAAATCTGGTGATTGCCACTGCTGCTGAGGAACAGGCGCAAGTGGCTCGTGAAGTGGATCGTAATTTGGTGCGCATTCGCGATCTTTCCACTCAAACCGCAGAAGGCGCTGCACAGACAACATTGGCAAGCAACGAATTGTCGACCCTGGCGACCAACTTGAATTCAATGATCAAACGTTTCAGAATCTGACCAGTCACAACTGCGCTTGATTCAATGTTGGTCGACAACAGTTATGATAAAGAAGCTTTGTGCCACTAAGGTCATAGCTATCGGTTGCAGCTATTCATCTCGTAGAAGGTAACCCAAGCCGGCTAGGCTATCTCATGGTCCGAAATATTGACAACGCAACATCATCGAACGCATGTTCGGCTGGCTGAAAGAAAATCGCAGCATCATTACGTGCGCAGATAAGTTCGCAACAGGTTGTGGCGACTGTCTCAATGGCTGGTGCGATACGATGTTTGCGACAATATTTTTCGTACAAAATCTAATAACCCAGCAAAGCCATCAGAATTTGTAGGTGACACGGTCCAACCCCTTGAACTTCAGAGCAGTTACAGCCCACTTTTTTGGACGCTTCCTCCGCTCATTGGTAAGCAATTAACTGCCGCCACCTAAAACTTGTAAAGGCAGAATGAGAATGATCGAACCCGAACGGATCGTCTCCCTTTCACGGGAAGTAGAATCTCTGGCGAATCGTGGTGTCAGTGATATACATGCGATCACCCGCCAAACTCGATTGCTGGCAATCAATGCACTCATTGAAGCCGCACATGCAGGCAAGGCCGGGATGGGATTCTCGGTAGTGGCCGAGGAAGTCAAAAATATCTCCGAGCGTATCTCGAAAATTGCTAGCGGGTTGACCGAGGACTTGCAGGTTTCGATAAATGAACTGACAGCACTCGGCCGTGGCATGTGCTTTGATGTACGGGGGCAGCGATTAGCCGATCTGTCGCTAAACATGATCGAGATCATCGACCGAAACCTTTACGAGCGCACATGCGACGTACGTTGGTGGGCAACTGATGCAGCCCTGGTAGACGCGCTGACGAGTTACTCCACGGACGATTGCGCCCGCGCCTGCGAACGTCTGAGGATCATTCTCGACAGTTACACTGTTTACCTGGATATCTGGGTCGCTGACAAAAGTGGACGAATCTTGGCCTCGGGCCGACCGGAAGCCTTTGGCAGAGTCATCGGAGCCAATGTTGCAAAGGAGCCTTGGTTCATAAAAGCAATGCAGCACGCTTCAGGAGATCAGTATTTCGCTGGAGAAGTAACGGCAGAACCGCTTCTGAACAATTCGCATACCTGCACATTCAGTGCGGCTGTGCGCAGCAATGCAGATAAACAAACCCCGGTGATTGGCGTTATAGGAATTTTTTTCGACTGGACAAATCAAGCTAACTCGGTGCTTAACGGCGTGCGCTTGAGCGAGGATGAACGCTCTCGAAGTCGATTGATGATCATCGACGACAATCACGGGATAATTGCAAGCTCTGATAAACAGAATAAGTTGGGCGAACGCGTTGAGTTGCAGACTAAAGCTGGCCAATCGAGCGGTTACAGCATTCTTAGTAAAAACCTCATCCAGAGTTACTCGATAACGCCCGGGTTTGAAACCTATCTCGGTATGGGGTGGCGAGGCGTCATCGAACAGCACTTGCCCACAATTGACGAGTAACCCCTCCCCTCTCTAAAGCTATAGTATTCATCTACGCGTTGGAAAAGTATTGCTCGCTTACTCACGCTTAGGAGTAGCGTCTGCGGACGTCAAAAAAATTAGCATAACTCGGTGCGTACAACACAGGACTTTTCATGGTCTGCCCCGGAACTGATGGACAGTTAGTTAAGAGCTAAAATAGGTATTTCATCGCTCGGAATCCATCGGATAGAGGCATCCCAGCGTCAAGTGGCGACGGCGGTGAGTGTAAAAAAATGGGTGTAGTCCAATAGATCAATTTTCGCCTCGTGGCGAGTGATATAGCGCGTCAAATAGATCCGTTCGGCCTTCAGAAAGCGGAAGCAGTTTTCCATTACCGCATTTTCCAAACAATTTCCCGCCGCGAACGACTGGGCACGATACGATGCCGCCGAAGCAAGTCTTTAGTAGTCATAGACGCGATATTGGCTGCAACGAACGGGGTGTATCTACTTTTCTTTTTTGTGGCCGAGCATGGCGCATCTGATTATTTTGACCGCTGGGATCCGGGCCTTTGCTGGGGTGCATTAGGTCGGGTTTTTTAGGAATTGGCCAAGCTGCCTTCGTTCGCGCTCTCCATGGAGGCACGTGTCCAGCGATTGAGACGGCCCAATGATTGCCGTCCTCGGTTCGGAGAACACCGCACATCCTTCAGATCTTCCGGGATGACGGCGTCAGTCGCAGCAGCTTGGCATTGATCCCATCGGTAAGAACGTAGATCGAACCGTCGGGAGCCACTTTGACGTCACGCATCCGCTCGTTCAGATCGCCCAGCAGCAGTTGCTGACCCACGATCTGCCGTCCGTCACGTAGCACGCGGCGCACGCTCCGTTCCTTGAGTGCCGGGACCAGCAGGTCGCCGCGCCACTCAGGAAACAGCATGCCGTTATAGACCGCGAGACCAGCGGGTGCAATCGAAGGCGTCCACTCAAGAACCGCGTCTTGATACCCGTCCAGCTGGCGAAATGGCGTCACTTCCGCGAACGGGTAGTCGATACCTCCAGTTACGATAGGCCATCCATAGTTGCCGCCCGGTACGATACGGTTGATCTCATCACCACCACGCGCGCCGTGCTCGGTGATCAGCAGGTCGCCCGTTTCTGGATCGACAGCGATGCCTTGAGCATTGCGATGTCCCAGGCTGTAGATTTCTGGAGCGGCGCCGGGCTGCTGGGCGAAAGGATTGTCCGCCGGTGGCCGGCCCTCGCGGTCAATCCTGACCACGGTTCCCAGATGGTTAGCTGGGTTTTGCGCCTCCTCGCGCCGCTCGCTGCCGTCTCCCAGCGAAAGCACCAGGGTGCCGTCGCCCAGAAAGGCGATGCGTCCCCCGTTGTTGCCTGCACGTGCCTTGAGCGTGGAACTAAACAGTACGCGTACATCCTCGATCCTGTCGTCCGCCAATTTGGCCCGCACGAGGCGCGTGCCATTTGCGCCCGCTTTGCCGTAGCCCATCGTCAGGTAGATCCAGCCGTTCTGCTCGAACTGGGGGTCCAGTGCAACCTCCATCAACCCGATAACACCGCCTTGCTGAAAGAGGGGGGGCAGTCCATCGAGCGTAATCTCTGAGGACGAGCCATCGGAGGCGATGGCCAGCAATCGACCGCCCATCTCGGTGACGAGTGTGCGACCATCCGGAAGGAACGCTACCGACCACGGGCGATTCAGCCCCGTCGAGACGGTCTGGACTTTATAGCTCGCAGGATTGACCGCCTGCGGCTTGCTACCAACTCCTGGTGCCATGGCAAAAAAAAGGACTGCAGGAACGACCAAGAGTGCTAACACAACCGCCGTATGACGCCGCTGAACTCTTCGGCCTGTTGAATGAGCCGACATCCGGTAGGGCATGGTCAGGCCAGAATACAACGCGCCCCCCACGATACCTGTCAATGACATCAGCGCATGGCCGACAGCAGTCCGTGTTCCCGGTAACGCGGGCATGGGAATCACCGAACGCATCAGCCAAAACGCGAAACTCAGCGCACAAACACTAGTGGCGATGAAGACGAACCTGCGCCAGGCCGGCGAGACGAAGCGAAGCGACAGGTGCCCGAGCGCAACTGCGAGCAAGAGCGCCGGGGCCGTGATACCAACTATGACCGGCCCGAACCGTGCTAGGTCCACCAACGTTGTCCAGGCCCGAACGGTCACCGTGACCGGAGCGCCAAATTCAACGAGCTGGCCGAGATTGATCTGGGTCTGAACGATGCTGGCAATTGAGCCAGTCGCCACGGCGGCACCAAGAAACGCTGCGATGTATCGAGTTATGGACTTCATCCGACTCCTTCTCTTTCATTGACGGGCGGACGCTATCACCGCTTCTTTTCATCGGTCTCCCGCGAACGCAGCGCATCAAGCACCAACGAAAACGCGGATGATGGCTGCCGCCGGCTGGGGTAATAAAGGTAGTAGCCCTCGAAAGGTGCACACCAGTCATCCAGCACCCGGACGAGCCGTCCCTCTTCGATATGCGGGGCGAATTCTTCCTCTGGGAGAAAGGCGATCCCCAAGCCTTCCAGCGCCGCCTGAACGATATGCGGCGTACTATTTAGAGTGACCTGCCCCTGGACCCGAACATTCAACTGCTTTCCCTTACGACCGAACTCCCAGACGTACAGCCCGCCATGCGTGGGGAAGCGCAGGTTAATACAGCAGTGCCTGCTCAAGTCTTCAGGGTTTTTCGGTTTCGGATACTTGGCGAAGTAGTCCGGCGCGGCGACCGCGGCCATTCTCAGCTTCAGACTGATCGGCACCGCGATCATGTCCTTGTCGATGGTCCCCCCCAGACGCACGCCCGCGTCGAAACGATCGGCCACGATGTCTCTGAATCCATAGTTGACGTCGAACTCCACCTTGACGTCCGGATACAGGTGCAGCAGTGGCGCGAGTTTTGGCAAAAGCGTGGTCCTCAACACGTGATCACCACAGGTGATGCGCACCGTGCCGGCCGGCTTGTCGCGTAGTTCCAACAACTCATCCAGTTCGGCTTCGATTTCGTCGAAACGATGCCCGATGGCCTGCAACAGCCGCTCCCCGGCTGCCGTCGGCGACACGCTGCGCGTGGTGCGGGTCAGTAGGCGGATTTCCAGCTTAAGCTCCAAACCGCTGATGGCCTGGCTCAACGCGGATTGAGTGACGCCCAGCAGCGCGGCAGCACGCGTAAAGCTGCCTTCGCGCGCGACCGTGACAAATGAGAGTAAATCGTTGAAGTTTCGTCTGGCCATGCCCTCAGCTTCCCACATTCCTTTGATTAGTAGAGCTAATAGCCCTCTTAAGCATTCATTAGCTATTCAGCCCACGCCACTCGCGAGAAAATTAGCCACATACCTATGAAAGGTCTGCGCACGGGGCACCAAAAACCCACAAGCGGCTGTACGAGTTGAGACTCTCTACTTTTATGTCTTTCAACCAAGACTGCCAAGGACTCTTTCATGACAATCCAAGTCGACTGCGCTGCAAAGGGCATTCCGATGACGGACAAGGCAAATCCCAATGAACAAACCATACGTCATCATCCATACGCTTACGTCGTTGGATGGACGGATCCATAACATCGATCTGCCGCAGTTCGACTCCGCAGCGCTTCAGTACGAGCAACTGGCCCTGCATGCAGACCAGCAGGTTTTCAACATCCAGCGCTATCTCAGCGGCCGCGTTACGACAGACGACAACACGTTCTATCATGAGCCCGATGTGAACGAATCGGCCGACCCGGTTCTCGAAGGCGATTTCGTCTCGCACGCAAAAGCTTAGATGTACTACGTCTCGATTGATCGGAGCGGCTGGCTAGGCTGGCAAGAGAATTTCGTCGATTACGGCACGCGCCGCGCGCATGTGGTCTCGGTGCTCACCGAGGGGGCCGGCAATGCGTACAAGGATCAGCTCAGGCGCCTGGGCATTTCCTATGTCATCGCAGGGCAGGATAGCCTGGACAATACTCTCGTTCTGCACAAGCTGGCCACGCTGTTCGGGATGGAACGTGTGATGATCGATGGTGGCGGTGTGCTGAACTGAGCCTATCTGCAAGGCGGCCTAGTGGACGGGGTTAACATCCTGATGGCGCCTGTCACTGACGCATCTCTACAGGCTCCTGCCTGTTCACGGCCAAAGAACCACTGACGTCGGTCCAGGCCACGCTCGTTCAAGCTGCTCGACGTGATACGGATGAAGGACAGCACGATGTGGCTCCGATACCAAATAAACAAAGGTGAACCTCTATGAAGAATGTCGTGATACTGGGTGCCAATGGGCATACATCCCGAGAAATCATCCCCCGCCTGCTGGAGCAGGAGGACGTGAAGCTGACGCTTTTCCTGCGCCGCGCTGATCGCCTGAAGAATATCAATAGCGATCGTGTCCGGGTGATCGAGGGTGATGCCTCTAAGCCCGATGCATTGAGAGAAGCCCTCCGAGGCCAGGACATCGTGATCAGCACGATGGGCGGCATGGATCTGGGCGAAAAGACCGAACTCGTGGTGTTAGTGATGGAGGAACTCAGCGTCCCCCGCCTCATCGCCATCAGCGCAGGCGGCATCTACGACGAACTACCCGAGCCGTTCAACTCATGGGACAAGGGCATGACGGGCTACACGCGGCCCGCTAATCTGAAGGCGGCCGAGGTGATCGAGGCTTCCTCCCTGAAATACACCATCCTGCGACCAGTCTGGCTGACTGACAAATCCATCGAGGACTTTGAACTGACGCGCAAGGGGGAGACCTTCAAAGGCACGGAAACGTCGCGGGCGAGCATCGGTCGCTTAATGGCGAACGTTGTGGCCGAGCCCACGCTGTACGCCAACGAGAACCTGGGAGTCAGTCAGCCCCATACCGAGGGAGACAGGCCAGCGGCCTATCGCTGAAAGGACAGTGCAATGCTCACCGTCACGGCCTAGGCTGATGATCTTCTCAGCCCGTTAATGGCCGTGCTCGGTGGCTACGTACATCCCCCACCGTGGCGTCTGCGCCCAGGACAATGCTACGGCGGCTACGATCTACACCTCCGGGGCTTCGGCACGGCCGCCGCGGGTCGTTTTTCAATTCGAACCGCTTGCGCTACGGGTGCGATTATCCAGTAGTGTGCACAGTACATTATCCCGTGGTTGTGAAACCCAGAACGCTCATGCCAACGACACGCCGCGCTGCTCGGCGGGCACTCTGGTTGGCATAAGCAACTCACCAACAAGTAAGGCAAATACTATGCAACTGACATCGAAATGGGCCAAGACCTTCGCCAAGAGCGACAAGGTGGACCATAAAAAATCACTTTCAATAAGGCATTTCCGTAGAAATCCAAGCCCGCTTGCGTCACCGTTACGCGCCGCGCGCTGCGATGGAGTAAGGGTACACCCAGGTCATTCTCAAGTATCGATACCTTGCGGCTGATAGTGCTGACCGGGACCCTCATATGTTTGACTGTGGAGGTAAAGCCACCACGTTCAACCACGCGTAAAAACATCCGGACTGCGTCGAAAACCATCATAGACCGCTACCACTATTCCAAATATGAGAAAACCTAATCCAGTTTTGCCTAATTATCCTATGGCGTGCGCCTGTTAACACTTTCGCTTATGAATAGAACCGCTGAAATCTCTCACTCCGCGCCTGCTATCGTCTTGGCCACTAAAGAAGACGGTGAATCGCACACCTCAGATCCAGCACCGATATGGCTGCTGGCGCTAATCACCACAGGCGGCTCTTGCCGATGCACATTTTCGTGCCCGCCTTACCGTGGTAAGCGCCGTGTGGGGTGTCAGTCCTACAATGGCGCAATTGACTTTAAGCATCTATGTACTCGGCCTGGCGGCAGCCATTGGCGAACCGAAGGTCTAACAGCGCTTGAGTCCTTGACGATGCGTCTTCGGACGGTTTGCTTTCAATCATCGGCGTCACTGCATTTGTCTGCGCTTCTTTGAAACGAATTCGTCCCGCCCGCAACCCTTTCGCAAACGGGTAACCACCATCCATGTTACAGCTGACCACGTAAACCACACGCCCGAACCAGTCGAATGACCGCCCGATGCAAGGCGATTCAGGATTGAATATCAGCCGAGAGGCGCCAGTTCACCGCGTCTTCGGGGACGGTACACCGTAAGGCACATAGCAGCGAAGCGGCACTCGCCGGATTGATCGCGAGCTGGAGAAATACCCGCAAGACCGATAACACCCTCGATGATTGAAACGTTAATCTAGGCGCAGCTATCAGCTCCATTGACCCAAGGAGATATCAGATGACGAAGAACAGAAACCGACTCCTGCCGGCAGTACTTTTCGCTGGCATGGCAGGTAGCCTCGGAGCAGATACTGTGCTGGCACAAGAGGCTTCCACGACCGTTGTACGCATTGCCGAATTGGTGATCGATCCGACACAGCTTGAAGCCTACAAGGTGGCCGTCAGGAAAGAGATGGAAGAATCCATCCGTGTTGAACCCGGCGTGCTCGCCATCTACTCAGTCGCGGAAAAGGGAAAGCCGAACAGTCTTCGTTTTTTCGAGATCTACGCCAGCGAAGAAGCCTATCGAGCACACATCGAATCCCCGCACTTCAAGAAATACGTAGCGATCACACAGCCAATGATCGTGTCGCGTAAGCTGATCGAAACACAGCCCATCCAACTCAGCGCCAAAGCGCTACAACCTGACTGACGACCAACGTCACCTCGATCTTGCGAAGGAGCATGACCCATGAAGTTGAATAACTGTGCATTTTATATGGCCGTCGCGACTGTAATCTTGGCCCTTGGCGCGCCCATTACCCAAGCTCAGACGCCGACTTCCTTGGCCCAGCAGGCTAAAGGAAGCGCCCCTGCCTACTATATTGCTGAATTCGAACTGACCGACCCGGAGGGAATCAAGCCATACCGGGAGCAGGTGGATGCCACGTTCAAGCGCTACAGCGGACGATACATAGTGCGTGCCTCCGGAGTGAGTCCGCTCGAAGGCAATCCACCAGATCATCGGTTGATCATCATCGAGTTCGATAGCCTTGAGCAGGCTCGTGCCTGGTACAACTCACCTGAGTACGCCAAGATCCGGCCCTTCCGGCAGCGATCAGGCCATACGAACGCCTATATCGTCGAAGGCGAGCCGAAATAGAAATGGGGAACGCCAGCAGCGTGCAGATCTGTAATCCAACTCTTGGCCGGTAGGTTCTCATTCCGAATTGCTTGAATTACAGAATTCGATTATCCAATAGCATGCATAGATGCTTGCAATTTCAAGCGATGTTTTGGGGCGGTGACAGGAATACATTAGTTGGCAAAGCTGATCCCGACGGGCGACGTCATTTGCGAAACATGTTCCCCATGGCTCGAAAAGCCTATGACGCACAGGACAAGCCTCCGCTGTTCGAAGGGTATTCAGGCTGGCAGGAACAATCTCAACTACATGTAAGGCAACCACATGCAACTAACACCGGAATGGGACAAGACTTTCGCCAAGAGCGACAAGGTGGACCATAAAAAAATCACTTTCAAGAACCGCTATGGCATCACCCTGGTGGGTGACCTCTACCAGCCAAAAAACGCCGAGGGACAGCTGGCGGCCATTGTCGTCTGCGGCCCGTTCGGTGCTGTAAAGGAACAGTCTTCAGGGCTCTATGCCCAGACCATGGCCGAGCGTGGCTTCGTCACTCTCGCCTTCGATCCATCCTACACCGGGGAAAGCAGCGGCGAGCCGCGCAACGTCGCCTCGCCAGACATCAACACCGAGGATGTGAGCGCGGCAGTTGATGCTCTTGGCCTGCAACCCTCCGTTGATCGCGAGCGGATTGGCGTCATCGGCATCTGCGGTTGGGGTGGCATGGCGCTGAATGCCGTGGCCTTGGATAAGCGCGTCAAGGCGGTTGTCGCCAGCACCATGTACGACATGACCCGCGTCATGTCCAAGGGCTACAACGATAGCGTAACCCTCGAACAGCGCACGCAAGGGCTCGAACAACTGAGCGCACAACGTTGGGTCGACGCGGAAAATGGTGCCCCTGCTTACCAGCCCCCCTACAACGAACTGAAGGGTGGTGAAGCGCAGTTCATGGTCGATTATCACGATTACTACAGCACGCCCCGCGGACACCATCCTCGCGCGGTCAACTCGGGCAACTCGTGGACGATCACTACACCCCTGTCGTTCATGAACATGCCGATCCTGACCTACATCGCGGAAATTTCTCCACGCCCGGTCCTGTTCGTCCATGGTGAAAACGCTCACTCGCGCTACTTCAGCGAAACCGCTTACGCGGCCGCGGCGCAGCCGAAGGAGCTGATGATCATTCCAGAGGCCAGCCACACCGATCTGTATGACCGTGTGGACGTTATTCCTTTCGACAAACTGACGACCTTCTTCACGCAACACCTCGCCCCAGCGGCACGCGCTGCTTAATGCCTTGAGGTAGTCGCATCCAGGCTGACAATGCGCCTGGATGCGACTGAACTGGATGGCGCGCCGGACATCGACACTTTTGACTTTCTCTGTGGGGGCCGCAACCGAAACTGGCGATAGACCGTTCATTGAAGGCGTCCTCGCCATGTCGCTGCGCAGATCGCGCTCGAAACCTGCGGATTCACGCGCATTTGCTGCAAGGCGAACGATTTATTTTCCGCATTGCAAGGAGACCAATATGGATAGCGAAAACGTTGCCGTCGGCACGGGCGGCCCTCTCACCTATCTTGGCACTGCACGCCGCAGTCATTTCTGGCGTCAGCGGGCCATGCAACAGCTTGGAATCCCGCTGCTTCTATTTGCTCTGTGCGGCGGCCATGACGCCCACGCGGCCAGCTCCGCGCAGCCCGTAGCCACCGAGCCCGATGCCACTCAAACCTCCAGGAGATCCGAAGAACTACGCATGTGGATGACCGTCGGCGAACACCGCTTCGCCATCAATTTGGCTGACAACGAGGCCACTCGCGCATTCGCCGCAACGCTGCCGCTGACGCTGGACATGGAGGAACTCAACGGCAACGAGAAGAAGAAAGAACTGGCTGACGCGCTGCCCACCAGTGAGAGCCGGCCCGGCACGATCCGCAACGGAGACCTTATGCTTTGGGGATCGCGCACCGTGGTCATCTTTTATCGGACCTTCGATTCAACTTACTCCTACACCCGTCTGGGCCGCGTGGACGATCCGACTGGCTTGGCCCAGGCGCTGGGCCGTGGTGATGTAAGCGTAGTGTTCTCTCGAAACTAGCGTGCGCTGACAGCATGCCCCTATGAAGATACCTGCCCCTGAGAAGCCAGACATAGCCCTTCTGCCATTTATGAACAGGCTCTCAAAATGGGCATTAAACATCGTTTCGTCATCTGCTGCGTTTCCCTCGCAGCCTGAACCTGGAGAGAGATCATGATCAAAGACAAAGTTGTCATCATCACCGGCGCGTCGTCCGGAATCGGCGAGGCAACCGCTAAGCTGCTCGCTAGCAAAGGCGCCAAAATCGTGCTCGGCGCACGCCGCGAAGACAAGCTCAAGCAGATTGCGGACGAGATTCGCAACAACGGCGGCCAGGTGGCCTATCACACGCTGGATGTGACGAAGCAAGACGATAACGACCGCATTGTCCAATTGGCCAAGGAAAAATTCGGCCGTGTGGACGTCATTTTCCTGAATGCAGGACTGATGCCGAACTCGCCGCTGTCCGCTCTGAAGACCGAAGACTGGCACCAAATGATCGATGTCAACGTGAAAGGTGTTTTGAATGGCGTGGCGGCCGTGTTGCCCGAATTCCTGGCACAGAAGTCCGGACACGTCATCACCACCTCTTCGGTGGCCGGGCTTAAGGCCTATCCGGGCGGCGCCGTCTATGGCGGGACTAAGTGGTTCGTGCGCGACTTCATGGAAGTCTTGCGTATGGAGTCCGCCATGGAGGGCAATAATATTCGCACCGCGACGATCTACCCGGCCGCAGTCAACAGTGAACTCTTGGCGACAATCAGCGATAAGCAGGCGCGAGACCAAATGCAGGACATTTATGACAAGTACGGCATCTCTCCGGACCGGATCGCCAACGTTGTCGCCTTCGCAATCGACCAGCCTGATGACACGACCATCAACGAGTTCACGGTTGGGCCCGCGAACCAGCCTTGGTGAGTGCGAGTGCATTCACTCACGCAACGCGTCCGACGCCAAATCCGGGCCTATCCGGCCCCCCACTGCCCTGATAAGGAGCTCTCATGAAGACCGTACCACTAGGATCAACCGGCACACAGGTTCCCAACGTCGTCGCGGGCATGATGCGCATCGCCGGCAGCACTGATAACCAGATCCGCGCGCTCTATACCACGGCGCGCGAATCGGGCATCAATTTTTTCGATCACGCTGACCTCTACGGATTCAATCATCCCGGCGGTGGCCCGCATCTGTGCGAACGCCGGTTCGGCGAGGCGCTACAACTCAGCAGCGCTGAGCGCGAGCAGATCTTCCTCCAGTCCAAGACCAGTATCGTGGACGACCCGTGGCACTACGATCAGTCCTACGAACACATCGTGGAATCGGCCGAGAGGACGCTGAAAGCGCTGGGTACCGACTATCTGGATGTGCTACTGCTGCACCGGCCCGACGCACTCGTGGAGCCGGAAGAAGTCGCCCGCGCATTCGACCATCTGGAGTCCACCGGAAAAGTCCGCGCGTTCGGCGTTTCCAACCATACCCCCCGTCAAATCGATCTGCTCAAGACCGCCGTGACTCAGCCGATCCTGGCGAACCAGGTCCAGCTTTCGGTAACGCATTCGACGATCGTCGCTCAGGGCCTGTCGTCGAATATGACCGGCTTCGACGACTCAATCACTCGTGACGGCGGCGGCATTGTCGACTATGCGAGGATCAACAAGATCACACTGCAGGCGTGGTCTCCATTCCAGAAAGCTTTTCAGGATGGGGTGTTCTTCGACTCTCCCGACTACCCCCATCTGAATGCCGAACTCAGACGATTGGCAGAGAAGTACGACGTCACTCCGACCGCGATCGCTACAGCCTGGATAACTCGTCACCCCGCCAAAATCCAAGTAGTGCTGGGTACCACGAGACCCGAGCGAATCATCGAGGCAGCCGCGGGCTCGAATATCCCGCTCACCCGCCCTGAATGGTACGGGCTTATCCGAGCGGCTGGTCACAACGTTCCATGAACTACCCGGGCGTCGAAAGCGGCGCCCGTCTCCTGATGCGAGCCTCTCACCTCTCCTGACACTCGAGTTCCGCTTGGATCATGCTCGACGAAGCGTCATGATCGAAATTTCTCTCGGCACACCGATACGAAGGGCAGCCATTGGCCCAGCCCCGAGGTCACATTCAGAGGCGCTGCGCCCTCACGATAGATTCCAGGCATATAGTCGTAAGCGACGATTACCGGTCGCCCGAAAAGTCGTATCTGTCCGCAGTGTGTATGGCTGGACAGGGTCAATACCGCGCCACGCGAGCAGCAATGGAGGAGAACTCAGGATAATGCGACAGCGCAATGAGCGTATCGCCAGGTGATGCCTCGGCGAATGCAAGGTCTGCAAACCTGCGCATGGCAGCATGCTGCTCGTCCCGTGTAGGCATGTGACCTCCATCCGAGGAGAGCGGACGATCTAAGCCGGCGATCCGCAACGGCACACCTCGCGGCTGCACGACAACGCTGCGGTTGATAAGCACCCGAATACGGGGATTGCGCGTACGCAAACCGGCGACAACGGCAGCATCGTGCAGCATCGTTCAATGAGACAACGACGAAGATCAGGGGCGCGGGCATGCCGGTGGTCCAGCGCCGCCCAAGCAGACGACGCACAATCAGTAACAGCCCGACGGCAGAATCAGGACCACCGCCGTCAGCAACTTACTAACCCACGCACCGCCCCTCCGGCGTCCAACTTTGCTCCACGAGCCTTTGATTCGGGTAGATCCACCAAATGAGGCGTACAACGACGTCGGACACCAGCACGCCAAGATGCAAGCTCACCTACGCGCTGCGCGACCTGTGATTTCAAGAGACAAGCCTATGATGATCGTCAACACAATCGAACGAACGAACACAAACTCATAACCCACTCACTCCTTGTGTATGCCGAGGGCTTTGGGCATGCCCTCGGCATATTCGCTCAACGCATCTGCAGGATGATCGGGTTGCTGCTGGCCGGATTGGTGCGCTCACGCAGCTCCTTCACCTCATCAGCCTTCACCGCCCCTCCCTGATTACCCCAAGACGTGCGAACGAATGTCAGTACATCGGCGACTTCCTGATCAGAGAGTTGGTTACGGTACGGGGGCATGCGATACGAATCCGGAATGCCATTGGCGACGACACGCTCGGAGCCGTTCAAGGTGGCATTGATGCTCGTAGCGCTTTCCTTGATCATCGACGAAGATGCGCCTGTCAAAGGAGGTATCCACGGCGCCTGCCCACTACCGTCACTGCCGTGGCAACTGCTGCACTTGGCCATATAGTTGCTTGCCCCAGGTGTTGACAACTGAGGTTGTTCAGCAGTCTGTTTGTCAGCGGGCTTCCATGGTGGCCCATCACGCTTTGGGTCGCCCGGCAACGACACCAGATAATGCGCAATAGCTTTCAGGTCCGGGTCAGACATGTACTGCGTCGAGTTGTTGAACACCTCAGCCATGGTGCCCACAACCACGCTGTGAGCGTTACGTCCGGTTTTCAGGTACTCAACAATCTCCTGCTCATTCCAGCGACCCAATCCAGTGTTCGGATCCTGGCGCAGGCTCGGCGCGTACCAGCCGTCGAGCAGCGCTCCACTGAGGAAAGTGGAACTGCCTTCATCCAGCGATTTTTCGTTCATCGTCAAACTGCGCGGGGTATGGCAACTGCCACAATGCCCAGCGCCCTGGACAATATAGGCGCCGCGGTTCCAAAGCGCATCCTCTGACGGCTTGGCCTGATAGGCACCGTCATCGACAAATACCGCATTCCACAAAGCCAGCGGCCAGCGCATGTTGAGCGGCCATGGGATATGGCTTTGCTGGTTCTGCTGTTGCGCCGGCTTGACGCCGGCCATGAAGAACGCATAAAGCGCCCGCACGTCATCGTCGCTTAGCTTGGCATAAGATGGGTACGGCATAGCCGGGTACAATCGATGACCATCGGCCGCGACGCCGCTGCGTATCGCGCGATCAAAATCGGCAAGGCTGTAGTTGCCAATACCGGTTTGCTTGTCCGGCGTAATATTGGTGGCATAGATCGATCCCATCGGGGTCGCCATTTCCAGGCCGCCGGCAAACGGCGCGCTTTTGGGCGTGCTGTGGCACGCCACGCAATCGCTCAGCCTGGCGACATATTCACCGCGTTGGACAAGCTGTGCATCTGTCGATGCTGCAGCGGCTTCATGAGCAAAAGGTGAAGCTGGCGTGCGATTGACGAACCAGCCCAAGCCAGCCGCTACGACGATGCCTGCTGGCAGCAGGTACTTTAAAGTTTTATTCACGAGCCATTCCTAATCAGGTGTCGAAACGGTACTGCGATAGAGGCATGCTGCGAATTCGTTGGCCGGTCAGTCGCGAGACGGCATTGGCCACCGCCGGCGCTACTGCGGGCAGCGGTGGCTCACCGATTCCGCCCATTGGCGCACCACTTTCCACCACGCGCACATGTACCCTGGCCATCATCTCGGGTGTGAGAATGCGGTAGAGGTCGTAATTGCGCGCCGCTGGCGTGCCGCCTTTGTAGACGGCTTGTTCGATCAGGGTCTGAGACAAGCCAAGCGCCACGGCGGAGTTGACCTGAGCCTCGACGATGGCAGGATTAACGATGCTACCCGGATCAATTGCCTGCCAGATGTCGTGAACTTTCACGGCGCCATTACTTATGGAAACCTCTGCGATAACCGCCGTTTCGGTGCCAAACGGAGATGCCATCGCGACGCCCCTGGCTCGCTTGGTACCATCCTCAGCTGTGAATGGCCCACGCTTCCAGCCACCAGAGAGCTCGGCCACAGCTTGCAACAAGTTGCTCAGCCGCTTGTCATCCCGTAACAATTTGGCCCTCAGCTCAAAGGGGTCTTGGTCGCCCGCATCCGCCAGCTCATCCAAAAACGCTTCATAAAGAAAATCGTTGATGGAATTCCCTACCGAGCGCCAGTAGCCCAACATGATCGGGGTCTGCGAGTACAGTTGAGCGATCCGACGATGGGGAATGGCGTATTTTTTGCCGGTCAGCCCCTCGATGGCAGTAGGGTCGATTTTTTCCCCTTGCTTGTTTGCAATGCCCTCGGTGGGCCCTTCCGTGGCGCTGATCGCCTCCAAAGCCACGGGCATGCCTTTTTCATCCAATCCGCCGCGAAAACGCACGACCGCTGAAGGCCGAAGCACATCGCGCAAAAATTCTTCCTCACGACTCCAGATCACCTTGATCGGACGGCCCGTGGTTTTGGCCAATTGGATCGCTTGAGGGTAAGGCGATGAATGCGGGTACAAAAAGTGCCGACCGAAAAAACCACCCAACAATGGCGAATGGAGAGTGATTGCGGCAGGGTCAAGACCGGTGATTTTGGCGACATCCGCCAAAAACAGATCCGGAGCCTGATTAGGCAGCCACAGATCGAGTTTGCCTTGAGCGTCGAAGCGCGCCAAGGCTGACGGCGGCTCCAATTGAGCGTGGTTGAGGTACTGGGTATGGTAAGTCGCGGTGATAACTTTTTTAGCACCGGCGAGGCCTTGCTGCAGATCCCCCGCACGTTCGGCCTCGTCTCCGGCCCCGGTGGTTTTGCTCAGTTGCTCCGAGTAGGCATGCGTGTCGAAATCAGCCGGCATGTAGCGCACACTGGAATCGCCGGAGGGCTCCAGCCATTCCACTTGCAAGGCTTCGACGGCGCGCTTGGCAACCCACCAGCGTTGCGCGACGACAGCGACCGCACCCTCAAGACGGTGCACCGAATCCACTCCTTTGAGATTGCGAATCTGCTCCTCATTGCGCACAACGCCCACCTGCAGGCCCAGCCTTGGCGCATGCTGCACCGCGGCATGAAGCATACCCTCGATGCGGGTGTCGATAGTGTATTGCGCCCTTCCCGTGGATTTGTCGTAGACGTCTATTCGCTGGACCGGCTTACCGATCCAGCGGAATGTGGCAGGGTCACGCAGCGGAACGGTTTGCGGATCGGGAATGGGCAAATCGAGCGTTAGCGGCGCGAGTTCACCGTAACTGATTGAACGATTGGAAGCGGCATGAATGACCCGCCCTGGCTCAGTAGTCAGCTGCGCCAGAGGCACCTTCCAATGTGATGACGCGGCCTGCAATAGCATCAGGCGAGCCGATGCTCCCAGTCGGCGCATGGTCATGTAGCTCGCGCGCATCGACCGGCTACCTCCTGTGAAGCGCGCACCTCCTTCCATGACTTTGAAGTCAACCCCGGGCGGGGCGTTCTCCACCAGAAAATTGGCTGGATCTACATCAAGCTCCTCACCCACGACCTGTGCCATGCCCGTGAAAATGCCCTGCCCACCCTCAATAAAGGGGCTCTGCAGGCGCACGGTGTTATCCGGACGAATTTCCAGGAAAGCCGGTACGCGCGCGCCGGGCGGCAATGCTTGGGCACGTTCGGCGGCCCGTAACGAGCCAAGAGGAATGCCAAAGCTAATAACCAGTGCACCTGCCGTGACGCCAGCCGACGCCTGCAAAAAACGGCGGCGAGACACGTTTACAGGTTGCGCATTGATGAGTACGCCGTGGTCAGCGATTGAATCGTCCACTTTTGACATGGTGTTCCCTTCTCCCTTCTACTTGCATTCAATGCTCGGCCTGACAGCAGCCCCGGTGCCCCGATAATGGGGGTCAGGATTGGTCGCTTGCTTGTCGCCAGGCAGGTCGCAGCTCAAACCGGATGACGCGGCTCAAGCACCGGCGAGCTCATCGACGGCGGACTTGATCGCGTTATAGGTGCCGCAACGGCAGAGATTCGTCATCGCCGCGGCAATATCGCTTTGAGAAGGTTTGGGGATGCGTTGCAATAATGCAGTCGCGGCCATCACCTGGCCAGACTGGCAATAGCCGCATTGGGCGACTTGATGCTTGACCCATGCAGTTACTACGCGCTTGCCTAACTCATCGTCTTCAATGGCTTCGATTGTGCGGATCTTTTTGCCTTTTACACCTTCAACCGGTGTAACGCATGAGCGAACCAGCACGCCGTCCACCATCACCGAGCAGGCACCGCATTGAGCCAAACCGCATCCGTACTTGGTTCCGGTCAGTCCGATATCGTCGCGTATTACCCATAACAAGGGTGTATCCGCATCCGCCTCAACCTTGTACACCGTGCCATTTACGTTGAGTTCCATTGTAAAAATGCCTCGATTGAAAACAGTGAAAAGCCGGGGCAGGAACACCCGGCTCATGATCCTTGGCACCTCACCTTGCGTATGAAAGCCGGCGAAACGCAGATTTTTCCAGCGTGCCCTACCCTACGGGGCCCGCTTGCTAAACCGCAAGCAAACACCGTGAACCCGTTTGATAGGCGCTATTAGCCAGACGAATAAATGGCGAGATAGAGCCTGTGCTCATGGATGCGTCACTGACTTGCTGCATTGTTCCGAAGGCTCGTCCCTCTCTGCCCTATCAGACGACTTCTGGTTCGCGTCGAGGCGCACAAACGCCATTAATAACGTCACGGCGACGTACATACCGCATATGACGGCAATGACACCACCAATCCCGAAATGATTAAACAGCGACAGAATGACGAAAGGGGACAGAATGAGCCCAAGTCGACCGATCGTCTGAGCGAAACCGCCGCCTCGGAATCGAAACGCAGTAGGGAAAAATTCCGGAGTCGCACCCAGGCCCATGGTAAGAAAAGAAGCGACCATCGCCACCAGGAGGAAACCGCACGCGATGATGAGGGCCGGCTCTGTAAGGAAGGGATAGATGCCCGCAAAAATGGCGGACAGCGTTCCGAACATTACGATGCTCCAACGCCGCTTCATTCTGTTGCCCATCAACATGCAGAGCAGCGGGCCTGCCACATAGCCGGCCATCATTGCCGCATTGAAGCCCAGCGACTTGGAAATAGTCATTCCTTGGCTCACAAAGAATGTTGGCATCCACCCCGTGACGCTGTAGGACCCAAAGAGGCAGGTGACATTCAAAATGACCGCCATGCACGTGCGGCGGATGACCGAAGGAGAGAATAAGACCGTCATAGGAACCCATTGCGGCTTCGTACTCCCAGTAGCTGTGGGGTCCGGCTTGACTGCTACTGGCTGGCCAACGGGTGCAACCACACCAGATTCTTTTTCGATTTGCTGCAGAAGTGCTTCAGCCTCTTCGTACCGTCCCATTGCCTCCAACCACCGTGGCGACTCAGGGAGACTGCGTCGAAGCCACCAGACAATTAGCGAGCCCACACCTGCAATCACAAACATCGCTCGCCAGCTGAACATTGGAATGACGACCATCCCCAGCAACGAAGTAATGGACACGCCGGCCCCACCGAAAAGGCCGAGCATTCCAAGGTATCGACCACGCTTGGACGCTGGCATGAATTCGATAATGAGCCCGTAGCACATTACATACTCCGCACCCATTCCGATGCCCTGGATACAACGGATAGCAATAAGCCAAGGCATTGAGGGCGCCAATGAGCAAATCAGCGCACAGATACCGAACAAGGCCAGATTGAACTGAAATGCAAAACAGCGTCCAAATCGGTCGCTCAGCCAACCAGCGAAAGCCGCGCCGATCGCCAACCCGACGAATGTCGCCGACAGAAAAATAGAGTTGAGTTCAAGAGTGGAAAAGCCACTGTGCAACATCGAAGCGAGTACAGAGCCGGAGAGTGTGTTGTCGAACGCGTCGAAGAACATCCCCAGACCGACCAGCCACATGACGCGACGATGAAAGGAGCTGATTGGAACATTATCTAATCGAGCCCCGGCATTGACGGGAGTGCTCATGATTGTCTGCCTCCCGCATCCTGCATGACCGCGCAAACACTCTGCTGCCGGTTTTTTCCCAGATGTGAACGATCATGGTTAATCATCCGTTTCTCCCGCGTTTTGTTGTTGTTTTGTCGAGTGCTACAAGCGACTGATGCCATGGGTATCGGCGGCTTTCGCGAGCCCATCGATATCCAGAGAATCGGAAAAGCAATAACTGTGCGTCCATTCGCCCGGGATTCGTCAGGCGGTTTTCCCATCAGACTTGAGCAACGAAATGAGAGGGCTCGCGCCCTATTTATTTAAGATTATTCCGCATTATGGGACTTAGTCAACGACACTATATTGCCATTACGCACTTGCTTCTCTTATCTTAAAATTGAAAATAGAGATTTTATTTACCTAATAATCAATAGGTTATTAGTACATTGGCACCTAAATAACCCACCACAAACACCACATACCAAAAAATAATAGATAGTAAATCCCATATTGTGATTTTTATTTGACTGAAAGCTCTAGAGCGGATAATCATTGCCTACCCCCAATCACCGAAGGATTGTATGTATGAGAGGTGTTGTATTTTTGGGACAGGGCAGGCTTGAGATCCGACAGTTTCCAGACCCGACCCCAGGCCCCGATGAAGTGGTAGTCCGCATCAAGGCGTCCGGCATGTGCGGTAGCGACCTGCATCATTTGCATGGCCCGCTGCGCAACGAATCGCAGATCGTCATTGAAGGTCACGAGCCGTGCGGCGTCGTCGAGCAAGTCGGCAGCGCGGTACCGCCCGCCCAGGTGCGGGTTGGCGACCGGGTGATGGTTCACCATTACGACGGCTGCCGTACGTGCCGGTATTGCCGATCCGGCTGGACGCAGTTCTGCCCCACCGACCGTACTGTTTTCGGTGGGCTCAATGGCAACGGCGCTCACGCCGATTACATGAAAGTTCCCGCCCACACGCTCATCAAGCTCCCTGACTCGTTGTCATTCAAATCCGGAGCAGCCGTGTCCTGCGGCAGCGGAACGGCCTTCGGAGCGATCAAGCGCGTGGGCCTTACGGCAGATCACACTGTTGCGGTTTTCGGGCAAGGCCCCGTAGGGCTGAGTTGCACGATGTTCGCAAAAGCGTTCGGGGCACGTGTCATTGCCGTAGATGTGGAGGACTCGCGCCTTGAAATGGCCCGCGTCTTCGGTGCCGACCACACCGTCAACTCAGCCAACCAGGATCCGGTAGAGGCCATTCGCGCGATCACTCGCAACCAGGAAGGAGCCGATAAATCCATTGAGTGCAGCGGAAACGACAATGCACGCCGCGATGCCATCAAGGCGGTTCGCCGCTGGGGTAGCACTTGCCTGGTCGGTGTGACCGGCAAAATCGAAATCGACAGCGACGAAGTCATCCTGCTTCAGAAATCCGTACTGGGCTCCCTCACGTTCAGCAAAAACCTGCAAGAGGAATGCGCCCATTTCGTTGCCGAGCGGGGGCTGAACGTCGACGCATTGTTCACCCATGAATTCCGGCTTGAACAGGCTGAACACGCTTATGCGCTCTTCGACAAGCGCCAGATTGGCAAAGGTGTCTTTGTATTCAATTAACCGCACAACGACAGCGGGCCATCACGCCAGCCCGCCATTAGGCCCTGCCACCCCGTTGAGCGTTATCACTGTTGCGAGAAATCAACCATGACCGATTCAGATAACTCTTTATCGCTGTGCGAGGCCGCCCTGGAATTCATCCAGCGCGGCGAGCACGGTGTGTTCATTGGCGGCGCAGTGCGGCCGGCACGTTCTGGCAAGGTCATCGAAACCCTGAATCCTTCCACCGGTCGCGTATTGGCGCGCCTGGCCGCTGGAGACCAGAGCGATATCGACCTAGCGGTGCGCGCTGCCCGAAACGCCTTTGAGGGACCCTGGCGGCGCTGGACACCCTACCAGCGCCAGGAACTGCTGATGCGTGTCCACGGGGTGCTGGACAAACATTTCGAAGAACTCGCGCAAATCGAAGCCACCGATATGGGTGCACCGATCACGCGCGTACGCGCCTCAAAAGCGGCGTTGCTGAAGATGATCCTGTTCTTCTCTGCGCAGGCCGTGAACATCAAAGGGGAAACGTTCCTCAATGGCCTTCCCGGGCGGGTAAACACGCTTTCTCTCAAGGCACCTGTGGGCGTCATCGGCGGCATCATTCCCTGGAACGGACCGCTGAACAGTCAATTCTGGGTACTGGCCGCGGCGCTCGCGACAGGCTGCACGGTGGTGCTCAAACCCGCCGAAGACGCATCACTTTCAGTTTTGCGTGTGGCCGAGTTACTTCATGAAGCCGGCGTGCCTGCAGGCGTCATTAACGTAGTCACCGGCCTCGGTGCCGAAGCGGGGCATGCTCTGGCCAGCCATCCGGATGTAGACCGAATCGCTTTCACCGGTTCCACCCAAACCGGTCGCAGCATCATTGAAGCGTCAGGGGTGAATATCAAAAAACTGCAACTGGAATTGGGAGGAAAGTCGGCGGACATCATTTTCAGCGATGCTGATCTGGCAAAGGCGGTCCCAGGGGCCGCAATGGGGGTCTATGCCAACTCGGGGCAAATCTGCTTCGCCGGAACACGGGTACTGGTGCAACGATCAATCGTGCAAACCTTCACCGAGCAACTGCTGCAGTTCATTAAAACGCTCAAGGTCGGGCCAAGCTTGAATCTGGAGACCAGGCTTGGCCCGATCATCTCTCAACGACAGCTCGATAATGTGCTGTCGTATATCGATATCGGTCAACGTGAGGGCGCGCAGTTGATCCACGGCGGGCGACGATTGGCTGGCGAGTTGCAAAACGGCTTTTTCGTCGAACCGACGGTGCTCGCCTGCGTACGCAACGACATGCGGATCGCCCGCGAAGAAATCTTTGGTCCGGTCTTGTCGATCATCCCCTTCGATGATGAAGAAGAGGCCATTGCCATCGCCAACGACAACGATTACGGCCTCGCGGGCGCGGTGTGGTCGAGGGACATCAGTACAGCCCTGCGCGTCGTCGATGGTATTCACACCGGCACCATGTGGGTCAATTGCTACGGTCACATAGACCCACTGGTCGGTTTCGGCGGCACAAAAATGAGCGGCTATGGTGCCAAGGGCAGCGCCGCTCATCTGGATACCTATCTCTATACAAAAAGCGTGTATATCGAATTGTAAACCGGCTGCTATGTCCGTGAGTGCAACGCTGCGGTTTGGCCTGCGCGCGTTGAATCCTGCGCCGGTTCATTCATGTGTATCCCGGCCACCCGCCCAGTCGCTGTGTGGCTACTCGCCAATTCTGGAAACGCCTGGCGTGGTGATCAACCCAAGAACACACTGTCAAACCAACGATGTCATCCCTACCTGAGTGTCTCCCACCAGTGGTCAAAGGTTTGAGGGCGACCATCAAGATAGAGGGTGCGACCAATGATTGGGGTCCGAAGAACATGATCCCGCCCCTCACTCGCCGCCGTTACGCGCTTGAAGGGATCATCCCAATCATGGGGGGCAATACTGAATCTACCCACATGCCCGGGACTGAAAGCCTTGGCATGAAGATCATCGGCGGCTTGCGCGGCCTGCTCGGGATTCATATGGATATTCGCCCATCGCGGGTCGTACTGCCCGGTATCCAGCGCCACCCAGTCAAAGGGGCCATACCGTCGACCGACCTCGGAGAAATGAGCGTCGTATCCGGAGTCTCCACTAAAGAAGATTCGTCGCTGCGGTGACACCAGCGCGTAACCAACCCACAGCGTTTTATCCCGGGTAAACGTACGTCCGGAAAAGTGCCGTGCAGGTGTCACGTAGAGTGTCAGGTCCCGATCGATGGAGACCGATTCATACCAATCGGCTTCACTTACCTGCGCTTTTGCATATCCCCAGGCTTCAAAGTGAGCGCCTACGCCCAACCCCACCACGACATGATTGACTTTGGACCTGAGCGCCGTGATGGTCGGGTAGTCAAGGTGATCATAATGATCATGGGTGATCAATAGCACATCAATTTGCGGTACATCATCTGCCGAGTAGAGGCTAGTGCCTTCAAAGGCCTCGTTCGCCAAGGGAATGGGTGCCGCATTAGTGCTGAAGACCGGATCGATTAGAATCCTTTTGCCGGCGAGCTGAACAAAGTACGACGAGTGCCCAAGCCAAACCACCAAGTCTTGATTGATATCCAGTGTTTTAAGATCAGTTTTCACCGAAGGCAGCACGCTGCTGGGTCGCGGTTTGCCTTTCTCGCCGAAAAAACTATCCATCCAGATGGAAAGCTCTGAGCTGCCAGCCGTGTGCAACGGCGTGGCTACCTGGTTGCGGAACGCCCCGTCGACGTAATGGGGCGAACGCTCGATACGCGAGAGGCGCTCGCCTTCGGGCAATTTTCCAAACAAAGGTGATTGAAGAAACACATACACACCGATGACAAGCATGGCGATAACGGCCGTAAATACCAAAAGTACCCGGCGTGCGCGTATTTTCATGGGTGTCCTATTCATTGAGAGGCGCAACAGTGATCCGCAGTGAGCGGGGTCGACGTAGATTTTTTGGACAAGTACCCACGGTATCAGGTGACAGTTCAAAAACACTTCGCCCATAGCAATTGCTGCTATGCATGTAGCCGATCAATCAACTGGCGGGAAGGTTGTTGCAGACGGGAGCGCCGCGCCAGCCATCGGCGCGGCTTTTTCGGATTTAGTTGTCGTACAGACCGGCAGCTCTCGCCCGTTGCACTGCCAGGTCGACCACCAGATCAAGCGCAGGTGTCTGGACGCCAGCCAGCCGCGCGAGCTCCAGCGGGGCTCTGAGTATCGTGTCGACTTCCATTGAGCGACCCAGCTCAAGGTCTTGCAGAATGCTCTGCTTATGCGTTGAAACGGCCAATCGACGCAGCCCGTCCTCGACATCTCCCGCGTCGCATCCCAGCTTACGGGCGATCGCGGCGGCCTCGTGAGCCATCGCCTGGGCAGTTTTGGTTATCGCCGGGCTAGCCAGGGCCTGCTTCATCGTCGATCCCGTCAAAATGGCCAGCGACCCACCCGTCAAGTTGATGACCAACTTGGTCCAGATAGCATCCCGGATCCTGTCAGTGACTTCAATTTCCAGCCCCCCCGCAACCAAACACCCTGCTAGAGCCTCCAGGCGCTCATCCGACTTTCCATCCGGACGCCCGAGAATCAGACGGTTACGTGGATTTTCAGCTTTGATCACCCCCGGCGCAATCACCGTGCACGCTGTATAAGCCACAGCGCCCACTGTGCGCTGCGGACCAATTGCGTTTGATAAGAGCGACTCTGGATCTATTCGTGGAAGCGATGCACCTTCGAGTATGCCGGCCTGGCCTTGCAGATACCACCAGGGAATACCGTTCAAGGCGAACAAAACCAGCGTATCGTCACCAAGCAAAGGCTTGATTCCCGCCGCGACCCCTTGCAGTGCCGGAGCCTTGACCGACACAATCACAACGTCCTGCTGCCCTAGCGATGCAGGATCATCGGTGGCCACTGGCCGACTCTCGAAAACGCCATCTTTTGTTTCCACCCGCAATCCATTTGCGCGGATGGCCGCCAAATGCTCACCGCGGGCGACCAGAGAAACCTCGGCCCCACCCTCAGCAAGTCTTGCTGCAATATGCCCACCGACAGCGCCGGCTCCGTAAACGCAAACTTTCATTCTTCAGCTCCGCTGCACGCACTCAGGCAGACGAATCAACGCATCTCGCAAGGACACCTTGAGTCACCCTACGCTCGTGCAGTACCAATGGTTGTTGAGACTTAGCTGCAGATCAGCCGAGTTACGCAAACTGTTGGCGTTTCTGTATCGCCGCCGCGAGGAGAAATGAGATGTCGTTGCCGGTTGAAACATATCGTGCGCCCAACGCCACGAGTTCTTTGATCAAGTCGGGCCGACTGCCCAACCCTCCTACACCGAGAACCTTCTTATTCGCCAGGCAGGCATTCAACACGCGCCTGTAGGCGTTACGCACCAGTTCATGGTCCATCTCGCCAGACACACCGAGGGCGCTGCTCAGATCGTTGGCCCCCACTAACAGAATGTCGACGCCTTCCACTGCTGCGATTTCCTCTACCGCCTCAAGACCTTCCAACGACTCGATCATGGCAATAATCATCGTCGCGTCGTCGAGTTGCCGCGTAGCGTCTACCGCAGGCAGGGATCGATAGTGGAATTGCGGCGGCGCGCCGGCCACCGAACGTTCGCCCAGCGGAGCATGCTTGGCCGCTCGTACGATAGCCCTGGCGTCTTCCGCCGACTGCACACTTGGAACAATGATGCCCAAGGCGCCCGAGTCAAGCACGCGCGCGATGAAGTGCGGGTCTGGGCTGGGCACGCGCACGAATGGAGTTACGTCCAGACCGATACACGCCATGCATACTTGCCCAGCAGCTTCCACCGAATAGCTGCTGTGTTCCATGTCGATGTAGATCGAATCGAACCCTGCCGTATAGGCAATGCTGGCGATGTCAAAGGTTCTGACGAGCCGAGATGTCATTGAATACACCGTCTCGCCCCTGGCAAGCTTTTCTTTGACCCCGTTTCTGAGTGACGCATTCGAAGCATTCATGTTTTTGTTCTCTGAAAAGATTCATAAGCAAGCACTGCACTATTGCCAGGGCTGTACCGTGGCCATGGATGGAGCATGGGTATCAGGCCTTCAACGACGGCAGCGTCGCGGCTTCTTCTTCAAATCCATAGACCGACTTGATTTCCAGGTACTCTTCCAACCCAAATACGCCCATCGAGCGGCCGATTCCGGATTGTTTGTAGCCACCCATTGGGGTCAAAGAGTTAGTCGCCGCGCCATTGAAGCAAATACGCCCGGCCCGCAGGCCGCTGGCAAACTCATAGGCTTTGCGCCGGTCCCCGCCAAACACATAGCCACCCAACCCATAAGGCGAGTCATTGGCAATTTCCAGTGCCTGCGCCTCGGAGGAATAGGGCACTACCACAAGGACCGGCCCGAAAATTTCTTCGCGGCAAATGCTCATGTCCGGCGTCACATCGACAAACACGGTAGGACGGGTGAAAAAGCCACGCTCAAAGCCCTCGGGGCGTCCCGGCCCGCCAACAATCAAACGTGCACCTTCATCAAGGCCCGCCTGGATATGACGCTGAATGCTATTGAACTGCGCCTGACTGACAATCGGGCCCATCGTCGTGGAAGGATCACGCGGATCCCCCAGACGGAATTGGTTTGCTTCGTCGGCCAGGAACGGAATGATTTGCTCCACTTGGCTTTCATGTACCAGCATGCGGCTCGGGGCGTGGCACGATTGCCCCGTATTGAAAAAGCAACGCTGTACGTTCCACCGTGCGGCCTTTTCCAAATCTGCGTCTCGAAGCACAATATTGGCTGACTTCCCGCCCAGCTCCAGACACACTCGTTTGATGGTACGTGCCGCTGCTTCGCCTACCTGAGCGCCTGCACCAGTCGATCCGGTGAAGGAAATCATGTCGACATCGGGATGCCTTGACATCGCCTCGCCGATCACGCGGCCCGAGCCATTGAGCATGTTGAAAACGCCCTTGGGTACGCCCGCGCTATCCAGCACTTCTGCCAGCAGAATCGCGCTCACCGGTGAGTTGATGCTGGACTTGGACACGACCGTGCACCCAGCGGCCAGGGCATAGATCAACTTGATGACGCTTGTCTGGATCGGCCAGTTCCACGGTGAGATCAGCGCACACACGCCCAAGGGTTCGCGGCGAACAATCGTGTTGCCAATCCGAGCCACGAACTCGTAGGTTTTCAGCAGGTCCCGAGCCACCTTCATGTGTTCGATTGGACCCATGACCTGAGCCCGAGCGCTACGAGGAATACCCACCTCTTGCGCAATGGCCTGGACAAAATCATCGGCGCGCAGTTCGTAGGCTTCGATGATGCGGGTGATCAGGTCGTAACGCTCATCAAGGGAAGACTGCGAGTAGCTTTTGAATGCACGTCGAGCCGCGGCGACCGCGGTGTCCACCTCTTCGACGGTCGCCATTGCGACTGTCGCAAACACCTCTTCAGTGGTCGGGTCAGTCAACTCCTGCCGATGGGGCGTTGCGGACTCTACCCATTCACCGTCGATATAGAACTTGGCGTAATCCTTCATCTTGCGGGTGCCTCCAACTGTTATGCGGCGAGCGTATGGCATCAGCTGCTGTGGGTGTAGCCGCCATCACAGGCGATGGTCTGGCCGGTGATGAACGACGCCGCCGGGGTGGCCAGGAACAACATGATTCCGACAAGGTCAGTGGGCAGCATTCCACGGGGAATGCACTGCAACGCCGCCGCGCGCTGACGCAGCTCAACTGTCGGATTGGCGACCCGCTCCACTTCCGTGGCAACGCTACCGGGACGAATGCAGTTCACAGTGATGCCGTGTGGTCCGAGTTCTCGAGCAAGCGAGTTGGTCATGCCGATCAGCGCCGATTTTGACGTGACGTAGTGCAGGTAATTCATCGTGCCACGGGGCACGGCGTCTGAGGAAATATTGATGATTCGGCCGAATTTCGCGTCACGCATGGCCTGAGCAACGGCACATACGCACAGATAGGTCCCCGTGATATTGACGTGCAGGACCTTCTGCCATTGCTCATATGGAATCTGATCGAACGCGCATTTTTCCAAGGCTGCGAAAATGGATGCGTTATTGATCAAGACGTCGATACGCCCATGAACCTTCAGGACCTGCGCGACCATGGCGTCAACCGAGGCCTTGTCACCCACGTCGACTTGCACTGCCAGGGCCTGACCGCCCGCAACCTCAATTTCTTGCACGACCGAAGCGGCCTTATCGAGATTAAGATCAGCGATAACCGGAAAGGCGCCTGCCGCCGCGTACTGCCGGGCCAGTTCCCGGCCAATGCCCTGGCCCGCGCCGGTGATGATCACAACCAATTCCTTGACGCTGAAATCACGGGCCTGCAGCGGAACGCCGGAGTCAGCGGGGGCGTGGGTAATGGATGATTCGCTCATGTCTATTCCTGGATTGAATTTTTTGTGAGGCCATGGAGACCTTATTCTTAAGTTGTTGTGAGTCACGCTTGGCCTGCCAGAACCCAATCATCCTTTTCGCCCTCAACCGCTGATCAAGGGGCCGGACGGCAACTACCCGCCCCACCCCATAAACCCCGGCCTCGACGATTGATGCAAAACGATGAAACCATCAACTTGCGAATAGAATTATGTCGAATTGTGGGATTTGTCAAGCCAATCGACATCCTGCGATCACGACTAAAAAAGCTTCAACACCCCCCCTGCTCCCGCTCATACAGCCTTTGTAGAGCTCATCTATACCGTGAAGGATTAATGAAAAAGCCGATTGTGCCAGCTTGTCATTCCGCGCAATTCAAAATTTGACCATATCTCACAGTGCGGGATATATTTAATCGGTGGTCACAAATCGGTCTGGGGATTGCCATCACGACACGGGCGCCGAAAAACATCCCGCTGACAGGATTGAATAATCCAGCCACGACCAACATTCAGTTAAACGAGGAATGAACAATGCGAGTAGGCAAGGCTGCAGACACGAACAGTGAAATGGTTGGAACCATGCGTGAAGGCAAGCTCGCGCAAAAGCATCTGCTGTTTGGCGAAGACGGTTCACCCAACAACTACGACTTGAACATGGGTCGAGCTGGCTCCGGGGGCTGGAGAACGCCACGTCATCGCCATAATTTCGATCAGATCCGCTACGTCATCAAAGGCGTCCTGCCTTACGGCGAGAACCAGTTTCTCAAACAAGGCTGGGTGGGTTACTTCCCGGAAAGCGTTCCCTACGGTCCTCAAGATCGTTCCGAGGGGCTTGAGACCCTCGTGTTACAACTGGGCGGCGCCAGCGGCTTCGGCTACCTGAGCGTCGCCCAGCGTGAAGAGACAAATGCGATCCTCAACGAGAAAGGCGAGTTCAGGAAAGGCCTTTACTACTGGAAAGATGAGAACGGCAACGAGCAAAGCATGGACGGCTCCGATGCCTGCTTCGAACATGCGACCGGACGCAAGTTGCAGTTCGCCGAGCCTCGCTATACCGATGTGATCGCAATGAACCCCGATGCCTTTGACTGGCTGCCAGAAGGTTCGGAAGGTGTCTCGGTCAAGTGGCTTGGCACCTTTACCGAACGGAACATGCGCATCGGTTTTGTTCGACTGGACGCAAACGCTGTGTTCGGGGCCGGCCAGCACCCTTCCCTCCAGGTTCTCTACCTCACAAAAGGCCGACTCGCCGTTGGCAATGATGAATATGGCCCTGAGACCGGCTTTGAATTGCTGGCAAACGAAGGTCCCGTCGCCATGCGCGCGCTGGAGCCAACCGAGCTGCTTTGTGTGGTCTTCCCGCAATTCTAAAAACGATAGCCGCGCCGTTTCGATAACGCCCCGTGCGGTGAGCACATCGTAAACAGCGCCGCGGTCGGGTAGGACTGTGAATAATTATTCAAGGGATACTCCAATGTCTAATGCAAACAATAAGATCACCCTCAACGACCCTGAGCTGCTGAGAAACCAGAATTACATCAACGGTCAGTGGGTGTCCTCCGACAGCGGTGCCGTCATGGAGGTACGCAACCCTTCGACAGGTGAGCTCGTAGGCACTGTCCCATCCATGGGTGCGGAAGAAACCCGCCGGGCAATCGAGGCCGCCGGAGCAGCGCTTCCGGCCTGGCGCGCCATGACTGCCAAGGCTCGTGGTGCAATCATTCGTCGCATCGGCGAATTGATGCTGATCCACAAAGACGACCTGGCGACCATCATGACCGCCGAGCAAGGCAAACCATGGGCGGAAGCCAAGGGAGAGATCGAGTATTCGGCTGGTTTCCTGGAATGGTTTGCCGAGCAAGGGCGCCGTGTGTATGGCGAAACCATGCCCGGGCACGTGCCGGGCCGGCGTGTCTTGATCACCAAAGAGCCGATTGGGGTTTTCGCTGCGATCACACCGTGGAATTTCCCGTCAGCGATGATCACCCGTAAAGCTGGCCCCGGCTGGTCGGCAGGCTGCACCGGGGTTATTCGCCCCGCCTCACAGACGCCCTTTTCTGCCCTTGCCATTGCAGTGCTCGCCGAGCGCGCCGGCCTGCCCAAAGGCGTTTGCAATGTCATCACCGGCCCTTCAGGGGCGACCGGTGGCGAGCTGACCGGCAACCCGATCGTACGCAAGCTGTCTTTCACCGGATCGACCGAAGTGGGCCGTGTGCTGCTGGAGCAATGCGCCAAGACAATCAAGAAAACATCCATGGAGCTGGGCGGCAATGCGCCTTTCATCGTTTTCGACGATGCGAACCTGGATGAGGCGGTCAAAGGTGTCATGGCGTCCAAGTTCCGTAACACCGGGCAAACCTGTGTATGTGCCAACCGCATCCTGGTTCAGGATGGCGTCTACGATGCCTTCACCGAAAAATTGAAAGTCGCCGTGGAAGCCTTGTTCGTGGCGGATGGCATGGAAGAGGGAGCCACCCAGGGGCCGCTGATCAACCAGGCATCCGTTCTCAAGGTCGAACAGCACATCAACGATGCCTTGGCCAAAGGGGCATCGGTCATCACCGGTGGTGCCAGACACGCAAGGGGCGGCAACTTTTTCCAACCAACCGTGCTGGCCAATGTTCCGAAAGATGCGTTGATCTTCCGCGATGAGACCTTTGGTCCTGTCGCCCCGCTGTTCCGATTCTCGAGCGAGAAAGAAGCCATCGACCTCGCCAACGACACGCCGTTCGGCCTGGCGAGCTACTTTTACGCTCGAGATCTGGGCCGGGTTTTCCGTGTGGCGGAAGCCTTGGAGTACGGCATCGTCGGTATCAACGAAGGCTTGATCTCCACCCCTGAAGTACCTTTTGGTGGTGTCAAGGAAAGCGGCCTGGGTCGAGAAGGCGGCCATAACGGTATCGAGGAGTACCTGGAAATTAAATACATGGCGCTGGGCGGCCTGTAGGCCTCGCCATTTTATTAAGCGCGGGCGCGTTATGCGCCCGAAGCTAATGGTTAAAGAAAAGCGCAGCCCCTCCTTCTCAGCCTAGCCGGCAGCGCGCATTCAATTGCACCTCTTCACCCCCACCGAAAGCGTCAGCTAGCAACAGCATTTGGCCAGGAACCAGCCCTACCAGTCCGAGCTGTTTCCAAGCGAAGTTCAAGGCGCCACGGATCATTTCCTGGGTAGAGCGAACGCCACTAACTTGTTGCTGAGCCGCGTTTTAAGCCCTTTTTTTCCGCCAGCGGCAATCACGAGGAATTGCCGACCGCTGTGCGAACCAATGTAAGTAATAGGACTTGCATTACCACCGCCGGGTAAACGCGCCGACCACAATTCCTGCCCCGTACGTACATCAAGCGCTCGGATCGTCCTTTCGGCAGTCGCGGCGATGAATACCAAACCGCTGCGCGTTGTCACCGATCCGCCGCTCATAGGTGTACCTATGGTGAGCGGCAACATCGAGGGAATCCCGAAAGGGCCAGTATCCCTCGCAGTACCTAATGGTTTGGACCATAGAAGCTTACCGTTAGACAAATCCACAGCGGAAATCAGCCCCCAGGGCGGCGCATTGCAAGGCGTCCCTAGAACTGAGAGAAATGGTGTTCCATAAGCCCCATAAGGCGTGTTGAGCATGGGCCGTTGTGCGTCCCCGCCCGGACTCTGGCCATCATTGAGCTTGAATTTTCGTTGCACGGCCTCTTCACGACTAACCAGCTCAACTTGGTCCACCATGCGTAACCAGTTAACGATCATGACATTATGATCGGTATCAACCGATACACTCCCCCAATTGATGCCCCCAGTAGAACCCGGCGCGATTAGCACGGGCTGATTCGGAGTGATAGGCGTTAAATGCCCTTCGTAGCGAGACTTGCGGAACTGAATCCTGCACATCATTTGATCCAGCGGGCTCACGCCCCACATATCTTTCTCCCTCAGGGTAGGCTGACGAAATGCCGGAAGCCCCACCGAAGCTGGCTGCGTCGGTGATATTCGTTCACCTTCTGCTATTCCCCCTTGGGGTGCAGCGATTTCTTTAACGGGAAATATCGGTTCCCCTGTCTCACGATCCAATATGAAGACTTCTCCTCTTTTGGTTGGCTGGATAAGCGCGTGCCGAGTTCGACCTGCGAACGGTAAATCGACCAAGGTTGGCTGAGACGGAACATCGTAATCCCAGATGTCGTGATGAGTTGTCTGGAAGCGCCAACGCAACCTGCCGTTCTCAGCATCCAACGCTATGACGGAGCTAGAGACGGCTTCATCGCCGTCACGGCGTAACCCACCAAAATTATCGGGTGTCGCGTTGCCCATAGGTAGGTAAACCAGCCCTAGTTTTTCATCGGCGCTGATTGGAGCCCAGCTATTGGGTGAGGACGGTGAATAAACCTCACCTTCGGGCGGTGCGCCAACCCGGTTTGGTCGCTCCGAATCGTAAGCCCATGAGAGCTGGCCAGTGACCGCGTCAAATGCACGTATCACTCCGGAAGGCCCACCCCAATATTGGCCGTCAGGAATCCCGCCCCCAACCACAACCTTGCCGCGCAAAATCTGCGGGGCTGAGCTCAGGTAGTAAAGTCCCTGAGGGTAAGGCTTGATCCCACTGCGCAAGTCAATAACGCCGTTCTTACCAAATTGCTCACAGAACGCTCCGGTCTGAGCATCCAAAGCCACCAGCCCAGGTGTTTGATTCGGAGCATAAATGCGCTGAGCGCATGGACCTTTGGCATTTGGAATTTCGTAATAGGCAACGCCCCGGCAAGGCTTACCCGAAGGAGGTGTTCCCGCTGAAATATCACGACTCCAACGCTGCTCGCCTGTTTCGGCATTGAATGCACTGATGCGATTTTGCCCATTGCACGCGTAGAGAGTATCCCCAACCATGATAGGGACCACTTCAAGGCCATTTTCTGGCCCTGGTCCCATCGGCCCGGTCTCTGCCTCCCATGCAACCTCTAACTTATCCACGTTACCCGGATTGATCTGGGTAAGTGGGCTGAAGCGTGTGCCAGCTTGATCATTGCCAAAGGCTGCCCAATCCTGACGTCCCGACGGTTCGTTTCCGAGGTTCGAAGCTGGGTAGGCCATTGAAAGGCCTGCGCGCAGGAGCGGATCGGATGGTCCGGCGTTATCCAGACTATGCAGCCCGGCACCCGCCGCCACGCCCAGAACCAGCGTGATAAACGACCCCAGATATGCGCCGCGCCGGGTGTAACGCATAGCAACGGGTGGCACCAGCAGCACAATCCCAAGGACCAAAAGCAAGCCTATCCTGGGGACTAACTGCCAGCCATCGAAACCTACCTCCCAAATACTCCAAGTTAACGTGGCTGCAAGCAGGGCCACGTACAGTCCCAGGACGCGGCTATCTTTGCGAATGATCCCGAGCGCGCACACCACCAAAGCTGCCCCGGCGATAACGTAGTAAGACGAGCCGCCGTAACCCAGAAGTATGGCTCCACCAACCAACAGAGCTAGGCCTAGCAATCCTGCTGCAACTGCGACGCATACCCTGACAGCATGAATCGAACGTTTTTCCATCTGCATAAAATGCCTATTTCGAAATGAAGGAACCCATCGGTCACATCAGTTGTGAGAAAAAAGTTTTAAGCCTCGTGCCAAGCCTTCAGATTCAAATATCGATGTACCGAGGCCACTCCCTCCGCCGCCTGCGACGATGTACAGGCCTTTACTGTCCGGGCTCAGCGCCAAACTCGCACTTTCCAGGTTGAGGCCCGCGTCGCGCTGGGGGAGTAGTACTTGACTGACGGGTACGCCATTAGGAGCAAACACCATAACCCTGCCCTGCTCCATCATCGCCACGTAGACGTTGCCTTCGCTGTCGATTCGCATCGAGTCTGGGCCTGCCCCCGTAAAACGGTACGGCACTGAGGTCCCCAGTGGGGCGATGGTTGTCGCAGTGTCAAGTTTGATTTTATGAAGGAGGTTACGGCCATACTCCGTCACCCATAGGGTTCTGCCATTGGGCGAGAGCGCGACTCCATTCGCTAATGAAAGATGAAGGAGTACGGGCGTAACTGCGCTGCCATCCGGCGATACGTAGTACACCCCGCCTGCCGGACTGGTAGAATTTCCGCGAAAATCAGTAAAGTAAAAGCCACCGGCCACATCAAACACCAAATCATTAGGAACAAATCCTTGCTCAGGGCCAATGATGATGTGCTGCTCCCTTCCGTCCGGACTTACCGCCACAATCGATCCGCTGGTGTATTGGTCGGTTATTAGGGCCACATATATCCGTCCATCCCGGTGGATAGCTGTGCCTCCAGGATTTCCTCGGGCGAAACTCGCGAGTGTATCCACTTGGCCTCGGGAATCCATGCGCAGAAGTCGCCGTCCCTTAACGTCAGAAAAGACCAGACCTCCAGCACGATCAAAACTTGCCCCTTCAAGAACCGTATCGGACCTGGTCGCTGTCGCAAATGAACTGGCCACCCGGTTCGGCAGCGCAAATTCGGCGTAGGGGATGGGGGATTTGCTCGTAGCACTTTGTTCGTCCGGTTGCCAATCCCAGGTCCGTGCCGTAAATGGGCCGTCGTTCTTAATACTGCAACCTTGAATCAGTGCTAAGAACAATGAAACCGTGACTTTTTTACGCCATGTTTTCCTAGTAGTGATTTTTTTGGGTTCTTTCACAGCTTACCTCTCGAGCTGAGGAGCAACAGAGCTGCCGGTTGCCTCTTCTGCATATCGAATTCCATTTGGCCATACTCCTTAAAATATTTTACAAAGCAGCTCCTCCCCAGCCTGATACACCCATACGCTCTGCACTTAGCCACCAAACTGTTTTAAAGATCCATAGACTCATCATTGCTTGCCGTCAGCCAAGCGAAGCCAACCTGATCGCGCAAATGACATAGCTGGCGTTTTCATGACAGGCAGCATATCTTGGCCCCTGCCCGGGACACATATTTGAGCTGATGGACAGGTCGGCGGTGCGAAATACTAACGTTCAAAACTACTCGATCGACTAGCTGTCGGGTAGCAAGCTGGGCAAATACAGCCATGAGATACATTGATAGGTGACCGGCTCAGACCGGCTCCCCCACTTGAGCAAAAATCTAGCGGATGGAGTGGCAATACTGGCATCATCAAGGCGCACAGCGTCTCGATACCTTTGTCTCTCTTCTTAGCTTTTTTGCTCTTTCAACCCGGCCAGCTACGCAGCGAACTGGTTGTCCGAACATCAGGATTTGCCTAATTGGGGCACAGGTGCTTCTAAGTTCTTTAACCGCTACAGCGTCTGTCGTTATAAAAGACGGCTGGACCTCTTAGGCTTGCCAAAGCTATCGTCATATTCAAGCGTACTGATCGTGTTCCGTCGAAATCGAGCTGCAATAAGCTTCTCGACGAAATCGTTGATGCACCTCACTCATTCAGCTTTTGCTTCACCTCAATCGCCAGACGCCTCCTACCCCAAGCTCATCGTTGCCTTCGAGCTGCTCCTGCAAAAACTCACAAAAACCTTGGGCTGCCGGAGAGATTGCACGCGTGCTTGAATGATAGATACACACCTGCCTGGTAACTTCCGGCTGAATAATTGGCCGCATCGTCAAGCCGAGCAATCGAGCCAGTAATCCCACATAAGCCGGACCCAATGTGGCGGCCATACCCTGCGCGGCAATCCCCAGCGCCGTACTGACGTTCTCGACAATATCCACGGGAATGATTCGGCTCTGAGCGAACTCTCCAGCGTGAGTGAGCGCGATGGTGCGTTCGTAGTCCCTACCTGCGACCACTAGCGGTTGCTGCCTCAACTGACTCCACGGGATGCTTTGATATCCGGCGAGCGGATGGCTCGCTGAGCACCACAGCACCCAAGGACTCTTGAAAAGATCCATACGCACAATGTCATCTCCCACTGGCTGATCCGCGCCGATAGCAAGGTCGGCGTCTGCATTACTCACCATATTCACTAGGCCATCCACAGGTGCGTCGCGTATCCGGATTACAAGCTTGGGCCGCGTTCGGGTGTACTCCTTGATCAGCGCCGGAAGCACCGAACTGGCCATGATCAGTGGAGCCGCAATCCGAACGACCCCCGACGCCCTGTTGCAGATGTCGTCAGCGGAGTTCTGTGCCAATTGCATGTGTTTGAGAACGCTCGTCGCCGAAGGGAGAAACTCCCTTCCGGCCGGGGAAAGGACGACGCTGCGCGTCGTTCGATCGAACAAACGAAGCTCCACCGCCAATTCCAGATCCCCTACCAACTGGCTGACCGCAGAACTTGAAAGACTCAACTGCTCGCCAGCCTTGCGAAAACTTCTTGCCTGCGCCACTGCAACGAACGCAGCCAGCTGACGCGGGGTGAAACGTGGATGCGGCATCGGACGGCCCTTTGATTATCCAGTTTTGCTTAATGATAGTCCGGAATTCATCGCTTGTTGATTGTAAGTCTCACCGGCAGATTGAAGGCGCTCACTAAGCCCACGGACGGGCTGGACAGGTGCTCAAGGAAGGTCCCAATAACAATTTCCCCGAGTGAAAGCGCCACTATGTCAACGATCGATTTAAGCCATGAAATTGCGCGTCATGTCGCTAATACCCGCTATGAGAATCTCCCTGGCGATGCTATTGAGGCGGCGAAAAAATCCATTCTGGACACCTTGGGCGTCATCCTTGCCGGCAGCGGAATGGAGCCTGCAGTCCAAGGCGTAGCCGATATCGTGCTGAGCGGCGGCGGACGTCCAGACTGCTCCGTCCTGGGATTCAACAGCAAAGTTCCCGCCCCCATGGCCGCCTTCGCCAACGGGGTAATGGCTCATTGCTTGGATTATGACAACCAGACCCCATGGGGTGCGCACCCTGACAGTTCGGTGGTACCTGCCGTTCTCGCTATCGCACAGCACAAGGGCGGTGTCAGCGGCAAGGATCTGATCACCGCCGTAGCCCTGGGCGAGGACCTTTTCGTTCGTCTGCGATGCAATGTGCGTTGGAAGCAGGACTGGAATCTCTCCTCAGTCCTCGGGGTGTATTGCGCCGCCGCGGCTGCGGGTCACATTCTGGGGCTGAACGCGCAACAGCTTGCTCATGCCCTAGGCATTGCGAGCATGCAGTCAGCCGGAACAATGGAAGTCATCTTCGGTATCGGCAGCGACCTGCGAGGAATGTATGCCGGTTTCACCGCCCAAGGCGCCGTGCTTGCAGCGTTGATGGCGCAGCGAGGGATTACCGGAATCAACGATCTGTTCGAAGGCAAGGCCGGTATTTTCAACGTCTACTTTGGCGGTGAATACGACCGCGCCAAAATGGTTGAAGGTCTGGGCAAGACTTATCTTGGCGCATCGATGATCTACAAAGCCTGGCCTGCGGTCGGCAACGTGCATACCTATATTCACGCAGCGATTGAAATGATGCGGGAACATTCTCTCAAGGCCAGCGAGATCGAGCAGATCTACGCCTACGTGGGCGACTTCCATATGCGCATGTGCACTCCCCTAGACGTGCGCCGCGCCCCGAAAACTCTCGTGGATGCGAAATTCAGTCTTCCTTACTGCGTTGCCTTGGCCCTGGCACGCGGTGAAATTCGCATCAGCGATTTCAGTTCCGCCGCGCTGGTCGATCCTGAGGTGCTTGCGCTGGCACAAAAAGTCGTTCCGATTGAAGACAGCGATCTGGACTGGAAAGTAACGATTCCCGATGGCCGCCTGGAAATCCTCATGCGTGATGGCCGGCGGCTTCAGCGCAAGGGCGACAACGTCCCGGGCAGCCCGGAAACGCCGTTGTCCTGGGATCGACTGATTTCAAAATTCCGCGATTGCGCGTCGGTCGCTGCACATCTTTTGGCACCGGATGCCATCGAAGCTGCCGTGCAGATGGCGCGAAATCTGGAGTCTCTGGACGACTGCGCAAAATTGCTGCACGCCTTGACTTGATCGCAAACATTCCTCCCAGACAGCCGGGTATGTTCGGCTGCTTGTTTTCCACGACATTGAAACTTACCGAAGTCATCCAACAATAAGAGGTGCATTCATGAAACGGTTCGAAGGCAGAGCAGTTCTGATAACGGGCGCAGCCAGCGGGATTGGCGCGGCTTGCGTGCAACGCTTGTACGACGAAGGTGCAAGCGTTGCAATCGCGGACATCGATCAGGCTCGAATCAACGATATAGCGGCTCGGTTCGATGAACCCGCGCGGGTTTACGCAGCAGCACTCGATGTATCTGATCCCGAGCAGGCGAAAACATTTGTCGCTGAAGCTCAAAACAAGTTGGGCAACCTGCATGGGCTGATCAACTGTGCCGGGATCAAAGGTGTCGGCAACGTTCTTGACTGCGATCTGGAAAACTGGAAGAGAGTGATGGCGGTGAATCTGGATGGCACGTTCTTGATGTGCCAAGCCTTTGCACGCGCCGTCCGGGACGACAAGAGCTCGCGCGCGATCGTCAACATTTCCTCGGGTGCCGGCATCCTGGGCGTTCCGAATCGCTTGCCATATGTTGCGTCGAAGTTTGGTGTTTCCGGCATCACCCGCACCATGGGCGCGGAACTCGGAGCCTTCGGAATCCGCGTGAATGCCATTGCGCCCGGGATGATTCGTACTCCGTTCACCGCCTATATGTTCGAAGACCCCGAGAAGACCAAGCGCATTCGTGCAGCTCATGCAATCGGTCGTGAAGGCGAGCCAGAAGAGATCGCTGCAGTCGCCGCGTTCCTGCTGACCGATGACGCAAGCTTCATGACAGGAGCGGTGGTCAGCGTCGACGGAGGCCAGACTGCCTGCATTGCGCCGGTGTAACGCAGGACTAAAACCGGCACCTCCCGGTGGCGTTTATCTATCAGAAACGCAGGGAGAGTGCCGTCAGCCCGGCGAACAATACGCTTGCAAATCGCGGCCCCAAAGAGAGCCTTAGAAGGCTTGAGCAATCCAGGCGCTGCGCAGAACAACGCTGAATAATAATAAGGAAGAACACCATGACAACTGCCGATGACACCGCGGCAAAAAAGGCATTTCGACGACTGATGCCGTTAATGATTGTCTGCTATTTCGTCGCTTATCTAGATCGCGCAAACGTTGGATTCGCCGCACTTCACATGAGCAAGGACATCGGCCTCACCGCTGCCGCGTTTGGGCTGGGTGCCGGGCTGTTTTTCCTGACTTATTTTTTATTCGAGATCCCCTCCAATCTGATGCTGGCCCGCTATGGTGCACGACGTTGGATCGCGAGAATATTATTTACCTGGGGCCTGATGTCCGGGGCCATGGCGTTCGTTACGACGGATACGGAGTTCTATGCTCTGCGCCTGTTATTAGGAGCAGCAGAAGCAGGATTTTTCCCAGGAATCACTTACTTCGTGACACTCTGGTTCCCCGCCCGTTATCGCGCTCGGGTTATGGGAACATTTCTGTGCGCTGCCCCAATTTCGCTATCACTCGGGGGGCCGGTCTCCGGTTTGCTTCTGGAGCTCGACGGAACCCTCGGCATTCCTGGCTGGCGCTGGATGTTTTTTCTCGAGGCGCTGCCGGCAATTGTTCTTTCGTTTGTCGTCCTTCGGTATTTGACCGATCGCCCCCACGACGCAACCTGGCTATCTCCTCAAGAGAAACAAGCGCTGGCTGCACGTCTGGCCGAGGATGCCGACGCCTGCCCTCCTTTGCCGCACGACAGCCTGTTTCGTGCATTGACCAGCGCACGGGTTCTGCTGCTGGGGCTGGCCAACTTCGCGATCGTCGTAGGCGCCTATGGCGTAAGCTTTTTCCTTCCCAGAATCATCAAGGAGTTTGACCTTGGCGATCTGCAGACCGGATTAATTTCTGCCGTGCCTTATGCTCTGGCTGCAGTCGCCATGATCTGGTGGGGAAAACGATCCGATGCCAGGCTGGAACGTCGTTTTCATACCGCCGCCCCGATCGTACTCGCAACGTTGGGCTTGATAGCGGCGGCACTGTTGAGTCATCCGCTCGCCCGGATGGCGGCGTTTTCCTGTGCAGCGATAGGCTGTTGGGCTTCTATCTCGCCATTCTGGTCGTTGTGCTTCAGTCAGATCCCCTCGAAATTCGCTGCCGGCGCGATCGCCGCCATTAATGCAATAGCCAACTTGGGAGGCTTCACGGGTCCCGCCATCATGGGTTTCTTCCGCGACCGCACCGGTGATTTCACCGTGGGCCTGCTGATCCTGGCGGGTATCAATTTGAGCGCCGTGGCAATCGTGCTGTTTGTCAACCGAACGCGCACCAATCATGTCCCGACCGTACAGTCTGAAACTTCACTCAGTTAGGAGATTTCCGTGAAAACTTATGCGCACTGGATTGACGGCAGTTATCGAAATCCGACCAGCATGCAATGGATGGACAGTGTCGATCCTTATCGCGGCGAGCCGTGGGCAAAAATTCCCCTGGGTTCTGCTGCCGACGCAGATGCTGCGGTGGCATGTGCCAAACGCGCCATGACGGTGGGCCCATGGGCACGCATGAGCGCAACCGAGCGCGGCAAAATCATGCGACGTATCGGCGACGTCACACTGGAAAATATCGATCTGCTCGCGGAGCTCGAAGTACGTGACAACGGCAAGCTGTTCGCCGAAATGCGGGGGGCGATAAAAAGCGTCGCGGATATCTGGTACTACTACGCGGGCCTCGCTGACAAAATCCAGGGCTCCGTGATGCCAATCGAAAAAGAAGGCATTGTCGCGATGACTACCCGGGAACCGGTTGGGGTAGTCCTTGCGTTGACCGCGTGGAACGCCCCCTTAAACTTCCTGGCACTCAAGTGTGCCCCCGCGTTGGCAGCCGGTTGTGCTGCAGTCGTAAAGCCCTCCGAATACTCCTCGATCAGCTCCCTCGAATTTGCACAACTGACCAGGCAAGCCGGGTTGCCGGATGGCGTCCTCAATGTGGTAACCGGACTTGGTTCGGATATCGGCGCGCCCCTCGTCGAGCACCCGGACGTCGCGATGGTGACCTTCACCGGATCTGATGCAACGGGCGCCAAAGTTTACGAAACCGCCGCTCGCCATATGAAACGAGTCGCCCTGGAGCTGGGCGGTAAATCGCCCAATATTGTCTTTGAGAACGCTGACCTGGAGCTGGCCGTTGCCGGGGCGGTCTCCGGTATCTTCGGTGGGGGTGGTCAAATGTGCACGGCTGGCTCACGCCTGTTGGTGCAGCGTTCGATTCTTGAAACCTTCACTGAGCGGCTGCTCGAAAGCGCTCGATCCGTGACGCTCGGTAACCCCATGGATCCAGCCACCCAAATGGGCCCCATGTCCACCGCACCACAATACCGAAAAGTGCTGGAATACATCGAGATCGCCCAGGGCGAAGGGGCGCATTGCATTCTGGGCGGCAAGCCCGCAACCGGACCCGGCCTCACGGGCGGCCAATTCATCGAGCCGACAATATTTGTCGGTGTTTCAAACGGTATGCGTATTGCTCAGGAAGAAGTCTTCGGTCCGGTCTTGTCCGTCATTGCCTTCGAAGACGAAGACGAAGCCATTTCGATCGCGAACGACATTCCTTACGGACTGGCTGCCGGCGTTTGGACGCGTGACACAGGACGCTTGTTCAGGATGTCCAAGGCATTGGAGGTTGGAACCGTCTGGGGTAACACGTACCGTACTTACAGCTACATGATGCCGTTTGGAGGAATGAAGCGTTCAGGCATCGGTCGCGAAATGGGGATCAAAGCCGTCGACGAGTTCCTGGAGACGAAAAGCCTCATGATCTCGATTGCAGATGCGCGTCCGGGTAACAATTTCATCCCCCGCTGACGCGTCGCTGAGTTGCTTTTTATCCATTCACTTCAGCGCTAGGCGGACTGGGAGCGGACATCCAAGACGGCCGCTTCCAGCCGATGAACCCATCATTACTGATGGGAAAACAGCTTAAGTGCCTCAGCGACCCCCCGCGCCCGGAAAATTACCGAGCCCTGCCCCCGATCACCGTCGTTCGCCACGAGATACACCTCCCGGGTGCCTGGCTTGAGAGCCATGCTGGTCGAAAACAAGAAGTGCCCCGCCTCTCTACCCGGAAGTAGAATCTGCCCGATCGGCAGGCCGTTGGGGTTGATCACCAGTACACGTCCTTGGCTGTATTGCGCGACATAAACGTTGCCATCTGCGTCGACCCGCATCGAGTCAGGTGATGGCCCGTGGAAACGATAAACCACCACCGCTCCGAATGGCGCGATTGTTTGAGCATCTTTGAGCTCAACGCGGTGCAGCAAACCCGTACCGAACTCTGTCACCCACAATCTCTTCCCGTCAGGGGACAGGGCTATGCCGTTGGCGTTCGCCATATTGGGCAGAATGGGCACGATACTTTTGTGATCGGCCGGCACGTAATATACGCCGCCAGTGGGCTCGGTAGAGGTACCTTTAAGGTCGGTAAAGTAGAAGCCGCCATTGGCGTCGAACACCAGGTCATCGACCAGCAACCCCTTATCTGCGCCAATGATCACCTCAGGGTTTTTACCATCTGCATCGTAGGCCGTAAGATTGCCTGTATCTATGTAGTTACCCAATCCCGCGACAAACAATCGGCCGTCCTTGTGTATGGCGAGGCCTGCGGAACCACGTACATTCTTCGCCACCACCACATCAAACTGGCCTTGGGCGTCTATTTTCAGTACCTGCCCGCCTAACACTTCCACAAACAACAGATTACCTTGACGGTCGAAGGCGGGTCCTTCCAATTGCCAGCCCTCGTCCGTGACTTTGAACCAGGGCTGCGCGGTAACCGTCGGCAAGTCCTTTTCCGCTGCGGATATACCGTAGAGCTGTTGACCCTGGGTCGGGTAATTCAGCGTGGGGATGATGTCCGAATCATTGGCCAGTGACAGTCTGGAACTCAACGCTATCGCAAGGGCTACTAAGGTCGCTTTTTGCATGGAACAACACCTCTGTACTTATTTTTGGAGTGGAGTGTCTGGGCCTGCATATTTTGAATGTGAATGAACGAAGCACAGAGACGTAGGCGCCTATGACACCCTCCGTCCCGAGAACGCCCTCTTCCGTTCAGTGTGCCAAATCACGCCCGCGGGTTTCCTTAACCAGAAACCGCACAGCCAACACCGCGATAAATGCCAGCGCCATGAAGTAGAAAATAAAGGCATTGGGCGAGATATACGCAGTCAACCACGACTTCAGGTAGGGCGCGGTTCCGCCGAATATGACGGCAGAAACAGACGAGGGAATGCTGATCACTTGGGCCCGAACTCGGTTGGGAACCAGTTCGCTCATGAAGGCGACCTCAGTGGAGGCTACCGCCGCGAAAAAGAACAAGCCGATCGCCATGGGCAGCAGAATCTGCAGAAAACTTGGACCCAATAAAAAATGCTGCAGCGGGTAAACGAGCAGGAAAATGGCTCCGAATCCAACCGTGTAGTTGAAGCGCCGCCCGCGGCGGTCAGAGATATAAGCCCAGACGGGCAACATGAACAGGTACATGACCTGGGCGACAAGGACCGCCCAATAGGCGTCCTGTGGTTTGGCGCCAAGCATGGTGATCGCGTAATCACCAAAGGTCACGAGCATGGTGTACGAAGCGACATAATTGGCGGGCCAGATCAGAAATAAAATCAGTACCGTTTTTCTGTACTGCCAGATAGTTCGCCAATAACCGTTATCTTCGAGCTGCGCCTGCCGCTTGGAGTCTTCGAACGTCGATGACTCATTCATTCCATGGCGAAGGAACAAGGTTAACAGCCCATAAAGAACACCAATCGCGAACGGAATGCGCCAACCCCATCCTTGCATGTCTTCTGTACTGAGAACCGAACTGAGGATTACGCCGAACAGCGTTCCCTGGATGATGCCAAGAATCAGCCCGATGGGATAAGCACAACTCTGCAGCGTTCGCCATTTGGGGTCGGCCATTTCGCCGACATAGACGAATGCCGAGATACTTTCCATCCCATGAGCAAGCCCTTGCATTAGCCGAGCAGCCACAAGCACAAACGCCGCGGCGGCCCCGATGGAACCATAGGTCGGGGCGCAGGCAATGACCAGACTACCGAGAGTGGCAAGCATCAATGCACACAGCATGATCGGCTTGCGTCCGAAACGGTCCGCCAATCTGCCGGCCAGCATCGCTCCAACCGGTCGAGCGATAAAGCCGATGGCGAAAATGCCGAGCACATTGAGCGACGCGGCAAGCGCGCTGTCCTGAGGAAAAAACAACCTGGAAAAATAGGGTGCGAACGTCGCGTAGACCACGAAATCGTAATACTCGAACGAGACCCCCAGCACACCTCGAATCAGGGACTTTCGGCGAGCCTTTTCAGCCGACAAGGTTGCATCCGCCGTGCGGTTCGAGCGTTGTTCTTCAATAGGTTTAGCGTAACGTGGAGATGAGTCGGCCGTCTGGCCAAAGGAGTCTGTACCTGCCATTTTTATTATCCTCGTGATGACCGTAAGACGGCCGCCTTCCATCGCGAAGACGGCATCCAGGGATACTTCACTCACTGATGATCGATCCAACTGGCGGACACGTTGCCTGCAGGCATCAACGTGCCCTGATGTCACTGCCTCTCAATGGAAAGAACGACCACCGTCCACGGCCAAGGCAGTACCGGTGATGTAGGAAGACTCCGTAGAGGTCAAGAAGAGGATGGCCGCAGCGATCTCCGACGGATCGGCCAGACGCTTGAGTGCGTAATTGCTGACGTTGCCCCGGTATCCGTCTGCCATTGGGGTGTCCACCATGCCCGGGCAGACACTATTGACCCGCACCCGTGGGGCCAACTCCGCAGCCATGCAGCGTGTCAGGTTGATCACTCCACCTTTGGATGCCGCGTAGGCGGTAAGGCCCGGCGCATTGGGTAGCAGGCCCGCCGCTGAGGCGATGTTAACGATCGTTGAAAAAGGCTCATCAATCATCCAGCGCAGGCAGTTGCGCGATACGATGTAGGTGCCCACCAGGTTGATCTCGATCTGCTGACGAAACTCATTGGCAGGTACTTCAAGGATGGAGCCCTTGCCCATGATCCCGGCGGCGTTGACGACGCCGTCGATACCGCCCATGTCCCGCGCCGCTTGCTCAGCGACTTGCGCTACGGCCTCCTCGTCGCTGATATCGACTGCGAAACAATGGCCCCTGCCCTTGAACGCCGCGCTCAATGCCTCGCCGTTCCTGTCAAGCAACGCGACGCTGGCCCCTTCCGCTAGAAAGCGCTCTGCCGTCGCCCGCCCGATACCTGACGCGGCGCCAGTGATCACGATTCGCCGTCCGTCCAGGCGGGCGCTATTGGATTGATGAGAAACCTTATGGGTCATTTTGTTGTTTTCCCTTTTTTGTTCTGTAAGGCCAAGCAATCATGAGCACTGATGTCGTGTCTCGCTCACGCTGCTGTCAGCCGGCTCAGCGCGGAATGAAGTTGTTTTGCGGGCGTGCATCTGCAATGGAAATCATGAGGCTCTTGGTTTCGAGGAATTCATCCACTGCCTCGATGCCCATCTCCCTTCCTATGCCGGACTTTTTCATTCCGCCGAAGGGCATCATGTAGCTGTAGGTGCGGTATGTGTTGCCCCAGACCGTTCCGACCTCGAGCGCCTTGGCCATGCGAAACACGCGGCCAATGTCACGGGTCCACACCCCGGCTGTCAGCCCATAGGCAATGTCATTGGCGATGGATACCGCTTCAGCCTCGTCTTCAAAACCGATGACGGACAGCACCGGGCCGAATACCTCTTCCTGGGCAATGCGCATCGAATTGGATACGTGGGTAAAAATCGTCGGCTCGACGAACTGACCGCCGCGAATACCCGGCCCACTGGCAGGCTGGCCGCCAAATACGCAGCGTGCACCTTCTGCTTTGGCTATCTCGATGTAATCGAGCACTTTCTGATATTGCGGAGCGGTGGACATGGGCCCCATTTGGGTGGCGGGGTCCATCGGATTGCCCACTTTGACCGAACGCGCACCGGCAATTAACTGCTCGGTAAAAGCGTCCAAGATAGAGTTTTGGACCAACACTCGGGAGCCAGCCGTGCACATCTGACCTCCACCGCCGAAGATGCCGGAGACCGCCCCGGCCACGGCCAGCTCCAGGTCAGCGTCCTCAAAGACGATATTGGGGGATTTGCCGCCCAGCTCCAGCGCCACCCGCTTCATATGGCGAGCCGCGGTTTCGTAAACTTTGGCGCCCGTTACGTCAGATCCGGTAAAGGTGACCATCGCAACGTCGGGGTGCTCGACGAGCGGAGCACCAATGCCAAGGCCCAAGCCTGTGACCACATTGAGGACGCCATCCGGCAACCCGGCTTCCTTCGTTAGCGCTGCGAATTCCAGAGAACTGACCGAGGAAAACTCCGAGGGTTTGACCACCACTGAGCAACCTGCGGCTAAAGCCGGCGCACACTTGAGTGCCAGAAAATTTAAGGGAGCATTCCAAGCAGTCAACGCAAGGACTACTCCAACCGGTTCCCGGGAAGTCATCGCGACAATGCCTTCTTTCTCGATCGGCATCACGGAGCCCTGGATTTTGTCGGCAAGGCCCGCGTAGTAATACCAAATCTCCGCCACGTTGCTGATCGCGCCGCGCATTTCCGCCAGCAACTTGCCGTTGTCGCGCACCTCAAGTTCGGCCAGACGATCAGCATTTTCCAAGGTCAGGTCGCCGATACGCCGCATGATTTTTCCACGCTGGGTTGCGCTCATGCTGGCCCAAGGCCCCGACGTCATCGCTCGTTTGGCCGCGGATACCGCCGCGTCGGCATCAACAGCCACTCCTAAGGGAATTTTTGCCCATGCCTCACCCAGATAAGGGTCCTGGGTGTCCATCCACTCGCGCCCCGCCGGCTCTTGGTAAGCGCCATCAATCCAATGTGCGTAAGTCTTCAACTGCCATCCTCCTTTTCTGCTGGTTTGCGCCCTGCAATGGTGCGCTGAAATGCCGCACAGCAAAATAAAAATATCTCGCATAGTGGGATAAATCAACAATAAATGCATAAATGGTTTCAATGAAGTCCCGCTTCACATCGCAAGATGTGACACGCGCGAACTTGCCTGGCAACGTTGAAAAACAGGTATAGCGGCAGGATGGAACACTGCAGCCTCAGTGCTCCAAATGCGGGGAAAGACAATCAGGAGAGGAAAGTAAACCGATAGACGGTGGGGTAGGAGCAATATTCTGCGGGAGGTAACGGCTCACCCAGGTGGCCGGACTCAGGCGCCTGGATGAACATGGATAGAATGCCCAATGCTTGGTCGGCAGGCGTGCGCTTCAGTAGGAACCGCTAAATATGGGCTTCTGCGTGTGCGAGACGACTGGAGATCTCACGCGCCGCACGCTTGACAGAAACCACCGCACGTTTAACGTCAACGTCACGCCGCTCCTTTTCATCCCAAGCAACGCCAATGCTGCCTAATACGATGTTGCTCTCATTGATAATGGGCGCCGCCACACCATAGACGCCGGGATTGAATTCGCCCTTGGTGATGAGATAGCCGTCTTTTTTGATTTTGCTAAGCGTGCTCCGGAATTCTTCCCACGTGTCGCCTAGGCCCGCTCGCTGTATATCAGGTTGCGCACGGCTATAGAGGCTTTTGAGCCGATGATGAGGAAAATAAGCAAGGATGACCTTGGACACTGCGCCTTGGAACAGCGGCCTGCGCTGCCCACGTCGAAAGCGATTTTCGGGACTCAGAGGCGCACGGTGCTCCCGAATACACAGCACCGAGTCTCTGAACGCCGTACACAAGAGAGCAGAGTGACCAATCGTATCGACTAATTCCTCCAGCACACCCTTACTGGCCTGCAGCAGCGGATCGGTATTACGAATTTGTAAATCCAGCTCGATAATGCGCGAACCCAGTACGTAGTTGCCATTTCCAACGGTACTTAGCAGACCTGCAGAGTGCAGCGCCTTAATGTAGCGATACCCTGTGGACCTGGATGTTTCGAGTGCTTCGATGATGGCAGTGGTCGATAACACAGCCTGATTGGAACTGAACAGATCGAGGATGCTGAGCATTTTTGTAAGACTGCTCGCGCCATCGCGAGCATGCTCTTCTCTCTCATCCTCAATGGCCGGGTTTTCCCCCTGAAGCGCTTCTATATCCATTACCTACTTCTACCCTACGTTAAAGGGTTCCTCGGAATACCTTAGCCCCCCGTGAAACCATGATTGCATTGCGCAATTCGGAGTGCGCTGAATTTTGATCATAGTCTCAAATTGTAGGATCGAGCAAGAAACAGACAATCAGCAGAAACACAATCCCACAGTTTGAATAAATCGCAAGATCCATAAGAAAAGCCCGAAGTGACGATTAAACGTCATCGGGCTTCCCCTGACCGGCTCGTTTGACCTGTCTATTTGTGGAAGGACAAAGGATGAAAGAAGTTTTCTTCGATCAGACCTTCTGTTTTTCGCAGAAACTCTTTCACATGTGGTGCGTGCACGTGAGCCTCAAAATCCTCGTACGTTTCCCATTGTTCGATGAACACGAAGCGTCTCGGCTCGGTGCGATCGCAATACATTTCATACTGGATCATGCCTTTTTCCTGCTGAACAGGCTCGATCAACGCTTCAAGCGCCGCCTTTACCGCTTCCAGATGTTCCGGCTTGGCCAGCGTTACAGCTACGCAGTGCACTCTTTCCATCGTAAGGACCTCATTTGTTTTGGTTCTTCAAAACACGTTCATGCAGGTATTCAGCCCTGTCACTGCAGCGTGCGCATCAACTCGGCAACGTCCTCGACGTCTTCCAGCGACTGCACGAGCCGCTGGATTTCTTCAATCTTGTGCGGGGTCAACGGACTCGCAGCCACCGCAGCGCATTCGGCAAATTTCGAACAGAGATCGGCCCACGTCATTGGGTTGTCCGCATTACCGGGAATATGGGTACCGAACCTTTCCCAGCGACGACCATCCGCTGCTACCACCTCGACACGCCCCAGCGGCAATTCCAGCTTCCAGTCCAGTGACGCATCGGCGACCAAGGAAATTTTGTTGGCGGTGGCCAGGACCTTCGTATCGCGCAGGCCCGACTCGGTGAAATCCAACACACTCATGCCACGACGCACCGCTGCAACCGCGACGAGAAAAGGGAGGCTGAACTTCGCATCTGCCAAAGTCGCCGGCGCCTTGCGTACGTCCAGCGGCTCGCACATGAGCGCGTGATAGTCGCCCACGAACAACCGGATTTCGGCGATGTCATCGGGCGCGAGATCGTTGTCCGAAACAATGTCGATAATCGCTTTCATATGACTGTGCGCAGTACCCACCGAGGGCCAGCGTTTGTACAAGGTGACACCACCCTTGTAGTCGACACCGATATCCTCAAGGATTTTGTCGCGATCGTAACGGCCGTCGAAATAGGTGTTGAAAAAACCGTACCCGCCTTCAAAAAGACAATCGATGCCAGGTACGCCTTTTTCCGCCATGAGCGTTGCCAGCACTGCGCCTTTTGCGGAAAACCCGGCATATAGGCCACGCAGGTCGCTCCCCGTACCACAGACCATTTCCATGATGCCCGAACACTGCATACTGGCGATGCCCAGGGCGTTGGCGGTCTGCTTCGCATTGAAGCCCATGACGCGCCCCGCAGCTACGGTGGCAGCAAACACCCCCATTACAGTGGACAGGTTCCAGTCTTTCTTCCAACCGACATTGCAGCGAAGTCGCGCGAAGATGTCCTGACCGACAGCCACTGTGGCAATCATGTCCTTGCCGGTCACGCCCCCCTTGCGTTCGGCCAAGGCGAACACCGCTGGAATAATCGAGCTCGCCGCGTGCTGCCCCCAAGGTGTTTGATCGTCATAGTCCAGGCAATGCGCCAGCGCCCCATTGGCCAGGGCCGCCATCGTCGCTGGGACGCGCCCCCCAAAGCCCAGGATCAATGCTTGGGGGGTACCTGCCGACTCCTTCACGACCTCGATTACACCCAACACCGCAGGCTCCATCCCGCTGGCGGCGAGCATTACCCCAAAAGTATCGAGAATGCTTTTCTTCGCGGCTTCGCGTGCCGACTCAGGCAAATCTTCGTAACGCAGCCCGGCCGCCAATGCAGAAAAGTGATGGACGATGTCGGCGCTTATGGCAACGCGTTCCGAATTGGATATCTGTTCTGACATGAAACGGTCTCCCGTCGCTGCAACCAAAATCACACCCCGGACGCTGATCACATTCCAGGGCCCCTTGCTTAGACGCGGACCGTCTTTTGCAGCACGGTCTTGCTGACCATGTAGGACTCGAGACTCCACGGCCCCCCTTCTCGACCAATCCCACTGTCCTTCATACCCCCGAACGGCGTGTCTGGATCCGGCGCACCGAAATGGTTGATCGACAGAACCCCCAGATCCAACTCGCGACTCAGCCGCTCGGCCTCCTCCAGAGTATTGGTGAAAGCAAACGCGGCTAAGCCAACGGAGAGGCTGTTGGAGATTTCGATCGCCTCATCAAGGGTCTTGAACGGAACGGCCACCGCGACCGGACCAAACGGCTCTTCGCGCATGATTTCGCAGTCGAGCGGGGTATCGACCAGCAGCGTTGGCGCAAAAAAGTAGCCACGATCACCGACGCGATGACCACCCACGGCGGCCTTGCCACCGCGCTCAAGCGCGTCATCAACGAAATGCTGCATTGCGGCAAGCCGCCGCCCGCTGGTGACGGGCCCCATATCTGCCTTGATGTCCAGGCCATCAGCGACACGCACCTCCTGCGCCGCTGCTACGAACCCAGCGACAAATTCATCGTAAAGACTTTCATGAACCAGGAAGCGTCCCGGCGCGGCGCACCACTGCGAGTTAATACGGATCTTGCTTTTGAGCGCCATCTTGCCGATTTCGGTCGCATCAACCCCAGCGCAGATAATCACCGGCGCATGACCACCCAGCTCCATCAGCACCGGTTTCATGGCGGCTCCCGCCAAGGCGCTGAGGTGTTTACCCACGCCGACCGAGCCCGTCAGCGTGACCATTCGAGTCACTGGAGAGTCAATCAGCGCTCGGGAAACCTCGGCGGGGTTACCGAACACCAGATTCAAGACCCCCTTGGGCAAGCCTGCCTGCTCGAAACATTGAACCATGGCGACAGCCGCCCCAGGCGTTTCTTCCGGAGCCTTCAGGATAATCGAGCAACCCGAGCATAACGCGCCGCTAATTTTTCGACCTGGCGCGCTAAGCGGCACATTCCAAGGGGTGAACGCAGCTACCGGCCCGATCGGTTGGCGCAGAATCAGCTTTTGCATCTGCGCTTCGCCCGGGACAATGGTTCCGTAAGCACGTAACGCCTGCGCCATATCCCAATCGAAGAAGCTCGCGGAGCGTTCAACTTCGGCCCGAGCATCAGCGATCAACTTGCCGTTCTCACGGGTAATGATCTGCGCGATATCCTCGGCGCGCTCACGCACGCCCGCGATGGCCCGAGCAATAATAAGGTTGCGCTCAACTGGCGGCGTCGCTCGCCAGATCTTGAATCCCCGCTCCGCAGCGGCCAACACCCGTTTCAGGTCATCGGCGTTGGCGCCGGGTACCGTCGTAAGCACGGCCTCGGTACTCGGATTGCGGACTTCGAAACATGATGGGCGATCAAAAATCCATTCACCATCAATGAATAAGCCAACGCGCGGATGTGTAGCGTCGGCGACGTGACTTTGAGTTTCTGTGGACATAGGGTTTTCCTCTGCACGTGGCGACACGGTGTTCACCGACTCGCTCAATTAGTTTCGGCCAGAGTGCTGCTTGCGCGGCGCGCCAGCGCATCTTCACGAATCAGGTCGGCGGCCTTCACCCCGATCATGATGGACGGCGCATTGGTGTTTCCCGACGTGATGAATGGCATGATCGAAGCATCAACCACCCGCAGTCGCTCGATACCCCGAACGCGCAGCCGCTCATCCACGACCGCCATGGCGTCGTTACCCATCTTGCAGGTGCCGCCCTGGTGGTGGGCGGAGTTACCAGTTTGCACAAGGTAGTTATAGATATCTTCATCTGTACGAACGTGAGGCCCCGGCATTTCTTCGGCGACCACGCGGGACTTGATGGGTTCGCTGCTCATGATTTTGCGTATCCAGCGCACGCCACTGATCACCGCGTTGACGTCGTAATCGCTGCTCAAGAAGTTCGGGGTGTAATCGGCCGGGTCCGACGGGTTGGTCGAGCGCAGCTTGACCGATCCCGTGGTACTGGGACGCAACTGATATACCGACACACCGAGCCCAGGGTGTTTTTCAACATCGACCGTGCCGTCGGGAAAGTACTGAAAGGTCATAGGTCGAAAGCTGATCTGGAGATCAGCATAGTCCTCGTCCGGACTACTTTTAACGAACGCCGCTACTTGGGAAGAGCCGAGGGCAAGATAGCCTTTGCGCGTCATCAGGTAACGAAAGCCTTCCCAGTACTTACGCAGTCCTACGAGGTTGGCGTTGTACGAGCTGTCCGGAGTGCAACGCCAACCTGTGTGAATATAGAAGTGATCTTGCAGGTTTTGCCCTACGCCCGGGGAATCCAGAACGACAGGGATTGCGTGCTTTTCCAGTTCAGCCCGTGGGCCGATGCCCGAGAGCATCAGCATCTGTGGAGTCTTCAGTGAACCGGCTGACAAGATCACCTCGCGCGCCGCATAGATCCGTTCCAACCGGCCGCCCTTCAATATCTCTACCCCGACAGCGGTGCGTCCGTCGAATAACACACGCTGCAATTCGCAGCCGGTCCGAACCGTCAGATTGGGCCGTTCAATGACCGGCTCGATAAATGCCCGGTACGTCGACATCCGCTGTCCATCCTGGATGTTGTGCTGCATGAAACCCACGCCATCGTGCACAGCGCCATTCATGTCCTCCGTCACTGGGATACCGATACGGTTCGCGGCCTCTATAAAGTCGTAGCTACTCTTTTCCTTGACGACCGGATCGCTGATCCACAGCGGTCCATTTGCTCCCCGGTATTGGTCGCCGCCCCGCTCGAAATGCTCCATTTTTTTGAAGTAGGGCAAAACATCTTCATAGCCCCAGCCTGGGTTGCCCAAGGCACACCATCCGTCAAAATCTTTCTGATGCCCGCGGATGAACACCATGCCGTTGATGGAGCTGGATCCACCGAGCAACTTGCCCCGAGGCCAGTACATCTCGCGCCCATGAAGCTTGTCCATTGGCGCGGTGCGAAAGTTCCAGTTCAACAGCTTATTGAAATACAGCTTGCCCATTCCCGCCGGCGTGTTGACCCAAAAACGATCTGCCGCGGGACCCGCCTCGATGAGCAGGACGTTGTTCTGTGGATCGTCAGACAAGCCGCGCGCAACCGGACAGCCAGAAGATCCAGCACCGACGACGATGTAATCATAAATCTGCATTGACCCTATTCCTCGCTCTTTCAAACCTGGGTAGCAGCGAGCAGGCGATGCCTGCTCGGACTAAACCATGGGGTGTCCTTACCGTGACAAACATTTTCATCAGCAGCCGATCTGGCTTCGTTGTTCAGGATCCTGCACGAGGAATGTCGACCTGCACTTGGTTGAGTGCTCCAAGCCGCTTGCGCGCTTGCTGATCAGGGATCGTGCCATCGTAGGTGGTGATAAAGAGGGTATGGCCGTCATCGCCTCCCAGTTCGCAAGCAACGGCGCTACCTGGGAAATGCAGACGATGTGTGATTTCCCCTCCTTCCAACACCCGCAGAACTTCCCCTGTATTGAACGAGCAAACCCAAACGCCGCCTTCTGCATCGGCGCACATACCATCCGGCTCTCGTCCTGCGATGTCGGCAAATAGTCGGCGGTTGGACAGAGATCCATCCAGCGCACGATCAAATGCCGTCAGCCGGCCACGCCAGGTTTCTGCGACCACCAGCGTTCGCCCATGATTAAGAATTACCGCGCCATTGGGGAATTCGACCCCATCGCTACCGTGGCTGACGGTGCCATCCAGCTCTACGATATGCAGAGAGGTCTCCCGCTTCTCTTCGCCCATGAACAGGTCATAGCCAAAATTGCCGACATAGAGACAACCATTGTCGGCCACCGCGAAATCATTCAAATCACCGGTGGCCCACTTCGAGAGATCGGCGTGTACAAGCAACTCTCCATCCACCAGCTTCAATATCTGGCGAGCGACGGATGACACGATAAGAGGAGTTCCATCAGACAGGAATCCGAGACTATTAGGCCGCGGTGGCAAATTGTCTTTCAGCACAAGCCGACGCCCGCTCACATCGACTTGGTAGAGAATCGAGTCAAAGACGTCAGGCACCCACAGGCAACCGTCGTACCACCGAGGCGCCTCAAGGAAGACGAAATCATCAGCGAAGCGATGCGCCTTTAGCTCTTGCATGTTCTGCCTGCCCTTTCTTTTATTTTTAGATGAAAAACGGTAGAGCGAATGCGATCTGTGCAGGCCACCGAGCGAAGCCCAATGAAAGTCACCTAGCGTCACAAACCCTATCTAACAATAAAAAATGTGTCAATAAATGGGATTAATTAATTTTAATACATCCCAAGCTGGCCTATAAATCGTCCAAACAGGAGAGTTCTGCGCAGGTTATTGGCATCGTGAACGGCTCATTGCCGTCGTCCTTGATGGCCTGGCGAGATGCCTGAAGCCACACACCACTCGTGCTCCGGCGTGATCGTAAAACATGATGGGTGGCACGTCCCACAGCTTAGCCCCCCTAATCGTTGGCAATGGCTGCAGGACGCCCGACACCAACCGACTCTGACAAATACCGAGCGCTCTGCTGCTGCGGCGATGCGGCGTTGAACTGCGCTCAGCCGAACGGTAGCGCCGAACCAGGAAAGGACTGAATCAAAACCTGTTGCGCAATCCCACAATCAGGGATATGTTGATTTTGAGCAACGCAAAATTGACTCGAATATGCCAAGCGGGAAGCCCATCCTCCAACCGGTCGGGCAGGTATTCACGTAAAGCGCCTGCACATCGGATGAGTGTGTCGTGCGCATCACGGCGGTTTGCCCTCTGAGTTTCGTGATTGGAAGTGCTTGCTTTACCAAGGCAAAACCAAGAAAGACCTGACGCAAAACACAAAAATAACAACGTTTCGATAAGTTTCAGGGAGCTATAAATGCCGAATAAAAATTTCAACTTGCGCCAAAACCACGTCATCCGTACGCTTTTCAAACACATAATCCCTGCCGTCCTGGCAGTGACCGCCACCGTCAGTAACGCTGCCGAGCTGACCTTCGGCTATGTTCCAGGCAATCTCGCCTACCCCTACAACGTAGCGACCGCTAAAGGCTTCGAAGCCGCAGCCAAAGCTGCCGGCGTCAAAGCGGTCATCATCGATCCGCGAGGCAGCGTCGAGAAGCAGGGCAATGCGCTCGACGACATGATCGCGCAGCGCGTCGACGCTATCGGTTTTCTGCCCCTGGATTCGGTGGTGGCGCAATCTTTCGTCGACAAAATCGTAGATCACGATATTCCCGTGGCTGCGGTTGCTGTGATGGTAGGTGACCCTCAGGAACGGGCGATCAACAAGCCCTACGAACAACTTGTTGCCTTGGTTACTACCGATGACATCCGCGCTGGCGAAGTGGCCGGTGAGCACGCAGCGACGCTGTTGCCTAAAGACCGTGTGGCGAAAATCGCAGTCATCGAAGGCGTACCTGGCTACGCCGTGGTCAAGCAGCTCACCGAGGGCTTCAAGACGGGCCTGAAAAAAGCCGGTGCAAAATATGAAATTGTTGCGTCTCAGCCCACCGATTGGACGCCTGAGCAGGGCGAGCGTGTTTGCCAGAACATGCTGACTGCCCATCCAGACCTCGACCTCATCTTCAGCCAGGCCGAAGATATGGCCATTGGTTGTGCTCGCGCCTTGGCTGCCCAAGGCTCGGAAATCGCGCTGGTGGCAACAGGAGGCGGTTCCAAGGTCGGGTCTACCGGGATCGCGGCGGGCGAAATCACTGCGTCGGTGTGTGTGCGTCCCAAGCTGCTGGGTGAACTTCTGTTCAAGTCTCTTTATGAGTCTGTGACCCACCCGGAAACACCGAAAGGCAAGTACGTGACCTACGATCTGCCATTGCTCACCAAAGACACGCTCAACGCCTGCCCCGACAAGTGGTAACCCGCTTTAAATAAGCCGATAACAAAGAACAAAAACGGATTATCGAGATGACTCATCAAGAAACGCTTCTCATGCGGCTCCAAGGGGTTGCGAAAGAATACCCAAACGGTACTGTCGCACTGCGCGGCGTCGATCTCGACATTGCGCGGGGCAAAGTTCACGGATTGCTTGGCGCCAACGGCGCTGGCAAGTCGACCCTGATTAAGATCCTGTCCGGCGCTAATGCTCCCACGAGCGGTGAAATTGTCTGGCGCGGCAAGCCAGTGACGTGGGCGAGTCCGAAGGTGGCCAACGACATGGGCGTAGCCACCATCCACCAACATATACCGCTCGTGCCCACACTCTCTGTGATTGAAAACGTCTTTCTCGGAAAGAACGGCACGTGGCGCTACCCCAACTCCATGCGCGAGCGCTTTGATGAGCTCTGCCAGCGTGTCGGTTACAGACTGGATGCCGATAGCAAAGTGTGCGACCTCTCGATAGGTCAGCGTCAGATGGCAGCGATTTACCAAGCCTTTGCCACGGGTGCGGACTTGATTGTCATGGACGAGCCAACCGCCTCCTTGGCGACAGAAGAGCGCGAAATTGTGTATGACACTGTCCGCCGCCTGTCAAAAGTCGAAAATAAAGCCATTCTCTTTGTCTCGCACTTCCTGGACGAGGTCATAGCCCTGACAGACTGTGTCACGGTCCTGCGTGATGGGGTCGCAGCCATGCGAGCCAACACCTGTGATCTGGACGAAAATCTCTTGGCCGAAGCGATTGTCGGCAAGCCAATTGCCAAACAAGCGCGTGCGACGGCTCAACGCAGCAGTTGCTCCAATCCATCCCGAACCGTGCTGGAACTGCAGAATGTCTCGTCCTCGGGCAAGCTGCACCCGACATCGCTGAAACTCGCAGCCGGCGAAGTCATAGGCATAGCGGGCCTGTTGGGCTCAGGTCGAAGCGAATTGCTACACGCAGCATTCGGCGCCGACCCGACTGCATCAGGCAAGGTCATCCTCAATGGCCAGGAGATTGGGCGAAGCACTGGGGCCTCGGTAAAAGCCGGCATAGGCCTGGTGCCGGAAGATCGTATAAAGCAGGGCCTGGTACCGGATTTCGAGATCTGGCGTAACACCTCCCTGCCCGCCTTGAATTCCGTGTCGGCATTCAATTGTCTTCCCAACGAGCAACGTGAACTGAACCGTGGCTGGGATGCCATTCAACAACTCTCCATCAAGGCCAGTTCGCCTGACATTCTCGTCAGCGAACTCAGTGGCGGCAATGCCCAAAAGGTGACGATCGCGAAGTGGTTATTCAGCGACGTCAAGGTGCTTCTTTTGGATGAGCCAACCGCCGGCATCGATATCGGTGCAAAAACCGAGATCATCTTCCTGATCCGTCGGCTTGCCGCAGAAGGTAAAGCCATCATCGTCGTGTCTTCAGAGTTTGAAGAGCTGCTCGCCGTGAGTGATCGCATCATCGTCATGCGTGATGGATGCTGCGTCGCGGAGCGTCCCGTCCATGAAACATCGGAACATGAACTGCTCCTGCTCGCTGGCGGTAAATGCGTTACTCCTGAAAGCAGAGGTCACTGAGCAATGGACAATCTAGCTATAGAGATAAAAACAATGAGTACAACAACTCAACCAAAAATCGAACCGGTGCGGCTCGCCAGTCAAAATGTAACACCGCCGCCGCCCGCGCCTGTTTATCGTCAGGTTGATTGGCGACGCCTCTTCAGCCTGCGTGAAATGGGCGTCTATTATGCATTGCTGCTATTGCTGGTTGGCCTATCGTGCATCACGACTTACCTGGGGAAATCCAACTATCTCAGCGTTCTGAACGTCACCAATATCGTCTATCAGTCCTCTCTCATCGCCATTATGGCCGTGGCCATGACGGTCATATTGATCAGCGGTAATTTCGATTTGTCAGTTGCGTCAGTCGCGGCACTTTCGGCCGCGATTCTTATCGGTTTCGCCGATCAGTTGGGCTTTTGGCCTGCCTGCGCCTTTTCAATGACGGTCGCCATTTGCGCCGGCTTGTTGAACGGGTCTATCGTGCAATTCGTGGGTATCAATGCTTTTATCGTTACCCTCGGCACCATGACTGCGCTACGCGGCGCGGTTTTGATTTTCACTGACGGCCAATCTCTATCTGTGCAAAAACCCGAAGTCATCGAAGCTATGAAAGCCTTCGAGTCGGGTCGCCTGGACGCTGGCCTGGTTGCAGTCCTCCTCGGTGCGGTACTGCTGGGCATTAGTGCTCTGCAAGCGGTGCGGGCACGAAAAGCGACGAGACCCCTGACACCAGCCATGCTCGGAATGGCTCTGGGCGGTCTATGCCTGCTGGCAATGAGCTGGGGCGCCGGGGGCAAAATCATGCTGCCGAAACCGGTCATCTACATGGCGATTTTCACCACCATCGTTTGGGTAACGCTGAGTTTCACCATGGTAGGCCGTCGCCTTTACGCCGTCGGCGGCAATGCCGAAGCCGCCCGCCTGTCCGGTATCAATGTTGTACGGTACAAGTTGGTTGCCTTCGTGTTGTGCAGCGCCGCGGCAGGCTTTGCCGGGATCCTTTTTGCGAGCCGCCTGCGCTCCATCAACCCCGCAGCCCTGAGTGGCGCTGAATTGGCTGTTATCGCGGCGGCAATTCTGGGCGGCACTTCGCTGTTTGGCGGCGCCGGCAGTGTTATTAAAACCCTGGCTGGGGCACTGCTGCTTTACTCGCTCACCAACGGCTTCAACATCTTGAATCTGGGGGCGAATTATCAGGGGTTGATCGAGGGCATCGTGCTCATTGGTGCTGCCGCGCTATACACCGTTGGCAACAGCCGAAGCAAAGCCAAATCCAAGTGACCCTATGATCGAGACCGGTGCCCCACCGCTGTAACAGAAGGCGAGGCACTGACCCCAATCTCTGCTCGAACCCTTCAGTAAACAATAAATCAAGAGGACAGCATCATGACCCTATCTACCGCAGGCACCTACACCGGCAAAGTTGCATTTGTCACCGGCGCCGGGAGCGGCATCGGCCGCGCCACGGCCATCGCATTCGCCCAAGCCGGTGCCAGCGTTACGGCTGTAGACATTTCGGAAAAAGGTCTCCAAGAAACCGCCGCACTCATCGAAGCGTTTGGTGGGCGGGTCCTCACCATCCCCTGCGATGTGACGAGCAGCAAGGGTATCAAAGCGGCTTTGGATAAAACCGTGGCGACTTTTGGTGGGCTCGACTGCGCGTTCAATAACGCTGGCATCGAGCAACCCGTGAACAAGCTCAAAGATATCGACGAAGACCTCTGGGATCGCGTGCTCGCGGTAAACCTTAAGAGTGTTTATCTCTGCATGAAGCACCAGATCGATATCATGCTGACGAATGGAGGCGGTGCGATCGTTAACACCTCCTCTGGAGCCGGGGTATTGGCGATCCAAGGTCAGTCGGCTTACTGCGCTTCGAAATACGGCGTCACGGCCATCAGCAAGTGCGCAGCTCTGGAACACGCCTCCCAAGGTATTCGAGTGAATGCCCTATGCCCAGGAATTATCGATACCGACATGATTTCTCGCTTCACCGGTGATACCGAACAAGGCCGCGCTCGCGTGATTGCACAGGAACCGATTGGTCGCATGGGCCGCCCCGAGGAGATCGCCAATACCGTCCTGTGGCTCTGCTCCGACCAGGCAGGTTTCATCACGGGCCACGCCATGGTTATCGACGGCGGACAGACTGCAGGGATCTGAAGGCCATCCACCGTCACGTTGAGATTTGCTGCCGGGCGTAATCGCCCAGCAGCAACTTCATTCATGGCCCCAGCGTCACTTTCGCCAAAACCAGTGATGTTCGCGCCAGACCAGACTCAGCGTTCAGAAAGTCATACCGCCATTGACCTCCATCGTGGTTCCCGTCACCCAGCCTGCATCGTCCGAAACCGCAAACACCACCACCGCCGCCGCGATATCCGCAGCTTCCCAACGCGTCCCAGCGGGGTTTGGGTGATACACAACCCGTCCATGCCTCGGGCTGACTCCTAACGATCACCGACCAGCCTTCACGACCAACAGAAGCTTGCTTGGCAGTCAATTGCCCCTTAGAGAGCGGCTGTTCAAGCCTTAGTGGCCCGTCTCGTCGTTCTATCACTACTACCCTGGCTATGCCCCACCCCACGGAAATGCGGGCGTTCATTAACCTGATGAGAGCGTGATTGAACGCTTGGACGACCAGCGTGTTAATCAAACCGCAGATACGCCAAGGGCGGATCAATGATCCGCCCTTGGCGTAAGACTGCAGTTTACCAGCAGTGAAACTTAGCGATTGATCAGTTCGAGTACCGCGTCGGTAACCTGCCTGGTTGTGGCTTTACCACCGAGATCAGGTGTATGCAGACCACTTTCAGTCACCGCTTCGATGGCCGACATCAAGTGGTTTGCGGCGTCCACTTCGCCCAGATGCTCAAGCATCATCGCTGCAGTCCAGAACGTCGCAATCGGGTTGGCCACACCTTTGCCAGTGATGTCGAAGGCAGAGCCATGGATTGGCTCGAACATCGAGGGAAACTTGCGTGACGGATTAAGGTTAGCCGTCGGAGCGATGCCCAGGCTACCGGACAACGCTGCGGCCAGATCGGACAGGATGTCGGCGTGCAGATTGGTCGCCACGATGACATCCAAGGTCGATGGTTTGAGAACCATGCGAGTAGTTACCGCATCGACCAATTCTTTGTCGATTTTGACGTCCGGAAAATCTTTGGCGACTTCGTAAAAAATCTCGTCCCACAACACCATACCGTGGCGTTGGGCATTCGACTTGGTAACCATTGTAAGGTGCTTGCGTGGACGGCTCTGTGCCAACTGGAAAGCAAAGCGATGGATGCGTTCAACACCGGCTCGCGTGAATACGGATACTTCAGTGGCCACTTCCTCTGGCAGACCACGGTGGACACGACCGCCATTGCCGGAGTATTCGCCTTCGGAATTTTCCCGGACCACCACCCAATCAATTTGGTCGCCGTTGATCAGCGGGCTTTTTACCCCTGGCAACACACGGGCTGGACGCACATTGGCGTATTGGTCAAAGCCCTGGCAAATCGGCAGGCGCAGGCCCCAGAGAGAAATGTGGTCAGGCACATTGAGCGCACCAACAGCGCCAAAGAAGATGGCGTCGAATGTTTTCAATTCCTCAAGGCCGTTCTCAGGGATGTAATGACCGTTTTTCAGGTAGTTGTCCGAATTCCAATCGAAGTGTTTGAACTGCAAATCGAAACCGGATTTTTTCGACAGTGCCTCGAGCACCTCGACGCCCGCTGCAATGACTTCAACACCAATGCCATCACCGGGAACTGCAGCAATTTTATACGCGCTCATTTTCATCTCCGCTCTTGTTTTGGCTCTTGCAACCCGCCATACCGGACTGGCCAGGCGGGGTCGTTAGACAATTATATGGAGCGAAAAAAGAAGCAGAGTCGACTCAAAATCACTACATACATAACTTGGAGTTACGAATCAAAACATCGATCCGATGCCGGAAGGTGCACGTGAGGCTACTTTCCAATGCGGGAGGCGCCTTTGAACAACCTGTCGAAACGCCCAAACCGATAAGCCCAGTCCGGCCCTTGGTCTGTCTCGTAGGCCAACACACCAGAGAGCATTCCGAAAGGTTCGATGTAACGAGCAATTTTCAGCGCCCCTGCATCTACCGGATCGAATCCCACCTGACTGATGAGACCAGCAGCCTTGGCTTTGCTGGCTGCGTTATCACCGCAGAAGATCAAACTGGGACGCAACGCCTCGCCTCTAGCCGCAAACACGTCGAACAATAGCTCGCTGGGCGTCGACTGGAAGGCTGCGACAACATGGGCGTCAGGAATCATTCGTGCCAACGTTTCCGCACCGGACATTGTGTGGCCGATAACGAGCTCTGTGTCCTCTGCGTTCAAAGGATTGCAACAGGTCATGACGATCTTCCCGGTCAGGTCCCCCGCTTGGCTAAGCACGTCAGGTACCTGAAGCCAATGCACGGCCAGGAGGACCAAATCGGCGTCGCGCGTAGCCTCTGCCGGTGTGCTCGCTCGTGCGTTCTTGCCAGTCGAGGCGGCCAAATCGATAATTTTCCGCTGGCTACGCGAGTAACTGAAGCTGACCTCATGACCAACTTTGGCGAACATCGTGCCCAGATGACTGCCCATTCGGCCGGAGCCAAGAATTCCGATTTTCATGATAGGTCTCCTGTGAATTCAGTTTGATTAGAAACCCGGATACCTCCAAGTGGAAGGTTCGACAGTGAATAAAGGTATGATCAGCATTGATCAATACCGCACAAGAACCGTGATGGAGTTCGAGAGTCAAACCTTTTATTGCGTGCTTGAGCTGATACAGTACCCGCTTCCATGCAGAGAATTGATGAATGGCAAAGGAACATTACAGCGACCTCCTCGCTCTTATTGCTGTAGCTCGAGAGCAAAGTTTCACTCGAGCGGCCTCCCAGTTGGGAATATCTCAATCGATGCTCAGTCATAGCATCCAGCGACTGGAAGCCCGGGTCGGCGTTCGCCTTCTCACTCGAACGACCCGCAGCGTGTCCGTCACCGAGGCTGGAGAACGCCTGCTTCAGTCTGTTGAACCCCGCCTGAGGGAAATCGAGGCCGAACTGATTGCTGTGACTGAGCTCGGCGACACCCCCGCCGGTAACATTCGTATCACGGCGACCGACCACGTCATCGATACTGTGCTCTGGCCGAAGTTGGCCCAAGTCCTACCAAAGTACCCACAGATAAGTGTAGAAGTGTCAATCGACTACGGATTGACGGACATTGTGGCCGACCACTTCGATTTTGGTATTCGTCTCGGGGACGGACTGGCTAACGGGACCGAAGCCGTTCGTATCGCACCCGACATGCGTTTTGTCATGGTAGGCGCACCGTCCTATATGGAATCTCGTGACGTACCGGTCAAGCCGCAGGATCTCCAGGGCCATGAATGTATAAATATGCGCCTACCAACGCGTGGCGGCCTGTATGCGTGGGAGCTGGAAAAGGACGGCCAGGAACTCAATACGAGAGTCAAAGGCAAACTTATATTCAACGGCATCAACCAGATTCTGCATGCAGCCGCATCGGGGTTTGGGCTGGCCTACGTTCCGCAGGATATTGCGCAACCCCATATCGATGCAGGCAATTTAATCCCTGTCATGGAAGCTTGGTGCAGGACATTCCCTGGGCTGCATCTTTACTACTCCAGCGAACGCGAAAAATCCAGAGCGATGCAGGTCCTGATCGATGAACTACGGTATCCAGATTGACCGTAGATGCATGAGCGCCCCTTACGCAACTGAATTATTCGCCAGCATTCATAGGTGCTTTCGGATTTCAGATCATTACAGATCATCCTTAGCACCCTATCATTACGCTCTAAATAAGTTGCGATGAGGCAATTGCCCATCGCCCGCCGGGCCAGCCCCGAGCGTTCTCAATTTCCTTGCATTCATTCGTCCATTTGCGCAGTGCCCCAATCGTTCGGGGCGTTATGTATTGGCTATTTCATGGGAACAACGATGACTACCTCAACTTTTACGCCGGCCCAAGTCGACAGCCGGATCTGGAGCGCCGTAGGGTCTTTGACACTTTGCGTCGCTCTGTTGATCGCGGCAGAGTTCATGCCCGTGAGTCTGCTGACTCCAATCGCCAACGACCTTCATACTTCTCAAGGGATGGCTGGACAGGCGATTTCCATTTCCGGTTTCTTTGCGGTGGTGGCAAGCCTCTGCATCGCCTCTATCGCCGGACGCTTCGATAGACGTCATGTCCTGATTTCAATGACCGTGCTGATGCTTGTTTCGCTGGTAGTCATCGCGCTGGCGCCTGGTTTCACTTGGTTGATGATCGCCCGAGCGTTCTTGGGGGTCGCCATCGGCGGGTTCTGGGCTTTATCCACTGCCACTGTGCTGCGAATAGTCCCTGAGGATGCGGTACCTAAAGCCTTAGGCATGATTTACATGGGGCATTCGGTGGCCGCTGCATTTGCCGCGCCGATTGGGGCTTACGTGGGAGGCCATTTGGGATGGCGCTTCGTGTTCGCTGCGCTGGTGCCGATTGTCATCATTAACGTGTTCTGGCAGTACAAAAGCTTGCCCAAGATGCAGCCAGAAAAAACCATTCCCCTTTCCAGGCTGTTTGGCGTACTGAAACGCAGGAATGTAATGTTCGGTTTGCTGGCCGCCATGCTGACTTTCGGTGGTACGTTCACCGCCTTCACCTACTTGCGTCCATTTCTGGAACAAGTCACAGGCGTTGACTCGACCCAACTGTCGATTTTGCTCTTAAGCTTGGGTATCGCCGGTTTCGGAGGTACCTACCTCGTCAGTCGGCTGCTGGAAAAACAGTTTCTCTTCCAACTGTTGCGCTGGTTGCCAGTGGCCTTGGCTGTCATGACGGTGGCTTTGGCCGAGCTCGGATACATCTTCGCGGCCGCCGCCATCATGATGTTTGGCTGGGGGATGCTGTATTCGGCCATCCCGGTATGCTGGTCGACCTGGCTGGCCAAAGAAGTGAGCGATGAGCCAGAAACCGGCGGTGGGTTGATGGTTGCAGCTATTCAGATGGCGATCATGGTCGGCGGCGCGTTCGGCGGGAGCTTGTTGGATCATGTGTCGGTAACTGCCCCTTTAATTGGCGGCAGTGCACTGCTAATCCTGGCAGCACTGGTAGTTGGAAATGGTGAGCGGCTCACCCAGTCCTCGCCGGTTTGATAGGGCCTATCGATGCTAGCGGCTGCCAAGAGCATCCGCTAGCCCGATCAAATGGTTCCATCGCCTTTCAGGACATTCAACAATATTTGTGCGGCCGGCGATAAATAGGCGCCCGCGCGGACAACCACGACGATAGTACGTTTCATCGTGGTCTCCTTCAGTCTTACCTCACGAAGGTGCGTGACCCCCTTGACGTCTTCGAGGGTCTCCCTGGCTAGGAAGCTCAGCAGGTTGGTTTCACCAATCAGACGTGGCAGCAACGAGATTGAGGTGGTTTCGATCTGTACCTGGGGTAATGGCAGATCCCTGGACTGGAACACATTGTCTATCCAGCGCCGCGCCGGCACGGTGGAGGCCGACAATACCCATTGGTACTGACACAAATCGCGTAACTCATAACTGGCGCTAAATAGCGGATGATGACGGCTGGCGACTACCACCGCCTCGTCGTCAAACAAGGCATGAAACTGCAATAACGGATCCGCTTCGTATTGTGGGCAAATCACCATATCCAATCTCCCGGAGAACAGTGATTCGCGCAGTAAATCGTCTTGGCCGATCACCAAGTTCAAGGTGATCTGCGGCGCACGCGAAAGCAGCGTCGCGGTCAGGTGTGGAAGCAAGTGATCAGCCATGGAGGCAGCGCAGCCCAAGCGGATGTTTCCCATCACACCATTTGCAAAATCACGTATTTCCCGCTGGGTTTCGGCAACGCTCTGCTGCAGCTGTTTGCCACGCACTTTCAGCAACTCTCCCACTGGTGTGAGCTTGATCCGCCGCCCATCGCGCTCGAACAGGCGGGTCCCTAGAGACTCCTCAAGCCGCTGGATGCTTTTAGTCAGCGCTGGCTGACTGCGGTTTAGCTTTTGCGCAGCGCGGCCCAGGTGCCCCAACTCGGCGATGATTTCAAAATAGGCAAGATCACGCAGGTCCATATCCATCAACTAAAGTTATCAATCCATCGAAATTAGAAAATAGACTTTATCAAACCACGTATCAATAATTATCAGCACATCGATAGCGATGCCACGCCCTGCGGCGACCCGCGTTTTGGAGTACGACTCTTGTCTTCTTCTGCCAGATATTCCCTGCATGTCTACCCCGCGCCGCTTCAATGGTTGGCGCTTGCCCTATTGGCTGGAGCGGGCGGTCAGTTGCTGAAGTTTCTGGAGGTGCCCGCAGGCCAATTCCTGGGGCCTATGCTGGTTGCCATCATGTTCGGCGTATGCGGTGCGAGCATTCAACTGCACCGCTACGCCTTCAAGCTTGGCCAGGGCTGCATCGGCATTCTTGTCGCTCATTCGATGACACTCGCCGTACTCGCTTCGATAGCGCAATCGTGGCCACTGATGCTGTTTGCGACCGTGGTGACGGTCAGCCTTAGCGCACTGGTGGGGCTTGCGTTGGTATGGATGGGTATCCCAGCCAGTACCGCAGCTTGGGGTACATCGCCAGGCGCAGCTTCTGCAATAGTCTTGATGGCTGACGAATACGGCGCCGATTCCCGAGTGGTCGCCACTATGCAATATGTACGCGTGGTGTGCGTGGTAATGATCGGTGCGCTGGTGAGCAACTTGCTGGAAGCACCGGTCGGAGGAAGCGACGTGCATGCTGCAGACGTCGCGTCGCAGAGCTTCGGACTACTGCATCTGGGCCTCACGATTGTCACTCTACTAATCGGTGTGACGTTGGGAAATCGATTGCCGGCCGGTGCGCTGCTGATGCCGCTAATGTTGGGCGCAGCGCTACAGATCAGTGGCCTGTTGCATATCACTCTGCCTAGTTGGTTACTCGCTATCGCCTACGGCGCTATTGGTTGCTACGTTGGCTTGCGCTTTGATCGAGTGACCGTCAAATACGTCTGGCGGAAATTGCCGGCGATGATACTGGGAGCGCTACTGATGATTGCTTTGTGCGCATTGTCTGCGTGGCTGTTGGCAGCGGTGTTGAACAAGGACTTCCTCTCGATTTACCTAGCCACGAGCCCAGGGGGGCTCGATACGATGGCAATCATCGCGGTGGAAACGCACTCCGATGTAGGACTGGTATTGGCCATGCAGACCCTACGACTGTTTGCGGTCATCCTGACCGGAGCTTTTGTGGCGCGAATGATTATTCGCTTGGGCAGTTACCGTCGGATAACGTTATAAACTTGAGCCCCACCGTAACGACCTCCAGCGCAGAAGCTCGCGTCTGCGGGTCTCATCTCCCCTTTCCCTTCCAATAGACGGCAGCGCACAGCTGCCGCACATCTAGCACTCTTGCGCATTATTGAAAAACTCGTTCCACCAACCCCCGGATGCCAAGCCTCCTCTCCGCTGGCAACGCATTGGCATCGAAAGATGCGCCTGGGGAAGACGCGCGACGACGAGTTTACTGTGGTTTAGCTCATGAACGCACACATCTATTTCATTAAACAAATCCCACAATAAGATTTTTTTCAGAAATATAAAAAATCTTGCATTAGCTTTTAGACACCAATCTTAATTTTAATTTATAAAGTAAATTTATTTATTTCAACATGTTACGAATTTTATCTGTCTATATAGTCAGCAAAATCCTTAGATCCTTTGCTAAAAATGAAAACGAGACAAAAAACAGTCTGTTGACTATAAATCCCACCATGTGCATATTTGCCCCGTCACCGCAAGCGGATGGCAATGGGCAGTGTCATGTCGAGCAAAGCGAGCATTACTGCTTGGGCGCATGATCCATGCCGACTGATCCACTCCGCTCTTGACCGACCATGGGCGCGAGTCGGACAGAACTTGGCTGCAAAGACGCTGACCTGGGGATTTTCAATAACGCTAGCCAGCAAAGCGTGGAAGTTCATAGGTATTTGTAACGAAGTCACGAATGATCTTCTCCATAACAATCAGAAATAGGAGTTGCTCCATGGCCAAGGTAAATATGAGCACACGCTCTCGTGCCTCTATGAGCTGTTGCACCCTGCCCCATCAAAGCCACTTCTAAAGTCCTGCGCGTGTCTTCCGAAGCCTGCCTAGTTAAGCGCTTCGCCCCTAATAAAATCCAATTCATAACCTTAGAGGTCGCCATCGCCGAAAAACACTAGACGCGTCGTACTACTCAATGCCATTGCACTACCCCCCTTAGGCCGATACTCAGTATTCGGTCGACAGCAGGGTGCACTCAATTATCTGACCAACAAAAACAAAAGCAGAGATCAAGATGATTACTCACTCGAACCGCATTGCTCGGAACAAGATATCAATGGCACTGCTGCTTTGCGCAGCGACCAACAGCCAGGCGCAAGAAGCTTTCAATCCCGATTCCCCTTGGATGCTGGGAGACTGGGGCGGCCTACGCTCAGAATTGCTCGATAAAGGTTATACGTTTAACGTGCTCTACACGGGCGACGTCGCGACTAATCTCGCCGGGGGCTATGACTCACACACCACCGCGCGGTATACCGACCAACTGGCGCTGTTGAGCAATTTTGACCTTGATAAAATCCTCGGCTGGAAAGGCGCGGACTTTCAATTCACGCTATCGAATCGCAACGGGCGCAACCTCACCAATGACGTGATCACCGACCCGCGCGTAGGGGGCATCAGTCAGGTTCAAGAAGTGTACGGTCGAGGCCAGACCGTGCGCCTTACAGATCTCTGGTACCGCCAAAAGTTCTTTGATGGCGGGCTGGATATCAAACTGGGCCGCATGAACTTTGGCGAGGATTTCGGCAGTTTCCCCTGTAAATTCCAGAACCTGGCGTTCTGCGGCGCTCAGCCGGGTAACTGGGCCGGCAATATCATTTACAACTGGCCAATCACCCAATGGGCCGGCCGGGTAAAGGTCGCGCTGGGCGAAAACACCTATGCGCAAATTGGTGCTTACGAACAGAACCCGTCCTACCTGGAAAACAATAACCGTTTCAAACTCAGCGGCAGCGGCAATGAAGGAACCCTGGTGCCTGTCGAGCTGGTGCATGCCACCTCGCTGGGAGCCGGACAATTGCCCGGGGAATATCGCGTAGGCGCGTATTACAGCAGCCGTAACGCAAACGACGTCAACACTGAAGAAAATGGCGTAGCCAAATCCCGAGATAACAAACACGGCGCCTGGGTTGCCGGGCAGCAGCAAGTCTGGAGAGACCCAGACTTCGCCGCGCGCGGGCTCACAGTGTTTGCCTATGCCACAGTGCATGACAAAGCCACCAATATGATCGATCGCTATGCGCAAACAGGGTTCTACTACACGGCCCCCTTCAAATCCCGTCCGAATGACGAGATTGGCGTTGCCATCTCCACTCTCCACGTCAATGAACGTTACAAAGAGCATCAGCAGCAACTGAACAGCCTGGCGGGTGTCAGTGATTACAACGACCCGCGTTACACGCCAACGCAAGGCTCGGAAACCAACATGGAAATTTATTACGGGTTTGGCGTCACCAAATGGCTGACCGTGCGCCCCAACCTTCAGTTCGTTGGCAACCCGGGGGGCGTCAGTGAGGTCAAGGATGCGTGGGTCGCAGGCCTGAAGTTTGAGACCAGCCTGTAATTCAAATCTGAACCAAGATGAAAGAGTTAAACCAGCGCAACGCGCTGGTTTAACTCTAAATTAGCCAGCCGACGATAATTAGAAACGCCTCAACAGGCCACCAGCCATACAAACCAATACGCCTCGCCTAGTGATGCGATGAGAAAAATAGAAGTGGATAAAGAAGCAGCCGTTGAATCGTTGACGGGAGTCTGTGTGTCCACCTCGGTAGGTACAGCCGCCCGTTTATCCACGCGGGCCATCTGTACGACCAATCGACTCCCGCCATGCCAACGAAAATTCTGCCTTGATGGAACGGCTCCTTGAGGAAGACCTCAATGAGGTCGGCATCAGCCCACGGGGCCTGACCGGCAACAGCAGTGTGCTGGTGTGAACATCGAGCCTTCAGCGCGCCATTCATCGACCATCGGCGTTGGGGTCTCCACCGGTAACAGGGCGCACCGCCGCGGCAACATCCGCATCAATGCCGACCTGTCCTACGACATCCTCTCCCATGAAGGAGTCTTCCTGTGACTAAAGTCCTCAACACACCTATCAAGGACGAAGCTCTCGCAGAGCTGAATGTCGACGACGTTTACCTGACCGGGCTATTAGTCACTTGCCGTGACGTGGCTCACCGACGCCTCATCGAGTCCAAACGTGAACTGCCGGTGGATTTGCGCGGTGGGGCAATCTTCCATGCCGGCCCAAGCGAGCGTAAAAAAGACGATGGCAGCTTTGAAATGGCGTCCATCGGGCCCACTGCCAGCATGCGAATGGAGAGATTTGATAGGCAATTCATCAAGGAATTTGGCGTCAAGATGATTATCGGCAAAGCTGGAATGGGCCCCGAAACCACCGCAGGCTGCCAGGAAAACAAGGCTGTGCATGGCTGTGTGCGATCCTTGCAGCCACCGGGTGGCAGGATCTTGCATGCCGGAGCCCCTTTGGGTTAACCCGGGTCCGGGAGCTCGGCGCGTCGATCATCCCCATCGACACTAAAGGCGATAACCTGTTTGAACGAAACAAAGCGCAATTTAACGAACGCAAAGGTGCAATCATCGATAAAATCAACACCCAGGTGCGCTTCATCAAATGACCAGATAGATCGGCCGCGACCTGGCACCGTGGCGGCCGTTCTTTATCAGAAGACACTTTGGAATCAAGCATGAACAATGCTCAAGACTTGGCTTTTTTTCACTTGCTAGCCAAACAAGGCAGCCTTGTCGCAACCGCCAGAGAACTGGGCGTTACCCCTCCCGCAATCAGCAAAAGACTTTCCGCGCTAGAGAAAAGGTTGGGGGTGAGACTGGTTAATCGAACTACCCGCTCGATGAGTCTTACCGCAGAAGGTGAACTGTATTACACCCATGTCGCCCGCATCCTCACCCAGATTGACGAGGTAGAACAGCTCGTCAGCAGCCGTCGCGCTTCACCCAAGGGCCTGATACGGGTGAATGCATCGCTCGGTTTCGGCCGTCGCCATATCGGACCCGCCTTGGCCGCCTTTTATGCCCTGTACCCCGAAGTGGAGATTCAGCTAGAGATCAGCGATCATCCTTTGGACTTGGCCACCCACGGCTTTGATTTGGGCATTCGCTTCGGCACGTTGCCAGATGCTGCCATCCACGCACGTAAAATAGCCTCCAACCGTCGGCTGCTTTGCGCTTCCCCGCTCTATCTCGAAAAGTACGGAGCGCCGCAAAAACTGACGGACCTGCAACACCACAACTGCATCTTTATTCGTCAGAATGAATCGCCCTACGGTGTGTGGAGATTCGCTAACGGAGAACGCACGGAAAATATCAAGGTACACGGCGCCCTGTGCTGCAATGACGGCGAGGTTGCCCTCAACTGGGCCCTGGAAGGCTATGGGTTATTGCTCAGAGCCGAATGGGATATAGCTCGTTACGTGCGTAGCGGACGACTGCGCCTCGTACTGGAAAATCATATGCCCACCCACGCTGACGTCTACGCAGTCTATCCGCAGCAACTGCATCTCTCGGCACGAGTCCGGCACCTGATCGATTTTCTGATTGAACGCTTCAAACACATCGACCATATCGAAGATCAGGAATAGTCCTGCTGCCTAACCACGGTCATTTCAGCGCGTAGTAACGCCGGCGCTGTAAGCTCTGCGAACTATGCACCGGAATGTTATTGTTCCTGCGCCCCCACACAGATTATCGAAACCATGCAAGACGACATCCTTAAGCAATCCTTCGGCGGGCTAACGGCTTTGATCGCCGTTGCCCGGGAAAAGAGTTTTACTCGAGCGGCAGCGCATCTCGGTTTATCTCAGTCCGCGGTTAGCCATGCTGTTAGTTCACTTGAGCGAAACCTAGGCACCCGCTTGCTTGCGCGTAACTCCCGCTCTGTCTCGCCCACGGAAGCCGGCGAAAGGCTGCTCGCAACTATTGGCCCTCGATTTGAAGAGATCGACGCTGAATTACTGGCGCTCTCAGAATTGGGTGAAAGCCCCACCGGGACGATTCGCATAACAGCCTCGGATCACCCAATCCGATCTGTCATCTCCCCAAAGCTGAAGAAGTTCTTACCGAAATACCCAGGTATCAAGGTGGAGCTGTTCGCGGACAATGGACTCATCGACATCGCGGCAGATCGCTTCGACGCAGGCGTTCGATTAGGTGAGTCTGTGGCCCAAGACATGATCGCCGTGCGTATCGGTCCCGATATGCGATTTACTGCGGTAGGCACCAGACGTTACTTCGCGAACCGCTCGGAACCTGAGAAGCCGGAGGACCTGATGCAGCACAACTGTATCAATCTACGGCTTCCCACCCATGGAGGACTGTGGCCGTGGGAATTTGAGAAAGATGGCCGACAGCTGAATGTACGTGTTGATGGCCAGCTCATTTATAACAGCATCTATGATTGCCTCGACGCTGCAATCGCCGGCTTGGGTATCGCCTATGTGCCTGAAGACATCGCCGAGCCCTACGTCGTGGCTAGGCATCTGATTCCGGTATTGAAAGATTGGTGCCCGTTATGGGCGGGACTTCACCTGTATTACCCAAGCCGTAGGCAACCGTCAGGGGCTATGGCGTTATTGATCGCCGCCTTGCGACACGAGTCATAACAAAAAAAAGGCCCTGCAATGTGCAGAGCCTGAAGGAGTCATGAGGACTCAAGGGATGAAGTCTCGGGAAACGTAAGCCGTGCGATGCGCGCTACGACCTGCGTTCAGACTTTAAGCCGCCACGTGGTGGAGCATCCAGTGGCCACTTCGACAATGGATTACTTCAGGTTGGCCCGGAAGAAAGCAGTCAGTTTGTCGAACGGAATGAGATTCACCCGATCATAGAGGTCCACATGTCCCGCGCCCGGCACGATGACCAATTCCTTTGGCTGACCAGCCAATTTGAAGGCTTCCTGGCTGAATTCCAGTGAGTGCGCTTCAGAGCCTGCGATGAACAGCATCGGGCGAGGCGAAATCGACGCAATGTCGTTGAAGGGATAGAAGTTCATGAACTTCACGTTGCTGGTCAGCGTTGGATGCGTCGTCAAATCAGGCGACGACCCAGCCGGGGTGAACTCACCGCGTGGGGTGCGATAGAAATCGTAGAACTCGCGCTGGATCGGATGGGTGTTAGCGTCCAGCTTGTGTACCGTCCCGCTGGTATATTTGGTCTCACCGCCAGTGAATTCTGCATAACGCTGCTCAGCGGCCTCTGCAATGATTTGCTTGCGTTGTTCGAGAGTCTGCGAGTGCTTGAGGGCATCGCGATTGGCCGCGCCCATGTCATACATGCTGACGGTCGCAATCGCCCTCATCCGCGGGTCGATCTTGGCTGCACTGATGACGAAGCTGCCGCTCCCACAGATCCCTAGTACACCGATACGGTTACGATCAATGAACGATTGGGTACCCAGATAATCAACCGCCGCGCTAAATGCCTCAGAGTAAATATCCGGTGCCACGGCGTTGCGCGGCTGCCCTTCGCTCTCCCCCCAGAACGACTGATCTATCGCCAGGGTCACAAAGCCTTGTTCCGCGAGCTTCTGAGCGTAAAGGTTTGAGCTTTGCTCTTTGACCGCTCCCATAGGATGACCAATGATAATCGCAGGGTTTTTGTTGGCCTTATTTAGATTCTTCGGAACAAAAAGATTCCCGACAACTTTCATCTTGTACTGGTTATCGAATGAGACCTTCTGCTCAGTCACTTTGTCACTTTTGTAAAAGTTATCCGCGCCGTTAGACATATCGGCGCCTATTGCGGTGAACGAACTGACCAGCAAGGCCAGCGATAAAAATAGCTTCTTCATAGTTTTGGGTCCTTAATTATGAAACCAGCAGGGAGACATCCATAACGACTGATACTTCGCCTTTTCTATTCAGCGGCCGCTCATGGCGTCGACCACGCCCACAAAGGATCATTTCGTGGATGTAAATGTAATTGACGAACCCCAAGAAAACACTACGCGATACTGAATGCAGCTATGCATCAGACAGATCAATGTACCCATAGGGCTTCAGAAGAAACGGCCTCAAAGGCCTAATCTTTTCCCAGTCGCCTCTTAGGAAGCGACCTCGAAAACCGTATGCCCCAGAGGTTCATCCCGGCTTTTAGGCGAACAAGAACTGTATACGAGCATCAGAACCAAGCATCAATGTAACAGAATAATGCAAATAATTGACACGCCGGCTAAACCAGCAACAAGGGCCTACTGTTGACCGCCCTGCTGAGTGAAACCTCATGATTGAGGGGCACAGGTGCGAGGCAGCTGAAAGAATCTAGGGTTCGCCATTACCTGCGCCTCTTCGATACACAATGGTCTATGAAGTACTGCAGTGTGCGATATTCTAGCCCAGTGGTTCTTGCTCGAATAAGCGCCCCATGCAGCACCGCGCAACTCAAAAGAATTGCAGCGGGGATATGAACGGCCTGAGCATTCGCCAGATATTGTTTTAATGGAGCCATCAAGATGCAGCTCAGCCGCGCTGGCCTAGCAGATATCGGTGACTGTTGGGGCCGGTTCTGCCGGTCTTTATCGAGCTCTATCTCGACGTCAAGATTGACCTGACCGCGACAAATAAAACGGTCGACATCGTCGGGGATGGCCACGACGCCGAATCCTTTTTGGCGGCGCCGCTCCAGAAGACATGATTCCTCAGCGACTCTCTCCCGATATCGCCTGGGCCGGTAGCCACCACGCAATACCTAAGACGTTTTGGTATTGCGAAACATCCGGACGATTTGAAATGACACCGCTGCCTACGTATCCGCTTGGGCAATGCACGCATCTAACACTGGCAGTTCAAAAAGAACGGGCAGCATCTGGAGATTGATGCTCCCGGTGTTATCACCCTCGACGAAACTCGCGTTGGGCTCGTTGGTGGACCGCGGAGCGGGTTTGACGTTGTCCCCGCCGCTGTATTCGCATCGAAAATTGCAGGCGGATCGTTACAACGAGTGCTCGAGGACTGGACTCATTTTGACCCCGGGCTTCATATCTATTATTCAAGTTCCCGACAGTTGCCTGTGGGCTTAAGATTGCTCATTGCTCTGATTCGCGAACTTGAACCCATGGGGGCTTTGCCCTGAAAACGCCGCCCCCGATACGCACCGGGGCGGCTAAACGGCAACCTCAAGCTTTCTCACGCTTGGTGAAGACCTCTTTGAATACCGGTACGGCTGAAAACGCGTTTGGCCAACCTGCATAGAACGCCACTTGAGTAAGCATCTCGGCCGCCTCTGCCTGCGTAAGGCCATGATCCATTGCACGATTGAGGTGAAAGGTGACTTGTGCGACCTGCCCGTTGGCGATTAGGGAGCTGACCGTGATCAAACTGCGATCCCTAGGCGCCAAGCCTGGCCGTAGCCATAGATCGCGAAACAGCGCCTTTGTGGTGTATTCCACCAAGCCAGGCGCCACCGGGCCTACCAACTTGTCAACCTGGGCCATACGGGCCTCTTCAGTGGCCTGGTCAAGAGGTAACAGGGTCGGCGAAACAGGCGCAAGCTGATCGACCGTCACCCCGCGGGCTGCGAAAACTTCTTTAACGATCAGGATCGTCCCTGTGGCGTTGCCCCATCCCGCATAGTAAGCCAAGTGATTAATGGTTTCCGACAACTCCAACGGCGTAACGCCGTTATCCAGGGCCAAATTAAAGTGGTAAGCCATTTCCACTGTCTGATTGCGAGCGATCAACACTGCCAAAGTGATCAGGCTTCTGTCCCGAGGAGATAGTCCTGGACGCCTCCACAACTCACCGAGCAATAACGAATCGGTGTTATGCGCCAATGCTGGGGACATTGCACGTGTGTCCGCTGGCGTCGGTACGGAAGGTTGATTGCGGCTCACTGAGGCTTTTTCTGTAACAGCACATGCGGTCAGAAACAATGCCGTGATCGTGAGACCAAGTCTGGACAGTTTCATCGCGAGGCCTCGTACTCTTCATCTGTTACGGGCTCGAGCCACTCAACATTTTTTCCGTCCTGCACCTCTTGAATGGCCAGATGCGTCAAACCAGTGGTCTTCGTAGCCCCGTGCCAATGTTTTATACCCGGCGGGGTCCAAATCACATCGCCAGGCTTGATGAGGATTTTCTCTCCTCCTTCCTGCTGAATCCAGCCAACGCCGGTGCTGACAATCAGATTTTGCCCCAGCGGGTGAGTGTGCCAAGCCGACCGGGCCCCAGGTTGAAAAGTCACAGCGGCTGCAGTGACCCTCGACGGCGCGGGTGCAGCAATCAATGGGTCAACTCTGACATTACCGACGAAATAGCTGGGCGAACCGACTACTGAAGCCTGCTCTCCGTTTCTGACGATCTGCATGGCGCGATTATTCGGTATATCGGATGCGTAAACTGCATTGGTGATCGCCAAGGTTGCACTTAGCACCGACATCACAAAATATTTTCTCATCGATAAACTCCTAGCGTAGAGGTGTAACGGAGAAGTTACGTGACGACTCTCCCCCATGGCTACCGGCAAATTTTGTATCAAGCGATGAGTGCGGCTAATCAGTTGAAATTCACACTCCGACTCTGCGCACAGGCGAACAAATCGTATCTGCTAGGGTCAATCCTCAATAGAGAGCTGACCACGGCTTCTAAGGCGTAAAACCACTTAGCTCTTCACCAGTGCCGGGGCCAACTCCGTATGATTTCCTCGGCCTTGGGCGTCGGGGAGTACGACATCAAGAATGCCGGATGAGTAAAAGGGTCTTAAAAATGGATGCGCACCTTCTCCAGGGTGTCGCTCACGGCCCGCTGTTTTACTCAGTAGCTGCGCTGTACCAAAGCATTTGTGACGAAGGAACTCGCTACCTCGCCGCTGGCGAGGGTGCTCCGACGGTTTGCCGCGCCGCCACCCGCCACAACCGCGCGATGTTCTGCGCCCGCTCGGACAACAGACGCGGGGCGTCGGCGCAGGCCTCTTGCAGCGTTATCGGCCCGCTCGCCAAGGCAAATGCCGCATCGATGCCGTGCTCGTACAGCGCCTGGTAACCCTCCCCTAGCGTGCCGGCAATGACGACCACAGGTACGTCGTGGCGGCGGGCAATGCGGGCCACGCCAAAAGGCGTCTTGCCGCGCAGGGTCTGGGCGTCGAAACGGCCTTCGCCGGTGATCACCAGGTCGGCACCGTGGATCGCATCGGACAAACCGGTCAATTGTGCAACGACGTCCACGCCGGTGCGAAACTGCGCCTTGAGGAAGGCCTTGGCGGCAAATCCCAGGCCTCCGGCGGCGCCGCTGCCCGGTTCATCCCGCACGTCCCTGTCCAGCACCCGAGCACAGTGCTCGGCGAAGTGCCCCAACGCAAGGTCCAATTGCTCCACCTGCTCGGCCGATGCACCTTTCTGCGGGCCGAATATGGATGACGCACCGTGGGGACCGCACAGGGGGTTATCGACATCGGCGGCGATTTCGAAACGTACGCCAGCCAGGCGCGGATCCAATTCGCTCAAGTCGATGCGCGCCAGCTTGGCCAGGGCCAGGCCACCGAGGGGGAGTGGTTGCCCCTGTTCGTCCAGCAACGCCACGCCCAAGGCCTGCATCGCTCCGGCACCGCCGTCATTGGTGGCGCTACCGCCAATCGCCAGGATTACTCGCTCAGCGCCTTCATCCAGGGCGGCGCGAATCAGCTCGCCGGTGCCGAAGGTGCTGCTGGAACCGGCGTCGCGCTGTCCCGGAGGCAGCAATTGCAAGCCGCTGGCCTCGGCCATCTCGATGATTGCGGTGCGGCTTTGAGGCAACCAGCCCCAGCGAGCCTCGACCGCAACCCCCAGCGGACCCCGGACTTGCGTGCGCCGCCATTGTCCATCGCAGGCTGCCAGTACTGCTTCCACCGTCCCCTCCCCGCCGTCGGCCATCGGGCATTTGAGCAACTGCGCGTCCGGCCAGACCTGGGCCAACCCCAGGGCGATGGCATCGGCAACTCCCTGGGCGCTGAGGCTGTCCTTGAACGAGTCGGGGGCGATGACGATTTTCATATTATTCTCCTGTTTCGATGCTCAGTATGCTGCCAGCTGGCTGGATCCTTGACCCCAGTCCGCCGCACAAAAGACACGGGGCTTTGTTGTTCGACTCTCCAATATCGGTTCGCCGGGTCGTTTTTTTGATCGCAGCTGGCGGCCCTCATCGCGAGCAGGTTAGCTCTCGCGAATCAGGTAGAGGGTTGTTCGTCATGGGGCAAGAGTTGAACGCCCAAATACAGCGCTAGCATCCCGTCCAATCGCAGCGGGTCGACGCCGCTGAGCTCGGCAATGCGCTCCATGCGATAGCGCAAGCTGTTGCGGTGGATACCCAAGGCGTCTGCGCAGGCCTGGCTCTGGCCGTAGTGTTCGCACCAGCTTCGCAACGTGGCCAGCAGTTGTCCGCTTCTATCCTTGGCGATGACCTTGCGCAGCGGGCGGATCACTTCCTCAAAGGCGTTATCGTTGCGATGGCGCCAGAGCATTACGGGCAGTCGATAGCGGGCGAGGATCAGTAGGCGTGACTGCGGCACTACGTCCCGCCCATAATCGAGCAAATCGCCCACTTGCCGGTAACAGCGACGCAAGTCCGACAGCCCTTCGGCCTGGCCGCCCAAAGCCATTCGAAAAATATTCCAGCCGAGCCCATCGAGCTTGTCCAGCAGCCGTTCGTTCTCCACCGTCGCGCATGCCGGTCGGCACCAAAGCAAGGAAGATTTGGAGGGGGTCAGACACCAACTGTCCGGATATCGCGACATCAGCCACCCGCCCAGTGCCTGGGCGGTCTGCTCGGGCCCATTCTCCAAACCCAGCTCAAACAGATAGGGTACTCGCGGTAACTGAGGCTTGAGGCCCATTTGCCGGGCTTCATCGAGCAGCCGGGGCGAATCCCCAGCATCGTCCAGCAGCAACGCCAGCAAATCATCGTTGCGCTGGCGACGCCATTGCTGCTCGGCCTGCTGGTTGCGCTGGACCAGCAGCATTTCAGCGGTCATGCGCACGAGTTCAGCGTAAGTGCGCAATTGCTCCGGCTCGCCGGTTAGGCCCAGCACACCGATTATTCGCAGATCGAGCATCAGCGGCAGATTGATGCCCGGCTGCACGCCTTTCAGCTTCGCGGCGGTGTGTTCGTCGATCTCCACCACCCGACCATTGGCCAGTACCAATTGCGCGCCCTCGTGGCGGGTATTGATGCGCTCGCGCTCGCCGCTGCCAAGAATCAGGCCCTGATTGTCCATGACGTTGACGTTATAGGGCAGAATCGTCATCGCCCGGTCGACGATCTCCTGCGCCAGGTCGTGATCGAGTTCGAACATAGACGGTGTTCCTTGCCAGCGGCGTAAATTATTGTTTTGAGGTCAATCCCCAGCGTGATAGGCAACGCCGTGGCCATCAGCGCGTCCCTGGCTGCTGCGCACTTACCATTTACTCAGATCCTTGTGGTGCTGCACGATTCAGGCTTGCTCTGTACATAAACCCGCCTAACCCTGCCGAGGTCAACGAAATCGTTCACATCACCACTGCCGTATGCCATCAACAGCGCGGCGTAGATATCGGTCAGAGAAATGCCCATTGCTCGTGCTCGTTCGTCGTCAATGGTCAGGTGGTACTGCTGTCCGACTGCCAAGCCATCTGGGCGAATACTGGCGAGGGTCGGGCCCTGCGAAGGCATATCAAGAAACCTCGGTAGCCTGACCAAGAGCTAACAGCTTCAAGCAATAACGGATCGGTATTGAGTGCCAGTACGGGGACATCGGACGGCTATCCGCTGGCGCCGGTACCAAAAGCTTAAATTTGCCGCTCCTGCACGCGGCTCATCAAACCGTTGCTGAGAGGACTTGGCCTCCATAGAAAGCTGGTTTACGACTCCTAAGCGCGCAATACCTCCTGGATCTTCATCAGTGCCGGAGCCAAACCACGCATGATTTCGTTGGCCTTGGGCGTGGGCGTAAGCCCTCGTGAATGGCGGACGAACAAAGGGTCTTGAAAATGAATGCGCAGCTTCGCCAGGGTGTTGCTCACAGCCGGCTGCTTTACGTCCAGTCGCTGCGCTGCACGGGTCACACCTCGCTCGCGGTAGACCACCATGAGAATAAACAAGGCATTGAGGTCGATCTCGGTAAATAGCGCTTCATCAAGCTTCATCGTACTGGGCTCCTTCTATTCGCGGCGTAAAACTGGCGAACGTCAGGTTCGCGCAAGACGCTACCAAATGATTGAGCAACGCCGTCATCGACTCACTCTCAAAATGAGCAGTCATCACTGATGCAGCACTCCAGTAACCGCTGAATACCCACAAGTTAGGTTCGCCGGTGCTGCGGATCAAGCTATAACCCAGGCACCCGTGTATTTGCTCAAAGGACGCCGCGTACCCTTTCAAAGTCCGTTCGAAGTGTTGATCAACCTCTTCGGCTACGCGGATTTCCAAAGTGTTAATTGCGGTGATGTTCATATCCGGTCCTGCTCTGCTCGGGTAAAGTTGAAGTGACAACTGCAAGCAGCGCCAACGAGATAAACCTAGACTCGGGAACGAGCGCTGGCTACAAGGCAGACTGTTGATACGCTCATGAGCTTTTCTCAATAATGTCCTAGCCCAAGCTACGCGGTAGGAAATATCATTGACAGAAGCGGACAATCTCATCAAGAGCGCGTTCAGGATAGAAAAACCATTGCCGGCAGAATAAATTGTCTAAAAACCAATTAGTTATAGAGTTTCAAAGTTAAAAAGACTGCATACCTTGAAGCATCGCAATTTCGCAACTCGCTGCGCTTCGAGTGACCATGGAGCGCAATCTAACAGGGGATGCGAGGGACCGCCTCCGCGTACTTGCTCTCTAGCGAGATACATCTCGCAATGATTCGACGCCCCTGCCGAACGATTACACCCATGTGGCATCTGGCCTTGACAGCATGACTATCTTCCGCTCGCTGGCGAATGTCGAGGAAACGCATGAGCTTTACCCATCATGACAACACCAAAGGAAACGCTAATCATGACCAGCGAAAAAACCGAGAGGCTTGCTATCCCTAAATAGCTGAGGAGCAGACCACCTACAGCGCCTCCGCCGAAAATCCCCAAGTTGTATATCGTCGTCAGTATGGCGGTTGCCAACTCCGCATTACCTTCTGCTACCCGGCCCGTCGCTGACTGGAACACGGTTGGCATGCCGCCGAAAGAGGCGCCCCATACAAATATCGCAGCCGATGCGATCATCTGATACGGAGCCGCCATTAGCACAATCATTGTCAAAGCCGTACAGATCAGTGCGACGGTCGTGATGAGCCGCAGTCTCGTATCGACGAAACGTCCGGCTACCAACACGCCCAGGATAGCGCCCGTACCGAACAGAAACAGGCCTTGAGCGGTCCCGCCTGAGAGCTTTGTGTTTTCCGCAAGCGGCGCCATGTATGTGTACAGGGTGTAATGAGCCAAGATCGCACAAAAAGCCGACAACAGGATTATCCTCAGTCCCGGCGTGCGGATGACTTCAGACATCACGGCGCCTTCCTTACGCTGCTCACCAGGCACGGGCGGCACGACCAGCATGACCCAAATTATGACCAGCAGTGCGAGCACGGACAGCAGGCCATAGCTGAAACGCCACCCCAGCAAGCTGCCAAGCATGCTGCCCAGAGGTAATCCGGCGACCATGGCCACGGTGCTTCCGCCTAGAGTAATAGCGACGGCCCGCCCCATGTCCTTCCGATCAACCAACCGCATGGCATAACCACAGATGACTGGCCAGACGACTCCTGCGGCAAGACCGGCCACCACTCTTGATACGGCCGTAACAGTGTAAGACGTGGAGACGGCGGTCACACAGTTGGCCAGTGCAAAACTCAGCACAAGTATGATGTACAACGTTTTGCGAGGTACGCCTCGAGTAAGCGCAACAATGGGGATAGCGGCTGCAGCCGATGCCAACGCGTAGATCGAAACCAGAAAGCCTATACCCGCGGGCGGTTGTTTGAGACTCTCCGCCATCGCAGGTAAAACCGCTGCCGGCATTGTCTCGGTCAGAATGGTAAGAAAGGCTGTGGTGGACAGGGCAAGTAGCCCGAGGATAGGTAGGCGACCGTTATTCGCACTCATGGGCAGACTCCTGAGCCGGAAGCGCTCTTGCGCAACGCATCAAAAAGTCTGACGTTAGCAGCAAAGCGCCTAGGGAAACTCCCGTATGAGTGAATGCTTCTATGAATTGAGGTGGTTACTGGATTGGCCTTGATTATAGAATGAAGCCAAAGCCCCCAACTCCCGTCATGGGAACTGGGGGTACTGAGTCAGACGCGAGCAGTTTTCTGTAGAACGGTCTTACTGACCATGTAGGAGTCCAGGCTCCAGGGCCCTCCTTCTCTTCCAATGCCACTGTCTTTCACACCGCCAAACGGTGTGTCAGGATCGGGCGCACCGAAATGGTTGATAGACAGGACCCCTACATCCAGCTCACGACTCAGTCGTTCACCTTCTTCGAGTGAATTGGTGAACGCAAAAGCAGCCAAGCCCACAGATAGACTGTTGGAAATCTCAATGGCCTCATCAAGGGTCGAGAAACGAACCGCGACAGCGACCGGACCAAAAGGCTCATCGGTCATGATGGCGCAATCCAGCGGGGTGTCGACCAGCAGCGTCGGGGCAAAATAATAGCCAAGCTCACCTACACGATGCCCGCCCACGGCAACCTTGCCACCACGGCCCAATGCGTCATCGACAAAATGCTGCATTGCAGCAAGGCGCCGACCGCTGGTGACCGGCCCCATCTCGGCGTTGGGGTCCATTCCGCCGGCGACATGCACCTGCTCAGCAGCCCCCACAAAGGCCGCCACGAAGTCATCGTAAATGCTCTCGTGCACCAGGAAACGACCTGGCGCTGCACACCATTGAGCGTTGATGCGGATTTTACTCTTGAGCGCCATCTTGCCGATTTCGGTCGCGTTGACCCCTTCGCAAATGATCACCGGTGCATGACCGCCGAGCTCCATCAGAACGGGTTTCATCGCCGCACCCGCGAGGCGACTCAGGTGCTTGCCCACCGCCACCGAGCCCGTCAACGTCACCATGCGGGTTACCGGCGAATTGATCAGCGTCGAAGACACCTGCGCTGGATTGCCAAACACCAGATTCAACACGCCCTTGGGTAAACCGGCCTGCTCGAAACATTGAATCATGGCAACCGCCGCGCCAGGCGTTTCCTCGGGGGCCTTCAAAATAATGGAGCACCCTGCGCACAGTGCTCCGCTGATTTTACGAGACGGTGCGCTCAGCGGCACATTCCAAGGTGTGAACGCAGCGACGGGGCCAATCGGTTGGCGCAGAATCAGTTTTTGCAGCTGAGCCTCACCCGGCACGATAGTGCCGTAAGCGCGCAGGGCCTGAGCCATGTCCCAGTCGAAGAAACTCGCCGAACGCTCAACCTCGCCACGAGCATCGGCAATCAGCTTGCCGTTTTCGCGAGTAATGATTTGAGCAATTTCTTCGGCGCGCGCCCGCACGCCCGCAATCGCACGACTGATGATGATGTTGCGCTCCACCGGAGGTGTGTCACGCCAGATCTTGAAGCCCCTTTCAGCCGCGGCCAGTGCACGCTGCAGGTCATCGGTTGTGGCCCCAGGCACGCTGGTGAGCACCACTTCGGTGCTGGGGTTGAGCACTTCAAAGCAAGAGGGACGGTCGAAAATCCACTCACCGTCAATGAACAGACCGACACGCGGATGGGCAGCGTCGGCCATGGCTTTATTCTGAGTTTCAATGGACATTGGAATAGCCTCTGCGATTGGCGTCATGGCGCTCGCGGTTATCACTTAGATAGTTTCGATTAACTGTTCGCTGGCGCGACGGGCTACTGCGTCATCGCGGATCAGGTCGGCGGCTTTGACACCAATCATGATGGACGGCGCGTTGGTGTTGCCCGAGGTGATAAACGGCATGATTGAAGCTGCCACCACCCGCAGCCGCTCAATCGCGCGTAATACCCAATCCAAAGGTTTGTTCGGCTGCTGGCGGCGTTACAAATTATCGTGGGTTGAGACGCTACCTCAAGCTCAAAAAACCTACTACCCATTACGCATAAGGGCCGTTGATCAAATTTCAATCATCTCGAAGTCCTGTTTTGTTGCCGAACATTCGGGGCAAATCCAATCCTCTGGAACATCTTCCCAGCGAGTCCCGGCAGGAATGCCCTCTTCCGGTATGCCCACCGCCTCTTCGTACATGAAACCGCACAAAATGCATTGCCAAACTTTGAATTGAACCTCGTCCAAGGCTTCTATTGACGTTTCAGTGCTCATGATTTTCTTCCGTTTCGTTCTACGTGTTTGCCCCTTAGCCGACCATCGCAAGCGTCTTGAAACCCTCAATGGGCCAGCTAGAGGGGGCGTTGTTTTCATTAACCCGCGAGCGCTATTCAGCTCTCACACAACAGGCCATCGCGACCGTCATGTTCAAATAACTGATTTCAACTCTCTCAAGGAGAGTCCTTCGTTTGCCGCTTTAGCCAGCAGCGGGCTAGGTGCCCAACGTCTTCCGTACTGCTCATGCCATTCCTGCACTTGCACATAAATGTCTTTGGCTCCCAACGTGTCGGCCCAATACAGCAGCCCGCCGCGGTGACGCGGGAAGCCAAACCCGTATAGCCACATGACATCAATGTCACTGGCCCGATATGCCTTCCCTTCATCCAGGATCTTGCAGGCTTCATTAATCGAGGCGAACAGCAGACGCTTGAGAATTTCGCTGTCGGTAAGGGTGCGCTGAACCGTACCAAGCTCTGTGGCGACGGTCGCAATGATCTGCATAACGTCTTCGTCGTGATGGGGTGTGCGGTCACCCTCTTCGTAGCGATACCAGCCAGCCCCATTTTTCTGGCCTTTGCGTCCCATTTCGACCATCCGATCCGGAACATGGAGCTTTCTATACTGTGGGTCTGCCGCCGCCCGACGCTGGCGCGTGTCATAGCTGACATCCAGACCAGATAAATCGCTGACCGCAAACGGCCCCATCGGGTAACCAAACTCGACCATGACCCGATCGATCTGCTCTGGGCGCGCGCCTTCCTCAAGCAACAGCATCATTTCCGTGACCAGCGGCGCGCGGCTGCGATTTGCCGCGAAGCCGTCGCATGTTCCGGATACCGCACACACTTTTTTTAGATCACGCCCCATCTTCATGGCCCGAACCACTGTTTCTATCGAGGTTTGATCACCCTTGACGATTTCGCACAGTTTCATAGCGTTTGCCGGAGCGAAGAAATGTGCGCCAGCGACATAATGCGGTCGACTTGTCATGTCGGCCATGACGTTGATATCAATGGCGGACGAGTTCGTCAGCAACAACGCCCCAGGCTTCATCACAGCATCAAGTTTTGTGAACACATCTTTTTTCAGGTCTATCCGTTCAAACACCGCTTCAACGACGACATCACAGTCGCCGAGCGCCTCGTAGTCAGCGATAGGTTGAACGAACCGAAGGCACGCCTCCATCTCTTGTGCGGTCATGCGTCCGCGCTTGACCTTTATCGCGTAGATATCACGGATGCGCTGCAAACCTCGCTCCAGCGCTTCGGCACTCGCCTCAAGCAGCCTGACTGGAATACCTGCGTCAGCGAAGCAGATTGCAATACCCGCGCCCATCGTTCCTGCCCCGATCACCGCAGCAGAGTTGACGCCAAGAGGCTTAAAATCGGAAGGCGCGTCCGGCACCTTGGCGGCCTCTCGCTCGGCAAAAAATGCGTACCGCAGTGCCTTGGCGACATCGGAACCTTCCAGCTCAGAAAACAACTGTTTCTCAACGGCCAGAGCGTCGTCAAATGGCAAGCTGAAGGCCGCTTCAATACAGTCAATCGCGTAGCGCGGGGCTTTATTGTGCTTGGACTTTTTGGCTGCCGCACGGCGTGCCGCTTGCAACACTTCCACTGTCTTGGCATCCATCGGCTCAGGGACTAAATCACGTACTCGTTGTGGCTGAACGTGCACCACGGACTTCGCATAGCGCACGGCGGCATCACGCAGATCCCTGTGTTCGGTACCGGAAACAATCTCGGAAATAAGGCCGATCTTTAAGGCTTCCGCGGCCTGGACGTGGCGACTGGAGATAATCAAATCGGTTGCTACAACTGCCCCAACGAGCCTCGGCAAGCGTTGCGTTCCGCCGCCTCCTGGGATCAGTCCGATGGCCACCTCGGGCAATCCCAGCTTTGCAGTCGGCAATGCAATCCGATAATGACAGGCCAGGGCATGCTCAAGCCCCCCGCCGAGCGCATACCCGTGAATGGCCGCGACGGTCGGCTTGGCGCTGGCGTCGAGAACGGCGGCACTCATACTGGTTGTGACGGTTCTGGCCTTGCCAAATTGTCGAATATCAGCGCCTGCAATGAAATTTTGACCTGCGCCCATCAAGACGATTACCGATACATCAGCGTCGGCGTTCGCGCGGGTGACGCCGTCAATAATGCCCTCCCTCATTGCGGGTGTGAGGGCGTTGACGGGTGGACTATTGACCGTGATTACGGCAACTACGCCATCGACTTCATAACTGACCATCTGGCTTTCGCTCATCTCATCTTCCTGTCTCAAACAAAAATAAGGCCAGCTCCTTTCGCAATCACTCGCCTCCAATATGCAGGCTGGTTTGGCCCGGTAATTTCAGTGCAACTCAACCCAGCGCTCCAAACCACGTCAAATCGATGGTAGCATGAGTTCTGATAATCAGTACAGATTTCACTGACCGGAACTATAATGCAGACTACTTTCATCTCAGGCGTCAGACCGACGCCCTGGATGAAAGCAATAAAAATGGCATTCAGGCTTCACCTTCGTGCACTGAGGAGACCCGAAATATGACAATAAAAGGCAGGGCATATATCGTCGGCGCGTATGAACACCCCCTACGCAAAGCCCCCCACCACTCGGTTGCGCAACTCCATGCGGAAGTGGCAAAAGGGGCGATTGAGGACGCGGGGTTAAGCAAAGACGATATCGACGGCTATTTTTGCGCGGGCGACGCACCCGGTGGAAACGTATGGTCGATGGCCAACTACCTGAATCTGGACAAATTACGGCACGTGGATTCAACCGATATGGGGGGATGTTCTTATCTTGCTCATCTCGCACATGCCGCAGAAGCGATCGCGGCCGGTCGATGTAATGTGGCCCTGATCACCCTTGCCGGACGCCCTAACTCGGAAGGAGTTTCCGGGGTACAAGCGCGAGTGCGAGGCGTCAATCTGCCTGACTCACCTTTCGAGATGCCATACAACCCCGTCACGCTGAACCTCTACGCCATGTGCGCAATGCGCCATATGTACGAGTACGGCACGACCAGTGAACAACTGGCGTGGGTCAAGGTCGCCGCCTCGCACCATGCGCAACACAACCCACTGGCGATGCTGCGAAACCTTGTCTCTGTGGAAGACGTGTTAGCGTCCCCCATGATTTCCGACCCCCTGCGACGCTTCGACTCCTGTGTCGTGAGTGACGGCGGCGGCGCAGTCATTGTGGCCCGCCCCGAGATCGCCAAAGCCCTTAACAGACCCAGAGTGCGCATTCTCGGTTGTGGCGAATCCACTAAACACCAGATGGGCGGACACCTCGATCTAAGCTACACCGGCGCAGCGTGGACCGGCCCGCGTGCTTTCGAAGAGGCTGGTGTGTCGCCGTCCGATATCCAGTACGCCTCTATTTATGACAGCTTCACCATCACTGTCATTCTGCAACTTGAAGACCTGGGTTTCTGCAAAAAAGGCGAAGGCGGCAAGTTTGTGTCGGACGGCAACCTTATTTCGGGGATCGGCAAGTTACCGTTCAATACGGATGGAGGGGGGCTGTGCAACAACCATCCCGCCAATCGTGGCGGGATCACCAAAATTATCGAAGCTGTACGCCAGCTCCGTGGCGAAGCTCATCCCAAGGTACAAGTCCCCAACTGTTCCCTGGCACTTGCGACCGGCATCGGCGGCGCAATAGGTCATCGGCATGGCGCCGCCACCGTCATCATGGAAAGGGAGTGAAAACATGGCTACCCCCTACACCGAACGAAAAATCAGCGACCCTCTCTTGAACCCGGGCGATGAACCCTATTTCGAGGCAGCAGCACAGGGCCGCCTGCTCCTTAAGACCTGCAACACCTGCCACCAACCGCATCATTATCCACGCGCGTTATGCCCGTTTTGCTGGAGCACGGACGTCGAATGGATAACTGCGTCCGGAACCGGAGCGATTTATACCTTCAGCATCACACGTCGTGGCGCCGCATCACCGTACTGCATCGCCTACGTGCGTCTTGACGAGGGACTGATGATGCTCACGAATATTGTCGACGTTGATCTGGACAGCATTGGCATCGAGCAGCGAGTCAAGGTCGTATTTAAAAAGACTGAAAACGGCATGTCCGTTCCCATGTTTACGATTGACCATTCGGAGAAATGAATGAGCAGCCGCGCCGTACTTTACAGCGCCGTCGATGATGTCATCACGCGCTATGCCATTGACGTGGACACTGCAACACTTCAGAAGATGGAGAGCATCACTGTTGCCTCGAAGGTCCAGTACGCATGGCCGCATCCGTCAGGCGACTATCTGTATGTTTCAACCAGCGACGGAGGGCCGAGGATTGAGTCCAATCATAACCACGTCAGAGCCTATTCACTGGGGCCTGAAGGACAACTCAATGCTCACGGGAAAGCTGCACGCCTTGCCTGCCGAGCGGTTCATCTGTGTGTCGACCCCTTAGGGCGATTTATAATCAATGCGCATAATTTCAAGCGTGGCGCATTGACGGTGCACCGCATCAACGCAGACTTCACGATTGGCGCATGCCAGGCGCAGGATCCAAATAGTCACTTCGGAATCTACCCGCACCAAGTCATGTTTTACCCATCAGGACAGCGCGTCCTGGTGGTCGACCGCGGGAACAAAGCGGCGGGAGATAAACCTGAAGATCCCGGAGCTCTACGCTCGTTTCGAGTCACCGCAGAATCGCTCCAGCCCATCGATGTGGTGGCGCCGAATCAAGGCCATGATTTCGGTCCACGCCATGTCGACTTTCACCCGACTCAACCGTGGCTCTACGCGTCCGACGAGCGAACCAACCGCCTGTACATGTTCCGATACCCCAGCGGTCAGATCGAGTCCAAGCCGGCCTTCACACGAGAGACACTCAAGGCTCCTCAACATGCGCACTCACGCCAACTCGCCGGCGCCATCCATGTCCATCCAAACGGACGTTTTGTTTACTTGGCAAATCGCGCAGATGCAACGCACGACCACCAGGGGCAAAACGTATTCTCGGGAGGTGAAAACAATATCGCCGTCTATGCGATCAACGCCGACACCGGAGAGCCGACGCTCATTCAGCACGCGGATACCCACTCCTTTCATGTCCGAACATTTGCCTGCGATCCGAGCGGGCGACTGCTAGTCACAGCCAGTATCAAGGCGTTATCTGAATGCGATAACGAACTGACAATCACTGAAACGCCTGCGGCGCTGTCGATCTTCCGGATAGGTGATAACGGGCATCTGGAGTACGTACGAAGGGTTGATGTTGAAACGCAAGGAAGTCAACTTCAGTACTGGATGGGTATTGTCGGGCTCCGCTGAAAAGGACATACGGCAGGCCTTAGGCGCTCCCCCTCGCGACTTACAGCGAGGGGGAGTTGAAAGTCAAATACGATTGAGCAGTCGACCGCCATCGACCGCCAAGGCGACCCCTGTAATAAAGTTGGCTTCATCGGAAGCGAGAAACAATGCCGCATTCGCAACATCCCAAGCGGTACCCTGGCGGCCGAGCGGCACTTTGGCATTGCGCTCTGCACTGACCTGCTCGCGCGATTGGTTCCAGGCCTGAATACGCGCCTCTACGGCCATTGGCGTGGAGATCAAACCCGGCAGAATACAGTTTGCCCTGATCCCAAAAGGTGCATTTTGGAGCGCCAGCTGCTCTGTGAAAGCGATGACGCCAGCCTTTGTCGCCTTATACGTCACGTAGGGATACTTACCCAGCGCCGCCGCGGATGAGACGTTGACGATAACTCCGCCGCCTTGTTCACGCATGATTGCTACCGCGTGCTTACAAGCAAAGACCGTACCCCGCAAGTTGATACGACAAATGTTATCGAACTGCTCTTCGGTAATGTCCATCAAGTCGGCGTCGCCACCAGCAAGGCTGACGCCCACATTGTTGTGCAGTATATCCAGTGAACCCCAACGGCCTTTCGCCATCTGCATGGCAAGGGCCAATTCGTGCTCCCGGGTCACATCCGCGGAAAAAGCAGCGGCGGATCCACCCTCCTGAATGATCATTGCCGCGGTTTCCTCGGCGGAGTCTATTTGCCGATCAACCGCCAGAACGTGCGCGCCCTCTCGTGCAAATCGGATAGCCGCAGCTCGACCATTACCCATGCCCTCGCCGGGGCTTTGTCCCGCACCAATAACAACAGCGACCTTACCAGCAAGCCGCCCGATCGGCGTATGCCCCTGAGTCTGATCTAGTGAGTTTGCCATTGCCGTCCTCTCGTATCCGGATGTAAGAGCTTGAGTAAACAAATGATTCCAGAGCGTAGCCAGGTACTGTTTTCGGGCAGCAAGACGATCGATGCCATCACCGCCGCAACAAATACGCCCACCTCTCAGCGCTGTCGCCGTGCTGAGAGGTCGAAACCGATACTACCATATGTTCTTATTATCGATACCAGTTCCAATCAGTAGAACTTATATTTCATAACTATCGCGCCCGTCACAGGACGACAGCGGGTACCGAGCAACGAATCATCCAATCGCAGCAGATACACCCATCCTCACCTCTCCCTAGCAAACTGACCGACTGCAAAACTCAACACAATCAGCCACCTGAGAGGGTGATTGGCATCTGGTCAGGTCTGGCTCTACCCAATAGCGATCCTGTCGCGACATGATAGATATACAAAGCGTGGTCATGCTGCTGGGGCAGTGCTATGCTAAGTTCTATCTACCAGTATTGGTTTCACCCAATGAAACCATAAATTCTCCACAACAATAATAGGAGGGGAGATGATCTCAAAGGCCACCCTACTGATCGGCGGTGACTGCGGGCCCACGCACGGACCGAAAGACGGCTTCCCTGTCGAAGGGTATACGGAGCTCGTCCTGCCAACACTCGCCGCGGCTGATATGCGTTTTATCAACTGCATGCGCACCTATTCGGACCGCACGGTCCGCGCAGACCATGCCCCCCAGGTGGGGCAGCCGGTCGAAATGGCGGCTATTTTTACCAATGGCATGTTCGACGCGGTGACCTTGGCGAACAATCACAGCTACGACAGTGGTCCGGATGCCCTGGTAGACACACGAGACTTTTTTATCTCTCGCGGCATCCAGGTGACGGGGGCTGGTCGGAATCTGGAGGAAGCACGTCGCCCAGCCGTCATTGAACACGATGGGGTCAAGGTCGGTTACTTAGGGTACACCTCACTCGGTCCTGCCGGCAGTGAGGCTGGGCCGCAAAAGCCCGGCGTGACCGCTGTCAAGGTGAAAACCTGCTATGAAACACGAGGCCCGCACCAACCGGTCCGCATTCACACAGAGCCTGAACCCAGCGACCTGGCAAATCTGGTTGCAGACATTGAAAAATTGAAACGTGAAGTAGACGTCGTCGTCCTGGCGTTTCACTCTGGCGTCATCCGTCTGCCACGCGTGATCTCCGATTACCAGGTGACCGTTGCACATGCCGCCATAGATGCCGGCGCTGATATGGTGGTGTGCCACGCCCCGCACATCCCTAAAGCGATCGAAATGTATAAGGGCAAAGCCATCTTTTACAGTCTCGGCGTCTTTGCAATGACAAAGTCATTCCCCGCCCCCTCGTGGAAAGAACCTGCCTGGTCGCACGGGGCGGTTCGCAATCATGCTGACCTGGACCCTGAATACCCTTTTATGCCCTACGGAAAGGCATGCACCTTGAGCCTGCTGGCCAAAGCCGTAGCGACCAAAGACGGCATTCAAAAGGTTTCATTTCTACCAATGGTCATGGACTCAAAGTATCGGCCTGAAGTGCTCAATCACGACGACCCGCGCTTCCGCGAAGTACTTTCCTATATGGAATGGGCCTCCGAAGACATGCCGCATCGGTTTAGCGTGGAAGGCAATGAAATCATCGTGTCGGAGTAGATCATGGATCTAAATATCAACGGAAAAGTGGCCGTCATTACCGCTGCCAGTGCGGGCCTGGGCAAGAACATTGCACACGCACTGGCGGCCGAGGGCGTTCATGTCGTGCTGTTTGCACGCTCGGCAGACAAACTGACCGCCCTCGCCCAGGAAATAACTGCAACGCATGGCGTGCGTGCGATCGCCGTTGCCGGAGACATGCGCCTCACCGCCGATGTAAAGCGCCTCGCCGAGACAGTAAACACCACATTGAACGGCGCCGACATTCTGGTCCTGAACACGGGGCGCGCCCCCAACCCTTTGCGCGCGACCCTCGAAGAAAACGAAGAGGAGCGCTGGCATGAGGCCTATCAGAATCAGCTGTGGGGCACCATTCAGGTGGCCAAGGAAATGGTTCCACAGATGCTTGAAAAGCAATGGGGGCGCGTCATCGCAATCACCTCTGCGTCCGTAAAACAGCCAATGCCTCACCACAGTCTTTCGACCGTTTTCCGCGCGGGCGTTACCGCCTATATGAAACATCTCGCGAACGAGGTGGGCGCTTACGGCATAACGGTCAATTGCGTGGCACCAGCACTGATCGATACATCGCACCGCACCGGCACCGCTGCGTACACCCCCGAGCAAGCAGCCGCCCGCCGCAAGCTCACGCCACTGGGCCGCATGGGTAAGCAGGACGAGGTCTGTGGTGTGGTCGCATTTCTCGCTTCCAGACAAGCAGGATTTATCACCGGTTCGACCATCAGCGTTGACGGGGGCATGATCGGGTCACTGTTTTAAAGCTGATGCATTACGTTTTGATAGCCGCAACCAACATCGACTATCAGAATTAAGATATCACAACAAAAACAAACAGAATCTGCACCCTTCTACCGATACGTCGCATCCATTGGATGAAGGGTCACAGCAAAGGCGACAGGACATGAAAATCGGATACATCGGACTCGGCGCGCTTGGCAGTCAACTCGCTCGGCGGTTTGCGCCTCATTCACTATGCGTGTGGGACATCAATACAGCCGCGGTCGAAGCGTTCAAGCAATGGGGCGCCGACGTCGCGCCGACAGCGGCCGAGCTGGCGCGCCGGTGTGACATCATCTTTCTTTGCCTGCCGCGCAGTTCGGATGTAAGGTCCGCGCTGTTTGGCCCGAATGGGCTGGCAGCAGAACTGGCACCTGGAACGCTGATCATCGATCAAACAAGCGGCATTCCGGACGAGACCAGGCGAATGGCCGATGAGCTGGCCGAGCGCGGCATCGCGATGATCGACGCCGCGGTATCCGCAAGCCCTCTAGTCGTTGCTGATGGCAAAGCCACCCTGATGGTGTCTGGTTCAGATGCTGCCTACGAGCGCGCCTTACCCATTTTGCAAACTATTACGCCGACCATCTATCGCTGCGGCGACAGAGTCGGTGACGGGCAGGCCATGAAGATGGTCAACAACGCCATGAATGCCGGCTGCCGTCTCGGGACACTGGAAGTCGTTGCAATGGGTAAAAAAGCGGGCCTGTCGCTACCCTTCATGGCGGATGTTTTGAACCGCAACGAGGCGCAAAATCAAACCACAGACAAGATGCTCCCTGCGCTTGCGCAGGGAAAACCGTCAACCAATTTTGCACTGACACTGATGCTTAAAGACGTCGATCAAGCGGTCGGGCTGGGCATCTCTAAAGATGTTCCTATGCCACTGACTGCAATAGTCAGGGCCTTGCTGCAAATCGGCACGAACACACTAGGGCCAACCGCGCAGTTGGAAGATATGGTCGGACTGATCGAAAGCATGGCCGGGACAACGTTGTATGAAGTCGATGCCGTTGCAGCGGACAAGGACTCTCACTCTTCAGAGCTAACGGAAAATGACGCCATCAGGCTGGTTACCGGCGCGATCGCATCGCTGTGCAGCGCGATCACTTATGAATGCACTGCGGCAGGCCTTCGGTATGGTCTGACGCTTGAGGACATGGCACTGATCCTTAAAAAGACATCGGGTTGGAGCGCGTCCTCCCGCATTCTCTACGCACAACTCCTATCCGATTTCGCTCAGGACAAGATGACCTTAATGGCCGAAACAGCCACCCTGAAAGCGGCCTGTTTACTCGGCAACAACCTGGGGGCTCCTATGTTGATCGCCAATGCAGCCCGAAATCTATTCGAGCAAGCGGGCAATCAAATCAGCGAAAGGATTAGCGTCAACGATTTGAGCACGTTCTATGGCTCGATTTCCGCGGTTCGATTGAAGCCTTCCGTCGTCAGCGATAGATATTGATCAAGCAAACCACGGATAGAGCAACATCGAGAAGAACTGGCGATTCTCGACAGTCTTGACAGGGGCGCACCGATGTCAGCGCCCCTGGGGTGCGTCCCGCTTTCTCTACATGCCAGGTGAGCCGATGGGCATCTATGCAAGCGCCCCCAACGATGACGATTGCCCAGGAAGATATTTTCGGGCCCCGTTCTATCGATCATTCCCAGCCCAATACCTTGAATGACGTCGCCGAAAACCTCCAAGGTCCCGTTCGGTCATGATTTATTGCCGAGACAGGTTCGACAAGCCTCTCTCGCTATTAACAAATAGTGAACGCGTATTGTTTTTACGCGCCTGCAATACGCGGCCTCCTAACATAACCTTGGCTATCGGAATACGTAATTGGGGTAGACCATTGAGTCAAACGTCATACCTGTCTCGCGTAACGACTCCATCCGAAGACAAGCACTATTGAATAGCACCACGAACATCTCTTAACGGCCTGATGGCGAAGCAACCCTGTTTCATCCTGCAGTCATGATGCATCAGCGTGCAAACGCATCAACTAATAAAAACCATCCTGTCACAGGAGAAGACGCATGACGACCACGAAGAAGACCAGTCCCCGGCGAACACTTGCAGTTGGCGCTATCGGAAACTTCGGTGAAATCTATGATTTCGCCGTATTTGGGTTTTCGATACCTATTTTATCAGTTCACTTTTTCCCCGGTTCAGATCGAACTGCGGCGCTTCTCAGTACCTTCGCGGTCTATGCCGTGGCCTTTGTTGCACGCCCTCTGGGGGGGTTGATGTTTGGCTATTTGGCGGATCGCCTGGGTCGTGTCAGAGTCATGGCGATGACCGTTTGGCTCATGGCCCTGGGCACCGCGATCATCGGGCTGCTTCCCACCTATGCGACCATCGGGATCGCCGCGCCGCTGCTACTACTGCTTTGTCGAATTGCGCAAGGCTTGGCACTGGGTGGCGAGACGACCGGCTCCACCAGCTACATCGTCGAATCAGCACCGCAGAACCGCAGAGGGTATTGGCTTGGCTTTACGCTGATTTTCTCTCACTTGCCTAACGCCGTTGTCGCCGGGTTGGTAATCGCCTTGCAAGTGGGTGCAGGAGAGCAAGCGTATTCAGACTGGATGTGGCGCATTCCCTTCCTGCTCGGTGGCGTTATTGGCTTGGTCGGGTTCTGGCTCCGACGCAGCATTGATGAGCCCGAAGAATACAAACAAGCACGCCAGGCCAGCAAAGCCAGCAAAACCCGGAAGAACCCTCTGATGGCGGCTATCAAATGCGGCGGTTTGAGAGGCATGATGCACGTTTTCATGGTCCAACCGGCATTCTCCGTGGGTGCCTACTTGTTACTCGGGTTCATGTACACTTTTCTGGTCCAGGTCGGAAAACTTGACCCCACGTCAGCGTTGGTCTCAAACGCGATCGCAGTAATCGTGCTGTCTGCGCTACTCCCATTAGGCGGTTTGTTGAGTGATCGGTATGGCCGTAAGCGCGTGCTCTCCGTCGGAGCAGTGTGGATAGCACTGTCGGCATATCCCGCGATGCATATGGCAGCTTCGGGCACCTTCGCCGGCGCAGTATACGGGCAGATACTCCTTGCCATCGGACTGGGCATTTATGGCGCACCAAGCTTCGTCGCTGCCGCAGAGTTCTTCCCTACTTCATTTCGTGCGACCGGACATGCCATTTCCTATCAGACAAGCGTCGCGATGTTTGGCGGAACGTGCCCATTGATTGCTGCGTACCTGTCTCAGACCTTTCACTCACCCCTCGCACCGGCATTTTACGTTATGGCAATTGCCATCATCTGCCTTATCACCACACAGTTTGTTCCTGAGACCCGCGACGTAAATCTTCGGACCTCGGTAGCTAACAATGCGCCTGAACCTTCGGAAAATAATGCGGCTGAACCGTCGCAAAACCTGCAGGTACGGCGGCAGGAGCTTCCAACATAACCCGCGTAGCTACCTGCTGACGTTATTGGCTGTTGTGTGCATAAGCGGGCTTAGATAGCCCGCTTCGTTGGTTCAGCCACTTGCAGTGCCGGCGTTTCTGAATCAGCGGCCTAACCGGTTTGATCTACTTTTCCGAGAGCAAACACATGTCCTCTGCCATGCCATAGCGCAGACCCGGCAGCCAGGGCGCGAGGTTCAACTCGGCCGAACCGCCGAGTTGATGCGGCCAACTCATGTACAACGCACGTTATCGCTAGGACCTGGCCATTTACGCGTCATCCACATTTATAGGTTTCTCAATGAAAATAAAAAATAAACTTGTACTTGCCTTCGTATTGGTCGCCTTTATTCCGGTGAGCCTGGTCGCAGTGATTTCGGTGATGAACACACGAACCCTGGCAGTCGATCAGTTTATTGATGGCAGCACCCGAGAAATACGCCAGATCGACGGCAATATTCGACAGTTTTTCGACGCAAGCCAGCAGAATGTCGATCAGATGGCGACCGATCCTGCTTATACATCGATTAAAAGCCTGAAAGACTATCAGGCCGCCGACGCAGCCAGCCGACCGCTGCCCGCGGCGGCTCTGCAATTGATCGAAAGGTTCGAGCGTTTTGGCACGTCGCACCCATCAGCAGCGGTTCTATCCATCGGTTTGGAGGACGGCACCTACGCCAAATGGCCGGATGACCCGAAATTGGCCAGCTATGACCCTCGCTCACGACCTTGGTACAAGACCGCCATGGCCAACCCGGGCAAAACTGTGCGAACGCCCGCGTTTTACCCTGCTTACGACTACGGCAAAGAAGATGCGGCGCTGGTGGGGACAGCCAGGGCAATAGTCGATAGCGCGGGCATAGCCAAAGGCGTATTGGCCGTGAACGTGTCGCTGAGGAACCTCACAGAGCTGGTGAAGAGCATCAAGCTGGGCGAAAGCGGCTACGTGATGTTGATCGAAGATGGCACCGTACTGGTTGACCCCCGCGACGCTGAACACAGCTTCAAGCCACTAAAGGACTTGGGCGCACCATACGCACAGTTGGCTGCCACGCCACAGGGCTCTACAGAGGTAGAGATCAAAGGCGTCCAATACATGGCCAACGTCTGGTCTTCACCAGGCCTGGGCTGGCGTTACATTGGCTTGATCGAGCACAGCGAGGTTATGAGCGCGGCCACCCGCATGACTTACCTTACGGCGATCATCGTGGCGGTACTGACAACTGTCTTTGCGCTGATCGCTGTAGCGTTCTCCAAAGCCATCGTCAAGCCGATCAGCCAGGTCAGCACCGGTCTGCAATCGATCGCCGAGGGCGAAGGCGACCTGCGCCGTGAACTTGAGTTTCAGGGTAACGACGAAACCGCCGAGCTGGCAGGGTGGTTCAACAGGTTTCTCGCCGCCATACGTCAGTTGATCCAACATATCGGCGCTGCGTCGAGCAATCTGCAGAATGCTTCAAAGGTGAACAGTGAGGTGGCGCACAACATGAACGAGGCAGCCGGGCGGCAGCGTGAAGCGGTGGAGTTGGTGTCCACCGCGTTCAACGAGATGGTCGCCACCGCCAATGAGGTCGCCCGATCATGCAGCGGCGCAGCAGAGTCCGCCGAGAACGGGCACCGCCGTGTGGCAGAGGGCAAACAACAGGTCGAAGTGACCACGGACAATGTTAACCGCCTCGGTCGCCGTCTGACCGAGTCCTCCCAGGCAATGGCTGAACTGGAAGCCGGCAGCCGCAGTATCAACCAGATCCTTGGCACCATCCGTGCCATTGCCGAGCAGACCAACCTGCTGGCATTGAATGCGGCCATTGAAGCCGCCAGGGCCGGCGATCAAGGTCGAGGATTCGCGGTGGTGGCCGATGAAGTCAGAGCACTGGCCAAGCGCACGTCAGACTCCACCGGCGAAATCGAACAACTGCTCGGGACACTTGGCAGCAAGACCCAGGAAGTCACGCAAAAAATGGGGAGCTGCCTGGAACTGTCGCGGGCCAGCGTGTCTTCCATCGAGAGCACACGGGACAGCATTGAAGGCATCCAATTGTCAGTCAATGAAATTCACGATCAGAATTTGCAGATCTCCGCGGCGGCTGAGCAGCAGCACAGCGTCGCCGAAGAGATCAATCGGCATATTCAACAGATCTATGACGAAGCAAGGCTGGTCGAAAGCCTGGCTAATTCCGCCCAAGGTGATTCAAGCAAACTATCGAAGCTGTCGGATGAGCTGAACGGGCTGGTGGGGCGCTTTAAATCTTGATGCCAGGCAACTGGCATCAATCGGACGTAGGTGTCGGCAAGGCGACCTGCCCACCAAATTGACGCGATATAACTTCAGCCCCCTTCACCGCCAACTCGATAAATTCTTTCTCGTTCATGTTCATTCGAACGGTCGGCGCGCCCACCGACAAACAGTAGTGCACCTCTTCATTGACGTCCTTGATGGGAACTGAGATTGCCGAAATGCCTAACAGCCGCTCACCATGGGAAACCGCAAAGCCCTGCTCTCTGATCCGGGCCAATTCTTCAAGCACGGCCGCACTCGTGCGTTTCGTCGCTTTGGCGACGTTCTTGACCAGGGGTGTGAGTTCGGCTTTTGGCATGTACGCCATGAGTACCTTTGATGCCGACCCCACCAGCAACGGAATCTGTTCACCCGATTGGACCACGGCGCGCAACGGTGCCGAACTGGTCGTGACCGAATCAAGACACACCCGGTTGCGATCACTCACCGCGTGGATAGAGACCGTTTCTTCCGTCTGCTCCGCGAGCTCCTGTAAAACGGGGCGGGCGATCTCACGTATTCCCAGCGTGCTCTTGACCAGACCGGCCAGGCGTGTAAACCGGAATGACAGGCAATACTGCTGCTCGAGGCGTACCAAGTAGCCAGCCTTTTCAAGACTCTGAACAATACGAAACGTTGTCGACTTCGGCAGCTCAATACGATCAGCGATGTCTTGAAGTGTAAGGCTGCTGCGGTCTGAGCTGAAGCTCTCGAAAACGGCCAAGATACGTTGCACTGAGCGCATCATTGTTGAAAAATCCCATCAAAATCATTAATCGTAACGATCCTCCTCGACCCGAAATATTATTCGATTACGATTAAACGAGAATCAGTCTTATAAACCGATAGTAGCATAGCGCAGTTTCACTCGCCAAATTCCGTTTCACCCACCGGACTGAGGTCATAGGTTTGCCAATGAACAAACGTAGTGCTGAACAGACAGCGGCTCGCTAGTAAACATGTCTATTTAGTCAGGCACGGTCACCAACTGCGCACCCACCCAACGTTTTTCTGAAACCAACGAGCGAACGACGTCGGCCAATACCACACGCGCTGCCAAGCCGGCCGGAGACAGCTCGTCATCCGAAAAACTTGCGACTTGATTTAACCGGGTGAAGTTGAACTCTGAGATGGGTACCGTAGCAAAACGATTTTTGTCGTGCCTGGCAAGTGCTGCGCTAGGTTGCACCGTCATGCCCATCCCCGCTCCCACAGCATCCATAAGAATCGCGAGCCCGTCGATCTCCGCTACCACATTCATCACGCAGTTTTCTCTTTCGAATGCGTTATTGATCAACGCCCTTAGCCCGTGCGTACTGCCCGGTAAAATAAGAGGAACATCAGAGAGTTCACGGATTGAAAGTGTTTCACTTTGTCGAACCAGGGGAAAGTCAGCTGCGGAGATCGCGAAGAGGCACTCGTTGACCAACGGCTGGGTGCTGAATCGTTTTCCGTGAGCAGCCCCAAACAATATTGCCAGGTCAATCTGTCTTGCACTCAGCATCCGCTCAAGATTGCCCGATAGTGCCTCGACAATGCACAGGGAGATGTCCGGATACCGCTCTCGCATCGCCTCCATGAAGGGCAGCGCAACTACACCTGACGTGGTGGGCGCCAATCCCACGGTGACATGTCCTGCAAACCGCCCTGTCCTGGCTGCATTGGCGGCATCTTCTGCGTTGCGCAGTACCAATTGCGCTCGATGCCAGAACGCGAGCCCCGCACTGGTAGGCTGCACTCCACTTTTTTTTCGTTGCAACAGCCGGACGGACAATTCGTTCTCGAGCCGGCTGATTTGTTGACTGAGTGCCGAGGTGACAACATCGAGCTCGAGCGCTGCCCGCCCCATGCTCCCACACTCAACTACCCGGACAAAGTAGCGTAGCTGACGCAGTTCCACGGACACCTCCACTATCACCACTATGCCTGGGCCGGTCGGTCCAGGCACAACACACCCTATTTCCCGATAAAGCGCGGCTTCCTTTTTTCCTTATAGGCCTTTATCGCCTCTTTGTAGTCATCGGTCGACTGCACCACGGCCATTTGCGCGGATACCGACTCCAGGCTTGTCCGAAAATCAGTGCGCAGCGACTGGTACAAAAGCCGTTTGATGGTGCGTTGTTGAATAGGAGGACCATCCGCCAACCGCGTGGCAAACTCCAGCGTCTCTTGCATCAGTTCGTCATCGTCGAATACCCGGTTGACGATGCCCAGCGTCAACGCCTCTTCGGCACTGACGAAATCGCCTGTCCATAGCAACTCCAACGCCTTTGCGGTCCCCACAATGCGCGGCAGCAAATAACACCCGCCGTTTCCAGGAATAAGGCCCACGCGAATGTAAGCTTCAGCAAACCGAGCTGACTGCGCTGCAAACCGTAAATCGCACATCAGCGAAAGATCCATACCGGCACCGACCGCCGCGCCGTTGACCGCGGCAATTAATGGCTTTTCGAAGTTCTCGATCGCCAGCGCCACTTGGTGCGTGACTTTTTGCAGTCGATCTTTACGTTCGAGCGGCGTAGGGACACCCTCCCCGCTTTCGGGGCCACGACGGCCAAGGTCTCCTCCAGAACAGAACGCATCGGCGGCGCCGGTGATGACAAAACAGCCGATGTCATCGTCTTCATTGGCAGACTGCAACGCAGTGCGAAGCGACTCAAGCATGCTCTCGCTTAATGCATTCTTTTTCTCAGGCCGGTTCAACCGGGCGATCATCACGCGGCCTACAGTACTGACTTCAAGATCAGGCATCATATCTCCTCAGTTCGATACGGGCTCAAATTCAGTTGCAACTCAGCGAACCCGCTTATCGGTCAAGTATTCAGAAAAATCAGCGTCGCGCTCTCTGCGCCTAGCTCTCGGTGCGAGCTAACTCGCGGTGCCGAGCATGCTCATCTCGCGCCTGCAACAACGCCGCCTTCAGCGAGCGATTGATCCACTGCTTGTTTTCGGCAAATGTGCGCGGATTTTTTGCCCCCAGCGCCTCACCCACTTCCACCGCCTTCAAGATGAGATCGTCTCGAAGGGTGACGGCGCAAAAAAGCCCCCTCGACTTTGCCTCATCAGCCCTCATCGCTCTGCCGCTCTGAATCAAGTCCAGTGCCAACGCACGCCCGCCAATCACTTCGAGAATATTTGCACCGGAGAAGGTGGCGATACCCAGATCGATTTCGGGTAGCGACAGCTTCGCGGTATCAACCGCGACGCAGGCATCCGCCAGAAGTGCGAGCATTGCACCACCCCCCGACGCAGTCCCGTTGAGCACTGCCACGATGGGCTTCGGACAATCCATCACAGCGTCTTGCAAGGCCGCCAACGCCTGGGACCTTCGCTGCCGCTGGCGTGGCATATCACCATCCGCTGGTTGCTCTCGGATGTCGACGCCCGCACAAAACACGCGCTCCCCAGAACCGCTCAGCATCACCGCGGACACCTGGGCATCATCAGCAGCGGCATGTATGGCAGCAGTCATGCGCTCCATCATATCGACCGTCATCGCGTTCGCCTTGGCCGCACGATTCAGCGTGACCCACAGCAGCGACGCGAGTCGCTCAATCGTTAACTCATTCGAAAATTCACTCACCGACATTGTCCTCCTACCGGCTTATTTTTATTGTGTATCGCGGCACCTGGCACGGGTTCTACTGAGCAGGTTTGTGTCCCGACACGAACATGTCTGCGAAGAATTCACTCTCAGGAAGGTTGCGTGACGCCACGAAATCATCCCTTGCCGACTGCACAACGATGGGCGCACCGCAGGCATAGACCTGGTGCTCGGAAAGATCCTCGAAATCCTCCATGACGGCACGATGTACGAACCCGACCCGACCTTCCCATTGGTCGTCAGGGTGCGCTTCTGACAGGACCGGTATGAAGGTAATCGCATGTGCTTGCGCCCATGCCTCGGCAGCGGAACTCAGATACAGATCCGAAGCCCTGCGCCCACCCCAATAAAGCGTCATTTTACGGCCCGACGCTTTCTTCAGCTCCTGTTCGATCATGGCCTTGATCGGTGCGAACCCGGTGCCACTTGCAACGAAAACCATCGGTTTGCTGCTGTTTTCACGCACAAAAAAAGTGCCCAGAGGACCTTCAAGTCGCACTAGATCATTTTCTTTCATCGCATTAAAAACATGCTGACTGAACGGGCCACCATAATTTCTGAGATGCAATTCCAACACATTGTCATCGGGTACGTTTGCCAGCGATAGGCTGCGTCGAATGCCACCCGGCACCACAACATTGATGTATTGCCCTGGCAAAAATATGAATGACTCTTTGGCGGGCAATCGCAGACGTATCCTCATCACATCGTCAACCAAGCGTTCGAGCTGGTCGACGCGCGAAACGAGCTTTCGAATCGGGATGTCCTGTGTTGCCTCAACCACGTCGCAGACAATCGTTAGCGCAGTCAAAGCCTTTGCTTTGCACAGAAGCGCGTACCCCTGCTGCCGATCCTCGTTGGAAAGTACGGCCATGCTGGATTCCGCATGGTCGACCACCCCTTCGAGTACCTGCGCCTTGCAGGTACCGCAGATGCCGTTTTGGCAGCTATAGGGCAATTGGCAGCCACTTTTAAGGGCTGCGGCAAGTATCGTATCGTCGTGCTGAACCTCAAACGTACGACCGATAGGCTGAACGTTTACAGCGTTAGTCAACTGAGTGGCCAGGCTGTCATTCATAATAATTCACCACTTTACCAAATGTCTGGTGCATTGCTCTCTCGCTTCAAGCGTGGGAATGAGGGGTGATCTTCGGAACGATCAAGGCGTCCGCAGCAACCACACCACGGGGCAATACAAACATTGGGTTGATGTCGATTTCAGCGACTGTGTCGCGCTGTTCCCAGGAAAACTGCGACAACGCAACCAATGCGTGGGCAACCGCATCAACGTCGAGGGGAAGCGCACCCCGAACACCCCGCATAATCACAGTACATTGCAATTCATCCAGCATTTCCAAAGCAGTTGCCAGACCAAACGGCGCGATTCGACACGCAGAGTCCTTCAGTACCTCTGCATAAATCCCACCCGCGCCGACCACAACCACTGGACCGAATGCCGGATCATTTACCACGCCGGCAATCAGCTCGAACCCACCTGACACCATTTCCGAAACGAGAACACCTTCAACATGAGCCGCGGGCGCATGGTTCTTCGCGTTGGCCAATACAGTTTCAATCGCTGACTCCAGCTCTTGGGCCGTACGAATGCCGACCTTTACACCACCGATTTCAGTTTTATGTGCAATGTCAGGGGACACGATCTTGACGACAAGGGGAGGTTTGACCTTGTTAAACAGCGTCGGGTCAAAGCCATCCACGATCAGATCAGTGGTGACTGGTATCCCTATAGCACGCATCACTGCTTTGGACTCGACCTCGGACAATGACGCCCGAACGTCAACAGCACTGTTAAGTTGTGCAGGCGCTCGTCGCTCAACGTCACTCACCTCGCTTGCTTCCCTGTCCTGGAGGCTCAACTGCGTGCGTTTGAACCGCATTAGCATGGCAATGGCTTTGGCTGCCCGCGAAGGTGAAGGCAGCACGGGGATAGCCGCGTCTGCGAATACGCGTAGTGCGTCTGCAATCTGGACCTTGGGGGCCGAAGAGAAAATCAGGATCGGCTTCGTCGCCAACCGCGCAATGGGGGCCAATACCTGGGCCGCTGCAAGGCTGCCAGCGGCGCCAGTGGTTGCCAGGTTAATGCAAAGCGAACCGACGGCAGGGTCGTCGAGGGTTGCCCGCACGGCCGCTTCCAGTTTCTGCGCATTGGCTGCCGAAAAATACCCGGCGGTAAGGTCAATCGGATTATGGACAGCCCCAATATTGGGAACGACTTCAAGAAGCTTCTGTTGCGTATCTTCACCGAGTTCGCACAAGGTCAGGCCTTCAGGCTCACCGGCATCTGCGAACACAATCGCGGACCCACCCGATACGCCCATCACCGCGACGCCACCGTTGGCCGGGTATTTCTTGCTTTCCAATGCCTTGAGAAAATCCACCGCCTCATGGATTTCTCTGATCTCGACAATCCCAGTCTGCTTAAACAGCGCACGGTAGAAATCGTAGACGCCTGTCATGCTGGCGGTGTGCGATGCGGCCGCCAACGCGCCCTGCTCGGTGACCCCGCCCTTCCATAGAAGGATAGGCTTGCCGCACGCCGTTGCCTTGCGACCGACTTCCAACAGCGCACGGCCGTCGCTGGTGCCTTCGATATAGGCGACGATGGTGTGTGTCTCGTCATCATCGAGCAATGCCTCAATGAGCTGCACCGTATTCACATCACTCTCGTTGCCCGTGGCGATGACATGCCGGAAACCAATCCCGGCCTCGGCGCACGCGAGGGCGATGCTGTAGCCAAATCCTCCACTTTGCGTCACCAGTGATACCGAACCCTTTTCGAGTTTCGGTTCACGCGTAATGCTGCCGAATGCGGCATAGACACGGGAGTGGATATTGGCGAAGCCGAGACAATTCGGCCCGATTATCCGCATGCCCGCCGCTCGGGCAATCGCGAGCATCTTTTCCTCGCGAAGCACGCCTTCCGGACCGCTTTCGCGAAAGCCGCCGCTAAGGACCACGGCGAATGGCACCTTCTTCAGGGCGCTCGATTCAAGCACCGCCAATACGCCCTGCGCCGGAACGCCGACCACTACCAGGTCGACGTCACCGTTGATCTGCTCAACCGACCCATAGCACTTCAACCCTTCGAAGGTTTCGTACTTGGGGTTCACCGGATAAATCGTGCCGCTGTAGCCGTTGCTCATCAGGGCTCTCACCGCCTGAGAGCCGGGACGCCCTGCATCCTCCGACACGCCTACAACCGCAATCGAACGTGGTTCAAGCAAATATTTGAAGTTTTTCATATCGGTACTGAAACCCTTGATCGGTATCGAAAATCGAGAGACGAGGTAAAGAGATGCAGTTCACTTTCTTCTGCTCTCTCCAACGTAGAGCTGCCACGCCGTACTGTCGTCCGCACCACACCGAAAGTCAATTAATTTTGGAATAGGTTCCACCCATCGGAACTGAAATTCGCGCCACGCAAAAGCAACCTTCTCCGCTCACAAAGCATTTTACGCGAAAACAAAAGTTTCACTAATTGGAACTTGTGCTATTTAATAAAACCCGTGCTAGTATCATTTCGCTCTCGCCGAGGCAGGCAAATGCCTCGTAGGGATGGCTCATTTGTCCTGCATACAAAGCAGACTCAATAGGAGAATTGGTGATGATTTACACGCGTAGTGGGGCCACCGCCCTGGCAGAGCGGAGCGTTATCGTTTCGCCTGGCACCGGAAACCAACATTGGGGAACGACATTCTTTGGCCCGCGTAGCTCGCAGGGCATGGCTCCAGGCCCTCAGGCGACGATGTCAGAACTCAGAGCACACGAAGCCGTAGTACCCCATTTCCACGGGGTCTCGATGTTCCAATTGTTTATCGCTGGCAGCGGCACGCTGGGCAATCGCGGTCAAGTGCTGGAGCCACTCACCGTGCAGTTCAAGGATCATCACACCGCCTACGGTCCGATCGTTGCAGGCCCGCAAGGTTTGTCCTTCGTGGCCATGCGCATGTATACCGGCAACTCTCAACCCGTTTACTTGAGTGAGCCTGGCTATCGAGATCACCTGCGTCCCAGCAAGCGCAGACATTTGACATCCGAACGGATCAAGTTCTCTATTGCGCCGGTCATGAAGGATCGCGATGAGGCGATCTGGGAACCGCTGTTCGAAGATGAAACGGACGGTCTGCGTGCACAGGTCTTGCGACTGGGCGCCAACATGACAGTGGAAGGTCCGCCGCCTGGTGCTGCATCGGGCTATTACGTTTTTGTCGGCAATGGCAGCGTGCTACATGGCGACGAGGAACTCCCGCTCTGGTCCATGATCGTTGTCGAACCGACCGAAGAAAAGTTCGACATTCGCGCTGGCAGTGAAGGGGCTGAGGTACTTGTGCTGCAGTATCCTCGCGAAAAGATTTGAGAAACAACGGCTGTACTGCCTGCTCCTGGTGAACAGACGCTCGCTGGGTTAACGCACCAACAACGTCACGACGCAAAAGCAACAAACCTACGCTGTAAAACAATAAACAAGTCTACGCCCCTTCGGGGGAGTAAAAGGCTTTCGCACAATGGAGTTCGTTATGGGCCTACGCGTAACGTTCAATGTCAAAAGGCAGGTCGCGCCGATTTCCGGCGCGGCCTTCGGTTTCAGGCTCTGCAGCCTGGTGGCCTGCTTGGTAGCTGGCGCCGGCGTGGCTTCAGCCGCTCACGCTGAGCAACAACCCTCCCCTTCAGCATTGGTCTACAACAAGAGCAACCAAGGTCCTGTACCCATACCCGTATCAGAACGGGACCTGCCTTCGGTTCGCGCACAAACCTGGTTCAAGGCGTCAACCGAAGGGCGAATACTCGAAGGCGCTATCTTCGATCGCGACGGTAACCTGCTCTTCTGTGATGTTTCCGGCAAACGCGTACTGCGTCTGTCACCGACCAAGCAGTTGTCCGTCGTGACGACGATAGACAACCTATACCCCGGCGGGCTGGCCCTTCATCCCGACGGACGCTTGTTCATCGCCGCCCTGGATCTGAACCACAACGTCGGCGCCATTTTCGCTGTCAAGCCAGATGGCACTGAAAAGCAGACGATCATTGCCCCTGACGCGGGGTACATGCCCAACGATCTGGTGTTCAACAATCAAGGCGGTTTCTACTTCAGTGACTTCAAAGGCATTTCGACTGAGCCAAAGGGAGGCATCTATTACGTTCCTCCGGATCTTTCGAACCCTGTTGTTGTCTTGCCACATCTCTCCATGGCCAATGGCGTTACGCTGAGTCCAGACGGAAAAACACTGTGGGCAACGGAGTTCGGGCGCAATCTCCTGCACAGAATCGACCTCGCCGATGCCACCACCATCGCCCCCATAAGCTCGTCCATTCCCTACCGTTTCACGGGCCCGGCCCCTGATTCGATGCGCGCCGACGCGGATGGCAATGTCTATGTGGCGATCTACGGGCAGGGCCGTGTAATGGCCTTCAACAAAAACGGAATTCCCATTGGCCAGGTGCTGCTGCCGGGACGAGAACAGGGTCACAACTTGCTATCGACGAGCCTCGCTATCGATCCGCATACAAACACCTTGTATTCCGTCACGAGCGATGGAGAGGGAGGCCAAGGCGCGACAATATTCAAAGCCAAAGTCTTTACCCATGGCTTGCCTGCGGCGTCGTTCAAATGAGCCTGAAAATGGCTCGCCTCCCACACGTGTGTCCTATTGATCACATGGAGAAAACCCTATGACCCCTATTGGCGCAGAGCCTGACTCTTCGAATGCCAAGCGCGGTACAGCTGCACCTTCGCGATGGGTATGTCGTATTTTTGCCCTTGTTCTACTGATACTCGGCTTGGCGCTTACCGCTGGCGGTGTGGTTTTGGTTAAGGAAGCAGGTTCTGCGTACTACCTGATCACCGGACTGGCGTTCATCATAAGTAGCGTATTGCTCTGGCGCGGCGATGCACGCGGGATCTGGGTCTATGGCGCAGTGCTGGTCTGGACGACAGCCTGGAGCCTCTGGGAAGTCGGCTACAACGGTTGGCAGTTGGCACCCCGGCTCATTGGCCCGTTCGTTCTCGGGGCGGTCCTGTTGCTACCGGCATTCTCCCGACTGAAACACCCGTCCAGCGCAAGAAAGCTGCCACGCGGCTGGCCCTCTTTTGCGGGTGGCCTGGTCGTTGCGATCGCAGTGGGAAGTGTCAGTCACGCTGTCGGCCCCGACGCGCCGGACTTGCCGGTAATGCGACGCGGCCTGCAAGCGCAGGCGCCTGGCAAACTGCCCGAGCCTTTGGCAGACAACGAACGCACTGACTGGCAGGCCTACGGCAATGACCAGGGTGGTACGCGCTTCAGCCCGCTGGCGGATATCAACATCTCCAACGTGTCGAAGTTGGTCAAGGTCTGGGAAGCCGACATGGCTCCGGTGACCGGTGATGCTGTCAACGCGGTCGAAGGCACTCCCATTATGATTGGTAGTTCCCTTTACGCGTGTGACGGCAACAACGGCATCCACGCGTTCGATGCAGAAACCGGTAAAGAGCTGTGGCGCCGTGACATTTCCAACGGCGTGCCGCAGTCAGGCAAACCTTGCCGCGGCGTGGCGTACTACAAAGTCCCCGACGCTCAAGGCGTTTGCGCTGAGCGTATCTATGCGCCAAGCCACAACCCCACGCTGGCAGCACTGGATGCGAAAACCGGTGAGTACTGCCCTGGGTTTGGCGACAACGGCTCGATCAATCTGGCAGAGGGCGTAGCCCCTTACCCTCATGGCCTGTTCTACGTCAGCTCGGCGCCGCAAGTTATCCGCGGCAAGATTGTCGTCGGTGGCGGCATCCCCGACGGTCAATACTGGGGAGGCCCGTCCGGCGTCATCAGAGCATTTGATGCCGTGACCGGTAAACTGGTCTGGGCCTACGACGCAGGCGCCCCCGAGCGCCTGGGTCTTCCGCCCAAGGGTGAGTATTACACGCCATCCACACCCAACAGCTGGGCCCCCATCAGCGCGGACGAAAAGCTCGGTCTTGTCTACCTGCCGGTGGGTAACGCGACGCCTGACGCCTACGGTGGCCAACGACGTCCATACGATGAGGATATATCCAGTGCGGTGATCGCCCTTGACGCAGAGACTGGCCGGCTACGCTGGAAATTCCAGGCCACGCATCACGACATCTGGGACTACGATGTGGCGTCTCAGCCCACGCTGCTCAATTGGCCCACCTCCAAGGGCATGCGCCCGGCACTGATTCAGCCGACCAAACGCGGCGAAATCTTCGTTTTAGACCGCGAGACTGGCGAGCCCATCAAGACGGTGGACGAACAGCCCGTGCCTCAAAATGACATTGCTAAAGGTGAATGGCTTTCCCCAACCCAGCCGGCCTCAGTTGACCTTCCAGCATTCAGGGGGCCCACACTGCGCGAAAAGGACATGTGGGGTGCAACGCCGATCGACCAGATGCTTTGCCGGATCATGTTCAAAGAATCACGCTATGAGGGCCAGTTCACACCGATCACGCTTGGCAAGAATGTCCTGATCGATCCAGGCTCCATGGGCGGCGTAAACTGGAACGGCATATCCCTGGACGTCGATCGTGGCCTAATGATCGTCAACTGGACTCAAGTTCCCGATCGAATCGAGCTGGTGACGCGCGCAGAAGCTACACGGCGCAACTTCCAGATTGCACCAGGTATTGATGCAGGTGGCCAGGCCGAGCAGCCTATGCTCGACACGCCCTATGGTGCTTATCGGGTCAACTTCCTTTCGCAGCTTGGAATTCCTTGCAATGCGCCGCCATGGGGCCTGATTGGCGCTGTTGATCTTGCCAGCGGCAAACTCCTTTGGTCCAAGCCGTTGGGATCGCCACGTGACATCGGCCCCTTCGGCCTCCCGACCCTAGTCTCCATCCCGATCGGTACACCGACCGCTGGTGGCGCCGTGACAACCCGTGGCGGCCTGATATTTATCGGCGGTGCAGCCGAACATACCTTTCGCGCCCTGGACGCCGCCACTGGCCGTGAGCTATGGAGTAGCCGTCTGGCCACCAGTGCGAATGCCACACCCATGACCTACCGCAGCCCGGTCAGCGGAAAGCAGTTTGTCGTGGTGGCTGAGGGCGGTCGCCCTCATTATCGTACGAAGCCTGGAACAAAGCTGGTGGCGTTTGCCATTCCAGACAGCAAGTGATGTGACAGGCGATACGCAATCGACCAAGGAGCAAGTCGGTCACGACAGGCCTTCTAGCGTCTGAGCCAGATGAGGCTGTCTGCTCCTGAAGCAGGTTTATCGCGAGTGCAACATCAAAACGCCCGGTGCTTTGCATCGGGTGTTCTGTTTTTCCAGCCCCATCGGCATCTCCCCGAAACCGGCGCAACTGCCGCGAGCGCTTAATCCGCACGCGACAAGCGGCAGCGAATTGCCCCCTACCCTTCACTAAAACTGAAGTCCTCACCTCTGAATCCACCTTTCGCGTCGACACACCCATCCCTATCGTTAACCCACTGGCCGACAGCCACTTTCGCCCTGCCAGCGCACCGACTAGACCGAGGTTAAACAGATGCTGCGTTACGAAAGATTTTATATCGACGGCGAATGGGTAGAACCGCTGACGCCTGGCTACAGCGAGATTATTGATCCAACCACCGAAGAGGTATTCGCCAGCGTGGCCATGGGCGGCGTAGCGGATGTCAACAGGGCGGTTGCCGCAGCCCGCACAGCGTTTGAAAGTTACTCCAAGACCACGCTCGACGAACGCATCGCCCTTATCGACCGGATCATCGACGCCTATGAAGAACGCCTCGACGATTTTTCCACAGTAATCGCGCAAGAAGTGGGCATTCCCGTCAGTGCACGCGCTCAAGTCATGGGGCCGATCGGCCATATGAAAGTCGCGCGTGATCTTCTAAAGACTTACTCATTTGAATCGCGCATCGGCACAACCATCATTCGCCGTGAACCGATTGGTGTCTGTGCGCTGATTTCTCCGTGGAATTGGCCGATCCAGACCAAAGTCATCAAAGTCATTTATGCCTTGGCGGCTGGCTGCACTGTCGTGTCCAAACCCAGTGTCAATTCGCCGATCAGTGCCATTTTGCTCGCTGAGGTGTTGCACAAGGCAGGAGTGCCCAGGGGGGTGTTCAACCTAATCAGCGGTCCAGGACGAGTGATTGGCGAGGCCATGTCCAGCCACCCTGATGTGGATATGGTGTCGTTTACCGGTTCCACGGGCGCCGGTAGCCAGGTGGGCCAAGCGGCGGCGCGGACGATCAAGCGCGTCTGCCTGGAGTTGGGCGGCAAATCCGCCAACATCGTGTTGCGCGACGCGGACCTGGAAAAAGCGGCCCGCTTCAATATTCAGCGGTGTTTCTTCAACACCGGCCAGTCCTGCCATGCGCCAAGTCGGATGCTGGTGCATGAATCCCAGGTTGAGCAGGTCATTCCCTATCTGATCGATGAAGTCAGCAAGTTCCGAATTGGCGACCCTCGCGACCCGCAAACCACCATGGGGCCGATTGTCAGCCGAGCACAATTCAACAGCATTCAGCGTCATATCCAATCAGGCCTTGATGAGGGCGCGCGTCTTATTACCGGTGGCTTGGGCAGGCCCAAAGATAAACACCGTGGTTTTTTTACCCAGCCCAGTGTTTTCGTGGGCGTGACACCCGAGATGACGATTGCTCGAGAGGAAATTTTCGGACCAGTGTTATCCGTGCTGTCCTATGCCAGCGAAGAACAGGCCTTGGAAATCGCCAACGACTCCCCCTATGGACTCGGCGGCTACGTCTTCAGTGGCACCCCTGAGCGCGGCTACAAATTTGCCAGCGGTTTGCGAGCCGGGCGTGTAAGTTTCAATGGCGCAGAAACCAATTCGCTGACACCGATGGGTGGGTATAAGCAATCGGGCATTGGTCGATCCATGGGTGTGTTCGGGTTGGAGGAATATCTGGAGGTCAAATCCGTCTATGGGTTTGATGATCAAGCTTAAGGTCTCTGAGGCCTGTTTGCTGCCAATAAAGCCGATTCAGGGGCGCCAGTAAAGATTGTGCTGCGATGCCGTGGGTTGCGCAGGTTATGACCCGATCCTCGGGCGCAGCTCACGATCTCGGGTTTCGCCTGTTAGGTCAGGCGCGCCTACTCCGTTCCGGACACTTTCGGGCCGGTTGACATCGCTTGATGTTGCCGGTGCCCCCTCCCTCGCCGTACTGGCAAAGCGCAGAACCGGCGCTGATGTCGCGCGGCAACCAATCAGCATGTCCTGGAAACTACGTTGAATGACGAGCCCTTAGACCCGGCACAACTGCCGCGAGCGTTTAACTCGCACCACAGACAAAACGCAAGACAACCGTCGGTAAATCGCACCCGCCCCACCCTTCACTAAAACTGAAGCCCTCACCTCTAAATCAATCTTTCGCGTCAACCCTCACATCCTTATCGTTAACCCACTGGCCGGCAGCCACTGTTGCCCTGCCAGCGAATCGAGGAGGCAAGATGGTCGACGTTTTGGTGATAGGTGGCGGCAACGCTGCGTTATGTGCCGCACTCATGGCGCGTGAGGCCGGTGCCAGCGTATTGCTGCTCGAAGGCTCGCCGAAAGTCTGGCGCGGCGGAAATTCGCAGCACACCCGCAACCTGCGCTGCATGCACGATGCGCCTCAGGATGTGCTCATCGATGCCTACCCCGAAGAAGAATATTGGCAAGACCTGCTGAAGGTCACCGGTGGCCTCACTAATGAAAAACTGGCGCGCATCGCCATTCGTGCTTCGTCTTCTTGCCGCGATTGGATGCGCTCGCACGGGGTGCATTTTCAACCGCCCTTGTCGGGTGCTCTGCACGTCGCACGCACCAACGCTTTTTTCATGGGCGGCGGCAAGGCACTGGTCAATGCGTACTTTCGCAGCGCCGAACGTCTGGGCGTGAAAATTCGTTATGACGCTCAGGTTACCGACTTAGAAATAAAAGACGGCACGTTTGTCGCCGCTCACCTGGTCGAGCGCGATGTCGACGGGCAGCGACTGCCCGCCGAACGTATCGAAGCACGTTCCTGCGTCCTGGCATCCGGCGGTTTTGAATCCAATCGCAAATGGTTGCGAGAAGCCTGGGGCCAGAACGAGCGCGGCGAATGGCCTTCGGATAACTTTCTGATTCGCGGCACACGCTTCAATACCGGTGTGTTATTGCGACGCATGCTGGACCTGGGTGCCGATGTCGTCGGCGATCCAACGCAGGCACATATGGTCGCCATCGACGCCCGCGCACCACTTTATGACGGTGGCATATGTACCCGCATCGACTGCGTGTCTCTGGGCGTGGTAGTTAACCGCGAAGGTCAGCGTTTTTATGATGAGGGCGAAGATTTCTGGCCAAAACGCTATGCAATCTGGGGCCGTCTGGTTGCTGGCCAACCTAACCAGCAGGCCTACTCGATCATCGACCAACAGGCGTCAGGCCGCTTTATGCCCCCGGTGTTCCCCGGAACCAAAGCCCAGACGCTGCAGGAGCTCGCGCGGCTTCTAAACCTGCCACAAGCGCAATTCGTCAAGACCATCGAGGACTATAACAACGCCTGCCACGTCGGGACATTCGACCACACCGCACTCGATGACTGCCATACCGAAGGGCTGACCCCGGCCAAAACTCACTGGGCAAGGCCGTTGATCAAACCACCCTACTACGCCTACCCGCTGAAGCCTGGTGTCACCTTTACCTATCTCGGCTTGGCTACCGACGAAACGGCGGCCGTGCACTTTGCCGGCAACGCCAGTCCCAATCTGTTTGTCGCCGGAGAAATGATGGCCGGTAACGTATTGGGCAAGGGATATACCGCAGGTATCGGCATGGCCATCGGTACCGCCTTCGGGCGTATCGCCGGCGTTCAGGCCGCGGCCTCTGCGGGGTTCAGTCCTTCTTCTGTGAAATCGGAACTTCAACATGCAGCTGTTTGATCCTCAGATGTCCAGCCAACTGATCCCGGTCCTCAACCTGCAGGAAACCGAAGTCGAACGGCAGATGACCATTTGCAATGCCTGCCGCTACTGTGAAGGTTTTTGTGCCGTGTTTCCGGCGATGACACGGCACCTGGAATTCGGCCAGGCCGATATCCACTATCTGGCAAACCTTTGCCACAACTGCGGTGCATGCCTGACGGCCTGCCAATACGCCGCCCCGCACGAGTTTGCGGTCAATGTACCCAAAGCAATGGCTAAGGTACGGCTGGAAACCTACGTCAGTTACGCTTGGCCGCAACCCCTGGGCAAACTCTACCAGCGTAACGGTCTGACGCTTGCACTGGCCTCAGGCGCAGGATTGGCGCTGTTTCTGGTGCTGACATTGTTGAGCATGGGCAATCTGTTCACTGCGATGCCGGGCGGTAACTTCTACGGGATTTTTCCACACAACACATTGGCGCTGATGTTCGGCGCGGTGTTCGGATTTTCCGTGTTGGCACTGAGCATTGGCGTGCGACGCTTTTGGCGTGAAATTTCCCCCGCTGAAGCGCCCCTGCCGTTGAAAGCCAGTGCCGCACTGGAGGCAGGCGTAAACGTCGCGCAGCTCAAATACCTGGACGGCGGTCACGGAGAGGGCTGCACCAATGCCGATGACAAATTTACTCTGTGGCGCCGCCGTTTCCACCACCTCACGTTCTACGGATTCATGCTGTGCTTTGCGGCCACGAGCGTTGCCACCCTCTATCACTATTTGCTGAACTGGTCTGCGCCCTATCCGGTTATCAGCCTGCCAGTGCTGCTCGGCATTTTCGGCGGCATCGGCCTGCTTATCGGCCCTGCTGGTTTGCTCTGGATGAATCTGCACCGTAACCCGCAACAGGGTGATGAGAACCAAAAACCGATGGACCTTGGTTTCATCGCGCTTCTATTCCTGGTCAGCGCCAGTGGCCTTGCATTACTTGCCTGGCGCGAAAGCAGTGCATTGGGGTTGCTGCTCGCGATCCATCTGGGCCTGGTCATGGCGTTCTTCTTGACCATGCCGTACAGCAAATTCGCACACGGCATATTCCGTAGCGCAGCGTTGCTGAAATACACCATTGAAAAACGCCAACCTAATCCGATCAGCGCCGGCAGTGAATGACCTCAGCGTACTTAAACAACTCCATAACAATCACACAAGAGGAGCGTTACCGATGTTCAAATTAAAGTACCCACCTGATATCGCAACCGGCATTTCAACTCAACCCACTGGCTAAAAGCTACGGACGGCCTGTAGCACCCTTGAACAGAAGATTAAAGCAGAAGACGTGTTCGATCATCTGACTAATAAAAACAAAAACAGAGATTATCATGACCGCTCAAATTAACCGGACCACGCTTACTAAGACCTCAGTCGCAATGCTGTTGCTTTGCGCAGCGACCAACAGCCAGGCGCAAGAAGCCTTCAATCCCGATTCCCCTTGGATGTTGGGAGACTGGGGCGGCCTACGCTCAGAATTGCTCGATAAAGGTTATACGTTTAACGTGCTCTACACGGGCGACGTCGCGACTAATCTCGCCGGGGGCTATGACTCACACACCACCGCGCGGTATACCGACCAACTGGCGCTGTTGAGCAATTTTGACCTTGATAAAATCCTCGGCTGGAAAGGCGCGGACTTTCAATTCACGCTATCGAATCGCAACGGGCGCAACCTCACCAATGACGTGATCACCGACCCGCGCGTAGGGGGCATCAGTCAGGTTCAAGAAGTGTACGGTCGAGGCCAGACCGTGCGCCTTACAGATCTCTGGTACCGCCAAAAGTTCTTTGATGGCGGGCTGGATATCAAACTGGGCCGCATGAACTTTGGCGAGGATTTCGGCAGTTTCCCCTGTAAATTCCAGAACCTGGCGTTCTGCGGCGCTCAGCCGGGTAACTGGGCCGGCAATATCATTTACAACTGGCCAATCACCCAATGGGCCGGCCGGGTAAAGGTCGCGCTGGGCGAAAACACCTATGCGCAAATTGGTGCTTACGAACAGAACCCGTCCTACCTGGAAAACAATAACCGTTTCAAACTCAGCGGCAGCGGCAATGAAGGAACCCTGGTGCCTGTCGAGCTGGTGCATGCCACCTCGCTGGGAGCCGGACAATTGCCCGGGGAATATCGCGTAGGCGCGTATTACAGCAGCCGTAACGCAAACGACGTCAACACTGAAGAAAATGGCGTAGCCAAATCCCGAGATAACAAACACGGCGCCTGGGTTGCCGGGCAGCAGCAAGTCTGGAGAGACCCAGACTTCGCCGCGCGCGGGCTCACAGTGTTTGCCTATGCCACAGTGCATGACAAAGCCACCAATATGATCGATCGCTATGCGCAAACAGGGTTCTACTACACGGCCCCCTTCAAATCCCGTCCGAATGACGAGATTGGCGTTGCCATCTCCACTCTCCACGTCAATGAACGTTACAAAGAGCATCAGCAGCAACTGAACAGCCTGGCGGGTGTCAGTGATTACAACGACCCGCGTTACACGCCAACGCAAGGCTCGGAAACCAACATGGAAATTTATTACGGGTTTGGCGTCACCAAATGGCTGACCGTGCGCCCCAACCTTCAGTTCGTTGGCAACCCGGGGGGCGTCAGTGAGGTCAAGGATGCGTGGGTCGCGGGGTTGAAGTTCGAAACCAGCTTGTAAGAGGATGAGTCTGATGCCATTTACTGTCCGTGTAAGAATGACAATGACGTTCCGGGCTCTGCAGCTTCGAGTCCGATTACTGGGCAACAGCTTCGCAGCGCTTGCACGCAAATTGTCCGGTCACTCGCTTTCGTATCTGGAGCAATTTCCTCAAGCGGTATTGTTGCCCGACCGTCCGGTGGTACTGGACCAGGGGCAACAGGTGAATCAGGGCGACGGTTGGGTCGGGCGCGCCTTGGCAAGCGGTAAAATGGTCCCGACCAAATTACAGATGTAAACCTGAGTAATATCCCATCCACTTGAACGGAGCAATCCTATGTCCTGGTCCAAACCTGCTTACATTGATCTGCGCATCGGTTTCGAAGTCACCATGTACTTCGCCAGCCGTTAATCCGCTGGGTAATACAACGCCTCGGTTCGCCCGGGGCGTTTTTGTTTTGAGCTTTGCTTGATGGAGCGACCATGTTTGTCCAGATTCTAGGTTCCGCCGCCGGCGGTGGTTTCCCGCAGTGGAACTGCAACTGCGTGAACTGCGCAGGTTTTCGTGACGGCAGCCTGCGGGCGCAGGCGCGCACCCAGTCGTCCATCGCGATTTCCGACGACGGCGTGAATTGGGTGCTGTGCAATGCGTCGCCGGATATCCGCGCGCAACTCCAGGGCTTCGCGCCCATGCAGCCCGGCCGCGCCTTGCGTGACACGGGTATCAGCGCGATCATCCTGATGGACAGCCAGATCGACCACACCACAGGCCTGTTGAGCCTGCGCGAAGGTTGCCCGCACCCGGTGTGGTGCACCGACATGGTCCATGAGGACCTGAGCACCGGCTTCCCGCTGTTCACCATGCTCACCCACTGGAATGGCGGGCTGGCCTGGAACCGCATCGAGCTGGACACCAGCTTCACCATCCCGGCCTGCCCCAACCTACGCTTCACCCCACTGCTACTGCGCAGCGCAGCGCCGCCTTATTCGCCGCACCGCTTCGACCCGCACCCAGGCGACAACATCGGCCTGATCGTCGAAGACCTGCGCACCGGCGGCAAATTGTTCTACGCCCCGGGCCTGGGCAAGGTCGACGCGCCGTTGCTGGAGATCATGGCTGGCAGCGACTGCCTGCTGGTGGACGGCACGATGTGGGACGACGATGAAATGCAGCGCCGGGGCGTCGGCACACGCACCGGCCGCGAGATGGGCCACCTGGCGCAGAACGGCCCCGGCGGCATGCTCGAAGTGCTCGAGCAATTGCCAGAGCAGCGCAAAGTGCTTATCCACATCAACAACACCAACCCGATCCTCGATGAAGACTCCCCCGAGCGGGCAGAACTGGTGTGGCGCAATGTCGAAGTGGCTTACGACGGCATGAGCATTGAATTGTAGGAGCGACCGAAATGACTGACACGCCGTTGACCACCGTTGAATTCGAAGCAGCCCTGCGGGCCAAGGGCGCCTTCTACCATATTCATCACCCGTACCATGTGGCGATGTATGAAGGCCGTGCGACCCGCGAGCAGATCCAGGGCTGGGTCGCCAACCGTTTTTACTATCAGGTGAATATTCCGCTGAAAGACGCTGCGATCCTGGCCAACTGCCCGGACCGTGAGATCCGTCGCGAGTGGATCCAGCGCCTGCTCGACCACGACGGTGCTCCCGGTGAAGACGGCGGCATCGAAGCCTGGCTGCGCCTGGGCCAGGCTGTCGGCCTCGACCCGGACCAACTGCGCTCCCAGGAATTGGTATTGCCCGGTGTGCGATTTGCGGTGGATGCCTACGTCAACTTCGCCCGTCGCGCCAGTTGGCAGGAAGCGGCCAGCAGTTCGCTGACCGAACTGTTCGCGCCGCAGATCCACCAGTCGCGCCTCGACAGCTGGCCGCAGCATTACCCCTGGATCGACCCGACCGGCTATGAGTATTTCCGCACCCGCCTGGGGCAGGCCCGTCGCGACGTGGAGCATGGGTTGGCAATCACTCTGCAGCACTACACCACTCGCGAAGGCCAAGAACGGATGCTGGAAATTCTACAGTTCAAACTGGACATCCTGTGGAGCATGCTCGATGCCATGAGCATGGCCTACGAACTGAAACGCCCGCCGTATCACAGCGTGACCGAGCAGCGGGTGTGGCACAAAGGGATCACCCTATGAGCTTTGATCGCAGCAAAAAACCGACCTGGCGCCAGGGCTATCGTTACCAGTACGAGCCCGCGCAAAAGGGCCATGTTTTGCTCTATCCCGAAGGCATGATCAAGCTCAACGACAGCGCCGCGCTGATCGGTGGCTTGATCGATGGCGAGCGCGACGTGGCGGCGATCATCGCCGAGCTGGATAAGCAGTTTCCCGGCGTGCCTGAGCTGGGTGATGACATCGAGCAATTCATGGAGGTCGCCCGTGCTGAGCACTGGATCACCCTGGCCTGACAAACCAGCGATTGGCCTGCCGTTGTGGCTGCTGGCCGAGCTGACTTATCGCTGCCCGTTGCAGTGCCCGTATTGCTCCAACCCCCTGGATTTTGCCGAGCAGGGCAAGGAGTTGAGTACCGAGCAATGGATCAAGGTATTTCGTGAAGCGCGGGAAATGGGCGCGGCGCAACTGGGTTTTTCCGGCGGTGAACCGTTGGTGCGCCAGGACCTTGCCGAGTTGATCGCCGAAGCGCGCAAGCTGGGCTTCTACACCAACCTGATCACCTCCGGCATCGGCCTGACCGAGCAAAAGATCAGCGACTTCAAGAAGGCCGGCCTGGACCATATCCAGATCAGCTTCCAGGCCAGCGACGAACAGGTGAACAACCTGTTGGCCGGCTCGAAAAAGGCCTTCGCGCAAAAGCTCGAAATGGCCCGCGCGGTGAAGGCCCACGGCTACCCGATGGTGCTGAACTTCGTCACCCATCGGCACAACATCGACAAGATCGACCGCATCATCGAGCTGTGTATCGCGCTTGAGGCGGACTTTGTCGAACTCGCCACCTGTCAGTTCTACGGCTGGGCGCAGCTCAACCGTGTGGGTCTGTTACCGACCCGTGAACAGTTGGTGCGCGCAGAACGCATCACCAATGAATACCGCGCCAAGCTCGAAGCCGAAGGTCACCCGTGCAAGCTGATCTTCGTTACGCCGGATTACTACGAAGAGCGCCCGAAAGCCTGCATGAACGGCTGGGGCAGCATTTTCCTGACCGTGACGCCCGACGGCACCGCCCTGCCCTGCCACGGTGCCCGACAGATGCCAGTGCAATTTCCCAACGTGCGCGACCACAGCATGCAGCACATCTGGTACGACTCTTTCGGCTTCAACCGCTTTCGCGGCTACGACTGGATGCCCGAGCCGTGCCGTTCATGCGATGAAAAGGAAAAGGACTTCGGCGGCTGCCGTTGCCAGGCCTTCATGCTCACGGGGGATGCGAGCAACGCCGACCCGGTGTGCAGCAAGTCCGAGCAGCACGGCATCATCCTCAAGGCGCAGGAAGAAGCCGAACAGGCCACTCAGACAATCGAGCAACTGGCCTTTCGCAATGAGCGCAATTCACGGCTCATCGCAAAAGGCTGACCTTTTAGCGACGCCAATAAGTGGCTGATCGCCGATCGTTCCGATATCAATATTGGCCTCGACGTAGCGGTGACGAGCAGCCACTTTGGGGTGTCCCACAACGTCGACCTCAACCGTGACTCCACACAGGTTTTAGTGATGTCTAACGCTCAAACAGATACAAAAGCTATGTCCGGGGTCGTTTTGACACTACTGCCTATCATGGCCGTGGTGCTCATCGCGTTCTCAATCATCGGACTTGCTTTGCCGGTATTACCCCTGCACGTGAACCAAGATCTCGGTTTAGGGACTTTTGTAGTGGGCCTGGTCACAGGCAGCCAATTCGCGGCATCGCTTGTATCGCGCGTGTGGGCTGGACGCTATGCAGACTCCCACGGCGCTAAGCGAGCAGTTGTCATAGGTTTGGTGACGGCAGTCGCCTCCGGGGGGCTTTATCTGCTGTCTCTTCACTTTCGCGCCACCCCGGCGCTTTCAGTTTCGGTGCTCATCATGGGAAGAGCACTATTAGGCGCGGCTGAAAGTTTTATCATCACAGGAGCCCTAGGGTGGGGACTGGCTCTCGTAGACCACCGCCACGCCGGCAAGGTCATCGCGTGGGTGGGCATGGCTATGTTCGCGGCATTCGCCCTAGGCGCTCCGGCCGGAAGTCTGCTGTTCGACCGATTCGGGTTCATATCCATTGCTTTGGCCACAACAGTAGTGCCTCTCATAGCGTTACTGGTCGTAGCCCGCGTGCGGGCGGTCAATGCTCAGCCCAAAAATCCTCAACGTATGTCTCAGGTCATTGGAGCAGTCTGGGTTCCGGGTCTAGGCCTGGCGTTCAGTAGTATCGGCTTCGGCGCCATCACCGCATTCATTGCCCTACTGTTCACAGAGAAAGGCTGGTCACCCCTTTGGCTAGCCTTCACTGCTTTCGCCGTCGCATTCATCTTGGCGAGGGTTTTGTTCGGCCACCTTCCAGACAAGCTAGGCGGAGCAAAGGTCGCGTTCGTGTTCGCACTGATCGAGGCCGCCGGCCTGATTTTGATCTGGTTAGCCCCAGTGGCAGAGGCCGCGCTGGCAGGTGCTTTGCTCACTGGCGCTGGTTATTCTCTGGTCTTTCCAGGGTTGGGTGTAGAGGCCGTACGGCGAGTGCCAACGCAAAACAGAGCCCTCGCCATGGGTACCTATACCGCGTTCCTGGACTTGGCGCTGGGTATAAGTACGCCCGCCCTGGGCTTGATTGCAGGCTGGGATACGTTGGGAACGGTGTTCCTGATCAGCGCCGTGCTTGCATTAGGTTGCGCGGGGATATCTGTGCAACTCATCAGACGCTCTGCCCTTGTTTCATCGTGATGCGCGGTTATACAAAGTAATGGGGGACCAAGGAAATTGCGCCCACCGCCCATTACTGAGTAAAAGTCAATTCTGCATCAACGATTTGCCGGTTAATCATTAAAGAATTACCCTGTAAACTATCCACATATTGATAACAACATCACCTCGGATACCGAGTGGCCCCTTAATACTTATGGCCCCTCGTTTATCTTGCGTGGCCCGTATAATAAAAGTGACGGGCACTTCTCCTAAGCCAAAAAATTAATTGGTTCTAGATATTACATAGAATAGTTTTTCTATGCCTCGATTCACAAAGCGTTACAGGTCCAGGCCTCAAAAACCTCACGCGCTTACAGCTTATTATCGACTCTCATAGAACTTTCAGGACAGCATACTTATGAAACTTGCAAAATTGGTAGGTGCTCTTATCGTAACAACGGGGTTGGCAGGCTGCGCAACTGAGCCTCCAACGCTTAAAAACGGTGAATCCATAGTCAATCTCCAGGCGCAAAGCGGCGATCAAATGATTGCAAGACGCCTGGACACGCAGCGCGCCGAAAACCTAACTTATTTCAAAGTATTACCAGGCGCCCGTACTATGGAGTTGGGCATTGTCACTAAGGGCTATCAGGAAAACCAGCACCGCTGTATTGCCACGCTAGCGTATAACGATTTCTTACCTAATGAGCATTACACCTTGAACCAAAGCAGCTCGGGCAGAGAGGTCAAGGTTGAACTTTTCGACAGTAAAGGCAATGCCCTGGCTCAAACTGACAAGGTAGCTTGCCTGTAATTTTTGATGAGCCCGTGACCTTGGCCCATCTTCGTCCGGGCCACTTAATAACAGTAAGCTACTATTTTCAACGTGGCTGGCGTCGTACAACTAGACGCTCAAAACCTGCCTTCACCTGACACTTTTGCACACTCTTCGGCGAAGTACGCAAGAACGTAGCGATCATGATTTTAGTAAAAGCAAAACAACAAAGCCCGGCTATAGCCGGGCGTTGTTGTTTCGGCCACGGGTATCAGAGCGACTTTACACCGCGCTCGTTCCATCCGCCACCTAGCGCACGGTACAAGTTGACCTCAGCCTGCAACTGCGCAAGGCGATCGCTGATCAGCGTCTGCTGGTTGCTGAACAGCGAGCGCTGCGCATCCAGGAATGTCAGGTTGCTGTCCACGCCGATTCGATAGCGGCGCTCGGCAAGCCGATAGTAGTCTTGGCTGGCCTCAACGAGATCATTCTGTGCCTGCAACTGATCGACGTAAGTCTTACGTGCAGCCAACCCATCGGAAACTTCCTGAAAAGCAGTCTGGATAGTTTTTTCATAGTTGGCCACGCCGATGTCTTTCTGGATTTTCGAGTAATCCAGGCTTGCGCGTAAGGCGCCAGCGTTGAAAATTGGCAGGCTGATAGTAGGACTGAACATCCAGCTACCAGAACCACCCTTGAACAACCCATCCAGGTTCGTGCTTGAGGTGCCAGCGTTTGCCGTGAGGCTAATGCTTGGAAAGAACGCTGCTCGCGCTGCGCCGATGTTAGCGTTGGCGGCCATCAGCGAATGCTCGGCGGCAAGAATGTCTGGCCGACGGGCGAGCAAATCACTCGGCAGGCCAGCCGGGACTTTGGCGAGCAGATCGCCAGCCAATGACTGTGGCGCCGGCAAATCGGCAGGCAGGCCTGTACCAAGGAGAAGAACGAGCGCATTTTGATCTTCCGCAACTCGCCGCTGGTAGGTTGCAAGGCTCGCCCGCGCACCTTCCACGGAGGTGCGCGACTGTGACAGATCAAGCGCCGAAGCCACACCCACTTGATTGCTACGGGTGGTCAGACGCAGGCTTTCCTCATAGGCGGCCAAGGTGTTCTCGGTGAGCTTGAGCAGCTCGCGGTCAGCCTGCCAGGTTAGGTAGGCAGTGGCTACGCTAGACACCAGGCTGATCTGCGTGGAACGGCGAGCCTCAGCAGTAGACAGGTAAGTCTCCAGGGCTTGCTGGCTTAGACTCTGGATGCGTCCAAACAGATCCAACTCGTAAGAACTGATGCCCAGGTTAACGCCATACTGGCTGGAAATACTGGCCTGGCCAGACTGCGATAAATCGCTCGGCAGTCGCTGGCGTGTTCCGTTGGCATTGACGCCGACCGCCGGAAACACGTCTGCCCTTTGGATACGGTATTGCGCCTGGTAAGCACTGACGTTAAGGGCCGCAACCCGCAGATCGCGATTGTTGATCAAAGCTGTCTGGATCAACTGCTGCATCGCCGGATCGTGAAAAAACTCGCGCCAGCCCTGCTCTGCGGCGGCTTGGTCGGCGGCGTTGGCCGCCTGATAAGCAAAGCCTTGCGGGTATTGCACCGCGACCGGTGCCTGCGGCCGATTGTACTCAGGAATTAGCGAGCAACCATTCAGGACTGCTGCCGTGATCGCCAGACTCATAAGGGACTTGGTCATTGGCCTGCCTCATCAGCTGAAGTCGCCTCGTCCCGTTGCTTACGACTACCTTTAAACAGGGACGAAACAGAAACGAAAAATAGCGGGACCCAAAAGATCGCCAGAACGGTGGCCGTAATCATGCCGCCGATCACGCCAGTGCCAATGGCGTGCTGACTACCTGAGCCCGCGCCGCTGGAGATGGTCAGCGGTAGCACGCCGAGGATAAATGCCAAGGACGTCATCACGATCGGACGCAGACGCATGCGGCAAGCCTCGACAGTGGCTTCAAGCAACGGCTTGCCCTTCTCATTCAGCTCCTTGGCAAACTCGACGATCAGGATCGCATTCTTCGCCGCCAAACCCACCGTCACCAACAGACCCACTTGGAAGAACACATCGTTGGACAGCCCTCGCAAGGCCGTGGCCATCAACGCGCCAATCACCCCCAGGGGTACCACCAAGATGACCGCGATCGGGATCGACCAGCTTTCATACAGCGCCGCCAAGCACAGAAACACCACAAGAATCGACAGTGCGTAAAGAGCTGGCGCCTGTGAACCAGAAAGTCGCTCCTCATAGGACAATCCTGTGAAAGAAATGCCTACGCCGGGTGGTAGTTGCGCTGCGATTCGCTCGACTTCCGCCATTGCCTGCCCAGAGCTGTAGCCCGGGGCTGGCGTCCCAAGGATTTGCTCGGCGGGAACGCCGTTGTAGCGAGACAGCTTTGGTGAGCCAAATACCCACTCAGCACTTGCAAACGCCGAGAAAGGCACCATTTGACCTTGGCTGTTACGCACGAACCACTTGCTCAAATCTTCGGCGGTGCTGCGCGAGTCAGGCTCGCCCTGTACGTAGACCCGCTTGACGCGTCCGCGATCAATGAAGTCGTTCACGTAACTACTGCCGTATGCCACCGACAGCGTGGTGTTGATGTCTGTCAGCGAGATACCCATCGCCCTGGCGCGCTCGTCGTCAATGGTCAGGTGGTACTGCGGCTCGTCGTTCAAGCCATTTGGACGGACGCCCGACAAGACTGGGCTCTGGGCAGCCAATTCAAGAAATTTACCGCGTGCCTCCATAAGCTTTTGGTGGCCCACGCTGTCTTGGTCCTGCAGATAAAAATCGAAACCGCTGGCATTACCCAGCTCGAGTACCGACGGAGGAACCACTGCGACCACCATGGCGTCGCGGTACTTCAGGAACTCTTGCTGGGCCCGCTGCGCAATTTTGAACACCGTATTGTCACTGTCCCGTTCCCCCCAAGGCTTGAGGTTGACGAAAGCGATCCCTGAATTCTGTCCGCGGCCTGCAAAGTTGAAACCGTTAACAGTGAACACAGTCGCCACGGCGTTACCTTCACCGTGCTCTTTGTCCAGCAAGTAGTTAGCCATGCGATCAAGCGCTTTCTGAGTACTCTCAGCTGAGCTATTGGCCGGTGTCTGCACCTGAGTAAAAATCAGACCCTGGTCTTCATCAGGCAGGAACGAGGTGGGTATGCGGGCGAACATCCAGATCATGCCGGCGACGATAACCAGGTAGACCACGAAGCCCGGCACCTTGTGCCGAATGATCTGACCTACGCCGCGCTCATAACCGTTGATGCAGGCATCGAAACGTCTATTGAACCAGCCGAAAAAGCCGCGTTTGGGTTGACCGTGTTTATCCGGATCGACGGGCTTGAGCAGGGTGGCACAGAGCGCCGGGGTGAAAACCAATGCCACAAATACTGAGAGCGCCATGGCGGAAACGATGGTTATCGAGAACTGCCGATAGATCACGCCAGTGGAACCACCGAAGAATGCCATCGGCAACAGTACCGCAGAGAGCACCAAGGCAATACCTACCAGCGCTCCCTGAATCTGGCCCATCGATTTGCGCGTGGCCTCCCTGGGTGACAGGTGCTCCTCCGCCATCACCCGTTCGACGTTTTCAACTACCACAATCGCGTCGTCGACAAGTAAGCCGATCGCCAGGATCATCCCGAACATGGTCAATGTGTTGATAGAGAAACCAGCCGCCGCAAGGACGCCAAAGGTCCCCAGCAATACAACCGGAACGGTCAACGTCGTGATAATGGTGGCGCGCAGGTTCTGCAAAAACAGCAGCATGACCAGAAATACCAGCACCACCGCTTCTGCCAGCGTTTCCACGACACCTGTAATCGATTCGGTCACCACCGGTGTGGTGTCATAGGGATAAATGGCCTCTACCCCAGGCGGAAAAAACGGTTTGAGACGGTCCACCGTGGCGCGAATTGCTTTGGCGGTATCGAGCGCATTGGCGCCCGTGGCCAGGCGAATCGCGATACCTGAGGCAGGCTTGCCATTGGCTTGCGCATTGATGCTGTAATTTTCGCCGCCCAAGCTGATGTCAGCCACATCACTCAACCGAACCTGAGCGCCGTCGCTATTGACCCTTAGCAAAATGTCACCAAATTGCTCAGAGGTTTGCAGTCGTGTCTTGCCGATGATAGTCGCGGTAAACACCGTACCTTTGCGTGCCGGAAGACCGCCTATGGTGCCTGAGGCCACTTGTACGTTCTGGGCTTCAATCGCCTCGGTCACATCGACCGGAGTCAGCTGGTACTGGTTGAGTTTGGCTGGGTCCAGCCAGACTCGCATCGCATATTGCGTTCCCCAAATTTGAAAATCACCGACTCCCGAAGTCCGGGAAATTGGATCCTGAATGTTAGACACAATGTAATTGGATAGATCTTCCTTGCTGTGTTTTCCATCGGTGGAAACCAAGCCAATGAACATCATGAAATTCTGTTGGAACTTTGTGACGCGCAACCCTTGTTGCTGCACTTCCCGCGGCAGCAGCGGCGTGGCCAGATTTAGCTTATTCTGCACCTGAACCTGGGCGATATCAGGATTGGTGCCCTGGTTGAAGGTAACGATGATGCGCATGCTGCCATCGGAGTTACTCTCCGATGAGATATAGCGCAAGTTGTCGATGCCATTCATCTGCTGCTCGATCACTTGCACCACAGTATCTTGCACCGTCTGCGCGGAGGCACCGGGATACGAGACCTGGATCGCGACAGCGGGAGGAGCGATGCTGGGATATTGATTGATCGGCAGTCTGAAGATCGACAGTACACCCACGAGCATGATGATCAGTGCCAGCACCCACGCGAAGATCGGTCTATCAATGAAATACTTCGACATGGTCTACTCCGATTTGGCGCTGGTATTTGCTGCTACAGAGGCGCTGGTCGCCTCACCACTCTTTGCTTCCTGAGCGACGACCGTTACACCGGGTCTAATAAACTGCAGCCCTTCGACGATAATTTTATCTCCGGCACTCAAGCCGCTCTCCACTAACACATTCGCACCAACGGTGCGGCCGACCTTGAGCTGGCGTTGCTCGACTTTATTGTCAGCGGTAACCACCATGGCTGTTGGAGTACCTTTAAGGTCCCGGGTCACACCAATCTGCGGAGCAAGAATGGCCTGTTCAGCAACACCCGCCTGCAGCCGGGCGTGCACAAAGATCCCAGGCAGCAGCACGTGATCAGGGTTAGGAAATACCGCCCGCAAGGTGACCGAGCCGGTTGTCTGGTCCACCGAGACTTCCGAGAATTCCAGTGAACCCTGCAGCGGGTACTCGCTGCCATCTTCAAGTGTCAGATTAACTTTCGCACCCTTGTCGGCAGACTTCTGCAAATGTCCGTTTTCAAAAGCCCGGCGCAGCTTCAGCATCTCGCCGTAAGGCTGTGTGACGTCGACATAGATGGGATCGAGCTGCTGGATAGTCGCAAGAGGAGCTGCCTGGCCATTGGCAACCAGCGCACCTTCGGTCACGGCAGAACGTCCAATCCTCCCGCTGATGGGTGCGAACATTTTGGTGTATCTCAGGTTGATCTGAGCCCCCCTGACTTGGGCCTCTGCCTGCATCTGCTGAGCTCGGGCGGTGTCATACTCCTGCCTGCTCACCGCTTGCTCGTCGATCAGCTGCCGATACCGAGTGGTCAGCGAGCGGGATTGCTCCAAACTTGCCTGCGCGCTGGCGAGCGTGACCTCATAGGTTGATGGGTCGATCTGATAGAGCTGCTGACCAGCCTTGATATCTGCGCCTTCCTGGAACAAGCGTTTCAGGACGATACCATCCACCTGCGGTCGAACCTCGGCAAGGCGGTAAGCACTGGTACGCCCGGGCAGATCGTTAGACAAGGCCACAGCTTGAGGTTTGAGGGTCACCACACTGACTTGGGGGGCTTGCGCCGGGTTAGCAGCAGTCTGCTTGTTGCACCCACTGAGCATTGTGGCGAAAGCAATGACAGTTACCAAAGCGGGAAAGATGGGCTTGAAAGGCATAAAGTCCTCGATCACAGCGCTGACAAAATGCGCGCATGAGTTTGCAAGCTGCCGCAGCACAGATTGAAACCGGTGCTGATGGCAATGGGAGAAAGTTCGGCGAGTACACGCAAGGGCGCGCGGCGAAGAACGAGCTTATTGACCGGGCCAAGTAAGCCCGGCGAGCCAATGCGCTGTGCATTGGATTCTTATAGGGACATGCTAACAATCGAGATGCCTGGGGATTAGCCCATTTTCACTGAAATCACCAGTGAAGAACATTCAGCAATAAAATGGTTTCAGGACTTTTCAAAGTTTAGGCAGCGCTCTATATCGAGCCGTTAGCACTTCATTGCACGCCGATTAATGAATTTTGATCACGTCTGACTCAAGTACTTGTTGCACTTAAGCGAATCCAATACCGGCGGCACCGTCAATTCAAGACCTTTGCCATTCAGAGGCTGAAGATCTTCGAGAACAACTCGACTCAATCCGATCGCTTTCGTGAATCGTTGAAGCCCGCAACTTTAAACTTCCCCCCACTCGCCCATGCATGACCGCTTGAATCTCCCCAAGCACTGCCACCGCTACGCTTTCCGGTGTGTCTCCGCCAATGTCCAAACCAATGGGGTAGTGCAACCGGTCCAGCGCGGGCAACCGATCTGTCTGTCGAATTATTTCAGCAAGCAGACGCTCGGTCCGGTCACGCGGTCCAAGCTGACCGATGTAACGGGGATTTGCTTGCAAGGCCCCTTTCAACCAATGCGCATCCTGGCTGAGACTATGGGACATCACCGTGACAAATGCCCCCTCTACTAACTCTAGAAACTCGAAGGGTCCGCCGATACGGGCGCTCAACACCGAATCCGCCGCGGGAAAACGTTCCGGGCGGGCAAAATGCGGGCGACTATCAACAACCGTGACATGCCATCCGAGTATCTTCGCCATCCGCACCAAGGGTTGCGCATCATGACCGGCCCCAAAAATTATCAATCTCGGTGCGGGCGCGACGTACTCAAGAAAGACCTCTACCTCTGTAGAGCCTTCAGCGTAGTGCTGAAGTGAAGACTTTTGCCGGTCCAGTGTGAGACGTAGGTCAGTGGTAATTCGCTCGTCCAGTGCAGGATGGTAGAGGCCACTGAAGGGCGCCGCGCCAGATTCCAAGAACACACGGTCTCCGACATCTACGCGGCTATTACGCGAGCACGCGATCACCGTGGCGATTGCTACAGGCCTCTGCGTGTTCCTGACTTTGCGTAACGCATCAAGCAGAGCGCATTGCTTTTTGGCTGGTATTCGCTCAAACAAAACATACACTTTGCCGTTGCAACCCAGCCCGAAACCAAGAGCCTCTTCACCACCCTCTTCGTCTGTAGCCTCAGCAGTGCTATAGCTGCGAATCACCGGCCCCGACTCACTCAACCACCAGGCCTTTCGCACTACCTCACCCTCCAGGCAGCCACCACTGATAGTGCCCTCGGGATGTCCATATTGCGACACGAGCATGCGCGCACCCGGTCGGCGATAAGCCGAACCCTCGACTTTCACAACAGTGGCGAGAACAGATTCCCGGCCTTCGATTTGTTCGCACTGTATGGCGTCAAGCAATGCGTTCAAGCTGGACATATTAGATTTCTCTCCCAAAACGAATCAGGCAGTACTGCTGACAGCCACCCCCTATCCAAGCGGGCGCACCTCTCTGATCAACTCAATCAGCAAACGTAGTGCAATCGGCACCTGCCGGTAGCTTGAGTAATAGATATGGAAACCTGGACCGACACTGACCCAATCCTCTAAAACCACTTGTAAAATCCCTTCCGCTACAAGCGGCGCGACAATGGGTTCAGCACAATACGTCAGCCCCGCCCCTCGGGTGACCATGGCGAGCATCATCCGCGTCTCATCCAGGACGACATTCCCAGACACAGGAATCTCTAATTTTTCCCCCTCTTTCTCGAACTCCCAGTTGTACATCCGACCGTTGCCTAGCCGAAACCTCAAGCAACTGTGTTGCTTCAGATCCTCTGGGTGCAACGGCATGCCACATTTTTCGAGGTAATCGGCGGCTCCTACCACGACCCATCGAACAGGGGGCGAAAGGCTTTGAGCAATCATGCCTTCAGGTACCGTAGCGCCATACCTGATCCCGGCGTCAAAGCCTCCCTCAACGATGTCCACCATACTGTTGGTGGTCGAAACTTCCACTTCGATGTCTGGATAACGATGAGCAAATGTCGATAAAACAGGTGCCAAAAGAAGGAGCGCCGCGTCACTGAAAACATTCAACCGTATGCGACCGGTGGGCTCATCACGAAACTTATTCAACAGCTCAACGGCTTGATCGATTTTGTCGACAGGTTCGCTTATCAACGCCAGCAGTTCCTGACCGGCTGCCGTCAGGGTGACGCTGCGAGTCGTGCGATTGAGCAACCGAACCCCCAGCCTTGCTTCCAATCCCTTGATCGCATGGCTTAGCGCAGAAGCACTAATCCCTACTTCAACACCAGCGCGACTGAAGCTTGAATGACGGGCGACGGCCAAAAAGTAGATAAAATCGCCAAAGTTGGCACGAGTCAGCTGCATTAGTTCTCTGCCGTCAGTATGAAACGTTTAAACAAAACCGCACCGCCAGCCAAACGCCGCACGCAGCTTTATCGGCGTGGTTCAGAAGCGTTGCAGATGGGATCAGTCACCAAGCAAGGTGATCGTCACGTCAAGCGGCCCGGGGCGCGCGAGTATTTCCAGACCGGAATCAATCCTGCCGAGTTTGATAAGGCCACTCGAATACTCGAAGCCTTTATGAAAAATGGCGAGATTCCCCCAAGGCGCATAAAAAGCGACATCCCCCGCCGAAGGAGTGAAGCCTGCTGGCGCGCCCTGTGTCGACAATGGCCTAGGCAGGTCGCTGATTTTCTCGGTTGAGGCGTAGTCTTCCAGTGTCAGTTTCATCGGAAGCTGCTTAACGAAATCTTTGGATGAATCGTTGTTGTCGAGCGTTGCCGTAACCAGACCGTCAGAGAGATCGATGCGTATTTTCATAATTGCTCCACTTGGGTTCGATGGGCATTGCGTGAGCGATAACCTGACGTGAATTGACCACTTCAGAACCTTTAAAAACCAGGGTCTCGCTTGGCGGTTACCGTCGTTAATGCTCTCTAAAACTGCTGAATTGGAGGGTCAACGGATGAATTTTTATTTGCCGGGGAAACGGCGTTAGCCGTTAACGTGTTGCGCCGAACGACCGTTCGCGCCACCACCATCACATAATGAGCGGTGATCGCGGCGAGGCAGAGGACTGCAACCCAATGCACGAAAAAAGGGGCAACCGTGACCGTGAAATCCCAGAAATCTAAGCTGTGGTTGAACGTTAATTTCGTCCAAGCTCCCAGTACCGAGAAACTCCAGATCCCGTATTCCGCCATCAAAACTGCGGCAATACGAAGCGCCATTGTTCTTGGCATGCTTTGATAATTTAATTTCAAAACCGAACCCAACATGGCCATGACTCGCGCCCAATGCACGCCCACATGAGTGCCTACCAAGATGACCACCCAGTAAGCTACGAACCAATGAACATTGCGGATGTAAAAGTTGTCGCGGAAGGTAAAAAGAGTAAAGACCGATTTTGAAATCAGAACACTCGTCACCAGCAACGCAACGACAGCAACGATTATTAGTAAGTGCAATACGAGGGAGACAGCGCCGCTCAGGTCATAAGAGGTTCTAAACATTCCTGTAAGCCCGCTTCGATTCCGGACCACGTGCCAGCCGATCAACGAAAACAGGACAGCACCAAAGATCTCGTGCGCCAAATTGTCGAGCCACCAGTAGGCGAGCGAACATAGCAGCAGCGTGGCCATCACGAGCGGAAGCAGCAGGCGTTTGATAAGGGCCATTTTCAAGGGGAAGTGCTCGACTGTGGTTTTTCGTGGCCAGCAGATTCTTTGAAATTCAGCGCGTCGTCGAAGGTGAACAGGTAACTCTGTTCCCTGCGCGACCGCTGATGGCAGGCATAGCATTGGCCCACTTTCTCGTCGATCTTCACCGTTTGATCCGGCCAGAACCATTGGTACGCCCAATCGTCAATTCCGTCGCCCGTTTTTTGCGCAACCAGATAACGCTCGAGGACATCACTCTGGTAATCCACCAAAACGACATGTGACCCCGCAGGGACAGGTTGGCCCGCTTGAAGCGCATCAAGCGCAGCTTGGCTTGTGAGCATGTGCTCCCTGGTCACCCCGCGTCGTACAGTCGTGTAATGCTCCAATTGATCAAGCAGTGGAAACGTCACGGCATTCGGTTCGGCCCAGGCCGAGGTCGGGCCTGCTCCATCCGGGGAAAACCCGAAAGTTAGAAGCAGTGTGCCAAAACCCAACTGCCAAACCTTTCTGTTCATCCGTCAGATCTCTTTGCTTGCTTCATCGTCTACGTTACGGGCCGCCCTACATTCAAGCCGCCCCCCCAAATTGGTCACAGCCAAGGTATCAGCTGACTGTAAAACTGAAATACTGCGCAGCGATTGAAGCCATGAATGAGATTTATCAATTCATTGACGGTCCTGTGGTATTCCAGACGCCACCCATCAATCTAGCTCATGGTTATATGCAATCCATGCGGCTAGCTCTCCATTACCCCTGTCGTAAAATCACGTCACAGTCCCTTAGTCAGCAGCCTCTATCATCTATAAGCTCAACGTGCCGGATACCTAAGGTGTGCTGAAAACGTGAAGCCGAGCAAACATGCGGATATGCGTCACCTACCCGTCAAAAGCTTTGACTGCATAGGTCGGAATGAGGATCTACTGCTCCAGCCCCGTGAAATATTTTTCTCAATAAGTGGAGTCCCATTGATGCCTTCTCCGATCAAGCTTGAATTTTCCGAGAAGTACGACGATGAGCACGCACGGAATTATTTGCTCAAGCATCAGGACAATCTGGCTCGGCGGCTATCCCACAGACGCGATGAACAACTGGCGAGCTTGGCGTTGGCCATAGCGGGTGAGCCTGGGCTGGTCTTGGATTTGCCTTGTGGAGCCGGGCGTTTTTGGCCCTTACTGGCGCAGACACCCGGCCGGATGATCATCGGTGCCGACAACTCAGCGTCTATGCTGGAAGTCGCAACTGTCGCTCAGCCTGCCGATGTGGTGAAGCGGGTACGTCCGTTGCAAACGTCTGCCTTTGACATCGATCTGCCGGACAATTCGGTCGACTGCATATTCTGCATGCGCTTGATGCATCACATCGGCGATGCCCAGCACAGACTGGCGATACTTCGTGAATTCCAACGTGTTACCCGGGACAGTGTGATTATTTCCCTGTGGGTAGACGGCAATTTCAAGGCGTGGAAACGCAAGCGTGTCGAAGTTCGCCGCCGGGATAAAAATGATCAGGAGCGGTACCAAAATCGGTTCGTACTATCGGCTACTACTGTCGAGGCAGAGTTTGAGCAGGCGGGTTTCAGTATTCAAAAATCATTGGACTTCATACCGTTCTACGCCATGTGGCGAGTGTATGTATTGCGCAAGAGATAACAAGACGATTCCAGCGTTGTATATAGCAACAAGCCGCAACCTTATGACCTTGATCACCTGCAAAATCTTGTCGGCCAGATCATGTCTCCAGCGGTTGCCAGAAACACCCTTGTAACACAACAACAATAACTACGGTCACGCTGTCATCAGCTCAATCGTGATAGCAGACCGCATATCAATTTTGATGGGATTTACAACTCATGCCCCCTCGAATCATATGCCACATGATCAGCTCCGTGGATGGCCGCCTGGTGTCTTCTCGATGGACACCTCTCCCCAACGGGGACAGCGAGCAAACCATTTGCAACCACTACGAGCTCATTGCCGACCGCTTGGGTGGCGACGGTTTCATCATAGGCCGAACGACCATGGAAGCATTCGATGGCATCTCTTCAAAACCACCGCTTGTTGCGGAACACAGTGGTGGCATGCGCGACCACTACATAGCGCATGAACCAGGGGACCCGGTTGCAATCGTGATTGACCCCTCCGGGAAACTGCACTACCAGACGGATACTATTGATGGCGGGCATCGGATTATCTCCATTCTCGGCGACTCGGTATCGGATGCCTATTTGCAGGCGCTGCGAAACCAGGGCATTTCCTATCTCTTCGCAGGCCCTCATTGTGGAGACCTTAAGCAAGCGTTAGCGATGCTAGGCGCCCAGTTTGGATTGAAGACCCTGCTACTCGAAGGTGGCGGCGTGATCAACGGGACCTTTTTGAAGGCTGGTCTGATTGATGAGATAAGCCTTTTGATTTACCCAGGAATAGATGGCTTGAGCGGGGTACCAAGCATATTTGAATACCACGGCCAGTCGGATGAACGCCCTGCATCCGGCCAGTCCCTGCGCCATATCAGTACGCAAACGATCGAAGATGGTTTCATCTGGGCCAGGTACCTCGTTGCGAAGATGTCATCGGACACATGACACATTCAACAAGGGGCAAGCATCTAACGCCCATCCTGATAGTAGCCATAAGGCTTTTTTGAATGACCTGAAAGCCCCCATAGGCGCGCAGATACATCTACCGCCCTATATCGATCCCCTCCCCCCCTGGGGGAAGCGGTTGCAAAAACTTTGCTGCCAGCACCCACCTCAACGATCGGCTGATGGAACACACTGCCGGGCTCTCATGAGTCCGGCAGCGATCGTGAGGATGCCGGGGTCAAACCGCCGACTCACTGGAAAGTGTATACCTCCCCGGTCATCCGTCCTCCTGCACTCAGCTCATCCAGTTACCGCCATCAACGTTGTACGTTTGTGCGACGATATAATCGCTCTCCGAGCCCGCCAGGAAAATAGCCATTCCTATCAGATCCTCTGCCGTCCCCATTCTCCCATACGGAACTTCAAGGCCCACGAGCCGCTTCTTCTCACCTAGAGGTCGATTCTCGTGTTTGGCAAAGAGTGCGTCGACACCGTCCCAGTGTTCGCCATCGACAACCCCCGGGGCGATCGCATTGACATTGATTTTGTGCTTGATGAGGTTGAGGCCAGCAGACTGCGTAAGGCTGATGACGGCCGCCTTGGTGGCGCAGTAGACGCCTACCAGTGCCTCACCGCGGCGACCCGCCTGGCTGGCCATGTTGATGATCTTCCCGCCATGCCCCTGACTGATCATCTGCTTCGCAGCGGCCTGAAGCGTGAACAGCGTGCCGCTGACATTGATTGCAAAAAGCCTATCGTAGCTTTCCCGAGTGATCTCGGTGATCGGTGCAAGATCGAACAACGCCGCATTGTTCACAAGGATGTCCAGCTTTCCTGCGCGGGCAACGACCTCGGCGATTGCTGCATCAATGGACGCCTGGCGGGTAACGTCCATCTCCACCGCGTAAGCTTGCGGACCAAGTTCGGCGGCTGTCGCTTGAGCTCTTTCCAAATTGATGTCGGCGATAGCGACCGTAGCGCCTTCACCGATATAGGCCTGGGCAAACGAGCGGCCAATACCGCGCGCGGAACCAGTGATCAAAGCGCTTTTACCTTCGAGACGTTTCATTGAATCTACCTTTGTGGTTCGTGGCGCGCTTCATCGAGAGAGCGCGCCTGATGGAAGTCAGGCCGCGCGTGATGCCGCAGGGCTTACCGAAAGACCGCTCTCGTCAAATAGATGGCAATGAGCGACATCGAGGGTGAGATAGCGCCGGGCGGCGTAAGGCACTTCGCAATCCCCCTGGACACGAACCGTCAGGCTTTCTCCTGAATCGACATTCACATGGCAGAAGGTATCGCTGCCTAGGCGCTCGGTGACATCCGTTGTGACCGGCACTTGGCCTTCAACGCCCAGCGTCAAATGCTCCGGCCGTATCCCGATCGTCACGGATTGCCCGACCGACAACGCACTGCTGTCGCGTGGAATGAGCAAAGTGGCTCCAGAGGAGAATCTAACCTCCACCCCCGATGCATGCACGGCATGGACAGTTGCCTGCAAGAATCCCATTTTTGGTGTCCCGAGGAAGCCGGCAACGAACAGGTTGGCGGGGTGATGGTAGAGCTCAAGCGGCGAACCAATCTGCTCGATCCGTCCTGCGTTAAGCACAACGACCTTGGTAGCGAGCGTCATGGCTTCGACCTGATCATGGGTCACGTAGATCATGGTCGCCTGCAGCTCCTTATGCAGTCGGGACAGCTCCAAGCGCGTCTGTACACGCAGGGCAGCATCAAGGTTCGACAGTGGCTCATCGAACAGGAAAATCTTGGGGTTTCGAACAATTGCACGCCCAATAGCGACCCGTTGGCGCTGACCTCCTGACAACTGCTTAGGCTTGCGGTCGAGTAGAGAACCAAGTTCGAGAATCCGTGCGGCCTCGGCGACCTTCCTTTCCACATCCGGCTTCTTCTCACCGGCCAGATCCAAGGCAAATGACAAATTCTTGCGTACCGTCATGTGCGGATACAGAGCATAGGTCTGGAATACCATGGCCAGGTCACGTTTGGCAGGAGTCACTTCAGTGATGTCTCGGCCGTCGAGCTCGATCGTGCCGCTTGTGACTTCTTCCAGACCCGCGATCAGGCGCAACAGGGTCGACTTGCCACACCCCGACGGCCCTACGAACACGACAAACTCCTTGTCCTTAACCTCGAGATCGATGCCCTTGATGATGGACAGTCCCTCGAAACTTTTCTTGAGATTTTCTATTTTCAAAGTGGCCATGCGTAAAGTCCTGTATGAAATTGGAGCCTTCGCGAAATCAGTGAATGCCTAACGTCGTTATTTGACCGCGCCGAAGGACAACCCACGAACCAATTGCTTCTGACTGATCCAGCCGAAAATCACGATAGGTGCGCAGGCCAATGTTGAGACCGCAGAAAGCTTCGCCCAGAACAGACCCTCGGGGCTTGAGTAGGAAGCGATCAGCGCGGTCAGAGGTGCGGCGCTGGAGCTCGTCAGGTTGAGCGACCAGAAGGCCTCGTTCCAGCACAGGATCATCGAGAGCAACATGGTCGAGGCCAGCCCACCCTTGCTGATGGGCAGCAACACGCGCAGCATCTCCTGCCCCAGGGTCGCCCCGTCCAACCTGGCCGCCTCCAAAATCTCCCGGGGGATGTCTTTGAAGTACGTGTAAACCATCCACACCACGATCGGCAGGTTGATCAGGGTGTAGATCACGATTAGCGCGATCCGGGTGTCCAGCAACCCCGCCCCCTTCGCCAAAAGGTAAATAGGCATGAGCACCCCTACAGGGGGAAGCATCTTGGTCGATAGCATCCAAAGCAGCGTCTGCTTGGTGCGCTTGGTCTCATAGAACGCCATCGAATAGGCCGCCGGCACCGCGATCAGCATGCACAACGCTGTAGCGGAGAAGGAAATCAGCACCGAGTTCCACGCGAAGTGGAAGTAGTCACTGCGCTCCTGGATGTGCAAGTAATTCTCCAGCGTAGGCATGAAGATGAACTGTGGCGGCGTAGCGAAGGCGTCGATCTCGGTCTTGAAGCTGGTAAGCACCATCCAAAAGATCGGAAAGAACAACAGCAAAGCGGTGACCCAGGCCAAGCTGCCGAGCAGTACGCTTTGCAGTGACCGGGATTGTTTGAGCGTCATCATGGCGTTGTCCTCAGGCTTTGTCGGTCAGGTTCTTGCCAATCATGCGCACCAGCACAATCGCCGCGATGTTAGCGATCACCACCGCAATCAGACCACCGGCCGAAGCCATGCCCACATCGAACTGCACCAGTGCCTGGTTGTAGATTAGATAGGCAAGGTTGGTCGAAGCGAAGCCTGGTCCGCCATTTGTTGTGGTGAAGATTTCTGCAAATACCGACAGCAGGAAAATCGTCTCGATCATCACCACCACCGCGATGGGTCTGGCCAAATGTGGCAGGGTCAAATGCCAGAAGATGGCCAGGGCACCCGCCCCATCCAATCGGGCGGCCTCTTTCTGCTCTTGATCGAGCGACTGCATAGCTGTCATCAGCAACAAGATCGCAAAAGGCAGCCACTGCCAGGAAACGATGACGATGATAGAGAAGAGTGGGTAATGAGCCAGCCAATCGATGGGCTGCGCTCCGAAGAACTTCCATACCGCTGCGAGGATCCCGGAGACAGGGTGGAAGATCAGGTTCTTGAAGATCAGCGAACCTACGGTTGGCATGATGAAAAAAGGCGAAATGAGCAACACCCTGACAATGCCGCGCCCAAAAAACTCGCTCGCCTCAAGCAAGGCTGCGATCAGGACACCAAAAACCACGCTGATCAGCAGCACGCTGCCCACCAATATCAACGTGTTAAGCGCTCCGGGAAGAAAACCCGAATCTGTCATGAAATAGGCAAAGTTCTCCAGGCCAACGAACTCGTTTTCCCCTGGATTGAGCAGGTTGTACCGGATCACCGAAAAATAAACGGTCATGGCCAGCGGCACGATCATCCAGAGCAACAAAAGTGCAACCGATGGCGACACCAGAAACCATCCTGGATTGATCAAACGGCGTGCGCGTGATGGCGCCGAGGCCGCAAGCTGGGCTCGAATAATGGACGTGTTCATGATTATTTACCTGTACGGCTGTGACCGCCGGCGCTAAGCCGGCGGAGGTAAGAGGCTATTTACTTTTTGGGATAGCCCGCACGCTTCATCTCCCGCTCGGTTGTGGACTGGGCAGAAGCCAGTGCTTGCTCAACCGACATTTGGCCTGTCAATGCAGCGGAGAAAAGCTTGCCTACAGATGTACCGATGGACTGGAACTCGGGGATCACCACGTATTGGATGCCCACGTACGGAACAGGTTTGGCTGAAGGCTGCGACGGGTCAGCGTGCTTCATCATTTGCAACGTTACCCGAGCAAACGGCGCGGCCTTGAGGTAAGCGTCACTGTAGGTCGAGATGCGTGTACCGGGTGGCACGTTCGTGATGCCATCCTTATCGGTAACTAGCTGGATGTACTTTTTGGAGGTGGCCCAGGTGATGAACGATTTGGCGGCCTCTTTGTGCTTGGAGGTGGCAGGGATTGCCAATGACCAGGCGTATAACCACGAGGACCCTTTGTCGGTAACCTCGGTAGGCGCAGGAGCAAAACCTACGCTGTCGACTACCCGGCTCTGCTCCTTATCGGTGGTGAAAGATCCAGCCACGCTTGCATCAACCCAAATCGCGCATTTTCCACTATTGAAAAGGGCCAGTGTTTCGTTGAACCCGTTACTGGATACTCCCGGAGGGCCGTACTTCTTCAGGGTATCCACATAAAACGTCGCAGCTGCCCTCCACTCCGGGCTATTGAGTTCAGGCTGCCATTTCTCATCGAACCAGCGCGCCCCAAAGGCGTTAGCCATGGTGCTGAGCAAGGCCATGTTTTCGCCCCAGCCGGCTTTACCGCGCAAGCACATGCCATATTGATCCTTCGAAGGATCATTGAGCTTGGCAGCGAACTCGCCCAACTGCGACCACGTAGGCTGTTGCGGCATAGTCAATCCTGCCGCCTTGAACAGATCGGTGCGATAGTACGTGACGGTGCTTTCGCCGTAGAACGGCAATGCGTAGAGCGTATCGTTGACGGAGAGGCCTTGGCGTACGGCAGGAAAGATGTCATCGACATCGTAGTCGGCCGGGAGATCCTTCATGGGCTCCAACCAGTTCTTTGCACCCCAGATTGGCGTCTCATAGGTGCCGATGGTCAACACGTCGAACTGACCACCCTGAGTAGCAATGTCAGTGGTCAGGCGCTGACGCAGAACGTTCTCTTCGAGCACGACCCAATTCAGTTTGATGTCGGGATGCTGCTGCTCGAAGACCTTGGATAGCCGTTGCATTCGGATCATGTCGCCGTTGTTGACCGTCGCGATGGTCAGCGTTTCAGCGGCGTGACTGGCAAGGGCGAATGACAGACCAGTAGAAAGAATTAGCGCATTCGTAATCTTCATGGGGCTCTCCGCTCCAAGCCAATCTGACCGGAGCTATTATTTTTGTTGTTGACCACTACAAAGCAAATTCTGACAACATTGCAGTGGTGGACGCGACGATTAGATCACCTACCAGATCCGCCCTCAAACGAATCCCGGACGCCGAACTGATACTTTTTTGACCTTGACATCGACATCAGTCAGGAATCAAAAAAGTATTACCATGGTGCAATAGTTGAGCTATCAGTGCCGGGTGAGATCGGCGTATGGTTAGCACATCCGATCCACAGAACAATTATAAAAGGGGCACAAGATGCCTGATAACCGCGCCGCTTTGTTCGAGCACCGACCAGCAGATCTTGAGGTCATCCTTCCTGAACCCGATCAGAGCTTTCGATGGTACGAGCACGACTATCCATACGATCTCGCCCGCTGGAACCACCATCCGGAATATGAAATCCACCTGATTCGGCAAGGAAGCGGCAAGCTTTTAGCCGGGGATTACATCGGGCCCTTCACAGCAGGACATGTCGCACTGATTGGCCCCGGTCTGCCCCATGACTGGATGGGGGACGTCGCGCCGGGAGAGCAACTCGTGGGCCGCGATGTGGTTCTGCAGTTTGATGGTGCCGCCCTGCTTGACCTCCAACGTTCACTGCCTGAGCTGTCGGAGCTGAAAACGCTGTTTGAGCTGGCACAACGTGGGATCGAGTTTACTGGGGGGACGGCCATTGAGGCCGCTTTGCTGCTTGAGGGAATCGGCGAGGCGACCGGGCTTCAGCGCCTGATCATGTTCCTGCAACTGATAGGCACCCTTGCAAGGGCGCCAAAGCGAGAGACTCGGGTATTGGCCAGCGCCTGCTACTCGCCTTCATTGAACGAACGCAGCTCGGAGCGAATTAATCAGGCATTCGATTACCTGATCAATGAGCTCACATCCGACGTCCGGCTATCTGTCATCGCCGAGCGAGTTGGGATGAGCGAGGCCGGTTTTTCGCGCTTTTTCAAACGAATCACTGGCCACGGATTCATGGACCTGATGCGCAAGCTGCGCATCCAACGCGCGTGTCGGCTACTCGTCCAGACACAGCTCTCGATCGCCGAAATCTGCTTCGAGGTAGGCTACGAAAACGTCTCCAATTTCAATCGCCACTTCCGTCATGAAATGCATCAGACGCCCAGCGACTACCGGCGCACTACAGCCGTGAAACTTTTCAACCGAGACAGTCTTTACCCATCGCTACCGATCACGCAGGTACGGTGAGACCGCGCCTATCGATGGCGGGCACAATAGAGCCCCAGCCGGATACAAGAGAGGATAATATGCAATTGCCGAGTGTTGTTGTGTTTGGTGAAGCTCTGACCGACGTGGTTCAACACTCGCCCGGACAGTGGCAGGGCTATCCAGGTGGCGCGCCTTGGAACGTGGCCCGCGCAATGAGCCGCCTGGGCGTGCCCACCGCATTCGCAGGCTCGATCAGTACCGACTCATTGGGCGATGAGCTCGCGCAGCAATCGAAGGCTTCCGGCTTGGATATGAGATTCCTCCAGAGAGTTAACGCTGACCCTCTGGTAGCGATCGTGCCCTCCAGCCACCCTCCCCGGTATTTCTTTGCGGGCGAGGCCGATCTACTTTTTGATGTGGACCAACTTCCGGCAGGATGGTTGGATGCGGCTCGACTCTGTCACTTCAGCTGTATCAGCCTTGCCCGTCAGCCATTGGGGGACAGGCTTGTTGAGGTGGCCAGGAGAGTAAAGGAAGAAGACAAGCTGATTAGCTATGACCCGAACTGGCGCAACCTTATGGACACTCGCTACCGCGAGCTGACTTTCCCGGCCATGGTGGAGCTTGCAGATATCATAAAGCTCTCGGATGAGGACCTTCGCCAGATATACCCTGGATTGAACGAAGAACAGGCCCTTCGAGAGTTGCGGACAATGAATACTCGTACGCAGATTCTTTTCACCCGTGGAGCAAAAGGCATGGTGTTGTATGATGCCGACCTGAAATTTGAACAGTCCGCGATCGCCGTTGAAGTCTCTGATACAGTGGGTGCAGGCGATTCGAGTATGGCCGGCTGGCTCGCATCGACGTTTCTAGGCATCCAAGAACCGCACGCACGGTTGGAGTTCTCCGCTGCTTGTGCGTCGGTGTCTTGCTCGCATGCCGGGGCTTACGCGCCTAGTCGTGAAGAGGTGAACACCTTGCTGTCAAACCGCATGCAACACTAGCGCGGATTTTCGCATTGAGCACCGCCATCTTTCAGAGGGCGGGTATCCTGAGTTTGAGCTAATTCGAACAGCAGAATAAGCTGCGGGCTAGTGTCAAAAATAACACCAGGAAATTGCCATGAACCTCTATCGGACGCCTCCTCTCAACGCAGTTCGTGCTTTTGAAGCGGCAGCGCGTCTGGGCAGCTACGTTGCAGCTTCTCAAGCGCTCCATGTCACCCAGCCCGCAATAGGCAGGCACGTTAAAATTCTGGAGGAGTGGCTTGATGTCCAGCTATTTAATCGTACTTCCAGGGGAGTGACGCTGACCGCGGAAGGGGCGGAATATTTTAAGGCGGTCACCAAAGCTTTTGAGCTCTTGGCAGAGGCCGGCGCTTCGGTCTCAAAGAAGCCTGAGGAGCGATGGCTTCGAATTATCTGCGCCCCTGCTTTCGCTTCGCGCTGGCTGACACCTAGGATCGCGCAGTTACGCAGACTTCGGCCAGGACTCAAAATTTCTATTGAGCCCAATTTTTCTTTCACATCGGTTGATCCAGCGAGAGCCGACCTGGGGATAGCTTACGGATTGGCTGAGAGCCTCCCAGCCTCCAAAGAGCTACTTATCAAACCTCTTGCGTTTCCCGTCTGCTCACCAGCTTTTCTCGCAAGCCTTTCAAGCAAACCTACGCTGGCAGACCTTGCTTCGTGCCAGCTTATCCACACCGACCATGGCAATTATTGGAATGCATGGTTCGCCGCAAAAGGACTGAACACGCGTGTCAGTACTGACATATCACATGTCAGTGCTGATGTAGTGCTAAACCAAGCACAGCGCGGGCTCGGCATCGCTTTAGCTAACGAATTACTGGTAGCGACAGAATTGATTGATGGCTCGTTGATTCGATGCCCCGAAGAGTCAGCTCTGATGGGAGGCTACTATCTTCTGACACCGCCGCAAGCGATGGCAGAAAGTACCGAATGGTTCATAAACTGGATTAGAAACACCCTGATGGAAGCCTTCCCTAATTCAACTTTCAAAGAATGAGTAGCAGCTCTTTTTGTAAGCTCAGAGAACCGGATAGCTCTTATGCTATCCGACTGCATAAAGCTAATCATCGCCGCGGTCCGCTTGCAACTGCGCAGCTACCCAGCAAATCGAGCCGCCCCCCCCCCCCCCCCCCCCCCCCGGCAGCTCACAGAACCGTACGTGACGCTTCTGTCCTAGGGCTCTTGATCAAAAATTAATGTACGCGGTAAATACCAATGCGCGCTTGGGTTCTCTCCTTGAACAAGGCGCAGCCGATGCGGCTCCAAGCATAACCGGTTCCAGATGCGGAAGATGGTTGCGCAGGCGGTCCAACTCAGTGAGTGTCTGACCATCACATACTGGCGAGCCAAGATTGCGGCGTAAATTCTGGAATGCCATCCACACCAGTTCCACACAAGCGCGATCGGGACGAATTCCAGAGCGATAGCCCACGACTAGCAGAGCGGATCATTGTAACAGTCTGGACAACATATCTTTCTAACTCCATCGCTTAACGCGATGGTGTCCACCTATACACCGATTACAACTTAAACTTGTCTAGCGCTCTGTTTAATGTCGTTGCTAAACGTGAAAGCTCGTGGCTTGAGGCGGTAATTTGGTTGGCACCTGCAGCTGTTAGCGCCGAAATATCCCGGATGTTGACTAAGTTTTGATCTACTTCTCGAGCGACTTGGGCCTGTTCTTCGGCTGCGCTGGCAATAACCATATTTCGTTCGTTGATTTGGTTGACGCCTTCACTGATACGCTCTAAAGCTAATCCTGCCTCAGTAGCAAGTAACTGGATACTGTGAGCCATATTTTTGCTCTTCGCCATTGACTCAACGGCTTCGTCAGCACCAGTGTGAACCTGACTGATCATCGTTTCGATATCGCGTGTTGAGGCTTGCGTACGGTGAGCAAGCGCCCGTACCTCATCGGCCACGACGGCAAAACCCCGTCCCTGCTCGCCAGCACGCGCAGCTTCGATGGCAGCATTCAGCGCTAACAAATTGGTCTGCTCTGCGATTGAACGAATCACGTCAAGTATCTTAGTGATGTCACGGATCTGGCTGGCCAGTGTTTCGACTCGCAGCGTCGAGTGGGTGATATCTGTAAACATCGCTTTCATAGCATTTGCGGCTTGCTGCACCTGTTTCTGACCGCGGATGGCCTCGTCAGCGGTGTCGCTGGAAACCCGCGAAGTGCTGACGGCATTGTGCGCCACCTCTTCAACAGCGACGGTCATTTGATTGACCGCGGTCGCCGCTTGCTGAATTTCGTCGTTTTGGCGTACCAAACCTCGGGTACTTTCCTCCGTTACTACCGTCAGTTCCTCAGCGGCCGAGGCAACCTGGTCCGACGCATCAGCAATCTGCTGCACGGTTATTCTGAGGTTGCCTTGCATCTCAGACAAAGCTGTTAGTAACTGTCCCATTTCGTCTGTGCTAGTTGCCATGATAGGTTGAGTCAAATCCCCTTCGGCGATTAGGCTTGCACCCGCCACAGACTTATGGAGAGGTCGGGTGATCAACTGTGTGACTAACAACCCCAAACCTATTGAGCATGCGACGGCAATGAAGGTACCGAGTACCAAAACCCAGGTAACTTGTGAACGTGTTTCTTTACCGATCTGAACCAACTCGCCCGCTTGTCGAGTATTTGATTCAATGATGGTGTTAAGCTCACTCATTAACTTGGTATAGATTGGGTCGACTTCAGCATCCGCAACCTTACCAGCCTGTTCGACATTGCCAGTTTGGAGCATTCCAAATACCTTCTGTGCAGAGACTACATAAGCGGGCCAGTCCCGATCGAAGTCTCTGGCAGCGGCGGCCTCATCATCGTCGAGCGGGGTGGTGAGGTAGATCCGAAACTCTTTGTCTGCTTCCACTTGGTTGTTAAGGAACGATGCGATAGCAGTGTTTACCTGATCGCCTCTCATTTTTCTATTCGCAAACTCAAGTGCAAGGTGTAGGTCACGATTTGTGGCGACAATCCGGGCTTTAGCTGACGCGGTTTTCTGCAGCGAGAGAACGTTGTTTCCGACTGCGCCTTCCAGCAACACGAAAATACGCTGACCGCCTAATTGACCCAGCATCGCAACCGCCACCGTAATGACTGCGCACAGCCCGAAAGCAGCGAGCAGCTTTGATTTAAATTTTATGTTCTGAATAAGCGACATCTTGGCACCTAGGAGGGAAAAATTGGGTAAGGAGTATCATTTTGTCCGCAGACACGGCATTATTTACTTGAGATTTTTGCACCATCAATAAGCTGATACATCTCCAAGATAAATTCAGATGTTGAACTAAGCATCACTAGCGGCACTTCGAAAGCAAAAACAACTAGTGGCACAACTCAAGAAAACAATGTTCAATTTCAACAAGGAGATCTCGTCAATATTTCATCCGAGGCTTAGGGACCAGCACGCCGTTAACAAACTTCTGCAGATTCAAACTCTTTCTAGACGTCAGACCCCATTTAAAAACATAAAACACGGACAAGGCTCTATGACTCAGCGAGCGTTTAATTCAGAGATGACATTATGCAGAGATTAGACGCTGCGGAAACTTTGATCTCAGCATGACCGCAACCAATTTACTATCTGGCAAAAAAATCATCTACTGCAGGTCATCAAATCTCAATCGCCACCTACTACAAAAAAATGAACATCACATCCAGCAAAATATTGACTTCGGACTGAGTCTGCTCGTCTAGCTAGCGGTGTACTAGAGGACGCCAAAACGTGCAACAGAAGAGCTGATGTATTCAAGACCATCTTTTACTGCTTTACATATTCTATCCAGTTCATCGATAAGACCTTCTACAGCATCGACAAGTCCCGGTGAAAGCTGAACATGCTCATAAAGTCTTTTAAAAGATATTACCTCACTTCTAATTTCATCTAGGCGCCGGCCAATCAGACCAAGAGCTCTTCTAGTCATGCGTTCGAACACTTTAATTTCCGATGCAAAGGCTTCATACGAGCGCTGGAGCGCGATGGTATCAACCGCGACACCTGCCGCCAAATTATCCCTTACTTTAATATATTGGCCCTGAAGCATATCAATATTGTCGTAAACCTGATTCACGCTATCCAGTATATTTTGCATCCTGTTTAAGATCTCACGAATCTCATCCCCAACAGTAGCAATGAAGCTGTCCACTTCTCTCACGTTAAATTGACCTTTTTGATAATGATCCGAGACCTGCGCGGACTTTGTTGAGCGCTATAGGGCTGATGCACAGCAGGTCATTGGTAATACTTAGCCAAGCCCTGCTGTGACTTATTTAGTGACCTACGCTTAAATATCCTCCGTAACTGATATTTTTAACAAACATCTTACGGACAAGTAGGTCTGCTTTTTTCGTTAGACTTAGGCTAACCTCAGCGTCAGTGATATCCCGATTAGGGGCTTTGAGCCTCATTTAGTCAGGCTATCCCGCGAGAGATCCCCTGGACGAGTCAAATCCGCCTAATACAGCTTTTAGGTTTTCGCCAAGAATTTCGCTCAGATAGCCACCTTCCTGCACCAAGGTGGTCGGCCACTTGGTGCTCCCTAAGAGCTGGCCACAAGCGAAGAAGCCACGAGTTGTGACTGCCAGGGCGCCGTTTGGATCTTCCTCAGAGGCGTCTAGTCCCAAAGCTACGACTAGGGCTTCAACTCCTTGACGCTGACAAAACTCGAGCGCATAAGCGATCGCATTGAGATAAATCTGATCACCTGAGCCATGGGGTAACGGTAGGTTAAGATTATATCCCAATCCGGCGCTGACGCCCGTTTCGTCGGCATACCCAGCATAGTAAGGCATAAAATTGGATGGGTCGGCATGAATCGATACGGTCACGACATCTTCATTGCTATAAAAAACATTCTGTGTGCCGTTGCCGTGGTGAACATCTATATCAATCACCCCCACCCGACAATTAAGGGTGTCCCGCATATACGCCGCGGCAACGGCTGTATTATTAATAAAGCAAAAACCGCCAGCGCTTTCGACTGAAGCATGGTGTCCAGGAGGACGGCAAAGACCATAGGCATGACCATGGGCGATCGCGTGTTTTGCTGCACTTAATGCTATATCCGAACTTGCCATGACCGCCTCATAGGTACGTTCATGGATGGGCGTCGAGAGGTCAGCCATATGAAAACCAACTTGACCAATGATATGCTTAGGATATTGATCCATTTCTGGCCTTTTAAAATGGGAAGGTAATATATGCTCCAACCCCGGCTCAATTTCGGATCTACGATCCCATGCCTCCTTAAGGAAGCTGAGGTATCGACTACTATGAACTTTTTGAATGGGCTCAATGCCAAAAACGCCTGCCAGCTCAATGTCATGCCCGGCAGTGAACGCGGCGTTGAGTAGCAGTTCGTATCGCGCCGGCTGCTCCAAATGAGGGATAGCCTTACCACGGCGAAAATAGGTAACCGGCGCGTGTAATAAGCTAGCTGGCGAATGAAAAACCTTCATGATTATATACCTGCTATATCTATATCAGTGCTAAAATTTAGACTCAGTGAAACGTGGCTTGTGTTGAAACTTCCTATCAGGGCTATCTTAATCACATGCGACTCAAAACTTAGAGTATCTTGCTTTCTCGTTGCAGTGTGAGATAGTGCTCACTGGGCGACTCCAACATAAATGTTGGAACAATACTTGCCTACGGCCTTTATGCATTGACGGCAACCAACGCTCTTTCAAACATGGCAAGAGCTTTTGCCACATCTTGCTCTGAAATCACCAGCGGGCAAATGAATCTCACCACGTTACGGTAAACGCCACATTTAATTAGTAACAAACCCTCTTCGCGCGCAGCGTCGATAACATTTTGTGCCATTGTGGCATCAGGCACTTTGCCGATACGATCGCTTACAAACTCTACAGCAGCCATGGCACCGATGGCACGTACGTGACCTATGGATTTGAATTCGTTCTCAAACTTGGTAAAACCAGCAAGAAGCTGCTCTCCAATGCTTCGGCTTCGCTGAAGTAAATGTTCAGACTCAAAAATCTTTATAACTTCAAGCGCAGCCACACAACCTAGCGGATTGCCACCATAAGTACCTCCTAAGCCCCCTGGAAGAGGTGCGTCCATGATCTCCGCCCGTCCAACTACGCCGGAAATAGGCAAGCCTCCTGCCATACTTTTAGCGACAGTTACGAGGTCAGGTTGAATGCCTGAGTGTTCGAAGCCAAAAAGCTTACCCGTGCGCCCAAAACCGGTCTGTATTTCATCGCAAATTAGGACAATCCCTAACTCCTGTGTTTTCTTCCGCAGCGCGTGCATAAAGTCAACAGGGGCAGAGATGAAACCTCCGTCACCTTGGACTGGTTCAATAATAATTGCCGCCACTCTGTCTGCGGCGATCTGGGTGTCGAAAACTTCTTGGAGAGCGGCCAAAGCCTTTTCGGTAGAGACGCCCCGATAATCATTAGGAAATGGGGTGTGATAAATATCTGGCGCAAGCGGACCGAAGTTCTGTCGATAGGGTTGGCTCATACCCGTAAGGCTCATACCCATAAGCGTACGCCCATGAAAACCTCCACGAAATGCAATCACACCCGGGCGATTAGTATAGGCGCGTGCGATTTTGATCGCATTTTCGACTGCCTCAGCACCGGTGGTTAAAAATACTGATTTGTAATGTAGAGACCCGCCGATCAGGTTGTTCAGTTTGGCCGCAAGCTCAATATATTGATCGTATGCTGTAACTTGAAAACATACATGCGAGAACATTTCAAGCTGCTTTCGTACAGCCTCAACCACCCTAGGATGATTGTGTCCAACGTTGAGCACTCCGATACCCCCCACAAAATCGAGGTACTTTTTACCCTGGTCGTCCCAAATGTAGGCACCTGCCGCGCGACTTACTTTAATCGGATGCGCAACGGCGACGCCGTTGGATATATGCTGACTACGAGTGGTCGCAGGTGTAATTTGTTTCGGAATCATTATGGTCACCATTGTATGTCGGTTCTCGAATCGTACCGAGCCATCCATAGCCGTAGATACGCTCGACAAGTAGCAAATAAAACCTAAAGGTTAGTACCCAAACTACGATTTCTAAGCTCAGATGGACCGTTTAAACTTTACCACGTACTGTCAAACAGGTAATTTTTCCGCTAAAAATGTTCCCTCGGATTACTCAGAAGGCTTGCTGAACCAGTACGTTACTTTCCGACTGTCACGTCACCGCATTCAGAAGGCTTCGGAAACCAGCGAATGCATTTGAGCAGCAACCTGCAGTCGAAACCGGTCATCCGGATTATCTAAGGAAATTTTTAGAAGTTTTTCAATTCGCTCAATCCGGTACCGCAAGGTGCTTATATGAATATTAAGTGCACGCGATGTATTTAACAGCTGAAACCCTTCATTGGCGAGACAAAGTACGGTATCGACAAGAGAGTTACCACGCCGCGGATTTTTCAACGGGTCAATCAGCTTCTTAAGTAAGAGAACGCGGGCATCAGCATCCCCCATCAAAGCGCGAGGAAAGAGCACCTCCTCGAAGTCGTGAATACATCCTGGTTTCAAATATGGGATCAGTGCCACGACATCCTCCGCCCCCAGAGCCATTCCTGCGACCCCTTGGTGAATCCTACTCACAGCCATCGCACACCCTTCAATCCGCACCGATCTCCACACCATATTGGGTGATACCTCCGACGGAAGCAGAAAGCTAACGTGGTTCGATGAAACCGAAATTAGCGGCACAACGTTAAGACACCGTAGCTTGGTGGAAACACGGTCAGCCATTTTTGAACGACGGTCGAGCCCTTCACCTGAAAGCGGTATCGGCTCATTTAGAAGTACAAGGCATACCCTGTAATCCCTAGTCTCGCTCCAACCAGAGCTCTGCGCTCGCTCTACTGCGCTTGGTGTGGCAGAAAAATTACCCTCGAGCAGTCCATCTACAAAAGCGTAGCCAAGACGAGTTTCTTGATCAGTGAGCTGACGCTGATACGTAAGGTGCAAGGCTGCGATGACCACGGCATGCTCTAGAGCACGAATGTCCAGTTCACTAAAATCCCCAGTCTCGCTAACTAGCCAGATAACAGCAACAATTTCCCCACGCAATCTAACTACGCCTCCCACGCGTCGTTCGTTTGGGTGGTCGCTCACCGTCAGGGGAGACGAAATATTCTCTCCAAACAGCTCGCTCGCCCTGCGCGCGTCAATCATTCTAATAAAACGCCGCTCATCATCTTCGCTTACTGGCCCGCCTGATGCTCCGAGAAGATCCCCCTCGATAGAGACCACTACCGCCCGCTTTTCTAAGGATGCGTGTAATGCACGCGCTAACCCGGCAAGGTTGTTTACCTCTAACGCCGCTTCCGTCAATGTACGGTGAATCAGGTCTGACCGCCTGATGACCTCTGCCTGAACAACAATTATGCGGGCGAGTACATCGTGCATTATGTCACTGAACTGGATGCCCCATGGAAGTTCTAGCAGCGGCAGCTGACAAAAGTTGGCCTCTTCAATAGTAGCGCTTGAGAAATGCTCTCGAAAATGCGGGACAGCCATAACAACCCCTGCCAACCCGATTTTGCTGAGTTGTTTTACCAGTTCCCTCGATTCGTCATCGCATTCTGGCCAGTTATAACCGGTAGTCAAGAGCAGCTCTCCTGGCTTTACCCAGTTACAGATCTCTGGATGGTCGACAATGTGGACCCACATCATTTCTCGACTCATAGCGTCGGCGCCGGCCACCAACTTGGCCTTACTTAGCTCAGTGTGTTCAATCGCGTCACTGAGCCTCATAGCTCCTTTCATCAGAGTGGTCATCACCGCCCTCTCATTTATAAAAAAACTGTCGAACTTTCAAGATTGCAGCCTTTTGCGTTGACCACGTTGATTCACCGGGACACGTTTATAGCCTTCGAATCCAAGGACGCGTTGCTTTTCAAACGCTGTACACGTCATTGATCCAACGGCACGTCAGGTCTTAAAGCGCCGTACTAAGACGTCCAGTTCGGTGGATAGCTTCGAGAGGCGTGACGAATCCCGGCTCGTAGTCTGAGCGAGTACTTCCACATCCATCGAGTCTTCTTGAATCTGAGCAATATGACAGTTGATCTCTTCAGCCACCTGGTGCTGCTCCTCCGCAGCGGTAGCAATTTGGAGCGTCTGCCCTCTAATGTCCTCTACCGAATGACGGATGTTTTCGAAGCTAACGCGCGCCTCACCTATGGAGGAGACGCTTGTCTGCGAGAGAGCCAAGCTAGTCTCGATGTGGCGTGTCACTTCTTGCGTTTTACGTGACAGATTTCCTAATAAATCATCGATTTCGCCTGTTGAATCGGCAGTGCGCTTCGCCAAGGCGCGCACTTCGTCTGCTACCACGGCGAACCCTCGACCTTGTTCGCCAGCCCGAGCCGCCTCAATTGCAGCATTGAGCGCGAGTAGATTAGTCTGCTCTGCAATACTGCGGATCGTATCTAAAATGGTGTTGATATTGCGGCTGTCCTGTTCCAGCACTGCCATTTCCTGTGCTGACTTGGTGAGACTGCCACTGAGAAGATTTACGTTGCTGGTCGCTCGTTCAATTTGACCACAGCCTTCCTGTGCTTTGTGATGACCCGCGTCCGCTGCGGTAGCTGCCTGGCTGCAAGAGCGGGCCACTTCGTTGGAGGTGGCGACCATTTCATTGAACGCGGTTGAGACCATTTCGATTGCTCCGCGCTGTCGGCCAGCGACGTCGCTCATACTGTCGGCCGTCTGGGTGGTGGCTTCTGAAGCATGTCGCAGATCGGTAGATGCTTGGGCGATACTACCGACAAGATCGCGTATGCTTCCTAGAAATTCGTTAAACCACCTCGCTAAGGCTGCGGTTTCATCTTTACCTTGTACAACCAAGCTTTTGGTCAAATCACCGTCGCCCTGCGCGATCGATTCCAAACCATCTGAGACACTGCGGATTGGGCGGACGATAAATCCTGAAAAAAACGCTCCCATTAGCGCCAATACTAATGTTAGTACTGCTGTTATCGTAGCAATCTGCCAAGTCAAGCGATTTGCTTCAGCCATCACCTCATCGCGCTCGATCAGACCTATAAACCTCCAGCCCAACTGATTATCAGGGACCACATTTACCATATAGGTCGTACCTTCCAACTCTATTAGACCGGGCCCGCTTTTAATCCCGTCTAGATGTGAATAGGAAGCGCCTAGATCGCTTAGCTTTTTGAAATTGTGCTCCGGCTGGCGGGGGTCGAATAAAACGTTGCCATCTCTTTCCACTACCATCAAAAATCCAGTTTCGCCAAGCTTGACACTTCTAACAAGATCTCCGAGCCGATCCAAAGAGACATCTAGCCCCACTACGCCGCGGGGAACTCCGTTAGCATCACTCACGGTTCTGGCCGTACCGAGAAGGGCTGTATTTGCCTTGTCATAATAATAAGCCGGAGTACGAACCGTTTTTCCAGGTTGTGCCATTGCGGCCTTGTACCAAGGTCTTACCCGTGGATCATAACTGGATTGACTAGGGTCATCTGGCCAGACTACGTACCCCCCATCCGTCATACCCATTTTTAAGTAGGTCGTAGCCCTGTGAGTTGCCACATAGGGCTCGAAGAATTGCATCACTTTAAGCCCGCTTTCAGTCATAGGGATCTGAGCAGCATTTGCGGAGGAAAATTTCTTCAATCCGCTGGTAGAAGCTATCAGAGCCTGATCTGCGATATAATCAATATCTTTTTCAATCGCTGAGAAAAACTGCTGCATACTGAGAATGATTGATCCCATATCACGCTTGCTGCTCTCTTGAAAATCCTCTGATGCCTGAGTCCGCAGCTTGAAGACTACAAGAATAGCAACCACAACCACAGGCAAGCAGGCCACTAAAGTAAAAAGCGAAACCAACTTTTGTTTTATATTCATATTTAACCTCGTAAACTCAAGTCACCGAAATCGCTTTACTGTAGAAAGCCAACGGATCAGACAAGCACTTTCTGCGCCGCCAAATTTTGACAAACCTTGCTGTAAACAATGGAAGCCGCTGCGGAGATCTAAAGGCTTTTAGTGTGATTCAAACAGCTAAATATAACCCACAACACGAAAGGTTTAATCATGCGCCAGAGTTGAGCAATCCTGGATATACCGGTGAAAACCCTAAAACCAAACAATACAATCTGATAGAAGAAAACATTTCTTCTACAAAAATGTAAAAACCAACCAAATCAAATTCACAAACTATTAATCGAAGTATAATTCGAAAACGCTGCAAAAGCGCCGACAAGGCAAGTAAGCTAGAGTCATTCTTAACAGCTGTCTATAATCGTAAATCTGAGTCCGCTACTTAATTCCTAAGACCTCTCGCATGAAAGCGCTTGAGGTCAAAAATACTGATAACACCATGAATCCAAAGTCATTTTTTCAGTTAAAATGGTTAGACCCCCATAAGATAATGGCCAACCACCCCCTCAACTGCCACAAGAACTGAATTGTCGAGAAAGATTTTGCTAGGCACTTGAATAGAAAATAGCCTATAAAATACATTCAGCAGCCAGCCCTTGAGTGCTCAAATCGAAGCCAATCGTAGTGCTCATCACTCATCAATAGAGCGCCACGCCGATGCTTGACCGATCGACATATGCAACAACATAGCGCAGTAGAAAATAGGAAACTATTCGTACCGTAAATTTATTCGCGCCGTGTGGCTTTCAATTTTCATCCCATGCACTCACGTCCTGACCGATTTATACTGACCCTTAATAATATCCACTGGAAAGTGATAAGCGCACAACAGCAACTGTAACTGAGCTGTCAGCAGACACTATTTAATGGAAGGGTCCGCGCAAAACACAGACTCCAGCCCTTATATCCGGCACTACCAGTGGTGCTTGCTACGCCGTTAGCTAAAAGAAATTGGTTTGCGCTACCGCTCGGGACTTTATCCTAAGGCGTGTGGCACTGTTCTATTTTTGGTTCGCATGCTGGCTACCTTTGAAAGCGCCGTGGCTCTGACATTTAGTATCCCGAGTTCGGGGTAACTCGAAAAGCAGAATAAACTATGGTCTGGTATTAAAAAAACTAACATTGCAAGATCATTGCGAACATCTGTCGCCCCCCGTCCATGCCTTCCAAGCGGCAGCCCGCTAGGGCCGCCTTGCTGCACCCTCTCTAGGGCTTTAGCCTACAGCAAGCAGGTATGTTGATTCTGGAGGATTGGCTCGCGTCAAGCTTTCCAATCGTGTTTCTAGAGGCATGACGCTTACCGATGAAGGGACGGAATATTTTTAACGCGTTCACAAAAGCTTTTGAGCTCTTGGCAAAAGCAGGGGCTTCTGTCTCAAAAAAAGCCTGAGGAGCGCTGCCTTTGAATCATTTGTGCCGCTGCTTTCGCTTCGCGTTGGCTGACACCTCGTATTGCATTAGCCAGCCCTCGGCCAGGACTTATTTTTACAAAGTCCCATTTTTTCGCATCGGCGATCTGTCGAGTGCTAGCTTGGCAGGACTTAAGGATTGGCAGACAACGTATCCGCCACCATTGCTCAACGGCCCAGATCAGATACTGCTTTTCTGATCTAGAACCACTTGAGTTTAAACCGAGAATTTACCTATCATCGTCTGCAGCTGTACGCCTAATCTGGCCAACTCAGTGCTTGAAGATGCTGTTTCCTCGCTGGCGGCTGCAGTTTGTTCTGATATATCCCGCACATGTAGGATACTTCGATTGATCTCTTCAGCTACGGCGCTTTGTTCTTCCACCGATGTTGCGATCTGATGATTAAGCAATTCGATCTCCGAGACTGAACGACTTATACTTCCCAAAGATAGGCCCGTCTGCCGAGTAAACTCAACTGAACTTTCTACTAACACTTGACTATCCCCCAGAATCGTAGCGACTTTATCGGTCCCTATATGTAAGCTTTGGATCAAGCTAGCAATTTCCTCTGTAGAAGTTTGAGTGCGCTGAGCCAGGCTCCTGACTTCATCCGCAACAACTGCAAATCCCCGCCCAGCTTCGCCTGCTCGCGCGGCTTCAATTGCAGCGTTGAGTGCTAGCAGGTTAGTTTGCTCGGCTACAGATTTTATTACATCCAGAACGCCCCCAATCTTGTCGCTTTCTAATTTAAGATTCGCCATCGCTGACATTGAATTGTCAACCTCATTAGCCAGCTTTTCAATTATGTCGATTGATTTGGCGACTAGCTCGTCTCCTGAGCGAGTCTCTTTGGAAGCGGCTACTGCCGCCGCTGAGGCGTGCTCTGCATTCAGAGCAACTTCTTGCACAGTAGCCGCCATCTGATTCATCGCCGTGGCGACCTGGTCGGTTTCCACCCTCTGGTTTTGAACACCCACGCTTGTTTGTTCTGTAACTGCTGAAAGCTCTTCAGCAGCACTGGCAATTTGCACAACCCCATCTTTCAATCCATTCATTAAGAGGCGGAGATTTAGAGTCATTTTTTGCATGCTGTTTTGAAGGCGACCAAGTTCATCGCGTCTGGTTGGTGGTTGATCGTACGTTAAGTCACCATTCGCCACTTTTTCAGCAATTGAAACCGTCAATAATAAGGGGGTTATTATCAGTCGTGCAATGATGAATGCAGCAAACACGCTGATAATAAGCGCTATGGCTAGCCCTATTGCCAACGCGTACTCTGCATCATGGATATCGACCTTACGCAACATGATTTGGGTTGAGTTAAGTTTGTCTGCAGCATCCAGCAAAATCTTTATATCAGCCGAGATACTACTTTGAGCTTGATCTATCTTTAGCTGTTCGCTCGCCAAGCTATTTAACGTATTTTGAAATCCTACCAAAGTGCTTTCAAAAACTTTGAGGCTTTCAGCGGGAAATGAATAACTCTCAAGGCTTTTAACATTTTCCAGCAGTGCAGCCAGTGAATCCTGTGCTCTGTCTTGAGCACTCTTGCCGCGAGTAAAAGTATATTCTCTGACGTCAAGCCTCATCTTATTATATTGCGCCGTGGTTACGCCAAGCACTGAACGCAAATCCGAGTTTCCATTTATCCCATTTGCAAACACTTCTAGCTTGTCTAATTCTTGCTTTGCAGATTCAGCAAATCGTGCGCGTAAATCGCGCGTAGCCTCCCTAGCCTCGGTACCTTTCACAACAATGAAATACTGACTCCGATAATCAACCAATACCTTTTTCATTAAATCAAAAAGAGAAATATTTACTGGAACATTAAAGTTAAGCCGAGTTTTATCCACGTGAGACTCTAGCAAGTCCAACGCATTGAGCCAAGACAGGGCATGCTCTTGATCAGAGTTCAAGATGTATGATAAACGCTCAATTCTTATGTCTCTCGTCAGCGCTCCTAGTTTTGAAATATCGCCAATTCTTTCACTGCGGTCGTTCATGATCGAAATGCCCGAATACCCAGTATAAGCGATCAAGACTGTTAGGATTATGATGAGTCCGAACCCGATTGACAGTTTCGACATTACAGATATGTTGGCCAGCACCCGACTTAATGTTTTAAGCATACACTCTCCAAAAAAAGCTAATTCCTGCAGGACTCTCTCCTGCCTACCAAATGTCCGGCCCATTACATGCCGCTAACAGAAAAGAAAATTTTAATAAACGTCAGCAGGCTTTCTAGGCAAACCTATATGGCTTGAGACTCATTGAAAGCCCTAAATTTGATTTGCATGATGCTGGCATCGCGCAAACATCTGAGTTTTGCCGTCAAGCCGACCATACTGCGCCTGTGCGAGTAATCTAACGATTCACCCACCCTTTTTCCGATGCTTAATGGGGATCGGGTTGCACGTTCTGCAGTGGAATCGAGCACCCAGGCATTGAAGCCGATCAAAACTCGTTAGCTCAAGCGGATGTAAAGTCGCTTGAACAACTCGTCGAAGACCCCACGATTGCACTATCGAGAAACCGCTGACCATAGGCCCAATCGGGTAGGCATGTCGCGCCAGAGCAAATTACCAAGGGACCAAGAGATCATCTGCAGCCATCCCCCAAGCTATAGGGAGGAGTTTGTACCGCCTTGCAAACACCAACTTCCTGACATGAATGTGTTCAAATTCTAACAGATTGTGGCTTCTCAAGATCCCTACTTTAAACAGGAGATTTCAACCAGTTACCCAGCCTGAAAATAGGTATGCAAGCAGGCCGTATTGATATAGCTTACAGTATTTATTTGCACCTCAAAAAAGATTAGGATATATGAATAATATCATTCCCCCTCTCTGTAGATCTGAATGTAATCCTCGGTCTGCGTTATTCATTAATCTTCTTTGACCACGGCCCAGCCCCATTCCGATGCGAAGCCGAGTCCGATTTACGCGCTGGAGGTTTCTGGCTACCGTCAGGCCTTTTATCGGCGTAGTGATCCCAAGAACTATCCAGAATGTCGTGATGACCTTAGAAACTGCATAATAAGGCCGGTTTTTTAATCTTGCCTCGTGGAGCACGTGATGTGGATGTGCGGTCAGGCGGTCAACGCGGCGATCGTTATCGACGCGTCCAAATATCTCTGCAGAATTTTTCTGCTAACAGCCAACGCAGAATCGAGATCGTCGAACCGAGAGTGGTCTGCGCTCAGTTTGAGAGGTAGCAGCAAGCTTGGGCTTAAATTTTGCGCTGATCCAGCCACATAGTCGCTGGGCTGTAAGCGATATATCGGTAACAACTCTTGCGAAGCGCACTCGGTATGATCGGAAAGACCATAGAGCATATCAAGCGACCAAAAATACTTATCTATAATTGTGAAATATTTTGGATCGGACCCGCCGATCAGTAATATTAGACTCAAGTTTATGGGCCGTAAGCCGATACAGCATTTAGGTTCAGGCTTGACTTGCTCGCTCTGCTCACCGGAGACTTAAAAATGAATATAAAACATAAGTTGGTTTCGCTTTTCACCCTGACAGCTTGCATCCCGGTGTTTGTTGTAGCTGTACTGGTGGTTTTTAAGCTGCGCAGCCAGGCGTTGGACGATTTTCAGGAGAACAGCTCGAAGCAAATGGCTTTGGTTAGCCAGAGTATGGAAGGTTTTTTCACCGCCATCGCAAAGGACGTGGATTATCTCGCTAATCTGCCTTTTACGATGTCGCTAAGCGGGCTGAAAAACCTCACTTCACCAGAGGCCGCTCAGTTCCCCATGACGGAGAGCGGACGTGTGGCTATGAAATTCTTCGAGCCCTACGTGGCAACTCATAGGGCTACGACCTACTTAAAAATGGGTATGACGGATGGGGGTTACGTAGTCTGGCCAGATGACCCTAGTCAATCCAGTTATGATCCCCGGTTAAGACCTTGGTACAAAGCTGCTATGGCTGAACCGGGAAAGATTGTTCGCACGCCAGCTTATTACTACGCTAAGGCTAATACTGCGCTGTTAGGTACAGCGCGGACCGTAAGCGATGCCAGCGGCACCTTTCGAGGGGTTATAGGTATTGACGTGTCACTTCAACAACTTGGTGATCTAGTAAATAGTATCAAGCTGGGTGACACTGGTTATCTGATGGTCGTGGAAAGCAACGGAAATGTATTGGTAGACCCCCGCAATCCTGGGCACAACTTCAAACAGCTAAAGGATCTTGGTGGTGCCTATTTATTTTTGGATGGCATCAAAAGCGGGCTTGGACAGTTAAATATTGATGGCACTGACTACATGGTGAACGTCTACCCTAGCAACGAGCTTGGTTGGAGGTTTATCGGTCTAATCGAACGCAATGAAGTGATGGCCAAGACCAATACCCTTACTTGGCAAATCACACTCATAACAGCTGTTTTGGCATTAGTTCTTGCACTAATGGGCGCACTTTTTTCTGGGTTCATTGTCCGCCCAATACTTAGCGTATCGAATGGTCTGGAGTCGATAGCGCAAGGAGAAGGAGATCTGACTAAAAGCCTGGCCATTCAAGGAAAGGATGAAACAGCAACATTAGCAAGCTGGTTCAACAAATTTCTCGGGACGATTCGCCAGCTCATAAGAAGCATCGGGCAAGCCTCCGCTGAGTTGCAGCACGCATCGGGCAAGACCACCCAAACGGCGGAAAGCATGAACGAAGTCGCCGGACGCCAGCGCGAAGCAATCGAAATGGTCTCAACCGCGTTCAATGAGATGGTCGCCACCTCCAACGAAGTGGCCCGCTCTTGCAGCCAGGCAGCTACCGCAGCGGACGCGGGTCATTACAAAGTACAAGAAGGCTACGACCAGATAGAACTCGCCACCAGTAACGTTAACCGGCTGAGCGGCAGTCTGACTGAGTCAGCGCAGGAAATGGCGGTGCTGGAACAGGACAGCCGCAATATCAACACCATTTTAGATACGATCCGCAGTATTGCAGAGCAGACTAATCTACTCGCGCTTAATGCTGCAATTGAAGCGGCTCGGGCTGGCGAGCAAGGTCGAGGGTTCGCCGTGGTAGCAGACGAAGTGCGCGCCCTGGCGAAGCGCACTGCCGATTCAACAGGCGAGATCGATGGCCTACTAGGAAAACTTTCGCGTAAAACGCAAGAAGTGACACGCCACATCGAGACTAGCTTGGCTCTCTCGCAGACAAGCGTCTCCTCCATAGGTGAGGCGCGCGTTAGCTTCGAAGACATCCGTCATTCGGTAGAGGACATTAGAGGGCAGACGCTTCAAATTGCTACTGCTGCGGAGGAGCAGCACCAAGTGGCTGAAGACATTAATCGCCACATCGCCCAAATTCAGGATGATGCGTTGAGAGTCGAAGAGTTAGCTCATTCCACTAACCAAGACTCGTCACGCCTTTCGAAACTCTCGACTGAGCTGGATGGCCTCGTACGGCGTTTCAAGGCGTGATGATTTAATTACGCTAAAAGGCCGTCTTGCCAGCGAGGAAATTGTCGACCACAGGGCCACCTCTGCCCTTGCTCCCTTTCTAACCCTCCCCGGCGGGCACGGCGTTCCTCCGTTTTTTCTCAAGGAATCTGCCATGCGCGATATCTACCAAGACGTAACTGACAAGATCATTACTACGTTAGATCAAGGCGTTGCACCCTGGATCAAACCTGGTCCTCACCTGGCAACGCTCACATCGGTCATCAACCCTACCCCGTCAACCCCATCACGCGACATCCGTATTCGGGCATCAATTTACCGCTGCTCTGGGCAGAGGCCAGATTGCAGGGGTTCACTCAAGACCGTTGGCTGACTTTCAATCAAGCCAAAAAAGCTGGCGGGCAGATTCGTAAGGGCGAGCACAGCACTCTGGCGGTGCTCCACAGGCCGATGAGCGCGAGGAAAAGACCTAGTCAGGCCAACCCGTACTCGATGAAAGCGGTCAACCCAGGATCACTCACTTCGGCATTCTCAGGACGCATTTTCTGTTCAACATCGAGCAAACGAGGGGCTCGAAATGTTCAATGATAATCTGCTCGAGACTGAACAGAGTGATCCACTCCAGCCCATCCTGTTTGTCAGCGCCGGCTACTGGGCCGGAGAAGCATTACAGCATTTCCTTGGCGACCTGAAACCTGATCGGCTGCCGATCTTCCTCTCGGTGATAGCCCTAGTCACCCTTGCGGCACTGATTAGATATCTACGAAACCGACCCAGGGCGTAGTAACCGTTTGCGACCTCAGAGGTCTGAGTGTATGAAGTGCGGCAAAGCGACAAACCATTATGGAAAGAACTCATGAAATATAAAATTTCGGCTTCATTGTTAGCTTTAAACTTGAACGCTGTAGCAGCCCAACAGAATCTTGATCTGCCCAGTTGTGACCTACAAGGCCAGCGCGAATTTGTTGGTGAGATTGGTGGGAAGATCATTGATACCAGGCAAGCCCACATATCGGCGCGAGCAAATGTTCTGAGTGCTGATATCGGCACCACGCGAAAAGCACGCAGAATTACTCAAAGTGAAGCTGAACGCATGAGCAAAAGTATTGAAGAAATCCGACAGCAAACTGACCGTTTTGTAGAAGAGCAAGGTTTTTTGAGCGCTGCAGAGAGGGCGAGTTTTGACCGAGAATTCGATACCATCGCAATGCAGTTGTGTAAGTAGGAAACAGCGCCCAGCACCTGCTCGACAGCGGCAGTAGAAGAGCGTGATGTTCTCGCTCTCGAGGATAATGCAGGAAGGCGCCAGAGTGATTAATCATGCCGATGCCGGTCAGGCCAACCGTTACGCACTGCCGTCTGGTAATTGTGGAAGGGAATTCCTCGCCGACCAAAAGGTCCTTTCGTGATCTCATTTAACGCGGGATGATGATGAGAATTGGTCATTAGGCATGAATGCCCACGGGGGATGCGGCCGAACCATTGAGCTGCTAGTGATCCATGAAGCCAAACCGAGATGGATGAAAAGCGCATGGTGGTGATCTCGCCCGAGGGGCTCTATGATGAATAGGCGAAAGCATCAGCCAGCGAAAGCGTAAAGTTTAGTATCCGGCTGATCGTATGACAGTAGCGATGTGACACACACGCTACAGCTGATGTATCGCCTGCCACAATTAAAACGGGAGTGACTGAATGACCAAAGCCGAATTGTGACAACAGGTGCGGGAACAGTTTGAGCAGCACCTGCAAGTAAACCCGGATGCAGTGACGCTTTACGCTGCAGAGCGTGAACCTGAAAAAAACCTTGGAAAAAAACCGAGCTTGCTTGATCAAGCGTTTACACAGAACCTGACCGACATCGAAAAAGAACTACAGACTAAGGTCTAATCAGAGCGGCTACTTGTGTCGTCACGAGGATATGTCGATAGATAGAAAATCAAAATCGTGTTCTTGAAGTTTTAGCGGTTGCCGTCGCTGTGGTGATGATCGGTTCTACGGCGGCCCAAGCATTTTTCGATAAAGTTCGCGCATTATTGCCGCTGCCCTACCCCCACTTGTGGAGCGCGATGTGGGCTTCAATAAGGCGGGTGCTTGGGTTGTCGATATTGGCGACCCATTCCACCGCTGTCGGCACGGCGGCCAATTGCTGGAACCCGACGACGCTCAGCCGGCGTTCGCTTGGATTGGCGCGGAGGATCGAGGATTCATAGGTCTTTCCAGGTTTCGAAACGTGTCTGGATATGGGGCCACTCTGGTGACGCTTTCAGCTCCCGTATCAAGCTTTCATGCCCGGGTTTCGGTAGCAGATGCTGCCAGCGTTGTTGCTCCATCATCATTTGCTCGTCGCTGCGCAATTCCTCCCCGATCTGTGCGCCGGCCGCCGCCAATCGCCCTCGTGTCCGATCCCAGCAGTCATCGGACAAGGCATTATGGTTCATCGGAACAATAGGTAACCCGTGCTTAAGCCAGAGAAGCCATAATACGTGTAGACCGATGCACTGCAGCTGGCGGCCGGGCTCAAGTTTAATTCGGTTGATGTAAAGGCGATCACCTAGCGGACTAATACCGTAATCGACATACCCGACGCCCTGCTCAGCTATCTGGATGCTATCTATGAAGTTTGCCCCCGGGTAGACAAAGCCGATTTTGGATTCAACGCGCTCTCGGACTAAACGAGTCGTTGAGGCGCTTTCATTCAGTTTCTTTACCACGCGTCTACGAAAAAAATCTCGTAGCGGCTCAAAAATCGACATATGGCCAATCCTGCTTAGAACTCTAAACAACCTGTTTTACTACCGCTTTTTATATAAGAATTTCATAAGGTCTAGCATACCTCCCCTGAAGAAACATATTTCCTGCTGCACTCAATGGACCGGTTTGAGAGGGAGGCCTTGTTTTCCCGCAAGGACGCCCATGAACCTACCACGTCCAACTCGAACCTCTGTAATAATCAATGCCTCTCTGGTCATCCTGGCGGGCATGCTGAGCTATGAGTATCACCACATTTCCTCCTCAGTAAAAGCTTGTATGCGACTACACACAAGGACTCGCTCGAGGAACTGCTGACACGCCTAGGTGAGCAGCCAAAGATCATCGTCTCCCCACCGTGATCGCTGCCGAGGGTGTCTTCAGCCAGCAGGACCAACCATTCTTTAACCTAGTAAGCCTCCTGCGCCCTTTTGTATTGATTCAGTGCTAAAAAAATACGTAGAAGACGCACGAGACTTACTTATCCAAGCAGGCACCACCGTATTTTTATAAAAATTATCAACCAGGAGGGCCAAGCACCACTATCACTTAGCCAGCATCGAGATAATTAGAAAAATTTTATAGGTATCGTGGTCACCACTCGAAGCTCATCGTAGTTACCTTCAATTTGACCACTCGTAGCTCGGTGATTATACCCGATTGCTTTGAAGTTCCACTTCTGCATAGGTCCCGATTGCACTAAATACGACAAGACTATTCCGTTTTCATAATGGCTGGCTCCGTCAATCCCTCTTACGTTGTATCCAGCAGTATGGCCATTGCGATCACCATCATAGTGAGTGCCATCAATGCCCCACCCCTTAGCATGCCATACTGAAAATGCAAGACCTGGGACGCCATATGCCCCTAAATCCAAGTCATAGCGGACTTGCCAAGACTTTTCGTTAGGGCCACTGTAATCAGAATATAGTGCGTTCGCCAGATAGTTCCCCGTAGACTCATATACATAGTCAAAATACTCGTTGCCAAGTACCTGTTGCCAAGCCAGTGTAACACTATGACCGCCATGACCTCCTGTTACAGCCAAACTATATGCATCATTCTTAATATAACCAAGGCGTTTTTCGCCCTGATCTTGCGTATGATAATAATTCAGAGCAGTTTTGAGTGAGTAACCAGATTCAACTGAGAGCTTATGCGTGACACCCAAATAACCTTGATCCCACATATTCTCAAACCTAGATCCATAGGCACTTATTTCAAGGCTTGGAAGGACTTGAGCTGTGGCACCAAAATAGTTTAATCGATCGCCAGTTATTGCCCTATTACCGTAGAATGAGGCAAAATCTTCAGAACGGCTTCCAGTTCTTATAATCGCTTTATCGAAGCTTCCTCCCTGAATCTTTAGCCCGTCCCACTCGTTGCTGGTAAACGCCGCACCTTGAAAGCTGGAAGGAAGAGCTCGATTATCCTTGGGCCGGAGCACTGGAGTGTCAACCATCATACGCCCAACTTTAAGTTCAGTCTTGGACACTTTGAACTTTACGTCAGCAACTCCTAGACGGCTCCAAGTAGGTACTGCGTCCCCATCACTATCTACTAGCACACGGTCACCGCCATTTGCTATGGCTCCGTGACCTCGCTCCAGCGGTGCAGCACTGAATAAACTACCATCAATACCCACCCCTACCACACCTAGAGTGTAGCCTGAAGAGTAATTCAGCATTGCTGCTTGAACCCAAGTTATGCGGTCACGAGTGGTTTCGTTCCCCCAAGGTTTCTTTATCGTCAGATGGCTGCGACCGGATGTGCGCTGATTTGAGTAAAAATTTCGCAAGTTCAAAGAAAGAGTAGAACCTTCAATAAAACCTTCGGCATCAGTACCTGAAGACGCAAGTGCGTACTGAAATCCGGATGTGAAAAAGCCTATTACTGCAACAACTAAGCAGCGAGATGCCATAACTGAAGTCCTGTCAGAGGTATGAACACGATAAGCGAGACACTGGGCGAGTCGTATCGTACACAAACCCGCCCTAACTTTATAATCCCAGCATTACCAATAGCTCTAGATTATTGGCGAGCTTAGCAACACTCAAACCGTCACCTGCCCTCAACTATCGAGAGCTGGGTAGTTGACCCTGATTTAGGCTCACGTTGCTTTTACGAATCTTGAGATATATGAGCATAATCACACTCACGCCCAAGAAGACTGACAGAATCGAAAACCCTAAATTATTATTACCAGTAGTTTTAGCCAAGTAACCCATAAGATAAGGCCCGGCAAACCCACCCAGACCGCCGCAGGAGTTAATTATTGCGATACCGGCCGCAGAGCTTTTCCTTGAAAGCAACTGCGCTGGGATGGACCAGAATGGTCCGTAGAACGCAAATAGGCCTACAACAGCGACTGTCAGTGCTACAAGCATCGAGGGAATGGATGTAAGCCCATAAATTATTACGATGTAGCTTGCGATTACGATAAGCAGGGGGGCAGCCGCATGGAGGTAGCGCTCACCTTTTTTATCCGATCTCCGCGCCCAAAGATTCATAAGCAAACCGCCCACGAAATACGGGATTGCTGAAATCAAGCCAACCTGTGTTGCCGTTGACGTTACAGAGAGCTTCTGGATGATCTGCGGCAAGAAATACAATAGCCCCAGTGTGCCAGTCATATAGAAAAAATACAGTACAGAAAGGTACCAGACAGTTGGGTCAGAAAAAGAACTATGATCTTGCTTATTACTTTCAGTTATTCCTTCAGCATTGAGTTCCACCCGCAGAGCCTGCTTTTCTTCCGCAGTGAGCCAGCGAGCTTTTTCTGGGCTGTCCGTGAGGTAGAAATAGGTGATGGGCGCAAGCACGACGGCTGCGGCGCCTTCAATTATGAACATCCAACGCCAACCCTCCAAGCCCAAGCCTTTAAAGTTGTCAATCAGCCAGCCTGAAATCGGGCCACCTAAAACGAAAGCAAGAGGTATAGCAGACATAAACATGGCTACGTATTTAGCCATGCTCTTCTTAGGGAACCAGTATGTCATGTAGTAAATCAGCCCTGGGAACAATCCAGCTTCAGCAAGGCCTAGCAAGAAACGCAGTATGTGAAGTTGCGTTGCACTTTGAACAAAACCGGTCAATATGACAACTACCCCCCAAGTAAGCAAAATCCGGGAAATCCAAACTTTCGCACCGAACTTAGCAAGCAATATATTGCTTGGAACCTCAAATATAAAGTATCCAACGAAAAACATCCCTGCCGCTAACCCGTATACGCTCGCGTCAAATCCCAGCGTCGCATTCATCTCAAGCGCAGCAAAACTGATGTTAGACCGATCTATGTACGCGACAACATACAGCAGCAACAAAAACGGAATCAAACGCATTGTTACTTTTTTTAGTGCTGACTGACTTTCGGATCTCATTGTTGGCATTCCCATTCTGACCGACCTACTTGAATCGGTTTTTTGTGTAGCCCACGACCGATTACCGATGAATTCATTGGTAAATTATAGTGCAGGCAAGAGCAAATTTCACGAACGTAAATTTCGCCCAAACCTTTCTATATTTTGGTATCTAGGGGGACTGTTATTTGGGCAGGCATAGCTTGAATCGACACGTGGGACTTATGGCTTGACCCGATCGTGCTGGAGCTTTTTATTTTTTTATTCTAGTAAGTATTGGAGTGCCTCCTTTGAAGGCGCCGATAAGCACTGGCCTCGAGTATCTTGAACTTGGGCTCTTCCGGAAAGCAAAATATTCTTTGCTAAGGTATTAAATAAACTAATACCTTAAGGGGGCAGAATGAGCACTGCGCGGGCGCAGCCTCTGATCGTGCGCTTAAGGCCGCATCACGACTGGTCATTTCCGCAGCTGCTCCCCAATCCCTGCACGCAACCAGCCATTGGAAGGTATGTGACAATTTTGAAGGAATGGCTAGATGTGCAGTTGTTTGATCGCTCACCAGGAGGTGTAACGCTGACCGCTGCAGGGATGGAATATTTATCGCAAGCACTTCACGTGGTGGTGGACGCCGGTACCCTGCTATCACACAAAGCGGAGGAGCATCGGATTCGCATCGTTTGAGCACCAGCATTGACCTCTCGCAGGCTCAGACCCCGCATTGCTCAATTGCCGCTGCTGCAGCCTGGGCTCAAAATCGCCATCGAACCAAATATTCGCTCACTTCAGTCGACTCTTCACAAGCCGATTTCGAAATTGCATATGATCAACCAGGGAACCTCCCAAGTTCCCGCAGGCCGCTGAGCAAACCTGAGGCATTCCCTGCTTCCCCGCTTTCTTGGCGAAGCTACCCCAACGTCCCATCCTGACCGAATTGGTCTCTTGCCAGTTGAAATATGTGGGCGATGGTGCGTATATGGTTGCAGGCCAAAAAGCTATCTCTCCAAGTCGACACGGACACTTCCCATGTCAGTACCGACATGATCCTAAATCAAGCTCAACGAGGCTTGGGATTGCCTTGGCGAACGACCTGATGTAGCAAATAACTGCGCCCTCCTCAACTGCTATCAGAAAACTCGGCATGGTTCATTGATTTATTCACACGCCCTGCTGGACGAGACATATTCAGGTGCGATTTCAAAAAATCTTTAGGTAGTGATTCAGAAGTTAACCACTGAAACAACGGTCAGTCTGACGCTGAGGATGCAAGACTGGGGATTGTTTTTGGTATTGGGGTTAGATTTGACCTGCAACAGGTTAGTGACCGTTCTTCGGTCGCCGATCTCTGAAAGAAATCAAAAGCGGTCAAAATAATTGATACTTCAATTATTAGTTAGAGGCCATCCACTCCTACTTTCGATAGGTAGAGGCTCACACGGCAATAACATAGATTGACAGCCTGTCAATGCTAAACATTTGTCACATGACAAACCGAAGCGCCCGTGTTGATGATCGAGAAGGCTGCACTCTAATGACCTATTACAATCCAATACCTGTCGACCTCAACGTACTGATGAATCTACGCAAGTCTCTACAGGCGCATACCACAGCTGAGATTCGTTTTGACGCTGGCACACGTGCGATCTATGCATCGGAAGCTTCGAACTACCGCCAGTTACCAATCGGCATTGTGATCCCGAAGACGATTGAAGATATAGTCGCCACGGTTGCCCTGTGCAAAGCGGCAGGTGTGCCAATTCTTCCGCGGGGAGCCGGAACCTCAATGTGCGGCCAGTCCGTTAATGCCGCAGTGGTGATTGATGCATCGAAGTACCTCCATTCGATCATCAGCATTGATGCGGAGCGTCGCATCGCAAGGGTTGAGCCAGGTGTAATCTGTGATCAGCTCAAGGATGCTGCCGCTAAGGTTGGCCTCACTTTTGGGCCCGACCCGGCTACTCACAGCCGCTGCACACTGGGCGGAATGATCGGTAACAACTCTTGCGGTGCACACTCGGTAATGGCGGGGAAAACCGTCGAGAATATCGAGCGCCTTGAGATACTGACCTACGATGGCGAACGCTTTTGGGTAGGGCCTACTGATGAGGCAACCTATCAAGAGCATATCCTTGCCGGCGGTCGACGCGCAGAAATCGTGCAAGGTCTGAAAGACCTTGTTGACCGGTACGAGAATGAGATCCGCCAAGGATTCCCTAAGCTAAAACGGCGCGTGTCCGGCTACAACCTTGATCAGCTTTTGCCGGAAAACGGGTTCAACATTGCTCGGGCACTGGTAGGTGTCGAGGGTACTTGTGCAACAGTGCTGCGGGCAGAAACTCTTCTGGTCAAAAACCCGACTCATCGGGTATTGGTAGTGCTCGGATACGAAGAGATTTACTACGCTGCCGACTCCGTACCGCAACTGCTGCCACTGAACCCGATTGCGATGGAAGGGTTGGATGATGGCATCATCGGCGGCTTGAAAGAGCGAGGCATGAAGCTCGCTGATATCGCTGAGCTACCAGTGGGTAACGCCTGGTTGATGATCGAGTTCGGTGCACTGTCCACCGAGGCGGCGGTCGCCCTTGCGCAGCGCGTAGTTGATATCGCACCTGATCTGCCAGGGCGTCCCAGCGTTCGCCTGGTAACCGAAAAAGGATTGATGAACCGCATCTGGACCATTCGTGAAACGGGAGCCTCTGCAACATCACTTGGCTTGGATCCAAGCGCGCCGGACCCAGTTGTTGGCTGGGAGGACGCTGCCGTCGAGCCCGAGCACCTAGGCAAATACCTGCGTGAATTCAAAAGTCTGGTAGGCCGCTATGGTTACAAAACCAACCTGTACGGGCACTTCGGTGACGGTTGCATCCACTCCCGGATTACGTTTGACCTCAAGTCGCAGTCTGGCGTAGAAAATTGGCGCGCGTTCCTCGACGAAGCTGCCAGGTTGGTCGTTCGCTATGGTGGCTCATTGTCGGGTGAGCACGGTGATGGCCAAGCTAAAGGCGAGTATCTTCACATAATGTACTCCGCACCGATCATGCAAGCGTTCGCAGAATTCAAGGCGATCTGGGATCCGCTCAACCGAATGAATCCTGGGAAGCTCATTCATGCAATGCCCGTTGACGCCAACCTGCGCATGGGACCCGACTACGAGCGCCGCGAAGTAAAAAGCCAATTCACCTATGACGTCCGGCTGGGTGACAAGGGCCTGGCACGAGAAACTGAACGATGCATCGGCATGGGCAAGTGCCGCTCATTGAACGGCGGCACCATGTGCCCGAGCTTCCGAGCAACACGGGAGGAGAAGTACTCTACGCGCGGTCGCGCCCGCCTGTTCTTTGAGCTGCTCAAAGGCGAAGTCATTGAAGACGGCTGGAAGAGCGAGGAGGTCAAGGACTCTCTAGATCTATGTTTGAGCTGCAAGGGTTGCAAGACGGACTGCCCGACTAATGTGAACATTGCCCGCTACAAGACCGAGTTCCTCAGCCGCTACTATGCCGACAAGCGGCGTCCAGTCATAGATGCGATGATTGGGCGGATCGGTGAGTGGCTACCGCATGCCACTAAACTGTCGCCAGTGATCAACTACGCCATGGGCAACCCTGTTGTCCGCAATGTAAGTCGTTACTTTGGACTGTCGAAGTCAGCTCGGTTCCCCAAAATCGCCTCGAAGAGCTTCCGCTCCAGCGTAACTGCCAAGCGCCTGCTGAAGCAGCAGGCCGAAACCACTGGCACCGAAGTATTACTTTGGGTAGACAGCTTCAACAATGGCTTCACGCCAAAGGTGCTGGAAGCGGGTGTCTTTGTGCTTGAGGCGCTCGGGTTTACGGTGAAACTCATGCAGCGCCACGTGTGCTGTGGGCGCCCCTACTATGATGTCGGGATGATCGACCAGGCGAAATCCAATCTGGAGAAAATCCTCAATCAACTGGAGCCCGTTCTAGAGGAGGGTTGGCCAGTAGTGGTTCTTGAGCCAAGCTGCCTATCTGTGTTCCGAGATGAGATGCCTGGACTGTTCCCTGTTGATCCGCGGGCTAAAAAGCTTGAGAAGTCGATCATGACGCTAAGTGAGCTCATTCATAGTCGCGGGTTGAAGCTACCGACCATCGACGAAGATGTCCGCATCCACGGCCATTGCCACCAGAAATCCTGCGGTGGCATGGAAGCAGAACAAAATGTGCTTGAGAAACTCAGCAGCAGAGGCCAAGTGATTGACGCGGGCTGCTGTGGAGTCGCCGGCGCCTACGCCTATCATGAAAAGACGGCTCCGATCGCGAAGATCATTGGCGAGCAAGAGTTCAAACCTCACATTGATCGCATTCCGCAGGATGTCCCAGTCGTGGCTGATGGGTTCAGCTGCAGAGGCCAGATTCGCTCGGTAAGTGGTCGCGAAGCCCAACATCTCGCTGAGTATCTGGCCAAAATTCTCAGCTAGTGTGCCCTCTGTGGCAGCAGGAACCGGAAAGACTAATGAAACTTGATGCCACGATTGAAAATAACGTTCTGCGCGAAGCGACTGTCGTCGCGGGTGGCAGTGCGACGGGTCGCGAAATCGCCTGAGTTCATATCGTCGATCATTCAGAAACCACCAATTGGTTGTAGCCTGGCAAATTGCTGCTGCTCACGGGCTACAACTGGCCTGCGGCAGAAGATAATTCAGGGGAAATGGTTAGGCGGCTGAGTGAAACTGTCTAGCCGGAGTTTTTATGGCGGCCCCGCTTTTTCGAGACCCCCAGTAGCCATTGACGAGACAGACAGTTGCAATTTGCCGCGGCTAGAGCTGCCTTCGGAAATCCAGTTCAGCGACATTATGCATGACGCTCTAACAGGAATTATCAACATATAGGCTCAAATCATCCGTCGTTCCGACCTCCTCCATTGCACCATTATCAATCCTTCCCGACAGCCTTTACTGCTGTTTTAGCCGGGTAAATATCGCGGGCAAAAAAAGAGGGTCTGACCAAGACCCTCAAAGCAGCCTAACGCCTGTATGAATGAGTTCTCAGACCCACCTTGTACCTACTACCTTCTCGATGGAGAAGACGAGGATTTCAATTAGCTTGTCGACATCAGCATTGGTGTAGTTCAACGAGGGAGCAAAGCCCAGAATATCATCGGCAAAGGCACGGAACACCAAACCTTCGCTAAATGCATGGGCCAAGATTTTCTGACCGAGCTTTAAACTGACGTCAGGCTTGGCTCGCGTTTGCTTATCTGCAACAAGCTCAAGGCCAGCCAGCATACCCTGGCCACGCACCTGCCCTACGATTTCAAGTTTCTCAAGGCTACGCAGCCTTTCTTGGAAATACTCACCTACTGCGGTACCATTTTTAAGAAGGCTGTTTTCATATAAGTCCAGCGTCGCATTGGCGATTGCCGCGCTGACTGGATGGCCAGCATAGGTTTGACCATGACCGAAAGGAGTGCCATCAGATCCTGCCTCCGCGATCGCCGCATAAATCCTATCCGAAATAATGGTCGCGCCCATCGGCGCGTAGCCTGATGTCAGCCCCTTCGCCATGACCATCAAATCCGGACTGACACCCTCATGCTCACAGGCAAACATGGGGCCAGTGCGACCAAAGCCGGTAATGACTTCGTCCACAATAAGGAGAATTCCGAGCTCATCGCAGGTCGCCCGCATAGCCTTCAGATAGCCGGCAGGCGGAACAATTACTCCCCCTGAACCAATGATGGGCTCACAGATGAATGCAGCAACTTCGTTTTGGCCGATTTCATGCACCTTGCTTTTGAGTGCGGCAACGGTTGCCTCAAGAACGGACGCTTCGTCTGGGCCGGCGCTGTGCCGGTAAAGGTATGGCGCTTCAATGTGATGCTGGTTAGGCGTGGGCACATCAAAATAGCGATGGAAAACTGGAAGTGCGGTCAGGCCGCTGCCCATGGCAGAGGAACCATGATAGCCGCGCTGCACTGCAATGAAATGCTTCTTACAAGGTCGCCCAATGGCATTGAAGTAGTAGCGTACGGTGCGGATGGCTGTGTCGACTGCGTCGGAGCCACCTTGTCCAAAAATGACATGATTCAAGCCGGCAGGTGTCAGCTTGGCCAAACGATGAGCGAGCTCGATAGCGGGTTCGCTACCGAAACCAAAATACCCCGTTGCGTAAGGCAGCTCTTCAAGCTGCCTTCTCGCGGCCTCAATGATCGTTCGCTGGCCGTAACCGGCATTCACGCACCAAAGGCCGGAGAACGCATCTTGAACGCGATGCCCGTTTACATCCACAAGATGGATACCCTCGGCACTTTTCCAGACGCATACGCCTTTCTCTTGGTGGTCCATCAGTGCAGTCACCGGGTGAAGCCAGTGCTGGTCTTTTTCCTGAAGGTTGTTCATTAATGCCTCTACACAAAACACATGTCGGGATGACTCTGCGCTCAAGGAGTGATTGAGGGCAGAGCGTACTAACCACCAAAGGTGATGGATTAATCTAAGCCGCCTTGGCAGACGTATTTGATGTGCATGTATTCCCCAAGGCCGTGAACGGAGCCTTCTCTGCCATAGCCCGAGTCTTTTACCCCCCCGAACGGAGCTGCTTCAGCAGCCAAAGCCCCCTCGTTTACGCCGACGATGCCGCATTCCAATGCATCGGAAACGCGGTGCACACGACGCATATCATTGGTGTAGAAGTAGGATGCCAATCCGAACGGCGAGTTATTGGCCATCTTTATGACTTCCTCCTCGGTTTCGAATTGGGTGATTGGCGCAACGGGGCCGAAGGTTTCCTCATGAAAGCACTTGGCGGATGGATCGACGTCTGCCAGAACGGTCGGCGCGTAATAGGTAGACTCAGATCGCTGCTCGGTGAAAAGACGCTTACCGCCAGTCATAACCCGGGCACCACGAGCGACCGCATCGTTAACGTGCTCCTCGATCTTCGCGACAGCTTTGGCGTTAATCATTGGACCAATCTGTGACGCATCATCGCTCGCTGGGCCAACGACCAGGGCCGCTACGCGAGCAGCCACCTTCTCCAGGAATTGGCTGTAGACCTTCGATTGAACGTAGATACGATTTGGGCATACGCAGGTTTGACCACCGTTGCGAAATTTGGCAACCATCAAGCCTTCTACCGCTTGATCGATGTCGGCATCCTCGAACACGATGAACGGTGCGTTACCGCCGAGCTCCAACGCCAGTTTCTTGAGAGTGCGAGAAGACTCGTAGGCGAGGTGCTTGCCAACAGGAGTCGAGCCCGTAAAAGTGATTTTGCGAACGCGTGCATCGTCCAGCCATACGTCAGCAACGGTCTTTGAAGAGGCAGTGTTCACGATGTTCAGTACACCAGCAGGCACACCGGCCTCTTCTGCAAGCTTGACCAACGCCAATGCAGTGAGAGGCGTCTCTGCTGCCGGCTTGCAGACTACGGTACAACCGGCAGCCAACGCCGGAGCGATTTTTCGCGCAATCATCGCTGCTGGGAAGTTCCAAGGAGTGATGGCAGCAACAACGCCAACGGGCTCCCGGTAGGCAAACATTTTCCGGCCACGTACCACTTGAGGAATGATGTCGCCGTTTGCGCGGGTAGCTTCCTCAGCAAACCACTCAACATAGCTGGCAGCGTAAGCGATTTCACCAACAGCTTCTGCAAGCGGCTTTCCTTGCTCAGAGGAAATGATCTTGCCCAGATCCTCAGCGGAAGCCATGATCAGATCATTCCAGCGCTTCAGAATCACAGCTCGTTGCTTGGCTGGAGTGGCGCGCCAGGCATCAAATGCATCAACTGCCGCTTCAACTGCAGCCTGAGCATCTTTTTCGTTACTGTTTGGAACGAAAGCCACACGCTCCCCATTAGCAGGGTTGTTAACCGAAATAACTTCTCCCGACACCGCATCCTGCCATACACCAGCAATGAAGTTCTTGGTTAGGATCAATTCTTCGCGCTGCAGCTTAAAGCTCATAAAACCTCCAGAGAGATTTGAAAATTATTAGACATTATTCTTCGCGCAAAAGCAGCGAAAAAAACGCAATTTATTGCTATTAAAACAACTCGAGCTTTTTGAGTTACGCCCTAGCCCATTACGCCCAAAGACAAGCTTTACGAGCAGTAGCTTTAACCATTGGCCTAATGCTGATCCTATGCAAGGACCCGCCGACCATCTACCTATTCAAGAAAGGATAAAATATATATTTTAACTATTTTTGGTAGGAGCACCGACATGAGCACCGGCTGTTTTACTTTCGAAAAAAAATACGATACGTTCGGCATTTAACAGTCCACAACTGATCAATCAGAGTAGTAAAAACTGGCTCCTCAGCTCGCAACGCATCCTCCAATCCGGCGCCGCAGGCACACTGAAGGATTGCATGGGGGCCCTTTCCATAGCGTTCGTTGATGTCGTCCATCACTCGCATCAGTCGGCCCACAGTCCAGCGACTGTTTGATCGCGAAAAAGTCCTCCGAAAACTCACCGGGTTGCCGCAAATCAGTCAACAATACTTCTGCCGCACTGCCGTAGAAGTCGTGACGGAAGATCCGCACTACCCCATCGGTAGCCAGATGAGTACTCAGCAATGTATCGCAGGTTGAATAAAGCAACTCGACAAGTTCCCCCTGACAGCGTCGCCCAGAAGGCAGATCGTACCGAACAGATTGGCGTCTTGTTTTGCGCTAAAGGTCACGCTAGGCGACCCCCAAAGGGGGCAGCCTCTTGACGGTTAACCAGTGCTGCCTGCTCTATTAGACGACACCAGCTTCTTACGCTGCTCGAGAGGCTCTGACAGCGCAGCAGAGGGCTCTTCGCTCCACAGAATCCCGCTCACTCGCAGAGCGCGCGGCAGTCCTTTAACTGTAAACCTGTCCAGCTCGTCCAGGCTCATGCTTTCGAGCTTTGCACGAATTTCTACGACTATCCGACCCGATGTTGAACAGTCCAAAGGGTGAACTCGTGTAATCAGGAAATGCCCCGGGCGGGGGCCTCGCTATATTGATCGAGGAGCGCGTCTTTGATGACAAACTCACCGATTGAAGTTCAAAGCCGTCCGACGTTTAATTCACCATTACGGCCATGGTGCGTATTGCCAGTTCGCCTGGAAATTTAATCATGTGCAGTTCCACACTGCTGGGAATGAAAGAAGTCCGCCAAATTTCAGGCTTGGGTGGGGGGGCTGTGAATGCCAACGGGCTTATGGGCAAGAAGTATGCCTATCTTCTTTAAGTGAGGTGTAGAGATAGAAAACGCCAAATGACGATTCAATTCGGTCAAACTTCAGGTCCAACCAGACTCGATCTGAGCTGTTGCCGTCTGGCACCAGTCGAAGCTGAAAAGCGAACACGTCGGGCAACCATACTGAAATTAATGTGCCGAATTCTACCATCGGCCCAATACGTGCAGATAGATTGCTCAATGACTTCGGGGAGGCATTTCTCGCCTCAATGCTGATCGATAACTTCGACTAACTCATCAACCTATCGGGCGCCAAGGGCTACTACATCTTCTGCGACCGTCAAGCGAAACGTATCGAACAAGTAATGGCCAACATTGAGTTTGGCTTTGGTGACGGCGACTATCAATCCACGAGACAGCCCACCGATTTGGACGCACTGTAGCACCAGGCCTCGTTACACCGATTTCATCCACCCCACATGGATCTCCGCATCTAATCCGGTCCCCGGTAGGCGCAGCCGCGCTGCCGTCCCCACAGGGACTGCCGCAACTGGAGAACCCACGCGCGGCACCGGCAACGCATCATGGAGACCATCCGCAATTACGGCTACAACATCATCATGCTCGTCGCCCTCCTGGTCGTGGCGTCGATGTTCATCGGCGCGTGCTATCACGCATACGGCACCGACGCGGAAAGCCACAGCGGTTGCAAGACCTTGGGCCAGTTGGGATCACGGTCGCCATCGGTGCAATGCTGCTCGTGGTCGGTATCTGGCTCCTAACCGAAGCCACTGGCATCCTGTAAGGGGACTGGCCATGTCCGAGCACCAACACGTCCGCGCCGACGGGACGGTGACGTTCCTCCCGCACCGGCTCAACCGCCACACAGTGGTTGTGCGCGGCCTCACCGCCGACGAGCTGTGGATTTTCCATGGTCTGTCAGCGGCGCCGGCCTGCTGGTCGGCGCACCTGTGCTGGGTGTTCGGTACGATCGCGCTCGCGCCGACGTTCGTCGTTCTGGGCGTGGCCCTCGGCGTGTTCATGGGCGGCATCCTCTGTCGGCTCAAACGTGGACGGCCCGATACCTGACTATACCGGCAGCTGCAGTGGCGGATCGCCACGCGCCATCCGCTTGCAGCGGGCTGGGTGGCCGATCATGTGCTGATCTTGCACTCGGGCTTCTGGTCCACCTGTAGGTCCCTGCCTAGGGGCGCGCGATGAGCCGTTTCAAGAACGAGATCACCCACCTCCAGGCGCACATCATGACGCTGCGACTGGGCGCGAGGTTACTTGTCATGGTCGCCCTGGTCAGACGCCCAGCGACTACCGGCGTACTACAGCCGTAAAACTCTTCAATTGAGACAGTCTTTACCCATCGCTATCGATCACGCAGGTAAGATGAGACCGGTCTATCGATGTGACACACGAGAGTATCCCCAGTCCGACACTAGAAAGGGTGAATATGCAATTGCCGCGCGTAGTGGTGTTTGGTGAAGCACTGACCGACGTGGTTCAACACTCGCCCGGACGGTGGCAGGGCTATTCGGGTGGCGCCCCCTGGACCGTGGCCCGCTCGATGAGCCTCCTCGACGTGCCCACTGCATTCGCCGGCTCGATCATTACCGACTCATTGGGCGATAAGCTCGCACATCAATCGAAAGCTGCCGGACTGGATATGAGATCTCTACAGAGAGTTGACGCTAACCCTCCGGTAGCGATCGTGCCCTCCAGCCACCCTCCCCAGTATTTCTTTGCGGGCGAGGCTGATCTACTTTTTGATGTGGACCAACTCCCCATTGTGAAAATCTTAAGCGAGCATTAACGACGCTAGGCGCACAATTTGGATTGAGGCCCCTGCTACTCGAAGGCGGGGGAGTGATCAACGAAATCTTCCTGAAGGCCGGCCTTATCGATGAGATCAGCTTTTGATGCCCTGATATTGATCGTCTGAGCGGGGTGCCGAGCATATTGAGTACGGCCAGTGGGGCGAACGTCCTGCGTCATATCAGTACGCAAACGATTGAGGATAGTTTCATCTGCGTTGAGAAGGCGTCATCGCCGTTATAACATTCATCACAACGGAGACCCTCTCCGGCGAGAGCCCTCGTTAAAAGGGCCTACCGCTCAGCCTTAAAGGCGCTCGCTCCTGCATATCGGGCGCGGGGATTGGAATGAGCAGCTCAGTACTCCCTCCATCCACGAAATAATGTGTCTCATTTATCATTTTCGTGCATAGCAGTATTTTACATTAGCAGCTTTTAAGGAAGATCCTGCGGAGATATTATCCCCCGCGCGAAGCCGCAATCCCATGAACTTCGGCTTCGTACAGTATTTACAATCAGTTAATGATCCAGGACAGCCTCCTGAACGTATTAGAAATGGAGGTCTTTACATAGCTGCTACGTAACTAGGTTTTTCAGCAACTATCTACATACCGAACATCATACGGTGACTCTGGATCATAGAGCTATAAACAAATGGAAGCTAATAATAGCTGAAATTTAATCATTAGATCTCCCTAGACCATCATCAGACGGAGCTTATCAAGGAACAATCTAACCAACAGACAGGCACCGCAAGGAAGCAAAGGCCAGTACGGCGTCTAAGAAGGCACCTAGCGGTTCTGCATCCCGGATGAGGCCGCTAGCATGTACATAGCCCACAGTTTCAATCCATGGGAAAAATCGTTTTACCGGCCGATTGATGCTGCCATACGCTGGTGTGGGCTGATGTATCACGAGGCGCAAATTCTAGACAGCGCCTGGGATTGTCCAGGCTTGCTGTCAAAGCAATTTCCACAATGGCCATGTCTGCATATCAATGTAGGGAAGATTCTCGATGCCATACGAAACAACGAGATCCCTTATGGTTATTTCGGTGTAACGACTCGGCCAGGCTGCCCTGTCGACTGCAGGCTCGTAACTGTCAGGCATACGGATCTCAAATATTGGATGATTCACTATTATCCAGACCAACGCCCCGCTTTTCTATTTGGAAGAAAAGCGCCTGATGATCAAAAATTAAGTATTGATACCTACTTGACGCTGCGAGCTGATCGAGATGCCCTCGAGGTCAAGCTTAGGGCGGTAGAGGTCGCTCATGCGGCCCTCCTGGAGGAGCTCAAGGCGATAGGCTTAGAAAGGGAACGCTTACATGATCTAGTCGAGACGCAGGGCGAGCTGAATGACCGTAGCGAGGCTGGATATCTGTGCACCATCGGAGCTTTACTCGAAACCCTTCTTGGGTTCTCACCAGGAGGAGTACCTAACTCTGTCTTCAAATCGCAAGCCGCTATAGTTGACTCAATCACTGCGCACTTTGAAGGTGTTCCGGGATTGAGCAAGCGCTCCTTGGATAAAAAATTTGCTGCGGCAAGACGTAACCTTTCTCGGAATTGAAGCATTGCATTGCAACCTTATCTATTGCAATGCAATGACACTCTCCCATCGGTGCTATTCAATTCAGGTCACTTCCCATCACGCGCCAATTAGCGCCAGGAGTGACCAGCATGTCCAGCCAAGCCTTCCCCATCGCTGAAATGCCTCAACCGCAGATCGAGCGTCACATCATGCGGCGTGAGGAGGTGGAACGTAAAACCGGCTTCAAGCGTGCACACATCTACAGCTTGATGAAGGAAGGAAAATTCCCCCAAGCCAGACGCATAGGAGTTCGCGCAGTCGGCTGGGACTCGCTGGAGATCGAACAATGGATCAATCAGCGTCTGGCACAGCAGGCCTGATGCCATGCGTGTGGTATCAGTGGTGTCTACCAAAGGTGGAGTGGGCAAAACGACAGTAGCCGCCAATCTCGGCGGTCTGCTGGCAGATGCGGGTCTGCGCGTCCTACTGCTCGATCTGGATAGCCAACCCACCCTCTCCAGCTATTACGCCTTGAACCGAAAGGCTAGTGCGGGTGCTTACGAACTTATCGCCCTCAACCTGACTACTTCTACCCAGATTATTTCGAGGACTGTGATTGAAGGGCTCGATCTAATCCTCTCCAACGACGATCAAGGCCGACTGAGCACCTTGCTGCTGCATGCCCCTGACGGACGTTTACGACTGCGCAATCTGCTCGACAATTTCCGTCGCAATTATGACCTGCTCTTAATCGACACTCAGGGCGCACGCAGCGTGTTGTTGGAGATGGCCATCCTGGCCTCCGATCTTGCCCTCTCTCCCATCACTCCAGAAATGCTCGCCGCCCGCGAACTACACCGCGGTACCTTGAAGTTGATGAATGAACTCGAGCCATTCCGTCACCTGGGCATTCCACTGCCCTCTTTGCGATTGCTACTGAACCAGGTGAATACCATTCGTGTGGACACACGGATGATCATCCGTGGTCTGCGCAATACCTTAGCAGAGGCTCTCAATACCTCGGTTCTAGACACTGTAGTTCCAGACCGAGTGGCCTACCTCAATGCAGCTACGCTCAGCTTGCCCGTTCACCGAATCGATTTTCGCCAGTCACGTCAAGGGCGTTTGCCATCAGCGCTGGAAACCATGCAAGCACTGGCCATCGAGTTGTTTCCGGAATGGCGCGAAGCGATCTCCAAGGTGAACGGGTGAGTGGAGATTTGATGAAGCGAATGACCGAGCCAGCATTTCTCACTCACTTATTGGGTTTGATCAACCTTGAGGCCAACAGTGGTTGGCTAGGAGTTTTCTGATGTTGGACCAACTACCCATCTTCGTTCCACCCTCTACTCAACCACACCACCCGCCTTGCGACGAGTATTGCACCGTAGTCTTTCGCCTGCAGGGTGGGCGCTCGACCATGGGGTGGCTTCTCGCAGAACTATCCCGACATTTCGAAGGTTCGGGCACTGCCGAGGTCGTCAAGTTCGAGGTCGGTGACTATTTGCGTAACCGGCGTTAACTGAGGTTGTTCCGATGAAAAAGCTCAGTCAGGAGCAGATCACCGACAAGCTGCACCAGGACCACTTCCCTCGAGGGCCGGCGTTGGAGCGGCTGTCCGATCCAGTTACTGACACGCCTATGTTGGTCACGTTGGAGGAACTGCGGCCCTACGAACACAACCCGCGCTTCATCCGTAATCCGCTCTACGACGATATCAAGGCTTCGATCCGTGAACGGGGGCTGGATCAACCGCCACCGATTACCCGACGGCCGGGTGAAACCTATTTCATCATCCGCAACGGCGGTAATACCCGCTTGGCGATTCTCGGCGAGCTGTGGCAGGAAACTCGCGACGAGCGCTTCTTTCGCATTCATTGCCTGTTCCGACCTTGGACCAATGAAATCACCGCCCTACTCGGCCATCTGGCTGAAAGCGATCTGCACGGCCAACTCACTTTCATCGAGCGGGCTCTGGCGGTAGCCAAACTCAAAACCATGCTCGAAGCAGAGGGAGGCGTGTTCTCACAACGGGAACTGGCACGACATCTTGCCGCTGGAGGCTATCCGATTTCGCAGCCGCACATCAGCCGGATGCTGGACACTCTCGAACATTTACTGCCCGCAATTCCACAAACCCTGTATGCCGGATTGGGTAAGCCCCAGATCGAACGCCTGATAGGCCTACGCAGCCAAGCAGAACGAACTTGGAACCGATATCCAACCGCCCCCGTTGCGTTCGTCGATTTCTGGCTCGAGACCCTGGGCTATTTCGATGCAGAACCCGAGTCATTCGATCTTGAGCAAATCCAGGATGAACTGCTCGAACGCATGAGCCACTTACTCGGACAGTCCTACCGTATGTTGGCGCTGGAGCTGAGCGACACCCAACGGGTCATCTCTACGCCTGGCGTTGCCCGCACCGCGCCCTCGGAGAATATCCATCTGCCGAGCATTGATGAAGCCTCGGCAAGACCTCTTTCCTCCGATCCTCATCCCAAATCAACTGAGATAAAGTCCCAGACTGAAATTGCGCAAGAGGAACTGCTCACACCGCCCCAATCGAATGCCATATCAGCAGTAAGCCCTCCGTCTCGCGTGCAACAGATTCGCGAACAGATTGATCGCGAGACCGCCACCGACGAAGCATCTTCGGTCGACACCTATGCGATCGACGACATCTGGACCATCGCACCAGCACTGGATAGCCCCGAACAACTTCGATCCGCCATTGCCACACTGGCGCGGGAAATGGCGGCCTATGCCGGACATCCCGAGAGCATCATCGACCAGCAGCATGGCTTGGGCTTCGCCCTGAACATCGAGCAAGTTGATCTTGTAGTGCCTCGCGCGACCGGCGTTCACCTACTGCTCCTGGCCCTGCTGCGCGCTCAAGACGAGGTCAACTGGGAAGATCGTAAGCAACTGCCGTCAGCGCTGTTCGGCCAGTTGTTGTTGGGGATCTATCAACTTCCGCTGACAGATCGTCCCGCCGTGGATGTGGGACTGGAGCGATTGCCAGACAGTCTGCTCGTCAAACTGTATCGGCTGATCCGCCTGGCCCGTCGCCTGATCGACTTGACGCTTAACCCTGAAGATGGGTCACCGAAGGAGCTGCCATGAACCTGTCCTTCAATGTGCTCAACCAGGCCATGCTGACCCAAGTATTGCATGAGTTGCGCCTCGGTAATTTACAGCGGTGCAAGGCACTCGGCCTGGGTGAGGACGATATATATCTGTTGCAATCCTTACCACCCACTACATTGTCGCGCCTGGCTCATGCCACCGTCCCCTGGGTTGAGATCAAGATTGACTCGCCGGTGCTGCATCGGCTTATCGAGCAGGCTGATCGTGACGAGCAGAATGAGCGCTTGATCAACCGAGCACTCAAGCTCGGCGCCAGCAGCATCATCATGTATCAGTGCTTCGGCTTGGCGCATTCTGAAACCGCGCTGCGTCGACGTCTGCTCAAGATAGAAACCCGAAAGGGGCGCCCTCAGCATTTGAGCGAAGCCCAGGAACATGCGCTGTGGCAACGATGGTGCCAGTTGCGCGCTCAAGACAGTACTGGGGACCAGCTCGACGCCATGATGATGCTGGCGGAAGAGCAACAGATCAGTCTGACTATGGTTTGGCAGCAGATCGATCATTACAGCAACAAAACATGAACACTGCCCCTTCCAATCGCTGGCAGCGTGTCCTGCAGCAATGCACCCAGCAGTTGAATGAACGCTGGCCCGCGCATACTGCCACTGAACAACCTTCCAATCAGGCGCTGCAGGCTGGCTTTCTGTTCAGTGGCCAGTCTCACGAAGTCGTACCACGTCGGCTGCTATTGGATAGTCGGCTGACGCCATTGGAACGCAATGCCTGGCAGGTATTTCGACTCATGCTGCAAGGCCAGGGCGTGGTCACACCGCGCTATGAGGATTTGCAGCCTTATCTGTCAAGCGTCCCCTACGGTGCGTCAGCCTCCCGTGAAACCATTGCTCGGGTGTTGACGATGCTCAGGTTGACGCGCTGGCTCAGTTTGGTAAGTCGCGGACGCGATCAGCTCAGTGGACGCCTTCAAGGTTCTCTGTACGTTCTGCACGATGAGCCGTTAACCCCCGCCGAAGCCATGGAACTGGATCAGGATTACCTGGCGCTGGTCGGACATGCCCTCGGTCATGCCACCAAGGCGGTGCGTATTGTCGCTCAGCACGTTGTGGAAGAAGTCCGCCAGGACACGAATATCGATCGTGATCGATTACCGACGCGGCTCGACATCTGGGGCGAACACTGGACGCAGCAAGGATTGGATCAGCCAGCGGGTGATGCCTTCCACGATTCCGAACGTGGGGAAGATCATCGCGTTCGGAATCGTGCAGGCCCTCGTTCGGATTCCGAACCGGGCCTGAACGCCAGTGTTTCCCGCACCGTTCGGAATCCGAACGCCGCCTGTACTGTATTAAAAGAAAGTATTTGTACAGTACCGCGCGCGACCCCGGCGGTGGATAACCTAGTCTGGCCTACTCCGCTGCACCTGAGCCCAAGCGAGCGTCAGGCCGTCGCCGTCGCGCTGAACAAGCTCAAACCCGCGGATCGGCAGGCGGTGCTCAACGAAGCGGGGGCACGCTGTGCGGCCGGTGGAATCCGCAAGCCAGCGGCGTATCTGATGGGCCTGATCCAGCGCGCCCTGAAAGGCGACTTTCGTCCTTGGGCAGGTCAGGCAGAGTCGTCCCCCATTGCAGTACCGCCCCCCTCCACACCGCCCCCCTCGCGCCCATCTCGACAACCGGGCGAACCTGCATCCGCCCTCGCCCAAGCGTGCCTAAATGAGCTACGCCAGCTGCGCGGCAAAGGTTCTGGACGTCAGTAGATTTGATGCCACTGGCATCAAATCCATTGACGTCTACATGATGAACCCTCTTACACCAAAGCGAACAAACCGCATTCAGCTTTTTGGCTGTCCTTAGTCATCACCTGTCGCAACGTTCTCGTCCAAGCCTATGCGAGGACACTACCGTGGCCGATCACTATCAACTCAATTTGGGGTCATTGCGCAGCAGCATCACCCTGACCTTGCACACCCACCACGCCGCCCGTATCTGGCAAGGTCGCGCCGCACGTGAAGGCGTCCACTCGATCATGGGTATGGCTGGCTACATCAGTGTCACCAACCTGATCAAACAAACCGCAGCCCAGGACGACCCCTATGCCGATTGGGCCATCGTGGAACTCGAAGAGAAACTGATGCAGGCCAAGGCTGGGATGCGGGAACTTACCCAACAGTTGGATCGGGTCAGGCAGGATCTGCCGACACAGATTGACATGGGCGACAACCTCAACATCCATCCCGTCACCTTGCCTTTGTATATCGGCAGCCAGCTGGGTTTCCTCGCCGTCTACCTGCTGACCGACTACGACACCTTGGTGCGCCATACCCTGTTGGCCCATCACACCGCTTTGATTGGTCGCCGGGACATGGAAGCCTGGATCGATGACGGCGCCCACCTACTGCGCAGCCTATTCGGCCAAGCGCAACGTTACCGGCATTCTGGCGTCACCCGTGATGACATGGCAGCGAACAATGCTCGTGCTCTGGCGGCCATCGAGAAATTGGGTTTGCCCCCGATGGACATCCTTGAGGGGCATCGCCGCTCCCAGTTCGCGCCGCCAATCGTTCGCCGTGGTGCGGTGACAGCGGATGATGCCGATGCGTTGGTGGAGCACGCGGAAGAGCCCTCTGTGACAGTGGATGAGCCGGAGGACCAAGCATGAATCTCATGAGTCCAGCTCAAACAATCCCGTTCGACGCATTGACACTGGATGCCTATCGACAACTCGAACACGCTGCCTCCCTAAAAGGCCTTTTAAAACCTTTTAAGGGTAAGGGTGAGTTGGAGCACCTGGCGCAGGCGGCGAGGGAAATCGAGGCGCAGTTATGTCGCCTGATGGAGGCTGTGGTGCGGCAGGCCAGACAGCCTCCTTACTCACTGTTGAATGTTCGACTGGTGCTGCAGAACACCAGCTCCGGCAGCACCTTTTTGCGGTGGCGCACCCGGGACTTCGCCCGAATGGGTGTAGCGGTCTGGGAACGCCAGATTTCCAACAAGGCCTTGCCACAAGCAGTACGCGAAGGGTTGCACCGTTTCGAATGCGAGCGCATTGCATTGAACCTGCAGATGAGTGTGGTGCATTCGCTCTACCGCCAGGCCACCACCTGCGCGATCAAAATGGCCAGCGCTGAAAAGATGCTGCGCCAGTTCACAACAGCAGTGGAGGTATCACGATGAGCACTTTTTTCGTCGGCGAAGGCAATATCGGCAGTGCGCCAGAGTTCCAGGAATTTCCATCAGGCAATGATGAGCCAAGGCGTTTGCTACGGCTGAATGTGTACTTCGACAACCCCATTCCACGCGAGGGAAGTTACGAAGATCGAGGCGGCTATTGGGCACCGGTTGAGCTTTGGCACCGAGAGGCTGAACACTGGAGCACGCTGTACCAGAAAGGCATGCGTGTGCTGGTCGAAGGCCGCACTGTACGCGATCAGTGGGAGGACAGCGAAGATAATGCGCGGGTCACTTTCAAGATCGAGGCCCGCCGCGTCGGTATCCTGCCTCACCGGGTGCACGGCGTGGTCATGCGGGAGCGCTCCGGTGAACAGACGGCCTCTCAAAATACAGAGCAGGCCAGTTCACCTGCGTCGAAACCCAAGAAGCGCAGAGGACAACCACCTACGGCCTGACAGGCTTCAGGCATAAAAAATGCGCCTTTGCGCGAAGTCGCCGACCAGTTATTACTCGCGGCTCATGAAGACCCATTCTGTTATCCAGACTACAAGTAGGAAGCAGCCTGGGCCCATTCAAAGCGGCCCTCACCGACTAATATGAGGAACCTGCCATTCAGGTTTCTCATATCTCGCTCCTGCTGTTTTCACCAACGCTGCTCCGAACTCAATCCGGAGCGGTTCTATGCGTCTCTTCCTCTGCGAAAAACCTTCCCAAGGTCGTGACATCGCCAAGGTACTCGGTGCCAGCCGGCGTGGTGATGGTTGCCTGATCGGCACCGACTTAACCGTCACCTGGTGTATCGGCCATCTGTTGGAGACGGCCCCACCCGAAGCTTATGGCATTCAGCACAAGAACTGGTCTTTGGATCATCTACCAATCATTCCCGCGCAATGGCAGGTTGAGGTCAAACCTAAGACTGCTGCGCAGTTCAAGGTCATCAAACGGCTGCTCAGTGACGCTACCACCGTGGTCATCGCCACCGACGCCGATCGCGAAGGTGAAATGATTGCTCGCGAATTGCTGGAGCTCTGCCAGTATCGAGGCCTCGTTGAGCGCCTCTGGTTGTCCGCCCTCAACGAGGCGTCGATTCGCAAAGCCCTGTCCTCGCTGAAGTCCGGTCAGGAGACTTTCCCGCTCTATCACTCGGCCCTCGCCCGCAGCCGTGCCGACTGGCTGATCGGTATGAACCTGAGTCGTTTGTTTACCCTTCTTGGCCGGCGCGCGGGCTACGACGGCGTATTGTCGGTTGGGCGCGTCCAGACACCCACCTTACGTCTGGTGGTCGATCGGGATCGTGCGATTGCCGGCTTCGTACCGGTGCCTTACTGGAACGTTGAAGTGCACCTATCGTCGATGGGACAGCGCTTCATCGCATCGTGGTTACCGCCACGCTCAGGCCGAGACGAGTCGGGGCGTTGCCTGCAACAGGCGCTTGCCCATCACGCGGTTCAGACAATCACTGATGGTAAGTCCGCCACGGTAATCTCGTTGCAGACTGAACATTGCCGCGACGCGCCGCCCCTGCCCTTCGACCTGAGCACACTGCAAGAAGTCTGCTCACGTAAGCTGGGGCTCGGCGTTCAGGAAGTCCTGAACATCGCCCAAGCCCTATATGAAACCCACAAAGCCACCACCTACCCGCGCAGCGATTGCCGCTATTTGCCCGAGAGTATGTTCAACGAGGCACCCGCGGTACTCGATGCCCTGCTCAAAACCGATTCGGCACTCAGACATGCATTCGGGAGCCTGGATCGATCATTGCGCTCCCGCGTATGGAACGATGCCAAGGTCACCGCGCACCACGGCATCATCCCCACCACCGAGCCGGCAAACCTAGTGCGGATGTCTGAACAAGAACGCCAAGTCTACGAACTGATTCGTAGCCACTACCTCGTGCAATTTCTGCCGCATCACGAGTTTGATCGAACCCAGGTCGAACTGGAATGTGGCGAAGAGCGTTTGACCGCCGCCGGTAAACAGATTCTAGTCCAAGGCTGGAAAAGCTTGCTCTGCGAAAACCCCGAGGAGGATGAGCCCAGTCGAAAGTCCCAGGTCTTACCCGTCTTGCAACAGGGCACGCAGTGCGCAGTGGACGATGTCGAACTCAAATCCATGCGTACTGCCGCTCCCAAACCTCTCACCGAGGGTGATCTGATCAAGGCGATGAAAAATGTCGCCAAACTGGTCAACGACCCACGCCTGAAACAGAAACTTAGGGACACCACCGGTATCGGTACCGAAGCCACGCGAGCTGGCATCATCAAGGGGTTGATTGATCGCGGTTATTTGCTGAAGAAAAAACGCGCTTTGATGGCCTCCGCCGCGGCCCACACCCTGATGGAAGCGGTACCCGCAGCAGTCGCAGATCCGGGTATGACCGCAATCTGGGAACAGGCGCTGGACGAAATCGAAGCGGAACGTCTGACCATGGATGCGTTCGTCGCCAAGCAAGCGAAATGGGTTACGCAGCTGGTCGCACACTACCGCTCGCTCACTTTGACAATAGCGGTCGACACGAGCCCGGGCTGCCCCATGTGCAACGCCTCAATGCTCAGGCGTAAGGGGAAATCAGGGCAGTTCTGGTCATGCTCCCGCTATCCTGATTGCAGGGGCACTGTGTCGATCAGTAAAGATACGCGTCGCTCATGATGCTCCTGGGACGATAATCATGAGAACAGTAGGTTCTCTGCCTTGACGTCGTCCCACCCTCTCTGCTGTAGTGCCTCAGGATCATCGCCAACGGCGACCCAAGACCGATTTGCTCCGGGTGGTTCGGTCGGACAAATTGAGTTCGGAGCCTTCTCTTCTGCGGAATTTCATTCCTCACTTGTGCTCGACCTGATCACGGTGGCGGATGACCACTGTTGCCTCTGCCCGGCAATAGCGGTCATCCGCTTCGGCGTTCGTATTCAGTCCCGGAGCCCGCCGGGGAAACACTGGGCACCTTTTGTGCGCGGATGCGTGCCAGCAGGTTCCGACCCAGGCCACGACAAGGGTCGGTTGGCGAATCATGGCGCAGTTCAACCAAGTGTTGCGAGGCGCTTGTCGACTGCGTATGACCGCCAAAGGTGGCTTTTCTCTTCCTCGCCTGGCACACCGCCAGGCCCACTCTTCATTTTTTCTTTTTCTTATTTCCAGTGACTTCCACCGTATTCCGGCCTTAAAAAATCGGGTTGCAGCGTCTTGACGCTCCCCTGTGACAGGCTTATATAAGGGGCGTGGTTCGCTGTCGTTGACAGCCCCGCCCAGGTAGCTTGAACCTTAAAGGCTACGCCACGTTCGTGGTGGTTTACCCAAGTGCGATCAGCGTTCGGAAGCTTGCACGGTTACCGCTTCAGCGGTGATGAATGCCCACTACCCGATGTCTGCGGCTCACTGCCGCAGACACTCCTCTGCTGCACCGCTATTCCTCAGACGCATTGTTCTGATCGTCATCGGCTTGCCGGTGCCGAATCGTTTATCGCTCGCCTTCACCTTACCCACCCTGACGGGGCTCACTTCCCCGTCAGGGGCTGTGCGTCACCGTTTTCCCTTGAAACAGGAGAACTACCATGGCCCACGCCAACCACACCCAAGAACCGACCACTTACTTCAACCTTCACACCGTCGGTATAGGCTATCTCAACCGTGTTCGTGAAGTACAAGTCCGCCGCGGCCAGCCGTTCATGGCCTGCGATATCGCCGCCCTGCACGGTGCAACCGATGCCGTGGAGTACACCCGCTTCGACTGCAAAGTCGCAGGGGGCGAAGCTGAACGCTTGATCCGTCTCTACATGGACGCCGTCAACGCCGAGAAAAAGGTCTTGCTGTCGTTCCGTATTGGTGACCTGTGGATCGATCCGTTTCTCTATGAAAAAGGCACTAAACAAGGTCAGCCAGGTGCCAGTTTGAAAGGTCGTCTGCTGTTCATCGACTGGATCAAGGTCAACGGCACGTTCGAATACAGAGCGCCCGCCAGGCAGGAAGCAACAGCACCTGCTGAGCAAGCGCCAAACCGTGAGCCGTCCTCAACTGCGGCTGATGCCGAAGTTGAGGACACCGTCAACCCTAAAGAGTCCAGGATTGAACCTGAATCTCCAACCACTCCCCGCACGGCCCGCCGTGTCGCCACACGTGCTGTTCAGTCCGCCTGAACAATCCATGATGTTTTACATCAAGGCGCTCAATCGAGCGCCCTCTCTTCAGCCAGCACAGGAGAGCCCATATGGAATGCTTCTGGCTTTGCGACGACTGCCTGTTCGCTGTGGCTTACGAGGACTACAGCACGTTATCGCTCTACTACACGGCGGATGAGATCGAGAAACGCTTCGCCGGCCTCCATCTTGGGTTGGTTCGGCTAATGCCCTTCAGTGCCGACTTCGATCCCGAAACTGGCCGTGGAATACGAACCTTCTCCCCATTGCCCTGCGAAGGTTGTGACTCTCATCTGCACGGACAACGGCATCGATTCACCCGCCTGTAAACACCGCGTCATCGGGCAATGCCCGTGGCTCTATATCCACCTCCTGGGATACCACTCCCCGTCGGGTGCGTACCCATGAATTGTTCTCTTCAGAGGTACCCCATGAGCACCCAACTCACCCTGATTGAAACCTCGGATGGCGAGGCTGATCGTATCGAACAGGAAAACCAGCTGATCGACGAAGCGCTGCGCATTCTGGATCGACGACTGTTCACACGCGGCCCCAACCTGACGTCACCTGACACCGTGGCCTCATACTTAAAACTGCATGTTGCACCTCAAGAGCATGAGGTTTTCGGTGTGATTTTTCTCGATGCTCGCCATCGCATTCTGGCATTCGAGATCCTCTTTCACGGAAGCATCGATGGCGCCAGCGTTTATCCCCGCCAAGTCGTTAAGCGCGCCCTCGCGCATAACGCTGCGGCCGTCATTTTCGTTCACAACCACCCTTCAGGGTGTACAGAACCCAGCCAAGCGGACCGCGTCTTGACCGCTCGGTTGAAGGAGGCCCTGGCCTTGATAGAGGTTCACGTACTGGATCACTTCATCGTGGGTGAAGGCCGCCCGCTCTCCCTTGCCGAATACGGCTGGCTTTAACTCTCACAGGCGCCTACGGGCGCCTTATTTATTGCCATTATGGAGCACACTTATGAACCCTACACACCCAGCCCAAGCCTTGCTGACCGCCTCAAACCCATTTGCTCGCGGCTACCACAACCTGCAAATCGAACGGCTCGTATTGATTGTCTATGCGGACGGCTGTCCTCCCTGCTTTCGGCCTATACACGAATCTCAGGTACATCTAGCCGACGATATGCTGCAACTGGTCTACTGCGTGTTCAATGATGATTTCGCTTTGATCAGTGAAGGCCAATTCATTCTGAATGAATTGGCTGGTTGCTGCCCGTCCAACGGGTTGGTGCACCAGGTGATCTATGCCGTAGTGGGCGACGTGTTCAACGAGCAGTTACACGTCGGCGACTTTGATTCGTTGGACGAAGCCAAGTCCGTGGTCCATCGCTTGAGTTTCGAGACTGGGCACTACAGCCGAGCCTGGGAGATCAGCACTGCACACCTCACAGAAGAAGCATTGCACTATTTGACGGTACGGGCTGTTAATTTCGACGCCAGACCAACCGGCCTGCTATTCGAGCTTTTTGCCTTGGCGGACTGCAATGGCATCGGTTGCAAACTGATCGGCACACCCTGGACTGACGATAACCTGGCGAAAATCGAGGGACGCCCTTACTCATCACTGAGGCAAGAGCAACTCGATGCCGGTACGCCGGCAGCCTTGGTCAACGTACTGTATCTGGCGGCATTAGCGGATGTGCGATTGTTGATCTTCGACCCCGACGCTACCGTCTTGAATGGGCTCGCCATTTTTGATGAATAGCAACGGATTCGGCGTTAACACGACCTTCCTTGAATCGACTTTCTCGCTGAATCGCTCTTCCACCTCATGTCAGGCTCTGCACTGAATCTGACATGAGGTTTCTTCCATGGAGCGTTTTTTCACGCCTGTGTGCCTGCTGGGTTTGTTGAGCGCCTGCACCACGTCAACCCCTAACCCAATGCCGTCCCATCCAGAGATCAATGGTGGCTCCAATCGGGCCCAGCACTCGAAGGGCATAGCCGAAGAAAGCCATCCGGCAGAGCTCCGTTATGGCCGCTACACGCTTGTCAGTACCGAGCCCACCACGGAACAACGCGATCTTCTTGCTCAAATCATTGACATGAGCATCCCGTCCAGCCTGAACCCTTCGGTGCAGGATGCATTGCAGTATGTATTGCAGCGTTCGGGTTATTCGCTCTGCCCCACTACCGCGTCGGTGAAGGTGCTGTTCACACGGCCCCTGCCCGCGGCCCATTACCGGCTTGGTCCAACCCCTTTGCACCGCGCGCTACAAGTGCTGGCTGGCCCCGCCTGGCAACTCACGACCGATGAAGTCAGTCGTTCGGTCTGCTTCGAACTGCTGAAAACGGAGGCCGGCGGCACGCTGATCACACCCGTCTCGCCTCATCTGTTGGAGGCACGCCCATGAGAGCCTCGACGTTTCAAACCCTCATCATTGGGCTGCTTTGCTTAGCGGTCGCCGGCCTGAGCGGTGGTTTGTATAACCAGTATCAACGCGTGGCCGAACTGCAGATCACGAACACCCAACACCTACAAACCCTGGACACCCTGCAAAATGATTCAAGCGCACTCAAGGATGCCCAGGAGAAGCTGCAGTACGCGCTGAAAGACCTGAAGCAGATGGTCGCTACTGGTGAGCAACAGGTCAATACCCTCGATCCGATGTTGGATCAGTGGGCGCAAGAGATACAGGAACTGCGTGACCGTCTCGCAGACTTCGCCACCCAGGCAGACCTGACAGCGCTGCGCGCACGCATTGAACAGGCCGAGCAACAGTTCCTGGACCTCAGGACCAAGCCATTACCTACACCGCCGACGCCTTCTGCTAAACCGAAAAAGACCGCTCACCCCAAACCCACCCCACTTTCGCCACCGTTTTCAGTATTGAGTGTCGAGTCACGCGGTGGTGAGCGCTTTCTGGCGGTCGCGCCTCATGAAAGTCGCTCGCTCACGGATGTCCGGCTGCTACATAGCGGTGAGCAGCAAGGGGCTTGGCGCCTGAAAATACTGGGGCCGAACTCAGCCATCTTCGCGGTGGCCGATCAGCCAGATCAGACTGTGCACCTCCCTTGAGTAGTGATCATGAACAGAGCGCTACTGTCCACCGTTGTCTGTCTAGCTTCGTTACTGACCATGGGCGCTGCGGTGGGCAACCCCGTCGCGACACAGTCACAGATCCAGGACACGCAGTCCGCTCCCCTGGGACGCTCTGACTCTGAACAGGCGGCGAGCTGGGGTCTGACGCAGCAAGAGTGGACGCGCTTCGAACAGATCCAAGCCGGCCCGCGCGGTTTCTGGAGTCCGAATCTCGATCCTCTGACTGCACTCGGGGTTGAGGCAGAGACCGACCAAGAGCGCCAGCGCTATGCCGAATTACAGGTAGCGCTGGAAGCCAAACGCGCCGAACGCGAGTTGGCCTACCAAAACGCTTACACCGCGGCCTGGGCCAAGCTGTTTCCCGGGCTGCTGCCGATCCAGGGCATGGCATCTCCGTCCCCTACCAGCTCAGCGGTCGCGCCGCGCCCAGCCCTGTTTGTGGAGGACCAGTGCCCGGCGTGCACCGCCGAAGCACAGCGTCTACAAAGCAGTGACACGGCATTCGATATCTACCTAGTGGGCAGCCAAGGCGAGGATGAACGCGTCCGTCGCTGGGCTCGGGAGGTGGACATCGATCCGGCCAAGGTTCAACGCCGGCAGATCACCCTGAACCATGACCGTGGTCGCTGGCTCAGCCTGGGTGCTCCGGGGCCATTGCCTGCCACATTTCAACAGGTAAACGGACAATGGCAACGTCTCGATTGATTGCTATTGCGCTTCTGCTGACGGTGCACGCCGTTCGGGCAGACGAACTTCCGCCTCCGGCCTATCAACTGGCAGCGCATGACGCCAACGTCCCTTCCACGGTGTTGTTTGCGATTGCCCTGCAGGAGAGTGGACTCCGCGTCCGTGATCGACTGCTGCCCTGGCCGTGGACCTTGAACATCGCCGGTAGTCCTTACCGCTTTGCCACTCGCGAGGCTGCCTGTCACGCCTTGCTTCAGGCGCTCGCCCGACATGACCCCAAGCGGGTGGATGCAGGACTCGGGCAAACCAACTTGGGTTACCACGGACAACGTTTCTCCAATCCTTGCGAAGCCCTCGACCCTTACCGAAATCTCGCCGTGACCGCCGCGCTGTTGCAGGAGCATCACGCTGCCACCGGTGATTGGGTGTTGGCTGCCGGACGTTATCACCGCCCGGCAGGAGGAACGCCAGCCGCGTGTTACCGTGCCGGCTTTTCCCGACAACTCGAACGACTGCAGTTTTCCTTCAAACAGGGCACACCACCATGAGGCGAATTTCCCTTATCTGCTATTTCATCCTGCTCTTCGCTTCTTTCGCCCAGCCGGATCTGACCGTTGCCGGGGATCAGCGTAGTGACTTCACCCCACCCAATTTTCCAGCCATGGGCGTGCCGATAGATAACGGAGTTGAGGCTGATCGGCCCGGGTTTGCGGACCTGTCCAGGTTTGCCGATGAGGCCTGGATACTGCCCGTCCGCAGCTCTCACTTGAGTCCCGGCAAGATCGCATCTCGCGCCCTGAACATGCCTGGCCTGCAACCCTTCTTTCTGGTGGGCGACGATCCCCAGTCGCTAACTTGGCTCCGTCAACGCGCAGCTGAACTGCAGGAATTGGGAGCGGCAGGCCTTGCCGTCGAAGTGGCCGACACTGAAGCTTTGGCCCGGATTCGAGCCGCCGCTCCGGGCATCACCATCCTGCCGGTCAACGGTAACGACATCACCACCCGCCTGCAGATTGAGCACTACCCCGTCTTGATCACCGCCACTTCATTGGAACAGTGAGTCAGGTTATGGCCGAGCATGCGATGGAGTCCAAGCTTCGGCCAGCGGTGGAGCTGTACACCGTAGCGATCTGCTTCGCTGCCGCAGTGTTGTGCGTGTACTCGCCCTGGGCTGTGGCCCTGTCACCCGAGATTGGGCTGGTTGCGGCGCTGGCCTATGCGCTGTTCGGCCTTATCCGGCTTCGACAAGCTTGGGAGGTGCTGCGCTATCGGCGCAATATCCGTCGTTTGCCCCGTTACGAGCTGACCAGTCGACAGATTCCGATCAGCCGCAAGCGTCTGTTCATGGGCCGCGGCTTTCGCTGGACCCGCGTGCACACCCAGCGCCTGGTTGAAGCTCAAGATCCAGCGCTCGCCCACTATGTAGACCAACCGACGAGCTACCGTCTGGCGCGCGGACTCGAACGGCGCCTGGAGCATGCACCGTTTCCTCTCTCGGCATTGGCCCGTGTCACCGCCTGGGACAGTGCCTTCAATCCGTTGCGCCCTTTGCCCCCGGTAGGTGGCTCGCCGCTGTTGCATGGGGTCGAGCCAAATGAAACGGAGGTCAGTCTGCCACTGGGCGAACGGGTCGGACACACCCTGGTGCTTGGCACTACTCGTGTCGGCAAGACGCGACTTGCCGAAGTGTACATCACTCAGGACATTCACCGCGTTGAACATGAGGTGGTCATCGTCTTCGATCCGAAGGGCGATGCCGACTTGCTCAAGCGCATGTACGTCGAAGCCAAACGCGCCGGGAGGGAAAAGGAATTCTATGTTTTCCATCTAGGCTGGCCAGAAATCTCCGCGCGCTACAACGCAGTGGGGCGTTTCGGGCGTATCTCGGAAGTGGCGTCACGCATAGCTGGGCAACTCAGTGGTGAAGGCAACTCAGCGGCCTTCCGTGAGTTCGCGTGGCGCTTCGTCAACATCATTGCCCGGGCTTTGATCGAGTTGGGTCGGCGTCCGGACTACCTGCAGATCCAGCGACATGTGGTCAATATCGATGCGTTGTTCATCGAATACGCCCAGCAGTTTTTCGCCAAGAACGACCCAAAGGCCTGGGAGGTGATTGTCCAACTTGAAGGCAAGCTCACCGAAAAAAACATTCCCCGGCACATGGTGGGACGCGAGAAGCGCGTGGTGGCCATCGAGCAGTACCTGGCGGCCAAACGGGTATTTGATCCAGTAATGGACGGACTTCGTTCGGCAGTGCGATACGACCGTACCTACTTCGACAAGATCGTTGCCTCACTACTGCCGCTGCTGGAGAAACTCACCACCGGCAAGACCGCCCAGTTACTGGCCCCCAACTACACCGACCTGGATGACCCGCGGCCGATCTTCGACTGGATGCAGATCATCCGAAAACGTGGCATCGTCTATGTCGGCTTGGATGCACTGACCGACGCCGAGGTGGCCGCCGCTGTGGGCAACTCCATGTTCGCCGACTTGGTCTCGGTCGCCGGACACATCTACAAACACGGCATCGACCATGGCCTGCCCCAATCGGGCAACAACAGCAGCGCCAAACTACCCATCAACCTACACGCTGACGAGTTCAACGAGTTGATGGGTGATGAGTTCATCCCGCTGATCAATAAGGGTGGCGGAGCCGGCATCCAGGTGACGGCCTACACCCAGACCCTCAGCGATATCGAAGCGCGCATAGGTAACCGTGCCAAGGCTGGCCAAGTCATTGGTAATTTCAACACCCTGCAGATGCTCCGCGTGCGCGAAACCGCCACCGCTGAACTGCTCACCCAGCAGTTGCCCAAGGTTAACGTGCTGACCATGACCCTCGTGTCGGGCGCCACCGACACCTCCGATCCTGAAGCCAATACGGACTTCACCTCGTCCTCACAGGACCGTGTCAGCAGCACCAGCGTGCCGCTGATCGAGCCTGCGCACATCGTCAGTTTGCCCAAGGGACAAATGTTCTCCTTCCAGGCCGGTGGGCAACTCTGGAAAGTCCGCATGCCATTGCCAAAACCCTCCAACGACGATGCCATGCCCAAGGACCTACAGGAGCTCACCCAGCGGATGCGGGCCACTTATAACGAGCAGGCAGGACAGTGGTGGAGCGCAAGCGGTGGCGGCCCAACTACCAACTTCGATCTGGATCAGGTGGGGTAGCCCTACCCCACCACAGGTTTCGATTCAGCAGAAAACGATCCAGGAGACGTATTGCGCACATCAACTCTGCAGCGCGCAATGGGGTGAACTATGGCGACTTCCACCCAGAACACGCCGCCACAACCGATCCAGCGTCCGGGATTGATCATCTCGGCGATCAGCCTAGTCCTGCGCATCATCGCTTTGCTGATTGCCTCGTTGCTGTTCTCGATCCTCATCGAGTTCGCCGGACTGCTACTGTTCTGGGGTGATCAGGGCTGGCGGCATACTCAAGCCATGCTGACCAGTGAGTTGGGCTGGCTCAGCGAGCATTTCAAAGCTTCACTTCTCATTCAGCAGCCCGGGCAAACGATTGGCCAGGTGCTGGATTTCCTCAATCAGTGGCTGCTGATCAAGACCGGCTTTGCGGATTTTGCCCAGCAGGCGCGCGTGTCGAGCCAGACTAATGGCTTCTTGGGTTGGACCAATCAGCTCTACGTACGCGTTGAAGATTTCGTGCTGGCGGCGGTGTATGTGACCTTTACCTTCGTGGTGCGCCTGGCCATTCTGGTCCTGTCCACACCACTATTTTTGTTGGCCACGTTTACTGGTTTTGTCGATGGGTTGATGCGACGCGACCTGCGCAGGTTCGGGGCAGGTCGCGAAAGCAGCTTTGTCTATCACCGAGCTAAACGAGCAGTGATACCACTGCTGATTGTGCCCTGGATCATTTATTTGTCTCTCCCCTTTTCGCTCAATCCAATCGCTATTTTTTTACCGTGCGCCGCAATGCTTGGGATAACAACAGCGATCACCGCCGCAACATTCAAGAAATATCTTTAAATTTTGACGCCCCTTTCTTTAAAGTATTAGCTATGACTGGAGTTCGTACTCGCTCTTTTGCAGGCCGTGACGATTGCACTCATAAAGTCCTGGTACTTAGGCTGGATCCAGTCACCACGCTTCTGATGTTCAGAGAAGGGTTTCGAAAACATGAAATTAACCATGTCTTTGATTTGATTCTCCGTATCAGCTGTCCCGAATTCCACTCCCGCACTCTCGACATATGAATGCCGATGCCGCAGGACATCAGAGAGAGTATCGTCCAGCGTTTGCCCTACCAAAACATAACCGGCCTTTTGCTTATATTGCCGGGAACCGTCACATACTTGTAACATGTCGATATCCCCTAGACCTAATAAAGCTCCCTTCTTATTGAAGTTATTAAGATCCGCTAAAGCATCCGCCATTGGACCACTCCCAATCGGAAGGGCATCAGGGTTATGCTGAGACTGCTGAATTATCGCGCGCTCAACTCGACTAGCGAGCACAAACTTAACATACCAGGGATCAAAATATTTCAATGGCAAGTCATCAGGTATTTCCCGATGCGCAATACCTAGAGGAATTAGCACACCAAAAGGAGCCTCAAGATCTTTTCGCCAACTCTGTTCTTCAATCCTTCTAAAATATTTCGTGAGGTATACATCGTCAGCATGTACCGCCTCCAGAACGTTCACCAAATGCTCAATCGACTTAAAGCCGATCCAAGTTATACGCAGACCTGTATCAGCGAAAAACAACCGAAGCTCTTCGAGGGCACTTAATGCTTCAGCAGAGTTGATATTTCCACGACGCCCCATATGCTCATATAAGGCTGCAGGGGTTACAGCCAAGTAGGTTTGTCGGTCGCTCCAGCCTGTTACAAATCTGGTGAACGCAGTATATGATAACGCCTGCAAATTACGATTCGGCTTAGTTGCTCGATGCTTAAAAGACTGAATTATGCTGTTATCAAGAACCAAATGCATTGGTCCTTCTAGCTCGTAACTGACAGCGTATTTCCTTGCAAACTTCTCAGTTGATATAAAAAACTGAAGAATTTCGTCGTCAGTACGGCCATGCAGACACTCTGCGACCTCAACTATCAATTTTTCTTTAACCCCTTCCACCGCTACCATCCTTAACGATAACTGAATAAAACCGATCGTAGCCAGCTCGATTAACTTGCTGACGTTCACTCTTCCCTCGGAGATCTTAATTCCAGACCAACGTCGGGACCACCACAATGTCCGTTTTTCCTATTCGTGTTCTCATGCTCACTGTGATCGCATTTCACAGCGACTGCTTTGCTGCGAGCGAGCATGAGCAGCAACTCAGTCTACTGATCCGACAGCTCGATACTCTCGACACGTTGGTACTACGAACCTCACGTGACGAAGCACCAGAATCAAATACACGTTACCGCTTTGACTATCCCCGCCTAACTAAAGACATCCAGCGCATCCGTCAGGGCGTGCTGGACTATCTATCCCCTTCCCGTGCTCAACCCCGCGACTCCAGTGAATTGATCGGCGATTACCGCCTTGACGCTCAGTCTGCGGAGACGCCGCCATGAGTATGACTGGCGCTCAAATCGCAGCCTTCCAAAACTCCGCCGGCTTTTCGGCGCAGAGCAGTTCGATGCTTTGGATCTCCATGGTTTTGGTCCTGGCTTGGCTTTGGTGTGCCTGGGTGATGTGGACGGCTTACCGGGGCTGGGCGACAGGAAGCGTGCGCTTTGGTGCCTTTGGCGGTAGCGCTGCGCGTGTACTGCTCACCTTGCTGATTTTGATGTTCTTCACCCTGTCCTAACACCGGAGATCGCCATCATGCTCAAGTGCCTTGTCCCTCTCAAAAACAACCTGCGTGATCGCGCAAGCCAACGCTTGATCGGACTGCTGCTTGTGCTTGGTCCAGGCCTAGCTTTTGCCGAGCTACCGACCATGGAAGCTCCTTCACGTGGTGAGGGGTCCGGATTGATAGAGACGATCAAAAACTACGCCTACGACGGCGGCATTCTGCTCGGTCTACTGATTGCTCTGCTCGCGTTTCTCGGCGTGGCCTGGCATTCCCTGACCGTATTCGCCGATGTGCAAAACCAGCGCAAGACCTGGAAAGACCTCGGCGCGGTAGTTGGTATCGGCGCCCTGTTGGTGGTGATCATCATCTGGTTTTTGACCAAGGCTGCCGCGATTCTGTGAGGTCGCCATGAACGACGCTATCGAACGCCTTGCCGACGGCACTTTGGCTTTTCTGCCAGAGCGACTTAATCGTGATCCCGCCGTCTTGCGCGGTTTAACCAACAATGAGATGTGGTTAGCGCTCGGCACCGGCACCGTCATTGGCCTGCTGCTGGGCGTTCCTCTGGCGATCGCCACCGCCTCCATTGCAGTGGCGCCGACCAGCATGATCGCAAGCATGGCGTTAGTGTTGTTTGCCGGTGGCACGCTACTGCGTCGCGCCAAACGGGCCCGGCCAGAGACCTGGTTGTACCGCAAGCTCGAATGGATACTCGCCAGCCGTTGGCGCCTGGGCCGCGGAAGTCTGATCCTGCATTCCGGCGCCTGGACGGTCCGCCGTTCGCGTCGACTGCGCCCTGCCCTGTCCCGGTGGCTGCCATGAGCCGATTCCGAAACAAGGTAGATGCCCAACAGGCCCATATCTTCAGCCTGCGTCTGGCGGTAGCGATCCTCGCTCTGGTCTGTGCCGGACTCTGGTATGGCTGGCGCTCGGCACCGACCGATTTGACCGTGCATGTCCCCCCGGATCTGCGCTCGGGCAGCACGCGCAAGTGGTGGGATATCCCCTCGGAGAATGTGTATGCCTTTGCTCTGTACATCTTCGGTCAGCTCAACCGCTGGCCCTCGGATGGCGAGCAGGACTATCGCCGCGCCATCTATAGCTTGCAGTCCTACCTGACACCCTCCTGCAAGGCCTTCCTCGACGGGGACTACGAGTACCGCAAGGCCGCTGGCGAACTCCGCCAGCGAGTGCGTGGCGTCTACGAAATTCTGGGCCGAGGCTACAGTGAAGATCCGGAACTCAGGGTCAAGCAACTCGATCGCGACAGTTGGCTGGTCAGGCTCGACCTCAATGCCGATGAGTATTACGCCGCCGAGCCGGTGAAACGAGTGGTGGTGCGTTATCCATTGCGCGTGGTGCGATTCGACTTGGACCCCGAACGCAACAAGTGGGGACTGGCACTGGATTGTTATCAGGGCACTCCGCAAAAAATCTCGCTGCCTGGAGGTGAGCCATGATGCGGATGTCTACCCTGGGACTCACCGTCGTACTGATGTTATGCGGTGGTGCAGCGCAGGCCGTCGAGTTGATGCGTTGGGAACGCCTCCCCCTCGCGGTCCCTCTTGTGATCAATCAGGAGCGGGTGGTCTTTATCGACGAGGCTGTTCGAGTTGGTGTGCCCTCAACCCTGACAGGCAAACTGCGTGTGCAATCAACTGGCGGCACGCTGTACCTGCGCGCGTCAGAAGCCATTGCACCGACCCGACTGCAACTGCAATCGGTCAAGACAGGCGAGATTATCCTCTTGGATATCGCGGCCACTCCCGGCGATCACCCGCTGGAGCCCGTACGGATTCTCAAGAATGCTCAGGGGCAAGCTACCGAGGCTGAATCTAGCGCCGTCCCTGCTCCAGAACGCACACCGATCCCGGTCGCTTTGACGCGCTACGCCGCGCAAAGCCTGTACGCGCCGCTGCGCACCGTAGAATCCCTACCCGGCGTAAGCCGCGTCCCGCTCAAGCTGCGCACCGAACTGCCAACCGTGCTGCCGACCGAAAACGTGTCCAGCACACCCATCGCCGTCTGGCGACTCGGTGATTACTGGGTGACGGCGGTGAAGTTGCGCAATCGTGGTTCAAAGACGGTGCAACTCGATCCACGGCGGCTTCAGGCCAAGCTGTTCGCCGCGGCCTTCCAGCATGCTTTCCTCGGGCCTGTCGGCAGCGCTGAAGACACCACGATCGCGTACCTTGTCACCCGCGGTGCCGGCCTCGAACAAGCGGTGCTGCTCGCGCCCGTTGCGCGAGGTGCTGACGATGAAAGCTAACGCCTTGCTCAAATGGCTGGTGCCGGCTGCGCTGCTGGGCGTGGTGCTTATCATCCTGAAAACCTGGGTCCCGGGTGGCAGCACGCCTTCTCCAGACCACCCAGTTGATCAGGGCAATATTCAACTATCCGCCGAGCAAGCCAAGTCGCTCGGCATTGCGGGCGATACCCCACGCGACACGGTCGCCACCCTGGTCGGGCAGGTGAAGGCCATGCGCAGCGACATGCTCGGTTTGAAGAAACACAACGATTCGCTGCAGACGGAAAACAACCGCCTGCGCGAGCGGGAAAACAGCGTCGATTCGCGTATCCAGACGGCGCTTGGCAGCGTGACCCAGCAGGTCGACGAAGGCCGCCGCCAAGCCAACGAGGCCCGGCTCAAAGCGGAACAAGACAGTCGTCAGGCTCGCGGTCTGCTGACGCAATTGCAGGATCAGTTGTCGGGACTGGCTGGCAAAAGCAAGGACATGCCGATCGGATTGGGGCTTGAGCCCGGCGACGGCGCTCAGTTCGAAGGGCGACATTCTACCAATGATGCGCTGCAGTGGATTGAACCCTCGGATGCTCCGTCCACCGACGCCAGAGGCAAAACCACGACTTCCTCCGCACTGAGCCTGCCTACCGCTTTCAACTCTCTGGAAGGCTTGAAAGACAACGCGATTGATCGCAGCCAGAAACAGCTACGTGCAGTTACCAAGGGTGAGCGCGACCTGACGCGATCCGTTGATCGTACCAAAGGCGCGAAGCCGGTCTACACGATCCCCGAAAACGCCACGCTGATGGGCTCGGTCGCCATGACTGCGCTGATCGGCCGAGTCCCGGTGGACGGCACCGTGAATGACCCCTATCCCTTCAAGGTGCTGGTCGGTCCGGAAAACCTGACCGCCAACGGCATCGACCTACCGGACGTCGCGGGGGCCGTGATGAGCGGCACGGCGTCCGGTGACTGGACCCTGTCCTGCGTACGCGGACAGGTCGAGTCAATTACCTTTGTTTTTACCGATGGCACCATCCGCACGGTGCCGCAGCCGAAGGCGATAGCCAGCCGTAATGCCTCCACCCAGAGCTCGAACACCGACAAGATCCGTGGCGGGCTCGGTTACCTGTCCGATCCGTATGGCATTCCTTGCATCGCTGGCGAGCGCCGCTCGAACGCCCAGCAATACCTCGGCAGCCAGAGCCTGATCACTGCCGCCGGTGCCGGTGTCGCAGTGCTGCTTGGGGATGAGCGGAACAACAGCAGTGTGATCAGTTCGGGCGGCAGTACGCTCGGAGTCACCAGCAGCAGTGGCAATAGCGCACTGAATTCAATTCTCAGTGGTGGGGTCAGCGACATCCGCGAGTGGGTCAACAAACTGTATGGCGAAGCCTTCGCTGCCGTGTACGTGCCACCGGCCGCACAGGTAGTGCTGCACCTCGACCATGAGATCACCATCGACTACGAGCCCAACGGCCGGAGCGTTCGCCATGAAAAAGACCATGCCTCTCTGCCTGACCTGGATTAGCGTGTTCTGCTGGGTCCTGACGGGGTGTTCCACCGACAAAGACACGCTGCTGCCCCATGGCGAGCAAACCATGATTGATATCTGGAACGGCGCCGGTTCGCAAGGCACTCAGCAGCAACTGCTGGATACTCGACAGCAGTTACGCCGCCCGCTGGCTCAAGCAGATGTCTCCGCGGCTCTCCAGGAACCGTACACGCGCACAGCGGCGAACGAGATCCGCAACCTGTTCCCGCGCCTTCCCAATCCCGATCTGGTGCTGTACGTGTATCCGCATTTGAGTGGTACCGAGCAGGCACCGGTTCCGGGTTACTCGACCGTCTTTCCGTTCTACCAACGGGTGCAGTACGCATTACCCGGTGAACGTCAGGAAGACTTGTAATGCGTACCAGCGATGCGGGCAACCACACTTCTGCATGGAAAGCCTGGCGCCACCCATTGCGCCATCGCGCCACCTTGGCCGATGAAGCTGCGCTCTATGCGCATAACCCCAGCTTCACCGATCACCTGCCATGGGTCGAATACCTCGACACCGAGCAGTGTTTTCTACTGGATGACAACCGCTCGGTGGGTGCCGTGCTCGAGTTGCTGCCCATTGGCACTGAGGGGCGCGAACCCGATTGGTTGATGGCCGCCCGCGATGCCCTCGAGGATGCCCTGCAGGATAGCTTTGACGAGCTGGACAAAGCTCCGTGGGTAGCGCAGTTTTTCTGTCAGGACGACAACGACTTCACCCCCTACCTGACCCGGCTCACCGATTATATCCAGGACAGCGCGCGAGCCACGGTCTTCACCGAAGCGTATTTGGAACTCAGCCGCCGTCATCTGAAGGCCATCGCCAAGCCTGGTGGTTTGTTTGAGGATAAGGTGGTGACGCGCCTGCCCTGGCGCGGCAATAACCGTCGGTTGCGCCTGGTGGTCTATCGCTGGCTTGAGTCTGACGCTGAGGAGACAGGACTCAACCCGGTGCAATCCCTGCATCAGGCTTGCGAACGTATTGCTGCTTCGTTGCAGGCATGCGGGGTGCAATCAACGCAAGTCGATGGCCGAGGTCTGTATGCCTGGTTAATGCCCTGGTTCAATCCGGCACCCAGGCTCTCCGATGAAGCGCCCGAGGAGTTCTACCGCCGCGTGGCCTATACGGAATCGGGCGATGGTGAGTCGCTGGAACTGCCCTTCGATCATGACTTCGCCGAGCGGCTGTTCTTCAATGAGCCGCGTTCGGATGTGCATCGCGGACTCTGGTATTTCGATGAGCATCCCCACCGCGTGATGGTAGTGGACAAGCTGCGCCGTGCGCCCTTGATTGGTCAACTCACTGGCGAAACCCGCAAAGGCGACGCGGTGAATGCCCTGTTCGATCAGTTACCCGAAGGTACAGTCATGAGTCTGACTTTAGTGGTCAAACCACAGGACGTACTCGAGGAGCAGTTGAACCGCCTGGCGCGTAAAGCCATCGGTGAAAACCTGGCCTCGACCCAGACTCGTCAGGATGTTGAAGAGGCTCGTGCGATCATCGGTCGCCAGCACAAGCTATACTGCGGCACCCTGGCGTTCTACCTGCGCGGTAACGATGAACAGCAACTGCACCAGCGCTCCGTCAGCCTGGCCAACGCGCTGCTGGGTGCGGGACTGCAACCGGTACGCGAAGGCGATGAAGTCGCCGCCTGCAACAGTTACCTGCGTTGGTTACCAATGGCTTACAACCCGGCCCGCGACACGCGCAACTGGTACACCCGCCTGATGTTCGCCCAGCACCTAGCGAACCTCGTTCCAGTCTGGGGCCGCAGCACTGGCACCGGCCACACGGGTATCACCCTATTCAATCGGGGCGGCTCGCCGTTAAGTTTCGATCCGTTATCACGGCTGGACCGGGCCATGAACGGTCATCTGCTGTTGTTCGGCCCCACCGGTGCAGGCAAGTCGGCCACCCTGGTCACCTTACTGATGCAGGTCATGGCGGTGTACCGCCCTCGCCTGTTTATCGTCGAGGCCGGAAACTCCTTCGGCTTGCAGGGCGACTACTTCGCGACACAGGGCCTGTCGGTCAACAAGGTCCAATTGAAACCTGGCGCCTCGGTCAGCCTGGCACCGTTCGCCGACGCTTGGCGCCTGGTCGAGCAGCCCGACCAGGTAGCCACTCTGTCTATCGATGAGCTGGACGATGAGGTGGTAACCAGTCGCGAAGACCAGCGTGATGTTCTCGGCGAACTGGAAATCGCCGCCCGGTTGATGATCACAGGCGGCGAGGCCAAGGAAGAGGCGCGACTGAGTCGAGCCGATCGCAGCTTGATTCGCGAGTGCATTCTCGATGCGGCGCAGACATGTGTCGCAGCGAACCGCCAGGTGCTGACACGCGACGTGCGCAACGCTTTGCTGCGCGTCGCCGCCGACCCGCACTTACCGGAAAAACGTCGCGAACGTGCCCAGGAGATGGGTGAGTCCATCGACCTGTTTTGCCAGGGCTTCGAAGGTGAACTGTTCGATCGCGAGGGCACGCCTTGGCCCGAGAGCGATGTGACCATTGTCGACCTGGCCACTTACGCTCGGGAAGGTTACGAGGCGCAGATGTCCATTAGCTACATCAGCCTGATGAACACCGTGAACAACCTTGCCGAGCGCGACCAGTACCTGGGCCGACCGATCATCATGGTCACCGACGAGGGCCATATCATCACCAAAAACCCGTTGCTGGCGCCGTTTGTGGTCAAGGGCACGAAGATGTGGCGCAAGCTCGGTGCCTGGTACTGGCTAGCCACCCAGAACCTGGCTGATTTTCCCACGGCTGCACAGACCATGCTCAACATGATCGAATGGTGGATTTGTTTGAACATGCCGCCCGCGGAGATTGAAGAAATCGCACGGTTCAAGAGGCTCACACCGGCGCAGAAAGCGTTATTGCTCTCCGCCAGTAAGGAACCGGGTAAATACACCGAGGGGGTCGTGCTGTCGAAGAAGCTCGAAACGCTGTTTCGAGCCGTGCCGCCCAGCCTTTACCTCGCCCTAGCCATGACGGAGCCCGAGGAAAAAGCCGAGCGCTGGAAACTGATGCAGGAGAACGGCTGCTCTGAACTGGAAGCGGCGTATCGGGTAGCTGAACGGATAGATAGAGCGCGAGGAATAGAGCCCGAAATCTATTCGAGTATCGCGCTATAGAGTTAAAGATAGATTATTGCGATGCGCCTCGCAGCCGCTGCTGAATCCTCAACAAGAATCCGGCTTCAAAGGCATCCTGACAGTCACCGACAGGAAAGGTCTTGCGTGTTTGCGCCAGCTCCCACCACAGGGGAATCTCGCCGGGCGTATCAAGCCAAGCCTGAGCACATTGCACGCCCCGCTCGATCATCGAGGCAAACTCAGTACCCCAAGGTGTCAGAAGACTTGGGCAACCATCTGCCGCAGGAATTGAGATGTAGTTCTCGTCCATACCCACCCTAAATTTCTAATTTATCGTTAGACGCTGGGGCCAACTTTGAAAAGCTTAACGACGCCAAGTGAACGCTCGATAACAGGCATGAGCATCAAATGGGTTAGATCAATGCCAATGTAGACTATATCCCGTGGATTGAGAGTCCCTCAAGGCGCAATTTGCGCGCATGACTCAAGACTACGAACAGCTTCGTGTGCAGCTGGCGGAAAACATCCGCTTGATGCGACGCGTAAAGAACCTCACCCAAGAGCAGCTCGCGCTCATGGCCGAGGTGGACCGCACGTACGTCAGTCAAATCGAGCGATGCACGGGTAATCCGTCGCTGTTGGTCCTGTGCAAGCTCGCCAATATTCTCGAAATCCCTACAGATCAGTTACTTGTGGAGCCCGATATCCTGAGTAGCTCCCTTCACGTCAAATAATAGTCTCACGTCTCATAAAGCCGATAGATCCGCCTTCATAATTTCCACTGACAGTTTTCAGTCCGTAACCGAACCTGCCCAGGCCATACACCGAGAGCCTGGATCATGCCTGTTGCCTGCTCGTCAATCCCACCCACAAAGCTACGGCCCTTAGCGCTGAGCATCCTGCTGGTGTGCGGCCCAAGCATGGCGCTAGATACCGGCAGCATCAGCTCCTCCGTGCTTTCGCCAAACTGTCTCGACTACAGGGTCGTCGGCATTTGTTTTTGGCTCCTCTGCACACCCTTCGGCTGCACGGTCAAAACCTCGACCAAGGTTCGTCATTTCATTCCTGAACTAGTGGTCTCGAGCTACGCCACCACCGGCAATAACCCCTGGGCCGAGATGGCTACCCTCTCCTCTCCCATCAGCGGTGCGGAAGGTGGCGGCAACCTGATCACGCCGAACACACAGCGCGACAACCTGCCCCGCTTCAAGAACGTTGATGGCATCGGCCACCCCGGAGGTTGGGCCGCCACGCAATTGGCCTCTCAATCCGGCTATGCCTGTGCCAGCGGTGCCATTGCGTTCATGCCCTACTACCTGAGTACCCTGGACTCACTGGCCTGGCGCCATGGCATCCCGGAAAGTTTCTACCCCGAGTCGCTCATGCCGGGGCTCCGTGAAATCGGTAGTCAGGCCTTGGGAAACATGTGGGGAAACGTTTATCCCCGGCAGGGATTTCTGGTACATCCCGACGACTTCAAGGCGGCCGCAGTCATGGCGCAACGGGCCGGCGATGTGATTACCCGCAATTGGCAGCCGCATGTGTACGTACCACTGACGCCCGCCAAACGCGACGGCTACTGGCCGCCTGGCCCGATCGTTGAAAACGACGCGTCGACCCACAAATGGCAATTGCTCTTCCCTCAGATTCAGCCCACGTGTGCCATCTTCCCCAGCGATCCGGTACAGAGCGCGGATGGCGGCTACGCCTGGTCGCTGTGGCGTCCCTATAGCTGCTGCAAACGTGAGGGGCAGACCTTTCTGTTCAGTATCGACTTCGAAGGCGGTGCATCATGATTTGGCTTTGCGCGCGATTATGGTTGGGCGTGATGAGCCTGCTGCTCTGTGGACTGCTCGCCATGGCCACACATGCCCACGCCGCCGAGGGCGATTACCGCCTGGGTACTCAAGGCGAAGTACTCGACGACCGAGTCATGTACACCATTGGTGGTGGCTCGGCAGTTGGCTCACCGAGTTCGCTCTACCGACCCAGTGGTCTCGGTGTCGGCGGGTCTTGGCGAGCGAATATGATGTGCGGAAACATGAGTCTCACCAACACCCTGCAAAACCAGCTGAACGGCGCCACCGAAGGTTTCCAGCAGATCATGGGCAGCATCGTGCAGAACGCGACCCAAGCGGTAATGTCGCTGCCAGCGTTGATCATCCAGCGCGCCAATCCCGGTCTCTATGAGTTGCTGAGTAACGGCGTTATGCAGGGTCGCATCGACTTCGACCGATCCAAGCTGACCTGCCAGGCCATGGCCGAGAAGATGGCGGACAAGGTTGGTCAAGCCGGCTGGGGCGCGCTGGCCAAGAACCAGGAGATGCAGGGCAACCTTGAGCAAACCGGTGGCGATGCGGTGGCTGCGGTGAAAAACACCGAGGCCCGCAACGGCAACAATGGCGTGTCCTGGGTCGGCGGCTCGAAGGCTGGAGGCAATGGGCAGACGCCCATTCGGGTGACCGCCGACGTGGTGCGCGCGGGTTATAACCTGCTGCATAACCGTTCGGTGGATGACAGCGCCTCGATCAGTAGCAGTGATTGTCTGGGTGGGGCTATTTGCCAGACATGGACCTCGCCCCAAGAGGAATCCGAATGGGCCGTTCGGGTGTTGGGCGAGAGCGAAGTGACGACCTGCGACGCCTGCGAAACCCTGCGTGCTACCGCTGGCAGTGGGTTAACGCCGCTGATCCAGGAGGCCTACAGCGAACGTCTCAAGGCCCTGCAAGGGCTGTTGTCCGGCTCACTGCGGCCTACCCCTGACAACCTGGCGAAAGCCTCCAGCCCGATGCTGCCGGTGACCCGTGGCGTGATTGAAGCCCTGCGCGACGATCCCGACCAAGATCTGTTGGCACGCCGCCTGGCCAGTGAGACAGCCTTGTCCAGCGTGCTCGACAAAGCGTTGCTGCTACTGCGCACCCTCCTGGCAGGCAGTCACGAACCGAACATCACCTCAGCCGAGCCGGCACAGAGCGCCTTGACGAAAAATATTGACGCTCTGGAGCGCGAAATACGCCTGCTGCAGACTGAACTGCAAGTCCGGCAGATGCTCGCCACCAACACCGCCAGCCTGGTGCTCGACCGGCATGCCGGTGGTGCCGACGCATCGCGTACCGTCGAGCAAGGCGATCCCGAGCCCGGTCGACTCAATGATGCAGACGCCAGGCGAAAGTGAGCCATGAAACGCTCACCGCTATTCACTTTGCTTTCGAGTCTGGGGATTGCCGCAGTGATGATCCTGACCGCTGTACTGGTCGCCTGGATCGGCCGCACTGCGCTGGGTAGTTTCGAGGCCTGGCAGCAGTCATTTGAATCCGTACGACCCTATCTGCGGGCGTGGCGTGCCCTGCTCTACGGCGCCCTCTTTGCGCTCTGGTGGGATTTGCTTCAGCGCTACCGACAGCGACCCAAGGATCGACTGCGCGTGAAACGCATCGGGACATTAGGGCTGTTGCTCTTTGCCTGCGTCGAACTCACCCGACTGTGAGGTCACCACCATGCTCCTCAGCACTAACAGCTACCTGGAATTTTACCTCTCCCTGCTGGCCTGGATCATTAACAACGGACTCTGGAGCGTCCTGTCCGACACCGGGCTGTTTGCCGCGCCCTTCGGCGCGATCATCCTCCAGGAATGGTTGTCTGCCCGTCAGCAAGGCGCGGATGAAGGTAACAAGGGACTGCTCTCGGTACCGCGGATCGAGAACCGGTTGTGGCTGGCCTACATCGTCGTGTTGTTTGGTTGCGCGCCAGTGTTTCCGTTGAGCCTCTCGTCAATGACGTTCGATGATGCGGCGAGTCAGCGCTGCGGCGTGAGTGTGGTCCAACCGACGGAAACCGCCTGGGGGGCGACCTTCAATACGATCGGCGAACGCTCCGCCAACGTACCGATCTGGTGGTTTCTGGTGCATGCCTTGAGCAAAGGTGTGACCGCGGCGGCCACCGCCTCCATTCCTTGCGCAGCGGATATCCGGCAGATGCGCATGGAGATCGACAGCTCGCGCATCGATAGCCAGGTACTGCTGCAGGAAGTCGCCGACTTCATCCGCGACTGCTATGGCTATTCCCGTTCTCGGTTGTTCACCAACCGCCCGCAGTTGGACAAGGCACAAAGTCACGACGCAGCGTGGATTGGTTCAAGCTATTTTCTCGACACGCCCGGCTACTACGACACGGATCGTTCACGCACACCGCGAGTCAGCTGGCCCTATGACGAAAGCCGCGATGTTTCCTTGCCGCGACTAGAGAATGGCGCGGGCTACCCCACCTGCAAGCAGTGGTGGAGTGATAGCGGTGTTGGCTTGCGCGAACGCTTGATCGAGCAGGTTGATCCCTCGCTGCTGACTCAGCTAAAAGGTTGGTTGACTGGCCGTTCGAGCAACGAGATCGAGGATGCCACCTTGCGTGAGCTGGTCAGCCCGCGCCAGCAATCGATGTCCATGTCGCCCGGACAGGTGTACCAGGACTATGGCTCAAGCGCTCGCGGCGGGTCGATCAATCAGGGTCTCAATAACCTGGCCACTAACACCGGGCTGGCCCTCGGCTCCTTCAGCAACTTCCCGGCGATGAATGCGCTACGCGCCGCCCTACCGATGGTGCAGGCTTTCCTTATCATGGGCATCATCATCAGCTTGCCGCTGATTCTATTGGTCAGTACCTACCAGTTGAAGACCGTCATGACGGTGACGTTCGCACTGTTCACGCTGCACATGCTGAGCTTTTGGTGGGAATTGGCCCGCTGGGTCGACTCCAGCATGCTCGACACCTTGTACAACCAGGTTTCAACGTCCAATCAGATGCTGTTGTCGCTGCCCACATCCGGATTTATGGATGGAACGGTCACTGCGCAGGTAATTGAGTACGTGATGGGGGCGATGTTCATCGTGCTGCCAATGCTATTTCTAGGAGCCATGAGCTGGGCAGGATATTCAGTCGGCAACGGGATTCAAGGTATGTTGGCGAACGGTAGCAAAGCTGCGAGTGACTCAGCGAGCAAAGGTACGGATCAAATACTGGGTGCTGCTAAGCGCTCAATTAGATGACTTGCTGTCGCCTATATAATGCCCGTTGTCATCGAAGTCACCGATATAGAGGTCAGCACCAAGGTAGTCTGGCCCTGGATTTTTGTCTTGCTGGTCGGCACCAATAAAAACCTTGAGCCATAGCAAAGTAGTGACAGCCAGCATCATCACAATGAAAGTAACCATCCAAGCACTAACAAAGAGCAACCCTCCGATCAATGCCAGTTTGGCAATCAGAAAGCTCCCGCGAACAAGCAATTTACCTGTGGGCATACCTGCCGTCACCGCACGCTCAGCCACACGGGACTCAAACGCTTTCAACTTGCGATTACCACGCTTTACCGACATGCCACATGCGTACGCCCAGCGGTGGGCGCGGGAAACCTGAACGGTGTTCTGCGTCTGCATGTTCTCGCCCTCTTCTGAGCGTTTTCATGATTGAGACAGGAGTAACAGCCTACTACTGAAATCGGCCCGTGCTTGACCGTTTATCAGCTTGCCCAGTCAAAAAATCTTCACTGGAAGACAGAAGACGAACAACGTGACACAGCTCCTCTTCGGAGGTTGACCCGTATAAATCGCTCCGCTAAATACAAGGTACGGATCGCTGTTATCGACAGCACCCTGCTCAGGTAGCCAGAACCTTCAAGGCTACGTCACTTCGGTGATGGTTCTTCCCCAAGTGCGATTAGCGTTCGGTAGCTCGCACGGTCACCGTTTCTACGGTGATGAACGCCTACTGCTCTCCTGAGCGCCTTTCGAGCGCTGCTCGTGAGATAAGCCCTCTTGATTTTCTTCAACCCACTGCGGGGAAATCTTTCCCCACACAGGACAGGTTTCTTCGCGTTTTCAACGGAGACTTACCATGCCCAACTCACTTACACCGGAAACACTGAACACCCTTCGGCTGCCCATCGTGTTCACCCCTGGTGCGTGGCAACGCGCAGTACTGCTCGAGCAATCCGATCACGCTGAGAAGCTGCACGTCGATCGGTTGAGCCTCGTATTGCGAGCAGCCTTCGAAGCCCACCTGACCTATCCACACAAGCCCTACGTGCTGTTCGAGGTAATCCACATTGAACCAACCGATCACTTAGACCACGACCCGTTGCTGCAATTGAGTCTGAGCCTACTCCAAGAACCGGGTCAGCCTGGCGCCTTGCTGATAGCGCTTGCAGGAGAACACCAGCGCTAAGCGCAATTGGCGGCGCCCACCTCCACTTTCGGACGGCCTGCAAGACCTGCATCAATCCAGCCCATCACCCAACCGGGGAACCCTCCCCGACGGGCACGGCGTTCCTCCGTTTTTCTCTCGAGGAAATTGCCATGCGCGATCTCTACCAAGACGTAACTGACAAGATCGTTACCGCGTTAGACCAAGGCGTTGCTCCCTGGATCAAACCCTGGTCCTCAAGTGGCTCAGCTTACATCGGTCATCAACCCTACCCCATCAATGCCATCACGCGTCGTCCCTACTCGGGCATCAATTTACCTTTGCTTTGGGCCGAGGCCAGGTTGCAGGGATTCACTCAAGATCGTTGGCTGACCTTCAATCAAGCCAAACAAGCGGGTGGGCACATCCGTAAGGGTGAGCACAGCACCCTGGCGGTCCTCTACAAGCCGATGGAGCGCGAGGAACAGACCGAGTCAGGCCTACCCGTACTCGATGAAAACGGTCAGCCTAAGGTCGCTCACTTCGGCATTCTCAGGACGCATTTTCTGTTCAACATTGAGCAAGCGGACGGGCTCGAAATGCTCAATGACGCCTTGATCGAGACGGAACCGAGTGATCCCTTCCAACCCAACAGCGCCGCGGAAAATCTGCTGTTAAGTACAGGTGCACGCATCGTTCATCGGCCTGTCGACGAGGCCTTTTACCACCCGATCAGGGATCTCATCCAACTGCCGACAAAGGCAAAATTTCACGATGAAAGCGGGTACTACGCTACCGCACTGCACGAGCTGACGCACTGGACCGGGCATCACGCTCGGTTGCAGCGCGAAGGCGTGACGTCACCCTGTCCGTTCGGCTCACCAGGCTATGCCTTTGAGGAGTTGATCGCCGAGATGGGCGCTGCGTTCTTATGTGCCTGCGCCGGTATACAGGGGGAGCTGCGGCACGAGGGCTACATCGACTCCTGGCTCAGCCTGCTCAAGGCTGACAAACGCGCGATCTTTCGCGCCAGTGGTCACGCCCGAAGCGCGTCGGAGTATGTGCTCAACCTGGAGCAGCAACTGAAGCACATGGTAATGGATGACTCACGATGCATGAACGATGGAGTTTGATAGTTATCTCACCGCTGCAATCGCATCACAGGGCCCAACGCAAGTTGGGCCTTTTTTTCTGACACCCAGAAAACCCATGCCGCGAGGCTCTGATGCAACGGGTCAGGGATGGGCGCACACCCGAAGCCTGTCATTCCGCATCCAGGTTCTGCGCCAGAAAATCCACCAGCTCGAGCGGACTCCGGCTGTCGATCACCTTGGAGATCAGATCGCGTTTACTGCGCGGCAACTTCTTGACGAAGCTCTTCGCTGAAGCCCTGACGGCTTCGTCGGTCCCATGGATACGTGCCGCGAGCAGCAGCACGAGCGTGGCGTCAGTAAGGTTCATGGCAAGACCCAAAAAATAGGCACCGCAGTGTACCGACTCTTTTCTTTTTCGTACCAGCCCCCAACAAAACGATGTGTAGCAATATCGATATCCCGATTGCCGCGCAAAGGGACACGAGCCAAAAAGGACGGGTAAGGGTTGGAAGGGAATGGGGACTCAAGGGTAAGAGCTCTATCCGAAAAGGCTAAAAGGCCACTGACCCAGCCACCTCCCGGGGTCTCGATGCTCAGTCTGTTTCGCCACAAAAAGCAGAAGCCACCTCCGCCACCGACTGTCAACGTCGCGGAAGGCTACCTGCCCGTTGAGTCGGCCCACCGCTTGTTAGCGGCAGACCACCGCTGTCAGTTGCTTGATCGGATTTGGCAATACACCGCCCTCTCCCACGTCCAATTCACCCAGCTCTATTTAAATCCGATCCATCGCTACGCCGAACAAGTCCAGCAACTCCCGGCCAGCGAGACGCACCACCATGCTTATCTCGGCGGCATGCTCGACCATGGACTAGAGCTGGTCGCCTGCAGTTTGAAACTGCGTCAGTCGTATCTGCTTCCCACCGGTGCTGCGCCCGAAGACCAAGCCGCCCAGACTGACGCCTGGTCCGCGGGCATCGCCTATGGCGCCCTGCTGCATGATATAGGCAAGATTGCCGTGGACCTGCTGGTCGAACGCCAGGATGGCCGTGTTTGGCATCCTTGGCAGGGCTCCCTGGATCAGCCCTACCGTTTTCGTTACATCAAGGGTCGTGACTACCACCTGCACGGCGCCGCCGCAGGCTTGCTTTACACCCACATTCTCGACCGCCCAATCCTCGATTGGCTCAGTGGATTTCCGCCACTGTGGGCCAGTCTGCTGTATGTCCTGGCGGGCCAGTACGAACGTGCCGGCGTTCTCGGTGAGTTGGTGATGCAGGCCGACCGTGTTTCAACCGCGCAGAACATCGGTGGCAACCCGAAGAAGGCACTGCAGGCCCCGACGCATTCGCTGCAACATCACTTGATCACCGGACTACGTCATCTGGTTCAGCACGAGCTGAAACTCAACCAGCCGGGTGCCGCGGGATGGCTGACCCAGGACGCCCTCTGGCTGGTCAGCAAGACGGTCACGGACAAGCTGCGAGCCTATCTGCTGTCGCAATCGATTGAAGGCATTCCTTCGTCCAACCTAGCGGTGTTCGACGAGCTGCAATCGCATGGGCTGGTCGAGTCCACCCCGGAAGGTAAAGCCATCTGGACCGCGCTTGTGGCACAGGGAAATTGGCAGCAGAGTTTCACCTTTCTGCGCCTTCAACCAGCACTGATTTGGGGAAACGAAGACCGGCCCGAGGCTTTCAGCGGAACGGTGAGCGTTGCAGCCGATGACTATCAGTCCAACGCTCCGGCATCACCTCCAGCCCCCAAAGCTGTCAATACAAAGTCAACTCAAAACCCATCGCAGCCAGATCTCCCGGCGCTGGAGGATGCAGACTACCTCGGCGCGCTGTTGGACATGTTCGAGTTGGGAGAGCCTGAGGCCAGTGATGCTCCGTCAGAAAGCGCTCTCGAAACCTCAACCCTCCCTTCGGATAACCCTGGCCAGGCATTCTTGAATTGGGTCAAGGAAGGCATTCTGAGCCACAAGCTGATCGTCAACGACAGCAAGGCCAAGGTGCACACGGTAAGTGGCCACGTATTTCTGGTCACGCCTGGCATTTTTCAGCGCTATTCTCAGGAGTTTCCGGGTATCACCAAGAGTCTCAATCAAGATATTGAAGAATGGCGTTGGGTACAAAAACAGTTCGAGAAACTGAACGTCCATAGAAAGCGTGGTGACGGATTGAATATCTGGACGTGTAAAGTGCAAGGTCCCAGGAAAAAAACAACCTTGAAGGGTTACTTGATTGCGGAACCAATGTCACTTTTAGAATTGATACCGCCAGATAACCCATTTCTCGCACTTGATGATGGATGAATATGTATTTATCGCGAGGCTTAGAAAGAAAGACACAGCCCCCTGTCGCAGTCACAGCTTTGCTGCTATGGCCTTCAACCTTTTACTTTCGCGTGCGATCTTAATCTGTGCCTTCCCTTCTTTGCTTACTCGAATCGAGGTGGCGTACTGAATGATGGCGTCATAAGCCTCCTTGCTCGTCGCCTCATACCAGCCGGCTTTATAGATCAGCACCCCCTCAGCAACCATTTCGTTTAGTCTAGGGTAGTTCGCTACTCGGTCCTTGATCAGCGTTTTCATATCTGCAACGTCTTTTTCTGTGAGTGGCATTGCCGCAATCCTCATCTTTTAAACAATTGATAGTAGAGAAATTGGTCGCGAAAACAGATCCAGCCCCATCAGTGCATCGTAGATTCCTCTCTATTCCCTGTGTTCTAACAAGGTGCGTAAGTTATCCCGTACGGTCGCTGCTATCATGACAGGCGCAACGTTATGCAGAAGCGCGAGCTTTTCAACAACCACCTCAACATCTGCTGGCTTAGAAGACCTCGAACCGGTCTTGGTAAAAGGTCCATCTGTTTCCGTTAATAATCTGTTTATCGGGATCGTAGAGACCACGGTCACGTGTCTCGGGTTTTCCAGCATCGCGGCGTTTATCGAGAAATAGCATCCCAGTTCAAGCGCGCGTGCAGCCTCCGATTTCGTGCCCGTAAACCAGTGGAGTACCACTTTTCCTCGTGGTGGTGGCAAATAGGACTCGATGTGATCGAGTACGATCTTAGCCGATCGGACGCTGTGGACCGTGATGATCTTGCCCCCTGCTTCCGCGCAGCGCTGCAGAACATGCTGAAAGACTTGCTTCTGCAGATCAAATGACTTGTAGAAGCGCGGCCCCGCATCTAGGCCTACCTCCCCAACATAACGCGTCTCTGGCAGATATCGATCCCACAGATTGAGCTCGCCAAATCTTTCCTCAACCAACTGCGGATGAAGTCCCAGCGCGGCGCGCACGTAACGCGTGCGCTGGGCGAGCTCATGATTCCGTGGCCAAGCTCGCGGAGTCGTCGTCACGGCCAACGTGAACACTCCCGCATTCTCCGCCTCTTGAACCGCGCAAGGATGATCCGGGTACAGATCCAAATGACAGTGAAAATCGACAAGGCCAGCTTTAACTTTTCTATCCGATCCCGACATCAGCGTGGCCTCGTCTCAACGCCATCAATCAGCCGAGCAACTTCTTCAAGGCCTCGACGGTAAACATCGGCGAGCTGATCGAGGTGCGCAACCTCGTCGACGAGCGAGCCCGGCTTATGAATCAGAAGGTTTGCGAGCTGTGGCTGCCCACGCAGACGTTCGATCGCGTACTGAAAAGACCTTACTTGCTTGCCCGTAGACTCACGGGTGTCCAAGATATCGGCGCGAAGATCGGGCACCGTATAGGTCGTATTGTCCACTCCCACTCCCCATGCGCCATCCAATGCGGCACGTCGAATCAAACAGGGCAAACAGTACCCGCAATGCTCAATACCTAAACCCTGCCAGCGTCCTTTTGTCGGCGATGAGCACGACAGCGAATCCGGTGCGAGTTGGGTCAGCAATGGCTGATTACGGCAATTTGATGCCATCTCCCCTTTGGTTTTGTCCCAGCAAGGGTTACTGATACGTCCGTTGATATCCAGCTCAACAAGCAGCTCGTTCCAACGCGCCATATAGTAGGGATGAGTGGTGCGTGTGCTGTTCGAACCTAGGCGCAATGGGTCAAGAGGAACGTTCAATGCAATCAGCCCGTTCTCAGGCACCTGCAGTACAAAGGTCTTATCCAGACCGGTTCCAGCAAATACACCCAGTGCGAAGAACAGAAATGAACGGCCCCGCGTGCTGTTCTCAGATCCGACATTCTCGACCAACCCATCGTCGAATGTCATGCCCACGCGCAAACGCTCAAATGACGACTTGTTGTAGTGTTTCTTTAAGACACCGAAAAGCTTACTTTGAGCATCGCTGGTCGCACTTTCACCAAAGTGACTGACCAGGAGTGGTGTCGCTCCGGCCTCCAAAAGATCAATTGCGCCAATCAAACTATCCAGACCACCTGAGAACAAACTCACGGAGTCGAACGGTGGTGCGATCAAGGTAGGAGGTGCTTCTTGCGCGATGAGAGCGAACTTGGGCGGCCGCGCCCGAAATCCGATTGTCCAGCGGTCGCCGGTCAAGAAATTCAATATTTTCGTCAGAGTTGGAACTGCGGCAGTCCAGCGCTCTGGTTCGCTAACTGGAATGACCAGGCGGATTTCCCGCGTCCACGAGTCCTGCGACTGTTCGACACGAGATATACGGGTGTCGGCCGCATGGACGTGCGCTGCGAGCACCAGCAGATCAATGCCAATCTCCGATGGGAAAATGCCCAGTTTCTTCAAACTCGTTAGGGCACTTCCAATGCCGTGATCAAGCAACTTATCCCCCACAACCATCTGCAGCAAGGTCCGCTGTTCGTCCGCGCCCATAGGAATGTCGGTATCGTCGTCAAGTCCGAGACGACCAGCAATGAGTTGTCGTTTCATTGGTCCGCCTCTGCATCACCGAGCGATTGTAGGATAGCGAACGCGGACTCGTACACAGTGTCCACGAATGACTGGATGCGCTCCGGGGTCAAATGTGGAGAATCGCTACGCGCCCTCGTGAGCGCATCGCTAACACCCCCTCGAATGAAATCGCGTAGTTGGGCTTCCACGCGGTGTGCCGCCTGCGCGCTTGTTGGCATCGTCACCGCCTTCGTGCCGATGTCGTTGCAAATTCTCGCTTCAATAGCGTGTGTTGCATACAGCTCGAACACTGTTTGCATTTGGTCAGAAGTGAAGGTTGAAAGGTCCGTTAGCCCCTCGGTGGTCAATTCAATGATTGTTTCGATGTACGCCTCACGCGCGATACCTTCGTCGACGGTACCGGCCCCAGGACAGATGTAGTCGGCCAAACCGACGAAGATCTCTGCTATAGGACGTCCTGCGAGCGACTCAAGATCCAACGAGCGTAGAGCTTCACGCACACCACGGGTTTGCGCATCTGCCAAAAAACCCAGCAATCTAGCTCCGGCGCCGCGTGAAGCCCCCATGCGCTGTGCCGCTTGCCGTGCGCCTCCCGAGGATGTGGAAACGTAGCGCGAGACAGCGCGTCCGAGGCTAGCGCGGTCAGTACCACCCGACCCGGCAAAACGGGTAAAGCTATTTCGTGCTCCAGAAAAACGTTGAGGATCCGCTGAAGCTGGAATAGCCGGCCGATTGGGTGCTACTGGAGGCGATACACCATCAGCCGGTGCAACGCCGTTGGCTTCCCCCCCCTCGCCTGTGGCAGGCGACTCTCCCAACCATGAAGGCACCAGCGGCGTACCGCCGCCCGGACCACTGTATGCCGTCGACGTCCCCATTACCGAACTCCTTTCGTATCTTTCAGTGCCAACTCGGCAGTCTGTTTCAGCAACGGATTGTCAGTCAGTTTGCTCCATTGTGTGAGCAGCGCTTTCAAGCGCGCTACGCACTCCGTGTCCTTAATGACGCCTTGCCAGCCGCGAACGGCCCATGGCCCACACTTACTGCTCGGTAGAGCCTCTAGGAAGTCCAGCAGTTTATTTTGGAGTCCAGGCTGCGCCTTGGCCAATACGACGAGGCCATCTACACCCGCCGGCATGGTCGCAAAAGCACCAGCGCCCATGATTCGGGTACGCACTGCCTCGAAAACTTTGTCGGCTTCGGGCTGTACAAGAAGCTTTAGCTCGGCTTCATACCCCTGCACCATCATTTTTCCACCGAACAATTTTTCCACCACGCTCGCCAAATGTCCCAACACCGACACCGGACCGAAGTAGTCCTTTTTGTCCTTCGTCACGAAAAGATAGGGCCGAAGATCAATCCCAGACAGCAGGGGCTTGACCTGCGCCCAGTCGCGTACCATTCCCGAAGAGCTCCACTCGGCGAATACGGCGCTCTCGGGAACGGGCAATACGGTGTCCATTGCTTTGGAGTCTTTACCTTTGTGAGTCCCAAGCGGTTTGCTGTTAACCTTCGCACCGGAATCATCGACAGCAAGGCTCTTCTCAAGTGTCTCAAGATCCTCGCAGCGCCCCTGAGGGTGGACAGCCGCTACAAATGCGATCTGCTCAAACAGTCGCGGGATAAAGCGCTCAGCGAGCATTAGTTTGGCCAACACAGGCAAGGTGATGTCGTCGCCGAATCCGCGCGCAGTGGCCATTCGCTCTCGCAACAACAGCGTGTTGAGAAAGCGTTTAATCTGGCGCGGATTGCCTTTGGCCCCACTTGCCAGGATGGGTCCGAGCTGGTCGCTAAGCACGAGGGCGTTATTGGCTTTCTCTGCCTGCTTTCCTAGCGTCGATTTGATCGTCGCGGCATCAAGGCCAGCGTTCTCCCATGGTCGTTTTAAGCATTCGCGCGCAACGGCAATAAGCTTCGCGTAACCCGCATCCTCTTCACCGACCTCTGCCCCCGTCAACAACAGCGTCACGTATATCCGCGTTTCTGTTTCACCTAAAGCCGGGATGCGAAATGGCACCTGAATGAGTTTTTCTAGATAATTTCGAGCGTAGTCACGCGGTCCCGTCGTTTCTGGCAAGTCTGGAAAATGCTTACGCACCGCATACTCGATCATCGCCTCATCAGCGGCGACAACGAAGGCGGTGCGCGCGGTGAAGACGAATAGACGAATTGCTTCGAGTGTTTCGATAGCAGTATCTGGTAAACAGCGGTCAAGATCATCAATCAAGACGATGAGCTGATTAATTCCGGCTTCCTTCAAGAGCTTGTCAAAGGCCTTCCTAAAAGCTTCGACCTCCTCCGGAACGTTTTTTGTTTCAGCCGGCTTTAACATTGACTTCACGCCGTCGATTGCAGATGAGAGATTTTCTTTCGTCGCCAATTTGGCAGGATCGGCGAACATTCCTTCGAGCGTCCCCACGATGGCATTGATCTGGTCCGGCGTTGGGGTGCCGGTAAATGCAGTGAGAGCCAGACCTCCTGCACTCTTGGCAACCTTTAACCAATCAATTCGATTGAAGACATCCTTAACAGCCCCTCCAGCCTTCGTCAGAGCAGGACGTTTTTCAACCAGACCAGTAACTATTCCCTCGATCAGTGCGATCTTGGCATCCTCAAAGCCCTGGAAGCGCCAGCCGTTGAACTTGAGACAAAGCACATCGTCCTGTCCCAAAAAACCTGTCTCGATCATTTCCAAAACACTGGACTTTCCGGCGCCCCAATCTCCATGAACCCCAATCGTAACCGGGTGATCTGGCTTTTCACGCAACAACTCGATAATGGTTGTTGCGATCGCCTCATTGTTGAGCAAGTCAACTTTTGTTTCGTTGTCAGTCAGAATCACTCGCCTAGCTCTCCCAAGGTATTCCATTCAGAAATGCTGGCAGAAGGAAGCGGATACTGGCCAAAATCCCATCGCGCGATCCTTGCTGTCTAAGCACCAGGGTAATCTCCATTAGCGCCCTACGCTCTATGACGCTCAAGATTGCAACTGTCTCAGTTCAGTTGCAAGGCATAGACCTCCTCGTCATAACCATTCGTAAATGCATCATTCGGACCAATGAATGGCATTCGCTCTGACCATCCAATTGCATGGATATGACCAGCGCTCACTAAGCTAAATGCCCTGCTGGTAAATCCCGTAGCGTTGAAGTTGTACCACTGGCTGGACTATAGAGGGCAGTCCGAAAAAGAACCTGCAGCCATGGTTCTTAGACAATCCGAATGACAGGTTGCGAGCTGACGATCCTGATGGTTTTGGTTGCTCTTGTCAGGGCCACATACCAGTCCTTCGCGGACATATTGGCCGACTGCACGATCACTGCATGGTCGAATTCAAGCCCTTTCACTAGCAGCGTACTGCCAATGCAACGAAACGGCAGCTTGCGCCCCATATGACGTTGCCTATTCTGCACTTCCGCGACTGCGGACATTAGGGTATGCCCCTCCACGGTCCCCCTCAGAATCAGCGCCGAACGCATCGAGTAAAACATTTCGCGCCTGAACAGATATGTCCCCGGCATGCCTTTGAGAGCATCCAGGAACGTTACCGCTGCGTCCCCAGTGTTGGTGCTGATCAGCGAGTCAATGACAGGAAACAATGGGGCAAACCTCATCCCGGCTCGACCTCCCATGAGGCGAGAGGCAATGGCTTTTTCCATTGGGGTTTTGTCAGTACCCGTCATGCACTCGCTGGCGAAATTCAGCAACGCTCCAAAAAGCTGCTGGCCCACAGCACCCTCGATTGCTTTTGCATTTTTGATCAGAGATTTACAGTTGATCGCTTCAATTGTGGAGAACGCTCTCTTTGAAAGCTTTTGAGCTAGTGATGCCCGGCTTGCCTCGTTGGTGCTATTCCCAATGACAATCACACTCTCACCGTCGTATATCGATTTCAGGCACTGCGCATAGATGACGGGCTGCTGATACATCGGATTATCAGGAAGCTCGAACCATTCGACGCAAGCCGGACCAGCCCTCAAATCGACTGTTATCCCAGCTTCAAGTTTTTTGCGTACATCTCGCAACCAATCAGCAAGGGGGGTGTTGTTCGATGCCTCCCACCGCCATGGTGTATTTAGCTCGGCTGCCAACGGGAACGCGGGATAAACCTCCGCCCCCCAGTTCACTGGATTCTGCCCTTTGAAATCAAAGATCGCTTGCAGTGGGTCACCGAAAATACAGGTGGGAAGTTGATTGGCTAAAAGACAAACCACCCGATGCTGTACAGGCGAGCAATCCTGGTACTCGTCTACAAACAAACCTTCGTAGGAAGCACCAATGATTTCGGCGACCGCCTTGGTCTGAAGGAGTCTCAGAGCGGCATCGTAGACGGCATTCCATTCCGCCGAAGTCGTCGGTCGAAGAGCTTTGATTTTTGAACGTAAGGGAAACGAAGTGGCGAACCTTAAACACCAGCCTGCTATGGTCTCGACCTTGAACTTATCACTAGGAACCGAGAGTTTGTTGAGTCTCGCGGTGATCGCATCTACCCCAGCGTGTGTATGGGTGAGGATTAAGCGCCGCTGACCTGAATAAGCCACCGCCCGTGCTATCTGCTCAGTTTTTCCACACCCCGCTGCGGCAACAATGCTTGCACGTTCCAAACCAGCAATGTACAGGCTGAGCGTATTCTCTGGCGACTCAAGCATCAATCCACTTCCGCAAATCGGAGATGATATTCGCGAAGGGCGTCACGTCGTTGGGAGGAAAATGGTTCACGATTATTTCCCCTAAACCTTCCCCTCTGGTGATGTCCTTGAACCAGCTTTCTTCCTTCGCTGTTTTGCCTAGGGCAAGTCTGAAGTTCGGCTCATCTCTCCAAGGAGGCATGGCTAGGTCACCAATTTGCTCGATGCCCATGACTTTCAGTGTTTTGTTAATACCACTCAAGATACTGTCGGTGCTGGCACACCCACTCGCGTATTTGACTGCTGCCTCAACCCCGTCCCACGGCAAGTCAATAAACAGGCGTTCTTCAGTTGAATATTGTCCTGGCCACTGAAGGCAGCTAGCACCTTTGGCCTGTGCTCTCGACATTGCGGCGGGGTTTGGCGGCTCGTCGGAGTCGAGCAACATCAACACTTCATAACCGAGGTCACAAAGATGCTCGGCGATCACCGGAGCACTATCTTTGCCTGAGCCATTGACCGCGACAACGCCTTGGGTGGCCAATGAGTCCATTCCTCGTTCAACCCAGCAGTTATCAAGGCCACGAACAATGCCTTGCTCTGTCCGGCCTTCTCCGACAACGATTCGTCTGGCGAGGAACGCTTCTGGTGCACCTCGCAGGTGCCGTTGTGCGGTGCCTAGCTTCCGTACTGCCGCGGATATGGATTTAACTTCGGTAACACCAGCAGATGACCTGACAGAAAAAATATCCTCTGCCTTCAGTTCGCAAATTACGACTGGTGAGTGCGTGGTGATGAATATCTGTGCCTGGCTGGCCCCTTCGCCTGTCGGAGTCGTTTTCAGAAGTTTCAGCAACCTGGCGATTCGATGAGGCTCAAGACCAAACTCAACCTCATCGATCATCGATATATGTTGGTGGCCTACCTCGTGCTGGAGAGCAGACACAATCAACCGGGAGGAACCGGTGCCAAGCATGCGCAGTGGTAATCCATCATCATGCAGAGAAACACCTCCAGCGGTGATGCTCACCCCATCGACGTCTAAAGCCGCAGCATAGCCCCCCCTAACCGGTACGGAAAATTTCCTGCTCAGAATCTCCACGCGATCGATTACTGACTTGAAAATACTCTGATTGGTGTCCCCGAATGCTTTCCTCGCAGCTCTTCCGGCATCAGCCAGTTGGAGCGAATACCCACTGTTGGATTCCCCCACTCGCGTCAATACAGATGACCGTCCCCAAGCCAAGTGTCGCTCTGCATAAGGGCCGAGACGTGTAACTGACAGCAGTTTCCAGTCCTTATAACGCAAGGTGGGAGGGTCTTTCTCGGCTGCGTTTATCCGATCGTTATAAAGCGACCAACGAGCCTCGAGTGATGCGTCAATAGTCATCCGCAGCGTTAGGGCGTAGTGCAGTCCCTCGTTTGGCTCGTCTTCAATTTTTAGCGTTTCGGCATTCCACCCTCGCATCTGCATCCCATAACGCTCTTCAGACAGGAATGCCGTGGGCAGGTCTACGAGCGTCACCATAATATCGACGGGTTTCGAGGTGTCCAAATTATAGAAATCGCAGTCGTCTGCCAGCGTATAAGGCTTCGGGTTAAGACAAAGCTCGATCGCATCAAGTATGGAGGTTTTTGTCGAGTCGCCGGGGCCGATCAGACAGTTCATGCCGGGAGCGGGTGACCAATGAAGAGATTCAATCCCGCGAAAATGCTCAATATCAACTGAAACGATGCGCATGACATTTCCCTATGCCCGTTGATGGCATTTTGCTCAACAGTATCCAAATGACGTCAGAACTGCTAGCGATCTGTTTAACGACACGCAGTCCGAGAACCTGATCGCGGTGGGCTGTCTGGTGATCGGCCCAATTACAATTTCATCCACGCCGCCCTGGCGCTTGAAACTTTGGATATCCTGCTCTAGTCACCTCTCTATTCCCGAGAGGCGCTCGCCGTCCTTTGTGGCGATCCAATAAGCACGGTACTTACCGTAAACGGATCCTGAATAGTCCGCGGCAAGCGCCTACTCGACTCTCTCCTTTACTTGAGCGTTAGGCAGTAAAAAAAACACGTCTATCTAGGTGGCAAAGCTATTTAGATCTAGGAAATTCGCGGGAGTGAATTCCAAGACATGAGAAAGCCCAACCTTTGCAGATTGAGCTAAGTCATTAAAAAAAATATGGTCGCGACGGAGTGATTCGAGCACTCACCCCCTGGCTCCCCATGCAAAGGTTATTATTCGGCACCCCTGAAAATATTAGCTATAAGCAACAGAAAAACCAAAAGTTCTGTTATTTTTGGACTTGGCAAATACACCGACCGTGAGCATCGTGCATCATGACCGGCAGCGGCGACTCCGGTTAATTGAACATCGCCAGCGGCCGAATATTGAGGTGACAAGCTTGCTCGGGCCTACGGCCAAATCTAAAATTGCCACTACACCCCAGAGTACGGATCACCATACTTCAAGGCAAACAATCTATCCATACACTCAGTGTAAAGCCCGAACTCAGTATTACTGTATTTTTCATAAAGATTCTGCCCCTCAGAATCAGAAACGTTATATCTTCCCGCCACTAAGTACATCGACACACGATGACCTGACAGCTGAACGACGCCGGAATATTTATTACCCGGAATTGGTACATGACCAAATTGATTTAAATCTGAAGCCAGATCAAAATACTCACAGACATCCAACAATCTTACTCTGTGCGACCTAACTTCGAAATCAACCAACGAATACTTCACGTCTGCCACACAAACGACATTAGGACCCAAGGGAAGTTTCCCTTCGAGAAACTCAACAAATATTCTTTTCACCTTTGCCCTGAGGCCGATGAATGAGTCAAGTAATCCATCGCGGCGAAGTGAGTCCACCATGGATCGATGGATTCTACACGCCTGAAAAAAATCTTCCGAAAACAAATCCTTAGGAAGTGGTATGGCCCAATTACGACCACGGCCGCCACACTCGAATTCTAGATCTTTAATAACCTCCTCGACAGCTAACGGATCACTCTCAACCATGATCTTGACAAGCTTTCCATGCACATCCTCAACAAGCTCTAGCGCAGTGCAAGCTTTTTCCTTTAGCTCTCTAAACCCTGAAGGTATATCGCCCCACCAGTTATCAATAGGCTCTAGAAATACGGGAGATATAGCATCGGAAACCTCAACTACCGACGGAAGCGCCCATGAAACAAACTGTCGATTCCTATCAAAGTCGACCTGCTGCAAAATTGACTCCATTCGATTCAAGGCCAGCCTTTTATTAACAACCATCAAATCCTTCCTAGACTTCAAATACCTGTAAGATATCCGATACTTCAAAACCCCATCAACATCCACCAAGTCGAACGAATCAAAAATCTCCACCCCCGTCACTAGATGGACGATTGGGCAATCTTCATCACCCGAGATACAAATGAGAAAAAATTCTAGCCGCGGCTTTTTATCATCCCCCACCACATAGGTGTGATGAACATGATGAGTAGTGCTGGCGTGCCCAAAAAACTTAACTTGAACCACCCCCAATGCAGGAGCTTTTCTATCAAACAAGCTTCGTCCCATAAGACGCCGCTGAATAATTAGATCAGCACCTTCAATGTCGACAGAGCGCTCAAGCACCCAAAAGCGATCTAACAAAAAAGCTTTCGCCCTAGCCTCGCCCAATTCGCCATTCTGCATAGCTTTCAACCACGGTTGGGGTTCCATATTCATCTTAGCTCTTTTAACAAATCTCAATTACATAAGAGGGCCCGCGCCCAGTTAATTAGTCTGCTAAGCACTAGCAATTACCTTAACATCGGAGCCAGACACACTCTTGATGTACGAGTAACTGGTGCCGAGCACGGCAAGCTGATCCGCGGAGACCTTGGCTGCCGAGATGGCGGGCTGAACAATCACAAAACGGAAAATCATCTCGTGGTCGTGGCACTCTTTGCGCAGCAGTTTCAAATCCATAGGTTCGCCTTTGAGGATTCTGTCGAACCCTTTGCGAACACGCACGCACCATCAGCAGATGGTTGAACCCTTGCGCGCGGTCGTTACGCAACAGCGCTACAGCCTTGCCGGCCACCACCTGGTCCGCCAGTTCCAGGTTGTACTCACGCACCGGATGGAACTCGATCGCCTTGAAGCAGCCATCGTTCTGCGCGTCCTTCAATGGGTAGTTGTAGATGATCTTGCCGTCCAGCGGCTGGTTGTCTTCACGGAACGGCGTGGCTGTGGACTGCAGACAGGGCTTTTCCTTGAACGCGGTTTTCACCCTGTCCCAGGTCGGAACAGCCACATGGTGTGCCTCATCGATAAAGAGGTGGCTGCAGAGCGCTGCCAAGGCCTCCAATGTCGGCTGGTCGAAGTGCTGCAGCGCTTGCTGCATGGCGACAATCATGTTGGCCTCGGCCAGTTGTCGGACCTCGTCAGCCGACAAACCCGAACCGATCACCTGCACCATCGGGTTGAGTGCGGCGGGCGAAACGTCGCCAATCTCCCGCAATTTTTTCATTCCAATGCACTTTTCGACCAACCGGGAACGCAACGAGTCAGAGGGCACCAGCACCAAGGCCCTGGTCAGCCGCCCGGCGATGAGCATCCCGAGCATGGTATCGGTTTTTCCGGTCCCGGTCAGCATCACCATCGTGGCGGTCGTGGCCGGCGCCATCACTAGGTGGCCGAGTGCGGCTTATAGCGCGGCCAGTTGCGGCTTGCGCAAACCAGGCGTCTGCGTTTCCCGAACGGCCAAGTTGAAATTGAATAGATGCTGCTGCCAGCTGCGATAGACGTCTGCGTACTTCCCTGCTTCAACGGCCATTACGTTTACCAAATTGGAGGACATGGATTAGCCATGCCCGACCAATGGCCACATGCTACCAGCGAAGCTCTACCAAGGTGTAGTCCCAGCCAGGCGCCTCGCGCCACAGTCTTGTCAACTGGTCACCCAGGTACCTCCCGCCCGTCCCAGACTGAAGTACACTGAAATCCGTCGACTGACACCTTGGTCCATGTCAGAAATCGCCAATCGCGATCTCTCGCACACCCTGTGCAATTGGGGGCAAAACTGGGGGCACAATTCGTTTTTTTCAGGCTGTAATTGCCGTTCTAGAGCCGAGTCAAAATGTTTTTGGAAGCTCTGTCAACATGGAGCAGCTATGACTGACAGCTCTCGGCCCAGAGTGTGTAAAAACGGGCCAGTGCAATGTCGGCACGTAGCCCCGACGGTTTTTGCTATGTAGTCGCTCGGGGTAAGCCCTGCGGGTCGTCACTAGGGTCTTGGAGGCTTCAATAAAGCCCC